>Ga0209185_1000001_pt1 | contig 1241679 bp, 1116 predicted proteins | sample SidtaG_2_FD_187425 | JGI IMG/M metagenome (GOLD analysis project Ga0209185, IMG submission 187425) | Marine algal microbial communities from Sidmouth, United Kingdom - Sidmouth_Asex2 metaG (SPAdes) (version 2) | ecosystem: Host-associated > Algae > Red algae > Unclassified | place: Sidmouth...
ATCGAAAAACTTGAACGCTGGAATTCCAGCTTCCGACATCTTTTTCTCCTTCTCCTTAAAACCGACCTTAGCAAAAAAAAATGACCTTTCGAAAGAGAAGTTATTGCACTCCAACACGTAAATATGTATAGTTTTGGGCTATAGCCATAAAATTACTGAAAAAGTAGTAAAAGCCCCTGAAATGCTCAAGAAATTAAATTGGCAAGTATTGGGTAATTTGTATATAAAAAATATATCTTTATAAAAATGATATACAAAATACCGAAGTGGATAAAACAGAGTATTCATATCAAATAGATAAACATAGAGCTAAAAATGTCATACTGATTAAATTTAAATATGACCAAAATCTAGTTTCTGCACTCCGTAATAGATTTCCTTCTTCAAAATGGAGCAAAACAAAGTCCGCATGGTATTTACCCGATTTACCAAGCATACGAAAAGCCTTGTCAATTGAACAAAAAAGCCCTGTTGACCGCTCACTTTTAAAAATCGACCCTGTCAATAGATCGGCTTTTGTTTTGATGAATGAACAACTACAACTCAAACAGTACAGTGACAATACGGTTAGAATATACCTTGGTGAGTTTTTACATCTCTTGAAACTGTTAAAGGCTTTTCATGTAGATGAATTGACGCCCAAAAGGCTTAAAGATTACTTTCTTTATTGCCTGAACGAAGAACGTATGCGAGAACGTAAAATGAATGGCAAGATAAACGCGATAAAATTTTATTTCGAACAGGTCTTACACCGTCCTAAAATGTTCTTTGATATTCCTCGACCTAAAAAGCCGCAGGTATTGCCGAAAACCTTAAGTAAGAACGAGGTCAAAAAGATTATTCGGGCAACTACCAATATCAAGCACTCGGTAGCCTTACAATTGTGCTATGGCATGGGCCTTCGGGTATCTGAGGTCGTTAATTTAAAAGTGGAAGATATTGATAGCGAGCGAATGGTGGTCCATATACAGGGGGCAAAAGGAAAAAAAGATAGAATGGTGCCATTGCCTGTTTCGATATTGCCCCTTTTAAGAAGGTACTACATTGATTATAGACCATCAGACTTTCTATTGGAAGGCCAGTACGGGGGTCGATATTCGAAGACAAGTGCACAGAACATTTTTAAAACGGCTATGAGAAAAGCGGGAATAAATAAAAGGGTGGGCATTCATGGTTTAAGACATAGCTATGCGACTCATCTTTTGGAATCCGGTGCCGATATGCGTTTTATACAAGAACTTTTAGGGCACAATTCAATAAAGACCACACAAATATATACCAAGGTCACCCCGCGAAGCCTGTCCAACATAAAAAGTCCGCTAGACACACTTTAAGGTATTTGAAAGAAAGGGCTTAGTCGAGCTCTCCTAAGTTTTGCAGATATTTTTTTGACGGTTTTTAATCGTGTAAAGAGTAATTGAAAAGCGGCCAGTGGCTGCTAAAACCGCTCAAAAACCCCCAACCCGAAAAGTGCAAAATCATATTTTACGGGGTCCATAGGGTCCAATTTTCGAAGATTCACATCCAATTCCGCCAAGGCCTTCGCGTCATTTTGTTTACGGTGCAACAGTTTTAATTTGCGGGCGACATTGCCCGAATGCACGTCTAGAGGGCAAGAGAGTTGGGCGGGGGAGAGGCTTTTCCAAATTCCGAAATCGACGCCGGTTGAATTGTCGCGCACCATCCAACGTAAAAACATATTGATGCGCTTTGCCGCCGACCCCTTTAAAGGGTCGCTTACATGCTTGGTCGTTCGCTTTTGGTGCGGTAGTTCGAAAAAAATCTTTTTGAAATTCGATATGGCCCGTTGAAGCGAATCTGATTTGGCTTCCTTTTCAAAAACGGACTCCAATCCGCCGCGCTTTGCATAAATATTTTTGAGGCTTTTAATGAAAAAGGTGAGGTCTTGGTCATTGAACGTTCGATGAACAAAGCCCGAAAGCCTTTCCAAGTCCTGATCCGTATGGTTTATGACAAAATCATGGGGGGAATTATCAAGCAATTCCATCAGTCTTTTTGCATTATTGATGATGCTTTTTCGATTGCCCCAAGCAATTGTTGCGGTCAAAAAAGCACTGATCTCGATATCTTCCTTCTTATAAAACCGATGCGGAATCTGTAAGGGGTCGCTCTCCAAAAATTTCGGATTGTTATACTGCACGACTTTGGCATTCAAGAAGTCTTTGAGTTCGTTTTTCTTCATTCCGTCGGTATGGGAATGTCCAAGGCCGTCATCAACAAAATGGGCCCTAAAAGAATAAGATTGTAAGCCGCATGTAGGGCAATCGCCCAAGACAAACCGAAACGAACCCTGATAAAACCTAAAATCGACCCCAATAGTATCTGCGGTAAAACCAATATAAGTGAAAACACTACAATCGATGTGGTAACGGCATAGTTACTGAGGTGTATGTAGCCGAATAACAATGTAAACACCCAGAAAACAGCCTTGAAGTAGCTTTTGTCTTTAAATAAATATAAGGGCCATCTGAAAATCAATTCCTCCATTAGGGGTGCGACGATAATCCCGAGAGCGAATACCACCCACAACGAATAGTCTTCAAAGGCCTTTTCAATGGCATGTTTGCCCAAGTCGAGACCAATTAAGTTTTCGCTGGCACTTATCAACATGCCCAATACCATCGATATTGCCAGAGCTAGAAAAAGCAAACGAACAAAAGTTTTTGACCGATATCGTGAGTCTGTATTTTGGTCTTCTAGATAAACGGGGCTTTTAAGAAAGGTCCAGAGTTCTTTGTATGTGTTCAAAATCAGTTTGCTTTGGTTGTAGTTTCTGCCAAAACTTCATTTGAGTCGGTGATAAGTCCGTCGACCATGGTCAACTTTCTGTCTGCGAGATCGGCGAGTTCTTCGTTGTGTGTTACAATAACAAAAGTTTGCCCGAATTCGTCGCGCAGTTCGAAAAATAGCTTGTGTAGATTATCGGCACTTTCGGTGTCGAGATTTCCGCTGGGTTCGTCGGCGTAAATTATAGACGGACTGTTGATCAGGGCCCTGGCCACGGCGACACGTTGTTGTTCACCGCCTGAAAGTTCGTTGGGTTTATGGTTCTTTCGTTCAGAAAGGCCGAGAAAGGCCAGTAGTTCTGAGGCTCTTTTTTCGGCTTCGGCCTTCGAGGTGCCCTTGATAAATGCAGGTATGCATACATTCTCCAATGCCGTAAATTCTGGTAATAATTGATGAAACTGAAAAATGAAACCGATATGCTCATTTCGAAAACGGGCAAGGTCTTTTCCCTTGAGATTCGTCACATCGATATCATTAAGTAGCAAAGTGCTATCGGCTTGGCTCGATTGCTTGTCTAAAGTGCCCAAGATTTGTAAAAGTGTAGTTTTTCCCGCTCCCGAGGCCCCCACGATCGAAACTATTTCACCTGCTTTGATATGAAGGTCGACACCTTTGAGCACTTGCAGGTCACCGTAGAATTTTTGAATGTTCGAAGCTTTTATCATTCCTTGTGATTTGAAAATTTGAAAGTAAACAAAGCGATAGACATGGCAAAATTTCACTCGAGCGCGAACTTCTTTCTATTTTGATATTTTAGAGTTAATTTCACCGTCGATTCATTGGGTGCATAACTTTTAAAAATCCAAAGAAATTAAATGGCTCCATACAAGAATTTAGAGGAATACAATATTGAGATTACCAATGAAGTCAAAGACCGTTTTTCAAAGATAATCGATGAAATAGGTGAAGATGTTTCACGTGAGGGCCTTACAAAAACACCAGAGCGTGCAGCCAAGGCGATGCTCTTTTTGACGCAAGGCTACAAACAGGACCCTGTTGAAATATTGAAAGGCGCGATGTTCAAAGAGGCGTATGACGATATGGTCATTATTAAAGATATCGAGCTCTACTCGCTTTGTGAACACCATATGTTGCCTTTCTTCGGAAAAGCCCATGTCGCCTATATTCCCAATGGTCATATTGTCGGCTTGAGCAAAATTCCAAGGGTTATAGATGTTTTTGCAAGAAGGCTTCAGGTGCAAGAACGTTTGACCCACGATATTCTAGAGTGTATCAATGATACATTAAAACCAAAAGGCGTGGCGGTCGTTATTGAAGCCTCCCATATGTGTATGATGATGCGCGGGGTACAGAAGCAGAATTCGGTCACGACTACTTCTGGCTTTCGAGGGCAATTCGAAAAAATCGAAACGCGCAATGAATTCTTGAAGTTGATCGCTTCAAAACTATCTTAAAGATCGTCAGTTCGAGTTTTTATACCGCATAAGTTTCTAGAACAAGACTTTTGGGCAACGCTTTCTTGTCTTCAAGACTAATTTTGTTCGCATACTTCGAAAATTCACTCGAACTGACATTTTTTAATTTTAAATCACCCATTACCCAACTGCCACTTTAGAACTGCCAAATGCCACCGCCCACTAATTTGGCACTTTATTTGCTTTCTTTTGACATGAACATTAACTTTAGTATTGAACTCATTTAAGCTTTTTTTTGGATTAAAGCGAAAATTAGGCACTTTGTACCCACTTGAAGTATTTTTCAAGTTGCATGGCTGGGCTACGGAAGGAAAAAAAGAAAATGAGTGGGTACAAAAGGACAGTTTTTTAGCCAATTGAAAAAGTTTAAACAAGTACATTATGTCAGAATTACAAGATAACAAGAAACGAAATCTCCTTTTAGGGTTGTTACTCGATGCAATGGGTATGGCCTCTTATTTTATTCCCGGTATCGGGGCATTTTCCGATATCATCTGGGCACCGATTTCGGCCTGGGCCATGACCCGAATGTACAAAGGTAAAGCAGGTCAGACTGCCGGTGCAATAGCTTTTATCGAAGAATTGATGCCAGGTCTCGATGTACTGCCGACCTTTACGCTCATGTGGTTTTACACCTATGTCTTCAAGAACGCTAAGAAAAAGGAAAAAATAATCGATGTGGAGTCGAACTAAATTTTCCTTGAATAGTATACGAAGTATGGCTCCTCCCATCAGTTGAGGGGAGGTGTCCCGCTTTTCGGCGGGACGGAGGTGTTTTCAAATAAACTACTTATTTTCCCATTTCAAGAAGTGCTTTCAGAAGTAATTCCGCATAAAAAATCATTATTTTTAGGGGATGGATTACAAACGCAGAAGCTTTATAAAAAAAGCATCTCTCACCACTCTAGCTACCCTTGTTGGCACCGATATTATTTATGGGGAATTTATTCCGAAGGACTATGCTCCCTTAGCACTTCAAGACCCCGACCCGTTTAAATTGTTCCATAAACATGAAGATATGACCTTGCTCAACAGCAAGCCGTGGAATATGGAAGCAAAGGCACATTTGTTGGATGATAAGGTTACCCCGAACAAGTTTATGTTCATTCGCAACAACGGATTGATTCCGGAAAATATCGATTTGGATAATTGGTCGTTGACCATTGATGGGGAATCTGTCAAGCAGGAGAAAACATTTACGTTGGAAGAATTAAAGTCAAAGTTCAAGAACTACACCTATCAATTGACGTTGGAATGTGGCGGAAACGGTAGAAGCGAGTTCAATCCGCCGGCAAAAGGAAATCAATGGACCGTTGGCGCCGTCTCATGTGCCGAATGGACGGGCGTTCGTCTCAAAGATGTTTTGGCTGATGTCGGTGTAAAGGATGATGCGGTCTACATTGGTTATCATGCTGCCGATCAACATTTGAGCAGAGACCCTGAAAAGGAACCGATATCGCGTGGAGTGCCTTTGGCAAAAGCCATGCAAGAGGAGACTTTGATAGCTTTTGCGATGAATGGGGAGGCTATTCCGCTGGCACATGGGTATCCGTTGCGATTGATCGCTGGAGGATGGCCTGCATCAGCTTCCGGAAAATGGATGAACCGAATTAGTATACGAAATAAAGAACATGACGGGGCGAAGATGACGGGTACTGCCTATCGCGTACCTTGTGAAACCGTCGCTCCGGGAGAAAAGGTAGCCGATGAAGACATGTGTATCATCGAATCGATGCCCGTGAAATCGTTGATTACCTATCCGAAAACGGGAGCGATGATATCCGAAGGTCAACAACTGAAAATTAGGGGGCATGCCTGGGCTGGGGAACTTAAAGTTTCGAAGATGGAATATTCCATTGACTTCGGAAGTACTTGGAGATCTTGTAGGTTAGAAAAGCCCGCGAATCGTTTGGCATGGCAACATTTTTCTGCATCTATTGATTTTCCGAAAAAAGGCTATTATGAAGTTTGGGCCAAGGCGACCGATTCAAATGGCACAGGTCAACCGATGCTTGTTCCGGGTTGGAATCCAAAAGGGTATTTGAACAATGCCTGTCATCGAATCGCTATAAAAGTAGGGTAGATGTCAGAAAAAGACCATGTTGAAAAAAACATACGAAAGAGCTATCGTTTCTTTATCGTAATCAGTTCGCTAATATTGATTATTGCCGTCATCGCTTTATATTTCGGCGGTCCTACCGAAGAAATAGAGATTCCTGTCTCCGATACCAATAAAGAGGTCATAAAAACTGATGTTGATGCAACAACAGGTTTTATTGAAGATGAAGGCATGCAGATAGTTATAAACAATTGTACTACTTGCCATTCCGCAGAACTTGTGACCCAAAATAAGATGACACGCGAAGGCTGGTTGGCGACCATTCGTTGGATGCAAGAGTCGCAGAATTTATGGGACCTTGGCGCGAACGAAGAAATTATACTAAATTATTTGGCAAAGAATTATGCCCCCGAAGAAACGGGTAGGAGGGCACCTTTAGAGAATATCGAATGGTATGCCCTGAAAGATTGATCAGATTGGCTCCTCCTATTTCTTAGGGGAGATGGATTCTGACTTTTTCAGTCGGAAAACGGAGGGGTCTGACCCTTGAAAGGTTTTTGACCCCGATCAGACTGATATTTTAATAATACAAACAGAGGTTGTTTTGGAAAAATACATAGACGGTTTTCTGAATTCCTTTACAGGGACTTTGAATTGGACATGGAAGTCCATTATGTTTGAAGTACCCTGGTACAACAATTTCTTCTGGGGAATAGTTGCCATCTCACTTTTTGTTTATGCCTTGGAAATTTTATTTCCATGGAGAAAGAACCAATCCATTTTAAGAAAAGATTTTTGGTTGGACGCCTTTTATATGTTCTTTAATTTTTTTGTCTTCTCTATTGTCATAAGCGGTTTCTACAAAATATTGGAATTGGTATTTGCCGATTTGGGAATAGCAATGGGAAGTATATCCTTGATAGACATTTCTTCGTTACCCGTTTGGGCGCAGTTGTTGGTGTTTTTTGTTGTTCTTGATTTTGTACAATGGCTTACGCATATTCTATTGCACAGATATGAATTTCTATGGCAATTTCATAAGATACACCATAGCGTAAAAGAAATGGGTTTTGCGGCGCACATGCGTTACCATTGGATGGAAAACGTGCTATACAAACCGTTGAAAACCATCGGCGTAATGCTTTTGGGAGGTTTCGAGCCGAAACAGGCGATTCTCGTACATTTTTTAGCGGTCGCGATCGGCCACTTGAACCACTCCAACATTAAGATTACTTGGGGACCGTTAAAATATGTGTTCAACAATCCGGTGATGCACTTGTGGCATCATTCCTACGAACTCCCAGAAGGGAAAAAAGGAGTCAACTACGCTATCAGTTTAAGTCTTTGGGACTATATTTTCAAAACAAACCACGTTCCAGAAGACAGTGGAACCATCCCTTTAGGATTTCCCGGTGATGAGAAAATACCACCGGGTTTCCTGAAACAATTGGTTTATGGATTTAAAAAAAACCATAAAACCGAAAATTGAATTAAAAGCTATTGTACCGTTACACTAAAGGTCTGCGCAATATCGGTCTCGCCCCCGGCATCGGCCAAAGTACCGTCGTTGGGTTTTTTTGGCTCATGTCGCAAGGTTACCTGTAAGGTTCCGGTTCCGGCGTCGCCTGTCGTTAGCTCAAAATTAATTCCGACTGGGTTACCGTCACCATCCATATCGGAATAGGCAGTTCCCATAACCGCTCCACCAGTACTAAAGAAAAACTGATGTTCATCATCCTCTTCTGCCACCTCTTCGGTAATGTCTTCTGCAGGAGTCTCCGTTTCGTTCAATAGAACAATGGTTCCGCTGTATGTCGTGTTCGCCACTAGGTCGCCAGAAACCGAAATCATCGGTGCATCTGGCCCATCGCCATCAAGGTCTTGAGACTCTAAGGTCACGGTTGTCAAAGAAGCTGCCGATAAGGTAACCGTCATGGTCGTAATGACTTCTTCTTCGTTTACTTCCTCTGGCACCTCGTTGTCATCATCTGAACATGAGATTAGTAAGGTTGACGCGAGTGCGAATAGTGATAAAAATTTGATAGTTTTCATTGTAAATGATTAAGAATTAATAATTAAGTTTTAACTGTAAAATGATATTTCGGCCCAAATCATCTGCATAAAATCGCTGTCGATTTAGGTAATCTCTATAACTATTGTCTAATATGTTGGTCACTTGCAAGGATGGTGTGAAAACGATCTTACCCTTCAACTTAAAATCCAGTTTTGCATTAATGCCCAGCAAATGATAGGCATCTGGGGCGGTGTTGATTTCCAATAAGACATTTTCTTGTTGCTCGGGTGAAAAGACAAAAATGTTGCCAGGGGTTTCATTTTGCCGAAAAATATATTGGCTGTTGAGTGAAATTTCAAAATTATTCCATTCTGGTCTTGAATAGCCTATCGAGTTTTTAAGGTTTGCCGAGGGTATATTGATCAAAGGGGTATTCTGAATCAAATCATTTCCTTTGACCAACGAAAAAGAGTGGTCGCTAGCTATGCTCTCGTTCCAATCTACATAGGCCGAAAAGTCAATACCTAACAAACGCGCATCGGTTTGTTTATATTCCCAAACGGGAAAAGCGCCCCTAATGGTAAACTCAACACCGGTAGGTTCCAAGAAAATAAAATCGTTGATCCAGTTGGCATAGGGCTCAACGGTTAGCCCCCAATTCGAAAATGCTTTTTGATACGAAACAGTCAACTTATGTGAAGTTTCACTTTTTATTCGAAGATCCCCCAGTTCTATTCTTGCTGCCGATTGATGTAATCCGTCGCTAAAGAGTTCAGCGGGGTTAGGTGCTCTTTGTGCCAACGCATAATTGAATTTCAAATTATCTTTTTTATCTGACGTATAAGCGAAACCGGCCGTGGTCGAAATGTTATTGTAATTGAAAAGCGGGTTGGTCAATACCTGTGTTTCGCGTTCATCAACTACCAATTCTGGGAAATCAACATCATAGCCGCGTTCTGCCCATCGAGAGTTGAGATAAAACTTAAGTGCGTCTATTTTTGTATAGTCGTATCGAATTCCTGCATCAAGCGTCCAATAGTTGTTAAATCGATATTCGCCTATGAGAAAAGCGCCAAAGTCATATTTGTCATAATCAGGAATCAACCGGCGCACCCTGGTATCAGCGCTAGCAAAATTATTTTGGTATATTCCTTGAAAGCCCACCCGCAGTTCAAGTGCCTCTTCTGCATCCCATTTGAAGTCCGTTGCGAGGGTATGAGTGGTCAAATCCAAATCAATTGCCGGTATGTCTTCTCGATCACCCCTTCGTATATCAAATTCAAACCTACGGTTGTTTTGAAAGTCATACTGTAGATTCAAACGGCCCAAGCCTTCAAACCGCTTGTAAAAAGAAAGTTTCCCTAAATGATGGGTCACCTCTTGTCTCGGGTTCGCAAGTTCGTAGGTAAACGGATTTATAATGAGCGGTACTCCACTATTGATACTGCGCACCAAATCGTCGATATTGCCAATATGGGAAGATCTTAGAATAGCAATTGTGTTATGAAAGTATGAGTATTTGGCATCCCAACCCCATGCAAACTTGTGTTTTCCAAAATTCAAGGATACTCCTATTTCTTCCACTCCGGTATTGGATAAAACGTAAGCTGGGGCCTCGCGGTCTCCTAGACGTTTATAAGAACCCTGACCCCTTATGAACCATCCATTTTCATATGCCTTTGTCAATTGTGTACTAATATTTCCACCGCGACCGTTTGAAATGCCATTTAGCAATGTCTTGCCATATAGTGTATCTCTCAAGGGTACACGGGCCTGTTCCATCACAATAACGCCCCCGATGGCATCACCGCCATATTGCAAAGCCGAGGCTCCTTTTACGACTGAGACCGAACCTGCCGCATTGATATCAACGTTAGGTGCATGTTCAGCACCCCATTCCATATCTTGCATGCGCACCCCATCGTTCAAGATGAGCACCCGAGTACCATTCAGACCATGAATGGCAGGTTTTACGATATTGGCACCGGTATTTAATGATGAAACCCCTGTCAGTTCTTTTAGGGCATCGCCCAGACTACCTGAGCTATAGGTTTCTAAATCAGTAGTTTTTAGTATTCCTTCAAGAGCCGAATTGGTTTTGTCTTTTATGACATGCCCCATAACCTTTACTTCATCCAACTCTTCTAGATGGTGTTCTAATTTGATATCATAAGTACGGTTGTCCGCGATTTTAATGGGTATTAAAGTTGTTGCACACTCGGGATGATATACCTCAAGCTCGTAATCACCCGCACAAAGACCATTGACTCGATAAGCACCATCAATATCTGAAAATGCTGATTTTTCGGTACCGGTAATGGTAATGGTCGCGCCTATTAGGGGAGATTTATCATGATAGTCCATAACAGTGCCCTGCAATACATAGTTGCAGTCTTGCGCTTTAAGAAAAAAACAGGTACACACGGTAAAAACCATGAAAATCGAGCTTTTCATATATCAATGATTGAATACAACACCTACTTGAACGTAGGCCATGTCTAGAATTTTGGCAAGGGATTATCCTAAAAAGGGGGGAGGACGGGAGAAAAGCGTGCAATCAGGCAGCGATGTGTCAAAAAACAGATTGTCGTAACCGATTTCAAGGGTATTGAAAATGTTTAATGGCTTTTGTACCAGTGATGTTTCGGAATTAGCAGAGAATTCCATTTGCTGATTTTCAGTTACAAAATCGCAAATTGAACAATGTTCAATAGAATCTTCGTCAGCATCTTGATGGGTAAAGACGTGAAATGCGCATACCTTGATAAGCATCAAGGCTGCAAAAAAGAAAATGGATAAAAAAGAATTTCTTTTTCCCATAAGTAACAAAGCTACTATTTTCGAAGCACTTTATAATGTTAAGAAAATAATAATTTTAGGGAAAAAGAAATCCCAGTCCCATTCTGCTTAACATTTTCTTTTCAAATGCCCAGAAAAATTTGAATTGCCCGAAAAGCCAACCGTAAATGACCAATAGAATTTGATAAAAGGGAAATATAAGGAGTAGACGAAGGATCCAATAGAAGGTTCCGCTCCACCAAGCTTCGCCAAAAGCTTCACGGTTCAAGCCAATCCATTGTAGAAAAGGTTTGGCAACATAGACCGACGATGATCCTGTTATGGCAAAAACAATAAATATGATTATTAACTGAAAATTCGAAGTAATTCTCCAGCGTTCTTTAAGCTTCTTCATTGAGTTTCAATTAAGGATGGCAAATATATTCCTTAAATACGAGGCAAAAAAGGACCTAGGCGCTGATTGTATTTTCTCTGAAAATAAATGAAATAATTATATAGTTTGTAGTTTACCTCATAACCATAATCGATATTTTGATTATAATCTATCTGTAATTCATATAGATTTCCACTGAATTGTTGCGGCTGTAAAACCCTCTGATTCCAAGTGGTGACCATTAATTGATTGCGATTCTCCAAAAAAGATTGTGAATAATATCCTTCTGGCCTTGCGATACTTTGCAGCCAAAAATTGAAACCAGGTTCGATAATTATTATTTCATATTCGGTTTCGTCTGATGCTATGTTGACGGTATCTTGCCCGCTTTGATTATAAATTTCTTTTTCCTCATCAGGGATTATCAACTTAGACTTCGTTGCAGCGCAGCCATAAAAAACACAACTGATTATCGTAACCGCGATGAGAAGTAAAACAATTTTCTTTTTCATTATTTCTATACAATTACCTCAAGTTACTAAATTTCGTTCTTTGTCGGCAATAAAAAACCCGTTTGCATGGCAAACGGGTTTTTAATCTACTATTCTGATATTTTATTTTCCAAAAAGGCCACCAAGCAATCCGCCTATGCCTCCTTTATTACCACCCAAGGCCATGGATGCCACATCGTCTAAAATGCTACCGTCTCCATCTGAATCTAAAAAAGATTCGATAAGCGATTGTTGTTTGTTGGCAGTTTCGCCTCCACCCATAACATTTCCTAAAAGGTCACCCAGTCCGTTGGCATTGCTAACGTTGTTCTGCCTGGTTTGTTTTCCTAAATAACCCATCAACAAGGGGGCCGCAACTTTAAGAATAGTGCCGATGGTTCCAGCATCCATTCCTGATTTTGAGCTTAAGGCATTTTCAACTTGTGGCTGTTTATTACCCAATACATGACCTAATATTCCGGCCCCATCATCCATAACCGATTGATCGACACCGCCTCCGAAAAGACCACCTAAATTCTCTAATATTCCACCATCATGCTTACCTGAAAGCGCACTCATTAATCCTTGTGCACCTTCGGGGGTTGCCGAATTTTTTTTCATGGCTCCCAACAAAACAGGCAAAGCCATACTCAATACACTACCTGTTTGGTCGGTAGATTGACCGGTTTGACCGGCAACACCGCTTATCAATTGTTGCCCCATTGGGCTACTTAGTAAATCTAATAATCCTGACATTTGTTTATAGTGTTTATTATTATTGGCTTAATGTACAAAAAAGAGTCATCAACCCTAAGTACCCGCTAAAATTATTTTAGCAATGCCGTTATCTGGTTAGCAAGTTCTATGCCAATTCTATCTTGAGCCTCACCTGTGGCCGCACCAATATGAGGGGTAAGTGAAATATTCGGATGCATCAAAATCTTTATTTCGGGACTTGGCTCTGATTCAAAAACATCCAAGCCCGCAAAGGCTATTTTTTTGCTTTCCAAGGCATCGATAAGTGCAACTTCATCGATTACTCCGCCCCGTGCCGCATTCACGATTGCTGCACCATCTTTCATCGTTTCAAATTCTTTTTTGCCGATTACATATTCCTTTTGCGCCGGTACATGCAGCGAAACGAAATCTGAAGCCTTTAAGACGTCTTCCTTAGATTGGCTTTTAAGGTCAAAATCAACTGTCTTTCCGTCAAAAAAGGAAAGTGAAACGGTAGCACCATCCATAAATGGGTCGTGATAGATAACCTTCATGCCTATACCTAGCGCAATTTTAGCGGTAGCTCGCCCGATTCGCCCAAAACCGATTACTCCAAGTGTTTTCCCCCGGAGCTCAGTACCTTTTGCATAACTTTTCTTCAGTTGTTTGAACTTGCTATCTCCATCTAAGGGCATGTTACGGTTAGAATCATATAGAAATCTAACCCCGCCGAACAAATGTGCAAAAACCAGTTCAGCTACCGACTCGGAAGAGGCTGCTGGCGTATTGATCACATGCAATCCTTTTTCGCGCGCATATTCCACATCGATATTATCCATACCAACACCGCCACGGCCTATTAATTTTAGGGTTGGGCAGTTGTCGATCAGGTCTTTTCTGACCGTCGTGGCACTACGTACCAAAAGTGCGACAACCTCGTTTTCGTTGATAAAATTCTCTAGCTGTTCTTGAGCTACATTGGTCGTAATTACCTCGAAGCCTTGTTTCTGCATTGCAGCTACACCAGATTGGGAAACACCATCGTTTGCTAATATTTTCATTTTCTGTTTGGTTGTTCGTTGATGGATGTTTCGTTGACCGTATTTGATTGCTCGATTCTAATTCTAACAACCAACAACGATCAACTAGTAACCATAATTTATCCTTTTCGTTCCATTTCACTCATAATATCGACCAAAACGCCGACACTTTCCAACGAAAGTGCGTTGTACATTGAAGCCCGATAACCTCCGACAGAACGGTGTCCGTTCAATCCGTTGATATCACCTTCTTTCAACATTGCATCAAAGGTGTCTTTTAATTTTACGTCTGTCAGATTAAAAGTAGCATTCATTGTCGAGCGATCTTCTTTATGGGCATAGCCGTCAAAAACCGGACTCAAATCGATTTCTGAATAAAGCAATTGTGCTTTTTTATCGTTGATTTCTTCAATCGCACTTATTCCCCCTAAATCTTTGAGCCATTGCATTGTCAACATGGAAACATAAACAGGAAAAACCGCTGGCGTATTGAACATACTGTCTTTACCAATGTGCACCTTATAATCAAGCATCGATGGAATCTTTCTTGAGACCTTTCCTAATATATCTTCTTTCACAACGATCAAGGTTGTTCCTGCGGGACCCATATTTTTCTGCGCTCCGGCATAGATTAAATCGAATTGCGAGAAATCAAGAACCCTAGAGAAAATATCGGAACTCATATCACAGACCAAGGGTATATTGGCTGTAGGGAATTTTTTTATCTGTGTGCCAAAAATAGTATTGTTCGAAGTGAGATGTAGATAATCCAAATCATCCGGTACCACATAGCCCTTCGGAATGTATTTAAAATTCTCGTCTTTAGAAGATCCGACCTCGACCACCTCCCCGAAGAGTTTTGCTTCCTTTATCGATTTATCGCTCCAAGTGCCAGTATTCAAATACCCGGCCTTTTTCTCAAGCAGATTGTAAGCAACCATTAAGAACTCCATGCTGGCACCACCTTGTAAAAACAAGGCCTTGTAACCTTTGCCTTCAAGACCTAACAATTCCAAGGCTAATGAACGTGCATTTTCCATCACCTCGACAAAGTCTTTGCTACGGTGAGAAATCTCTATCAATGAAAGTCCCAATCCATTAAAATCAATTACGGCTTCAGAAGCTTTTTTCATGACTTCTTTTGGAAGAATACAGGGACCGGCACTAAAATTATGTTTTTGCATTTTCTGCTGAATTTAGTTCAATGAGTACTTTTTTATTAAGGAAGCTAAAGGTCTTAAATTTCTAAGGAATTAGTGGTAATGAAAATTATTAATTCTATTATTTTTTTAACAGGAAATCAACAGTGTCCACTCCGTCGGCATAGTCTTCTAGGCTAGGTATCTGTGTATGGCCAAAAGGAACTTCAGCAGGCCAAAACCCTTCTGAAACAATACATTGAAGCTCATTTTGGTCTGCTTCAAGACGGTTTTTAAGTTCTTCTTCCGATGTGTAAAACTCGTAGTTTAAAGAGGCTATTGGCGATGCGTAATTAGTGTCCTCCTTGAGGATCAGAAATCCATTATCCAATATTGGAAAATCGCTCATCAGGTAAACCGCCTTGTTATAGTCATAATTGTTCGCATATTTATTCTGATTTACAATTTCGTTAAATGAAAAAATAGATTTGAAAAAAGTATCAAAATCATAACCCTCGGGCACAAATAGTTTAGAAACGGATCGGCAACCAAGTCCATAGTACCGAAAGATATCTTCTCCTAAAAATTCGAGCTTTGCTTTTGATTCATTGCCTGTTAACACTGCAATCGAATTTCTATTCTTTCGAATGATATTTGGCTTGTTGCCAAAATAATATTCAAAGTATCGAGCGGTATTATTGCTTCCTGTCGCAATGACGGCATCGAATTGCTCCAACTTGCCATTTTTGAACTCAATGCTTTCTTTTAGTGAAGGTTCTATGGCAACCAAAAAATCACATAAAAACGGTAATAAGACCTTATCGCTGTCCGAGAGTTTGACCAGTGCCTTGTTTCCTGTTAATAAAACACATAGAAAATCATGAAACCCTACTAGGGGAATATTTCCCGCCATAATAATGGCCACGGTCTTTTTCGAACGATTCTCCAAATCATAGTTGATAAGCCACTTATTCAGGTTTTGATAGGTCAACAAAGATGCCCAACTTTTCACGGCATATTTGACATTTTCTTTGGTGAACCAGCCATTTTGGTGGCCTGAAAGTTCGATGGTTTCACCCAATCGCTGAGCCCAATCACCCTGAATGGACCTAGACTGGAGAAAATCATTAAGAAAATCTCCGAGTTTCGTGAAAGCAATAATTGTTTTATTAAGATCGTTTATCATGAACAAATTGATTTCTTTTACCCACAAATAACACATTTTGCACTGCTATTTCCCCATTTTTGCCATCGTAACCCAGCTATGCTGTTAAAAAAGGCACCATATCGGCACAAAAGCCAATATTTTCGGTTCTAAACAAAAAGATTCAACCTATTCGGTTTGCGACAGAAACTTCTAGACTTTACCTTTGCATTTGCAGTTGGTGGATTGCAAAAGTAAGGATACTTGAAAGATATGGATGCCGAATTGAATTCGGTGCAACGAAAAAAAGATTATGGCGATTATAATTACAGATGAATGTATCAATTGCGGAGCTTGCGAGCCGGAATGCCCAAATACGGCAATATATGAAGGTGCCGATGAGTGGCGTTACTCTGACGGCACTTCGCTCGAAGGTGACGTTGTTCTTACCGATGGCAAAGCTGTCAATGCCGATGATGTTCAAGAACCGGTAAGCGACGAGGTCTATTATATTGTACCCGATAAATGTACCGAATGTATGGGCTTTCACGAAGAACCTCAGTGTGCTGCGGTATGCCCCGTTGACTGTTGTGTGCCCGACGAAGACCGCGTCGAGAGTGAGGAGACACTTTTAGGAAAGCAGGTATTTATGCATCCTGACGGATAGATTTAGGAAACCAGATTTGAGATATTGGATTTACCCGAACGTTGTTCGGGTTTTTTATGGAAGAAGAAAAGGAATATAATGGATTTTGGAAGAAGTTTGCCTATTTCCTATGGTTCATTATCGTGGTTCTTTTTGGATATTTAATCTATCTGCTTTTTGATTTTATAAAAATTATTTTTTACGGATTATTTTCCTAACATTAATCCACACCTCTTCTTAGTTCTTAATAGTTTCCTATTATCTTTGCGCCCTGAAATAAAAATCTAATGCTCTGTAAAAGAGTAGGGTTTTAAGGATTCACGCCTTCGCGGGAATGACAAAAGTAATTATTTATGAAAGCAGGTATCGTCGGATTGCCCAACGTAGGAAAGTCCACCCTTTTTAATTGTCTATCGAATGCCAAGGCGCAAAGTGCCAATTTCCCTTTCTGTACAATCGAGCCTAATATAGGAGTAGTGAACGTGCCCGACACCCGTCTTGAAAAGTTGGAAGAATTGGTCAATCCGGAGAAGGTGATTCCGGCCACGGTGGAAATTGTCGATATCGCAGGATTGGTAAAGGGTGCTAGTAAAGGTGAAGGATTGGGCAATCAGTTTCTAGGTAATATACGCGAGACCGATGCAATTCTACACGTTTTGAGATGTTTCGATAATGAAAATATCGTTCATGTAGATGGCTCGGTCGACCCTATTCGTGATAAGGAAACTATCGATATGGAACTTCAATTAAAAGATTTGGAGACTGTTGAGAAAAAGTTGGACAAAGTAAAACGTGCTGCCAAAACAGGAAATAAAGAAGCTCAGAAAGAAGAAGTCATTCTACAAAAATTGAAAGACGGACTTGAAAGCGGAACCTCCGTTCGAGCCATTGATATTGGAACAGACGATAGAATCGAATTCGTAAAACCTCTGCAGTTTATAACGGATAAGCCTGTGATGTATGTTTGCAATGTAGATGAAGATGCGGCAGCTTCGGGTAATGCCTATGTAGAAAAAGTAAAAGCAATGGTTTCGAATGAAAAAGCCGAAGTATTGGTTTTGGCCGTCGGTACCGAAGCTGATATTACCGAATTGGAAACCTATGACGAAAGGCAAATGTTTCTCGAAGACCTAGGGCTTTCAGAACCTGGCTCTGCGAAACTTATACGTAGTGCGTATAAACTATTGGATTTAGAAATATATTTTACGGCTGGAGAGAAAGAAGTCAGGGCATGGACGATTCCTGTTGGAGCCACCGCGCCTCAAGCGGCCGGGGTAATACACACCGATTTTGAGAAAGGTTTTATTCGAGCAGAAGTTATCGCGTACGATGATTATGTAAATTTTGGCAGCGAACAGAAAGTAAAGGAGGCCGGTAAAATGCGAGTCGAGGGTAAAGATTATGTCGTGAAGGATGGTGACGTGATGCATTTTAGGTTTAATGTCTGAACCGCACAGTTCAAAAAAGGGCATAAGCTTATTCATGCGCAAAACTAAAATTTCCTCTTGGTGGGGTAGGGCAATAGGTCGCTATCAACAATTACACCGTCTGCTTTGTTAATTACTTTCCGCAGACCCCATTTTAATTTCTCTTTTAGAATTTTATATTAGCAAGCACGAAGCGAGTGCTTCGGTTATTCCTTGACCTATAATAGTTGCTAGCATCCTGCTATAAATATATTTAGGGCGATAATTGAACAAACTACTGATCTCAAGAGTAACCAATAACGATTAACGAATTAAAAATGGCAAAGTCGCAATATACAGAGGATAACATTCGATCGCTCGATTGGAAAGAGCATATTCGTCTGCGTCCGGGAATGTATATTGGAAAGTTGGGCGATGGCTCTTCTGCAGATGACGGCATCTACATACTATTAAAAGAAACCATCGATAACTGCATCGATGAGTTCGTGATGGGGGCGGGCAAGACGATTGAAATTTCCATTCAAGGAGAGCGTGTAATCGTTCGTGATTATGGGCGTGGGATTCCGCTGGGCAAAGTGGTCGATGTAGTCTCCAAAATGAATACTGGTGGAAAGTACGATTCAAGAGCATTCAAAAAATCAGTGGGACTAAACGGAGTTGGTACAAAAGCTGTGAATGCACTTTCATCGTATTTCAGAGTAGAATCCACCCGTGATGGAAAATCAAAATCCGCCGAGTTCGAATTGGGAAATCTCAAGAACGAAGAACTTCTTGATGAAACGACCAGGCGAAGAGGAACGAAGGTTACTTTTATTCCTGACCAATCCATTTTCAAGAAATACCGTTATCGCAACGAGTATGTTGAACGCATGCTTAAGAATTATGTATATCTCAATCCTGGGTTAACAATTCTATTTAATGGGGAAAAGTTCCATTCTGAAAACGGTTTGAAAGATCTTCTTGAGGATAATAACAATGTCGATGATATGTTGTATCCCGTGATTCACTTGAAAGGAGATGATATCGAAGTTGCTTTGACGCACAGTAAAACACAGTATAGCGAAGAATATCATTCTTTTGTTAACGGACAACATACAACTCAAGGTGGGACGCATCAATCTGCGTTTCGTGAGGCCATTGTAAAAACGACTAGAGATTTCTACGGCAAGAATTATGACGCATCCGACATTCGTAAATCCATTATTTCGGCGATTTCCATCAAGGTAATGGAACCGGTCTTTGAAAGTCAAACGAAGACCAAACTGGGTTCGACCGATATGGGAGGTAACTTCCCCACGGTACGAACCTATATCAATGATTTTGTCGGTAGGCAACTGGACAATTATCTGCATAAGAATTCGGAAACTGCCGAAAAGCTGCAGCGCAAAATCATCATGGCCGAAAAAGAACGAAAGGAACTTTCGGGAATTCGAAAGCTGGCCCGTGATCGCGCGAAGAAATCCAATCTTCATAATAAAAAATTGCGTGACTGTAGGGTGCATCTGGGCGACCTTAAAAAAGACAATCGGCTCGATAGCACCTTGTTCATCACCGAAGGTGATTCTGCCTCGGGTTCGATAACAAAATCACGTGATGTCAACACCCAGGCAGTTTTCAGTTTGAGGGGAAAGCCATTGAACTCATATGGCATGTCAAAAAAAATAGTCTATGAGAACGAAGAATTCAATCTCTTGCAAGCTGCATTGAACATTGAGGAGTCGATGGAAGACCTTCGTTACAATAACATAGTGATCGCAACTGATGCCGATGTAGACGGAATGCACATTCGTTTGTTGTTGATAACCTTCTTTCTCCAGTTTTTTCCTGAATTGATAAAGGAAAACCATCTTTATATTTTACAGACACCGCTTTTTAGGGTACGAAATAAGAAAGAGACTATTTATTGCTATAGTGATGAGGAGCGCCGAAATGCCATTGAAAAGCTATCAGGAAAGCCTGAAATAACCCGCTTTAAAGGTTTGGGTGAAATTTCTCCCGATGAATTTCAACATTTTATTGGGGACGATATCCGTTTAGAGCCGGTGATGTTGGATAAGGCGATGTCTATAGAACAACTATTGAATTTCTACATGGGTAAAAATACACCTGACCGGCAAAAATTTATTATTGAAAACCTAAAAGTAGAGGTTGATTTAGTAGAAGAAAAACAAGTATAAACCTGTCTGCCGTTCGGCGGACCAATATAATACATAGCTTTCTTTAATGGAAGAAAATGACGATATGAACCTACCCGCCGATGGTGGGGGCGAAGAAGAAAATCAAGAGGTATCGAACGAAGAGGAAGGTGTTTCCCAAGACGATGATGGTTTGCAAATCGGGGATATCGGAAATGACGATAGCCAAGATGAAGCACTTACTCGAGTCACCGGTATGTACAAAGACTGGTTTCTTGATTATGCCTCTTATGTAATCTTAGAACGTGCGGTGCCTGCCATTGAAGATGGTTTTAAACCGGTGCAACGGAGAATAATGCACGCTTTGAAAGAGCTTGACGATGGGCGATATAATAAGGTTGCCAATGTTGTTGGGCATACCATGCAGTACCATCCTCACGGTGATGCCAGTATTGGCGATGCGATGGTTCAAATTGGTCAAAAAGATCTCTTGATCGATACGCAGGGTAACTGGGGCAATATATTGACCGGTGACCGCGCGGCAGCATCTCGTTATATTGAGGCTCGACTTTCAAAATTTGCCCTTGATGTCGTTTTCAGTCCGAAAATAACCGAATGGCAATTTTCTTATGATGGTAGAAAAAAGGAGCCGGTAAACCTTCCTGTGAAATTTCCGTTGCTTTTGGCCCAAGGGGCTGAAGGTATTGCGGTCGGTCTTTCCACAAAAATTCTTCCGCATAACTTCATTGAACTTATAGATGCATCGATAAAACACCTACAAGGCAAGCGTTTCAAACTGTACCCTGATTTTCCGACAGCGGGTATAATCGATATCGAAAATTATAATGACGGTTTGCGTGGTGGTAAAGTAAGGGTGCGCGCCAAAATAGCACAACATACCAAGACAACTTTGGTGATCAACGAAATACCGTATGGGACCAACACTTCCTCATTGATTGATTCCATTTTAAAGGCCAACGATAAGGGCAAGATAAAAATCAAAAAGATAGAGGACAATACGGCAGCGGAAGTTGAGATTCTGATTCATCTGCCCAACGGAATTTCTCCTGACAAGACCATCGATGCCCTTTATGCCTTTACGGCCTGTGAATCATCGATTTCGCCTTTGGCGTGTATTATAGAGGACAATAAACCGCTTTTTATAGGGGTAAGTGAAATGTTGAAGCGTTCGACCGATGCAACGGTTGATCTGTTGAAACAAGAATTAGAACTACAGCTCAATGAATTGGAAGAGCAGTGGCACTTTGCTTCCTTAGAGCGAATCTTCATCGAGAAACGCATTTATCGTGATATCGAAGAAGAGGAGACATGGGAAGGCGTTATCGCCGCTATAGACAAAGGTTTAAAACCCCACGTAAAAAAGTTGAAACGCGCAGTAACGGAGGCCGATATTGTTAGATTGACGGAAATACGTATCAAGAGAATTTCAAAGTTCGATATTGATAAGGCGCAACAAAATCTCGATAATCTCGAGGAGAAAATAGCAGAAGTAAAGCACCACTTGGCGAACTTGATCGAGTTTTCGATTGATTACTTTAAAGAGCTGAAGACCAAGTATGGCAAGGGACGTGAGCGAAAATCAGAAATACGCACATTCGATAATATAGAGGCCTCAAAGGTCATTATTCGCAATACCAAGCTTTATGTCAACCGTGAAGAAGGTTTTGTGGGAACCTCGCTGCGAAAAGACGAATATGTTACCGACTGCAGTGATATCGACGATATCATTGTTTTTACCAAAGACGGTAAGATGATGATCTCAAAAGTAGATTCAAAGATTTTTATTGGCAAAAATATAGTACACGTCGCTGTATTCAAGAAAAAGGACAAGCGCACGGTCTATAATTTGATTTATAAGGATGGAAAAGGTGGGGCCACCTATATCAAGCGCTTTAATGTGACCAGTATAACCCGCGATAAACTTTACGATGTAACTAAAGGAAAGCCAGGTTCCCAGGTTTTCTATTTTTCTGCGAACCCCAATGGAGAGGCAGAAGTCGTAACGGTTAATCTGCGTCAGGTAGGAAGTATCAAAAAGCTGAAGTGGGATTTAGATTTTGCCGATGTATTGATAAAAGGTCGAGGGACAAAAGGAAATCTAGTCACCAAATATTCGGTCAAGCGAATTGAACTAAAGGAGAAAGGACTGTCTACCCTTAAGCCTCGAAAGCTCTGGTTTGACGATGCGGTTCAGCGCTTGAACATCGATGAGCGAGGTGAATTTTTAGGGGAGTTCACAAGCGATGATCGTCTGTTGATCATTAATCAGAATGGTTTGGTTAAGACCGTGATACCAGAACTGACACTGAGATTCGAAGAAGAAATGATAATTCTCGAAAAATGGAATCCTGAAAAGCCTTTATCCGCTATTTATTGGGAAGGTGAAAAAGAGATTTTTTATGTAAAACGTTTTTTAATAGAAAATCCCGATAAGGAAGAAAATATCCTCACCGATCATCCCAAAACGTATTTAGAGAAAATTTTCACGGATTATCGACCTCAAGCCGAAGTTGTCTTTACTAAAAAACGTGGGCAAGATCGTCAAGAAAACCTAGTTGTAAACCTTGAAGAATTTATATCGGTCAAGGGCATCACGGCTATGGGCAATCAGTTGACGAAAGAAAAAGTTTTAGAAATTAACGGCCTTGCTCCGCTACCATACGAAGTAGTGAAAGAGCCCGTCGCCGAAGAAATAGAGGTCGTTGATGAGGAAAGCGTGCAAATAAGTGAAAAGAGGGAGGTCAAGACGAAAGAAAAAACTAAAAAGAAGCCTGATTCAAAAAAGAAAAACGGTGACGACGATGAGGGTCAAACAACTTTATTTTAGACAGTTCGCATGAAAAACTTCATTCAAGAATTCAAGAATTTTGCGATCAAGGGAAATATGGTCGACATGGCCATTGGCATTATCATCGGAGCATCTTTTAATGCCGTAGTAAATACTTTGGTCAAGAAAGTATTGATGCCGCCACTATCTTTGGCTACGGATGGAGTGAATTTTGCCAACAAAAAAATAATACTTAGAAAAGCCGCTGAATCCGCTGAGGAAGTCGCTATAGGTTATGGAGAGCTTATTGGGGTTTTTATCGATTTCGCAATAGTAGCGCTGACCATTTTTGTGCTTCTGAAGGGCATCAACAAAATCAGGACTAAGGCAGAAAACCCTGATGACCCAGAAGTTGAAACACCAAGAAATATAGAATTGTTATCAAAAATCGAGAAATTGATGTCCGAGCAAAATGAGCTTCTCCGAAACTCGAATAAATAAAAAAGATTTGAATTCTTTATTATAATTATCTTTACAGAAAATTGCATAAATGGATTTGACAAACCCCCTGATTTACGGAGTACCCTGTTTCATTGCTTTTATTTTACTGGAAATTACGTATAGCCACACACACGGAGATGAAGATTTATATGTTTGGAAAGACTTGATGGCGAGTGGCGCTATGGGAATCGGTTCTGCTATCTTGGGGCCGCTCATTAAGTTGACTGTTCTCATAGTGGTTTTTAACTGGGCTTACGAGCTTTTCAATCCGATGGTCGATGGGGTGCGAACCAATATAATGGGCTATAAATCGTTCGGGTATGAATGGTATATATTTTTAATATGCCAATTGGCAGATGATTTTACTTACTATTGGTTTCATCGCGCAAACCATGAGATAAGGGTTTTATGGGCCGCGCATATAGTACATCACTCTTCAGATCACTTTAATTTGGGCACAGCGATTCGCAATGGCTGGTTTACTTTGTTATACAAGCCTTTTTTCTATATGTGGATGCCGGCTGTCGGTTTTCCTGTTGAAGTAGTGATTTTCGCTTTGGCCATCGAGTCTTTTTGGCAATTTCAATTGCATTCAAAGTATGTCCCAAAGATGGGGTGGATAGAGAAAATTTTCAATACCCATACCATGCACCAAGTGCATCATTCACAAAATGTAGAATATCTCGATAAGAACCACGGTGGTTTTCTAAACTTTTTCGATAAGATATTCGGTACTTGGAAAGAATTGGATGACGACGTAGAGGTTGAGTTTGGTGTAATACACGCTCCAGAGTCGTATAATCCTTTGGTAATCTTGACCCATGAGTATAAAGATATTTGGAACGATTTAAAAAAATCACCTAAACTTTCGCATAAGCTAATGTATATCTTTGGCCCCCCAGGATGGAGTCATGACGGCAGTACCATGACCGTACGACAACAACAACGGTTGTTCAAGCAACAAAAAAGCCAGAATCCCGAAATGGTTTTTGAAAGGCCTAATTAAGGATTAATAAACTTCTGGGTGAAAATATCCGAAACTTCCATCGGACTTCAATACCGTACGAATAGTGCCTGATGCGACATCTATTTTCTTAATTTCAAAAGGGGATTTAAAAAGGTCCAAGCTATGAAAATATATGCTCTGACCATCTGGAGACCAGCACATACTTCCGCCATTCGCCTTTTGGTCGTCCAATAAAACCATCTCTTTTTGGGTAGCCGTATCGAACAAGACCAAATCTACATCGCTATACTCGGCATTGCCTGCCGAGAAAATTACTTTGGTATTGTCGGGTGATAGGTCGGGATCATGGTCACGAGTATTGTTCACGGTTAAAGAAGTTATATTGGTCAGCGTATCATTGACACTATCGAATTCACCACGCTGTAATTCAAACTTGGTCAGGTCCGTTGTCAATTCATTTTTGGTAAAACCGATAAAATAGATGTGGGCGTTATCAATTGAAAAATTACAGTCGATTCCCCAGTGATTCGACAAGACTTTCGGATTATCGCCGTTTACATCGGTTGTAACCAGTCTCCATTGCACCGAACCGTTTGTTTCTATTTCGGCCCCCATTAATATCTTAGTGCCATCTTTGTTCCAACGACAGACCCCTTGAGAAAGCCACCCATGCTTATTTTTCTCGATAATGACTTCAGGATTGGAACCATCGATATTCGCAAGAATTAATTCTGCATTTGCGTAATCATCATGATTCTTTGACGAGTTGACAGCAGAGCGGTAAACCAATAGGCTTTTTTTGTCAGGACTCACTTTTGGCCACCAATAATCAAAGTTGGAATCGCTCAAAATAACAGATTCGATTGCATTCTCTAGTTTGTATAATTCGTTATGACCGTTGGGGTTTTTGGAAAATAATAAAACATCCGAGGGGGTGTTATCAATTACAATTTCAGGCTCTTCTTCAGAATTACAAGAAATAAGAATAACTAAGAAAGTGCTGGTTAAAAAAAGCCCTTTGAACCTATGAAGTATAAATAAAATTGAACTGAGCATACATTCAAAACGCTTTTTAAAGCGTCTTGTTGTACTTGATGTTAGACTTTGTTATTCCTCAGATTCGACTTCCTTGATTTCAGACTTCGTATTCTTTTTCATCCGAAGATCTAAAAACTCTACGAGTAAAGAGAATGCGATTGCAAAATAAAGATATCCCTTAGGTATGACACCTACTTCGTTTCCGAAAACTATCAGATGACCGATATGGGCCGCTTCCGCAATCAGCATAAATCCTATTAAAATCAGAAAAGAAAGGCCTAATATCTGAATAGATGGGTGCTTGTTGACGAACTCCCCGACAGGATTGGCAAAAAGCATCATAATCACTACTGAAATAACCACGGCTATTATCATCAATATCAAGGCATCGTTTGGGTCAGGAGAAATACCATTGGTCATTCCGATTGCCGTTAATATCGAATCAAAAGAAAAAACGATGTTGATCATGGTGATTTGAACAATTGCCTTCGTCAATGAAGTTGATCTTGATTTTTTGACCTCTACTTCATCGTGACCTTTGTGCTCTACTTTTTCGTGTATTTCGCGGGTGCTTTTGTAAAGAAGAAAAAGTCCGCCTGCAAAAAGAATCAGGGCTTGCCCGCTTATTCCACCAGTTATCCAAGATTCTTCTATTACCCAAAACGGCTTTTTCATGGCAGTAAGCCAAGTAATGCCGAAAAGTAGAACGATGCGCATCGCCATCGCTAGAATAAGCCCGACGTTGGTGGCCTTTTTTCGTTGCCCCTGCTCAAGTTTTCCAGCAGCGATGGATATAAAAATAATGTTATCTATACCTAAGACTATTTCTAAAAAAGTTAAGGTAAGTAGGGCGATCCAAGCATCAGGATTTGCAAAAATTTCGAACATTGGTCGGTGGGTTTAGAAATTTTGATGGTTTAATAAGTTTGTAAGAAATCTTAATCTATTGCGCTTTTACGGCAACTCCCTTAGATTTCGTTTTGTTGTCTCCAACAATGCTAAACTCAAATGTATAGGAATTATCCGTGGTTGTCAAAATTTTAATATGAACCGGTTTTTCCTCGGCCATGCTTTTCGGATTTAATTTTTTGACTATATATTCACAATCATTGATCCATCGGACGGAGGCACTATCAACCTTGTTTTCGTAAAACTCAACGCTCAAATCGCCGTCGCGTTTGAAAACACCGGTTTTTGAGACGCTGTCTATTTCGTAGTCAAAAGTGAACTCCCCGTTTTTAAAGTCAGAGCAGTTTCTTTCAGGTTGATAGCACGATGTGAATACAAATAAAAAAAAGAGACCACACGAATTCTTAAGCATGCGACAAAATAACGAAAATTGATGCTATTCGAGAATATCTTAATTGAAACTTTCAAAATACTAAAACGATTATCAATCACCATGAATAATAAATTACTTTTGTAGCTCAATATGCAATTGCGATTACCGAATTCTACTTCAATGGCCATAATGGAATTATCTGATTACGAAGAAATCGTTGTTAAAAATATAGCCGGGCGATATGTTAGCTCAGATGACATTATGTTTTTTTTAAAAGAAGTAAATGGTCTATGCAAGGTTGAGAATATAGGTAAATCGGTTCAGCAAAGACCGATCAATAGTATCGAAATAGGCAATGGTCCCTGTCGCATTCTTATGTGGTCGCAAATGCACGGTAATGAGTCTACAACTACCAAAGCTATCTTAGATCTTTTGAACCACTTCAGAAAAAATAGGAACATCACCAATAAAATAATTGAAAATTGCACGATTAAAATTATCCCCATACTTAACCCTGATGGTGCTTGTGCATATACAAGGGTAAATGCCAATAATGTGGATTTGAATCGTGATGCGAAGCACCTAAGTCAACCCGAAAGCCAAATCTTGAGAAATACGTTTGACTCTTTCAAACCCCATTTTGCTTTTAACCTTCATGGTCAACGCACGATATACAATGTTGGGGTCACCAATAAATCCGCAACGATTTCTTTCTTGTCGCCATCGGTAGATGACAGTCGAAAACTAACGGATTCTAGACGGAAAGCCATGAAACTTATCGTGGCCATGAACCAAAGCTTGCAGAAAATCATTCCTGGCAGTGTGGGGCGCTATGACGACGGATTTAATATAAATTGTGTCGGAGATACTTTTCAGAGTCTTGGTTGCCCTACGGTTCTCTTTGAAGCGGGGCACTTTCCTGACGACTATGAAAGGGAAGAAGTTCGGAAACTAATATTTATATCCTTATTGACAGCTATAAGGGTCATTAATAATAGTGAAGTAAATACTTTTGACTTCGAAGATTACTTTGATATTCCGGAGAATGGAAAACAATTTTTTGACATTCTTATCAAGAATATCGATTATTATGATTCAAAGTTCGAAAAAGAATACGCTGTGGGAATACTTTTTGAGGAAGTTTTGAATGGAGGAAAAATTGATTTTATACCTAAAATCGAAAAAACGGGAATATTAGATTCTTATTTTGGACATCAGACTTATGATTGTAGCGTGGAAAAAGACCTTTTAGATATTCAAGGTAGACCTGATATACGTTCAATAATTAACAATATTTAAAAATTAGTGTTAAAAACACACTACTTATTACATTATAATCACAAATATTGCTCAAACATTACATTTTGCTTTGTAATTATGTATTTTTGCCGAAAATTAAGCGATTATGGCCAAAGTAAAACTTGACGAAATAGACCACCAGATTCTCGATATGTTGATCGACAATACGAGGACACCTTTTACGGACATTGCAAAAAAACTCTTGATTTCAGCGGGTACTGTGCATGTACGTGTGAAGAAAATGGAGGAAGCAGGAATCATTAGAGGTTCTTCCCTGACTCTCGATTACATAAAATTGGGCTATTCTTTTATTGCATATGTCGGTATATTTCTTGAAAAAACACATCAAACCAAGTTTGTTCTAGAACGTTTAGAACAAATACCGAACGTTACCGTTGCGCACATAACTACTGGTAAGTTCAATATTTTCTGTAAAATCAGGGCTAAGGATACCAATCATGCGAAAAATATAATTTTCAAAATCGATGATATCGATGGTATAAGTCGAACGGAGACAATGATTTCTCTGGAAGAAAGTATAAACGACAAAAAACGTTTGATGCATACCATCTTCAATGAGCTTTAAGCATAGTTTTTAGTCGAGTTTTTTAGGATACAATAACAATGAGAAAATCGGAGCTATCGATCGGAGACTATAATTCGTATTACCAGACATACCTGGATGTGCTAGGTGATGTAGAGCTAAGCGATATTCATCAAAAGCAATTGCAGAATTTTCCTGAATTCATAGAGAACATCCCTGACTCAAAACTGGGATATGCTTATGATGATGAAAAATGGACTGTTGCCGAGGTACTTGTCCACTTGATCGATACGGAAAGAATATTTCAATATCGCGCGTTGCGATTTTCAAGGGGAGACATGACTCCTTTGCCAGGTTTTGAGCAAGATGACTACGTACCCGAATCAGATACCCATAGAAGGTCTAAAGAGAGCATTGTCGAAGAATATAGGGCAGTTCGAAAATCAACGATAGCCCTTTTTACAAATTTCGATAGGCAAACCATGCAACGTACAGGTGTGGCTAGCGATTCAAAAATGAGTGTCGCTGCCCTTGGCTTTATCATTTCAGGCCATCAAAAGCATCATCGAAACGTAATTCGAGATCGTTATCTATAGGTCTTAATCAAAATCCGCATCATCTTCGGATTCGCTTTCAACATTCTGTTCATAATCGAACTCTGAAGATTCCACTTCTTCTAAAATACGCTCAGAGCTTGAATCAAGTTCACGTTCAATGGCATCGTCAAAAGTAGAGATGAAATGTGCAAGACTTTTACTGATCTTGACCAAATAGAGGGTTTCGTCAGTGCGAATTTCGACGGCCTCAACGAATTCACCGCTTGCGTTTTTAAATGTGAGTATGTCGTCATCGCCATAGCCATCGGGGTAGGTTTCGATCAATAGTGCCGCCAACTTGTGGTCGAGCTTTTTGTAATCAACAATTTTACGTAGCATAGTAGGTTTTTTGTCCTGTTATAGTCAGGGTTGAATTATTGTTCAATTTGGGATTAAAAGTTAAATTCCAGATGCCTATTGGTAAGGCCCCTATTTCTTTAACTCGAATCTAAACTATGCTATTTTTTTATCGTAATTGATAAAGAGTTGTCAAATACGCTTTTTAGTATATGAAATCATTGAAGTTTGTAGTAAGAAAATGCCTCGACAAATAAATCGGGATCTACCTTTTCATCTATTGAGGTTTCCCCAATGCTTTTCAGAAGTACGAAATTGATGTTACCGTGAGCATTTTTTTTGTCGAATTTCAGTAGTGAAACGATGATTTCAATATCATTGTCTGAAAATTCGACCTTTTTGTATCGCGAAACAAACACTTTTGTTATATCGCTTAGGACCGAATCTGAAAGCCCGGTCAACTTTGTTGATAAATAGGCTTCGAGAATCATTCCTATAGCTATGGCCTCGCCGTGCAAAAGTGTTTCTTTTGATTTATTTTCAAGAAAATAGGATTCGATTGCATGGCCTAAAGTATGTCCGAAATTCAATATTTTTCGAACATTCTGTTCAGTTGGGTCTTTTAATACGACTTCATTCTTTAGACCCACAGAGTGATAGATGAGTTTGTCCATTTCCCGAAAATCGCAATTCTCTTTCAATTCCTCCCAGTAAGAGGCACTTTTAATAAGACCGTGTTTTAACATTTCGGCAAATCCGCTTTGCAGTTGCCTATCATCGAGTGTTTTCAAAAATTCAGGGGCCACAAGAACCATGATGGGTTGGTTGATAACACCGATTTGATTTTTTAGAGCTCCAAGGTCCACGCCAGTCTTGCCGCCGACAGAAGCATCGACCATTGCCAAGAGGGTAGTGGGTATATTGATGAACCCGATTCCTCTTTTAAAGGTAGAGGCCACAAAACCTCCTAAATCGGTCAAAACCCCACCTCCGAGGTTGATTAGAAGACTCTTTCTATCGGCATCGGAATCGCTCAGTGCGTTCCAGACCTGCATACAGGTCTCGATTGTTTTATTTTCTTCACCAGAAGTTATTCTTAAAAGCTTGAAGTCAATATTGCCATTGATACGTTGATTGAAAATCGGCAGGCATTTGGCCTCAGTGTTTTCATCGACCAAAACAAATATTTTAGAGTAGGCACCCTCGTCGAGATGCCTATTCAATACTTTAAAGGCTTCTTGGTTAAAATGCACTGCATAAGAGGCGGATACTATAGACTCCATCTTTCTCTATATTTGATTAGTCAAGGGGTGAACTCCTACTTTAAGAATACAAAATAAAGGTAAATTATTAGCATTGGAATATATTTTCTGTCTTTATCTTTGAACGCTTCACAAATAAATATGCGATGGACAAGATTTTTGAAGATACTGCAACGGCCTTTTCGCTGAAATCTGATTCAGAACTCGAACGGGCATACTTTTTATTCAAAATGATAGCCAATGAACCATTGGTGAAAATGGGTACCTTAATGACCAATTTTGCAATAAAGGCGCATTTGCCAGTCGAGGGGTTAATTCGAGCGACGGTATTCGACCATTTTTGTGGTGGGGTAAATGAAGATGACTGCTTACCTGTAGTTGAGAAGATGTGGTCAAAAGGGGTATATTCCGTACTTGATTATTCGGTGGAAGGTAAAGACGAAGAGGATCCTCTCGATAATGCCCTAGAGACGATCTTAAAGATTTTAGACTTTGTCAAAGAGAAAGAAGCGATACCCTTCGCAGTTTTTAAACCAAGTGCCTATTGTAGATTTTCTCTTTTGAGAAAAGTAAACGCCAAAGCACCGCTTACCAACGAGGAAGAAGAGGAATGGGGAAGGGTTGTAGACCGAATGGATAAGACCTGCAAAAAGGCTTACGATTTAGACGTTCGATTGTTGATAGATGCCGAAGAAAGCTGGATTCAGGATGCTGCGGACGAATTAGTCGAAAGTATGATGGTAAAATATAATAAAGAACGAGCTTTGGTATTCAATACTTTACAGATGTACCGCTGGGACCGTATGGATTATCTTAAGAAGCTTCATAAAAAAGCGAAAGCAAATGATTTCAAAATAGGGATAAAGGTCGTTAGGGGCGCCTACATGGAAAAAGAGAGGGAGCGGGCCGAGAGAAAAGGTTATCCCAGTCCCATCTGTGTAGATAAGGCGGCTACGGACAGTAATTTTAGTGAAGCAATCGATTATATGGTTGAAAATATAGAGACCATTTCCATTTTTGCCGGTACTCATAATGAAGACAGTTGCTACCGATTAATGCGACTTATGAAGGATTATGGAATCTCTAAAGAGGACGAGCGTATTGGTTTTGGTCAGCTCTTCGGCATGAGTGACCATATTTCATTCAATCTTTCCGCGGCGGGTTATAATGTTGCGAAATACCTTCCATTCGGTCCTGTTCGAGATGTGATGCCTTATTTGATTCGCCGCGCCGAAGAGAATACTTCGGTTGCCGGGCAGACTACCAGAGAACTTGATTTATTAAAAAGGGAACGCAAACGCAGAAAAATATAATCGGTACTATTCAAGAGTTTCGATCAAGATTTTATCTTCACAATTTTTGACGGTCATTGTAACCCAAACTCCTCCCATCTGATTTTCAATCAAGTATTTTTTACAAGGTTTTGCATTTGTGTCACTACTTGCGAAGTTCACTTCTCCGTCGATAAAGAACTGTTTGATCGCCAAGGTGTCGAGTTCTTTGTCTTGTATCATCTCTGAGATACGGTCCGAATAGAAGATTGGCTTTGATCGCATATCTTTCAGCGTCCTACAGTTAGGAAAATAACAGAATTCAACTCCTGTTTCATCAGATTTTTTTTTCAAAAAAACAGCTAGAAAAATTAATCCTAAGGCCAATCCGAAAAGATAAAAGCCCAAACGTTTGATGAAAGCCATCCTAAAAAATCAAGAAATTGATATCACTATATTTGAGGTCGAACCACTCCCCAACTGATTTACTGGTCAATATGCCGTGATACATATAAAGCCCATTTCTAAGCCCTTTATCGAAACGCAGGGAATTTTCCAACCCACCCTCTTCACCAAGCTTCAAAAGATAAGGAGTGAAAATATTACTGATGGAGATGGATGCGGTTTTAGGATATCTCGAAGGAATATTGGGTACTGCATAGTGCACCACCCCGAATTTCTCTATTGTAGGCTTATCATGTGTCGTTACTTCACTGGTTTCAAAACAGCCGCCCATATCGATGCTCACATCTATGATAACAGCTCCTTTTTTCATGTTTTCGACCATCGTACTGGTAACGACAACGGGTGAACGATCACGACCACGAAGGGCTCCAATAGCCACATCACAACGTTTAAGTGCTTTTAATAAATTTTTTGGCTGCAATGTCGAAGTATAAACAGTTTGACCCAAATTGGTCTGTATACTTCTTAATTTTGTCAACGAGTTATCGAAGACCCTTATGTTTGCCCCTAGTCCCAATGCCGAACGTGATGCAAATTCACCAACAGTGCCTGCACCTATTATGACCACCTCTACAGGCGGTACACCACTGATGTTTCCGAACATAAGTCCATTACCTTTGTTCGTAGCTGCCATTAATTCAGAAGCTATCAAGACCGAAGAGATTCCCGCTATCTCACTAAGTGATCGTACCGCAGGGAACTTTCCATCATCATCGCGAATATATTCAAAGGCAATGGCGGTAATTCTTTTCTTAGCCATTTCCTCAAAGAACTCCTTGCTTTTCGTTTTTATCTGTAAAGCTGAAATAACTATCGCTTGAGGGTTAAGCATGTCAATTTCGGCAAGGGTAGGGGGTTCTACCTTTAACAGTATGGGGCAAGAAAAGACTTTCTTGGTGTCATTTGAAACCTCGGCGCCTGCTTCGGTATAATCTTTATCAGAAAAATTCGCACCTTTTCCTGCGCCTTTCTCAATCAGTACACGGTGACCGTTACTGGTAATCGCATTGACCGCATCGGGAGTAAGGCAAATACGCCGTTCTTGATATTGATTTTCTTTTGGAATACCGATAAAAAGCTCCCCTTTCTGCTTTAAGATTTCAAGGGTTTCCTCTTGCGGGAGTAACTGTTGCTTGCTAAAAGGCGAGCTGGGCTGGTTCATATACAATGATTCAGTGCCTAAGTCTGGGCTTTAACAAATTTACAACAATAAATGAAAACGATTAAAATTTGAGATGTAGCCAATTCTTGAAGTTTACAAACCATGCCTCTAAACGATGTGTGCTCAATTTTCTGTCTATTATTTCAGAAAGAGAATTATTTTTTAAACGCTCTAACTCCTCATCTGTTGTTGGTTTATAATTTGCCTTGGCCTTTAAAGAGTTTAACTCGGCCTCCATGGCTTCTAAATCGATGCCATGAACATATTTATCCACTAGTCCTAGACGTATGAAGTAAACAAAAGGAACAATTACCATACATATTGGAATTAGCCACCATATGTTTTCGGCATCAATGACATCATCTCTACTGTAAATAACCTCAAACAATTGAAAGGCATACATGGCCATTGGAATAAGAATAATATGGTACCACCAATTTCTAGAGGTCAGAAACCAAAGAATCATTAAATAAAGAGGAACGATTTTGCTCATCATGAACCAAACATAAGTGGATACATCATGAAATCCGTTATTGTCTAGAACAAATCCGAAGAGGGAGACTTCAGCCTGGGGATCTTCTGGGAGATAATCGTACAGCTTGTATAGAAAAGGAGAAATCGCAATAAAAAATACCGCTGCAGATTCTAGCAGAATCTTTCTCTTTGCTTTCTTTCTATCATTAACAACTTTCATTTATAAGGGATAATCTACAATTTGCTAACGAGCCGAAAATTAAAATAGTATTGAAAAGGGGACGGTTTGTTTTGCCCCCTTAACTTAGACTTTAATACAAATGATGTTGGTATATTTAAATTTTTCTGTCGATATGATTTTTATCTACTCCTTCTTCGAAAAGCGGATCTCCGTCAGCGTTGTTATTTGGTTCACAAGAAACAGCCATTAAGGTTATACAGGCCAATAGTCCAAAAACGATTCTTTTTGCTTTCATCTTCATTAAATTTAGGGAACTCTTTGCTTTATATATTTGAGCAAGGGTTCGGTTAGAAATAGGATTTTAATTCGCTGCAAATGTAAGAAAAAAACCACCACGGCAGTGTAGTTAATCGTTGAAATCGTACATTTAAACGATTAAAAGTTTGATTTTCTTCAAAATTAACATAGTCAACACAATATTAAATATCTGGAAGAATTTGAAGTAGCACTGAACTTTTGATCGCCTGACCACTAAAATCATTTGGTTTTGCCGAATCAACCAAATAGAAGTTTTCGGGTCTTTTGGTCGACCAATTCGATTTGAAGTCTTGCACAATCATCAGGTAAGAAATAACTTACTTTATCGGGCCACTCTATAAAAACCCAAACCGCTTGGTTTAGATAATCTTCAAGGCCCAAGTCCAAAGCCTCTGTTTCATCTTCTAATCTATAAAAATCAAAATGAAAGGCCAGTAATTCTCCGTTTTTTTTATGATATTCATTTACGATACCGAAGGTGGGACTGTTGGCAATATCCGCCCCGCCCAGTTCTTTGACCAAAGCCTTGATGAATGTCGTTTTACCCGCACCCATTGCACCGGTGAAACATAAAATTTTCGAAGTGGTTTTTTCAATCAGAGTCTTAGCGGCATCTTGGATTTCATCCAAAGAGAATTGTAGGTGCATACGAGTAAACTTATTTCGGTTCCAACACAACGAACGGAATTATCATTTCTTCTAGCGAAACCCCGCCGTGTTGATACGTGTTACGGTAATAGCTTACGTAATGGTTGTAGTTGTTTGGGTACGCAAAGAACAAATCATTTTTAGCGAAAATATATGAACTACTCATATTAATACTTGGCAGGTGAATCGATTTTGGATCGCGAGCGGCCAAAACATCTTTGTCATCGTAAGTCAAACTTCGTCCGGTTTTGTACCGAAGATTCAAACTCGTTTCTTTGTCTCCGATTACTTTTGACGGCTGTTTTACGTTTATGGTTCCGTGGTCTGTTGTAATAATCAACTTCATTCCCAGTTGTTGTGCTTGTTGAATAATCTCTAACAAGGGTGAATTCTTAAACCAGCTTTGGGTCAATGATCGATATGCTTTATCGTTTGAAGCGAGTTCTTTGATAACTTCCATTTCGGTCTTCGAATGTGAGAGCATATCGACAAAATTATAAACGATTGCCGTTAGGTCATTGTCTTTTTGAGATCTGAAATTCTGTGATAGATTTTTTCCTTGTTTAAGACTACTGATTTTATGGTACTCCCATTTGATATTTAATCCTATGCGCTCGATTTGAGAACCTAGAAACTTGTCTTCGAATAAATTCTTTCCTCCTTCGTCGGTATCGTTTTTCCACCAATTGGGATATTTCTTTTCCATATCCAAAGGAGTCAATCCTGAGAAAATGGCATTGCGCGCATATTGGGTAGCTGTCGGAAGAATACTGAAATACGATTCTTCCTTGATCTTCTTATAAAAATTGGTAACAGTGTCTTCAAAGGCGTACCATTGGTCAAACCGAAGATTGTCGACTACGATGAGTAGTGTTGGGGTATTTTTTAGTTCAGGCGCGATCCACTCCTTAAAGAGGGTATGCGACATTACAGGCCCATCATGTCCCTCAAACCAATCTACATAGTTTTTATCGATATATTTTCCGAACTGGTTATTGGCCTCTACCTTCTGTGATTCTAATATCTCGAACATTCCGCTATCTTCGATTTCCTCTAATTGTAAGTCCCAGTAAATTAATTTTTTGTAGAGTTGAGCCCATTCTTCATAGCCATTTACCATTGATAAATCCATAGCGATTTTTCGAAATTCTTGCTGGTAATTGGCAGTTGTTTTTTCGGAGACTAACCTCGAATGATCCAAATTCTTTTTTAAGGATAACAATATTTGATTCGGATTTACCGGTTTGATGAGATAGTCGGCTATTTTAGAACCAATGGCATCTTCCATAATGGACTCCTCCTCATTTTTGGTAATCATGACTACCGGTATCGAAGCGTCCATTAACTTTATCTCGTTCAAGGTTTCCAATCCAGATATGCCGGGCATATTCTCATCTAAAAAAACGATGTCCACCTTATTTTCAGAAAGTATTTCGAGAGCCTCTTGTCCACTCGGGCATGTTATGCAATCGTAATTTTTTCCTTCTAAAAAAAGAATATGGGGCTTTAGAAGATCGATTTCATCATCGACCCAAAGTATAGTGATCTTGTTCATTTAGTAAGTATATTTGTACGAATAAAGCACTCTTATTTTGGCTCAATACAATAAGCTCAAAATATTCAATGATCCAATTTACGGATTTATTCGAATACCCAATGATCTCATCTGCGACCTTATCGACGACCCTTACTTTCAACGTTTGCGAAGGATTTCGCAAATGGGACTCTCATATTTGGTTTTTCCGGGAGCCCATCATACGAGGTTTCATCACGCTTTAGGGTGTATGCATTTGATGCAAAAGGCTGTACAAGCACTTCGTTTCAAGCAGGTTGCTATTACTGAAGATGAAGAACTGGGGCTATTGTGTGCAATTCTCTTGCATGATATCGGCCACGGACCTTTTTCCCATGCCATGGAGCATTGTATTGTTGAAGGGGTGAATCATGAACATATATCCTCGCTCTTTATGGAGCGACTTAATTCAAAGTTTAACGGAAGTTTAACGACGGCAATAAAAATCTTTAAGAACCAGCACCCGAAGAAATTTTTGAACCAATTGGTTTCTGGACAACTAGATATTGATAGGCTTGACTACCTTAAACGCGATAGTTTTTACACCGGGGTTTCAGAGGGCAATATCAATTCTGAACGGTTAATAGCCATGCTGAACGTAGTTGATAATGAACTGGTAGTGGAGGAAAAGGGAATTTATTCTGTCGAAAAGTTTTTGATGGCCCGCCGATTCATGTACTGGCAAGTGTATTTGCACAAGACGTCATTGGCAGCCGAGCAACTTTTAATCCGTATTTTCAAAAGGGCCAAAGAATTGGTGAAGTTGGAGAAAGTCATCGAATGCAGTCCACCTCTTCTTTATTTCATTGAAAACCAAGTCGATGGTGCCGGTTTTGGTGATTCTATTCTCGATTTGTTCGCCCAATTGGATGATGTTGACATTATAGCCGCGTTGAAAACCTGGAGAACTCATGATGACTTCGTGCTGTCTCATCTCTGTGAAATGATAATCGATAGAAAACTACCCAAAATCATCATAACCGATGATGCAATTCCCCAAGACCGATTTGAAAAAAAACTTGCGGATTTTGTTGAAGAAAATGAGCTTTCACATAAAGATGCGGCCTATTTTGTTTTTAAGGGGATGATAAGCAATCAAGCCTATGATTTGAAGGAATCCAGCATCAACATTTCGAAAAAGCGGGGTGAGGTTTTAGATGTAACGCGTACATTGGACGAAATGAACTTAGAAGTGATATCGAAGTCTGTGGTCAAATATTATTGTTGTTATCCCAAGAATATAAAGTAAGGATCGTTTTGTGACCGATTAAAATTCTGAAAGATGAATCTTACAAAGTCAAATCGCACAAAAAGAGACGAAAATATTTTATAACATAAAATTTAGATAGTTTCTTATTACTTTTGTTGAACAACGAGCACTATAACTTAAATCATTTGGAATTTACGGCGGGTCAAATTGCAGGCATTTTAGAGGGTGAAGTAGATGGCAACCCCGAAATTGCCGTTCACAAATTGGCCAAAATCGAAGATGGCGAAACTGGCTCATTGACTTTCTTGTCGAATCCCAAATACACTTCCTTCATCTATTCGACAAAAGCTTCGGTAACACTTGTAAATAAAGACTTCGTTCCTGAACAAGAACTTACCACTACTTTAATAAAAGTAGAAGATGCCTATTATTCATTTTCGAAGTTGTTAGAGTACTACAGTGAAGTAAAGGTGTCAAAGGTAGGAATTGAAAAACCTGTATTTAAGTCGGAAAGTCTGATACATGGCAAAGATCTATACTTGGGCGCTTTTTCTTATGTGGGAGAGAATGTTTTAATGGGCAACGACGTGAAAATTCATCCGAACGTGTACATTGGCGATGAAGTGACCATGGGAGATAATGTGATAGTATATGCCGGAGCAAAGATTTATCCAGATACCATTATCGGTAATAATTGTGTCATTAACAGTGGTGCCATTATCGGAGCTGACGGATTCGGATTTGCGCCGAACGGAAAAGGAGAGTATACCAAAATCCCACAGACCGGAAACGTGATTTTAGAAGATAATGTCGATGTTGGCGCAGGCACAACAATTGATCGTGCCACAATGGGTTCGACGATTTTGAGAAAAGGGGTGAAGCTAGACAATCAAATTCAGATAGCCCATAATGTCGAAATCGGCGAATATACGGTCATAGCGGCCCAGACGGGGGTTGCAGGGTCGACCAGAATAGGCAAACATTGTATGATTGGTGGTCAGGTCGGTATTGTTGGTCATATCACTATCGGTGACAATGTGCGTATTCAAGCACAGTCAGGTATTGGTAGAAATGTCAAGGACAATGAAATCTTACAAGGTTCACCTGCCATTAACTATGGGGATTATAATAAGTCATATGTTCACTTTAAGAACCTTCCGAAAATCGTGAAGCGAATTGATAAAATTGAAAAAAAAAAATAATTGTGAGTAGTACCACAAGAAAGCAAAGAACCATTTCCAAGGAGATTATTTTAAAAGGTGTTGGTCTTCATACTGGCGAAAATGTCACGATGAAATTTATGCCCGCTCCAGTTAATCATGGCTATGCATTCAAAAGAGTAGATTTAGAGGGTGAGCCTATCATTGAGGCAGACGTCAATTACGTTGTCAATACGCAGCGCGGAACCAATCTAGAGAAAAATGGTGTTAAAATTCAGACCTCTGAGCATGTGCTGGCCGCTTTGATCGGAATGGAAATCGACAACGTTCTTATAGAGTTGGATTCTTCGGAGCCGCCCATTATGGACGGCTCTTCGAAATATTTTGTGGAAGCATTGGATATCGTCGGTGCAGAGGAACAAGATGCTGATTGTGAAGAATATGTTGTTAAAGATGTCATTTCGTATAAAGATGAATCTACGGGAAGTGAAATCACGGTCATTCCTGCCGAAACCTATCAGGTCACAACAATGGTCGATTTTGGCACGAAGGTATTGGGAACTCAAAATGCAACCCTCGATAATTTGTCTGACTTTAAAAGTGAAATCGCCGATGCGAGAACGTTTAGCTTTTTGCATGAATTGGAAACACTACTGGAAAACGGATTGATAAAAGGTGGTGATCTCAATAATGCCATTGTTTATGTTGACAAAGAAATTTCAGAAGCGACCATGAAAAAGCTTGAAAAAGCTTTTGACAAAAAGAAATTATCTGTTAAACCAAATGGAATACTTGACAACTTGACCCTTCATCAACCCAATGAGGCCGCTCGACATAAACTCTTGGATGTTATTGGTGATTTGGCATTGGCCGGTACTCGTATTCGCGGTAAAGTAATCGCAAACAAGCCAGGGCATTATGTAAATACCCAGTTTGCTAAAAAATTGGCGAAAATCATTAAACTGGAAAAGCGAAACAATGTACCAAAGTATGATTTAGACCAACCACCATTGATGGATGTGGTTCAAATCATGGATAAATTACCGCATAGACCTCCTTTTTTACTTGTCGACCAAATCTTGGAACTTTCAGAGACTCACGTTGTTGGCCTTAAAAATGTCACCATGAACGAACCGTTTTTTGTTGGACATTTTCCTGGAGCACCTGTAATGCCTGGCGTTTTACAGTTGGAGGCCATGGCTCAAACCGGAGGGATTCTTGTACTTAATACCGTGCCTGACCCAGAAAATTATTTGACATATCTCCTCAAAATAGATAATGTACGTTACAAGCAACAAGTAGTCCCCGGTGATACTTTGGTATTTAAACTCGACTTAATGTCGCCAATTCGAAGAGGAATTTGCCAGATGCATGCCAAAGCCTACACAAATGGAAAACTAGCTTCGGAAGCGGAGATAATGGCCCAAATACTCAAAGTCAAAGGAAACTAGAATGAATCAACCGCTTGCCTACATTCACCCAGGAGCCAAAATCGCAAAAAATGTCGTTGTTGAACCTTTTACCACGATTCATAATAATGTGACCATTGGCGATGGAACTTGGATAGGTTCGAATGTAACCATTATGGAAGGTGCCAGAATCGGCAAGAACTGCAATATTTTTCCCGGCGCGGTAATTTCCGCGCCACCACAAGATTTAAAATACAAGGGAGAGGAAACGACCGTCACCATAGGTAACGGAACTACCATACGAGAATGCGCCACTATTCACAAAGGAACTTCCGATCGAAATAAAACCGTTATCGGTAAGAATTGTTTGATAATGGCATATTGCCATGTTGCGCACGACTGTTTTATCGGGGATAATTGTATTTTCTCCAACAATTCCACTTTGGCAGGCCATGTGACCATCGGCGATAACGTGATTTTAGCAGGCCTTGTGGCTGTGCACCAATTTGTTTCCATAGGCAACCACGCCTTTGTAACTGGCGGATCATTGGTTCGAAAAGATGTACCACCATACGTGAAAGCCGCAAGGGAGCCGTTATCTTATGTTGGAATCAATTCAATCGGACTTAGAAGAAGGGGATACGAATCGGAAAAAATTAGGGAAATACAGAATATTTACCGTATACTATACCAAAAGAGTTTCAATAATTCCCAGGCAGCCCAGATAATCGAGGCTGAAATGGAAGCGACTCCCGAGCGAGACGAGATTTTACAGTTTATTAGAAATTCGCAACGCGGAATCATGAAAGGCTATTTTAGCACTAACTAACAAACCATGGCATCTACATCAGATATTAGAAAAGGACTTTGTATTCGTTACAATAACGATATTTATAAAATCATAGAATTTCTTCACGTTAAACCGGGCAAAGGACCTGCTTTCGTTCGTACAAAATTGAAAAGTGTGTCAACCGGCAAAGTATTGGACAATACATTTTCCGCGGGACATAAAATCGAAGACGTTCGAGTAGAAACACGTTCGTATCAGTTTTTATATGCTGACGGTGAGACGTATCACTTTATGAACACGAATGATTACAATCAAATAGAACTTCAAGAAAGCACGTTGGATTCTCCTGATTTACTAAAGGAAGGCGAAGTGGTAACAATTCTTTTCAATACGGAAGACAGTATGCCGCTATCCGTGGATATGCCAGCAAGTGTTGTTTTGGAAGTGACCTATACAGAGCCGGGTGTCAAAGGTAATACGGCTACCAATGCCACAAAACCGGCAAAAGTCGAAACCGGAGCAGAGATTAACGTGCCCTTGTTCATCAATGAAGGCGACAAGATCAAAATCGATACTTCGAATAGCTCCTATATGGAAAGGGTAAAGGAATAATTCTAGACAAAATCTTTTAAATGAAATTTCCGACTACCTACACGCTCAAGCAAATTGCCGAGATTATTGGTAGTGAATACGTGGGCAATGACGATTTTCCTATTTCGGGAATGAACGAAATTCATGTTGTTGAAGAAGGCGATGTTGTTTTTGTAGATCATCCGAAGTACTACGATAAAGCATTGACCTGTAAGGCAACTACGGTATTGATAAATAAAAAGGTAGATTGCCCGGAAGGAAAAACACTTTTGATTTCTGACGACCCCTTTGACGATTTTAATAAATTGACTCAATTCTTCAAACCTTTTGAAAAATCAGAGAGGTCAATTGCTACTTCAGCTAAAATAGGGCAAGGTTCTGTTATTCAACCTAACGTATTCTTAGGAAACAATGTGGAAATTGGAAGAAATTGCTTGATTCATGCCAATGTCACCATTTATGATGGATGTATTATTGGCGACGATGTAATTATCCATTCGGGAACTGTTTTAGGCTCAGATGCTTTTTATTATAAGAATAGACCTGAAGGTTTCGATAAATTGAAATCTGGAGGAAATGTTGTTTTAAAGAACAAGGTTGAAATCGGATCAGGTTGTACCATCGATAAAGGTGTGACCGGAAGCACTGTTATCGGCGAAGGCACAAAATTAGACAATCAGGTTCAGGTAGGTCATGATACCTCGATCGGGAAAAAATGTTTGATTGCGGCACAGTGTGGTATTGCTGGCTGCGTCATCGTTGAAGACGAAGTAACGCTTTGGGGCCAGGTCGGGGTGACGAGTGCTATTACCATTGGTAAAGGTGCGGTGGTATTGGCACAGACAGGTATTTCAAAATCCGTCGAAGGTGGTAAAACCTATTTCGGAAGCCCGGTAGAAGAGGCGCGAAAAAAATTAAAACAATTGGCCGATGTGAAGAAAATTCCATCGATTTTAGAGAAATTAAAGCAACATTGAAGCACATGGCTTTTTAATTCAATTCAAAGCTATATTTTTGTGCAGCTAAAAAAATAAACCACAGACCATATGAGTGTTCTAGTAAATAAAGATTCCAAAATTATAGTACAAGGTTTTACGGGTAGTGAAGGTACATTTCACGCCGAACAAATGATCGAGTACGGTACAAATGTAGTTGGAGGGGTTACTCCTGGAAAAGGAGGACAAGAACATTTGGGTCGCCCTGTTTTCAACACTGTCGAACAAGCGGTTACCGAAGTTGAGGCCGACACCACCATTATTTTTGTGCCGCCAGCATTCGCCGCCGATGCAATAATGGAAGCAGCAGATGCTGGAATAAAGGTCATTATTACCATTACTGAGGGAATACCTGTTGCCGATATGGTGAAGGCATCGAATTATATTGCCGACCGCGACTGTCGCTTGGTTGGGCCAAATTGCCCAGGAGTTATTACTCCGGAGGAAGCAAAAGTAGGAATTATGCCAGGCTTCGTTTTCAAAAAAGGAAATGTTGGGGTGGTGTCAAAATCAGGAACATTGACTTATGAGGCTGCAGATCAAGTTGTACGCCAAGGACTTGGAATTACTACTGCAATAGGCATCGGTGGCGACCCAATTATTGGAACAACCACGAAACAAGCTGTCGAATTGTTGATAAATGACCCAGAAACCGAATGTGTCGTTATGATAGGGGAAATAGGTGGACAATTGGAAGCCGATGCTGCCAACTGGTACAAAGAAAGTGGAAGCAAGAAACCAATTGTCGGTTTCATTGCCGGTGAAACAGCTCCAGCTGGCAGAACTATGGGGCACGCAGGTGCAATTGTTGGAGGTAGCGATGACACGGCCCAGGCCAAGAAAAGAATAATGCGCGAATGTGGTATACATGTGGTTGATTCGCCCGCAGAAATAGGTAAGAAGGTAAAAGAAGTAATGGGATAAAATAGTTATCGAAATAAAAAGTAAGCCATCCGATTTTTTTCAGGTGGCTTTTTTCTTTCTTCCATACCTGAACAAAACTTATATTTGAAGAACAACCTGAATATTGACCTAAAAAAGATTGAAATGAAACTTCTTGAAGGAAAAAATGTAATTGTTACCGGTGCAAGTCGCGGAATTGGCAAGGGTATTGCCGAAGTGTTTGCGGAACATGGGGCGAATGTAGCCTTTACCTACAGTTCAAGTGAAGGTCCCGCTCTCGAATTGGAAAAAGAACTTTCCTCGAAAGGAGTCAAGGCAAAGGCCTATAAGAGCAATGCAGCGAGCTATTCAGAGTCAGAAGCTTTGGTCGCAAAGGTTTTGGAAGATTTTGGTGGCATTGATGTGTTGATCAATAATGCGGGAATTACCAAAGACAACTTGTTGATGCGCATGGGTGAAGAAGATTTTGATACGGTCATTGAAATCAATTTGAAGTCTGTTTTTAATATGACCAAAGCCATACAACGTACCTTTTTAAAGCAACGCAGTGGGTCGATTATCAATATGAGTAGCGTTGTTGGCGTGAAAGGCAATGCTGGCCAAGCAAATTATGCAGCATCTAAAGCGGGTATGATCGGATTCACAAAGTCTGTTGCCTTAGAACTGGGTTCCAGAAATATTAGGTGCAATGCCATTGCCCCCGGTTTTATAGAAACTGAAATGACCGCCAAGCTAGATGAGAAAACAGTACAGAGTTGGCGAGATGGTATTCCCCTTAAAAGGGGAGGTTCTCCAAAAGATATTGCCAATGCCTGCCTTTACTTGGCATCGGATCTTTCAGGTTATGTAACCGGTCAGGTTTTGAATGTTGATGGTGGCATGTTAACTTAGTTCAAGGTTATGGGTTTTCTCGGCTCATTACCTAACACCCTCGATTTAAATCGTAAAGTTTAAATGAATACCCAAACTGTACTCCTCATCATTCTTGCCGCTATAGTGGCTCTGGGTTTGGTTTTTTTTCAATATCATTTCAAATCTAAAAAAAGAGGTAGGTTAGGCATAGTATTATCGATTCTTCGTTTTATTACTTGGTTCGCAGCTTTCTTGTTGCTGATAAATCCGAAGTTTTCAAAACATGGGTTTACTGTTGAAAAAACGAACTTATTATTGCTTTCCGATAATTCTTCTTCTGTAGCTGATTATTCTTCTGACATAGATAATACAGTAAATGAATTGAAATCTTCAGAAGATGTCCAAGCAAAATTCAAATTGAATTCCTATAATTTTGGAACTGATTTGGTAGCTTTAGATAGTCTTGACTTTTCTTCAAAAACAACCAATATCGAAAAGGCGATCAAGTCTCTCAAGGATATTTATCCCGAGAATTCAGCCATCGTTTTGCTTTCTGATGGCAATCAAACTTTTGGAAATGATTATGTATACGGTTCAAGCGATTCACAAGTTCCTATTTATCCAGTGGCGATAGGCGATACGACTCGATATGAAGATATCAAGATAAATCAAGTTAACGCCAATAAATACGCGTTTTTAAAGAATAAATATCCGGTGGAGATATTTGTTTCGTACGAGGGTTTGAGCAGCGTATCGAAAATAATAACAGTATCATTGAACGGAAAAACCGTTTTTACCGAAAATATTAAAATGTCAGAAGAGAATAGCTCCAAAGTAATTAACACGCTGCTTGATGCCGGTTCTGTTGGGATTAAATATTTGGAGGTTTCGGTTTCGACATTAGAAAACGAACGAAATACGAACAACAATAAAAAAGCCTTGACAGTCGAGGTTATAGATGAGAAAACCGATGTGGCTATCGTTTCCGATATGTTACATCCAGATATAGGTGCGTTAAAGAAATCAATAGAAAAAAATGAACAGCGTACAGTTTCCTTGATAAAGCCGAATGACAAAAATCTCGACGACGTAGATCTTTTTATTTTATACCAGCCGAATTCGGCCTTTAAATCCATTTATGAATATATCCGAAGAAAAAATGCAAATTCATTTTCTGTAATCGGTCCAAAGGCCGATTTACGTTTTATTAATGGCATACAAAAGAAATACCGTGTTGAAGATAACTATCCGCTCCAAGAAGTTGTGCCGATGAAAAACGATGGTTTTTCAAAATTCGATATTTCAAGATATTCTTTTGAGAATTATCCTCCTTTAGATTCCGATGTTGGGCCTATAGGAATAAATGGGGAACATGAAACGTTGTTACAAATGAAAATCAAGGGCGTCACTTTGGCTTCGCCCTTGCTAACAATATTGACCGAGGATGAGAATAAAAGTGTTTTATTATTCGGAGAAAATATTTGGAAGTGGAGAATACAAGCTTTTAGAGATAATCAGAATTTTCAAGAATTTGATGAATTTGTAGGCAAGTTGATGGTTTACTTGTCTGAAAATCAATCGAGAGAAAGATTGACCTTGGATTTCAAATCGGTTTATGAAGGTAGTAGCGAGGCGCGTATTAGTGCCAGTTATTTTGACGAAACCTTTACTTTTGATTCTAATGCGAATCTATCACTTCTATTAAAAAACAGATATTCAGGAGCTTCGTCCGAGCTTCCACTGTTATTAAAGAACGATTTTTATGAGGTGGATTTGAGTGACCGACCAGCGGGGGAATATCAATTTACCTTTTCCGTAAAAAATGAAAATATATCGAAGTCAGGGTTTTTCAGGATATTGGATTTTGATGTAGAAAAGCAATTCGTATCGACCAATGATTTAAAACTCCGACAATTGGCAGATCGAAGTGAAGGGCAACTCTTTTATTCAAATCAGGTAGGTGAGCTTATCGAAGCATTGACGGCTGATGAGCGGTATTTACCAGTGCAATCAAGCACTAAAAAAGTCGTATCTTTGATAGATTTTCGAATTTTATTAGGGCTCATCGCTTTAACGCTTGCGCTTGAATGGTTCATTAGAAAATACAACGGACTAATATAAAACACTATACAAATGGATAAACTACCAAAAATCGCTTTACCGGTCATATTCGCAATCGTTCTAGCCATCATTTTAATCTCAAAATCGGCAGTAACAATCGGCTCTGGGGAAGCAGGCGTTCTGTATAAAACTTTTGGAGGTGGAGTCGTCACTGACCAACCACCGTTGGGAGAAGGGTTTCACATTGTGGCGCCTTGGAACAAGGTTTACATTTATGAGGTACGTCAACAAGAGGTTTTTGAAAAAATGAAGGTGCTTTCATCTAACGGGTTGGACATTCAATTAGACGCATCGACATGGTTTCAACCCAAGTACGAAGCTCTGGGTAAATTGCACCAAGAAAAGAGTGAGATGTATAAAGAACGAATTCTATTGCCAGCCATACGCTCAGCTGCGAGAAGTGTAGTCGGCAGGTACACTCCTGAGCAACTGTATTCCAGTAAACGGGATGCTATACAAGTTGAAATCTATGAAGAAACCAAGAAAATAGTGGATGATCAGTACATTCAGTTAAACGAGGTATTGATTAGAGATGTAACATTGCCTCCTACTATCAAAGAGGCTATTGAACGAAAATTAAAGCAGGAGCAAGAATCGTTGGAATATGAGTTTCGCTTGGTAACAGCTGCCAAGGAAGCTGAAAAAGTTACCATAGAGGCTCAGGGTAAGGCGGATGCAAATAAAATTTTGAGTGCATCATTGACCGATAAAATTCTACAAGACAAAGGTATTGATGCGACTTTGAAATTATCTGAGTCCCCGAATTCCAAAGTGATTGTAGTAGGTGGTGGAGATGCTGGTTTACCTTTAATTTTAGGAAATAATTAAAAAAATGTCTGGTCTAGTGCGGTCGAGACCGAAATTTAAAGACGTATTTTTATATTGTAATCTTTTTGAGAAATGAAAATAAGTTTTACTTTTACACTGTAATGAGAAATAATAATACACATCATCATTTTTACTACTACGCTCAAGCGAGGTAAAGATGTATTGTGATATTACAACATAATTTACAACCCGTTTGAGAAATCAAACGGGTTTTGTTTTTGAACCCATTTGATTTCCTCGAGCATTAAAGAAAAAAGATGATCAAAATTAGAATCGCCATACAGAAATCAGGAAGACTCAATGAAGATTCTTTACGGATATTGAAAGATTGCGGAATATCTATAGATAACGGAAAAGATCAGTTGAAGGCGTCATCTAGAAATTTTCCTTTGGAAGTATTTTATTTGAGAAACGGTGATATTCCTCAGTATTTAAGAGATGGCGTAGTGGATATCGCAATAATCGGTGAGAACGTATTGATTGAAAAAGGAGCCGATATCGAATTCGTTGAGAAATTAGGTTTTTCAAAATGTAAAGTCTCACTTGCGATTCCTAAATCTGTGACATATAATTCCGTAAGGGACTTAGAGGGCAAGAGAATCGCCACAAGTTATCCGAACACAGTTCGCGACTATTTAAAAGAGCATGGAGTTCAAGCTGATTTGCACATCATCAACGGTTCTGTTGAGATTGCACCGAATATCGGACTAGCAGATGCTATTTGTGATATAGTTTCAAGCGGAAGTACTTTGTTTAAGAACAACTTAAAGGAAGTTGAGGTAATGTTGAAAAGCGAAGCGGTACTTGCAGTTTCTCCACAGATCTCTGAAGAACGAAGGGCGATTTTACGAAAAATGCAATTCCGTATTAAATCAGTCTTGCAGGCCCGTCAGTCAAAATATGTTTTGATGAACGCCCCAAATGATAAATTAGATGCTATTCTACAGCTCTTACCGGGTATGCGCAGTCCAACCGTTCTGCCATTGGCCGAAGAAGGTTGGAGTTCGGTTCATACGGTAATCAATCAAGACACTTTTTGGGAGGTTATTGATGAATTGAAGTCGGCAGGCGCGGAAGGAATTTTGGTTTGCCCAATTGAGAAAATGGTACTTTAATGAACAAGATATTCAATCCAGAGAAAAAAGATTGGAAGGACGTACTTAAGCGTCCTACTAAATCTGTGGGCGATATTGAAGATACAGTTAACGAAATCTTTCAAGAGGTTAGAGAAGCTGGTGATTCTATTTTACAAAAATATACTCAAAAGTTCGACGGAGTTTCTTTAGACGTTTTTTCTGTGTCTCAAAGTGAAATAGAAGCAGCTGAGACATTGGTTTCCGAAGAATTAAAGAAAGCTATTCAACTAGCCAAAAGTAATATTGAAACTTTTCATAAGGCCCAAAAGACAGGTAGAATAGAAGTAGAGACAACAAAGGGAGTTTTATGCTGGCAAGAAAAAAGACCGATTCAAAAAGTAGGCCTTTATATTCCCGGCGGCACGGCACCTTTGTTTTCCACTATATTGATGTTGGCCGTGCCAGCGAATATTGCCGGTTGTGAGGAAGTAGTTTTATGCACTCCTCCGAATAAGGAAGGAAAAATTAATCCGGCTATTTTATATACAGCGACCTTGTGTGGCGTGACTAAAATTTTCAAGGTAGGTGGTATTCAAGCTATTGCGGCCATGACTTTTGGTACCGAGAGTATTCCTCAGGTATATAAAATATTTGGTCCGGGTAATCAGTACGTGACAGTAGCCAAACAAATTGCCACCAAACATGGAGTGGCCATCGACATGCCCGCAGGGCCGAGTGAATTATTGGTTGTGGCAGATGATACCGCGAATGTTTCCTTCGTTGCATCGGATCTCTTGAGCCAAGCAGAACATGGTGTTGATAGCCAGGTAATTTTGGTTTCGACATCCGAAGAAATGATAGATGCCGTTGAAATTGAGATAGAAAAGCAGCTCAATGAGTTGCCTCGAAAAGAAATTGCCAGTCAAGCAATTGCGAATAGCAAGTTGATTTTTGTTGAAGATGACCAAAAAGCAATAGATTTAATCAATGACTATGGTCCTGAACATTATATCGTCTGTATGGATAACGAAGAATTCTACTTGGCGAACACCCTGAATGCGGGTTCGGTATTCATAGGCAATTTTACCCCAGAAAGTGCTGGTGATTATGCATCAGGCACAAACCATACATTACCGACCAATGGCTATGCAAAACAGTATAGTGGGGTTAACTTAGATAGTTTTATGAAAAGTATGACCTTTCAAAAAATCAATGAGGAAGGAATAAAAAATATCGGTAATGCTATTGAATTAATGGCTGAGGCAGAAGGTTTGCAAGCACATAAAAATGCAGTGACACTTAGATTGAATAGTATACAATGAGTTTCAACTTAGAAAATATAATTAGAGAAAACGTAAAGAGTCTAAAACCATATTCTTCCGCTCGAGATGAATATGTTAGCGATGGGTCTGAGATGGTATTTTTAGATGCGAATGAAAACCCATTTGATAATGGGGTCAATCGATATCCTGATCCGCAACAGCGCAGTTTAAAGTCCGTTCTGGCCGAACAAAAGAAAGTAGATTCAAAGAAAATCCTTTTAGGAAATGGAAGTGACGAAATTTTGGATCTATTGTTCAGGGCCTTTTGTGAACCTAAAGTTGACAACATCATCACATTACCTCCGACGTATGGAATGTACAAAGTTTCGGCCGGAATCAATAATATCGAAAACCGGGAAGTGTTATTGACAAAAGATTTTCAGCCCAATGTGGATGTTATTTTAAACAAGGTCGATAAGCACACTAAAATGATTTTTATTTGTTCGCCAAATAATCCCACCGGAAATAGTTTTACTGAAATTTCGATTTTGCAATTACTTAAAGGTTTTAATGGTTTGGTAATCATTGACGAAGCCTATATTGATTTCTCTGGAAAACAGAGCTGGATTTCGAAAATGGCTCAATTCCCGAACTTGGTTGTTACTCAAACATTATCAAAAGCGTATGGTATGGCGGGAATTCGTTTGGGAATCTGTATTGCATCAGAAGAAATTATTTCCGTATTGAATAAAATCAAACCCCCTTATAATGTCAATGAACTGACGCAGGCCCATGCTTTGAAAAGAGTTTCCAATATCCTCCGAATAAAATCCGAAGTATCTGAAATACTGAATCAAAAGAAGCTTTTGATCAAAGTGCTGCCGAAGATTGGTTTTATCAAAAAAATCTATTCTTCCGACTCTAACTTTCTATTGGTAAAAGTTGATGATGCAATTAAACGTTATGACCAATTGTTGAAGGTAGGAGTGGTAGTTCGAAATAGAAGCTCCCAGCCGCTTTGTGAAAATACCTTGAGATTTACCATTGGCACACCAGATGAGAATATAAAATTGGTGAATGCACTTCAAAATTTGAAGAAATGAAAAAAGTACTATTTATAGATCGAGACGGAACTATTATCAAAGAAACGATCGATGAACAGATCGATGCCTTTGAAAAGATGATTTTTTATCCAAAGGCTTTCACATTCTTGGGAAAGATAGCCAATGAGCTCGATTATGAATTAGTGATGATTACCAATCAAGATGGCCTGGGTACTGATGTATTTCCAGAAGAAACCTTTTGGCCTGTTCACAATTTTATCTTGAAATCCTTTGAAAATGAAGGGGTTGTCTTTGAGAAAGTTTTTTTGGATCGAACTTTCCCTTCGGATAATGCAAATACTCGCAAACCAGGGACAGGTTTGTTGACCGAATATTTTTCAGAAGAATATGACTTAGCGAATTCCTTTGTAATCGGCGATCGTCTTACCGATATGGAATTGGCTAAAAATCTTGGTGCCAAAGGAATATACATCAATGACGAAACAAATCTAGGTACAGGAGAAATCACCGTGCAACGTGACGAACTTGATGATTACATCACTTTGGAGAGCAACGATTGGGAAAAGATTTATGAGTATTTGAAGTTAAAAGAACGAGTATCGGAAACCCATCGAAAGACAAACGAAACGGATATTCAAATCAAATTGAATCTTGACGGAACTGGCAAAAGCGATATCAAAACCGGACTGGCATTCTTTGACCATATGTTAGATCAGTTGGCCCGTCATGGTCAAATGGATTTAGAAATTAAAGTAAATGGTGATCTTGAGGTAGATGAGCACCATACCATTGAAGATACCGCTATTGCATTGGGTGAGGTTTTTTATGATGTGCTGGGTAATAAACTGGGCATCGAACGCTACGGTTTCTGTTTACCCATGGATGATTGTCTGGCCCAAGCAGCTATCGACTTCGGAGGGCGAAACTGGTTGGTATGGGAAGCTGAATTCAAACGGGAAAAAGTAGGAGATATGCCGACAGAAATGTTCCACCACTTTTTTAAATCATTTACCGATGGTGCCAAAGCCAATTTAAATGTCAAGGCCGAGGGGACCAATGAACATCATAAAATCGAGGCGATTTTCAAGGCATTTGCCAAATCGATAAAGATGGCCGTAAAGAGGGATGTTGAAAAGATGGTACTACCATCAACGAAAGGGGTTTTATGAAAATTGTCATAATCAATTATGGGGCGGGTAACATCCAAAGCATCAAATTTGCTATAAAACGATTAGGGTACGAAGCCGTTTTGAGTAATGACATAGCGGAAATACAAAGTGCCGATAAGGTTATTTTCCCTGGTGTTGGCGAAGCGAGTAGTGCAATGTCTAAATTGTTGGAAAGTGGATTGCACAAGCTTATTCCCGATCTACAGCAACCAGTTCTGGGCATTTGTTTAGGCATGCAGCTGATGTGTAATTCTTCGGAAGAGGGCAATACAAAAGGCTTGGGAATTTTTGATGTTGATGTTGTAAAGTTTTCGAACAAAGTAAAAGTCCCTCAAATCGGATGGAATCAAATCGACAATCTAAAGTCCGATTTATTTGGCGGAGTTTCCGGCAAAGAACATATTTATCTGGTACATAGTTTTTATGCACCGCTATGCAAAGAAACAATAGCCGAATTGAATTATGAGGTAAAATACAGTGCTGCTTTGCAAAATAATAATTTCTATGGTACGCAGTTCCATCCAGAAAAAAGTAGTGAGGTAGGGGCGCATATTTTGAATAATTTTTTAAAAATGTAAAGAGCGAAGATTTCTATATTTCGAAGGATAAAAATTTGTTGGATGCTGAATTTATTCATGATTTTATTTGTTATTCTTATTAGAGTTCAACACGGTCTATGGAGCAAACAATGATGACTATTAAGAATTCCTTTTGCTTTGGTTTGTTTACAAAAAACGATAAGCAAATTGGCTTTGGCAGAATAGTTACCGATTATGTATTCTTTGGATATTTTATGGATGTAATTATCGACCCAAAATATCAAGGTAAGGGCTTGGGAAAAACTTTGGTAGAAGTTATGATGAATGATGAAATTGTAAAAGGCTTGCAAACCATTGCATTAAAAACAAAGGATGCCCACGGTTTATATGAGAAGTACGGATTTAAGAAAGTCGGAGATTCACCATTGTGGATGTCTATTGATAGACAAAAACTAGATTGAGTATGCGAATAATACCAGCAATTGATATAATCGACGGTAAGTGTGTAAGACTCTCAAAAGGAGATTATAATACGAAGAAGGTGTATAACGAAAACCCGCTGGAAGTTGCAAAAGAATTTGAGGCTCATGGAATTCGATATTTGCATTTGGTTGATTTAGATGGGGCAAAATCCAAGCATATTGTAAACCACAAAGTGCTCCAACAAATAGCTTCCAAAACAAATCTAAAAATCGATTTTGGCGGTGGATTAAAAACCGATGACGATTTGCACATTGCTTTTGAAAGTGGTGCCAATCAAATTACAGGAGGCAGTATAGCCGTAAAAAATGAAGCAACATTTAGTAGGTGGATTTTAAAATATGGTTCTGACAAAATCATTCTCGGTGCCGATGCCAAGGATGAAAAAGTAGCTGTTGCAGGTTGGCAAGAAGAATCAAATAAAGAGTTGATTCCGTTCATTAAGGCGTATCAAGAGAAAGGAATCGAATATGTCATTTGCACCGATATTTCAAAAGATGGAATGCTCGAAGGGCCCTCGTTCGAATTATATAGAAAAATACTGTCCGTTCGAGCACATTCGAGAACTAAAGATAACCTCTCGACCTCGCACGAAGGGGCATCTGGGTTAAAACTAATCGCTTCAGGTGGTATTTCTACTTTCGAAGAACTTCCCAAACTTGCGGAAATGGGATGTGAAGGGACTATTATCGGAAAGGCGATTTATGAGAATCGAATCAGTTTAAAACAATTGGAAAACTATATTTTATCATAATGGGCAATGAAGAAAAAATAGTAGAAGAATTGGTTAAAAACGCCTTGTACCGCATGGACGAAAGTACACGCATGATTCGAAAAAGCCTAGATGAAATTACTGATGAAGAGCTATGGATTAAACCAAACGATTCTCTAAACAGTATTGCAAATTTGATTTTGCATTTATGTGGTAATATGACCCAATACATTATTTCTTCTCTAGGCGAAACAGAGGATTTGCGAAATCGTGATTTGGAATTTTCAATGAATACAGGTTTTGGTAAATCAGAAATATTTCGCAAACTGGAAGAGACGGTCGGTACTGCAAAGCGAGTTATCTTCGATGCGAGTCTCGACCAATTATTAAAAACAAGGTCCGTTCAAGGGTTTTCTTTTTCCGGAGTTGGAGTGGTGGTCCATGCAGTTGAACATTATTCATATCATACCGGGCAAATCGCGTTTTGGGTAAAACAATTGAAAAATAAAGATCTTGGTTTTTATGATGGCATTGACTTAAGAATAAAAAACGAAGGATAGTGCTAGCAAAAAGAATTATACCCTGTTTGGATATCAAAGATGGTCGAACCGTAAAAGGGGTCAACTTTGTAGATTTACGTGATGCTGGCGACCCGGTAGAATTAGCTGAAATATACAGTAAAGAAGGAGCTGACGAATTGGTATTTCTTGATATTTCCGCTACGGAACAAAAACGAAAAACCCTGGCCGACTTAGTATATCGGGTAGGCGAAAAGATAAACATACCCTTTACTGTAGGCGGTGGAATATCATCGGTTGAAGATGTTGATATACTTTTGCAAAACGGGGCCGATAAGGTTTCCATCAATTCGTCGGCAGTAAAGAATCCACAATTGATAAATGAATTGGTTGCAAAATTCGGCTCACAGTGTATCGTTGTTGCAATTGATGCGAAACAAATTGATGGAGAATGGATTGTACATTTGGTAGGAGGAAAGGTACCGACCGAACGTAGACTTTTTGAGTGGGCCATGGAAGTCCAAGAAAGAGGGGCAGGGGAAATTCTGTTCACGTCTATGGATCATGACGGCACTAAAAATGGTTTTGCAAATAAGGCCTTGGCAAGATTGTCTGAGGAATTGAATATTCCGATTATCGCTTCCGGTGGAGCTGGAAATATGCAGCACTTTGCCGATACTTTTAAAGATGGAAAAGCGGATGCCGCCTTGGCAGCAAGTGTTTTCCATTTTAAGGAAATCGAAATAAAAGATTTAAAACAAAATTTACAGGAAAATGGAATTCCTGTTAGAATCTAAAAATAGTTGATGGTTTTTCGTTGATGGTTGTTTGAGAGCAACCATCAACCAGTAACCAGCAACGGACAACCATACTATGAAAATAGATTTCAATAAAAATGGCGATGGGCTAGTGCCTGCAATCATTCAAGATGCATCGACCAAAAACGTACTGATGCTTGGCTATATGAACAAAGAAGCACTGGAAAAAACGCAAGAAACCAAAAAGGTCACTTTTTTCAGCCGTTCAAAACAGCGTTTATGGACAAAAGGGGAGGAGAGCGGTAATTTTCTAAATCTCGTCAACATCAAAAATGATTGTGACAACGATACCCTTTTGATTTCTGTGAATCCTGTAGGACCTACCTGCCATACAGGTAGCGATACTTGCTGGGATGAGGAGAATAATTCCAGCTTTGGATTTTTATCTCAACTAGAAAGCGTTATCGAACAAAGACGCACTGCAGGTGAGGGCAGTACGTCTTATGTAGCTTCTCTTTTCGAAAAAGGGATAAACAAGATTGCCCAAAAAGTGGGCGAAGAGGCCGTTGAAACCGTTATCGAGGCCAAAGATGATAACGATGAACTCTTCTTATACGAAAGTGCAGATTTATTGTTTCATTACCTAATTCTTCTTCAAGCCAAAGGATTTACTTTGAAGGATATTGAGGTTAAACTTCTCGAACGGCATAAATGATTTGAACTAGTTTCTATTCTTGATTTCGGATGCCCCAGATAATTCCTTGCGACCAATCTCGGCAGCTCCCTTGTAGTTTAATTCGCTTGCCCCAGAGGCTTCAATATCTATTAGTTCGCTTACGGAAAGAAAGGCCTCACTGGCCCCCGACATTTCGATGTTCAAACGCTCTACCGAAAGATCATAATCCCTGATATCACTGCTGCCCGATAGATCTGCATACATTGAACCGACGCTACCGTAAATATTGGCTCCTGAAGCTCCGCCTAAATCGAGCTCCAAACGGTCGGCCAAAACTTCTCCTGTAAAATCGGAGGCGCCTGAAAGCTCAATTGTCCCATTTTGGATATCCCATACGTTTTCTAAAGTTAGGTTTGAGGCTCCGGTCATATCGAATTCCACGATATTTTTAGTGGTGATATATGCGTTCAAAGTCGCGTTTCCACGAACATTGGTTAATTTCTTTAATCTGATAACCAGCGCATTTCCATCACGCTTAACAATTATCTCATTATGAAGATTTTCGTTTGCTTCGATACGAACGCTTTCTTCGGTATCTGAAAAAGTAACATAGACATTGAATGCATTTGAGACTTTGATTCGTGAATAATCGGGAATAGAATAATTTAAAGAATTGACTTCATCGGATGCGCGAATAGAATCATGATTACATGAGGTTAAAAAACCCACAGTCAAGACAAGCGCGATAATGATTTTTTGAATTTTCATTTTGATTGAATTTCGATTGATGATTTACTATATTATTTTAAACTTTCTGATAAACCCATAACAGGAATCCACTGAAAATTTATGGGATACCATATCTCAACGTGATTGGAATTACCTGAGAATCGGTTTTCATTTCTTAAAAAAACCTGATGATTCTTGGTGAAAACACGTTTTGTTTGTGGGGTATTTTTCGGGGTCCTGAACCAGACTACTTTGTTTTCCATTGTTGTTACGATTTATATTTTCTTTTTATATCGGTTTCTACCTAAGTTGAATACACCGACTTTGATTCCGATTCCGGCCGAAAAACCGTTGATGCGATTCACGGGACTATCGAAAAGGTCGATTTTATTTGAAAAACGATATTTGATTCCAGCTTCCAATTGCAAATACCGGTTGATATTAAATAAAGCGCTAATACCAGGTTCAAGAACAAAGAGCACTGCCACCTCATCCTCATTAAGATTGACATCTTCTTCATTTTGAATAAGCGAACGGTCAACATAACCTACTGCTCCTGCACCAATCAATAGTGGAAAAGAAAGATTTACGGCTGACTTGCTAAAAAGTATTGGCTCTAAATGCAATCCGCCATAGGCGCCGATTAAATCTTCGTTCATTCCGTCTTGGGCGTTGAATACATTTTGTTCCGAATAGAGAAACTTGCCAGCGAAACCAACTTCAAACTGTTGGTTGGCAACATAGGCTATTTTTAGGCCGCCCATATAAGTGTCTTCGTTTTCGATTTCCCCATAAGCAAAGTTGAGACCAAGATATACGCCGTGCACTACATTATTACGATCATTGAATTCGACATATCCTTCTTCTTCGTCAGCATCTTTTTCATCTTCTTGGGCATTGACGAAGAACAGGGCTCCGAATGCCAATAAAAAATAAGTGAATATTGTTCTTTTCATTTTGTTTGATTTTGATTGATACCTAAAATACAAGCTGTTCATAAAAAAGTTGCATTGATATCAAAAAATTTTAAAATTTTTATATAATAAGTTTTCTCAGGGTCTTTTTCCTTGATCTAAGTCAAGAAGGATTAAAATTCTTTGAGCAGTACCACCCCCTTCTTTCCTGTCACGGAAATGATTCCTTTTTTACTTTTTCCATAAGTAGCCTTGATTTCACGTAGCTTTTTGCCTTTATCCAACATTTTGGAATCGATATTCTCAAACGATTTTGGCAAGCGTACCAGTCCTTCCTCCAAGGTTGCTTCGAATCGGTTTGAAAATCCGGTCACGTTAAGGTTGACTTCCGATGATTCTTGCTCGATGGCGATATCCGCATTCGGGTCCAAGATTTCAGATACCCTAAAATCGGCCACTCGCATGGTCAGATCGACATCTTTGGCCAAGCGTTCTAATTCCAAAGTCGTAAATTTCAGAGTGCCGTAAATCGTACCGACCTCAGAAATGGACACTTCATCTTTGTTGGAATAGAATTCGAGCGAAGTGATTTTACCTATTGTTATTTCCGTTCCACTACTATTGATTCGTAAACTTCTGGAATCTTCCATGTTTAAATCCCCGTTCTTTAAAGTTAGATTTCCGTAGTTAATCGATCTTGCCCTGAGCTTGCCATATTTGATATCGATATCTGCGTTGTTCAGATTTTCGTTGAGCCATATATCGCCGTGCTCTATTTGCCCTTTTAATTTCCCTTTCCAGCCTTCAATGATGACATCGCCGAAGGTATTCGTAACTTCCAACTCTGCTTTCGAGGGCATATAGACCGTATAATCTATTTGAATGTTGCTGCGATTGAAATCAAACGGATTCGCCTTGTCAAAAAAGTTACCGAACCACCCTTGGTTTTTTTCCGCTATTTCGTAACTGATTGCAACGTAGTTATCGCTTTCACGAATAACGGGGCTGATTCTGTTCAGTAAATCTTTCGCATTATCCTTTTTACGATGGTTGACCTTTATTGAAATAACGACATGCATTTCACTTTTGTCCCATCCATAGAGATTGATATTTCCATACTTATTTTCCAAATGCAATTCGCCCGCATTGGTCATTTTGTAGGTTTTATCTACCTTCTTAGATACCTTGACCTGAGCTTCTACGCCTTGTGCAATGAACAGCAATAAGGCCACCCATATTAGTTTTTTACAAAGTGTATCCATAATCTTCGTCTTGTATTTTAGATTCGTTTATTTGCTTCAACAGCTGCTCAATAAGCGCTATTCGCTGTTTGTAGTTCGAGACTATGGCCTCCAACACTTGTTCATTATCAAGGTTCTTTTGCATCTCTAAGCGCAACTCCTCATATTCGGCATCGAGTTCATCCATAAAGGATAAAAACTCGGTTTTGTCTTCTTCAGATAGATTCGGATTGTCTTTTACCAACTGTACCTGATAAGAAACAAGGCCTTTATAATGCATATCGATATCCAATAATTCTTTGGATGCATATTGGGTTTCGCTATTGGCCGACCCGAATACTTGCAACCCGATAAAGCTCGCGATACCCAAGAGTATGAGTAGGGTAGCGGCTATTCGCAGTATCGGTGATTTCCAGATCGGAATTACATTAGGTGTCTCGGTCTTCAGCTCACCGGCGATGTGCGCCCACATTTTTGCCCTATCGGCTTTGTGGTCGTCGAACTCCGCTGCGTTTCCCCGTATGTGCTTTTCGAAATTATCCATTACAATTCGTTTATAATTTGCACTAATTTTTTCTTTGCTCGGTGGTATTGTGATTTTGATGTCGATGTCGAAATCCCCAATATTTCCCCGATTTCAATATGGTCATAACCCTCTATCAAATACAGGGTCAATATTTGTTTATAGCCCGCTGGAAGTTTTTCGATACCTAGCTTTACTCTCTTGATATCGAAAGCTTGCACGGCTTCTGGTGCCTCTTCGTTCAAGTGGAATTCATGATTTACAATAGGCACTACGGGCACCTTTTTTTTCTTTAGGTAATTGATGCTTTTGTTGATGACAATACGTTTGAGCCAAGCCCCAAACGTACTTTCATAATTAAAAGCCCCCAAATTTTTAAAGGCCGATACAAAACTTTCCTGTACGACATCTTCGGCATCTTCTTTATTGCTGAGCATGCGCATACCGATATTGAACATCGCATCTACATAGAGCGAATACAGCTGGTATTGCGAGCTGCTATGGCCTGCCTTCGATTTCTCGACAAGCCCTTGATGCGTAAAACGAATATCGGTTTCCAATGGATTCAGGTTGGTTTTAACCTACTCAATTACCTTCTTGTTATTCTAAAGACAATACGAATTTAAGATAGTTGCACTTAGGATTGGAAAAAGTGGCAAGTACGAAGTCGGAGGTACAAAATGAAGAAATAATAACCAACGTGCAACTGATTGCTGTTGTACTTAAATGCGCACTCGGTGCCACTATAGTAAGACTTGTCCGTCGAGACCACCATAAGTGGTGTAGTGAGAGATTAGTGGCAAAAGGGGAGAACTTAACTTCAGTGTTACTGTTCTTTTTTAAAAGATATCGAGCCACTAGGTACAAACTTATCGCTCCGTGAGTCCAAATCTTCTAGCTTATAAAAAAGGTCTTGGCCTTCTAAAAAAAGACCAGTTCGAATCACACCTTTGTCGGTAGGAGCCAAGTGACTCAACAAAATAACATAGAACATAGCATCTTTATTCGGTTTGATTGCTCTTTGAAATTGACTCGGTTTATAGAAGTTTTTGGCTACGAAAGTTTCTATATATTCTAGTCCAAAACCAAATGTTGATACTTTATCCGGTGTCATTGTGTCTGGTGGCACTAATAGTTTAAAATGAGTATTTGTGGCTGATTCAACCACTATGGAATCAGCCGGGAAGTTTAAGTTTAATTCTAATGTTGTATCGGTTTTGTTCATAATACGCGACCAAAATACGGCATGTCCATACCTTCCGGCGGGAGTGTTAATAGGGCCGCCTTTTGGATAACTGTTTTGAATAATAATGCCTTTTCCAGTACTATCGGTGTAGGTTGCTTCCGTATGCATATAGCTGGCTCTGGTAAAACTGTGTGTCTTGATGTTGCTTTTGTACTTTGTTTTTTTAGCAACCGTTTTTGTAGCATTTACTTCTTTATCAGTTGTTACTTTGTGACTCTGCCCACAAGCATAAAATACTATGTTCGTGACTAGAAGGAGTAGTATACTTTTTCTCATTTTTTGCTTTTTTACAATGGTCAAGGCAATGCTTTCGTACTTGATCCTGAATAAAATACTTTTCGTCATTAAGTATATACGTTTTTATTTATATTACTGATTAAATGAAAAGACTCCTTTACCGAAGTAAAAAAGCCTTTTAAGTAAATAACCTCAAGGAAAGCCCACAAGACAATTGGTATGAAAGGCCCTAAAAACATCAAGGCAAACCTTCGAGCATTTAAGTCTCTATTATCGAGTAAAATAGTTCGATCAACTAGCAACCCCTTGCTCCGAAAGAAATTATTAGTTCTTGATCCACTTTTTTGCCCTCAGCATTTTCAGCCGGTTTCCAAGACCCTGGAAGATTAGAAATCAATTCAATCATTTTTTCATCGAGTTCTGGATATCCAGAGGACCTTTCTAGTTCAATGAATTCAACCCCTCCTTGTTCGGTCACCCTAAAGGAAAGCCTTGCGGCTTTTAGATTCTGGGAATCTACATTGGTCCCTGCTTCTTTACTTTCTTCCCTGAAATAGCTCAGAAGTGCTTCTTTACCATACGAATAAATGGCCTGCTTTTCCGGAACAATGGTGAAATACGGACTGCTGAAATCGCTTATAAGTACACCTGTATTACCATTTTTTTTCCTAAAATGTGTTCGTACTTCAAAATTGGTAGCATAATCGAAAGATTGCAAAAGGTGCAATTGTGCATCTGTAAAGGTTGCCGTAGTTCCGTTTTCACGAATATCGGTTTGTTCGTCATTTTCAATAACAATAACGTTTACCGATTGTAATGAAACTATCGATGCCACTGTTCTGGCATCCAAGAAGTCAGATATTGTTTTTGCCGCATCAAGTTTTGTTTTTTTAATGGGCTCGAATCTTGGGCCCACCTCATAGAAAAAATCAGTAAAGATTTCCTTCTCTTTCGGTCCGAAAACTGGCATGTTCGCAGCGACGACCTTACTTGTTGTCACTTTGGGTTGAACCGTTTCGTAATTGTTCCGGTTCACCACACCGAAAGCTGTTAGCCCTAAGGCGATAAGTAGCGTGCAAAAAATTAAAATACGTTGTTTCATATCTGATTTACTTTAGAATTGATTTCTATTCAAAACTAACCTAGATAGCGGCTATGGTATGTATTTGAAGTGTAAAACAATGTAAATTTCGTGTAAATCATTATCAATTTGTCCCAGATTCAAATAGTTTTGTAGCATGCGGTCAAAACCTATTAAATTCACCCTTTCCTTAGTTGTTTGTTTATTGGTGATGTTCTTTAGTGGGAATGCTCAGGATTCCCCTGGCGGGAAAAGTATTGAAGTCGCCCTACGAATGATCGGACATCAAATACTCCTCAGCTCAAACGATAGTACCTCTCGCGTATTACCTATTGTTAAGGAAAATGGACGCTATAGGATTCAATTCGAATCGGAATTTGAATTCGAGCCCACCAGTTTGGCTTCGCTAGTTGATAGCGTTGCAACGGAAACCAATTTAGCAAGTAGTTATATCGTGGAAGTCGAACGGTGTGAAACAAGAGCGGTGGTCTATAGTTTTAAGATGGACGAGTTCGAGCAATCGGACATAATTCCCTGTAAAGGAAGAATGCAACCCAAAGCCTGTTATAGCCTTGTATTTACACTATTGGTGACAGACAAGGTCGAAAGTGCCGTACTGCCCGTTGCATCAGAAAACAGTTCTATGAATTATGGGTTACTCGCCGTCGCACTTTTCGTCGGACTATCCGGAATGTTCTTTTTTCTTTGGAAACGCAGGAAAGCAACCCAAAATGACCCAAATTTGATTCCGTTGGGCGAATACCATTTTGACAAACGAAATACCGAATTGCTGATCAACCAACAGAAAATAGAATTGACCAGCAAAGAGGCGGACTTATTATTACTGTTATATACTATGGTCAACACGACCGTTGAACGAGAAGTTATTCTAAACAAGGTTTGGGGAGACCAAGGGGACTATGTGGGTAGAACCTTGGATGTGTTTATCTCTAAATTGCGGAAGAAACTCGAAGCCGATTCAAGTGTGAAAATTGCGAACATTAGAGGGGTAGGCTATAAGTTAGTGATGGACGTGTAGGTCTATTTAGTGTACTTTTCACTTCTAACCTCGGCCCTCGCAACTTTTCTATTTCGGTTGACTTTGACAAATAGTATTAATGCGTGTAGTTTTGTTGATGAGCTTTAAAACCACGATAATTGAAATAGTGATAAAAGGGATAAATATGGGTGAGAATGCCTATATTTTATACTATAGGTCATTCCTCGGCTTAGCGGTATAAACCAGTATCTTTTCTTCTTTACCCTTTAATTCAACACTGTCTATTTTCTGAAAATCAACACCATTGCCATTCACTTGTTCTACCAAATCTTCGGAAACCAATAATTCTTGACCCAGTTCATTGCATTTAGCCTGAATTCGCGCCGCAACATTGATTGTGTCACCATGATAAGCGATTTCCTTTTTGTACTTACCGATTTCTGTAACCGTCACAATACCAGAGTTCAAGCCTGCCTTGAATTCTGGTACTAAGTTATATGTATTCCTATAATGGTCACTGCGCTTTAAGAGTTGCTTTTTGAAATTGTAATAGGCCTCTAAATAATTTTGATTACGTAGTCCGTCACGAAGTTGCCAGGTCAAAATGGCTTCATCACCGACATACTGGTAGATTTCCGCTTCATTTTCAATGACCACGCCCAAATCATTAAAACAATCTTGGATCATCTTGCTATAGGTGATATGCCCCAAGTTTTCGGCATGTTTAGTCGAATCTTTTAAGTCAAGGAACATAAAAATCCGTTCTTCTTCCCGAGGTATATAAAAATCACCACGTATTAATTTTTTCAAGTTGTCTTTGCCTAAAAATAGATTGACTTGACGCAAACAGAGCATAAAAAAATCTACAGAGGCGATAAAAACGAGCATGGCAAAACCACCGGGCTCAAATACAAATTGCTCGAAGCTGACATGCTGGCCTGCAATAAAATAGCTGAATGTGAAAAGGGCTGCAAGAAAGAGAACAATAAATACTACGCGCAGTAGCAACAATTTACGAAGTGACATTCTTTTATACCCGTATTCTTCAGTCAGTACCTGTGCGTAGCCAGAGATACTGCCGAACACAGGTCCGATGATAAACGAGAATGCAATGGAATTCCAAAACTTGATTTTTACCGAGCCAAGCTCTTCGGTACCTTCCCCTCTGACGATGCAGAGAAAAATAAAGGCAAGCGTCCAACCGATACAATAATCACGAATGATTTTCCATCGGCGGCGGTTTTTAAAGTTCATGACAATCTCTTCTGGTATAAATATAGCCAAAGCCATCGATAATTATTTCAGCAAGAGGTTGGAAGAAGTAAGTGAACCTTTGTGATTTTAGTCAGTTTGGTCCAATCTGAGACCACTACAACCACTTTTGTTCTCGTTCAGTGGCATCCAATATATTGATGCCGAGGGCAAGCTTAAAGTGTTCAGCTACTTTAAGGGCATCTTTTTTATCGAAGGTGCGATAAAAGGTCCTGTGTTTATTACGGTCATAAAAAAGGTTGATAAGAAAAACTTCATCTATAAAGCTGGTCGAGGCACCCAAAGAATTTATCCGCTGTTTTTGTTTGCCCTTGAAAACCGAGATATATTCAAATTTAGGGTTGGGCTTCCATTTTCCGATATGTATGGCAAAAAGCGACCAAACTGTACGATAGGTATTATTATCCAAATCAATCTGTGAGCCTTCCGATGAAGCCAAATACACCCCAAAGGCCATAATAAAAAAGCCGAACAAAATACTTTGATAGAACATCACTAAAAAACTGAAAAGAAATAAAAGTGTACCGGCCAGCCCTTTAAAAAAGAAACAGGTTTGAGATAGGTTATTATATTCATTATTGTTTGCCTTGATGGCTTTTACTTAAAGGTACGAGCAGAAAGATGCCCGAGTTGGCCAGGGCGGTGGTTTAAATTTTATATTTTCTTCTGTTCTTGCAATTTTTTCATTCTATAATTTCGTAGTCAATACTCATTTTTCGCAAGGCTCGTAAAGCAGAACCCGAGTTTTTATCGTCCACTTCAATGTCAACAGAGTCTCCTTCTAAAAGTATGGCTGTAAGATCTTGCGAAAGCGATGTATTACCATTCGATGAGATCTCAGTAATGCAATTTGCTATCGCTCTTATATCGGGTCGTTGTGCATCACAAGATAATAGGTTTAATTTCATAATAATCCGTTATAACTGCAAGATACCAAAGTTGTGCTGATATATATCACTGCCATAAGTTCATGCTTGGCGGCAACACCGTTTTTTTGGCGAAGGTGCGAATAGTTCAAAACTAATGGGAGCACGGGAGCCATATACCTCTTGTTTCTTAACTAAAGTCAATTCCTTTATTTTGTATACCGACGACCTTTGTAAAAATGCAAGAAACCATCAAAGAAAAATATGAAAGACAAATCTGAAAGATTTTGGAACAAGCTTTCGACGAACTACGATAAAAAGGCCAAGGATCAAACTTTTGAGCAATTATTAAACAGAAGTCCAAAATACCTACAAAGAGATGATGTTGTTCTCGATTTTGCCTGTGCTACGGGCTTGTACTCTTTTGAGTTCGCGAGCCATGTCAAAGAGATTCAAGCTTTTGATAGCTCATCTGAAATGATTGTTATTGCAAAAGACCAAGCGAATAAGAATGGCAACGCGAATATTACTTTTTCCCATACGACCCTCTTTGATAAAAAATACCAAGAAGGTAGTTTCGACACTATTATGGCTTTTAATATTCTGCTCTATTTTGAAGATACCGAAAAAATCTTGAATCGAATGAACAAGCTTTTAAAGCCAAAGGGACTTATTATTACTTCGACCGCATGTCTTGGGGAAAAAAGGACATTTATAGGAATAGTATCTGGGAGCGTCATTTTTATACTTAAAAAGCTTGGAATACTCCCATATCTGAAGTTCTACAAAATACCGGAACTCAAAGAAGTCATCACCAATTGCGGTTTTAAAAGTATCGAATCAGATATTTTAATCGAAAAGCCAGCTATCGAATACTTTATAGTCGCCCAAAAAAGTGATGCGCGTATTTAGTGTTTATTGCCTGCCTAAATATCTTTTTCTTAACGGCATAATCGGAGAGATGTCTTACTGCCGGCAGGCTCACACTAGCGGGGATTTAGCCTAAAAAGCCAATATTATCTATTTTCAAAATCGTATGGTCATTGGCAAAGTTTCTTGCACTACTGTGTTTCCATTCTGTTGTTTTGGTTACAAATCCAGCTTCAACAGAGTTGTAATGTATATAGTCGATTTTCTGTCTGTTAACTTTTGTACTCCACAGTTCAATGGGTTTGTTATGATGTTGCTAGAATTGTTTGTTGGCAACGTTACTTTTCTTTTTGGCTGCTTTTTCAAACGCTCGTAATAGCCATTCCTTTCTGCTTTCTTGAGGATTTTCCTCGATGGCCTGAATAATCTTTTAAGAGGTGAGTTTTTTAAAATAACGCAGTAGTCCTGCCAGATCTTCGTCAGAAGAACGAAATATCAAATGAACATGGCTGGTCATAAAACAATAGGCATAGACTTCCATGCCTTTTTCCGCTCTACACTATTCTAAGCTTTCGCCCGGTACTTTCAAATATTCTTGTCGAGTAAAAACATCTATCCAATATACGGTGGCAAATGATACAAAATAAGCTCCGGCCTTGTTATGGAATTTATAATTCCTGCCCATTCTAGAAAGATAACAATTCTGAGAATGCAACCGCAAGTTCGCAACTTGTGGCCGTTCGTGTAAGTTAGAACCTAGTCCCGATGAAGTTATGCATGTTGCCTTGTTTCCACTCGGCACGCCACTAGTCGCAGGTTAGCGGTAGCCTCACCAGTTGCAAACTGGCGGCAGCAGGGGGGCAACCAGTTGCTCTTACTAGCACGAACATCTTTCAGATCGTGCCGAACTGAGTGAGCGTATATCTAAGCGGTCACGAGTGTGACGATCGCGCTAGAAGGGGCATAATATGATTTCCAGTTTCTTTCTTGACTTTAGTCAACGAATCTTCACTAGAGACCATATTAGTTTTGTCCTCGATAAGCTAAAAAAATGTCTTGCGTGCAACCTTCGAATTTTTGTCTTGTCTCTAAGAATGCAATCAAAAAAAACAATCAAAAATTGATAAACAATGTTGAAAACATCACATTTAAAAAAGCCTTTAGTTGTTAGCTATTGGCTTTTTATTTTTCTGCTTAGTGTTGGGGCATTCGCCCAAGAAAGCTACACGCTAAGTGGTACGATAACCGACAAGAACAATGGTGAGACCCTTTTTGGGGCTTCCGTTTTTCTGACGGGTACGACTATCGGGGTAGTGACCAACGAATATGGTTTTTATTCGATGACGGCTCCAGAAGGGGAGTACACTTTGAATATTTCCTATATGGGTTATGCCGAGGTCAGTCAAAAGCTTACACATGACGGCAACCAAAAAATCGATTTTGAGATTTCAGAATTCGCCAACGAACTACAAGAAGTTGTGGTAACCGCAGATGAACCCGAAAAGGCCATTCTAAGAAAACCCGAGATGAGCGTGGCCAAAATGAATATTGCCACTGTAAAGCAGATGCCGGTTGTTTTGGGGGAGGTCGATATTTTAAAGTCCTTACAAATGTTGCCCGGTGTTACTAATAATGGCGAGGGCACTGGCGGTTTTCATGTACGTGGTGGTGCTGGCGATCAAAACTTGATTTTGCTCGATGAGGCGATCATTTACAATACCTCGCATATGTTCGGCTTCTTTTCGGTCTTTAATGCCGATGCCATCAAAGATGTGAAATTGTACAAAGGAGGCATACCCGCCCGCTTTGGGGGTCGCGTTTCTTCTGTGCTCGATGTGCGCCAAAAAGACGGTAACAGCAAACGCTTCGAGGCGACCGGCGGTATCGGTATGATTTCAAGTCGACTCGCACTTGAAGGTCCGTTGTTCAAAGAGAAGGGTTCCTTTTTGATCGCTGGGCGACGTTCTTACGCCGATTTGCTGTTAAAGGCTGCCGGTGAAAACAATAGTGTCAGTTTTTATGATTTGAACCTAAAGACCAACTATACTATCAATACAAACAACAAACTTTTTCTCTCGGGCTATTTTGGCAGGGATGCTTTTAAACTAGGCGATAATTTCGAGAGCAGTTACGGCAACTCGACAGGGAATTTGCGCTGGAACCATATTTTCAATGACCGACTGTTTTCGAATCTATCGGCCATCGTGAGTAAATACGATTATGATTTGGGTATTACCCTAGCGGAATTCGATTGGGTTTCTTCTATTGTCAATTACAATCTGAAGTACGATTTGAAATATTACTTCAGCGACAAATTCAAACTCGACTTCGGTGCAAGTGGCATCTACTATGATTTCGACCCCGGGCAAGTTCGTCCGACCACGGAAACGTCTCCCGTGAATCCGTTGTCATTGGATCGTAAAAAGGCTATTGAAAGTGCACTCTATATCAACGCAGAGCACAAGTTGACAGATAAATTGACAGCCCAGTACGGTTTGCGATACAGTGCCTTTTCACGCTTGGGAGGGCAGGCGATGGTCGATTATGCAAATGACCAGCCGGTCGTGTACAATTCCGTTTTGGGAATTTATGAACGTGGTATCGAAGTAGGGGAGACGAACTATGCCAAAGGCGATGCCGTCAAACGTTTTGGTAATTTCGAACCACGTGTTTCCTTAGCCTATTCGTTGAACGATGTTTCTTCGGTCAAATTAGGATTTTCACGGGCGGCCCAGTACATCCATTTACTTTCGAATACTTCGTCAGCAACCCCGTTGGATGTCTGGACGCCCAGCGGAAAATATGTGGCCCCCCAATTATCGAATCAATATGCTATCGGCTATTTCCGGAATTTCAAGGATAAGGTGTATTCCATGGAAGTGGAGGCCTACTACAAAAACACCGACAATCGAATCGACTATATCGATGGTTCCGACTTGATCGGTCAAAACACCATCGAAACGGAAATTCTCAATGGGGAATCACGGGCATACGGTTTGGAGTTTCTGCTCCGAAAAAATGAGGGCGATTTTACGGGGTGGTTATCGTACACCTTATCAAGATCTGAGCAACGCACTCCGGGTGGCACGGCAGGCGGACCAGGTATTGCCAATGGTCAGTGGTATAGCACGCCCTATGACAGAACACATGACTTTTCAATTTCCGGAGCCTATAAATTGAACGAAAAATTCAGTTTTGGCGCTAATCTCGTTTTTCAGACAGGACGTCCGGTTACCTACCCGAACGGGCAGTACGAATACGAGGAAATTTCGATAGCAAGTTATTCCGATAGAAACTCCGATCGATTGCCGGCCTATCATCGCCTTGACCTTTCGGTCAATTACAAACCGAATAAAAAACCGAACAACAGACTCAAGGGTGAATGGGTCTTGGGTATCTACAATGCCTATAACCGAAAGAATGCGGCTTCCATTTCCTTTGGTCAAAATTTAGAGTCCGGAGCCAATGAGGCCACTCGAACCGCAATATTCGGAATCGTTCCCTCCTTAACCTATAATTTTAAATTTTAAGCAGATGTACAAATATATACGAACCACGATATTACTTTTAGCCATTGCCTTGACTTCTTGTGAAGACGTCATCGATGTTCCCGTACAAACCGCCCAGACGCAATTGGTTATCGAAGCCTCTTTGGACTGGGAAAAAGGCACTTCAGGAAATGAACAAACCATTAAGTTGCGTACTTCCACGGCTTTTTTTGACACGACCAGTGATACTGCCACGATAGGAGCCGCGGTAAAAGTCACTAACGATACGAATGGTGCGGAGTTCATTTTCACGGATCAAAATAACGGAGAATACACAACGACTGATTTCGTGCCAATTTTGAATCAATCGTACACCCTGGAGGTCGTTTACAATACGGAAACCTATTCTGCCCAGGAAACGCTTTTCCCAGTGCCCGATATTACCGATTTGTTCCAAGACCGTATTGATGGTTTTGATGAAGAGGAATTGGAGGTACATGTCGTATTCACCGACCCACCGGAAGAAGGGAACAATGTTTTTTTTAAATTCCAGCGACAAGGCGATTTGTTACCAACCTTGGAAGTTGGCAATGATGAGTTTATAAATGGTAATGAAGTTGATTGGTGGATCGAGCTTGAAGATGATGATTCGACCGATAAAAATGAGGCCTTCCAACCTGGTGATATCGTCGATATTGAAATGTACGCTATCTCAACTCCGTATAAAGACTATTTGGAAATCTTGATTGAACAAATCGGCGGCGCAGACCTGTTTGATGCGACCCCCGTTGCGGTACGAGGTAATTGTATCAATACAACGAATCCAGATAATTATGCGTATGGTTATTTTCGTCTGACGGAAGTCAACAAGACGAGTTATACGTTTGAGTGAGCCTTCGGCCGTAATTAGTAGTTAGTCTTAGGTATAAAGTAGTTTGGGCGTTCTTATTAATTTTCACCTGAGATTAGGGACTTAATCACATGTAATCACACTAAATTCGGTACTTGCAATTGCGTCATTCTTGGTCATTGAGTCATTGAAAAGCGCGAATTTATCGATTCCGTGTCCGGAAGAGCGCGCTGAAACTGCCATCAAATAGATGCCAGGTTCATCGAACTGAACAAAAATATCATGTGCATTGTTGTCGAAGGTTGAAGATTGCCATTTGAAATCTAAGTCGTTACCACTTCTGTAGATTTTGAACCAACCGTCTGCTGAAGCTCCTTCTGGGTTAGGGGTTTTGCCTGTTCCGTTCGGATATACCGTACTACTGCCATCATTCTTCTGCGCGTAAAAATCATCGGCATCGGCAAAACGCAACCAAGTATCATTATGATCTGTACCATTGGTCCCTGTTTTTACAGCGGAATGCCATATAAATTGATAGGTGCCTGGGTTTTCGATATTTAGTTTAAAAGTGGTGGTTCCATTACCGGGGTTACCCAAATGCTGTTGTCCTTCCCAAACCATGTACCCGTCACCTGAGTGGGAATCTCCATCGGTTTTTAGCGCCCAGTCCCCTGAAAATAATGCATTCTCGAATTCTATAAGCAACAAACCCTCTTTTTCATTGAAGACATAATTCAAAGGATCATCACAAACTGATGATTCGGTCTCTTGCTCTTCTTCTTCCATTTCAGATTCCTCCTTCGTTTCCTCTTGGTCATCAACTATCTCTTCAGTTTCCAGTTCCTCTATAATATTGGAATCGACACTGCAGGAATAAGACGTCACTAGAAACAATAAAATGTAGAGCATGTTTTTCTGAAGCTTTTGTGATAAGGTAATCATAAGTTTCGATTTGGGATGTAGATTCCAAAAGAAAACGTAGCGATTCATGGGTATATTGGCATTGGTTCCATGATTTCGATGTAATACAATTATTAAAATCAGCCTTGCAAATCATAAAAATATTTGCGCTTCGCACTTTGTGCTTCATGCTTCAGACCTTCATTTACCACCACACCACGAAAAACTTCTCAAACTCGGTTTCCGATTTTTTCATCCAGACCATAGGTGCATTTTCTTTGAGCATTCGTAGGTTGATTTCCATGAGCGTTTCGAAATGCGTTCGCCATTGAACTTCAGTATGATGAGCAATGACCCATTCCGATTTAAAGGGGATATAGAATTGTCTTGTTTTGAATTCCGTGGTGTTAAAATCATCAAAACGTAGCCAATAGCCACAAATACAATTTTGGTTTAGTGGTCGAATGTTAGCATTTATATTTCCCCCAAATGGAATAAATAGCTGCGCTTTATAACAGGTTTGATGTGTAACTATCGAATGGTCTATTTCATTGTTATATAGTTCTTTAAGTCCTTCTTTACAATGTAAGAGTTGAAATTGCTCGTTCTTTATTTTTTCCATTTTGGTAAAGAACATATCGCGTTTGTTGGGTCCCATTAACCGATGGATAGGTTCGGAGATTTCAGGATTTATGATATAGAATTTATAGGTCAGCTCTACATGAGTAAGTTCTGAGGTTTTTTTATCTCTAAGGATAAAATCGATTTCTCCGATGGTTTGCTTGCCTTGTCTAACGGGAAGATTGTGTAGTATGACTTGATATTTATTGGAATGGGTTATCAATTGCTTGAAAACATGTTCCATCTGATGGCCCAAACGAATCTTTTTTGGTATAGGCTTGGGTTTGAAGCTTTCTAAATTCACTTCGGGAAAGTTAAACTGTTCAATACCGAATTGCTCATTGACCCATAAGGGAGGGGTGCTCAGGAATCCTATACATTGTTTTTGCAGAAAGTCTAGTAGCATATACACTACAAAATTAAACGAATTTGAGCCGTTATTTGCGACAGGTTAATGCTAACTTTTCAAAGCGTTAACTTTTAGCTAATTCGGAAGTTCGTTTTTGCCAAAAGCCTTATTTTTACTTTATGGCTATGATGACAAGAAATGGGTTTCGGTTCACACCCTATGAAGCGCCGGAACAAACTCCATTTGACAAGCTTTTCGATATTTTTCAAGAACTCATTACGCACACTTCGGGCGATTTCGATGAGGCAATTGATTGGTTGCGCGAATTGGACAGGGAATATGAACTGACGGATGATGAGTACACTATTGACGATTTTATAGAAGACCTCAAGGCCAAGGGCTATATTCAAGAGGAATTTGAGGATGGCGGTGGCGAAATGGGTGAAGAAGGCGACGAGGGCGAGGAAGGAGATGGTAAAGGCGGAAAGATTTCCATTACCGCAAAAATGGAACGTATTATTCGACAACGTGCCTTAGATCAAATTTTTGGAAAATTAAAACGAAGTGGTGCCGGAAACCATAAGACTGGTAAGTCCGGTCAAGGCGATGAGCACACAGGGGATATGCGTGAATACCGCTATGGTGACGACTTGGGGAACATTTCAATGACTGAAAGTCTCAAGAATGCCCAAGTCAACCAGGGAATCGGAAGTTTTAACCTGACGGAAGAAGATTTAGTGGTCGAGGATACACAATACAAGGCTCAAATGAGCACGATATTGATGATCGATATCAGCCACAGTATGATATTATATGGCGAGGATCGTATCACGCCCGCTAAAAAGGTTGCGATGGCCTTAGCGGAGTTGATTACAACGAGATACCCAAAAGACACCTTGGATATTCTGGTGTTCGGAAACGATGCCTGGCCAATTCCCATAAAAGATTTACCGTATTTAAAAGTCGGTCCATATCACACAAATACTGTGGCCGGATTGCAATTGGCAATGGATATGCTGCGCAGAAAGCGAAATACAAACAAGCAGATTTTTATGATTACCGATGGAAAGCCAAGTTGTTTGCGACTCCCTGATGGTACCTATTACAAGAATAGTGTTGGTTTGGACGATCATATCGTGGAGAAGTGTTATAACATGGCACGTCAAGCGCGGAAGTTGCACATTCCCATTACGACCTTTATGATCGCCCAGGATCCGTATTTGATGCAGTTCATTCGTCACTTTACAGAAGCGAACAAGGGCAAAGCTTTTTTTACAGGTTTAAAAGGGTTGGGGGAAATGATTTTTGAGGATTACGAGAATAATAGAAGAAAAAGGTTGAAATAAGTTAGTAGTGCGTTGCTCGTTTTTCGTTGATGGTAACTCGAGGTCGCCATGTCATCATAAGCCTGGTGAAGGACATAATTGATAAATAAGTCATGGACAGTATGAGCTCCATAAATAAAAACAAACCTTGGTTTAAAAGAAAAAGAACTTGGCTCTTGCTTTTTGGACTAATCTGTTTAGGGCTTTTTATATCAACTTTACCTAGCGAATTACCAAGAAATATCGGGTATTTGGCAAAAGCCTATTCAGAACCCGAAATTTGTGAGGGAGCATTTGAGATTACGAAGAAAAATGAAAAAATTGTGGAGCTGCTTGGCGAATTGGAACCCATAAGAAGTTTCGATTTGGTGGAAGGCTATGTGAATTATTCAAAAAATTTGGATTCCACGGCCATTACCATTGCTGTTAGAGGTGATGGAAAAAATGAAAAGATTCGTTCAAATATGGATATTCTAGCTCATAAAATTAATGGACAATGGGAGTACTTAAATATAAAGGTTAGAATTAAAGGCCCGCCAGAACTAAAACAAACGATTCCTATTTTTAAAAAATAATTGCACAAATAACATATGAAATTGAACCACAAAGAAATCTCCACTTTAGGGGAGCTAAAAAAGGCAGGTTATCAAACGAAGAGCATCAAAGATGAGCTCAGGGATAATCTTAGGGATAAAATTAAAAAGGGCGAAGAGACCTTTACAGGTGTCCACGGCTATGAGAATTCGGTAATTCCCGAATTGGAACGGGCTATACTTTCGCGTCATAATATCAATTTATTAGGATTGCGTGGGCAGGCTAAAACAAGATTGGCTCGCTTAATGGTGAACCTTTTGGACGAGTATATTCCCGTTGTGGAAGGTTCTGAAATCAATGATGACCCTCTCGAGCCAATGTCGCGATACGCAATGGAGCTGATCAAGGAAAAAGGCGACGAGACAGCTATAACCTGGTTGCATCGTGAAGATCGTTTTTATGAAAAGTTGGCCACACCCGATGTGACTGTTGCAGATTTAATCGGTGATGTAGATCCCATCAAAGCGGCGAATTTGAAATTGTCTTATGCCGATGACCGTGTAATTCACTTCGGAATGATTCCGCGTGCGAATCGATGTATTTTCGTAATCAATGAATTACCCGACCTTCAAGCAAGAATTCAAGTATCATTGTTTAATATATTGGAAGAGGGTGATATACAAATTCGTGGATTCAAATTAAGGCTGCCCTTAGATCTACAGTTCGTTTTTACAGCCAACCCTGAAGATTATACGAATCGCGGAAGTATTGTAACTCCGTTAAAAGATAGAATCGGTTCACAGATTCTGACGCATTATCCCGATGATATTGAAACAGCTCGTAAAATAACGGAGCAGGAAGCTGATTTAGATAAGAGACAGTCCGATTCTGTATATGTACCCGATATAGCCAAAGATTTGTTGGAGCAAATAAGTTTCGAGGCCCGGGAAAGTGAATATGTAGATGCGAAAAGTGGGGTAAGTGCTCGCACCAGTATCACGGCATTTGAAAATCTATTGAGTACGGCCGAGCGAAGGGCGCTCTTAACAGGGGCTGATTCCACGGCGGTGCGTTTGAGTGACTTCTTAGGCGTTGTTCCTGCAATTACGGGGAAGATTGAATTGGTATACGAAGGAGAGCAGGAGGGGGCCGACGGTGTCGCCGAGATTCTAATCGATGACGCGGTAAAATCGTTATTTCCGGAATTCTTCCCGAAAATCAATAAGTTGGAACGTAAAGATGAAGTAACCCCATACGACGATTTGTTGTCTTGGTTCTTTCAGCAAAGTGAAGGTTTTGAGCTATTGGATGATTTTACCGATGAAGAATATAAACGAACTTTGGACGGTATACCTGAATTAAGCATCCTTATAAAGGAATATCAACCTGATTTTCCCAAGGAGGACACTTATTTTTTAAAGGAGTTATTGCTCTGGGGCCTAGTATCCCATAAAAAACTGAGCAAACATCGGTTTGCCGAAGGATATCAATTCAAAGACCTTTACGGAAGTTTTATAAGCCGACTATAAATCAAAAGCCCCGACATAAAGTCAGGGCTTTTTCCTTTCATAGCAATTTTTAACCGCTTACGCTTGATAGGCGGGTAAATTGAAAATAAAGGAACTTCCTTCTTTTGGTTTGCTCAACACTGTAATTGTGGTATCGTGTAAATCCATGATTTTTTTGACAATGGCGAGCCCAAGGCCATACCCTTGTTGTTTCTTGGCGCTTTTATCAACCTGTTTGTAACGATCAAAAATATAAGGTTGTTCACTGACAGGAATACCAGCCCCTGTATCCGTAATATTTATTTCCACATCTTTATTCCTTTTTTTCAAGGCCAAGGTAACCGTGCCGTTTGGTTGTGTGTACTTAATGGCATTCTCGATAAGGTTTTGCAATGCCCGTTCAACCAAGCCAACATCGGCAAATACCATATTGTTATCTGCTGGATTATCAAGTTGCAGGCTGATTCCCTTTTTATCAGCCAATACTTTGAACTTGGCAATAAGGTCATGGGAAAGTTCCGTAATTGAAAAAGGCTCTTTTATGGGTGTGACTTGTTCGGCTTCCAGTTTGGAATACTCGAATAATTGATTGATCAGTGATGAAAGTTTATCAATGTTATCATGCGTAATATTGAGATATTCTTTTTTCTCATCTTCAGAGAGCGTATCGTTTTTAATCTGTAGCGTTTCCACATAACCCTTCAAAACGGCAAGTGGCGTTCGTAAATCATGTGATACGTTGGCAATCAGCTCTCTGCGAAGTTGATCTATAGATTGCATTTGATCCATATTGCCGACAATTGTATCTGCCATTTCATTAAAAGAGTTGGCAAAAATCGAAATGTCGGAGCTCTCAGGATCCTCAATTCGTGCCGTCAAATCACCTTCTCGAAATCGTTTTACCGTATCGATGATCAGCCGTAAGTTCTTGGTTAGAAACCAGATGGCCAGCAATCCAATAAGCGCAACAAATAGCATTGTTAGCAAAAATGCACCCAAACCAAGCTTTGCAAAATATTGTCCCATAAGCGTGCTGCTCACTTCTTGAAACTTTTTACCGGCAAGTACGATATAGATATATCCATTTCTGCCGTCAATGGAGTAAGGGGCCGCTGAGAATATTTTTTGTTCTCCAGGGGTGCGAGGGTCATCACCTAGAACAAATTCCTTTCCGTCTGTATCAATGAAGGCGTTGATGGGTTCAAGAGAAACATTTTTAGCCGCATCTTGCTCATCAGGGTCCAAAACGACCGAGTACAAAATCTCTCCCACATCGTCTAACAAATAAACCTCAATCCCCCTATTTACGGCCATCATATCGTGCATCAGGTCTCCAAACAATGGCTTGTTCACACTGCCATCTTCTAAAAACGGTGATGCATTTTGGAATTTTTCATCAATAACGTGGCTTGCCACCTCTGCATTCAATCGTTGTGTAGTCTCTTGATTGTGCTTGTTTGCAAAGTAGTTGGTAATCAAGATATATGATGCACCCATCAATATTACAAGCACTATGAAGGCTATCCACAGTTTTATAATCAGTTTTGGGGTCAGTGTTTTAGATGGATTGCTCATGTCGCGATGTCTTCGTTAAATTTATAGCCCACACCCCATGTTGTCAATATAAAAGTAGGATTTGCCATATCGGTTTCGATTTTAGCTCTTAATCTGTTGATGTGTGAGTTTACGGTATGTTCGTATCCCTCGAAATTGTATCCCCAAATCATATTCAACAACTCGGTACGCGAGTAATTACGCCCGGGGTTGGAGGCCATTAGCACCAATAGTTCAAATTCTTTAGGGGAAAGTTCGATACGTTTATCTTGCAACAGCACTTTTCTTTTATCGATATCAATAAATAAACCTTCCGCTGAAATGGAGGTTGTTGTACCCTCATCGGACTTTCTTGAGTCGACCCTTCGCATTACCGCCTTCACTCGGGCCAATAGTTCTCGAATACTAAAAGGCTTGGTAATGTAGTCATCGGCGCCGATTTCCAATCCCAGTACACGATCGATTTCCTCTGATTTTGCGGTCAGCATGATAACCGGTGTGTTTTTCTGCTTGCGTAGTCTTTTACAGATTTCTATACCATCCATACTTGGTAAGGTCAAATCGAGAAGAATAAGATCGTAATCGTTCTCCAAAGCCAATTTTAAACCCAATTCTCCGTCTGAAGCTGTAGACACTTTGTAAATCAAATCAGTCAGGTGTATCTCCAGAAGTTTTACGATTTCGGGATCGTCTTCAATAATTAGAATGTCTTTCATAATAGCGGTTACGAATCAAGTTAAAAGTTATCACAATTGTATCACAGAGAAGTAAAATTGACATTAGGGGAAGATTAATTGCCAAATTACCGTGTTTGTTACGATTATCACTAAATATAATCAATTACTAGTCGAAGAGTTCACGAAAAGCTAACAGCATTGCCTGAAAAGTTTATGTTTTCGTGACCTCCGTGCATAAAGATATTGGGAAGTTTGTGTATAATCTAAAAATAAAAAATGATGAAGAAAACACTACTTTTTGAAGTTAGCGTTGATGAACGATCCATTTATTTAAAGTGGGTTTCGTCGATTCTAATGCTTTCGATGTTCTTATGGGCAGCGAAAACCAATGCCAACGGAAATCAACCCATTTCAACTATTGACGGTGGAACGATTACAGGAGGACCATTCGAATTCTGTGTTGGTGACGGTGAGGCCGATCACGTTTCGGGGGTTGAGTTGGAATGCAACAGTACGGTCAACTCCCAATGGGTGGTAACCGATGAAGATGGAAAAATCTTGGGACTTCCGCCTAACCCTGAAGCGGTAAACTTTGATGGTGCAGGCGAAGGAACCTGCCTAGTCTGGCACCTTAGTTACGAAGACGGTCTGGAAGGTTTGGATGCTGGAAATAATGTGAGCAACCTTGTCGGTAATTATGACTTTTCAAACGAAATTCGCGTATACCGTAACCAACCAGAAGCCGGTACATTGACAGGTGGTCCATATGCGTTTACAGTGGATGGAACCCCTGACATGGTAACGGGAATCGACTTGACCGGACCCCGGGCAGGAGCGAACAGCTCTTTTGTCATAACCGACGACCAGGGCAAGATACTTGGTTTACCACCTTCTTTGGACGCCGTAAAAGGCGTTAACTTCGATGGTGCCGGTGCAGGAACATGCTTTATCTATCACCTGCGTTACGAGGATGGTCTTACAGGCTTAGCTCCTGACGAGAACCTTGGCGATATTTATGGTTGTTATGATCTTTCAAATGCCATTGAGGTAGTTCGCACCGAAGGAGCTGTGGCTAGTGATATTTCAGGCGGGCCTTTCGCTTTTTGTGTCGATGGCACTCCCGATATGGTCTCGGGCATAACTTTGGATGGTGAAAGCACAGGAAGCAGTAGTTCGTGGGTCATTACGGATGACCAAGGAAAAATCTTAGGACTTCCACCAACATTGGAGGCGGTCGAAGGAGTTGATTTCGATGGGGCAGGAGCTGGAACTTGTTTGATCTGGTACTTGCGTTACGAAGGCGAGCTTGAAGGAGCAGAAATGGGAATGAACGCAAACGATCTGAAAGGGAACTTTGACCTTTCGAATCCGATTTATGTTGTACGTTCTGAAACCGAAGCAGGTACATTGACAGGTGGTCCTTATGCCTTTACGGTAGATGGAACTCCTGATATGGTTACTGGAATCGACTTGACCGGACCTCGAGCAGGAGCGAACAGTTCTTTTGTCATTACCGACGACCAAGGCAAGATTTTGGGATTGCCACCTTCGTTGGACGCTGTCAAAGGTGTAAACTTCGACGGAGCCGGTGCAGGAACATGCTTTATATACCACCTACGTTATGAGGATGGCCTTACCGGTTTAGCCCCTGACGAGAATCTTGGTGACATTTATGGATGTTACGATCTTTCAAATGGCATTGAGGTAGTTCGTACCGAAGGTGCGGTGGCCAGTGATATCTCGGGTGGTCCTTTCGCTTTTTGTGTCGATGGCACTCCCGATATGGTTTCTGGTATTACTTTAGATGGAGAGAGCACAGGGAGCAGCAGTTCTTGGGTCATTACAGATGACCAAGGAAAGATACTTGGGCTTCCACCGACTTTAGAGGCTGTCGAAGGAGTTGATTTCGACGGTGCAGGAGCCGGAACTTGTTTGATCTGGTACTTGCGCTATGAAGGTGAGCTTAAAGGGGCGGAAATGGGAATGAACGCCAATGATTTGAAAGGGAATTTTGACCTTTCTAACCCAATTTACGTTGTACGTTCTGAAACCGAAGCAGGTACATTGATCGGTGGTCCATATGCGTTTACAGTGGATGGAACCCCTGACATGGTAACGGGAATCGACTTGACCGGACCTCGAGCCGGAGCGAACAGTTCTTTTGTCATAACCGATGACCAAGGCAAGATTTTAGGCCTTCCACCTTCTTTGGACGCCGTAAAAGGCGTTAACTTCGATGGTGCCGGTGCAGGAACATGCTTTATCTATCACCTGCGTTATGAGGATGGTCTTACAGGCTTAGTTCCTGACGAGAACCTTGGCGATATCTATGGTTGTTATGATCTTTCCAATGCTATCGAGGTAGTTAGAACGGCGGAAACGATGGTTGATGGAGGAACCATTACAGGCGGTCCTTATAATTTCTGTGTAGATGGTTATGCCGATCATGTTAGTAGTGTCAGCATATCGGGAGCTGAGGGTTCAAACTTTGCCTGGGTGGTTACCGATACCGAAGGAAACATCCTAGGATTGCCACCAACGCCAGAGGCCGTAAACTTTGATGAAGCAGGCCCCGGTGTCTGCCTGATTTGGCACATTAGTTATGAAGATGGACTTGAAGGCTTGATGGGAGGAAACAATGTGGGCGATTTATCGGGCACCTATGACATATCCGATGACTACGCAAAAGTTACTAGAAATCAACCAGAAGCTGGCACCTTCACAGGTGGACCCTATTACTTCACGGTAGATGGTCATCCTGATATGGTTTCAGGTCTGTCTTTGACCGGGAACCGCTCTGGTAGCAATAGCACTTTCGTTATAACAGACGACCAAGGAAAGATCTTGGGTCTTCCACCATCATTGGAGGCTGTTGAGGGAGTAGATTTCGACGGTGCTGGTGCTGGTACATGTTTTATATATCACCTGAGATATGAGGATGGCCTGGAAGGATTGGCCGCCGATGAAAACCTAAGTGATATTTATGGCTGTTACGACCTTTCCAATGCGATTGAAGTTGTACGAACAGAAGGAGCTATGGTAGATGGAGGGACAATTACTGGGGGGCCTTTTGAATTCTGTGTGGGCGACGGTCATGCCGACAATGTTTCTGGTATTGAAGTAAGCGGTTCTGCTGGTGCAAATGCTCAGTGGGTCGTTACCGATGAGGCTGGAAATATCCTTGGATTGCCACCAACTCCAGAGGCAGTTGATTTCGATGGAGCGGGGGCAGGCACCTGCTTAATATGGTATCTGAGATATGAAGATGGACTTGAAGGTCTAGAAGGTGGTAATAACGTATCCGCTTTGTCAGGAACCTTTGATTTCTCAAACGAAATACCTGTATATAGGCATCAACCCGATGCGGGAACCCTAACGGGTGGTCCTTTTGAGTTCATTGTTGATGAGGATTCAGATATGGTATCAGGACTAGCACTGACAGGAAGTCGCTCTGGCAGCAACAGTTCTTTTGTTATTACCGATGATCAAGGTAAAATCCTTGGGCTTCCACCAAGTATTGACGCTGTTCAAGGTGTTGATTTCAATGGCGCAGGACCTGGCACATGTTTTATCTATCATTTGCGATATGAAGATGGTCTTGAAGGTCTTGAACCTGATAGTAACATTGCCGATTTATCTGGCTGTTATGATTTCTCAAATTCAATAGAAGTCGTTCGCCTTTCCGATACAAGCAGTGGAAAGAGTGCTGTAAGTTTGTATCCTCTTCCAGCTGTGGATGTTGTGAACGTTTCTTCAAGTTCCTTCGATAAAAAGAACGTACAAATGCGTTTGTATGACTTTGCAGGAAACGATATTTCCGGTAAAGTAAGGCGCATTGATTCAACGGATCTATCGTATGACGTACAATCACTGCCATCTGGAATCTATTTCTTAAGCCTTAGAAATAGTAAGGGTCAAGCGGTAACCAAAAAGATTGTGAAAAAGTAGAAAAGTGTTTGTAGTTTAAATTGTTTTTAATAACAAAAAGGCCTTGCTAAAAGCAAGGCCTTTTTTATTTAAAGTATTATTAAAGTAAAGTCTATTCCCATGAATCAACATGTTGGTTCATATCATCAAAATCATATTCACCGACCTTGTCTTTTCGATATTTGAAGGTCAATAGCGTTAATCCAACAAGTAAAACGTAAAGAGTTACTATAAGAACTCCAAGTGGAATGAAAGTTCCGGGTATAATATGATTCTCATACTGTCCATAGCTAAATAGTATGATCAAAGTATCGAAAAATTTGAAAATATAGACCGCGCAAATGGCATACAATGTATATTCCAAATTTCGCATTTTAGGATCGGCAACCTCTTCTTCCTTGATTTTGAACCATAATACATACAGAAAACCAAAATGTACCAAAGTCAAAATAGGAAAAATGTAGTTATCGAATTTGAAAAAGTAAAACTGATTGGTGTACAAACCGTAGAAATTAAACACGATTAGCATTGCCAAGACCGAGATGGTCAGTACCAGAATACGTTTCCACGGTAATATCCGTAATATCGAATTCATAATTTAAGTAGGTTATAAGGTCTGGGGAACCTTGTGGTTTATACTAGAAAACGTTTTCATGTTTCGTTTATTTTATTTATTCGACGAACCGCACGAAAGTAGGATTTCAGTTCAGGTTGCCGTATCAGCGGCGTTTTCAATCATTAAGATACAATAGGGGATACATTTCAGTCTACTTAGGATATCCAACCTCTTTTTTGTGACATGCCAGCAAAATAGACAAGAGCAACACTTATTATTAGTACCAATATGGGTAAAATCATGGCTTCACTACCATAAACTTCAAAAGTATTGCTTAGAAAGAAATTATAGACTTGTTGTCCAATAACCCCCAAAAGTGATATAATTAGAATCGGCCGAGCCCACTTTTTTCTTAACAAAAGGGCAATACACCCAATAGCTCCGAACCAAACTGCTATTGCATATGCGGCCGTTACCCAAGATGGAGTGGCTTCATATAATTCTCGAACTTCTTGACTCATTTCACCTAGTGCCTCGATACTGGTGTAAGCATCTGCCAAATAGGCGCCAACACCCATTAAATTCCAGAGTAAAGCTAAAATACTGACTACCCAGAACCATGCAGGTGGTTTGATTACCGAGGTATTTTCCATAATGTTCTGTTTTAAGTTGGTGATACAAAATACAAAAAAATGATTTAGTTTCGAATTTGATACAATTAGCCACAAGTGAGCGATAAATACACTTATTATTTAATTGGGATTCAGTTTCTAGGATTCAGATATAGCGGTTGGCAAAAGCAACCCGATCATAAAACGGTAGAAGGCATGCTGATGAAAACCTTGAAGTTTATTCTGCCCAATAGAAAAATGAAAATTCTGGGTACTGGTCGTACCGATGCGAAAGTATCGGTTCTAGAAGGTGCTTTCGAGCTATTTCTTGAGGGAGGTCCATTGGAAAATGAAGATTCATTTTTACAATTATTCAATTTGAACTTACCTCCTGATATTAAGGCCATTAGAATTATAAAAACGAACAAAAACTTCAATATTATAAAAGGTGTCGAAACTAAAGAATATGTATATTTATTTTCCTTTGGAAGTAAAAATCATCCTTTCGCCGCCCCGTTTATTGTGAATATTCAAAGTGATTTAAATATCGAAGGAATGAAAGAGGCGGCCAAACTCTTCAAAGGAATGCATGACTTTTCGAATTACACCGTGAAGGAGGCAAAGAATAAAGATAACCTTCGAAATGTAATCGCTTGCCATATTGAAGAAAACGATATTTTAGAAGCAAACTTCTTTCCTGAAATAAGTTATGCGCTTCGAATCAAAGCTGATGGATTCATTAGATATCAGGTTCGTATGATTATGGGAGCTCTAATTCAACTTGGAAAAGGAGTGCTTGAATATTCTGATATTTCGGATTCCCTAATGCCAGGTAACTCAATTGAGCTGACTTCTGTTGCCCCTGGATCAGGGCTTTTACTCAATACAGTGAATTTTAAGAAAATGAATTAATCAAAAAGACTGGAGGATAAATACCGGTCTCCTCGGTCACAGACTATTGAAACGATAGTCCCTTCTTTTAAACTAGCCGCTAGCCGTAAAGCAGCCGTAGCGGCACCGCCGCTACTCATACCAGAGAAAATACCTTCTTTCAAAGCCAATTGTTTAGCCATGTCAATGGCCTGTTCACGACTAACTTCAAATGTTTGGTCCACTTTACTCTTATCGAAAATTTTCGGTAGATATGCTTCATGCCATTTTCGTATGCCAGGTATACTACTGCCATCAGTTGGTTGAACCCCAACGATTTGTACATCTTCGTTTTGCTCCTTTAAAAAGGTGGAAGTACCCATGATTGTGCCCGTAGTTCCCATGGCGGATACGAAATGCGTTATCTTCCCATTCGTATCATTCCAAATTTCCGGCCCGGTCGTTTTGTAGTGCGCTTTCCAGTTGTTTTCATTGGCAAATTGGTTGATCATAAAAAAGCCCTCCGTATCGACTTTTTCTTCCGCATAGTCCCTTGCGCCCTCAATACCACTTTCCGAAGAAGTAAGGGTTACTTTTGCGCCATATGCCCGCATGGTCTGTACTCGTTCTTTGGTGGCATTTTCTGGCATTACGAGCTCAATGTCTAGTCCATAAATACCTGCTATCATTGCCAGCGCAATTCCAGTATTGCCACTAGTTGCCTCTATTAATCTTGAATTTTTATCAATTGACCCATCTTCGAGTCCGGTTTTTATCATGTTATATGCGGCCCGATCCTTTACGCTTCCACCGGGGTTATGACCTTCCAATTTGAATAATAAACGAACATTTGGGTTCGTATTCAGCGCTTTTGATTCGACCAATGGCGTATTTCCGATGAGATCTAAAATTGATTTAGACATGTGGAAGGGTTTTGATTTTGATTTCTGGCTTATGAAAAACAGTTGAATGTGCCGGAACCGAAGCTGTGACCCAGGCGTTGCCCCCGATAATACTATTCTCCCCGATAATGGTTTTACCACCCAAAATAGTTGCGTTCGCGTAAATAGTGACATTGTCTTCGATAGTCGGATGCCTTTTCTTTTTCTGAAGGTTCTTGGCTACATAATGCGCACCAAGTGTTACGCCTTGATAGATTTTAACATTGTCCTTGATAATCGCAGTCTCTCCAATAACAACACCAGTAGCGTGGTCGATAAAAAATGATTTCCCGATTTGGGCACCAGGATTGATATCAACTCCTGTTTTTTGATGTGCATATTCGGTCATCATTCTGGGCACCAACGGAAAACCTACTTCATATAGCTCATGTGCCAAGCGATAAATGGCAATTGCATAAAAACCGGGGTAGGCCATATAAACTTCTTCAACGGAAAGAGAAGCGGGATCACAGCTGACAATTGCCTCTGCGTCGAGATTAAGACTTTTCAAAACCTCAGGCAATTTGACAACATAATTTTCCCAGAGTTTTTTACAGGGTTTGTCGACTTCCCAACAGGCCAGTTGCACTAACACATCAAACTCTTCCTCTAACAAATCAAGATTTTTGTCTACAGGGGTGTCGATATCGAACAGGGTATAAAAAAGAAGATTGGTAAAGGCTTCAACCTTTTCTTTAAGGGCAAATCGAAGATTCGGTTGCTTCTTATGCTTATTGATACTTGCAATTACTGATTGGCGATCCATGTGGTAACTATTAAGCACTAAAATTAGTCAATAAATCAAAAGTGATTCTCTTGAAAAGGTTAACTTTAGCTTAAAATCATTGGTTGTTAGACGTATGAAAAAGCTCGAAATTACTACAGATACCTTACATTTTTTAAAGCAATTGAAAAAGAATAATAATAGGGATTGGTTTGCTGCCCATAAAACTGAATTCAAGCAACATGAGTCTGACTTTAAGGAATTTATGAGCGGTCTAAAAACCATGATGGATGTACATGATGAAATTGAAAAAATGAAGGTTTTCCGAATTTACAGAGATGTGCGTTTTTCGAAGAACAAAGACCCTTATAAATCTAATTTGGCCGGCTCATTTTCAAGAAGTGGTCTTAAACTTAGGGGTGGCTACTATCTTCATATACAGCCTGGTGCAAGCTTTATCGGAGTGGGGTTCTGGGCACCGCTAAAAGAAGATTTATTCCGTATTCGAAAAGAACTTGAAACTGATGCCAATGAATTCAGAAAGGTTATATCTGAAAAGAACTTAAAGAAGCACTGGGGAGAAATAGTAGGCGACGAAGTAAAAACGGCACCTAAGGGTTTTGATAAAGAACATAAGAATATTGACCTTATCAAAAAGAAACAATTCATATTTACCAGAGAATTCAGTGACAAAGAGGTCGTTTCTCACGATTTCATGAAGACAATCGACGCTTCCTTCAAAGCGATACGACCATATTTTGACCTAATGAGTGATGTTTTGACTACTAATCTCAATGGTGAATCACTTTTAAAGTGATATTGACTGATTTTCTAGAAGCTGAACTTGGTCTTTCAGCCTTTCGATAACCATTTTCATCATACGTTTGTTCAATGCGGAAGAGTTTCTAGTGTAGATTTCATACTCTTCAACCGTAAATTGGCCGATAATCATGCCTTTCACGGCATTTCTGAATTTACTGTCTTTTTGAATAGCATTTTCTATGAAAGAAAGCCTTTTCTCCAACGGTAATTGATGAAATGAGTTTTTATGCTTCGCGATATAATTCCTAAAGGCTGCTATCAACAAAGAGTTCTGCAATTTAATTACAGGCCTAAGCGTAGAATTCTGAAAGTTTTCGCCAAATGACATTTCATCATAAACCTTGGCCTTTATTATTTTTGGACGGATTTCCAAAAGGCTTAGGGACCTCTGATTCATCTCAAATAAATTTTCTTAAAGATATGCATTGCCGTCTAGTCATTGGCTGCGCTAAATTCTAATTCTTAACCGCTTTATCAACAAAAATTTTATACTGAGGTCATTATTATTAATTTTAGATAAAATATGATTTCATGAAATTTAGAAAAGTTGAAAATCCAGAATTGGTTGATTTTACCATACCTGATGATCACCCCGATACCGATGTTGTTTTGGTGAAAAATGACGAATCACCATTCAATTTATTTGTTGGTTGCGCCAAATGGAACCGTCAGGATCTGAAGAATTTCTATCCAAGGGGTACTAAAGACGAATTAGCCTATTATTCGACACAGTTCAATAGTATTGAGCTTAATGCGACGTTTTATCGAATTTTTCCACCAGAACAATATCAGAAATGGAAGGAAAAGACCCCAAATGGTTTTAAGTTTTTTCCGAAAATCGTTCAGAACGTAAGTCATTTACGAAGGCTAAATGATGAATGTTATCCGATTTTAGAGGAATATTTGAATGCCACAGCGCATTTAAAAGATAAATTGGGGACAATGTTTTTGCAAATGCACGGCAATTTTGGCCCAAAGAATTGGGATAGAGTAGTGCGCTTTGTTGAAAAATGGCCCAAGGAATTTCGACTGGCAATGGAGTTTAGGCACAACGACTGGTTCAATGAACCTAAAGTAGCCGATGAATTATATCATTTGCTAAAGGAAAACAATATTGCCAACGTTTTGGTAGACACTGCTGGCAGAAGGGATATGATGCACATGCGTTTGAGCAATAACGAGGCGTTTGTACGCTATGTAGGGGCCAATCACGAAAGTGATTATGCCAGATTGGACGACTGGGTTGAAAGAATAAGTTATTGGAGGGAAAAAGGATTGAAAAACGTACATTTCTTTGTCCATCAGAACCTCGAACTCGCCTCGCCATTGCTTTCAGCCCATTTTATTAAAAAGTTGAACAAGAAGATAGATGCAGGTTTAAAAGTACCCGCCACATTGGTAAAACCGCAGACTTTATTTTGAAGGTTTTTTCCTTAGATACCAATGAATTGCTTAATGTCATAACAAAATATAAATGAGATTTCATACTAGAAAATGGGTAAAGCCAGAGGATTTAAATGCGAATGGAACGTTGTTTGGAGGAAAACTATTGGCATGGATTGATGAGGAGGCCGCTCTTTACTGCATCGTACAGTTAGAGAATAAGAAGATCGTCACCAAATACGTTTCTGAAATCAACTTTATAAGTGCTCCGGTTCAAGGTGATGTCGTGGAAATAGGCATTGAGGTAGTCAAATTCGGAAAAACTTCATTGACCCTAAAATCAGAGGTGCGAAATATGATGACCCGAAAAACGATATTGATGGTCGATAATATCATTATGGTCAATTTGGACGAAAATGGCAAACCGGCCCCTCATGGTAAGACCGAGGTAGAATTCGTTAAAGACCGCCTGTAGAGTTTCTTACATCTGAATCTTTTGCGCAACGGATTGAACTTCATCCAGCACCCTCAAAAGATTGCCGCCCCAGAGTTTTTCTATGTCATCTTCTGTGTAGCCTCGTTTTACCAGTTCTAGCGTAACGTTAAAGGTCTCAGAAGCATCCGCCCACCCTTCGATACCGCCGCCGCCATCAAAGTCGGAGCTAATGCCAACATGCTCGATCCCGATCAATTTTACCATGTAGTCGATATGGTCTACAAAATCAGAGACATTGACCGGTGGGGGAGCATCTTCTCGCTCCTCGGCCAATCCCTTTCCGATTTTCATCACTTTGGGGTAATTATCGATAAAGGCTTTTTGTTGAGCTTCCGTTAACGAACCAAATTGTGACCTATCATACCAATCGATACCTAAAGAATCAGCTACATTATTGTAAATCGATTTCATGTATTCAGAGCGTTTTTCGCTCTTGTCCGTATTCAAATATGAACTAAAGGCGACGGTCTGTACGACCCCACCGTTCTCTTTCATCAATTGCAATTGCTCATCGTCTAGGTTTCGGCTATGGCCACAGAGGGCTCTTGCCGAAGAATGTGATGCAATGATCGGTGCTTCGGAAAGTGCGATTATTTGTTTCATGGATTCTTTGGATGGATGTGACACATCAATCATTATTCCCACTCTATTCATCTCTTTTACAGCCTTTTTACCCAACTCACTTAAACCATTATATAACCAAACGCTATCGAGCTCCCCGGTATTTGAATCACAGAATTGACTGTGTCCGTTATGAGAAAGGGAAATATATCGTGCACCCATCTTTTGATACTTTTCGATGTTCGAGAGATCTTCGCCCATGGGATAAGCATTCTCGACACCTATCATCGCAACTTTTTTTCCAGACTTTTGAATTTTTCTTATATCATCAGATGTTCGAGCAAGTCCGATTCTATCTGGGGCGATTTCTTCACAGAGCCTATGAATAGCTTCAAATTTAGCCATCGCGTTTTCTTCGGCTTTTTCGTACCCTTCAGTGTTCAAGTCGCCCTGCCCCGTATAAACGATCAACCATGCTACATCAAGCCCCCCTTCTTCCATCTTCGGAAGATTAACTTGGGTTTCCAATCGTTGTAAATAGTTGACACTATCCGTGAAGTTTTTGACATTGATATCATCGTGGGTATCGATCGTAATAACCTCTTTATGTATGCGTTTGGCCTTTTCTTCTATACTTTCCTTCACCTCTTCTTTATTAAAATTTTTATCCTCCTTACACGATAGCGTTAGAAAAATAGATAAAAATAGTACGAAATACCTCATGTTCATTGGTTTTAGACCTACAAATAAAGCCATTTGACAACAGAAAATGAAGGCTAGGTAACATTTAATTGTGTATAAGGTATCAAAAGGGGAATTTTATATACAAGTATCATCAAACCTACCGTTGACCGAAATGGGTGATAGTCGCCCAGTCAAAAGTCAAATTTTGATAAATCTAAATAATCCCAAATCGAGTCCCCCTTGAAATCTAACGATTTATATTCGCTATTGTCACGATTTGAATCGACTCTGAGCGCATTTTCCTTCGAAGAGTTGAATTCTGAGGAGGCATCCCGTTTAAAAGAATCTTTTCAGTCTTTCAAAAAAGACCTTCGTAGTAAAGTCGAAGGAGAAACTGAAAGAGATGAACCATACATAGCTAATGAAGATTTAATCAAACCAGTGGATGGAAGCCGACTTATTGCGAATGTCAGCCATGAAATAAGAACTCCTCTAAATGGAATTATCGGCTTTACCGATCTTTTAAAAGAAAGTAATCTCAATACAAATCAAGTAAATCATGTAAATGCCATACAGGCAGCATCGTATTCTTTGTTGGAGCTGGTCAATGAATTATTGGAATATTCGAAATTGGCATCAGGTAACGAGCAAGTTAGAAACTCGGGTTTTAACTTGTTCGGGCTGGTAAGAGACGTCATGTTTCTCTGTAACACGCTCGTAACAAACAAAAAAGTAACGCTAACCAGTAATATAGATCAAGACATTCCAGAGGTTTTGATCGGTGATCCCTCGAAACTTTCCCAGGTGCTCCTGAACATAATGGGCAATGCAATAAAATTCGTCGAAGAAGGCGATGTTAACTTAAATATCACTCTGTCCAGGGCAAGATTAAGAGAATTTCTATTGGAATTCAAAATCACGGACGACGGAATCGGAATTGCAGCGGATAAAATTGACCACATTTTCGATCCGTTCAGTCAGGCTGAGAACGATACAGGTTCAAAATACGGCGGAAGTGGCTTAGGGCTGGCCATTGTAAAGCAGATCATAGAGAATCTTGGTGGCACTATCAATGTTAAAAGTAAAATCGGTGTGGGCACCACATTCAAATTTACAATTCCCTATGCGATTGGCATACAAGAAGGTAAGAATGAGAAACCAGTGGAGGCCAATGATCATTCTGAGGATATAGACTTGATTGCCGGTATAAAGATTTTGGTTTTCGAAGACAATGAACTTAATCAACGGCTTATACGGCATCGATTGAATTCTTGGAAATGTCAGGTTCATATTACCGATGATCCTGATTTTGGAATGAAAGTTCTTAACGAAAATGATATCGATTTGGTATTGATGGATTTAAGAATGCCGATTATGAGCGGGTTTGAAATTACAAAGTTGATCAGAAATAGCGACAGCCTAAGAATCTGTCAGATACCCATCATTGCCCTAACAGCCGATTATACCATTCGAGATCATGAAGAGTGTAATGCCCACGGAATAAACGACTACTTGCTGAAACCTTTCAATCCGGAAGAATTATTGGCTAAAATTACCGCCTTGACAAATAAAACCAATGAGTCAATTCCATCTTCCGGGCCAATCGATGGTTTCGAATCGAAGCTAAAAAAACCCCAGCCATTGGTCAATTTGGACAACCTATTTGAGGAAAGTGGTGAAGATCTCGACTTACTGGACAACCTCGTTGAACTTTTCAAAAAAAATATAGAACAATTCATTGAAATAGCGGCAATACAGATCTATAGAAGGGATATCGATGGATTGGCGTTTTCCGCACACAAGCTAAAGGCAGGTTTGGCAATGCTAAACATAAATAGCCTTCTAAAAATTATAGAGGATATTCAAAGTGGATGTAATGAGCACATAGATTGGAAACATCTGGAGTATCTACATGCCCGTTTTTTGAACGCCCACCCAGAAGTTGACGAGGCGATCGACGAAGCGGTAAGAGAGTTGAAAAAAAGATAATATGACCGATAAAAAAATCTTATTAGCCGAAGATGATGAATTGCTAGCTGCACTTATAAGACACCGTCTTGAAAAAGGCGGTTATAAGGTTTTTGTTGGCCAAGATGGCAAAGAGGTCAAAGAATTTCTATCTGTCGACATACCCGATATTATAATCTGTGATATAATGATGCCTTATTTTTCCGGGTTAGAATTAACTGATTATGTGCGAAACGAATTGAAATCAAATGTGCCGATTATAATTATATCGTCCGCAGGAAATGAAGAGAATGTTCTCAATGCCTTTGAATTGGGAGCAAATGACTTCCTGCCAAAGCCGATTAGTCCCTCTGAGTTATTGGTGCGTGTAGCAAAAGAACTATATAAAAATAAACTTGCGGAGTAAACTGAATACATATTGCTTTTGCCCCTTGGTTGTTAATCCTAAGATCCATACGGACTTATTATGGGATATGACTTTCCTTTTTGTCATTCTATGTGGTTTATATTTCGGTGTTATTTTCTTTTTTAGGCGCAAACTCACTTTAGGTTCGAAAACCACTCGCAGACGTAAAAAGGAACTTTCGCCAATGATCAGTGAATTTCTTTTTTACGATGAAAATGCCCCGAAAGAAGAGAAGACGAATTATGTCGATTTAAAAATCGAGATTCGAGAATTGCTCAACAACCCTTTTAACCGAAAGGTATTGACCGATATACTAATGGATTTAAGAAAAGACCTTTCAGGGGGAACGCTTCACAAATTGTTCGAGCTTCATGAAAGTCTGGGTCTTCATCATGATTCTTATAAAAAGTTGGAAAGCTGGAAGTGGCAGAAAATTTCGAAAGGAATATCAGAGCTTACACAGATGCACGTCGAAGAATCATATGTGTTTATTACGAAATTTATAAATGACAAAAGGTCTGCCATTAGAAAACAGGCAGAAATAGCCATTATTACACTTAAGCATGAAGGCCTTGATTTCTTTCTTGACACAACTACTTATCGCATATCGGAATGGCAACAACTGAAGATTCTTGAAGTTTTAAAAAATAAGAAAAATTATCAACCCCCCAACTTCAAGCAGTGGTTGATTTCAAAGAATAAAGACGTTGTTCTCTTCGCACTACGTCTAATGAAACACTACAGTCAAAGTGATGGCAATACAGCTCTTATCGAATTGCTAAAACATAAAAATGGGGAAATAAAAGTGGCGGCAATCGGCTGTATAAAAGAATTTAATGTAGTGGAATCAGTAGAAACTTTGAAATTGGTTTTTTGGAGCAGTTCTACCGATATAAAAATAGCATTGTTAGATGCGATTTCAGACTTGGGTACTGAAAACGATCTTCAGTTTCTATATACAGTCAGTGCCAAAGAATCGAACTTTAACGTAAAGAGTAAGGCTCTAGCAAGCATAAACGCTATCGCTCCGATGACAATAATGCCTTCGGATGGAATTCGAAAAGTCAGCGATTTCAAGGTTTTAAAAGACCTCGAAATAGAAGAAAAACCTAAAAATCTAGATGAAAATGACACTGCTGAACAAAAATTTGCAAATACTACCGAAATAGACAGAGTAACTGAAGTACCCTCTGAACAAGTGTCTTTTCCAGAAACCCAAATTAGTGAAGACATCCAGTTGAAAAAAGATAGGAAGCCCTCCAATGAAGAAGTCGAAAAACCACTTTTAAATGAGCTTGCAATGTCAAAGCTAGCTGATGATTCGCATAAAGATATACCTAATACTGATATTTTAAATGAACCTAAAGATTCGAAAACCGAAGAATTTGTAAGCGATTACGCATTCAAAGTAGATTTTTTGCCGTTAGTGACTTCGAAAGTAGAAATAGAAGAAAATAAAAAGTACCGTCCGAAAAAAGAACCAGTATTGGGTGTGAAAAACCTTCGTGAAATCGAATTGGTCTTCAAAGAGGTAGTACATACCGCTGAAAATTCGACTGCCGAAGATGTCGATAAAATAAAACATAATGAAGACAAAGAAAGCCTTTCGCATGATTTTACCCTGTTGGACTTTCTGCCAATTGTGGTTTCCGCAGAAGAGATAGAAGATTCTATCGATGGTAATGAAAATGCAGCTATCGATTTATCATCAATGAAAGTCTCCTATTTAGAAATAAAGCCAGAAGAACAGCCTTTAGAGGATAAAATAGCATCAGAACTGAACGAACTGGCTCCTCTGCCAATTGAGCCAATAGAAAAGAACAAAATCGAAAGCAATGTAATTAAAGAACCGGAAAGCCCGTCATCACTAAAAACCATCGACATGAAAGAAATCAGAAAAATAGAATGTGAAGGAATCGAAATCAAAAATCCTAATTCATTGATGAACCCAGGTGTCGATAAACGGGAAGCGTATGTGAATGTCGAATCATTTGAAAAACAAGAAGTTCAAAATACCCTTGATTGGATACTTTCCGAAAATGAGGCTAAAGAAGAATTAAAGCAAAAGATAAAATCACTGGTTTCAAATCAAAACCAATCTATTGTTCCTTTCCACATACCAAAACCGATTTTCTATACCGAACACGAGGCCAGCACCATAGCCTTGTTAGACGATATCGAAGCTCTGGGTGATCAACGCGAAGTAGCTCTGTTAGAAACCTTGTTGGTCGACGAAGTTCAACTGTCTCTTAGAAAACGCATACAAGAGCTAATCGAAAAAATATCCGATACCTCGGTTCTTAAAAAAGAATCGATTTCACAAGAAGATAAAGTTTTTAGCGTATTTGAAGAATTTTTTAGAGGTATAGATGTCGACTCGAAGTTAATATTGCTTGATGAAATTGTAGCCATAGGTGACGAAAAGGAAATACCTTTTCTAAGGCGGCTAACCAATGATTTATCAAGAAAGATCGGTAAAAAAGCGCAAGATTGTTTAGAGAAGTTGACAGCAAGGCTAGTTAGGGAGAAAGAGGTTGATTTAGCCAAAAATACAGAGGTTAAGGCCGGCGAGGTAATAAAAAATGAAAGTCGCTCATTCGATAAAATCGATAAGGAACCCATTGAAAAACCATTTGATGTTTTTGAAATCGAATTTGACTTTTCATTGGGAAATCAAGAAGAAACTGAATCTAACACCTCTTCTTAAATGATTGACGGGGAAGTACTAAATATCATTTTAGAATATGTGAACATCGTTTTCTTGGTGTTTACCATAGTCTTGTTTAGCGGGTACGCAGTTATGTGTTATCTGGCTACCCGTAATTCGCTGCACTACAAGCATAAAAATAGTTTTGGAGACCTTTCTAAGGTAATGGCCTCACCATTGGCCCCTAGCATAACGATTATTGCCCCGGCCTATAATGAGGGTATGACCATAGTTGAGAACATCAGGTCACTAATGTCTTTACGATACGTTGATTACGAGGTGATGGTGGTCAACGATGGCAGTAAAGATGACACACTCGAAAAAATGATAGAAGCATACGACCTCTATCAAATCGAACAAGAAATTGATCCCGAATGGAAGTCAAAACCCATTCGGGGAATTTATAAATCGAAACATCGCTCGTTTTCTAAGTTAACGGTAATTGACAAAGAGAACGGAGGAAAATCAGATGCACTAAATACGGGCATGCAACTATCAACAAATCGATATGTAGGCTGCATAGATGTTGACTGTTTATTATTACCCGATGCACTGCTGCATGTTGTAAAATCGTTTTTTCAGAGGTCTGAAAAGCGTGTTATCGCAGTAGGCGGGGTGATTCGAGTAGCAAACTCTTGCGTGATTGAAGGTGGTCAATTGGAGGAAATCAGGTTGCCGACAAACTGGTTGGCAAAATTTCAGCTTTTAGAGTACACAAGATCTTTTCTCTTAGGAAGAATGGCCTGGGGTCGTATCGATAGCTTGCTTATCATTTCAGGAGCTTTCGGCTTTTTCGATCGTGAAATTGCCTTGGCGGTGGGTGGCTACGACACCAATACGGTAGGGGAGGATATGGAGATAATCTTTAAGATGCGCCGCTACATGCATGAACAGAAATTACCCTACACCATCGAATACATTCCTGATGCACTCTGCTGGACAGAAGTGCCCGAAGACCTGAAGATTCTAATCAATCAACGAGATCGATGGACCCGCGGAAACTTAGAAACGCTGCAAAAGCATAAAACGATGTTCTTCAATCCGAAATATGGCAGATTGGGCATGATGAGCTATCCATATTGGTTTTTCTATGAATGGTTGGCCCCTTTGTTAGAGGCTACGGGTCTGATTCTGATTATACTATTTTCTTATCTGGATATTCTTAATTGGGAATTTTTCCTCGCCATCACGGCAGCGGTCTTTACCTGTTCGATTATGGTATCGTTTTATGCAGTGCTATGGGAGGTCTATTCATACAATCAATACAAAAGAAAAGACGTTCTCATACTGCTCCTTTTTGCGATTATCGAACCGTTTGTTTTTCATCCAATAGTTACCTATTCGGCAGTTAGAGGCAATTATAAAAAACTATTTAAGGTAAAATCAGGTTGGGGTTCCCAGGTACGCAAAGGTTTTGCTAAAGCAAGTTAAAATGAATACGAGCAAAAAACATCGCTACACACTTAAACAATATACCCGGCTTATTATAGCGTTTTTCGGGGCATTGGTTTTGCTTACCCTATATCAATACAATGTACTTTATTTGATGCGGGTGGTTGACTCGGTTTTGAGTGTGAGTCTTCTTCTAGCTTTTGTTCATCATATGGGCTATGCTTCATTTGCAGGGTTGATGTGCGTACCTATTTTCAATTTTCTAGAAAATTGGAGGCCAAAATCCGGCTTCAGGGTAGTTGCCGGAATTTTACTTTTATTATTGATTATCGAAACCCTTTTAACAGGGTATTATATACTATATCTCAATCCTTTAGGTCTCTTATATGAAAATTTAAGTACAAGTCTTTTAGCAAAAGATATTTCAACTTCCTGGGTGACCGTAGTATCGACATTTGTGGCAATGGTACTTATAATGTGGTTGTTCAGAATAATCTATTTGTTTACCAAGAAACACTATCACCATATCGCAGGAATGTATCCTTTTACCATCATTCTATTCACTGTATTTGTTGCGACCCTTTTTCTGGATGGTAAACCCATCAATCAAAATAAAACCCAATACTTGGTAAACGACGTATTCGAAAAATCAAGAAAAGAGGACAAAAATCAAGAAATAAACGAATTCAAAAATGATGAGATTGTTTGGATCAATAGTGTCTTTAACGGAAAGAACAAAGACAATGCTTACTTAACGGCTAAAGATTTGGCCTATGACAAAGAATTTGAAAAATCTTTGTTATTGGGCAGATACATCTTGTCAAAAGTACCCGACCACGTCGATACTAAAATATTGATGGGCCGCGTTAATGCATGGAATAAGGAATATAGCAAGTCCATCAACATATTAAAGGCCGTGGTCAACACGAATCCCGACTACATCGATGCCTATGCCGCCTTATTTGATGTTTACTATTGGGCAGGGCGAACAGATGAAGCTTACGAATTGATTGAAAATTTAAAGACCGTACAATTTGATACCTCATTGATCGATTCTAAAATTCAAAGGGCCGAACACGAATATCTGAAAGATAAAATGAACACTGATTCCGATACAAAAGGAGTAGCGCATATCGAAGATGAATAGAGCAACTTACATTTTATGTCTTATATTTTTGACCTTTAATTGGGTCAATGCACAAGAGATTGCCTATAACGGGGATCCTGACCGTTCCTATTTTGTTGCAAGAGATTTGGCATTCGATGGTCAAAGAACCATTGCTCGTGATACCCTGAACAAAATACTCACCAAATATCCAGATTATTCAGATGTTCGCAATCTCTTGGCAAGTACACACAGTTGGGACGGTGATTATGATATCGCTAGAGCACATTTCAATCGAATAACCTCGGTAGATCGCGAAAATAAAGAAGCTTGGGTCGCTGCGATAAAAAATGAACTTTACGCCGATGAGTATTATTTGGCACTGGGCCTCAGCAACAAAGCCCTAAGCTACCTGCCCGCTGACCCCGTTTTACTTAATTTACGTGAGAAGGCCATCAGTGACCTTGAACAAGCACAAGAAATAAAAGAAGTAGCTCGAGAAAAAGAAATAGTGGCTGAAAGGGACTCTACGGAGACCAAGGTTTTGAAAAATAGAATCGGCATGGGCATGTCGTTCGAGATGTTCGATGTTGTTTATGATCCTATGATCTACAGTCATATAGAGTATAGACGGGAAACTATGGTGGGCCCTATTATTTCCCGTATCAATTACAGCAACCGTTTCGAGACACATGGCGTTCAATATGAGATTGATTTTTATCCCAAGTTTTCGAAATTATTCTACGGATACCTGAATTACGGATTTTCTAATTCACCGATATACCCGGATCATAGAGTAGGAGCGGAGCTGCACATGAATTGGCCAAAATCCATGGAATTATCCCTGGGCATGCGTCACTTGAATTTTGGCGCTTCGTCGGCAAACATTCTTACCGGTAGCGTCGGATTGTATAAAGGAAACTATTATTATGCCCTGCGACCTTATTTAGCACCCAGCTCTACTGGTCAAATGGGACTTTCTGCCAGTCTATTGGCCAGAAGATATCTAAGGGATGGAGAAAACTATATTGGTGTCAATGCAGTCATTGGCTATTCCCCCGAACTTAAGCAGCTACGTAATGGTGAAGAACTACTTGCAGAGTCTTTACTTTATATAGAATCACAACAATTATTGTTCGAATATCAATACACATCGAAAAGAGATCCCAATATCTACAGGGGAAACTTGGGTATTACCCGCCAAGAACTTGTTTTTGACAGCGGTAATTTCTTTTGGTCTGTCTCCGCAGGATTGACCTGTCAGGTTAAGTTCTAGTTTTACCAGTTGAAATACCAAAATAATCGACGTAATACATTCTCTTAAATTCTATTAAATCTTATCCCATAAGTTTTGCTGATTTCACAACTAAATTTGGTGTATTTACCACATTTAATTGTGCAGGGTATGGTTTATTGATAAGTTTACAAAAGAAATTATAAATGAACCCAAATCACTACCGTTAGTTCGGTAATAAAAACGCCCAAATCATCATGCTTTATGACACCTACGGGGAAGAGTACCTAGACTTCCTACAAGAATTAAACGAAATTTTAAGTATTAACGAACTTGTCGAACTTGACTATATGTAGTCAATATTTTGGCAAGGATTCCAAATCAAGAAAATTATGGCAAATCAAAATCCAGACAACGCAGCTTACTTAAATTTTATTGAAGATTTAAACGACATTCTAGTTGATTTCAATATCGGCAAACTCAGTTATTCTTAGATTATATTAGTTGTACATAAAAAGCCCTGACGATAATCGTCAGGGCTTTTTTATTTTCAATCTCAATATCCTTTTTCTATCCCAAATAGGTTTTCAGTAATTTGCTTCTAGAATTGTGACGCAACTTACGAATCGCTTTTTCCCTTATTTGGCGTACTCTTTCACGCGTTAGGTCAAAGGTCTGACCGATTTCGGCCAAGGTCATTGATTGTTGGTCTCCGATTCCGTAATACAGTTTTACCACATCAGCTTCCCTGGGCGATAAAGTTTCCAAGGCCCTATTGATTTCCGTGTTCAATGATTGTTGCATCAAAATCTTGTCGGGTTTGGGAGACTCCCCAGCTCGCAGAACATCATAAAGGTTCGAATCCTCACCTTCCCTTAAGGGTGCATCCATAGAAACATGTCTACCTGAATTTTTTATGGATTGTTTGACTTCGCTGACGGTCATTTCCAATTCTTTGGCGATTTCCTCAGCAGAAGGCGGTCTCTCATGGGCCTGTTCTAAATAAGAAAATGTTTTTTTGATTTTATTTATCGAACCGATTTTGTTCAGTGGCAGGCGAACGACACGCGATTGTTCGGCCAAAGCTTGTAGAATCGATTGTCGGATCCACCAAACGGCATACGAGATGAATTTGAAACCGCGGGTTTCATCAAAACGCTTTGCGGCCTTGACGAGGCCCAAATTGCCTTCGTTGATCAAATCGGGTAATTTTAATCCTTGATTTTGATATTGTTTCGCCACAGAGACAACAAATCTCAGGTTGGCAGTGGTCAATTTTTCGAGGGCGACCTGATCCCCAGCACGTATTCTTTGGGCTAATTCAACTTCTTCGCTTGCTGTGATTAAATCAATCTTACTGATATCTTGCAAGTACTTGTCGAGTGATTTTGATTCTCTATTAGTTACCTGCTTGATGATCTTTAGTTGCCTCATATATCTATTGTGTATTAATTTGGATTGAACATAAGTACTCATAATACATTTTTATTGCGTCTTTTCCAAGAAACTTAGGTTTTTCTTATACATAAATTATGACAACATTAAGAGGATTATATCCCATTCGGTATTTATTGACCTCAATCGTTTTTTAATTCTATTTTTGAAACAATTTTAAAGCGGAAATGAGCAAGAGGGCCTTAAAAAAATACTTGACGGAACTACCGAAAAAAGAACTTGAACAACAAATGATGGATCTTTATTTGCGATTTCCGGTCGTAAAGGAGTATTATGATTTTGTGTTCAATCCGAAAGAAGAGAAGCTGATACAACAGGCCAAGTCAAAAATCTCGAACGAATACTTTCCCCTAAAACGAAGACGGCCTAAGGCACGAAGGTCGACCGCACAAAAATTTATCAAGCATTTTATAAAATTAGGAGTCGACCCACATCTCATTGCTGATTTGATGCTGTTCAATATAGAAATCGCGCAGACGTTCGAAGCCGAGAAAAACGTGCCGGATTCTTTTTATAAAAGTATGTTGAACTCATTCGAACAGGCAGTACAGTATATTTCCTTAAACGGATTGCTAACCGAGTTCAAAGAAAGATTAGCAAAAATATACACCAATACACAAGAACGGGAATGGCTATTTTCAGAAGGATTTTCAAAAACCCTGGATATATTGGATTGATATGGCAATAGTAATTATTCGACAAGACGGAAAAACAGACATGTGGAAGGAAGCGTTGTTGGCCGCTGACCCCAATCTTCCGGTTTTCGGTTATCATGATGACCATGACCCCAAAGGAATTAAAATGGCCTTGGTATGGAAACATCCGAAGGGCTCATTGGCGAACTATTCCAATTTGATGTGTATCGCATCAAACGGAGCAGGGGTAGACTTTATTTTTGAAGATGAAGATAGACCTAAACATTTGCCGATAACCAGAATTGTAGACACTTATTTGGCCGCAGATATGTCGGAACACGTGCTCGCATTGATTCTAGCGAACTTGAAACACTTGGAACATTATAAGGTCGATCAGTTCAACAAAATTTGGAAACCTCTTCAATATCTTCGTATCGCCGATGTGAGAGTCGGAATTCTCGGATTGGGAACCTTGGGCCAAGTTTTGGCCAATGATCTGGTGCGATTCGGGTTTCAGGTTCAAGGATGGTCCAGTTCGAGAAAGTCGGTAGAAAAAGTCAAGTCCTTTGCAGGGCCCGATGAGTTGTCCGATTTTCTGGCATCGACTAAAATCTTGGTTTGTCTTTTACCGCTGACCGATCGGACTTCCGACATATTGAACAAAGAACTATTTGAACAACTTCCAAAGGGAGCTTACATTATTAACGTAGCACGAGGCGGACATTTGGTAGACAAAGATCTGTTGGAATTATTGGATTCAGGCCATCTGTCAGGTGCTGCTTTAGATGTGTTTCATCAAGAACCGCTGAATCAAGAGCATCCCTTTTGGGAACACCCAAAAGTACATATGACACCACACTACGCGAGCGTTTCCGATACTGATTCGGTAGTTCCCCAAATACTTGAAAACTACAGAAGACTTGAAAACGGCGACTCTCTTATTAACTTGGTTTCCAAGACGAAAGGGTATTAATTTTCATATTTCACATCGATTCTTTCGTTCAGGTATAAATTTCCGTTAATTTTGCAAAATTGTGGCTTCCGCTAAATTTGAGCTTTGCCACGATTTAAGAATTAAACCCGATTCGTACTTGAAGCTACAAAAAGACACTGCCGAAAAAACATTATATGATTATCAGATTGAAGATCTGAAAAAAATTTTCGAGCATCTTGAATCAGAAAATGCTGCAGATAATTTACTGTATCAACTACCAACAGGTGGTGGTAAGACCGTTGTTTTTTCAGAAATCGCTAAACGATACATTAGCAAGATCCAAAAGAAGGTCGTGGTACTTACCCATCGTATCGAACTGAGCTTGCAGACCTCAAAAATGTTGACCGGTTTCGGAGTTAAGAACAAAATCATCAACAGTGAGGTCAAAGAACTGAATGATCAAGACGATTATATGTGTTTCGTCGCTATGGTCGAAACCTTGAACAACCGACTACAGGAAAATGCCATTGCCCTTAAAAATGTCGGTTTGGTGATTATCGATGAAGCACATTACAATTCATTTCGCAAGCTATTCAAGTATTTCGAAGATTCGACCATCTTAGGGGTAACGGCTACCCCGTTGAGTTCGAATATCAAGTTACCGATGAAGGATAACTACAAAAAATTGATTGTTGGTGAATCGATAGGGGCATTGATCAAAAAGAAATTTTTGGCCAAAGCAGAGGTATATAACTACGACGTGGGGCTACAGACTTTGAAGTTGGGTATTAATGGGGATTATACCGTTAAATCTTCTGATGAACTCTACGGAAATCAAAGCATGCTGGGCAAGTTGATGTCCGCTTACGAGGAAGTATCCAAAGGCAAAAAAACCCTTATTTTCAATAATGGTATCAATACGTCGCGCAACGTTTATGAAACCTTCAAGAAAGCAGGTTATAATATTCGCCACCTTGATAATAAAAACAATGCCTCTGAGCGAAGGGAAATTCTGGAATGGTTTCACGAGACACCGGACGCAATACTGACTTCGGTGAGTATTCTGACCACTGGTTTCGATGAACCTACCGTAGAAACGATAATATTGAACAGGGCGACCCGTTCATTGACGCTCTATTTTCAGATGATAGGAAGGGGCTCGCGTGTACTGCCGAAAAAGGAAACATTCAATGTCATCGATTTAGGCAATAATGTTGCACGATTCGGAATGTGGGAGGCTCCCGTCGATTGGCAGGAGATTTTTCATTTCCCTGATTTCTATTTAGAGAATATTAAGAACGATGAGGATATCGAACGAGAGTTCATCTATGAGATGCCGCCCGCCCTTCGTAAGAAGTTTGGCAAATCAACAGAGTTGGAATACAATATCAAGGAAGAGTATAAAAAGGTTTTTGCCCAAGGCAAGAAATCAAAACTCGTATTGGAACGCAGTATCGAACAGCATGCGAAAATCTGCGTCGAAAATGCTGAAGACGTTTTTGACGCCCGTATTCTAGCCAAAGAACTTAAGGAAGAAATCGCTTATCGTGTTCGCCAATATTCATATTGCATTATGAATAACACCAAGAATTATAAGGAATGGCTTGAAGAAGATTATGAGCGTAAGTTACGTCTCAACATTTCCCAAAAATTTGCCGCTAGAATGTAGTGACGTAATGTCACTGCGAGTGAAACGAAGCAATCTGACGAATCCTTTATGAATATAGAACAGAATGCCACGTCGCTAAAATGCCGCTCGCATTGACGTTGTTAATCAAGCTTTCGTAATTTGGCCATGCACAAAAAATTACTAATAGTAGCCCACAACTGGCCGGCCCCAAACTATTCCGCAGCGGGAGTGCGCCTCATGCAATTGATCGATTTTTTCAAAAAGGAAGGTTATCAAATCACAATTGCCAGCACAGCGGATAAATCTCTGATGTTTACTTCTGGTTTTAAGGAAATCGAATTGGTTTCGACTCGATTAAATGATTCAAATTTTGATGTTTTTGTCAAGAAACTAAATCCTATTGTGGTTTTGTTCGACCGTTTTATGTCGGAAGAACAATTCGGATGGCGGGTAGCCGAGCATGTACCTAGCGCCATTCGCATATTGGACACCGAAGACTTACACTCCCTTAGAAAATCACGCCAAGAAGCTTTAAAAAAGAATATTTCATGGTCAAGAGCCTATTGGAAGCAATACGATATGACCAAGCGAGAAATTGCCAGTATTTTACGTTGTGACCTGTCATTGATCATTTCCTCATTTGAAATGGAACTTCTGGAAACAATAGTGCCAAACCACTACGAATTGCTATTACATTTGCCCTTTATGGTCGACAAGATAAGTAATGATAAAGCTCTTGAATGGCCATCTTTTGAAAAAAGACGAGATTTTGTCTTTATCGGCTTTGGCGGACATGCACCTAACCTCGATGCCATTGCCTATCTAAAAAAGGTCATTTGGCCCTTGATCCGGAAAGAATTGCCAAAGGCTAAACTGCTCGTCTATGGCGGAAACCTCCCCAAGAAAATCTATGGATTACATAGCGAAAAAGACGAATTTTTAATAAAAGGCTGGGCAGAAGATGCCCACGAAGTAATTGCCGATGCCAGAGTGATGTTGGCCCCGCTACGCTTTGGAGCAGGCCAAAAAGGCAAGCTACTCGATGCGATGCTGTGCGGCACGCCAAGTATCACAACCGTAATAGGGGCTGAGGGCATGCACGAAAACCTACCTTGGAATGGGGAAATCTGTGATGATCAAAAAGCCTTTGCCAAAGCAGCGGTGGAAAGTTATCAAGACAAAAAGTCATGGAGCAACTATCAACACAATGGACTGACAATTATAAATGAAATCTTTAAAAAAGAAGGTTTGGAAAAATCACTCCGATCGAAACTAGATCTACTTCACGAAAACCTTGCTGTCCACAGAAATTCAAATTTTATGGGGTCTTTACTGATACATCAAACTATGGCCAGCACCAAGTATATGAGTAAATGGATTGAAGAGAAGAAAAAGGCGAAATAGAAAGGTTTCGTTATCGTCTCCGTATATGAAATGTAGTGTGCAAAAAGATGCTATTGTTTCGGACTATACAACGAGCCGAATTTTAAATTTTTCTTTTTATCTTTATTTTACTAAAAGTCAAATTTAAAAATTTGGCGGTCTTTGCAAACACACAAAAACCTTTCGAAAAGCTTATAAAAGCTATGTTTTATATACATTTTTGCCAGTAGTTTTTTACTCAAAGCACAGTTCAAAAAATTCGATTAAAGGTAAGGATATTGTTGTTTCGCCTTGATTTCCGATAGCATTATTAATTCCATTGTGGTCGTATTCGCTCCCATTCACTTGATAAGTCTCTACATTGTTATCATTCAATTCTTGTATGAACATATCGGCAATTTCAATTCGGGATGCAGAGCCACGTTTTGCTATAAAAAATTTGGGATTATCTACATTGTTTTCTACGTTGAATAAAGGGGAAGCATCAAAATTTTCCTGTTCATCGGTACCAAAAGCATTTATATACACTTGATTTCCATCCAAAACTTCCTTACGCACATTATAGCCTTCTGTATCAATGCTAGCTACTCCTTTGATATTGGAAAGACTATAACCAGTTTGTTCAATAAAAGTCCTATTAGTCCCTGTAAGAGAAACGAGATGTGCACCAGCACTATGTCCTAAAAGTGCAATTTTTTCTTGATTACCGCCATATTGCGCAATATTATCTAATACCCATTTAATAGCATCAGCGATATCAATATTATGGATGGGATATTTAATTCGGTCTGGTTCGGATTGGCTTGGAAGCGGACTCAGTCTATAATTTACGCTAACAAAAACATAATTTAGGCTTTCAAATAAGTTGATTTTATTATCAAGATTGTTGGCTTTGTCTCCAATACTCCAGCCACCTCCGTGAACGTAAATGACAACTGGTTTTTTTAAATCCGTATCATTTCGATAATAAATATCTAAACTTAAAAGGTTTTCGTCTGTATTCTGAACCGTTTTATATTGTTGTGTTGTCATTAATTGCTCAAATTCAGCCGGCTTATTCGTTTCTGTATTTTCTTGGCTTTCACAACTTATAAAAACAATGGTTATTAGTATTAAAATTCTAAATTTCATTTTATTCTTTTAGACTTAAATTTTATAATAAGGTTTAATTGAATTACTGGCAACGGTTAGCTAAGAGGAGTTTTAATTCCTTTTAGCGGATGATAACTAAGTTCGAAGATTAGTATAAAAAATTCAAGGATCTTTAAAAATAGATATCCAATAGTTTTAACCACATCACTATTTGCGTTACTTTGTATTTTAAAATCAAGAGATATGCAAGGCAGCGACTGGCAAACAGCAATAGAATTCGAAGACATTACCTATAAAAAGTCAAACGGCGTTGCCCGTATTGCTTTTAATCGCCCTGAGGTGCGCAATGCGTTTCGACCCAAAACTACCAGTGAATTGTACAAGGCATTTTATGATGCGCAAGAAGATACCTCGATCGGGGTCGTTTTGCTTTCAGGTGAAGGTCCGTCGAAAAAAGATGGCGGTTGGGCATTTTGCAGCGGTGGCGACCAGAAGGCTCGGGGACATCAGGGTTATGTCGGCGAAGATGGCATGCACCGCTTGAATATTCTCGAAGTACAGCGTTTGATCCGATTTATGACCAAAGTTGTTATTGCCGTCGTACCGGGCTGGGCCGTAGGTGGCGGCCATAGTCTGCATGTAGTTTGTGATCTGACCTTGGCGAGTAAAGAACACGCGATCTTTAAACAGACCGATGCCGACGTGACCAGCTTTGATGGTGGGTACGGTTCGGCCTATCTTGCTAAAATGGTCGGACAGAAAAAAGCACGTGAGATTTTTTTCTTGGGCAGAAACTATTCCGCGCAAGATGCTTATGAAATGGGAATGGTCAATGCCGTCATTCCACATGAAGAATTGGAAGACACCGCCTACCAATGGGCACAAGAGATTCTGGAAAAAAGTCCTACTTCCATCAAAATGCTCAAATTCGCCATGAACCTAACCGATGATGGCATGGTCGGGCAACAGGTTTTTGCCGGTGAGGCTACGCGACTAGCATATATGACCGATGAGGCGAAAGAGGGCCGTGACGCGTTTCTTGAAAAAAGAAAGCCTGACTTCGGGAAAGATAAATGGATTCCGTGAACAACTACTCTGCGGTATCTGAATCGTCAGGGTATTCTTGTTTAGATTCGGTGACCAATGCCTGTATGGCGTCCGCTTCCTCTTTAATTACGATATAGTGGCCACCGCCCAATTGGGCTAGCGGTTGTAGAACTTTCTTTTTCTTTCCACCGGAAGTCTTCGTTTTATAGTGAAAGGTAGTAAGATAAATGTCCTTTTTAAGTTTTTCTTGAATTAGTCGTTTCAGTTGTTTATCGGTTTTAAACATTCCGTCTGAGGCGATGACTACCCTGTTGTTGCCGCCAACGACATAATTTTCCTCCGCTTCGCGATAAGCCATTTGTAAGCCTGCTTTTCCGTTGGACTTCCCCATTGACTCTAGTGTATAAATCAATTCCTTAAGCGATTCCTTGTCGTAGTTCGCAGCAGTATCAAACACTTTTTTGGCCTTTCGGAATAGGTGATAACGGTCAGCCTATCTTGTTTTCGAAGCAGGTCAATCAAATGAGCTACTGACTTTTTAAGCATATCCAACTTTTCATCATAACGCATGGAAATTGAAATATCGAGCAGTAAAACCATATTGTTGGTCAACGCCCCATCGAGTGTGCTAATGTCATCTGCATTGAAGAGCAATCTCTTGATTCCCTCTGAACTCAACCAAGCGGCATATTCTTCGGGCAATCGTATTTTCTCGGGGTAAACGACCCGAAACGGAGGCACTTCATTCGCGATTTTCAAAATAGGCTTTTCCGCCCGCTCGATATATCGATTATACTTTTGGGAAATACCGATACCCTGACTGTTGAAGATATCGATCAAGAGTTCTTCAAACTGATAGGTACGGTCATAAGCTTCATCAACTTTAAAAACAGCTTCACCCTTGATGTAACGATCTGCCCAGCGATAAATCAGTTTTGCGTGCTGTTCAATATTCTCGCGCTCATCAACGTTATCGCTATCGAGATAAGGAAAATCTCCATAGGTTTCCAAATTTTTACGATCATCCAGCATTACTCGCGTATCGTACTGTATGAGCCAATCGGCCATCGCTTTTTGAAGTCTCGAAATGTGACCTTGTCGCAGTTGAAATATGATTTTTTTTGATAGCAGCACCAAGTTCTTAAACTTATCAAGGCCTTTAGGCAAAATCTCTGTACCGAACAATTCATTGATCGTGATATCGAAACTATAGTTCAAAACCGCCAAAACGGCAATGTTCTTTTCATAAGCATGAAGTAGGGCATAGGCCCTTTTAAAGCGTATGTCTTCAAAGAAATAGGCCTTATTGGCGGTGAAGCGGGTCAATTCATTGACAATAGCCCTTATTTTTGAGAAGACTTTCTGATAATGTTGTAGCTCTTTTTCTAAACGATTTGATACTTTGGCCGGCAAATTTGACCGAATTAAAGCCAAAGAATCCGACTTTTTGGCTATATTTTCCAATTGTTCTTGAAAATCTATCGTTTCTAGACCATACGATAATTCTAAAGCAGTATGATTCTTAACTTCATCTTTTTCCAACCATTCGGCATACCTATTCAGGGTCTTGTTAAAATCTTTTAACGACTGCTGTGTGGCATCAATATAAAAGCTACACTGATTGATGTATTCAATGTGCAGATTTATAGCGGCCTTTGAGGCCGGATCAAGTTCGGTTTGACAAAATACTGCAGGTGAAAATAAAAAGAAAAGTAGGGCGGTTCTCATTGAGAATACAATATAAAAATTTAGATGGCCTCAACAAATCTAGCACTGGTAAATCACAAATTAGTAAGAACGGTGTTTTTTTCTATTTTCTTGATTGTAAAACTGAAGTAGAGCCGATTAGGATTAATATATTAACTCATGTAGATTTTAAGTTTCGCTCTACGGCCAAATGATAAATAAAACCCTCGTAAACTAAAAAGAGCCCTGTCTTTCGATCAGGACTCTTTTACGAGAACACTATATGAAAATGAAAAAATTAACTCCGTTTTAATAACAGTGTAAACATACGTGCAACCTATCTTATTTCTAAATTATTGTTGTAAAGCAATGTAAATCTGTGGTGAGATGAAGTAATTTTGTTGTGTGAGAAATTTCTTTAATAAAATAAGTGCCGCCAAAAAGAATCGGTTGACCTATTTTATGGCCAAGGTCAGCTCACTCAGAAAGCTGTTGACATCAAAAAGGGGCTCTTGACCGAGTCCTGTGCGTACGACTACCAATTCTTTGGAAGGAATAATGTAGACCCGCTGCCCTTGAAAGCCATTGGCGGAAAACATGTCGCGAGGTACGTCAGGGTATTTACCCCCCGCATTCAACCAGAAGTGTGCTCCGTATACGCCGTCTGAATTTACCGTTGGTTTGGTCACATAATCGACCCATTCCGGTGAAAAAATCTGGGTACCGTTCCAATTGCCCTGGTGCAGATAAAGCAATCCGAATTTGGCCCAATCCCTTGTATTCGCCCATCCATAGGAAGAACCGACATAATTACCTGCAATATCAGCTTCCATGAGCATCGAGTGCATTCCTATTTTATCGATTAGTTCAACATAGGGAAAATCAAGATATTCTTGATGTGTACTAAACTGGTCTCGCAAAATTCCAGATAAGAGATTTGATGTTCCCGAGGAATAATTCCACACCTCGGTCGGCGATGCGATGGCCTCCTTATTCGGCTGGGCCTCGGTCATATCAGATTCCAAAAAAAGCATTTTGGTGACATCGGAGATACTGGCATAATCTTCATCCCATGCGAGTCCGCTTTGCATCCGCATCAAATGATTCAAAGTGATGTTCTTTCGCTCATCTTCTTGCCAATAGTCAATGGGGGCAGGGGAGTTCAAATCAATTTTACCATGGTATTGAAGAATTCCGTACAATGTTCCCAGAATACTTTTGGTCATTGACCAACCCAAAATTGGGGTTTCAGAAGAAAATCCCTCGATATAATTTTCAGCAATGATATGATCTTTGTAGACGACCAAAACAGTGCGGGTCATTTTAGTTTCATAATCGGAAAGTACCTTTCTCACGGCTTTGTTCACCCTGTCGTAATCGATATTCATAAAAACGGAATCATGGGTTCCGTTATTTCCGTAGGGAAAAGGAAGGTCGTTTTTAAGGGTACTTCGTTTCGGTACTGGCAGTTTTATATCTGGGTCATAATCTTCCGTGGTCAATGCACAACCCAGCCCATCACGGCAAACCGTGGTTCGCGGCATCAGATTAAATACGGAAGTTGTAATATTATCTCCCTCGACTTTTTCCAACTCCGCCAACTTGATTAAAGGCATATTGTTCTCGCTCTCCGCGATATCGGAAAAATCACGGTCAGCGATAAAATGGGTAGATGCGAAATTTTTAGAGGCGTAACCTGATACAATATTTAGTTTAGGATAGTTGAAAACGAGAAGTACCGCGATAATAAGCACCAATACAATTAAAATACGCTTGAAAGTTTTCAAATTAAAGGGTTTCGGTTGGTTTGGAAGAATCTACTTTTTCCCACATTTTATCAGGGCCAAGAATAAAAGTCCCCACAAAATCAAAATTACATTCGTTGGGGGAAATCAATGAAAGAAACACCGATTGGTCTTTGGCGAGATACAAATGATAAGTCTTACCCGTAATCGGCTCGAAACTGTATTTGGCTGAGTAGACCAAATTGTTGTATTCAAACTGCTCCATCATTTCTTGATACTCCCGTTGAATCGCTTCGTATCGAGCCTTGAACTCGTTATTCGCCGAGACGATGTTGGTGTTTTTCCAGTTGGTTACATCGGGGGGCGTAATTTTCGGAGCCGCTACTCCGCTTGCGTACGGTAAAAGTTTACCATTATACTGCTGCTGCTCTTCGTCAAAAACAACATAATCGGGTTTCTTCTCTTTTTTCATGCTGGGCAAAATTACGTAAAAACAGCTAAATTTTGTTTTCCTTTTTTCGGTTCAAATTGAGTAGATTTAACAAAACAATCTAAAATTATGCGTTTAAAGTTCAAATTGGTTTTAATTGTTTTGATCATAATGCTTAGTTGTACGGAGCGACAGAATGAGAATTATATTTGGAAAGAATTAGAGGTCAAGTCGTCTGCCTACAACTCGGTACGTTCGCAAACCGATGGCAAACCTAGTTTGGCGGCTTGGGGGGATACTTTAAAACCCGGAATGAAATGCATCGCGGTTTCCCGTAATCTAATCGCTCTTGGCTTAGATCATGATACCCAAGTCAAAATCGAAGGACTTTCAGGCATATATTTGGTAAAGGATAAAATGAACGCCAGATATCGAAATCGTATCGATATTTACATGGGTACCGATGTAAATCGGGCAAAAGAATGGGGACAGAAAAAATTGAAAATCGAATATGCTGTTGCGAAGAAGAAATAAAACTCTTGGCCAATTAAATGATTTAAGATGGACATCAATATATTGAGGGGAATTTTCAAGAGGGACTTGGTCAAATTGAGAAAGGAAGTAGATTTGTATCAAGAGGAAGCAAACCTTTGGATTGTCGATAAGAATATTACAAATTCGGGAGGCAATCTATGTCTGCACCTGGTAGGTAATCTCAATACATTTATCGGTGCTGAGCTTGGTGGTTCAAATTATGTTCGAGATCGTAAGGGTGAATTTGGCGATAAAGACATTCCGAAGAGTGATTTATTAAAAAAGGTAGGCGCAACCGAAAAATCAGTAGATGCGACCTTTGAAAAATTGAACGCAGACGATTTGGCCAAAATATACCCTATCGAAGTTTTTAAAGAACCAATGACAACAGGATATTTTTTAGTGCATCTAGCGACGCACCTCACTTATCACCTGGGGCAAATTAACTACCATCGAAGATTATTTGATTCCAATGACTAATAAATAGTTATGAAGTTTTATGCAACACTATTTCTTTTATTACTTCTAATTTCCTGTGTTGCACAGAAAAAAATCATGGACAAGCCCATTGATTTTGATGAAGAACGAAAAGCTCTGACCCTTGAATATCTTAAAGATCATTATGGGTTAGAACATGATTCACCGACCATTACCCCTAAAATGATTGTTTTGCACTGGACGGTCATTCCTACTTTTGAAGAATCCTTTGAATTCTTTAAAAATGCCACATTATCAAATACGCGAGGCGACATTAGTGGGGCGGGGGCTCTCAATGTGTCCTCTCAATTCATGGTCGACCGAGATGGAACAATCTACCGTTTACTTCCGGAAACTACCATGGCCAGACATGTAATCGGCCTAAATCATTGCGCCATTGGTGTTGAAAATATCGGTGGCACCAAAGATTTACCATTGACCACGGAACAATTGGAGGCGAATATTTGGCTTGTTGAATATTTAAATGGCAAATATGACATTGATTATGTCATTGGGCACTACGAATATACCCTATTTGACGACCATGAACTATGGCTCGAAAAAGACGACGGTTATCGAACGGAAAAAACGGATCCCGGTGAAGATTTTATGCAGAAAGTACGTTTGGCAACCGAAAATTTGAATTTCAAACCTCTTCCAAATAAGTAACTATGAAACCAGCATTTTGCGCGCTAATAGCATATCTTTTTACAATTTCAGGTTTTTCTCAAAATACCGATATCACCGAGTCACTATATGAAACCTACGAGAAGTATAAAGAACCGAGTCTTGAAAAAAGACGTATCAAACACCATGAAATTCAGCCTCTACTGAGTACACTAAAAAAAGATTCCCGCTTTACGGTAAAGAAAGTTGGAGCGTCGATTGAAGGAAGAACGCTATCATTGATCAGCATTGGCTCCGGTGAAACCGACGTATTTCTCTGGTCTCAAATGCACGGGGATGAACCCACCGCTACGCAGGCGATATTCGATATTTTCAATTTTTTGACAAGTGACGACTTCAAGGAAGAAAAACAGGCCATTTTAAGTAATCTTACCGTACATTTTCTACCCATGTTGAACCCCGATGGGGCTGAACGCTATCAACGCAGGAATCTTTTAGGAATTGACATCAATCGCGATGCGCTTCGTTTGCAATCCCCTGAAGGGCGAACTTTGAAAAAAGTCCGTGATAGTCTTGATGCCGATTTCGGGTTCAACCTTCACGACCAAAGCCGTTATTACAATGCGGAGCGAACCGAGAAACCGGCGACCATTTCGTATTTGGCTCCGGCCTATAATTACGAAAAGGAAATCAATGAGGGCCGAGGTGACGCAATGAAAGTCATCGTGTTCATGAATAAAATCTTGCAAAAATATGCACCGGGCCAAGTAGGAAGGTACAACGATGATTTCGAACCACGTGCCTTTGGCGATAACATTCAAAAATGGGGCACCAATACGATTCTTATTGAATCGGGAGGTTATGCCAATGACCGCGAGAAGCAAGAAATCAGAAAATTGAACTATGTTTCGATTCTTTCAGCGATTTACACGATTGCCAAAGAAAATTATAAGGATATTTCACTAGGAGATTATGAAAAAATTCCCGAAAACGATAGAAAATTATTCGACTTGAAAATCGAGAATGTGACCTACGAATTGCTAGGCAAAAAATATATTTTGGATATCGGGATGAATCGCCTTGAAGTCGATATGGAAGGCGACAATGATTTTTGGTATAGTAGCCGCATCATTGACCAAGGTGATCTTTCGACCTACTACGGTTATGAAACTCTTGATGCGTCAGGTTATTCGATAAAGGCCGGTCAAGTATTTCCTGAAACCATAAAATCAACCGAGCAAATCAGTAGTTATGTTGAAAATCCACAGTATTTTTTGAAAAGGGGGTACACTTATCTTAGGTTCGAGAAAATTCCCAATTCGATGTTGTCGGCAAGCTATCCATTGAATTTTATAAGTAAAACATACGAAGTACCCCAATTGAATTTGGAGGTTGGAATAAACCCCACCTTTTTACTTGAAAAAGATGGGGTCGTTAAATATGCCGTTATCAACGGTTTTTTGATCGACCTTGAATCGGGCAATGGCGGTGGGTTTAAAAATGCCATGATTTATCGTTAAGGAATGACTAAAGTCCGAATTGCAGTTTCATGGTAATAGTCGCTGTCTTCATCTTAGATGTTGTGTTAAAACTTCCGCCCCATGAGAGGTCTTCGTTCGAATTTTGCCCTATTATTTGAAAAATCCCCATTTTGGCATAACGAAGGTTGCCTATTTCTGCATTTGCGTTTTGGGCGATTCGTTCGGCACGAATACGAGCATCTTCTGTTGCCGCGGCGACCATCTCTATTTTAAGTTCAGAGAGTTTGGTATAGTAATATTGAGGTGAATAAGAATAGAAACCGATTCCATTTTTTGTTAATTCAGTTATGGATCTTGAAATCCTTTCTATTTTATCTACTTCGGTCGATTCAATTCTTACCGTTTGGCTTAATATGTAACCTTTAAGAAATTGCTCTTTAATGTTTCCATTTTCAAAATAAGTGGTACGATGTTCTTTTCTGATGTCCATTGATGTAAATACTATTTGCTCGCTTTGTACCCCATTTTTTAAAAGATAGTTCTTGACCACTTCTTTTTCTTTGTCCAATAATTTCGAGGCCTCCTCAAGAGTTTGCCCTTTTTGTTCAAAATTACCCGACCAAATGACCAAATCTGATTTAAAGTCCTTTTTGCCAAGACCGGTTACCAAAATGACATCATTGCCTCGATTTCTATTCTTATAGGTATTTGTCAGTAGAAGTACCGATATTATGGCAGTGATACATAATAGGGCGATGCCCAAGTGCTTTTTCATGAAATAAGTTTTAATGATTAAAAAAAGGCCGTCGAAAATTTCGACGGCCCTTTGGCTTATTTTAGAAGTTAAATTGTGTGCTTACATAGGCCATATTATTAAACACATAGATCAATAATGAAAATATCGTGAATAATATACTTGAGAACAAGAATAGTACCGCATAACGATATGCGTTGCTCATAATTCCTAATGCACTATTTTCGATAATAGAGTTGATTGTTTTCATAGTTTCCATAAGTTTTAGTTTATAAGGCTAAATTACTATGGAAGCGAGCAGAAAACATCGCTGTGAAGAGTGAAAAAGACACCCCTGAAAACAGGGGTGTTTTACTATTTAACTTTTAATACCCAAATCTAATATTCATATATGGGCCATAAATCACTAACAAGAACAACATGGTAAGGCAAATCGATACTATAACCGAAAATAATAATATTGAAGTGGCTTTATACCATTTTGGCATACCATGAAGTGAGGTGTTTGCAATAATCGAGTAAAATACATCCATAATTTTCATTTTTCATGTTGGCCATAAGCCAACAAGGTTCAACGTCAATAGCAGTCCTAAGGATGTAGGTGTTCAGAATGATTTTGGGGTCATAGTTATTGGTAAAGAAACAACTATCAGACTTAATACCCCAATCGATATTGTATGTATTGGACAAACGGTATAAAATTAACGACCAGTTGAAATTATTCTCGTTCTACAACAATGGTTATTTAATGAAAAATAAGCTAATTTTCGATTTTATATGATTTTATGCGGTTTCTTATTCCCTTTTTATTGCTATTTGGGCAGTCGGTTTTTGCACAACAAGAGGTAATCAAAGTGCACTCACATAACGATTATAATCGAACGAAGCCATTCTGGGAGGCATACAATGGTGGAGCGAGTTCTATTGAGGTCGATGTTTTTCTGAAAAATGATACATTGTTCGTAGCTCATGATAAAGATGAAATAATTCAAGAGCGAACAATTAAAAAGATGTACTTTGAGCCTCTAAAAAAAATTGCTTCCTTGCCTCGGGACAGTCAACAAACCCTACAATTATTAATTGACATCAAATCAGACGCAATACCAACCTTGGATAAATTAGTCCGGGTACTTCAAAGTTATAAGGTTTTGCGTGACAGTAATTTTATCACATTGGTAATTTCAGGAAATCGCCCTTTAATCAGTGAATACACAAATTATCCTGATTATATTCTTTTTGATTATCAGCAACTTTCCGATATCAAAGATCCCCTTAGTTGGAAGAAAATTGCCTTGATAAGCCTTCCTTTTTACAAACATTCGAAATGGGATGGAAAATCAAGACTTACAGGTTTAGAGTACAGGAAAATCAGAAGTGTGATCGAAAAGGCCCATTTACTAGGCAAGCCTTTTCGTTTTTGGGCCATACCCGACACCGAACTGACTTGGGAAGTATTTTCTAGAATGGGTATCGATTTTGTAAATACCGATAATCCCGCTGAATGTTTTGAGTTTTTAGCTTCTCAAAAAAAAGAGCGACAGTAGTGCCGCTCTTTAGAATCATTCCAAGGTACTAATTATTCACAACCTCCAGTAAAACCGGTGGCATTGAATTTTGTCTGTACGCCGCCTTGTCTGCTGCCGTCTACGACTTGAATAGCAAGATTGTTCTCGCCACTACCATCGCGCTTTGGTGTGCAGTATTCGAAAAGGTAAAAACTGTTTGCGCGCTGTGAGACTTTGAGCGATATTTCGTTGAAAGTGGTTTCCAATTCCTCTTTGTTACCGGCAATTACGCTAAAGGTTTTGCCGATGTCCATTAATACATCAATATCGATTTCAGCGCCGAGACCAATGCTGAAAAAAGAAATATTTGGGTCTGCAGCTTCGACCTTCTGCAAAGCAGCTGCTTCCGTGTAGCGTGATGCCTGATCCGTTCCATCGGTGAAAATAACAACTGAAGCCGCACCGATTTTACCCCCTTGTGTACTTGTCGACAGTAATTGACTGGCTATGTCGGTCGATTTTATTACCGCTCCATATAAATCGGTGGAAGGGTCGTTACTGATATCATCTGTAATTCCGTCTATAGCGGTAATCAATTCATCTTTTGATGGTGTCAAATCATTTAATAAATGGAGTTCATCTTCACCATCGAACCAATATATCGCCATTTTAACCGATTCGTTTTCCACGACCGGCATGACATTATTCACAAAACTCACAGAGGCTGTTTTCAGTTCGTCAAGGCTACTGCTCAAAACACTATTGCTCAAATCGAGTACCAATAAGGTGTTATTACTGAATATCTGTGAATTGGGAGATATTCTGGCCTTCGACTCAGACGATGATATTGTATTGAAACAATCATCATTGCGACCCTGCTCATAAATCGTGAATTTTTCCGCTGATAATCCTGGTACTGGGCCTCCATCGCTATTGGAAACTTTGAAAAGAATGGATATTTTCCCTGGCAAGGTGGTAAATTGTTCCTGAATTGATAAGACAAGATCGCTTTCGCCCAATTCCAAACAAGGGTCTACAGGTTTTCCCTTACCCAACCCCTCACCGAGATTAAGCTGAAAATTTACATCATCATCGGCATTTCCACATGAAAAAAAAAGCGTGAAGACTATGAACAACGAGCATACTTTAAAAAAGGTTTTCATTTTCGATTTCGTTTGAGGTTCACCTAGCAGAACGAATGAAATCTCTTTTAATTATGACTGGACTTGAAAATTTATGTTAAACGTTGTTAAATTAGATGAACGAGATTTTTGTAGCTTTCAGCATTCTAAACCATTCATCCAAAATTTTTTCGGCCGCCAAATCCATGAATAGAATCATTATTATTTACTTTTTTTTATTTGGATTACTCTCTAATGCGCAAAAAAAAAACGGGGCTTTTCGATTGAACATAAAGAAAACCGATCAACTAATCGAAATCGACGGAATTGGGGGTGACATCGCTTGGCAGACCACTGATGTCGCCAAAGACTTTTTTATGGTGTTACCAATGGATGATGGCCCGGCAAACGAAAAGACTGAAATAAGAATGACCTATGATGATAAAAACCTGTACCTATTGGCAACTTTCTATCATGGCAAAAAGGGAAATTACACGGTAGAATCATTGCGCAGGGATTTCTCCTTCGGAAAGAATGATAATTTTCTACTTTTCATGGACCCCTTCAACAACCAAACCACAGGATTTTCCTTTGGGGCAAATGCATATGGCGCCCAATGGGACGGAACCATGTTCAACGGGAGTAATATAGATTTAAATTGGGATAGTAAATGGATTTCGAAAACTACCCGTGACGATGAAAAGTGGGTATTTGAAATGGCACTTCCCTTTAAGTCTATTCGCTATGAGGAAGGCGTGAGGGAATGGGGCATCAATTTCAGTAGATTGGATCTGAAATCAAGCGAAAAATCGAGCTGGACACCGGTACCCAGGCAATTTCCGACCTCGTCAATGGCCTATAACGGTACTTTAGTTTGGGACACACCGCCACCGAAACCAAAAACAAACTTTTCCATCATTCCATACGTGCTAGGTGAGGTCAATCAAAATCGAACCAAAAGTGATAACACCAATTATGATGCGAAAATCGGGGGAGATGTGAAATTCAGTATTTCTTCTTCCCTAAACTTGGATTTAACCGTGAATCCTGATTTTTCGCAAGTCGAAGTTGATCGTCAAATCACCAATTTAGACCGCTTTGAACTTTTCTTTCCTGAAAGGCGACAGTTCTTTCTTGAAAATGGCGATCTTTTTGCCAATTTCGGATATGACAGAATAAGACCGTTTTTTTCAAGACGAATCGGTTTGGGGGTTCCGATCCAGGCTGGGGCAAGGGTTAGTGGCAATTTAAATGAAAAATGGCGTGTCGGACTCATGGATATTCAAACGGCAAGCATCGATGACACAGGATTGCCTAGCCAGAATTTCGCCGTACTATCGTTGCAGCGTAAGATGTTCAGCCGCTCTAGTCTTGGTTTGTTGCTTGTGAACAAACAATCGGTAAACTATCCACAAGAAAATGATTCCATCAATTCCCAATTTTCGAAATACAACCGAAATCTTGGAGTTGAGTACAATTTAGCATCTTCGGACAATCTTTGGAACGGCAAGGCTTTTTTGCTAAAATCATTTGCTCCTGAAAAAGAGAACAGTGGTGTAGTACAAGCCGCAAATTTAGAATATTCGAGTAGAAAATGGAGTTGGGGAATACAGGAAGAATGGGTAAGCGAAAACTATTCTGCAGAAGTCGGATTTGTACCTCGGACCGGATTTATAAAGATGAGTTCTTTCCTTGGGCACTTATTTTTCCCAAAAAAGGGAAGTATCGTAAGTCACGGACCCCGATTGAATGCTTTTTATTTTTTTGATGAAAGTTTCAAGCGCACCGATAATACCAGTTTTTTGCAATATTTTTTCCAGTTTCGAAACCGCAGTAGTCTTGAATTTTTTATTTCGGATGATTATGTGGAATTACTCGACCCTTTCGACCCTACTCAATTAGGTATCGCAGAGTTGGAGACCGGCACAAAACATCAATGGAACGCTTTCGGATGGGAATATGCTTCAAAACCTCAAAGCCTTTTCACCTATGGTTTTACAGGAAGGCTAGGTGGGTACTATCAAACCGGAAGAAGAACAAGTCTTACTACGGAATTGGGGTATCGATTTCAACCCTATATCGGCTTTAGCGCAAATTTAAATTATAATCTTATTGAACTCCCAGCCCCGTGGAACACCAATCAATTCTGGCTAATTGGTTCCGAAATCGACATTACTTTTACCAATAAATTGTTCTTTGCGAACTTGTTTCAGTATAACGAACAGACCAAAAACTTCAACTTGAACTCTAGGTTACAATGGCGGTATGCACCTGCTTCCGACTTGTTCTTGGTATATTCCAATAATCAAATGATAGATCCATTTATGCCCAGAGATTGGTCATTGACCTTAAAGTTTACGTATTGGTTCAATAATTAAGATTATCTTTTTTAAGAAACTGTTAAATACAAATCAACGATTGTAATTTTTAGTAACTTGTTAGAATATTTATTTTGAAGTTAATTTCCATAATTAAAACAACAATATGCCAACGTATAAACTAAAAGTCAATGGGGGTTCACAGTCAGTCGATGTTAGTGAAGACACGCCCTTATTGTGGGTATTACGAGACCATCTGGATCTTGTCGGTACCAAGTTCGGTTGCGGGATCGCACAATGCGGTGCGTGTACCGTTCATGTCGACGGCTCCGCCATGCGTAGCTGTTCGATGACCCTTGCCCAAGTAGAGGGAAAAGAAATTACAACTATCGAAGGGCTTTCCGAAGATGGTTTGCACCCCGTGCAACAAGCATGGAAAGAGGTCGACGTGCCGCAATGCGGTTATTGTCAAGCAGGCCAAATGATGACTGCCTCGGCTTTCTTGGCCAAGAATCCGAATCCTTCGGAAGATGAAATAAAGAACGCCATGCATGGCAATATTTGCAGATGTGCATCATACACTCGAATAAATCAAGCCGTTCAAAAGGCAGCAGCAAAAATCGAATCCTAAAGCAAAAAAATCATGTCTACCATAAAACAGGAAAAACCATTTACATTTAGTAGAAGGGGCTTTATGAAAACGACCACACTGGCGAGTGGCGGTATGTTGATAGGGTTCAATCTTTTTAACTCATGTAAACCCAAAGCTGAACCACCAGTTGATTTGGCAAGTCTAAATTACAACGATTTCAACGCTTTTATTGAGATTGCCGATAATGGGGCAGTTACGATTTATGCGCCGAATCCTGAAATTGGCCAAGGTGTCAAGACGTCTATGCCAATGCTTATTGCCGAGGAATTAGATGTCGCTTGGAAAGATGTCTATGTAAAGCAAGGAAAGTTGGATACGGAAAATTATACGCGTCAGCTTGCAGGTGGCAGCCAGTCGATACGTTTGGCTTGGGAACCGCTACGTCAGACGGGAGCTTCAGCCAGATTAATGTTGATCAATGCCGCTGCTGCAAAATGGGGTGTCGATGCTTCCGAGTGCATGACAAGTGAAGGTGTCATTTCAAATGCCAAGGGCGAAACCTTAGGCTATGGCGATGTAGTAAATGACGCTGCAAAATTGGATATCCCTGAGGAGGTCTCGTTGAAGCAAATCAAAGATTTTAAGATTATTGGAACCGATGTCGGCAATGTCGATATCGATAAAATAGTTACCGGAAAACCCTTGTTCGGATTGGATTATAAGGAAGAGGGAATGGTCTATGCATCAGTGCTAAGACCACCTGCTTTTGGTCAAAAACTGGAGTCTTTCGACGATTCGGAAGCCAAATCGATCACTGGTGTAATCGATGTTATCAAAATCGGGGAAGCAGCCAATAAACTCTTAGGCCAAGAAGAAAAGAACTGGACAGCGGTAATCGGTAGTAGCGAAAAAGTTGTGGTAATTGCAAATACCGCTTGGGAAGCCATGAAGGGCAAAAAAGCAATCAAGGCAAAATGGGTCGAAGAAACTCCGCTTGAAAGCACTGAATTTCAGGATGAAAAGTTGATGGGTTTACTTGATGGTAAAGATTTTACCACGCTACGGGAAGATGGGGACATAAAAAAGGCCTTCGCCCAAGCTGATGAAGTTTTAGAGCGTACCTATGAATCACCCTTCTTGCCGCACAATTGTATGGAGCCTATGAATTTCTTTGCCAACGTGACGGCCGAAAAGATTCATTTGGTCGGTCCGATTCAAACTCCCGAATTTGCGGCTCAAGGCGTAGCCGACATGTTAGATCGCGATGTCAAAGAAGTCCATTTAGAGATGACACGAATGGGGGGTGGCTTTGGAAGACGGCTTTACGGAGATTTTGTATACGAGGCAGCTGAAATTTCAAATGCCATAAAAAAACCTGTGAAGGTCGTTTCGACACGTGAAGATGATATGACGACCGGAGTTTATCGGCCTGCGATAAAATATCGGATCAAAGCTTCGGTAAAAGACGGCCAGGTTACTGGTTATCATTTAAAGGAAGCAGCCATAAACGGAAATATGTATGGGTTGATTCCAAACTTTTTTCCGGCAGGGGCCATTGCCAATTACAAAGTCGATGCTGCCAACTATCAGAGTAATATCACCACAGGCGCATGGCGCGCACCTTATACGAATTTCTTGGCGTATGCAGAGCAGAGCTTTTTTGACGAGTTGGCCGAGCTAATAGAAGTCGACAAAGTTCAAATGCGTTTAGATCTTTTGGAAAAAGTCAAAGGCACGACCGACGAAAGAATTCAATATTCCCCAGAGCGCATGCAGGCCTGTATACGAACGGCTGCCGAAAAATCTGGATGGGGTAATGCTCCCGATGGCGTATATCAAGGCTTTGTGGCATACTATTGCCATAATTCCCACGTTGCGGAAGTGGCTGAAGCTGTCATCGAAAATGGAATGCCTATCATAACTAAGGTTACTTGCGTCGTTGACTGCGGAGTGGTAATTAATCCCCTTGGTGCGAAGAATCAAATAGAAGGCGGAGTGATAGATGGGGTAGGCCATTCAATGTACGGTAGTTTTGTATTTGAGGGAGGAAAGCCCACATCGCAGAACTTTGACCGCTATCGTCTGATACGTATGAAAGAAGCGCCTCTGGTGGAAACCCATCTCATTCAAAACGAATTGGCACCGACAGGATTAGGTGAACCAACTTTGCCGCCCGCTGGAGGAGCGGTCGCAAACGCTCTGAAAGCTGCCACCGGCAAACGCATTTATAAACAGCCTTTCATGCAGGATCCTGAATTTTGGAGAACCCCTGAAAAAGAAATTTTAGGATAGTAAGTCCAATTAAATTATAAACGACCGCCTAATTGGCGGTCGTTTTCATAAATACAAGTTCGTTTGAAAGCCACTGAAGATATAGTTGCAGTGATTCTGGCCGCTGGCGAGTCGAAGCGTATGGGAACACCGAAACAACTGTTGCCATGGCAGAATACAACAATGCTGGGGCATACGCTTAAAGTTGCTAAATCCGTTTTCGATGACGAAGTTTTTGTGGTTCTAGGGGCGAATTATGATAGCATACGAATTTCGGAAGGTGTGAATGATTCGAATTTGATTTTTAATCCTAATTATAAAAAGGGCCAAGGCTCGTCACTTTCAGCCGGCATGGCCTGCATTGCTCGCCAGAAAAAAAGTTATGGAGGTGTATTATTGATGCTTTGCGATCAACCCCTAATTACGGTAGATTACATAATTCAACTGAAAAAGACCTTTTTAAAAAGTAACAAGGGAATCGTAGCAACAAAATACGAAAAGAATGCCGGCGTACCTGCACTATTCAATCATAAATATTTCAACGAAATGAAGAATGTAGAAAGTGATACGGGAGCCAAAAAAATAATCGCCGAAAATATCAACGACACACTTCTTCTCGATGCCCAAGGAAAGGAATTGGATATCGATACAAAGGATGAATATGAATTTTTGAGAAGTAAACTAAAACTTTAGGTTAAGGATATTAAAAACCTGTTTACGATTATTTTATTAAATTCTTGTTTTTAGTTTAAATTATCCTTTACAAGGATAAAAATATTAATTTGACTTATTACATAATCAGCAATAAAATGAAATTGATCAAAGCCGTTCTACTCACTGTTTCCATTTTCGTATCACTAATTTCTTCTGGTCAAGAAATGGGCTTTGAAGAATATAATCCCACATCAACTTTGGTTGTTCCCACCAATGAAGTAAAGAAAGCAAAATTTCCATTTGTTGATATCCATAGTCATCAACGCGATATGTCTCCCGAAGCTTTAAAAGGATTGATCAAAGATATGGATGCCCTCAATGAAGGATTAATGGTCAATTTAAGCGGCGGTTCGGGGGAACGGGTAAAATCAGCTATTAAAAGTATAAATAACAATTTCCCAAATCGATTTGTCATTTTCGCCAATGTTGATTTTGATAATGTAGGAAAAGAGGGTTGGACGGAAAATGCCGTCAAGCAGTTGGAAGAAGATGTCAAAGTAGGGGCAAAAGGTCTTAAAATCTTTAAAAGCCTAGGGTTACGGTACAAGGATGCAAATGGCAAACGACTTGCAATAGATAATCAAAGACTAGATCCCATATGGGCAAAGTGCGGAGAATTGGGTATTCCCGTGTTGATACATGCTGCGGACCCAAAATCATTTTGGGACCCCATGGACGGTGACAACGAGCGTTGGCTTGAAATAAAGACACGGCCAAGAAGAAAACGCTCGGCAAGCAATCCGGCGCCCTGGCAACAGATAATCGATGAACAACACCGCATGTTCAAGAAACACCCCAATACGAATTTTATAAATGCCCATATGGGCTGGTATGCCAACAATCTCGCTAGGCTGGGGGAGCTACTCGACGAAATGCCCAATATGTATGTAGGAATTGCCGCTGTAATCGCCGAATTAGGGCGACAACCTAAAAACAGTAAGGCATTTTTCGAAAAATATCAAGACCGTATTCTTTTTGGAAAAGATAGTTGGAAACCCGAAGAATTTCCAACTTATTTCAGGGTTTTGGAAACCGAAGATGAATACTTCCCTTATTATAAAAAATACCATGCATTTTGGGCAATGTACGGTTTGGGGCTTTCTGATGAAATCCTTAAAAAAGTATATTATAAGAATGCACTAAAATTATTACCCGGTGTGGATAGGAGTATTTTTCCAAAGGATTAATTAATCTTGATTATAGATTACGAACCTTCCCTATAAATATACTATTGGGCTCTTGCCATAAATTTTAACAAGCTGCACACTCTACATCTCGTATTTCATAAGACATACCCGAAAGCTAAATGATCGAATAGCACGGCAGAAAAATGTTTTTCTTCAAAATGTTCGCTTTTTATAGCTTATAACTCGCTAAAAGTGTGATTTTTTTACTTTGACGGTTACTAATACTGTAAACCAATTCAAAATATGGACAAAGAATCTGAATTCGTCCAGATAATAAAGCGAAATGAAGGGGTCATTTTTAAAATCACCACTTTTTATACGGACAACAAAGCTGACCAACAAGATCTCTATCAGGATATTGTGTATCAACTATGGAAATCGTTCGATTCTTTTCGTGGCGAAGCAAAGTTCAGCACTTGGATGTACCGTATTGCCTTGAATACCGCACTTACACGAATAAAAAAGAAAAAGAGAGATGGTCGACTCGTCTCAATAGAGAAAGTTGTTCTGCAACAGGCAGAGAATTACGACCAAACATTCGAAGAACAGCTGAGATTACTTTACAAACAGATCGGACAATTGAACGCCATTGAAAAAGGAATTATGCTGTTGCTTCTTGAAGGAAAAAAATATGAGGAAATCGCTGAAATAACTGGAATATCACCGAGCAACGTCGGAACAAAGATTTCAAGAATCAAACAAAAAATGAAATCGGAACTAAAAAATTGAACCTATGGAACTAGAGCAAATACAGGCTACTTGGGCTAAACTAACCTTAGAATTGGAACAACAAAAGAAATTAACGAATGAAATCATATTACAAATGACACAAGAACGTTATTCGAACAAATTCAAGACAATTACATTTTATGAATCAATTGGCGCGGTGATATGTTTTGCTACAGGCATTTATATTTTAGCCAACTTTACAAAATTGAACACATGGTATTTAATGGCTTGCGGGGTTTTTACCCTTGCATTTCTATTCTTAATGCCGATTCTAGTTTTAAGGGCCCTTAAAAGGATTAAAAACATGAATGTTATCGCTAAAAATTATCAAGAAACTATAGTTGCCTATGGTCGCGCCAAAAATAACTTACTGTTGTTACAGCAATTCGGAATTTATGCCAGCTTTCTCTTGATGTTTTCTACAGCGGCTATTTTCTCTAAAATATGGTCCAATAAAGACTTCTTTCTTATCGAAAGAGATGGATGGATTTACGGCGCTATTTTAGTAGCAGTAATTTTCATGGTTTTCTTTACCCGATGGGGCTACAACTGTTACAAAAACATAACAGCATCTGCAGAAGATATTCTGAAAGAAGTGGAGCAGTAGAAGGTTTAAAGAATGAACAATTGTTTTTCGATATAATCCTGTACGAACATCCAGTTCATTTTGAGTACTAGGGCGGCAGAAGGAATGTTATTGTCCTCGATTGCCGAAATGATGGCGTCATGTTGGTCATTTGAATTATAATGGAAGGAATCATCAGCCATAAATTCCCGCTCATAGAAGAAAACACGGCTTTTTAAGTCTTTTAAAATCTGCTGAACCACTGAGTTGTTATAGTTGGCGGTAAGTAGACGATGAAACTCCATATAAGCATTTACACGCTCTAAAGGCTCTTCGGTCTCAGCAATCAAGGTTCGTTGTTTCTTTAATGCATTGATTGTTTTTTCGTCAAAGGTGGATTGTTCCAATGCCAAAACCTCTAAATGAGCCACAAGTTCATAAAGGTTTTTGGCTTCTTCATGATTGACTTCTGCAATAATAAAACCTCGATTGGGTATAGCCCTAACAATATGCGATTGCTGCAATTGTGTTAAAGCTTCTCGAATAGGGGTGACACTTACGCCGAGAACTCTAGCAAGGGCAGCAAGATTGATACGTTCACCGGAATCCAAAGCTCCCAGCTGCATCTGTTTAAGTAGGTGTTCACGTACTTGGTTACGTAAAATTGTCTTGTTCGGCATCAGTCAAATATATTAAATCGTATACGATTTACAACGTCTATTTTTGACTATATTGTATGTACAACCTATCAATTAATTCATTTTTCATGGCTAGCGCGGGATACTCTGGTACTCCTCTTGGAAGAAAGTTGGGCTCAAAGACGGTTACCGAACTTTTTTCGTAAATCCTCTGGATCATTATTTTAAGTTGTTTGCCGATATGTCCGATATAAAAGTGATGGATTCTCCAAAACCTGAATCTCTTGATTTCATCCATCTTTTTTGCACCAGTACCTCCGAGTATAAAAAAGGTATTGGAATTAAATTCATTTTTGAAAATGACAGGTATGATATGGATAAGCTGGCCCAAAAGAAGTTCAAAGATTGAGACAGACCTTTCTAGAGATCCGATTCGCAATTTTCTGTTGAAAAATGGTTTGGTTGATGTAAAAGTATGTGCAGTGGACACCGATTGGTCGGGTTTAAAATTTATGTATCGTATTAAAGACCGTAAATAGTGGAAACTCTCCCTGAAAATCCTCTAATTGTCAGGTAATTTCGATATTTTAATTTTGTAATGTTATATTGAGCCCATGACTCACTAAAAAATTGCTATTTTGACGAGAAGCGGGAACACATCCTTCAGAGTCATCTTTTCCTTGGTGTTTACCATGATTCTTCATTGCATGAGCTTTGGACAAATGCTTTCATGCCCTGAATTGAACATCCCTTCTGATGGTGCCACAGATGTGTTTGTAAACACCAATCTTGAATGGAGCAGTGTGACAGGGGCAACGGGGTATACAATTCGTATTGGCACTTCTTCAGGCGGTACAGAAATAATTGATGACCAAAACCTTGGAAATACTACCATGTTGAACTTAGAGGCCGACTTACCGCCTTTGAGCGATATTTATATTTCGATTTTTCCTTCAGATAACAATGGAACAAACATAGGCTGCTCAGAATTTCATTTTACCACCGGTATGACGGAAGTACCTCGATGTACTGAAATAATCAATCCGCGCGATGGTGACGTATTGGTTCCGGTAAACAATAATGTTACCTGGATTCGTGATTTTACGGCAACAGGTTACCTGATGACGGTTAGAGAAAGGGACCCAAATGGTGTTTTGATACTCGATAATGAACCGGTTGGCAATGGGACTAATTACAAACCGCCTAATTTTAGGCCCAGAACACTTTATTACGTAACGATAACTCCTTTCAATGACGCTGGCCCTGCTGAAAATTGCCAAGCTATTTCATTTACAACTGGTGACCCTTTGCCCTTACCAGATTGTGCTGAAGTAATTTTTCCTGTAAATGATGAAATCGATGTACCGGTTGACACCAATATTAGATGGAATACGGTATCGAATGCAGAGGGCTATATCATATCAATAGGTACATCGCCCAACGGAATAGATATTGTGAATAACCAAGACGTCGGTGAAGATACGAGCTACAACGCGTCTATTGAATTTCAATCAGGGGCGCAAATTTATGTCAAAGTGGCCTCCTACAAAGATGGCGAAGTATCAGAATCTTGTACTATACATTCCTTTTTTACCGAGAGCCCACCACCGACAGAATCCACAGAATTCATCCCCAAATTTTTCACTCCCAATAACGACGGGGTTAACGATGAGTGGCGAATAAACCCACCTAAAGACATACTTGTAAATCAAATTTTGGTTTTTGATCGATTCGGACTTCTTTTAAAACAAATGGCTCCAACACAAAGCTGGGACGGAACATTCAATGGCCGTCTTCAACCGTCAGGATCTTATTGGTATTCAATTCAGCTGGGCAACGCGCCACAAATACGAGGCTATTTTGTGTTAAAGCGATAAGGCAATGTAAACGACCAAATTCACTATTCATTTTAACATAAATTCCGTACTAAAAATTAGACCTGTGCGTTATACATCAATAACCCAAAATCTAATAAATATGCTTAGTGTGAAATCGATTGGTAAATCAATTTTTATTTCCGGTGCAATGGCGCTAGTACTTATTGGCTGTAGTAAAGATGATACGAATCCTATTGTTGAGGAACAACAACTTACGAAGTCCGAGGTCAAGACGATTATCGAGTCTGATGATTATTCCAAGTCCTTCGATTCGATAATTTCCGAGGTGCAGTTCAATGATAGTAATAGTGGCAAGAGTAATGACTGTTACGTAGCGACCTATACGGATACCGGTTTTTCGATAGCCTTTGACAATTGTACGGTAGATGGCACCGAAAATGTAACCGGAACCTTATCAGGAGTTTATACATCTCAGGGAGACACCACCTCTTATGCTGTCACTTGGGATAATTTCGCTTTTGGAGATATTCAATTAAATGGAACTCGAAATTACACCCTAAGCTCAGGTATGCAAGAAGGTTCTATTGCTTTTACGGTTACGAGTGACATGACCGTCACATTGGCCGATGATTCCGTGGTTTCTGAAACGGGTACAAAAGAGGTAACTCTGACCTTTGGCGATAGCCTTGAAAATACGGTATATACCTTAGGTGGAAATTGGACAGTAGTTGCCGACGGAAATACTTATAAAGTTATAGTGGGTACCACTCTTGAAGGAAACCTAGCATGTGAATATCTTGTTTCAGGTGTGATGTCTGTGGATAAGAACGGATTGAACGTTACCGTTGATTTTGGTAATGGTGAATGCGACGATAAAGCGATTGTCGAATATCCAGATGGAACTGAGGAAGATATTTCCTTGAAAGACTAAAATCAATTAATTATAATAAAAGCCCTGTCTAGCTAAAAGTTAGACAGGGCTTTTTATTTGACCAAAAGAAGTATTCATCAATTTCCTGAATTTCAACTATATTCGGTGCCATTCTATCTAACACCAAACGAATTCGTTTATGAAATCATTTACAATACAGGAAATCAATACACTTATAGAAGGTACGCTTGTAGGTGAAACTAGTCAAAAAATCACTGGTTTGGGCGAAATAAAGGAGGCTACCAACGAGCAGCTTACGTTTATCGGAAGTTCAAAATACGTGCGCTTATGGCCAGAATCAAAAGCTGCAGCAGCGATAGTCAATGAATCTTTAAAAATTGAATCTGACGATTCACGCGCTCTGATCAAGGTGAAAAATGCCGATTTGGCGATGGCAAAATTATTGGAGGTTTTTAGCCCAGATGGACCTGTCTTTGATTTGGATGTACACCCTTCCGCGGTAGTACATAAATCTGCACGAATCGGCGACGGCTCTAAAATAGGAGCCAATTGCTACGTTGGCAAGGATGTACTTTTAGGAAAAGGGGTTATTCTTTATCCGAATGTATCGGTTTTCGATGCTACCACTATTGGAGATAATACCGTTGTTTGGTCGGGAACGGTTATCAGGGAACGATCAAAAATAGGTTCTCATTGCATTTTTCATAATAATGTGAGTATAGGCGCCGACGGTTTTGGTTATAGACCAAGTGAAGACGGAAGAGGTTTGGTCAAAGTTCCTCATATTGGGAATGTGGTAATCGGCAATTATGTCGAAATCGGGGCAAATTCATGCGTCGACCGAGCAAAATTTAGTTCGACTATAGTTGGTGATGGGTGTAAAATCGATAACCTTGTTCAAATAGGTCACAATTGTATTATGGGGCGTTTTTGCATTATGGCCGGTAGTAGCGGTTTAGCTGGTTCGGTAACCTTAGGTGACGGAGTTATAATAGGCGGAAGTGCCTCCATAAAAGATCATACAACAATTCACTCGGGAGCGGTGGTAGCTGCAGGGTCGGGTGTAATGAAAGATGTGCCTGCCGGCATGACCGTATTAGGTTATCCCGCGGCAGAATCCAAGGAAAAGCTAAAGCAATGGGTTGCCTTGCGAAAATTGGCCAGAAATCAGTAAACTACTTCTAATCTTCGAAATCCAATTTTGAAATCAAATCTTCGTAGTTGTTTATTTGGGTAAAGAGCTTTCCGCCTAAATTAATGATTGGGGTTTCCAGAGAATCCAATTGAATGGTGTTCGCAAAAGAACGATTCAATTGTTCCTTCATCTCAACGTTCTCTCCCAACTTGTGCATGTCGAAAATATATTTACCCTCAGAAAGAGACGATAAAAGACTATCACATTGATTGCACATTTCAGGCACATAAACTACTATGTTCTTTTTAGGCTTTACTTTAATGGCCTTCGCCTCTTTTCTAACCGCTCTTTTCGAAAGACTATCATTAACAACCAAGTCATAAGTATATTGCGGTTTTTTGCCCCGAGTCAGCATAATTGTCTTTAAATGTACTTTGGTAATTCCAGGGACTCGAATAAATCTTGGGCGCGCCTTACTTTGTTTGAAATTCGTTCCTTCAATGGTAATCTTTACATCGAGATCTTGATCATTCTCGTTGTAAGCATAAAATGCCAGTCTGTTTGGAATTTCTTCAACGACAACCTTAACAGGCAGTTCTTGTGCAAAAGTATTGGCACTTATCAATAACGTTAAAACAACTAAAATTCTTTTCATATCACGTAAGTTCTTTTGCTCAAGATATAAAATAATTAATTGTTATATCAGTAGGGAAGGCCTATTGCGAGTACTTTGTACTTTACCGTAATTTTTTGACCGTTAATCGCATAATTTAATTAAAGGATATTCTTAATATTGGCTTTCAAATGGACCAATTGCATCAATGGAACAAAAACCGAATACCGCCCTTATTATACTTGCTTTTTTCTCCATCTATGTAATTTGGGGCTCCACCTATTTATTGAACAAGATCGCTGTTTTAGAGCTACCCGCCTTTATGTTGGCAGGTTTGAGATTCGTAATCGCGGGAATTCTGATCTTTGCCATAGCCAAAACAATAGGGCAGACAATTTCGGTAAGTTGGCGGCAATTCAAAAATGCCTCAATTGCGGGTTTTCTTTTTCTAACATTCGGCAATGGCGTCGTTGTTTGGGCATTAAAATTTGTAGATAGCGGGTTCGCAGCTTTGGAAATATCTGCGCAACCTCTATTGGTTTTGTTTTTAATGCGAATCATACAGGGCAAAAAAATTCAAACCATGTCCATTGTAGGTGTGATTCTCGGCTTTATCGGAATCTATTTGTTGGTAAGCCAAAAACAGATTATAAATCAGGATGGCTCAATTCTCGGAATGATCTTGATTTTTATGGCTATGCTCAGTTGGGGCTACGGTAGCTTGTTTGTCGGCAAAGCTGATTTACCATCAAATTATTTGGTGAATACTGGCTATCAAATGTTTACCGGAGGTATTTTAATGCTGGCCATAAGTCTTTTCTTAAGGGAGGAATGGAGTTCGCCTCTGGAATGGAGCGGAAAAGTACAGTTGGCAATGGTGCTTTTGATTGTGTTTGGAAGTATTGTAGCTTTTACCTCTTTCAATTATTTATTGAGAACGGTTTCGCCGGAGAAGGTAGCAACCTCCACCTATGTCAATCCCATAATTGCCCTATTACTTGGGTGGTATTTTTTGAACGAACAAATAACAGCGCAGTCCATTATTGCGGCAATTGTTCTACTAACCGGTGTATATTTTATCAATACCAAAAAGAAACTCGCTCTCTACTCTCGCTTTTTTAAGAAAGATTCAAAGTCTTCGATTTAGCTTTTCCAAAAGAAATTATTAAATTCCGAGAAGATAAAAACCGACTTTTCTCAGAATTATGAAAAACCTTGCCCAATGTGTTCTTCTAATAGTTATTGTTTTGTCATGCAAATCAGAACCTTCGGTCAGCCTATTCAATGGTAAAGATTTGGAAGGATGGCATATTGACGTACCAGAAATGGATTCGGTTGCAACTGCTATCAATCCGTTCATTATCAGGGATGGTATGTTGGTTAGTTTGGGAACCCCTCAAGGGCATGTCATTACTGACGCTCAATACGAAAATTTTCGATTAGAGGTCGAGTATCGTTTTGTTGGTGAGCCTGGTAATTGTGGTGTCTTGGTTTATGCTTCAACCCCACGGTCGTTGTACAAGATGTTTCCAAAATCTATAGAAGTTCAGATGATGCATGAAAACGCCGGGGATTTCTGGTGTATCGTCGAAGACATTAAAGTCGACAAAATGCTTGAAAGACGTGGTCCTAAAGAAGAATGGGGCATAACGGAAGGCAGAAAACGACGGATATTAAACCTTACCGACGGTTCTGAAAAGCCCGTTGGGCAATGGAATTCGATGACCATCGAATGTCTGGGCAATGAATTGAAGGTCTGGGTAAATGGTGATTTTGTCAATCATGGTTATAATGCCACTGCAAGTAAAGGGCAAATCGCATTGCAGGCGGAAGGTGCAGAAGTAGAATTTAGAAAGGTAGTACTAACTCCGATAACCGCGCTCAGCGATTCTGGTTGAGAATAAATATCATATGTATGGAAAATAAAGGAAAAAAGGCTGCTGGCCGGCGAGAATTCATTAAAAAATCGGGAATCGCAATTGTAGGTGGTTCAATAGTATATCCCTCGGGAATGTTAGCGGGAACTAAACCTTCTTATGCCGATAAAATAAAAGTTGGTTTGATCGGCTGCGGCGGTCGGGGAACTGGTGCTGCTGCACAGGCCTTACAGGCTGATTCGAATGCTATTTTGACCGCTATGGGGGATGTTTTCGAGGATCGTCTAGAAGGCGCCTATGGTCAACTTATGAAGTTAAAGGCTGATCAAATAAAAGTTGACAAAGCCAATAAATATATAGGCTTTGATGCTTATCAAAAAGTAATCGATTCAGGTGTTGATGTTGTTCTATTAACGACTCCACCTGCCTTTCGTCCTGGCCAGTTAATGGCCGCGGTAAAAGCAGGGAAACATACTTTTTGTGAAAAACCAGTTGCCGTTGATGCCCCAGGTGTCCGTAAAGTTTTGGAAGCTGCAAAGATGGCTAAAGAAAACGGATTAAGTGTTGTTTCAGGTTTTTGCTACCGCCACGACACTATGAATATCGAAACTATGGAACGTGTTTGGGGTGGTGATGTTGGAGAAATCAGGGCGGTAACCGCATTCAGAAATGGTGGCGAACTTTGGTACAAAGACCGAAAACCGGATTGGACAGATATGACCTATCAAATGCGTAATTGGTATTATCAAAATTGGTTGTCGGGTGATTTTGTAGTGGAACAATCGGTACACAGCTGCGATCTTTTATCTTGGTCTATGCGCAATGAAATGCCCGTCAAGGCTATCGGTACGGGTGGCCGACAAGTACGTACCGACGAAAAATATGGTAACATCTATGATCATTTTGCCGTAGAATATACCTATGCAAATGGGGCGAAGACCAATCTTTTCACGCGGCAACAGGCCGATACCCAGGGTAGGAATACAGTGGAAATATTCGGCACTGAAGGTGTTGCCAATTTAAATCTATATGGACAGAGTGAAATTACAGGAAAAAAACCATGGCGCTTCAGAGGGGAAAAGAATGATATGTTTCAAGCGGAACATGATAAATTATTTGCCGCTATTAGAAATGGGGAACCCATAAACGACGGTGAACTTATGGCCAACAGCACCATGATGGGAATTTTGGCTCGTACGGTGGGCTATACTGGGCAAGAAGTAACTTGGGATGAAGCCTTTAACTCACAGGAAAATCTCGGGCCTAAATTTGAAGAATATGCTTGGGACTTTAAATACGAAATGCCACCAATAGCTATTCCGGGGAAAACAAAATTAGTTTAACATCAAGAACAGTATATGAGAAGCATATTCCTATCTACATTAATATTTTCACTACCTGTCATTTTAATAGCTCAAGAACCCGATATTATTTTCGGGACGGAAATCGGTTTTGACGATCTAACGGATGATATTAAAAGTGGAAAACCAATTAATTGGATAAATGTCAACACTGACGATAATACATGGCGTAACGAAGAAGACCTTCTTATTTGTAAAGGATTGCCGATTGGAGTAATGCGCTCAGAAAAACAATATGAAAACTTTATCCTAGAAGTTGATTGGCGTCATATGGAAGCAGGAGGCAACTCCGGCGTTTTTGTTTGGAGTGATGCCAATCCTGATCCTGAATCAAGACTCCCCGGTGGGGTAGAGGTGCAAATGTTGGAATTGGATTGGGTGAACCTCAATACCCGTGATGGAAAAAAACCACCCATTGCCTATGTGCATGGTGAACTTTTTGGAGTTGGCGGGGTAACGACGGATACTGACAACCCTAGAGGCACAAGAAGTAAATCCATAGAAAATAGAGCACTTGGAAAAGGGGAGTGGAACAACTACAAGGTTGTCTGCGTAGATGGTACCATTAAACTTTCCGTAAATGGCAAGTTTGTGAACGGTATTAGTAAATCAACCATAAAAAAGGGGTATCTCTGTCTAGAATCTGAGGGCGCAGAAATACATTTTAAGAATTTCAAGCTCATTGAATTGCCCACAGGAGTTACTTCAGAAAGTCAAACAGCACCAGAAATCAATTAAATTCAGGCCAATACTCTTTGATTTTTGTTCTAAGGAAGGCAATGCTTCTCTCTAGTTGGTCCATTCCGTCGACGCCGTCCTCAATACTGATCCATCCGTCAAAACCAACACGTTTCAATTCTTTAAAAATAGCATCATAATCATTGAGGCCTTTGCCGATTTCTCCATGACTCAATCTTTTGGCATATCCAACAGCTCCGTCTTCCTCGTTTCTAAGGTCTTCAATAGTGCCAGAAATCAAATAGCGGTCACTGGCATGCATTGTAACGACACGATTAGAAACGCGATAAAGTAACTCCAGTGGGTCTTCACCTGCCAAAAATGTGTTGCTTGGGTCGTAATTGACCCCGAAATTTGGATGGTCGATACTCTTTACCAACTTGCAGAAAACATCCATCTGTTGTGCAAATTCTGGATATTCCCAAAAATCATCCTTGTAATGATTTTCTAGAATCAAAGTAATACCCAACTCCTCAGCCTTTGGCAAGCAAGCTGTAATGCATTCAGCCGCTAATCGAACACCTTTGTCAATAGAAAGTTCAGGTCGGCGTTGCCCTGATAGAACTCTACAATATTTTCCACCAAGTGTATGTGTCATTTGAATCCAATGGAGTTGTTTTTCAATTTCCCTCTTTCTAGAGGATGCTTCCGGATGGGTAAAATCAGGAGAACAACAAAGCATGGGTATTGTTTTTCCATTTGCTTCTACCGCCTCACGGAAAATGGGCCAGTTCGCTTCATCTGCCATTTCCAAAAACCCGGCATACCATTCAATTCCATCAACTTCCAAAGTAGAGGCCAACTCAATCCATTCGGAAACCTTCATAGTCCCATCTTTGCAGAGTTGTTTCATAAAAGCTTTCGGGAATACAGCTAGTTTTGGCAAATGGCTATTTTTTAGGAGGATTACGCCCGACCATAGGGAATTGTTCTACTTCCAATACTTGACCACTTATTGGTCCGCTTTCATCTGATAATAAATAAATAGCGGCCATAGCCATTTCTTCGGGCTTGAAAATTCTCTTGGCAGGAGCAAACACATCAGGAAGCTTTTCGAACCAATCTTCATCTTTACCTTGCTCTCGTTGATTGATCAATTCATGCTCGGTCAGAACCCAGCCTGGATTTATTTGGTTCACACGCACTCCATTTTCTCGAAATAGCGTATCACCTAAGTTTCGACTCATGGTCATCAAAGCACCTTTTGAAATACTGTAGGCCAACAGATCGGGTTCGCCACTCCAAGAATTTATCGAACCGATATTGACCACACACCCCCGCGACTTGGATAAGTGGGGCAACGCTTCTTGTATAATTGCAAATGGAGCTATAGTGTTGACTGCCAACATTCTTTCGAGATAAGCTAAAGTTGTACTATGAATATTCGAGGAAGCAACTATTGCGGCGTTGTTTACCACGGCGTCTAGTTTTCCATATGTTTCGACGGCCTTTTTAATTAATTGATCAGGGGCATCTTTTTCGGTAATATCAATTGTTTTTAAGATTGCATTTGAGGCGCCAAGTTCTTCGACTAATTTTTGTCCTAAGTCTTCCCGTAGACCATTGATTAGTATTTTAGCACCTTCTTTAACACATTGTCTTGCAATTGCCCTGCCGATACCGGTGTAGCCACCAGTTATAATAATTACTTTGTCTTTTAATCTCATATTCCTCAATTCGGTTTTAAAATACTCTTTACAACTTTGCCTGAATGCATTTGCTCAAAAGCCTCATGCCAATCGGTCAAAGACCAGATGCCTCCAATTATGTGGCGGACATCTAATCGCCCGGAAGCTAATAAAGACAAAACTTTTTCCCAAATGGGCCAATTGTGACTAAAGCTTCCTTGCAAACGCACATTTTTTTGCACTAACGGATCTAGAGAGAAATTCAGAGGTTTTGGTCCCCAACCGACTTTCGTAATCTGACCGTTTGGGCGCACCAATTCTAAGGCCATTTTCAAAGTAGCACTAACACCGGCGGCATCAACAACGCAATCCACACCAAGTCCATCTTGCTTATTGGCCCACTGAGTAGCATCTCCAACAATGGCTTCGCAACCATATTGTGAAGCAATTTTCAGTCTACCTCTGTCAGTCTCCAATCCGACAATGGCAACTTCTGCACCACACAGTTTGGCCATGGCCGCACAGAGTATTCCAATAGTACCTGGCCCTATAACTATTACACGATCTCCTGGTTTGATATTCGAATTAACAACAACGGAATTATAGGCCACAGAACAAGGTTCCGTTAAGCAAGCTTGTTCAAAAGGTAGATTTTGAGGAACGTTGTGCAAACACCTTGCGGGTACTTTAACAAATTTGGTCATGGCTCCATTTACACCATAACCAAATCCTTTACGGGTAGGGTCAAGGTTATAAAGTCCTTGTTTTGACATGGGATTATTCTGATTTATTACCGCTGCGGTCTCGCTGACAACGCGGTCACCCTCCTTCCAGCCATTTACATTGCTTCCTAACTCGACAATATGACCCCCGAACTCATGCCCCAGAACAACTGGGTACTTAACAGGCCAACTATGATTCGATGTCCATTGATGCAAGTCGCTTCCGCATACACCAACATTCGCTACTTGCAAGAGCACATCATCGGCTCTAATTTCAGGTTTGGTAATTTCACGGATTTCAACGCTTCCTTTTTCCTCGGCATAATTTACAACGGCAATGGAATTCATAAACGAATTATTAATCCCAATAGCTATCGGGATGGATTGATAGATATTTCAATGTTATCGTAGGAATGTATTTTTTCACAAATTAGCCGTAGCGAACTTTCTAAGTCGCCATCTGCCGTTTTGAAGGCGTCGGCGTCAATGGTCAGGGGAGCACCTAAAACTACTAGGGGAGCACCGTATTCAGGACATTGAATTGCTTGTTCCAATGACAATCCACCAACAGCCTGCACGGGAATGCCAACCGCTTCCACAATTTCTTTGAGTTGGTCTAATGGGCTTGGCATTCGTTGACCTTGGGCGGCAATCCCTCTTCGTTCATCATAACCGATATGATGTACGATATAATCACAGCCCAATCGCTCTAGCCATTTTGCACCTTCAATCATGTCCGGACAACCCAAATTATCGCCCATAACTTTCACTCCGAAATCCTGTCCAGCCTGCACAACAACTTTTATGGTTTCTTCATGGGCCCTTGCCATCACAACAACATGGGTAGCACCTGCTTTGGCCATCATCTCGGTTTCAAGATAGCCGCCATCCATCGTTTTTAAATCTGCAACAATAGGAACATTTGGGAAAGCTTCCCGCAACTTTCGAACCCCGTGCAGTCCTTCCGCAAGTAGGAGAGGAGTACCAGCTTCCAGCCAATCTACCCCTGCTCGAAGTGCCAAGGCGGCAGTATCTAATGCTTCATCAATATTGGTAAGGTCTAACGAAATCTGAACTATGGGCTTCATTCCATAAATATAGAGATTTAGAACTATAATACGTCCAATATTTGTTGTGCTTCAATTCCAATTCGATTTCTAGTTTCTAAGGTTATATAACTACGCTGATTCAATTGTTGCGGTTGGTCGGTCGTGCAGAAATAACTATGAATGCTTCTTCGATGATTATTGGTCTGATTTATTGTTCCACCATGCCAAACGTGGGAGTTGAATATAAAAACCGATCCCGCGGGCGAAATGATTTTGATTTCATCGGGATGAGGTTGATTGGGGTCTTCAAGGGCATCTTGGGGTAAAATTTTTGATTTATGTGTGCCAGGTACGATTCGTGTAGCACCGTTATTTTCTACAAAATCATCTAAAAGCCATAAGGTATTGCAGACTTTATATCCGTACTCGGGTACGGTGTTTCCATAGTCTACGTGTAGCTTTTGTTGACCCGATCCTGGTTTAGCTGCCCGATAGTTTAAGGATGATAGTTTGAAATTGTCACCTAGAACCGCTGTTATTCCTGATAGAACTTTCTCATGAGTGTAGAACACATCGAATATGCTCCCTTTGTTCACCAAATCGGCTAAACGATCCGCCCCCTCTTCCTTTGGGTGCCTGATATATTTCGAATCGAAAAGCTCTGATCCCGCTTGAGCACCCTCCTCTAACAAGAGTTCGTCAATTCTTTTGTTTACGCTTTCAAGTTGTTCGCTGGTCAAAAGTTGTCCTAAGGAGACATAACCTTCCCTATCCAAATGCCTATATTCTGCTTCTGTAAGCATAAAAAGATGTTTTACTGATCTAAAATAATAAATAACCGATTCAGATTATCATGATATGAGCATGAATAGATTTATATTTATCGAAATTAAGCGAAGTTAAGCCACTTACAAATTTACTAGATGAACAAACGCAGAAGTTTTATAAAACAGGCAGGAGCCTTTAGCGCTATGACCTTGTTGCCCATAAATACATTTTCTATGCGAGACGAAAAGAAATTCAAAATGGGACTTCAACTCTTCACCATTCGAGACGCCATGGCAAAAGATCCTATCGCCACGTTGAAGAAGGTAAGAGCGTTGGGCTATGAGGATTCTGAGATTTTCGGTTATGATGGTGAAAAGGGTACGTTCTACGGGATGAAAGCCAAAGATTATAAAACTTTAATGGATGATCTTGATTTTACCGCCACCAGTGGACACTATGACTTTTCAAGCTATTTCGACAAACCCTTTGATAAGTTGCGGAAATATCTAGACCAATGTATCGAGGGATCTCATGTTATCGGCACTAAATATATCACGTGGCCTTGGCTAGCACCTGAATATCGCACGATGGATAATTATAAATTGCTTGCGGAAAAGCTAAATAAGATGGGAGAGCAGGTAAATGCCGCAGGATTGGGCTTTGCGTATCATAACCATGATTTTGAATTTACAGAACATCATGGCGAAAATGGCTATGACACTATTTTGTATAATACGGATGCTACTTTGGTTAAACTACAGATGGACATGTACTGGGTCGAACACTCCTCTAGATTGAGCCCTAAACAGCTCATTGAAAACCACCCAGGACGGTATGTAATGTGGCATATCAAAGATATGGACAAGGTGACCCGTGATTATACGGAAATGGGGAATGGCTCAATCGACTATGTCGATATATTGTCAACTATAAGGCTAGATGCCCTAGAATATTATTATATCGAACAAGGCGGAAATTTTGCACATAATTCTATGCAGAGTATTGCCGAAAGTGCCGAATATTTCAAAAAGAACTTGAAGAAATATCTATAAATGCTCGATTATCCGAAGAAGGTATATCTAAATGGGCAAATATTGGCCACGGATAACGCTAAAGTTTCGATATTCGACCGAGGGTTCTTGTTTGGTGATGGCATTTATGAAGTCATGGTACAAATCAATGGTCGGTTCTTCTACGAAAAAGCCCATTTAGATAGGCTTCAAAGCTGCTTGCAGAAGGTCGAAATCACTTTTGATGTGAATTCCCTTCAGAAAGTGATTCCTGATTTATTAACCGCCTCTAGTCTATCCGATACGGATTGCTTACTGTATATACAAATCACTAGGGGAGTAGCCCCGAGACAGCATTCTTTTCCTAAAAAAATCAAACCAACGGTACTATTGTATGCCATACCAAAAAAATTACCCGATACCAACGAAATTCACACGAGCGTGATAACTGAAAACGACTTTCGTTGGGGGCGCTGTGATATTAAGATGACCTCGCTCTTGGGTAATGTAATGGCCAATGAGCTGGCCATTAAAAATGATTGTTTCGAAACCCTGCTAGTTCGCGATGGTATCATTACAGAAGCTTCGCACTGCAATGTATTTTTCGTGAAAGATGATATCGTTTTCACGTACCCTGCGAATAATTTTATTTTGAATGGAATAACACGGCAAATCGTATTTGAATTGTGTCAAAAACTTAATATCGAGATTCGAGAAGAAGGAATTCGCTTGGAAAACATTAAAGAGATGAGTGAGGCTTTTCTTGTCGGAACCAGCACACAAATCGCACCTATAAAAAAACTTGACGGCCATATATTCTATGCAGATTCAAATATTGGAAGGGTGACTGCCAAACTTCAACTTGCTTTTTTAGAATTAAAACGCAGCTTTTAAATGGCAAGTAAGCTCCAATTTTTCGTAAAAACACAAGCTCTTCTGAATTAAATTTACTTTTTTTGCGGCATGAAAGTGCTTAAGAATACATACTTTGCTGTATTTCAAATAGTTACTGTTTTTCTTGGTTTCGCAGCGATATTACATTCACAAGAAGAGAGACGCTATGAAGGTCCTTTAGAAGTAGGGCAGTACTCTGGTGAAGCTTCTTATGGCTATCGGGTAATCGATGGTGATACGCTTCTCAACGGTACTTTTCAAATGGGCAGGTCTGATCTTCAGGCACTTCTCGAAAACGAAGATTCTTCATTTACTTTTCAGGGAGCTTTCAAGAATGATTATCCCAACGGATTTTGGAGATTTCAATTTGGGCAGTTTCAATCAGAAAGCAAGTCGCAAGTCGTTGATTTCCAATATCGTGTCAAGGTAAGTGGCGTTCAAGAGCAAGCTAGCGGCGTACTACAAAAAGGGAAACCAAACGGAAAATGGATTTATACAGTAAACAAAATAAAAGATTCCGAGGTCGAAAAAACACTTTTCAATAGCGCTATTGAATTCGAAAATGGCCTGCCACAGCGCAGTTTTCGTGTGGCGAAAGACAGTAGCACGCTCGTCGGGCGATTTCTTAGAAACGGACTGGCCCATGATGAATGGTCATTGTTCTCTACCTCAGACTTGGAAGAAACCGAAAGTTGGACTTTCAGTGATGGCATGCTCAATAAGATAATTCGGGAAGAAGAGAACGCACCAAAAGAGATTCTTGTTTTTCAAGAAGCCTATGGCACCACCACGGTCATAAATCTCGACTCTCGATATATAAAGACGCTGCAAATGCATTTGCCATCAACCGATTCGGTAGCACTATTCGAAGTAGGGCTCCCCAAATTGTTGAAAGAGAATGCTCGCTATTATAAAAAAATAGACACCATTCTTTCAAAACTTGGTAAGGCTACTTTTTTACCTGAATTCAAGGTCAAGGTACCTTATTACCCTATTGATTCATTGGAATTAGCCCAATTGGACTCTTTAACGCTTGAAATCCGGAATTCAAAAGCGATAGTCGATTCTTTCTTGAATGATTCGCATTTGAACATCTTAAAATTATCGGACGAACAAGCACAGTATTTTTATCATCTCATTGAAGCAATTTCTGAAAATTATATAAACCAACTGCTGAATGTAGATACGTATAAAGAAGATGATATTATAGAATTTATCAGTCGAGAAGGTCTAAAACAAAATCTATGGCAGGGGGGATTCCCTTCAAAGGAAATCAAAGTTGAAACCCTTGTTGATAGTCTGTCTTCAACAAAGACCTATGAATTACCAAATTCTAGCAGAATTAATTTCGAAGACGGCGGGCTTGACGGTATATCGGAAATTTCGAAGTACGCATCACAAGCTCTAAAAGCTATTGAGAAAGAGTTGAGTACCAAATTGAGCCTTGAAAAAAGACAATTGGAATTAGTTGCTTTGGAAGAGCAGCTCATACTTCAAAATAATGAGCTAAAACAATTGCTAGATTCAACCGATTCCAAATTAATTGGTCAATACAAAAAGGCGCTGAGAAATATCAAAGCGGTGACAGATAAAGACTTAAGCGATTTTTCGAATCAGGAAGAATTGGGCGCCGCTCAAGAATTGGTTAAATGTCATGAACAAATGAATCTTTTGGCAACATCGGTGGCCAACCTCCCAGAGAAGTCCAAAGAAATCACTGATGCTTATCTTGATCGTATTTGGAATCCGTTTATGGCTACTTTGATGGACGAAGAAGTAAAAAAACGAATTACCACCGCCTATAGAAAAGTACTTATTCCATATTTTCTTGAACGAGTACAATCTGATTTGAATTGTAGCAATGTGCAATTGTTATTGTCTCAAATCGAGGGTACGAATCAACGCATGGCAGAACTACGAAACGAAAATACCTCGAAATTGGAACGCAAACTCCGAAAAGAGGATGATCCAAACGTCGTTATGGAACTATTTGGTATACCACAGGTTAAAAATCTAGAAAATTAATCTGATGAAACTGGCAGTCAACTATTCCATATCGGTACTATTGCTATTATTCATTATCCGGGCACAGCCGACTTTTGCACAAGAGGTGCTACCTTCAGAATCGGAGTACAAAGACGCCAAGACAAAAGTTTGGTTCAACACCTATGGCAAGATTCGAATTACGAAACGTTTATTTTGGGATGCCCAGACGCATTTTAGATTTCAAGAAACCAAGAGCACACCTTTTATCGGGCAGGTAGCTCAAATTTACAATCGACACGCCCTTGCCTACATCTATTCTAAAAAGGTCAATTTTAGCTTGGGGGGCGTAGTTCGTATAAATTTTAATACCGATGAAGAATCAATCGATAGAAACGTAGTGCCTGAATGGCGTATTTGGCATCAATATCAATTTGCCATGCCGTTGTACTCCGCCATGATTTATCATAGAATACGTATCGAACATAGATGGACCCAAGGTTTCGAAGAGAATAGTGAATACATTTACAGAAACCGTTGGCGTTATATGTTCCGAGCGAAAGTACCTCTCAATAGCCATAAACTCGAACCAAAAACCGTTTACGTATCTCCGGAAGCGGAGTTAATCATGCAAAGTGGTAAAGCGGTGGTCGCGAGCCCTATGGAAGATTTACGACTTACTACGACCGTTGGTTATATCGCCACCCCAAGACTGACCTTTGCGGCGGGTATGATGTATTCATTTGGCCAGCAATTGGGTAATGGTGGTATTTATAATCAAAATTGGACCATGCGCTTTCATATGTATTATTCTCCTGATTTTAGAAAGGTGAGAAACAAACTACCGGAAATTCATCTTGACGACTAATTCAATACGTATGTTCATTAATTAGGTATTTCAATATGAAAAAAAGAACACTGACACTTTATTTGTTACTGGGCCTTTCAGTAGTAACAGCGATTTTTCTTTTGTTTAGAACGAATGGATTACAGCAGCAATTGAAGAAAAGCGAAGTCAGCAAAAGCGGATTGGAAAAAAAAGTATTCGAGCACCAAGAGCTAATGCGCATCGATAGCATGTTGGTCGAGGGCGACTATAATTCGGCTTTAAAACAATACAACTTTCAACTAGAGAACAAATTGGGTAACGACAGTATCGGTTTGCAGTTGCGGATTGCCCTTACTGAAGACCTGCAAAAATGGCGTTCTGCCGAACAAGCAATTAGTGATTCTTTGGCCAAGAATTCGTTAGATTCGATTCAGAATGAAATGGCCGCGACCCCCAAAGAAATCAGAAGGTACGATTCATTGAGTTTTGTACTTGAAAAGACGAAAGTACAAATGAGCAACATGCGTCGTCAACTCAAGGAAAAATCATTTGGCCAATACATGCAGTTCAAAAGCCAGAAAGGCAATCAAATGCACTATGTTGGAGAAGTTAAAAATGATAAGGCCAATGGTTATGGAATCGCTCTACTCGACACGGGTAGTCGGTACGAAGGGCAATGGAAAAATAACCAACGCCACGGTGAGGGAACATTTTATTGGCCCGATGGGGAATATTATGTGGGCAATTATGTTAGTGACCGACGAAATGGTGCAGGCACTTATTACTGGCCGAACAAAGAAAAATATATAGGGCAATGGAAAGATGATAAACGAAATGGGCAAGGCACTTTTTATGGAAAGGATGGAGAGGTAGTTACCAAAGGTATCTGGAAAGACGATAAACTCGATAAGCCTGAGAAGGGATGAGAATTTAATTTCAACACCGCTTTAAGCTGGTTAATCTGTCTAGACTTCGGTATTTATAGGTCTCAAATCAATAATCTAAAGAATTTTTTTTCGAAAATAGCGTTATGGTTTTACGCATCTGCCCCGATGTACCCAAAAATCTTGACCTATGAGAAATCTACATGTCTTATGTACCGGATTGGTATTTACCCTTCTATTTTCCTTTACTGTCAGTTCACAACAAAATTCCTATAAAAAGGGTACTATCATTGTTAACCAAAAAAAATCAATTGACGCCTTTATAGAAGTTGATTTTCGATTACCGCAGCGTTTTCAATCTTCGATAACCTATGTTAGCCCAGAGAACTACGAAAAGTTGCAAAGAGGCGAGAAAATCAAGGGAAAATCAAAAAAGACCATGAAGCCAAAAGATATCATTGGTTTTGATCTAGATGATGGAACTTCGTTTAGAACGGTATCGTATACAGATATGAGCAGTAACAGTTCGGTTGGTCCGATGCCAATAAAACTGTGTTTACAGCGCGTGGTCGATGGTAAAATAGACCTATACAAAATGTTTAGTGCCACAACGGGAAATGTGTCGCACGATATCAAAAGCGTTATGAATTTGAGTGAGGTTGAAGATGATGATAACATCTTAATTGATTATGTCCAGGATAACTTTCAATTATTGGTACAAAAAAATGAGGGTACGGTGAAAAATCTAATGTCCGTTAGCTTGTTGAATTATTTTGGGGATAATTCAAAGGTTAAAGAAAACTATATCGAAAACCAATACGGTTTTAGAGATGAATTCAATCAACAATCGAATAGCCCTATTGTCAACCATAATTTGGAAGCGGCACTATTACGATTGCTCAATGATTATGAATCAGTTGATTCCGGTCAATTGACGAAATAAGTAATTTGTAAATTTAAGATAGGAACCTTCTTGGCAATCAAGAAGGCTTTCGTTGTTTTTAGTTAAAGTATCCCTAGAAAAAGGCTTTTTATATCATTCAATAAACTAGCCAACGCCCAATATGCATGGTCAAACCCAAAGAATTAAGTATATTTGCAAAATAAGTATATGTAGAAATTAAATTTTTTTAAGAACACGGATGGCAAAATCGCAGCAGACATTTAATAAGAGTGAAAAGGAAAAAAAACGTTTAAAAAAACGCGAAGAGAAGCGCAAAAAAATGGAAGCTCGGAAAGCCGAGGCAAAATTAAATGGAAAAAAGGGCATTCAATTCGCTTACGTTGACTTCAATGGCAATTTGACCGATACGCCACCAGATCCTACCCAAAAAATACAAATCGACGCCGAAGACATAGTACTGGGTATACCAAAATCGCTTGAAAGCGACAAAGAGGCATTCGACCCCGTACATAAAGGAACCGTCTCGTTTTTTGATCATTCCAAGGGATTTGGATTCATCATAGATGCAGTGAACCAAGAGAAATATTTTACCCACGTCAGCGGTTTGATCGATGAAATCAATGAAAATGACAAGGTGTCTTTTGAACTTGAAAAAGGCATGAAAGGTATGAATGCCGTAAAAGTCACATTGGTAAAGTAATCAATTCTAGAACTCAGATTTTTTTGGCCTAGAGTTGATTTCAACTTCGCGACTATCCCAAATATCTTATTGTACTGGCATTTTAAGCTAAATCAGTATGACAACCGAAAAACCGAACCGGTTACTCTCGCTTGATACATTGAGAGGGTTCGATATGTTCTTTATTTCCGGTGGGGGAACCTTCTTGCTATTGTTAAAAGGAAAGACCGGGATAAGGTGGGTCGATGGTATTTCCGGTCAGTTACAGCACGTGCCTTGGAACGGTTTTGTTTTTTATGACTTTATTTTTCCGCTCTTCTTATTCATTTCAGGGGTCTCGCTTTCTTTTTCTTTGAATAATGGCATTTCAAAAGGAGTTTCAAAGTCACGATTATATAAAAAGTCCTTCCTCCGCATGTTGTTTTTAGTAGGCCTGGGTCTCCTTTATAAAAATAGTCCGTTTCCTTTTTTTGAACCCTCCGAAATACGTCTTGGTAGTGTACTGGGAAGAATTGGTTTTGCTTGTTTTATTACAACCCTGTTATACCTTAATTTTTCGAGAATCAAAAGATCCTATTGGATTTTCGCAATTCTAATGAGTTACTATGCTGTTTTGTTTTTAGTACCGGTACCCGGTTATGGTTCTGCAGACCTCTCTTTTGAGGGAAACCTTGTAGGTTGGTTCGACCGTACTTTTCTCCCGGGTCGTCTTTTACAAGGCAGTTATGATGAATTGGGTATATTGACGCAATTTCCCGCTCTTTGCATTACCATTTTTGGGAGTATCGCCGGTGACATCCTTCGCAATAAATCGACGGGGACCAAAAAAACGATGATATTACTTTTAATAGGAACAATCGCCGTACTTATTGGTTTGTTATGGAGTATGCACTTTCCTATCAACAAAAGATTGTGGAGTAGCTCCTTTATCATGCTGACAAGTGGACTTTCATTTTTAATCTTAGCACTTTTCTATTGGATTATCGATGTCAGAGGGTTTATAAGATGGACCTTTTTTTTTAAGGTTATCGGCCTTAATTCCTTAACGATATACTTCGCTTATCGGTTCATTGATTTTGAAAGCACATCATCCCAAATTTTTGGCGGTCTTTATGAAGTTTTAGAAGAACAATGGCATGAAGTGTTCAACGCGTTGGGTGCAGTTGTCTTAATTTGGCTTTTGCTGTACTTTTTGTATAGAGAACGGCTATTTATAAAGATTTAATCTGGAATTAAAAAAATATCCATGTTGAAAAAAGGTCTATCAATAATGTTAGTGGTTTTTATTGTTGTCGCATCTTATCAATGCAAAGGGCAAGAAACCAATACGAAGGAAAACTACACCTATAAGACTGGTTCTTTCGATGGAATCGGAAAATGGTATATGAATCGTGAGATTGCACATGTAATGGGGTTTCAGGGAATGTCTTGGTTGGAACGACCGGAACGTGAAAAGGAAGAAAACACAACGAAACTAATCGACAATATGAATATTTCGAAGTCTGATGTCATTGCTGACATTGGCGCTGGGTCAGGTTATCATGTATTCAAAATGGCACCGGTTGCCTCTGACGGACATATTTACGCCGTTGATATTCAAGATGAAATGTTGGCTGAACTCCGAAGAAAAAAAGTGGAAGCCGGACTCAGGAACATTACAATTGTGAAAGGAAGTGAAAACAGCGTCAACCTCACCAAAAATTCGATTGATAAAATACTCATTGTAGATGTTTATCACGAGCTCAGTCATCCTTTTGAAGTGGGCACTTCGATTTATGAGGCTTTAAAACCAGACGGAAAACTCTTCTTGATCGAGTATAGGGCGGAAGATCAGAATGTGCCGATCAAAAAATTACACAAAATGAGCGAAGCGCAGGCTATCAAAGAAATGAGCGCAATAGGCTTTAAACTTGAAGCGAATATCGACAACTTACCTTGGCAACATTGCATGGTATTCGTTAAAGAATAGTTTCGAGCCTTTTTATATTATCGCTCCCATCTTCTATGTTGTCATAACGATTCAAGTGCTTTTTACGACAATTCGGTCAAGAATCGTTTCAAACGATAAGCGATATGTGAATCTTTGCTCAAATAAACAATCAAAAAAACCGAACACCATGAAACATCTATTTTTTATTTTTCTTAGTTGCTTTGTTTTACAGACAATGGCTCAAACAAAACTTTCTCAAGAAAAATGGCAAGAAGACCTTCGATATTTACAGGAAACCATTCATAACGATTATTCCTTTTTATTTGTCAAGACCACCAAGAAAATCTTTGATGCAGAAGTTGAAAAATTACACGAAAGCATTCCTGACCTTGATGAACACGAAATTATCGTGGGATTTTCAAGAATCATAGCCCTATTTGAATATGGGCATAGCGGTATCAGTTTCAATCAAGAGCCTTACGAGTTTCATTATTCGCCATTCAATCTGTATGAATATAGCGATGGCATCTATGTACAGGGCGTACACAAAAAGTACCCCAAAGCTTTAGGAGCGAAGGTTATCGCTATCAATAAAATGCCAATAAATGATGCATTACAGAAAGTGCGTCCCGCGGTCAATGACGAAAATGACAGCTATTTCAAAGCCTTCGGAATCAATTACCTCGGTATTCTTGAAGTTTTGCACGCACAAGGAATCACCAAAAAACTTGAAAAATCGATTACGTTGACCTTGTACAAAGACGGTGAAACGTTTGACCAGAAATTCGATTCCATGTCAAAGGGGGAGCGGGTTCCACGACATTACAGTCATGTTTTTCAGGATGAAAATTGGTTAGAGGCGAGGCAACAAGATACCGTTCCGTTATATCTGAAGAATATTGACCGGATCTACTTTTATGAGTATTTACCAAAAGATAAAACGGTTTATGTTCGACACAGTCAGATTCAAGATGATCCTCAAGAAAACATTGCTGATTTTTATGCGCGACTCTACAATTTCATTGAAAAGAACGATGTTGAAAAGTTGATATTGGATGTACGTTTGAACGGCGGAGGAAACAATTATAAGAACAGACCAATAATCACGGGACTCATCGAAACGAAGAAGATAAATCAAAAAGGGAAACTTTATGTGATTATTGGTCGGCGTACTTTCTCTGCCTGTCAAAATCTGGTCAATGAATTGGGTACTTATACAAATGCCACTTTCGTAGGAGAGGCAACTGCCGAAAACGTTAATTTCTACGGTGATGCAAAGAAAGTCAGCTTGCCAAACAGTAAAATTCCCGTGTATCTATCATTTGCTTGGTGGCAAGATAAGCCCGTTTGGGAAGGTGCAGATGCTACAATTCCCAGTATTCCCGTTGCATTAAGTTTCGATGAATATCGTTCGAACCAAGATTCAGTTGTTGAAACAATCCTATCATTTTCGGGGGCAGACTTTCGCCCTGATCCAATGCAATACATTACAGATTTATACATGGCCGGAAAGATGGATGAGCTAGCTGCAGAAGTGCCCAAAATGGTCGAAGATCCAAGATATGGTTTCTTTGATTTTGAATCGGAAATCAGCAAAACAGCCTTTCGGTTATTAATCCGGAATCAAATAGAACCTGCTCTTGGTGCCTATACTTTTGTCACGAAGCTTTTCCCGGACTCAGCAAGCGCCCATAAAAATCTGGCCGATGCTTATTTAAAAAAGGGTGATAAAACAAATGCCATCGAATCATTGAAGAAGGTCATTGAGATCGACCCAACAAGCACCTTGGGAAAAAGTGCTCAAGCGACTTTGAAATCTTTAAAAAAATAACGATTTCACCCAGCCGTAACCGTATGAAACCTATCTTAAGTAGTCATATTTGAAACGACCGAATTTCGATACGACCGATTTTTTAAATCTTCGGTTCAAACGAATATATGCGTAGATGAGCCACATCGGAATGAGGTAAGCCATAAAATATTTCTTCCTGGTGTAGAGATAAGGTTTTATCCGAAGTAAAAACGGAAACAGTTTATCCGGGGCCAATAGAAAGGTCATAATCAGTTTAACTGGGTTTTTGATATACTTTCTAGGGGATAGGGTAAGGCCATTGGAAAAATCACCGACATTGGCATAAAGACCTTCCGAGATCTTCGTTGCATTCGCAACTTTTCTTTTTGACGCAAAAAGGCCGATCTTCAGTGCATAGTCGGTCATCACTTTTTGAACGAGACCATTGTCATAGCAAACGGCGTCAAGATTCTTTAATGTACGCTTGAAAATTTCGAACATAAAATCTTGCGTTTCAGCGATATACTTATCATAAACTTGCTTTTCTAACTTGTTATGATACTCATTGGTGAACGTATCGAGATGGTTATACGACAATGTAGAACCATGAGGGGCGGAGAGTAGCTGTTCATTCAGTTCTGTATTGCCCCTAAGAATATTGTCTGAATAGGTCGAATACGGATGTATTGAAAAATTGAGTCCCCATCGCGGTGAGTCGATAAGTACATTGTAAATTTCATTGAGGCCAAGATAATATCCTTGAACACTAACCTCGCCGTCGAAATAATCGAACAAACATTCTTGCATCGAACCTCCCCAGCCGATATCTGCCAAGTGCATACCGTCTGTTTTAAAATCGATGCCAAAAGAATCAAGATATGTTTTGAAAGCTCTTGCCTGTCCACATCGATTCTTATCATAGGCCACTAGAAAAGTTTCGTTTGTTTTGAGCTTTTCAAATACCTTGGACTCCAAGAAATCATGAACAACTTCATCTTGAGTATCATGAAAATCCAATTCTTTAATAATCAACGAAATCACATCTTCACTGAAAGTGAAATTCCTTAAGAAGCCCCTTATCGATAAGTGGGGATACTTACGTTTTAAGAATATAAATTTCTCTTTCATGATGGGTTTTAACGAGACCAACATAGATGCTTGCCGAGAAGTCTTGAAATAGTGTGCTTTAATATGGTCGGTCTTATCAAGGGAAAAATGTTGTTGGTAGTGTTCGAACATTTTCTTTAAAAACAGCCCCTCTCTTGCCAAGAACAGAATGTCTTTGATTCCCTTTATTTTCAGATGTTGGTAGAGTCTTTCGATATAGACCAAATAAAAGAACACGTAATCACTATTGGGCGGTACCTTGGCCGAATTGCATGACTTTCTCAACTTTCGAACAATTCTGCGATAGTCTCTGCGATCCGAACCGATTAAATAGCGCTTCTTGGTTTTTGAGTCTTTTTGATTTGGAATATGAATCGCATTAATGCCATGTGCTTTGGCGTTTTCCACATCACTTTTTAAACTATCACCGATCATGGTTACGCCTGACGGTGAGAGTTTTAGTTTTTCCAATAGAAAAGAATACAAATTCCCTGTTCGTTTGCTTTTCGAATAATCTGCCGAGACGAAGACTCCATCGAACAAATCGATAATTCCATGATGCCGTAATAGTTTTTTTAAGATTTTCGCCGAAGTATAAAAATCTGAAACGCAGTAAATTCGAAGCTCTTCGCTTTTGAACTTTTTCAATGCCCTAATCATTTCTCGATTCAGATATTGAACATTGACTTCAGCTCGGTATTCCGCGAGTTCAAAATATGTGGTAAACTTCTCTATCGAAACGTTTGTTAATTTGTCGGCCACCGAAAGACGGTTATAGACTTCGGCAATGAGTTCATCGTAATCGACCTCGAAATAAAGAGTTCGGTTTCTTTTGGCAAGATGGTTCGACGCATCTTTTCTTATGAAGTAAAGTTCGTCGATTTGCATATCGAGACCCAATTCCCGAATCACCAACTTCGACCATAGTCGAATGACTTGACTTGGGTGTACGGTTCGATGTATCAAGGTATCGAAGAAATCAACAAAAATGGTTTGGTTTTTTTTGCTGCCTAAAATTTCATTCACAAGAGTTTCTCCCATCAAAGATGTTTGCTAAAACCGATAGGGGGGAAAGTAGGTGCATGAGAGAGGAGAACCACGAAAATAATAATTTCCTTTTAAAACTGAAATACAAAATCGGTAAACTGTTTAAACCACGGGTGAAGGTCAGTGAAAGCAAACTTCGTAAATAAAATTGTTAGTCTTGAATAAATGTGCTTGGAATGGGCTTTTGAAAAATCTTTTCATTAACGTAGTTACTACCTCTAAAAGTATGATAACTTCGTAGATAACATTTAGAAAAGTTAGGTTATTTTAATCAAAGTGCACCCTTAATAAAAACGCATGAAAATAAATATACTTTCCCGCGCATCAGTACTATTCTTTTTTCTTCTTACCAGCGTCGTTTTTTCGCAAAACAAACAATTAAAAGACCATGTCCTCTTTTACAGTTCCTTTGACGATACACTATCTGCAGACATATCCGTTGGCGACGCAGCGATTTATACGGCCGAAAACTATGATAAAACAGATAGTGCCAAGCCCGGTTTACACAATCCTGATGTCGTATTGGCAAAAAGAAAAGGCCATGTTGGGGATGCGCTTCATTTTAAAAAGAAAAACACATCCGCCATTTATTACAACGGCTCAAAAAATTTGGGTTACAGTTCAGAATCGTGGAGTGGTTCCGTTTCATTTTGGTTACAGTTAGACCCTGAAAAAGACTTGGAGCCAGGTTATTGCGACCCTATTAATGTCACAGATCATAAGTACAATGATGCTGCTTTGTGGGTAGATTTCACAAAAGGCCCTCACAGAGAATTTAGACTAGGTGTTATGGGTGATTTAGAGGTGTGGAATCCGGAAAACAAAAACGATGATGCCGCAGTAGCGAAACGCACGGTCGCCGTAAACAATCCTCCATTTAAAAGCGGAAAGTGGACGCACATTGTCATTACGTTTTCAAACCGAAGTCCCCGAGTTGAGCGATTCAAAAGATTTGGCGATTAGCCTAAAAGCCCCCTCCAACGATCCTATTATTATTGATGATTTAGGAACTGATGCATTCAAAACAACGCAAGCACCTGGTGTTGACCGAGGTCGCTTTAATATAACTTTGAGTTACTTGCTACCACCTACACCGAGACAAGTCGAGGTATTTGAAGATGCCGCAGCACGTTGGGAACGGATTATTATCAAGGATGAACCGTCTTTCACAGGCACCCTTCCTTCAGCTTTTGATAACTTTCCGCCATTAGTGGACGAAGCTACAGTCGATGATATCATTATTGAAGTTGCCCTAGCACCTATTGATGGACCAGGTGGTATACTTGGTCAGGCCGGACCGCAGTTCGTGCGCACCGATGATTTCCTAACATTGTCGGGCGTTATGTTCTTTGATGTTGCCGACCTTGACTTTTTAGAAGAAAGAGATTTATTCGAAGAAGTAATCGTACACGAAATGGGTCACGTTTTAGGTGTCGGAACACTTTGGAACGTAGCACCTTTTGGATTTGACAGAACCTTAAGAGGTGGTTCTGATGATGCGCCCTACTTCTTAGGTAGAAAAGCGAATGTATTCTGGAATGCCGAAGGTGGAACGCTAGAACTGCCTATCGAGGGAGATTTCGGTCCCGGAACGCGTTTTGGTCACTGGGATGAAGCTGCATTGGATAATGAATTGATGACCGGCTTCTTGAACAGGGGTGAGAACCCATTAAGTAGAATTACCGCTGGGTCTATGAAAGATTTAGGTTATGGTTCGGCTTCCGTAGGTGAATCATACGATTTGCCGAAAGGAACGCCCGGTATTGCCGCTAAAGGTTCAGGGGAGGGACTTCATATTGCAAGTATGGAAACACTTCTTGAACCAGTTGGCTTTGTGAACATAAAGAAAAAGAAATAGCGGATTAAGGCGAATTTAGCTTGGCCCTAATGGGTTAAGCTTCTAATTTAATTTCAAAGGGCCCAGAAAATCATATTTGTCTGGGCCCTTGTTATTTTATGAACAATCATTTGTTTATCAGGGTATTTAACCATTTGACAAATAAAACTATATATCGAACAAGTGATTTTGATTCAAATCAAGATGTCGATTTCTGTAAATTATTTTGACATTGTTTGTTTAATGGTTTTACACCTTTTATCGAAAATTATATCAATTTACATGTTAATGATTTATTAGTCGATCAGTCATGAGGCCAGTACATTATTCACCCAACTATTGGAAAACTCAGAAAATGAAAAGCGCGTATTTAATTGGAATGCTTGCAGTAACCGTACTATTCCATAACGCTTGCAATACGAAAAGCAGGAATTCTGAAAGTACGAAAGTGAGCGACTCCTTGACTGTCTTAAGCCCATACCTTGGACAAAAACCACCAGGTTTGATTCCTGAGATTTTTGCTCCAGGTTTTGTATCAACCGATGCCTTGGAGGTAGAAGGGGCTTTTGCCCCCGATATGAAGGAATTTTATTTTATCAGACAGGAAATTGGAGAAAAATCAAAAAGCTATGTTATTCAATTTAAAGATGGAAGCTGGACGGAAGCCATAGAAAGACCATCGAGCGAAGGTGAAGTATTTATCTCAACAGATGGAAAGACCATGCACTTGGGCAACACCTATCGAGAACGCACCGCAATGGGATGGTCTGACGAAAAAAGACTGGCACCCTTGTTTGACGAATATCCCATAATGCGACTTACTGCATCATCATCAGGAACTTATGTGTTTGACGTTCGTGATTCTATAGGTACCATTCGATATTCGCGTTTAGTGGAAGGGCAACACCGAAAACCAGTAGCATTTGGGCCTCAGGTAAATTCAGGCATTTATACCGCCCATCCTTTTATTGCACCAGATGAGAGCTATATCATTTGGGACAGTACCAGAGATGAAGGATATGGAGCATCCGATTTATACATCAGCTTCCGTCAGCACGATGGGAGTTGGGGTGCGGCTATTAATATGGGAGAAAATATCAATACCGAATTTGAAGATTCCTATGGCAGTGTAACTTCAGATGGCAAGTATTTTATCTTCCAAACCATAAATTTTGGGGAATCTATTGCAGAAAGCACGGCAAACATTTATTGGGTAGATGCCCAAATTATTGAAGCACTTAAGCCAAAATAAATTATAAGTTACTTTCTACTGAAGTACTTTATCTGCAATACTTGTTGATAATAGTAAAATTTGACCATTTTATCTTTTATAAAAATAATATAGCCGTTGGTAATTCGCTTAAAAGCTGCAAGCATAAGGGGTATTTTACATAAAAGAATTATGACCTAAATAAAAAGTTCTGAACCTGAAACATTTTTATATCAATCTATATCATAATGTCTTGCGTTATGTAACTTGAGCTTTGATTACGGCATAAAAATAAAGATGAGAATCTTTCTTTTTTGAGCAAGATGGTGTGCGAGCAAAATTATTATCATCTTTATTGATTGCTTTTCTAAATACTTCTAATAAGGTAATGTCATACTCTTTGCCCGAAGCGACCATTTGATTGATGTTATAATGGGTATGAATGTTCATAGAAATCACTCAGGTACGATACTACTACTTACTTAAATCTTGTTAGTTGCTGAGTAAACTGAGGTTTTTAAAAAATTCAACTCTAAGAGTCCATTCAAAACAAAGTCTTTAAAATAACGCGTGCTATTTTTCGTTATAAAGAACATCATTCAAATAACCATTCATGCCCTCACGTTTGAAATTTCATAAAAGGATATTCTCAATCCTGTTCATTACTACCTTTATATTTTCAGCATGTAAAAAGGATGGGGATTTACAAACGCCGGACAATACTATTGAAACGGAAAACATTGAAGTAGAAGATAATGATGGATTAGCGGATGATTTAGATCCAAATCCAAACAACTCAGATAGTGACGGTGATGGTATTCCCGATGGAATGGATGTAGATCCCGATGGTGATGGTACAAACGATAACGGTACCGATTCCGATGGCGACGGTATCAATGATGCTTCTGACGTAGATGCAACAGGTGGTGCGGATTCAGATGGAGACGGTATCGATGATGATGTGCTTGACCCTACCGATAATGACGATGATGATTTGCAAGATGTTATGGATCCAGACGATGAAAATCCCGATACCGATGATGACGGTATTACCGACGGAGATGATGTGGATGTGGATGGCGACGGTGTAGACGACAACGGCACGGATGGTGACGGTGACGGTGTCAATGATAATTCTGATAACGATTCAGAAAATATCGGTGGCGTTATCAGCTTTACTCAAGCAGGACCTGTCGGAGGCGGGTATCCGAATGTGGCAACTTGGGATCCAAATGTACCGGGTAAAGTTTATTACGGTTCTGATATAGGTGGTACCGGTAGATCTACGGACTATGGCAAAACCTTTGAATCGGTAGGCCGCGGTCTAGGTTATGAAGAATCCCATCAAAAAATTGCAGCCCTCAATGCGGTAAACGTGAACGGTAGCACGGTCATCGTGGGCGGAACTGGTTTTAAAGGTACGGGCGGGGAAGTAATTTCTTCTTCTGACGGAGGTGATTCTTGGACTCATGATTCATCGAATATCTCATTTTCGGCCCAAAACAGTAATGCACCTTTACCAACTGGCAGGCCACGATCAACGGATCCCAGTTTGATTCAGCGGGTAAGTGGTTCAACTTGGGTAGCGGGCACCTATAAGGATGGTGTATGGATTTCAACGAACAATAGAGCCAGTTGGAGCAGATTAAATGTATTCAATAACGGTGATGTTCATGTTCGTGCCATGGCCATGTCCCCAGATGAAGATAATACCATTTATGTAGGTTTATGGGGAAATGATTCCGCTATAGAGAACAAAGGATTATGGAAAATAAGTGGAGTAATAGATGGACCACTGAGCGCCGATCAAATTCTGGGTATTCCCGATGTTGTCGAATCGATTGCGGTACTTGGCAATAGATTGTATTTGGCGTGTGGAGAATTCGGGGTCAGAAGGTTTGTGCCTTCCAACAATAATATAACAGATATTACCGGACAGATCGGAACTTCCGTAATGGCGACAGCAGTGCATGGCGTAGCGCGAACATCTAACACAGATAGAATTGTGCTGGGCACTGCAGAAGGGGAAGGCAATATATGGATGTCAGAGGATAGTGGATCAACCTGGACGAACACAACATCTTCCGGTGTTGCGATTAATCCGTGGGGCGGCACTGAGAATCTTATCGTTTTTGAAACCCATGGCAATTGGGCCTTAGGGGGTTCAAAATGCGATATAGCCACCGTACAAATTTCACCACACGACTCTGATGCTTGGGTGGTATGCTCCACTTCGGCCATTTGGACTACCGTTGATGCTGGGGCAACCTGGAGGCCTGCAAACGGTTTTCAAATACTAACCTTTAGAGATGTAGAAATAAGTACGAAAGGTACTATTGCTGCTGGCAACGTAGATCATGATGTCGTCTTGTCAATTGATGGGGGATCGGAGTGGAAAGCGGTAGGGCTCGGCGGAGTAACTGTAGGTCACGGACTCACATTTTCTCCTGACGGTTCCAAATTGGCCTTTGGGAACGGTGAGCGAGATAATAATACCGAAGGTGGTAAGTTTGGTGTGGCATCTTCTCCCGACACGCCTTCGTCTCCAGGACTTACGGAAGTCAATAATCCCGCTGCTCCAAAGCGCATTGTTGGGTTGGCATGGGTAGCATTGCCTGACGGAACAGAACGGCTGGTCACGGCTATCGATAATGGCGGAATTCGAACGGTGGACCATACCAACGGAAGTTGGAGCAGTTGGAATACCCGAACCACTGCATTTATGGGAGCTCAGGATAATGGGCGATTACGGTGTTCGGTTGTATCTAATGGAGGTTCTACTGTTTTCGTTTATGACCGTAAAACAGGAGTGTGGAGAAGTACGGATAATGGGGAAAACTGGACCCAAGTATTAACAATTCCTGCCGGTGAAGATGAGGGATATATAGCCTATGATGGCGCAAACGACCTTTTGTATATTTCAACTCCCTCCGCGGTGCTCCGAATGGATGATGCCTCCACTTCGAGCTCAACAACCAATTTATCGGTTCCGACCAATGGCCCAGGCGCCATAGCTTTAGATCCTTCAGGTCGTCTACTGGTTTTCGCAGAACCAGCAAATGCAAGTAATTCGGATACGGCATTATACCAAAACGAAAATCCTGAAACCAATCAAAATATATGGGTCGATATTGCCGATAGCACTATAAAAAGAGTAGTTCCGCCGGTGACCGATATCGATGCTTCAGCGGAGTATATTGTTTTAGTAACTGCCGGTAAGGGAATGCTCGTATCAGAAAATGATGCGCCGAATCCATAGAAACAACTAAAAAACTGCCCCCGTAAGCCAATAGTATAAAGAAGTGTTTTTTGATTTAGATTAGATTACAACTGGAAATAAGTGTTTAGAAAATTGCTTAGGAGGTTTTCGAAGCATAGCTTTTAAACCGTTTCAAGGAATTCCACAGTATTTTTCACTTAAAGCACTTGTACGGAGCATTTAACATTATAAAGATTTATGTTCGGAAGTCTTGATATACTTTTTATCTCAATTCCTTTGTTTGTGGAGTTGGTCGGATTTATTTTAATTATTCTTACCGAAAATAAAATTGTAAGTGCCACTATTGCTAAAAAAGGAATGATAGTTGTCATGGTGGTATTGGTTTTATTATCCGTATTACCTTTTTTAATGATGCCTATTCCAACGAGCTTATTATTTCCGATAAGTGGGGCCATTATTCTGATTTACTGGAAAAAAGAGCCGTCCGATAATCTTTTGAGCGCCATGCTAGTAGTACATATTTGTTATTGGTTTTTTGGATTAAACTTATTGAGCAGCGATGGAAATACCTGGGGTAATTCCAGTATTCTTTTAGGACTAGTATCCATAGCAAACTCAGTACTATTGATAAATTACTTTTTACTTCAATTAAGGTTTAAAAAATGGATGGGAATCGTTATCCTATCAGCAGGTATTGTTGGAATTATTTTAATGTATCGATGGACCAATGGACTTACCTTAAGAGAATATAGCGGTGACCAGGAAGAACTGACAAGGGTGATGGCCCTAGTCTTATGCGTATTGGCGATTGTAAAAGGTGTTTTTCTGTTCAAAAGGTCAAGTGCTAAAACCCCATGACCATTCTACGACACAAATCTCAGTAAAGGCAAGGAAAAGATTAAAAAACAACGTGAGGAAATTGAAGAGGTAGGCAACACCTCCATAGAATAAAAATTACTTAAAAACAACTCTAATTCTAAGCGGGATGTCTATCCCGCTTTTTTTATGTGCTGTAAGTACTGTGCAAATGCAAGGGATATTTTGCATAATAGAATTATGGCTACAGATAAAGTATTGAAAATGATATACTTATATACGAATCTATACCATAATGTCTTGCATTATGACACTTTGCTTGGATAAAGCAAAGTATATGGTTCTAAACTTTCTTTAAACTTTTCTTCTAAAAAGTTCCTTCTAAAAGGGCAATGAAACCGTGGAACGAGGCTCATGAAAACTTTTAAAAAACAATAAGCAAGCAATGAATAAACACTTATTATACAAGAGCCTGTATCGAGCGTAGTCAAGATGACGCTAAGAGGGAAGTGAAATCAACACCGGAGATTCACAAATACTTTAATAAAAATATATCAGCCATTTATCAATGTGTGTGGAATGGCAATTTAAATTAGACAATCAATCAGTAAGTATGTAAAAGGTTAATTATTGTACTCAACAAATTCAAACGGAATATTTTAATCTTTTTTTCATCTATTGACCAATAAAAAAACAAGGTCAAATTTAATCCATCAATCGAGATTTAGTAGAGATTGAAATATTACCTGTGGGATCTTTACTTATTACTTCTACAGTGTATACCATATCCGCAATCGCATCAATCGGACCATACTCATTCGTCGTTAAATCAATTTCATTTACTAATTCAACATTCCCTTCTTTAATGGTAATGTCATAGACAATTGTGTCATTATCTTCATCGTCACCAACCCAACTTACAGTTAAAGTACTGGCACTCTTATCAAATGTCATTTCGATTTCAGCAGCATATGGCACATAGTTGGTAATTGCCTCCCCGGGGGTCGTAAAGGAAAAGGTGTCACTTGTAGTCTCAGCATCCGTATTTATAGTAGTTATTTGCCAAGAATAGGCCTTTCCTCTTAATAAGGTTACATCAGTTTCTAAATTTGTAGAAGTCTCACTATGCACCTCTGTTGTTGAGTCAAATACTTGTAATCTATAAGAATTTGTATTTTGGGCGGAAGACCATTTAAAAACTACTTTAATATTCTCTGAATCACCAGGGATTTCTGAATAATCGGTACAAAAATCTCCATTTACTGGAAGTACCGCTGTAGCCTTAGTTGGATTTTGCTGCTGATTTACTGGCGGATTTGTATTCGTATTATTGTTTGAGTCTTTTTTACTACAAGCACCAATAAGAGCCAGTGATATCAAACATAATATTCTATTTGTTGTTGTCATATTTTTTATTGTTTCACGATTTTATGACTATACGTTGATTGGTCTATTGTAATTTGTATTAGGTAAACTCCTTTTTTTAAATGGTCAATTGAAATCTGTTTTTCATCTTTAAAATTTGTCTCAAGTATTTTTTTACCTGTTAAACTATAAATGACAATTGTAGCATCTATTGCGTTTTCAAAATTAATTTTATTTTGGATTAAGGTAGGGTAGAAGAAAAACTCGTCAGATAGAGATAACAAATCTTCTATCTTACCTTGGCATTCGTTTTCACCTTTTATAACCACCTTACTTAGCATATCAGGTAAATTCAATTGAATAGTGTTTGTCTCTGTGGACTCAAAATTGAATATTCTTGTCTCGTTATTTACAGTGACGGTATAAGTTTCACTGCCACTAACCTTGTATGATACAATTTTATTGGTAGTATCTAAATCACGTTTTCCAGAACTAACCGTTTCCAACTCATTCACTGTTGCTGTGTAGGTGTAATCAAAAGCAGCGTTGGAAACAACAACTTGAACTGTATATGTACCGGCGGCTAGATTATCAATCAATAGCGGACTCGATTGTGCGGTTAGACCATAATTACTGTCTTGATCGTTGGCATCAACGATTTTCACATTATAAAAAACATCGTTCAAATCAGTCGAAATCTCTAACATTCCATTGGTAGAGTCAGGGCAGGTTGGGGTTCGTGTTAGTACCTTGATACTATTACTGGCGATAATCTCACAACCAAACTCATTGATAAGGCTTCCTGGGGTCGTGCCAATTGGGCATTGATCTAAATCATCAGTAACACCATCATTGTCAGAATCCAACTCTGAGTCTGCGCAGCCATTACTATTTACTTCTTGGCCCATTGGGGTATTTTCACATGCATCCCTATCGTTAAATACGCCGTCACCATCATCATCGAGCTGAGCTGAGGCACATCCATTGATGTCTACATAAGTTCCTTCTTGAGTATCGGGGCAATTATCGTCTGAATCGGCCACACCGTCGTTATCCATATCTGAAGGAACTTCTTGAACGGGTCCTTTCCAAAACCCAAAACCACCTGACGTAAAAAACAACTCATTATCTATCAATGAAATATCGGCGACGAAACGACCTTCTAAATTTCCGCTAATGTCATAAGTAAAATCTCCCCCAATTGCGGCCACGCTAATCTTTCTTCCGAAAAAATATATTTTATCGTCTAAAATTTTAAAATCATAAACAGGTGCATCAAGCAAGCGCGAAATTTTGACTTGCAAGTTTTCTCCTGTTGTAGTAGATTCATAAAGTTGACCAGTAGTACGAATGTAAAGTTTGTTGTCATAAAGTTCGATACCTCTTATAAGTTCATTACCCACATTTAGTTCTTCTTCTAACCATGTTATACCAAGGTCATATGAAATCAAGAGATTTTTATCTTTGCTGACGTAAATAATTGTATCGCCATCTAATACAGGCGAATGATAAGTTGCTGTGTTAATTTCAAACCCGTCAAGGTCGCGTGTAACCCATGTTTCGCCGTTATCTTCTGAAATTATGATTTCGTTATTTGTTAGAAAAGCAATGAGCCTATTGCTCTCATAGCTAAATCGTCTTATTGAAGTTAAAGGGCCTACTTCATAAGAGATATTGTAAGTAAGACCATTGTCATTAGAAAAGTAAATTTTCTTTCCATAAACCGCAACTATATTTTCCCCGACAAAGCGCACATCTTGAAATGAATTGAATGTTATTTCGTTAATAGGCAAGTTGCCATTTAAAACTGTCCACGAAGTACCTTGATCCGCAGATTTGATTATGCCAACACCACTAACACTAGATATCAAATCGGTGCCATTTGAACTTATTGGTGAATTAAATGTGGCCAAAATGCCGTTGTTGTTCGAAGCCCAATTTGTGCCATTATCAAAAGATTCAAACATGCCTACTTTACCAGAAACAATCAGCTTGGATCCAGCTTTATGAATGTCGCTTATTCTTCTTTCAATTGTGTCAACAACCACAGTATTCCAGGTTACTCCATTATCATTTGAATATTTATACTCACCATTTGAATGCGTTATATAAATCGTATTATCAAAAGATTTCATGCTTAACGCGGCGAACCTCTCGTAATAACGAAATTCAAAAGTTTCAAAATCATCTGTAGAATATATACGAGCATTATTTTCAATAAAAACTTGATTGTTATTTACAAAAAGATGTCTTACTCCATTTGGCCCAGGGTTAAATGGTGTTTCAGTCCAGCTAGTACCCTCGTCATCTGAAACATATATATTATTCGAGGCTCGGTATAGTTTATTATCAAAAAATACGATTTCATATGTAAAACCATCTAGTTGTGAAAAAGGCTTGAAATTCCAATTAAAGCCACCATCAACAGAATCATAGATGCCAGTCTCTACGGCTAAAAATAATTTAGACCCATTGGTTATTATTGCTGATATTTAGTGATTGATCAAAATCTAGATTGCTAACAGTCCAAGTTTCTCCCAAATCAGTGGAGATATACAAACCTTTACCTACAGTTTGTAGTTGTAGAAATAAAATATCATCTTCTTCATGAAAAGAGATGCTATTGTAGTCTAATGGAAGGTTGCCTTGTATATAACTCCAGCTCATACCATTGTCAATAGAGCTATATAAACGGCCATTATCACTTTCTACAAATAGCTTTGAGCCAATCTCAATGATTCTGCCCATTGACCCACCCTCCGGCTGTTGTAGTTGCTGCCATTGCGCAAAGGTTATTGAAGACAGTAAGAAAAATAGAAAAACAAGAGCGGTGCTTTTATTACGTAGTAGCATGTGCAGGGGTCTGGTTATGTCGTTAGTAGCGAACGGAATCGAAATAATAATATTGTGAAAATACTTTTGATTGAAGTACGGTCGAGTATTTGTAAGGGTTTTTTTTAACAACTTGTCTTTAAACAACTAATTATCAGATGTAATACCCGAAAAAATATGATCGGGAAGGTCATTTTTGCAAATCAACTATCGCAAACATCTAGAATGGGGGAGCGGAAAGCCCTTGATTTCATGAATTGTTTGAGAGAAAACAACGAAAGTTATTCTTTTAGTATACCCTTACTTTTTAACGACTTTAAACACCTTGGCGCCTTCTTTCGTTTTGATATGGATAATATAAAGCCCTGACGGGTAGTCATTTAAATAAACTGAATTTTCGTTGTTAACTTGCATTTTAGCTTTTGACATCAATTGACCCGAAACATCATAAATACTAATTTCCGTAGGTTGCAAACCACCTGAAACCGATACTAACCCTGAGGTAAGCGTAGGAAAGACGAGAATTTCATCTTCCAAAGAGAAGGTATCTTCTATTTTACCTTGGCATTCATTTTCACCTCTAATGACCACTTCGTTTATCGAATCAGATACATTTAGTTCAATTATACTGGGAGCTGTTGAATCGAACCTGAATTTTCTGATATCCCCGTTTAGAGACACATTATATGTTTCACTGCCGCTTACCTGGTATGATACTGTTTTTTTGGTAGTATCTAAAGCTCGTTTGCCTGAATTGACTATTTCGAGTTCATTGATATTCGCCTGATATGAATAATCGAAATCGGTATTCGTGACAGTGATGTTGATCGTATAAGTGCCCGAGCTAAGATTGTTTATCAAAAGCGGACTTGATTGTAAGGTGAACGTGTAATTGTTTTGTTGATTATTGGAATCTGTTATCGAAACTCGATACAACACATTATTTAGGTCAGTAGAAATTTCCAACACTCCATTGGCTTCATTTGGGCAAGTCGGGGTTCGTGTCAGTATCTTGACACTGTTTCTGGGAATTATTTCGCAACCAAATTCGTTAATGATGCTACCAGGTGTTGTGCCGAATGGGCATTGGTCGATATCATTGGTGACACCGTCATTGTCAGAATCCAGTTCGGAATCGGCACAACCTGAATTGTTCACTTCAAGCCCCATTGGGGTATTGGGACAGCTATCAACATTATTGAAAACCCCGTCTTCATCATCATCAAGTTGAGCGGAGATACATCCTTGGTCATCTACAAAAGATCCTTCGGGGGTATTAGGGCAATTGTCTTCAGTGTCGGCTATGCCATCATTATCGGCATCCGAAGGAACATTCACAAGGTTTCGCTTCCATATACCGTAACCTAAGGTCAATGCATACATTTCATCATCAACTCTTTGAACACCTCGAATTTGAACATTTTCAAGATTTGCCGCAATTGAATACAAATGATCCCCATCCAAATCACCCATATAAATTCCTTTCTGACCGGTAGCATAGATTTTATCCTCATCGAAGAAAAAATGAAAATAACTTTGTCTAGCAATATTGAAAGGCAAGTTCCATGTCTCACCAAAATCGGATGACTCATATATTCTCTGGCCATTCAGGAAAAATAATTTATTACCGTGAAATTTAACATCAGATAGGTATCCTGCATTTTCGTCGATCGCCTTTTGCCGCCATGTCAAACCAAAATCGTCTGATAGGATAGCTTGATGGTCTTTACTAGCGAGCGCAATTTTTTGACCATCGATAGACACTCCTCCTAAAATTGAATTAATCTCCAGCCCTTGTAGTTCCCTTTCGCTCCATGTCTGGCCACTATCTTCGGAAATAAGGATTTGATCCGCTTTTGAAATAACAACAAGCCTTTCACCCTCTACGACCGAATTGCTCAGTTGTTGTTCTGAATTACCATTGTAGACAGGTGAAAAACTTTGGCCATTATCGGTGGAACGCCATATGTTCTTGGTTGTAACCACTACCAAGATGCCGTTTATGGTATATACTTCGCGTATTCCGAACGTAAACTGACTGCTATTGAAATTTTCCCAAGTAGCCCCTCTATCGGGCGACCTTATCACACCCTCATATTGTAAATTCGCAATGATGTAATTATTGTCTGAATTGAGCGAATAGATACTTTGAGACTTGATGCCCGATTCGTTTCGAGACCAGGTGGCCCCGGCATCGGTCGACTGCCAAAGACCATTCTGTGCGCTTACAATAATTTTAGCAGCATTTTTATATATTCCGTAAACAACTCCCTCGGTGTCTTGAACATTCACAGAAGTCCACGTCGCCCCGTCATTCGTAGAGAAAACATATCCTTGAGTACCTCTGGTAAGATAAATGTCATTTCCAAAAGTCTGAAGACTTGTAATCGACCCGACAGAGCTGAAACCAGCTTGTGTATAGTTCTGAAAATCATCAGTCGACCATAATTTTCCACTATTGGCAATAAAAACTTCGTTGTTGTGCAGCATTAGTTGACGAATTCCATTTGGTCCTCGTTGTGGAAAGCCTACTTCTGCCCAAGTATCCCCTTCATCCTCAGAGACCATGATAAAATCAGTTCCCAGATATAGCTTATTGTCGTGAAATAATATTGAATATGCAGAATTACCAACGACATCTACAGGTTTAAAACTCCAATTCAGGCCATTATCCGAAGAGATAAATATTCCATTATTAACCGAAGCGAATAACACATCTCCATTGTTAGTAAAGTCCGTGATAAAGTGCCTGTTCAAATCGATTTGTACTGCAGACCAAGTCTGTCCGTCATCGTCGGACCTGTAAAGACCGTCATCATTTAGTGCCGTTTGAACGTATAGTACATTATTGATCTTCACCAACTTAAAAGAACCCGACCCCAATGGTAGACCATTGCCCGCAAGTTGCCAACTATTGCCGCCGTCACCAGACCTATGCAGGCCCCCTTCGAAGGCGCCTAAAAATAGGTCACCGTTATGTTCAATGACTTTTCGCAGGATTCCTCCCTCGGGGCCATTGAGCTGCTGCCATTGTCCGTAATTTAATTGGAAAGTAAAAAATATAAGAAAAAGCGTTAAATGCTTCGTGTCTATTTGAAATGGCATGCTGCAGGTTTAGTTGTATATTATTATTCTATGTTATTTATAAGCAAAATGGCATGTTAGTTTCTGGTCTATTATTGACGAAAATATTCGGGATTAAGTATCATTGGTTTATACTGTGCAATTTCATACATATACGAAAACCTGATTTCATCTATACCTTACAGAATGTTGGCAGCCGCATCAACTTTCTTGATTATTGGTTCAGCCACTGGCTGAACCAATAATACAAAATATACTATAATGTCTTGGGTTATGTAATTTGAGCTTTGGTAAAAAGCGAAAGTATCTACAAATTTTCATTGATTTTTTTCTTTCTAAAAATTTTCTTCTAAAAACTCTCCATGGAAAGGTAATGAAACCCGTAAATGAGGTTGGGCGAGAGCCAAGCTCATTTGAGTTTCATGAATACTTCCAAAAAACAATAAAAATCTTGTGAATAAATACGAATTAACTGACCAATGGTAGGGGAGAGTCCAATGCCTACCTACCGGCAGGCAGGTTTGTGGAATGACATTTTTCTTTATTCATTTAACGTATTTACATACTCCAAAGCATACACTTCTAACGATTATTCTTCCCAAAAGAACTGATTTTTTTCTTCCCTGGTGCAACTATTTAAAATTCACATTGTTTTTAGAATCAATAAGTCAAAAAATAAAACAATGAAAAAAGTATCCTTAAAAATGACAAAACAGAATGGCTTTCGTCTCGTAAACAAATTAATGTTAATTACATTTTTATCAATCCTAACAGTCTCCTGTTCAAATGATGACGACCGACCTCCCGTGAAAGAGGAAGAACCTGCTGTTGCTATTACCGAAATATCCGAAGACATTAAAAATTTAATTTATTTCAAAGGAGATGAAAAAGCAGAAACAGTAATGTTACTTATACCAGGTGGGCCTAGCACAGAATTTGCTACAGAATTTGTAGATGATTTTACATCAGTTTTTAATCAGGAAGGTATTTTAGCCGTAACTGTACATCAAGCACAAACATTAAATCCTGATATAGTAGCCGGAAATGACATCACATTAACCCAGGCTAGTTCCTTTAATACAGAAAGTATAGAGATGCTTTCTAAAGTGATTACCTATTTTAAAGATGAAGGTAGAACCGTAAATATACTTGGATTCTCATTTGGTGCCTTTGTAACGCAAGAACTCATTGCAAAAAAGGGATTTGATGTCGCCAATAAGTATCTCATTATTTCTGGCAGATTGGATATGAATGATATTATTTGGCAAGCTGCTGCAGAAGGAAGAAATGGATATTTTGAAAATGGTATTACCCCAATGGTATTTGCAGATTTCGAGCCTGATGTTACAGAAAGAAACCTCACTAGAATATCCGCTGGTTTTGCAATGAACAGGTATACTCAACTTTTTAATACCATAGATGACCTATCTAACATAACATATATCTATGGAGAAAATGACGAAGCTGTTGGCCGTCTTACCAATAACGAAGTACAGTTTTTAGAGTCTAAAAACACCAATTTAATTGTTGGGCCCGGAAATCATACCACCACTTTTGAAGATTTGATATTTCAAGGTTTAGAAGAAGCTTTCGGCATAGTATTGCAATAATAGATGTAACGCCACCATTAATATTCCATCGTTTTTTTGACTGAGACAAGTTATAAACTTCCCCACTCAGCACCATATTAGTGATTGATATTTTTTAAATCACTTTTTGAAGTAAATATTAAAACAAAAAAAATAAAAACATAAATTATGAACAAATTATTATTAGCAACTGTTATCACAGTTTTAGGGTTAACAAGTGTCAATGCTCAAGAAATTAAATTTGGAGCCAAAGCAGGTTTAAACTTTGCTTTTATTACCGGTGACAATACAGCAGACTTAACTCCCAATACAGATTTACATTTTGGCGTTATGGCAGAATTTAAGATTTCAAATAAATTCTCTTTACAACCCGAATTAGTCTATTCTGGACAAGGAGCTGAACTAAATATTGCTTCTGAAGGCAGAATTTCGCTAAACTATCTAAATCTTCCAATAATAGGTAAATATTATGTCACAGAACAACTGAGTCTAGAAGCAGGACCACAAATTGGTTATTTACTGTCTACAAATGGAGGCACTTTAGATTATAAAGATTTATTGAAACCAATAGATTATGGCGTAAACTTTGGTGTTGGTTATAAACTTGAAAATGGTCTCAATTTTACTGCAAGATATAATCTCGGACTATCTAATATTAATGACGTAGATGATTTTTCAGAAAAAAATAGTAATGGAGTAGTTCAACTATCTGTTGGTTATTTCTTTTAACTATTAAAACACTTTGTTTCAATCAGTTAAGAAATCTAAAATTATGAAAAAAACAAATACAATCTTATTGCTTCTAATAATGTCATTTTCATTAATGAATTTTAGTTGTACCCGTAGTGATCAAGAGGTAATAATTAATGATTTATCCGATATTGATAAAAATCTTAAGGCAAGAGATTTTTCAGGTGTCGTTTTAGTCGCTCAAAATGACGAAATCATATTTAACAATGCATACGGAAGAAAGAATAGCAAAGAAAATGGATTGAATGAGACAAATACCGTTTTTGATATTTGCTCTATTACAAAACAGTTTACTGCTGCTGGAATACTAAAATTGTCAATGCAAAATAAGGTTTCAGTTGATGATAATTTATCAAAATACTTTGAGGCTGTTCCTAATGACAAAAAAAATATAACCATTCATCAGTTGCTTACACATTCTTCTGGTTTAATAGTTGGAATAGGTGGAGATTATGAAACCATTACTGAGAAAGAGTTTCTAAGGCAAGTATTCAATAGCAAATTGATTAGTCCAATTGGGGAAAAATTCAATTATTCTAATATAGGCTATAGCTTACTTGGTTTAATAATTGAAAAAGCTAGTGGATTGGATTATGAAACCTTTTTAAATTTAGAGATTTTTAAACCTTCAAAAATGAATCATACAGGCTATATAATTCCAGATTGGAGACATAATGAAGTTGCCAACGGTTATTTGAATGGAATTGAAGCTAAAAAACCAAATGAAGAGAATTGGAGTGAAAATGGTCCGTATCTAAATCTTAAAGCAAATGGAGGTATTCTAACGCAAGCAAGTGACTTGTTACTTTGGAGCCAATCAATAATGAATAATACAGTACTAGATGAATCAACTACCGCTAAATATCTGTATCCTCATTTTGAGCCTACAAATATATATGATAGCTATGGGTATGGTTGGGGAATTGAAAACTCTAACTCAGAAAATAAGCTAGTAGTTCATGGTGGTGCGAGTAATCTATTTACTTCAGACCTATGGATATATCCTAAAAAGGGAATTACAATAATCGTACTCAGTAATAAATTTGAAGAATCTGTCTACACAATCGCAGGGGAGATATCAAAATTTTTACTGAATAATTAAAAATGTTCCGAGTTATGAAATTTGAGCTTTGGTTACGGCATAAAAATAAAGATTGAGAATCTTTCTTTTTTGCGCGAGATGGTGTGCGGGCAAAGTTGTTACCATCTTCATTGATTGTTTTCTTTCTAAAATTTTCTTTGTAAAAGGTAATGGAATACTCTTTGCCCGAAGCGAAGTTAGGAGTGAACGCAATGTGTGTGAAATAGTATTTCACCTGAAAAGCTAATCGTGAATAGGTTTGCCTTTTGGTTTAAAGTCAAAAACCATCCCTACCGAAAAATATAATGCTGGTCCTTTCTTTCTTCCGTAGGGAAATATAGCCGTAACCACCTTCAAAAATAAAACGTTGCTGTTTGCTAAGTCTTCCTTGTGCCCCTAAGTTGATTAATGCCATAAATGTATCTGGCGGTGCCGTTGAATCGGTACCGACTATTTCTTGACCTGGTAAATTAATAACATTGCCAGCATAGCCTTTTGCAAAAGCTGCCCGTAAACTGGCATAGTAATTCCAATTACGATCTTCAATAGTACCAATGGTATAAGCAAAATCCGTGTTTAAACTTTTGCCACTAGAATCATCGGCCGCTCCAATGGCGAATTCCAGTCTTGAAACATCAGACAGTTGATATCTAGTTGCAATTTTACCCGACATGGTACCACCATCATTTCGAGAGGCTCCATAAAAATCGAAGCCCAAATCGAACTTTTCGGAAATACCATGTTTGTATCGGCCAAAGTAACCCGTCGCACCAGCGTGTGCCCCATCGAAAAGGGAAAGTGCCGTACCAACGCCCACGGCCGTTTCTGTACCTCTTTTTGGAGTTGTCTTTGGCCCTCCGTAGGTCATGAACGGACCCGGGGGCGCAATCGTTACACAATTAGAAAAAAGGAATAAAAAACTGAGACTTATAATTCTTAGGGCATTAGACTGTAACTCAATAGTTGCAAATTTAGACATATCATTGAATTTGATAGTCCAAAAGTAGAAATGCCGTAAGCGGAAAGTACTTGACTTAAGTTAAGAGTTTCGTTCGTTTTCGATTTTTCTTTTCTTAATTCTGCTTAATGATTCGGGTCGAATGCCTAAATAACTTGCCAACTGATATTGCGTTATTCTTTGCTGTAGATCAGGGTAAGCTGTTAAGAAATTATCGTAACGCTCTTCAGGAGTTTTAAGCAGGCTATTTTTTTGCCTATTGATAAAATGAATAACTGTTTTCTCCGCAATTAACCTGCCCAACATGTTCCATTTGTAGTTTTTAGAGCTGTAAAGGTCTTGTAGGTCATCGAATGAAAGTAGCACTAATTCAGAATCTTCAAGGGCAACAACTTCAAAATCAGTTGGTTTTTGTAATAAAAATGAAGGATAATCAATAGCAAAACTATTTTGCTGATAAAAATGGACTGCAATATGTTCTCCGTCATCGCAATAACTCGCAGCGAAAAGACCTTTAGCTACGAAAGCCGCGTATTCACAAATGGTATTCTCAGGAAAAAGAATGTCCCCTTTTTTTACACTTTTTGGAAGCAAGAGCGAATCAAAATCAGAAGCTTCAGTTTCGGTCAATCCGACCATTATATTTAAAAACTGGGTAAGGGCGTGCATGGGAACAAAATTATATCAAAAATTACTTATAACTTATCGCGCTATTTGATATAATGACGGATTATAGAACCTTTTTGTGCTATAATGTCGCGCATTATGACACTTTGCTTAGGTAATGCAAAGTATTTTGCACTACACTTTCTTTAAATTTTTCTTCTAAAAGATTGTTCAAAAGGTAATGAAACCGAGGACCAGATTTTGAAACGATCAAAACTGCTTCTTTCCGAGGTTCATGAACTCCTTTAAAAAACAATAAAAATCTTGTGAATAAACACTTATTAACTGACAGACAGCAGGAGGGAGGGCAATGTGTGTGGAATGGCAAATAAACTTGATAGTTCAATTTATTTATACTTTATTTATACTAAACAATTAACATAATATCAAGTTTAATGTCCTACGAAAACGAAAAAAACACCAAAAGTACTTTTTACATATTATCTTCATTATGCTTTATCGGTGTCATTTTGGTTGGGTGGGGAATCTCAATGAGCACGCAACCAAATGCTGATAGATGGGTTTGGTTATTTTTAACCTCATTTGGGGGTTCAATTTTTGGTGCATGCTTAAGTAACTTAATTTCAACTATTAATACTAAACGATTATTTAATTTAATTAAAAATCAGGCAGAGTCTAAGTTTAGTAGTGAAGAAGAAACAATTAAAAATTTTCGACAATTATACCACAACTATTGGATAACTTTATCCAATGGAGAATTTGTTTGGACTTACACTACCCTAGATTACGAAACTAATCATATACCTGGAGAACTTGTCGGAAGAATACCAGTTAAAAATCCAAATAAAAAAAATAGTATCCCCGTTTTTTACAAATCTAAGGCAATTATAAGAGGCCAAAGGGGTATAATAATTGATGAATCTCCAGAGGTAGGTCAAGAACCTGTAATAAGTATATTTCCAAAATTCACTAAAACCTTTAATCAAACTCAGTATGGATTAACCATTCTAGAGAACAATGATTATGTAGATAGAATAGTACCTATGATTGTCTCTATTGCTCCGATAAATGATTGGAAAACAGTTGGTCTAGTGGATAATAAGACTAGCGAATTTTTATGGGATTTATGGAAAAAGAACTTCTCTGATAATGTTATTGTTGATATCAAAAATTGATGTATATAAAAGTTAAATTCTATCTACAATTTTACTTATTAACTGACCGACAATAGAAGGGAAAGCAATGTGTGTGGAATGGTATTTTACTACATTTTTTAGTTTCACTACGGTTTTCCGTAATTGTTTACTTGTTAAATTTCAATATATTTGTTCAACCTATCACGAGTAATAATTCGCCCCCTATTCTTTAATCTAATTCATTTTAGCTCCTAAACTATGGAACAAATTTGTATGCATTATAGTTAAATACATGAGTAATAAAAAATTCAAAATACTATCAATTGATGGAGGAGGAATTAAAGGTGTTTTTCCTGCTTATTTACTTATGCTAATTGAATCTGAGCTTGAAAAAAGAGAGGATAGAAAAACAAAGATATACCAGCATTTTGATTTAATAACTGGTACATCAACTGGAGGAATAATAGCACTCGCTCTTTCTTTTGGAATACCTGCTAAAGAAATATATGAGTTATACCTGAATAACGCCAAGGGCATTTTTGGAAATAAAAAATATTTTCTTAGCCAGTTATTATTTTCTTCTCACAATAGTGACTTTTTAGAAACTTTATTAAGAACCAAATTTAAAGAGTATAACAATAATGTCGACCCTAGATTAAAAGATTGTAAAACAGATGTTTGTATACCAATATATGATTTGGTTAGAGGGAATCCAAGTGTCTTAAAGACTCCTTACCACGATGCTTTCGTAAGAGATTTTCATATACCTGCATATCAAGCAGCCATGGCAACTGCTGCTGCGCCAACATATTTTAATCCATATTCGAATCAATATATAGATTTGGATAATGTACAGAAATCATTTGCTAATAAAGTTGATGGAGGGGTAATGGCAAATAATCCAACTTTAGTGGCTTTTATCGAAGCTATAAAAGCTTTTAACGTAAACATTTCTCAATTAGAAGTATTCTCAATTGGAACTGGACATAAAAAGTTCACAGATATAAAATCTAGAAAAAAATGGGGATTATATTATTGGATGAGAAAAAATAAAAGGAAAAGGCTTATCGAATTGTTTATGCAAAGTCAATCTCAGCTAGTTGCAAATTATATTAGTCTATTACACAAAGGAATTGATAGGAGAGAGGAAGAAAACTTTATTTATGATAGAATAGATGTTGAATTAACGGAGGGCAGTAATATTGAAATAGATGAATATCAAGAGAAATTGATTTCAAATTTTGCGGAATTAGCATCAATTGAGTACCAATATAAGAGAACAGAGATTTTAAAAAGACATTTTTATTGATTTAAATAGTAGAACCAAATGAATAACCAAGTACTACTACAAATAGCACAATATTTAGACATATCGCCATCAGATTATAAAATAGCTCAGGATAGATTTAACGCTGTTAAATCTTGGCTGGAGACCGGAGATTATAATTCAGGATATTTACCAGATGTTTATTTGCAAGGTTCATTTAGGCTTGGTACTGTAGTAAGACCGTATCGGGCAGACAAGGACGGTAATTTTGATATTGACCAAGTATGTGAATTGACAAAATTTAGTTCTCATAAATCTTCGGAAGTACTTAAAAATGATATTGGAGATAGATTAAAAGAAAATGATGATTATAACAGGATGTTAGATGATGAGGGCAAAAGATGTTGGACAATTGAATATGCCTCATCAGAAGGTCGTCCAGGGTTTCATATTGACGTTTTGCCAGCCTTCGATTCAGAAAATGGATATCAACATGATATTGATATAACCCATAAAGAAGATGACAAATACACTTGGTCAACAAGTAACCCAAAGGGTTATTATTATTGGTTCAAATCAAAGAACACTTTTTCTTCTGAATTTATAAATATTCAAAAGAAAGAAATTTATGAATCAAACAGAAACCTATACCAAGACCTAGAAGATGTACCAAAACAATTGTACAGGACACCATTGCAAAGAGCTATACAAATTATGAAGAGACATAGAGATGTCTATTTTGCTAAAAAAGGATATAAGCCTATTTCAATAATTATTACTACAATTTCAACACAAGTTCATACCAATCCAAACATAATCGGGATAATTGATGAATTTTTAGAATACGTTATAAGTCGAAATGATTTTTTAATTAAAAATGGTTATTTGGAAAAGGATGGAATCCTAGATTACGAACAAGATAAATGGTCAATCCCTAATCCAGTTGATGCCGAAAAGACTTCTGAAGAAATAGAAAACTTTGCGGACAAATGGAATTTGAAACCAGAGTTGCCCGAAGCATTTTTTAATTGGATTTATCAGCTAAAAAGAGACTTTACAGGTTTTAAGAAAAGTGGTGTATCCGATGACCTTTATTTAAGAACCAAAACTTTTGGCACCGGCAGTAAATATAAAAGCATATTACAAGCAGAAGTAGAGAAAAGGTTATCAAATGGTAATCCGTTTTATTTCAATGATGGTCAGGATTTGCTTGGTTTGATACATTTAGGGATTGACGGAAGAATGGATTGGGACAGTATAAAATCTATTGCCCTAACATACTTTAATAATGCGGATGATGAAGGGCAAAGAGATATTGCAAAAGTAAATTATTATCAAATTAGCAGGCATAGAGGAATTCCGTTTTCTATTGATGCTATAAAAGATATCAAAGATGTATTGGCTAGGAACATAGCGTCTCCAAGCTTTGTAATGTGTTGTAATCTTTTACTAGGTTCTGAAACCCAAGAAATGATAAGTAAGTGTATGAATGAATCGTTTATAAGTAACGTTCTTGAGTGGCCGATTATGAGGTTATCTAAACACCCTTTTTGTTTACCTAAAAGTGGTTGGAGACGAAAAACGGCCTAAGAGAATTTTGGTAAAACAATAGGGGAGAGGAGCGTTAAGAATTTTAGGGGGCTGGTTACCATACTAGTTGACCGCCATATTGGTTCTTTTACCTTAAAGCAGTCTTAAGAGTCACAATGGATCCTAAAATTTAGCGACCGACCCGTAATTGTTTCCAAAATTATCTGTTAGCCTTGATTTTTTTGTTTCTTTTTTTATCAAGAAAAAAAGAAAAGATAACTTCGTTAAATGCAAGAAATTACCTTAAAAAACGTTAAAGACTTATTGGAATCGGGCTCTTTAGAGCTTATAGCAACCCAAGAAGCGGTTTGTTTACCGATACTTCAAAGGATTTATAAAAAAATGAAAATTGGTATCAAATTTGAAGGAATTAAAATAAAAGGTTCGCGTATAGTTGATGGGCATCATAGGTATATTTGTTCTGAACTTGCGAAAGTTGATATAACCAAGTATAAATGGGAAATAGCATCATCTATTGACGATTGTATCTGGGAAGAGGTAACTATTAGAGAATATGATTATGAAACACCTGAAAGGATTCATGAGCATAATCTAAGAGATGCTAAATTAAATGAGGTAGATATTAAGGTTTTAACTGATTTATAAAATATTTATATCTTTGTAACATGTTGATTTTATTAGACATAGATGGGGTAATGGTACCTGCAACAAGTTGGAAACGTCCAGAATTTGAAAATGATGGATTTCCGAGTTTCAGCAGAAGAGCAGTATTCAGCCTTCAGAAAATTATTTCTGAAACGGGTGCAGATATTCTATTGACCACTTCTCACAAGTCTAGTTATAGTATTCCTGAATGGAAAAACATGTTTTCAATTAGAGGTTTTGAAAACCTTAAAATTAAAAAGCTTAATAAAAACGTCAATAATCTCAACAGAAGAGAAGAAATAATGAAATGGATTGCTAAAGGATATGATAATTCTTTTGTTATTATTGATGATGATAAGACATTAAATAAGTTGCCTAATACCATTAAGTCTAAACTTGTTCAACCTAGTGCAACCGTAGGTTTAAATGATGAATTAGCAGATTCTGCTATTAAGATTTTAAAATCTTCTGGAAGGCTAGCTTGTTAAAATTAAAATATTTATTATTTAAAATCCTATCAAATTCTGATGGGATTTTCTATTTTACATAATGTTACAAGCACCTGAAAAAAAGCTTCAACCAAAGGATAGTGGTAGCAAGGGCTCAGAAATTTTTATTTCTAAAATTTTGAGCTGTTGCGGCAAACTGACGAGAATGCGGTGAAAAATTTATTGACGTACAGTTTATCATAAATCGTAAATTTCTAAAGAATCTAAAAGTTTTGCTTTTTTTGGCGTTGGCAAGCGCTGGCAAATTGTGTTTAAATTTTAAATGCGTTTTCAGCATTTTAGAATTTAAAAAGCAATCGAGCGTTTGCTAGCGGCAATTTGACATAATGACAAATTATGAGTACAGACGAAAGGTTTGTTGCCAGGGTTGCGGAATTTAGAAGTTTGTAATAAATTTTCTTCTGTGTGGAAAAATTTTCTCGTAGCGTAAATTAAACAGGCTGATGACCCAGTTCGTAATTCTCTTAAAAGCTACACAAATGTGAGGGATATTTTACATAATAGAATTATGACCTACAGCTAAGGTATTGAACCTGAAATACTTATATATCAATCTGTATCATAATGTTTCGCGTTATGTAACTTGAGCTTTGGTTAAAAGCGAAAGTATCTACAAATCTTCTTTGGTTTTTTTCTTTCTTAAAACTTCTTCTTAAAAGATAATGGAACACTTATTATACGAGCCGACGGTAGGAGGGGAGTGTAATATGTGTGGAATGGAATATTATATATATATTTCGATATGAATAAATTACGGAAAAACGAACGTATTAGTCCCTATGTGAAAGACATTTATTTTATCGAAAATAGCGATAAGAAAGCTTTTACACAGCTTCCATTTTATGCTGATGGATTTCCAGGTATAGTATTTTCTGAATCAAAAGAGCCTTTCACATTACAACCCAAACACAAAGTAGTTTCAAGTTTTTATTTATACGGCCAAACGATAGAACCTATTTCTCTAGATGTTAATGGTTCTTTTAAATTAATTGTGTTCAAACTATATCCTTTCGCAGTTAGGTTATTATTAGGAATCAATCCAAAACAACTGAATGACGACTGCTTTGATATGCTGCAAATACAAAGTGTCAATACCAATAAAACAATTGGTATGTTAGAAGAGGAAACAAATATTGATAAGAAGGTTCAAATAATGTCCGACTATTTATTACGCCTTGTAGAAGTAGCTTCAAGGAATGCAGATTCAAGAATAAAGCTTGCCACTAACCTAATTATTAATTCTAAGGGAATGTTAAGTATTAAGTCGATTAGAGAACAATTGTTTATTACTGAAAGAACATTTGAAAGACATTTCACAAAAGAAATTGGTATTACCCCAAAACAGTTTTCAAAGATTATTCAATTTAGTACTTCTCGAAACCAAATAACCGATGATGACTACTATAATCTAACCGAAATTAGTTATGATATCGGTTTTTCCGACCAATCCCATTTTATAAGAACTTTCAAGAAATTTACAGGAAAAACACCGAGTGAATATCAACAACAGCTATCTACTTAGATAAATCCTTCGTTTTTTACAAATAAAATCGCGCAAGTAAATAATTGCATATATTTATGCAAACATATGATTGCATTTTAAAAACGTTTTGTCGGGTTTGTTCAATTTTAAGGGATACACGGTTTATAGTTTTACACCCTAATTCTAAATATAGTGTTCATTATGAAAATAATAATATTTGGCTCAACTGGTACAATAGGTAAACACTTAGTGATGCAATCATTAAATGAGGGATATGAAGTTTATGCGTTTTGTCGAGATACAAAAAAAATTGGAGAAATTAAGCACTCTAATTTGAATGTTATTGAAGGTGATGTTCTAAATCAAAATGATGTAAATAGAGCTACTAAGCAAATGGATGCGGTTTGCATAGTTCTGGGTTCTGGAAAAAATAGAAAAAGTATTGTACGGTCTGAAGGTACCAAAACGATTATTGAAGGAATGAAGAAAAATGGTGTAGAAAGATTGTTATGTCAAACTACATTAGGAGTCGGAGATAGCAGAGGAAATTTAAATTTTTTCTGGAAACATATTATGTTTGGATGGTTCCTAAAACAAGTATTCAATGACCATCAACTACAAGAAAGTTATGTAAAAAAAAGTGGTTTAAATTGGACAATTATTAGACCAGGCGCCTTTACAGATGGAGAAAAAACTGGTGTTTACAGACACGATTTTGATTCAAATGACAGAACTGTAAAACTAAAAATATCAAGAGCCGATGTCGCCGATTTTATAATTAAGCAAATTAATGCTAAAGAATATTTACATAAAACACCAGGACTATCCTACTAAACAACAATTATGAAAACTAACATTATAATACTTCTTCTTGCGACTCTATCTACTGGAGTAATGGCGGGCATATTTTTCACTTGGTCCAACGCGGTTAAACCGGGCATTGGAAAGTTAACCGATATCGGATATTTAGAATCTTTACAAGCCATGAATAAGGTAATCCTTAACCCTGTATTTTACATTTTCTTTTTTGCTGCTGTGATATTGATACCCGTTGCTACTTTTCTAAATTATAATTCACAACCTGCATACATAGTTAGATTACTTCTGGCTGCCTCTATTGTTTATTTTGCTGGAGTTTTTTTAATAACCTTTTTTGGTAATATCCCATTAAATAACATACTGGAAAATACAAATCTAAATGAAGCAACAGATTTAGATACAAAAAAACTTCGGGGAATAATAGAGAAAAAGTGGAACGTCTATAATCTGATTAGAACACTAACTTCTCTAATTTCTTTTATCATTTTATTAATAACATTGGTCAAGGCCTCAAAATGACAAAAAAACCCAGGAGATTGACCGAAATGAATCATAACTGAATAAAATCAATACATAAATCTTATTAAAATGAATACAACTTTTAAGACATACACACCAGAAGGTTTTAGCACTTTAAACTCTTATTTATTTACGGAAAATCCTGAAGAATTGATTCAATTTTTAAAAAATAGTTTTTATGCTGAAGAGATTAATCGTTCTATTAATACACGAAATAATTCAATTGGCAATTGCATTTTAAAAATTGGTGATACTTGTTTTATGATAAGTCAAGCAAGGGGTGAGTTTATGAATATGAGAACTGCATTTTATCTCTATGTGGAAGACGTTGATTCCGTATATGAAAATGCAATTCGTTATGGAGCACTAAATAGTTTCGAACCTGAGGATATGGATTATGACGATAGACAAGCTGGTATAATTGATACATCAGGAAATTATTGGTTTATTTCTAAAAGGCTTTTGAACAAAGGATATCATGAATAGAATACATAAAAACTAAATAGATGATAGCACGAAGAGATGTTTTTCAAGCAATAGCAGACCCAACAAGGAGACAAATAATGACCATGCTAGCTGACAAAAAAATGAATGTTAATAGCATATCAGAAGAATTTGATATGACTAGACAAGCTATTTCATTACATGTTAAAATACTTCACGAATGTAATTTAATCTCTATTGAAAAAGAAGGAAGAGAAAGAATTTGCAAAGCACAATTTGAGCAGTTGATTGAGGTGAATAATTGGGTAACTGAACTTAGAGGCGTTTGGAAGGCTAGATTTAACAAACTTGACAATGTCTTACTTAACTTAAAAAATAAAAACAATGAAACCTGATGTGATTTTTGACTTTAAAACGGATGAAAAAACAAGTGCTATACTTGTCAAACGCTCTTTTAATGCAAACTTATCTTTAGTTTGGGATGCTTGGACAAAAGCGGAAATATTAGACCGATGGTGGGCTCCAGAAGGGTATAAATCCACCACCAAGTCTATGGAATTTTCGGAAGGCGGAATGCGGCATTACCATATGGAGGGACCAGATAATTTTGAAATGTGGGGCATAACAACTTATGACCAAATTAACCATCATAAAAATTATTCAGGAAAAGAATATTCAGCAGATGAATTTGCCAAAATATCTACTGAACTACCGCCATCTGTCTATTTGATTAAGTTCTATAAACAAAAAGAATTAACCCTAATAGAACATATGACTACGTATAATAGTCTTAATGATTTAGAACAAAGCTTGCAATATGGTTTTAAAGAAGGTATGCTTGGAGCCTTTGATAGATTAGATTCATTTCTTGATAAATAATTAAAGATGAAGCCACTTTTAATAGTACTAATAATTCTTTCAATAATAAGTTGTAACGACATTAAAAAAGAAGAGAGCCTAAATACAGTAAATGATATGGAAACTGTTGATACAAGTATATCACCCGATAATAATTTTGGACAGGCAACAATGCTCATAAGGAAACCAGCTTCAGAAGTATTTGATGCGTTTATTAATCCAGAAAAGACAACCAAATTCTGGTTTACTAAAAGTACTGGGGAATTAGAAGAAGGGAAATCAGTAGACTGGATTTGGGAAATGTACAATTTGTCTGTTCCCGTTAAGGTCACAAAAATAATTAAGAACGAACTATTAGAAATTGAATGGGGGGAAGGAAGCAACTTGTCATCTGTTGAGTGGACTTTTAAAGCAATAGAAGAAAATAAAACATTTGTAACAATTACTAATAGCGGTCTACAGGGGCAGGGAGATATTCTGATAAATGCAATTAGAGATTCAACAGGTGGTTTCACTATAGTACTAGCTGGATTAAAAGCTTTTTTAGAGCACGGTATTGAACTTAATCTGATAAAGGATAAATCCTGTAAATAGAAATTATAAACAAGAAAAAATGACAAAAATAGACCCAATAATTGCCGTAAAAGACGTTGAAGCTAGCGCAACATGGTATGAATCAATATTTGAATGTAAAAACACCCATGGAGGAGAACATTTCGCTGTATTGGTATCAAAAAATGATGAAATATTAATCTGTCTTCATAAATGGGGAGAGCATGAACACCCAACAATGGAAAACCCAAATCTGAATTCAGGAAACGGACTAATACTTTATTTTAGAACCGAAAATATGAATGAAATAAGGCAAAATGTGGAAAGATTAGACTACCCAGTTGATGAAGATGTTCAAGAAAATTCGAACTCTAAAAAACTGGAGTTTTCATTAAGAGACCCAGATGGTTATTATTTAACAATATCCGAGTATCACAAATTTCAGGGTTGAATACTCATCCTTAACAACTATAATTTAAAACTTTAATATCAATGCATCAATCTAAAATCGAACACCTAATAGTACTAATATGTATTTTATTTATGACTAGTTATACAATGGCAAATAATTCAAAGGAAAAAAAGACTTTTATCCTAATTCATGGCTCATGGCATAGTGCATGGAATTGGTATAAGATAACTCCACTATTAGAAGAGCAAGGACACAAAGTATATGCTCTTGATTTACCAGGAATGGGAAGAGACAAAACCCCTATCAAAGAAGTAAAGTTTGAAGATACAGTTCAAAAAATATGTGATTTAATCGACTCTATTGATGAGAAAGTTATACTAGTTGGACATAGTAAGAATGGTATTCTCGTATCCCAAGTCGCTGAATATAGGCCTGACAGGATTGAAAAGTCCATTTACTTGGCGGCAGTATTGGTTTCAAACGGAAAATCGGCAATTGATTATTTCAAATTAGATAAAGAAGAAATTTTAGGCCCTCACATAACTTATGACCCCGCAACAAATTCATCGTCTTTAGATTCTGCAATATTCAAGGAAGGTTTATATCATGACTGTGAAGAGGACATAACTAATATGGCGAAAATAATCTTAAGTAATGAACCGCGGGAATCTGCTACCGCAAAACTAGAGTTAACGGACAAAAATTATGGCAATGTGCGCAGGTTCTATATTGAATGTACAGAAGATAAAGCAATAACACCTTGGCTACAGAATAAAATGTATAGTGAAATTCAATGTGAGAAGGTTTATAAAATCGCTTCAAGTCATTCCCCTTTCTTTAGTAAGCCCAAAGAATTAGTAGAGATTATTTGTGAAATATCCGAATTGTAATTTGGCCTAAGAGAATTTTGGTAAAACAATAGGCGAGGGGAGCGGCAATATTCTAGAGGGCTCGCAATACAGTTTGTTGAACAATATAATGTTACAGATAGTTCAAAGTAGTCTTAATGGTTAGAATGCTTTCTAGAATATAGCGACTGAGCCGTACATTGTTTCTAAAATTATCTGTAAGCCTTGATTTTTTTGTTTCTTTTTTTATCAAGAAAAAAAGATAAATAAAAACCTTACTGGTTACAATGTTGAATTTCTATTTGACATAATATTAGAAGTACCTAAAGAAAAGATTCAATCAAGACGGGAGGTTAGTAAGTGTACAGAAATTTATTTTTCTTAAATTTTGTACTCTTACGGCATGTTGAAGAGAATGTCATAGAAAAAAATCTTGCACACATTTCCTCGAATACTCGAATTTTAAATGAATCTAAAAGGCTAGCTTTTAAATGGCGTTGGCTATGCGGCTGGAGATTGTGTTTAAAATAAATTGCCTGAGCAATTTGATTTTAAAAAGCAATGAGCGCATAGACAGCGGCTATTTTACATAACGGTTAATTATGGTACAAATGAAAATATGCGTCGCAGACACCGCTTAAAAAAGTTTGATGACCCTGTTCTAAATTTTAATTGATTCTCAGAGGTTTAAGGGGTATTTTACATAATATGGAATTATGAATTACAACTAAGATGTTGACCCTTAAATACTTACGTTTATTTTTGTATCATAATGTTCCGCGTTATGTAACTTGAGCTTTGGTTACGGCATAAAAATAAAGATTGAGAATCTTTATTTTTTGAGCGAGATGGTGTGCGGGCAATGTTGTTACAATCTTCATTAATTTTTTTCTTTCTAAAAACTTTCTTCTACAAGGGTAATGGAACACTTATTAACTGACCGACGGTAGGAGGGAAGCCAATGTGTGTGGAATGGTAATTTATTTTCAAAACTTTAAAATAACTCTAGAATTAATTTCATATGCATAGTCATAATTTCCTAAATTCGTGATATATGGAGTTTATAGATTTATACGCTGGAATTGGAGGAATTAGATTCGCTTTTGAAGCTAGCGGACACGAATGTGTTTTTTCGTCTGAATGGGACAAATATTCTCAAATTACCTACAACGCTTTTCATGGAGAAGTTCCTTTTGGTGATATTCATGAAATTGAAGACATTGAAAATGAAATACCTAATCATGATTTGCTTACAGCTGGATTTCCATGCCAGCCATTTTCATTAGCCGGTGTTTCTAAAAAGAATAGTATGGGGTTATTACATGGTTTTGACGATGCAACCCAAGGAACTGAATTTTTCAAGGTAAAAGAAATTCTACGAATTAAACAACCAGCAACATTCCTTCTTGAAAATGTAAAAAATCTCAAAAGTCATGACAAGGGTAAGACCTTTATAACTATTTGTGAATCCCTGACAGAAATAGGATATACATTTGAAACAAGGATAATTGATGCAGCACATTGGGTTCCGCAACATAGAGAACGTATTTATATCATAGGATTCCGAAATGATTTAAATGTTACTCCAGAACAAATTGATGCTTTATTTCCTAATCCGCCTGAAGATAGAATTTATGAATTAGGTGAAATTGTTATCCCTGAAGAAGAAATACGAGAATTACATGGGGATAGGTATACTTTGGGTCTCGGCACTTGGAATGCTTTACAAAGACATAGAGATAGGCATCAAGTTCGTGGTAATGGTTTCGGTTTCAATATGAACCAAATGCCTTTTGGTAATAATGTTACTAGAACTATGTCTGCTCGCTATTATAAAGATGGTGCCGAAATTCTTTTGCAACAGGAAGGTGAAATACCAAGAAGAATAACGCCTTTAGAAGCTTGCATGCTTCAAGGGTTTCCAGCTGAATGTTATAGATTTTTTAATGGGGAAGTTAAACAACCTGTTTCTGATGCTCAGGCTTATAAGCAATTTGGGAATTCCGTAGCGGTTCCTGTATTAGAAGCAATTGCTGGGAATATGACAAACTTCATAGAGCAAAATGAATTGTTGGAAGAACATCAATTTAATGCTATTCAAGACTAGATTTAATGGAAAACGTTTCTAAAATTTTAGAATTAGTTAATAATTCTAAAGAAATATTCTTAAAAATAGTTTCTGCAAATGATGCTGGGCTAACTGGCACGCATCAAGGTGGGATTTACATCCCAAAAAATACTATTTCTATAATTTTTGACAAACCAGGAAAGAAAGGAGAGAACAAAGAGAGAATTATAAACATAGATTGGCTTGATGGCAATCAATCCAAAAGTTGCGCTAAATATTATGGGAGAGGAACTAGAAATGAATATCGAATTACTAGGCTAGAAAGAAAATTAAATTTAGACCATCTTTTTTGCTTAATTAAAATTGATGACGACAACTTTAAAGGGGTCCAATTGAATTATGATGATTCAATAAAATTGTTAAACCACCTTGACTTGAGTCTTGATAATTTAAAAAAAGGACTGATTTTTTCAAAAAATGTAAAAAGCAAATTATCATCAGAGAAATTAAATGTTCAATCTATGATTGAATTTGAAAATAACAATAATAATTCTGATTTAGAGATTGAGGCAACCTTTAAACCAAGAGCACGATTGCTAATTCAACTTGGAGACCAACTAATTAAAAACGAAAGTATTGCCATAGTAGAACTTGTAAAAAATTCTTATGATGCAGATGCAAATATTGTAAATATTTACATGGAGAATGTTGATGATTCTGAAAAAGGAATTATTATTATTGAAGATGATGGATATGGAATGTCTAGCGAAATTGTAAAGAATGTGTGGCTTGAACCTGGAAGTGATTTTAAATCCATAAAAATTCAAAATTCAGAACTTTCTCCAAAGTATAATCGATTGCCAATTGGAGAAAAAGGAATTGGAAGATTTGGCGTTCATAAGTTAGGTAGTACAATAGAAATGACTACTAAGTCAAAAAATAATAAAGAAGTTTTTGTAAAGATTGACTGGACAGATTTCAACAATTATAAATATTTAGAAGATGTTCCTATTAAAATTTATGAAAGGGAAAAACCAAAAATATTTAAAGAGAATACTACAGGAACTAATATTGTTATTAGCCATCTTCGTAAACAATGGGAAAGAGGAATTGCAAGAGGAGTTAAAAGGTCAATAACTGCTTTGGTTTCTCCTTTTGAATCTATTGATTCTTTTAATCCAAAATTTGACATATTTGACAAACCAGGTTGGTTTGAAGGTCTTCTAGATTGGAAGAAAGTAAAAGATTATTCATTATTTCATTTTAAAGTTACAATTGAAGGAAATAAAATTGTTGATTTTTTATATGAATTTACCCCATGGGAATCTATGCCTAAAGTTTCTTCTAGGGCAGTAAATAATAATGATAAAATTGTAAATACTTTTGTTGAAATAGAAAATTTAAAAGGACAAAAAGTAAACCTTGGCGCCCATGATATAGGTCGAATTACATTCGAAGGTTACGTTTTTGAATTAGATTCCTTTTTACTTAAAATGGGCGTTTCAGATAAATCTGGTTTTAAAACATATTTAAAAGAAAATGGAGGTGTTCGAGTATTTCGAGAAGGTCTTAGGGTTTATGATTATGGCGAACCAGAAAATGATTGGCTAGATTTAAACCTAAGAAGAGTTAATCAACCGACTAAAAAAATTAGTAACAATATAATTTTGGGTGCTATTTATTTAAATAGACAACAGAGTTCCGATTTAATAGAAAAAACTAATCGGGAGGGGTTTGTAGAAAATAGTGCCTATTTAGCTTTTAAAGATTCAATATTGCATACCATAGAATTGGTTGAGACCTTGAGATATATTGACAAGGCTAGATTAAAATCAATTTACGGTCCAACTCCTAAATCCGCACCTGTGATGCATTTATTAGGAAAAGTGCAAGAATATGTAAATAAAAAAGTGCGGGACCCTGAAGTCAAAACTGAGTTAAATAAGTATTTAGTAAAGATTGAATTGGACTACAAAAGAGTAACTAACAATTTACTAAAAGCAGCTGGTGCAGGACTAAGCATGAGTGTTGTAATTCATGAAATTGAAAAAATAATTGCGGAAGTAACTAAAGTAATACAAGCTGAGAATAGTTCGGAAAGATTAATGAAATTGGTTAAGCATCTTTCTTCATTAATCGATGGTTATTCTGAAATAATAAGCGAATCAAGCAAATCTTTTGAGAACATTAACTTAATTATTAATCAAGCATTATTTAATACTGAATATAGATTAGAGGCTCATAATATTGAGGTAATAAAAAAGTACGAATCTTATAAGGGGTCTAGTAATTTAAAAATAGCTAGAAATTTGTTGGTTTCCAGCCTTATGAATTTATTTGACAATTCAATATTTTGGCTTGAGAAAGCTGCAAAAGGAAATCAGAATCTTGCTAAAAAAGTTTTTATTAATCTTAGTGAAGATGATAAACATATTTACCTAATTATTGCTGATAATGGCACGGGGTTTTTAATACCAACAGAAGACATTGTTGAACCTTTTGTTTCAGCAAAGCCTGGGGGAATTGGATTAGGTTTGCATATTGCAAGTGAAATTATGGAAGCACAAAATGGAAGATTATTTTTCCCAAACTGGGGTGATTTCATTATACCAGAAGAATTTATGGATGGTGCAACTATAGTCTTTGAATTTAAAAAATAGCTATGAGTATACCTTTAAATGGGAGAATTGCAATAATAGAAAATGAACTGAAAGAAGCACTTCCGCTAATGAAAGCTTTTTCAAAGAACCAAATTCCTTATGTGTTTTATAAAGGTGATGATTTGACTTACCTCCCTAATGAAAATTCTCGATTTAACGATATAAGAATTTTATTTCTAGATTTAAATCTAATAGATAAGGCTAAACCCTCTGCAAAACAAGTGAAATCAGTTCTATTCGGTGTGCTCAAAAAAGTTATTTCAAAGGATAATTATCCGTATTCAATTATTTATTGGAGTAAACAAGAAAATGATTATTCAAAGACTTTAAAAGAACTTTTTGACAAAGAATTGAAAGACAGAGCTCCAATTTCCATTGAGAGATTTATCAAATCCAGTTTTTTTACCTTAAGTGGTGAGGAGATAAAAAATAATCTTGATTTGTTTACTGAAATACAGAAAGTCTTAGCCAAAGACCCTGTTTATTGGTATCTTTTAAATTGGGAAAACAACATTCATCTTTCTGCAGATAAAACGCTCCAAGAAATATTCAGTTCTTATCATAACTTTGATAATTGGTCTCATAATGCAAATCACTTAGTTAACAAGCTAGGAGTTAGTTACATAGGAAGGGATACCTACAATACTTCAAAACCAGATATTAAACTAAAAAGCAGTTATAGTGCGTTAAACATTGTTTTTACTGATACAGTTGAGAATTACACCAGTAATACTGATTTAAATGACATTAAAGAACTACCAGTTCCAAAAAGCGCTAAAAATTTAGATACAGTTTATAACATAAATAAAAAGCTTCTAATTTCAAATGAAAAGGAACCATTGTCCTATTCGGGCACCGTTATCGAAATTTTCGATAAAAAATTAAAACCCAAGTTTGAACAGTTATTAGATAATATTTTACAAAAAAAAGCTAAGAAACCAGATATAACTAAAACGTGGAAAAACATTTGGTTAAATGTAACTCCATTATGTGATACGGTCCAAGGCAAATTCATACATCATAGAATGATTAGTGGGTTATTGGTTGAAGAAGAGTTCTGTCGTTCTAGTGCAAAGATATTTTACAAAAATGAAGCTGTGTTCATATCCCCATCATTTGCTTATGACGGCAAAAATTATTCAATCGTTCTAGACTTCAAAGAATTTTTTACAAAGGACACTTTAGGTTACTCTAAAAATCGAAAGGCTATTTTTAGAATTAGACAACAGTTATTAGCGGAGGTTCAATCGCGGTTGGCAAGACACGTTAATAGACAGGGAGTATTATTTCTCGACTAATTTCAAAATTTTGGTTAGGTTGAAACGGCCTAAGAGAATTTTGGCAAAACAATAGGGGAGAGGAGCGTTAAGAATTTTAGGGGGCTGGTTACAATGATTATTGACCGCTGCATTAGTTGTATTGCCTTAAAGCAGTCTTAAATGTTACAATGGATCCTAAAATTTAGTGACCGACCCGTACATTGTTTTCAAAATTATCTGTATGCCTTGATTTTTTTGTTTCTTTTTTTATCAAGAAAAAAAGATAAATAAAAAACCTTAATGTTACGATGTTGAAATCCTATTTTACATAATGTTAGAAACACCTAAAGAAAAGCTTCAAATAAGACGAGAGGTTAGCAAGGGCTAAGAAATTATCTCGCAGAGTAATTTTTAGCTGTTGCGGCAAGCTGACGAGAATGCTGTAGAAAAAAATCTTGCACACATTTCCTCGAATACGGGAATTTTAAACGAATCTAAAAGGTTAGCTTTTAAATGGCGTTGGCTATGCGGCTGGAGATTGTGTTTAAAATAAATTGCCAGAGCAATTTGATTTTAAAAAGCAATGAGCGCATAGGCAGCGGCTATTTTACATAACGGCTAATTATGAGTACAGACGAAAGGTTTGTCGCCGGGGTTGACGAATTTCGAATTTAGGAATACATTTTATTCTGTGTGGAAAATTTCCGGCAGCGTAAATTAAAAAGGTTGATGACCCTGTAAGTAATTCTCTTAAAAGCTATAATCGTGAGGGATATTTTACATAATAGAATTATGACTTACAGCTAAAGGTTTGAACTTGAAATACTTATACATCAATCTGTATCATAATGTTCTGCGTTATGTAACTTTGCTTTGGTAAAGCAAAGTTTTCTGTATCGATTTTCCCTCAAATTTTTCTTTTAAAAGTTTCTTCTCAAAAGGTAATGGAACACTTATTACACGACACGACGGTAGGAGGGGAGTGTAATGTGTGTGGAATGGGATTCTATATATAATTGTCCTGTATGACTAAAAATAATGTTATATTTTCGTAAGCAAAATAGCACAATCAATTGAAATCTAAGAATAAGGCATTAAAAGCTGTTGATTTTTTCTGCTCCGCGGGTGGAGTAACCTGTGGTTTTAAAGAGGCTGGCGTCAATGTTTTAGGGGGTATAGATATAGACGCGGCCTGTAAAGAAACATATGAGAAGAATAATAAAACGAAATTTTTAGAAGCTGATGTTTCTAATCTTTCGAAAGAAGTTTTAGCAGATTTTTTTGGAATTAAACGAAACCAAGACGATTTGATATTTGTTGGTTGTAGTCCTTGCCAGTACTATTCCAACATAAAGACTATTAAGACAAAATCGAAAGAAACAAGATTACTCTTAGAAGATTTTCAAGATTTTGTTGCCTATTACAAGCCTGGATATATTTTCATTGAGAACGTACCCGGACTAGACAGAAAAAAAGATAGCCCATTGGGAAGGTTTAAGACTTTTCTTGCCAATGAGGGATACAAATTTGATGAGGGTGTATTAAATTCTAAACATTTTGGAGTACCTCAAAATCGAAGAAGGTACGTTCTACTTGCAAATCGCTTAGACAAGGAGTTAAAATTGCCATTAGGAGATATTGAAAATGTCAAGACGGTGCGTGATGCTATAGGTAATTACACATTATTTAAACCTATTAAGTCAGGGATAGCGGATGACACTCATTTTAAACACAGTACCGCTAGACTTACGGAAATTAATTTAAGGCGAATTTCTAAAACTGAAAAAGATGGTGGAGACAGAAGAAATTGGCCTGAGGAATTAGAGCTTGAATGCTATAAAAACCATAATGGTCACTATGACGTTTATGGTAGAATGTTTTGGGACAAACCGGCACCGACTATAACTACCAAATTCGTTAGTTATTCTAATGGAAGATATGGTCATCCAGAACAGGACAGGGCTATTTCAATTAGGGAAGGAGCTGTGTTACAAAGTTTTCCAATAAAGTATAAGTTTTATTCCAATAGTCAAGGCACTACTGCAAAAATGATTGGTAATGCCGTACCGCCAAGACTTGCTAAAAGTTTAGCCCTATCAATAATCAATTCTTTTAATGGCTAAAAAAAAGCAAGATAAAGTCGAAGAACTTGTAATGGAATTTGACCCAAATACTATTGAGCATTTGGGAATTAATCAATATTCAACCTTACCTCCTGTTATTGCCGAATTAGTATCAAATTCTTATGATGCTGACGCAGAAGAAGTTTCTATTTTTCTAAATGATGATGGTCAGAAAGAGATAATAATAGTAGATGATGGTCATGGAATGACTTTTGAACAAGTAAATAATCGATTTTTATTGATAGGCAGAAATCGGAGAACCACCGAATCTTCTCAAAAAAGTGAATCAGGAAAAAGACTTGTAATAGGTAAAAAAGGAATTGGCAAATTATCATTTTTTGGCATAGCTACAATAATTGAAGTGGAGACAATTCGTGACAAAAAATTGAATATTTTCCAAATGAATCTTGCAGCATTAAAAGAGGCAGGAAAAGTCCGAAAGAAATACAAACCTAAGGTAGTTGTAAAAAATAAGGCTACGAAATCCAAAGCAGGTACCAAAATTAAACTTACTTCAATAAAACGAAAGAGCTCATTTTCTCCCGAGGGGATTGCATTGTCGCTATCCAGATATTTTTCAGTCTTCGATGAGCCAGATTTCAGCGTAGCAATAACATATAATGGGGATGAAAGAAATATAGTCAATGTAGAAAATGACTTGAAATTTCAAGCCATAGATACCGAATTTACATGGGAATTCCCATTAAAAGAGCAACCAAAGGAATATGAATACTCCGATCAAATTTCTGGAAAGATTATTTCTGCCGCTGATACTATTCCATCAAAAATGGAAGGCATTGCTTTATTTTCAAGGGGTAAGCTTGTCAATGAACATTGTTTTTTCGATGTAAAAGCTTCAAGCCATGGTTATAAATATCTTACTGGTTGGTTAGATATAAGTTTCATTGACAATTGGGATAAAGAAGTTATTTCAACAAATAGACGCTCTTTAAACTGGGAAGATGACGATACTGTTGACCTAAAAGAATATCTAAACGCGGTTATCTATTCCATTTACAATGACCAAAGAAAGAAAAAAGAACAACAGAAAAAGAAGGAAATAGAACAGGTCATTAATGTTGACATTGATCAATGGATTTTGAATTTGCCCACGCATGAGCGGAAGCTTGCAAATAGCATCATTAACACAATTATAAAAAGTGAAAGCATAGAGACTAAAAAGGCTGGGGAATTAGTCAAATACATACAAGGATCATTTGAATTTGAATCCTTTAAAGAACTCGCAGCTGATTTAGAAACAGTTGAAAATATTGAATCAGATCAGCTTATTAAACTTTTCCAGGAGTGGCAATTGATTGAAGCCAGAGAGTTTTACAAACTAGCAAAAATTCGAGTAGAGACCATAAAGAAATTTGAGTACTATATTGAAACCAATGCAAGAGAAGTCCCGATTTTACATAGTTTCTTGAAACAATTCCCATGGTTGTTAGATCCAAGAATTATGAATTTCGAAGATGAAGTTACTTATTCAAAACTTTTGAAAAATCATTTTGTTGAAAAGAAAGTTCCGGAAGAAAATAAAAGGATTGATTTTTTATGTGTTGATTTCGCAGAAACAACTTTTATTATCGAATTGAAACGACCAAAAAGTCCGATTGGTAAGAAAGAATTATTACAGGGCACGGAGTATGTAACCTTCCTAAGAACGAAACTTGGCAATGAATTCAAAAAGAATGTTTACTGTTATATTATTGGAGAAAGATTTGTAAAAAAAGATGATTTATTGGTATTATCTGAGGGGTTAAAAACACAAGGCATATACCTTAAAACCTATACTGAATTGTTATCAAGTGCAAACAAATATCATCAAGAATTTATTGACAGATACGATCAACTTCAAAATAGAGGTGCTTAATGCAAATCGAGGAAGCTATAAGCACAATATTGCATTTAAAGGATGCTGCTCAAATTAGAAATTATATTGACTTCATACAATTTCCCTACTATCGTAATCTTGAAATCAACACACGAATAAAGTTTGATTTTCCTCTTACTGTTTTTGTAGGTCAAAATGGTTGTGGTAAAAGTTCAGCATTACATGCACTATATGGAACTGTTTGGGGTAAAACGCCATATGATTTCTGGTTTGACACAAAAGTTGATCCAATAGAATATTATGATGATGAGAGAAGAAGGCATTCTTTTTGGTATAGTTATGAAGATGCAAACAATAATAGAAAAGAAGTTGTCAAGGCCAGAATAAAACGAGAGGATAATCCGAACTACTGGGAGACTAGTAGACCATTGGTTTGGGCTGGTATGCAGCGAGCAGATGGACGAAGGAGTTCTCCAATCAGAAAAAATCTGGTATATCTAGATTTTAGAGCGGAACTAAGCGCATTTGATAAGTTCTTCTATTTTGGAGATCTTGGAAAGAGGAAGTCAAGAAATAAACAAGAGTTTATAAGGCTTAAATCTTCTTCCTTAAATAAACTATTTAGCGAACAGCTCCCATTCATAAGCTCTGTGACCAGAAACTTGAACGAACCACTTGAACATCTAAGTCAACAAGTGCTTGATAAAGTTTCGTACATACTAGGACGTGATTATACTAGTGGTACATCGATTAAACATAGACTTTATATTAATGAAGGGTATTCAGTTGTTTTCCAAACAAATCATGCCAAATATTCGGAAGCAAATGCCGGCAGCGGAGAAATGGCGGTCGTAAGGTTAGTGAAAGAGGTACTTGATGCTCCTAATTATTCTTTAATTCTTCTCGATGAACCAGAAGTATCTCTACATCCTGGCGCACAAATACGGTTAAAATCATTTTTGTTAGGGGAGATAGTCAGAAAGAAACATCAAATAATTTTAACGAGTCATTCTCCAATTTTGATTAAAGATTTGCCAAGGGAAGCAATCAAGGTTTTTTATCAAAATCCAAATAGCGGAAGATTTTTAGTAAAACAGGACATTTCTCCAGACGAGGCATTTTACCATTTAGAATATCCAGTTGATAACAGAAAAAATATTATAGTCGAGGATAAATTGGCTAAAGAAATAATCGATACTGTTTTAGACCATATTGGTGAGGCCACACAAAGCTTATTTCATGTGAGTTTTAAGCCAGGTGGGTGTTCCGTTTTAAAAAAAGAATTTATCAAAGTTTTCTGTAGAGAGCAAAATAGCAGAAATTATATAGTTTTTGATGGTGATCAAAAATTCGTAGATGAACATTTTAATTGGAGAATTCTAAATCATGAAGAGTTAAATACGGATAGATTACAACAAGAGATAAATATTCAGACAGCTGAGAACATTAGATTTTCAATTGATGGTGGTGTCGACGGCGGAAATGATAATCAACGGCTAGAACTTTCCCAAAACTACTTGGATTATTATCGTACGAATGTTTTTTATCTTCCAGAATTAATACCCGAGGACATAATATGGAATATTGAAAGAGCAGAACAGCTTATTCGAGTACAACTTTTAGATGAACTACAAGAGCAAGCCAAAATAGATGAAGTTAATGAGTTGGTCAATACCAAAACTAAATTTAGATTGATGTCTGAAATATTATATGGTAATGATGATGCTGAAAGTATACATTCGACGCATAAATTATTTATTCAATCTTGGCGATATCATCAAGATGAAAATTTCCAAGCGATAATAGCAATTATAAATTCTTTTGTTGGTAACTAAGCTTATTCTTTGTTACTGGGTGTTTTTGGCCTAAGAGAACTTTTGCTAAACAATAGGGGAGAGGAGCGTTAAGAATTTTAGGTGGCTGGCACTACATTTTGTTAACCGCTAAAATATTTCAACGAGTTCAAAGCGGTCTTAAGAGTTGGAATAGATCCTAAAATTTAGCGACCGACCCGTACATTGTTTCAAAAGTTATCTGTCAGCCTTGATTTTTTTGTTACTTTTTTTATCAAGAAAAAAAGTAAAGAAACTCACTTAAATGGAAGAATTTCAAAAGCAGGCAGAAGATATCTTAAGGTTAGAAATGACTAATGCAGGCCTTGAAATCAACGCAAAAGAAAACGGCAGGGAAGGAGTTGATTTTATCGTAAAAGGTGAAACCAAGCAAACAGAAATCTTTTTGCAACCCATGGACTTGATTGCACAACAAAGCTCAAAAGTTCCAAAAGAAAAGTTGGGCGAACCTAGAGAAAATCTTTGGGTAGCATTAATAGGTTTTATTCCCAACAAAGAGCCCTTGATATTTTTAGTTCCTTCTGAAACACTTGTGAAACCTGATGGTTTTATCTTTTTTGAGAATAATGTTGGAATGCATACATATTTATCAAATTGGGAAATAAAGGTCTTTACAAAAGGTATGGAGAAGTTAGGTGAGCATATAATCTACAATCAAATAGAGAATTTCAAATAACTCGCACATCTCTACATTATGTCAAATAGAATCTAAAGAAAGGTTTTTAGAAACACGAGTAGTAGCAAGGGCTTAGAAATTTGCTCGCAGAGAAATTTTAAGCTGTTGCGGCAACCTGACGAAATGGTCGTGAAAAATTTATCGGCAGATAGTTTCTCATAAATCGCATATTTCAAAAAAATCTAAAAGGTTTTGCTTTTTTTGGCGCTGGCCAAGCGATGGCAAATTGTGTTTAAAAATGAACGCCATAAAGCGTTTATTTTTAAAAAACAATCGAGCGATTGGCTGTGCGGCAATTTTACATAACGACTAATTATAGATACAGACGAAAGGTTTCTCGCTACGCCAGTTTTTAGAATTTTAAAATTTTCTAGAAAGATTGTTTTCTGTAAAAAATTTGAAGCTACGTAAATTAAAAAGGTTGATGACCCTGTTAGTGATTCTCTTAAAAGCTAGAATCGTAAGGGATATTTTACATAATAGAATTATAGCTTACAGCTAAAATGTTTAATTACAAATACTTATAAACCAATCTGTACTATAATTTATATTATGTAAAATAGAATATTTAAATACCACCCCATTCTCACGTCTCCTAGCATACCTCATGGTTAAGCAACAACTCAATTCTATTCAAAAAACCTACCAGATTATTTTAAGACCCGTAAATCTTTTACAACTCGATTTTCGTAGTTAATCGTTTTATATCGAAGTTAGTCGTTAACTTAAACGTTTATCGTTGACTATTCCATAATTTGTGATGTTTTTAAATTCCCCCTGATGTCGCAACAACTGTTGTTACATAATCCAGAGTTGTACTCTGTGTTGTACTTTTTTTCCGCCAATTGGTCTTCATTCTTCCTATTGGCAATCTTTGTCGTTATTTTATTTTTCTATTGGGAGTTTATTTTCCTACATAAAAAACAGGACTCTTGGTTAAAGCAAAACAAAGAGTTGATAGCGGAATATCAAGTTCTAAAAACGCACCTTAACGATTTCGGTCGGCAAGTTCCATGTTGTAAAAATTGCAATAAACGCGATATGCATCTATGGAATTTTCACAAACAGCTGCTGGTGGTTCGCTGTAGTTCTTGTAAAATGAACTATACTTTTGTCGAAGGGCAAAATCAATTGATTTTAAAAGTACTTTTTCAAATTGAGCAAGTACTGATTCTTTTCAACAATATCATTTCTTATCGATATCATCCTTTAGGAAAGTTACTCGCTAACGAGTTAAAATTAGATCTTACCGCATTGAGCAATTCTGCCACTCCCCTAGAAATCATACATTTTACCGCTCAGGGTGAATACATGACAACCCTTCACGCGACTAAAAATATTGACATCTTCGATTGGGAAGTCATTTCACCTGAACATTCAACACGTATTGCGGTTTAAAACGGGTTCGAAAAAAGCCCATTATTTCTATTGGACTTCTCTATATCAAGACAAACTTTTTAGGATTTTCATCGTGGTTAACCCCGTTCGTTATTTCATCATCAATACATCACTAATAACATGAACAATTCCGTTTGAAGCTTCTACATTTCCAAGAACGACCTGAGCCTTTTTGTTTTTTTCGTCCTTTATAATCAATTGCTCACCTTTCAGACTTGCTGTCAGTTCTTTTTCGTTAACGGTCTTAAAGGTGTATTTTCCACCAGAACCTTCTATGGCTTTTACCAATTTATCGGAACTTATCTCACCGGCGACCACATGGTATTGTAAAACGTTTGTAAGCAATTCTTTATTTTCCGCTTTGGCCAATTCCGCTATCGAGAGTTTTTTCGGTAATTTTTCAAAAGCGTTATTTGTTGGCGCAAAAACCGTGTAACTTCCTTTGGTTGACATCATTTCTACCAAATCAGCGGCTTTTAGAGCACTGACCAGCGTACTCAACTCTGCATTTTTACTTGCTATTGCCGCAATACTGGTTTCTCTTATCTTTTTACTCTCGGCCTCCGCTTTCATTTTCGCAGCGGCCGCATCAGCACTATCTTTTTTCTTTGCCGCCTGTTCTTCCATTTTAGCTTTTTCAGCAGCTATTTTTTTCTCGTCCTTACACGAGGTAAAAACGATACCGGAGGATATCGCAACTAATAATATTATTTTTTTAAAGTTCATATCATAATTATTTTAATCAACAGATGTATTGACTACAGTATTTTAAATGTGGCCAAAGAAGAACTATTCTTCACATCATTCCAATGATATCGGTAATTGGTCAGCATTGTTGACTCAAAAGAGTAAGTTGCTGACTCGAAGGAATAATAAAAATCTCTTGGAAAAGAAAAACCCCGAGGCAGAACCATCGGGACAATTATTTAGAAAGGCTTTTGTTAGTATACTCTTGCCACCTTTACATATTCTTTGACTTCATGGTGCAATTCATTGTATTCTTCAAATTGCTGCTGCACATTATCAATATACTTCATAACTTGAATACCCTGTTCTTTTAACATGGTCAACAAATTCTCAGTGTTCGTGGCAAGCTTGTTGAGCCCACTTTGAAGATCTTCCTTTTTTTCGAAAAGATCAACAGTATTGGGTACGCAACGATACGAATTTAATTGTTGCTGCAACTGGTCTACGACCACTCGCTTTCTTTCCAATTGGGCTACTACAAATTGTTTTTCGGTATTTCTCAAGCTTATTATTTTAAAAGATTAATATTACGTGTACGAACACTTCGAACAAAATAAAAGAAATAATTAAACCAATCGTGCACGTTTCCAAGGTTTTAACCTTTTATTAATACTCTTTTCACGGTTTCATAATATGTGGGCGGAAAATCAGTAATAACGCAATTCAAATCTCAAAATTCACCAATACGGCACCATTAGGCATCTGGTAAACGCCAAATGCCAAATTGATATTGTACTGATTGTGATTAATTCGTTTACCGGATATGACTTCCTGCATTTACATCGATCGTAGCCCCTGTTGCATGATCCATTAGACCATTGCACATCAGCGCAATCATCGGGGCCAAGTCTTTGGGTTCGGTCAATTTATTCAACGAAATTTCATCGAGAACGCGCTCCTCACCGTATGTTTCAATAAAAGTCTCAGCCATTTTGGTTCGTGTAAATCCTGGGGAAACAACGAACGATTTGATATTTTGTTTTCCGAAAGAACGGGCAACGCTGCGCGCCAATGAAGTAAGCCCTCCCTTTGAAGCGGCGTACGCCAAATACTCTTCCGTTTCTCCTCGAAAAACCGCCCTACCACCAATATAGATAAATCGACCTTCGCCTTGTTTTTTAAAATGGTCCAATCCGAGTTTTGTCAAAAGACCTACGGAATCTAAATTGATCGCCATGGTTTTCTTCCAGACTGTGAGCCATTCTGCGGAAGTCATCGTTGTTGAATGTGATAAAAAAACACCGGCGTTCAAGATGACAACATCGATTTTTTTAAAAACGGTTTCCACTTTATGAAAAAGCTGGTAAACTTCATTTTCTCTCGAGAGGTCGGCCTGAAATATTTTCGAACCGTTCCCGTGGCAATCGACCAATTGCTGAGCAGCTTTTTTGTTCGTGTTGTAATGTACGGCTACTTTCCCTCCCATTTGCATCAGATAGTCGGCCACTCCCCTTCCGATTCCGTCTGAAGCGCCGGTCAATAAGATGTTCTTGCCTTCTAAATCTATTTTTGTGGAACTCATTTCGCTTATATGTATACCCTGATTTTTTGCGAGGGCTAAGAATCCTTCAAATAATGATCTGAACCGTCTAACCAATCTTCTCGAATGGGCGCCCATGTATCGGTTTCCTCGACATCGCCAACCATTAGTGCTTCGTGCGGCACATTGGGTGGAATAACCACGACCTCACCCGCTTTGACGTCGATGACCTGTTTTTTGTCGGCACCAAACCAAAAGCGGATCGTGCCCGAGAGCACGTTGGTTATCTGTTCATTTTCATGATGGTGCAAAGGTACTTTAAAGCCGTCTTTGAACTTCATTTTGGCAACCATTACCTTTTCCCCATAGACCAACTGACGTTGCATTTTCGGGGTCACTATTTCCATTGGCACATCGTCCCAACTTATTTTATTGATCATTTTTCGGTGTTTGCAGAAAAAGATACCATTTTTTAGGAAGTAATAAAAAAAGCCATTCGCTATTTGCAAATCGGCCTTAGTTAAAAATTGAAAAGCGTTCTATAAAACTTTTACGCTGAACGCATTAAGTCCGTTTTGTCCTTCTTGTAAATCAAAATGAGTTCATTACATGTTATTTTATAATAATGTCTTTTAGATTTGAAGAGGAGCCTTTTAAAAGATGTCGCCCCAGAATTTAGGGCTTGATTGAGAAAAAAAAGACCCGTTTACCATTCGATAAACGGGTCTTTGAATCAAATTTTAAGCGTTGTTATATAATTTTTACATTTATAGCGTTTAATCCTTTTTTACCTTCTGCTAGGTCGAATTCTACTTGATCGCCTTCGCGAATCTCATCTACCAATCCAGAAATGTGAACAAAATGTTCAGTGCTTGAACCTTCTTCAGTGATAAAACCAAAACCTTTGGTGTCATTGAAGAATTTTACAGTTCCTTTACTCATTGTAATATAATTTAATATTAATAATTGTAGTATCCTTTTCAATTATGATGCCACGATTTGGTTGAGGTACCACTACCCTATTATCTGGCACTTGTATTTTCTTCTATCGCCGAGACATCTCCCTCGTATCGTATGGTGAAACGTTGTGAACTATTGATCAATAAGTTTCCTCTCTGATTACGAGACAATACTAGACGGCAGCGATAGGTTTCAATTTCTTTTGAAATATTAAATGTAATGCTGTAGCTAAGTTTATTCTCGTCCCTTTCAATTTTCAGGTCTTCTGGCACTCCTTTGAAATCGATTCCGCTATCCGAACCATATCCACCACCCATTTGGCGCTCACCGAAATAAGGCAACTGTGCGGATACCGTGTCACCTTCCATTCTAAAATAATAGCTACTGCCGGTGATATTGATTTGAGCCGCCGAGCTGCCCGGTGGCATCAAACCGCTTTGCATAATACTGTTCATCGCCAGTGTAGGCAATGGGCGTGCCCATTCAGCTTCAAAAACAAACTTTTTCGAAGTTATCATTTCATCGAGCGCTCGACTTTTTGCAGTGGGCTCCATGATTTTATTTGCTGAGCCGCATGAACCAAGTAGCATTATGGCTAAACTAAAACTAAGAAGTACATAACGAATTTTCATAGCATCCTATTTACTGAAATTTACACAAAAAGCAGTCCAAATTCAGTGCTGCGATAATTTTTTAATGATTCTTTAGCAAGATTTACTTTGAAGGCTGCCGAATGCAATGTAACTTTAAGAAAAGAAATCAAATGAACATAATTTTTGAATATCATAATGTTGCGGCGAGTTCGCGGCTGGAAGAATTTACCGAAAAACAGATCAATAAACTCGTAGACAAATACGATTTTCTAGTACGGGCCGATATTTTTTTCAAAACGGAGAATACTTCTGACGAGGCAACGGGGAAAATCTGCAACATACGCCTAAGCGCACCGGGACCCAGACTATTTGCTGAGGCGAGCCACGCTTCTTTCGAAGCTTCGGTAAAAGAATCGGTAGGTGATCTCGAAAGGCAACTTCGAAAAAGAAAGGAAAAAATGAAGTCCCGCTAAAAACGGGACTTGTATCCTATATAATGTAAATAAAGGTTGGTTTACTTATTTATTTTGATTTACGGTCTCAGGATCATCGTCTTCGAACTCGATTTCCGCAAAAGTTCTATTGATCTTATCTGAAAAAGGATTCTCGTTCAGCTCCCGCAGCAAACGCTGTCGTCGGCGATCTGATATATTCAAGGTATCCAATACGCTTTTGCGATGCGCTGCGATTTCGCGCCGCTCAAGCTTTAATTGCTTGCGTTCTTCCACTGATAACATAAAGTCGGATTCGAATTTTTCCATGACCGTATATTTCTGAACGTTGAGATTTTCCTTTTGCGTAGATTGCATATCGCTTTGGGCATTTAAACCGACAGCGATTAAAAATAAAACAATTAGATTAAGGCCCCTTGCTAATTTCATTTCAAAGATTTAGTGATGCGTGGCATCCAATTAAAATTACGAATAAAACACATAGCGCTTCAAAATAATGCAAGTAGGTGTAGGCTTGGGGGTTAATTTTTATCGTCCGTGTTCACATCGTCGTCGAATTTGGTATCGACGGTCATGGCTTTGGATAGGCGTTCCGAAATTCCATTTTTGTAAAGTTCCCGCAAAAGTCTTCTTCGCTTTCTATCTGAAACATTGAGTGTATCGATAATAGCGCGCCTTCTTTTGATTTCCTCTCGATGAACTTCAACCGAGGTCATAAAATTAGGCTCGAACTTCAGCATCAACGGACCTTCTTCCTCTTCCCCGACCGTAAAGTCGGTATCTTTTTTTTCAGATTGTTGTGCAACGGCAGAACTTAAACCGGCCAAAAAAACCGAAATGCAAGACAAAAGGAAAATACTTTTTTTCATTTTCTAATAGTGTTCTCTGTGCAATGTAGAAAAATATCCTTAAACAGCAATATTGGAGAGGGTCACGGGTGATTTGACGGCTATTGGGAACCAAATATCGATGGATTTTAAAAACTAAGCCAACCATTGATGACATTTCCGAAAGCTGCTTACGACAAATTCGATAACTTTGATACACTACTTGAAATACGTTCGCTATGAAATTTAAACTGTTTTTGTTTCTACTGACCCTCTGTCCTATCATGTCTTTCGGTCAGTCTAGCATCAAATCTGCAAAGATTACATTCAACTTTGAGTCAAAAGATGTCGACGGCACTATTTCGAGTTTTAAATCTGAATCGAAAATAGATTTAGAAAACCCCGAAAATTCAAAACTTAAAGGTTCTGTATCTGTCAAGAGTATCAAAACAGGCATATTTCTTCGTGATTGGTCATTGAAGGGAAGCAAGTATTTCGATGAAGATTTGCACCCTAGAATTAATTTTGTGAGTAATTCGGTTACTGCCGATTCTGATGGTTTTATCGTAAAAGGCACCTTGACCATCAAGAATATCGATAAGCCCATGACCATCGATTTCACAAAAAATGGAACGAAACTGGTTGGTAAGGCTACGGTGAATTCCTCAGATTTCGGTATCAACATCAAAAAGAATCCCGAAGACAACAAGGTTGCCGTGAAGATTGTTTTTGAGCTTGAATAGCCATAGCATTTCCTATTTCGAAGTTTTCCATTAACAATTAGAAAAGGATGCTTAACTTCGCACCCTTAAAATTCCGACTATGTGGGTTTGGGGTATATTTATTGCCTGTGTTCTCGTTTTTCTGGCACTTGATTTGGGGGTTTTTCATAAGAACGAACATGTTATACGTAGTAAGGAAGCCGGTATTTGGACGGCCATTTGGGTGACCATAGCCCTAAGTTTCAGCGGAGTTATTTACTGGTTATTTTCAAACGGGCTGGTGAACAATCCCACTGGGCTGGCTCCCAATGATGCCGTTTTAAAGTATGTAACAGGCTATCTGATTGAGCTTTCGCTGAGCGTTGATAATGTGTTCGTTATCGCCGTGATTTTCGCGTCTTTTAAAATACCGCCTATTTACCAACATCGCGTATTGTTCTGGGGTATTTTAGGTGCCATTATTTTTAGGGCCTTGATGATTTTATTCGGTGTAGCACTGATTACAAAGTTCGAATGGATAATCTATGTTTTCGGTATTTTTCTTCTATGGACGGCCTTTAAAATGCTAAAATCGGAAGACAATGACTTTGACCCCAAAAAATCATGGGTGTTCCGACAGATAAAAAAGGTCTATCCGATAACAGGAACGATTCAGGGGAATCAATTTTTTGTTAAGCGTATGGGCATTAAAGCTGCTACTCCACTTTTCGTTGCTTTAATCGTAATTGAATTGACCGATATTCTTTTCGCTTTAGACAGTATTCCCGCTATTTTGGCCATCACTGCAGATCCGTTCATCGTTTTCAGCTCGAATATCTTGGCCATTTTGGGCTTGCGCTCAATGTATTTTTTGATTTCTAGAATGCTGGATAAGTTCCGTTTTATCAATTACAGCTTGGTCATCATCTTGGCATTCGTTGGTTTGAAGATGTTATTTTCGAGTTATATACATCTACCGGAATGGGTATCACTTACAGTCATTTCCACGGCCTTAATCGGCGGTATTGTAGCTTCTCTGCTTATACCTGAGCAAGAGAATTAAGTTGACACCGAGATTATACATAATGTGTCTGCACTTGCCTGATATAATCCAATACTCCTTTGCGCAACTCTATGAAATCTTGCAATTGGTTTGCGACAGTATCTACTAGATCTTCAAGGGTGTTTTGCTGTTGCGAGGCCGATGAGATAATTTTATCATTGTCGTCTTTGAGACTTTCCATTTTTTCCTTTAGCGACTGTAAGCTTTCGAAAAGGCTATGGGTACAAGGCTCGCAGGTGTATGATTTTAACTTGTTGCTCAATTGAACGATATCTTTGTTCGTTCGTTGCAAACGTAAGATTTCATTTGCCTTGGTAGATTTGCCTCTGGTTTCTGTTCGTGAGAGCGTTTTCATGCACTAGATTTTGGGTTCAACAATACCGTTTCGTTTACAATACGATTCGAATTAAATTTTGAATTTCAGGCTTTGGTTGAATGTTGCTTAAAACTTACCCTAAGAATATTAAGCCATTTTTAAACGACTTTCCAAAAGGCACTTTCACTTCTATATAGTCTCTCGAGTGACCAAGCAATAATTACGTTGGAGATATTAAGTTACAAAAAATGTAGGAATAAAGAAAAAAAATATTCAACTAGTTTCAAATTTAATATTTACTGTAGGCCGGAATAACTTGCGATGACTGCAATTTAATAGGGGTCGGCTTTGAAAATCGTTAAATAAACTTTTGCTACCAACCAGTTGCCCGCAGGAAAATACAAGGCAAAGAACATCGCCATACCCAAACTAAAATTTCTGATATTGAAAAATTGGTCCAACAAATTGTCGGGGTAGGCATATGAAGTTTCGAGGGCGTATCCCCCAAATTCCAAAATGCACATAGCTATTAGTCCGTATGCATATTGGGTATGAAAAGGTAGGCCTCGTAAAAGCAGTGAAATCGGTACCATGTATAAAAGATAGCAGGTAATGATTTGCCAATGGTAGGTGAACTTGGCAATTTCCATTTCGGTTCCGAACCAGTTCATGCCCAGACCCCACATGAAATAAATAATACAATAAACAAGAATCAAACGCTTGTCGACATTCAATTTCCGTTTTGCAAATGCTATGAATTCCCCCATAGACTTTATTTCTCGGAAAGCTTTCCTTCAATGATTGCCAAGGCATCTTTTACAGTTACCATCTTGTCCATATCCTCGTTCTCAAGCGTGATATCAAAAGCATCCTCAACGTCGAGAACAATATCCACCAAATTAGCCGAATTGATATTCAATTCCTCTATAAAATTGCTTTCTTCGGAAATCCCATCCTCAGAAACATCTTCAGGAAGATAAATCTTGATAATATCACGGAGTTTTGCGTAGTGTTCTTGATGCATGTAAAATTTTTGGAATTTTCGTAATTCTGATTGTCATACTGAATCTGTCGAAATATCAGTCGTTGAAAGCGGCAAAAATAACACAAGCATTCACATCGCCAAAGCCAAAGCTTGCTTTTGCCAATACTTTAGGTTGGTAGGCAATAGTTTTTTGAGGGATTCTACTGGAATCTATAATCTTTAAAATTTCCGGGTGCAGATCTTCACAATTGGCGTTACCATAGACCTGTCCGTTTTTGAATTGCAAGATCGAGGCCACACATTCAATACTGCCGGCAGCGGCCAAGCAATGCCCTACAATGCCTTTTGTCGAGTTGATATACGGAAAGTTGAGTCCTGTTTTGTTTAATGCGATGCCCCAATTTTCGATTTCGGTCGGATCTTTCGAAGTTGCTGTCAAATGACCGTTGATGGTATCGATATCGGAACTTTGAATTCGGGAGTTTTCAATCGCCTTGACAATACACCGTTGTACGGCTAAACTGTTCGGGGCGGTCATACTGCCGCCGCCTCTTTGACCACCACTGTTGACAGCACCACCCAATACTTCGGCATATATTTTGGCACCTCTTTCGGTTGCGCTTTCCAAGCTTTCCAAAACCAAGGCCCCTGCCCCACTTCCGGGTACGAAGCCAGCTGCGGAAGCACTCATCGGTCTGCTAGCTTTCTCAGCATTATCGTTATACTTTCTCGGGAGTATTCGCATGGCATCGAAACCCGCCCATACATAGGGGCCACTATCACTACAGCTACCAACTAACATTCGTTCCGCCCTGCCAGAAGCGATTCTATCATAGCCCATCAGAACGCCTTCTGTACCCGTTGTACACGCTGCGGAGTTCGTAGTTACCTGATTTCCACAACCCAGAATGCCACCCAAATAAGCACTTATTCCGCTAGACATTGTCTGAATTACGCTCGTACTACCTAATCGACGCACATTCTTATCGTCTATCTGATAGATGGCCTCACGAAACTTATCGACTCCCAAAGTCCCTGTTCCGAAAAGAATGCCGCTTCCCCAATCGGGCTCTTTGTTCGTTTCAATGAGCAATCCGGCATCTTTCCAGGCATCGGTGCCGGCAATGACCCCATAGATGATTCCCGAGGCATTCAATCCGCGTAGTTGCAAAGGGGTGAAATAATCATCCGCCATATTCGAGGGCACCAAAGGTTCACCGGCAATTTGACATGCAAAATTCAGGTCGGCCAATTTGGGTTGAAATCGGATTCCGCTTATCCCATTTTTAAGGGAAGTTGAAAAAGCATCCAGTCCAATTCCGTTTGGCGCACAGACTCCCAAACCTGTGATGACCACCCTCCTACTCATCTCCGTCTTTTTTCAACATTCCAGCCAAAACACCTTTGCAAACCAACTCACCTTTTTCATTATGCATCTTTACCTTACATTTCAACTTATTGAATCTAAAATAGACTTTGGACGAAGTAATAGTAACTTTTTCATTGGGATATACGGGAACATAAAATTCCATCTCTGAGCTGCTCATTCCGATTTTCAAATCTTTGATATTATTAGGCCCCAATAAAAAGATACCTAGGCATACGAGTCCGATTTGGGCACAACACTCTGTCAAAATCACTCCCGGGGTAACCGGATGATTCTTAAAATGACCTTTGTAAAATTCGGAACGCCCGTGAAATGTGTAAAAACCTTTTGCTCTATTTTCATCGATTTCATCCAAACCATCTATAAACAAAAAAGGTTTAGAGTATGGGAGGTTTTTTATGATTTCGTTGTACTCCATCTTAATATTGGTCTGTCAGTCGCAGCCTATTTGAGAGCAAAAAACTATCGGCTGCACTCAAAAGGGGACATCGGTTTATTTATCGCAAACTCTCGCCTCCATCGACTTTGATAACCGTACCCGTAATCCATTTGGCTTCTTCAGTAGTCAGCAAATAGGCAACATTCGCCACATCTTCTGGGGTCGTTAGTCTTCTGTTCGGATTCCGCTCCAATGCACTTTCCTTTAGTTTTTCATTACCCGGAATCATTGCAAACGAACGGGTCTCTGTTATCCCTGCCTGGATGCAGTTACTCTTGATGCCAATCGGGGCGAATTCCAAAGCGATATTTCTTGAAATGGCCTCAAGCGTAACTTTTGCCGCCGAAACCGCCGCATAACCTGGCCAAGCCTTTGTATTTCCCTCACTAGTAAATGCCATGATTCGTGTATCACCTCCAAACAAATTTGCAATCTTTAAATCACGGGTCCAATCATAAAGGCTTATGGCCATTGCATTCAATGTGATTTCAAAATCTTGATGATCGAGCGTTGCTTCCTTTTCACTGTGCATAGGTTTCATGCTACCTTTGGCGACACTATGCACGAGTACATTTATCTTATCTCCTTCCGATAGAAACTCAATCAATTCCGTAATCATCTCAGTTCTTCTGTCGGAATTTGTGACATCTAAATTAAAACTTTTTAGTTGGACTCCATTTGAAGTGATTTCTTGAAAATCATATTCAATACGCTCTAAATCAGACCTTCTGTCTCTATGTGCTACTACAATATTGAAATCATGAGCTGCTAGTTTTTTTGCGGTGGCCAAACCAAGTCCGCTACTACCTCCCAAAATCAACGCCCATTTATTTGTTGCCATAATTAAATATAGAAATCATTCTTCGAATTCGCACGAACCTTAAAATCAATTTACCATTCAAGCAAAACCCTTTGGGCCGAAAACCCGGGACCGAAACTCAATATCAATCCCTGCTCACCAGACTCAATGCTCTTTTCCATAAATCGTTCCAACACATAGAGAACGGTGGCACTGCTCATATTACCGTATTGTCTTAATACTTCTCTGGTATCATCGATGTTCTTTCCGAGTTTTCCAAAAAGCGCTTCAACGGTTTGAACAATTTTACGACCGCCCGGGTGAAAAATCAGATGGTCGACGGCTTCGATAGACGTTCCATGTTTTTCCAAAAAGGGATGGACAATATCAGGGAAATGTTCGGCTATCGTTTCTGGAACGCCAATATCAAGAATCATTTTTAGTCCGTGATTGGTGAGGTCAAACCCCATCATTTGCGTGGCGTCGGGGAAGTGATACATCTCGCTACCTATCAATTCTGGCCCAGCCGCATTTTCTTCCGAAGAAAGTAAAACACATGCGGCTCCATCTCCAAAAATAGCAGCACTGACCATATTCGCCATCGAATAGTCGTTGAGTTGAAAAGTAGCCGTAGGACTTTCTACCGCTACGACCGCAGCTCTCTTACCTGGATTGGATTTTAAAAAATTACTTGCATAAATTAAACCGGAAACCCCTGCAGCACAACCCATTTCGGTCACAGGAAGACGAACAATATCTTGACGTAATTTCAAATCATTGATGAGATAGGCATCCAAAGAGGGAATCATGATGCCCGTACAGCTAACGGTGATGATATAATCCAACGAATCGGGCGACCAGTCTTTTTTATTCAAGGCACTTTCCAGTGCTGCTTTCCCTAGTTTTTTCACCTCGCGAACGTAAATATTGTTCTTATCCTCAAAAGAAGTAGCGGTAAATACCTCTTCGGGGCTCATGATGCTATAGCGTCTATCAACGGCTGCACCTTCGAATATCTTAACCACTTTACGTCTAAAACGTTGGTCTTGGCCCGAAAGCCATGTCTCGACCAAAGGGATGATATCTGAAGTATCCCGGTGATATTCAGGTAATTCTTTGCTAACAGCGGTTATATGAACTCTATTCATAAATTGTTGGTCGTATTGCTCGCATGACCCATACATAACGAAAAGCCCATCTCGAACGAATCGAATGGTCAAACCCCGAAACACCTTTGGAATATTGAGTCAATTCTTTTTTTAGAAACCCACTGCGTATGGAAATCAAACCATCGTTTTTCGCAATTTTGGTTCGGATAAAAATAAGGCTAAACAACCTAAAAAGATAGTAGGCAACGCGACTTCTTTGCAAGTCATTGATTATAATTCCGATTTGTCCTATTTCGGTCAGTTTCTTTAGAAAATCCGGGATCTGTGCAGCTGCAATATGGTGCATGGTTAGCGTCGAAATCACAATATCGGCTTGAAGTGAAGTATTTTCGTGTTTAATAATATCGACTACTTTATATTCTATTTCAGGATATTCAGTGGATGCTTCTTTGGCCAAGACAATTGCCTTTTCATTTAAATCGATTCCGGTAAGTTGAACTTTCAATCCTCTTTTTCTGAAAATCGTACAGACCTTTCTTAGCATTTCGCCGTTGCCGCAACCAATATCCATAATCGAATAGTCTTCTTTTGGGTTTTCAATCACCAATTTTTCAATGGCTTCAAAAACACCTTGATTCCCTCCCAGCATACTGTTTACCCGGTCAAGGTCGGTATACGTATCTTTTAAATCATTTATGGACAATTGGTCATCATCCATCAATTCGTCTTCGCGAAGTCTTTTTGAAAAATCCATTATAGTTCTATCGGTTTACCATGTGTTCGTTCAATTAACGACCGCAGTAATCGCGGAGATTTTACGGCTGTTGCTATTGCCACCTTTGAAAGTGTTTCGTTCATCAGTATCGACTGGGCTTTTCGTCCCACCCATAAACGTTGTCTGAAAGTTTTGTTCCAAACATCTTGGTAATCTGACTCTAACTCAGTGCGTTGGTATCGTTCATTTTCAAAATAGCGATGAATCAAATCAGAGGCTAACTTTGCACCATGAATGGCCATCGCCATACCATTTCCGCAAAGCGGATGAATCAATCCTGCCGTATCGCCACACATCAATACATGGCCTTCGCTAGCCTTTTTTGGTTCAAAAGAAATTTGGGCTATAGTCATCGGTTCTCTAAAAACAGGTGTCGCTTTTTCTAAAAAAGTAGCTAAATACGGGTTTTTTGCCACAACCTGGGAATTAAAATCACTGATATTCCTAAATTTTTGAAAACTTTCGTAGTTGGCCAAATAGCAAAAATTTACAACCCCCGACTCTGTTCTTGAAAGTCCGCCATAACCACCTTTGAAATTGTGTAAGGCCACCAAATTATTAGGGAAACTATTGTAGCGATAATGAGCCTTGACCCCAAGCCACGAAGACTTCTGCTGAATGAAATCACGCTTTAAGGTTTTATCTAAACCACTTCGTTTACCGTATGCCCCTATTGTAATCTTAGCCGTGTGAACTTCCTTTTTATCAGTCACCACTTTAAATTCATCGTTTTGAAAAGATATCGACTGAACCACTTGAAATATAAAGTCGGCACCCAAAGAAAGTGCCCGGTCGTAAAGAATACTGTCAAAGGTGTAACGGCTGATTCCTAAACCGCCTAATGGTAATTTAGTCGACGCCGTGTCGCCATCTTTGGTACTCATTAACAAGTTTGTAATATCAATTGCCCCGAATTTCCGCAAATCGACCCCCAAACTTTTCAAGTAAGGTCTTATTTCGTTCGAAACATACTCCCCGCAAACCTTATGATGGGGATAAGGCTTCTTTTCAACAACTAAAACAGAGTGTCCACTCAACCTAAGGTCAATTGCCGCGGTCAATCCCGCAAGCCCTCCTCCTACCACAACAACATCGTACTGCTTCATAAGAGTAAGATAGCCATTAAAACAAAAAACACGACCGTTGCTGGTCGTGTTTTTCAATTACAGGAAGACTTTATCTTATTTTGTTGATTGCGCAGCCTCTTCTTTGAGTTCTTCGTTCGCGACAATAGCCAATTCAACCCTACGGTTTTGGGCTTTTCCTTCACTAGTTGCATTATCGGCCTTGGGTTGTGCCTCTCCATACCATTTTGTAGTAAACCTTCCATTATTGATACCCTCTGAAATCAAATAAGTAGTTACCGACTCGGCACGTTGTTTGGAAAGATTCATGTTGTAATCATCTGGTCCGGCACTATCGGTATGACCTTCCACCAAAATATAAGACTTCGGGTACTCTTTGAAAATACCAGCCAACTTATCCAAAGTCTCAATTGAAGCCCCTTTTATATTCGATTTGTTCGTGTCGAAATGTACGCCTTGGCCTTGGGTAAAGGTCACATTGATTCCCTCGCCGACACGTGTAACCTCGGCACCAGGAATTTCCTCCTCGATGCGTTCGGCCTGTTTGTCCATTCGGTTACCGATATAACCGCCAGCGACACCGCCTATGGCAGCGCCAATAATTGCTCCTAGAACTGTATTGTTGCCTTTACCGACATTATTGCCGAGAACACCACCAATTACGGCTCCCGTAGTGGCACCCACGGTAGCTCCTCTTTGTTTATGGCTCGTGTTTTTAACGGCTTTACAACCAACGATCAAGCTGGCACACATTACGATGTAAATACTATTTCTTATTATTTTTTGCATGGGGCAAATTTTTATGATTTTTTATTGAATTTATAAACGATATTGACCACTTCGCCATCAACAGTGGCGTTTGACTTTAGTGTCATTTGCTGTTCTGTTAGACTGGTAATGTTCAACCGATAACCCAATCCACCGGATATATCCTTGTAATTTTCGTCAATCATCTTAAACTGTAACTGACTGGAATAGTTTTCAGGATTATCGACTACGGACCAACGTATCCAACGGTCACCACCATTACAAAGCGTGGAGGATGCTATTGCATACTTGCCAGTACTATTGTTGTTCCTGAAAAACCACTCGCTGTCTTCAAAGCAAATATCTTCAGCATCATTAAATAATGTGGATTTGAAATTACCTGAAGCGTTTTCATACGAAACATCTTCTAGCGTCCAAGTTCCATCAATCAGTTTTCTCTTTTCAAGAGCTGCTTTAGGAGCTTTACACGATGCGCCGAATATCAATAAGGCGGCCAAAGCAAAAAAGGTTTTCTTCATTTTATATTTATTTCGGGGTTTACCTATATACGCGAAGCGCATAGTTTTTGACTTCTACTTTAACGAAGAATTTCAAAAAATATGCTGTCGTTTATCGAAAAAAAGAGAAAAACACTTAGGGGGAGACAATGACTTTTAAATACTAATAGTCCATCAACTTGAATAATTCAGTCATAAAGCGTTCTTTCGGCAAATAATTGTCTTCAAGGGTTTTAGAGAAGGGAATCGGCGTATCTAGACTTGCCACCCTTTTTATGGGGCCATCAAGGAATTCGAAACAATTTTCCATGACCGATGAAGAAATATCACTGGCAATACCTCCGAACAGACTATCTTCCTGAAGGATGATCAATTTACCGGTTTTCTTTACCGAGTCGTAAATTGCTTCTATGTCCAAAGGCATCAATGTACGAAGGTCCAACAGGTCGGCGGAAACATCCGGATGCTTTTCAAGGGTTTCCAAAGCCCAATGCACCCCGGCACCGTAAGTCACAATGGTAATATCTTCCCCGGTTCTCAGTACAGATGCTTTTCCAAAGGGAAGGGTATAATAATCGGTTGGCACATCTTGATAGACACTACGATATAAAGCTTTATGTTCAAAGAAAAGCACAGGATTCGGATCATTGATGGCGGTGGCCAGCAACCCTTTTGCATCCTTGGGAAAAGCGGGGTATACAACCTTCAAGCCAGGAGTTTTCGTAAACCAAGCTTCATTCGTCTGCGAGTGAAAAGGACCGGCTTGAACTCCCGCTCCACAAGGCATTCGAATGACCACATCTGCATTTTGACCCCATCGGTAATGCGACTTCGCCAAATAATTTACAATGGGGTTAAAACCCGAACTTACAAAATCAGCGAATTGCATTTCCACTACTGCTTTCATACCGTATATCGAAAGCCCCATAGCTGCAGAAACTACTGCGGACTCGCAAATTGGGGTATTTCGAACCCTTTCCTTTCCAAAGTCTTTTACGAAGCCATCTGTGATTTTAAAGACTCCTCCATATTCGGCGATGTCTTGTCCCATAATGACCAAATCACCATTCTTTTCCATCGATTGTCGCAAACCCTGTGATATGGCATCGACCAAGCGTATATGTTCTACTTCTTCATCGAGTGCTACCTCTTGATATTCAAAGGTTTTAAAAACGTCGTTAATCTCCTTGTTCTTATCAAGTTCTACTGCTGCCTCACCGAATGCCTGCTGAAGGTTATCATTGATCTCTTCTTCGATTTTTTCACGAAGCGTTTGAATCTCTTTTTTGGTAATCAATTTCGCCTTTAACAAAAAGCGTTCATAGTTTTCAATTGGGTCTTTTTCCGCCCAATCTTTCAATAGCTGTTCAGGAACATACTTAGTCCCACTAGCCTCTTCATGCCCGCGCATACGAAATGTATTGAATTCTAAAAGCACAGGTTTTGGTTTTTTACGCATGCTTTCGCAAAGGGTGTTAACCATAGAATAAACATCTAAAATGTTATTCCCATCAACTATATGTGATTCCATGCCATACCCGACACCTTTCTCCGCTAAATTCTCACATCGATACTGTTCACTTGTGGGCGTAGAAAGCCCATATCCATTATTTTCGATACAGAAGAGTACCGGCAGGTCCCACACCGCCGCAATATTCAGGGCTTCGTGAAAATCGCCCTCACTAGTTCCACCTTCGCCAGTAAAGACAACGGTTACCGATTGTTGTTTTTTTATAACGTTTCCGAGGGCTATACCATCTGCCACTCCTAACTGTGGCCCTAAATGAGAAATCATTCCCACTATCTTGTACTCTTGAGTGCCAAAATGGAAACTACGGTCCCGACCGTTGGTAAAGCCGTTGGCTTTTCCCTGCCATTGTGAAAAAAGGCGATGCAAAGGGATGTTTCTAGAGGTAAAAACCCCCAAGTTTCTATGCATTGGCAAAATATATTCATCGTCGTTAAGGGCCGTCGTTACCCCTACGGATATTGCCTCTTGACCAATACCGCTGAACCACTTCGAAATCTTACCTTGGCGCAGAAGAATCAACATCTTTTCTTCGACCATTCGTGGTTTTAACATGCGCTCTAAAAGTAAGAGCAGCTTATCCTTGGCGATACCTTTACTGTTGAATTCCATCTGAAATGGCTGTTTTGATTGACAAATGTAACAAAATTGCCTGCGATACTTTGAGCGAATGCCCCACCAACTTGCGGCTAATATTTATTAACTTTGATTCCATCTAAAAAGTATCTCAATGAGCGTAATACCGAGTGTCGATTTACAAGATTTTCTTTCGGAAGATAAAGGTCGTAAGCAGAAATTCGTCAATGAAATCAGCGTGGCATTCGAAGAAATCGGTTTTGTTGCGTTAAGCGGACATTTTCTTTCCGACGAGTTGGTTGCAAATCTCTATTCAGAAATAAAAAAGTTCTTTTCATTGCCGCAAGAGGTCAAAGACAGATATGAGATCGAAGGCATAGGCGGACAACGTGGTTATACTTCGTTTGGAAAAGAGCATGCAAAGGGAAGAAAAGAAGGCGATTTAAAGGAGTTTTGGCATTTCGGACAATATGTTGAAAACGATGTGAAACTGAAGGAAGCATATCATGATAACATCATCGTCAAAGAATTGCCCAAATTCAATGATGTCGGTAAAGAAACCTTTAAAATGCTCGAAAAGACAGCCAAATATGTGCTTCGTGCCCTGGCATTGAACCTAGGGCTTAACGAAACCTATTTTGACAACTACATCAAAAACGGAAATTCTATTTTAAGACCGATACACTATCCGCCAATTACCTCAGAACCTAAAAATGCCGAGCGTGCCGCGGCACATGGCGATATCAATTTGATAACGCTTTTGATGGGGGCGCATGGTCGTGGGTTGCAAGTAATGAACCATGAGGGCGAATGGGTAGATGCCATTGCAAGACCAGACCAATTGATGATCAATGTTGGTGATATGCTCTCAAGGCATACCAATAATCGCCTAAAGTCCACTGTGCATAAGGTGGTAAACCCACCACGCGAGAGTTGGGGTAAATCGAGATACTCCATTCCATTTTTTATGCACCCCATTAGCGAGATGCCCTTAGATTGCCTTGAAAATTGTGTCGATGACCAAAACCCAAAACAATTTGAAGATACAACTGCCGGTGAATTTTTGAATGAGCGACTAATTGAACTCGGCCTTATCAAAAAATAATGCGCTATCTAATTCTCTTATCGGTTTTGACATTGTTGGCTTCCTGTCAAGAAAAAACTACCGTTCCAGAACATAAAAAGCCCAATGTACTTTTCATATTGGTAGATGACCTTGGATACCATGATCTTAGTTATACGGGCAGCACCTACTACGAGACTCCCAATGTGGATCGAATTGCAAAAGAAGGTGTTGTTTTTACACAAGGATATGCGGGCAGTCGTGTTTGTAGTCCGTCTAGGGCGACCATCATGACCGGAAAGTTCACGGCACGCCATAAAATAACCGATTGGATAGGCGCAAAATATGGTGAGGCCTGGCGCGAAACAAACCGCTATGACCTCTTGTTACCAGCTGATTACGTTCATGAATTGCCAAAAGAAGACATCTCTATAGCGGAGGCAATGAAAGCGGGTGGGTACAAGACCTTTTTCGCTGGAAAATGGCATTTAGGAAACGAAGGGTCATATCCTGAAAATCACGGCTTCGACATAAATGTCGGTGGATGGGAAAAGGGAAGTCCCATTGGAGGCTTTTTCTCCCCGTGGGAAAATCCGAATCTTAAAAATAAGAAAGACGGTGAAAACCTATCCATGCGATTGGCCGAAGAAACTGCCGATTTCATTAAAAATCATAAGGACTCCACTTTTTTTGCCATGCTTTCATTTTATGCCGTTCACGGCCCAATTCAGACCACGAAACAAAAATGGGGCAAGTATCGCAAAAAGGCTGTTGATGCCGGTTTGGCCGACACCGGATATATAATGGAACGTAATCTTCCCATTCGACAAGTTCAAGACAATCCTATTTACGGGGGTCTTGTTGAACATATGGATGATGCGGTTGGTTTGGTGTTAACTACTTTGGATGAATTGGGATTGGATAAAAATACCATCGTCGTCTTCACCTCTGACAATGGTGGAGTCGCTTCGGGAGATGCTTTTTCAACCTCGAATCTTCCCCTTAGAGGTGGAAAAGGTTATCAGTGGGAAGGCGGTATACGGGAGCCATATTTTATAAAAGTCCCAATGATGGATAGTCTTCCTGCAACAATCGAATATCCGGTAACCGGAGCCGATTTTTACCCTACACTCTTAGATTTGGTCAAAATAAAAAAAAATAAAGATCAACATGTTGACGGGCTTAGTGTTAAACCTTTACTTGAAGGAAAGACATTGTCCGAAAGACCTCTATATTGGCATTATCCACATTATGGCAATCAGGGAGGTGACCCATCATCAATAATACGCTTAGGTAATTGGAAGCTTATTCATTATTGGGAAGACGGGCATGAAGAACTTTATGATTTGAAATCGGATCCTGAGGAGAAAAACAATGTATCTGCTGATAATCCAAAGATATTGACCGAATTGAGCAAGAACCTAATGGGTTGGCTCGATAAAGTAGACGCGAATATGGCCACTGAAGATGTTGAATACAATGAAGAACTTGACCGACAGCGGCATGAGACTATAGTAAAGGAAAGCTGGCCGGCTCTTGAAAAAGAACGATTGCAATTCCTATCCGAAGACTTTGAGCCAAACAAAGACTGGTGGGGCAGTAAAGTCACGAAGGACTGAAATAAAGAATTATATGGATCTACAAGACCAACTAAAGAATCTCTTCCCCGACCATAATCCCCAGGAAGAACCCAAGAAAGCCGAAAAGAGCACAATTTGGCTGCAAGACGCCCCGATTATATGCAAATACGAAAAACGCAAAGGAAAGCCAATTACTATTTTGGAGGGGTATAATGGTGCAGTAAAAGACTTCAAGCAATTGGCTGAAGAATTAAAGAAAAGCCTAAGTGTAGGCGGTGGTATAAAGGGTGACACCATTATCATCCAGGGGGATTATCGAGACAAAATCATGGAAATCTTAAAAGAAAAAGGATTCAAGGTCAAACGAGTTGGCGGTTAACCCAAACAATAAAAGGATTGTTAACAAGTTTTATAAAAGCACATTTATTTTCTGTTAATTAAATTTTGTTTATATCGATTAAATAGTATTTTTATTAACGCAATCAATAACCACACCCAAAAAATATGAGTTCCCTACTGCACATAACCAACGGTGATAGTTTTACCGACAAACTTAAACCACTCAAATTAAAAGGTGATATCATCACTTGGCGAGAAATGTTATGTGAAGGTAAAACACTTACAAATGTGGGTAGTGAGACCTTTTGGAAGGCTCGATTCGAGTTCCTGAGCAAGAACTATAAGGTTTCAAAGTCGTGGTTCATCGAAAAGACATTAAAAGAATATCGCTCGCTTTGTAATCATAAGCAACAAGATAAGATCGTTCTCTGGTTTGAGTACGATCTTTTTTGTCAAATTAATATGTTGGCGGTACTCAGTTGGTTAAAGACAAACCGTAAATATGCCGAGATTTCACTGGTTTGTAGTGGCAAAGAAAATGATGATACGGATAAGATGTATGGTCTTTGCGAGCTCGATGATGAGCAATTGCTCAATCTATATGAAAACCGTACTATCTTAAGCCAAGATGATATTGAATATGCCGATTATGTATGGCAGTTATATTGTAGCGACAACCCAATTCGCCTTGAAAACCTTAGTGACTATGGCAATTACCAGTTCGATTATCTTTCCGATGCCGTCAAGAATCACCTGATGAGGTTTCCGACCATCAAAAACGGCCTAAACACTATGGAAAATAATATTCTTCAGCTTTCGGTAGATCAAAAACCGACCTCGAAGAAGGCTTTACTTCAAACCATACTCCAAAATCAAGGCGGTTTGGGCTTTGGTGATTCACAGTATGAAAGGGCTATCAATCGTCTAAAACCACTTTTCACTTCTTTCAATCCGGTAAAAATCACCAAAAAAGGAAAAGATATTTTAGAAAACCAAACTAGTTACTATTCCTGTATTCAGGATAACGATGTTTACCTCGGCGGAGCCTTGAAATATAACTTTCTTTACAATACCGATTCCGACAGGATTTTAAAACTCTAAAATGCCGTTCGGACCGTCGGAGCTTATCTTAAATGCCGATCAAGGCATTTACCATCTCAATTTAGTGCCAGAAGATATATCGGATACCATAATAACCGTTGGTGACCCCGACCGTGTTGCAGAAGTCTCTTCATATTTTGATTCTATCGAACTTAAAAAAGGGAAAAGGGAATTCGTCACACATACCGGTGTAAAGAAAGGAAAAAGATTGACGGTCATTTCTACAGGTATCGGTACTGACAATATTGACATCGTCCTGAATGAATTGGATGCGCTTGTCAACATCGATTTCAAATCAAGGTCGGTTAAAAAAGAGCTGACAAAACTTGATATCATCCGAATAGGAACCTCAGGGGCGATTCAAGCGGATATCCCCATAGATTCATTTCTGATCAGTGAATACGCATTGGGTCTAGACGCCCTTTTGAGCAGCTATGACCGTACGAGCTTTGAACAATCGGATTTCGAACAGGCCTTTCTGAACCAAGTCGAGTGGTCTTCAGAGAAACCGACCCCTTATAGCGTCGAATGCTCTCGGTCGTTGCTAGCCTTATTTTTTGAAAATCGTATACGATTAGGAACAACCGTCACTGCCTCAGGATTTTACGGTCCACAATTTAGAACCTTACGGCTCAAAAAGAGTAACCAAACGACCTTGAGGAATCTGACGGATTTTTCGTATCGCAATAGACGTTTAACGAACCTAGAAATGGAAACTGCCGGCATTTATGGCCTCTCAAAATTGCTGGGGCATCGTGCTATTTCGTTAAATGCGATTTTAGCCAATCGAATTACGGGCGATTTTTCCAATAACCCACGAAGAACAGTTGCGGAATTAATCGAATATACGCTAGACAAACTTACGGTATGATTACAGCCTTTTCAGGAATGAAAAATGAATATTATCTATGAAGAAAGTTCGAATAATAGGTGTGCCCGAACATTTCAATCTACCTTGGCATATGGCCATTGAGGAGGGTGCTTTTGTAGAGCGAGGAATAGAGCTACAATGGACGGACATTCCCGAAGGTTCGGGTAGAATGTGCCAAATGCTAAAAGACGATGAAACAGATTTGGCGATTATTTTGACAGAAGGCTTGATAAAGAGCATATCTGAAGGGAATCCGTCTAAAATTATACAGGAATATATCGCTTCTCCCCTACTTTGGGGTATTCATGTAAGTGCCCAAAGCAAATACAAGGCGATTTCTGAGCTGAATAGCACAAAAGCAGCCATCAGTCGTTATGGTAGTGGAAGCCACCTCATGGCTTACGTTAACGCCAAAAATGAGGACTGGGACGCTTCAAGTTTGCAATTTGAAATCATTGATAATTTAGAGGGAGCGATAAAAGGCTTAACAAATGGTACGGCCCACTATTTCATGTGGGAACATTTTACGACCAAACCCCTTGTTGACAATGGTATTTTCAGACGTTTGGGCGATTGCCCTACCCCTTGGCCGTGTTTTATGGTCGCTGCAACCGAAAATTTTATAAATAAGAACAATAGTGTATTGAATCATATTCTCGAAATAATCAATGGATACACAAGGGAATTTAAGCAGATTCCAAGTATAGACAGAACATTGGCGAACCGATACGACCAACAATTGAATGATATCAAAGAATGGCTTTCAATTACCAAATGGAGTCAAAATCAACTTAGTCGAGACGTAATGGAAAAAGTAGTAGGCACTTTAAAAGATTTAGAACTGATCAATAAAGATTGGTCCCCTGAAAACGTTCTTCATAAAAATCTATAGTACTTGCTCCCTATTAAAATACTTTTTTATTAGTTTTTTAAAGGCCTTTTCAGATAGTGGTTTTTTAACGAATTCCCTGATATTGGGGTTATTCATCGCCTTTATCATATCGTCTTGCTCCTCACTTATGGTCAGCATAACGATTACAATTTCATCTTTTACACTTTCAGGAATCAACTTATCATACTGCTCTAGAAATTCCCAACCGTTCATCACTGGCATATTTATATCGAGTATGAGAAGGCACGGAGCCAATAATGATGCCCTGTTCGGGTTTTCCCTTTCGATTAATAAATTCAACGCCTCTTGACCATTTAATGCTTCATCTACTTCGATATCCAAGTTTAGACCAGCTATAAAAAGTTTGTTAAAAAGATTACTTACTATATCGTCGTCAACTAGTAAAATAGACTTAATATCAGAGAAATTCATTGGCAGTAGATTTTAGAATAAGTAGTAATTTTCCTAAATTGTTTATAAGTACACTTTCATTTAACGTATGAAATAATATACATATTATATTTATGGTCAAATTTAGCATTTCACAGGCGTACATCCCAATAATGTAATCTGCCCAAATCGTAATCTAATTACCACTTAATGGGGTCATTACCCCTATCGGAAAGTATGCCATTGGTCATGCTAAAATGCCTGTTGCCAAACCATAATCCGCGATTGGCACTCAATGGTGAAGGGTGTCCCGAAGTCAAAATATGATGTTTGGTCCTATCTATCAGCGTAGCTTTTCGTTTTGCAAACCCGCCCCAAAGTAAAAAAACGAGCCCCTCTTTTTTTTCGGAAAGCACTTTAATCACGCTATCCGTGAAGGTCTCCCAACCCTTTTTCTGATGACTTCCGGCCTGGTGGGCTCGAACGGTCAGTGTCGCGTTCAATAATAAAACTCCTTGTTCGGCCCAGCGTTCCAAATTCCCACTTTTAGGATAAGTGGCACCTACATCGGTTTTTATTTCCTTGAAAATATTGACCAACGATGGTGGATGGGGAATACCATCTTTCACAGAAAAGCACAGACCGTTTGCTTGATTTGGCCCGTGATAGGGGTCTTGGCCAATAATTACGACTTTGGTTTGATCAAAAGGACTATGGTCAAAAGCTGAGAAAATGTCTTTCCCTTTTGGGTAACAGGTATGCACTTTATATTCCGACCTCACAAACTGTGTTAATTCGGAAAAATAGGATTTTTCGAATTCGGCCGCGAGGTGGGTTTTCCAACTTGGTTCGATATTGACGTTCATGCCTGCAAATTAAAAAATCGCACCTAGAAATTCGATGCGATTTAATTCATTTTTCAAAGGTTCTTTCAATTCATCCAAGCCTATTTTTCAATTGCGAAAAAAGTTTTTGTTCTTTCTCGCTAAAACGCTCACCACCGAAGCCCAAGAAATCGCCCTCCTTTGCGGCATTGGCAACCTTTTCAGCTACTTCGAGTACCATCTGCTTGTAACCGGCAACCGTCTCAGCAGACTCTTTCTGTTCTAAAATAGCGATCGCTTTTTCACAATCCTCCAAAATAAATCCCTGAAGGTCTTCTGATGATTTGATGCCGCTTGATTTCAATCTCCCCATTACGGTATCACGTTGTGCCTTTGCATCTGACATAGCTCTTTTTGGATCCGAGGTATCCGGTAAAATCGATTGTATCAGTGAATTTTCAGCATATTCCTTTTTGGCGGTCATCATACTTCTCGCACTTGCGAACATTTCTTTGGTTGAACCTACAAGTCCGCTGCTACCAGCCCCGGCCATAGCTACCCCAACAAGTTGAGGTGTTGTCGAGACGATTTCCCATTCAGATTCCGTGTAATTTTCTAATTTTCCCATTATAGTGTATTTAAGATTAGTGTATTCGAAAAGATACAAAAAATGGAGGACGGATTATTTAATGACACTAAAAAATTACGAACTCGATGCACTTCTTGATTATCCAGAATTTCATGACCAATCCCTACCTTTGCCATCGTTTTTAACCAATGATGGACAAAATACTTAAAAAAGCACTTGAAGATTTAGAATTCCCCACGGTTTTGCAGCAGGTTTCTGCCCGCTGCACAACTGAAATGGGCAAGGAACTTTGTTCGCAAATCGCTCCGCAGTCCGAATTTGAGGAGGTCATACGAGTACTCGGGGAAACCTCGGAATATCATGGGTCTTTCGTAAGCGAAAACCGTATTCCAAATCATGGTTTCGACCGAATCGACAACGAAATAAAACTATTGAAAATCGAGAATACTACCCTTGAAATCGAAGGTTTTCGAAGAATCGGAAGTATTTGCGCCACTATCACTACCCATAAGAAGTTCTTCAAGAAGTTTAGGGAGTACTTTCCGTTACTTTTCAAGCTATCGGAAGCAGTTGCTGTAAACGCTGAGATTCCTACCGAAATAGATTTGGTCATTGATAGATTCGGCGAGGTAAAGGACAGGGCTTCTGATAAATTGTTTCAAATCCGTAGGGAAATCAATCAAGTAAAAGGCAAAATAGGAAAAAGCTTTGCTTCGGCCTTGAACTTGTACAATGGTTCTGATTATTTGGATGATATACGAGAATCGGTCGTTGAAAACAGGCGTGTACTTGCTGTAAAAGCGATGTACCGACGAAAAATCAAAGGCACCGTTATGGGGTCTTCCAAAACAGGAAGTATCGTCTACATCGAACCAGAAGCTACTTTGAAATATAGTCGTGAACTCAATAATCTGGAGTTCGACGAGACCGAGGAAATACAACGCATTCTAAACGATTTGACAAACTTTATAAGGCCATACGGACCTTTGCTTCACGATTACCAATCATTCTTGGCCAACATGGATGTCACGGCGGCCAAGGCAAAATATGCCTCTGACACAAATTCATTGCTCCCGGAAATCAATGCTGAAAAATGTTTATTCCTTCGTGATGCATATCATCCGTTGCTATATCTAAGCAATAAACTACAAGATGAAAAAACCTATCCGCAGACTATAGAATTGCATCCTGAGAATCGAATTATCGTGATATCAGGTCCGAATGCAGGGGGAAAAAGTATTACATTAAAAACAATTGGATTACTTCAAGTAATGCTTCAATCAGGGCTTCTAATTCCCGTTCATGAAAGAAGTTCAGTTTGTTTATTTGAAAAAATATTGACCGATATCGGCGATAACCAATCCATCGAAAATCATCTGAGCACCTATAGTTATCGATTGAAAAATATGAAGGGCTTTTTGCGGAAATGCGATGAAAACACACTCTTCTTGATCGATGAATTTGGTACAGGAAGTGATCCAGAACTTGGCGGGGCCCTTGCGGAGACCTTTTTAGAGGTTTTTTATGAAAGGGATGCATACGGAGTGATTACCACCCACTATGCGAACCTGAAGGCCTTGGCCGATGAATTGCCGCATACGGCCAATGCGAACATGCTTTTCGATGGAAAGACCTTGGAACCGACCTTTCAATTGGTGCTTGGGGAAGCAGGTAGTTCGTTCACATTTGAGGTTGCCCAAAAGAACGGCATCCCCTATTCGCTCATCAACAAGGCAAAGAAGAAAATAGAGCGTGGCAAAGTACGTTTTGATGCAACCATAGCCAAATTGCAAAAAGAACGCAGTAAAATGGCTAAAACTGGCTCTAGATTGCAAGAAGAAGAGTCAAAGGCAAGGGAAGAAGCAGCTCGATTAGAAAAATTGAACGCCAAGGTCAAATCAAAACTTGAGAATTATCAAGAACTGTACGACCATGACCAACGCATGATACAGTTGGGCAATAAAATCAATAAAGCCGCAGAGCGCTATTTCAGAGATAACAAAAAGCGAGCTTTGGTTTCAGAACTATTGCGTTTAGTTGAAACCGAAAATAGTAAGCGTAAGAAGAAATCGGCTAATCAGGCAAAAGCGGAAAGGGTCAAAAAGGCACAAGTTGCCCAAGAAGTCCAAAAAGAGGTTAAGGTTATTCGTCAGAAAAAGAAGACTGCCAAGAAAAAGGCAGTGCTAAAAGAGAAGAACAAACCTAGACCGGTATTCAAAATCGGCGATAGAGTTCGTATGCACAATGGCAAAGCCGTTGGGAGCATAGACAAATTAGAAAAAGGCAAAGCAACTGTCAATTATGGCATGTTTACCACAAATGTGAGCGTGGACCAGCTGGAATTGGTCGAAAGGAAAAAATAACAGCCAACACCAAGTTGTTGAATCACAACTTAAGGTGCCGACTGATTACCTAGATTCCCTCTCTAGTATATATTAATTCCTCTCCCAAAAGAGCTTACTGTAGAATTTTATAACTGTCGTACATTTATCGTGGTGCATAGAAAACCTGAACAAAAACCTTCGAAATATAAATCTCTGCTTAGGTATTTGGGATGAAATTCTCCCATGGTCGTCCAGACAAAAACATCGAGAAATTCAAATTGAATTCGAACATCGTGCGACCCGGCAGGCGGTTTTGCAGCAGTGTTAACCTTGTTTTTAGTGACCTCTGTCCAACCGGTTGTCGCAAAATCTTGTGAATCTCTTTTCTTATAAGAGAATCTGAATCGCATTTTTTGACTTATGTCTTTTTTTATGTAGGCATTCTTATGATTATAAGCGAATGTTCCACAGTTTTCTATTCTATAATCGGTGGCATACCCCATTTTTGCGAAGGTATTATCTTTTAAATAGCGAATGGAGTAAGCAATCGGCACACCCGGATTGTTTCTGCTATATACGGCGTTTTCTCCTGTAATAACACCATTCAACGACCCAGGACCTTCCGTAATGTTGGCCGCACTTATCGCTTCAGATGCAACCTCAGCATTTCCGCCAATGGTAACAACAGTCAAGCTCGAATTCTTCAAAACTTCGTCATAAGTTGAATTTACGGTACCTGTTCCACTAACACCCCCGGCATACTCCAAAACGGCATCTAGACTAATTGATGTGTCGGTGTTGGTTGTTTCCATTCGAACCATTATGATTCTGCCGTATGAAACAGAATTTATGTACGCTGGCGGCGTATCAGAATCGAATGCGGATTTAATTTGCGATAGGGTCACAGTTGGGCCAAAAACACTTGACGGGGTGCTTGGGGTATCCATTGTAACCGTGTAGAATACTTGTTTGAATACAACGGCAGCCACCCTTTTTTCTGTAGAAGATTCATACTCGAATTGAGATGCCAAAGCACCCGTGGCCCACTCAACGTTCAACCCTACATCCAAACTAAATTGCTTGGAAGAATATGACGTTGTAGCTTGATAAGAAGAATTGGCCGCATTCACGTAACCCTCTTCATAAGCATTTGCATTCCACCACTCTAAGGCATTATCAATACCAGTCTGTACCGTAGAGTTCTTCGGGTCATCCACGACAATGTTACCCTGTTCGCCAATTCCTGGTAAATCTAATCTTAAGGTCACGGAAGAGCGATTCAAAGTTAGGGGGTCGGGCGCGCCATCTAACATGCTCTGATTGCCAACAACAAGAGCACCAGGAAAAATAATACCGTTGGTCGGTCTTAATATCGATACATCATCAAAATTCGATTCCAAACTATAATCTTGAACTCTACATTCTAAAATACTACCCAAATTCGGTCCCGAATTCGTAGTGTTGTCATTTAACAAGGTTCTTTCAGAGGCTGCACCTCCAGTATCCTGTACGTTCAAAAGCACATCTGGATCATAATTAAGTTGTGCGATTACGTCGTCAATTTCCATAGCATCTGGGTTGATTATCGGCCCGGGTTCTTCTACTGGGTCATTACTACACGATAGAAATAATAAAGTAAAAAGTATTGTTGTCAATACTAGTGGGAGGAACTTTTTCAAATCAATCGTAACTGTTTTCATAATTAAAAGGTTTTTAAGATTCAACAAGTCGAAACTAGACCCTCAAGCACCCCATACCTAAAGTAAAGTATGGACAAACTATGGACAACAGTGTATTTCAAGTACGCAAATTGGTATGGACCCACATTTTGTAGGCCACATAAGAATTGAATTCAAATATTTGATAATCAAATATTTATAAAAAAATTCATTAGACAGTCTCCGAGAATTTATATGGACAAAGTATGGACTGGCCGTTTTTCGGCTTTTTCACCCTTTAAAATCGCGTACGTTTAATTAGTACCTTGAATACACAAAACAATCAAGCCAAATGAAATCAATACCCAATTGCCTTTTAGTTCTTTTATTCTGTTTTGTCAAAGTTCAGTCTCAGAATCAAAAAAAAGTCGACAGTATTTTAGAACTGTATAAAAATGAAAGGGAAATAGAAAAGAAGGTTTACCTGCTTGACGATCTTGACGAAATCTACATCTATACGAAACCCGATAGCGCCAAGATTTATATCGACGAAATGTCCAAGATTTCTGAAGAGGCCAACTACAAGCATGGAATCTTAAGGGCAGAGTTTTTATTGGGGCACTACTACTCTACGCTTGGTCAAATGGACATTGGCGTTGAATATTATCGAAAAACCTTGAAGAGGTCCATTAAAGATGATGACGATACATTTTTAGCAACCGTTTTGAAAAATCTGTCAATATATGAATCACATGTCGGGAATTACCCCGAGGCGATACGTTTGATGGATTCTTCGGCCGCCATTCAAAAAGAGTGGGGTGACTATATACGTTATGGTTCGGCCCAAAATGTAATCGGAAAAAACTATTACGATATGGGTAATTATCCAAAAGCAATGGAAATGTACCAAGCCGCCCTTAAAACTATGGACACCATTTCAATCAAAACGTACCACAAAGCCGACGTTTTGAGCAACATCGGCAGTTTGCACAATACGCAAGAGAATTATGACCAAGCGTTAAAATACTTTGATTTGGCTATGGAGGTCTACTTAGCTACCGACGACAATTTGTATCAAGCAACTACTTTGGTCGACATAGGTAATGTTCTTGACTCCCAAAAGAAATATGATCTTGCCATTGAAAAATATAAAGAGGCACTGACCATTAGCCAGACATACGATTTTCCGACAACAAAAGTCTTGTGTTTAGGGAATCTTGGTAGCATATATAAAAACAAGGCAAGTACGATGAGGCAATTAAACACCTCCAACAAGCCATTCAAATGAAGAATGCAGAGTCTTCCGGTATCAACAAGTCGAACTATCTCGCTGAACTGGGGCATGCATATACGTTAAAAGGAGATTTTAGTCATGGTTTTGACAATTTGAACAAGGCCATCACCCTTGCGGATTCAATAAAAGTTGGCAACGAGCTTCAAAAAGGGTTGCTATATAGAGCTCTGGCTTACGAAAAGAATGGACAACTGGAAAATGCGTTACGAGACTTAAGGCGTTCACAACAACTAAAAGACAGTATTTTTTCGTTGGAAAGGGCAAAGCAAATCGATGAGCTACAGACCATTTATGAAACCGAAAAAAAGGAATACGCCATTGCCTTGCAAGAAGAGGAAATCAATACGCTCAATGAAAAAGCAAAGGTCGATAAGCTAACAAAAGGGCTTTATGCCGGGGGTATGTTTACTTTTCTCACCGTTTCCGGCCTTCTATTCTTCAGTTTCCGGCAACGAATTAAAAAGAACCGCATCGCTCGCGAAAAACAAGAAGAAATATATAAACAAGAAATCGAACACAAAAAGAAAGAGTTGACCAGCCAAACCTTGCACCTGGTTCAAAAGAACACGTTTATACAAGAGTTGATGGAGAATTTGGAAAACATTAAAAAATCGCCTGAACTATTTAAGACAGAGTTTCGGCGCATAGTCATGCTTTTAAAAAAGGAAAATGCCTCGGACAAGGACTGGGAGGTATTTAAAACTTACTTTGCCGACGTACACAATGACTTTGATCAAAAACTGAAAACACTGTATGCAGATATCTCTGAAAAGGAAATACGTCTGGCCGCCTTTTTGCGCATGAATTTAACCACAAAGGAGATTGCGGCGACCTTAAATGTTTTGCCAGATAGCATTCTAAAGTCCAAATATAGATTGAAAAAGAAATTGGAACTCGATAAAAAGACAGATTTGACCACTTTCTTAAATACCCTGTAAACCAATTTTCACGATTCAACCTTTCGTATCTTTGTACCGTGGAAAAAGGAAAAAAAATCGTTTTGTTTGATGGTGTTTGCAATCTCTGCAACAACACTATTCAGCGTATTATCAAGCGAGATGAAAAAGACCTCTTTCGTTTTGCAGCTTTACAAAGCGAGACCGGAGAAAAGCTAACGACAGATCGAAATATCGACACTTCGAAAGTTGATTCCATTATTCTTATCGAACCTGGAGTAGCCTATTACGTAAAATCTGAAGCAGCTTTAAAAATTGGTCGCCATTTAAAAGGGTACCGGACAATGTCAAGGGTATTAAACTTGTTTCCCAGTGGGTTACGAAATATCGTATATGATTTTGTGGCCCGTAACCGTTACAAATGGTATGGCAAAAAAGATCAATGTATGGTTCCCACACCTGAACTTAGGGCAAAGTTTTTGGATTGATTCTACCTCCTCTCTTTTACCTTCAAAAATTATCTTCGATTCGTTACGCAACCTTTTTATCTCATCTGAGACTACGTTAAAACGGGTATGTGGTGAGAACAATCATCAGTAGAAGCCGTCCTTCAAATCAAAAAATCAATATCATGAAGACATCAAAAAGTCGCTGGATTATTTTCACATCAGTATGCTATTTTCTTATAATCACTGCCTGCAGCAAATCGTTTATCGAAAACGATTCCTTTGCTGTTGAACCAATCTCGGCGGAAGGCCCCGAGCTTTTATCAGAGCAAAATTATAGACTTGACCGCCAAGTTTCTTATCGAATGGGCGGCCGTTATTCAGGAAAATTCGATTTTGTTCCGATTCTGCATAATTCGATGCCAATAAACCCGGTTAAGAATAACACGATTCCTTGGGAGGAGACATTCAAAATACCTGATACCAGCAGTTTTATCGGCGGATATGCACTCATAGATTACAAAGAGGGAGAAATAGGTGATAGCTTAAATCTTCAAATGTATTATGAAGAGAAATTGCTATACTCGGTTATTCGAACAAGGTTCGTCGAAGAGATAAGTTTGGCCTTGGATACTTACCATTTTGCCGATCATGAATTTGAAGAGGATATCAAAGATGAAAATATTGGAAAAAAAATAACTTATAGCGTATCCTCCGATAATGAGGGTCCGGTAGGGGTCAGCTATCAGGTTGCCACCGGCGGTTTCGAAAATATTATCGTCGACCTGCCTTATGAGTATAGTTTTATAGCCAATAAAAAGAGTAAGGCCGCGAATATATTTTATAGTGGTTTCGGACTCAAGGAAGTAGGTGATAAAATCACCTTTAAGTTATTTGTTGATGATGTGGAAGTAAAATCAAGTTCCGTCACCAAAGCTGAGGAAAACGGATATTCTTATGGCGAGCCCATTTGGTTACCATTGTATTGACCACTAAGGCATTCTGTTTCTATGGGTCTCTAAATATTTCATCCAAGGCCCCAAAATATTCTGCCTCAAAACTGCTAAGATTGTTATGGTCGCCACCCTCAATGGTATAAAATTCCTTTTTAAATGCTTTCGAAAGTTCGAAAAGCCTCTCACTGTTGTCAACGGGTATAAGTCCATCTAATGTTCCGTGAATAAAATAAGTTTGGGCCTTGATTTTTTCCATATTCTCATTATTTTGAAATCGATATTTCAATAAGTATTTTGAAGGAAGAAAAGGGTATTCCTTTTGAGCGATTTTTAAAAGACTAAATGGCGTTGATTCCAACACTAGGTTTTTAGGAGCTCGGTCTTTTGCTACATGAGTGGCAAAAAAACCGCCCAAAGACCTACCAAAGAGTGTTATTTGGTCTTCATTAAAGTGGTCTTTACAATAGTCGTAAAACAAATAGCTATCATCCAACATTAGCTTTTGCCTTCTTTTACCGGTACTTTTGCCATAGCCTCTATAATCCCAGATGACAACGTCGTGGTTATATCGATTTGAAAGAGCCTCGCCCCACTTACCCCATTCATTGAGTTCACCAGCGTTTCCATGGGTATATAAAATGACCCCTTTTGGATTTTCCTGTTTGAAATGAAGTCCATTGAGTACGGCTCCATCTTCAGCCTTCAAGAAAAGCTCCTCAAAACTCGTTGTAAACTGAAATTCATAATCTTGTGGAAGTTCACTGCTATGAAAAATCAATTTTTCCTGAAAAAAGTATAACATACTTACTATAAAAATTAGCGCAACTATAAAAACCTTCAAAACTCTCTTTAATAAACGCATCAAGACTTTTTCCGTTTAAAACTCAAACTACTGGTCTTGGGGTCTATTTCCTTCGGAAGTTTAGCATGCAAAATCTCTTCCAAAAAACGATGGTATTTCGGATAAGTATGCAGATTGTTATGTCCGCCACCGATAATTGGATACATGCGGGTTCGTTCAGCATTTATTTTAGATAGTTTGATGCTGGTCTTAAAGGGAATCAACTTATCATTGGTACCATGCAATATTTTTATGGGACATTTGACATACTCGATCCATCGATACGTCTTGATCGGAAACCGCATGATAATCGACATCGGCATAACTAGCATATAACGTTTGGCCATATGGGCCATACTGTAATACGGAGCGTCTAAAACCAACATACGCGGATTGTTGGTCGAGGCCAATTTTGTGGCGAAGCCCGAACCCAAGGAGCGACCATAGAGTATAATGAATCGCTCATCAACCTGCTTCTTCAGCTCATCATAAGCATACTGCAGGTCTTTTTTAATTCCCTCTTCGGTTCTGATACCGGTACTTTTGCCAAAGCCACGATAGTCGACCATCAAAACATCGAATCCGTGCCGTGTAAAATCAATGGCAAACTTACCCCACCCTTTTAAACTACGAGAATTTCCTTTGAGATATAAGACAATTCCCTTCGGCTCACGAACCTTAAAATGAACTCCGTTTAGGTTCACCCCATCAGCTACTTCAATATTGTATTCGTCAAAAACTTGGTTTTCATATTTGAATTCAAAATCTTCGGGAAGCTTTTCGGGTTTAAAGATGAGCCGTTCCTGTAGAAAATAAGCAACGATATTCAACACTAAAAAGAGGCCAATGACAATTGCTATGATAAGGCCCCAATTCATTATTTGAGGTTTTTAAGAATAAAATCCAATGTCTTATCAGTGTTCAAACACTTTTTGTAAGCATGGTTTTTGTGGGTGATTTTCTTTGCCAAACCTAGTTTATAAAGCTTTTTAATGGAGTCTTCATAGTCTGCGGACACTTTTCCAGTTAATAGATTGTCCATGGGTTCTTCGTTGGAGTAGCGATTGAAAATCTTGCGAAGTCCGCTTAAATAGAGCCGGTCTTTTGTGAAGCCTCCACCTCTATGGGCCCGCAAGGTAATAGAAAAGGCATCATTGCGATTCAATTTATATTGATTATGTATCAGGTCAAAAGTATCTGAAAAACTATAACCTTTTATTAGACTATCTGACGCCAAAACCCTGTAAGACAATTCTTTAAGTCTTTTTAAAGTGAGCGCTCCACTCATATATTCGCTAAAAACGGCCAAGCCTTCTTGAGTTTCCACATTATTGGGTAAACCATTAGAGAATATTTTCAAAGGCTGTAGTAAACCATTGAAAGTAGTGACCAGATGCACACCGATTTCATGATTCGCCAAAGTCAATAATTGATTCTTGCTAAACTTCGCATTTTTCTTTATCAAAAGACTTTGTGTCGCATTGCTAACCATGGCATCTGCTGCAATATGGGTCGAGAACTTAATATTCAATGGAAAATCATACTGCTTCGAAAAATCTTCAAAATAGGACCTAGCCTCTTCTGCGTCGAATACTTTATCCATATCCAAGGAAGCCGGAGCATTATTAAAATGCAAAATAAATTTAGCGTTTTGAACATCTTTCTCGGTAGGCGTTCCATAAACGCGGAGCGAGTTATAGTGAAACTTGCGTTTGTTTCCAATAGACTCGATACATTGAATCATATTGGAATAATAGTAAATGGTATCTTGATATAGTTTTCGTGTGTCGTCGTTCTCAATACGTTCCAAACGCTGTGAAAAGAACAACCGGTGAGATTCATAAGGGTCAAACTTCAATTTTGGATATCGAAATTGAGGCTCCTCCGTATATTTTGAAGTAAAAAAACGATGTTTCTCTTTCTCGATATTAATTGGATTCACATAATTGAGAAGTTCGATGCGCCTCACCAATCGGTCTAGGTTGGCATCTATTTCAAAAACATCTGCATATTCGTGCCTTATCTCGGTCTCCCCTATCATATACTTGTTTCTTCAAACTCTTTGACTTGCAAAGGTATGATTTCCTTAAGTTGCATTTCAACAGAACGCACCACTTCAGGATAAAGTATCCCCGAAAGCTCATCACAGTAGACTTTTGAGATTTCTGTGGCAAGTACTAAGGTGTTATCAAAGTTCTGAGTTATATATTTTAGAAAATAGCCGTTGCCCTGAAAGGTGTCATTGATTTTTGAAGTAGATTCAATACTGTTGGGTAATTTCATGGCACCCAATTTTCTACTCCAAGAGGTTGCGAGCTCTCCAAAACGATTATCATCGATATTAGCTGTGCCCAAATTCCATACGGGCACTTCTCTCTCCCATCTTTTCCAATTATAGCTATGCATATCGAAAACAAGTGCTTTGCCATATTTCTCTTCGATTTTATTCACAAGTGCATGAACCACTTTATAAAATTTGGAGTGTTTCGAGAGACTGTATTTTACATCATCTTCAGATAAAGGATTTTTCCAAAGTTGTTTGCCCCAAGCATCTTCGTAAATAGCGGTCTCAGGGGCACGATTTAAGTCGTACTCAAAACGACTGTCACATCCTGCAATAACTATAGGCTGGGATTGGACCATCTCTTTCGTACATGGATCTTCTTCATACCAGCGCTCATATTCCGTATGAATGCAATTTTCCCAAAGCGATCTTCGAAATTGATGCCCGTCATGTACTGCTCCGCATATATATGGGGCGTATTCGTCAATCTTTACAGTGAATGAATAATCTTCTGAAACCGCCTCGAAAGGAATTTCGGCCTCAATCTTGGAAATAATATTTTCTACGGATAGTCTACGCATTTTCAACCTCATCGCGCAAACGGGTTCTTCTTTGAAAAGCGGTTAATTTGTCTAACACCTTACTCTCCACAAAATCAATGACCTTTGATTGAATTTTAGTCTTATAGACCTTGTTCATATAGGTAATTCCACCTGGAGACATAACATTTACCTCTACCAATTTTCCTCCAATAACATCAATACCCACAAAATAGAGCCCGTCTTTAATAAGCTTAGGTCCAATTTGTTTGCACATGGCCTTCTCTTCCTTGGTCAACGAGTGTTTTGCAATCGAACCACCTGCAGAAACATTAGAACGATGGTCTTCAGTACCTGGGATTCGTCTCATAGCTCCAATGGGTTCGCCATTGAGAATTAGTATGCGAACGTCGCCCTGATCGGCACCTTCAATGTATTCTTGAAGAATGACGTAGTTCGAAGTACCGTCAGAATTGGTGACATAAAAATCAAGCAAGGATTTTATACTACTCATTGCGGATTTTTCTATTAGGATAACCCCAGAACCTCCAAACCCGTTCAAAGGCTTCAAAATCATCTTATCCGATTTTGATTCTTTTATCTGCTTAATTAGATGATCCTTATTTTTTGAAACATGGGTCGCCGGAATAATATTGCTATGCGAATCTCCAAATGCCGCGGTATATAACTTGTTGTTCGCCTCTCGAACCCCTTGAAGGGAATTCATAATGAAGACATCATCTTTCACAGAATCCAAAAAATTGAGCATTATGGGATCCAAAGGTGGATTCGCTCTCATAAAAATGACATCAAAACCGGCCAAGGGAAGCATTTCTTCCCTAAGATTGGCCTGCTTATAAAAAGATTTCAAACTTGCCGGCACTTTTTCCATTCTACCGATAACAGTACAAAAAGCATTGGTAACACTGTTTCGTATGGTAAGGTTCGCGGGACTACAAATGGCAACGCCGTGCTTACGCTTTACACATTCATGAATAAGAGCCAAACTCGTATCGTTTTCGGCGTCGATTTCTTCCCATGGGTACATTAAAAAACAAATATTCATACCTCGATTTTTTTCAATAGTATTATTTCACTTCTTCGTAATGATCGTCCCAATTTTTAGCTTTGGGATTATCGTGTAATTTATCCACAGATTTGGCTACAATAGTTGCCACTGTCGCGTCACCCGTAATGTTCACTACGGTTCTAAGCATGTCCAAAGGCCTGTCAACAGCGAATATCAAAGCCAATCCAATCGCATATTTATCTGGAGGAAATCCCACGGATTCTAAAACAATTACCAACATAACCATTCCGGCGCCCGGTACGGCAGCCGTACCGATGGAGGCCAATAAGGCCGTCAAAACAATAGTCAACTGCGCACTTAACGGCAAGTCGAAACTGAGTGCTTGGGCAATAAAAACAGCCGCAATACCTTGATAAAGGCTTGTGCCATCCATATTTACCGTGGCCCCAACCGGAAGCACAAAACTGGAGACTTCTTTATCTACCCCGATGTGTTCTTCTACCCTTTCCATGGTTACCGGCAAAGTCGCAGCACTTGAACTTGTGGAAAATGCCAGTAACTGCGCCGGACTCAATTGCTTCAAGAACCAAAAAGGATTTTTCTTGGCAAAGACCGATACCAAAATACTGTAGAATACGATCATCAAGAGAAGGCCCAAAACAACGACTCCGGCATATTTGAGCAAGGCCAATAAAATTTCAGGGTCGCTTGAAGATACTACCACATTGGCCAAAAGGGCAAAAACGGCAAAAGGCGCCGAAAGCATTATCAAATCGACCATCTTCAAGACCACATCGTTCAAAGAGTCAAAGAAGTTCTTTAGCGGTTTTGCTTTTTCTTCTCCAATGAGAAGCATTGAAATACCCATGAAAATAGTGAAGAAAATAACCTGTAACATGAGCTGGTTATTACCCAATGCACTAACAGCGTTGTCAGGCACCATATCTTCCAAAAATTTTAAAGGGCCACTTTCTTTTTGGCGGGATGCTTCTTCAAGCTTGGCAGTAACCCCACTGTCATTGGCATAGGTGGAAGTCAGCTTTTCGATGGTTTCCTCAGAAATTCCGTTTCCTGGTTGCATTACGTTAACCAAAACAAGTCCTAAAATAATGGCAACTGTCGTCGTACCCATATAAATACCGATGGTTCGCAATCCGATATTCCTGAATTTTGAAATATCTTTCAAATCGGATATTCCTTTGATCAGCGAAGCCAAAATAAGTGGAACAGCTATAAGTTTAAGCAGCTTGATGAAGATGGTACCGAAGGGTGCAATCCAGTTCATAACAAAATCCTTGCCCCATTCAAGGTAGGTCATACCGAAGCCGAAAATTAGCCCCAATACCATACCGATCATTATTTGCCAATGCAGTTCAAGCTTCTTCATTCGTTGTTTGGTTTAGGGAAGTAAGATACCAATTTGAAGCGAAACCCACCAAGGACTCAAACTATAACTTTATAGTGCGATTTAAGAGCGAAAAATCGGCGAGAACAAGGGCTGTCATAGCTTCAACAATAGGAACAGCACGAGGAACAACACAGGGGTCATGACGGCCCTTACCTTGGGTTTTGACCTCATTGCCATTTTTGTCGATTGTATCGTATGCCTGAATAATTGTAGCAACTGGCTTAAAAGCGATATTGAAATAAATATCCATTCCATTACTGATACCCCCTTGCACTCCCCCACTGAAGTTTGTTTTGGTCGAACCATTCGTATTGAATTGATCGTTATGCTCACTGCCTTTCATTTCGACACCGGCAAAACCACTTCCAAATTCAAAACCTTTTACAGCATTGATAGAAAGCATGGCTTTACCCAGTTCCGCATGTAGTTTATCAAAAACAGGCTCCCCCAGTCCCACGGGCACGTTCTGGGCCACACAGGTAATTATACCACCAATAGTATCACCTTCTTTTTTAATACTTCTAATATATTCCTCCATTTTGGCCGCCGTTTCTGGGTCTGGACAACGAACTGCATTCGATTCGGTCAAATTGAAATCGAGGTCTTTGTAATCTTTGTTTAACCTCAGCGAACCCACTTGAGACACGAAGGCATTTATTTTCACTCCCGACAGTACTTGTTTCGCAATTGCCCCTGCTACTACTCTACTGGCCGTTTCGCGTGCCGAGCTTCTTCCGCCACCACGATAATCACGAAATCCGTATTTCTGGTCGTAAACATAATCGGCGTGTGATGGTCGATATGAATCTTTGATATGCGAATAGTCCTTTGATTTCTGATTGGTATTGTGAATAGCAAAACCTATCGGCGTGCCCGTGGTCTTTCCTTCAAAAATTCCGGAATAGAATTCAACGGTATCGGGTTCTTTCCTTTGGGTAACTATTGCAGATTGCCCAGGTTTTCTACGGTCAAGGTCTTTCTGAATGGCATCAAGGTCTAATTCCAACCCAGAAGGGCATCCATCTAAAACCCCTCCAATGGCCTTGCCGTGAGATTCTCCAAAAGTAGTTACTCTAAAAAGTGTTCCAAAGGTATTGCCAGCCATTCCGCTTAAAAATTATGGTATTTTACAAAGGTAAATGTTAATGAATAGATACCGAAATCAATCGATCAGAGCGTTCTTAAAAATTGTAATAGGGTGCAGCGCTTTTCGTTTCGTGCCGTCGTAAATCTGATGTCTGCAACTTGTGCCATTTGCGGCAATGATGACATCATCGGGAGATTTTCTTATGGATGGAAACAACTTCAACTCTCCTATTTTCATACTGGTTTCATAATGTTCTTTTTCATAGCCGAATGAACCCGCCATACCGCAGCAACCAGAACTGATAATGGAAACCGTATAATTTTCCGGAAGATTCAACATATCAAATGTTACTTTTTGATTGCTCAAGGCCTTTTGATGGCAATGACTATGAACTTTTATTGTTTTGCGCTCTTTTGTAAATTTTTCTGATGTAATTGCCCCTTTTTCGATTTCGGCAGCCAAGAATTCCTCGATTAAGAAGCTCTGCTTTGACAAAGCTTCAGTTATTTCGGAATTATTAACAAGCCGTTTGTATTCATCACGAAAAGTTAAGATTCCAGAAGGTTCTAGGCCTAGAATCGGCAATCCTTCTTTTATAATGGGATTCAAAGCTATTATATTGGCTTCTGCCAATTTCTTAGCTTGTTTTAGAAAGCCTTTTGAAAGATAAGTTCTTCCACTTTCACCATAAAAGAGCTGTATATCATAACCCAATCGCACCAACACATCAATGGCATCCTTACCTTGTTCAATATCTAGAAATTGAGTGAACTCATCAATATATAAAACAACTTTTACATTTTTTTTAAAATTTTGATTTACAGCCCTTTTAAGGTACTCATTGAAATTAACACCATAAACTTTAGGAAGACTTCTTTCATTGGCCACTCTCGATAATTTTTTAATCAAACCACTTGTGAGCTTGGATGAAAAAATAAAATTGGTCAATCTTGATACGTTGCTACCAAGTCGGTTTAATTTTGTGTTATGGGCAAATAATTTCGAACGTAGCGAATAACCATTTTCTTCTTGGTATTGAAATTGAAATTCCGCTTTTAACGTGGCCACATCAACATTGCTTGGGCATTCGCTTGCGCAGGCCTTACAGCTCAGACAAAGATCAAAGACTTTCTTTAACTCTTTACTGTCGAATTTATTTGGCTTTTCAGAAGTGGTCAAAAACTCCCGTAGGGCATTTGCCCTACCTCTAGTGGTGTGTTTTTCATCTCGAGTAGCGTGGTAACTCGGACACATGGCACCAGCCATTTTTTCGGTTTTACGGCAATCCCCGCTACCATTGCACTTTTCAGCGGCACGAAGTATTCCCTCGCTGTCCGAAAAGTCCATAAGGGTCTTTACTTCGGGTTCCTTTCGGTCGATTTCGTAGCGTAAAAAATCATCCATAGGATAAGCATCAACAATCTTACCTGGATTAAAAATATTGTACGGATCAAAATAAGACTTTATCCGGCGAAGCAACTCATAATTCTCGTCACCGATCATCAAGGGAATAAATTCGGCCCTCACTATGCCATCGCCATGCTCCCCACTGAAAGAGCCCTTGTATTTTTTGGTCAGTTTCGCTACATCGGTGGTTATCGCACGAAATAACTTTACATCGGGTGATTTCTTTAGGTCTAGAATTGGCCGAAGATGAAGCTCGCCAGCACCTGCGTGGGCATAGTATACGGCCTCTTGGCCATAAGTTTTCATTATTTTGGTGAACTCCGCGATAAAATCTTTTAAATCTTCAAGTGCCACTGCAGTATCTTCAATACATGCCACGGCCTTGCGGTCTCCCACCATATTGCCCAACAAACCTAGACCGGCTTTGCGAAGTTCAAGAGCTTGATTGATTTGACCGCCCTTGAGAACGGGGTTTGCATAACTCAGACCTGATGATTCAATTGTTTCAAAAAGTTGTGTCAACTGCAGCTCCAAAGCCTCCTCATTATGAGCCTTCACCTCTAGCATAAGCAAGGCTGCTGGATCTCCTTCCACAAAAAAGCGGTTCTTCAATTGCTCCCGATTATTTTTGGTACAATCTAGTATCACCTTGTCCATCATTTCACAGGTATGCAAATTACAGGCCATGACCGGCGAAACATCAGACAAACAATCTTCCAACGATTCATAGTGGGTTACAACCATAGCTGATAATGATGGAGGCAAGTCATCAAGTTTGAGTGTAATCTCCGTAGTAAAGGCCAAAGTACCTTCGCTTCCACTTAATAGATTGCTAAAGTTAAACTCCCCTTTGAACTCGCCAAAAACTTCATTTTTCAGAAGCTCATCAACGGCATAGCCAGTATTTCTTCTATGAATAGTTTTCTTTGGAAATTCAGATTCAACTCTATCTTTTATATCCTTGTTTGATAGCTCTTTAAATACTGAATTATAAAGTGAAGCTTCAAAACTATATTCTACTTTTTTAAGATGAAATTCTTCTTTGGAAAGGTCTGAGAACTCAGCCACGCTACCGTCGGACAAAATCGTTTTCATTGAGACAACCTTATCTCGGGTCACTCCATATTGAATGGAGGTCGTACCAGATGAATTGTTACCGACCATTCCACCAATCATACAACGGTTGGAGGTTGAGGTATTTGGGCCAAAAAACAGTCCGTATGGTGCCAAATATTGATTTAACTCATCTCGAATGACCCCCGGTTGAACAGTAATTTGTTTTTGTTCCCTATCAAAATCGAGAATTTCTGTAAAATGCTTCGAAACATCAACCACCAACCCGTGACCCACACATTGTCCGGCTAGCGAAGTGCCAGCGGTTCTAGGTATTATTCCGATTTTTTGCTCTTTCGCAAAGTGGACTATTTTCTGGATATCAGAAATAGTTTTTGGAAAAGCGACAGCAATTGGCAACCGCCTGTAAACTGAAGCATCTGTTGCATACAACGCTCTTGAAAGTTCGTCGAATTTAAATTCGCCCTCTAGGGAATCCCCCAACGCATTTAGGATTTTTTTATGCAACTAGAAACAATTTTGAAAGCTAAATTAAGTTTTTATTAGTTGAGAATACAATGCAAAACCGAATTAACACAGAACTTATGAAAATCGTAAAACTTATTCCAACGCTGGCATTCCTATTTAGCACAATAGCCTATTCACAAGACATTTCGGACAATACTATCGGACTCCGTTTAGGAGATAGTGATGGTTTCGGGGCCGAAGTTTCGTATCAAAGGGGAATCAATCGTTACAATCGTTTAGAGCTGAACTTGGGTTTTCGAGACCATCGGGCTTACGATGCCTTTAAATTTTCGGGTGTCTATCAGTGGATTCACAATATTACCGGTGGCTTTAACTGGTATTATGGCTTTGGCGCCGGAGCCGGGAGTGTCAACTTCGACCCTGTTCCTGCCAATTTAGGGCCAGCCCTTGTTCCTGAAGGCGGGCTTTTTGTTTTTGCGGCAGGAGATGCCGGTGTCGAGTATGATTTTGACTTTCCATTGTTGATTTCGTTTGATATCCGTCCTGAAATCGGAATTGTTGGATATGATAGCTTTGATGACCTATTTGATTTTGATATTGCTCTTGGCGTACGTTATAAGTTCTGACTTGACTCCCAGAAGTATTGATTGACTCTCGAGATAACATATTCGAGAGTTTTTTTATATCCTTGATTATATAGCTACATTTGCGCTCAAATAATTTAGTCAAATGAAAAGAATAGCGTTACCCTTCATTTTAGGATTGGTTTTACTGGCATGTAACAGCGAACCCGAAGGCTATACCATTACCGGAACCTTAAGAGGTGATGTACCCGATAGCACCAAAGTCATAATGACCGAGATAAATGCACAACGGCAAAGAGTCGATTTAGATACGGTACTCGTTAAAGACGGGAAATTTGTCTTCACCGGAGTTGCAGACTCCGTACCCGTCATGCGGTACCTGTTCATTGGTCAATTACCTGGCTACACTGCGGTCATACTCGAAAATGGGAAGATAGATTTAGAGGCGCAAAAAGATAGCTTAAACAGCGCAAAAGTTAGCGGTACTCCTCAGAACGAAGCTTTTCAAGAATATATAAGCAAATCTATATATATTCAAAACAAGGGTAAATCGGTTCAAGATGATATGAAGAATGCTCAAGCAAGCAATGACGCCCCAACACTGAATGCCTTGCAGGAAGAATTGAACGAACTACAGGAGGAGTATAAAAATTCAAACCTGGCATTTATGCGGGAGAACTCTAATTCTTTGGTCTCAGCATTACTTTTGGATGGTATTTTAGCATCCAACATATTACCGGCGGAAGAGGTCACGGAAATTTATGAAAGTTTTACCCCGAACATAAAGGCCACCGAAGTTGCCAAAGGTATTTTGACAAAGCTCGATGCGCAAAAAGCGAAGGCTGAGCGAGGTAAAAGCACCGAAATCGGTGCTAAAGCTCCAGAATTTTCGGGTCCTTCGCCAACTGGCGAACAATTGGCCCTAAACGATGTATTAGGTAAGGTGACCCTAATAGACTTTTGGGCTGCCTGGTGCAGACCATGTAGAGCTGAAAATCCGAATATCGTGAATGTTTACAAAAAATATCATGACAAGGGGCTCAATGTTCTAGGTGTTTCTTTGGATAGAAAACCTGAAGACTGGAAAAAAGCTATCAAAGATGACGGGTTGACATGGAATCATATTTCACATGTAAAATATTTCAACGACCCAATCGCGAAACTGTATAATGTAGAGGCTATTCCCGCTGCATTTCTTTTAGACGAAAATGGAGTGATCATAGCTAAAAGTCTACGCGGACCTGCTCTAGAACAGAAAATCGCTGAGTTGTTGGATTAGTATCAAGATATCTAAATACAAAAAAGCCCTGACGAAAATCGTCAGGGCTTTTCTTAATCTTATCCAATTCTACTAGAATTTATTATTGTAATCGTTGAATTCACCCGTTACGGTAACGTCTCCATTTCGAACTACATTTCCTACAATATAAGCAACCGAGGAATTGCCAATGAACTCAAGAGTAGCTCCGTCTTCCAAAATCAGGTCGCCATATATCGCTAGGTTACCTTCTATTCGAAGTGTCGCATCCTTACCAACAGTAACATTCTTACGTTTGTTGTTTCGGCCAACAACCAAGGTACCGTTCATTTCGAATAGCCCGTTTTCGTGAACATAAGAACTGTTCTGAACGGTCCAAGAACCACATAGCAATAACGAGCCATAAACATTGATTCGGTTAAAACGCTTAGCTCCTGCAAATTCACTAACACTTCCCGCAGGAACAGTATAGCTAGAACTACCAGTGAATTGCAGCAAATTAGAACAACGTGAAACCAAACTAGCATCAGGTTTGTTCATTTTAATAATCTGGAGTCCACTTTTACCAGAAGCTGCGAAAATGTAATCCCCTTTTGAAGCCACATAATTGATAGAACCTTCAAGTGCTATAATTCCAACCAAATCACCATCTGACTCCTGTTCCTCGGTAAGGCAAAGTCCTGCTCCGCCGTTGGCCATTAACAAGGCATCTTCGTTTAATGCAACCGCATTAGTCACTTGATCTCCTTGATCAACTCCTTCGGGGTTAATAGGAATACCTAAATGTTCTATAAAGCTGCCAGTTGCTGCATTGTAGACTCCCGCTCCCTTTGAGCCTTCGGCCACTACGACTTTATCACCTGAAAAACCAACTGTTCTCTTGGTGTTAATACCAAAATCAGAATCAATTGCAATCTCTTGTTTCACGTTTAAATTAGCATCCAAAATACTAACACCTTTACTAGCGTCCAAAAGTGCAATATCATCATTGAATAAGGCTACTGAACGCAAATCCGAGGCCGGAAATTCGTTGGATACGGACAAATCAGTTTTATTGAATATGGTTAGCGAACCTTCTTGTCCACTAGTAACCATTACCGAATTGTCTTTAATTGCAATATCGGTACTGTTAAATCCTTCTTGATAGCCATAGGTAATTCCTGAACTGATGTTGAACCTGCCGCCAAGAGCTGCAATACGTGCTATAAAAGAATTAGAGGTTGCCGATACCGAATTTTCTGAATCTACCCCTCCTGCAGCAAATACAAAACCATTGTCGTATTTAACGGAATTGATATCTGCATTCAAATAATACAATCTTGAAGTCACTCGAGGGTTGTTCGGGTCACTGACATTTATGATGTCCAAAGCTCCACCATAGCCATCTTCAGATGTATTATAGGAAACATAGGCGTAGTTATCTACGACATCGACGTGGGAAGCAGTTAAATTCTCACCTCCATTGTCAAACGAAGGTGGCTTTATCTGCGCAACCAAAGTTAATGGGTAATCACCGGCTTGTTCTTCATTCTTGCCGCTAAAAGACTTGCCTGAAAGTGCATCTTGGCCAATAATGTCCAAAACACCAGATGCCTCATAGTCGATACTATTTTCTAGAACAGCATCGCTTTCTTCAAGGACTACATCATCTTGGGGGTCACTGTAAACAGTAGTTTCATCGCTACAGGAAATTGTAAAACCAAGTGCCACTAATAGGATTAGGGAAACTTTTTTCATAGTAAGTAGGTTTAAATATTATTAGATTTGGGTTCTAACTTAACGGCAAATTTACGGTGAAGGTATATTTTCCTACATTTTATTCGACGAACTACGTAGTTCTTAGTCTATTTCAACTTTTAAGGCGGTCAAGTCCTAAAATAAAATCTAAATCTTGCCCATTTTCTCCATTGCGAAGAGTATGATAATGGGTATAGCCAACAATATGACCATTAACGTTTCAGTGAAGACAAGGTCTGGCAAAAACAGCAAAGTGACCAAATAACCCCCTATCGCACCCCCAAAGTGGGCAGTATGACCGATATTTTCCAAACGTTTTTTCATTCCGTATATCGAATACAGCAAATAACCGATACCAACGACATAGGCTGGTATGGGGATAGGAATAAACATGAGGTACAGGCTCATATTGGGTTGTAACAAAATAGCCGCATAAAGCACGCCGACAACTGCTCCACTCGCACCAACAGCGCTGTAGTGTGGTTCTTCTTTATGGAAAAATAGGGCCAAGAGGCTTCCGGCAAGAAGACTGACAAAATAGATTATTAGAAATTTAACGGGTCCGAACCAAGTGATTACCACATCCGCAAAAAAATAGAGCGTGAGCATGTTCAAGAATAGATGTGGAATATCAACATGCAAAAAGCCTGAGGTCAGCATACGTTCTTTCTGACCTGCTTTTATAGATCCTATGGCAAATTTGTAGCGTTCGAAAAAGTTTCCGTCGTTAAAGCCCTTAAATGAAACCAGCACATTGGCGGCGATAATGACAATGGTCACGATATGTAAATCGTACATGAAGTTCTACTTATGTTTAGCACCAAATATAGCTATATTTGTACAGATTTTTTTGGCATGCAGCTATTAGTATTTATTCTTGTGTATCCGCTATTGTGGCTGATTTCCATATTGCCGTATCGAGTTTTTTACTTATTCTCTGACTTCATTTTCTTTTTGGTTTATCATGTAGTTGGTTATCGCAAAAAGGTGGTGCGTAATAATCTTGAACTAGTATTTCCCGAAAAACCATCTGAAGAAATAAACCGCATTCAAAAAGAGTTTTTCAAACACATGTGCGATATGTTTTTGGAAATGGTAAAAACCATGAATCTTTCCAAAGACGACATCAAGAAACGCTATCATATCGTCAATGTAGACCTCATGCGGGAAATCGAAAAAGAGAAGAGTATTTTAGTGCCTTGTTCGCACTTTGCGAATTGGGAATGGAATGTTAGTCTAAATCTTTATGTAAAGAGCAAAGGATATGCTGTTTATCAGAAAGTTGCGAATAAATATTTCGACAAGCTGGTCAAGGATTTCAGATCTAAATGGAATACCACACTGATTACTACTCATGAGACCGTCAAAACCGTTGTTCGCAATCATAAAGAAGGTGTCAATTCAATTTATGGCATGGTCAGTGACCAATCACCTATGGTCGTTCACGCGCATTATTGGGACAAATTCATGGGAATAACGGTGCCCATTTATATAGGAACGGAAACATTGGCAAGAAAAATGGACCTCGCCGTGGTTTTTTTGAAAGTTTCAAAGGTGAAACGGGGTTACTATCAGGCAGAATTTATTCCGATTACTTTAGCTGGAAAGGAAACCAAACCTACGGAAATCACCAAAAAGTTCATTGCCTTGACTGAACAGCAAATAAGGGAAAAACCCGAGCACTATCTTTGGACCCACAAACGCTGGAAGCACCGTGATAAAGTTCCACCGGAGTTTTTGAAAGATTGTCATTCGTAGAATCATCACATATATTTACTTCGCTACATAGTTTTTGATTAATTTCACTTTTATTTTTCATTCTAAGCATCATATTTATGGAGTTTCTTGAAACGCTTTATAACGAAATAATTGGTTTTCTAGGGATTTCCCAAGCTTGGGAAATCTTAAAAACAGGCGACTACAGCGCTTTCAGAACATACGATGGCATTGTTGCCCTGATTTATCCCTTAATACCGTTGTTGGTTCTCTTGGAATTAATCTTGGGGTTGATTTATAAAAAACCAGATACCAAGGTCTATAAGGTCAATTTTCTGATTTACATATTCAATAGATTTGTTGGTAGGTTTATCGCCATAGCAATGGTTACGCTCTGTATCGGGCTATTTCAAAAATATGCGCCTTTTCAGACAGAAATGACTTGGTATTGGTTTATCTACGGCTATATTGTTTGGGAATTCGCCCATTTTCTATATCACTATTGGGGACACAAAGTGAGGCTTTTTTTGGTGTTTGCATTCCACCCACCATGCTCCAGAAAACATGAATCTCTCGGTTACCTACGCTCACTTTTTTCTAGAAGCGCCATACGCCGATACCATTCGAACCACTGTTTGTATTCTACTTGGGGTGCGGCCAGAGCTACTTTTCTTGATAATGTTTATTGATGGAACTTACGGAGCCTTTATTCATGTCGGAGAAAATATGATCAAAGACGCCCGGTTCGGATTTCTGAACAAGATAATGCTGACTCCATCACATCATCGGGTACATCATGCCAGAAACCCTTTGTACATGGACACCAATTTTTGTAACCTGCTCAATATTTGGGATAGGGTTTTCGGCACCTACCAAGAAGAAGATAAAGCTGTCAAAATAGAATATGGCATTACCCGAGAAATGGATTCAGGCAACTTTTTAGATGTCTACTTCGGAGAAATCGTTGCCCTGGCCAAGGATGTTTGGAAAGCCCCTGGAATAAAAAACAAAGTATTGTATCTTTTTATGCCCCCAGGATGGCACCATTCAGGAAACCACCAAACATCGAAAGTTGTCCGGGGAGAATATTTTAAAAATATAGGTCGTTAGACTATATTCCAGCAATTTCTTTGATTTCAGAGATTACTCTATCGCCAAGTCGATTCGCTTCTTCTTGACTTTGTGCCTCGGTATAGATTCTAATTATCGGCTCGGTATTCGATTTTCGAAGATGCACCCAATTTTCGGCAAAATCGATTTTCACGCCGTCGATTGTTGAAATATCCTCATCGCTATATTTTTCAGCCATTCCCTTTAAAATTGTATCAACATCTAAATCGGGAGTCAATTGAATTTTTTTCTTACCCATAAAATAAGAGGGGTAACTCGCTCGTAGTTCAGCAACCGTACCGCCTTTTTCTGCCATCAACATTAAGAATAAAGCGGTGCCCACTAGTGAATCACGACCATAATGACTTTCGGGATATATTATTCCTCCATTGCCTTCACCACCTATAATCGCCTTATTGGCCTTCATTTTAGTTACCACATTTACCTCGCCCACAGCAGAAGCCTCATACGTGCCACCATGTTTTTCGGTAATATCTCGTAATGCCCTTGATGATGACAAATTTGAAACCGTACTTCCCGAGGTTTTCGCCAGAACATAATCAGCACAGGCCACCAGCGTATATTCCTCACCGAACATCTCACCGTCATCGCTTATAAAAGCGAGTCGATCAACATCGGGGTCTACTACGATACCGAAATCAGCCTTTTCCTTGAGCACCAATTCACAGATATCGCCCAGATGTTCTTTTAAGGGTTCCGGGTTATGCGGAAAATGCCCCGTAGGGTCACAATATAGTTTAACCACTTCCACCCCTAATTCTTCCAATAGTTTCGGTATGGCAATTCCTCCGGTAGAATTTACCCCGTCAACAACGACTTTGAACTTTGCCTTTCGAATCGTATCTGCATCCACCAGTGGCAAAGCCAATACTTCATCGATATGAATATCGATATACGAATCGTTTTTAGTAATACTTCCTAAATCGTCCACTTCCGAGAAATCGAAATCTTCCTTTTCAGCGATTTCTAGAATTTTAGCACCTTGGGCAGCGTCTAAAAACTCCCCTTTTTCATTAAGCAATTTCAGCGCGTTCCACTGTTTCGGGTTATGGCTTGCGGTTAGAATGATTCCCCCATCGGCCTTTTCAAGAGGTACCGCAATTTCAACAGTCGGAGTTGTCGAAAGCCCGAGGTCGACTACATCGATTCCCAATCCTACCAAAGTGGAAACCACCAAATTCTGAATCATTTCACCTGACAAACGCGCATCACGACCAATGACCACTTTGAGTTTATCCTTTTTGGAGTATTCATTTAACCAAATGCCATATGAAGCAGCGAATTTGACCGCATCCAAAGGAGTTAAATTATCACCCGGTTTGCCGCCAATGGTGCCTCGAATACCTGAAATCGATTTTATTAAAGTCATAAGTATTTCAAATTTTCAGCAAATATACAAGTACGGATATTATTCTATGTTTCTAATTTGTAAATTCGACCACATGAATTTTCTGGCCCACATTTATCTTTCCTTTGGCGATGATGAAATCTCCATCGGTAATTTTATTGCCGATAGCATCAGAGGGAACAAATACAAACACCTGCCCGAACGTATTCAAAAAGGGATTTTACTGCATCGTAAAATCGACACCTATACCGACTCACATGACATTCCGAAGAAAAGCAGTAAACGTTTGCACAAAAATTACAGTCACTACAGCAGGGTAATAGTCGACATCTTTTACGACCATTTTTTGGCGAAGAACTGGGCAAACTATTGCGATATGCCGTTGGACTTATTCGTGGATGGTTTTTACGACCTTCTGGAGGATAATTTTGACATATTACCCCATGGCGTACAGCACATGATGCCTTATATGATAACTGACAATTGGTTGTACAACTATTCAAATATGGAGGGTATCGGAAGGGTGTTGGAAGGAATGAACAGAAGAACAAAGAACAAATCGAAAATGAATTTCGCGATTATGGATCTCGAAGAGCACTATGAGGCCTTTGAAGAAGAGTTTACCGAGTTTTTTGAGGAACTCAGAGTCTATTCAAAACAGAAATTTATATCATTATAATCGACACCGAAAACTAAAAAAACACCCGATGAAAAAAGTACTTTCAATAGTATTTGCACTATTTCTTTTTCTTAACTGTAAAAAGAATCCGCCAGCACCAACGGGATTGGTAACGGAAAAAGCAATGGTCGTTTCAGCTCGTGAGGAAGCTTCGAAAATAGGTGCCGACATCTTACAAAATGGCGGCAATGCATTTGATGCCATGGTGGCGACCGAGATGGCATTGGCCGTGGCGTATCCTTTTGCAGGAAACTTAGGTGGTGGTGGGTTCATGGTCTATCGCAAGGCCGATGGTTCAATTGGCGGAATCGACTATCGTGAAAAAGCACCTCTTTCAGCCTATGCCGATATGTATCTCGACTCCTTAGGCAATGTGATACCTGAAATGAGCACGGTCGGTGCTACCGCCGTAGGAGTGCCCGGAACGGTAGCCGGAGTTTACGAGGTGCATCAAAAGTTTGGTTCCATGCCTTTCTCGGAATTATTGAAACCTGCAATCGAGCTTGCCGAACGCGGGGTCGTCGTTACGGAAAATCAAGCGAAAAGGCTTGACAATTATCGTGAGCTTATTTTAAAGGTAAATGGTGATAGTTTGGCTTTTCCCGTGGTTTGCAAAGCTGGTGACACGATAAAATACGCTTCTTTGGCGAATACCATGAAGAGAATTGCCGAGAATGGCCGAGATGGATTCTACAAAGGCGAGACGGCCAAGACCTTGGCGACATTCGTACAATCGAAGGGTGGATTCATCACTGAAATGGATTTGGAAAAATACGAAGCCAAATGGCGTTACCCGATAACCTTCAATTATAAAGATCTCAAGATTATTTCGATGAGTCCGCCCAGCAGTGGCGGCGTGACCATCAATCAAATCTTGAAAATGATGGAACCCCATGATATCGCTGATTTCGGCCATAATTCTGAAAAAACGGTTCAACTCTTTACCGAGGCTTCGAGACGAGCCTATGCCGATCGTAATTATTTCCTTGGGGATCCCGATTTTGCGAATATACCTTTGGATGTGCTCCTTAGTAATTCCTATTTAAAAGAGCGAATGGAGAATTTCTCATGGGACAAAGCCACCAAATCAGAAGAGGTATCTCACGGTGAAATTGAAATTATCGAAAGTATGGAGACTACGCATTATTCTATTGTAGATGCGCAAGGTAATGCGATTTCGGCAACGACCACATTGAATGGGGCCTACGGATCAAAATTGTATTCCAATGAATTGGGGTTCTTTCTAAACAATGAAATGGACGATTTCAGCGCCAAACCTGGAGTGCCCAATATGTTCGGACTCATTGGCGCAGAGGCCAATAGTATCGCACCTGAAAAACGGATGCTTAGTAGTATGACCCCCACAATAGTGGAAAAAGACGGCAAATTACTTATGGTCGTCGGTACGCCCGGCGGATCTACCATTATAACAGCCGTCGCCCAGACCATTCTAAATGTTTACGAGTTCGACATGAGTATGCAAGATGCCGTAAATGCCCCACGCTTTCACCATCAATGGTTACCCGACGCGGTCATTTTCGAGCCTGATGGATTTTCTTCAGAGCTGAAAGACAAATTGAAAAACAAAGGCTACATTATCAACGAAGAGCGAACCCCGATTATCGGCAAGGTCGACGCAATTCTTGTACTACCTGACGGAAAGCTAGAAGGCGGTGCCGATAAAAGAGGTGATGATACAGCAGTAGGTTATTAGTTAGATGAGATTCATTAGAAAGTTACTTAAAATTGCGGGAGTCCTATTACTAATCGTGTTTGTTGGTTTTTTTGTTTTGTACCTTATTTACAACGAACCCCTCCCCGAGTCGGAAGAAGGACCCAAAGCGGATGTCTTGGCGCAAAAGATGTTGGCATCCATAAATCATGAAGCTTTTAATGAAACACGCTTCTTGGAATGGTCATTTGCAGGAGGCGCCCACCATTACAAATGGGATAAGGAAAATGGCAAAGTTGAGGTAAAGTGGGATTATTACTCCGTAAACCTTAACTTGAATGACACGGCTAGTAGTTCGGTTGTTCAAAATGGAAAGTCCCTTTCCGCAAAAGATTCTCGAGATTTGATACATACCGCTTGGGACTATTTCAACAATGATTCTTTTTGGTTGGTGGCACCTTTTAAGGTATTTGATAAAGGAACAGAAAGAAGCATCGTTAAGTCAGATGATGGTTCGGAAGACTTAATGGTAACCTATACTTCAGGTGGCACAACACCTGGCGACTCTTATCTTTGGAAGTTGGATTCAAAAGGACTTCCGAAAAGTTTTCAGATGTGGGTAAAAATTATTCCTATAGGTGGTATCAAAGCCACTTGGGATGATTGGGAAGTTATGGAAAATGGTTTATTATTGCCCAAAACCCATAGACTTGGCCCAATGATAATTGACATGGGTTCGCTAAAAGCTTATAATTGATTACAGTTCCGTCAATCTGTATTCGTTCAAAAGTACTTGCCATTGATTGGTTTCGGCAATCTCCAATATTTTTTGGGAAATTCTTTGTTCGAGGTAGATCCGTTGTTTGGCAATTCCGAAGGCGTAAAATTGAACATCGAATTTCACTGGTAAAATGGTCAATGATGCTAAGGCTGAATCCTGTTGCATGCGATATTTTAAAATGGGCTCGTCATAGATGAATGCCTCTATTTCATTCTTCTTTAACGCGTAAAGACCTGATGTAACATCATCGAACTCCCTTACATTTTTAAAAAAACGGGCTCTTAAAAATGCACGGGTTTCTGTATTTCGTACAGAGCCAACGGCCCTTTCCTTGAATTCATTAAAGCTATCCGGGTCGCTATTTAACTGATTTACGGTCAGACTAGAAGCTATGCTCGCCGTGAGGCCTGAAATAAAGAGCAATCCCCCGAACATCAAGACCAAAGCAGCCACTTTGCCCATTCGGGTCTTTGGAGCCTTATCCCCATAACCTACGGTTGTCAAAGTTACCGCAGACCACCAAAGCCCGTCCCAAATACCTCTACCACCAGTTCTAAATTGTTCTGGATTTTCTCGTCGTTCAAACGTCCAACCTAGAAATCCGAAGGTAAAAATGATAGCAAGTAAGAGTCCCAGCCCTTTTAAGATATTCAAATTAAAAAAGCTCTCTAAAAACTGTATTGTCTTTTGATAGGTCGAAGGTTCTGAAACGGCAATAGTCGAATTTGAAGCGTAAAAGGTATGGGTGAATTCCATTCTTCTACTTCGCTCGCCGGTAATCGTCAATGGATTGATACTTACATCGATTTCCCCTGATTCGAGTGCCTTCAGCATTTTCGAGAACTCCATCGGAATCAATTCATACTGAAGCCCCAATTCTTTGGCCGTTCTTTTCCAAAGCCAAATATTGATTCCTTTCAAATCATCCCCATTCTGAATTATAAACGGAGGTGCCGAGGTAAAACCCACTTTTAAGATGGAATCTTGTTCAACCTGCGCCGAAAGTGGACTGAGAACAAAAAGGAAAAATAAGATGAAATATAAAATTTTCACAGCACTAAATATACAATAAATGCGAAACGATATTACCAGTAATTCTTTCTATAACTTTATACCAAATTCGAAGCACATGGATATACACATTATAGGAAAAGAAGAAATCAATGAGAACGTTCAAAAACAAGTCAAAGAACTATTCAACCAACTGAATTCCAATATAAAACAACGTTCGTTGAAGGAAGCACTTCAAGATTCGAACAACTTGGTATTTGCTATTTACAAAGAAGACGAACAAATTTTGGGTATGGCCACCATGGCTACCTACAAAGCTATTTCGGGCTACAAAGGTATGATTGAAGATGTTGTGGTAGACGGTGGTCAACGGGGAAAAGGACTAGGACGAAAATTGATGGAAAAACTGCTCGAGGAAGGTGAAAATATGGGGTTGGATGAAATCCTCTTGTTTTCAGGTCATCATCGTACCGCTGCTATAAAACTGTACACCAGCCTTGGTTTTCAATTAAAAGATAGTGGGCTTTATCGTTTGATAATGGATTAACTCGCTTGCTGCTTATTAAATTGGCTCTTTAACTCTTCCATTGATTCTTGAAGTTGCTTTAGAAGTCCGGTTTCTGTCGTGGCATCCACACCGAATGTAATTTTACTACTGACCTCCCAAATTTCCTGAATCTGAAAAGGTTTTATCTCATAAGGTGCATAGGTTTCATTTAGGGAAATCAAGGTCACATTATTTGAATTTGGCCTACGTACAACCTTTTTGACAAGAACGGCATCCTCTAAAACGATAACATACATTTTATTCGCACTGACTTGGTCAATACTCTCGATGGCTTTTGAAAGCACCCACTCCCCTGCTCTTAAATTGGGCAGCATACTGTCACCTTCCACTTGAAAACCACGATAGGAGGCATTGCGAAACTCCGGAATCGGCAAATCAAAGGCCGGAAGCTCACGATACCAACTGGCATCCGATATATTTTGTGGGTATCCGGCAGCCGCTTTTGCATTTACCAGCACGATGTTCTCATTATCTGAGGAATCGACCGTAATCACTTTCGGAATCACACTTGTTTTTGATGTATCTAAGTGTTGTTGGTCGCTCTCCCCGAATAACCAAAGCGGATTAATCTTGAACTGCCGCAATAGCTCCGCTACGACTTTACCTGATAATTTCGTCCGCCCTCTTTCGATATCTGCAGTCGTACTCGAGATGCCCAATAATTTGGCAAAATCGGCTTGCGTATAACCCAATTCCCTACGCACGTCAGTAAAACGCTTTAGTGTGATTTCATTTTCCATACCCAAATATAGACAATTTGGAATATATCCAAAAAATAATTTGGATTATTTCCATAATTAGGAATTATTCCATAATTTTGGATTAATTACAAATTTCAAGAATGTCATTCGAAAGAATCAAGGAAAAACTAAATATTTTGGCAGACGCCGCGAAATACGATGTGTCATGTTCAAGCAGCGGTAGCAAACGCACCAACAATAATAAGGGTCTGGGCGATAGTTCGGGAATGGGTATTTGCCACAGTTACACCGAAGATGGGCGATGCGTTTCGTTGCTAAAAATATTAATGACGAATTATTGCATTTTTGATTGCGCCTATTGCGTAACCCGTAAGAGTAACGACATCAAAAGGGCGGCATTTAAAATTCAGGAAGTTGTTGACTTGACCATCAATTTCTATCGCCGTAATTATATCGAAGGGCTTTTTCTGAGCTCCGGCATTTTCAAGAATGCCGATTACACCATGGAACGGTTGATTGCCGTAGCCAAAAAGCTCAGAAACGAAGAGAATTTCAACGGATATATTCATTTGAAATCCATTCCCGGGGCCAGCGATGAATTGATGCGCGAAGCTGGGCTTTATGCCGATAGATTGTCCGTAAACATTGAAGTACCTACGGTTTCAGGGCTCAAATTGTTAGCGCCCGATAAGCGGCATGAAGATTTTACCAAACCGATGCTTAAGGTCAAAAACGAGATTATTCAATACAAGGCCGAAAAGAAAGTCATTCGAAGTACACCAAAATATGCTCCGGCAGGTCAGAGTACGCAGATGATTATAGGTGCCACAGGTGAATCGGATAAAGATATCATGTATTCCGCCAACCATTACTATCAGAATTACAATATGAAACGCGTGTATTATTCCGGTTACGTGCCCGTTGCTGAAGACAAGCGCTTGCCTGCTATTGGCACGCAAGTGCCGATGTTGCGAGAGAATCGTCTATATCAGTCCGATTGGTTGTTGCGTTTCTACGGCTTTGGTATTCATGAACTATTAAATACAAAACACCCTAATCTCGATTTAGATGTGGACCCAAAATTGAGTTGGGCTCTGCGTAACCTAAAATATTTTCCTGTGGATGTGAATACGGCCGATAAAAGAATGTTGGCCCGTATACCGGGAATGGGCATGAAGTCGGTTCATAAAATCATTAGTGCAAGACGATTTCGGAAATTGAATTGGGAACACTTAAAGAAAATCGGGATCGCAATGAACAGGGCCAAGTATTTTATCGTTTGTGATTCGAGATATTGGGAGCGTCGCGATTTGGAAGCCGATAAGATAAAGGGAATGATTTTACAGAATTCCGTAGGCAAGTTTAGAAAAGAGTATAGTTCACAACTTAGTTTATTCAATTGATTATGAAAAATTCAAAGATTTTAATTTACGATGGAAGTTTTAATGGATTTCTAACAGCTGTTTTTATTGCTTTTGATGAAAAAGTACAAGTAGCCGATATTCAAAAAAATTCGGTGAGTCAAAACGGACTTTTCTCTGAAACGCAGACTATTTTTACTCAAATGGACAAGGCAAAACGTGTCTGGAACGGTATTCAAAGAAAAAGTAACTCCGCCATAAAGAACATCTACTTTGCCTTTCAAAGCGAATCAAAAGACGTTGAGTTACTGCTCTATCGATACATTAGAAAAATGTTTGCACAGAATGGCTCCGTGCATTCTGATTATGCAGATCCGGTTGTTTTGAAGATCAGTCAATTGGCAAAAAGCGTTGGCCGTGAAAAGCACCGTATGGAAGCTTTTGTACGTTTTCAATTGACCAAAGACGATATTTACTTCGCCAATATCGAGCCCGATTTTGATGTCTTGCCATTGATTTCAAAACATTTCCGTTCACGATATGCAGACCAGCAATGGTTGATTTATGATGCCAAACGGAGTTACGGTATTTTTTATGATTTGGAAAAGGTTGAAATCATTTCACTTGACCTACAGGAAATTTATACGAACAGTATTCATAAAAAAGGTGTATTCGCAGATGGAGAGTACAGCTATCAAGAATTATGGAACAATTACTTTAAGAGCACCAATATTAAATCGCGTATAAACAAGAAGTTACATACACAGCATGTGCCTAAACGCTACTGGAAGTATTTGAGTGAAAAGAAAGAAGCGGTTTAAAATTTTGTTATCCTTTTGGGATTACTAATTCGTGTAAGAAAAAAGATTCATTTCAGTTATATTTAAGGATTTACTTGAAATGCCAATCTTTAAACATTGAAGTATGAATTCTTTTGGAGGAAATTGGACGGAAGCTAAAATTGAAATTTTAGTTGAGTATGCGTTCGCGTATTTAACCATTATGAATAAATATGCTTCTAAATATAATTGGCAATTGCTGTATTTTGACGGTTTTGCAGGAAGTGGCTTTATAACAAAAGGGTCTGAGGAGAACAGGCGGGTTATTATTGGTGCCACCACACGAATTTTGGATATCTTCGAACCGCGTTCTTTTGATCAATACTATTTTGTTGAAAAAGACTCAGATAACGCTGAAGAACTTAAAAACCTCACTAACTCTTATAATAAAACTACTTATGTTGTTAACGAAGATTGCAACAAGAAAATTCAATCTTTGGGTGGATTTTTAGATTCTCCCGAAGGCAAAAATCATAAGGTCTTGGCTTACATTGACCCCTGTGGCATGCAACTCAAATGGGAGTCTCTAACAGCCCTTAAGAAGTCAAATGTAGATGCTTGGATTCTTGTTCCAACTGGAATGGGAGTAAACAGACTTCTCAAAAACAAAGGTAGGATTTCGGATGCATGGATTGGTAAATTGGAAGATTTTCTTGGAATGAGCAAGGAAGATATTTTGGAACATTTTTATACAACGAAACAGGTACTTACATTGTTTGGAGGCGAAGAAACTGTATTAATGAAAGAAGAAAAGGCAATCGAAAAGTCCGCCGAGTTATACAGAAAACGATTAGGAGAACTTTTTAGTTTTGTAACTGACCCTTATATTTTAAAAAATAGTTCTAACTCAATAATGTTTCATTTCTTTATGGTCTCTAATAATAGAAATGCAGTTGTCATCGCTAACGACATAATCAAAAAATACAATAAACTATAAATATGGCTCAATCTTCAATTGAATGGACGGAAATGACTTGGAACCCCACAACAGGCTGCTCCAAAATAAGTCAGGGCTGCAAATTTTGTTATGCCGAAGTGATGTCCAAGCGGTTGCACGCTATGGGACTCGAAAAATACAAAGACAACTTCAAGGTTAGAACTCATGAGTCCGCATTGAAAACGCCGTACTCATGGAAAAAACCTAAGATTGTATTTGTCAATTCGATGAGTGATTTATTCCATCCCGAAGTGCCTTTAGAGTTTATCAAAAAAGTATTTGAAGTAATGAATGATTGCAGTCAGCACATATTTCAGGTCTTAACAAAAAGAGGCGATAGACTCCTCGAACTACATGAAAAACTCAATTGGACACCAAATATCTGGATGGGCGTATCTGTCGAAAACCAAGAAGTTGAAGACCGTATCGATTTTCTTAGACATACGAATGCCAAAACTAAGTTTTTATCTTTAGAGCCTTTAATAGGTCCATTACCGAATCTAGACCTTAGTAATATTGATTGGGTTATCGTAGGTGGGGAAAGTGGGAGAAAACCTAGACCAATTGAAGTTGACTGGGTTGTTGACATAAAGAATCAATGTTCCAAATCTAAAATTGCTTTTTTCTTTAAACAATGGGGAGGAACCAATAAAAAGAAAAGTGGTCGTTCATTAAAAGGCAAAACCTATAGTCAAATGCCAAAAATCCCAATTTTAGCTTCTGCATAGAGCTAGGGACGCTTATATGACAATATCTTTTCAAAAAAGTCTTCTCGCATTTTAGCTGCATCAAAGTCTTTGTAGTAATACACTTTCCGATTTCCGTTATCTTTTGAAGTAGTGATTTCAACTTCTTCCATCCATTCAGGGTGTAAAAAAGCGTTGACGATCGATAAATCCCAAATGGTTCTTTCGGCTCTTCCTCCATCGATATGATCATCCCAAATTTTTAATAGAAAGTCCCCAAGGAAATGATTTTCCAAATTTTGCCGAGTTTCGTCATAATCGAAAGTCATTTGATTCGCGACACTGACTGGGATTATATGCATCTCGACTTCCGAAAATAAAAGATGACTTAATGCAAATTGGTCCATTTGGCAATTGAAATCATCCTTTCGAAGTATTCCCTTTTCAAAATCATATGTCGTACCCAACCAATATAACCTGATGCTTTGTGCGATGGACGGGTCTATAAATAATGCAGAAGCAACATTTGTAAGTGCTCCAAGAGCAATTATGTTTAGCTTTTCACCTTCGCTTTGTGCTTTGGCCTGTTCAATAATTTCATATGCAGCAGCCGAATGTTGCGCTTGATCTCCCCAATCATACATACGTGCCGCGCCTCCCCTATTTAAATTTAGATTCAAACCCATGATTCCCAAAAGCATTTGATTCAAGCGATGGCTATCTTCCATGGTCTTTTCCGTAGCCCAGTGTGCTGTTTGCCACTGCGCTGCATTTAAGGCCGTTACCTCTATTGCGGGGTCCATCAAAATGATACTCAAGGCGAACGCATCATCTACTTCATTTGCGGTATCGGCGTCTATCAAAACTTTAGTTTTTTCCTGCCCGAAGCCATTAAACAGCATTAAGCAAAACAGAAATAAAAAAGGTCCTTGGCATTTACATTTCAATTTAAGCATCTCAACAAGTTTTTGTATTTTTTGCAAGATATCAGGTTACCTTCAAAGTGCAAAATATAAGTTAAGCCTACTTCACTTTTAGAGGTCAATGCCCTACCTTTGCGGTTTTGCCAATTCATGACAGAATACGAAGAAAACATTGAGGTCAAAGGTGCTCGAGTCCATAATCTAAAGAACATCGATGTTACCATCCCAAGGGAGAAACTTGTAGTAATCACGGGACTTTCAGGAAGTGGTAAGTCATCACTCGCTTTTGATACCATTTATGCGGAAGGTCAACGTCGCTATATCGAAACTTTTTCCGCTTATGCCCGTCAATTTTTAGGCGGTCTTGAACGACCCGATGTCGATAAAATCGATGGGTTATCCCCTGTAATTGCCATCGAACAAAAAACAACTTCAAAATCGCCCCGCTCAACCGTGGGAACGATTACCGAGGTCTATGATTTTCTAAGGTTATTATTTGCTCGTGCAGGTGATGCACATAGCTACAATACGGGTGAAAAAATGGTTAGTTACAGCGATGTGCAAATCAAAGACTTGATAAAAAAAGATTTTGATGGTAAAAAAATAAACGTTCTCGCTCCGATTATCAAATCAAGAAAGGGACATTACCGTGAGCTCTTTGAACAAATCGGCAAACAGGGTTTTGTCAAAGTCAGAGTCGATGGAAAAGTCGAAGATATCGTGAAGGGTATGAAGGTCGACCGCTATAAAACCCATGATATAGAGATTGTTATCGATCGCTTGAAAGTGAATGATAACGAGGATCTAGATAAAAGACTTTCTGAAACTATCAATACGGCAATGTACAGCGGAGACAATGTTCTCATGGTGCTAGTAGAGGGCGAGAAAGAAGCCCGTTATTTCAGTCGAGATTTGATGTGCCCTACTACGGGCATTTCGTACCCTACTCCCGAACCGAATACATTTTCTTTCAATTCCCCTAAAGGCATGTGTTCGTATTGTAACGGTTTGGGTCATGTTCACGAAGTGAATATCAACAAGATTTTTCCTGATAAAAAATTGTCAGTCAAATCAGGTGGTGTTGCTCCGCTTGGCGATTATAAAGATTCTTGGGCATTTCGGCAGATCGAGACCATTGGGCAGCGTTACGGATTTAAATTGACAGACCCTATCTCTTCCATATCCGAAGAAGCAATGAAAATATTGTTATACGGCGGAAAAGATAGTTTTGAGGTCGATTCGAAAACATTGGGGGTAAAACGAAATTACAAAATCGATTATGAAGGTATTTCGAACTTCATCAAATCGCAATACGAAGATTCTGGTTCGACATCATTGAAACGGTGGGCGAAAGAATTCATGAATAAAGAAGTTTGTAAAGAATGCGGGGGGGCACGTTTAAAAAAGGCTTCGCTCTATTTCAAGATCGCTGATAAAAACATCGCTGAACTAGCGCATATGGATGTCGCGGAACTAGCCGGTTTTTTTGAAGATCTTGAAAAGAAACTTGAGGGCAATCAAAAGAAAATCGCGGAAGAAATCGTTAAAGAAATCCGCACACGTATCCGTTTTTTGTTAGATGTCGGTCTCGATTATTTGTCGCTCAACCGAAGTTCTAAATCACTTTCTGGTGGTGAGGCACAACGCATACGCCTAGCAACTCAAATTGGTTCACAGTTAGTGGGCGTATTGTATATTTTAGATGAACCGAGTATTGGTTTACACCAACGCGACAACAATCGCTTAATCAAATCTTTAGAATCTTTACGTGATATTGGCAATTCCGTTATAGTCGTAGAACACGACCGTGACATGATAGAGCGAGCCGACCATGTTATCGATATAGGTCCGAAGGCAGGTAAACATGGAGGGGAAATTATTTCTGAAGGCAAGCCAAGCGAATTGATTTCGCATGATACGCTTACCGCCGATTACATAACCGGCAAAAAAGAAATTAAAGTCCCGCAAGAGCGTAGAAAGGGTAATGGGCACAAAATCACTCTGACCGGTTGTACCGGCAATAACCTAAAGAATATTAGTGCCTCTTTTCCTTTGGGAAAAATGATCGGGGTTACCGGCGTTTCAGGTAGTGGAAAATCGACATTTATAAACGAAACACTCTACCCCATAATGAACGCCCATTATTTTAATGGTGTCAAGAAACCCATGCCCTATAAGAAAATTAATGGGCTAGAACACATCGATAAAGTAATAGATATCAATCAGTCACCTATTGGAAGAACACCTAGGTCAAACCCTGCGACGTATACCGGGGTTTTCAGTGAAATTCGATCCTTATTCACAAAAACACCTGAAGCCGCAATACGTGGTTACAAACCAGGTCGTTTTAGCTTCAATGTAAAAGGTGGGCGGTGCGAGACCTGCCAGGGTGGTGGTCTTCGAGTCATAGAAATGAACTTTCTTCCTGATGTCTACGTAGATTGTGAAACATGTCACGGTAAGCGATTCAATCGCGAAACCTTGGAAATTCGTTATAAAGGTAAATCTATTGCCGATGTACTTGAAATGACCATGAACGAAGCGGTCGATTTTTTCGAGAAAATTCCAAAAATCCATAGAAAGTTAAAAACCATAAAAGACGTGGGACTTGGGTATATTTCGTTAGGTCAGCAGTCCACTACTCTATCAGGTGGTGAAGCACAACGTGTAAAATTGGCCACGGAACTTTCGAAACGCGATACGGGAAATACTTTTTATATTTTGGATGAGCCCACGACCGGACTCCATTTCGAAGATATTCGTGTTTTAATGGAAGTTTTGAATCGTTTGGTAGACAAAGGCAATACCGTTTTGGTCATTGAGCATAATATGGATGTCATAAAGATGGTAGACCATATCATCGATATTGGATATGAAGGAGGTCGGGGTGGCGGCATGATTGTTGCGATTGGTACTCCCGAAGAAGTTGTGAAAGACAATAAAAGTTATACTGCCAAGTTCTTAAAGAACGAACTCGAGCCAAAGAAGGCAAAAGCATCGGCATCGGTTTAGGTTCGCTTAACATAATAATAATACCCTTCTTAGGAATGACCTGAAATTATAGTATTTATGAGGAATGAAACGCATTATAAAGGCTGGAATGAGATAAAAACCAATGATTCTTGGGCATTGTTCAAGATTATGGGCGAATTCGTAAATGGTTACGAGAAGATGAGTGCCATTGGGCCTTGTGTTTCCATTTTTGGATCTGCTCGGTCCGAAGAAGACAACAAATACTATCAATTAGCCGTGAGCATCGCCAAAAAAATAGCGGAAGCCGGCTATGGTGTCATCACCGGTGGGGGGCCAGGTATTATGGAAGCCGGAAATCGAGGAGCCAATTTGGCCGGTGGAACTTCGGTCGGCCTGAACATCGACCTTCCGTTTGAGCAGCATGACAATCCGTATATCGACAAGGATAAAAGTCTCGACTTCGACTATTTCTTTGTGAGAAAAGTAATGTTCGTTAAGTATTCCCAAGGGTTTGTGGTTATGCCCGGAGGCTTTGGCACGCTAGATGAACTGTTCGAGGCAATAACATTGATACAGACCAATAAAATTGAAAAATTCCCGATTATTTTGGTCGGATCCGAGTTTTGGAGCGGTTTGGTCGAATGGATCAAAATCACCATGTTAGATGCTGGTAATATCAGTGCACATGACCTTGACCTCATAAAAATCGTCGACACCGAGAGTGAGGTCGTCGAGATAATAGACTCTTTCTACAAGGGGCACCAACTAAGCCCTAACTTTTAAGCGAATTACTCTTGAAGAAAATTGCGGACATTCAAAGTATTATTTGCCTTGCGCTCTATTTCTGTGAAGCGACTCTAATGTACGCACAACATAGCAATCAGGTTACCGCGAACTTGAACGGGGAAACCAAAATAATAAGCGTACAACAAGAAATTACATATAAAAACACATCTAACAACACTCTAGAAATCCTATATTTCAACGACTGGGCTCATGCCTACCTTGACAAAACAACGGGGTTGGCAAAACGTTTTGCCGAGGAATTCAATAAAAGCCTTCATCTGATGAAGGAGCGCGAGCGAGGCTATACCGAAATTCTGACAGTAGTAGACGACAAATATCGGGGAATACGATTAGACCGCACCACTGAGAAAGACATTCTCAAAATGTACTTGAACGAACCGCTTTTGCCAGAATCAGAGGTAAAGGTTTTCATAACGTACAATGTTAAACTTCCTCCTGACAAATTCACAAGATATGGTTATAACAACAAAGGCGGTTATTATCTCAAAGATTGGTACCTGACCCCTGCGGTATACGACGGCACATGGCATTTATACTCCAATAAAAATCTAGAAGATCTCTACACTGATGTTACCGAAACTACCATAAACCTCATTTGTCCAAAAGGTCTTTTCGTCGAATCAAATTTTCAGGTTTTGGGGAGTACACAATTTCCCAAAGGTCAACAAGTGCAATTAAAGGGGGAAAATCAGAAAAGCGGAGAGATCATTCTAACTACCGAAAAAAGATTCACGACCCATGTCAATGATTATATGACGGTGACCACCGATATTGAGGCGAAAAAATACGATGAGATTTCGCAGGGATTGTCAATAGAAAAAGTTTCGAAATTCATAGTCGAAAATTTAGGAGAATATCCACATAAAGACTTATTGGTTAGCGAATTGGAATATAATAAAAGTAAGTTGTGGGGTATTAATCAACTACCCTCTTTCATACGACCTTATGAGCAACAATTTCAATTCGAGATGAAATTTTTGAAAACCGCCCTGCGAGTCATGCTGGCCGAATCACTCTACCTGAATCCGCGAAAAGAAATGTGGTTATCGGACGCAATCGCCAATTATTTGATGATTATGTATGTAGAGAAATATTATCCAGACCAAAAATTATTGGGCAAGTTGAGTAAAATATGGGGGGTTCGAAGTTTCCATTTGGCCAAAATGGACTTCAATGAACAATATCCGCTGCTCTATATGTTGATGGCCCGAAAAAATATTGACCAGCCCTTGACCACCCCAAACGATTCATTGCTCAAATTTAATCAAGAAATAGCAAATAAATATAAGGCCGGCCTAGGTTTGGCATATATGGCAAACTATATAGGAAAAGAAAAGGTGGATGAAGGAATAAAAACCTTTTATCGGTATTACAAGTTGAACGAAGTCAAAACATTAGATTTCGAATCGATTATGAAAAGGTCAACAAATATCGATATTGATTGGTTCTTTAAGGATTATGTCTCAACTGATGAACGTATCGACTTCAAAATAAAAAAAGTCGAAAAAACGGCCGATTCATTGACGATTACCCTTCGTAACAAAACCGGAACAAATGTGCCGATTTCATTATTCGGCCTTAAAAAAGATTCAATAGTCTCTAAGCATTGGTTTGCCAACATTACCGCGGATAGTACGGTTACGGTACCAAGAAATGAGGCGCAGCGGCTTGTGCTCAATTACGACCAAAAAATACCCGAATTTAATCAGCGGGATAATTGGAAATCACTCGGTGGATTTTTATCGAGTAACAAAAAACTAAAGTTTCAATTTTTCAAAGATGCCGAAGATCCATATTACAATCAAGTATTTTATGTGCCCGTTTTGAATTTTAATATTTATGATGGTTGGTCACCAGGGCTTCGCATTTATAACAAAACAATATTGGAAAGACCGTTTGTTTATGACTTTTCGCCTTCTTATGCAACGCGAGACAAGTCTTTCGTTGGTTCAGGAAGATTATCGTATCGACAGTATCATCGAAAGAGTGGCCATTATTTGACAAACTATTCTTTAGGAGGCTCTACTGCACATTTTCAGGTTAATTCTCGATACTCAACGATTACCCCATCACTGACATTCGCATGGCGACCTTCCAATTTGATCTCCAACAGAAGAAAGGTGCTCAATTTCAGATATGTAAATGTTTTTCGAACGATTGATGAAAGCCTTGATGATTTGGAAACCGATCCAGACTATAGTGTTTTGAACGCGCGTTTCTTTAATTCGAACAACGGTATTATCGACTACTCTTCTTGGCTTTTAGATGCACAACATTCGGGAAATTTCACCAAGTTGGCATTTGAATGGGAGTATCGTAAGCTATTTCAAAATAACAGACAATTGAATCTAAGATTTTTTGCAGGAAAATTTTTACGGAATAAAATCGATCCTGATGTCGATTTCTTTGACTTTGCACTTGATAGACCCACCGATTACCTTTTTGATTACGGATATTTAGGAAGATCGGAAAATTCGGGAATCTATAGCCAACAGATTATTATAGCCGAGGGTGGATTCAAATCGTTTTTAGATGAGCGATACCGCTTTTCAAACGATTGGCTCGCAACAGTCAATGCTAGCGTCAACCTATGGCGCTGGATAGAAGTCTATGGTGACATCGGCATGGTCAAAAACCGTAATCAAAACGAAAAATTCGTTTACGATGCCGGGGTCAGGCTTAATCTACTAACTGACTATTTCGAACTTTATTTGCCCATGTACTCGAATAATGGTTGGGAAGTTTCTCAGCCCCAATATGCTGAAAAAATCCGTTTTGTGGTAACCCTTAGCCCGCGCACTCTTATTGGTCTGTTTACCCGAAAATGGTTTTAAGGGAATTATTGAATTCACAACTGAAAAGGCTTTTTAAATAAAGAATATAACAAATAATTATTTTTTTGGTTGTATCATTAGGAATATTTCAACAAATATGACCAACTATAGGATTGCAAAAAAGCAATTGATTTGTTATTTTTACTCTGTAATTTTTATGCCTAAATGAAGTTGACTTCCAAAACCAGTAACGAGATATCTTTTGAAGATTTTAGGGAGCAGATCATCAGTGATTACCAAATCGCTTTTTTAAGCAGAACGGTGAGTCTCTTGGGAAGAAAGGAAGTTCTTACCGGAAAGGCAAAATTCGGAATTTTCGGTGATGGGAAAGAATTACCGCAATTGGCAATGGCGCGAAGTTTTAAAAACGGCGACTTTCGTAGCGGTTACTATCGTGATCAGACCTTTATGATGGCACTTGGGTTATTGACCCCAAAACAACTTTTTCACGCTCTATATGCTACCACCGACATCAAAAAAGAGCCGATGAGCGCTGGGCGTCAAATGGGAGGGCATTACGTTACCCATAGTCTTAACGAAGATGGTACTTGGAAGAACCTTACCCAACAAAAGAACAGTAGCGGTGATATTTCATGTACCGCAGGTCAAATGCCCAGATTACTGGGTCTGGCACAAGCTTCGAAGGTATATCGGGAGCTATCCGATTTAAAATCCGGTAAATTTTCGCTAAACGGCAATGAGGTTGCTTGGGGCACGATTGGTAATGCCAGTACCAGCGAGGGAATGTTTTTAGAGACTGTAAATGCCGGTGGCGTTTTACAAGTACCAATGGTAATCAGTATTTGGGATGATGAATACGGAATTTCCGTTCCGGCCGAATATCATACTACTGGCGAGGATATTTCTAGAATGCTCAGCGGCTTCCGTCGCGATGAAAACACAAAAGGTTACGAACTTTTGAAAGTAAAGGGTTGGGATTACACCGCCCTGATGCACGCTTACGAAAATGCATCCGATATGGCAAGGGAAAATCATATTCCCGTGGTCATTCATGTCTATGAATTGACGCAGCCACAAGGGCATTCCTCTTCGGGTTCCCATGAGCGATATAAGAGCGAAGAACGCTTGCAATGGGAACGTGATAACGACTGCAACAAGAAATTTAGAGCGTGGATATTGGAATCTGGCATTTCTTCGGAGGAGGAACTATCTCAGATAGAGAAAACCATTAAGAAAGAGGTTCGGGTTGCAAAAAAGGAAGCATGGTCAGAGTATTTAGCATCTCATAAAGAATTAAAGAAATCACTGATTGTATTGCTCGATGCGGCAGCGCATAAAAGCCCGAATAAAAGCCAATTAACCAGGCTCAAGAATGATCTTATCGCAATCGATGAGCCAATTAAAAAGGACTTGGCCTCAAACTCCAGAAAAGCGATGCGTTATTTGCTGGGCGAAGAATCGAAAGAAAAAACGGCTTTGAGCAATTGGATTTCAAAATTTCTGAGTGAAAGCCAACCATTGTATAGCTCTTCGCTGTACAGCGAATTTGAAAATCGTGCTACTGCCGTGGCGAGCGTTTTACCGACCTACGACTCGACTGTACAAAAGGTAGACGGGCGCATTATACTTAGGGATAATTTCGATAACCTTTTGGAAAAATACCCCGAAGCATTAATCTTCGGTGAAGATAGCGGAGCCATTGGCGATGTTAACCAAGGGTTAGAAGGGCTTCAAAAAAAGTATGGAAAAACACGAGTGACCGATACCGGTATTAGAGAAACCACAATCATAGGTCAAGGTATCGGTATGGCGCTACGCGGATTGAGACCGATTGCCGAGATTCAATATCTCGATTATATTTTCTATGCTTTAGCAACTCTGACCGATGATTTGGCCACCTTACGTTATCGAACCTTCGGAAAACAAAAAGCGCCTTTGATTATTCGTACAAGGGGTCACCGTTTAGAAGGTATTTGGCATTCGGGCTCCCCAATGGGCGGTTTAATTCATGTGCTTCGCGGAATTTATATTCTATCACCAAGAAATATGACCCAAGCTGCGGGTTTTTATAATACTTTGATGAAGAGTGATGAACCAGCATTGATAATCGAAAGTCTGAATGGTTATCGTTTAAAAGAGAAAATGCCAAACAATCTTGGTGAATTCTGTACGCCCATCGGAGTTGTTGAAACTTTAAAGGTTGGAACAGATATCACTTTGGTATCATATGGTTCGACCTTACGGATTGTGGAAAAAGCGGCAAAAGAACTTCTAGATATCGGTATTGATGCAGAAGTAATCGACGCCCAGACCTTGTTACCATTTGATATTGACCAAGATGTATTGAAAAGCATAAAAAAAACAAGTAGGCTTTTGGTAATCGATGAAGATGTACCAGGCGGTTGTTCAGCCTATTTGATGCAAGAAATCGTCGAAAAACAGGGGGGTTATAAATTTCTCGATAGCGCACCGCAAACTTTATCGGCACAAGCTCATCGCCCGGCTTACAGTTCAGATGGAGACTATTTTTCAAAACCTAACGCCGAAGATGTTTTTGAAAGAAGCTATGCGATTATGCACGAAGCAGATCCTGAAAACTATCCGCAATTACGTTAATTATTAAATTTTAAGATTTTCGGTCATCCAATCAGCTTAATAGGCTAAATTCTAGGCCTTGTTTTTTCTATCCGTCTAAAAAAGTAAGTTAGTGATGAGCTAAAACCCTTTAAAATCAAAGCGTGCAAAAATTACTTCACGATAAATATGGACTAACCGATGTTGTGCTCACTAAAATGGAAGGCTATAACAGCGATAATTTCAAAGTCGAAGCGGGGGAATTAATTTATGTTCTTAAAAAGTATCGATATTCTGCAGAAAGCAGTGAGCTTTTGAAAGCTGAAAATAATATTTTGCAAGAATTAGGCGTAATGAACAGCCTTGAATTCCCAAAGGTTTTTAAATCATACGACAAAGAATTAGTGGTGAAAGACGGTCATCATCTATATCGCCTACTTAGTTATATAGAAGGTGAATTCTTAGGAAATGTCGAACATAAACCTATCCTACTCCAATCTTTTGGAAGATTTCTAGGCAAGATGGATAATTCAATATATGATACGTATCATGCTTCGATAAACGCCAAGAAAACCCAATGGGATTTACAGTTTCTCCAAAAGAATTACCGATACCTTGAATATATCCCCGACGTAAAAGACCGTAATCTGGTCGACTACTTCTTTTTGCAATTCGATGAACAGATATATCCTATTCAACATAAACTCAGAAAGGGGGTTATTCACAATGACGCCAATGACTGGAATGTTCTCACCCGTGATGGCAAAGTTTCCGGCATTATTGATTTTGGCGACATGTGCCATACATGGGTCATTAACGAAATAGCCGTGGCAATTACCTATGTGATGATGGAAAAAGACAATCCGTTGGAAATTGCTTCTGAAGTTATCAAAGGTTACTGCGAAGTTTTTCCTTTGGAAGAAATCGAATTAAGCGTGCTTTACTATTTGGTTGCCGGTAGGCTCTGTACTAGTGTTTGCAATTCTTCCTATACGAAAACCTTAAAGCCCAATTCTGAATATATTACGATTAGCGAAAGACCGGCCTGGAATCTCCTTCGAAAATGGTTGACCATAAACCCGGTGCTCGCGGAAAATACTTTTCGTTTGGCGGCCGGGTTCAGGGAAATTGAAAAAATGTCATTGAATTCAAAGCTTGAAAAAAGAAAAGAGCATCTGGGCGAGGCATTGGCCTTGAGTTATAAAAAACCTATTCAAATGCAACGCTCGGCCTTCCAGTATATGTACGACACGGATGGAAACACTCTTTTAGATGCTTACAATAATATTATGTTGGCCGGTCATTGCCACCCCAGTGTTGTTCGAGCAGGTCAGAAAGCTTTGGCCAAACTAAATACGAACACTCGATATTTGTATGATGAACTTCAGGAATATGCCAGAAAATTGTTATCAAAATTTCCGTCGAAACTAAATAAGGTTTTCTTCGTGAATTCTGGTAGTGCCGCTGGAGACCTTGCGCTTAGAATGGCAATTCAGTATTCGCAAAAGGAGAAAATCTTGGTATTGGAGAACGGTTATCATGGCAATACGAATCTAACCATTGATGCAAGCCACTATAAATATGCAAATTCTAAAGGTAGCGGTCAAAAAGATTTTGTTTTAGAAACGCCCATGCCCAAAGTATTCAATTCCGGATTAAAAGATGATGGAACCGCAGGTATTTATTTTGCCAAAATTGCCTCTAAGGTCATAAATGAAAATATCGGTAAAATCGCTGCTTTTATAGCGGAACCTATCATCGGCTGTGGCGGGCAAATACCTTTGGCGAGTGGGTATTTGAAGGAAGTATACATGAAAATACGAGCGCAAGGGGGTATTTGCATCAGCGATGAAGTTCAGGTGGGTTTTGGTCGTTTAGGCGATTATTTCTGGGGGTTTGAAATGCATGAGGTTGTGCCGGATATAGTGATTATCGGTAAACCGATGGGCAATGGACATCCTATTGGTGCAGTTGTCACAACTGAAGAGATAAGCGCCAGCTTTGACAAAGGGCCTGAGTTTTTTAGTTCTTTCGGCGGAAACCCTGTTTCGTGTGCTATAGGCAAGGCAGTTCTTCAAGTGATCGACGAAGAAAATTTACAAGAGCACGCAAAAAAAGTTGGTGATTATTTTATCGAACAGTTAAAAATGCTTCAAAAATCACATCCTGAACTGGCCGATATTCGCGGATCAGGCTTATTTCTCGGAGTTGAAATCTTAACCCCAAATAGGGAACCTGCAACTTCTTTGGCATCAGACATTAAGAATTTTATGCGAGCAAATAATATTCTTATCAGCACTGACGGACCTTTCGATAACGTTCTAAAAATAAAACCACCCCTGTCTTTTGCAATACAAGATGTCGATATCTTCATTACTGTTCTCGAAAAATTTTTCGTGGTCTAAACAAAAAAATCTATTATTGTGCTTTAATGCAAATTGTCCCAAAGAATGATAATGAGAAAAAATATTGGCCTGGCAATTTTAAGAATAGGAACTGCCACCCTGATGCTCACCCACGGAATACCGAAACTTTCTAATCTACTTTCCGGAAACATTGAGTTTGCCGACCCAATTGGCATAGGTGCTACCCCTAGTCTAATCCTTGTCGTAGTTGCCGAATTCGTTTGTCCGCTTTTAATATTGATTGGTTACAAAACCCGTTGGGCCGCGATTCCCCCCATAATTGCGATGCTTGTTGCCGTATTTTTTGTTCATATCACCGACCCCTTTGGCAAAATGGAAAAAGCATTGCTTTTCACCTTACTATTCGTAACAATTTTAATTATGGGCGCAGGTAAATACAGTATTGATAGAAGATGATTTAGATAATTTTTACTAATAGCTCCTTTAATAAATCACTTTGCGAAATATTACTAGCGCCCACTCCTTTACCCTTTAAATCCAATTCACGTAAAATCGAGATAATACCACTTACCTTTTTCATGGGATAGTTTTTTGCCGCCGTCTGAAACTCCGAAACAAAATAAGGATTGATTCGAAGTGCAGTCGCTACACTTTTAGAAGAATGATCATTTAGCCCATGATACTGTAATAATTGAGTGAAAAAAACCTGCAGTAGGCTTATTGTCAACACAAATGGATTGCCCTTAGGGTTTTGTGCAAAATAATTGACGATTCTTGTGGCTTTGGTGACGTTCCGTTCTCCTATGGCCTTCTTCAATTCGAAATTATTATAATCTTTGCTTATGCCAATGTGTTCTTCAATAAGCGCAGGAGTTATTTCTGTTTCCTTCGGCAGAATCAATTGCAATTTTTCAAGTTCTTTGTCTACACGCCCTAAATCGGTTCCTAAAAATTCTACCAAAAGAATGGCCGCCTTATGTGAAATGGCATAACCTCTGCCATGTAGAACCTTTCGAATCCATTCTGAAACTTGATTTTCATATAGTCTTTTACTTTCGAAAATTACTCCGACCTTCTGAATGGCCTTGTAGAGTTTTTTTCGTTTATCCAATTTCTTGTACTTATAGCAAATGACCAAAACTGTGCTTGGCTGCGAGTTCTCGGCGTAAGAAGTCAAGTTTTCTATGGTACGTGAAAGATGTTGCGCTTCTTTGACAACCAAAACCTGTCTTTCGGCCATCATAGGAAAACGTTTTGCATTTGAGACGATATCATCAATACCGACATCTCTTCCGTATAACACCATTTGATTGAAACCACGTTCTTCTTCCGACAGCACATTGTTCTCAATATATTCCGAAATCTTGTCGATGTAATAGGGCTCTTCTCCAAAAAGAAAATAAATGGGTTTGATATTTCCAGAGCTTATCTCCCCAACAATACGTTTTACTTCATCCATTAAAAAAAAATCATCAATTTTACGATGTGGAACAACTAAACTTTCCTTCTTATGATTTCCGCTTTAAAAGTAGCGAAAATAAAGTCCAGATTTTTGATGTCATCCGTAAAAAATTTGTCCTGGTCCAACCTGAAGAATGGGTACGGCAACATGTGCTGCACTATCTGATAGCGGAAAAAGGGTATCCGAAGAATCACATCAATGTTGAAAAGCAATTGATGATAAACAATTTGAAAAAACGGTATGACATCGTTGTATATAATCGTGATAGTTCAATACATCTTTTGGTCGAGTGCAAAGCACCTCAAATTAAAATCGACCAGCAGTCTTTCGATCAGATCGCAAGATATAATATGAAGTTAAGTTCAACTTATCTTATGGTTACCAATGGGTTGAACCACTATTATTGTCAAATGGACTATGATGAAGAAAAGTATGTTTTCTTGAAGGAGATTCCTGATTTTAGCCGTTAATTTGCCAACAACTTGAAAATCGCAATCGTCATATTGAACTGGAACGGTAAACCACTGTTGGAAAAGTACCTTCCATACGTTGTCAAATTTTCGAAAGGTTTCGATATTTATGTTGTGGACAATGCTTCCGATGACGATTCTGTCACGTTTCTAAAAGTAAATTTTCCATCCGTAGGTATTATCCAAAATTCTGAAAATGGTGGTTTTGCCAAGGGTTACAATGATGGATTAAAACATATCGATGCTGACATTTACTGTTTATTGAATTCAGATATTGAAGTCACCCCAAACTGGTTAAATCCCGTAGAGCGGATTTTTGTTGAAAATGACAAGGTGGCTATTCTTCAACCTAAAATTCTGGATCTCAGAAAAAGGGATTATTTTGAATATGCCGGAGCCGCAGGTGGGTTCATAGACCAACTTGGTTACCCTTTTTGTAGAGGTCGAATTTTTCAATCCTTGGAAAAAGATTCTGGACAGTATGATGATGATCGCGAAATATTTTGGGCAACGGGCGCCTGTATGTTCATTAGAAAAGAGGTTTTTGCAGAACTCGGTGGTTTCGATGAAGATTATTTCGCCCATCAAGAAGAAGTGGACCTATGCTGGGGCGCTAAGAATCTAGGACATGTTGTTTATTTTACGGGGCAGTCACATGTATTTCACTTAGGCGGATCTACCCTGAACAACATGAACCCGAAAAAGACATATCTTAACTTTAGAAACTCTCTTTTTTCAATAACGAAAAATTTACCGAGAAGAAAGGCTATTGTTATCATCTTCATTAGATTGATTCTCGACGGTATTGCGGCATTACGGTTTATTCTACAATTCAAGCTTAATCATTGTTTTGCGATTCTAAGGGCTCACCTAAGTTTTTACAGGCAGTTCAGAAAGATGTACCGCAAGAGGGAAAAAGCTAATTTTATTATAAATTATTACACCACAAAATCCATAGTGTGGTCTCACTTCGTACATCAAATAAATAATTTCAACGCTTTAGTAAAAGATTAACTAATTTTACGAAAGGTTGAAAACACTTTTAATAATTTTGCATCCAAATTGCAAAGCCATCGAACAAAACAAATAACAAACATTAATTACAAGGACTAATATCATGAAAAAAATCATTTTAGGTTGTTTAGGATTGACACTTTTGCTAGGGTCGTGTGTATCACAGAAAAAATTTAAAGAGGCCGAGGCAAAAGCCCAAGAGGCACAAGATTTATTGAATTCGGCAACTGTAAAGTTGAACGATTGTTTAGAAGAGAAAGCAAGTGCTGACTCTCAAGTAAAGACTTTGACTGACCAAAACGCTTTTTTGAAGGCCAACAACCAAGAGTTGATCAATAATATGGGCAACTTGACGACCCTGACAACCAAGGGTGCGGAGAATCTTGAGAAGTCTTTAGAGAGTCTCCAAGAAAAAGATTTAACAATCCGTAAGCTACAAGATGCAATAACCAGAAGAGATTCTGTAAACCTTTCATTGGTACAAAGCCTAAAAGGTGTTCTCGGCAACTTAGATGACGAGGATATTGAAATCAGTGTAGAAAAAGGTGTCGTTTTTGTTTCAATCTCTGACAAGCTTTTATTCAGCAGTGGTAGCTATAATATTACCAACAAAGCCAAAGATGTTCTTGGTAAAGTAGCACAAGTTGTAAATAATAAGCCCGATTTCGAGTTTATGGTCGAAGGTCATACCGATGATGTGCCTTATGGTAGAAAAGGTGCTTTATTAGACAACTGGGATTTAAGTGTAAAACGTGCTACGGCCGTTGTACGAATTCTTCAAAACGATTACAATGTCGACCCAAAACGAATGACGGCGGCAGGAAGAGCAGAGTATGTTCCTGTCTCGGCGACCGAGAAATCAAAGAACAGAAGAACAAGAATCGTTGTACTACCAAAAATCGATCAGTTCTATAGTATGATTGAAGAAGGAATGAAAGACCCTGCAATCAACAATTAAACGTAGAAATTTGACGTGATAAGAAAAATGCACCCTAGTGGTGCATTTTTTATGGCTTCATGTTGCAATCGCTATGGCTAGGTGGTATCGTATTTTCTTTCAAAGTATATCGAGACTCCCTTTGCCTTCACGAATGACTTCGGCCCCGTAACCTGATAGGTCGATAACGGTAGAAGCAATATTACCTCCATACCCGCCATCGATGACAACGTCAATTAATTTATCCCATTTTTCACGTATTAGCCCCGGGTCCGTGGTATATTCAAGTAATTCATCTTCATCGTAAATAGAAGTGGATACTATCGGATTTCCTAGCGCCTCGACCAAAGCCAAAATAATAGTGTTGTCGGGCACGCGAATACCTACGGTCTTTTTTTTCTTAAATGCTTTCGGAAGATTATTATTACCGGGTAGCACGAACGTATATGGCCCGGGAAGGGAGCGCTTTAGAATTTTAAAGGTTCTCGTATCGATTTGTCGCACATAGTCAGAAAGATTGCTCAGACCTGAACAAACGAAAGACCAATTCGCTTTTTCAACCTTGACTCCTTTGATTCGAGCTAATCTTTCCAATGCTTTAGTGTTCATAATATCACATCCTAAGCCGTAAACGGTATCAGTGGGATAAATGACAAGTCCGCCTTTTTTCAGAATCTCCACAACCCTATTAATTTCCTTAGGATTCGGGTTTTCCTCATATATTTTTATATATTGAGCCATATTTCGATAAAAACAAATCGGTTGAGTTAGCTACTGCAATTTATAAATACTTGTTCAATATCTTCCATCAAGATAAGCCTAAAATTCAAGGGCGATTCCAGATTAATCAGAATAGAACGGTTGCCGATATAGCCTTAGAAATTTACTATGAAAAAATTACTACTTCCTGTTGTACTCTTGTTTTTTGGCTTTACAAATGCGCAGTTCAATCAAAATGCACCTTGGATGCAAGAATTGGAAAAGAAGAAATCTTCAACAACCGCAAAAACGAAAAGTCAATCGTATACCATTGATGAGATTTCCGATTCGTTTGAAACCTATTGGAAGAATCGAGATCCTAATATAAAAGGAAGTGGTTTCAAACCTTTTATGAGATGGAAAACCTATTGGGAACAGTTGGCTCATTCTGATGGAACACTACCTTCTTCATCGGAATATTGGGAGAGTTTCAAAAATAAACGTGATCGATCCAGCAAAGCCGTGAATCCGACCAGTAATTGGACATCCATTGGGCCCTTTTCCCACGGTTCGTTGTCAAGGGCCCTGACAGGTCAAGGCCGGGTAAATTCCGTCGCTGTAGATCCCAACAACTCAAATACATGGTATGCCGGCGCTCCTGCAGGTGGCATTTGGAAAACAATGGATGCCGGGTCGACTTGGAACAATCTATTTGATGATTTTCCTCAGATTGGTGTTTCAGGAATCGCAATCGACCCTAACGATTCCAATATTATTTATATATCGACAGGTGATGATGATGCAGCTGATTCCTTTAGTATAGGTGCTTTTAAATCTTTAGACGGAGGTACAACCTGGAACCCCACCGGATTAGTTCCCAATGCAGGAGATGTTGGGTTTTTAATGAACGAGATTGTTATCGATCCTTCAGATTCAGACATTATTTGGGCTGGCACCAGTAACGGGCTGCAAAAATCAGAAGATGCAGGTAGTACATGGGAAATAGTTCAATCGGGAAATATTACCGATTTCAAATTAAAGCCCGGAGACCCCCAAACCATTTATGCGGTCAGCGCAAGCAACTTTTATGTTTCACGTAACGGCGGGAACAGTTTCACCCCGATTTCCGAAAATTTACCGGCGATTTCAGGCAGACTGGCCCTTGGGATTTCACCGGCAGATGCCGATGTAGTCTATATCATAAGCGCAAACAATGGGCCAAACGATTTTGCATATCAAGGTTTATTCAGATCTACCGATAGCGGAGCTACATTTACTGAAACAGCTAATTCAATTGACATTTTCGAATCAAACCAGGCTTGGTTTGACCTTGCGATCGAGGTAAATCCTGATGATGAGAATGAAGTTTATATCGGTTGTTTGAACATATGGAAAAGTACAGATGGCGGCGATAGTTTTAGCCAACTAAATCAATGGTTTCTTGATTCTCCTTCGTATACCCATGCCGATATACATACTTTGAAGTTTTTCAATGGTGACCTATTATGCGGTAGTGACGGTGGCATATACGTTTCTTCGGATGAAGGTATCACATTTGATGATCGCACAGCGGGGATTGCCATAAGCCAATTTTACCGGTTGTCGGTTGCAAAAAACGACGCTGGCAAAATGGCCGGTGGGCTTCAAGACAACTCGGGCTTTATAAGAGATAATGAAAATTGGAATGTCTATACTCAAGGTGATGGTATGGATTATGAGATAGACCCTTCAAATAGTAATCTAGTATATGGGTTTGCTCAATTTGGCAACCCGCTCTTTATTTCAAACAATTCCGGTCAGTCCATAGGTTTTGTCTCCGCACCTTCGGGTAACAATGGTCCTATTCAAGGTAATTGGATCACTCCGCTTGCCATCAATAGCGAGGGCGAAGTCTTTTCAGGCTTTAATGGTATTTATAAACTTGCCGGTAACGCTTGGGAAAGACTATCAAGTGCAGGGTCATCTAGTATCGATGATTTAGAAATCGACCCGAACAATCCCGATATAATGTATGCCGTTGAAAACGCAACTATTTATCGTAGCGTAAACAGGGGAAACTCTTTTTCGCAATTACACAGGTTTGATTCCGATATTTCAGATTTGGTCGTCAATGGAACGGATGGGAATATTTTATACGTCACCACCTCCAATCGAGTTGGAATTCCACTCTCATCACAGCAGAGTCTTAGAGGTGTTTTTAAATTGACCATAAATGGCAATGATGAAACCATTGAAGAAATAACAGGCAACCTTCCAACGGACCAAGCTTTTCTCTCGATCGCACATCAAGGCCGGGATACCGACAACCCCATTTATGTGGGAACCAACTTGGGTGTATATCGTATTGATGATACTTTGACCGAGTGGGAAGACTATTTTACGGGGTTTCCGAATACGGCCGTTAGTGATTTAGAAATCTCTTTAGACGCAGGCTTGATTACCGCATCAACTTATGGACGGGGTATATGGCAGTCACCGATTCCTATTCAAGTTCCGGATAACGATATTCGAACCGTTAGTATGATACCAGAAGAGAATGCCGTTTTTTGTGATGGAACCCTTCCAGAAATAACGGTGCAAAACATGGGTAGCAGCCCGATAACAGAAATAACATTGACTTACAGCGTGAATGAAGGGGCCGATGAAAATTTTGATTGGACCGGGAACCTCCCTGCCTCAGAAACGACGACTATTCCATTTCCATCGTTCGATATTTCAACTATCGGAGCAATTTCAATAAAGGCTTCTGTGGCAATTGAAAATGATGCTTTTGATGATAATAACGAAATAAAGACCAACTTCTTTTTAAATGAGGCGGGAGCGTTCGATGAGACCTTTACTTTCGAAAGCGATTCAGATCTAGATTTTATTTCCTACAATGTAGGGTCTGATGAGGCTTTATGGGAAAGAGGAGAGCCAACCGGAATATTGCTAAATACGGCAAGTTCGGGCACTCAGGTCTACGGAACCAATTTAGATGGAAATCATCCTGATGCTACAAAAGCTATTTTATTAAGCAAGTGCTACGATTTTTCAAATATTTTGGCTCCAAAACTCCAATTTAATATGGCCTATGATCTCGAGGAAAATTGGGACGTTGTCTATGTGGAGTACTCTATTAATTCCGGCGCAAATTGGAATCTATTGGGGAGCATTGACAGCCAACCAAATTGGTTCAATAGTGATAGAACGAATATTACTTCAGGTGATGCTGATGACTGTCAGAATTGCCCAGGAGGGCAATGGACCGGCACCAACGCAGACATGACGGCGTATAGTTATGATTTTGTAGCCAATGCCGCTTTGGGCGAGACCGACCTTACCGCCGAGAATAACGTACTGTTTCGCATTGTTTTTGAATCGGACCCGTTTACCAATCAAGAAGGAGTGGTTATTGATGATTTTGTGATCTCGGGTTTTGAAGACGATGAAGATGATGATAACGACGGTATTTTAGATGTTGATGACAATTGCCCTTTGATAAGTAATGAAGATCAGGCCGATAATGACAATGACGGGGAAGGTGATCTTTGTGATCCAGATGATGACAACGATGGTATTTTAGACGCTGAGGACAACTGCCCCTTTACCGCGAATGCCGATCAGGCTGACTTTGATGAAGACGGTATAGGCGATATTTGCGACGATGATATTGACGATGATGGTCTCGCAAATGGATTAGACACTTGTCCATCAACCCCTCAAGGAGCTGCAATAGATGTAACAGGTTGTGAAGTTTTCTCTTTACCTTCAGATAATTTCAACGTACTGACCAAAGGCGAATCTTGCATAGCCAGTAATAATGGAAGCGTAGAAATTACCGCGACCGAGAACTTCAGTTATACAGCGACTTTAGACAACAACGGAACTCCAATCATGAAAGAGTTTACAGACATGGTTTCCTTTTCTGATTTAGAAGCCGGTGATTATATGATCTGTATCACTCTGGCCGAAAATGCAGATTACGAAAATTGCTTTACCATCAATATTTCCGAGCCAGAAGCACTATCGATTTCATCTAAAATCAGTACTCTAGAAAGCAAGGTGACCATTGATCTCGCCGGTGGCAAAGAATATTTCATAACCCTAAATGACGAGGTTTTCGTAACGGTTGATAGTCAAATAACCTTACCCTTGAATTCGGTGGAAAATAAATTATCGGTTCACACCGATAAACTGTGTCAAGGAGAGCATAACGAAACGATTCTATTGAGTAACGAAATATTCATATATCCGAACCCCATCGAAGGAGGTGATTTGACTATTTTCTTGGGAAATCTAACAAATGAAGAAGTTGAATTGCAAGTGTTCAGCACAAGTGGCACCTCGGTCAGCCTTAAGAAGTCTTTTCTGGTAAGTGACAACAGGGTAAAACTTAATGTTGATAGATTTTCTAGAGGGGTCTATATTTTGAATGTCAAAGCTGATGACCAGCTTTTAACCTATAAAATTATACGAAAATGAGACTAGTATATAAAACAGCGATAATTGGTTCGCTATTTATCGCTTCATGTGGCGGAGGTAGTGATGATGCTCCCGCACCACAGCCAGTGGTGGAAGACCCAAAAGCCACTACTCTGATTTTTCCCGGGAATAACACTGAATGTAATGAAGGAGTGGTAATCGATGAATTGAAAAGTAGGGTCACTTTTCAATGGAACGCTTCTGAAGATACGGACAGTTATATATTGAACATAAGAAACATTAGTACCAATCAATCTAGCATGAGTCCTGTTAATGCCCAGGAAGCGGAAATAACCATAGACCGGGGTACTCCCTATGAATGGTTCGTCACCTCAAAGGCAACGGGTACGAACGTTACCGCCGATAGTCCAAAATTTAAGTTTTACAATCAAGGACCAGGCATTGAAAATTACGCCCCTTTTCCAGCAGAGGCCGTAAACCCGACAAGGGGAGCCGATGTTACCAATAGTGGTGGTAACGTCACACTTGAATGGAAAGCAAGTGATATTGATGATGACATTGAAGAGTATGAGGTATTTTTTGGAACTAATGAATCACCAACTGAAAGTCTAGGAACTACGACTGAAGTGACTATAAATGCTACTGTTGCTGCCGGAACTATCTATTATTGGCTAGTGGTGACCGTAGATTCTCAAGGAAACACCTCACAATCAGAGGTTTTTGAGTTTACTGTAAGTAGTTAAAAAGTAATATGATTTGATTGTTCATAATTTATATTCATAATTCAATGAAAAATATTATTCTAGCAACTATTGCCTTAGGTATAATGAGCTGTACTTCTCAAAAAAAATTGGAAACAAATAATATTCCATTTGAAATAGGCCAAAGTTCCGTTCAAAATTGGTCAGGAGGAAGAGAAGAAAGTGGTTCTGGGGCAGAGCTGAAGATTATTATTTCAGAAGTACTGGAGGGAATGTCTTTTGAAAAAGTATATTTCAGAGGACTTGCCTTAAATTGTGAGCTTAAAAAAGAGGAAGGCTTGCCTACTATCGTAGCTTCCTTTAAAAGGGATGAACTAACGAATACCAATGTTGATAAAGATGGCGAAGAAATACAGAAAACTTTCGAACTACAACCAAACCAAGCGATTTTAGCTTACAAAAGAGCTGGTGAAAAGACCAAATTCACCAAAATCGATAACATAAAGGAAAAACCACCCGTATTATATAAAGGAAGGCCTAGAAATTAAAAGCTTTTATGTATTGTGAACCATTATGTTTTATTGAATTCCAGCCCAATTTACAGTTCTGATTTTCAATGGCCTTTTACTTTGGAATAATCGATTATTTTGATTGCTACATTTTTCTAACCCAATCTTTTTAGAGCAACCAAGTGTGAAAAAAGAACAAGAGGCACTACCATCGCAGGCAACCAAATAAATGGAAAGTAAAGTATCGCAATATTAGGTTGGTCAAATGCAAATTGTTGAAACGGTAAGGGAGCCGATAATATGGCATTTAAGACAATATTTAAAAGCAATACAAGACCTAAAATGTTCCATATGAGTATGAGTTTCGTGCTAAATGTTATTTTGACAAATCCGAAGTAATAAACGAACGGAGCCGTGATTCCGGCAAGAATGTCAAAATTCCTTCCGGAAAAAGTCATCAACTCAGGAATTGTTTCTTCTAAAAACAATCCGTAAAGTACAAGCTCAACAGGAACTCGTACTATATGTAGCAGCGTGAGAATTTTTAAATTGAGATTTTCAATCCATCTTTTTCCCCTTTTTGAAAAAAATAAAATCAAGAACATTACAATGGTCGGTCCGAAAGTGAGAAAAATTCTGGGAGGCATGGACTCAATGTTTTGATAAAATCCGGAGTAGCCAAGAACTCCATGGAAAATCATCCAGATCAGAATAGCCGAGAATGCTTTTTTCGAAAAGCCAGAGGCCTTTAAAAAGATGAATACCGTAAGAATGGTAGTCAGAACAAAAGCCCAAGAAAGATAAAAGGGAATTATATTCAAAAGAAAGGTATTATTGGTAAAACAAATGGCGGAAGTATACGAATGATGAATTCTTTACTTCCGCCATTCAAAATGTGACCTATCGTTTTTTGATTCGTATTTCATGTGGACTTGTTTTGGGCACACGTTCGATAATATCCCTAGCTTCGAGATCTAGTTTGACAGATACGACATACCAACCGACTTTTCCATCGAAGGTGTCTTTCAACCTTTGAACAGCGAGCTTATCCAATGCTTGATAACTCATTTGTTCCTTTTCTTTAAGGGTTTCAAGAATGAAATCTTTTATAAAATCATATCTTCTTTGTAAAATGTTCACACCCTTTTTCCCTTGAGGGTGTAAAGTCATTATTCTCTTGTCTTCTAAAACTCTCATATATCGGTATTTAAATGATACTTGATTTCAAGACTAAAATTAATTTAAAGAGGGAAGAAAGTTCTTGCCCTATGACAAGAAAGTGATTTTACTGATTTGCAGTTTCTTTTCGTATTCTGCTTAGAGAAGAATCAGTGATTCCCAGAAACGAAGCAATGTTTTTCAAAGGAGCATCGCGCAATATATCGGGTTTGTTTTCCAAAAGCTTCAGGTACCGGTCAGTTGCAGAATCGGTAATCATTGAAAAAGAACGCTGTTTGGACTCGAAAAGGCTTTGGGCCATCCACCCGCGTCCCCACTCACTAAACCCATCGATAGAATGAAATAAAGTCTGGAATTGTTGAAAATCCAATTCGAGACATTCACAATCGGTCAGGGCTTGAATACTTTCTTGAGCGGCAGTTCTTTGAAAAAGGGAGGTAACTTCGATTACAATCTCATTTTGCGAAAAGAAGCCTGTAGTAATGTCGTTGCCGTCGTAGTCAATTACAAAAGAACGGAAGAGTCCATTTTTTGCGATAAGATAGTTTTGAGCGACTTCGCCGGTCTTTAAATAAAAATCTCCCTTGGTAAACTGTATTTCTTTATGCGCATTCGCAAGAGCGATATAATCACTTTCCGATAGCAGATGATGGCTGTAGATTTTTCTTAATAAACTTTCCATTCGATTTTATAAAACCTCCAGTTTGGCAAACCGCAACAATAACTTTTTAATATCACCTCTTTCAAACTGAATTTCAGCCTTTTTGTCATTACCTACACCTTCAATTTTGAGTACTTTACCCTTACCAAATCGAGTATGGTTGACTAAAGATCCTTCAGCCAAGTTCGAATCGATGACATTAGTGTTTGCTAAAGGTTGAGCCAATTGCGGTTTCAACTTTCGAAGTTTTCGCAATTGCGAAGCATTTGGAGATCCCAAAGAAGGTGCAGTGCCGTTTTTGGGTTTTTGTTGACGGAGTTTCGATTTATCAACATCACCAAAAATATCGGCATCGATAAACGACTTATAGCGATAGGTATTTTCAATCGGCGTTAGGTGCTCCACAAACTTTTCATCGATTTCCTCGATAAAACGACTGGGTTCTGAATCGATTAATTTTCCCCAACGATATCGTGTTTGGGCGTAGGTCAAATACGCTTGTTTCTCGGCTCTTGTCAACGCTACATAGAACAATCGACGTTCTTCTTCCAATTCGCTACGAGTGTTCATGCTCATGGCAGATGGAAATAAATCTTCTTCCATTCCCACTATATAAACATATGGAAATTCCAGTCCCTTTGCCAAGTGTATGGTCATCAAGGCAACTCGATCATCATCGCCGGTATCTTTATCCAAATCTGTGGCCAAGGCAACATCTTCCAGAAACTCTGCAATGTTTCCGGTTGCGTCGGCCAATTCCTTTTGACCTTCTACAAAATCTTTAATACCGTTTAAAAGTTCTTCAATATTTTCCATTCGGGCAATGCCCTCTGGAGTTCCGTCTTTCTTGAACTCCATCAAAATTCCCGTTTTTTTAGAAACATGCTCGGCCAAGGCAAACGCATCGGCACCCTCGTTCATAATCTGGAAACTCTTTATCATGGTCACGAAATCTTGTAGCTTTCGTTTCGTACCGGTATTTATCCGAAGGTCGATTTTATCAAGATTCTCCATAACCTCGAAAATCGAACGATTATAGTGATTGGCGGCTACCACTAGCTTATCGACCGTGGTCTGACCAATTCCCCTAGTCGGGTAATTGATAATTCTTTTCAACGCCTCTTCGTCTTTTGGGTTGATGACTATTCGCAAATACGATAAGACGTCTTTTATCTCCTTTCGTTGATAAAAAGACAATCCGCCATAGATGCGATAGGCTATATCCCTTTTGCGCAATGCATCTTCAATAGATCTTGATTGTGAATTGGTTCTATAGAGCACCGCAAAATTGCCATTCGGCAATTGTTGTTGCATTTTGTTCTCGAATATCGATCCGGCCACGAAACGACCTTCTTCGGCATCGGTGACACTACGGTGTATTTTTATCGAGGGTCCGTCATCGTTTGCGGTCCACACGACCTTCTCCAATTGATTTTTATTATTTGCGATAATCGAATTTGCAGCGTTGACGATATTCTTTGTCGAACGGTAGTTCTGCTCCAATCGATAAACCCCGACGTCATCATAATCTCGTTGAAAATTCAGAATATTACTGATATTCGCTCCACGGAAAGAATAAATACTCTGTGCATCATCACCGACTACACAGATATTCTGATAGCGATCCGACAAGGCCTTTACGATAAGATATTGCGAGTGGTTTGTATCTTGATACTCATCTACCAAGATATATCGAAAACGGTCTTGATATTTCATCAAAACTTCGGGAAAACGGGTCAACAATTCGTTGGTACGAAGTAACAGGTCGTCAAAATCCATCGCCCCGGCCTTAAAACAGCGATCTACATAATGTTGATAGATTTCCCCCATGCGCGGTCGTTTCGCCATGGCATCGGCTTCCATCAGTTCAGGATTCTGCAAGTACGCCTTTACGGTAATCAAACTATTTTTATAAGACGATATCCTATTCTGAACCTGCTTGTATTTATACACATCCTTATCCAAAGCCATTTCCTTGATAATAGATGAGATAAGCCGCTGACTATCTTGTGTATCGTATATCGTAAAATTACTTGGAAAGCCTAATTTCGAGCCATCATAGCGCAGTAATTTGGCAAATACGGAGTGAAAAGTACCCATCCACAGGTTTTTCGCCTCCGCTCCGACGATATCGGAAATACGCTTTTTCATCTCTCGCGCGGCCTTGTTTGTAAAAGTTAACGCCAAAATATTAAAAGCATCTACGCCCTGACTCATCAAGTAGGCAATACGATAGGTCAAGACCCTGGTTTTACCTGATCCCGCACCAGCGATTACCATAAGCGGTCCATCCTTGTGTAATACAGGTTCTTTCTGTGCTTCGTTTAGTTGATCTAAGTATTTTTCCAAGCTCTGCGCTGTTCGTAAAAATTAGCTCATAAATTTAGCCATATTTGAACTCTTGACTTGGGTAACTTTCCAATAATTATAAACAATGGCCTATTGAATTCTTTTGAATTTAGATATATTAGAGGCGCTAAACAAAAACCATGTATTCTAGAGCAAGCACATTCTGTTTCTTAGTCTTCTTTTTTCTTTTCTCTTCGGGATTTTCCCAAGAAAAGAAAGCCGGTCCTATCGTCGAGAATCACGGAAAGGTTTGGAAAATCGAAAATGCCGACATAAAAGTCGATACTACCAAGGAATACAAAGTGGTTTTTGATATTATGGACTCCCCGGAAGACAAGAATGCAGTAAATGCGAAAATCGAGACCGCAGCACGATTCTTAAATATGCATGCACAGGCAGGGGTGCCTGCTGAAAATCTAAAAGCCGTACTGGTGGTACACAATGCAGCATCTAAGGATATTATCTTGGATACGGCCTATGAAAAAAAATACGGTGCAAAAAATCCGAATACCAGTTTAATGAAGGAATTACTGGAGGCCAATGTAAAGGTGATTTTCTGCGGACAGTCATCGGTTTCTCGAGATTTTCCAAAAGAGGATTTAATTACCGGAGTACAATTGTCGCTTTCGGCGATGACCGCTCTGATTCAATTACAAGATGAAGGATATCGACTTATAAAATTTTAAATGCATTTTCCTCTTTTACTGAAACTAGTTCAGCATAGGAAGGGAAATTGCAAACTAATATGATAAACTATGAAAAAATTAAGTGTATTAGGAATGCTATTTTTTGGGGTTGCTGCCATGGCGCAAGGTCTGAATCTTGAAAAGGATTATTCAAGAATCGAGAGTAAAGTAGTCGACTGGCGTCGAGAGATTCATCAAAATCCCGAACTGGGAAATCGTGAATTCAAGACCGCCGAAAAGATTGCCAAGCATTTGAAATCATTGGGAATCGAAGTGCAAACAGAAGTTGCCCATACGGGTGTAGTTGGACTTCTGAAAGGCAACAAACCTGGCAAAGTGGTTGCCTTGCGCGCAGATATCGATGCGCTGCCGGTAACCGAGAGAAATGATCTACCATTTAAATCTACGGTAACTTCAGAATTCTTGGGAGAAAAAGTCGGCGTTATGCACGCCTGTGGCCATGATACTCATACCGCTATTTTAATGGGAGTCGCCGAAGTGCTTTCTAAAAATAAAGATAAAATAAAAGGCACCGTTAAGTTCATTTTTCAACCTGCGGAAGAAGGACCGCCACCCGGTGAGGAAGGCGGAGCTCTACTCATGGTCAAAGAAGGGGTTATGCAAAACCCTAAAGTCGACGCGATTTTCGGATTGCACATTAACTCGCAAACACCTATTGGAATGATTCGTTACAAATCAGGTGGAATAATGGCAGCTGCTCAAAGTTTTACCATTAAAGTCAATGGCAAGCAGAGTCACGGATCACAACCGTGGTCTGGTGTGGATCCGATTTTAATCAGCGCAAAGATCATTGACGGCTTGCAGACGATAATCAGCAGGGAAACAAAACTGACCGAAGAAGCTGCCGTAATAACTGTGGGGAAAATCAAAAGTGGGGTGCGTTTCAATATCATTCCCGAAGATGCCGAAATGATCGGAACCATTCGAACATTGGATTATGATATGAAAGACAAGCTCAACAAGCGTATGGTCGAAATGGTCGAAACCATTGCCAAGGCTTACGGTGGTACCGCAACTTGTGAAATTAAAGATGCCACTGATATAACATTCAACAACCCTGCACTGGTTGAACAAATGTTACCTACCATTCAACGGGTTGCAGGTGATGGAAATGTCAAAATTCAAAAAGCAGTTACCGGTGCCGAAGACTTTTCCTATTTTCAAAGAGAAGCACCGGGATTTTTCTTTTTCTTGGGAGGAATGGCCCCAGGAACGACTGAATCTTTTCCGCATCACACGCCTGATTTTAAAATCGATGACAGTGGTTTGATCTTAGGTGTTAAGACGTTGACCGAAATGAGTTTGGATTACCTAGATAGTGATAAAACACCCAAATTAGAAGATACTATTAAAGGAAAATAACCATTTGGAATCAATTTGGAATTTAGTATCGGTTATCCCTTGGTGGGCATGGATTTTAATTGTGCTGGCCTTAGTTGCAATCAGAGATGTGTTTTTTCAAAAATCACATACGATATCGCATAATTTTCCTGTCGTTGGTCACCTCAGATATTGGCTAGAAAGTATTGGTCCTGAAATGCGCCAATATTTTGTGGCCAACAATCGTGAAGAGCTTCCTTTCAATCGAATCGAAAGAAGTTGGATCTACGCCTCGGCCAAGCAAGAGAATAATTACGAAGGCTTTGGTACCGACCGTGATATTTATGCCCATCAGCATATTTTTATCAAAAATCAAATGCTTGGTTATAAGCTGCCAGAAAACCACCCAAATAAAATAGATAAGACCTTTTTGCCCTGTGCAAAAGTTATCGGTGCGTTCAACAATCGTCAAAAGCCGTTTCGACCCGCATCTATAATCAATGTTTCCGCAATGAGTTTTGGCAGTCTTTCCGCTGCTGCCGTTGAGGCCATGAACAAAGGGGTAGCAAAAGCAGGAGCTTATCATAATACTGGTGAAGGAGGTCTTTCTCCCTATCATAAACAAGGTGGTGATGTTGTCTTCCATTTTGGAACCGGATATTTTGGAGTTCGTTCGAAGGATGGAAATTTTTCCATGGAGAAAATGAAAAAGTTGGTGGAGGACAATCCATGTATCAAAGCCATAGAAATAAAACTTTCTCAAGGTGCGAAACCCGGAAAAGGAGGCGTTTTGCCCGGCGCGAAAATTTCCTCTGAAATTGCAGAAATAAGAGGGGTCGAAGTTGGTAAGGATGTCTTATCACCAGCTACTCATAAAGCATTTAGCAGTATTTCCGAATTGCTTGAACTAATTGAGCAAATAGCACATGAAACAGGTTTACCAGTAGGAATCAAGGGAGCAATAGGTAAATTGGACCAATGGGAAGAATTGGCCGATTTAATGCTGAAAACTGGAAGAGGCCCAGATTTTATAACCGTTGATGGTGGTGAAGGCGGCACTGGTGCCGCACCGCCCAGTTTCGCCGACCACGTATCCTTGCCATGGGTTTATGGGTTTGCGGCCTTGTACAAAGTTTTTCTACATCGCAACCTAACGCAAAGAATTGTTTTCATTGGTAGCGGTAAATTGGGTTTTCCTGCAAAAGCTGCCATGGCCTTTGCTATGGGGGTAGATTGCATTAACGTTGCTCGAGAGGCTATGATGAGTATCGGATGCATTCAAGCCCAAATCTGTCATACGAATAAATGCCCGTCGGGGGTGGCAACCCAAAGCAAATGGCTGCAAAAGGGAATAAATGTTCCCCTGAAGTCTGATAGGCTTGCGCAATACTTCAAGACCTTTAGAAAGGAGTTTGTGGAAATCACTCATGCCGCAGGTTATGAGCATCCCTGTCAGTTCACAATGAACGATGTACAGGTAAATGTAGATGACAACGACCTGAATCGCACTTTACGCTCTTCATACGGCTACGACAAGACTCTCGTAGCTTTCAAAGGCGTACAAAATCTTTATGAATGTGAGCATTTAGGGGGTAAAGATTTCGAGAATTGAAAGATTGATATACTTTTGTAAAGAATTATACGAAAATCACCCAATCAAAATTTCTTAGAAATGCAAAAAATTACTCTCTCCATCCTACTTATATTTCTAGTCACTTCTTTTTCTTTCGGACAGCGCAAAAGCGACTTGATTGCTGAAATTGCCGTGTTGAAATCACAATTGGATTCTGTATCCGGTGAAGTAGCCGAAGCCAAAAAAAATGAAAGAATCGGTTTGGCGGAGGCCGAATCGTATAAAACACAAGTGACCGAATTGCAGGCCGCCAATACTACTTTGATGAAAAACCTCAATAGCTTTGCCGAGGTTTCGAACAAAAACACTAACATCGTAAATACTGCGATGGCAACGATTGAATCTAAAGAGGCTCAGTTGAAAAGTATCAAGGATGCAATCGCCAGTAACGATTCCACCGCTCTTGTTGTGTTGACCAATGCCAAACAAACCTTAGGTGAAAATGCAAAAATCGGTGTTGCTAATGGAGGGGTAGTCATTTCCTCTGGTCTAGCTCCGCTTTTTGGGAGTGATACAGAAAAAACTGTCACTCCCGAATCTGAAGTATGGATAGGAAAAATTGCCGAAATTCTTAAAGCAAATCCAAAAACTTCTTTGACAATCGAAGGGTTGAGCATGACGGGAGACTTAAATACTCCTGCACAACAGGCAATGGCAATTAAAACCTTATTGGAAAGCAAATTCGATCTTGACCCAGAAAGGGTCTCCTCATTGGGGAAAGATGGCAATTTAAAAGAAGGTATTGTTTTTAAAATCCACCCTAAATACGAAGACTTTTATTCAATGGTCAAGGAGGAAATGAAGAATTAATTTGGCCACACCAAACTATTACCCGCATCATCGTTAAAATTTTCTAGCTGTTGCCATATGAATGCTACCGTCTCAGAATAGTTCATTCGTATCGTTTCATGAACAATATCAGGCACTTCGTAAGTTTCAGGAGTTTCAACCCCATACATCGCCATATAGGTCACCATTCCGGCCAAAAAATATAATGATGCCCTACCGTGAGGGGCATCGTCTTCATACAATTCAGTTATCGGTATACTTGATAAATTGGTATCGGTAAGGAGTCTTGCCAAAATCGGTCCGACCGGAATCATTTTAACATTTAGATCTGGTCTTTGAGTTCTGACCATATCGTTATAATCTAGCCACCAATCGTGAAAATCTCCCGTAGTATAATCATTGAATTCGGCGAACTCTTGTTCGCTCGGCGGAAATGATGAGATAAAACCAGCCATATCAGGCCAATTTTCATAAATATACAAAGTGGTGCCCGGTTCTTGTGTTTCGACCCAGTCAAAAATCTCAACTGTTGCGCCCACAGGCGTTGTGTTATCAGGATTATCGCCCTCGTAGGGCATACCAGCCGGTTGATATTGAATGAAATTTCCGGCGGTCAGCAAGATTGTGTTGAAATTGGCTTCCGCAAAACTCTCTGTATCAGATTCCCAGGCCGAAGTCACTAGATCAAAACCCCATTGCGAAATGGGCGGAAGATTATCGTGCTGCGGAAGAAAGCCGTACTGCCCTGAAACCGCATAATCAAAATTCGCCGCTTCGGCCAAGAGATGCATCCAATGCGGAATTGTAGTTTCATTGCTGGGCGTTGCAATTGCCGGAGGATCGTGTACAATAAGGCTGTGACCAAAAATATAGGTCCGCATTGAAGTCAGCAGAGGCTCTGATGGTGAATCGTTTTCTTCTATTTCTTCTTCCTCCTCATTTTCCTGCTCTACATCGACCATGTTTTCATCGTCATCTTGATTCTCTTCCATTTGTTCCGTTTCAGGGGTTATGGGCGTGGAATCGCTCGAACATCCGAATAAAAAAACAAGAATTAACATGTTCAAACAAACGACTGAATTTTTCATAAATGAATTATTGACATTTAACCTTGTATGAAAAACGTTTTCTTTTTTCAAAGATTGCAATCGGATTTTCAATTTAGGCGACGGATATAAAACCTAACGAGTCTTATCAATTCTAAAGGTCATTTCGATTATTTAAGTTGTGTTTATAGATATCATACTTTTTGTACTAAAATTTCGTTCTAATTGCATAAACCAATTAACTAAAACCAAAATGAAAGGAGAAGCTATTCTACAAATGTTCGGCTTTTTATTACCTGCTGTTGTTACTGGCGTTGTCGCTTTTTACTTTTTTAAGATGCACACGAAAAACGAGGAAGGACGTCGGCGTTTTCTTTTGCACAAAGACTCACAAGCAAGCACGTTGCCAATTCGTTTACAAGCCTACGAACGCATGGCTTTGTTTTTAGAGCGTATTTCGATACCAAATCTAGTGGTTCGGGTCGCACCCAAATCAGCGGATAAAGCCGATTACGAGAATTTGCTCATTAAAAGTATTGAAAATGAATTCGATCACAACCTATCGCAACAGATTTACCTTACCGACGAACTGTGGAACGTTATCAAGGCCGCCAAAGGCGCAACAGTTCAGATGATTCGTAAAGCCGCGTTGAGTGAAACGGATTCTGCAGATAAACTTCGTGAAGATATTTTGACCGAAACGATGGATAAGGCTTCACCATCGGCGACTGCTTTGGCATTCGTAAAAAAAGAAATCGGAAATCTCTGGTAGGCCAGAAGTTTTAAATTCTAAGTGTTAAGTTTTGAGTATTCTTAGAGCTGAAATTTAAAGCTATTCGTGCTCATTCGGTTCAATCGGGTTCGTTTCCTCATTTTTGTTCTTGGCATATAAATAACCTCTTTTCCACCACAAAGTCATTTTCTTTTTATCAAAAATCAATGAATTGGTCGTCAAAATCGTCGGTGTATAGTAGAGGTTGATAATAGCGTTCTTTTGATTGGCCACAAATTTTCCGATTCTTATATTTTGATATTCAATACGGTCTAAAATAAAGCTCAGCATTGTGGTCAATAATTCAAATGGGTTTCGTGATGGCATCCGGTTCATATAGCTTACTTCGGTATGGAGTACAACCACATCAACATCGGTAGCTCCTCTTCGAATGGCCTCCTCGATAGGCACGATGCTTCCAAGGCCACCATCTGCATACTCACATCCATTTTTCCGAACCAAACTCATGAAAGGAGTATAATTTGCCGAAATCCAAATCCAATCACAATACTCGTCGTAAGTGCAATCATTGATCGATTTGTACTCAACTTGATTCATAGAAAGGTTAGAAACGGTGACGACAACATCGTTCGGTCCGTTCTTCAATTCTTCAAATTCAGCAACCGTTAGGCTATTTCGAATCAATTCTCGAAGGTTTTCGCTTTCGCCAAAGGTTTTCTTACCCTTCATTAAATTCTTAGCGACATTCCAATGGTTAATGGAAATTTCATCTATCCCATATTTTTTTTTGACCACAAAGGGACAATTGCTAAAAATGCTCTTCTGATTTACATTGGAATAGATTTCCTTAATCTTGTCCAACTTGCCCAATGCCAAATGGGAAATAAGGAGGCTGCCCGTGGAAGTTCCTACAAAAAGGTCATATTTGTTGCCAGATTCTTGAATAAGAAACTGTGCGACACCACCTGCAAAGGCTCCTTTGCTACCACCACCAGAAATAACCAATGCGCGCATTATTCTTTTAATTTACTATTTAGATAACGGATTTCTACTGAATTTAGTTCTTTTGAAAGTTTTTCCAACCGTGGTTTGTAATCGGCATCCTCTAATAATTCATTCAATAGGTCTCTAGCAAATTTTTTGAATTGCCAAGAATGATGTTCCGTCGCTTTGATCAAATTTTTTAAACTCTGCTCATTCAAACCAAACGCCTCTTTTAAATAAAAGAAAGCACCCTGCCGGATTTCAAAAGAGTATTCGGGATTCGTATAACTACTCAACTCATCAAAATATTCTTTGGTTTTGAAAGATTCATATCTCTCGGTCAACATCGCCAAAGTCAGCCACATGATACGTACATTTTTATTGGGCAGGCCAATAACCGACTTGGTCGCATTCAAGTATTTTACTCGGTCCTCAGGATATTTCCGCCAAAGCGTAAACAGAATACCTTCTTTGGTGACATAACTGTGGTCTTTCAAAAGAGATTCCAAATTTTCCTTGGTAACAAACCTAGATATATCTCCACCTGGTAAAAGAGCTTGACGAATGGGAACTGTATCAGATTCAAAAGCCCTGACGAAAATTTCTTCAGGTAGTGATGTTTGGTTCTGGTCTAACAGATGTTTTTTGAAATGGATGGAACTAGTGGAATCCCAATACTTCGCGTAGTTGATATCATCGCTTTGCGCAGCCACCAAATCGGTTTCCATTTCTGACACTAATCGTAAAGAGGAAGAATGTTTAAACAATTCTTCCCTGGCCTTTTCATAAGGAAGATTTTCACTTTCAAGCCATACTTTTCGGAAGTTGAAAAGATTTTTGCCACTCGCTACTTCCATCTCCTTCAAGAAATTATCTACAGTCACGTTTTTGAATTGGTATTTCTCCAGATAGTCTTTAATTCCCTTTTTAAAAGCTTCGTCTCCCACTTCATTGCGTAACATAAAAAGTGCCCAGGCACCTTTTTCATAAAAGGTCAAACTACTTGCCTTGGGGTTTAAAAGACTTTGACCTTCCCCCCTATCGGCTTGATCTTTCAATTGATTTAAGGTCTTATATAGTTTCCAATAAAAATGGTCATCGCCGAATAAATGACGTTCGGTCAAATAGGCATAATACGTCGCAAAGCCCTCATGCAGCCAATGATGGTCTCCACTTTTTTCTGTTACAAGATTACCGAACCATTGGTGAGCCATTTCATGGGCATTGACATTGACGTAATTCTTATCGACAAAGGCCGTGGAATCAATCATGTATTGGTCCGAGAAAATGGTCAAGGTGGTATTTTCCATACCCGCATATAAAAAATCATGAACGGGAACTTGCTTGTAATTCTGCCACGGATAGGCCACTCCTATTTCTTTTTCCAGGAAATCAAAAATCTCCTTGGTATAGCGATAGGTAGGTTCGACTTTTAAACTATCCTTTGGATAATAATAGTTTTGGATGGAAATGCCGCTTGCAGATTTTAATTCTTGTTTTTCGTAATTACCGATGGCAAAAGCCAAAAGATAACTACTCATGGGTTTTTGCATGTCGAATAAGGCCGTGTAAGTCTCCATTTTTTTGGGAGCTATTAAAGAATCCATAGTTTTCTTAGTGGTATTCTCAATTTCTACTCCATTGGCGACCACACGAAAATCGCTATTCGCAGTAATATTTAAATCAAACTCTACTTTTTCTTCCATTGCATCAAAGCTAGGTAACCAATGACTGGTATATTTACCTTGACCTTGCGTCCAGATCTGTTCATTTCCTTTTACATCATCATTAAATCCCTGAAAATAAACCGTTTGCTTAGGTTTACAGGAATAAGACAAAGCCAAGAGATAGGTGTGTCTTTTTTTAAAATTTTTCTCTATAATGATTCGATTACCGTCATATTTATACTCTACATTTTTTTTATCGATTTTCACGTTAAGAAATTGGATGTTCCGGGCATCCAAAAAAACAGAGTCGATATTATTTAACACCTCAAACCTATAACCCACTAGTCCAATAATTGTTTCTGTTTCAGGCAAAAGAGTTATGGATGCTTTTCCCCTAATAAAATCCACCTTATCCTGATGCTGCGCAATTATCACATAAGAGGTTGAAAGGAAAAAAAGAAGTAAAAATCGTTTCATAGTATTAGGACTGCAAAGTCTGGACCAAATTTAAGACTTTAGTTGTCCCCTCCCTAACCCTCCCCGGAAGGGAGGGAACTACTTGGTCCATTTTATAAGCAAGAAGGTTTTGATTTTTCCGTCCGAGTAAGAATTCCCCCTTCGGGGGTTAGGGGCTTTTACTTAATTTCGTCTTATGAGCGTCAATCTACAGACACCGATTGTTTATCTAAAAGGAGTTGGCCCCAATCGGGCGGCAACCTTGCAGTCGGAGCTTGGCATTCAAACGTTTCAGGATCTTTTGAATCTCTTCCCAAATCGATATATTGACAAAACACAATACTATAAAATCAATCAACTACAGCGTAGCAATGCGGATGTGCAGCTTATTGGAAAAATAATTCACCTTAAAACGGTCGAACAAAAAAAAGGGAAACGCCTTGTCGCTACTTTTGTCGATGATGCCGGGGAAATGGAATTAGTGTGGTTCCGTGGACAAAAATGGATACGTGAAAACCTGAAACTAAACGAACCCTATGTGATTTTTGGTAAATGCAATTGGTATAGTGGTCGATTCTCAATGCCTCACCCCGAAATGGAATTGCTAAAAGAACATGAAAAGGGACTCAAAATTTCGATGCAACCCGTATATCCATCTACGGAGAAACTAAGTAATAAGGGCATTACCAATCGGGTCATCAATAAATTGGTGCAACAATTATTTTTAGACACCCAAGGGCGATTTTCCGAAAGCCTATCCCCTAACCTTTTGAACGAATTAAAGTTATTGCCAAAAAACGAGGCCCTATTTAATATTCATTTTCCCAAAAGCCAAGAATTGTTGGCGAAGGCCCAATTTCGATTAAAATTTGAGGAACTCTTTTATATTCAGCTCCAGCTGATTTCCAAAAAAATGCTTCGCAAACAAAAAATAAAAGGATTCAACTTTGATCAAGTCGGCGAATTGTTTAAAGAGTTTTATGAAGAACATTTACCATTTGAATTGACCGGGGCACAAAAACGTGTCATTAAAGAAATCCGATCCGATTTGGGGAGCAATGCACAGATGAATCGATTGTTACAGGGCGATGTAGGCTCCGGAAAGACAATCGTAGCGGTAATGACAATGCTTTTGGCTATTGACAACGGATATCAAGCTTGTTTGATGGCACCTACGGAGATTCTTGCGAATCAGCATTTTATGGGAATCAGCGAGCTCTTGGCGAACATCGGTGTGAGTTGTGCCCTACTGACAGGTTCTGTCAAGAAATCCGCTCGAAAACCAATACATGAACAATTGGAAAGCGGGGAATTACAAATCTTGATCGGCACCCACGCTCTTTTGGAAGATAAAGTACAATACAAAAACCTGGGGCTTGCCATCGTTGATGAACAACACCGTTTCGGGGTTGCCCAGCGCTCTAAATTGTGGCATAAAGGAAGCCCACCCCTAACCCCTCCCAAAGGGAGGGTGAAAGAAATTCACTTTAAATACCGAACAGCTAGGCCTTCAATTTATAATCTTTTAAAAGAATTTCAAGCAGAGCGGAAAAAACAAACTACTGATGCAGAACGGATACTTTGGGAGCAGCTTAAGACCAAACAACTGGGAGTTAAGTTTAGGAGACAGCATATTATTGATGAGTTTATTGTTGATTTCGTCTGCTTATCTAAAAAACTTGTCATTGAAGTGGATGGTGGATACCATAACAATCCATCACAAAAAGAAGCTGATGATTTACGAACAGAAATCCTAAATGATTTCGGGTATAAGATTTTGCGCTTTAGGAATGAAGAAGTAATAGGGGCTATTGATGCAGTTCTAAAAAAAATAGAAGCAGCACTGAAAAGCCTCCCCTTAGGGGAGGTTGGAGGGGCTACTCCACCCCATATTTTGGTAATGACCGCCACACCAATTCCGCGAACGTTGGCAATGAGTCTATATGGCGATCTAGATATTTCCGTAATCGATGAACTTCCTCCAGGCCGGAAACCCATAAAGACGGTCCATCGATTTGATGCCAATAGGTTAAAGGTTTTTCGCTTTATTCGGGATGAAATCAAAAAAGGAAGGCAGATTTACTTAGTCTATCCATTGATTCAAGAATCAGAGGCAATGGATTATAAAGATTTGATGGATGGTTATGAAAGCATTGCGCGTGACTTCCCCCTACCCGATTACCAAATATCAATCGTTCACGGTAAAATGAAACCTGCGGACAAAGATTACGAGATGGAACGCTTCGTAAAAGGCGAAACACAGTTGATGGTCGCCACGACGGTTATTGAAGTTGGCGTCAATGTGCCCAATGCTTCGGTAATGATCATTGAAAGTGCAGAACGTTTTGGGTTATCGCAACTACATCAGCTGCGTGGGCGTGTGGGTCGTGGGGCAGACCAAAGTTTTTGTATTCTCATGACTAGCCATAAACTGTCCTCCGAAGCAAAAACACGTTTAGAAACAATGACGGCAACCAACGATGGATTTGAAATCGCAGAGGTTGATTTACGGCTGCGCGGCCCTGGTGATTTAATGGGTACGCAACAAAGCGGAATTTTGAATCTTAAAATTGCCGATATCGTAAAGGACAATGATATTCTGAAAACCGCTAGGCACTATGCGATTAAAATTCTAAAAGAAGATCCGTCTCTAGAAAAACCTGAGAATCTTGTGATAAGAAATTCTTATGCACAGTTGGTCAAGTATAAGAACATTTGGAATTATATAAGTTGAACATCGTAATTTTAAATCACTAGAATTTCCTAAAAACACCTTGTTTCATTAGATTTGTTAGCTTAGAATTTGAATAACATGAGTGCAAAAAAGACATTATTTGACAAGGTGTGGGATTCACACGTTGTCCATCAAATCGAAAATGGCCCCGATGTATTGTTCATCGACCGCCACATGGTGCATGAAGTAACGAGTCCGGTTGCCTTTTTAGGTTTGAAAAATAGAGGGATTCGAGTACTGCATCCTGAAAAGACATTTGCTACTGCAGATCATAACACCCCTACCATCAATCAACATTTACCGGTAGAAGATCCCTTATCGGCAAATCAGCTGAAAATGTTGGAAGAAAATGCGAATGAGTATGATATTTCATATTGGGGTTTAGGCCATGAGAAAAACGGAATCGTTCACGTCGTGGGGCCCGAATACGGAATCACCCAGCCAGGAGCTACGATTGTTTGCGGTGACTCACATACTTCCACTCATGGAGCTTTCGGAGCCATCGCTTTCGGTATCGGAACTTCAGAAGTTGAAATGGTCTTGGCTACGCAATGTATCATGCAACCGAAGCCGAAAAGAATGCGTATCAATATCACGGGAGAATTGCAATATGGCGTCACCCCAAAAGATGTTGCGCTGTTCATCATATCACAGTTGACTACTTCCGGCGCTACAGGATATTTTGTAGAATACGCCGGCGATGTCTTTAAAAACATGACCATGGAAGGTCGAATGACCGTCTGTAACCTAAGTATCGAAATGGGTGCGCGTGGTGGTATGATCGCTCCTGATGAGAAAACATTCCACTATGTAAAAGGTCGCGAGTTCACTCCAAAAGGCGACGCTTGGGACAGAGCCATGGATTATTGGCAAACGCTCTACACTGACCCGGATGCGATTTTTGATAAGGAATTGACTTTTGATGGTTCGTTGATTGAACCAATGATTACTTATGGAACAAATCCAGGAATGGGAATGGGAATCTCGAACGATATTCCATCATCAGATATGGTTCAAGGCGGTGCATCCACCTATAAGAAATCCTTGGAATACATGAAATTCGATGAGGGTGACTCAATGATTGGAAAACCTATTGACTTTGTTTTCTTGGGAAGTTGTACCAATGGAAGAATCGAAGATTTCAGAGCTTTTGCATCCATAATAAAAGGAAAAAAGAAGGCAGATAATGTTACGGCTTGGCTAGTACCCGGAAGCCATAAAGTGGAAGATGCAATCAAGGAAGAAGGAATTTTGGACATTTTGACGGAAGCAGGTTTCGAACTTCGTGAACCTGGCTGTTCAGCTTGTTTGGCCATGAACGATGATAAAGTCCCCCCAGGCAAATTGGCTGTAAGTACATCCAACAGAAACTTTGAAGGACGACAAGGACCGGGCTCAAGAACATTGCTCGCTAGCCCTCTCGTAGCGGCAGCGGCTGCTGTTACTGGTAAGGTAACGGATCCAAGGGAATTAATGCAAGAAGCCGTTGCTGGTTGATAGTAATTGGTTGACCGTTATTTATACGGTAACCACTATCAAAACCAACAACGAACAACTATCAACGAACAACTAAATTGAAATGGCATACGATAAATTCACAACTTTAACATCGACAGCGGTTCCACTTCCGATAGAGAATGTAGATACAGATCAGATAATCCCAGCTCGATTCTTAAAAGCCACGGAACGCAAAGGCTTTGGCGATAATCTTTTTAGGGATTGGCGTTACAATCAAGACGATTCTCCGAAAGAAGACTTTGTACTCAATAATGCGAAATACAGTGGAAAGATTCTTGTTGGCGGAAAAAACTTCGGTTCTGGTTCTTCTCGTGAACATGCCGCTTGGGCGGTTTATGATTATGGATTCCGGTGTGTAATTTCCAGTTTTTTTGCCGATATTTTTAGAGGTAATTGTCTGAATATTGGAGTCTTACCCGTTCAAGTAAGCGCAGAATTCCTTCAAAAAATATTTGCGGAAATCGAAAAGAATCCGAGTACGGAATTTGAAATAAGTCTTCTCGAACAAAAAGTGACCATTTTGGCCACTGGCGAAAGTGAATCTTTCGAAATCAACGATTATAAAAAAGGGAATATGACCAATGGTTTTGATGACATTGACTACTTATTGAACATCAAAGAAAATATTCAAGAGTTCGCAAAAAGTACGCCTCTTTGAAGACGTAATTGCAAGGAGCTTTGTTTGCCTTTCGCAAACCAAGGTGACGCGGCAAGCTGTTTAAAGGTTTCCAGAAAATTGAAAAAGATCGCTTTACCAAGCTTGCAATGATGAATACCAAAAAAAATGAAAAGAACCATCGAAATCATGGATACCACCCTTCGGGATGGTGAACAGACCTCAGGGGTATCCTTTTCAGCATCTGAAAAACTGACCCTGGCAAAGCTTCTACTAGATGAGCTCAAGGTTGACCGTATCGAGGTCGCCTCAGCGCGGGTATCCGACGGAGAGCTTGATGCCGTAAAACAAATCACCTCTTGGGCCAAGGGCAAAAATTACTTAGACCGTATTGAGGTATTGACTTTTGTAGATGGAGGTGTTTCTTTGGATTGGATGAAAAAGGCAGGGGCGAAAGTCCAGAATTTATTGACCAAAGGCTCCTTGAACCATCTAAAGCATCAACTAAAAAAAACACCGCGACAGCATTTCAATGGCATTAAAAAAGTAGTAAATCTAGCTAAAAAACAGCGTATTGCAACCAATGTGTATTTAGAAGATTGGAGCAACGGCATGCGAAATTCTCCCGATTATGTTTTTGAATTTTTAGACTTTCTAGCGACCCAACCAATAAAGCGCGTGTTACTTCCCGACACTTTGGGTGTTATCACTTACAAGGAGACCTATGATTTTATTTCGGAAATTATAGAACGCTATCCCAAAATACATTTTGATTTCCATGGTCACAATGATTATGACTTGGGTGTTGCCAATGTTATGGAAGCCGTAAAAGCAGGCTGTCATGGATTGCACTTAACCATTAACGGAATGGGAGAACGTGCAGGAAATGCCCCAATGGCAAGTGCGATTGCAGTGATAAACGATTTTTTACCTGAAGTTAAAATCAATGTTAACGAAAAAGCACTCTTTAAAGTTAGCAAATTAGTTTCCGCTTTTACCGGAGTCAGCATTCCGTCAAACAAACCGATTGTGGGCGATAGTGTTTTTACACAAACTGCTGGAATTCATGCAGATGGAGACAATAAAAATAATCTTTACTTTAGCGATTTAATGCCTGAACGATTTGGCCGAAAACGCAAATATGCCTTGGGAAAAATGTCGGGTAAGGCAAATATTCAAAAGAATTTACAAGAGTTGGGGCTGACGTTGAATGATGAGGAATTAAAGAAAGTTACCGCTCGAATTATCGAGCTTGGCGACAAAAAAGAACGGGTGACAAAAGAGGATCTGCCCTATATTATTTCCGATGTGCTCGGTACAGATTTCAACCAAAAAGTTTTTGTTAAGTCTTACGTACTAACCCATTCCAAGGGCTTAAAACCATCCACTACCCTATCCGTAGAAATAGATGGAAAAATTTATGAAGAAAATGCCCAGGGTGATGGGCAGTACGATGCTTTTATAAATGCTTTGCACAAAGTGTATCGTTCTCGTAAAAAGGAATTGCCTAAATTGGTCGATTATGCGGTCAGAATACCACCAGGAAGTAATTCGGATGCACTTTGCGAAACCATAATTACCTGGGAATCAGTAGATGGAAAAGAATTCATCTCAAGAGGATTGGATTCTGACCAAACGGTAAGTGCGATAAAGGCAACGGAAAAGATGTTGAATATTATATAGGAACACATCTTTGCGAGGAGCATTTTCAAGACGTGGCAGGCTGTTGAAGCTTTATAGAAGATTTAAACGGATGGCTTCGTACCTCGTAATGATTAGCAACGAACAACAATAAACGAACAACTATTTTAGAATGAAACTAAACATTGCGCTTTTAGCCGGAGACGGAATCGGACCAGAAGTAATCGACCAAGCTGTAAAAGTTTGTGACGCAATATCAAAGAAGCATAATCATGAGATTACATGGCAACCTGCTTTGACAGGTGCCGCGGCAATTGATGCCGTTGGAGAACCCTATCCCGATTCAACTCATGAAGTGTGTGCAAATGCGGATGCGGTGCTTTTCGGTGCAATAGGACATCCGAGATTTGATAATGATCCATCCGCAAAGGTTCGCCCTGAACAAGGCTTGCTGAAAATGCGTCAAAAATTAGGGTTGTTCGCGAATGTGCGTCCGACTTTTACATTTCCTTCCTTGATTGATAAATCTCCTTTGAAAAGAGAACGTATTGAAGGAACGGATTTGATTATCCTTCGAGAATTGACTGGAGGGGTCTATTTTGGTGAACGTGGTAGAAAAGATGATGGCAACACCGCTTTCGACACCATGACCTACCAGCGTTTTGAAATCGAACGCTTGGCAAAAAAAGGATTTGAAATGGCTATGAAACGTTCCAAGAAATTGTGTTGTGTAGATAAGGCCAATGTTTTGGAATCCTCAAGATTATGGCGCGAAACGGTTCAGGCCATGGAAAAAGATTATCCTGAGGTCGAAGTATCCTATGAATTTGTTGATGCCGTTGCCATGCGTTTAGTTCAATGGCCAAGTTCGTATGATGTTATGATTACCGCCAATCTTTTTGGAGATATCCTAACGGATGAAGCCTCCGTGATTTCAGGTTCTATGGGTTTAATGCCCTCTTCGTCTGTTGGAAGTAAAGTGTCGCTATATGAACCGATTCATGGTTCGTACCCACAAGCCGCTGGAAAAGACATTGCCAACCCTTTGGCTACCGTTTTATCGGCAGCCATGCTTTTCGAGGACATGAATTTAGCCGATGAAGCCAAAGCAATTCGTGATGTGGTCAACAAATCTTTAACAGAAGGTATTGTGACCGAAGACCTCGCAGAAGGAAGTAAAGCCCATAAAACAAGTGAAGTTGGTGACTGGCTCGCCAAAAATATTTAACCATATACGGTTCCGAAAAGGCTCCATAAGTTCTAGAACCTGTGGAGCCTTTCTACTTATTGTTATTACCAACTTACTCCTGCTCCACCACCACCAGAGCTTCCGCCACCAAAACTAGAAGAAGAACTACTACTGGATGATGAGGAAAAGGAAGAACTGGAAGAGGAGGAATCACTAGGTCTTGACTTTTGGGGTGTTTCGATTTCTTTCTCCTCCATATAATTACAATTACGGCATTCGTATTTGTCAATTCGAGTTCCTCCTCGGTCATAGGTAGCCGCCACAAGTATCAATGACGTTATTTTACCAAAGGTTTTATAACCACATTCCTTGCAATTGGAATAGTTGCGGCCATTCGGTCCATCATATTCCAGAATCATTACATCGCTTTTATCTTCGGTAACCCAAACGTCATATAAAATAGTGCGTATATCTTCCTCTACCAACTGTGCCTCTTCTAAATAATCGATTTCATCATAATTCGTGAGCATTGTCATGGGCAAACCGTTTTTTTTACTGAAACGCGGAGCATTTCGATAATGTATTAAACGCTTTTCAACGATTTTGGCAAATAAGAGCATCGGTAGCGGAAATAGGTATTGTACACAGCCAAATTTTAGTTTATGCAAGCGATGGTATTTATCATAATAATCATCTTTTGAACGTTTGATATCAAAAGCCACTCCGAAATACCAGAGGCCAAACAAAGCGCATATGATTCCGTAAATCGCTAAAACCCAAAAAAACCAAACATGCCCTTCGCTATCTTCGTCGATATAGGTCACATTATGGGAATATATTTCTGGGATGGCCTCTGGTTCTTCCAAAAACTGTTTGACCCGATATACAGCCTTTACAAGACCGGCACCATAATTCTGACCCTGAAATTCGGGCACTATTTCGTTCATACCGATGCGATAGCAAATAATATCGGTCAGAATCGGCTCTAGGCCGTACCCGACTTCAAATTCGGTTCGCCTTTGGTCCATTACAGTCAAAATCAACAAGCCGTTGTCGGTATCCGACTTGCCAATACCCCAGGTACTGAACAATTCAACCGCAAAATCTTTGGGTACTTCAGAGCCTATACTGGGCAAGATTACAACGGCAATTTCAGCCGTTGTTTTTTGTTCTAAGGCATAAAGCATCTTGTTGATCAATTGCTCATCGTGATCGGTGATATAATCCATCGGGTCTGAAACCGATCCGATTAGTCCCTTTCCTCTTGGGCTTGGCACTTCGGATACCTGATACCTTTCCTTTTCGATTTCGTATTCGGGAGCATTAAAATTTGGATAAACTATGGTAGAATCGGCTATAAATTCGGTTATGGATTCGTCATAGCTACTATTCTTTTGTGCATATTTGCGGTTTATGGAATCCAACATCCCTTGAATATCAACCACTGTGGGGTCTTGAACCTTAGATTCAGTTGACTCTTGGGAATAAAGTATGACAGAGAGGCCCAAATAGAGCGTTATAGCTATCGTCATCTTTTTAAGGTCTGACAAACAAGAATAGTTCATAGCAATCTAACGTACGGACATCCTATAAAAGTATACTCCCCGAATTCAGGGAAATATGAATGGTTCAGATTTAATTTGAATGTGTACAACTATTAAAAAGACAAGCCATAACTACTTGACTCTAAGTCTAAAAACCTCGAACTTCGTTATCATCCGCTAAAAGGAATTAAAACTCCTCTTAGCTAACCGTTGTACACAATTTAAAAAAATGAAAAACTTTCATCCACTATCATTTTACTTAAATCAAAAATTTGTTTTTGATATACTAGCAATCTTAGAAGACGGGTTTTCAGAAATGCAAACTCTCAAAAAATCAAGTACTATTGAGAATGAAAAGGAAAGAGGTGTAAATGGAGAAATTGGATTGAGTAATGCTTTTGGGTTCCTTGGAGTTTCTATAGGTGGACAGAGAAAAAAGAATACTAAAGAGGGAGATTTATCGGAATCAGAATTTAAAAAAGTACATACTCCAAATTCTCTATTTGCGAAGATGAGAGAGATTTTGTTCGAAAAAAAACTCGTTCGTACCAACGATTTACTAAATGCAAAACCTGGTGAATTTGTTGAATTCAAAGCCACTTTAAGAAAAAACCCAATTATAGATAACTTAGAAAGTTATTTATCCTTATTCAGACTTAGTTTTGCCTTCCAAGATAAATCTCATTCAAAAGAAAAAAGAGCTGAGCAAGCTGCTAATAAAAAAATGCTAGAACAATTTGAGAGCTTAGTTAACGAATTGAAACAAGGAGCAAATATTGATTTAATTGGAGAATTAGTAGGCAAGGATAAAATTAATTCTGTTTTGACGATTGACAACAATTACTTGAACGACCCTTCATTAAGCGACATTGCAGATGGAGAATTCACAGTTTTTGGTAAGGTTATTAAAGTCCTTTCAGAAGACTCCGATGATAAAATAAACTTATTAAGAAAAACAAGTCTTAGTAAATTGAATGAAGCTCTGTTTACTCAAATGTTTTCTGGGTTTCAGGACTTAGATAGTAGCGGAATAACTAGCGCAGAATTTATTAAGGAGATTGAATCACCCGCAATTCAAGTAATTCCCATTTCAATATTCACCTAAAAACCGTGTACAACATAGATGCTATAAACAATACAGGCTTAGGGCTTAATCGTAAGGTTTGCGTATTTTTATGATGTCCGCAAAATCTTTGGGATTTCGCTTTTTGCACAAAAAAAGAAAAAACAAAACCAAAAGATTTCGCTAAACGTGTGGCGGAAAGCAAACGCTAATTTGCTCCCGTACTTTTCATAGCCCGACCGATAACGAAACCTTTCCGTGGCAATGATACTTCCCCACTATGCTAAAAAGACTTAACCATTAAAATCGCGAGGCATTTTTTGAAGCAAATACGTACTTTAAAGATTCCCGGTCTTTCGGAAATGACAATAATCTCCTATAATATATAATCCGTACTCACAAAGTTAGAAAGTTTCGCTTCCAGCAATTGCTGAATGGTTTCATTATTCAATTCATTGTCTTTAAAGGCAACAAACGTACGAATCGAGAACGATCGTAAGGCATCATATACGCTTAAGGTGGCTTGTGCCGAATCTTTTCTTCCCGTAAACGGATATACGTCAGGGCCACGTTGGCATGAGCTGTTTAGATTGACTCGACAGACTAAGTTTACCAGCGTATCGATTAACGGAGAAAGGGCATACACATCCTTTCCGAACAGACTTACTTGCTGTCCGTAGTTGCTTTCAGCCATATCATCTAAGGGTTCTTCGATATCGCCGAATGAAACTACAGGAATTATAGGGCCAAACTGTTCTTCTTGATATACGCGCATGTCTTTTGTAACAGGATATAACACCGCAGGCCATATATAATTGTCCGTTCGCTTCCCTCCTTTTTTATTTATGATTTTTGCTCCTTTGGCCAAAGCATCATCAATAAGCTCTTGAATATAGTCCGGTTTTTGGGGTTCAGGTAGTGGGGTTAGCTTTACATCCTTATCCCAAGGATTTCCGAATTTCAAACTATCAATTGCAGCTGAAAAATCCTTTAAAAAAGAATCCTTCACATCATCATGAACATAGACCACTTTTAATGCGGTACAGCGTTGCCCATTAAATGAGGTGGTACCGGCAACAACTTCGTTTATGGTCAATTTCATATCTGCATCTGGTAGAATAATCGCAGGGTTCTTCGCCTCTAACCCTAAAACCAATCGTAATCGGTTGCTTTTTGGGTGTTGGTTCTGCAATGCATTGGCCGACTTACTATTTCCTATAAGTGCTAAAACATCAACTTTGCCTGTTTGCATAATCGGTGCTGCGACCGCCCTGCCCCTTCCAAAAATAATATTGATGACACCTTTTGGAAAACTATTTTGAAAAGCTTCCAATAAGGGAGCAATCAATAGCACCCCATGTTTTGCAGGTTTGAAAATTGCAGTATTCCCCATGATAATCGCAGGAATCAGCAAAGCAAAAGTTTCGTTCAGCGGATAATTATAGGGCCCTAGACAGAGAACGACACCCAACGGACCTCTTTTGATGTGCGCATAAACGCCATCATGTTTATGAAACTTCGCAGCATCGCGGTCAAGCTGTTTGTAATCTTCAATGGTATCATAAATGTATTCGACCGTTCGATCAAATTCTTTTTGTGAATCGGGCAACGACTTTCCAATTTCCCACATTAGTAGTTTTACAATCTCATCGCGTTTGGTTTCCATTTGCTTTACAAACTTCTCCATACACTCGATACGGTCTTTGACCTGCATTGTGGGCCAAACGCCTTGGCCACGATTAAAAGCATTCATTGCTGCATCAAGAGCTTCCAACGCTTCTTTTTCGCCCATATCAGGAATACTGCCAAGCGCCGTAGGCTTATATTCCTCGGTCGATGAGATTGTCGAAAAAACCTCGGTCGTATTCCCTTCCCAAGTTTTCAATTCTCCATTCAACAAGAATTTCTTCTGATTGATTTGCTCATTTATTTGGAATTCTGCAGGTATTGGTGTGGTTATTTTTTTCATGTGTTCAAATGGGTTTTGGGTAATTAAAAAATCCCCGATTGCTCAGGGATTTAGTCGTTATACAATTGGTTTCATTGCTGTCATAGATTCCCTTAATCGGGTACCGACTATTTCAACCGGATGCTCTCGTAACACCTTATTTACTGTTATCAGTTTGGCATTGTCAACGCCTGTGTCTTTTCCTTCGCTGTAATTAGTGCCAATGACGTCTTTGTCGATTTTCTTCATGAAATCGGTCAATAACGGTTTACAGGCATGGTCGAATAAATAACAACCATATTCGGCCGTATCTGAAATCACCCGATTCATTTCAAACAATTTTTTACGTGCAATCGTATTCGCTATCAATGGCGTCTCGTGCAAAGATTCGTAATAGGCCGATTCGCCAATAATTCCCGATTCGGTCATACTTTCATAAGCAAGCTCTACCCCTGCACGCACCATTGCAACCATCAAGACACCGTTGTCATAAAACTCTTGTTCTGAAATCTCGACATCGGCCGCCGGAGTTTTTTCAAATGCAGTTTCGCCGGTAGCAGCGCGCCATCCCAATAAGTTTTTATCATCGTTTGCCCAATCTTCCATCATGGTTTTTGAGAAATGACCGGTCATAATATCATCCATATGTTTATGGAACAAGGGACGCATGATGTCCTTTAATTCTTCGGATAATTCAAAAGCCTTGATTTTTGCAGGGTTTGAAAGACGGTCCATCATATTTGTGATACCACCATATTTCATTCCTTCGGTTACAGTCTCCCATCCATATTGAATCAATTTTGAAGCGTAGCCCGGATCAACACCTTTCTCGATCATCTTGTCAAAACATAAAATGCTCCCTGTTTGTAAAAGTCCACAAAGAATGGTCTGCTCTCCCATTAAATCGGATTTAACTTCTGCAACAAACGAAGATTCCAAAACCCCGGCTCTATGTCCACCGGTACCAGCAGCATAAGCTTTTGCCTGCTCCAATCCTTTTCCTTGTGGGTCATTTGACGGATGTACCGCAATTAAGGTCGGCACTCCGAAGCCTCTTTTGTATTCCTCACGGACTTCTGAACCCGGACATTTCGGAGCGACCATAATTACCGTCAAGTCTTCACGAATTTGCATTCCCTCCTCGACTATATTGAATCCATGTGAATATGATAAAGTAGCGCCTTGCTTCATTAAGGGCATTACTGTACCTACAACATTGGTATGTTGTTTATCTGGGGTAAGATTGATAACGACATCGGCATTAGGCACCAATTCTTCGTAGGTGCCAACGGTAAAGCCATTTTCACTTGCATTCAAATACGATTGACGTTTTTCTTTAATTGCTCCTTCTCTTAACGTGTAAGAAATATCCAAACCTGAATCTCGCATATTCAAACCCTGGTTCAACCCTTGTGCCCCGCACCCAACGATTACGATTTTCTTTCCTTTAAGTGCATTTACACCATCTGAAAATTCATTTGCTTCCATGAATCGGCATTTCCCCAATTGGGTCAATTGATCTCTGAGCGATAGTGTGTTAAAGTAATTTGCCATTTTGTGTTCTTATTTATTGATTTTGATTTATTAATCTTAGTGTACACCGTTCAAGAGTGCCGTAATCTGCATTTCAGATTTTGTAACGGAAATTCTGCCTGACCGAACGAACTGCATGATTCCAAAAGGTTCTAACTGTTCATGCATTTCGTCGATTTCATGCCTTCTTCCACTTTTAGCCAAAACAAAAAAGTCTCTTGCAACGGTAACGATTTGAGAATTGCTTTCCTTAATAATATTTTGAATCTGACGTTCATCGAAAAGTAAATCCGAAGCTATTTTGAAAAGCGCGGATTCTTGATAAATCGTCTCGTCGTCAGTATGGTAAAAAGCCTTAATGACCTCGATTTGTTTCTCGATTTGACCAACAATTTTACGTGTCCAATCTTCCGAAACGTTTATTACGATAGTAAACTTAGAAACTCCTTCTATTTCTGATTTAGAAACATTTAAACTCTCTATATTAATGTGACGCTTTAAGAATATGCCCGATATTCTATTGAGTAAACCGACGTTGTTTTCGGAATAAACCGAAATCGTAAACCATTGTTTTTCCATGATCTATTATCTATGTGCTACTATTCTAATTCTTTTATAATCTGCGAACCATTTCCCGTTTCTGAACAAGTCAGTTTGGAGGCTTTCTTGTACTTCTTTCAAGATATTTTGAACATCCGAACTTTCTACTTCCTCAAAAAACGATCCCGCGAACATTGAAAGCCAATCTCTGATACCACTATCTTCATCGGTTAATTCGGTCGGGCGTTCATATAATTCTGCAAAACTAACATTAAATCCTTCTGCCTCAAGTTCTGAGGTGTATTCCCTTACAGAAGGAAAATACCACAATTGTAATTTGGCTTGCTTCTCATAGGCCCTTTTTAAAAGAGATTTCCTTAACTGATTAGTAATTCGCGTTACATTATCTTTTCCGCCAAACTCAACAACCATTCTTCCTCCCGGTTTTAAGCTATTGTACATACATACAATGGCTGCTTTATAGTTCACAACCCAATGCAAAGCGGCATTTGAAAAAATAGCGTCAAAAGGTTCGTCAAACTCAAAATTACTCGCATCGGCCACATGAAACTCGACCAATGGAAACTTCTGCTTTGCCTTTTTAATCATTTCCGGGGAATTGTCAATACCGACAACTCTTTTGGCCTCTTCCATTATTTTATCGGTCAACTCTCCTGACCCACAACCCAAATCGAGTATGCGCTCATTTGATTTCGGATTTAATAAATCAACCAATGAAGCGCCATAGTCATATACAAACGAATGTTTATCGTTGTACAAAGCTGCATCCCATTTATGTAATAGTTGTTCCATTGTCCCCTCCCTAAATCCCTCCCCAGAAGGTAGGGACTTTTATTCTTCTATTTTTTTACCGCTATAATCAATCCGGTTGACCAGTTCAATTTGGTCAATGTAAAATCTTCTCGTTTTTCCAAGTAGTCGACCAATCCGTCAACATTGTCTTGATGTCCGTTAGGCCAATTGGGTTGTGCGGTCATATCATCAATGACATAGAACCCTCCTACTTCAATCAAATCTAGAATTTCATCGGTTTCGCTATATTTTCCGGGCCATGCATCGGCAAAAACCAAATCGAATTTTTCGCCTTGATAATTCTTGATCCACTCCGTACCATCTTGACAAACTATTTCTACCCGCCTATCATTGCCAAAATAATCTGCTGCAATTTTGATAAGCTCAAGATCGTTATCCACTGTAATCAGCTTCGACTCCGAATCCATTCCATCGATCATCCAAGAAAGACTGAGTCCGATTCCCGTTCCTAATTCTAAAAACCGCCCTTTTTGTTTTGAGGCAATCAATGTCTTCAGTAACGTTCCGATATACAAATCAGATGGCATTGTAAACCCTATCTCTATCGATTTACGTTCTATTTCTGAATGTATTTTAGGAATATCTCGAATATTGGAATCTATCATCTGTAATTATTTCAAACGGATATCGGAAACCGATGCCCCAGAAGGAATCATCGGAAAAACATTATCTTCTTTCTCCACTTTAACTTCTAGAAAATAGGGTTTGTCAGAAGCAATCATTTCTTGAATGGTCGTCTTCAAATCTTTGCGCTCGCTTACCCGTTTTGCCTTGATATGATAGCCTTCGGCAATCTTAACAAAATCGGGGTTTACCATAACCGTCGAGGCATATCTGCTTTCAAAAAACAATTCTTGCCATTGTCGCACCATACCCAAATGGTCGTTGTTCAATACCACTATTTTTACTGGAATATTATGCTGAAAAATAACCCCAAGTTCTTGAATGGTCATTTGGTAACCGCCATCTCCGATGATTGCCACTACTTCCCTATCCATAGCGCCCATTTTTGCACCTATTGCCGCTGGCAAGGCAAAGCCCATTGTTCCTAAACCACCTGAAGTAATATTACTTTTTGAATCTTCGAACTTTGCATATCGACAGGCAACCATTTGGTGTTGGCCAACATCCGTTACGATAACGGCCTTGTTTTTTGAGGCCAGATTGATTTCCTCGATGACCTCTCCCATTGTGAGTCCATCTTTAGTAGGGTGGATATCATTCTTGATAACAGTGTCAAACTCTATCTGATGTTTTGCTTTAAACTCATTGTGCCAAGCCTCGTGCTTATTTTCGTTAACCAACGGAAGCAATAATTCCAATGTTTCTTTTGAGTTGCCCAATACGGCAATATCAGCTTTTACATTCTTATTGATTTCTGCTGGGTCTATCTCGAAATGTACAACCTTCGCCTGTTTTGCATAGGTATCCAAACTCCCCGTTACCCTATCATCGAAACGCATACCTATTGCCAACAACAAATCGCATTCATTGGTCAAAATATTCGGACCGTAATTACCATGCATACCTACCATACCAACATTCAATGGATGACTTGTCGGAATGGCCGATTCGCCCATAATCGTCCAAGCTGCGGGAATTCCCGCTTTTTCGATCAACGCGGCAAGTTCTTTTTCGGCCTCGCCAAGAATAACGCCCTGACCCCAAACGATATAGGGTTTTTCTGCTTTATTAATCAATTCTGCAGCAGCCTTGATTGCATTCATATTAGGTTTCGGAACTGGATTATAACTCCGAATAGCGGTACACTTTTCATAAGTGAAATCCAATTCATCGAATTGCGCATTCTTCGTAATGTCGATAAGTACCGGGCCAGGCCTACCCGACTTGGCTATATAAAATGCTTTTGCCATTACTTCCGGTATTTCGGAAGCTTTGGTTATTTGGTGGTTCCATTTCGTGACAGGAGTGGAAATTCCGATAATATCGGTTTCCTGAAACGCATCAGAACCCAATAAATGTCTTGGTACTTGACCGGTAATGCAGACCATAGGAGTTGAGTCAATTTGAGCGTCTGCCAAACCAGTTACCAAATTTGTTGCACCAGGCCCTGAAGTCGCCATGGCAACTCCGACTTTTCCAGAAACTCGTGCATATCCCTGAGCGGCATGGGTAGCTCCCTGCTCGTGACGGGTCAATATATGGGTTAACTTATCTTGGAACTTATATAATTCATCATAAACGGGCATAATAGCTCCTCCAGGATAGCCATATAATAGGTCTACCCCTTCTGCCAGCAGGCAATGGATTATAGCTTCCGCACCACTTATTTTGATACTTTTTTGTTGCTTGGTTTCTGTCTTTTTTTCCTTTACTGTTTCCATAATAAAACTCAAATTCAAATGTCAAATACAAATTCAAAAATTGAATTAGACACTTTGTACTTTTTACTAAGTACTTAATACTTTTTTCTAAAACTCGTCTGTTACACAACCCTGAGCTGCCGATGATACCGATCGCGCATATTTGTATAGGACTCCTTTTTTAAATTTCAATTCCGGTTGCACCCAAGCTTTTTTGCGTTTTGCCAGTTCTTCCGCTGAAACATCCACGTTTATGGAATTCGTTTCGGCATCGATGGTTATCACATCACCGTCTTCGAGTAAACCTATCGTCCCTCCTTCTTGTGCTTCCGGGGAAATATGCCCCACTACGAAACCATGCGTCCCTCCAGAAAATCTTCCATCAGTAATCAATGCCACTTCTTTTCCTAATCCAGCACCCATAATGGCCGCCGTTGGTTTGAGCATTTCAGGCATTCCGGGGCCACCTTTTGGACCTTCATATCTAATTACCACAACATCTCCTTTTTTCACGAGTCCGGTTCGAATACCATCATTCGCATCATATTCGCTATTAAATACTTTTGCGGTTCCTTTGAACAACAAACCTTCCTTACCGGTAATCTTTGCCACAGAGCCGTTTTCAGCTAAATTTCCGTAGAGCATTCTCAAGTGCCCTGTAGCTTTAATCGGCTTGTCCAAAGGCATAATGACATCTTGACCCTCTTCCAAATCTGGAACGTTTTCTAAATTCTCTGCTAAGCTTTTACCCGTTACGGTCATACAATCGCCATGCAGCAGACCATTCTTCAACAAATATTTCAGTAGCGCAGGAATACCACCGACCCTATGTACATCTTCCATTAAGTATTTACCACTTGGCTTTAAATCGGCAATAAATGGTGTCGTATCACTGATGTGCTGAAAGTCTTGAAGTGTAAAATCGATATCAGCTGCCCTAGCAATCGCCAAGAAGTGCAATACCGCATTCGTTGAACCACCTGTAATTGTCACCAAACGAATCGCATTTTCCAAGGACTTGCGGGTGACGATATCCAAAGGTTTGATATCGTTTTCAATAAGAAAGCGCATTTGCTTTCCTGCGGCTAGGCATTCCGCTTCCTTGTTTTCACTTATCGCGGGGTTTGATGAATTGTAAGGCATTGACATACCTAAGGCCTCAATTGCCGATGCCATGGTATTTGCTGTATACATTCCGCCACAAGCACCTGCCCCTGGTATCGATTTTTTGATGATACTTTTGAATTCGGATTCTTCCATAGTACCCGCTACTTTTTCCCCCCAAGCCTCAAAGGCCGAGACAATATCCAACTTCTTATCGTTGTGACATCCGGAAGCGATTGTACCTCCATAGACCAAGATAGACGGTCTATTCAAACGCAACATTGCCATCAATGCTCCGGGCATATTTTTATCGCACCCCACCACGGTTACCAGACCGTCATAAGACATGCCTTGAACAACGGCTTCCATAGAATCTGCGATAATATCTCGGGAGGGCAACGAAAAACGCATTCCCGGGGTACCCATGGAAATTCCATCGCTAATTCCGATGGTATTGAAAATGAGCCCAACCGTTTCTTTGGAATTTACTCCTTCTTTTACCAAATTGGCAAGGTCGTTCAAATGCATATTGCAAGGGTTTCCTTCATAACCCGTACTTGCAATACCGATCAAAGGTTTTTCAAAATCTTCATCCTTAAAACCAATGGCGTACAACATAGCCTGAGCCGCAGGCTGGGTTGGATCTTGGGTTACGTTCTTGCTATATTTATTCAGTTCCATTTATCTCTTTCTAAGTGTTCTTCGGATTAATTTTCACTTTCCCTAATCAAATATAGAAGTTTACAAAAACAGCGTGTTTTAACATTTGCATACCGTCTAAATCCAATTTTAAAATTATTTATTTAAATACCTGAATATCATATTTTTAACTCTTTAATTTTATCATATTCAAATAGCTCTAAAAGCAAAAGCCTGTATCAAATATTATCTGATACAGGCTTTCATATAAAAAAGAAAATCTATATCATTCGTTTACACGAATGACCACCTTTTTATTGAGTTTGATTTTTTTGCTTTGCATTGTATCAAAGATTAGTTAAAAATTTTACAATTCAAAGTAATTTAAATGATAATATATCACCAGATTTTTTCTGCGCTAAAATCGATATCGCCCTATCGGTCAATTGTAATATTCTTGGATAACCGCCTGTAGTCTGACCATCTTTCATCAAGATTATCAATCTTCCGGCAGGGGTGAATTGAATAGTGCCAGGCAAAGTAGCTGATGTTAACATCGACTTTTCATGACCTTTGATTTTTTCGTTCAGCTGATAAGCCATACGATTGTTTTCCTTAGCTACTGAAAAGTCTAAACCAAATATTTGATCAAGTTGATCGTCATCAAGTATTTCAAATTCAGGTCCCTTTGCAACCTCAATAACAGTTTCGTCAAAATAAGAATCTATTTTCAATTCTGAAATCTTAGGTTGAAAATGCGAACATGATTCATATGGAATTTCGCTTCCATCTTTTAAATAAGTTATAGTTGTAATTGCATTTGAGTAAGACCTACTATTCAATATTTTTTTTGTCTTGAAACCGCTCTTCACGGCCAAATAACTTCGAAAGCCATTTTCAAGCCTTCCATAAGAGAGAATATCGCCGACGGCTATTTTGTAAACTTTATAATTGATGATGGGTTGATTGTTCAAGGTAACAGACATCGGTGCTCCCGACAAGACAATATAGGTATCCTCACCGAATTCGACGGTCGGCCCCGTCATTGTTATTTCCAAAACGGCATCATCTTCATCATTTTCAAGTAATCCATTTGCTTTTTCTATGGCCAGATTGTCCATGACCCCTGAAACCGGAACCCCTTTATCGCGATATCCAAAACGCCCCCGGTCTTGAACCGATGTGTAAAATCCAGATTTTAAAAGCCTAAGCATGAATTTTAGTTTTTTCTATTTTATAAATACCAACTTCTCCCTCTATTTTATGGAGGTCGTACTCAGCTCTGGAAATGGAGTAAAATTGTATTTGATCACCAACGTTAACCAAACAAGGCTCATCACGTTTGGCATCAAAAATGGGTATAGAACAATTCCCTATTATGTTCCATCCGCCAGGCGACTCCTGCGGATAGATCCCCGTTTGTTTATTAGCAATACCTACAGCTCCTTTTTGTACGTGCAAGCGAGGCTCTGCCCTTCTAGAAATTTCCAACGAAGTGGGAAGTCCGCCCAAATACATGAAACCGGGCAAGAATCCAATTCCAAATACCCTATACACGTTCTTCGTATGCATTTTGATTATCTCCGGAATTTCCAATTGAAGTTTCTCTGAAACTTCAAGTAAATCTATACCAAAGTCTTGATCATAACATACCGGCAACTTGCAAAGAAAATTTTCTGTTTTTAAAGCATGGGAGGGGGCTTCGGCGTACCACTTCTCGATTTGTGAAATCAGACGTTTAAAGTCAATCACCTCTTTTTTTCTAATCAAGGTTAGCGAGTTATAGGCTGGTACGAGCTCCCACTTGGTCATATTCAAACACTCTGAAACCAAAAATTGCTTAAATTTTAAGATATCGCCCAAAATATTCTCATCAACTTGATCTGGCCACTCGATTAAAAGGGCATGAATTCCATAAGGCCGTAAGGATATTCGATATGACATTATCTTTTGATATAAATATTAGTCTTCGGTAATTCAACGGATAATAATTTCAATATTTCTACAGCAGTGGTTGTATCACTATGAATGCCATAAGTATCGGCTTGTATATGAACTTTCATCCCCTTTAGGGTAACAACATGACTTTCATTGACCAAACGAAGAAGATGGTCAAGTGCATCCTTTGGATTGCCAACCATAGCTTCCGCATATTTTCGAGAAACCAAACTTAAATCGAGATTGTAATTTCTATCGATAAAAGCTTCTCTTTTTACCCGAAACCCCATTTTTAGAGCCTCTTCTTCGATGGCAGAACCATAGGGCGCGTAAATCTCAGCAAAATCTTTATAGCCCTTAATTGCTTCAAGAAAGTACTTTGCAATTTCAGGACTTCGCGAAATATCTCTATAAAGTGCTCCATGCGCCTTGATGTGGTTGAGGGTGATATCTTCTCTTTTCAATATGCCATGAAAACTGTTCATCTGATATTCGATACTTTTAATTAGCATAGTCTCAGAAAGCTCCATTGAGATTCTACCAAAATTCTCAGGGTCCGGATATGATGGGTGAGCACCAATCTTAACGCCATGTTCTTTCGCTAAACGTGATACCCGCAGCATGGTTTCTTCATTTCCGGCATGTCCTCCACAGGCAATGTTACAAGAGCTTATCAATGGCATCAATGCTTCTTCATTGCCTACTCCCTCTCCTATATCACAATTTACATCTATGAATATGTCACCCATCATATCATTTTAAAAACCGCTAATATTCCCTTAACTCCTAAAATTAAAGCTAGTGCTATAATTACTAATCCCAAAACATTCTGTAAAAGATTATTTTTAAATTTGCCCATTACCGACGAACGATTGACTACCCATACTAGAAATATCGCTATTATTGGTAATAATATTCCATTTGTAATTTGGGCAAACTTGATGACCTCGATAGGTCTAATATCTAAGGACATAAAGAAAACACCGAGAAATAAAATAACTATCCATACGGCTTTGAATTTCATGTGTTGCAACGAAGCGTCCCATCCAAAGCAACTATTGACCACATAGGCCGCCGCCAAGGGGGCTGTAATCGCTGAGGTAACCCCTGCCGCGAAAAGTCCGATTCCTATGAAATACTTTGCTAAATCGCCATAAAGCGGTTCCAATCCTTTTGCTAAATCCATTACATTGGAAATGTTATCACCTGAAATGCTCGCAGCAGCTATCATAATGGCCATTGAAACAACCCCTCCCAAAACGATGGACACGAATGTATCGCGTCTCGCGTCGAACAAATCATCAGGGGATTTCCATTTTTCACTTACCAAGGACGCATGGAGAAATAGATTGTAAGGAACCACCGTGGTACCTACCAAAGCCAAAATCGACAATAGATTGCCTTCCGCAACTTTCGGCAAAAACATTCCTTTTAAAACTTCGATGATATCAGGTTTAGTTATAATGGCGGTTGCAACAAAAGAAAGACTCATCAGCAGAACCAAGGTCACAAATACCTTTTCGAGAAGTTTGTAATTACCGGCCCAGAGCAATCCAAATGCACAGATTCCAATAATAAAGGGATATAAACTGGAAAAATTATGCCCGAACAAAGCCTCAAGCCCTAGAACTGCTCCACCGATATTACCGGCTTCATAAGCGGCATTTCCAATGACTATTGCGGCTAGAACAATTGCCAATACGATCCATCTGGCCCATTTGAGGTTAAGCTGCTCTTTGATAACGGCAGCCAAACCTCTTTGGGTAACTACGCCCAGTCGAGCAGACATTTCTTGCAAAACCAGAGTAGCTATAATGGAGATTACCATGGCCCAAAGTAGGGAGAAACCAAAGCCCACGCCTGCCAAAGTACAAGCAGTAACCGTTCCTGGACCGATAAATGCGGCAGCAATTAGAACTCCCGGGCCTATTTTTTTGAGCATGGTTGGTTTTGGCCGTTTGACAAATATAAATGTTAGGTTTTATATCAAGGCTTTCGAAACGATTATTTCACAACGATTTTAACACTTGTGAGGGTATTTCATCTAAAAAATTGCAGTTCGTCTAAAATAACGAGGATTTGGCCATAGGTGTATAATATACTATGGATTCTGGGGTTATAATAATCCCATAATCTTAACTGCCTACTTAATGAAATGCTTGGAATGTAAAAAAGAACTAAGCTATATAGATCATAAAAACTCCATGGATATTTTCGAGGTGGAGTTGTGCGATCGGCACACAGATCTGATGCTACAGCTACAAGAAAAACATGACACCCCCGTAGAGGCCATTCAGTTGTACTACGGATTGAAAGAAGCCGGTGTCAACGCCATGCTTGAGTGGTGGGACGGTAAAAAATCAATCGATGTAGCTATATCTCGTGTAAAGCTCAATATTGATATCGATACCGAATACCACATGTTGACCCATGAACAGGCGATCAATGATCTCGAAGAGGCAATGCATTCGTTCAAAAACGGATTTACAACAATACGGATACCGCATGACCTGGTAACCTACTATCTCAAGGAAACCGTAAATAATATACTGGGTATCATGGAAGGCTTACGTGCCAATATCAAAGCAATTTAATTTCAATCTTATGGCTACAGCTAAGAAAATTTTACGAACACCACTTCGAATCTTAATAGCACTATTTCTAGTAGGTATTCTTATGCAAGTATTGCAATTACAATACGCCAGCGAGCTTTTATTTGTTTCTTTCATCGGGATAGGTGTTTTATACAGCATTCGGTTTTTCAAAAAACAGGAAAAAAGATTTGTTGATTACGTGAAATTGGTCTTGGTCGTTTTTTGGACGGCAAACGGAATATTTCGTATTATGGAATTCCCCTACACCATTGTTTTTCAAGTTGTTATAGCAGTCACATTTCTTACATGGTTCTTTCTCGAAGGCACGGCCTATTTTTTGGACGAAGACAGAAAAGCAAGTAATAGTATGACACAGATAATATGGAATTTCGCCCTGGTAGCAGGTACTTTGGCCATTATCGCCGGAAGTCTGTTGAACATTCTTCAATGGGCTTTTGCAATACCACTACTGGCACTAGGCATAATCATTGTAGGTGCATATATTCTTAAAGATGCCTTTTCTAAATCCAAACTAGAAAAAACGGAAAACAACAATGAAGAATTTCAGCTTTGAACAAACCCTTTTCTGAACCCTCTGCAAAAAAAGAAAATAAAAATCTTTAAACATTTATTAGAACTTAGTCTCTTTTCATTTCACATACAATAATTCGTAACTTCTCTCCCATAATTCTAAATTATGAGAAACGTAGACCGAAGAAAATGGTTAAAGACCATTGGATTGTCAAGCGGATTGGCTCTTCTAGGAGGAATGGATGTATTGGCGATTGAGCAGATTTCAAAAACCGTCTCAAATGACGCCCCAATACGTCTTAATGCGAATGAGAATCCCTATGGACCATCTAAAAGGGTGCGTAAGGCGATTATTGATAATTTCGATAAGGCATGCAGATATCCCTTTTATTACTTAAAATCACTAGTCGAGGCAATCGCCGAAAAAGAAGGTGTAAGCAAAGAGCATATAGTTGTGACAGGTGGCTCTGGTGAGGGACTCTGTGCTGCAGGGCTGGTTTATGGCATGGCCGGCGGAGAAATAATAGCTGCCGACCCTACTTTTCAACAAATCCTTCGCTACGCCCACGTTCATGGAGCCCATGTGCACCGTGTTCCAGTAAATGCTGATATGAAACATGATCTCGAGGCGATGGAAAAGCGCATAACCAATAAAACGAGTCTTGTCTACATTTGTAATCCGAACAACCCAACAGGAACTATAATCGAAAAAAACAAATTGCATGATTTCTGTAGTTCGGTAAGCGAAAAAACCGTCGTTTTCAGTGATGAGGCCTATTATGATTTTATTACCGAACCCGATTACCCCTCTATGATTGAATTAGTCAAAAAGGGTCTAAACGTTATCGTTTCAAAGACTTTTTCAAAAGTTTACGGCATGGCCGGACTTCGTGTCGGTTATCTAGTCACACGTCCCGACATAGCTACACGTTTGAAAAGTAGTGTTATGGCCAGAACTAATATTTTGGCCATAGCGGCCGCAAAAGAGGCGCTTCTTGATGATGAGTTCTATAAATTTTCCATTTTGAAAGCCAAAGAGGCAAAAAATCATATTTACAAGACACTGGATGAACTTAATCTTGAATATGTGAGATCTCATACGAATTTTGTTTTTTTCAAATCAGGAAGGCCCATTGAAAACCTTATTGCCCAAATGAACAATGAAGGCATTGCCATTGGGCGTCCTTTTCCACCCTTTGTAAATTGGGCTCGAATCAGCACCGGAACCACCGAGCAAGTCGAGCAATTCGGTAAGGCCTTGAAAAAAGTCATGGGCTAAATTATTCTTTTTTCGATTTCCGTTCATCGATTATGTGCTGTAAAATAAGGTTTTACGGCGATTTCAAGTTTTCCGTTTATAGATTAAAAAAACCATACAACGGTTCTTCAAACACCAAATCGAGTATTTCTTCTTTATATGGATTGATCATCCTTTTCGACCACTATTTTCGGTTTTATATATAAACCCAAATGTTATGGAAGATAAAACTACTATAAATGATTATCTAGTTTATTCGTTCTGCGGATTCTGCTTTTGCTGGTCTTTATATATATTATTTTTCTAAATCTGAAGATATAACTATCTCTAATAATTTAAGGTTGTTGGGCCGGTCGAGGATATCACATTCTCGGCCCCAACAATTTTCTTAACAATCTTATTATCAATTTAGAACAACCATATCAGTACTGCAATATGACTCATGATTTTACGTTAATTTTATAGCAAGTATGAAGTCAGCAAGTACTATGAAGCATTCCATTTTTCTTATTTTAAACCTGATTTTTATTGTAACCATCAGTCTTTCCATCGGTTACGCCTCTGCTCCGCGGCCAGATTCTAAAATCGTCAAATCATCGGTAAAGACGGCCATAAAAATAAACTACCCGACCCATGAAACTGTTTGGATGGCACCCAGTGAAGTTGAATTAACATGGGATACCAAGAATATACCCGCTAACAAAACCATAAAATTTTATCTTTCAAAAGACGATATGGTGGTCCAAGAATTAGGGATTTTCGAAAATAATGGTTTTGCAAACAAAATAGAATTGCATCGAGGGTTGCAAGACGGAAATAACTATAGAGTCATAGGAATAGAATTATTTCCTGATGATAAATATAGTATCGCCAAATTCGCTACGCCCTTCTTTACGATTAAGAAAAAGCCCCGTCCTATAAAAGAAACCAGTCAAACTGTGCCCGAAGAGCCTAGAGTAAGAGATACTTTTGATGGCCGTAAATTAACTTATGTAAATGAATTATCGGTTTTGAGCGATAAAATAACCATAAGTGTATGGGATCACAGTAGAAAAGACGGAGATATCGTTTCCATTTATTTGAACGGAGAAGCCGTTATTTCGAAATATTCTCTGGAATATTATAAGAAAAAAGTTGAGTTGACCTTAGACCCCTCAAAACCGAACGACCTGTTTCTCTACGCCCATAATCTAGGGAAATATCCTCCCAATACGGTTTCTATTGAAATCACCGATGGAAATGTTTCCGAAAACATCATTTTGAATTCTGATTTGAAAAGTTGCGAGGCCGTGCTTATTAATGTTAAGGATTAGAGCAATCAAGCATTGATTAATCCAACTTCTTGTTGTATTTTCTCCATTTAAATAGTTTTAAAATGGAAAAACAACGAAGAACATTCATAAAGCAAGCTGGAATCATAGCTACCACCACCGCGTTTATGCCGGATATCGTTTTCGGCGGAACGCATACCCAAAAGAAAAAATTAGGAATCGCCTTGGTCGGACTAGGATATTACAGTACCGACCTTCTTGCGCCTGCCCTGCAATTGACCAAACATTGCGAGTTAAGAGGTATTGTCACTGGTAGCCCGGAGAAAATTCCCATTTGGAAAAAGAAGTATGGTATAAAAGATAAAAATATTTACAGCTATGATAATTACGACTCCATAGCTAAAAATGATGATATCGATGTGATTTATATTGTACTTCCACCATCGATGCATGCAGAATATACTATTCGGGCGGCCAAAGCGGGGAAACATGTTTGGTGTGAAAAACCAATGGCGCCGTCGGTAGCCGATTGCGAGGCAATGATCAAAGCGTGCAAAGACAATAATGTGAAACTTTCAATAGGGTATCGATGTCAGCACGACCCTAATATACAGGCCTATATGAAAGTCGCCAAAGATCAGACTTTCGGTAAGGTAAGAATGATAACTTCTGCTGCTGGTTATTTTGATGGTCGCTCAACTCATTGGAAACAGAAAAAAGCCTTAGGAGGTGGCGTTATGGGCGATATGGGTGTTTATGCTATTCAGGGCGCTCGATTAGCGACTGGCGAAGAACCTATTTCGGTAGTTGCGCAAACCTTTACTACCCGGCCTGAAATTTACCACGAGGTCGAGGAGTCAGCTATGTTTCAGTTGGAGTTCCCAAGTGGAGCCCGAGCGGCGTGCCACACAAGCTACGGTATGCAAATGAACCATCTAAAGGTTACCTATGAAAAAGGTTCGTTGCAAATGGAACCGCATTCGTCATATTCAGGCAATAAAGGAAGTATGTCAGACGGTACGATAATCAACTTTCCTATTGAAAATCAGCAGGCAAAACAAATGGACGATGATGCCTTGGCCCTTATTAACGGAGAAGATATGTTGGTCCCTGGAGAAGAAGGTCTTCGCGATATTCGGGTAGTAGAGGCAATATATAGGTCCGCTGCACAAAATTGTCAAGTAAAAATTTAGATGACAATAACGATGCAACACTTAGCATGTCAGGTTTTTGGCAAACCATCAGGTCATACTGAGCCCGTCGAAGCATTTTTGAAATGCCAATATTAATGATCAAAAACCAGCAAATGCGCTTAGTGCAACTAAATCATAAAACCGAAGGCAGAAAGATTGCCATGGTTGAAGAGCCTAAATTAAGAATCCTTGAAAAATTTAAATCTGTATATGAGTTAGCCACTTTGGCTACAGAAAATGGGGGTACTTTGACTTCTCTCATAAAAGAAAATCTTTCGGATATTTCTTTGGATTATGATTCCATTTACGAAGGAAAATCGGATTGGAAACTTTTACCATCATTCGACCACCCCAATGACCCAAATAGATTAATGCTTTCGGGGACTGGACTCACCCATAAAGCAAGTGCAGAAAACCGCCAAAAAATGCATCAAGCCAATACCGAAAATGAGTTGACCGATAGTATGAAAATTTATTTATCGGGAGTAGAAGGCGGAAAGCCAAAAAAGGAAGAAATCGGTATACAACCAGAATGGTTTTATAAGGGAAATGGCTCTATTTTAAAGGCCCATGGCGAAGATTTAGAAATACCTTCTTATGCAAATGATGGTGGTGAAGAACCAGAAATCGCCGGAATCTATCTCAATGATAAAAACGGAAAACCTTGGCGCGTCGGTTTCTCAACTGCCAATGAATTTTCTGATCATGTGATGGAACGAAAAAATTACCTCTATTTGGCACCTTCAAAGATCAGAAATTGTTCACTCGGGCCCGAATTGGTGATCACGGATGATTTCAAGGATATTTCCGGGCAAGTCAGCGTTTTTAGAAACGGTGAAACTCTATGGACAAAAGAAATCAAGACTGGGGAAGAAAATATGTCTCACAGCATTAAGAATTTGGAGCACCATCATTTTAAATACCAAAATCACTGTTTGCCGGGCCAGGCCCATATTCATTTTTTTGGTGCTGATGCCTTTAGTTTTGGGGAGGGCATGCTTTTGAAGCAAGGTGATTTTATGGTTGTCCGGTGGGAAGGTATGGGGAGACCCTTAAAAAATGTATTGAGCGCAACCGAAAATGATCCTAAGCTTTTTGAAGTAGGTACGATTTCTTAAGAAAGGAACTCGATAAAAGACGGCCCGTTTCTTAAAGTTTCTCACCGAAGGGGAATTCATTGCCATATTCGACGCTCACTTTTTACCCAATAGCGATATTCCCTAAAAGGGTTGATTCTAGATTTTCAAATGATAATTCAAGAATTAGTTCTTAAAATCCTTGATTGCTCGAACGAGATATTTTCTGTGGGTGCCCCTTCGATTATAATGATAAGAGGTATTACCGTCGCTAAATCGAACCATTTTGGCTTGATTGGCATCATAAGGCGTAGCACTCCAATATAATTCATCTGCAAATTCACCTTTATTATCAGCCCCCTGCCCGACCGTCTTGTATAACTTTCTCAATTCATCGAAAGTCGGCACGCGCCAACCTTCACCCAATTTTTCATCAATTTTCATGGCCTCTTTCCAAGTCATTGGGCCAAAATCATCAGCATGCACTATTTTACCGAAGTTGCCATTCTGATCCACTTCAAATATAAGTCCGCCCTCATGTCGCTTGCCAACACTCAGTTTTTTTATGTTCGCCCCTGCACCTAAAGTTGTGGTCTTCGCGCTAGTCTCAGTTACGGTTTCAGTATTGGGTGTATCCTGTTGAATGACAACGGTCTCATTCTCAGTTAAAATAGGAATATCTTGTTCCATTTCGTCGGTGTCGCCACCAGAAAAAACAAAGATACCCACGAGTAATATTGCCGCAACCAAGACACCTATCAACACCTTTTTTTTGCCATTGTTTTCAGCAGGTTGTCTTTCGTCGTCTTCCCATTGATTTTGGTTTTCCTCGGCAATTCGTATAGTCTCTTCTTTTTTAAGTCTTTGTTCTTCTTCTACGGCTATTCTTTTTGCCTCGATTTCCTCTGACACCCGCTCCTCATCAGCTATTCTTTTAGCTTCGGCCTCCTTTAATATGAGTTCCTCTTTAACCCTTTTAGTGGCCTCAGCCTCTTCTTTTATTCTCTTTTCTTTTGCGAGTTTTTCTTCTACAGCCTTAGCTTCAATTCTTTTTTTCTCTTCCTTGACTAACCGTTTCGCTTCGGCTTCCTCCTTGAGACGCAGTTCTTCCTTCGCTGCGTTTTCCGCTTCCAGCTTGGCTTTGGCTATTTCCGCTTCTTCCTCAGCAGCTCTAATTTGTTTTTCTCTTTTTTCTTCCAACAGCATATTCGCCTCCACTTCCTTCTCAAAATCAATGGCAATTTGCTCCTCTGAAATAATAGCTTTCGTCGTATTTTCATCCATTACTTCGTCAACTTCTTCTTCGATAGCATCTAAATGCGGTAGAATAATCCCCTTTAACCTGTTAACACTATTATCGTAAGCCTCTTCAATTGACTTCCAATTTTTTAGCGGTTTCTCCCCTTCCGGCAAAACCTGTAGCTCGTTAAAATTAAAAGTATATTCATCTGCTTTAAAGTCAATATTCCAAGGGCAATCATCTATCAAAACCGGAATTACTTCAGCATTACCATCTTTATACCTATCGATGATATTTTTGAAATCAATCTGTTTGATAAATTCAGAATGCATAAAGGCATCGCTAATCAGAAAGAGAAATATGTCTGCATTTTTGAGATGCGAGGCGTCCTTCGGAACCCATCTTTGCTTGGGTTCAATTGATTCGTCATTCCACCAAGATATACTATTGGTTTTGTCCAAAGTATCCAAACGGCCAAAAAGATTTAGAAGTACCTCTTTATCTTCCGACATGTAAATAGCTAAAATTTTCGTCTTCTCATCCATAATCGCGACAAGGTAATAAATATCATGGAAATTGAAAGATTTTGTCCGTTGAACGGCTTCTACAAGATTTTATCAGAAGAAAAAAGTGAAAATCGAACAGGCCTTCATTCACCCTAACCAACCTTCTCTATCCAAACTTCGATATTGAATGGCCTCCGCAATATGAGTTCCGTTGACCTCTTTGCTATCTTCAAGGTCTGCAATGGTACGAGCGACTTTCAAGATACGGTCATAGGCGCGAGCCGAAAGATTCAGACGCTCCATCGCATTTTTAAGCAATTCTTTTGAAGCTTCGTCCATTTTACAAAATTCCCTGATTTGCTTCGTGTTCATTTGCGCATTGTAGTGCACATTATCAAATTCGTTGAAACGTACAGTTTGTAATTCTCGAGCTGCGGTTACCCGTTTTCGAATTTCTATACTGCCCTCCCCTTTTCGATCTTCAGAAAGTTTTTCAAATGGCACGGGCGTCACTTCGATATGGATGTCAATACGGTCTAATAAAGGTCCTGAAATCTTACCTAGATAACGCTGCATCTCAGCAGGTGAAGATGTAACCGGTGCATCCGGGTCATTGAAATACCCCCCAGGGCTTGGGTTCATACTCGCCACCAACATAAAACTACTAGGGTATGTTACCGTAAACCTTGCCCGAGAAATGGTAACTTCTCGATCTTCCAATGGTTGTCTCATAACTTCCAAAACACCTCTTTTGAATTCTGGGAGTTCATCTAAAAATAAAACGCCGTTGTGCGATAAAGAAATTTCACCGGGTTGAGGGTAGGCACCCCCACCTACCAAGGCCACATCTGAAATGGTGTGATGCGGACTTCGAAATGGGCGCTGGCTCATTAAGCCGGTATTTTTGACCTTACCTACAACGCTATGTATTTTTGTAGTTTCAAGAGCTTCGTGCAAAGTCATCGGCGGCAATATGGAAGGTAATCTTTTGGCCAACATAGTTTTACCGGATCCAGGTGGGCCTATTAGAATGATATTGTGGCCGCCGGCAGCGGCAATTTCCATACAGCGTTTTATACTTTCTTGTCCTTTTACATCCGAGAAATCGAATTCCGGAAAGTCAAGGTTTTTATAAAATTCGGCCCGAGTGTCAACGATAGTCTCTTCTAGAGGAGTTCCATTATCGAAAAACTCGATTACTTGTTTAATGTTATCTACTCCATAAACCTTCAATTCGGAAACTATGGCCGCCTCTTTTGCATTTTGACTGGGAAGAATAAATCCTGTAAATCCTTCTTCCTTGGCTTTGACAGCAATCGGCAAAGCTCCTTTTATGGGTTGCAAACTGCCGTCTAAAGAAAGCTCGCCCATTATAATATATTTCTCAAGGTTTTCAGATTGTATCTGATTCGAACCAGTCAATATGCCCAAGGCCAAAGTCAGGTCATAAGCAGAACCCTCTTTACGCATATCAGCTGGGGCCATGTTTATGGTGATTTTCTTTCCTGGAATTTTATGTCCATTGTTCAAAAGAGCGGCGGCAATACGATAATTGCTCTCTTTGATGGCATTGTCAGGGAGTCCAACGAGATGATAACCCACCCCGATATCAACATTTACTTCAACCGTTATAGTAGTTGCCTCAACTCCGAAGACGGCGCTTCCGAATACTTTTGTAAGCATAAAAGTTCGTGTTCTGTAGGTCTAAATGTAGGATAATTTTATTTAGGTAATAATTTTTCAACAAATAATCGAATCCTCACAGATTTAATCTACCCAAAAATCAGGAACTTCAGGGCTACCCAACGCAGTACAATCACCACAAACTCTGGGAACGATCTTGTAAGGGCCTCCATCTAAAGAACCATCATTTACGTCGATATAACGTATCAGGTCTTGTTCGATTTGCTTTCCCAATGTGCAATTGGGCGGAACTCCTGCAGAAAGTAGAGGTGCGTTCTCCATACAAGGATTGACATAAGGCGGTAACTTTTCACCAACATAAAAATCTACGTAATCAAAGAATATCCTTTGCTCGGTTACCGATGCAACGTCAAAGTATCCCAACACTTTCTCACTTTCGTTTACCGAGCTGACATTACCCTCGACAAACCCTGTTTGAGTCTCTGATAGAAGGCTTTCGTTCGTACTTAGGTCGTTTAAGGTCTCGTAAAAGGTATATGCCTCGTTCGATTGCGCATATTGTCGGACCAATATGCTGTAACGATGAGAAATGATATAATTGTTTCTATCGATAAAACGAACCATGTACCGAGACAGATCATTCTGGTCAAGGCTCCCCGTACTTGCGAGTATTATCGATCTTGATGTGTCGGTGGCATAACAGACTTCTTTTGATTTGAGGTCCGGTATTATGCGTACTTGACAGGGAAACTCTGATTCTGCCGGGGGCACGTTCTCCAAATCATTGGGGTTGTAAAAGGGTGCAACAACTTTGTAAGTCTCCTCGTATTCATAACGGTAAAATTTAGCCTTATCCCCAGCGTCGAAAGCATCTACAAAAATACCCATACCGTCATCACCTAAATCGGTTGTTATCCTCTCAGCATAAAGTTTGCTTATTTCTGAGGCCGCCGGCAAATTCATTGTTTTTGAATTGTAAGAATTACCGTTTTCGGTAATTATTCTCAATTGGTAGTTACGCCCAGCACTCGCCGCAAAAGGGCGTTCTGATTCATAAGTGCCTGTAACGGTTTCCCGAAAAACGAAGGTGTCGCCCTCTTCTTCGACTACCGTTACTTGTGCCTTACCCTCGGCCAAAGGTTCATCTTTATCGAAAGTAATGGCCCTGGTCAAAAGTATTTTTTGGTATTTCAATTCATCGGTAATCGTGGCGTCAACAACAAGTATACTCGAGGTTTCCTCTATAATTTCTGGCTCAATTTGCTCTACACAACCATAAAATACAAAAAGAACCCAGAGGCTAAACAAAATAAGTTTTGTGCTGTTCGTAACCATCTTCTAACTATAGCATGACTTTTGCAATTGGTCTTTAAAACCTAGTCAATCGTAATAATCGCTCTATCGGAAATTGGACGGCCAGTCGGTGAAAATCCCTCGAGACATATTTCATAGTCCCCAGAGATATCGGAAGTATAGAATTCCAGTTTCTTCTCTTCACCATTCAACTCTAGATTGGGCAGCCAAAATAATTGGGTTCTAAAATCGGGGATACGATCTGTTAATGCTTTGTTTTCTTCCGGGTATTGTTGAGAAAAATAATTTTTTCTGGGTTGTGGTCTGAACAACGGTACATTTTTAAGATAATCTTTGTAATACGTGCGATGATAGTCGGCCGTAATGGTGTTAATCACCAAAAGCCCTTGAAATGTGTAAGAGCCCATAATGAATTTATCTCTTGAGAGCGAAATTCTTCTAACTCTTTTAGAATTAAATTCCATAAAATCTTCATGCTTCTCTACGAATACTCCATCGACGATAAGCAAAGGTCGTAGACCCGATTCTGGAAAACCCTCATTGGGTCTAACTTGAAAAAAAGAAGAACCATCTTTATCTTTTCTTATCCAAACATGGTCGATGATTTCGACCATAGTTTCCTCTATGGTATTAAAGCGCGTGTAGTCATCAAGATCATATTGCTCATCTGGATTTCGATAAAAGGGAATTAAACCCTCGCCATCAAGAACGACATCACGTCTTGTTTCAGCATATGAGTTCTCAATTTGGTTTTGCACGCTACGTTCGAGAATCACATCTTTCATTGATTTATTTATCAAGAAATCGGAAAATTCAAGTTTTTCGTAATCGAGTGATGGGTGCTCGTCGATAGCAATTTCGTATTCTCCTTCAAGATCATCTATAACCTGAAAAATACCCGTATCGCCATAGTCACCATCATAGAGATTGAAAAAGAAAGATCCGTTTTCATTGCTATTTGCAACATCATAGACAAAATCACTTCCTGGAATCGATAGACTTACTTTCTTGCCTTCAACCGGTTCACCCGTTGTTCTATGGGTTATTTTACCAGAAATCAACTCACCTCTTAGTTCGGGTAAGAAAATTTGGTTTTGCCTACTCGCCGGGTCTTTTTTCTTAGTATTTCGATTTCTTAGAAAATCTTCCGCCTTGATTTTGGAAGGATGTTGTAATTCGTCTACTTTTCTAACCGATAAGGAAAAATTTCCTACCAAAGAAGCTTGATCGGCCAAGTTCAAAATAATCGACGTCTTCTCCCTTTTTTTGAATTTTCTTTTTTCATTTAAAAGATTTAAATATTTTGAAACTTCATTTATTGAGTTTTTATCAGTACTTGAAATGTCGAATTTTTTTTCAGGTTCGCTCAATAGCGTACTATCCAATGGGTCGGGTGGTAACGGAAGGACTTTCTCATTTGTCTGATACGGATTTATGACGAAAATATCTGATTGAAAGAATGAGTCTTGATGGGCGTTTTTCATCCATCGGGTGTACGCGACCAGTTTGTAACTTCCGGAAGCCACTGAAGTGGGCAGGAAAAAATCGGCATGTCCCAAGCCAGAATTCAATCTGACACGTTGCTTGAACACTACTTGTTGGTCGCTACCCAACATTTCAACATAAGCGACCTTACTAAACTCACTAAGTTTGTTGGTCTTTGCATTTAAGCAATAAAGACTAAAATAAAGTCTCTCCCCTGCGAATATCAGGGTAGAATTCTGATGAAGGTAAACTCTTTCGCTAGTAATGGAGTTGTAGACTTTTAGAAGTTCAGAATCTCGGATTTCAATTTGACCGCTCGCTACCGAGGACAAAATCAAAAATGCAAATAAGATTTTAATAGCTTTTTTCATACCAATGTTTCTTACTCGACCCAAAATTCAGGTACCATTGTACCACCAAGTACCGTACAATCACCACATTCACTAGGCACCACCCTATATGGGCCCTCACCACTTGCCGCAGGATCATTGTCGTTTTCAAACTTTATCTGATCATTGACGATCAAGGGTATCAATACACAGCCGGCCATCGTTGCCAAGGGAGGAGCGGATGGTATACAGGGATTGCTATATGGGGGTAGACCCTCTCCCGGAAAAAAGTCGGCATAATCAAAGAATATACGTTGTTCGGTCACCGAGGCAACATCGAAATACCCCAACACTTTTTCATCTGAATTACCCTCAGAAAATACGTTTCCACTCAAAAAACCCGGTTGCGACTCTGAAAAAAGACTCTCGGATCCAGAAAAACTACTCAAGGTCTCAAAAAAAGTATAGGCGGCATTAGACTGAACATATTGTCGCACCAAAATACTGTAGCGGTGCGATATAATATAATTCTCCCTACTAATGAATCGCACCAAAAACCGATTGACCCGATCTTCTGAAAAGCCATTCGTATTCGTTAGAATAATCGAGTTCGAGAGATCTGTTGAGAAACAAGTCTGCTCATCGGGATCCCGAGGCACTTTGATTGGGTCACATCCTCCTTCCGGATTCTCAGCTAGATCAATAGCCCTCCAAGAAGGTGCAATGATCTTATAGGTCTCCTCGTAGTCGTATCGATAGTTGTTCGAACTGCGTGTAGGGTCAAAGCTATCAACGAATATGGCCATACCTTCTACCCCATCATCATTCGTAATTCGCTCGGCATACAAATTATCTATTTGGGTCGAAGCAGAAAGTTGGGTTATGTCAGAAGAATATATACCTCCATCTGTAGTGATCACCATCAATCGATAACCGATATTGGGCCGGGCATTAAATGGATTTGTTGAAAGGTATTCACCTGGCAGCGACTCGATAAAAGTTTCTGAATTTCCAGCGTCATCGATTACTTGAACGGTTGCGTTTCGCTCTGGTATCGGGCCTTCAGATTCAAATGCAAAAGCCCTACTTAAATTTACACGTTGTCTTTTAGTCTCGTTAGTAATGGTTGCCTCTATGACCAAGGCACTTTCAAAAGTTACGGTTTCTGGCAGAAAAGGTTCGACACACCCAAAAATTAAAAGCGCAAGGGAAGATATGGCAAGGCCAAGACCTCGTTTTTTCGAGATGAAAGTATACTGTATCGTTTTATTGGCCCTCATCAAAATTTAAAATTATAAGTTATCGTTGGGATAGGAACCGCAAATATCGAACTCTGAAAAGCTTTTAGCTCTCCGTTTTCGGTTACGAAGAAAACGGAGTAAGGATTGTTTCTTCCAAGTACATTGTAAATCGAAAAATTCCAAAAGCTATGTGCGAATTTCTTTATTTTATGGTTTCCCTCCATATTGAAACTCAAATCAAGCCTGTAATAGTCGGGAATGCGAAATTTATTTCTATCGCTGTAATAAACATATTCGGCATTGTTCAAAACATAACTTCCGATGGGGTAGGTTACGGGTCTACCCGTCTGGTAAGCAAAGTTCATCGAAGCACTGAAACGTTTCGTAAATTTATAATTGGCGACCAGACTGAAATCATGAGGCTTGTCAAAATTAGATGGAAAATAATTACCCCCATTTACCCGCTCTTCGTTGAATTCACTATCGAGTTTTACCATTGAACGCGAATAAGTATAGCCCAACCACCCGTTCAATCTTCCTTCCGATTTTTTTAATAGAAACTCAACACCGTAAGCCCGACCTTCTCCCTGAAGTACTTCTGTCTCAATTGCCTCGTTCAACAATAACTGCGCCCCGACCTTATAATCCAGAATATTATTCGAAAGTTTATAGTAGCCCTCCAAGCTGACTTCATAGTTATTATCATCAAAGTTCTTGTAGAGCCCGAGGGAGAATTGATCCGCTCTTTGCGGTTTGATATTGAAATCAGATAATTTCCAGGTATCGGTCGGCGAAACAGTTGTATTGTTAGAAAGCGTATGGATATATTGAAACGCGTTATTATAACTCGCCTTAACCGAAAAATCAGGTTTTAAAAAATACCTGCCCGAAACACGTACCTCGGGTCCACCATAGGTCGCAATCGATTCGTTGTTCCCGAATTCTCGGGTTTCGGTCAGTGTACCATTGTTCTTTGGCGCATTGTCTTGATATATTCTTTGGAAGGAAGGGCCCAATGCCAAATAAAAGGAATATCGAAGCCCCAAGTCGATAAGTAGTTTTTCATTTATCTTATAACTATCGGAGATAAAAACTGCCGATTCCAAACCCCTCTCCTCGGGGATTATCAAAGGTGATACGATTGATTCTTGACCATCGGGCCTTATACTTCCGGGAGATACCTTGTATAATTTACTTGAAAGTCCATAATCTAAAGTATGGGCTCCCGATCCTAAATGTCTGATTTTTAATTTGACCTCACTCTCGTTGATCGAATAACCTAAATCAAAGTCATTGTTCGATTCACCATCAAAGCCAATATTGAATCTATATTCACTATTCGATAACAAAAGACTTCCTGTATTTTTCTCATTGAATTTATGATCCCACTTTAATGAAAAGAGTCTATTGCTATAATTGAATAGTGAATCAGAGGTAATGCTGAACTCATCCCTGCTATAATAACCCGTAGCATTTATTCGGTTATTCTCGTTAATCGTATGGTTGTATTTGGCAACTATATCATAGAAAGAGGCCTTACTGTTCTTTAGTTCGGGCTCATCTAAAGATCGTAATATCCAATCTGAATAAGTAGCTCGTCCCCCCACCATTAATGCCGCTTTGTTCTTGACTATCGGAAGCTCCAAAGTAACATTGCTTGTAACAGGCCCTATCGAAGCTTCCCCTGAAAATCTTTCGGTATTGGCATCCTTGGTATTGATATCAAAAACCGAAGACAGTCTGCCACCATACTCAGAAGGAATGCTTCCTTTATAAATATTAACACCTCCCGTTGTAAATGGATTTAGCGCGGAAAAAATACCAAAAAAATGAGAGGGATTATAAATTACAGCATTGTCAAGAAGTATAAGGTTTTGATCCGTTCTACCTCCCCTAACATTATATCCCGCTGAACCTTCCCCGGCAGTAGAAATACCGGGTAAGGTAACTGCTGCCTTTAAAATATCCCGTTCGCCCAAAACAAGAGGAATGGTTTTGATTTTTTCAACTTCCAATTGGGTCACTCCGGTAACCGCTTGCTCCACATTTCGAGATCTGTTGCCCGTGAGAACCACTTCGTCAAGAACTTCAAAACTCTCACTAAGATCAAAATTCAGTTCACCATCATTATAAATTATGACCTGTTTGACAGATGATTCAACACCAAGTGCACTGGTTTCGATAATATTGATTCCAGCAGGCAATTCTAAACTGTAGCGACCGTCTATATCGGTTGCCGTTCCTATGTTCTTACCTTGAACCACAATGGCCATCTCAGAAATGGGTTTTCCATTTTCGGCGTTTCTCGCCTGTCCCGTCAATCTATAGTTACGCTGAGTCGAATTTTTACTTTCCTTTCCTATTCTAACCGTTTCAGTAGGTCTTCCTTGTGATGGCTTTTGATCATTGTAGAATAGCGGTGCAACTTCAGCAAGTTCGTTATCTTCTTCTACGACCAATTCTTCTTTTTTACCAAAAAAATCTTTAGGCAACTCGTCATAGATTACGCTATTTCTCGTAAGAATGATATGGTTCTCACTGGTCAGATAATAATTGAGTACCGTTTCTTTGAAGATATCGTCGAGCACTTCGATAAGATCATCGTTTTCATAGTTGCGACTCAATTTCTTATCACTGAGCCATTCTTGAACGAAATAAAACCGGTAGGGTGTTTCACTCTCTATTTGAGCTAGAATTTGAGCAATGGTAGCCTCTTGAAATGATAATGATACTTTCGTCGTATTCTCTTGAGAAAAACCCAGAACACATAAAAACAGGAAAATGATGACTAATTTCTTACTCATTCTATAGTTGGGTTATCTTGTTGGGACAGCAAAATATCCAATCGGGTAACAAGCGCTTTCAAAAACTCGTCGGGGTTAGAATTTTTCAGAGAACGTGCCGTACTATGGAATTTATTAATTTCCTTTTTATATTCAGGAAATATATTGACCATGTCTTTTTTCGATTCTATTTTATGGTAAATACCATTATACAAAAGTAGATTTTCACTTTTTTGGTCAATGAACTCGTAGTAAATGGAACTTCGGTCTTTTCTTATAAATTCTCTTTTGATGGGCTTGACGAACAATTCAAAATTTTCGTTTTGCAAAACTATTTCAAAAAACCCCAGACTTTCCGCAGGGCCGTTTTTTGGAATGATTTTGACAAAATCATGACCATCAATGGTAAAGCTGCTTAATTTGTTTTTGAAAAGTTGAAGCGTGTTACCCCCAATTCGGTCGGCCAATTTCAATAGTAATTGGCCACCTACTACGTTGTATTTCATCTCAAGATCAAAATAAGATTGTCCGTTGTAAACTACAGACCCTGGTAAATAATCTTGTGATTTAAAAAACTTGGTCTTTTCATTAATCGTTCGTTGTGTCTCGATATAGGCGATACCGTCATAGACATTTGTATTTTCAATACCGACCAATTTGTCAAACCAGTTGTAATATGAGTTTTGTATAACTACTTGTCCTGACAGGGAACTAGAAAAGAGAACAAGCAATATGAATGGAAACAAGTGTTTTTTTCCCATATGGATATGCAATCTAATAAAGATAGAATTTCGAACTGCGGTCAGTGTTTAGGTGTAAACTTAGTTCGGGATAAATATAAGTAAAGATTTTGAGGTGGATTCTATTTCTTCCTTATTCATCATCATTTTACGAAATTCGCAATTTACGAACATCTCAGCCTGATCTTTATAATGAGGGCTAAACGGATTACCAGACTGACCAGTGGGAAGAATACTCAGGCTATTTTCGACATCGGAAAAATCGATTACCCGGCGTGTCGATGGGCCGGAACCTACTTTATAGAATCCGTCTTCTGAATAGCCAAATCCAAGATTATTGATGACCTCTCTACTTCCATTTACAGGAAATGGGCCAACATTGAAGTAAGCTCGAAGCGATTCGACTTGACCCATAGGGTGGCCATGCTCCAAAGTGTGTACTTTGTCCCACGTCCATTGGGCGGAATCTTCGCCAAAATCAGCTACAATCGATTCAAAAGCGGATAGAAATGACTTTTGTATAATATCGCTTCGCGTTTCTTTGTTTTCACCTGTTTTGACATCATCCCACCAAATCGACGAATCGTTGGCTATCAATGGAGCAATAGCCCTTTTTAAAAAATGAGTCGATATGACTTGTGAAAACTGTTCCGCGCCCAATTCATCATGCATGGCATTTTTTAAAACAAAATAAATCCAACGATGATATACGATTCCTTCTGTATTTTCTAAATCGTAATTAGCATCCCAATTTCTAAGTTTATCCAAAACTGCGACCTTGGCTTTGTCCAACTGTTTGATATCGAGAGCGTTTATAAGGTTTATAACAATTAACGGATTGACTGCTGATGTTACATCAGTTATCATCTCACTGGCAGAATTTAAATCCCAATCATCTTTATCATCTAGTAATTGGGTGATTCTTTTGGCCCGGTTTTCGGGCAAATAATAACCAGGGTAATATCTACCTGCAATAGAATCAGGCTGATTGTTCGCAGAATAAACATAATTCCAAGCAGGATTTACAGCTTGAGGATTTTGGGAAAAGTCATAAAAAGCCAATCGATCATTATCACCTGAAGCTCCATCCAAGATAAATTTGGTTTGAACACTATCGGGCATCTTATATAATTTTGCCGTCGCGAACCAGCCTACATTACCTTCGTTATCACCATACATAATATTAAGACCTGGTGCATGTATTTTAGGCAATCCAGTTTCGAACTGTGCCAAATCGGTTGCATGGGAAAGGTCATAAATTGCATCCATAACCTGATTTTCGACTTGCGTATACACCCAAGACATCGCTATGGGCCTTTTTTCAGTAATTGCATCAAAAACCTCATTGACTATTGGCCCATGATGTGTTTTTTTGGAATTGAAAACCACATCTTCCCCATCTTTCACCTTTATGGTTTTAGATACGGTCTCCAAACTTCCCCATCCATTTTTGGTACTGTATTTTGAGTCATCGTCTGGATTTATTTTCTCATAGTAAAAGTCGATATCATCATTTTCAAACATGGTCATGCCGTAAGCCAAATTACGGTCGTGTGCCAACAAGGGAAAAGGAACTCCCGCTAAATGATAGCCATATTTTTCATATGTGGGCGTAACCACATGAGCCTCATACCAAACTGATGGCTGTGCAAAACCGATGTGTGGATCATTGGCGAAAATGACCTTGCCGTTTTTCGTTTTATCAGGAGCAATGACCCAGCTATTGCTGCCCTCAAATTGTGGCAATGGTAATTTTTCCAATGCCTTAATCGCCATTGCCGTAATTGTAGTGGCAATCGAATCCGCCGCGGTCATCGACGTGTTTCTGATCAACTCCGTATTGGTGTTCACATCTATGGCCAAGTCTTTGAGATATTCATTTCCCAATTGATTCTTGATATTGGTCAGTAAAGGATCCGTTCTATGTGCCATTGCAAAACTGAAAGCCATATATCCGACAGAATTGTAAATATCCTTAATATCAAAAGGGGTTTTATCAAGACCCGTCAAATAAAATTCTATAGGGGTGGGACCTTCTTCTATAAATTGGTTGATTCCGTCTAAGTAAGCATCTGCCATCAGAACCATCGGCTTATTCACATCTAGATTCGACACCGTTCGCTCGGTCGCTTCATCAATGCCCAAAGAGAGAAACATTTTATCGGTGGCAACAAGGTCGGCGCCAAAAACCTCAGAGAGCCCACCTTTACCTACACGACGAAGCAATTCCATCTGCCATAGCCGATCTTGGGCGTGAACGTAACCCAAAGCGCGCATAGCATCCAACTCGTTTTGAGCATAAATATGTGGAATTCCGAAGGTGTCAAAATAAACGTTTGCCTCTTTTGATAAACCGCTTAATTTTTGATTACCATCATAATCAGGATAAAGCGAGTATGTAAATATACCAGCGGCGAGAACAATAACTCCGATGATTATCAATAGTGACCAACCTATCTTTTTTAGTATTCGCATGCAAAGAAGTTTGACAGGAAAGGTAAAACTATTTCAAATGATAAAAAAAGCTATTGGACGGTAACGACTTCTTCTTGCTTCACTGCTCGAAATTCTTTAAGACCGTTCTCTAGCCAAATCTTGTAGTCGGCGGCATCGGTATATTGAACTGCGGAATTCAACACTTGTAAATCAGGTGACAAGAGTACATAATAGGGCTGCGAAGCTGCGTTAAAATTTATTGTTTGAAGGGTGCCCCACTTTTGGCCAATAGTTTCTATGGATTTCACCCGACCCGAATCGAATTCAAAATTGAATTTTTCTAACTCAGGTAGTTCTTGCTGATCATCAACATAAAGTGATATCAGCACATATTCGTCTTTTATAATCGGAAAAATATCAGGTTCGCTCCAAACATTCTCTTCCATTTTTCTACAATTGACGCAAGCCCAGCCAGTGAAGTCGAGAAGAATAGGCTTGTTCTCTGTCTTGGCGAAGGCGATACCCTTTTCAAAGTCTTTGAAACAATCGATACCTAGAGGACAATCGCTTTCTTGTTCCGTGACCGTATAAAAATCAGGAGGCAAAAATCCGAATAATTTCAATTTAACCATATTGAATAGTCCGAGCGATAAATACAGCGCGAAGGCCACACTAAAAAAGCCAACTGCTTTTCTTGGCATTGAAAGTTTTTGCTTTGGTCCGTCATGGGGGAAACGGAAAACCCCGAACAAATAAAGTGCCAATAGCACGAAAAGCATAATCCATATGCCTATGAATATTTCTCTCTTAAGAATATCCCATCCACCGACCAAATCGGCATTCGATAAGAATTTAAATGCCAAGGCCAATTCCAAGAAGCCTAAAACCACTTTTACGGTGGTCATCCATCCTCCGGATTTTGGTAATGAATTCAACCAGGCCGGAAACAGTGCGAAAAGTGCAAAAGGCAATGCCAAAGCGACTCCGAAACCTGTCATACCTGCTGTTAGGTTGACCGCGACTTCGCCCTCTTCTAAAACGGTACCTCCCAGCAAGCCACCTAAAATAGGACCTGTACATGAAAAAGAAACTATCGCCAAAGTAACGGCCATAAAGAATATACCAAGTACCCCGCCTACCTTTGTCGAAGCGGAATCCATTTTATTTGCCCACGAACTGGGCAAGGTCAATTCATAATAACCGAAGAAAGAAAAAGCAAAAAAAACGAATATCAAAAAGAAGGCAATATTGAGCCAAATATTGGTCGCTATGGTGTTTAAAATTTGAGAATCGACCGAATCGAACAAGTGAAAGGGAATGCTCAATAAAAAGTAGATAAGTACAATAAAAAGACCGTAAAGTATTGCATTGGCAATACCTTTTGATTTATTCGCGGAATGTTTGGTAAAAAAGGAAACTGTCAGGGGAATCATCGGAAAAACACAGGGTGTCAACAAAGCGATCAGCCCCCCTAAAAAACCCAGACCGAAAATTACCCAAAGACTTGAGGCTGAACCCAATGTTTCCCCTGGGGCAGTTAATAACTCTTTATTTTTTAAATCAAGTCGTAAGGCCCGGCCCATCGCCAAGCTACGGTCATCGACAGTCTTTTCCTCGCTTACTACCGCCCCACCGTCGAGTGAAAAGCTAAAATCCCGTTCTTCGGGTATACACACTTCTTTGCAGACCTGATACCAAAAGTTTACATCGATTTGCCGCACCTCAGGATTCAACAATTTGATTCTTTGGGTAAAAACCGCTTGCTTTTTGAAAAAGGTCTCATCGACCTCAAACACCTCACTAAACTCGGTTATGGTCTCACTTTCTTTGGTCTCCCCAATTAATTCGAAAGCTTCACCAGTATTTTTAAAGGTAAATTCCGAAGGCATTGAGCCGCCGTCGGCAGTATGTTGCGAATACACATGCCAACCTTCGTAAATCTTTCCGGTCAGGATCAATTCAAATTCGGTATCCGAGATTTTATTTACCTCTTGAGACCATAGAACAGGATTCTCGTCATCTTGCGCAAAAGAAGCGAAACCGATTAAAAAAAATAGTAAGTATAGAACCTTTGATTGCATTAGAGCAGTGTAAATTTTAAAATTACTCCTGTTTTTTCTGTCACTTTAAAGCGGTCGTCACTTCGTTTGCCGACTACCCATACTAGTTTGTCGTCAGAAAACAGCAGCCATTGCTTCTTTTTAGAAATAACATCCAGTTTTTCATCCTTAAAAAATTTGGATACTTTCTTCTTTCCGTTCATTCCCAATGGATAAAAGTAGTCGCCATCTTGCCACTTTCTTAACATTAGGGGATATTTTAACGTTTTTTTGTCTACATAAAGTATGTTTTCAGCAACACTTCGGTCAATCTTTTCTACTTGTTCAATGGTTAAACCTATTGGAAATTCAATCGTAACATCATTTTCTTTAATGTAAAATTCCTGATTCTCGGAATCAATAATTTCCTCAAGCAACAAATTTTCCCTGTCTTTCACCAGACGATGGGTACTTGACAACACTTCTTTGCCACTTTGACCTGTTAGCAACCCTTCGATATCTTCCCATGAAGTAAAACCATAACCATTGAATAGTTCATAGAGATAAGCTTCTATAGGGTTTAAGCGTTGAATTTTTTCTATGGATATGTACAGTATTCCACCTTTTTCTTTAAAAAGCTTTGTTTTTATGGTCTCGATATGGTTCTTTAAAATTAGTGAACTACCATATAGATTTTCTAGGGTGTTTTTAAAATTTTGAGAGAAAGTCGGATTCAATTCTTTCAAAGTAGGAATCACCTCGTGTCGAATTTTATTTCTCAAATACTTTGTATCCGAATTACTTTCATCTTCTCTCCATTGCAGTTTTTCCGATTTTGCATATTCCAAAATTTCCAATCGGGAAAAGGCTAATAAAGGACGAGAGATAGTATCGGTTTTGGCAGGCATTCCGGTCACCCCGTCCAAGCCCGTTCCTCTTGAAAGATTAATCAAAAAAGTCTCTAGATTGTCACCGGCGTGATGAGCAGTAACCAAAGTTTCGTATCCGTTCTGCTGCATAATTTGTTCGAACCAACGGTATCGAAGGGTTCTAGCAGCCATTTGAATAGAAACTTTATTTTTATTCACATAACCTATTGTATCAAAATGAGTTATGTGAAATTTAGTTTTTAATTTTAAAGCGATATCACAAACAAGTTTCTCATCTTTTTCGCTCTCTATCCCCCGCAAACGAAAGTTACAATGTGCTATGGCAAAATTGAAATTACTACTTGCCAGAAGATGGACCAAAACAGTACTATCTAAACCACCACTAACGGCGACTAAAAAACAAGTTTCTTGAAGGTGAGAAAAATTTTCTTCGATATGTTGTTGAAATTCCGCTAGCATTAAGACAAAGTTACTGAAAGTCGTAACCTCAACCTATTGTTAAATAGCGTCTAAAAACTTCTTAATGGCTTCTGAATGCGATTTCGCCAAATCATTTTTAGCAATTCCATTTTGTGTGTCAAAATTATCTTTGAAAGAGGGCAGAGAGAAAGTGGCAACAACCTCTGCCTCGAATCGTGGCAACAATTTCTTGGTTATTTCCAAAGCTCCGGCTCCCCCACCCTTACCGGGAGATGCACTCATCAAAAGTATCTTCGTATCTTTCAAAAATTTACGCTCTAATCTTGATAACCAGTCGATTAAGTTTTTGAAATACGCAGAAGGATTACCGTTATGCTCATTCACTGAAATAATAAGTCCCTCTGCCTTTTGAATATCATTTTTCAATTCGACCAGAGAATTCGAATAACCTTTCTTTTTCTCGACATCTTCGCTATACATAGGAAAAGGATAATTGGCCATGTTCAACAACTGCACCTTATGATCGTTTATTTGCGATACGGTCTGTTTGACCAATTGATAATTTATTGAAGTACTTGAATTACTGCCTGCAAAGGCCAATATAGTTGCCATATTCTCGTTTTATCGGTTTAGACAAAATTAGACCATTACAAATAAACTTGAACTAATTTTGTATAATTTTGCAACGCGAAACGTCTAAACCCGCTGGGCCACAAGAATAGAAAATAAAAGGTGGAAAAGAGCAACAACAGATTATATTTTATCGATGCAATGCGGGCATGGGCGATTCTAATGATGCTCCAAGGTCATTTTATCGACGGTCTCTTGGCAGATGCTTTTCGCGAAAACTCAAATCTGGGTTTTGAAATTTGGAAGTATTTTAGGGGTATCACCGCACCAGTTTTCTTTACGGTTTCAGGTTTTATTTTCACCTATCTATTGATTCGCATTCCGCAAAAGGGGTTTGGCAATCCACGTCTCAAAAAAGGAATTCGTCGCGGCTTGCAATTGGTTTTAATTGGATATCTGCTACGTTCGAATTTACTCGGACTCGTTCAAGGCGAACTATACGATTCTTTCTTTTTGGTGGATGTATTGCATTGTATCGGTCTTTCGATTCTGGGAATCATCTCTATTTATTTACTGTCGGCCCACAGAACGAAAACATTTTTCGCCGGCATTCTTGCTACTATAGCCTTTTTGCTGTTTCTTTTCGAACCGCTTTATAAGATGGAAAGTTTTGCATTTCTGCCTGATGTGTTTGCCAATTATTTCAGTAAAGCCAATGGCTCGGTTTTTACGATTATCCCTTGGTTCGGATATGCTAGTTTTGGCGGATTTCTTTCGGTAGTATTTTATCAATTCAAAGAATACAAGAACATATACCCTCGTGCAATAGGAATTTCCGCAATCACAGGACTCCTATTGATTTTTGGTTCTTCTCCGCTATTTCATGAAATACACATGATTACGGGTATTCAACTTTTCGCCGACATCTTTTTCAATAACTATCTATTTATACGTTTAGGCGATGTTCTGGTGGTTTTCGCGCTATTTATTTTGCTCAGAAAATTCTTGATGAATAAAACACTTTTACAAATCGGTCAAAATACTTTGTCGATTTATGTTATTCATTTTATTATACTCTATGGAAGTTTTACCGGCTTGGGCCTATATGCGTTTTTCTCACATTCGTTGAGTCCGACTGTTGCCATTTTAGGTGCGATTGCCTTTATGATTGCTTGTTCCTATTTGGCTCTGTGGTATGACAAACATGAAACCGCCATAAAATCAAGACTTTCAGCCATTCAGAAATATCTTTGGATTGTATTGGAAAGCAGTGTTCTCTTTCTTCAGCGGTTTTTGAAAACCGTTTTTAGCAAAATGCTTCAGCTATTGGGATTTGTGAAGAATTAGATTAATCCACAAATACATAATCCAGTATTGGTCCGTCACAAGGGGCCCATGAAGAGTTGGAAAGATATTTCGTTTTGAGTTCGATGAATTCCGTCAAGCCTGAACAACTATGGATTATATCGTTATCGCTTTCATATTCTAATCTAAAAAACAAGCCTTCGCTGTTCCGCTGTTCTTCAAAATACCTCCCAAAAACCTCGTTTATCCTACCATCTTGGTTGCGAATTTTCATAAAGGTCGAATCGTTCTTAAAAATATAAGATTCTTGCCATGGTAAGTCAGAATCCATGGACTTTGTTGGATTACCCCAAACACTTGTTGAGCTAAAAAGTTCCCACTTTCCTTCAATTCCCTGTACAGGTGCAGGATACTGAAAATCATCACTTTTCCTAGAGCAGGAAATCATTACCAAAACAATCAAAGAGAATAACAAATAACGCATCAACTCATATTTACTATGTAGATACCAAAAAACAATTTTGGTTGCTTTGCCATAAGTTCGTTTTTTGCCAATTGCAAAAAGAACAAAAACCCTAACAAAATCTGCTCTAAACGTGCAAAGCCCTGTTTTCAGTAGCTGCAAGTGCAGCTTCTTTGACAGCTTCGGCAAATGTCGGATGTGCGTGAGACATGCGTGAAATGTCTTCGGCACTGGCACGATATTCCATGGCAACAACAGCTTCCGCAATTAAATCGGCAGCTCGAGCCCCTATCATATGAAAACCTAAAATCTCGTCGGTTTTAGCATCCGCTAAGATTTTAACGAACCCATCAAGGTCCATACTGGCACGTGAACGACCCAATGCACGCATAGGGAATTGACCAGATTTGTATTCGATTCCTGCTTCTTTCAGTTCTTCTTCAGTTTTTCCGACTGCGGCAACTTCTGGCCAGGTGTACACAACACCGGGAATCAGATTGTAATCGATATGGGGCTTTTGTCCTGCCAAAAGTTCAGCGACCAAAACACCTTCTTCTTCGGCTTTGTGGGCCAACATGGCTCCTTTGACCACATCACCGATAGCGTAGATGTTCGAAGTACTGGTTTGCAAATGTTCGTTTACCTCGACCCTTCCGCGTTCATCGATTTTGACTCCGGCTGCTTCAGCGTTCAATCCATCTGTATAAGGTCTTCGCCCCACGGAAACCAAACAGTAGTCGCCTTTGAACTCGACTTCTTCTCCTTTTTTATTATCTGCCTTTACGATGACCTCTTTACCTTTTCGCTCAACGGATTTCACTTTATGCGAAAGGTTAAATTTCACTTTTTGCTTCTTAAGTACTTTCATCAGTTCCTTTGAAAGTGCTCCATCCATTCCAGGTATAATCCGGTCCATATATTCAACTACCGTGACTTCCGCGCCCAATCTTTTATAGACTTGGCCCAATTCAAGGCCAATTACCCCACCACCGATAACAATCATGTGATTCGGTATCTCTTTCAACTCCAAAGCTTCTGTAGATGTGATAATTCGTTCTTTATCGATTTCAATAAAAGGAAGCGTTGACGGTTTACTTCCGGTAGCGATGATTGTATTTTTGGCTTCAATCGTTTTCTTTTTTTTGCCCTTGATTTCGATATGAGTGGCGTCCTTAAAACTTCCAACGCCTTCAATAATATCGATTTTATTTTTATCCATCAAGAACTTTACACCGGAACAAGTCTGGTCTACCACTGCTTGCTTTCTACCCATCATCTTTTCTAGATTCACTTTGATTTCACCTGGTATTTCAATTCCATGTTCCTCGAAATGTTTAACGGCATCTTCGTAATGATGTGAGGAGTCCAATAACGCCTTTGAAGGAATACAGCCCACATTAAGACAGGTACCCCCCAATGTTGCATATTTCTCGATAATCGCAGTTTTCATTCCCAATTGCGCACAACGTATTGCAGCTACATATCCTCCTGGGCCAGATCCGATAACGGCCACATCATATTGACTCATACTTCGATGTTTTGATTTAAGTGTAAAATTAACACTATTTCCAGCATTTTTAAAGCGGAAATGCATTTCAATATCAAGTTTGCACGACACAGGCCAAAATCGTAATATTACCCCAAAGCAAACAGACCAAAATGGGCAAACAGAAGAAAACTCCCTACAGACAGGATGAGCAAATTATCGAGAACAAAGAGCTCAGTATTTTCGAAGCCCTTATTCCGGTTTTGGTGTTGGTCGCCATGCTGGCCTACAATGTTTACGTTTTTGGTGATGATGCTCTTAGCGGATCCAATCAGTTCATTCTTTTGCTTGGCGGTGCCGTAGCTGCTATCGTAGGTTTTCGAAATAAAGTTTCTTATAAACAAATGTTGGCAGAAGTCGCGGAAAATGTAAAATCCACCACAGGGGCGCTCTTGATACTCTTAATGGTCGGGGCCTTGGCAGGGACATGGTTGATCAGCGGAATCATTCCGGCAATGATATATTATGGTTTGCAGATTTTGAATCCCACTATATTTTTGGCCGCTTGTGTAATCATCTGTGCTATAATTTCCATCGCAACCGGTAGTAGCTGGACTACCGCTGCAACGGTCGGTATCGCTTTAATCGGAATCGGTGACGCATTAGGCATCTCATTAGGAATGACGGCAGGAGCCGTGCTCTCGGGAGCTTATTTTGGTGATAAATTATCCCCATTGAGCGACACCACGAACTTGGCACCTGCAATGGCGGGCGGCGAACTTTTTGGCCATATTCGATATATGTTGTACACCACAGTACCAACAATCAGCGTGACCTTGATCGTTTTCATAATTATCGGGCTCAACCTAAACACTAGTGGTACGGCCGACATCGATTCGATTTTAGCTTCGATAGACAAAAGCTTCAATATCAATGGTTGGCTATTTTTAGTTCCGGTTATCGTGGTGTTCTTGATTGTCAAAAAAACACCCCCGCTGGCCGCCCTTTTGATCGGAACTTTGCTTGGGGCACTGTTTGCATTGATTTTTCAACCAGCCGTGGTCGCCGGTGTGACAGGGGTAGATTCGCTTTCATTTGAATCGGCATACAAAGGTATCTTAAAAGCGATTACGGTGGAGACTTCAGTGCCCAGTGATAACGAAGCACTAAGCGATTTGTTCTCCGCAAAAGGCATGTCGGGCATGTTGGGTACCATTTGGCTTATCGTTTGCGCAATGGTTTTTGGGGGAATCATGGACGGGATCGGCGCTTTGGACAGAATAACAAAGTCTTTATTGGGTATGGCCAAAACGACCTTCGGACTATTCGCCAGCACCGTAGGAAGTTGTTTGGCTTTGAATGTTACGGCCTCTGACCAGTATTTAGCGATCGTTGTGCCGGGAAAAATGTTTTCAAAAGCCTATAAAGACAGAGGTTTGGCTCCCGAAAATTTGAGTAGAACTCTTGAAGACTCAGGTACGGTGACATCGGTATTGGTACCTTGGAACACCTGTGGGGCCTATCATAGCGGGGTGCTTGGCGTAAGTGTAGCGGAATATTTTATCTATGCCATTTTCAATTGGCTGAGCCCCATTACCACTTTGCTTTTTGCAGCTTTGCATATCAAGATAAAGCAATTGACAGCTTCTACCGCAGGATAGCTTAGTCTTTTATTTAAGAGGACTTTAAGCTGAACTTGCTATGGAATATCTTGACAATTTTATACTTTCACGTCAAATTTAAAACCATATAAAATGGCTACGGTAACACTCAAAGGAAATCCTATCAATACATTGGGCGAATTGCCCTCATCAGGAAGCAGCGCTCCTGATTTCTCATTGACCAAAAATGACCTCTCCTCTACTTCTTTATCCGATTATTCAGGAAAAAAAGTCGTGTTGAACATATTTCCAAGTATCGACACCGGTACTTGTGCAACTTCCGTTAGAAAGTTCAATGAACGGGCAGCCGGCCTTGATAACACCGTTGTGCTATGCATTTCTAAAGATTTACCTTTCGCTCAGGCTCGATTTTGTGGCGCTGAGGGTATCGACAAGGTCGAATTGTTATCTGATTTTAGGGACGGTAATTTTGGAAAATCCTATAAGGTTGATTTCACAGATGGCCCTTTAAAAGCATTGCATTCAAGGGCGATAGTAGTTGTCGATGAAAACGGAACGGTCATTCATTCGAACCAAGTTTCCGAAATCGTCGATGAGCCCGATTACGAAGCTGCGCTGAATGCCTTAAAAAATGCCTAAGGAGTCTTTTGCAATGAATAGAATCAAAAGTGTGGGTTTCGCCTTGCGGGGCGCACTACTTTTGATACGTACCGAAGCGAGCATAAAAATTCAATTGTTTATTGCTATTGTGATGACCGGCTTGGGTTTTTATTTAGAAATCTCCAATACCGAGTGGTTATTTCAAATCTTGGCCATTGCCCTAGTTATGGGGGTTGAAGGCGCAAATACCGCTATTGAAAAGATTTGTGATTTTGTACATCCGGAGTTTGACAAGAAAATAGGTTTTATAAAGGATGTTTCGGCAGGTGCGGTGATGTTGGTTTCGATAGGGGCTTCTATAATTGGCCTGATCATATATCTCCCAAAGATTTTATGAAGAACTGAAAATCATCTTGACAGAACGTAACAGAGAAATGGATAAATCCTTTAGGATTCAGGAATATAAGATTCTGCTCTACCGCCTTTTTTTGGCTTATTTTTTCTATTTCATTGCCAGGGTATTGTTTTATTTTTATAATCAGGAGCTGCTGTCAATTGATTCACTTTTCGATTTTCTAAAATTGTGTTTCTTAGGATTGACTTTTGACACGACTGCCATACTATACGCAAATCTTTTATTCATATTAGCTAGCGTAACACCATTGGTTATCAATACGTTGAAAAAATATCAGAAAATCGTTTTTTGGTTATATTTCATCCCCAACCTGATTGCATACGCTACAAACTTTATCGATTTTGCATACTATAGATTCACGTTTGCCAGGGCTTCGATGGCTTCTCTTGAATCCATTGGAAACGAGCCAAATAAGGGAGGGCTTCTTTTATCTTTTGTCTGGGATTACTGGCATGTATTCGCTCTTTTTGCAGCATGCGCTTTTTTATGGATAAGGCTATATAAACGAATTCATATCGTGCGCCAACGAGATTATAATAAAACAAGATACTTCTCAAGTTCCATAGCGGCTTTTGTCTTGATAGGAATACTTACTATCGGCGGTATCAGAGGTGATTTTAAACACAGTACAAGGCCAATAACCTTAATCGATGCTAGTAGGCATGTCGACCGACCTGAACATGCCAATATTGTCTTGAATACCCCCTTCAGTATCATTCGCACTTTTGGCAACAACGAATTCGAAAAAAGTGACGGGGTTTCTGACGCCATCGTACGACAGACGTTTAATCCCATTAAAAAGTATAATCGAAAGGTGGGCGATAAACCAAACGTGGTTTTGATCATTATTGAAAGTATGAGTCGCGAGTATATTGGCAGCTTCAACAAACATATGAATATCGAAAATTATGTTGGTTACACCCCGTTTTTAGATTCTTTGGCAAACCATAGTTTGATTTTTACCAATGCCTATACCAATGGACGGAAATCGATTCACGCCATGTCTTCAATCCTTGCGGGTATTCCATCATTCAAGACAGCCTACACCTCTTCGCCCTACGCTACCCAAAAGACCCAATCAGTGGTTTCGGCACTTAATCAAATGGGATACGACACCTCATTTTTTCATGGTGCGCCCAATGGTTCGATGGGATTTCAGGGCTATGCCAACATCTTAGGGTTCGACCACTACTATGGAAAAAAAGAGTACAATAACGATAAAGACTTTGACGGCATCTGGGGCATATGGGACGAACCTTTTCTTCAGTTCTTCAATCAAGAACTTTCCAAAAAACAAGAACCTTTTTTTGGAACGGTTTTCACGGTAACCTCACATACACCCTATATCATTCCGGAGGAATACGAAGGTGAATTTCCGGAAGGCCATCTTGATATGCATAAATGCGTAGGCTATACCGATTATGCCTTGAAAAAATTCTTCGAGGCGGCCTCGAAGGAAACATGGTACGACAATACGCTTTTTGTGATTACCGCAGATCATACGAACCAAATACAATATGAAGAATATCTCAAAATGGTCAATCGCTTTGCGGTTCCGATTCTCTTCTTTGACCCCCGTGGCACGCTGAACGGTGAAAATCAGAAACTAGCCCAACAAATAGATATCTATCCTACAATACTAGATTTTACAGGTTACAAAGAACCTTTTCGAAGTTGGGGAAGAAGTTTGATCGGCGATTCGATACAGAAACCCTATTCCATTACCCATAACGGGTCGAACATGATGTTTATGAGGGATAGCCTTATTGGCCTTTTCGATACGGAAGAGACATTAGGCCTTTTCAAAATCGAGGATAAAGGGTTGTCAAACAATCTAAAAAAAAACAATCCCGAAGCTATGAAAAAGATGGAATTAATGGCAAGGGGCTTCGAACAAGATTATATGAATCGTATTATCGACGGACGTTTAAGTGCTGAAAGCATAAAGGCCTCGAATTAAACGCCACTTATATTTTCTCCAAAACGTTCGAAATATAAAATATTCGAAAACCAAGGTTATTTGTATTTTTGTGCGGAACACAACCCGAATTGATGGCAAAAAAGAAGACGGTCAGAAGAAAAACTAAGAGCACTTCAGCGCCCAAAAAGAAGATTTCATTCAAGCCTTCGAAACAAAACAAGATAATTCTCGGCAGCCTTCTAATACTTCTGAGCATCGCCTTGTTCTTTAGTTTCGCATCATTTTATTTTACCTGGCAAGAAGACCAAAGTCTTTTAGATCAATTTGTCGACCGTAATGCAGAGGCCGAGAATCTACTGCGAAAATTCGGTGCAAGTGTCAGTCATTTCATAATGTATAGAGGCTTCGGAATTTCTTCTTTCATTTTGTCCATTTTACTTTGTATTACAGGTCTTTACATGTTCCTCAGTCTGGAGAAGGGCGCACTTTGGAAAAAATGGATATGGGGACTAATATTTATGGTCTTGATTTCAATCGGGCTGGGCTTTTTCGCCGATGAGCGGCCACTTTTAGGTGGAATGGTAGGCTATGAAATGAACGACTTCCTTCAAGATTACACTGGTAAAATCGGAGTCATCTTGCTACTACTTTTTGGCTTGATATTTATTTTGGTGCGGTTGTTCAAATTTTCTCCAGAAGGAATTGGCACCTATCTGAACAACAAGAGCAAATCATTGGCTTCGGAATTTAGAAGAAGCCCAAAAAAGGCATCATCCGAAGAAAGTACCACGGAAGAAATCATTTTGAGCCCCGAAAAGGAAGAACCTATAATGGTAGACACCTATACCCATAAGAAGGATATTCCCAAGATTAAGAAAGAGGAAGAGCTCGAAATGCCTATAGTAGAGCCAGTGGAAGAAGATACACTGGACATGGAAGTAGAAACAACAACAGTTGAAGAGGAAACGGACAATCTCGCCGATAAGCTTGTCGAAGATTTCGGTGAGTTCGACCCCACACTTGAACTGGGCAATTACAAATTTCCGACCATCGAACTATTGGATCAGCATGGTGTAACGGGTGGCATCACCATCAATCAAGAGGAACTCGAAGAAAATAAAACGAAAATAGTCGAGACCTTACGCAATTATAAAATCGGAATCGCACAAATAAAGGCCACTATCGGACCAACGGTTACGCTCTACGAAATCGTTCCTGAAGCCGGGGTACGTATTTCTAAAATCAAGAACCTAGAAGATGATATTGCCCTTTCTTTGGCCGCTTTGGGTATTCGTATCATTGCCCCAATTCCCGGCAAGGGTACAATCGGTATCGAAGTACCTAACAAAAACCCCAGTGTGGTTTCGATGCGCTCTGTAATCGCCTCCAGTAAGTTTCAAAAGGCCGAAATGGAACTTCCCATAGCCTTTGGCAAAACGATCAGCAACGAGACCTTTGTAGTAGATTTGGCTAAAATGCCCCATATGTTGATGGCCGGTGCCACGGGACAAGGAAAGTCCGTTGGACTCAATGCAGTGTTGACTTCGCTGCTTTACAAAAAACATCCTGCAGAGGTAAAATTTATATTGGTCGATCCAAAAAAAGTCGAACTTACCCTCTACAACAAGATAGAACGACATTTCTTGGCCAAATTGCCCGATTCGGCAGATGCAATCATTACCGACAATACAAAAGTCATTCATACCCTAAATTCGCTATGCATCGAAATGGACAATCGCTATGAGCTATTGAAATTGGCGATGGTGCGAAATATCAAGGAATACAATGTCAAGTTCAAATCTAGAAAATTGAATCCGAATGATGGACATAAATTTTTGCCCTATATCGTATTGGTAATCGATGAGTTCGCCGATTTAATCATGACGGCTGGTAAAGAGGTTGAAACACCTGTTGCTCGTTTGGCACAATTGGCCAGAGCAATCGGTATTCATTTGATTATTGCGACACAAAGACCTTCTGTAAACGTAATCACAGGTCTGATAAAAGCAAATTTCCCGGCCCGTATCGCTTTTAGGGTTACTTCGAAGATAGATTCCAGAACAATTTTAGATGCACAAGGCGCAGATCAATTGATAGGTCGAGGGGATATGCTCTATACACAAGGCAATGATGTGACGCGCCTGCAATGTGCTTTCGTCGACACTCCCGAAGTAGCGAAAATCACGGAGTATATAGGTTCACAAAGGGCGTATCCCAATGCACATGAGCTGCCCGAATATGTTGGTGAAGAGTCTGGCACGGGAATTGAGTATGATAAGGCAGATCGCGATAGCATGTTCAAAGACGCCGCAGTGGTAATAGTCACTGCGCAACAAGGCTCTGCTTCTTTGATACAACGAAAATTAAAACTAGGCTATAACAGAGCGGGTAGAATTGTTGACCAACTCGAGGCAGCAGGTATCGTAGGCCCATTTGAGGGCAGTAAAGCCCGACAGGTCTTGGTGCCCGATTTGATAGCTCTAGACCAACTGTTGAACAACGAATAAAATAGAAGAAATGAAGAAGTTTTTATTTTTCACGATTATTATAATTTCATCGATGGGGTCTGCCCAGAATTCTGACAAAGCCAAGGCTTTACTTGATGAGGTTTACAATAAGGTAAAAAGCTACGACAACATCGTCGTAGATTTCAAGTATGTTCTAAATAATCAAGAAGCGGATATCAATCAAGAAACAAGGGGTGAGGTCACTATGAAAGGTGATAAATACGTAGCCAACTTTTTCGGGGCAAAACAATTATTCGACGGAACCAAAGTTTATACCATTGTACCTGAAAACGAAGAAGTTACCATTGAGAATAAATCAGAAGACCCTAATGCCTTCTCGCCTTCGGAACTATTGACTTTTTACAAACAGGGCCACACCTACGCCTGGGATATTGAGCAAAATGTACAGGGAAGAAAAATACAATATGTAAAGTTGACTCCCATTGATACGGAATCTGAAATTGAATCACAGTTGCTGGGTATCGATGCCGAGACCAAACATATTCAAAAATTGATAATGACGGGCAAGAACGGCACCAAGACAACCATTACTGTTAATTCTTTTAAAACCAATCAACCTATATCGCAAACCTTATTTACCTTTGATGAAGGCAAGTACGAAAGCGAGGGGTATTATATCATAAGAAATTAGAGTTCAACTTGTCTTGAGTTCATAATCTAACTAAGATAAATTGCGGATTCTAGACCAATATATTCTATCGAGATTTCTCTATAATTTTATCAGTTCGTTCGTCATATTGATGTTTATTTTCATCTTTCAGGCGATTTGGCTTTTCATTGACGATTTCGCTGGTAAAGGCCTCGATATAGGTATCATAAGTAAGTTCTTTTTATATATGATGCCAAGTCTTACCGAAAAAGTATTACCGTTGACGGTATTGCTCTCCTCTATTTTGACTTTCGGAAATTTTGCCGAAAACTATGAGTTTGCGGCGATGAAGGCATCCGGTATTTCATTGCAGCGTTCAATGCTAAGCTTGATTGTCTTCGTTATTCTTTTGGGAGGAGTAACCTTTTATTTTGCCAATAGTGTGATACCGGCCTCAGAGCAGAAAATCTACAACATGCGAAGGAATATCGCGAAAGTAAAACCTGCTGCGGCCATTGAGGAAGGGGTCTTTAGCGATTTTGAAGGAATGAGTATCAAAGTAGATACCAAATACGGAGAAAAAGATCGTTTTTTGAACAATGTCATCATACATCAGAAAACCAATACCCAAATAAACAAAACGGTCATAAAGGCCAAAACAGGAGAATTGATAAGTAGTGTGGAGTCGGAAGTGATTCAACTTGTTTTAAGTGATGGGCACCACTATGAAGATATTGAAAGCAAAAAATCTAAAGAAAAATTAAAACACCCCTTCTTAAAATCGGAATTCGAGATATATCGCATGAATATAGAGGCTCCTCAATTAGGTAGTGAAGACCTTGAGGCCGAAGGAAACGTGAGCACCGATAAAATGAAAAGCGTCGGTCGCTTGACGAAAGACATTGACTCTTTGAAGACCGACAATCTAAAAATAGTCAAGGCATTTTCAAAGAACATTAGTCGTCGAGTCGGGGCATTTCCGATTGTAAAGAAAGACAGTGTATATGAAAAACGTAAAAAGGAACTTATTGTAAAAGACTCAACCAATTTGCTGCGTAACCCAAATGCGCAGTTGCAAAAGGTAAATATCGATTCGGTCAATAGCATTGAAAATATCATTGAGTTATATGAAGATTGGCAAAAAATACAACTGTACAGTTCAGCAAAAAACACCATCACCAACGTTTTATCTTCCATAAGGGGAAAAAAGGAAGAGTTAGACAAGAGATATGAAATCTATAATCGCCACATACTATCCCTTCACAAGAAATTCGCCTTGGCCCTATCATGCATAATTCTTTTTTTTGTCGGTGCGCCGTTGGGTGCAATCATACGAAAAGGAGGCATTGGATTGCCTCTCGTTATTGCTGTTTTGCTTTTCCTTACCTATTATTTTCTGGGGGTTTTTGCCGAGAATTATGCGAAAAAAGGCAATATTCACCCTATCTTAGGTGCCTGGCTATCGACTATTGTAATGTTACCATTAGGAATTTTTCTAACGAAAAGAGCTACTGCGGATAAGGGAATGATGAATTTCGGAAACGCTTTGGATTATTTTAAAAGACTGTTTGGAAAAAAGAAAAAAATTGAAGCGGTATGAGTACAAGTACGGATAAAAGAATAAAACTCGACACCATTGAAGAGGCAATCGATGCCATTAGAAATGGCAGCGTTATCATTGTCGTCGACGATGAAAATCGTGAGAACGAGGGTGATTTCATCGCTGCTGCCGAAATGGTTACTCCACAGCTTATCAATTTTATGGCAACATGCGGCAAAGGCCTTATCTGTGCACCCTTGACCGAAGGGCGTTGTAAAGAATTGGGCTTACCACCGATGGTTTTACATAATTCTGATCCTTTGGAGACGGCCTTCACTGTTTCGGTCGATTTAAGGGGTGAAGGTGTGACCACGGGCATATCAGCATCCGATAGGGCCAAGACGGTACTCGCATTGACTAAAAAAGAAACCAAACCACATGATTTGGCGCGACCAGGACATATTTTTCCGTTGGTTGCAAAAGAAGGAGGCGTACTCCGTCGAACAGGTCATACTGAAGCTGCAATTGACTTTGCTCGTTTGGCCGGTTTGAAACCTGCAGGCATTATTGTCGAGATAATGAACGAAGATGGTAGTATGGCAAGGTTACCAGAATTGTTGGGGGTTGCTCAAAAACATAATTTGAAAATAGTGTCCATCGAAGATTTGATCGCCTATCGTATGGAACATGATAGTCTCATTGAAAAGAAAGAAGATTTCGAAATAAGCACGCGTTTCGGTGATTTTAGATTGCGCGCCTACCAGCAAACTACGAATGATCAGATACATATCGCATTAACGAAAGGAAGTTGGAACAAAGATGAGGAAATACTAACCCGAATAAATTCCACTTTGATCAACAACGATATTTTAGGCACCCTGACCAACAATCCTGATAAACAGTTAGAAGACATGTTCTCAGCGATAAATAAAGCAGGCAAAGGTGCTTTTATTTTTATTAATCAAGAACCCAAGTCTCTAAATCTATTAAATCGTTTGACTGAATTGAAAGAGCTTCAGGCGCAAGCAATATTCAAGGCTCCGAAAATCGAAATGGACGCCAAGGATTTTGGCGTTGGCGCCCAAATTTTACACGATCTCGATATTTCAAAAATCAAACTCCTAAGTAATTCTTCAAAAGTGAAACGGGTCGGAATGGTAGGCTATGGACTTGAAATTGTTGAGTATGTATCGTATTGATAGTATTAAATTCAACGTGTCGAATCGAATACTGTCTTTAATTGTTATTGTGAGATAACAATAAAATCAGAGTGGCTTTTTTCAAGAAGAATCTGCTCATCATATGGCAAACTACTAGCCCACTTATTATCATTTCTATATTCCCCATAACCCTTTGCACTTTCTATTCGGCTTGGGTCAATACCTTGAGCAATAAGATAACGTCTAGATGACTTCGCAAAATTATCCGATTCCAATAAATTTGAGACATAAGTATCAGAAGTATTCGCATAAGTCTCAATCTTTATCTTGATATCAGGAAACTTCAACATTGTATAAAGCACTTTGTTCAGGTCATTTTCCATTTTTTCTCTGTTATCAGTAACCTGATTTCTTGAATCTTGGGTATTCATCTTAATTCTCAGAACCTCGTCTTCGTTTTCGACCAAGCTTTGGAAAGGAATCAAATATATTCTGTTGTTAGCGGAAATTGTTTTTGATCCTTCTTTCGCCCTAACAATTCGCGTTTCACTAGAAAAACCATCAACCGTGAAAATCATTAAACTTTTTTGTCCGTACGGTAAATTAAAACTGTATTGCCCTGTTTGATCAGTTCTTACCACTGATATTTCTCCAGACACCGGGTTTTGCAATTCTATTTTAACATTTGAAATACGCTCTCCAGATTCTTTACTGACTACATAGCCTGAGTATGTCTGTCCGGCTTTTTCGGTCTTCTTTTCTTTCTGAAGTCTTGGTGACTTAAAAATATCTTTTGAAGGCATAGCATTCATCGCCAATGTATTACCATTAATTTCAAATTGGCTGGAATTCAAATTAAATTTTGGGGAGGATGAAGTTTGGGCATAAAAGGCTTGGCAACATAAAAAGAGTAAAAAGATAGGTTTCAATTTTAAGTAGGATTTGGATAACATAAGTAGGAATTTTGTAGGTTTAATTCTACTAGGAAAACCAACAATAGCTACAATTAGTATTTGGCTTATTTCATTTAATCGATGAAAAGCATATTTAGTCGATAAACTGAAATAGCGCTCGATTAAGGACAAAATTCTTCGTTATAACTATTGGACCAATTTTTATTTTACTTGCTCGAATTAGCAGAAAAAGACTTTTCTTAAGCTATAGGAGATTGGGTTATTAGAATAAAAATACCTTGAGATACACTTTACAGCACTCCTTTTATAACCTCGCACATCTTTTTTGCTCGATCAATAACTTCGTTCTCGGACCATGAGAGTTTTATCAAACAGGAGATATTCCTTGAGATCCAATGGTCTGACTTTGAAAAATCTTCTTTCGAGAAATCTTGCAGTCCGTTTAAAACCTCTTGTGGTAGTTTTCCCAATGACATCTTTTGTGTCAAATGCTCCCATTTGCGGTAATAGTGCCAATTGTTATCATACCAATAGAAGCTAGCGTCGATTCCTCCTCTCGACAAGGCCGAATGTACTTTTTTCGCCAATTCCCCATCCGGCAAGAAAAAATTAAGAAACGAATAATTCTCAACCCCTCCTTCGGGCACTCTTCGAAATTCGATTTCGGGAACGTCTTCTAAGACCTTCCTTATTATAGTGTAATTCCTCTTTTGAATTTCAAGGAATTCATCCAATCGGGCAAGCTGTGCCAAACCCACCGCGGCATTCAGTTCTGAAATTCTATAGTTATAGCCCAAAAAAGGATGGCTCTCAGCACCTCTATCGCTACCGATATGGTCATGACCATGATCCGAATAGTGATCTGCGTTCTTTATAAAGGTTGTATTATTCGAGATAATCGCTCCGCCTTCTCCACAAGTTATCGTTTTTACGTAATCAAATGAGAAGACACCCATATCACCAATACTGCCTAATGGTTGGCCATGGTAGCTACCGCCAATAGCTTGGCAAGCATCTTCCAATAATAGTAATTCGTGTTCGGCGCAAATTGATTTCAGAGCGCCTAAATCTGCCATTGACCCACACATATGAACAGGCATGATAGCTTTCGTCTTTTCTGATAAAGCACTTTCGACTGCCAATGGGGACAGCGTCAACGTATCATCGACATCAACTAAAATAGGAACGGCGCCAAGCGCAATGACCGCCTCAAAGCTAGCAACAAATGTAAAAGTGGGTAATATGACTTCGTCGCCTGCCCCTACTCCCGCACTTGCCAATGCTATTGTGATCGCTGCTGTACCGCTGCTGACCAATTGGGCATGGGAAGTAGACATGCGGTCTGCTAGAGCCTTCTCAAGCTCTTTCGTTTTGAAAATACCTTTACGCATACCATCAAAACCATAGCGCATCAATACACCGGTATCCAATACACTTTGTACTTGGTCTCGCTCGGCATCACCAAAAAATTCAAATCCTGGCATTCTATTTTTTTAGGGAATTTCTATTACACTTTCCTCGATAGACTTTCGCACCTTTTTAAATGATGCGAACATATCATCGCTCGCCCGATATCCAATAGGCATGACCAAAACTGACTTTAGTCCCTTTTTCTTTAGCCCGAGCACTTTGTCAAAAGCACTGGCATCAAAACCTTCCATAGGGCACGAATCTATTTTTTCAATAGCGCATACCGTCAGAAGGTTACCCATTGCCAAATATGCTTGGTTGGTGCTCCATCTCTTTATTTCATCAACATCCTTTTTAGAAAAGCTATCGACCAAATCGTTTTTAAAAGGTTCGAGTATCTCATCACTTACATTACGAACTTTCTGTACTTGCTCAAAATAGTTTGAGATGTACTCGCTATCTACTACGTCTTTAATGCAGATTACCAAGACGTGGGACGCTTGAACTACCTGTTGCTGTTCAAATGAATGCTCGGTCAGTCGACGCTGAAGCTCTTTCTCTCGAATGACCAACAAAGTTATCGGCTGCAGCCCGTAAGAAGTTGCCGTTAGATTAAAAGCCTCCTTCAAACAGTTTATTTTCTCCGCAGATAGCGTCCTTTCTGAATCGAACTTTTTCACGGCATAGCGCCATCTCATATTTTCAAGTACATCCATTAACATCCATTTAGGTAAAAAACCATAGTTTGATGGCCATAATGACGACCATAACTACCAAGAAGGTTTTAATAAACCCGTCGCCTTTATCTACCGAAATACGGCTAGCGATCCAAGCTCCTGTTCCGTTACCAATTGCCAAGACAAGGCCGACTAGCCAAATCACTCTGTCATTAAGTACAAAAACCACAAGAGCAGCAAGCGTATAAACAAGTACTACGACAACCTTGGTCGCATTGGCCCTGACTAAGGTCATTTGATTGACATAGTGCAAAAATAAGATAATAATAAACCCTAGGCCAGCATTGATAAAGCCACCGTAAATTCCAAAGAAAAAAAAGGCGATAATACCAATCCATAAATGTTTACCCGTGATTTTCTCGTAAAGGTCTTCAGTCTTCATCTTGGGTTTAAAGATGATTATTAAAACGACCACCATCATGATAATAGCCAAAATTCTATTGAAGGTTTCCCCTTTTATATCAACAGCTATATACGCGCCAAGAATAGCGCCGAACAAAGCCGAAATACCCAAATAAATATTGAAAGGATATGTTGAAACCCCCTTACTCTTAAAACCTACAGTACCCATAATATTTTGAATGGCCACGGCGACCCTATTGGTTCCATTGGCAACACTAGGGGGCAATCCTAAGAAAATAAGCACAGGTAAGGAAATCAATGAACCTCCTCCGGCAACTGTATTGATGAAACCTACTATAAACCCTACTACTACCAGTAATGGATAATGATACCATTCTTCCATATGGCAAAAATATAGGGTCTTTACATAAAAAATACTTTTTTGATACTAATTATTGTGGTTCTATGATTTACGAATATGAAAAAGGTTGTTATATTTGCAGCCTGTTAATTAGTAATTGATTGACGGTTCTTGCCTTCAGGCAGAGATTAACCTGCTTTACCGGCAGGCGGGTCCGACAGAAATTATTTTTGCGCTTATAAGCTTTGAGATAATGGGTCGCATTTAAGGAGGAATGGCAGAGTGGTCGAATGCACTAGTCTTGAAAACTAGCGAGGGTCACACCTCCGGGGGTTCGAATCCCTCTTCCTCCGCTTAGGAATTACCAAATTCCGCTAAAAGCCCGTAAACATAATGTTTACGGGCTTTTTTAATTTTTCAAGAAACCATCTAAAACCATACTAAACCAAATGATTCGGTGCGTGATTCGGTGCGTAAATTTTTAAACTAAAACACGCACCGAATTAACTGTTAAATACTGGCATACAATTACTTATGTGTTTTTCATGTTCTTCTGTTTTGTATCTTTAATAGAAAAAAAACTACGCACCGATGCAAACTAGATTCTCAGTTCTTTTTTATCCTAGGGGTAACGACATAGACAAAAACGGAAATGCGCCTATTTACCTAAGAATAACGGTTGATGGCAAGCGGAGTGAATTTAGTATTCGACGTAAAGCGCTCCTGACTAAATGGAACTCTGAAGCTGGAAAGGTTCGTGGCACTACGATTGACGTCCGTGAACTTAATAGATATATGGATACTGTAAAAGTTAAGATTTATAAAATTCAAGAAACACTATCTGAAAACAACGCTTTGATTACAGCAGATATTATTAAGAATATTTACCTAAGAAAGGGTGTTAAACACAAAATGCTTCTTGAAATTTTTCAGAATCACAATGATAAAATTGAACGATTGGTAGGAAAAGAATTTGCACCTGGGACAATTGAACGTTATAAAACGGCTAAAAAACACGTCACAAATTATATCAAACTAGAATATAATGCAGAAGATGTTCCGGTTAAAGACGTTGACCATAAATTTATTTCAGGATTAGAATACTATTTAAAGACTGAACGGAAATGTGCGCACAATACAGCGATTAAATATGTAACTAATTTCAAGAAAATCATTCGTATAGCATTTGCTAATGATTGGATTCAAAAAGACCCTTTTGTTAATTGGAAAGCTAAACTCAAGATCGTTGAAAGAGAATTTCTAACAGAAGAAGAAATTCAACAAATGGTCGAAAAAGAATTGCATACGGAGCGTTTAGACCAAGTAAAAGATATTTTCTTGTTTTGCTGCTTTACAGGTTTGGCATATGCGGATGTTAAAAAGCTATCTAGTAATGATATAGTAATTGGCATAGATGGTGATAAATGGATTAAAATAAAGCGCTCTAAAACGGATACACGCAGTAATATACCCATACTGCCTACTGCATTAGAAATTATAAAGAAGTATGAAGGGCATCCTGATGTTACTAACAAGAGCAGAATATTACCTGTGCTTAGTAATCAAAAAATGAATGCTTACATCAAAGAAATTGCGGTACTCTGTAAAATCTCCAAAAACCTTACTTTTCATCTTGCTCGACATACTTTCGCTACTACAGTTACATTATCTAATGGTGTTCCAATAGAATCGGTTAGTAAAATGCTAGGGCACAAATCACTAAGAACTATCCAGCACTATGCTAAAATTCTGGATAAAAAAGTAAGCGAAGATATGCAGGTACTTCGCAATAAATTGAGTTATTAAAACTAATAACGCGTTCTATTCCTTTGCATTTTTTCATAGTGGTTCATTATAGTCTTTGGTATGATTATTTCTCAAATTATTCAGATAGCCAGAAATTGGCCTAGTTCCTTCCTGTTTCGTTTTAATACCCATTTCAACAAAATTTTTAGCTGTAGCTTTCCAGTTTATAATGTTTAGACCTCTTTGTAATTTCCATTTTTTTGATTCATAGTGCCTATAGAATTTTCTTCCCTCGATCTCAGGCCAATTATTTTCTTTAAAAAATTGGAGAACAACTAGTTCATTTTTTGGCTTTGCCAGTTTATTAAAGTTTTCTTTTGTTTAATGTTTTAAAAAAGGTACCATATTTTGGCCTGGTTCTGGGACGCAGCTGGCCAATTTTTGGCTTGTACCTGTACCACTACTAGTACAGTACTTGTTCAGAGCTTGTTTCAAATATGAACAAGCTAATCTTGGAACCCCTTGCTGGATGAAAAGAAGGAAAATAATTTAGATACCCCCAATCATTCAAATCCTTGAGATAATTATGATAGGTGGTTTTTGATTTGAATTTTGCACGCTCCATTATCGATGTTCTGTTTACCGTAATCGTCTTTTTAAAGAATTCACGATTCCATTTCTGGAAGAACGCCAGATATAAGGTGATATGTCCTTGTTTAATTCTTTCATCTTCATTGAACTTTTCAAATGCTGCATTGAGATGGACGATGTAGTTTACTTTTTCCATCAGTTCTCAAATTTTTGTTTTTCAACCCTCCTTTTATCATCTGCAAAATGTTTTTTCTGCTCGAAACTCTTTTTCTCTAGAATCAATTGCTTTTTAGGTGGTTCTATTTGCTCAAAAAGTGAATATAACATGGCGACCGTTGGTTTGGTCTGTGATTTTTCAATATCCTTCATGATAGCAATCATTCCATTCATTCTCTTTTTGATAAGCATCGAGACTCTTGATTCTAAGGTTTCCATTCTTGGCCCCATGGACTCGACTGGGGATATTCCATTTTCCTCGAAGAAATCGAGCATAAGCATTAAGGTCATTGATTGTGATTTTGACAATTGTTTACAGAATTTCCGAAACCGTATCGCTACGGAAGTTTTGATTCCTAGTTTCTCAAACCGCTCTTTTTCAAATTGGTTGTCCATTTTTTCTGAATTTTTGTACTGATTTTATTGGGCTTTAAGCGTTTTTTCTGAAAAAAGAGGTTGAACCTCGAAACTTCTAAAAATCTCAATAATCCCCAAACCCCTATTTTTATTGACGACGGAGAAAAAAAACCGAAACGAAACATCGCGCCAGCGTGTTACCCTCTTGCTTCTCCATCCCTTCATTTCATTTCGTGGTGTCGAACTTTTCACCTAAAGCTAAAAAGCCATTTGAATACTACTTCCTAATTGATTTTTTTAAGATGCACTTCACTTACTTTTTAATGAATTCTCAGTAATCAAAAGAAAACGATAACTATTGCTCAACTTTTCTAATTGATGTAGTACAATTTCAAAGCCAATATTTAATGGTTTTGTTTGGTGTCAATTAGTTGCCAAAATGTCATTAAGCCAATTACTTATTATATCCTGAGCGTTTTCCTTTTCTTTTTTTTAATACCAGAATAGACATCTCCTTACGTAGGGTTAAATAAAAACGAATATTTCAAGTGGATTTTCTAGATGTTCCAATTACTTCCCATAGAGCCTTCGCTGTTACCTTTTCTGTAACCACACCTAAAATTTCGATTGCGTAAGGACTTATAAAAAGGAGCTGGCGACTGGTTATGCAGTCCGTCTCAAGCCAAATTTTAAACCTTTGTGCAAGAAAGTAAAAAGCTTACTTATGTTCTAGCGAGCGTTAGTAGGATACCTTGACCCTTAAAGCTTGGAGTTACATGACGGGTGGACAAGAAAACGGATTTTCGTGCCCGGGCAACCTAAGTTTTTAATATGACCAATAGTTTATGGTTTAACTCCGTTATGTCGGGTAGTAAGATGAACAAAGAAGATGGCCCATATATGGCATTTAAAAATAACAGACTATTTGTGGTGCCTTGACATGGAAAAGAAAAGGGTAAGGTAATTCGTTTGATTTCGGCGCCAAATGACGCCCAACTGACCGGACCTTGGTTTTTACCTGATGGAAAAATCTTGTTTTTAAGTGTGATACATCCAAGAGAACAAACAACTGATCTTAGTAGCCCAACGAGTAGGATCCCCTTTGATGAGGATAGTATTCGGAAACCCGCAGTAGTAGCTATTACCGGTGATATGATTGATAAGATGAATAAATTGCACCTACTGGAAATAACCCAAAGAAAGTCATATCCTAAAACATATAATTAAGTGATAAAGGTTGGGCTTTATCAATAAATATTGTCGAAAATTGAAATTAAGGACATTCCTGCCGTGGCTCCAGAAATAAAAAGATTCCATTCGCGATGTTTCACTTTAAGAATATTCAGAAATAGAAAGGCGATACCAACAATAAAAAAGACTATTAGTAATTGTCCTAATTCAATGCCAATATTGAAACCCAAAAGGGGGATTACAATATCGCTAGGGTCCATAATCAAAGCCTTAAAATAGTTTGAAAAGTCCATGCCGTGAATCATTCCGAAGAACAAGGCCATAGCATAATTTCGTTTCATTTTTAATGATTTTGCTGTTTTATCGCTACCGACTACGTTATGGAGTGCTGTCAAGAATATGGTCAGCGGTATCAAAAACTTGATGATTTTGGAAGGGATTGAAAAGATATCAAAAGAAACAAGAACCAAAGTAACACTGTGCCCAACGGTAAAGGCCGTAACCAAAATCAGAATCTTCTTCCATTGTTCGATGCGATAAACAGCACAGAGCGCGACCAAGAAAAGAATATGGTCATAAGCCGCGATATCCGCAATATGTTCAAAACCCAACTTTAGATAAAATTCAAATGGATGCATACTAGAATTTAAGTTGGTGTGTTGGCGTTTTTTTGTTGAGCATCATGCTTTTCGATTCTCCATTTGCATGCACGTAAACGATGTTATTCTGGTCGAAGAACAAATCTGTAAAAACCGCGTTTTTAATTTTTAAGGAAACCAATGGCTGAGATTGTTGATGTTCAAAGTATATCCAAAGTGCTGTGTTTTCTCCCTCTCCCCCCAGTCTTTTTCGTTTGATTTTTAAATCTACCCTTTTTCCATTGGCCTTCACATAAAAGAATTCATTGACGTATTCCATGAGTAATGCATTAGCCTTGGCTGGTTCATTAGGTTGACAAAAGGCTAGCTCTTTGCTATTGGGGTCAAACACAATGGCTTCATTGACATCAGTTAAAAATAGCTTGAGGTTAATGGATAATTCTTTCTTATCAGGGGTATATTCAATTTCACATAATGATAGGCGGAGTGGGTGAACCGCTGCCCCCTCTGAAAAAACTAAAAATAGCAACATGAACAACCCGCGTAACATCATCAAAATGTTTAATTATCTATGATTTGGCAGTCTGAATTTCTTTAGCCTTGGCCTGTACTTCTTTAAATACTCGAATTAAGTTACCGCCCCATATCTTGGCGATTTCCTCCTCGGTATAATCTCGTTTGACCAATTCAATGGTGATGTTCATTACTTCACTGGCATCAAAGACCCCTTCTATTCCGCCACCACCATCAAAGTCACAACCAATACCTACATGGTCGATACCGGCAATCTTTACAATATGATCGATATGATTTACTACATGGGTCACGGTCGCGGGTGGTTTTGGATACTGCTCGTTCAAGGCTTGAAAAGACGCACGGAGGGCGGTTCGTTCTTCCTTGGTCATTTCCGCAATGGGTTTCATATTCGCTCGCAACGTGGCCATTGCTGAATCTCTTTCAACGTTTGGTGGAGCCTCCCTAAGGTAATCCGCAAGCATGGTGAGTTGTACTACACCGCCATTTTCGGCCATGAGTTTTAACATGTCATCGGTCATGTTACGTTGATGTTCGGTAACGACCCTAGCATTGGAGTGACTGGCAATAATCGGTGCTTTTGATATGGCAACGGTATCATAGAATAGGCTATCGTTTCCGTGTGAAACATCGACCATGATTCCAAGGCGGTTCATTTCACCGACCACTTTTTCACCAAATGCACTCAAGCCTCCATGTTCTGTTCCCTTATCATCTGTAGCCGAATCAGCCAAGTCATTGTTTGAAGAGTGTACCAAGGTGATGTAACGTACGCCCTTATTGAAATATTCTTCTACATTGTTGAGGTCGGTTCCGATGGGATATCCATTTTCAATTCCGATATAAATCGCCCGCTTCCCTTCTTTTTCCAAAGCATAGGCATCATCAGGATTAAGTGCCAAGCCGACAATATCAGAATTTCGTTCTGTTGATGCGATGACCGAATCTATCATCTGAAGACAAAGTGCTTTGGCTCTGGTATTACCATTATCATCACGAATGTCTTGCGCTACAAAGGCCGCAAAAAAGATGGCATCCAAATCCCCTTCCTTCATTCGGGGGTAATCTACCTTTGATCCTGTTTCATTCGGGTCGTGACGTTCTGCCATATCGAACCCAGGTTCAATCATTCTAAGGGGTGTATCTGCATGGGTATCTAATGTCAGCACTTTTTTATGTATTGCAAGTGCCCGTTGCAGCAGTTCTTCCTCAGTTTCAACTTTTGATTCCGCTTTAGCTGGCTCTTCCTTACAACTGTTTATGAATATTACAAACAAGAATAGAAGAGAAAGTTTTTTCGATAGGTTTATCATGATTTTTAATTTTAAAGTAATCTGAATTTAAAATAAGATATTAATTGGTTCTTAGAAAGGTCTGTTCCATCACTTTAGCATAAATTTTGAAATCTGTTATTATAGCTAGGCATTTTTACGAAATCTTTAAAAGTAGGTCATAAATCATTCTCTTATTCTTGACAGCAATTGTTATCATTGCATTGACAGTATTTTCTATTGTATAAATGCAAAACAATCAATGCAACAGAAGGAAGATAAATGATTTCATGATTCAAGTGTATCAGCTCTAATTTTTCATTTAGGATAATTCCCGCCAGAAGTGCCCAAAAAATCCATAGCGTAAACTTCATCCAATTTTTAGAGGTATTTTTCGCAGACCAAAACACTGCCAAAAATGAAATCAATAGGAATAAGACATCCAAAAATCCCCACCACATCGGACTGCTTTGATGCCCATGAACATGCCCAGTGTGGGCGGCAAAAAGAAAAGGCGTCGCCACACAATGTACAAGGCATAATCCACTAGCAAAACTACCCCACAGATTCGGGCGGTCACTCAACTTTATAATTGCTTTCATATAATTAATTGTACTTTAAAAAATAAGCACTTACTCTTTTAGGATAACAGTTCGCTTTACTTGATTAAATGGTCCGGGAATCAAATTACCTTCTTTATCTACAAGTTCTAGTTGAATTGTCACTTCACCCATGGGCAGCCCTTTCATTATATGCGGTGCCCATTCTGTAATCATGAATTCTTCTCCATTAATAATGGCCCTTACCTTATTTCCGTTTTCTGACAAAGTCGTGTTCAATACAAAAAAGTCTAACATAAGATTTTCGGTGTCCTGTCCTGAATATTCTCCCTTTGGTCTGCTATAGATAAGTGTAGGAGCTTCTATATCGAGACCTAATGAATCTTTAGGATTCTGACCTACTTCTAACTTGCGAACAACTACCGAGTTCTCATTCTTAACCGATTCATGATACGAACGACTTAAAAAAGCAACTAAATGGTGCACCCCATCTGGCAGCTCTTTGCTAAATTCAGGTTCATAATGTGCCGAATACGGTTGATTATTTAGAATAAAATGAATGTGTTGCCCCTTACCAGAATTGGCCAACAACTCTGAATTAGGCCCAGTTGTTTGGGCACCCAGCTCGTAGTTGTTTACATTGAAGGCAAAATTGACCGCACTACCATCCGTAATCTTACCATCTTCAGGTGACCGCAACATTAAGGCTGCATCGGCATAAGATGGTGAGCCCTCAAGTTTTGTAAGTTTGATGGGATCTTTTGACGCTTCCTTCGGGACTTCAGGCGTTTCGTCCATTGCATTTTCATTATTGTTTTTCTTCTGTTGTTTACAGGCGACCATTCCGGCCGATAATAGGAGAATCATTAGGATTTTAGATGTTTTCATTTTCGTTATTTTAGAATTATACATTTTTTTAAGGTTCATTTTTATATTGATTTTCTAGGTTCCATATGGATTGGATTCCTGTATTCGTAATCGTAAGATTGCCCATCTGGGTTACGCTAGTATCATTCTCATTAAGTCCACATCTTATCTCTGTAATCCGACTTGATGAGATGCTATCGGAAGGTGAGATTGTAATGAATACATCACCGCTAGCGATGGTAAGCGATTTTCCTTCTTTTTTGATAAGCTTACAGCTTAAATGGCGCATCTCCTGAGCGATTCGTTCATAATCGTTAATCGTGCAGGTCATAGCTATGGACTCAATTCCCTCAAAAAGATGTTCATTGTTGTATGAATTCTTTAAAAATGCCTCCCGCGAATATACCTGATGTTCCTTATGATGTAGGCTATCCAAAAAACCAGGATTATAGAAAGCATACCATGTTTGCAGCGCACTGCCCTTAGTTGGCGTATAAAAAGCCTTGAACCAAGTTGTTCGTTTTTCTTGGAGTGGCATCGCTACGGTTTCGTACACACTGAGATAAGGGGTTTCGGTCTTTTTCAATTTTGGTACTACCCCCAAATGAAAATGTTCCCCATGATTATGGAGAGAAAAACCGATACCACTTTTCCCCACAGGTTCATTATATGCATTGTTGGGTCCGAGTAATTCGATAAAATGCTTATGCCCTCTTAGATAGCAAGAGGTCGTTGCATCATCAATATGCCCAAAATCAGGCAATCCATTATCAATTGTGGCGTAGGTGCTTTTCCATGAATCGTTCAGTAGCAGTTCTGCATATGAGATACTATCTAGAACCACATACAGATGATTGAAAAGGACCTGGGACACATCTTTACCGAAAACCGCATCGATTTTCTTTCTGTCTACAACGGATGGATTATATTTTTCTTTTCCTTTTTCAAGACAAGAAGAGACCAAAAGAAGAGTTAGAAGCAAGTATGTGATTTTACGAAATATCATCTTAAAACTGTTTCAAAAAAGTAATCTTACTGATAAACTGGGTGCTTCTTTGAACCGGGTCGAATATCTCTGTTTGTGTATCGTTAAATACCAAATAGATAAAAGATAAGGGCATATATTCCCAACTGAAGCGCACGTTCCATCTGCCCTGCTCATCAAAACTATTGTATTGGTAAAACGTGGATAGTTGCACCCTTGGGTTGAGGGCCACGCGAAGACCTCCGGTATATAATCGGGTTTCTAAATCGTTATTTGCGATACCCAGACCGTTGATATTGTTATACTCGTAATCGGCGGTCATTGCAATATGAGGTAAAGGAGCATATCGTAATCCGGCGGTTATGGTATTTCGGGTACCGTTATAAAAGTTTCCGAACTGATACTCAATGGATGTCGACAATTTTCTAGACTGATCGGTCTGATATCCTAGCGTGTATCGAGTATAGTTATATTCGCCTTGCTCGATTTCTAGACCAAGGGGCGCAAAACCGAAGTTAATGTTCTGCCAAGTGGGTGTAAATGAAGCTTCCACAAAACTATTATCCTTAAACCAAGTGAAAATTGGAAAAATGTACAGACTGGCTTGCTGGAAATTTCCGAAATCCTCAAAATCATGATAATAATTCATAAAAACACCGGGATCCCATCGTCGTATAAAAGGAAGCCACTTTGGCCTAAGAATGGCATAACCACCGGGACTATGGTACATGACATCTTTTTGAAATACGAAACCCATATCTGGGGAATAATCTTCGCTTACAAAAGCATTGACATAGCCCATATAGTAATTATTGGTTTGTTTACCTGCGAAGAGACGCCCCGAAAACCCTGTATCGCCCGTCTCACTGTCTACTGAGGTGGATAGTAAGTAAGATAAAGTTATCTCGCTTTTAGGGCGTATCAATCCATCTATAGAAATTGTGGTATTATTTTGACTAGCGACACCAAGTTGGTCTGAGGAATCGTCTAGGCGATAGGTTACCATAGCTCCTATATTGTTTTCCTTACCGTAATTTTGAGTGTAGCGCGCTACACCAAAAGTACTGCCAGCACTGTTATCGGTTTCTCGTTGGCGAACCGCCAAAGCCGCTATAGTTCGATTTTCGTTGCGGTCTGTATATCGGCCTCCCGCATCCAATGCTGCGGGAGCGGCATTAAATGTATTTTCCAAGCCAATGGTTCTGCTGAAAAATGGTCGTACTTGAAAATTACCACCTCCGGCCCAAATACCCGAATTTTCTAAGAAGAATTGTCGCCGTTCTGGGAAGAAGATATTGAAACGTTCCAAGTTGTTCACAGCACGGTCTACATCTGCCTGCGCAAAATCGGTGTTGATCGTCAAATCTAGCACCGCGTTTGGATTAATCGCCCATTTTACATCTCCTCCTACTTTGGGTTGGTTCAGTTTGTCTATTAGGGTATTTCCAGTCTTATTTTCATCATATTGGTATAGTGCATAAGGCTCCACACGAATGTTTGCAGATGGTGGGGGTACTTCCAATCCCGTAAGTTTAGCGGCATAAGTCATCCGGTTCTCGGAGAAGGATTGCGGAATAGCAGGAAAGACCGTTTTTTCATAGTCTCTTCTTGCCAGACGAAAAAAGGTAATACCCCATTCTACAGGAATGCCATCTATGGGCTTGTCATATCTAATTGATTTAAATGGAATAGCAAATTCAGCATAGTACCCCTTATCCGTTCGCTGGGTACGAACGCGCCAAAGCGCATTCCAATCTTCATCTCTGTTGCTATCATTAAAGGTCTGAACATCCTGTTGATTTCCGTAAGGTGTTGTTTGAAAAGAAACGGCGTATTGTTTCGTATTCTGTGCATCGATTTGAATTCCAAAAACATCATTTTCTTGTCCATTGAAATCTCTACTTAAATCTTGCATTCGAACCCCTTTTTTACCTAAGGAATCCATTGCAAAGACTCCGAAATAAATGTTCTGGTCGTCGTATAGAATACGTACTTCTGTGCGACTATTAATGGTTCCGCCTTGAACGGGCTCTACTCTAAAAAAATTGGTTATCGGTTCCGCTAAATTCCAAGCATCCTCGTTCAGTCGGCCATCTACTGCAATAACACCTTTGGCTCTGGAAGCAGTGATAGTCACTGGTGTTTCGGGAGGCGGGAAGTTCTGGGTTTCGTCTTGGGCATTTAAACTTAAACCAAAACTTATGGAGAGCAGTATAAAAGTTCTTTTTATCATCTGGCTTGTTTTAAAATCAATACTCCTTTAAAGAAAAATATGCTTCCTAATAAAGCTACTATCCCTATCTCTACATATATGGAATACCAGTTGGTCTCCTCGGTATAGGTTTCAAAATTGGGTCTATTATCGTAATCTTCCTGTTTGATAGTAGTATCAGTAAAAAGGCGCTGAAAATAAAAATCCTGAACAGTTTTGTGAAAGTCTGCAATCTCTGTTTGAAAGGCTATATAATTTGCCAAGTCCGTATGTGCGATTCTTGAAAATGTTTGTTGTGCAGTAACAGCGGGGTTGGCCCAACTAAAGTTCGAGGCCCATTGCGACCTTTCCTGAACTGATTCATTATAATTATGTACTACTTTTTTGCTTTCTAAATCCTTCAAGAAAGTAAAGGCTGCGTAGGCCTTCGACATTAGGTTTTGATTGTATACAGAAGAATCTTTTGCATATTCTGGGTGGTATTTCAAAAATTCAGAAATCACCTCTTTAGACTCCTCAGCATCAGTTTCATCTTCCAATCCTGTGCGTCTTGTTAAGCCTGCAAGCTCGTTACTATTTAATGGATAGTCATGCTCTATTTTAGCATTTAGTAGCGCGGGGATGATAATTAATGCCAATACCCAGGCCCCAATAGCAGCTATGGCGTTGAATGAAGTGCTTTGACGAAATGCGATAATAAAGAACAAGAGTCCAAACCAAAATAGGCAATAGCCGACTGTCATTGCACACCAGGCCAATGCCGCGTACCCGTTTGAACCCTGCAAAAAGTTCTCAGAGACCAAAAAACCAATTAGAGATAGCGATAAGGCAAGACCAGTAATCAACAAAAAGTAAAAGGTAAGACGTACCAAGAGTATTTGTAGGATACTTGCTCTTTGAACACGTAGTAATGGTAATATTCCCGAATCCTTTTCCCCGGAATACATGGAGTAACAAAAAACAATAATCAACAATGGAAATATATAAATTAGGATGAAAGACAAGTCTAAATTTCCAACCAAAAGGTAAAATGGATTTGCTATTTCATTTTGATACAATTGATAGTATAGGCTCATGCCCGTAAGTCGATAATAATAGCGATAAAGGTCTCTTTGCCCAATAGATAAATTTGCAAAATCAGTTGGTGCAGCTATAACATGGTATCCATGTCTGAACCATGCAAAATTTGGTCTGCTTGCTATATCTCTAAGCTGTTTTGCCTCCGTTGAGACCAATTCTTCTTGAAAACTAGCCTGATAGCCATTGAACTCTGCGTTTTCTTTGGCGGTCAATTGTGCTATGGTCTCTCGTTGTGTGTCAATATTCGCTTTTCCGCAGAAAATGGCATAGACTCCGAATAGAAAAACAGTACCTAAAAGAAACACTTGGGTTTTATTACGGTTGAATGTTACCCATTCATAGTACCAAATCGTTTTGAATATGGTGCTCATATCTTCCATTGTTTGTTAGAAGTTGCTATTGCCAAAAGTGCTATTGAAAAAAACAGCCACCCTGTTAAGCCAATTAGTTCCCAACGGTAGGTATATAGTACTTTGGACTTTGTTGGCATGGTATAGTTAAATTCATCAATGGTTTCCCATAAAGCTGCGCCTACTTTGTATTCGTAAAACTCACCATAACGTGAATTTTGTGTCATATCATCATTCATTTTTTTGACTAGTTCCCGGCGATATTGCTCTACTTCGTTCTCAAAATGCATAGCGGTAAACATATCGGTTCCTGCAAAAGCCATTGATAGGCGTTGTACTGCAATAAAAGGGTCTACAAAGCTAGAGTAGGTAAACAGCGTATTCTGCGCCTTGAAAATAGAACCTAATCGCTGCCAATGCACATCGTAAACTTGATTGCCATACTCCTCTCCTGCCTGCATACTGACACCATCAAAATTGAAGGGAAGTTTTTGTACGGAATCTACTTTGTAGGTTTCCAAGTATTCTTTCTTTAATCGCGCCATTCGCAATGAGCGTGGAGTTTTTCCGTCAAGACCAGAATCCATATCTGCTTTTATATTTTCCTTGAAAGTGTGCATACTTGGAATTTTGTATGCGGTTCTACCAAAGTTTGCAACCGTTTTAGGTAGTAAGACGGTTAGTAATATCCAAAAGACCAACAGTTTTAATAAAGCATTTCGGCTCGTTTTTGAATAGAGCGAGATGTAAATGGAAAATGCAATAAAAAGGAATAAATAAATGGCATAAACAACCATGAGAAAAACCAAGCGCCACAAAGAAAATGAGAATAAGTCAGATGGATTTAACACGGCAATACCACCAGTGATTATCAATAATATAGGCAACAACAAGACTAAAATTAAAACACTATAGGCAACTACTTTCCCCCAAACAATACTTTTGATCGACGCTCCTTGTGCAGCCATCAATCGTAGTGTGCCACTTTCTCTTTCTTGGGTAATGGACTTAAATGCAAGAATAATAATCAATAGAGGCATTAGCACTTGTAATGCCATAGCCATAGTCAATTCACCGAAGCGAATCATTGCGCCCTTGTCTTGGGCTGGCCTAAACATGAATCCATGTTGGTAATGTGCCTCTAAATAAATGGAAGTTCCCGTATAGGCATCTAAACCGCTATCAAAAATACCCAATGCTGATTTTGGTTTAAAAACATAGGTGCCGAAATGAGCTGCCACATGAGGGTGTTTATCCCCTTGGGAAAGCCACTCGGTTCTTTTTCGTTCCTGTTCTTCGGTAATCGCTGCTTGTTGCTCTTGAAAACTTTGAAAACTAGACCATAGGCTTACGCCTAAAAGCACCAAAATAATAGCCCCCATTCCGAGTACAAGTCGCTCTCTGATTGCCAATCTGAGCTCCTTTATTACAATTTTAGAAATACTTTTCCACATGCTGCTTATTGCTATACTTTAGTTATTCACTGTTTTAAATTTGATTTGATTGGTTTTGATGTAATCAAAAAATATATCTTTTAAGAAGCTTGGGGATTCAAGATTATGAATTCCCCTAGCTCCTTTATTATGTTTAAAGCCTCCTTAGTTAATCAAGAGTTTCCAATCCATTAACGAAACCTCCTGTTGAAACGAACTTTTTATCAGTGGTGTTCGTCGCTCCATCAAAACTATAGACGGCATTCTCATCATTAGTGGCACTTGTAAAAAGAAGTTCTTCGCCTTCTAGTGGTCGAATAATCATTCCTCTAGAACCGTAAGATGTAGGAAGTCCTGGTACGGCACCTATACTGGTTCCGTTCAAAATATCTATTTCGTAATAGGTAAATTGAGGTTCTCCTGTCTGAAATTCGAAGAAATCGCTTTCGTCCTCCACCTTAGATGTAAAGGCTCGCCCATTGGGCATTAGATTAATGCCATAGCACACATTTCCGACGGTAGCTTGCATATCCATAAAGTAATCAGCATCGAAATCGGTCTCGCCATTTGCAATTTTCAACAAACCACTAGGGCTAGCTCCGCCGTTCATTGTAGTCCCCAGACCTTGTACATAAATATCTCCATTCTCGGCCTTTACCATTCCAGTATTTGCTGCCTGTCCTCCGAAGACCATACCTGTTCTGCTATCCGAAAGAATTTTTTCGACCGTTCTAGAATTGAGGTCAATTACCGCAACGTAGGCGGAATCGTTTACCGGAACAAAGTTGTTCTCGTAATGTACGCCCATGAATAATTTGTCATCGCGTTCCATCATGTCTAGATAATACGTACGCGTCGCCTCTGGAAAACGGCTCGTCACGGAGTTCAATGCTACTTCATCGGTTATACGCATGGTGGTAGGGTTAAACACGATTAATTTTGAAATTCCCCCGGCCACTGTACCGTAAGCAACCGTCTCACTCTCAAAATAAAGGGTAGAAAAAACGTTTGCACCAGGAACAACGATACGTTCCTCTTCCGCGGCATTTCCTTCATCATCAAAAACATACTTGACCAAAGTTGCTGGGGCACCAAAAGGTGAAGTATACAATGCCTTGTTATACGATGTTGTTCCTGCACCACCATTGGCAGCAAGTTCAGTAGCTTGGTCATTACCTATTGTGGTGAAATCTAAATCAGTAAACCCTTGTATATAAGTTGTTTGGTTTGGAAAAGCTCCCCCAACCGTTGAAAGTCCAAAATTAGTTACGACAGGGTCTGGAACGGGGTCTGGGTCTGGATCTGGGTCAGGGTCTGGCGTAACGCTTACGACTGGCGGTTCATTATCATCACTATTGCAACCGACAGAGACAATTCCTGTAAATAGGAGGATTAAAACAAATTGCCAATTTTTTAAGAGTACTTTTTTCATTTTACTAGGATTTAAAGTGTGTATAATTAATTTAAAAATGTTCTTAAGGTGATATAAAAAGCTCTTCCGGGGCGTTGTACGCTAAAGTTGTCGAATACTTTTTCATCAAGAAGATTGGTGCATTCCAATGATATCGTAGCCTTGTTCGCTAATGTTGTGAGGGAAACACCAATATTCTGTACAAACTGGGTGGGGATTGTATTCTTAAAATCCCTATTGCCGTCAACCTCCCAAAAAAGAAAAAACTCATTTACGTAGCTACCTGACCACCATGCCGAAAAGCTATTTTCCGAACCAAAAAGACCCTTTTTGTTAAAACGAACTTCACCATTTCCAAATAGGTAGGGAATGTTAGGCAGACGGGCATCGAAATAGCGGTTATCTACTGAACCCGTAACACTTTTAGGAGAACGGTTTCGTAAGTCTTGATAGGTAGCATTTGCTGTAATCTGAAGAAATTCAAAGGGACGCAGCCGAACTTCCATATCTGCACCAAGCGTTCTAGCTTTTAACAGGTTTTGATATTGGGCAAAAAACTGTGAGGTTCTTAGCCAAATAATATTATCCGTATCGCGGTAAAAAAAGTTGGTTTCCCAGTTTATTTTTTTTCGGTTGTATTGTAAACCAAGATTAAGGTTGTGGCTTTGTTCTGGTTCTAGAAAAGGATTTGGGCGGATGAGCGTAAAATCTCCGAAAAGTTCAAACTCATCTGGTAGTCTTGTAGCATATTCGTAAGAAGCCTTGACCAAAAAGTCATCGGTAAGATTATAACGCAAGGATTGTAAAAAACCAAGATTGGAAACTTGCTGTTCATTGGGTATAAATTCAAGATTTTGAATAGAGTAGCCTTCGGCATCCAGCCAAAAATGCTTGGCTGCCGTATAGCTGACCAACTTTTCTGAGAAATCATGTTCATAAGCCAAACCGGTAGAATTTTTAAAAAGAACGGTTAGGTTTGCAAAAAAATCTTCACCATAAAATTCGGCAGCCACAGGGTCTTCTCCTATTCTTCTAAACCAAGCAGAAAAGACGTTTAGTGTAAACCTTCCTTTTTCCCAAGGATGATAGGTAATATTTAGTCTTCCTAGGATATTCTTACTGTTGAGTTCTAACAGATTTCTTGAAGTAGAAATTTCACCGCCATCGGTACGACGGTCAAAGACCTTTCCGTCCCAGGTATAGACGTTTAAAGTAGTATCAATAAAATGGCCACGGGTTTGATTGTAAGCTCCGTACCATTTGACATCCATATTTTTTAAGATTTCTTTTTTCTCATATTCTAAAGAAGTTCCAATGGTGGCCTCATCATAGGTTACCTCGCCATAAGGCTGCGCCATGATGGCATTGTGTTGAATATCGTCATCCAGACCGGAATAACGCACACTCAGCATAAGTCGGTCTGCGTAAGGTTTATCAAACACACCCCCACTTAGACCTACTAAATAATTGGAAAAACCGTCATGAAACCTTCTGACGGTAGCAGGGTTTGGGTTGCCAAATTCATCGGGAATTTCGATATCTACCTCATAATTATTATTGGAATGATTATAAAACGAATTGACGCCAATCATCCATTGCTTTTCTGGATGCACCCACTGCCCGTTCAAGTTGATTTTATGACTATTAAAGGAGCCACCAGAATAGGAAGCGTCCAAATAGTTTTTATAAGATTTTCTCGTAATCACATTGATACCTCCGCCCAATGCATCTGCTCCCAAATGCACGGGAACCACACCTTTATATACTTCTATTTGACTCATTAGGCTGGCTGGCAATACATTCAGACCTAGACCCGAACCATAATAAGATAGGGGAATACCATCAAGAAAAAACGGAACTGACTTACCCGTCATTCCGTTGAGGTAAATCTCCGCAGTACTACCAAAACCACCTGTCTGTCGAACGACCACTCCCGGAATTTGCTTGATGATATCACTCGTATTTGTATTGCGAACGCGAAACTGTTCTGTTTCTAGAACTGAAACGTTGACCGTACCTTCCCGAACTTTTTGCGCTTTAGATTTGCCGGTTACAGTGACCTCTTCTAAGGCCGCCGTTTCTTCTTGAAGAATGATATTCAATTTTACAGGCGAATCTTTCTGTTTGTCAATCGTTTTCTCCGTCGTTCGGAAACCAATAGAAGAAAAACTTAAGGTATATGCCCCATCAGCCTCAACCTTAAAACTAAATAAGCCTGATGCATCAGTACTTGTATACTTCGCCATCGGATTCAATAAAACCGTAACACCCGGCAAGGGATTTCCGTTTTCATCGGTAACACGGCCTGAAATACCATTTTTCTGCGCCAAAGTGGTCGCCGAAATCGCGGTTATGATGAATAGTATGAAGGTTCTCGTTAGGGTCATTAGTTGTATTGTAATCAGTTGCAACAAATACCTTGTAGTATCTCGGCCCTGCGACGGACTTCGACCTCGTGAAAAAAACTATCATCATCAGGGTCATAGACAAATGCGTTTATGCAAATAGCATTCTTTGTGATATACTGACCTAGAATAGTACTCTCGCTTAAACGTTGGATTTGCCGCGCCAAATGACTGGCCAACAGCAATTGCGTTTTCATTTTTGTATCGAGCAGTACGTTGGTTACCGATTTTAAATCGGCATACCCTTGGGAGAGCTGTTTCTCCCAAGACTGCCGTAACACGATATCCGAATCGCTCAAAAGTCCAGAATACAAGGGATTGTCGATATTGCCCACAAAATGTATTTCTGATATTTGCCTACGCCGAAGGAAGCTGACCACATTGTATTGCGTAGTATCGTCCCATTCAAAAAACGCACCCACGGCTGTATAGAAATAGGAATTTCCCCCGAACCATTTTCGAACAGGGGGCTCCATAAATCCGCTTGGGCAGGTTAAAAACAAACTATTTTCTGTGGTTTCGAAACTTTTTCTCATACCGCTGGTGTAGGATTATAGGGCAAGGATGAGTGGTGTACATCGATTCTAAGATCGCCGTCCGCCGTTTTGACATAACCGAAAGTATATTCTACCTTGGTTTCGTCGCCGTTGGTGTCGGTAAAAAAGTAATTGCCCATAGCTAGGGCCCGATTTTCTTCCAATATCAAAGCGGCATTTTCAAAGCGTACTTTTGTCCAGGGTTGTAATGCAAAGCCATTATCTTCGGAAAAGTCGTCATTACCTCCAATAAAATAGCACACTGCACCTGACTTGGTCACCCTGAATTGTTTTTCAGACGTTTTTGTTGGTTTGAACAAGACTTCCTTGTTTTGAAAATCATATTGTTTTCCAACAAACGCTTCTGTATAGGATTCGCATTCTTTTCTGCTGTCCATCAGATTTCCAATCTTAACGACACCATCTCCCCAAGTTTTTTGGGCGTTTTCTACTTCTTGTGTAGTAATCATAGTTTTACGATTTAATTGTTTCACATTTTGTTTTTCCTCATTTTACATTCTAGTTTATAAAGAGTACCTAAGTTCAAGCCCTGCAAAAAATTGTCTTCGATACCCAGGGTTGAAAAATCCACCGAACGTACTATTATATGCCGTCAACGCACTGTAAAAGGTATCCCCAAGGTTATTCGCTCCAACATAAGGGTGCACAGCTAATCGCTTTTCCATTAGGTTTGCACGATACCCCAACCGAAAGTTTATCAGGGAGTACGACTCTATTTTTTCTACATTGCTGTCCGTTAAAAATGTGCTGTCAAAATAGTTGTAGGTAAAATTTAAGTAGGCTCCGACCTTGGTAGTCAAATCAATAGTTCCGAAGAAAGTATGTGGTAAAGTACCTGGTATCTGATTGTCACTATAATCTACAGGAACACTTGTGGCATTGAAATCATCGTCAAATTCGGTACGCACAGTTTGGTAATCAACATAAGAGTAATCGTTGAAAGTATACCCCAAGCGAAGTTGAGAACCATACAAAAATGCTTCTAGGTTTCGCGTCAAGTTAATGCCCGCCAAGGTTTCCAAGCCCAGTTGGCGTACTTTTCCTGCGTTGGTCTTACGCTCTGCATTTACGCCAGGAGAAACCTCGAATAGCCTACTGATAATGGCATCTCGAACATTGAGAAGGTAGGCACTGGCATCATAGAAAAACAGACCATTGGCGGAAGTTCCCCTACTACCAATTTCATAATTCCAACCTGTAGCGGCCTCGAGGTTTTCATTGACACTACCATCGGCATTCAGAAAATCGTTAAATACACCTGCGGCCGGTGGACTGAATCCTTCTCCTACCGATGCATAGACGGAATATGTACCCAACTTTTTGAGTAAAGCAAGACGTGGTACTAATTTTGTAGCCCGTGTTTTGTAACGTATCGGATTATCGGTGTTTGTTCCACTCGCTACGTCGTACGAGTAGGTATTGTAACTGGTTCCCAAGGTCAAATAGAAATCATTCGGGAATAGTAGTTCTGCTTGGGCAAACCCAAGCCATTGGTCGGTGTTTGCCGTGTTGATATTAAAAACGTTGGCCCCGGGAAGATCAAAGTCAGAATCGTAATTGATTCCCTCATTTTTGGCCGTACCGAATTCCATACCACCATCGATGGTCAATTTGATAGTATTTAATTTGCCCTTATATCTAAGCGTGGCACGAGTATTAATTCCGTTGGAAGGTTCTTCATCGTAGATGCCGAAAAATGGGAAGGTCAACTTAAAAAATCCATCATTGTCAAAATAATGGCCTCCTAGCGTTGCCTCCCATTGGTTATTGAACTTGTGGCGGTAAGATAGGCCAAAGGTCTTTTTATCAGGGCCAAATTCTGTCGGTGCAACGGTATTCGCCGTCATTGGAGCAGTTTCAAAAGTTTCCCTATCCAAATCTCCGGCAATGCCCGTTTTACGATTTTCAATATTAAACAAGTAGTTCAAGATTCCTTTTGATCCAAAATATTGTTGACCGAACAGATTGAATACGCGACCATCGGTAGCGGTATTGTCACGGTACCCATCACTTTCAATATAGGTATGTCGTACCGCAATCTGCCCGTTATTCCAACCTGCTTGTAGCCCGTTGGTGGCCCTTATAGTTCCGTAGCCACCGATCATCAGGTCACTTGTGACAGATGTGCCAACTTCCTTTGCCTTTTGAGTGTTTACAAGTACCGTTCCACCAAAGCCCGCTCCGTATACGGTACTTCCAGGGCCTTTAATGATCTCCATTTGGTCGATAAAGTTTACATCAAGACCGCCCAAAGGGTTGCCACCGCTGGCCGAAGTAATGGGAATATCGTTCCAATACATTCGGTAGCCACTGCTATGTACAGAGGGCTGGGCAAGGGCGCCACCTCGAATGTTAAGGCGATAATCGCCATAGGTATAATAATCGAGTTTGACCCCGGTAACGGTATTCAAAGTAGAGATGAGCGCGGTATTGTCTCCTCGAGATATGTCCTTGGCTGTCAGGGTCGTCACAGGTGCGGCGACAGTTAGCAACGGTCGTTTTGCATTGTAGGCCGAAACTGTAACTTCGATCAATTGCTCCGTGGCGGTTAACATACGGACGACAATAAGTCCTTTTCCTTGGGGTACTTTTATCTTTTGGGTTCTATAGCCCACGTACGATACTTCGATTTCGGTACTTCCCGGTGGTAACAACAATTCAAACTTGCCCTGCGTATCTGAGGTAGTTCCGCCATCTAAGGTTGACTTAATGGTTGCCTCGACTAATGGATCACCTGTCTGCGCATCTGAAACAAGACCTTTTATTTGGGTTTGTGCATTGAGTGTAATACAGGACACATATGAAAAAACAAATAGGATAAATAATTTTAATTTCATGGCTTGATTAAATTAGATTGTGTTTTTTTTTGACGAGATTTGAAACTGCAATACTCCTATGACTACTAGGAAGAGGGCGGAAGTCAATATAATTGTCATTGCCGACCCAAGGCCCACATTTTGGGAAGGTTGGTAGACGAACTTTGGTAATTGAGAGTACTTTTTGGAATTAAAATCTTTGTTGTTATACAACATCGGTATAAAATGTTCGCGCCATTCTCCAGCGAAAGTCACTACTTGCCTTCGGTAATTTTCATAATTTTCCTTGGAAGTACCGGCCATGCTATTGAGTGATTCCTGAGCTAGAATTGATGGTGATAACCATTTGAACTTGCTAATCCAGTTTTGTTGGTTTTGCAACTGCTCTTCATAGGAATCGAGTATCGGAACCATTCTTTCCTGCAGTAGTTTTTGAGAAGCCATAAGAGAATGCCAGAAAGAGCGGGTTTGCGTACTGTCATTTATCGCATATTCAGGATGGTCCCGTAAAAAATTATCCAAGATTTTGTCTTGCCGTTCGGTAATTTCCGCTTTCATATTCCGCATTTCATTGATCATCAAATTGCGGGAAGGCATAGGGTATAACGAATTGCCCAATTGGTTTAAGATGGAAGGCACCAAGAGTACAAATAGCACCCACAAACCCAAAAGAGCTACAGCGTTTTTTGCAGAACTACCTACCCATAGATTGACCAAAAAGGACAAGGCAAACCAAAATAACATATATGCCAGTATTAAACCTATGAGTACAAAGAACGTAGCCGGCTCATCGAAAGGGTCTAGAGCCAATCCCCAGAAAACGACTATCAATGAAACAAGTACCAAAAGTGACAACCAAAAAAACCGAAGCGCCAATTTTTGTAAAACCCAATTCTGAAGACCTATGGGTTGCGCTGCTAATAACCGGAAAGAGCCGCTTTCCTTTTCCGCAGAAAGCACGTTATAAGAGAAGGCGACAATGAGCAAGGGTAGAAGATAGATAATCACAAAGGCCAAATCGAAACTACCGAACAATAACTGCACAGGACTGGTCATTTCAGTAAAATTCAAAGCGGCTTCATCGCCACTTGCCGTGGGTTTGACATAATGGGTAAACAAATCAGCTTGCCCAGTGGCGATAAACGCCATAGGTTGTTGTTCCATCGCAGCTACTCGAGGATAATAATTTCCCACGGCCATTGGGCCCGAGGGTATCGTCCATGATGGCACACTGACTTCCATGCCGTTTTCAACGGAATCTAAAAGTTTGAGCATCATGGCATCGCTTTCCTTTACCTCGTTAGTTGCCTTGGTGATACTGTCTTGGCGGACTTCAACTTTTTTCAAGCCGTTGTATGTTGAAAATCCGAACAGTACTAATAAGATAAGGCTCAGCAATTGAATCCAGCGGCTGCGCAACAACAGTTTTAACTCGTATTTAAAATTGTAGGATAACATAGCTAAATGGTTTTGGTGGTGAAGAATAAGAATCCGAATGAAACGAAAAGCCATAGGCCCAATACCACCATATTTGATGAATTCCGATTAAGAACGGCACTTAGTTCGGGCGGGTCGTATTCAAAAGCAGGCAACTGTTTCCAGAAGTCTGCACTTGCTTTGTAGCCCCTTTCCCCATATTTAGTATTTTGGGCCGTATTATCGTTCAAGAATTTTTGAGTGGCAACACGGTAGTTTTCCGCGGCATCGGCAAAATCCCAATGCGTATCATAGTCGGTATGGGCTATGGCCATACTTAAAAAACGTGTGGGTAAATAGGGAGAAATAGACGCTAAGCCCCTATATACATTCGATTGATTAGCGTACTGCTGTTTAAGATAATTGTAATGTTTAAAATAGACCTCTGCCTCGTGCTCTTCGCCTTTTTGTGTGCGATAGGCTGCAAAATTAAAAGGAAGCTGATTTAAGCTATCTACCCCATATTCCATTAAGACCTCTTCTTCCAATTGTTTGGCTTCCTTACTCCATGGGTTATGTCCATCTAAGCCTTGTTTTTTGTCCTTGAGTATATTGGCAGCAAATTCCTGTCGCGTAGGATACGGATGTTTGCTTTCGGCTATGTTACTGGCCGCTTTGGGAGCAGCTAAACAGGCCAGAATCCAAATACAGAGTGAGGCGACCAAAGCGATTCCAGATTTTTTAACAACAGATGAAATCAATAAGACAATATTGATAAAAACGGCATAATAGGCAATGTAAACCAAGAATAGTATTCCCAGCGAACTCCAGCTAAACACTCCGAAATCTTTAAGATTACCAAGCAAGACTCCAGCTATCATGAAAAGTACTGCGGTAATTATGAAAATAGGAAAGAAGAGGGCGCTCCATTTACCTATTAACCATTTCCAACTGGAGACCCCTTGACTTTTCAAAAGAGTCAAGGTTCCCATTTCACGCTCCTTGGTAAAACTGTTATAGCCCAAAAGGATGATAAGTAAGGGTAAAATGAACAGGAGTATGAAATCTGGTGTTAAATCTCCAAACCGAGCCAATCCAGTCTGGTCAGCAGCGGCGCTGAATTGTGCTTCGTTTCGCTTATGCGCCTCTAAAAAAATAGAAGTACCCGCATATTTATCTACTCCTTGATCCACCAATGATAAGGGGTATTTTGGTTTGAAGGCATAGGTGCCATAATGAGCAGCAGAATGCGGATTCTTTTCCCCTTGATTGTCCCAAACATCTCGTTCTGCAATTTTTGCTGCGGTATATTGCTCGTTGACGTTTTGGTATTGTCTGGCACTGATCCAAACGGCCACACCTAAAAGCAATAGCACAATAATCAATGAAATTCGAACCCTTCCTTCACGGAACAGTTCTTTCGTTTCTTTAAAAAATGTTTTTGAAATCATGTTGTAGCTTCTTTATAATCCATTGTGTTGAGGTAAGCACTTTCCAATTCGGAAAGGGAAATGTCACCGGCTACAAACTGTTGTTTCAGTTGGCCATCTTTCATAATTCCAATATGGGTGGCTACCTCTTTTGCACGGAACAAATCGTGCGTTGCCATTAAAGTGGCTACTCCTTTTGTCCTGAGTTTTTGTAATAAATGTCCAAATTCATTACTGGCTTTGGGGTCAAGTCCAGAGGTGGGTTCGTCTAACAAGAGTACTTTTGCATCCTTGGCTAGGGCTATAGCGATACCTACTTTTTGCCGCATACCCTTGGAGAAACTTTTAATACGCTTATGAAAAGCATCCGATTGGAGTCCAGCTTCCCCTAAAAAGCCCTCCAATTCTGTTTTACTGAGGTTTTTACCTCCAATACCAGAAAAATAATCCAAGTTTTCTACCGCACTCAGGCTTGGATACAACATTAAATTTTCTGGGATATAGGCCAAATATCGCTTGGTGTCTAACGAGTTTTCCTTAACGTTTAATTGGTTAATAAAGGCACTCCCAGAGGTAGGCTCGATAAAGCCTAGTAGAAGGTTGATAGTTGTCGTTTTACCCGCGCCGTTAGCGCCTAACAGGCAATATATATCACCTTCTTTAACCGATAGTTCTAGTTGGTCTAAAGCGGTAAAGTCACCATATTTTTTTGTGAGATTGTTTGTGATGATCATATTTCTTTATTTTTAGTGGTTTTGTTCTTGCATTTGTGCGATGGGCCATGCATCCGTTTTTGGCCAGCTACCCTTGTGCCAAGACCTAACTTCCTCATCGGTAAGCAGACAGCTTTCGAGCTGTTTTATAATCTCTTCTTTGTTCAGATATTGACCGATGAAGACCAGTTCGTTCTTGCGATCACCAAACGGTACAGCCCATTCAGATTCAATAAGTTTTTGGTTATTGACAAATGCTGCGTAGTTGATACGTTCCGTAAATGGCATAGAAGCCCACCATACACCAGCAGGGTCAGTTTTCAGCGAACCTCCCGCAGAGCTCCAAATCAAAGCTTGATCAGAACGAGAAGCAAGCCAGAAGAGTCCTTTACTGCGTATTACCGAAGGTGGAAAATGGACATTAACAAAAGAAAGGAAGCGCTCTGGGTGAAATGGTTTTTTATTTCGGAATACAAACGATCCAATACCGTATTCCTCGGTTTCGGGCATATGTTCGTTTTCTAACTCTTGTATCCAACCCGCTGATGCCTCTGCCTCCTCAAAATCGAATAGGCCCGTATTTAAGACTTCTCGTAATGGGATGACCGAATTCTCCGTTGGAAGTATACGTGCGTTAGGATTCAGTTTATGCAAAATATCATAAAGGTTGCGAAGTTCTCCCTCGGTGACCAAATCCACCTTGTTGAGCAGAATAACGTTAGCAAACTCTACTTGGTCCGTTAGCAGGTTCACAATGGTACGATCGTCGCCTTCTATATCGGTTAAGTTACGGGAGGTCAGGTAATCTGGACTGGAGAAATCCTTTAGAAAATTAAAGGCATCCACCACGGTAACCATCGTATCGACGTAGCTAAAACGACTCAGGTCAATAGTACCGTCCTCGCTTTCAAAACTAAAGGTCTGCGCAACGGGGATGGGTTCGGAAATGCCAGTACTCTCAATGTGCAGGTAGTCGAACTTATTTTCTTTGGCCAACTTCTCTACTTCAACCATCAAGTCTTCACGCAGTGTGCAGCAAATACAACCGTTGGACATTTCCACAAGTCTTTCCTCGGTTCGGGACAGCGTATTCTCGTTTTTTACGAGCTGGGCGTCGATGTTTACCTCACTCATATCGTTGACGATGACTGCGACTTTTAAGCCTTCTTTATTATGTAGTATGTGATTGAGTAGCGTAGTCTTGCCCGCGCCTAAAAAACCGCTCAATACGGTTACTGGTAATTTTTTCATTATTGCTAATTAAATGATGGAATAAAGGATGTTTTGGGAAAAGTAGATTTCCAATCAATAAAAGAAGGACAATGACGGAAGTAACAATTAGTATATCTCTAACAAAATTGTGTTAGGTACAAAAGATGCACTACCAATCAAATTGCTGACTGTACTTAATCTAAAATGGTATTTCTGAATGAAAAGCCGTAATTATCCCAAGAATAAGGCGGGAGGTGGCTTATTATACACTGAAGTTGGTGTAACGATTCTCGAAAGAGGACTGTTATAGAAGCTGTACGCAATATGCGTATTTGGATTGTGAATAGGTTGTTCCTCGTAATATGAGGAATTTACTTTATAAAGGTCAAATTGTTGGGAATTAGCCGTGATATCGCATAGTTCACAAGAAATGGCGTCATCGTCTGATAAATGGTCGAAAGCATGCAAATCCGCAACCCTTGGTAAAAGGAAGGCAACCAAAAACAGAAACGTAGTAAAGTATTTACTTAGTGACCTTTGCATTATTACTTACAATAAACATTCTAAAACTAATCATTTTATCTTTCATTGAAAACGTATGATATCATAATTTTTCAGAAACACAGTATTAAAAAATAATATAGGATTAAAAGCAATATGTTCTTGGCACCTGATTTTCAATGACTTTTTCTCCTAAATTTTATTCTTAAACTAGTAATGTAGCTTAGAATTAAATAACTTTGGGCATCGAAAATTCAAAATAAATCAATTATGAAATACGTACTTATTTGTGCTGTTATGTTATCGGCACTTTCCTGTAAACAAAATCCTGCAGACAGCCAAGAACACAAGGAATTGGTGGCAGCTCACGTTGTTATGGCAACGGCTCACGAAACCATGACTGCTGAGCATGATGCAATGAAAGATAATCACGAACAAATGGTAGACGTGCATGCAGCCATCGAGAATGATTCGCTGCACATTGCAACGGAAAAACAGCATAGTGCTTTACTAGCGAAGCATCAAGAGCTTATCGAAGCTCATAAGATACTTCTTGATAAACACTCAGAGTTAGAAAAAAAGCATGCTGCTGGTGAAGTTAAACTTGAAGAAATGAAGAATGAACATGAAGCTATGAAGGCCGAACATGATAATATGGGAAAAGAGCATCAAACCTTAAAATCCGAGCATGAAAGAATTGCTAAGGAAGACAAGAAGATGATGATGGAAGATGCCGAGAAAACTATGGAATAGTTCGTACCACTATTGTAAATAATTAAAAAGAGCTGATGTATGTCTGCTCTTTTTTTATATAAAATCAATAACAATCCATCATCAACTGGCCATTATGCTGAAGCTCGTCCAAGCCAATAGCTCCGTACTCACTTAGTAGTTTTTCCAGCATATCAAGAACATCGTGCTGCATTCCCAGCGAGCCACAAATCATTAGCACACCGCCTTCCTCAATTGTTTTAAGAACAACATCTTTTTCCTGTGTCACCAATTCTTGAACATACTGCTTGTTTCCTTCTCGTGAGTAGGTTTTAAGAATTTTGCTGTTTTGCCTTTGCGAAATAATCTTCTCATAAATAGTTGGAGAAGCTACCGTTCGACCACCCCAAAATAGATGGATTTCTTCATTTTCCCTTTCTAATAGCATCCCCAAAAATGGGGCGATTCCTGTTCCGTTTGCTATTAATACTGCAGAGGTTTTTTTCTTCGGAAAATGGAAGTGGGTATTAATTTCAATAGCGGCTTTTATACTTTCACCTCTATTCAAGTTATACAAATACGTAGAACCTTTCCCATATTGGTGTTTCTTTACACTCAATAGAATTTCGTTATCCATTCTGGCAATGGAATATTGACGTGGAATATCGGTTCCTTCTGGAAAAACAAATAGTAAATCACCTGATGTGAATTTTAGCTTACTTTTTGGTTTCAGTCTGATTAAGAAAGTTTCATCTACGTTTAGATTGGTTCGTTCAACTACTTCAAAGGATACCTTTTTATAATTTCGTTTCTTTATTTCTGGTTTTTCAACTGATAGAGAAATATGCAAACGTTCGCTTAATTGCTTGACCCAATTATCAAAATCTATAACATCAGCATTATTGATTTTATAAAGCGGTAACAAAGGCTGAAAGTTATTGTTTCCATCTAGGAGAGCATCCACTTCAACAGCAAACTTACAATAGTCTGGATATTCCAAAGAACCGAATCCCACAACTGAATATTGAATTTTATGTGGTTGTTGTATGGTAGGGAAAATCTCTTGAAATTTTCTGGCGTTTGTTGTTGGTTCACCGTCGCCATAAGTTGCGGTAAATATGATGATGTGTTTTGCCTTTGCGAAAGCGGTATAATTATTCAATTCTGTCAAATACACTTTCTTTCCGGTAGTACTTAAACTATTGTAAAGACGTCTCGCAAAATTAAAAGTTGTTCCCGTTTCAGAACCCACTAAAATGACAAATTCACATTCGTCTTTATCTGGCATTGAAGAAGTTACTTTTACTTTTTTTCTGCGTCTTAACGCCATTGTAAAACCTGAATACATAAAGAACAATATAGACGCACTTGATAGTAACAGGACAATAGACCACAATACATTTCCCTCCCCAGTATGCAAATTCCAGCTCAAACGTGAAGCCAATTGAACAAACGGATATTCAGCACTACTAACGATTTGTCCGGTCTGTTGATTAACCCTAATTTCTTTATCCTTTAATGCAATTTGATAGTACTCTTCTGGGTCTTCGGAAAAAGGGAATTCAACTTGTAGGACTTCCTCAAGTACAGTTTCCTTGAAAAATGGAATATCCATGATACTTTCAAAATTTTGTACCGTATTTGGAGTTTCTATTTCTTGATATGATATTGCCGTATTTGGAAGTAACTCAAACTTTTCAGCAGAAAGATAAACTCCTGTAAAAGCAAGGATAACAATAGGGATAAAAAACCATCTGCTTAAAATCACATGGTAACGCAGTTCAAAATAGTCCTTTTGAATTTTTGAGAATAAACTTTTAAAACCACCTTGCCTTTTGGCAAGTAGAAACAATCCTGTTACTGCAATTAACAAGAGTAATAGCGAAATCAGACCTACAAAAACACGTCCAACGCTTTTTAAGAATAGTGAACGATGCAAATTGGTCGAAAAACTATAGATATAAGGTCGCTCTTCTAGTTTACCTAATTGTTCTCCTGTTTTGGCGTCGATATAAATATCGAGCGTTTCCATTTCTGCCGTAAGAACCGCAGCTTTTACAAAACCAGACGACTCAACTTCCAACGAGAAAACTTCATCGTAGTTTTCATGTAGCGCATTGATTGTAGTAGCTAAGGTTACTTCATTTAAATTTTGAATGGCATAGCCTTTGGTTTGATGAGAAATAGGTTCAACCGCTAAAATCACCCCTGTTATTGATGCAATGAGCAAGAACAAAAATGATACAAGGGCAAGTACAAGATGACTATATCGCCAAATGCAAATGGTCATAAAAATATAGTTACTGTGGCAGCATCCTTACATAGCGAATAAAACCTTTTCCTTCTTTTTTGGCTTTGAGATTTTCAGAAGTAAGTTCAAACTCAATATCGGCCGCATAATAGTCTTGGTCTTCTACCGAGGTTTCAAACCGTAAACTATATCCTTTATCAATTTTAGCTGATGGAATCTGTAATACTTTAACTGTACGCTCACCACCACTTATGGTTGCACCAGAAATGGCATCAATATCCGGACGGTATTTACCATAAAATTTCCACCATTCAGGAATTTCACTATACCACTCGCTATCCTGACCTTGAACGTAAAGTGTCTCTTCGTAATTACCGTTAGGATTAAGTAAAGAAACAATCACATAGGCACCTTCGCCTGTATAATTAGTCATTTGAATAAGACATTTTACTGCCTTGGTCTCGTTAGTTGTAAATGCCGAGAGTAAAAATCCTGCTACTAAAATGACAGGAATGATTTTATATAATTTTTTCATCAAGCTTCTATTATTAATAACGATTATGGGTCTTCATTACTTTAAAAAATTCAATGTTATGTTTTGTTTTTGTAATAGTTCATTCTCGCTTGCTAAGTCATATATCGTTTCTTCAAAATCAGTTTTAATTTTGGTATTGGCACCTTTTGAAATAAGGTATTTTAAAATGGCAACGTCGTTTGCTTTCATTGCTGCGATTTGCAAAGCTGTGTAGCCGTCTGTATTTATAGAATTTATTGGAATGTCAAATTCTACAATTCTTTTGACCAACGCTAAATTGTTTTCCTTTGCAGCCAAATGTAACAAGGTATTCTTATCATGTTGTGTCGTTGTCATTAGAACGCCCGAATCTATTAATAATGATAGTTTTGCATCAAATTCAGATGGGTCTTTTTCATTCCAGTTGTTCAATAGATAATAGGCCAAGGTATTTCCTTTACTATCGGTTATCGAAGCATCTGCGCCATTTTTCAGAAGGAAATCGACAACAGCTACCTTATTTCTATTTACGGCCATAGTTAATGCAGAACGACCGTTTTCGTCTTGGGCATTTATAGTTGAAACTTTAGGGTAAAGTAGTTTTACAATTTCCAAAGAATTACTATTAGCGGCGTTCATAAATGGACTGTCACCACCCTTATCCTGCAAATTTACGTCCACTCCTTTATCCATAAAATACTTAAACAAGTCTACATTGTCACTATTATAGGCAATACGATGTAGCGGGTTACGGTTGTAATCACCCACCACATTTGGTTTAATACCTAAACTTTCAAGATATTTAAAAGTTTCCATGGTATACTCACTTCCCCTTGTACCCATCGAAGCATAGAGTATAGCATTTCCACCTTCTTTATTTACGGTTTTATAATCCACACCTTTTTCTACAAGTAATTTTAGAAAATCTATATTACCCTTTTTGGCGGCATAATTAAAAATACCGTTACCGGTATCATCCGTACTTTCAAGCTTTAATCCCTTACTAGTAAAGAAATCGAGTTCATCCTCGTTAGTTAATGCTGGAGCAACGAGAAGCAAGATGTTCGCACCATTTTCATTTTTCTCATTGGCTAGGTTTACACCATGTTTTTCAAAAGTTTCATACAAAGCTTTATCTTTTTGGCCAGCATTGGCTGCAAAGGCAAGCGGTGTATAACCATGACTATCTAATGCCGTTACCGATGAACCATTTTCTAGTAGATACTTTACCATTTCTATCTGACCTGCGTAGGCAGCCCAATGTAAGTAAATACGGCTGTCGTGGGTTTTCTTGTCAACGGAGTTTTCTTCAAAAGATAGGAGGTGTTTAACCACATCATCATCTACTTTTTCCAGTAGTGCGTAAATAACGGCATCAAAGGCATTTTCATTTAATGCCTTAGCATCATTTCCTTTTGTGATTTTTTCTTTAACGGTTTCTAGAGCTGGATTACTTTTCCAAAACTCGCGGTCATGAAATATGTTTTTTTGTTGTGCAATTGCCACCAAACTCATAAGGAGCATGGCAAACAACATGTGTGTTTTTAAAGTTCTCATTACCTTGCTTTTTTAACAAATGATTCGATTACAGGATTAATCTGCGCTTCCTCGATTATAGCATCATCGAATAAGTGCTTATATAAGGCTTTATTGTCCACTTTTGCTTCTAAAGACAGGTCTTGGTTTCTGCCGTAAACTTCATCCCATTTCGTGCGAACTGTGGCCCATTTTTCACTGTGTTCTGCCCACCAATTTGCAGCTACCGCACAACGACTATCATCTACTTTCACATAGGTGTTATATCCTTTTTCTTTCGCAATAATAACATCTTTTTTACCTTCTTCACGTATAATCTTATCGTTGTCTTGGTCGTGTACCCAGCCGTAATCTGTAATTTCTTGACGATTACCACGCATCGTTAGATTGTAATCAGCTCTGGTTGTGTACTCACGTCTTGGTAGAGGGGCTGTGGTTGTATTTTCCCAATAACTCTTTCCATCTACGTGTACCCAAGTTCCTGAACCTTCATAACGAGGGCTATCATCTACTTGATACACTTTTTGTGTCCATTGTCCTGCAACCTCTTCTTTCTTCTTTTCTTGAAAAGCCCATTTGTTATCGGCATTGTACATGTAGAAGTCCGTGTTTTCAAAAAGCCAATCTTGTCGCCAATGTTTCACGACCATGGGTTTTGAAGGATTTCCTACTTGAAGAATATGCTGTATCGACACCTTGTTATCTTCATCGGTGACTAAACCAGCCCATTCTAATCCTTTATCAACTTTCGTTTTTGAAGGTTTGTACAAAGAATCATTAGTATAGTTGAAGGTTTCTGCAAAATTGAAGGTTACCTCATAACATCCGCACATTTTCTTTATGGCTTCAGCATCTTGTTTTTGTTTGTCCTGCGCAGTAGCTGTAAATACAGCAGCAACTAGAAATACGGTGTAAAATGTCGTTTTCATCATAGAATATTTTGATTTAAAAGTATTTCACAAAAATAGTTATTTTTAATAAATCTAAATAAGAATTATGTATATATTTGCACCTTATCAAGAATGATTCTAAGTAATATGAACTTTAATAAATTGATTATGAGTGTGTTACTGATTTTATCTTTTGAACATTTATTTTCTCAAGAAATAGCCAAAGACACTATTATGATTACAGAGTTACAAGAAGTTGTACTGACAGCAACTCGAACAGCTCGACAACTTTCGTCTTTGCCCTTACCTGTAACCTTAATTTCTAAAAAGAATATCACTCAGTCTGGAACTATACGTTTGGATGAAATTTTAAATGAACAAACAGGTATTATCAGCGTGTCAGATGAGAGTGGTTTTATGGGAGTACAAATTCAAGGAATTGGATCGGATTATATTCTTATTCTCATAGATGGCGTACCTCTAGTAGGCAGAAGTGCAGGTAATTTTGACTTAAGTAGACTTACGGTCGGTAATATCAAGCAAATTGAAGTTGTAAAAGGTCCATCTAGCAGTTTGTATGGTTCTGAAGCTTTAGGCGGTGTGATTAACATTATTACTCAAAAACCTAAAAGTGAAATATTGGGAGGCAACCTTTCTTATCGTATCGGACGTTTTACACAACAAGATATCAATCTGGACATAAAGCAACGGATAAAGGAATTTAGATATGCTCTTTTTGTAAATCGATTTTCAAGTGAAGGTTATGACCTCAATCCAGATGTAGAAGGACAAACTGTAAGTCCCTTCGAAAACTATACTCTTAATGGGAGAGTATTTTACGATTTTAATGATAAGCTGTCCTTGTTTTCATCCACGCGATTTTATGACCAAACACAAGAAGCTGGATTTACCTTTGAAGACAACGTTTTTGAAGGAAATACAGAAGAACAAGAATGGAATGCACACCTTAGACTAGACCATGGATGGAATGATACATTTGATGTGGATTATGAATTGTATTATACAAATTATAAAGCTAATGAACGCTTAGCCAGCCCCATATCTGAAGAAGTGCTAAGTGATAGTGATTTTGACCAAAAATTGCTGAGACCAGAAGTTCGCGGCAATTACACATTCTCAAAAGCAGGAACAATTACAGCAGGTGTTGGGTTTCAATATGATGAATTAGACAGAACGTTCTTTGATGACAAAGTAGTCTTTAATTCACAGTATGTCTATGCGCAATATGACGTTAATCCTAGTGAAAAACTAAACGTAATTGTTGGCGGTCGTTTTGATAACCATTCCGAATACAGTAACCAATTCAGTCCTAAGCTAGCAATGCGTTATAACCTAACGGATGCTATTGCTTTAAAAGGTTCTGTTGGTTATGGTTTTAAAGCTCCAGATTTTAGGCAACTCTATTTTGATTTCACCAACTCAACGGTGGGCTACACCGTATTAGGTTATAATGTTGCCACAGATAAGTTAAATGAACTGAAAGCACAAGGTCAAATACTAGATGTGGTTGTTCCTGCAAATGAGCTAGACAATCCATTAGAAGCAGAAAGTTCTATAGGATATAACTTAGGGGTGACTTACAAAAAAGGGAAGTGGAATACAGAACTGAATCTCTTTAGAAATGATTTTAAGAACCTAATAGATACACGAATTATTGCTCGAAAAAATAATGGACAGAACGTATTTAGTTATGTCAATTTTGATGAAATATATACTACAGGTCTAGAGGTAAATACGGGCTTTAAAATCAATCAAAACCTAAATGTAAGTTTAGGATATCAATTGCTATATGCTTTTGATAAAACAAAAGAACAACTTGTTGAAAACGGTGAAGTGTTTGCTCGTGAATCGCAAACAAACCAGACCGTGGTGGTTGATAAGTCAGACTATTTTGGACTTGTCAACCGCTCACGGCACAACGGAAATTTTAAAGTGTTTTATGATATACCAAAAGCAAAGGCGAATATAAACCTTAGACTCTTGTACCGAAGTAAATACGCTCAATTTGACACTAATGGAAATGGTCTAATTGATAGTTATGATAGCAGTTTTATTGACGGTTATGTAACGACAAATATTGCAGCAAGTAAAACATTTTTTACAGACTTCAACTTACAAATAGGAGCTAATAACTTACTTGATTATACAGATGAAAATATTCCCTCATTACCAGGAATTCAAGGGTACGCGAGAATTAATTATCAATTTTAATATTTAAATACAATTATTATGAATGCAATGAATACATTTAAAACTATCCTAATAGCTGCATTATTTATAGGATTTACGTCCTGCGACAACGAGGATGATACACCACAGCCAGACCCCGTTCAATCTGAACAGGTAACAAATCTAGCGGCACCTCAAACAGGAGGACAAGGTCAACCTGTGGGTGGTGAATTTACAAAATTCGATTTTGAAACGGGAATGGGAACTACAAGTGATACGGATTGGGATATTGCCTTTCGCGGCACTACCATTGCAGTAAATGGTGGAACAGTTACCGGAACAGCAGATGAGCCAACTCGTAACGGTAATGCGGGTGCCATAATCGTTTCAGGAACATTTGCTAGTGTTGTTACAGCTGATGGGTTAACATTTACACAAGATGCTGATGCTTCTTTTGCAGTACCGACAGGAAGTGATAACGGTTGGTACAATTACAATCAACCCACCAATATAATTTCTCCAATACCTGGTAAAATTCTTGTGTTCAGAACTCGTGATGGAAACTATGCAAAAGTTGAAATTCTTAGTTATTACCTAGACCAAGATAGCTCTAATCCTGCTGGAGGAAGAAATTATACATTCAATTATGTTTATAACCCCAATGAAGGAGAAACTTCATTTGAATAAATTTTAGGTTTGAGTTAGTTTGGTTTTCAAAAGGCTCTCCTAATTTATTTAGTGAGAGTCTTTTAATTTTTTTTAAACCGTTCGCTCTGCCTTTCTTACTAAACTCAACTAAAAAATTAGTATGGCCTGTACCAGTAGTTTCAATATCATAAAAGGAATATTTAAGACGTTTCTAGAGGAAAACGGACATAGAAAAACTCCCGAACGGTATGCTATTCTAGAAGAAATATATAATACCAATGAGCACTTGAACATTGATTCTTTATACGTCCTCATGAAAAATAAAAAATATAGAGTCAGTCGCGCTACGCTATATAATACTATGGATATTTTAATAGAATCAAAGTTAGTTCGCAAGCATCAGTTTGGAGATAAAATTGCCCACTACGAAAAATCATTTTTTGATGGTAAGCACGACCATATTATTTTAACGGGCACAGGCGAGATATTGGAATTCGCTGACCCACGGATTCAAGAAATAAAGAAATCTATCGAAGAAATTTTTGATATGAAAATTGATGAACATTCTCTATATTTTTATGCCACTCGGAATAAGCCCTTATTAGAAGAAGAATAATTTACAAAGTCATAAAAATAATTTTTTATTCATTTTCTAAAAAAAAATTAGCTCCCGAACCTTCTAAAAATCATTCGAACCCTCGGAGTTGACACTTTTAAATGTTAAAGTTTGAAAAAATAAAAGTAATTTTTTGGACTCTTACGCAAGGTGAAAAATTGTAGCTCAGTTTTAAAGCAGAAATATAATTTCATTAAAATTTATAGATAAATAACTGAATTTCAGATTGTTATATATTCGGTGCGTAGTTCGGTGCGTAATTTTAATTTATTAGAATATAATGTATTGATAATCAGTACACTTAAAGATAATGGATAGTTCCTCTTTCTCCGCAACTTGAACGCTTCATCTTTGATGAAGCGTTTTTGATTTCATCTATTTGTTATTTCCGAGCGAATATTTGAGTTTGGGACTTGCGGTAGTTCACTTAATTTCTCAAGCTATTATATAGATACACCCTTGCTTTTTACCAGACTTAAAATTTGATACATCAGGCCATTCGTATCATTGAAGTTTTCTTCCGAAGAAACCATAGTCTTGGTTCTGTTTACATCCTCAATATTATGGTCTGATACAAATTTACAGCATTTTATTGGCAATGATTTCTGTTTACCAGTGAGAGCGTGGCAAAGCCTATCAAAGGGCGCCAACCTCTTTATGCCCAACCGCCCATCTTTTCAACGGAGGTTATGAGCTTCCTTTACACCTCTTTTTCCTTGATTTTTGTCTTTAGCGAACTACAAACCTTCGTGTTTGCGTGAAGTCAGAACCCATGACTTTAAGCATATAAACGCCACTTTTCAAATCGGCAACATCGAATTGTACGAAAGCTTGTGGTCTATCTAGACGTCGAGCTTGAGAACGCACCAGCCTTCCGTCCGTGGTATATATATTTATGATCAGATCTTTGACCTCATCTACACTAACTGTAATATCGGCGGTCAATATTTGAGATTTATCTACAGGGTTCGGATACACCAAAACATTAGTTCGGAATAAATCAAAATCAACCTCTACACTGTGTGAATATTCTTTTTCATTATTTTGTTTGATTGCCATAATACGATATAATGAACGCCCTACAACAGGGTTGGAATCATAAGCATCGTATTTGACCAAACCGTCTTCTTTTAGTGCGGGTTGATCTGTAATTAAGGTAAAATTATGTCCGTCGATAGATCTTTCAACGATATAGGCAGCGACTTCTTTATCATTTGAAGTCGTCCATTCGATATCGATCAAATGCGATTTGTTCAATGTGGATAAATCGTTAAAATAGAAACCTGTTCTTGATAGATCCGCTTTGACCGCAAATGTACCTTGGGACGTCTCCAGAGTTTTACCCATAACATCCCCTTGCGAATTAAAGACCATAAAATGAACCTCCTCAGTAGTATGTTTTAGTTCAGCGTCACCACATTTTTCTTCTTCGACGATTACCTGTACACTTTGGTTCGTCAAATTCCGATATCGCAATGCGTCGGCGTCACCACCGAATTCAGAACCTATTTCCCCAATGAAAACCAAACCTTGATCATATTGTTGGTTAAAACCAAGTGTTCGCCAATTGTGATTTACGCCTCTACCTGAATTGCCCGATTCGAATTTTTCAAGATCGCCGTTGCCATTGTATGCTCCTTTTTCCACAGCTATCCAGCTTACTTGCTCAGGGGCATGCCCACCTATAGCCCCATCTTGTTCTTTGAGTTTCAAGCGCATTTGAGTTCTTGATACATTTCTCTCATCAAAAGATACGCTTACTGCCTCTGGCTCGTTTTCGGTAGTGGCCTGGCCAAAGACTATGGGCTCTGAATCAAAAGGTGAATCGAATCGTTTGGTATACCATCTTTCAGTTATTCCATCGATATTACCAGCTTGCATGATCTTTCCGTTCGGCAGTTCATGAATTCCCGCTTCGACCACCATATAAGGTATCTCTTCCACAAGATGCCATTCATCTAGGCATTCCCATTCATCGATTCTGATTTGAAAACTATTTGCCGTAATGTTCTGAATCCTAACCGTTGACTGATTATTTCCCTCATAGGTCGGGGCACCAGCAACTACGACGGGGCTGTCGTACCTATTGTCTAGATCAACAGTCGTCCATTGGTGATTTGCGCGGGCTTTTCCTGTCTCGCCGATAGCCATAAAATCTGAACTGGTGACTGGGGCAGACAGTTTCCATTGTTGATTGGGAGCGTCTCCTGGTGACCAAAGAATAGTATGTCTGTTTTCATTCGTACTTCCCCCAAAAACATTAATTTCCAAACTATTATAAGCATTGATAATTCTGTAATAGCCTTCATTCGTATCCTCGAAATACCATAATTGATGTTGACCGCCATTCCATGTTTCTTGAATAACATTCACCCCACGATCGGTACGCAAATCCCTCAAGGATAGAACCATATCGGAGTGCTTTGCAATTATTCGATATTTCTTATTTCCCATAGACTCCACATTCCACTGGGCATTATCTTCAAGGTTTGAAGTTACTTGAACCACACGGGCATTGTTTGAGTTTGAAGCATTCTCTACAGCCAGGTATTTATCACTGTGTCTTGCTTGTAAGGTATATACCCCTTCTTGAATAGTTTCAGGTCCACTAACGTCAAGCCCTTCTATCCAGCCAGTTAAAACTTCCATATAATCTTCATCGACAAGGTTTCTGCCTATGGGTGGCATTCTATTGTAGGATGTGCTGCCATCCCTAACATGGAGCATAGAATTTGTGACATCTTGAGGAACCACTATTTTTGAACCAGGAACCGAGGCATTACTCACTACTTCGGTATTTATAATCGATTGGTCGTACAGCGCTTTAAGGGCTCTACCATCGAAGGCACCCTGCACCCCATTTGGTCTATGGCAAAAGGCACAATTTGCATCGATATAAGACCTAACCTTCATTTCATCACTTGTCAAGGTCGAATTAATATTAGCTGAGGCAGGTAATCTAGTTGGTGGCCCCGTCTTTTTATCGAACATATTCAAATGGTCCCAAGTCTCTAGTTGATTGCTGGTTATACCGGTAGAGGAATAGGTGTAGCTTTTGTTGAGTTGTCTTGTTTTTAGACCCAATGCATAACCGGCAACACTAGTATGACACTGTACACACTGTGACCTTGACGGAAAGTTCCACGTTTGGTTTACGACCGATCCGTTGCTCTTTTTTACTTGATAGTCTTGCGATACCTCTTCATCTATATCTATCAAAAATGCATCGGTTTGTTCATCATTCCATTTATAGGTGACTGCGTAAGCGTCATCATCTTCGGTAAACACCAGAAAACGTGTTTCTAGTTTGGTAGTCTTAGTGGAATCGTTTTCATCGGTAGGCAATTCAAAATGTTTTATTGCCACTGTACCGGCGGGAAACGACCAATTATCCTCATCCTCAAAATCAATTTGTTCCAAAGCTGTGTTATGAGTGCCATTGTTTGGCAAGGCAATCCATCTTCTCTTTAAAGCACCATCAGACCATAAGGGAGCATTAACATCATAAGGAATTACCCCATCAACTGTATTTAAGGTCTGTAAGCTCGTAAATACATTTAAATCCGATAATTTTTGTGGAGGATCAATAATAGCACCGGTACGCACTATTTTTCGAATTACACCGCCATCTTGTGCCGTACCGAATAGATCTAAAATATATACGTAATCGTCTGAATCGGTAAAAAATGAAGAAATACCGTCTTTACCACCTGCACCACTCACAGGAACATTCAACAAATAGTTTACATCTCCTGAATTTTCAGCGGTTTTGTTCAGTGTCCAAACGTTTTGAGTTTCATGATCCCCGAACAAATATTTTCCTTGTAATTCGGGATAACGTGAACCCCTATATACAAATCCACCAATAACCGCTCTTCCTGTAGTTCTTCCATATGCATGTATTGGTGGCCTATCATTGCCGATTAGCGGATCTGGTTTTGCTTTTGGTCCATTTTGATCGCCTTCACGATAAGGCCATTGCAAGTTATCTCCTTTTCTTACCAAACTGATTTCCTCTTTCGCAGCTTGACCTATATCGCCGATCCAAATATCACCAGTGGGAGGGTCAAAAGTCATTCTATGCGGACTACGGGTACCTATGGCATAAAATTCTTCCAATATGCCCCCACCTGCATCGAGCCAAGGGTTATCGTTTGGTATGAAATATCCTTGTGTGAAAGAGTCCGGCCAGCCATTCGGCGGTGTGCCGGCATTCAAAGGCTGTTTACGAATGGGGTGACTTATCACGCCGCCCCTTTGATCGACATCGATTCTCAAAACACCACCAAATAACCACTTATTGATTTGTTGAGTTACATTATAGCTATCATTTGCACCCCCTTCATCTCCGACAACCAAGTATAAAAATCCATCATTCGGGCCAAAAAACATATCACCACCATTATGCCAATCGTGCCGATCGAAAACATTGATAAGAACTTCCTCGCTCGATGGGTTAATCGCACTGGCGCCTAAGGGTAGGTCGAATCTAGATAAGCGCATGTAGGCGTTTACAGCAGAAGTAGTTCGATCGGTGCCTTGCACAGGAGTATACCGATAAAATACATAAATATATTCTGAATTTGGAGAGCCGGTTTGCCCATATTCGGGATGCAATACCATACCGAGCATACCACCATCGGCATAATTGACAACATTGTCAGAAATATCTAGAAGTTGCTGCTTTGATGATGTATTCCGGTTGTTCTCGAATTTCCAGATATGCCCTTGTAACCCCATTACCAAAAACTCATTGCCGCCCGGTAATTCAAGCATATCAACAGGATCTATGAAAGTCAGGTTAGGAAAGGCATTTTCAACATCATAACTTACATCATCTGGGACAACACCTGTGGGGGTAGAACTAGGAAAAATACCATTCAGATAAGCTCCCATTGGTTTGGCATTCTTGATTCCAGGTCCATAGAGATATGGTATAAAAGCAACACTAAATAATAGAAGAACTACTAAACCTATAAATACTAAATACCTTCGGTCTCGAATATTTTTTTTCATGATCAAATTTGGTTGGTCAAATTAAAAGTAATCTTAGGGTATAAGATGGCCTTGTATTACCTATGAAATGTCAATATGATCGATGAAGTGAACATTGGGCATATACATTTGAAGATGTATTTAGATAAAGGTTTGGCATACCCGATTCAAGTTTTAATCAAGTCTATTTTCTTCTATAGGATATTTCAAAAGACACTATTTTTCAAAAAGAATGAAACCCATTTTGCGAATCGATGCTTGTTTTGTTTTTTAAGCTAAATTTTAGTTCTTTAAGGTATTATAATTATTTGACTTAAAAATCCTTTATGAAATCAGACTATAATCTTAATTTCTTGTTTTTTTATTTTATCCTTTTCTTTTTTTTTATAGGATGTAAGTCAGATGTAAAGAACAAAGAAACCTCTTCGCAAATTGATAAAGACACCTACGTTCGTGGTGAAATGGAAGTACAGAGAGGAATGGAAATTTTCAATCGGCATTGTGCAAGTTGCCACAATTTTATGGCAACTGAAATTGGCCCAAACCTAAGTGGGGTTACCTCTGAAGTCAGCAAAGATTGGTTGACCGCTTTTATCAATGATCCGAAGACAATGATAGAAAGTGGTGATGAACGAGCAGCTAGGCTCTATGAGAAATACAAATTATACATGCCGTCGTTTCCGACTATAAAAGATGCCGATTTAGAAAACCTATTGGGCTTCATCCATAAATTTTCAGAAGCCGAAAAGAAAAGCCAAAATGCCCGTCCGGGCGGTATGTTGAACCCCATACCTGCGAAAATTCCAACTTCATACCTTACCTTGGTAATCGAGGAGTGGCTGGTCATCCCCTCTAGTTCCGATGTTACTCCGTTAGCAAGGATTAATAAAATGCAGGCCCTAAAAACCGGCACTGGAGAAAGAATGTTTATTGCCGATTTAAGAGGCAAACTCTATGAAATAGTAAACGACACCGTAGAGGTCTATTTAGATTTGAACGAAAAGGTAGAAAACTTTATGGACAATCCCGGTTGGGGAACCGGCTTGGGCAGCTTTAATTTTCATCCTGATTTTAATACGAACGGCCTTTTCTACACTACACATACTGAACCGGCAAAAACGTCCTCGGCAGATTTTCCCCTTCCAGATAGTGTCAAAGTCGGCCTTCAGTGGGTACTGACAGAATGGAAGACCAAAACTCCTGATACGAAAAAATTCTCCGGAGAGAAAAGAGAACTGCTCAGAGTCGATATGGTAACCGCAGCGCACGGATTTCAAGAGCTCACTTTCAACCCCACGGCACAAAGAGGGGAAGCAGATTTTGGGCTGCTATATCTAGGTATGGGCGATGGAGCATCGGCACTAAGAGGATATCCTGAACTCTGCGATAATCCAGGGCAACTATGGGGAAGCATTTTAAGAATTGATCCGAAAGGAAACAACAGCGAGAATGGAATGTATGGCATCCCACAGGATAATCCTTACGCTAACGATAGTATGAAACTTGGCGAAATTTGGGCTAGTGGCTTTAGAAACGCGCATCGCATTTCATGGAACATGAACAAGCCACATCAGATGTTCGTTTCAAATATTGGACAACATAGTGTAGAAGAAGTAAACCTCGTACAAAAGGGAGCGGACTACGGCTGGCCAAATCGAGAGGGAACCTTTCTTTATGACGTCGATGCTAATACAGAAGTGGTATATCCCCTACCCGATGACGATGATGGTTATTCGTATCCTCTAATACAATACGATCATGATGAAGGAAATGCCGTTTCTGGAGGCTTTGCCTATTCGGGTGAAAAAATTCCGTTGTTAAAAAACAAATATATTTTTGGGGATATTCTGAGGGCGACACTTTTCTTTTCAGACATATCTGAAATCAAAGAAAACCAACAGTTACCCATCTTCAGGATTGGTTTAGAGCTAAATGGAAAGGCTACCAATTTCGTCGAAATCACTCAAAACGAACGGGTAGAACTTCGATTTGGAATAGATTCCGCTGGGGAATTATTACTATTCACTAAAAGTGACGGAAAGGTTTATAGAGTCATTGGATGCCATAAGGTCACAGAGAAGATGAATTTGTAGATATATAATAAATTTTTTATTCAAGGAATCATCTAAAAATAATCAAGCAGGGCCACGACCCCATTATAAGAAATCACACAGGCAAACAGGAGCGCTGCTACCAAGCCAATATTTATCAAGATACCGGTCTTGTGCCCTTTCATTATTTTTTTGTTATTTATCAAGAGGAGAATACCAATGATCACAATGGGTAGAACAAAAACATTGAACACCTGAGACATAATCTGCATCTCGATAGGGTTCGCACCGAATACGGGTACAATTAACGCAAACAAACAGGCAACCCCTGTAATAATACGAAATTGCTTAGAACTGGTATCCAATTCTCCAGATTGGTAGTCGGCCAATAGTATTGGTGCAATCAACAGGCATGGAAAGATAGAGGACAGACCTGCACTCAATGTACCGAAGAAAAATAATGTCAATGCAAATTTACCCGCTACCGGTTCTAAAGTGTTTACCATATCCAGAACCTTGGTAACAGGTTGTCCTTGGTGAAAAAGGGCTCCACTGGCCACGGCCATAACAGATGCACTAATAATAAATACCAAAATTGCGGCAGTAATGGCATCCTTGGTTTGTTGGCTTCGGTTTTCAATAGTCCAGCCTTTGCCTTTTATGAACAGCGGTCGGGATAAAAATGTTGCCGCTGCCATTGTAGTACCTACAAAAGCAGCTACCATCATTTTACCTCCCTCTACTTGAGGAACAGAGGGAATCAATCCTTGGACGACTTCCATGGGTAGCGGATAAACCATAAAAAGAGATATAACAAAGGACAAGCCCATAATGGTCACGAAAATGACCAGTATCTTTTCAAAAAAAGTATACTTCCCGACCAACAACAACGCATACATAACGACAATAACCACGATGGCTACGATTAACACCGTTTCATATCTGAATCCTTCCAATTGTGGAAAATAGATAAGAAAAATTTCATAGATAATATTAGCGGAAATCCCAAGAATACCCATCAAGGAATTCCATTGTCCGAAGGAAATTCCTATGATTATAAGAATGGCAATAATCTTACCTCCCTTGATATTTTTCTTGAAGCCGTAGAGAGCCGTTTCCCCTGAAATCAAGGCATAATTACCGTAGGCGTACATCAATAAGCCTGAGAAAAGGCAGCTAATTAAAAGTACCCATAACAGTTGCATTCCATAGGTGCTACCTGCGACAATCATTGAGGTAACACTACCTGTACCAATGGTGTAGCCAATGGCAAATATACCTGGGCCAAAAGCCAATACGATTGCTAGAAGTTTTTTTAGAAACGATTTATTGGTTGTAGCTTCTTTCATCATTTTGTTCATTTTGATTAGGTAGTCGTATTACTTAAATAACAAGTTCGTTTGGCCGAGTTAGACGAAATCCAAGAATCCGTTCAGCGCAACATATAGCATATAACAATTAAAAATTAAAGTAGCGACTAAGGCCGCGTTCATTCCAATGGAAATTTTATGCTCTTTCATTAACTCCGATTTGTTCAACAGAAGCAGCAAAAAAAGCGTGATCAAGGGCATGACAAAAGGGCTTACTGCTTGAGATGCAATCAATATCCAAACTGGCTTACCTCCAAAAAAAGGAACTATCAAGGCAGATAATCCGATGAGAACCACAAGAAACTTAAATAGCGGTTTTTTCATGTTACGCTCCGTATTCGTGTAGTCCGCTAGTAGCCAAGGAAGTAATAAAAGATTCGGAAAAATTGATGACAGACCGGCGCCTATGATTCCCAAGGTGAACAAGGTCAAGGCAAAATCGCCTGCCCAGGGGCCCAACGCATTCATCATATCAGTGGCATTGTCAACCTGCACTCCTTGAAAGTAAAGTGTTCCCGTGGCGCTAATCATTATTGCCAAACTTATTAGAAAGGTCATTAGCATAGAAGACCTAGCATCCCTCTTTTCCGTCTGTAGATCTTTTAATCCCCAGCCCTGCTCTTGAACCAGAATACTTCTTGAAGCTAAACATACCCCTGCCATTGTAGTACCTACTATTCCTGCGATTACAAGGCCCGTATTATCGATTACTTCGGGGAGTTTAGGGAAAAAATCAACAATAGACATACTTGACTCCTTAATTACAATGACACTGGTTATGACAAATGCAAGTGCCATAAAACCAACCATAATGCTCATTGCTTTGATGAAATTTTTATGTTTTCCTGTCCAAAAGAGCGCTAACAATAGAAAAATGAAAACGATGGAAATAATCGGGCCATTGAGAAAGGAAATCGAAGTTTTGACATTGATCCATTCCATTGCGACCTCTGCCACCACTCCCATTACTCCTATACAAGACGATACTATTGAAACTAACAAGGCAGTTATAATAAAAATAGTCAAGGGTCGACCAAACGCTTTTTTAAAATTAAACATTAGCGTTTCCCCTGAAACGATGGTCAACTTACTGATGGCAACAAGAAGAAAGTATGTGAAAAAGCAAGAAAGTAAAAGTGCCCATGAAAGGCTCAGTCCATAATTGGCCCCCGAAACGACCATTGAAGTTACACTACCTGTACCTACAACATAGCCTATTATAAAAAAAGCCGGACCATAATTTTTAAGCCCGACTTTTATTTTTTCTATACTATTTGCAAAACCTGGTGCCATTTACGTCAATACACTATTTAATAATATCACGATTCGTTACTTAACCCTTACCAAACAAATATTTCCATTCAAATGATTCCTAAATAGGCTAGACAAAATAGTCCCCTTTTTAGAAAATTAGCTGCGTAGTTTTGATATTAGTGATAGGGTCTGCCGTACCACTTTTTCGAGTCCTTCGTAATCTTGATTAGCCAATATTTCTTTACTGATAAGTTTAGACCCCATTCCCACGCAGGTCACCCCTGCATCGAACCATCCTTTTAAATTCGATTCTTCGGTACTTACGCCACCAGTGGGCATAACACTTGTCCATGGTTGCGGACCTTTAATACCTTTTACAAAAGCCGGTCCGTAAATATTGCCGGGAAACAATTTTACGATTTCACATCCCAGCTCCTCCGCCCTATTGATTTCAGTCTGAGAACCACAACCGGGCGACCATAATACTTTTCTTCGGTTACAAGCGATGGCGATATCTTCGCGTAGGGATGGAGTCACTATAAAGTTTGCTCCCATTTGCATGAAGAGGGAGGCCGCACCCGCATCGGTAATTGAACCAACCCCCATTATCATTCCGGGGAGTTCTTTGATTGCATGCTTGTTAAGTTCTGAAAATACCTCAAATGCAAAATCGCCTCTGGCGGTAAATTCCATAAGCCGTGCCCCGCCATCGTAACAGGCTTTTAAAACTTTTTTTCCTAAATCAATATCAGGATGGTAGAATAAAGGAACCATTCCCGTTTCCTTCATTACCCCTGCAACTTCTATTCTTGAATATTGAGCCATTTTTCTGGAATATTTTATTCTTAGATTCTTGTATTATTAGAACGCTAGTCTTAACAAATCTATCTAGCCACCCTACCTGAGGCATCGCCACCCATTAACTTTTCCACCTCAGATACCGTAACTAAATTCGCATCCCCTCTTATGGTATGTTTTAGACAAGAAGCGGCTACAGCAAAATCAAGTGCATTTTGATCATCTTCGGGATACTTCAAAAGTCCATAAATCAATCCCCCCATAAAAGAGTCGCCCCCACCCACCCTATCGACGATATCGGTTATTTGATATTGCCGGGTGTCAAACATTTTGGAACCGTCCCGTAAGACACCTGCCCAAGTATTGTGCGATGCGGAAATAGAACCCCTTAATGTAGTGATAACCTTTTTGGCCTTGGGAAATTTTTTCATCATCTGCTTACATACAGATAAAAAGGCTTCCGCTTTCACGTCATGCCCATCTTTATGAACATCTAATCCTTCGGGGTGAATGCCGAAATGCTTTTCAGCATCTTCTTCGTTTCCAAGGATAATATCACAATAGGATGTTAGCTCGGTCATTATCTTTTCACGGTCGCCACCATAGTTCCACAATTTCGCTCTATAATTCAAATCCGTAGAAATAGTAATTCCTTTTTTATCGGCAGCTTTTACAGCCTCTAAACAGACATCGGCAGCACCCTGCGAAATGGCTGGCGTAATCCCCGTCCAATGAAACCATTCAACCCCATCAAAAACAACATCCCAATCAATCATTCCGGACTCAATTTCTGAAATCGCTGAATGCGCTCTGTCATAAACTACTTTAGAACCCCTAGAAACCGCACCGGTCTCTAGAAAATAGATACCAAGCCGGTCACCACCGTAAACAATCTTATCGGTACCTACGCCTCTTTTACGCATTTCCATTAACGCACAGTCACCTATATCATTTTTAGGCAAACGTGTAACAAAATCCACTGGAACCCCATAATTGGCGAGGGAGACGGCCACATTGGATTCTCCTCCTCCATAAACAACATCAAAACTATTTGCCTGTGAAAACCTTAAGTGTCCGGAAGGTGCTAAACGTAGCATGATTTCTCCGAAAGTCACTACTTTTTTCATTTAAAAACTGTATTAAATTAGAATTGTATTTCAAAAACTGCTTAGTCAGTGTTGGGGAAACCGTACCGAATTAAGCAGTTTTGAAAATGGTAAAATGTTAATGGTTATTTTACCTGAACTTTTTTTAAATTCCTAAAGCTTGACCACCACCAATTTGAATGGTTTCAGCAGTTATGAAAGAAGCGTCTTTACTTGCTAAAAAGGAAATCACACCCGCGACATCTTCGGGCTGACCTAATCTACCTAGCATAATATTATTTGCCCAAGAAGCGAAAACTTCTGGTTTAGTCGCCTTAATTTGCGCATGAAATGGCGTGTCTATGGTTCCGGGTGATACAGCATTAACTCGAATACCATATTCAGCCAAATCTTTTGCCAATGCTCTGGTTATCGCATGAACACCAGCTTTAGATGTACCATAGATTCCTGCACCCGGGCCTCCGGCCGTCCATCCAGCATTTGATGTATAGTTAATTATAGATGGATGCTCGCCTTTTTTAAGGAAGGGGATTGCGGCTCTTGAAGCGAAAAACACAGAATCCAAATTTAATGCCATCACAAACCTATAAAAATCGGTGGTCATTTCTTCAAACCGAGAGCGACCTCCCAATCCACCTGCGTTGTTGACAAGAACATCAATTCTTCCGTACTTTTCACCTATTTTTTTAATATTTGAAGTAACAGCTTCATCGCTGGTAACGTCGAAACCGCGATATTCAGCAGTTATTCCTTCAGCAGTAAGCTCCTCGACTCTTTTGGCTCCTGTCTCATCTTCAATACCATTTAAAACTACGATATATCCATCCTTGCCTAGTCTTTTGGCTACTTCAAAACCAATGCCACCTGTTGCTCCGGTTACCACTGCTACTTTTCCTGTTGTGCTCATATTATATTTAATTAGTTCTATTTTATTTCTACTTAAATTTTACTTTTTAGGGGTTCGATTTTAGGACACAATATCCAAACACTCGCCATGGTGATTATTGCTAGTGCAGCACCAATTATAAAGGCCGGTGTATAATTGCCTCCAGATGTAAGCCAAGGTACCAATGCTGTCAAGCCAAATGCACCTAATTTAGCGGCCATCCCCGCGAATCCTGAAAGTGTACCTACAGTTTTTCCGCCAAATAAATCACTTGGTAAAGTCTGGACATTTCCGATCGCTGTTTGAAAACCGAATAAAATTACCGCCATCAAAATTACAGCTGTTACAGGTCCGCCAGGATTTGCCATTGCAAGTAGCGTAGGTAACATGATCAAACATCCAAGGGTAATTACGAACTTTCGGGTTTTGTTCACCGTCCAACCCGCTTTAATACGATTTTGTGCCAATAGTCCTCCGAACCAAGCGCCTATCATCGCACCAACATAAGGTACCCATGCATAGAACCCAATTGATTTTACGTCCATTCCGTATACTTCGTTCAAGTAGATCGGTATCCAAAATATAAATAACCACCAAATCGGGTCAAGGGCAGCGGAGGCAATTATAACTCCCCAACTTTCCTTGTGTGTTAGCATTTTACCAGTCTCCGGGTTATAACCTTCGTCAAATTCTTCATCAGCATTTTCATCTTGGTTCTGCTGTCCCGTTAAAATGTACGTGCGTTCTTCATCGGTTATCCATGGGTGTTTTTTAGGTGGGGATTTCACTAGAATCCACCATGGAATTAGCCATAGTAAGCCTGTTATACCGACCAATATGAAAATCCATTGCCAGTTAAAATATACAGATAGTAATCCGATGGTGGGAAAGGCAATTATCCCTCCAATTGCCGCACCTGAATTGAAGAGGCCTTGGGCAAATGCGCGCTCTTTGGTCGGAAACCACTCTGCATTTCCTTTTGCTGCCCCTGGCCAATTACCAGCTTCCGCGATTCCCAATAAAGAACGAAAAATACTCAGGCTTACCACTCCTTTTGCAAATGCATGCAAGGCTGTTGCAATTGACCAAAAACCAATCGACAAGGTAAACCCTATCCTTGTTCCAAGTTTATCGAAAATTTTACCGAAAATGGCCTGACCAAATGCATATGAAAAAATGAATATCGTAGAGATGATAGCATAAATGCCTTTTCGTTCATCGGCCGTCTTATCCGGATATAAGTCCTCAGCAATGTCGGGCCATAGAACAGGTAACGCTTGGCGGTCAATATAATTGATGACTGTGGCTAAGGCAATTAAACCTATTACCCACCATCTTAGTCCTTTAAGTTTCATACTCCTTGCGTTTGGTTGTGCAATGCTTTTTGTTTCAATTTGAGAACAGTCCGTTAGCAAGCGATATGCCTGTTAGTATACTTATGGTTTAGCTAAAAAAATCTCTGGAAGTAATGTGACCGGATGTTCAATTACTGCGGAATTCGTATAGTTAAGTTCTAAGTACTTAGTTCCCTTCTTTTATTTATTTAATCAAGAAAGATAAAAGCGTGCAATTTCATCTTTCTTCTTACTCATTATTCAATCCTTTAAATTGTAACAGTACTTGTACAATTCTTTAAAGTGTATTTTCATTTTTGCTTTGGCCAATTGGGGGTCTCCAATTTTTATGGCATCGAAAATATCTTTATGCTCTTGAATTCCCATCATAGTCAGATTAGCGTCACAAATATGGTATTTCTCAAAGTTGTTGATAATCTCAGGCGTTATGATCAACATGAAGGTGTTCATAGTGCTATTGCCACTAGCTTTGGCTATGGCCAAATGAAATAACAAATCTTCTTGAACCGCATCTTCACCATTTATGGCTTTTTTGTTATACGCTTCCAACGCCTCTTCCATCTGGCGCAAATCTTCATTTGTTCTTCGTTGAGCCGCCAATCGAACCGTTTTTAATTCCAGCAGAATTCTTGTCTCGACCAATGATCTAAAATCGGGTTGTGTCAATCGGAGGATATCTCCCATCATTCCGTCCATCGCAACTTGGCCGATGTCAGCAATGAATGTACCGCTTTGAGGTTTTGACTTCAATATGCCATAAAATTCCAATTTCTGAATGGCTTCCCTGACATTGGTTCTACTGACCTCGAACTTATCTGATAACATTCTTTCCGAAGGCAGTTTATCTCCGGGTTCAAGGTTTTTATAGTTAATCAAATCCCTGATTTTCGAGATAATATCATTTTGAATTTTTTGATTTTCGTTTTTAGTGAGGATTTCTAATTTCATGCTTCTTCCTAATATCTGTTACCATTAATTGGTTAACCAGATTGGTTTGTTAAATTTATGAAAAATACCTTAGTTAAAAAAAGTATTTTAAACATTAAAACCTTAGCATACAAAGAGTTTTTCAAAGATTTTGACAATCTACCGACCTCTGGGAAAGGCCGGTAAATTCATCAAAAAAAACTAACTCAAAAAACTAACTCGAAAAAACCAATATTTTAGTAGCCAGGATTTTGGGTAATCACCCCACCACTCGCAAGAACTTCTGAGTTTGGAATTGGAAAAACATGGTAATCAGCACTAATTGTTTGTCCCATTTCAGCATCAACGGTACCGGTTCTAACCAAATCAAACCATCTGTGGCCCTCAAAGGCCAATTCCAATCTTCTTTCATCTTGAATTGCCTGGCTAACCAATGCTTGAGAATTTAGTACAACAGGATCTAAAGGCGCTAATCCGGCCCTGGTTCGTATAGGATCCAATAGTCCAAGAACCTGTCCAGCAGGAGAACCAGTCTCATTCAATGCCTCGGCATACAATAGAATCACATCTGAAAGCCTCAGTTCTATAAAGTCCTGCTCAAGACCTCCAGTATATTTCACACCGGCGGAGATTCCTTCATCGATAGTCAGGGCTCTTCTTATATCTACCGTATCGACTACAGCCCCAGCAACCGCATCAAAAGCAGCAGTCAAGTCTGGATCTAAAGGTGTAAGAGATTTTGTGTCGCCTCCGTTAAACCATCCCGGATACTCCGTACCCGCTGTATATACGTCAGGAACGGAAGTTGATACTTGGGTAGCAAAAACTATCTCTGAACTCTCGTCAATTACAACGTTGGCAAAGTCAGGTTCTAAACTAATACCTGCCCCTGCAGCCCCGTTTATGACAGCCGAAAGTTCTGCTGCGGCTGCGGCAAAATTACTTCTGTGCATATGTACTTTTCCAAGAAATCCCCGAGCTGCGATTTGAGTACCGCGTCCGCTTGATAATCCCGAATTGTCTAAGCCCGATATCGCAGCTTGAAAATCTGGAATTATTACGTTGTCGTAAACACTAGCTGCTGATTGTCTGGCCAGAATAGAAGAGTCTGATACATCTGGTGCGGGGGATAAATTCACTGGCACATCTCCAAAAACCATAACAAGTTTGAAGTAAGACAATCCTCTTAAAAATCTAGCTTCAGCGACCTCGGTAGCATTCGGAGAATTATCAATTACGTTATTTGCGCTTAAGATAGCCTTGTATAAATTGATATAGAACGGACGAAAAAATTGCTCGACTAAATCACCACCTGCCAAATCTGAATTGAACCTATCAAATGCTGGATACGGCTCTTCATCCATGAGCATATTATCAGCTCTAAAGTCACCCATTATCGCCAATGGCGTTGGAGTACCCGTTTGGTAGTGATACGCTGCATTCAGAACTCCGCCATAATCATCCAAAGAACTTGATTCCAATTGCTTGGGCGGCAATTGGTCCAAATCATTATCACATGCCGTTATAATCAGCAATAATCCCAATATTAAATATATATTTTTCATTTTTTTTTATTTAGAAATTAACATTTAAACCAAGCGTAAAGCTTCTTACAATTGGGCTTGCCCCTTCTTGGTAACCGTAGGTCGTAGGGCCGAGATAGCCGCCGTTGGTAGTCTCGACACCTTCTGGGTTAAAGGAGGTGTAATTATCTCCAAACAGATATAACAAATTAGTGCCCGCAGCATATACCCGAACAGAACTTAGACCTATCCTGTCGGTCACATCTGAACTAATCGTATATCCTAAGGTTAGATTTCTCAAGGCTACATATGATGCATCTTGAATACCTGAACCATGGGCGTTCCGTGTCTGCTCATAGAATTGACCGGTATCATCTCTTATACCATCACCAATAGGTTCTCCAGCGTCATTAAAAGCACCAACCGCATCAAAACTATCACGCAGTCTGCCACCAAATTGTGATTTCCAGTAAATCGGGTCGATATTGTAAACCTCTGCTCCTTGAGATCCTTGAAACTGGAGTGCTAAATCAAAATTCTTATAATTCATGTTACTCGACAATCCCCAATAAAAATCTGGAGTAGCAGAGCCTAACTTGACATAATCACCTTCTTCTGTGATTTCGCCATCTCCATTTTGATCTACCACGTACCATTCTGAACTACCGAATCCGATATTTCTTGATGGATCTGCGATATGTATGGTTTCAACCTCTCCGGTCACTGCATAGCCCCACATTTCACCTAGTTCTCCACCTACATAATTTCTAAACTCAGGTCCTCTACCACTAGGTCCACCATAAACTACACGTGGTAGTTCGTCTAAATCACCCAGACTGGTAATTTCTTGATTAACCGTAGATAAGTTGGCACCAAAACTCCAAGAAAAATCTTCCGCTTGTATGATACTTGCATTCAGTTCCAATTCCAGACCAGAGCTCGTTATATTACCACGATTAAGTACGACGGAGGGTACACCGAACACTTCTGAAACACTTTGATTGATCAACATATCTTCGATATCAGAGGTATAATAATCTATACCTATTCTTAAACGGTTACTAAAAAATCCTAAATCGGCACCGTAATTGGTTTCTGTATTCGTCTGCCAGGTCAAATCAGGGTTTGCTACATTACTAGGTATTAAAAACCCAGTTCCGATGGCGGTTGGCGCAGCAGTCAGTAAACTTAACGCGTCGTAGGCACCTAAGAAAGAGGTGGTACCCAAAGACCCTGTACTAAAGCGCAGTTTGAAACGGCTCAGACCTTCACTATCCTTTAAAAAGGATTCATTATGAATGTTCCAACCTACGGAAATTGCAGGAAAGGTCGCAAAACGATTATTGGCCCCAAAACGAGAATCACCATCCCTTCTAATCGAAGCTGTCAGCAAATACCGATCATCAAAGGCATATTGAACTCTTCCGAAAACACTCCTTCTCGAAATGGTCTCATCTATCTCGGTTGAGATTACATCTGCGGGGTCAAATAGACCATAATTCTGTGGGAGACCAATGGGCACATTGGTACCAACCGAACTAATTCCCCGACGATAGATATTTTGTAATTCAAAGCCCGCTACCGCAGCAATGTCATGCTTGCCGATTACCTTAGCATAGTTTAAGGTACTTTCACTTAACACAGAAGATGTTCTAATGTTCGAAATATCCAAATCAGATTGATTGCTACGTTCACGAGAATCTGCCAAAGTACCTTGATAATAATAGTTTTCGACATCTCTAAAATCTCCACCTAGCACGGTTTTAATATTTAGCCCATCCAAAAGTTCGTATTGCAGGTAGGAGCTTACATTGCCAAAATAGGTTGTTTGATATCTGCGCGCATTGTCAAACTTCGCTGCAGGGCCAGCATCTCCAGATCCACCAATACCATTTTGGCTTCTGCCATAATGCCATTCGTGCGCAATATCACCAGGCACTAAATCATCGATACTTGAGGTTATGTTACCTGTTCCTCTGTATCCTACATCAAAAGGGTCGGCAAATGCTCCTGGAATATTCGCTCCACCTGTCGCATCGAACAAGGCTTGCCTTTGATCATCCAATCGCCGAACGAAATCAATTGATTCTTGCGTATGATAAATAGGATGAATACTGTAGGCTCTCAAGAGATCCCTCATGTCGTGAGGCACAATATCTTGTTTACCATAGAATCCATTAAAACTTACTCCGGCAGATAATTTTTCCCCCAAATTAGCATCGACATTCAAACGTGCATTTAGTCTTTCAAAACCTTGCCCCCTCACAATACCTTCAGTGTTCAAATAACCAAGAGAACCAAAAGCTTTTAGATCTTCACTACCGCCACTAACGCTGAGATCGTGACTTTGAGTAGTTCCATTTTGGAAAAGCCAATCTTCCATACTTACGACATCTGGGGCATTTGCATAAGCATTCAGTCTATAGTTCAATAGGCCAGGGTCAACTTCAGAAAGATCATAGGCATCAGTTTGTAGCTCAGCGGCCCATTCTCCCGCCGTCTTAAGCATTTCGATATCCCTCACATATTTTTGTGAAAAGCTGGTATAACTATTATAGCTAAAGTTAGCTTTACCCGACCTACCTTTTTTGGTGGTCACTATAATAACACCGTTTGCTCCTCTAGAACCATAAATGGCTGCTGAGGCGGCATCTTTTAAAACCTCTAAACTCTGAATATCATTTGGGTTTACCGTTGCTAAACTTCCTGAAATTGGATATCCGTCCACAACGATCAGTGGATTCGAATCACCGGAAAGCGATGAAGCCGCTCTCACTTGGATCTTTGGGTCGGCACCAGGTTCTCCACTTTGATTTTGAATCAAAACCCCTGGCAATTTACCTGCCAGTGCGTCATCAACACGAGCCGCTTGAATACCTGCAACTTCGGCGCCTCCCACTTTAGCGACCGCACCGGTAACGTTTGCTCTTTTCTGTGTACCATAACCTACAACCACAACTTCTTCAAGTTGACTGGCATCTTCTGCTAAAGTAATATTTATGGCGCTTTGACCATTTACCGCAGTTTCTTGAGTGGCATAACCAATATAGCTAAATACCAAAGTAGCATCACTATCAACATTGTTTAGTGTATAATTGCCATCGAAATCGGTTTGTGTACCATTTGTGGTTCCTTTTACCACAACACTTGCTCCAGGTAAGGGGCCACTAGAATCGGTAACCGTACCTGATACTGTCTGAGCCGATACCGCTGAGAAACAAATAAATGCCCCTAACAATAACAGCCTTTTTAGTAACGTAAACTTCATAAAATTAAATTTTAGTTAAAATAGTTAGTCAATTTTGCTTTTAACATTTAGCGTATTTCATAAACGTTAAATGGAATTTGCCGAAGACCCATATTCTAAAAATTCAATTATTTGTTTTAGCTTTGAAGAACATGGTATCAATGGTATCATGCGAGTATTACTTCCCTTCAAAATGAAGTAATTTGTTTTAAAAGGATGGGCGTGCACCCGTCCTTTTTCTTTTTTTGTAGAATCTCTATTTTTTCATCTTGTAGTTATAGTTCGTTAGTAGTTAAGCTTTTGAGTAATGTTAAATTGGTTTTCCATACTGGTTAACCAATTTGGTTGACCAAATATATGTTATTAGAATGTTAAATAAAAATTAATTTCAAATTTTATGATTTACATTTTTTTGGAATCCATAATTATCGGTTCTTCAACTTACCAAACTGGCAAAATTATGTGAATGTTGTTTTAAGAAAAGACCAGTCCTCCATTGATATCAACATTTGCCCCTGTCATGAAAGAGGTTTCGGATGAAGCCAAGCAGGCCACTGTGTTTGCGATTTCTTCTGCAGAGCCTTGTCTACGAAGTGGTGTCATGCCTTCCACTTTTTTGCGAATCTCATCTTTGGTAAAATCATCATGGAATTTGGTTGCAATCATTCCTGGGCATAAAGAATTTACCCTAATGTTGCGCGGACCAACCTCTTTTGCCAATCCTCTGGTAAAGGTAATAACAGCTCCTTTAGAAGTTGCATAAGCCAACGAACCGCCACCTCCACCATCTCTACCTGCTTGAGATGCGATATTTACTATAGAACCACCAGACCCCATGTGTGGCAAAGCTGCTTTTGAAACTAAAAATGTAGAGTTAAGATTTAAAAACATTACTTTATTGAAAAAGGCTTCATCCATTTCGTCAATAGTTTTTCTTGCCACCAATCCTCCCGCATTATTCACTACGATATCTATGCTGTTCCCAAAAGCCGTTGTAGTTTCTTTTACTAGGTTTTCAACATCACCAACCTTGGTTACATCTGCCTTAACAGTAATAGCAGTTCCTCCCGCCGCTTCAATCTCTTTGAGGGTTGCTTTGGCATTTTCTTCATTATTGAAGTAGTTGGCAACCACTTTTACGCCTTCCTTTGCCAATCGTACACTTATTGCTCTTCCGATATCTCTTGTTCCACCAGTTACGATGGCTACTTTTCCTTTTAAATCCATATATAATTTTTTTTATGTGATGAAGTCCTCTTGAATAGGACAAGTAGTTTTTTTATTACTCTTTATCTCCAAAATAAGATACCCCATCACCGCTTAAAAAATCTTCTCGTACAGGACTAAAGGTGTCAATTAGTATCCCTTCTTCCAAACAAACTGCACTATGCAATAAATTAGGTTCAATATAAACGCCGTCTCCTCCTTCTACGATGGATTTGACTCCGTCGATTTCAAACTCAAATTTACCCGAAACAACATAGGTAGCCTGCGTATGAAAATGTTGGTGTGGAGACCCCAATGCGCCTTTTTCAAATTTCACTTGTACCATCATGATTTGGTTATCATAACCTAAAAATTTTCTTGAAACGCCTCCCCCAAGCGCTTCCCATTCCATGTCTTTTGCAATGACATACTTTTCACTAAATCGCTTCATAATTCTAATTTATTTTTATTTGAAATAATAAGGACCTGACCATTGATAATCTTGTCCGTTTATTTTTAATTTATGTGTACTTGTTTTATTTGCATCTTTATTTGCTAGAAGAAACAATTGCTCATTTCCATTCACATCTAAAATATGAACCGCAGTATAGTTCTCATCATCATGAACCAATTTCAGACTTGAGATACTAGAATTGGAATTCACAGCGGATTCTGTAACCGGACTGTAATTTCCATGTGACTCTATGATAGATACAAAGGTGGTATTCTTTGTGTTTTTTCTTCGAATCATAAAACCTGCATCCCTTCTCAGATTAAACTCTGGGTCATTGGCACCCAGGCGCGTAAAAAGCAATTCATCAGCGGTATCGGTTGCTGTCGTCAACGTATAAAAGTTGTTATTGCTGAGCCATGATACGACTGTACTTTCAGAGGAAGGCCTCCCTTGTCCTTCTATATATAAATGCTGATACCCATTCTTTTCCCCAAGAATACGCATAGCAGGAGATTCATATTCAAAGTTGACCTTCATAACATGTCCCATAAAATAAAATGGAAAATCGTATTGATTTTCTGAATCGGAAGTCACTTTCATGATATCCAATAGGAAAGGTTTCTCAAACTTCCCGTTCTTTATGATTGCCATCGTACGATGCATTTCCGTTCCGGGATAGGCATTGGCTTCTTTTGCGCTGGCAACTTGAACGGCGCCATCTGCTGCATCAAAAAAATGCAACTCAGAATGATGCTTACTACCTATTTCATACTTACCCTGAAAATGGGAAGTCTCATTTTGAATAAGTGTGTTGTGAGCTATTGATTGTTTGGCCCAAGTTTTATTTTCTTTCAAATAATTACCCCCACCTTTTTGCTCAATATTTACAAAACGAGCTAATCCATAATCTTGTAAAATCTCATTTCCATTTTCATGCAGTGAATAAGATAGCTTGTCATAATGACCGTGACTTGAACCCTGTGAGGCATACTTAAAAATAAGTTCGACACCTTGCTTTCTTAAAATGGCAAGGCCCCCTTGTTTTCCATCTGGTCCGTCGGTTAGGTTGATCGACTTTTTATCGAATGGTTTCACTTTTCCATTTTTAATTGCAAGTGCTACCGCCAAGCCTGAATCGTCTAATAGAACCGTGTTCTGCTTTTCCGCAATACTCAAAAGACCGGGGTCTTGACCTCCATAATGATACGATATATCTACGGCAGACACCAAAGCGCTGTTGTAATACGACATTCCTTTTTGCCCGTCGTTCAGTGGAAAAAAATCACCATCTGCATCCGATAAATTCAAAAGCGCATTAATAGACTTCAAAAGCACACCATCTTTATACTCGAATATTCTTAAATCTGGTCTTACATTCTGCAAACCTTCCGCAAAAATCAAAAACGGATACATGGCGTAGCGTTGATAATAAGGACCTTCATTATAATATCCATCGGGTGAAAAAGGCTCTTCTATATTCGCTAAAAAACCTGCCTTGCCATCTTTGTTCAGAAATCCACCGTCATCATCCTTTGCAGTTTTATCCAAATTCACATCTTTAATACCATACAAAGCACGATCAATTAGTTCTTGGTCGTTCATTACCAAACCTATCATACCCACCGCCGCATTACCCCAAGTACTATGATTATGTACTCTTTGGTAAAATTGTGGGCTATCTACTGAAATGTGATCAGCGAACGGTTTAAATAAATTTTTCTCCAGTTTTTCGCGTTCTTTTTTTGTCAAAAAATCATAAATACAATCATAAGCTTGACTCACATAGACCAACCAATTGGAATCGTTTAAACATTGCCAAAACAACTTACCCCTAGCATATGATCTTGTTTTAGGATGCAACGGTAATGTTTTATATAGTTCCTCGTACTGCATCAACATATCACGAACAAAAATCGCATACTTCTCGTCTTGAAGTATTTGATATAGCACACCTGCTTTTTGAAGTACAAACCAATTTTGCTTATGTCTGGCATGAGTGTATCCCCCTGAATAATCTTTTGGAATCGGTGTCTCAATTCCTAAGGCAATCTCTGCATCGACCTCTTCCTTCAACGCTGCTAATGAAGTATCGAACAAAGGAACGTTACCTAGTTCAGCACGTATTTTTTCAACCCCAGCTTTCGTCAAAATCAAATTTGGATGTTCTTGTGCCGTAACAAAATTTGGAAGAAATAGTATCCCAAATACAAGTAGCAATACTACGTGGATTATATTTTTTTCACCCTTTGCCATTTTTATTTATTTCTAAGGCTACATGTTGTAGACACCCCCATTAATATCCAACGTAGCACCGGTAATAAAACCGTCATATTCAGATGCCAGATATAAAACTGCTCTTGCGACATCTGCTGCATTACCTGCTCGTTGAATAGGAATGCCAGCTGTTGTTTTAGCCGCAGATTCTTTTGTGGTATGTGTGTCATGAAATGAAGTCCCAAGTATGAGTCCGGGAGCAACGGCGTTAACTCGAATTCCTTGTGGGCCTAATTCTGCGGAGAGCGCTCGTGTAAATGTAAGTATAGCCCCTTTACTAGTTGAATAAGCTAGTGATCCAGGATGGCCGCCTTTACGTCCGGCGAGAGATGCCAAATTAATGATACTGCTGTTGTCATTTTTTGCCAAATACGGAGCCGCAGCTCTCGTAACAAATAGCATCGAGGTAAGGTTGATGTCCATTACCTTGTGCCAAAATTCGGCCTCCATTTCATTCAGCAATCTGCGTGCAACAAGTGAACCAGCGTTGTTGATCAATATATCTAAACCACCTAAAGCTTCTATTGTTTTTTCGACCATTGCAGTTGCATCGGCCTCTTTCGTCAAGTCACCACCTATAGCCTCGGCTTTTTGCCCTTTACCTATAGCGTATGTTACTAGTTCATTTGCAGTATCGGCACTGGAAAAATAGTGAATGGCAACATTGGCACCACTATCTATGAAGTGTCTGGTTATTGATTCTCCAATTCCCTGGGCACCGGCTGTTATTAGAATATTTTTACCACTTAATTTAGTGTTGCTGTTCATGTTGTTTTCAAATTATTGGATTTAATCGTTTTTAGTGAAATAGCCTTCATTTGACACAGCGGCCTCACTAACGGATATACTTCCGGTTTTAAACCATACCTCGGCATAGTTTCCGTCTGCATATTGTTTTTGAATATCACCACCATGAGTTTCGGCACCAGAACACCAATTTTTATTTACTTCAGGCGATTTTCCATTCGTTTGATTGTAACAACCTAGCTTAAAAAAACAGCCTTCACCGGAATACGCACTTTCCCGCTCTACACCATCTTGACCAATGGGAACAAAAAGTTTTTGGGTTTGTTCGGGAATATCTGCTTTGGTTGTGTATTCTGATTTGATTAAGTTTTTAGTAAACGTTTTGGTCTCATGACCTTCACTTGTGAATTTAAGTGACATAATTCCATCCGTAACTAGTATTTCATAACTAAATTCCTCTCCTAATTCTATTCCTTCGGAAGGTTCGGCAGGATAGGTGTTTTCGTCAGTTCCTACTACCGAGAAATCATGTCCCCAAACCGCTGTTGAATAATCCCATCTTTTTGAATTGTCATCTCCTGCGGTATTAATTTCGTAATGCCAGAACACAGAACCTTTAGTATGCCCAGGAAACTTTTTGTAAAATATTTTTAGAGGCTCGTTCTCAAATGCGTCTGCACTGTGTATTTGACCTACCACTACAGAATGTGTTGAGGCAACACGAGCATCTCCAGTAGCTGATACGTTCATAACCTTAAGTGTAGCAGATAATTTATCATCTGCAGTTTTTGGATACCATTTTTTAATTTGAGCCAATTCAGTTCTAGTATTATTTGAGGTTCCGTGGGTATCGCCACCATTTGGTGATTTAAACACAACCCATTCAGTTTTGCCATCATTGGTGGTGTAAAAGAAATCTTTATTTTCAAAATCAGTAGCAATTCCTGCATTTGAGCCATCACCTAAAATTAATTTCCAATGATCAAAAAATGGAATAACATCACTAGCATAGACGGTGCTTTGAAGTTCTTTTGTCTCTACGCTGGGCTCTGTCGAAGTATCAGATTTTTTAGGAGAATCGAAACAACTATTTAGCATTAAGAGAAAACCTGCGAAAAAAAAATAAGAGTATTTCATTTGGAGCGATTGATTAATTGGTTTACCAGTTTGGTTTACCAAAAATACAGTTATTAATAAGACTCACAAATTTTTAACATAAAATCAATCAGTTCAGTCCCACTGGTTATGCGCTTATCTCAATGTATTTACATAAAAATTATATCTTACACTACGAAATTTAGAAGAATCTAATCTCCGAAGCCAGATCAAAATATGGATACCAACGCCGATTTCGACCACCTCAAAAACTTAGACGAGGAATATTTACCCGTAGCCAAACACAAATTACACGACTGGACGCATTTTGCGGGACTCTACGCTGCAGAGCATGTTGCCGCGACGGAGTTTGTCATCGGAGCGACCTTTGTTGCATTGGGTGCCAAGACGATGGATATCATCCTCGGCCTTTTAATCGGTAACATTCTAGCAGTGCTGAGCTGGCGCTTCATCACCTCCCCTATTGCCGTTGATACGCGTTTGAGCCTCTATACCTATCTGAACAAGATTGCGGGAGACTCCATGACCAAGTTGTACAACTGGGCCAATGTCATCATCTTTTCGGTGATTTCGGCGGCGATGATAACGGTCTCTGCTTCGGCGGTGCGTTTTGCCTTTGATATTCCTGCACAACTCAATTGGTACCCTACCAATGCTTGGTTTATATTAATCGTTTTGGCAGTGGGTATTGTTGTGGTTTCCATCGCGCTCTATGGATTTAATGCCGTCTCAGAATTTTCAGGTATCTGTGCGCCTTGGCTTTTTGTAATGTTTACGAGTGGCGCTATGGTGCTCCTCCCCGCTTTGTCGTTGGATGTTCTCGATAAAACCTTACCGGCTGGATGGACTGATTTTATAACTCTCGGTGACCAAAGTATCTGGACAGGCATCAACAGCGACGGTGAATCGGGCATCGGCTTGCTCGAAGTCATTGGCTTCGGTTGGGCCGCTAATAGCATCACCCATTTTGGCTTGATCGATATGGCCCTTTTGCGTTTTGCCAAAAAGAAGGATTACGCGTACGCCTCTAGTACCGGTATGATGTTCGGGCATTACGTGGCATGGATCGCTGCCGGAATCATGGGTGCCGGTGCCGCAGTCATTTTAGGAAAATCCATCGTAGAATTGGATCCGGGAGATGTCGCCTATTATGCACTCGGTTGGTCGGGATTTGTGATTGTAATTGTCGCAGGTTGGACGACCGCGATTACCAATCTCTATAGAGCAGGTTTGGCCGCTCAGGCCATTTTCTTCAACCATTCCCGAAAGAAAACAACGATTGTCGTCGGTGTGATTACCGTGGCTATCGCCTGTTTCCCCTTTGTGTTTTCACAGATGTTACCGCTACTCACCTACGCAGGGCTGTTGGTGGTTCCTGTGGGCGCGATCGTGTTTGCCGAACATCAGCTATTCCCTAGAATTGGCTTTACACGCTACTGGTCTTCATACCGCCAGCTGACCTTTAGCATGCCCGCTGTTGCAGCTTGGGGCCTGGGCTTGGCCTTCGGTTTCGGACTGCAAGCTTTAGATGTGATTTCTTTCTATTACCTGTTCATCCCTACATGGTTCTTTACCATCGCGGTGTATACGTTGCTTGCGTCAAAGTATGGGGCGAAAGAAAAGTATGTGGAGGAAGCAAAAGAGGAAGACGTTCGTCAAGAAACTATTGAACGCTTTCAAGAAGAGCAAGCAAAGAATGAACCTGTGCATGTCAAAGATGATTCCATCTTCTCTAAGGGATTGTACTTCATTGCTATTTCAGCTTTGGTAGCCACTTTGGCTTTGGCCTGCAACGTGCTATTCGGAAGTGCTACGGAGGTAGATTACATCGCAAACAGAGAACTCTTTTACACCTACGGATTCGTTTGTACGATTATCTATTTCGTACTCGCCTATTGGGCATTGAAACGAGGGAAAATAAAAAATTCTTGAAAATCACCCGATCCGAGACAAGCCTTTCTAGTTCTATACCGGTTTCATTCTGTCTTTGGGGCCAGACCAGAATTTTATATTTTGCCCCACCCAGAATTGTGAAAAAGCAATTCCAACCTCCCCGGAGGAGGGTAAAACTAGGAAACTGGAGAAAAGCTAGGAATTATTTAGATTAAAAAACTTAGGATTAACATGAAAACCCCGATACAACTCAATCAAGCGAATTTACCCGAAATCGGAAGCCGTATACCTGTGCCCAACTATAGTCGTTCTACAGAGAACATCGAAATTGTTCATATCGGCGTCGGAGGATTTCATAGAGCCCACTTAGCCTATTACTTACACCAACTTAAAAAAGGCGGCGAGGCCTCCTCGCTCTGTGGGATTGGGTTACGTGAGGGCGACCAAAATCTCCATGATATTTTCAAAAAACAAGATCACCTGTATACCCTGATGGTCAAACACCCCGACGGAAAAATCGAACCTGAAGTCATCGGATCCATCGTCGATTTTAAAATGGGCACGACGGACCCCGAACCCGTCATCGCTCAAATGGCAGCTGCCGATACCAAAATCGTTTCGTTAACGATTACCGAGGGAGGTTATAATTTTAACCCCACAACGGGAGAATTCAATTTTGACAACCCGGACATTCAACACGAACTCCGCCACCAACACGATCCCATCACCGTATATGGATTTTTAACTGCAGCCTTAAAAAGACGTCGCGATGCAAAGCTCCCTGCTTTTACCATTTTAGTTTGCGATAATATCGAACACAATGGCGATATGATGCGCAAAATGCTCGGCACCTTTGCCGAAACTCAAGACCCGGACTTGGCCCAATGGATCGCACAAGAAGTCAGCTTCCCCAATAGTATGGTCGACCGTATTACGCCGGTAACCACCCCAGCGGATATCGAAACCCTAGAACATAACTATAGTGTACAAGATGCATGGCCCGTTACCTGCGAACCCTTTATACAATGGGTAGTAGAAGATAAATTCTCCAACGGAAGACCCGCCTTTGAAAAAGTAGGTGTACAATTCGTACCCGATGTAGGGCCGTATGAAAAAATGAAACTGCGATTGCTCAATGCGGGGCATTCGGTATTGGGACTTTTAGGGGCACTTCACGGCCACCCTACTATCAATGCCTGTGTAGAAGACGAACTCTTCGCAAGGTACCTTCGTACCTTGCTTGATGAAGAAGCAACTCCCATCTTAGGCGACATCAAAGGCATTGATTTAACAGACTACAAAGACAGTCTGCTAGAACGTTTTGCCAACCCGAATATCAAAGATAGCGTCAGCCGTATTTGTGCAGAAAGCTCGGCCAAACTGCCCAAATTTTTGATGCCTACGATCCATGAGAATTTAGCCACCGGCGGAAGCATCAAATTCGCCACTTTGGTCATTGCGGCTTGGTGTTACTACAGCGATAAGCAAGTCGACCAAAACGGAAAGCCTTTAGAAATTAATGATGCCATACATGGCGAACTGCATAATGCCGCTAAAGAAACTGCGAAAGATCCGTTGGCTTTTATCAAGCAAGAAAGCCTGTTTGGAGCGCTTGCAGAAAATGAGCGTTTTGTGGAGAGTTATACTTCGCTTGTGGAAGAGTTGTATCAGGGGGCGGACATTAAGACTTTGATGCAAAAAAGGATTTAAGGTAGATGAATGCCTCTTTTGTTACGCCAAATTAATACTTAATTAAAAAAATGTTTTAGAACACCTTAAGATTAACACTTGAAAAAAGTTACCCTATTTAAAGGGTATAATTCGTTTGTATGATGCAATAAATCTAAATTAAATATTCAAACGTCTACCCCATCATACTTTAATACCTGTTTTGCTTGATACCCTTCAGAATTTCTGCTAGGGGCAATTTCAGTAGTTAGAGGTTTACCTTCTTCAATTAGTCTCCTTAGTTCTTCTGGGAAAATTGATACATGAAAAAATGCAGTTCTACCACTATTATTTACCTTAATAAATCCATAGCCACGTTCAGGAAATAGTCTAATTATTTTACACTCAACAATTTCAGTACCAAAGGATTCAGTTTGAACATCGCACAGCTTATTTACAGCAAAGCCTTTCGTATTTCTTTCGATGTCACAAATTATTGCATCGCCATCTTTGAGAACATCAATACCATAGTCAATTAATTTATCTGCATGTATATAAACTTTTGAATCCATGCCTTCAACTTCTGCAAATCCAAAACCTTTTTCCTTATCGTAAAAGTCAACATTTGCGGTTACAGCCTTTTTCACTACACCTTCTAAATATTCATTACCTAGAGTAGCGACTAATTCATCAATCGCCAGATGAGATTTTTTTGCAAATTTATTAATATCTCTGACAAGCTCCCTTTGACCGTCATATTGTTTCAGTTCAGAATTAATTTCAATAAATTCTCCGTCTTCCTCCAAAATAAAATTGACGAATTCATTCTTAATTGATGATAATTTTTCACTAAATGCACTACTTCCCTTATAAAGCGTTCTAATCCTAAGCGCAATCTCCTTATTTGTAATCGCTGTTGTTAGCGCCATTTGAAAAAAGAAAACGTTATTATTTAAAGCTAATCGTAAATGCGCCATTCCTCTGTAAGATATCGAGAGTTTTTGATCGGAAGTCAAATCACGATTCGAAATATCAAAAGGTTCTATCAAACCAGATTCCAACAAAGAAAGTAAAGCGGAATCCAGCGATGCCTCTCTACATCCTAGCGCCCCAAAATATTCCCCAATTGAAATAAGGTCTAAGTGTTTTTCTTCAATAGACTTGCTTCCCCTCCTTTGAGAGTTTAGTAGAACAAGAATTCTTAATTTTAACAACGGGGATTGCCTAATACGATTATCCACCTGAAAAACAGGGTGTATCTCAGGGTTATCTTCAGGTTTGTATATCTCATAGCTACCCTTCATCAAACTATCCATAAATTTGGTAAAGTTCGTCGTAATTGCCTCGCCTCCTAGATAAGATTTTATCAAATCATCTATTTTGATTACTGATGAAGTAATAACCCGTTGCGACAAAGCCAAAGTTCTGCGGATATTATAGTTTGTGAGTTCGCCAATAGTTTTGGAAGTATAATCTTGATCTACAAAAATGTTCTCTAAAACTTCAGCAAATCCTGCTAAATCCTCTATTGAAATTTTAATGCCTCTTTCTGAAAAATATTTTCCCTTTTGTAATTTTCCTTCTCCTTCCTCTGATAATTTCATTTTCAAAAAGTCTATTCTTTTTTTGAAGACCTCTTTAGGCGAAGGTGTTGGAAGAAAAAATGATCTTGATTTATATATCCCATAGATATCAGTTTTAGAGAATGACCAAGCTGATTTATCCGTAACTGGGAAAATCACTAAACAATGTTTCGCATGTCTTTTTAGCGATTGAATAAATTGAAAAAGCTTTTCTTTATATTGGTTGGAAAATTCATCAATGTTGTCTATCAAAAATATGGGTAACATTTTTCGATTCTGAACTACGTCCAATAATAATCTCTTCAAATATCCTTCTCTATCAGTTTCAACCTGCTTATCAAGGTATACACCAAATTTCTCTTTAAATTTTTTCTTATCATTTTTGTATAGTTGGGCGTCAACACCTTTGATTCGTCTCTTATAAGCACCTATATATAAACCTAGCAATTCATCCCATGTAGGAGAGCCTTCCGAATATATTTGTTTTTCTACCTGTTTTATAATTACTTCTGTCATCCATTTTAGAGCAGTTTCTTCTCTCCCAGTTGCATCCAAACAGTTGACTTTTAATAAAGCACATTTTCTACGTAAAGGACGAGGAAGTGTTTTTGTGAAAAATCTATCTAAAAAAGTTGTTTTACCTGCTCCTGTAGGTCCCACGATGAAAATTGTTTGTCCTGAATCAGATGCTATAACATCAATTTCGACATTAGATCTAATCAGGCTTGCAAGTTCGACGTCAACATTTTTGCCTTGTGGTAGAATATTACCTAGTACATTGGTTGTAATCTTCTCTAGAGAGAAATCGGCAATTCTACTTTCTCTTGTTTCAACAAAACACTCAATTAACAAATCCTTTTCGCTATTTCCAGCTAGTCTTGAGAAAAAATTAGAAAACACTTTTTCTAAATCGAAGGCTAAATCTGATTTAGGCAAAAGTTTAATGTCATTACCTGAAAAGGGAGACACCAAATCTTGATTTAACAATAATCTATTGTTATGAATTTCATCGAAAAGAGAATTATACAGACGCTTACTAAACCCGTCACGTGATAGGAGCTCATAAAAAATAGAAAAATTATTAACTACTGCCTCAAAACTGGGAAACACAAACGCTTCTTTCGACTTGAAGTTAACACCTGGAATAAAAGTTTTAAAAATAATCCAAGTCAACCCATCAGTCAATACTGCAATTGGCAAGCCATTTGGACTAGCGTAACCAACCGCCTAATCAATACCATCCATAGCAGTCTTTAAACTTGAACCCGAAATTTTTAAGTGCCTTATTTTGTTTTTGATTGCGGTACTAACGGAAATTATTCCGGTTCGTTTTGCTTCAATCAGCAATACAGGGCTATCTCCTAAGGTCAGTATGTAATCGGAAAAACCATTTTCATGTTTGTTTTCTGCCAAAAAGTCAGGATAAGGCCAATCTAAAACTTCATTAAAAACTCTATTTATAATCTGAATTTTAGAATCTTCTTCACTTTTGATTTTATCGAGATTTCCCAATATATCATTATGAATTTCTTTTAATTTGGCTTCTGCCTGATTTACATTAATCATATTTTCTAATTTTCAATTTGTAACCAGACTCCTTGCTCCTTCAGGAGCTCGTCTATGAAGAGTGACTTGCAATATAAAGTATACTCACAAAATCAAAAAGAAACTACACAGGTTAATTTTAACAGGTAAATATTTAAAAGACACTGTTTATAATACAATTTAAAAAAAGGGGAGTCAATTATTCAATGTTTCCCCCGCTGGCGCGAGCATCTTGCTCGTGCCGTCAACAGTAAGTCAACAGGTTTAATTAAAGAAATATAGTAACTTGTTACCACAAGCTATTGTTAGGCTGTATTGCAACGAAACATTTGCGATACGTATTGGTCAAAAATTAGGAAGATGAAAATAAAGACAATCCTTTTATGGAGTTTTGTGGTGCTTTTAAAAGTATACCATGTGTCAAGTCAGGAAGGAAAACATCTATTTATCCTCTCGGGGCAATCTAATATGGTGGGGTTAGTACCATCGGCATCTTTTACTCCTGCAGTTGAAAAGAAATTTGGAGCAGAAAAAGTGATTGTGGTAAAAGATGCATCAGGGGGTCAACCCATAAGACGTTGGTATCGCGATTGGAAACCAATGGTAGGAGATGAACCTAAGGCACAACCAGATTTGTATGATTCCCTAATGACCAAAGTAAATACAGCCATTGAAAATGAAAAAATCGCAACCGCAACCTTTATTTGGATGCAAGGTGAACGTGATGCAAGAGAAAAACTAGGCGAAGTTTACGAAGAGAGTTTAGCAGGCCTTTATAGACAGCTTAGCAATGACCTGAAACGGAAAGACCTCAACTTTATAATTGGCAGATTAAGTGATTTTGATATGCAAAATGAGAAATACCCCCATTGGACCATGATTCGAGATATTCAGGTAAAAATAACGGATACTAATCCTCGCTTTGATTGGATCAATACTGATGACCTAAACGATGGAATAAATAGGAGCGGAAAAGAAATAGAAAATGATTTACATATGTCGACTGAGGGGTATGTTATTATTGGTAAGCGCTTTGCTGACAAAGCAATACAATTAATTGAGAATACGCAGTGACCCCCACAACCACGCTACAAAAACATAAATAATGCAAAACTATTCGAAGACCTTCCTCCTAGCCTTTTTTGTCGGAATTTGTTTCCTCTCAGGACAAGTTACCATAACCTCCGAAAAATCCAGTGGTATCTATGAAGTGGGGGAAACCGCTTTGTGGACCATTCATTTTGATGTCGAAAAACCAATGGATTCCGTTCATTACACCTTGAAAAAAGGAGGTCTTACCGTTTCGAAAAAAGGTGTGCTATATGCTGAAGGGCAATCCATTTCCATTAGCTATCTGTTTCATGAACCTGGTGCTGTTCTGCTGGATGTTCGATGGCGAAATGACAAATCTGAAGAACAGAAAGTGGTGGGAGGCGCCATCGCATCGCCAGAAAAAATACAACTATCTTCTGATAGTCCCTCAGACTTTGATGCCTTTTGGGAAGGGCAAATAGCCGCACTTCAGTCCATACCAAAAAACACAAAAATAAAGCGAGAAAAGAGCGGCGCAAAAGATGTGAAGTACTATAAAACCCAGATGAACAACATAAATGGCTCAAAAATACGGGGACAATTAGCACGACCTTCCAAAGGTAAAAAGCTACCTGCCTTATTGATCGTTCAATGGGCGGGTGTGTATCCCTTACAAAAAGAATGGGTCATTGATAAAGCTAAAAAGGGATGGTTGGTTTTAAACATCAATGCACATGATCTTCCAATAGACAACGACAGACCGTATTACGAAGAACAGGCAAACGGGCCCTTAAAAAATTATCCCGCCATAGGCAACGAAGATAAGAACACGAGTTATTTTTTACGTATGTATTTGTCTTGCTATCGAGCGGCCCAATACTTAACGGAGCGACCCGACTGGGATGGTGAAACCTTAGTGGTGATGGGCGCTAGTCAAGGCGGCTTGCAGTCATTGATGACAGCCGGGCTGCATCCGAAAATTACCGCTGCCTTGGCTTTGGTGCCTGCAGGTTTTGATATGTTCGGTCCAAAAGTGGGTCGTGAACCGGGTTGGCCAAAATGGTATCGTGCCGTAGAAAATAAAGATGCGGAAAAGGTTCGCGAGGCTAGTAGGTATTTCGATGTGGCCAATTTTATTCCGCGAATTACCTGTCCCGTTTTGGTCGGTATCGGACTTTTAGATGAAGTGTGTCCCCCTGAGGGAATATATGCGGGCATGAATCAGTTGATAACGAAGAAAGAATTACTGCTACTTCCAAAATCGGAACATCAAGAAAAAGATGAATCGCAGCAGGCCTACTTCAAAAGAGCCGAAGAAGATTGGCTGCCCATGTTATTAAAAGGAAAATTGCCTTACCGATAGCGATATTCAGAAATAAGTCAATAGCCCCCGCTAGCGCGGGCATCGTGCCCGTGCCGTCAAGAGTAGACAGCCTCGAATTAAATACAAGCCAATGTTAACACAAAGGTAGCGCTAGCAATAGTGCAAAAACAGAAAGATGTATTGTAATCGAATATTAAAAACTGTAACAGAGCATAAGGTTGATAGTCTTTAAATAAATTGTAAAACCATGAACATGATAAAACTTATACTAAACGCAATGATTTTGGCATTTTCTTTGAGCTGCTATGGTCAAACAAAAGTCACTTCAGAAGATTTGAAATTAGCTATCGGAAATTGGGAAGGTAGTATTACTTATCTCGACTATCAAAGCAATAAACCATATACAATGCCAGCCAATCTCCTTGTTAAAGAAGGTAATAATGAAAACATCCTCATATTAAACAATAACTATCCTAACGAACCAAAAGCGAATAACTCTGATAAAATTAAAATTACTAAAAATGGGTTACTGTTAAATAAGAACGAGGTGATATCAAAGGAAGAACTTAAAAATGGCGGCATTCAAATTAAAACGGAACATGAAGCTAAAGATGATGGTAGAAAGGCACGTATACGATACACCTATAGTATTGGCAGTAATGTATTTATCATTCGAAAAGAAGTTCAATTTGAAGAACTGGCCGATTGGATAAAAAGAAGCGAGTTTACCTATACTAGAAAAAAATAAATCCCCCTGCTAGCGCGAGCATCTTGCTCGTGACGTCAACAATAAACAACCCCTCGCTGGCGCTCGTCTGTGACAAGTGATCCGCAACAGCAAGCCAGCAAAATTGAGAAAGAAATAGAGTAACTTACAGTTGACACCTCAAATAAATACATAACCTAAAGAGTAATGTAATTCAGAATAGTACGTTATAGGTACACCGATATAAAATAGGTGCTATGAGGTTACTTCTATTGCTTGCTTTTTCCGTTTTGTTTGTGAGCTGCACCAACAAGTACGAGAAGTATACCAAAATACCAGAATATATTACAGAAACGTCTGCTTTAAATGAGACGTACTACAACGCTTATGATGAAACCCTAGGGTTATGGGATGTCTCTTTTGAAGAATTATATATTCCTACTACGAACGGTATCGCACATGTTATCGTAAGTGGTCCTGAAAACGGAGAGCCAGTCGTCTTACTACATGGTATGAATGCCAGTTCTACGATGTGGTATCCGAACATTGAAGCCCTTAGCGAAAACAATCGTGTGTTTGCCATTGACTTACTTTTAGAACCAGGAAAATCATATCTGTACGATGATATTAAGAGTGTAGCAAAACTTATTGATTGGTACGAGGAAATCTTGTTCGTTTTGGAACTAGATAGTTTTCATGTCATCGGGGCTTCTAGAGGGGGCTGGTTGGCCGTTAACCTCGCATTAAGCAATCAGAAAAAGATAAAAAGCCTAATACTATTAAGTCCTGCTCAGACGTTTACATGGATTAGGCCAAGTACGGACTTATTTAAGAATATCGCTACCTTATTCTCTTCAAAGGAAAAGAAAATCGAACAAAGCATGGAAAGCTTGTCTGAAAATGCCGCCAAAATCAGCGATGTCTACTTAAAGCAATATAAATTAGGACTGGAAAAAGACTCTCAAAATAAATTTATGGTAAACATGCGGCCCTTCTCCGCTAGAGAATTACACTCTTTGACTATGCCCGTTTTAGTATTAATCGGTGATGACGATATGATCAATGAAAAGAAAACGGTCAAAATTGCCAATATGTTACCAAAAGGGGAAGGTGAGGTTATCCAAAATGCGGGTCACTTTTTAACCATCGACCAAGCGGAGATCGTAAATAAAAAAATGCTTGCCTTTTTAAATAAATAATCCTGACGGAGATAATGGATAGTCATCCCTCTGGCCAGCACAGGCATCTTGCTCGTGTCATCAAAATAATCAGAGGTTGATATAAATACAAAGCAATACGGGCATGTGTGTGACGCTATCGCCATCGAAAAAATGAAGTTACGATAGCGATAGCACAGCTAACACCTTTTGAAATCCTTGGTTAACGCCCTATATTTAAAGTATAGGAAAGAAAAGAAACAAAACAGCAGCCATGGAATATGCTTTAGTTCGCGGCGAAATAAAATTGGGCCATGGTGTTGCGTCCGGTAAAGGCAAAGATGAGCGATATCTCGAAGGGACTTTAAAACGACAGTTTCAACATTTTCTAGAGCGAGGTCTTGATTTGAGCAACTATTTCATGGGTACCATCAATTTAGACATTTCACCTTGCTCCTATGAAATAAAGAAGCCCAAATATTTTTTTAAGAACATCGATTGGTCGAATTATATTCCTCCTGAGAATTTTTATTTTTTTGATGTATCCCTGCAATACAAGAATAAAATTTATGATGGATTGGTTTATATGCCCGATCCCGAAACTAAAGCAGATCATCTTCAAATACCGAATATGCTTGAATTGGTCCTTCCAAAAATAAAGGGATTGGAATATGGTCATAAGGTAGAAATAGCACTTAAAAAAGACCAGCTTGCCATTATCGACAATGAACCTATGGAAAATAGAAGGTGAACAATATTTATTCAAGTACTTGCTTGATGGTTTCAACTATAACAGGATATTCCGTTGACTCCACAAAACCAATTGAAAAAGTTTGAACGGCAGTCAAATGCTTAGTTGTTTTTTCTCCGTTTTCTCTACCAAAACCCAGCACCGTCATATCAGCCCTGTGAACATAATTATCTGGAAATTCATCCTCCTCATGGTGCACCATATATAACACTCGGGAAGATTGCTTATCACCAAAGGCCATCCATTCGGGAAAAGGTAAATCTCCATTAAATGGCTCTTCTATTGCATGCTTTTTCGAGTTAATGGAGGCATACCAAAAATCAGTAGTATCCATTTCTCCACCTGGAACACCTTCGTACTGCACCCAATACTTATAACCTGGGCTAATTTTAGTCATGGTAAAGTCGCAACGGTCTTGGTAAAAATCCCATTGCCCTTGCCATTGTTTGTTTTCCGAAGTAAAAGTAATTTGAATATGATTATCAGACTCAATATCTACAACCGAACTAGAGGGGTCAGTTTTAGCATTCATTGCATGAAAGTAACTGCCGTCTTGTTTGTGAATGGCATTCGGAAATCCTCTGTATTCGCCTTTATGAGCCGAGCCTTCCGCATTGTGAAATCCAATCCAATCCATACCATCATTGTCTAGCATACTTGACAATCCACCACCCTCTTTTTCAAGGTAATAGGTCGCAGAATTTGTGGTGATTATGTAAGCGGGGCCTCCACCGGCAGAAACATCCGTACCGTGAGCGAGTCGAATGCTATCCTCCATACAAGAACTTAGCGCAAATAGCAGCAGAAATAGTGATATCAAGTTTTTACCCATAGTGCTAACCTTAAACTGAAGAAATTTTACTTTTGGCACTGCGCTTCAATAAAAAGCCAATGCTAGCAATGATAACTGCACAAATCACAAACATCATTCGCCCCCATAACGGATTCGGAATCAGGGCCATCAGCAAAATTCCTGTGCTCATCACCATTACCATGCCTCCCAATTTACGTCTTTGTTGGCGGTCGATTTCATCCTGTAAACCATCTGCAATAACAGGAGTTTGTAAGTCTTCAAAAAAGCGGTCGGTTTCGACTTTATTATCATCTTTCGCCTCCTTGTAAAATAATGAGGTTGCCCAGAAAAACCCTGCTGTAATAAACACATGGCCCGCAATCGTGAGAATGATATTCATATCGATAATTTCTCGCGCGGTAAGTGATTCGATACCGAAAAAACCTACGAAGACTTCCGCAGTAAACTCATATTTTACTAGATAGGAAACTAAAAATCCTACTGCGATAGTAGCCCACGGAGCCCATTTCGGGGTCTTTTTCACAACGATTCCTACTACTAGCGGCACCATCATTGGGACTTGGACCATGGTTGAAACCGACATCATCAACTCAAATAAACTGAGCTTTTTAAGGGATGCAAAAAATAACGCAGCAGTAATTACTCCTAAGCCACTTAGAAAACTGACCCCTTGGCTAAGACGCAACAACTTTTTGTCTTCTTTATGTTTATTTCTTTTGGCGAGAAAAGGTTGATAAATACTTCTCATAAAAATTCCAGCGTTTTTGTTTAGAGCGGAATCCATTGAAGACATCGAGGCTGCAAAGAGTCCAGCCATCAACAACCCTACAGTTCCGATAGGCATAGCATTTTTAGCAAACACCAGATATACGGCGTCTCCTGCCTTATTGCCTAGTTGCGCATAATCTAAGGGAGCATCTGGATATAGGGTTGCAGCTGCCCAGGGTGGAATGAACCAAATGATACTTCCGACTCCCATCAAGGTCATTGCCAGTAATGCTGCCTTACGCGCGTTGAAGGAATCCTTTGCATTGAGCCATCGAAAGGAATCATGAAGATTCATCATGGTAATAATCTGTTTTGGTAAAAAGAAAATGAAGGTTCCAATTAATATTAAGGGGTAGTTCATATTCGGACCTATTAGAAATCCGCCTGGAAAATTTTTAACCAAGTTAGCAGGACCATCTACCATCACCAATGCCACTATCGCACAGGCAATTGAAACAACGGCAACTACCAAGGTTTGAACAAAATCGGATGCTACCACGCCCCAAGCGCCCGATAATACAGATACAAAAAGAACCGTCAGACCAATGCCAACAATGGTATAAGAGATATCCGCATCAAAAACAGCACTGGTAAAAACGCCGAGGGCGTTTAACCAAACGCCGGCATTTAAGAAGGAGAATGCAATCAAGGCCCAAGCAAAAAACGTTTCATTTTGAGGACCAAATCGTCTTTTTATTCCTTCTGTGGGCGTATCAACTCGCATCTGCCTAAAGCGATGTGCAAAAAAGGCATAGCCACAAAAGAAGGCGAAAGTATTACCGATGTAAACCGCAACAATGGCGAACCCATCGGCAAAAGCCTTACCCGCCGCACCTGTAAAAGTCACAGCAGAAAATTGCGCCATAAAAGCGGTTGAACCTACCATCCACCATAACATTCTTCCACCACCTCGAAAATAATCGCTCGTAGATTTACTTGCCATTCGCGAAAACACAACACCAATTGCAAGAATTAGTACAAAGTAAATCGCAATTACAATATAGTCGTAGAACATAGTTTCAATTTTTATTGCAAATGACGAACATCTGTCCAATTATCATTCTTTCTAATGATTGCAATCAGCTGCTGGTATAGACTTCCCTCTTTAAAGGATTGATACGGATAGGCCTTCTCTCCTTTAATATCTTTTACAAATTCGCGAGCTAAGTATTGCCAGTTTCGTTCTGTATCGCCAGCTACTTTTGGCTGGTCGTCGACGATATCTTGGGGCAATGGAATTTCTTGCCAGGTTTTATTTTCATCCCACATATAGAGGGGTCCCATACCATAATGACCTTTAATATAGATAGCTCCCTTAGTGCCGTAAAACACAATATGGTCTTCATTGAACCGGGGATTTAATCCACCATGTTTAAATAACACAGAAACAGGTTTTGACGCAATTGAACTTTTCAGTTTTGCCATTACCGTATAGGACCACTCGACATTACTTTCGCCCCATTTCAAATTGGGGTCGTCTAAATCTTTGGGAATATGGTCTCGACGTGTTTTGAAATTATGCACCCCTTCAACGATTGGCGCTTTGCCCAAATCGTCTCGCACTTCTCCGATTATGGACAGAATATTTTCACCGATTACAGATGTTGCTATAGACATCATGTGGGTAAAATTATTATTCAAACGACCACCACCATCTTCTTTTCGATGGGACCATCCGAAAGGAATATCGCGTTCCAAATTGAAGTGCGATATAAACTCTGCCTCAACGGGTTCGCCAATCACACCATTTGCAACTAATTGCTTGGTATGAATAATACATGGCATGTACCGGAAACTAGATGCAAAAGCCGTTTTTACGTTTTTAGCCTTAGCAAGTTCGTACAGCTCTACGGCTGACTCAGCATTATCGGTCAGGGGCTTATCGCTGTATACATGGCATCCAAAATCGATGGCTTGTTTTATTGGTTCATAATGTGCACCACCAGGAGTGGCGATGGAAACGATATCCGGTTGGCATTCTTGCAATGCCTGTTGCCAATCTGTACCGGAATAGGGAATCTCCATTTTCTTAGCTACCTCGGCAACCACACTTGGTGTTCTTCCAACCATACCAACTACCTCAGCACCTACCGCACGGAAAGCATCTGTATGGCCTTGTCCGGCAAATCCGGTTCCTGATATTAGTACTTTTAATTTTTCGCTCATTGATTTTATATTTCTTCTCAGTATTCTTTTTTACCAATTCCAGAGCGTGCCATCTTCCAATCGATTTACAGGAAGGTATGACCGCTTGTAGGGATATTTCTTTGCAGCTTCCTCGTCGAATTCGATGCCCAATCCGGGTTTATCAGCTATGTAAAGTAAGCCTTCTTTTAATTCAATTTTATGCTGAAAAACCTCATTTATTTCATCCGTTCCGAAGCCAACAAATTCTTGAACTCCAAAATTAGGTGCCCAAAGATTGAAATGCATATGTGCCATTAAACAGATTGGAGAAAGGTCTGGAGCTCCATGCGGTGCCGTTCGTACATGGTATAATGATGCAAAATCCGCTAATTTTTTCAAAGCGGTTAATCCGCCACCATGCGTAGCGGCCGTTCGGACATAATCAATCCATTGGTTTTGAATCATGTCCTTAGCATCCCACAGCGTGTTGAATTTTTCTCCTGTTGCCAATGGAGTATCGGTATGTTCGCGAATAACTTTATAACCTTCTTGGTTTTCGGTGGTTACGGCATCCTCAATAAAAAACAATTTATAACGCTCCAACAATTTGCACAGGCGAGATGCCTCAATGGGTGTCAATCTACTATGCACATCGTGGCACAAATGAATGTCATAGCCAAATTTCTCCCGTGCCTGTTTAAAGAGTTCGGGAATGAAATTCATGTATTTGGTTGTCGACCATTCTTGTTCCGGTGGCAAGGGTCGATTTCCCTGTAATTCATAATAGTTCTTTTTGCCTTCCATAGTACCATAGGTACCCTTCGTATTTGGCAAAGTACATTGTAAGCGTACTACTTTGTATCCTTCTTTAATAAAAGTGCCCAAGTTATTCAGGACTTCCTCGATGGTTTCTCCGTTCGCATGACCGTACACCATAACTCCTTTTCTGCTTTTACCGCCTAAAAGTTGATAGACAGGCATATTGGCAAGCTTTCCTTTAATATCCCAAAGTGCCATATCAATAGCACTAATAGCAGCAATGCTAACAGCTCCATTTTGCCAGTAAGCTCCCTTGTATAAATACTGCCAAATATCTTCAATTTGGTGGGCATCCTTGCCTATAAGACAGGGAATTACGTGTTCTTCCAAATAAGCAACTACGGCCATTTCCCTTCCGTTCAAGGTGGCATCCCCTATACCGTAAGTACCATCTTCTGTTAAAATCTTAATAGTAACGAAATTGCGGCCCGGGCAGCAAACGAAGACCTTTATATCTTTAATTTTCATACGATATCAATTTTAATCTTTTTGTGTTTCTTTTTAAAAATAAATCCAACTAAAGCATTATTCCTCCTATGAAGATAAAACAAAGTCTTCCAGTTAAGTCATTGGGAATCAATACCAATGAAGTTAAAAAAGTACCATATACTAAGCACATATTCCCTAAAATCTTAAACTGTTCCGCATCGTTACCTTTATGCCCATTTTCTTTTTCATAGTCTACGGGCGTATTTATTTTCACGAAAAATTCTCCAACTTCTTGATGATAAGTCTCTGGAGAAGTATTTCTAAAAAATCGTGCACCCAAGAACCAAATACTGCATAAAATAATTACCGCAAAAACATTGGAAAAGAACATTACATCTATTAACTCGCGGCTTGACCAAGGTGTATCTACACCTAGGAATTGCAATAATGCCTCTGGACCTATATGTGTTTGGATTATATAAGAAATCAACATCCCCAGCAATACGGTCGACCATCCGGCCCACCGCGGCGTATCCTGAAAAATGATACCCCAGGTAAGTGGTATCATAAAAGGCAGCGAAATCATGGCTCCAAGACGCATGTTGATATCGAACAGGTTCATTCCTTCTAACTCACTAAAGAAAATTGCGGAAAGAATAACGAAGGCACCAAGCACTACCGTAGTGATAAGGGAAACCCGAAATAATTCTTTTTCATCAGCCGATTTTCTCAGGATGGGCTTATAGAAATTTCGAACGAAAATTCCAGCGTTTCGGTTTAGGGTACTATCCATTGAGGACATGGTCGCCGCGAATATGGCACATATCATAACACCTATCATGCCTACGGGAAGTAATTCGATTCCCATAGCTAAATAGATACCGTCTACTGCTTTTTCCCCTAAAGGTCTTAGCGATTCAACAGCGGATAAATCTGGAAATAGAATTGATGCCGCCATAGGCGGAATAAACCAAATGAAGGTTACCGTAAAAAAGAGAATGGACGCCATCAAAGAAGCTTTTCGCGCTTGGTCAGAATCTTTCACGGCTAAAAACCGATACCCGTCATTCGTATTGTTGACCGAGAAAAACTGTTTACAGAACGAAGCAATGAACCAAAGCCAAACAATCTTACTGTCGGCCAATTCCGACCAGTTGTATTGTGTTGTGGGCAACTGTTCTATAAAATTACCAACACCTCCCAGTTCACGTAAGGATAAAAATGCCATTACTATGGCGACTGGTACCATTATCATCAATTGCATAAAATCACTTGCAATTACCGCCCAAGAACCTCCTAATAGTGAAATAATCAAAACCGTGATGCCTACTGATAGTACGGTCATTTCCATACTGACACCAAATACCGTGGAAACGATAATTCCTAAACTATATAGCCATACTCCGCCATGTATTACCCCAAAGGGAACCACCATCCATGTGAAGAACTGCTCGTTGACCTTGCCAAAGCGTTCTCGCACCACTTCGATTGCCGTTACTACTCTTGTTTGTCGAAATCGTTTAGAAAAATAGAGAAAGCTTATGAAGAAACCGACTCCGTTAGCCATATAAACCACGAAAACGAAAGTACCTGTTTCATAGGCTTTTCCTGCGGCTCCGGTGTAGGTAACCGCACTAATAAAAGACATAAAGGTTGTTGCCCCAACCAACCACCAAAGCATGCTACCGCCTCCTCGAAAATAGTCGCTTGTATTTTTGTTCATTTTTTTGAATACCACACCTACGGCAATCATTAAAATGAAATAAGCGATAACCACTAAATAGTCGTAGTTGGATATCATATTGGGTTCTGGCTTTTAATAACTACTCATTATTCGGCTTTGTACTAGCACCAACAGTAGCTTCTTTAAACCAAACCTCAGCGTAACTTCCATTCGCATATTGTTTGACTATATCGCCATCATAGGTTTCAGACTTCGTTGATTTACCATTGGCCTGATTATAAGCACCTTGTTTGAAATAATTTATTTCTCCAGCATAGGCAATTTCTCTTTCTACATTTACCTCTCTTCTTGATGAATAGACATATATGACCTGTTGCGGAATGTCTGATTTTTTGGCAAAATCTGATTTAACCAAACTTTTTGTGAATTTTACGGTATCATGACCTTCACTCGTAAAGGTGAGATACATGATACCTTCGTGCACGTTTACTTTATAACTAAATTCTTCGCCTAAGGCTATACCGTCTTCTGGTTCAGCGGGATATGTTGTTGCACCTGAACCAACATCTGAAAAATCATAACCCCATACTGCTGTCGAGAAATCAAACCTGCCAGCATTGTCATCGCCAGCTGTATTTATTTCATAATTCCAAAAAACAGAGCCTTTTGTGTGACCAGGGAATTTCTTGTAAAAGATTTTTAAAGGCTCATTTTCATGACCCTCATCACTATGAATTTGTCCTACAACAACCGAATACGAAGAAGCTACGCTGGCATCACCTGTAGTTGAAACATGCTGCACTTTTAATGTCCCCGTTAATTTGCCCCCCTCTTCGGGAATCCAATGTTTTTTCTCTCCCAGCTCTGTTCTGGTATTGCTTGAAGTGCGAGAGGTTATTCCGGAATTGGGGGTCTTATAAACAACCCAGTCTGTTGTACCATCATTTTCAACGTAAAAGAAATCTTTCTTTACGTAACCTACCAAGTCTTCAGAGCGTGATCCATCGCCGCAAAGAATTTTCCATTTATCCATAAAGGGAATGACGTCGCTTGGATAAATGATATTGCTTTCCGTTATGCCTTTTGATTCTTCACTAGTAGATTTTTTAGCTTTGTCACCGCAATTGCTTATCAATAAGGCAAGTACAATCGTTAAAAGAGGTTGGTAAATTGATTTCATAGTTTTAGTGTTTATTTTATTGGTTTTTTGTTGAGCGACTGTTTTTAAATGAAACTTGAGGGATGCTATTTATTCAAATAAGACTACCGTCTTATAGCACCCGGAGTATCTCCTTCCATTAAGCCAAGCACATTTTCTAGTGATACTAAATTTACATCTCCTGGTACGGTATGTTTTAAGGCACAAGCGGCCGAAGCAAATTCCACCGCTTTCTCATCATCAAAATGTAGCAAGCCATAAATAAGTCCCGCAGCGTAAGCATCTCCTGTTCCTACACGGTCAATAATATGGGTGATATTGAGCATCTCAGACTTCACATATTTTTCACCATCCCACAATTTTCCTTGAATTTGATGGTGTGATGCGCTTATTATTTTTCTAGTTTTTTTAGCTACTTTATTAATTTTTGGAAAAAGAACTTTTAGTTTTTCAGCTAAGTCTTGAAATTTATCTTTTTCATTACCAATACCGAACATTTCACGAATACCACGACTACTGGTAATTACAACATCAGAATATTTTACCAACTCAGGTATCAATTCTTGCATGGTTTTTCCATATTTCCACATATTGTTTCGTGAGTTAATATCTCCTGAAACCTGTATTCCTAATTTGTTCGCTGTTTTAATGGCATCTAAGCAACATTGATAGGCACCTTGAGAGATTGCAGGTGTAATACCTGTCCAATGAAACCAATCGGCATCTTTAAGAACATTTTCCCAATTTATCATGGATGGCTCGATTAAGGAGAAGGCAGACCCCTCTCTTTCGTAAACCACTTCACTTGGTCTATGCACCGCACCTTTTTCAAGAAAATACTTACCCATCATATCATCGCCATAAATGACGTGTTCGGTACTTAGCCAATGCTTGCGTAAAAATTGTGTTGCTGCTTTTCCGAGGGCATTATCAGGAAAACGAGTGACATGTGCGGCCTTCATACCCAAATAGGCACATGAAATAGCAACGTTCGCCTCGCCACCACCATATACAAGTTCAAAAGAGGAAGCTTGCGAAAATTTCTCATACCCTGGTGGGGATAAACGCATCATTACCTCTCCGAATGTGATTACTTTTTTAGGCATATTGTAGAATTTTTTTACTATTTCAACATTTTTATCTCCCTTCAAGTGTATTAAAATGTACGGCTGCTCCTTATTTCCATAATTTCTGCAACTGTTACGGAATCTTTGTGACTATTTAGACTCAAACGCACGTAATCGAGTATTTCTTTCAATTCTTGATTGGTAAGATTCGCTGCAAAACCGGGCATCACATCATTATATTTTTCACCTTTTACCTCTAGTTCTCCTGAAATACCGAATAAAGCAGTTTCTATTAGTTTTTTTTTGTTCGCTACGGCATTCGTTCCAATAAGTGGTGGTGTGAATTTGGGTATTCCTTCGCCAGTAAGCATATGACAAGGGGCGCATTTATTTCGATAAGGGAGTGCCCCATAACCAACGGCACCCCGACGCCCATACTGAACAAGCATTTTAACAGGTTCGTTGTTTTCAGAGAAAGCCATCAAGTCTTTGTAGTTCTCTTTCTCATCATCTTGAAGTACCGAAATTTTTAGCACTCGGTCATTCCCATCTTCTGGTAATTTGTCGTACATCCATTTATATCTTGGAACATTCCAGTCCGTTTTACTGGTAATTAGATAAACATCACCAGAGTTGGAAACACACAAATCCCTCAAACGACCAAACTGCTCTTGCAGATAAATCTTTTTATCTACAATTTTTCTCCTGTTTCGTCAAGCTCAAATATCCATAATGCTTGTCCTTTCAAAGTTGTGAGCATGAGTTGGTCTTTCCATTCGGGTACGGCGGTATTATCGTAAAAATCTAAACCTGCCGGGGCAATGGTGGGTGTCCAAGTATAAAGGGGTTCAGTAACCCTAACCGAATCGCAGAAAGCTATTTCGTTTTCCTTATCGCAATTTCCTTCAACAAAGGGCCAGCCATAATTACCGCCGGGTTTAATGAGGTTGATTTCATCATCGTTATTGGGTCCGTGTTCGGAGGCATAAATTTTACCGTTTGCAGCCACCAAACCTTGAGAATTTCGATGCCCCATGGAATAGAAATAGTTACCCGGAATGGGATTGTCATCCGGAACGCTCCCATCCAAGTTTATCCTTAGAACTTTCCCTGGCAAGGTACCTTCTGTCTGTGCATTTCGGGAATCAGTAATATCTCCTATTGTAAAAAGCAGTTTATCATCTTCGCTTATCGCAAGCCTAGACCCATTATGTGCCCTTCGCCCGGGAACTTTAGACAGTACTGGTTCAGGGTCAACAAGGGTGTCTTTCTGGAAGGAATATCGATAACGTAGTAGCTTCGCCCCTACTAAATTCGGATTCCCCCTTTGGTCGAATTCTTGAGTTATCGTGGAGTCAACGTACGTATAGTGCATATACACATAAGGCGTATTCTTAAAATCAGGATGCAATACCAAACCTAATAGCCCGGGGGTATTTCCTTCTGAAAAAACTTCGGGAATATTTATTACTTTTTTGACCTTACCAGTCTCCGGGTTCATGCGCATGATATTCCCTTTCTTTTCGGTGAACCACAAATGTTCATCGGCACCCCAGGTAATTTCCCATGGCTCATCTAAATTACGGGTCACTTCACTAACCAGAAGTTGCGTGCTGTCTAATTGGATAATAAATTTGGGCTTTTCGTAGGGTAGGCGCTCGGTAAGTTTCGCATTATCACAACTGGTCATGATACAGATTATCAACACAATTGTGTTTAGCACATAAGTAACCCTGCGACTTGCTAGATACATATTTTTAGTACATTAATTTCTGTTTCAAGTTTTCTTCTGTTTTTATTTGTCCAGAATTGCTTAATGCATTTTCAGATGCTACATTGTTTTTTGCTCCCCACAAAATAGAAACATATTGAACAGGGTTGTTTTTAAATGTATTGTCATTGATTTTTACATTTAAAATTCCTCTATGATTTAGTAGTATTTTGTTATCCTCTTTGGCACCGCAATTAGTAAACGTACTATTTGCTACCCAAAGATTTCCACCAATGGTAGACTCATCATATCCACCTCTGTAATAATCAATCACATTTTGTTTTACGTTCGTAAACTGACAATTTGAAATGGTTAAATATTCTGTATTATAATCACCTCGGTCGTTAGTTTCTTCAGATAACTCTATTCCGTTTTCGCAGTTAGAAATAGCGGTGTTTTTGAATGTGATTTCCTCAGAGAATGATTGTTTGTATACTCGTAAGGCATAATTGAAATTACTGATTTCAGAATCGACGACCTCCAATCCGAAGTGATTGAACATATTCTTTTTTAAACTTGCAAAAGCGTAATTGGTATTGTTTCCCTTTAATTTGATGCCATTTAAGATTAGTTTTCCATAAGGTTGTAATGAAAAAGCTGGAGTTTCTGCTGCTCCTGAATAAACAATTTCCGCGTTTCCTTTTGAAGATATTGTAATTGGTTTATTGATAATTAAAGATTCAGAAACCTGGTAAATTCCTGCTTTTAAATCCAAAACATCTCCACTTTCTGCTTCCTGTAGTTTAATTGTCAAATCAGAAACATTGGTAACGGCATGTGTTTTTGGATCTTTAGCTTCTACTACATTTGAAAACCAATCTGCACCATATTTGGTTTTATCCAAAATATTTGGTTTGGTAACCTCCTTACCCATTATTGCGCCAATACTTTTGTCATCTTTTCTAGACACACCTAATAAATCGAATTCAATGGTTTCAAAATCAAATCCATTGTATGCTTCAAAATTATTTGGTATCCCTGTTGGGATATAAATGTTATCCGACAAGTTTTTCAAATCTAGAGTGGCTTCAGTAATTCCTCCATCAAAGTCATTAAATGCTAAGCCCTGATTATCTACAACGTTACTTTTAAATGTTACCCCGTCGGCTTTGTCGTTTTCTACAACAATAGATTCAAGCCCTTTTTCATTATATACAATATTGTTTGCAACTGTTGTTCTAATTGCTCTTGCTGAACGAATTTCGGATAGCGGTAACACATCCGCTTGCGCAATGTTGGTACCAACTCCAAATTGCCATGGTGCGCTACAATTTACGTACGTATTATAAGCTACAACAACATCTGTTACCTGATTATATCGATTTAAGGGGGATTTTGGAATACCATTCATTACAGCCAATGGACTTCTAAAACTCTTGCCCTTTAAATTGTAGAAATAATTATTGATTACCCAATGGCCTGTGTTGATTATTCTAATACCACCGTATTGCTCATTTACGCCATCTCCAATAAAGTAGTTTCCATCAATGGTAACATAATTTCCGTGACGGGTTACTACCGAACCTTCACTCTTATAGAATACATTGTTTTTAATGATGTTAAAATTGGTTTTGCTAGAAATGATTTCTACTTCCCCATTACATTCTTCAAATAAATTATTTGCAATAGTGGTATTGCTTGGTGACATAGATGTAAAACTGCTTCCTAATTGAATGGTTTCACCCCTTGCCCCACCTTTTCTTGGTCTTGGTCCAAAATGATTATTTACTATTTTATGATAGTTTCTTATGCTTTGATTCCCTTTTAAATCTACTCTTACCGTTGGTCCACCGTTAGTTTTACCGGCAATGTAGCAGTTACTTAACTCGTTGTGTTTTCCGTAAAGTTGCACCCAAAGATTATCATCATCACGTTCTAAATTGTTATAATCTAAAATCACACAATTTGTAACTTTAGAATGGTTTGCAACCTCTTTTTCACTAGTTCTAAATGCAATTACATTTTTAGAAGGGGAGCGTCCGTTTCTAAAAAACAAACCACTTACTTCTAAATAATCACCACTAATTTCTAAGTTGGAAACGCCTTGTATAAAAACCTTACCCGCAGTCTCTGCTTTTAAAGTTATAGGTTGCTTCGCATTCCCGGAACCCATGAATCGAATTTGAACATCATTCCATTCTCCATTAGCCATAACGATTTCATCTCCGGGACTAACCTGCGAAATGGCTTCATTTAATTCAGTTATATCTGTCACTAAAATACCTCCCGTATTCGTATCTTCTTCACAAGAACTTAGCAAAAAAACTGCACCTAACACTAATAAAATTTTTTGTATCATTTTCAGTATTTATATCAATTTAGAAGAATAGAAGATAATAGAAATCTTGGTCTTATAGCCTATGGAATATTGATTCGATTTCCATGGCAAAATTGGTTAACCAGTTTGGTCTACCAAAAATACATATATTTGTAGGACACGCAAGTTTTTAACATATAATCTACTTGCAAATCATTAATCCATCTTAGGTTATGAAAGAGACTAAAAAAAAGATTTCAAGAAGAAGCTTTACCAAATTATCGGCCACGGCCATTGGAAGTATTCCGTTAATGGGCTTCAGCAACTCCCTTTTCAATGCAGTCTCAAAATCAAAAGAAGGCCTTGATGTCAGCTTATTTTCAAAACATCTACAATTTCTTGATTACAATGAAATGGCGGCGGCCACGGCTGAGATGGGTTTCGATGGCTTGGATTTGACCGTCAGGCCAAAAGGACATGTTTTACCTGAAAAAGTGACCGATGATTTACCCAAAGCGGTCGCCGCGATGAAGAAATATGGAATCAACCCCGGAATGATGACAACGAACGTTTGGGATGCAACCAACGCTGAGAATAAAACGGTTTTAGAAACGGCTGGTAGTTTGGGCTTTACACATTATCGCACTGGTTGGTTAAAATATCCTGAAGAAAGAACGATTACAGAAAGTCAGGAATTGTATGCTCAGCAAGCCAAAGAATTAGAAACTCTTACTAAAAAACATGGGCTTATTGGCTGCTACCAAAACCATGCGGGAAACCATGTAGGAGCCCCCATTTGGGACCTCCCCCCTATTTTAAGAGGCACTACTAATAAAAATATCGGTGCTCAATACGATATTAGACATGCGGTAGTTGAAGGAGGAAACTGTTGGGAATTGGGCTTACGTCAAATAAAACCTTTCATAAAATCTATTGTTATCAAAGATTTCAAATGGGGGCAAGTCGATGGAAAATGGAAACCTGTCAATACTCCATTGGGAGAGGGAATGGTGGACTTTAACCGCTATTTTTCACTACTCAAAAAATACGAAATCAACGTGCCTGTCTCTTTGCATTTGGAATATGACTTGGGTGGTGCGGAACATGGAGATTCGAAAATTACAATTGATAAAAAAGACGTTTTCTCCCAAATGAAAAAAGACCTGAATTTCCTAAAGGAAGCTTGGAAAAACACCGAATAAAAATGAAAATATGTCTTCATTAGCAGATGCAACTCGAAAAAAATTAAAAGCAATTAGTACAGCTACAGTTGCCACGTGCTTGTTTAAAAAAGGGTTGAAAAATCAATTTATACAGGGTGTAGTTCCTCTCAAAAAAGGGAAACCAACCATGGTTGGGGAAGCGTTTACCTTGAGATACATTCCAGCACGGGAAGATTTGAATCCGATTACTGTTTTTAAAGATAAAAATCATCCGCAACGGGTGGCCGTTGAAACCTGCCCAGAAGGTTCCATCTTAATTATGGATAGCAGAAAAGATGCTCGGGCCGCCTCAGCCGGTTCTATTTTAGCCACTAGACTTATGAAACGCGGAGCAGTAGGAATCGTTACCGATGGTGGTTTTCGAGACTCCGCGGAAATCGCTGATTTGGAAATGCCTTCTTATCATCAAAATCCCTCAGCTCCTACCAATCTGACATTACACCAAGCCATAGCCTTAAACGAACCAATCGCCTGTGGTGATGTTGCCGTTTTTCCTGGAGATGTTCTTCTGGGAGATGATGATGGCGTTATGGTGATTCCTTCTCATTTAGCTGATGAAGTAGCTAATGAATGTTTAGAGATGACCCTCTTCGAAGAATTTGTGATGGAAAAAGTTCAAAATGGACGAAAAATAATTGGGCTCTATCCGCTGACCGATGAAACCATTAAAATAGAGTTTAAAAAATGGAGCAGTAAGAAATTCATTGACTCAAAGTAGGTATCACAGGTTAAGTTCACCTTTTAGCTCATTCTATCTAGCATTTAATTGCTATTATGAAACCAAAATTAACTTAAGGTCTTAAAGAACTTCATGGTCGGGAAAAAGTCAATGGCCTGTTTTTTGTTAACTCCATGGCCGCGACATTGCAAACAATGCTCGAAATACGCAAAGTAAGGTCAAAGTATGGAAAAGAGAAAAATACTGGTTTATTTCTGACCCAAATGCTTCTTATAAAATTTCCAAGTCTCACTTGCTACGTCGCGGCCAAGTTCAAGTCCGGCAATATTATCGGCCTGAATATGATATCCGCCCATAACCCTCGATATTCCAGCCTTATCAGCAGCTTTTGTGAAGGTGGGGAATTTTATGGTCACAGGTTTTCCATAATACATTGAATCGACCTCGGTCAACGAACCCGGCACAAGTTCTACCTCTACACCAAAATGGTCGTCACCGGTAAAAAGCCGCAAGGCTTCCCCGCAAGCGCCACTAATAGTACTATGGCCCGAAACATAACTAGGAAAAGGTGGGCACAGAAATATGTCAGGAGAATAAGGTCTCCACTCCTCCCCTTTCATTTCGACTACTCCTTTACCAGGGCCTCCCCAAGCTCTAATTACTTGATCTTGATAATAATCATGAACCAGTGCATAAGGCCGCGCATAATCATAGAACATTTTAGAGTCCCAAGAAGCGATAAAAGCATCCATCGCGGTTACTTCGGTCAAGAAGTACATTTTCACATCTTCGTCTAGGTTATGATCGTCTCGTCTAGATACGTCTTGTGCAAATTTCAACCAGTGCCCAGCTTGCTGTACCGACTGAGGGCCATCACGCATGAATTCAACCAGGGCCTTGTCTTCATCGGATAGGTTGGCCTGCATATCAATGACCTCTTTCACCTCTTTTTCCAATTGGTCGGAACCGACCATCGGTGGTGGTCCAGGGCGAAATTGGTCCGCTGACTTCAGGGCAATAGGGATTACTTTTTGCCAGTAAGGGGTCAAACAACCGGGAGCAAATTGCCCCCCTTTGCCATCGGAAAAATATTTTGGCTGCCATCGATTGATATCGGTATTATTGTCTGCAGAATTCACCGGGTTATAAGTTGTATAATCAAAATATGGTTCACCATTTGAGCCTTCGACCTCACCATATTGATTGCTCCCGTCTTTCTTTCTAGCTTCAACAACGGCCTTTGCCGCTAAATTACCAATACCCTCGGGCGTGTTAGGATCCATCGAATCATTATCTGGGTCTAGGCCCAATTCGACCATTAACTCCCTGAACATCTCCTCGTCTGAATAGTAATACTCTTTCATAGCCCTGAAAGCGGCATAACTGATTGCTATTTCTTTGTTTTTCAGGTTTTGTTCATTGGATGGTCTTCGATCGACGTTCTGCATATAAACGGGAAGTGCGTTTTCATCGTACCTCGACCAAGCGTCAAATACGGAAACAAAAATCAAACCTAAATATCGTGATGTAATCGTCGGCCTCGGTTTAAAACGCTCTGTATCTGAAGCGGTAGCATCCAAGGCCATTTGCCCCCATTTATAGGCAATGTTTTCAGCGCCTGTTGGTTCATCAGACTGACTTTTTTGCTGTGCCTTTGTCAAATTCGCGGACAGTAACAATATTGCCATTACGGTTAACACTAAACTTCTCTTCATTTTTCGAACATTTAAATAGTTTCAAGTTTTCAAATATAAAAATTGAATTTAATTTATTGGATTTACCCTGGCCAAAACCTACGAACGAATCATCATATTTTCATTAATTTGGCTGAATGTCTCAGCCCTTGGTCAGCATTTTGATTCCCTTCAAGAATACAGAGGAATTTCTTTCGGAATGTCTTCAATCTGTTCTAAATCAAGAATACCAAAATTGGGAAGTGCTTGCCGTAAATGACCAATCAAAAGACTTGAGCAACATCGTTGTCAGAAGGTTTTCGCAAAAAAATTCTAGAATAAAAGTCTTTGAAAATGATGGTTCGGGAATCATTTGCGCTTTACGCAAAGCATATTCAGAAAGTAACGGAAAGTTTATTACCCGTATGGATTCCGATGATATCATGACTCCAAATAAATTACAGATAATGGTAAAAGCCCTTCAAAAATATGGAAAGGGCCATCTTGCAGTAGGTCAGGTAAAATACTTTTCAGACCGAGGGATCAGCGACGGCTATGATCGCTATGAAAAATGGTTGAACCAACTAACGAAAAAGGGAACTAATTATTCCGAGATTTACAAAGAGTGCGTTATCCCTTCTCCCTGTTGGATGGCCTATCGAGAAGATTTTGAGGCTTGTGGGGCTTTTGAACCTGATTTATATCCTGAAGATTATGACCTTACTTTTCGATTCTACGAAAACGGATTGAAATGTATTCCCTGTAGCCAAATTTTGCATCATTGGCGCGATTACGACGCAAGAACATCTCGAACTAGTGAACATTATGCCCAGAATTATTTTTTAGATATCAAACTGCGGTACTTCCTGAAACTTGATTTTGACAAAAACAGACCTCTGGCAGTCTGGGGAGCCGGTAATAAAGGAAAAACAATCGCAAAAGGATTACAGAAAAAGAATGTTGATTTTTATTGGCTATGTGACAATCCAAAGAAAATCGGAAAGGAAATCTATGGGAAGGAAATGCTCCATTTTTCCAAATTAAAAGAATTAAAGAACTCTCAGAGTATTATAACCGTTGCCAATGAGGAAGCACAAGAAATGATTCGAGAATACTTCTTAAAGTCAAATCAATTACACATGAAAGACTTTTTCTTTTTTTGCTAGGATAGATGTACGAAGCATGAAGTACCCAGCACATAGAAGAGAAATTACTGCTTTCAAAGTATACCCGCATTACTAATTTTGTACTAAAAAATAAATACTTTGTACTAAATACAATTATATTTGCCCAATCAAAACAGGCAATGCAGTTTAGACATCCAGAATTACTTTGGGCACTACTTCTACTACTGATTCCGATTTTTATCCATCTTTTTCAACTCCGACGATTTAAAAAGACCCCTTTTACGAATGTAGACCTGTTACAAAAGGTAGTTTCCAAATCAAGACTTAGCAATACCTTAAAAAAATGGTTGCTACTTTTGACCAGAATGTCACTTCTAACCGCAATGATCATAGCTTTTGCACAGCCATTTCTATCGGAAAAAAACGCACTCAAAAAAAAGGAAACGACCATCTATCTTGACGATTCTTTTAGTATGCAGGCAAAGTCCGGTAATTCAACATTATTGCAATATGCTATTCAAGAGTTTATTCGGGCAATACCTCAAACCGAGCGTTTTAATTTATTCACCAATGAACGGGAATATAGAAATATTACCATAAAAGATATTCAAAATGACCTTTTAAGTCTTACCCATTCTTCAAAGCAATTATCGTTCGAAGAAATAAAACTAAAGGCAAAAACTTTTTTTAGTCAAGAGAATGATACACGAAAAGAATCGATTTTTATATCAGATTTTCAAAACCGTCTGGAGCTAATTCAATTAGATTCTGCAGCGCTCAACGAAAATCATTTGGTGAAAATAGCACCTGATGATTTGCAGAATATCGCTCTAGACTCGGTGTACATCAGCCAAGAAGGCCCAGAAAACATTGAAATAGAGGTCCTCTTTTCAGGCACTTCACAAAATAAGAGCATACCGGTTTCACTCTATAATGGAGCGCTTCTCTTTGCCAAGACCGCGGGAGAATTGAATGATGGGAAAAAAGGTGTGGTGAATTTTTCAATTCCGGTTAAAGATATTATCGACGGGCGTCTTGAAATTTCAGATACCGGCCTCGCCTACGACAATGTGCTCTTTTTCAACATCAATAAAAAGAAAAAAATAAAAGTGTTGTCGATTGGCAATACAGAAGACCGATTCTTGGAGCGTATATTCACCGATGAGGAATTCGAATTCTCATCGAGTACCGTCAATTCCTTAAATTACAGTGATATCGAATCGCAAAATTTGATCATTCTAAATGAGTTGGCCAGCATACCCAGACCTATGCAAACCAGTCTTAAATCTTTTAAATCGAATGGAGGTAGTTTGGTCGTCATTCCTTCTGTGGATATCGATTTTATTACCTACAATGACTTTTTAAATGGATTATCGAATACTTCCTTTGTGCAAAAGGTGAACTACCAAAAAAAAATCACCGATATAGATTTTAATAGTCCGCTTTATCGCAATGTATTCGAGAAAAGAGTTTCGAATTTTCAATATCCTACTGTCCAAAGATTCATTAGGGTCAGAACGACGGCTCCATCAATTTTATCTTTTGAAGACAAAGGCCCTTTTTTAGTCGGTTCTAACGGTATGTATCTATTCACGGCGTCGATCGTCAATGAGAACTCAAATTTCAAAAACTCCCCTTTGATAGTACCCACATTATATAACATAGGGTTGCGCAGTCTCCGCTCACCGAATCTATACGCGCAATTAGGGAATTCTTCAACTGTCGATATACCCGTTCAATTAGCGAAAGACGATATATTGAAAATGAAAAAAGGGGAGTACGAATTTATTCCACAACAACAATTGTACACGAATAAAGTTACTTTACGCTTCGCTGACAATCCGAAAGAAGCGGGGATTTACTCTATTACAGATAAACAAAATACATATCAAAACCTGAGTTTCAATCATTCTAGAGAAGAGAGTGACCTGAACTATTCTAATCTCGACGCCGTTGAGATTGTTGCAAAACCGACAACAATAAGCGGTCTATTCGATAGGCTTCAAAAAGATGAAAGCATTACCGAGCTTTGGAAATGGTTTGTTATTTTCGCCTTACTATTTTTGTTGGTCGAAATCTTGATACAAAAATATTTTAGATGAATATACTTTTAAAATCAGCCAAGATTATCGATGTAGGCAACAAAGATCTGCATTTAAAAAAGAAGGATATTTATATCAAAAATGGTAAAATTGAAAGGATTGCCACTACCATCGCTCCAAAAGGTCAAGTTAAGGTCGTAACTCATAAAAATCTTCATGTCTCAAAGGGTTGGTTCGATACTGGCGTAAGTTTCGGAGAACCGGGTTATGAAGAGCGTGAAACAATTGAAAATGGCTTGCTTACCGCTGCCAAAAGCGGATTTACGGATGTTATCTTGAATACGGACTCGAATCCCATTGCCGATAGTAGCTCTGATATCATATTCTTAAAAAACGCGGCCGAAAATAGTATTTCCTCGTTATACCCTTTAGGTGCCCTGACCTTGAAATCTGAAAGTAAGGACTTAGCGGAGCTGTATGACATGACAAATGCCGGGGCCGTGGGGTTCAGCGATTACAAAAGACCGATATCAAACCCAAATCTGTTGAAAATCGCTTTACAATATGCACAGAATTTCGGAGGATTGGTTTTTTCCTATCCTCTAGATGAAAGTATTGCCGGCAAGGGTCAGGTTCATGAGGGCCCGGTTTCAACCCAGTTAGGCTTAAAAGGAATTCCTGCCTTGGCCGAAGAATTACAGATTGTACGCGATTTATCTATTTTAGAATATACAGGAGGTAAGCTTCATATTCCTACGATTTCCACCGCGAATTCCGTTAAATTGGTCGCAGCAGCCAAAAAGAAGGGACTTGACGTTAGTTGTAGTACTGCGACCCATAATCTTTGGTTTACAGATGATCTTTTAGAATCTTTTGATAGTAGGTATAAGGTAATGCCTCCCTTACGTGAAAAAGCCGACTCAAAAGCCCTTATCAACGGATTGAAATCAGGAACTATCGATTTCGTAACCACTGATCACCGCCCCATGAATATCGAGCATAAAGAATTGGAGTTCGATAATGCCGAATTTGGAACAACCGGACTGCAAAGTGCTTTTGGAATTTTAAACCGATTGTTCGGTGAAGTTACTGCAGCGACTATCTTGAGCAAGGGTAGAGAGCGTTTCGGAATATCTGAAGTTTCAGTAAAAGAAGGCTCAGAGGCGCGATTGACCCTGTTTGACCCAACAACTTCTTTGACCCTTGAAAAAAGCGACATTGTATCATCGTCTAAGAACAGCATGTTCTTGGGCGAAGAATTGAAGGGTAGCGTTCTGGGTATTATTTCAAACAACAAGGCACTAATTGGCTGATTTTTGAGTTATCTATCTACTAATATAAACCTAAAACTGAACTATTATGGATCAAAGTACAATTGACGAAGGCAAAACTATGGCCATCATCGCCTATGTTACCCTAATCGGAACATTAATCGCTTATTTGATGAACAATGATAAAAAGAACGATTTTGCTAAATTTCATATCGGTCAGGCATTGCGCGCTTGGTTAGCGGGTATCGTAATTTCAATTATCGCCAATGTTTTGGTAATGGTAACAGGTATAGGCTTATTGAGCTTTCTGGGATACGCAGGTTTAGTACTCGCCATTCTTGGCTTTATTAATGCGATGAACGGAAAAGTCGCCAAAATTCCACTTGTCGGCGAGATTGGAGGATAATTCTCCAACATAAAAATATAATTCTGAGGCCCGTTGACGGGCCTCTTTTTTTTGTGCTAATTTTATACCTTGCGCAAAAAGCACGAATGAAAAAAGAAATCGAAGGAAAGACCACCGCCCTTATCGCCTATTTTACAATTTTAGGCGCATTGATCGCCATGAGCATGAACTGGGATCCGAAACATGAATTTGCCCGTTTTCACACGCGCCAAGCTTTTGGCCTACATCTTTTCTTTTTGGGTTTTGCTATTTTTTTAAGCCAGTGGTTCAATGAATACGCGTGGTATGGGCTATATATCTGTTATATCGTACTATGGGGCTATGGGTTTATCGGTGCACTTCAAAACAAAAAACAATCCGTTCCCGTTCTAGGTCCTTTTTTTCAAAAATGGTTTACATTTATTAGCTAACTACTGTGTTTTTAAAACGAACCAATTTTAAACCATAAACTTCTTCACTCAAATGAACCCCAAAGAACTTTCTCTAACACATCTTATTCGACCCTCTCAAGAAATCAACAAGCAGACCCCATTGCTAATCATGTTGCATGGTTATGGTAGTAACGAAGAAGATTTGTTTTCATTTGCGGCCGAACTCCCAGAAAACATATTCATAATCTCCGCTCGTGCACCCTACCCTCTAGAACCTTTCGGTCATGCCTGGTATGCCATATATTTCGATAATGTCGATGGTAAATGGAGTGATGATTCACAAGCCATCGCATCACGTGAAAAAATCGTAGCATTTATCGATGAAGCTTGTCTTGCATATGGCATCACCTCAGCTAATATCACTCTGCTCGGATTCAGTCAGGGAACGATTCTAAGTCATGCCGTAGCACTTTCCTACCCTGAGAAAGTAAAGAATGTAATCGGCCTCAGCGGCTATATCAATGTGGATATCCTCGCGGATGGATACGAGAACAAAGACCACTCCGAATTAACGGTCTATGCCTCGCACGGGCAAGTAGATCAGGTCATTCCGCCGGCCTGGGCGCAGCGTATCCCTGATTTTCTGAATAATTTGGAAATCGAACATGTTTATGAGGAATTTCCCGTTGGTCACGGAGTCGCCCCACAGAATTTTTACTCTTTTAAGAAGTGGTTGAAGGATAAAATTTAATTACTACGCGTGTATAACAAATGATCTATCAAAGTAAAGTCTACCCCTAAATCATCTTTCAGCTCGTACTTTATAAAGAGTTCGCCCCAATATTTTCCGTCTGAGAAATCACAAACGATCCATTTGTGGTTTAGGATCTTGATTTTGTTGATTTTGAAATCACTTTCCATCCCCTCATAGGGTATCAAGGGGTTATCTCCCTTTTTCTCATTGGTTTCCAACAATTTATCGGCGATATATCGAGATGGGTCTGCAATATCTAGATGGTCGTAATAGGCCAAGGCGTCATCATTGTTTTCCAAAGAAAAATATTGCATATCCAAAACCTTGAGATGCATCGTCTGAATTGAATCTTGCCATTTTACGGACTCCGCCTGCAAGTTCTCGATTTTACCTTCCCCGACTTCTTGCATATTCTTGTTACTAACGAACAAATACAGGCAAATCAAAGCTGTAAAAACGAATAAGTAGAGAAATAGGCTCTTTTTCATAACTATTTATTTTTTGTCTTTCCCGTCCCTTCGACTGTGCTCAAGATAAAATAAAGAGTAAGTCATATAAGTTAAGTTTAAACGGAAATTGTTAGGTTATCATATGCCAAATACACATTATCCGGTAGGTCTTTTTCCACTTCTTTGTGAAAGCCTAGCATGTGACTAATATGGGTGAAGTAGGCCTTTTCGGGCCGCACTTGCTCGACCAAGGCCAATGCTTCCTCCAAGTTTAAATGTGAATGGTGTTGTTCTAATCGCAAAGCATTGATTATCAATATTTTTGAGTTTTCCAACTTTGCTATTTCTTTATCTGCTATGGTTTTGACATCGGTCAGATAGGTCACGTTCTCGATTCGAAAGCCGAACACTTTAAGACGATTGTGCAAGGCCTCGATTACTGTAATTTTCTTCCCTCCAAAATTTAGTGTCGTATCGGAATGCAATTCATTGACCTCGATGGCCGGCGCACCTGGATAACGATTTTCATCAGCAAAAATATATTCAAATCTCTGTCTTAATGATTTGATTACCAAGTTATTGGCATATATTGGAATGTCGCCCTGTCTAAAAAAAAAGGGGCGAATGTCATCAAGCCCCGCTGTATGATCTGAATGCTCATGGGTAAAAAGTATTCCATCTAACTTATCTACTTTATTGGAAAGCATTTGTTGCCGAAAATCAGGACCGCAATCGATTACATAATTAAAATCTTCCCAAGAAAGTAAAAGAGAACAACGCAATCGTTTGTCTTTTGGATCGTTACTAAGACATACCGGATGCTCACTACCTATTACCGGGACGCCTTGAGAGGTACCCGTACCGAGAAAAGTAATTTTTATCGCATCATTCATAAAATTCAAATTTATAACTTATTTGCCTAAAAGATTTCGCGAACTTCTTAACTTTGTTTAACGCAAATTACAGCTAATGGCTTCAGTTCTCAAGAGAGATACCGCATTTGAAAATATTCCCTCAATAAAAGCGAAAACGCTTCGAATAAATCTCAATCCCGATATTTACGGAACTTTTGCCGAAATCGGTGCTGGTCAAGAGACCGCGAGACATTTTTTCAGGTCTGGTGGAGCTTCAGGCACTATTGCAAAGGCAATGAGCGCTTATGACAAAGATTTTAGCGATGCAATCTACGGCGTTGAAAAAGATGGTCGATATGTCACCCAACCGCGTCTAAAAAGAATGTTGGCCCATGAGATGAATTTGATGGAAGAACGGATCAGTCGTGAAAAACATCCTGAACGATTGTTCTTTTCATACGCCAATACCGTGGCGACTATTGATTTTTCAAAAAGATACAAGGGTCATGGCTGGGTAGGTATCCGTTTTCAATTAGATCCAGACCAAAAAGAATTCGACGAAATAGTTATGCATGTTCGCTTCAAACAAAACGAGGCACGACTGCAACAAGAGACTCTTGGGATACTTGGAGTCAACTTAATTTATGGTGCTTTTTACAAGTATCACAAACCAGGTAAGTTAATAAAATATTTATACGACCACATTGATAACGATACCGTTGAAATTGATATGGTCAATTTCTCAGGGCCAAATTTCAAAGATGTCGACAATAGATTGATCAGTCTTCAATTGATTCGAAACGATATGACCGATGCGGTCATGTTCGGCCCTGATGGTAACAACTTATTGCCTGCAGCTGTTCTTTACAAAAAGAATATTTTGGCGCTGCGAGGTAGTTTTAGACCGGTTACCAAGGTAAATATGGATATGTTCGAAAAATCGTACGACATATTCGTCAGAGACCAGATGGTAGACGTCGACAATAGCATTGTTATTTTTGAGATTACGTTATCGAATTTGAAGGCTTCTGGCGAAATCGATGAGCGTGACTTTTTAGATCGAGCTGAATTACTTTGCTCTTTGGGTCATACAGTCATGATTTCTAAATTTCAAGAATATTACAAACTGGTAGAGTATTTAAATAATTACACCAAGAAACATATCGGCCTAACAATGGGCGTCAACAATTTAGTCGATGTTTTCGATGAGCAATATTATAGACATCTTAGCGGTGGTATTCTAGAGGCTTTTGGCAAGCTCTTTTTTAAAGATTTGCAAGTGTACCTATACCCGATGAAAAATGCTGAGACCGGTCAAATCATGACCAGTAACAACGTTAAGGTTCACCCTAGAATGAAAGAGCTTTACAAATTCTTCAAATACAACGGGAAGGTGATGGATATAATTGACTACGATCCTGAAATAATGCATATTTTCTCAAGGGATGTTCTCAAAAAAATTGCCAATAATGAAGATGGTTGGGAAGAAATGATCCCAGAAGGAATTTCAGAGGTCATCAAAGAGAAAAAGCTTTTTACTAAAAAACTAGAATCCGAAAAGAAAGAAGAAAAGGAAAAAGCCAAGTAAACCAATCAACTTTCCAGTATTTGGTTAGCGTGGTCTTTGGTTTTCACCTTGTTTATAACCCTTTCGACCACTCCCTGATCATCGATAATAAATGTGGTTCTAAGAAGTCCATCAAATTTTCTTCCCATAAATTGTTTTGGGCCCCAAACCCCGAAAGCATCTATAACGGTATGATCTTCATCTGCCAATAATGGAAAAGGTAAATCGTACTTATTTTTAAAATTCGATTGTTTCTTGGAAGAATCTTCACTTACACCCAATAATTCATAACCTTGAGCCTTCAACTCAGAATAATTATCCCTTAGATTACAGGCTTCTGCGGTACAACCGGGTGTATTCGCTCTTGGATAGAAAAACACTATTAATTTTTTCCCTAAATAATCTGATAATTTGATAATTGTACCGTCTTGATCTTTAGATAAAAAATCAGGAACCTTATCCCCTGCTTTCAACATGGCCATAGCTTAATTTTCTTTAAATTCGTTACTTATTTTCAGCGAAACTAATCAAAAATGACCAAAGCCGAAAAAGTAAATTTCGCCATCGAAACACTGCAAGAATTATACCCGGTCATTCCGGTACCATTGGAACACAAAGACCCCTACACCCTTTTGATTGCGGTATTGATGTCGGCTCAAAGCACTGACGTACGTGTCAATAAAATAACCCCCTTATTGTTCGCTAAAGCCGATAACCCCTATGACATGGTTAAACTCTCTGTGGATGAAATACGCGAAATCATAAAACCAGTAGGGTTGTCGCCTATGAAATCAAAGGGTATTCATGGTCTTTCGAAAATGTTGGTCGAAAAATATGACGGTAAGGTTCCCGACAAAATTGAACTTTTAGAAGAGTTTCCCGCAGTTGGCCACAAAACGGCAAGTGTAGTCGTATCTCAGGCTTTTGGCATTCCTGCTTTTCCGGTAGACACCCATATTCATAGACTCATGTACCGGTGGGGGTTTTCAAAAGGCAAGAATGTAGTTCAAACGGAAAAAGATGCAAAAAGGCTGTTTCCCAAAGAATTATGGAACGACCTGCACTTACAGATTATTTGGTATGGCCGTGAGTACTCGCCAGCAAGGGGATGGAATATTGATAGGGACATTATTACAAGGACTATTGGCAGAAAAAGTGTGCTCGACGCCTATTATAAAGCAAAAAAGACCTAAAAAGGTCCTTTTTACAGAAATTGTTCGAAAGTCAATGTCTTTCCAACAGCCTCTTAATTTAAGCTTCCTTCAAAAGTGAATTCGGCATGTTTGATAATATGCAATGACTTTGAAAAGTTCATCAGTAACTGAATAGTTTCAGGTGAAGCTTTAGAAAGGCTCTGCCTTTTAGGGTACTCAGAGTAGATTTTTTCCATATCGATTATATCTAGTTATGTTATAATAACGCAACCGATATAGAAATATTATTATCCGCTATGTATTTTTATGATTCTAGTTCGTCAGTACGATGTTATGTCTGTCGATTATCTTGCGAAGGTTGATTAAGGCATATCGCATTCTCCCTAGAGCAGTATTGATGCTCACGCCAGTGTTTTCAGAGATTTCTTTGAAACTCATGTCTTTGTAAATACGCATTAAAAGAACTTCTCTTTGATCATCTGGCAATTCATCGATCAAATATCTAAGATCTGTATTGATTTGATCTTTGATGATTTGCTTTTCAGCATTCAGTTTATCGTCTCCGATAACAGAAAATATATTGAAATCATCGCTACCCTCGAACATTGGCATTCTTTTGTTCTTTCTAAAGTGATCTATAATAAGGTTGTGCGCTATTCGCATAACCCAAGGCAAAAACTTACCTTCTTCACTATAAGAACCTTTTTTCAAGGTTTTGATAACCTTTATAAAAGTATCTTGAAAAATGTCTTCGGTAATGTCACGGTCCAAGACTTTTGAGTAAATAAAGCTTGAAATACGTTGGTTGTGTCGGTTAATCAATATTTCAAGTGATTTTTCATCTCCTGAAATGTAATCTCTAACTAGTACAGAATCTTCAATTTGCAAGTTCATTCGGATGGAATTTTTTTTGGTTAAGATTAGGGCCTTCTATCTAAGAAAGCTTTTTTAAGTTATTAGTTTAAGAATCGAAACAATTTTAATTGATATAAATCGTTTCCATTTTTTAATTATGACCTAAAACTAGATAAAAGGGGGTGTGTGGAAAAAACATTGTTGTAAAACGACCACTTTTTGATGTGAAACGACGTTTTTACAGTTTTCACGATAATTTCAGTAGAAATTAAGATTGCTATTTTGTAAGAAAAAACAACATTTATTATATTTTAATGACTGCTATACAACCTTCAATAATCGCTTATTCTTGTTTCACTTTAATAGTCGAGATCATGATTTGCTTGAAAAGAGAGCAAAAAAAATCCCCGAACTTGAATTCAAGTTCGGGGACATATAGATTATAGGTGTGTGACTTAGTTCAGATTGCTCTCAAACTTAATACCTCTCACTTCAGTAACTTTTAATGATTTCGAAAAGTTCATAAGAAACGCTATTGTCTCAGGTTTCGCTTTTATAAGCTTGCACTTCTTCTTATCGTCAGAGTAAATTTCCTTCATATCACTTTAAGTTTTGTTATATAAGGATAACGCAACAAAAAGCAATGTAATGATTCTATTCGACCTGACGTAGATTAATTCGTCAAAACTATGTTATGCTCTTCAATGATTTTTCTAAGGTTGATCAGTGCATAGCGCATCCTACCCAAAGCGGTATTGATACTAACCCCGGTATTCTCTGAAATTTCCTTGAAACTCATATCCTTATAAATACGCATGTTGAGTACTTCCTTTTGGTCTTCTGGCAGTTCATCTATTAAAACCCCTAAATCTACATCGATTTGTTCTTTTATCAATTGCCCCTCTATATTTAGTCGCTCATCACTGATAATAGAGAATACATCGAAACTATTCGTACCCTCGAAATATGGCATTCGGCTACTTTTTCTGAAATAATCGATAATCAAATTGTGTGCGATGCGCATCACCCATGGCAAAAATTTGCCCTCTTCATTATAAGTACCTCTTTTTAGGGTACGTATTACTTTGATAAAGGTATCTTGAAATATATCTTCGGTAATCTCTCGGTCGCCGATCTTCGAATAAATAAAACTGCTCAATCTTTGGTTGTGTCGATTGATCAACGTATTCAACGCTCGTTCATTACCTTGGGCGTATAATCTAATAAGTTGGGAATCTTCGAGAAGGTGTGTTTCCATAACAATTACTTTTATTTGGTTAAAACTAGGATAATCAGTTACCATTGAATGTTACAATGGTCGTTTAGGTTGATCTCGAAGTTTTAAAAAAGTAATTGTTCGCTATAGGCACTATCGTTTAAGTGAACCCAAATATAGATAAAATAATATGGTACGAACAAATTTAAGGTGAAAGAACTTCATTTTAGATTCGTGATAAGCTTTGTTCGCTATTGATATGTACATATCGTATCTTTACGCACACATCGATGAAAATGACTGCAATTAAAGACATTGACGCAAAAAAAAATATTGTAATCAAAGGTGCAAAACTGCATAATTTAAAAAACATCGATGTTCTCATACCTAGAAACAAATTAGTGGTCATTACCGGTCTGTCCGGTTCGGGAAAATCCAGTTTGGCCTTTGATACCCTTTATGCGGAAGGTCAAAGAAGGTACGTCGAGAGCCTTTCCTCGTATGCTAGACAATTTTTGGGAAAATTAGACAAACCTAAAGTTGATTATATAAAAGGTATCGCCCCAGCAATCGCCATCGAACAGAAGGTTAACTCCACAAATCCTCGTTCGACGGTCGGTACCACAACAGAAATCTACGATTATTTGAAACTGCTCTATGCGAGAATCGGTCGAACGATATCGCCGATATCGGGCAGTGAGGTCAAAAAGCATACGGTCACCGACGTAATGGACTATGTCAAAGAATTCGATGAAGGTACAAAACTGTTGCTCCTTGCCCCTATAAAGGTTGATAAGAAAAGAGAGACGCTCAAATCACTACAGATTTTCGCCAAACAAGGTTATGCTAGAATAAAGTACGAAGGTGAAATACTGCGCATCGAAAAAGCTCCTAAAGACATAGGGCGGGAATTCCATTTGGTGATAGATAGAATTGTCTACAAAGAGGATGAGGATTTCTTCAATCGATTGGCAAATGCCATCGATACCGCCTTTTTCGAAGGAAACGGCGAATGTAAAATAGAAGAGTTGGAATCAGGAAAACAAACCTCTTTCAGTAATAATTTCGAACTGGACGGAATGTCTTTTCTTGAGCCCAACGTGCATCTGTTCAGTTTCAATAATCCGTATGGTGCTTGTCCAAAATGTGAGGGCTATGGAGATGTTATCGGTATCGATGAAGATTTGGTCATTCCGAATACCGCGCTCTCGGTGTATGAAAACGGGGTTTTTCCCTGGCGAGGAGAGAGTATGGGCTGGTATCGAGATCAATTGGTGAATTCGGCCTATAAGTTCGATTTTCCTATTCATAAACCTTGGTTTGAGCTTTCCGAAGAACAGAAAAATCTGGTCTGGGAGGGTAACGACCACTTTATCGGACTTCACAAATTCTTCGGAATGTTGGAGGAGAAAAGCTATAAGATACAGAACAGGGTAATGCTTTCGCGTTATCGTGGAAAGACAAGATGCAGCACCTGCAAAGGAAAACGATTACGCCAAGAAACCAATTACATAAAGGTAGGGGGAAAATCGATTTCCGATCTGGTTGAATTGCCTATCGAAGAATTGGCGGTATTTTTTGAAAATCTTTCTTTAAATGAACACGACGGGCAAATTTCAAAAAGACTTCTTAAGGAAATCAACACCCGATTGGGATTCCTAACAAAGGTAGGATTGAATTACTTGACCCTCAATAGAAAATCAAATACACTTTCAGGTGGTGAAAGCCAACGAATCAACCTGGCCACTTCCTTGGGCAGTAGCCTTGTAGGAAGTATGTATATTTTAGATGAGCCGAGTATCGGCTTACACCCCAAGGATACCGAAAACCTTATCGAAGTATTACTGTCATTAAGAGATTTGGGCAATACGGTCATCGTTGTAGAACACGATGAAGATATAATGAAAGCGGCCGACGAGGTAATCGACATAGGCCCTGAAGCCGGAACTCATGGTGGCGAGGTGGTCGCCTACGGCCCTTTAAGTGAAATTTTGAAGTCCAATTCCCTTACAGCAGGCTATCTGAACGGATCAATGGAAATAGCGGTTCCCGCAAAAAGACGAAAATCGAAAAATAGTGTTGATATAATTGGCGCACGGGAGAATAACTTAAAAAACATCGACGTTTCCTTTCCCTTGAATATGCTAACTGTTGTTACGGGCGTATCAGGAAGCGGAAAAAGTACTTTGGTCAAGAAACTACTATATCCTATTGTTTTAAAGGAAATAGGGGGTTATGGCGAAAAAGCCGGACAATTCACGAAAGCGACGGGAAATTTCAAATTCTTAAAAACGGTTGAATTCGTCGATCAAAACCCTATCGGGCGGTCTTCAAGGTCAAATCCTGTTACATATATAAAGGCATATGACGATATCCGCGCTTTATATGCAGCTCAAAAACTCAGTAAAATAAGGGCATATCAGGCGAAGCATTTTTCTTTTAATGTAGATGGTGGCCGCTGTGAGAAATGCAAAGGTGAGGGCGAAATCACGGTAGAGATGCAATTTATGGCCGATGTCCATTTAGAATGCGATACCTGCAATGGCAAACGTTTCAAGAAAGAGGTTTTGGAAGTACAATTCGAAGGTACATCAATTGATGATGTGCTCAATATGACAATTGACGATGCTATTTCGTTTTTTGAAAAGAACGGTCAGTCGAAAATTACGAACAAGTTAGGTCCGCTTCAAGAGGTCGGCCTAGGTTATGTTACTCTAGGCCAGTCTTCTTCTACCCTCTCAGGTGGTGAGGCGCAGCGTATTAAATTGGCTTCCTTCTTGGTAAAGGGTAAAACGAAAGACAAGGCAATGTTTATTTTCGATGAACCGACCACGGGGCTTCATTTTCATGATATAAAAAAATTATTGAAATCTTTCGATGCCCTTATAGCGAGGGGACATTCCGTTATCGTTATTGAACACAACATTGAACTGATCAAATGCGCAGATCACATCATCGATTTGGGTCTCGAAGGTGGTACAAAGGGCGGTCAGCTTATTGCTCAAGGTACTCCCCAAGAAATAATAAAGAATAAAACTTCGCATACCGCTCGTTATCTTAGGGAAAAGCTATCATAAAGCCTTACTAAAGGTTTCAAAAGAAACTTCTAAGATTCCCTCAAGTGGGCAATCTCAAAAATTCTCTTTTTAAGGTATAAGTACCAGCGAACTCTTTCAATCAAAGAATAAATTTGATTAGAAAAAAATCACAATTATTTGATAATCAATAATTTATAATTAATTATATTTTTTTGGCACGCTGTTTGGTATATACATCTCGAATGTCAATAATTACATTCATGAATTTAAAACCTTATATCATGAGAAATTTAGTACTCCTATTTACAGCTTTGATCCTAGGTACTACAAGTACCATGGCAACTGTAACAACAGAAGATAAGGTTGCTGAACGCAATGCTTATCGATACAATGATTCTTTCATCTTCGTAGAAGAAGGCATTACGTTTTCAGTATATCCTGATGGCGAGTTTGACTTCTATATTGACAATAGAATCGGAAATCGAAGAAAAAATGTGACCTTTAATTCAGGTTTCGATTATAGCCCTTATGCACAGTACGATGACTATGGTGCAGTAATTCAGGTAGAGAACATTCCTGTATATTACGACTATAACGGTCGTGTTTCACAAATCGGTAATGTTAACATTAACTACCGAAATAATAGAGTGCGAAGAGTCGGCGGAATGTCGGTTTTCTATAACAACCGTGGTTTCTACGATTATCACACAGGATTTATCAACGTTTATAACAGACGTTATGTTTGGAGACCATGGCATGCATTTTTTGCAAGACCGGCTATCGGATTCTGTTTGGTGAACGTTAATCCTTATAGAAGATGGTACAATCCGATTCGCTACACCTATTACAATCCGTATCGATTTAACCAAAGGTGGACATATGCCAAAATAGGTCGAGAGCACCGGTATAATAAAGTAAGGCGTCAAAGAGCGAACGTTTATAGAAACGATAAGCGTGTTGCGGTAAGACAGGATCGAGGTGTACGTTCAAACAGAACAGTAGCAAACGGAAGAGGAAACAATTCCGCTCGAAAAAACAGAGCTGTCACTGGCCGCGATAAGAAAGCGATACGAAGTAGCAGTGTAGTTAGACGAAATGGAGATGGACGCTCTAACAGGTCAGGTAAAATTGCTGGTAGAACATCGGTAGACCGCACAAATAGAGTTGCGACCAGTTCGATAAAGAGAAGCGAACGAGGCAATAGAACAGTAACTAAGAGATCGACCACAGTTAGGTCTCCTCGACAAGGTACTGTTACCAAAAGGGCTGTGACACGATCACCACAGAGAAAAACGGTGAGTCGAAGCACGACAGTCAAAAGGTCTCAGAGCCGAGCTCCAAGAGCAGTAAGCAAAACTCCTTCAAGAAGCAGAAGTACAGTTTCGACGAGAAGTAGCTCTCAAAGGAGAATGGTGAGCAAAGCACCATCTAGAAGCAGCAACTCTTACAGTAGAAGTTCAAGCTCTAGAAGTCGTGTCAGCAAAGCTCCATCAAGAAGTAATTCAAGGTCTACAACCGCAAGGTCACGAAGCGGAAGAAGACAATAGAAATAAAGATAGTTTTTAGGTTGGTTAGTTGTTTACCCCCGTAGTGGATTCGTCCACTGCGGGGGTTTTTTAAATCTTATTTAAAAGAAGCTTATTCTTTTCTTCCAAGAATTTTTTTTAATGCTCCGAAAACATCTTCCGAAATTCTAAATCGATATAAAATACCTACGTACATGGCTGTCATTAGAGCCAACTTAATCAAAATGTTCACCAACGGGTGAAAAGGAAACTGAAACGAATAGAACAAGACCCCGACCAATAAAATCAAGCACAGTACCTTAAAGGTTTCCGTTGTGAAGGGCCACATATCAAACTTCACCTTAACATAGCTTAATTTACAGGTATTGTATATGAAAACCGCCAAGAAGCTGGCCATTGCGGCCCCTTCCATACCATACTTGGGAATAAGCCAAACATTGAAAACAATGGTCATGGCGGCCAAGAAAACCCCGAACCAAAGTACCGCTCTATAATGTTTCGAATTGTACAGAATTGCATTATTGCAGCCCAGAAAAGAGTCGTATAATTTAATAAGCCCTATTAAGAGTACCACATAAAAACCACCTCGATATTCTTCAGGAATCATCTGATACAAATCGTTGAGGTTTAGAATGACCATTAAAAAAACGAGACCGGCAACGATGAAAAGGGTAAGCGAACTTTTTTGATACAGGCTTTTTAAGTCTGTAAAGTTATTTTTATTCAAGAGTTCAGCGGTCATTGGGTAGGTAATCTGATGCATTGCCCTTGATGGGGCAATAATGACCGTTGCGATGTGAACGGCAACCGTATAATAGGCCACATTCTCGATTTCGATATATTGATTGATCATGAACTTGTCGATTTCCAACAAAATGACGGCTGCCGAACCGCCCAAAATTATCAACGCGCTGTAAACGAATATTTCACTTGTATTTTTCGGAAAATCAAAATTCAGTTTTGGCGGATGTAACGTATAAGCGTGTAGTTTCATAATCAGGGCCCTCATTAGGTATAAGCCTACCAAGGCCTTCAAAAAAAATGCAACCGAAATAGTATCAAAACTAACCAATATAAGTAAAATGCTTATTCCCAAACGGATAAAAACCTCTTTCATAAAATTTCCGAAAACGGATTTCAATTGCACCCTGGCCCAAGCATAAAAAACCTCGAAATAGGCCATACCCAAGCCAATTAAAAAAATATACCATACATAATCTTTTACGATAGCATTTTTCGTTGCCAAAAATTCAGCGATAACCGAATTACCGAAATAAGCAAAAGCACTCAAAGGAATTATCATAACTAACGGAAGGAGCACCATGAGCATCAAAAAACCATCGGTTTCTTTGAAACTACTATAAAACTTTACCAAGGTGTTTTGAACTCCGAACGCCATCAGCGGCATGAGTATGGCCGAAGTCGAAAGTATAACGCCCACGAGACCATAGTATTCATCCGTTAAAAAATTAGTGTAGAGAAAAAGAGCGTTAACGGCTCCGAGTGCGAAACCGACATAAGTAACAATTGTGTTGTTAAGCGTCTGTTTGAGTACAATACCCATTATAGCAATTTCGAAAGTTCTTCGGTCAACGACCTGCGGCTGTACTTTTCAATATTCTTTGGTGTTACTGAAAGCTTACCATTCTGGTATGCCCTAAACCACTTTAAAATTACATCTTTTAACTGGGAATGCGTTTTGTAATCAAAAATCTCACCAGTCTCAGTTTCCATGATAAGCTGACCAACCTCCCAATTCTCAGGACCGACCGCTAAAATAGGTCGCCTTGCAGACATATACTCAAAAAGTTTGCCCGGTATGATACCTTTTGTCTCTTCGGAATCGATTTCGACCAAGAGCAAAATTTGTGCACTTCTTTGCTTACGCACCGCCGAGGCGTGTGAAACATAACCTTTCAATTTTACATAGGGTTCCAGCTCATAACGATGTAAACTATCCATCACATCTTGACTTACTACGCCGAGAAATTCAAGCTGCAAGTCAGCTCTGAAAACGGCATTCTCCCTAGCAATTTCTGATAATACTTTCCATAGGTTTTTGGGGTTTCGACCGGTCAACAAAGATCCGATATGGGTTATCGTGAAACTTTCGTCTAAATTCGAACCGCCTTGATAACTAGAATCATAGCCGTTAGTAATCACCCTAATGGGTTTTTGGGTAATCTCTCGAAATTCAGATTTCGTAGTTTCGCTCGTAACGATAATCTCGTCCGCATTATTTAAAACCTGTCGCTCAAGAGTTTTGTGTTTTAGCTGGGAAGACTTGGTCAACTTCAGTTTCTTGTGATAGCCGATGGATGTCCAAGGATCTCTAAAATCGGCAAGCCATTTCATATCGAATTTAGCTTTCAGTCCGTGGCCGATGAGATGCACACTATGTGGTGGGCCCGTGGTGATAATCGTATCGATGTTTTCCTTTTCAATGACCTCGGATAAAAAAGTTATTGACGGAATCACCCAATTTTTTCTCGCATCGGGGATAAAGAAATTACCCCTGACCCAAAGCATCAATTTCTCAAGAGTAGATTGGTTTTTTGTTTGGATGACGCCCGAACTAATACGTTTCGTTTTTTTTGAGGACAATAGATTCGCCAATTTATATGGCTCTGAAATTTTATGGCTGAGTATCTGAATTCCCTCAGGGATGTCTTTCTCCAAAGAAGCATCAAGCAACGGGTAATTCGGTTTTTCAGGAATGTAGACAATCGGTTCTATTTTGAAATTCCGTAAATACTTTACGAATTTCAACCATCGTTGTACACCTGGTCCACCGGCTGGCGGCCAATAGTATGTTATGATGAGGACTTTTTTCATGGAAAAAAGTTAATCGTTAATAGTCTAAGAAACATAGCTGGGGCATTACTACTAACATTTAATTGTTAACCTCTTCATCTTTTTTTCTAGACTTCCAGAGTGAAAAACCAATTCCACCAAACACCACCAAACCTAATAAAATAGAACTGGCGAGTGCTATTTTACTTCCTTCTTCAACTATTGTAGGTTCAAATTTGAATTCAATGGTATGCTCTCCCTCATGAACTTTCAAAGCCCGTAGTACATAATTAACTCTGAAATGGTCTTTTAATTCCCCATCGATATAAGCATTCCACCCATTCGGATAATACATCTCGGAAAACACAGCTACTCCGGCATTCTGATTCACCGACTTATAGGTCAAGTGATTCGGTTTGTAATCTACTAAGTTGATTGTTGTGGTAGAATCGGTTTGAAAAGACGTGCGATTGATATTCGTGAACTTGGAAGTATTGACAATGGCCTCGTTCTTCTCATCGAACTCTTTCAAAGCAAGAATTTCTTCGTCTGCACTCGCAACCTCTTTCAATTGTTTTACAAACCAAGCATTACCATTTGCATCGGGATTGATTGCAGGGTAGCTCTGCCCCTCTTCAGTCTGTTGCACAATATATTTGACGTTCAACATATTCAAAATACCGATATTACCTTGAAAAATATAGAAGTAAAAAAGGTCTTGCATCCCGGCGGGTTTAGCCGCGTGGTATCCTGTGATTGATTGGTGAAAATAGGAAGTGCCGGCAGAATCCCAACCTTCCTGTGGGTTGTAGACCCGATAAACACCATCATCTTTCAGAATCTGTTGGTGTAAAGTAGTTTCCTGAAAAGGCTGCGACATTCTTCTTTTTGCCACAAAGTCGTTGTTATCGACATAGCGCTTTCCGACACCTACTAAATCAAAAAGAATCAAGGCTGCAAGGGCGACTATAAATACATTCTCTTTTATTTTCTCCTTTAAGAAAAACCAAATAGCCAGTGCGGCCAAGAAAACATAAATCAAAGTGCGTAACAAATCGCTGTTATAAAGTGCCTTGCGGTCTTCTTTGAGTACGTCTGGCAATCCTTCGAGGCCGGTCATTCGCATTCGTTCATCAGAAGGCGAAGTGAAATCGAACATTCCTTTTACCAAGAACAGTGCAACACATAACCCAGCAACAATAAAAAACGAAATTTTAAGGGCTTTTATTTTTTTCTCCTTGGATACAAACTCATTAAAAAGAACACTCAAAGCCAAAATCGCCAAAATCGGGGCGCACAATTCAAGAATGACCTGTATGGAAGATACTGCCCTAAACTTATCGTATAATGGGAAGTAATCAATCATAAAGTCAGTTAACAGACTGAAGTTCTTTCCCCATGAAAGTATCAAAGACATTATGGTACCGCCTAAGAGCCACCATTTTGACCTGCCCTTCACTAGAATCAACCCTAAGATAAACAAGAAGAAAATGATTGCGCCGATATAAGCCGGACCAGAAGTACCTGGTTGATTGCCCCAATAGAGCGGTAATGTTCCAAAATACTCAAGTGCCGTACTTCGGGGAATCTCCTTTCCCACAACGTAGGCAAAGGTTTTGGACTCTTCCCCCAGCTCTTCTTGGCTGCCACCTCCAAAAAGCCCCGGCACAAACAAGTTTAACGATTCCGCTATGCCATAGCTCCATTGGGTAATGTATGCTTTATCCAGTCCACCCGTATTCTCTTTTGGCGAGCCGTCAGGTTTTATCGTGATTTCAGACTTTCCCCTTGTACTCCAATCAGCGTACTCTTTTGTCGCCATCAGTCCGGTCGCGTTCGCAGCGATTCCCAAAATAACCGCACCGATCAGAATTGCCACTGAAATGAAATAGTGTTTCAATTTTTTCTTTCGAACGGCGTCTACCAAATATGCCACCCCCAAAATCAAAACCAAAAGCATGAAATAGTAGGTCATTTGATAATGGTTCGCTCCAATTTCAAGGGCCATCGCAATAGCTGCCAGAACAAAGCCCCAGAGATATTTCTTTCGGAATACCAGAACGATACCACCAAGCAGCATTGGCAAATACCCAATAGCGTGTGCCTTAGCATTGTGCCCAACGCCCAATATAATTATCAAATAGGTTGAGAAACCAAAAGCCATGGCGCCGAGTGCAGCCAATCGAAAATCGATTTTCAAACAACAAAGTAAAATGTAAAATCCCAAGAAATATAGAAAAAGATAATCTGCCGGTCGGGGCAAAAAGCGAATTAGCTTATCAAGCTTTTTTACGTAGTTATGCGGATAGTTGGCTCCCAACTGATAGGTAGGCATTCCGCCGAAGGCACTATTCGTCCAATAGGGCTCTTCATCGTACAGTTTTCTGAAATCGTTCTGCTCTTTGGCCATGCCCGTATATTGAATAATATCAGATTGCTCGATGACCTTGCCCTGTAAAACCGGACTGAAATACAAAAGAGCGGCAACTACAAAAAGAACAAGAACGAAAAAATGGATTAAAAAAGCCTTTAAAGTAAATCGCATGGGCTAGTTATGGTTGGCAATGGTTAGTCCAATTCCTCAAATTCAATGTATTCACCGATAGGTTCTTTTGAATTCGGCTTTTGAGCAGTTTGTTTTTTTACCGTCACATCACCGATTTGCTCTTCATCGCGCTGATTCTGTTGGGTAAATTCGCCAAAACGTTCCTTGAACTTCTCTTCGGTCTTGCGGGCGGCATAACTGAACAGTTTTGGCCCGTACCACTTGGCAATAATTTTCAGGCCATAATACACCAAAAGAATGATTAATATCGTTTTTAGTAATACCATATTTATTTGTGCTCTATTATATCAAAAATACGATTCTAGCGTTGTATAATATATGCAAATGTCTTAAAAGTTTAATAAAGTAACTGTTTATGGGGTATCGCTTTGCTTCAGAAAAAATCAAAAAAGTATTTTTAATACTTGCTTTTGCATTTCCGTTTTTAGGTTTCTCTCAGTATACCGATGTGATAAATTCAAATCGACCAGGAAAAGCCGTAAGTGCCTATGCGGTGGGAAAGAACGTCATTCAATTGGAAGGAGGTATTCTTTTCGAACAACAAGATCACACGCTATTGAATACGGAGTCGGGCATATGGGGACTCGATTATGCCCTACGCTACGGACTTCTTTTCGAACAATTGGAAATCAAATGGGAAGGAACTTTTCAAAATCAAAACATCACTTTCTTGGATTTTGGCACCACCGAAAATCGAACTAATTTTTATCGTAATCGCATTGGTCTTAAATTTCTGTTATACGATCGCTATAAGTCACCGTTACGGAGCAAACCCAATCTTTACAGCTGGCGGAAGAATTATGTTTTTCAGTTCAGCAATCTGATTCCGTCTGTATCGTTATATGCGGGCGCAAATGTTCTTTTTGGCGATAATCCGTTTTACGTTGGCGACCCTGCCATATCACCAAGAGTGATGATTGCCACACAAAGTAGATTGACCCCAAGATTCGTGCTTATTTCAAACGTAGCGTACGATAGAATAGGCACCGATTTTCCCGAATGGAATTATGCCGTTTCCCTATCCTACGCCTTTAGAAACCCGAAATGGAGTACTTTTATAGAACATCAAGGGTTTAAAAGCGATCGCTATGCCGATGTGCTGCTGCGCGGTGGGGTCGTTCATCTAGTGAGCGAACAACTGCAGATGGATATTAATCTGGGCGCCAGTTTTAAAAACACACCCTCGAGAATTTTCATAAGTGCAGGAGCCTCATATCGTTTTGACTTCCACAAAGATGATGTCAAGGCCATCGAAGACCAAAAAGCCGGGGAGAATGGTGGACCGATCAAGAAAAACGCCATGAAAAAGAAAGAAAGAGAGGAACGCAAAAAGGCAAAAAATGCTGGAGATGGAACAGGCGCGGAAGACATCGACCTCGGCCCGACCAAAAAACAGCTTCGAAAAAAGAAAAAGGCCGACAAAAAGAAGAAAAAAGATAGCGGCGCTATTGATTTTTAACAAAGATTCTACCTGCTTCTATTTATTCTGACCTTAATTATCCCTAATATTGATCATAGAAAACTAGTCAATGGTCAAACTCGTTGAAGTCGTTTCAAAATCTGATTTGAAACGCTTCGTAAAATTTCCTTTTTCACTCTATAGGGACTCCAAATATTGGGTCCCTCCTATTATCGCCGATGAACTGGAGACTTTTGACAAGAGTAAAAACCCTGCATTTAAAAACGCTGATGCGCACTTCTTTCTGGCTTTTAAAAACAAGAAACTGGTAGGAAGAGTTGTTGCCATCATCAATTGGCTCGAGGTCAATGACCAAAAAATTCGAAAAATGCGGTTTGGTTGGTTCGATTTCATCGACGACGAGAAAGTCTCTAGAGCACTCTTGGAAAAGGTCATCGAAATCGGCAAGGAGAACAAGCTTGACTTCGTTGAAGGGCCTTTAGGCTTTTCAAATTTAGACAAGGTGGGCGTGCTTACCGAGGGTTTCGACCATATCGGAAGCATGATCACTTGGTACAATCATCCATATTATAAAGATCATTATGAACGGCTGGGTTTTACTGTCGAAAAAAAGTATGTTGAGAATAAATTTCCTGCAGCGAATGCCGATCCAGCACTTTTTACAAAACTCAACGATTTAGTAAAGAGAAGATACGGATTGCGGGAAATCAATTTCACCAAGACCAAGGAAGTGATGCCCTTGGCCGATCAGATGTTCGACCTTTTCAACGAAACCTATTCGAAACTTTCCTCTTTTGTGCCGATAACGGATGTTCAAAAAGCGTATTTCAAGAAAAAATACATCAGCTTTATCAATCCGGAATACATCAAGTTTATTGTAGATAAGGAAGAAAAATTGATTGCCTTCTCAATTGTAATGCCCTCTTTTTCGGAAGCGCTGCAAAAAGCAAAGGGAAGATTGTTCCCATTCGGAATTTTTCACCTTCTAAAAGCCAAAAAACACAATAAAGACGTTCTGTTCTACTTAATAGGAATACACCCTGAATACCAGAACAAAGGAGTTACGGCAATAGTTTTCAATGAGTATTATAAAACCTTTTCAAAGAAAAAAGTTGAAATGTGCTATCGAACCCCAGAGTTGGAAGATAATATCGCTATTCGACAAATGTGGAAGCATTTTGAGCCAAAAATTTATAAGCGACGTTGCACTTATAGAAAAAATCTAAATCAAGTTTAGGCAAATCCCTCGTGCCTCGGAATAACAAATTCGTAGTTGTTCACTCACCCATTGCGGCGGCAACAGCAGCAGAAAGTCTTTTGTAAGTCCCATTTTCAAGACGCTCCCGAATAGCGGAAAAAGCATCAAGGGTTTCTGAGATATCTTCCATGGTATGGGTCGCGGTAGGAATCATTCGTAGCAGTATCAATCCTTTAGGTATGACCGGGTAAACTACTATGGAACAGAATATTCCATAATTTTCACGTAAATCTTTTACCAAGGCCATCGCCTCAGGAATACTCCCATTGAGATAAACCGGTGTAACACAACTCGATGTCGTTCCGATATCGAATCCGCGTTCTTTCAATCCGTTTTGCAGTGCATTGACATTCTCCCAAAGCTTGGCTTTTAATTCTGGTTGCGTGCGCAACATATCCAAACGCTTTAAAGCCCCTTTCACGTAAACCATAGGAAGAGATTTCGCAAACATCTGTGAACGTAAGTTATACTTGAGATAATCTATAATTTCTTTATCGGCAGCTAGAAAAGCCCCGATACTTGCCATGGACTTTGCAAAAGTTGCAAAGTAAACATCGATGTCATCTTGAACCCCTTGCTCCTCACCTGCTCCTGCACCCGTTTTTCCCAGCGTTCCGAAACCATGCGCATCATCTACCAACAAACGGAATTTATATTTTTTCTTCAGCGCAACGATTTCCTTCAACTTGCCTTGCTCCCCTCGCATCCCGAAAACCCCTTCTGAGATTACCAGAATTCCACCGCCGGTCTGTTCTGCCATTTTGGTGGCTCTATCCAGGTTCTTTTCAAGACTTTCCACATCATTGTGCACAAAAGTGAATCTTTTGCCCATATGCAAACGAACACCATCTATGATACAAGCATGGGAGTCAACATCATACACGATGATATCATCCTTGGAAACCAAGGCATCGATACACGACATTATACCTTGATACCCAAAATTCAGCAAATAAGCAGATTCTTTTTGAACGAACTCGGCCAATTCTTGTTCCAGTTGTTCATGAAAATCGGTATGACCGCTCATCATTCGTGCTCCCATTGGGTAAGCAGAACCATATTCGGCTGCCGTATCCCCATCTATTTTTTTGATTTCCGGCAAGTTTGCCAATCCCAAATAATCGTTTATACTCCAAGTAATCACCTCTTTTCCTTGAAATTTCATTCGATTCGAAATCGGTCCTTCTAATTTCGGGAAAACGAAATAACCTTCAGCCTGCGAGGCCCATCTTCCAATATGGCCCTTATTCTCGATTATTCTGTCAAATAGGTCTCTCATCTAGCGCTCTACGTTTGATTTACCTGCAAAAATATGGTTTTTTTACTGTAATGACGGAAATTATGGCACAAAAGAAAAGCAACGGTACTACCGTTGCTTAAAATTATTTGAAAAATTTTTAATTTATTTGACCAGTTGTATTTTCTTTTCCTCAACGACCTTCTCACTATCTAAAAAGCCTTGATTCCGCATCCAGTCATCACTGTAGACTTTGCTCATATATCTCGAACCGTGATCAGGAAAAATAACGACTACGTTACTATTTTCATCAAATTCACCTTCTGCGCTAAACTGTCTTAAAGCCTGCATGGCAGCACCACTGGTGTAGCCAACGAAAATCCCTTCCGTTTTAGCGATCTCCCTAGCCGTATGGGCACTGGCCTCATCTGTTACTTTTATGAATTCGTCAATCGCCTCGAAATCGGTTGCAGCAGGAATCAAGTTCTTACCCAACCCTTCTATTCGATACGGATAGACTTCATTTTGGTCGAATTTGCCCGTTTCGTGATACTTTTTGAGCACCGAACCAAAGGCATCGACCCCTAGTATTCTAACCTTGGGGTTTTGTTCTTTCAAGTATCTAGCTACACCGGAAATCGTACCTCCCGTTCCGCTACAAGCTACCAAATGGGTAATATTTCCATTTGTTTGTCTCCAGATTTCAGGTCCGGTATTATTATAATGCGCCTCAATATTAAGTTCGTTAAAATACTGATTGATATAAATACTGTCTTTCGTCTCTTTATGGAGTCTTTTGGCCACCTCGTAATATGACCTTGGGTCGTCAGCGCTGACGTGCGCAGGACAAACATATACTTTTGCACCCATACTTTTCAGCATGTCAATCTTGTCTTGTGAAGACTTTGAACTGACCGCTAAAATACAGTCGTAACCCTTAATGATACTGACCATGGCGATACTGAATCCCGTATTACCAGAAGTAGTTTCGATTATGGTACTGCCTTTCGTGAGAATGCCTTTTCGCTCGGCTTCTTCTATGATATAAGCCGCTACCCTATCTTTAGAAGAGTGACCGGGATTAAAAGCTTCTACCTTGGCATAGAAATTGCCATCAAGGTTTGAGGTGATTTTGTTTAGTTTGACAAGGGGCGTATTTCCTATTAAGTCTAGGATATTATCATGCGCGTTTATTTGATTTTCCATATAGGCTAATCTTGTTTAAGGGAACGAAATAGCACCATTCATATTGTAATGTTCCGAGGACAAAATTACGATTTTTTTCGGATTTAGTCGATTTTACCCTCTAAATCAAGCATGAAAGCATACTCTTTTGCAACCTCTTTGAGCGCCTCGAAACGCCCGGAAGCACCTCCGTGACCTGCATCCATATTAGTATCTAAAAAGAGAAGATTGTCATCAGTTTTGTACTCCCTAAGCTTTGCAACCCATTTCGCGGGTTCCCAATACTGCACTTGCGAATCGTGTAGACCGGTACTTACATACATATTAGGGTATGGCTGTGCGGAAACATTATCGTACGGCGAATACGACTTCATGTAATCATACGAGTCTTTGTTATTCGGATTACCCCACTCATCGTATTCGCCTGTAGTAAGGGGTATCGACTCGTCTAACATCGTGGTTATCACATCTACAAACGGCACTGCAGCGATAACCCCATTATAGAGTTCGGGAGCCATATTAACGACGACACCCATAAGCAGCCCGCCTGCAGAACCACCTGAGGCATACAGATGCTCCGCGCTCGTATATTTTTCTTGAATCAAAAATTTTGAGCAGTCAACAAAATCAGTGAATGTATTCTTCTTGTCGAACATTTTACCGTTTTCATACCACTGACGACCAAGATATTGGCCTCCGCGAACATGGGAAATGGAATAAATGAACCCCCTATCTAAAAGACTTAGTCTAGCAGTAGAAAAATAAGGGTCGATGGTATTGCCATAAGAACCGTACGCATATTGCAATAAGGGACTTGTACCGTCCAACTTGGTATTTTTGTGGTAAACCATGGAAATAGGGATTCTCACCCCATCGCGAGCTGTTGCCCAGACCCTTTGTGATCTGTAATTCTCCTTTTTGAACTTACCCCCTAGTACTTCTTGCTCTTTCTTAATCGTTTTCTCCTTGGTTTCCATGTTGAAATCAATGACCGAACTTGGGGAGGTCATCGAGTTATAGCCATAACGGAGTATTTTGGTGTCGTAATCCACATTGGATGTGCTATACGCAGTGTAGGTTTCATTGTCAAAGGGGAGGTAATATTCATTGGAGCCGTCCCAACGGACTATTTTTAGCTTGTTTAGTCCGTTTTCACGTTCAGAGAGTACATAATAATCTTTGAAGATGTCCATATCTTCTAAAAGTACATTTTCCCGATGTGGAATAAATTCTTTCCAATGCTCTGAAGCGGTATTATTTTCATCGGTTACCATCATCTTAAAATTAGTAGCCTTGTCTTTATTCGTATGTACGTAAAACTTATCACCGTAATGGTAAATCGAGTATTCAACTCCCCTCTCCCTCACATCGAATGGCTTAAACTTTCCATTAGGGTCATCCGCTCTTAAGATTTGATATTCAGATGTCAAGGTACTCGTTGATCCGATAATTATAAATTTCTTTGACTTTGACTTATAGACGAATGCGTAAAACGTATCATCTTCTTCATGAAAAACCAATTCATCTTCGCTGGCCGGAGTTCCAAGAACATGCTTATAAATTTTGTCGGATCTCAAAGTGACTGGGTCTTTTTTGGTGTAGAACATCGTTTTGTTATCAGCGGCCCAAACCGAGCCACCGGTCGTATTCTCCAATTTATCATCGAAAACAACGCCAGTATCAAGGTTTTTTACCTGAATATGGTACTGTCTACGGGAAACGGTATCAACCCCAAACGAAGCCATCGTATTGTCGGGGCTTACCGAAACACCGCCTAAATGAAAATATTCATAGCCCTTTGCCATTGTGTTACCATCGAACATGATTTCTTCGGGAGCCTCTTCACTTTGCTTTTTTCTTGAATAAATGGGGTATTCTTTACCTGTCTCGAACCTTCTAGTGTACCAATAACCATTTTGTTTATAAGGCACTGAAGAATCATCTTCTTTAATTCGAGATTTCATTTCGAAAAAAAGACTGTCTTGAAATTTCTTGGTATGGGCCGTTAGTTCACTATAATATGCATTCTCCGAATTTAAGTGCGCAATTACCTCTGGATCTTCGCGGTCGTTCATCCAATAATAATCATCAATGCGCACATCACCGTGCTTTTCAAGTTCTTTTGCTACTTTTTTAGCGACCGGGGCATCGATTTTAGACATTTCGTTTTTATGATTTTGACAAGAAAGCGCAAAAATAACGCTTAACAAACAAATCAAACTTCTTTTTCCCATACGTATCATAAAAGTCCTATTTATCGGTCCAATTTAGTAATTTTACCAAGAATTTAATGTGAATAACTATGTTAGGAGATTTAATGGGTATGATGGGCAAATTGAAGGAAACCCAAGAAAAAGTAAAAGCAACAAAGGAAAGGCTTGATTATGTAGTAATTGATGAAAATAGCTCAGATGGCTTACTAAAAATCAGCATCACCGCCAATCGGACTATTAAAAATATAGAAATCGACGAGAGTTTATTAGCGGACAAAGAACATCTTGAAGATTATCTTGTACTTTTTCTCAACAAGGCAATCGAACGCGCAACAACTGTTAACGAGACAGAATTATCAGCAGTTGCGAAGGAAGGTATGCCCAATATTCCGGGCATGGACTCGTTATTTAAGTAAAGCTTGGCAGGTTTTTTGCTAATCAATAAAAAAGATATTATGAAATATGTAATTCTACTATTTTTGCTACCATTGATTTCTTTGGCACAGTCAGAGAACGAAGAAGGTGATTTTACCGATTGGCTAACGGATTACGAAGAGGCCATAAGTGAGGCGAAAAAAGAGGATAAGAAACTTCTTGTTTACTTTACTGGCAGCGATTGGTGCGGTCCTTGTAAAATGCTGAAGAAAGACCTATTCGCCAAAGATGAATTTAAAGCATTTTCAGAATCATATGTCATGCTTTATATAGATATTCCTCGCAATAGGGACTTGCTATCATCTGAACAAATGACCCACAACACCCAACTTCTTAAGAGGCTAAACAAAAAAAGCGTGTTTCCGTTTTTCAAAATATTAAATTCCAAAGAAAAAGAACTAGATGAGTATTCAGGCTATAGTATGAATGGAGAGATAAGTTACCACGTGGATTTTTTGAAGAAGAATATTTGATCAAAACAAATTGTCGGCAAATAAAAAAGGCTTTCCGGAAGGAAAGCCTTTTTAGCTGATAAACAATCAAATTTAGTTATTGATCAATCTGAATTCGGTTCTTCTATTTGCCGCATGCTCTCGCTCCGTACAAGAAACACCCTCTCTACATCTGTTCTTGACTTTATTCTCTCCGTATCCATTGGCTACCAAAAGACTAGAATTTACACCTTTAGTGATTAGATAATCGGCAACCGCCTTTGCTCTTCTTTCTGATAAATCTTGATTTGAAGAGGCATTACCCCTTACATCGGTATGCGATGCAATTTCCAATTTAGCACCAGGGTTTTGGCTTAATACGGGCATTAAACGAGAATCGATAATGCTCTTGGCCTGCGAAGTCAAAGTTGCACTACCGAGGTTCCAACTGATAGGTAGCGCTTGATATTCAACCAATGAACATTCGACTTCCTTCCAAGTAGTCAAACCACCTTTTTCTTTCAATACTTCCTTTGTAACTGTCTTGGTTACCGCAGGAATAGTCTCTTCGACAGTTTGGGCATCTCTATCCAACACTGTTTTTGTTATTTCCTTGTATTGAGCCGGAATAACCTCTTCGACGACCTTTGCTGGTTCCAACATGACCGTTTTCGTATAGGAAGCATCTTGAGACCCTAATGGCGAACTTGTAGTCGAGGCATTCTTTGATAACGCCTGGGTCTCAATGGTTGTGAATTCGGCAGGATAACCTTTGTAACACCAGTATCGGCAGTCGTCTGGGTTACCTGAAGCACAATCTGGTGCAGCAGCACCCAATTCCCATTGCGCATATGCCGGTTTAATCTCTATCGTCTCTGAACTAGGGGAAAACGAAGCAGGTATTACCTTCAACGTATTACCACCTTGTTTCGAAACATACGTTACTGTTTCCGTGCCCCACTTTGCAGGTATAACCGCTAACTTCTTACCTTCTTCTTTTATCAAAACTCTTTCTGTAACAGTCTTAAAGGTAGCGGGAGTGGTCTTTAGAATCTTGTAAGCTGGTTTAACAGTTAAGGTAACTGTTTCATTTACATACACATCGGGGGTCGTACAACGCACATAACATTTTCCGGGTTCTGGATTCGCTGGTAAATCTTGTGCGTAAGAATAAGTAGCGGCAAAGGCTACCAAAAGAAATAAAACTTTTTTCATTGTAGTTAGTGTTAAATTATTAATAATGGTTGCGTAATATTTAGCTTGAAGCTAAAGTTTTGAGATACCTTAATGATACTCTTTCAATGGTTAAGACACTAATAATTTCTTGAGGTCACTTTTTTTAGAAAAAGTATCAATTTCTTATCTTTAGTCGAAACCCAGACAGATGATAGAAGTGCACAAAACAAAAACGGAGGAATTAAATTTTACAGTAAAATCTCAATCTGGAAAATTACTATTGCAAAGCATTAACTTTAAAAATATCAGAGAAATGGATGAAGTAATCGACCATTTGACTTCCCTGAAAAAACTGATTGACAAAGTAGAGCGAAAGACGAACATCGATGGCAAATTCTTATTTAGCATCAAAAAAAACCAAGGTATCATAGGTCATAGCGGACTTTTTTCTTCGGAGGCCGGTATGGAAAATGGAATCAAAAATCTAAAAAATCATTTAGCGAACCTTCAATAACCCTCAAATCGTTCGAAGAGTCCCAAGCAAAACCGAATGCATTTCTGAAGTGTAATCTAAATGGGTTACCATTCTGAGCTTGCCCTGCCCCATACTTAGTATATGAATGTTCTTGTCTTTCAATTTTTGAATGAACTCGGTATCGGTCATTTTGTCCTCATCAAGTTCAAAAATCAAGATATTGGTTTCTAAGGGCTCGATTTTAGTTACGAAATTCAAGTTTTGCAATACTTCGCCTATTTCTTTTGCTTTTCTATGGTCTTCTGCAAGACGTTGAACGTTATTTTCAAGGGCATAGATTCCCGCTGAGGCAAGAAATCCGGATTGACGCATTCCCCCGCCCAATATTTTTCGAATACGCAAAGCCCTGTCGATCATTTCCGAACTGCCGACCAAGACCGAACCCACTGGACAACCCAACCCCTTGCTCAAACAAACGCTAATAGTATCGAACATATCACCATATTGTTGTGGTGACTCATTATTTGCGACCATTGCATTCCACAAACGTGCACCATCGAGATGATAACCGAGTGCGTGTTTTTCGCAAACCGCTTTTATTCTTCTGAGTTCTTCAAAATCCCAACAGGCTCCCCCACCCTTGTTTGTGGTATTTTCGATACAGACCAAAGAAGTCAGAGGACTATGATAAAAGTCAGGTGGGTTGATTGCCTCCTCGACTTGCTCGGCCGTTATCATACCGCGTTCACCATCAACTAATTTGCACGAAACACCACTATTGAAGCTTGCCCCTCCTCCTTCATAATTGTAGACATGGGCGTATTTATCGCAAATCAGCTGGTCACCCGGGTTTGTATGGAGCTTGATTGCAGTTTGATTGGTCATACTACCCGAGGGAAAATATAAAGCTGCTTCCATTCCGAACATATTGGCCACTTTCTTTTCAAGTGCATTTACCGAGGGATCTGATTTGAAAACATCGTCACCGACCTCAGCGTTCATCATAGCATCAAGCATACCGGGGGTCGGTTTGGTAACGGTATCGCTAATTAGGTTTATTTCCAAGGAATCTTATTTTACTTTTTTATTGATGTCTTTCTAGTGAAAACAATCCATTCCGATAGGTGAACCATCTGGTATTTTCGATACAGGAAGCACTTTGAACTCCTTTGGGTCATCAAAGAATTTATCGATTCTTCTAACGATTTCTTTTGCGTTGTCACCTTTTAACTTTGCTAGAATAGTCGTTTTCAATTCTTTTATTTTGTTATTGGCCATAGCATTTACCTGCGGATGAACCTTTTCACTGGCCGCCAAATTCATAAGATGGAACAAAACCCTATAGTTGATATTATTTTGAACCTCATCTAAATAGGTGTCGTTAAATCGCTTTTTCAAGGTGCCCGATATAACAGCATCCAAGACCTGCTCTAAACCTAAATTGTTTGCGTCCACTGCTTTTTGTTGAATCAGACGACTTGCCCTTTCGGGATGCAATAATAACCCCAAGGTCATATCGGCCGCCGTTTCAGCGGCGGATAGGGCATCGAATGAAACTCCGGTTTTTCCCTTTATCGATTCCCTTGTTTTGGGGTAGCCGAATGCCCGTGGTGGAAATAAGTCCAATTTTTCTTGTGGAATTGCGATTACATTGGCGTCAAGTGTTTTCACGACACTTAGCAAAGCTTGTTCTTGAAGCCCCTTTTCAATAAGCTCGACCACTTTTTGACCATCTCCTTTAAGACTGTAATTATAATCCATTCCGCCGATCAACTTGGTTACCGCCTCGGTCTGATATCTATGGAAAAAATAAAGCGGTACGAAAACGTCTTCCAAAACTGTGTTCGGTTCACCTGTTCGAATATTATCAATTGAAAAATTATCGATTGCAGTAGATCGGATTTTTAACATATCTTCCAACTCCGCACTTACATTCTCTCCATTGTCCCACAAATGTGCCAATGCATGCGAACCACCACGAGGCCTTGCATCTTGATCGGTGATATAACGGAGACCTTTATCTTTGGCCGCCTTCAAAATAGCATTTAATCCTTTTTTTTCGGTAGATTCGTTTTCAAATTCAGTGTAAGAATAGGCTACCGTTACCTTGTCCCAGTCTCCAATACCAGTGGCATAGGCATTGGAAAAATCGATTTTGTTGTCGGTCAAGGAAATCTGCGGATGGGGGTAATCCATCACTGATGCCCTATCGTTAGTACTTGAAGCATAGCTGTGCGCAAAACCTAAAGTATGCCCTATTTCATGTGCCGATAATTGACGTATTCGTGCCAATGCGAAATCAAGCATAGGTTGGTAATTTTCATTGCTTTTGGCAAAGGGTCTATTCATTAAAGCCTGCGCAATTAAAAAATCTTGACGTATACGTAGGCTACCCAAACTCACATGGCCTTTGATTATTTCACCGGTTCGAGGGTCGGTAATACTGCTGCCATAGCTCCAGCCACGAGTTGAACGATGAACCCACTGAATAACATTATATCGTACATCGAGAGGATCCGCATCGTCTGGAAGCATTTTCAACTGAAAGGCGTCTTTGTATCCGGCAGCTTCAAAAGCTTGGTTCCACCACCTACCCCCTTCCAAAAGGGCTGAACGAACGGGTTCTGGTGTACCATTATCCAAATAATAAATAATAGGTTCAATAGCTTCGCTTTTTTCCACTGATGGATTTTTCTTCTTCAATCGATGCCGGGTTATATATCTTTTTAAAATTGATTCTTGTACGGGAGTTGAATAATCATAGTAAGAAAATGGATAGGACCCACTTCTTGGGTCAAACTCGCGCATTTCAAACCCATCATCGGGCAGTTCTATAAAAGAATGGTGTTGGGCAACCGTTATCAATCTAGGGTTAGGGGCAACGGAACGTATCCAAGCTCCCTTGGCATCTCCTTTGAAGGTCAAAGTGGCATCGAATTCGACATTTTTCGGAAAAGCCTTTGTTCTAGACAAATTAATGGCACTTTTGTCCTTATCTATTGAATAAGTGCCCTGTTCAGATTGTTTCAATCTATTCGCAACACCATGAGCGTCGTTCATTAAAAAGTCCGTGATGTCGATAATAAATTTACCTCCTTTCTCTTCTACGATTTTAAAGCCACCTAAAATAGACTTCGCAAAAGCTTGCTCGACCGATTTCTTTTCTAAAACATTATCCGTTAAGGCCCTGAATTTAAGATTGGGCTGAACCAAAAATAATTTTCCACCGGCTTTTTTGAACAACACAACTTGTTCATTGCCAAGCTGCCCTCTATCCAACCCTATATCGTTACTTCCTACTCCGCTACTGAGGGAATATACATATAAAAACTCTTTCTCGAGCTCGGCTACCTCGAGGAAAACCTTGTCATTTTTAACATCATACTGAAAATTGAACAAACCAGTATATTTTTGAAAATTTTCACTTTCTCCAGATAACTGTGCTTTTAAAACCTGGACGGTTACGGCAAAAATCAAAAGCGATATTATCTTTTTCATTTAGAATAATTAAGCTTTAAATTTAGATAAAAAGCTTTAAAAGAAAGGGTATCTCAAATATTTCTTTCCTTCATTGAAAATTCTCGATCGAACATCATGATTTTTATAAGAATCACAAAATCACCCACTTATTAATATTTAATTCCCTATTCAAGTATCAATGAAAACCAGTATATTAATGCAAAACTATTTTTTATGCCGAATCTTCAAAATCAAATTTTCTCTTCATACCAAAGAAACCCCGATCTTTATGATGAAATCTATGATTCGGAAGGCAATCTAAAGGAGATTTATAAGAAGTTATTTCACTTATATGGCGAACATTCCATTGTCGATTACGTCAAACTGAATTCGAAAGCAAAATCGTCTTTCTTCAACCAGGGCATTACTTTTCAAGTTTATGGTGATGAAGATTCCAAAGAGAAAATTTTTCCGTTTGACCTATTCCCTAGAATAATAGATTCATCGGAATGGAATATTATTGAAAAAGGAGCGGTTCAGCGCAGCAAGGCACTTAATCTTTTTCTCTGGGACATTTACCACGACAAGAAAATCTTGAAACAAGGCGTTGTGCCCATTGATTTGATTTCAACTTCAGAAAATTATCTAGATCAAATGATAGGAGTAGATCCCCCAGGAGGAATTTACAATCACATATCCGGTACCGATGTAATCAAACACAGCGATGGCAATTACTATGTATTGGAAGACAATATTCGTTGCCCATCTGGCGTGAGCTATGTAATTTGTAATCGAACAGCTTTAAAGAAGGCACTTTTCGGGGTTTTCAATCATTACCAGACTTATTCGGTAACAAATTATGCTGAGAACCTACTTGACCTGCTAGAGACGGCCAAACCTAATGGTGTTGACATTCCCAATACAGTGGTAATAACACCGGGAATGTACAATTCGGCATTCTACGAACACTCCTACCTTGCCAAAACTATGGGGGTTGAATTGGTGGAAGGCCGAGACTTGTTCGTTGAAAACGATTTCGTCTATATGAAGACGATAAGCGGACCGGTAAAGGTAGATATCATCTATCGACGCATCGATGATCTTTTCATAGACCCCTTGGAATTTAAACCCGATTCGTCTTTGGGTGTACCAGGCTTATTCGCGGCATACAAAAAAGGCAATGTTACTTTAGCCAATGCACCTGGAACCGGGGTGGCAGACGATAAGGCAGTCTATACCTACATGCCAGAAATAATCAAGTATTATTTGGATGAAGAACCTATCTTGAACAATGTACACACTTATCATTGTAGTAATCCCGAAGAATTGAAATATGTTCTCGAGCACGTTCATGAGCTGGTAGTGAAACCGGTTGACGAAGCTGGTGGTTATGGTATATCCATTGGAAACAGATTGACCAAAGCGGAAATAGAAACGGTAAAAAATCAAATTCAAGAATCGCCTAGAAAATATGTCGCGCAACCCATAATGTCATTATCCGTTCATCCCACATATATAGAAGAAAGTGAATCATTCGAACAGCGACATGTCGATCTTCGCACTTTTACCATTCTCGGTAAGGAAAAAGAATTTGTTTTAAAGGGGGGGCTCACGCGGGTAGCACTTCAAAAAGGAAACTTAATCGTAAACTCATCTCAAGGTGGCGGATCAAAGGATACCTGGGTAATAAAAAATTAAATTTCTATGCTTGCACGAGTTGCCAACAACCTTTTCTGGATGGGTCGTTATATCGAACGCTCAGAACACATTGCACGATATCTTAACGTAAATTATTTTTCCTCTTTGGATGCGCCGAATATAAAATCTCAAGATCGTCAATTTGTGCTGAGGTCTATGCTTTTTATGGTCAGTGGGCCGATAACAGACGACACCTTGGTGTTGAATGAAGAAACCGTATTGAATGAAATCGGGTTGGATTCTGAATCTCAATTTTCAATAATCAACAACGTCAAACACGCGAGGGAAAATGCAAACAGCGCAAGGGATCTTATCAGTACGGAACTTTACGAGGCCATCAATAAGTTTTATCATTTCGTTCTGAACTACCCCCCCGAGGTATTTACCAAAAACGGGCTACACGATTTTACAAGCAACGTTTCAGAAATGAGTGCCATTCTTCGTGGAAAAATAAGGGGAACCTTACTACATGATGCAGTATATGCCGTTATTATGATGGGCGTGAATATTGAACGAGCGACTCAGATCATTAGAATGATCAATGCAAAGTACAATGACGCTTTAAAGGCTCAAGGTAGTTATGGCGATAAATTCAGTCATAGTTTCGAATGGACCACCCTGTTGAAATGTGCCGAGTCTTATGATATGATGCGAAGATTTTACAAAAAGACACCGACAAGTATTTCAACACTTGAGTTTTTAATATTAAATCCGAATTGCCCAAGATCGATTATGAACAGCTTAAATCAGGTTTATGCCCATATAAAAATTTTAGATCCTAGCAAGGCCTACAATAAAGACTCTACCGCATTTTTAGTTGGCAAAGTGAGGGCAGAATATCAATATAAATATATAGAGGAAATAGAAGATGATATACAAAGATTCATTGAAAGTATTCTAGAAAGTTTGGGTAACATCAGTCAAAAGATGGAAAAGGAATTTTTTAACTACTAGTACTCTTTTTATCCACTACCTTCGCGCACTTGACAATATTGAATGCCACTAGAATATACGATAAAATACAAAGCCGAGAACAGCTACGAAAATTGGGTTCACGATGCCCATTGGCAGTTTTTGATCGTGCCTGAAGAAAATAAGAATCAAGAATTCGTGACTGTTGATTTCTCCAATTCGATCAATGCCGTAAATGAAAATTCAATTAATGGCTATGGTTTTAAAACCATACGTGTTCACCCAAAACAGAAATTTAAGAACATTACTTTTGAAGCTTCTTTTAGGTTGATTAAGAAAGATGAAAACCCTTTTGACTTCCATCAAGATGAGAGTCTCGATGAAGCATACAATTTGTTGAACGAGCTGTCTTTCAAAGTAGAATTCGAAAATTTCTTAAGACCTACTCCACTGACTTTATTGAGAAGTAAAGACAAGAACCTTTTTGTTTTCGACAAAAAAATATCGCTCTTTCAAAACTTGCAGGCTCTTACCGATTGGGCATATATTCATATTTTTTTCAAGACCGATGTGACCGATGTAGATACCAAACTTCATGATATTATAGACAATAGGCATGGCGTCTGTCAAGATTTCACCCATCTATTTTGTGCATTGGCAAGACAGAATGATATTCCGGCTAGGTACGTATCAGGTTATCTTCACCAAGGCAATGGTTACTTCGGCGATTCTCAAATGCATGCATGGGCCGAGGTCTATATTCCAAAAATCGGTTGGGTTGCCTTTGACCCGACCAACAACCTATTGGCAAATACCAATCATATCAAAGTGGCACATGGCAAAGACTATTCAGACTGCTCTCCTCTAATAGGCATCGTACACACATTTGGAAAAAATAAAACGAGTCATACGGTACAGGTAGAAAGTCAACAACAATAATCCGGCAATATTCAGATTAATGGTATTTTAGCCAAAAATTTTCAAATGACAATCACTACAGACCATTTCAAAAGTCTTCAAGATCGCCTTGGTGCGTTAAGGAGGTATCTTTGACATCGATGCGAAACTTATCGAAATAGAGAACGAGCAAGAGAAGACCCTTGCTCCCGATTTTTGGGATAATCCCCAAAAAGCGCAAGCACATATGAAATTCATCCAATCTAAAAAGCAATGGGTCGATGATTATAATGCTTCTAAGGTTTTGGTCGGAGATCTAGAAGTGTTGATCGAGTTTTTGCAAGAAGGTGAGGTAAACGAAAAGGAAGTCGAAAGCCAATATGAAAAAGCGCTTCACCATTTAGAGAAACTCGAATTCAAGAACATGCTTTCTGAAGAAGGTGATGAATTACCCGCAGTGCTCCAGATAACGGCAGGGGCCGGTGGCACTGAAAGTTGTGATTGGGCTGCCATGCTAATGCGTATGTACATAATGTGGGCCGAAAAAAGCGGCTATAAAGTAAAAGAGCTCAATTATCAGGAAGGTGATGTCGCAGGAATCAAAACCGTAACATTGGAAATTGATGGGGATTTTTCCTTTGGATGGCTCAAAGGCGAAAATGGTGTACATCGCCTGGTTCGTATTTCTCCTTTTGACAGTAATGCAAAACGGCATACTTCCTTTGCTTCCGTATATGTTTATCCCCTAGTAGATGATAGTATAGAAATAGATATTAACCCTGCCGACATTGAAATTACCACTGCACGTTCAAGTGGGGCCGGTGGACAAAATGTGAACAAAGTGGAAACCAAAGTCCAATTGGTTCATAAACCGACCGGAATACAGATTTCGTGTTCAGATTCGCGCTCACAGCACGATAATCGCGCTACTGCGATGAAAATGCTAAAATCACAACTGTACGAAATAGAATTGCGAAAAAAAATGGAGGCAAGACAGGAAATCGAATCCTCAAAAATGAAAATCGAATGGGGCTCACAAATCAGGAATTATGTAATGCACCCCTATAAATTAGTAAAAGATGTTCGCACAAGCGAAGAGACAGGCAATGTAGATGCGGTGATGGATGGCGACCTTGACCGATTTTTAAAAGCGTTTTTGATGATGATGGGACAAAGGGAAGAAAATTAGTAAATAGTAGCAGTGCGCATTAGAAAAGTCTTTTGTTTCAATTTTTAGATTAAAATTGAGCGAACCTGAAACCTTAAATTTTTAAACTCTTTTCATTATGATAAAAATATTCCATAACCCGAGGTGTAAAAAATCTAGAGAGGGACTCGAAATTCTTGAAAAATCTGGAAAAGAGTTTAAAGTTATTAACTATTTAGAAGATGTTCCCTCTAAATTAGAATTGAGCAAAATAGTCGCTAAGCTGAACATACATGCCGAGGAATTGGTACGCAAAAACGAAGCGATTTGGAAAGAAAACTTCAAGGGCAAAGAATTTTCTAACGAGCAATTGATCGAAATAATGATAGCAAACCCTAAACTCATCGAAAGACCTATAGTTATCAATGGTCAAAAGGCCCTCATTGGGAGGCCTCCAAAGAATATTTTGACCATCATTTAATTGGCATGCTAATTGTTATTTTCAAGTGAATCCATTTAACAAACATTTAACCTATCGAGGCTAAACCATCGTCTAATTTTATAATCCAACAAACGACAAGAATATGAAAACTATTACAAAACAATTGCTTGTTGCCTCTATATTGATACTCTCCGGGGCCGAATTGCAAGCTCAATACGGATATGGCGGCAGAGGTTACGGAAACGGAAGCGGTTATGGCTACGGATATGGTAGGCAACGAAGTACAATTCCGCAAGCTCAAGTAGACACAAAAGAACCAGAACCAAAAACGGCAGGTCAAATAGTAGATGACGAAATGCCGGCAATTGCCGAAGCTATTGATTTGAACGAATTTGAAGTTGCTGTAATGAGCTCGATACTCAAAAAGTATATTCAAAAAAGAATAGAGTTACAAATTTTGAAGTTAGAGCCGGACAAGATGCGAGAAGCACTTGAAAAAATAACCGAGGCACAGACCGAAGAGCTAAAATCAGGTTTGTCAGAAGAGAAGTACGAAGCATTTGTAGCCCTACAACAAAAAGGGTTGGCAAAAACCAAGAAAGAAAATAAAAAGAAAGAAAAAAGGAAAAAGAAGAAAAAGAAATCGAAAAACTAGAATGAAAATAACCCTTACCCTGTCTCTATTACTATTTTGCTTCTTTTTACATTCTCAAAGACCTCAGGGTGGGCGGCCAGACCCGATAAAAATTACAGGTATCGTTATCGACAAAGAAAATGGTCGACCTTTGGAATATGCAACTCTTGTCTTGCAAAGCGTACGAAACCCAGAGAGAGTCACAGGAGGAATTACCGATATTGAAGGGAAGTTTAGTGTGGAGGCTTTTCCGGGGAAATATAATGTCAGGGTTGAATATATCTCCTATAAAACTTTCGAACTTCCCGAACAAATCTTTCGAAGCTCAACAGATCTTGGAAAAATAACACTTGCACTTGATGTCGAGCAGCTTGAAGGTGTTGAAGTCATTGCAGAAAAGACAACAGTTGAAATCCGTCTGGATAAGAAAATATATAATGTCGGTAAAGATTTGACCGTCAGTGGTGGCACGATTAGCGATGTTTTGGATAATGTTCCGTCGGTTTCAGTAGACGTTGAGGGTAATGTTCAGCTTCGAGGCAATGATGATGTGCGTATATTGATAGATGGCAAACCATCTGCTATTACGGGCCTGAATTCAACAGAAGCCCTTCAGCAACTTCCTGCTGAATCTATAGAAAAAGTAGAGGTAATTACTTCACCTTCGGCGCGTTATGATTCTGAAGGCTCGGGGGGCATCATTAATATCATTTTGAGAAGAAGCAAACTAAGTGGCCTGAATGGGGCGTTGACGGCAAATGTCGGTGATCCTGCTCGCTATGGCATAAATGGAAACCTAAACTATCGCACGGGTGATGTCAATATTTTCACGAATACGGGATATAACTACCGTACATCCCCAGGTAATACCTTCAATGACACAGACTTCTTTGACCAAAACGGCGACTTTACAAATAGTATTACCGAAATCGGAGAGCGAAAAAGAATTAGAAATGGAGTCAATGCCAACTTTGGGGTGGAATGGTATGTAAATGAAACCTCATCAATTACCAATAGTGTTTTTATAAGAAGTTCAGACAATTCCAACGAAACCATAAACAATTTTTCTCAACAAGACATCAATTTGACTAGTACCAGCGGATTTCGATTTGATTCAGAAACCGAGGAAGATGATACATTTCAATATTCCTTTAATTACGACAAGAAATTTAATGATTCAGGCCACAAGCTCACTTTTGCTTTCCAATATGAAACCAGTGAGGAAGTAGAGGCGTCTCTTATTCAACAAAATGGTTTTGATAGCGAGACGGTTCGCACAGCGGAGGACCAAAGACGAACTTTTCTGCAAACCGATTATGTACTACCAATAGGTGAAAACCACCAGTTTGAATTTGGATATCGAGGAGATTTCAATCGTCTGGAGACTGATTATGATGTGGCCTTCATTCAACCAACAATCGATGAGTTGGGTATAACTAACCCAAGTAACGTACTTGATTTCAAAGAAACGATCAATGCCATCTACACCCAATTTGGTAGTAAAATCAAAAAATTCTCCTATCTCGCCGGACTGCGATATGAGGCCACAAGGCTCATTATCGATCAAGTGGAAAGTAATGATTTTGCTAGAAATAATTTTGATGGTTTTTTTCCGACACTCAATCTCAACTATGAGATTTCGGAAAAACAAGGCCTCTCATTGGGTTACAATAGAAGACTTAGAAGGCCAAGATCATTTTTCCTAAATCCCTTTCCTTCAAGATCGAGTCCGACCAACTTATTTCAAGGTAACCCTCGTTTAACACCTTCTTTTAGCAATCAAGTTGATTTCGGGTACCTAAATCGGTTCGAAAAAGTGACCCTTAATGCATCAATATATTTTCAGAGAGCAACAGATGTTATCACCTTTATTACAGAAGACACGGGAGACGATACTGTTTTTGATGGGCAAGTGGTCAGCATTTTAAGACGAACACCAGTAAACTTAGCTAAGAATGACCGATACGGTTTTGAGTTTACTACAAATTATAGACCGACCAAGACTTGGAACCTTAACGGAAACTTTAACATGTTTAATCTTATAACACGCGGAGATTTCAATGGGCAAAATTTTGACGCTGAAAATCTGAGTTGGTTTATTCGACTAAATAATAAAATAACCTTGTTCAAGTCCATCGATTGGCAAACACGTTTTTTCTATCGCGGACCTACGGAAACAGCCCAATCGAAAAATAAAGGAATTGCTTCGGTAAGCCTGGCCTTCAGTAAAGATCTTTTTAAAGAGAAAGCCTCTTTGGCTTTAAATATAAGAGATGTCTTTAATAGCAGTAGACGGGTTAGCGAGACATTTACACCATTTTTCCAAAGCGATAGCGAGTTTCAAAGACGAGTCCGAAGTGTTAATCTATCCTTCACTTACCGTTTTAACCAAAAGAAAAAACGTGGAGGGGAACGAGACAGGGATGATGATGGGGGAGATTTTGAAGAATAAGTTTTTCATGAAAAACAAAAAAGGAGCCATTCGGCTCCTTTTTTTATTCTAGACGTTTGGCCTTTTTGGCCTCACGTTTTTCTTTCCAAATTTCTAAAAGATTTCCACCCAACCAATAGGGTACGACAAATAACAACAAAAATATCATTAACCAAAAACCAATGGTCAATATTGTCAAGAACATCAAAAAGCCTAAATATTGGTCGAATTCGAACATTGCTACTGTATTTGAATACAAAGATAGTTTGAAAAGCATAAAAACTGCAAGTCAATTTCAAAAAAATAACTAAAATAGATTTGTGAAGCAGGAATTAAATCTTCTAAACAGTACCTTTGTTTCAAGAAAAATATGAGAAATGAGCATTAGAATAGAAAAAGATACTATGGGTCAGGTTGAGGTGCCCGCCGATAAGTATTGGGGTGCACAAACAGAACGTTCACGCAATAACTTTAAAATCGGACCGATTGCCTCAATGCCCTTGGATGTGGTCTACGGATTCGCCTATCTTAAGAAAGCGGCAGCCCATACCAACTGTGAACTGGGCGTTTTAGTAGCAGAAAAAAGAGATTTGATTTCACAGGTCTGTGATGAAATTCTTGACGGAAAGCACGATGAACAATTTCCACTGGTCATTTGGCAAACCGGATCCGGCACACAAAGCAATATGAACGTCAATGAGGTCATTGCCAACCGTGCCCATGAAATCGCTGGAAAAAAAATAGGAGCAGGTGAAAAGACCATTCAACCCAATGATGATGTGAACAAATCGCAATCTTCCAATGATACCTTTCCGACAGGAATGCACATTGCAGCTTATAAAAAAATCGTGGAGAATACGATTCCCGGAGTAAAACAGCTTCGGAATACCTTAGCCAAAAAGTCCGAAGAATTCGCAAATGTTGTCAAAATAGGTCGTACACATCTTATGGATGCCACTCCCCTAACATTGGGCCAAGAATTTTCAGGTTATGTTTCGCAATTAGACCATGGGTTGAGGGCGCTTGAAAATACCCTAAATCACTTAAGCGAGCTTGCTCTTGGCGGAACTGCGGTGGGAACGGGACTGAACACACCTAAGGGGTATGATGTTCTTGTTGCAAAATATATTGCCGACTTCACTGACCTTCCATTTAAAACGGCAGAAAATAAATTCGAGGCCCTAGCTTCACATGATGCAATAGTAGAGAGTCACGGCGCATTAAAACAATTGGCCGTGTCATTGAACAAAATTGCCAATGATATTCGAATGATGGCTTCAGGGCCACGTTCTGGCATCGGTGAAATCATTATACCCGCCAACGAACCAGGGAGTTCAATTATGCCAGGGAAAGTGAATCCCACACAATGTGAGGCCCTTACCATGGTCTGCGCCCAAGTTATGGGAAACGACGTTGCCATTTCTATTGGGGGAACACAAGGTCACTACGAACTCAATGTCTTCAAACCAATGATGGCCGCCAACATATTACAATCGGCACAATTATTAGGGGATGCATGCGTAAGTTTTGATGTGAATTGTGCTGACGGCATTCAACCCAATAATGAGGTGATCAAAGAACTGCTGAACAATTCGTTGATGCTTGTGACTGCGCTAAATACGAAAATCGGCTACTACAAAGCTGCCGAAATAGCAAATACAGCTCATAAAAACGGAACTACCTTGAAAGAAGAGGCGATCAAACTAGGTTACGTAACTGCCGGTGAATACGATCAGTGGGTGAAACCAGAAGATATGGTCGGTGTTTTAAAGTAAAAAGCAGTACCAAAAAAAAGGGGCAATCTTTACAGATTGCCCCTTTTTATATGAATGGCTAGTGCGTTGTACTATTTCAAAGTAAACTTTGAAGTTCCCAATAATTTCAATCCGTCATCATAAACATTCACCATGTAATTTCCTTTTTGAAATTCACCTGAAGGCTTGTTTATGTAGTCACAAACATCAAGAGACTTGTTCTCGTAGTAAAAACTTGTTCCTTTGCTATATGTAACCGAAGCACCTGAATCGTTCGTTTTTGAATAGCTTTCGCCCAAAACGTTGCCTTGAGGGTCTAAAACCTCCACAAAGAATTCTCTATCTCCCGCTGTTGCAATAACATTGTCAGCAACTGTAAAACAGATTTTAAACTTATCCGTTCTACTCGCTCTAGAGGTAGAGACCAATTTTCCACTGTTTCTTTCTTTTACCGCATCAACGTTGAATTTTGACAAGTTCAATGCAGAGCCTTTTTCGACCACATCGGCCAACTGCGTGTTCTGCACAACCAATGAATCGTTGAAAACGGTTTGTTTTTCCAACTCGACATACGTACTGTCGCGTTGCGTGGCAATCAAAGTGTTCGACTTTGTAAGCGAATCTACCTGCTTTAAAAGTGATTCTCTTTCAGCTTTAAGAACACCGACCTGTCTTCGATATCTCGACAAAGAAGAGATATCTCCTTTCATGTTCTTTACAGAGTCAATGTATTTTGCAATATTGTCTCTTGCACTTACCAATTCCTCATTGGTCGCATTGCTCTCTAAGATAGCTTTGTCATATTCCGACTTTAGACTATTCAAATCTTCAACCACCAGTTGTTTCTCTTGAGTCAAAACAGCAGTCGTTTTTTTCTTGTCATTGTACAGGCTTACAGTATAGATGATTGTTCCTAAAAGAACAACAGCTAGCAATCCTGCCAAAACTTTCAATCCATTATTATTTTTTGTTTCAGTCATAACGTAAAAATTAATTTTTTACAATTTATAAATTTGTTTGTATCAGTCTATATACGATTCAATACTCATATTGGATTTTTTGCATGTTAAAATTATCAACTTACCACTTTGAATATCAATAACGATGCGCTATCTTTAGTAGTGCTCATTATTTAGAGATGTCGCTTTTAAACATCATACCCTTCGAATCCCAATATGCACGGTACTTTCGTGATTTGAACATACAATGGCTCGAAAAATATTTTCATGTTGAACCCAAAGACGTAGCACTACTTAACGAGTGTGAAAAAAATATCATTAATAAAGGTGGGTTTATCTTTTTTGCAGCCTACAACGATAAAATAGTTGGATGTTTCGCATTTATCAAAATAGCGAATAAAAGTTATGAATTAGGGAAGATGGCCGTTGATACAGACTATCAAGGAAAGAAAATCGGCCAAAAACTGTTGCAATATGCAATAGATTTCGGAGAAAATAAGAGCTGGGACCTAATCACCCTATATTCAAGCACTAAATTAAATAGCGCACTACATATTTATAAAAAATACGGATTTCAGGAAGTCGTACTTGAAGACAATCTGCCTTACATCAGAAGTGATATCAAAATGGAATTAAATCTCTAAAACATGAAACACTTTATTTCAATTCTCTTGATGGGACTAATTCTATTGGGATGTAAGGAAAAGGCAAAAATATCACCCATATTGGATTCAGAGCCAGTATATGGAAATTCAAATTTATCTCTTGCCGAACTCGATAGTGTTATAGAATCACGAAATAGAATAATTCCCATAGAACATGCAACAGTAGTTTTGGAATGGGGCTTAATTACTATTTATGTTGACCCCGTAGGTGGTGCAGAGGCATTTAAAGGCCAAAAACAACCGGATCTTATCTTGATAACGGATATTCATGGAGACCATTTAAGTGTTGAGACGCTGCAGGCTCTGAATACCTCAAAAGCCAAAATAATAGTGCCGAAAGCTGTAGCGGATAAAATTCCAGAAGAATTCACACCGCAACTCGATATTCTTGACAATGGGCAATCAAAAGAACGATACGGAATTACCATAGAGGCCATACCTATGTATAATTTAAGGGAAGAAGCTTTGAAATTCCATAAAAAAGGCCGCGGCAACGGCTACGTTTTAAATATAGGTGGTGAACGACTATATTTCTCGGGAGATACAGAAGATATTCCTGAAATGAGAGCTTTAAAAAATATCGATAAAGCTTTTATTTGTATGAACCTACCTTATACAATGACTGAAGAAAGCGCCGCTGAAGCAGTTCTTGAATTCAACCCGAAACAAGTATACCCCTACCATTATAGAGGAAATCCGAATGTAAGTGACGTTGCGAAATTCAAGAAATTGGTGAACAAGGGTAATCCTGATATCGAAGTAGTGCAACTAGATTGGTATCCGAATGATGATTTTTAGCTATCTAACATCGAGTGCAGTTGAAATACACTCAAAACGGTTCTAGCCCTAGAACCGATAAAATTCGTCAACGTCAACGTATCAACTTCTTGTATTTGATTCGTTTCGGCATAATATCGGCACCCAAACGTTTCTTTCTGTTTTCTTCATAATCAGAGAAAGAACCTTCAAAGAAATATACTTGAGAGTCACCTTCAAAGGCCAAAATATGGGTACATACACGGTCTAAGAACCACCTATCGTGAGAAATAACGACCGCACAACCTGCAAAATTTTCAAGACCTTCTTCCAATGCCCGTAATGTATTGACATCTAAGTCATTGGTTGGCTCATCTAAAAGCAAAACATTACCTTCTTCTTTAAGTGTCATTGCCAAATGCAAACGGTTTCTTTCACCACCAGAGAGCATATTGACCTTTTTGTTCTGTTCACTTCCCGAAAAATTAAAACGGCTCAGATAAGCACGGGAATTTACTTCTCTTCCGCCCATCATGACCAAGTCTTGTTCATCACTGAAGTTTTGCCAAATCGCCTTATTCGGGTCGATATTCGAATGACTTTGGTCTACATAAGCGATTTTGGCAGTCTCCCCTACTTCAAAATTGCCTGCATCAGCTATTTCCTCACCCATTATCATTCTGAAAATAGTCGTTTTACCAGCACCATTCGGCCCTATTATACCGACAATTCCTGCTTGGGGAAGATTAAAATTCAAATCTTCATACAGCAATTTATCATCATAGGCCTTGCTCACACTTTTCGCCTCGATTACATTGGTGCCCAATCGTGGACCATTGGGAATGTATATTTCCAGCTTTTCGTCCAATTGTTTTTGATCTTGGCTCATCAACTTGTCATAATTCTTGAGACGCGCCTTTTGTTTCGTCTGTCTTCCTTTTGCACCCTGTCGAACCCATTCCAGCTCGCGTTCCAAGGTTTTTTGCCTTTTTGAAGCTGTTTTGCTCTCTTCGGCCATACGTTTAGACTTTTGGTCTAGCCAACTCGAATAATTTCCTTTCCAAGGGATACCCTCACCGCGATCCAATTCTAGAATCCAGCCCGCTACATTATCCAAGAAATACCTATCGTGTGTCACGGCTATGACTGTACCTTTATAACCAGCCAAGTGATGTTCCAACCAATGTACCGATTCGGCATCCAAATGGTTTGTGGGCTCATCTAGCAATAGAATTTCCGGTTCTTGAAGCAATAATCGACATAATGCCACCCTTCTTCTTTCTCCTCCAGATAAAACACCGATTTTCTTATCACCGTCAGGAGTGCGGAGTGCATCCATCGCTATTTCAAGCTTGGTATCCAATTCCCAAGCATTGGAAGCATCGATTTTATCCTGAAGCTTGGCCTGCTTGTCCATAAGCTTTTGCATCTTGTCCGCATCTTCATATACTTCCGGCAAACCGAACATATCATTTATCTTATTGTACTCATCAAGAATGGCAACCGTCTCTCCTACCCCCTCTTTAACGATTTCCAAAACCGTTTTTTCTTCGTCCAATTGAGGCTCTTGTTCCAAATAGCCGACTTTGTATCCCGGAGAAAAAACAACATCGCCCTGATAATTCTTATCAACTCCGGCGATAATCTTCAACAAGGTTGATTTACCGGAACCGTTCAAACCGAGAATTCCGATTTTAGCTCCGTAGAAAAAGCTCAGGTAGATATTTTTAAGAACAGGGGTATTCGCATTTTTGTACGTCTTGGTGACCCCTGACATTGAAAAGATGATCTTCTTATCGTCGGACATTCGATTTAGATTATTGAATTGTTGTTAGATTATTCGATGGTTTGAGGTCAGACCCTACCCTTAAGAGCGTTAAAAACCCAGGCAATAGCGAAAAAGCCCACGCCTACCGCTGCGAAACCCCATCCAGAAACTTCGGCATATCGAAAAGCCCCCATAGCGATAAGGCCAAGGCCTACGATAATCATGATAAATGTAGCCCAAGCGAGTACCGTGTTTTTATTCATTGCCATAGTTTGGTTCAGTTTAGCGTGAACCTCAAATATCGCAAAAAATAAGGAAACTTTTCAACCTCTATCGACAATTATTAGTCCTCGAACGGAAAAGTAATTCCTGCTTTCTCACGGACTGCATCCAATAAGGAAATTAAATCCAAAGAATTTTGGTGCGACCATAGGTCACTTTGAATTTTACCACTCTTCAAGCATTCATGAACCTCGATAATTTCATGTGAATAGCCAAAGCCGGTTGTAGGTAATTCGTGTTCTTGCAACTCACCGTCTTTTTCCAATTGATACCCTTGAGCCTCGTGCCAGCGTGATGGCAAGAAAAAAGAGCCGCTGCTACCCGCTATTTCCGCCTTTATTTCTGAGTTCGTAGTATTGCCACTATAAAGTATTGCCAGCGCCTCGGGATAATCAAAGATCATTGCGGTTTGCACTTCGGCCCCGGTTTTATAAAATTTCGAAGTAGCCAGTATATTTTTTGGTTTTCCCAAAATCAAGTAGGCCAAAAAAATCGGATAAATCCCGATATCCAATAAGGATCCTCCAGCCAAATCTGGGTTCAAGACCCTTCCCTTTTCATCCCTGTCCAAACCATAAAAGGCAAAGTCTGCCTTTATGTAGCCGACCTTTCCAACTTCATTATTATCTATTAAAGATTTGACCATTTTTATGGCGGGGTTGAACCTACTCCAAAGTGCTTCCATAAAGAATACTCCTTTTTCCTTCGCTGCCTCGACCATCTGTTTTACTTCTGCGGAGTTTACTCCTACAGGTTTTTCACAAAGTACATGCTTGCCATGTTGTATGGCCAACAATGCCAATTTAGCATGATGCGTGTGTGGCGTAGCGATATAAACCGCATCGATTTCATTACTCTGAAACAATTCCTCATAACTGCCAAAAGATTGTGTAGCATTGTATTCTTCGGCAAAAGAGGTCGCTCTTTCGATACTTCTCGAACCGACCGCGGTCAAATGGCCTCCTTCAACCAATTGCAAGTCTTGAGCGAACTTATGTGCAATCTTTCCTGGGCCCGCTATCCCCCATCTAACTGTATCTCCCATTTTCAAATTTTATACCCTAAAAGTAATCATTTTAACTCCTTATCTTTACTACATAATTAAAGTACCGCACATGGATATCGACTTCAATAAAAACGAAGATCACAATAAACTACTCCTCTCCAACCTCAAAAAACGCTTGGCTGAGGTCAAACTTGGTGGAGGAAAATCACGTTTAGAAAAGCAAAGAGCAAAAGGCAAAATGACCGCTCGTGAGCGACTTGATTATCTTTTAGATTCAGATAAAAAGAGTATTGAAATCGGAGCTTTTGCCGGGGATGGAATGTACAAGGAACATGGTGGATGCCCATCAGGCGGAGCGGTAGTCAAAATTGGTTATATCGCGGGTAAGCAATGCATTGTCGTTGCAAACGATGCTACCGTAAAGGCAGGAGCATGGTTCCCGATAACAGGAAAAAAGAATCTTCGAGCTCAAGAAATCGCTATTGAAAATCGTTTGCCCATAGTTTATTTAGTAGATAGTGCCGGAGTTTATCTGCCCATGCAGGATGAGATTTTTCCCGACAAGGAACATTTCGGCCGCATATTTCGAAACAATGCGAAAATGAGCAGTATGGGTATTACCCAAATCGCTGCCGTTATGGGAAGTTGTGTTGCTGGCGGAGCCTATTTACCAATCATGAGTGACGAAGCATTGATCGTCGATAAAACCGGAAGTATTTTTTTGGCCGGAAGTTATTTGGTCAAAGCAGCTATCGGAGAAAGTATTGACAATGAAACCTTAGGTGGCGCTACGACCCATTGCGAAATCAGTGGTGTAACGGATTACAAAGCGAAAGACGATAAAGATGCGTTGGACACTATCAAAAACATAGTCGATAAAATCGGGGACTTCGAAAAAGCTGGTTATAGCAGAACCAAAGCACAAAAACCAAAAGAAAACCCTGAAGATTTATATGGTCTTCTTCCTGCCTCAAGATCTGCTCAGTACGACATGATCGAAATCATTAAACGACTAGTCGACAATTCTGAATTCGAACAATATAAAGAAGGTTACGGAAAAACGATTTTGACCGGTTATGCGAGAATCGATGGCTGGGCAGTCGGTATCGTTGCAAATCAAAGAAAAGTAGTCAAAAACAAAAAGGGGGAAATGCACTTCGGGGGCGTTATTTATTCAGATTCGGCGGACAAGGCTACCCGATTTATTGCTAACTGCAACCAGAAAAAAATTCCTTTGGTCTTTTTACAGGATGTCACAGGGTTTATGGTCGGAAGCAAAAGTGAACATGGCGGTATTATCAAAGACGGAGCGAAAATGGTCAACGCTGTTAGCAATTCCGTCGTACCAAAATTCACCATCGTTATCGGGAACAGCTACGGAGCCGGAAATTATGCCATGTGCGGCAAGGCCTATGACCCAAGATTGATTGCGGCATGGCCAAGTGCAGAGCTTGCGGTCATGAGCGGAAATTCAGCAGCAAAAGTTTTGCTGCAGATAGAAACCGCCTCGTTAAAAAAGAAAGGGGAAGAGATTACACCCGAAAAAGAAAAGGAACTTTTCGATAAGATTAAATCACGCTACGATAATCAGATTTCCCCATACTATGCCGCCGCAAGAATCTGGACGGACGGTGTAATCGATCCTTTAGATACAAGAACCTGGATTTCAATAGGCATAGAAGCAGCCAACCATGCACCTATTGAAAAGCCTTTTAATATGGGAATTTTACAGGTTTAGTCTAAATGGCATTGTTTACCGAAAACAGATGCTGATTCACCTCTTTTAAACGAAGCCTGAACACTTTGGTTTCTTTGCGTTGGCTCGGTTTGCCATAATCATGGTATATCGATACCTTTAAGTACGTTGGTGTCAAGCTTTTATTGCCGAGATATTTTGCATTTACCGCCCAAGAACCCTGAAGGGTATTATCTATTAAATATTCTTCAATGGCAAACCCAGTTTGTTTTTCATTCTTGATGCGCTCAGGATTTTCGAACAAACCATGCTCCCAAACAAAATACTGATTTTCGGGATTTACAAATTGAAGTTCGAATTCGGCCTCGCTGTCGTTCCATTCAAAAACCAGCCTAATACCTTTATAATCGTTATCACTTGTGCTTAAGGGTGCAATCGACTTTTCAAAAACACCATCGTTCTTGAGCGTCAGTAGGTTATTGAATTCACGGTCAAAAATCTTCTTAAAGGTTCCTTCTTCATCCAATAGGAGTCCTGTATTGAATAAATAGTCACAGCGCGCATATAGCGAGACCGACTTCTGCTCTTCACCATTCTCATGATAACTTCTTGCCAGATCTAAATAAGACTGTACATATCTGGGCCTGAGCATAAATACCTGTTTGTATATTTCATTGGCCTTTTTAAACTCTTCGTTAGACTGATAGAAATAGGCCAATGCTTTAAGCGCAACAGGGTTCCCATTAAAAACCCGCATATTTTCTTCAACAACCCTCTGCGCGATACGTTTATTGCCAAGATCCTTTGAAAGATGTTGGTAAACGCCCAAAACAAAATGATACGAAGATCCGTAGATTTTCTGTTGTTCCTTATAAATCGCAAGTACGTCCTTGACATTGTCGGCCTCGGATAATGATCGGGAGTAGTTATTAGAATTCACCAAAAGTGATTTGGTATCGATGGTGTCACTTTTGAAAAAATTATCTCGAAGTCGTGCAGTATCAAAAGGCTTTTCATTTTCGTATTGGCCCAACTTGGTGTTGATAATCACCAGCCCTCCGGCGGCCATGCTTCCATAGCGTGCCACTGCCCCAACACTTCCTATAATTGCAATACGTTCAATATCGGTAGTATTAATAAAAACCGGTGCATCTCTAAATAATTGCCCATCGACATCGTAGAGAACCGGTCTAGGTTTCTGCAATGAATTAAACCTTCTTGGCAAAAAAACAATAGGATCATTAAAGAGATTGCGTTCGATTCGTATACCAGCCATGATGCCTGGCAAGGCGTAGGTGAAATCGGCTCCTCCCAAACTAAGATTATCACCGTCAACAACCTTTATTTGAAAACCTGAACGTTCTTTATCTATGATACCGAAGGCCGTCTTAATCAGGTTTTTATTTGTCGGGTATTGTTTTTCAAGCTCTTTCTGACTTCGCTTTCTTTTTTGGACCACAACCTCATCCAATTCCTCTATTTTAGGATACATGGTAATATTCAAAAATTTAGTGACATCCTCCGTAATTACCTCGAGCGACACCATACCCAAATGGCTGAATTGCAAAACTTGACCTACTTCGGCGGTTAATTTGTATTTCCCCTCAGCATCGGTTTTCACCCCCTCACCTGTCTCCTTAACGGTTACAACAGCATTTGGCAAAATATTCTTACCATCAGTGACCCACCCAGAAACTGTTATTTCGTTTTGAGAATAAGCGATAGTACAGATGAGTAGAAATAAAATGTTCCAAACATTTTTCATCTTTTTTAAATTTATTGAATAGATAGTTTTAAGAAATCAACTTCCGTTCCTTTTTTATCTAATCTTATTAAATATTCTTCGTTTCGCTGTTCCGGCTTTCCAAAATCATACTGTACGATGGCCTTAACAAAAGTGCGAATATTATTGTTAACTGTTCTATTTCCCAAATAATTAACATTTATAAGCCACTGCCCCATGCTCCCGTCCCCGATAATCTCAAATTGCTCTGAAGCGTAACCATTCTGAAGTTCGTCTTGAATTCTTGACCTGTCTGCCAAATCAGTGTGCTCCCATTTGAAAAATCGTTTACTCGGATTTACAAATTGAATCTCGAACTCGCTATCTTCATTATTCCATTCGAAGATTATCCGTGCATCATAAAAAACCTTTTTTGAATAGGCTTCAGGCGCTTTTGAGATATCCAATTGACCGGGTCGTAATTGCACCAGACCTTTTATCTCATCTTCAACGATTTTCTTAAGACCCGAAAAATTCAACCTTGAATTGATCGATCCATCGGCGATACCCAACAATTGATCGAAAGCCATTTGGTTGTTACCGACTTTTTTGTTGGCCATCGACAGGTCAAAGTACGTTTGTATTTTATCCGGGTAAAGCTGTTGGGCCTTTTTTGCGACTTCCAATACCATTTCATCAAAGCCTTCTTTTTCCATCTTAAATTTCATACTACGAAGCGCACTATATGATGGTCGGTCGAACTCCAATACGTTTGAAATTATCGCTCTGGCGAAATCAGGATTTCGAACCTTGAAATAATCGTAAACATCTATAAAATATTCATATTTAAGGTCGACAACCTCACGTTGTTGCGCATAAATCTTATACGCCTCGTTGACATCTTTGCTGTTTTGCAAATCAATGATATATTGGGATTTGCTTACATGTGTATTGGTCTTGACCTGTTCATTATAAATATTGTCGGTCAATCTTGCCAAATCCCGTTTTGCACCTCCTTTTTTTCCCGACGCTGCTGTTTTCGTCGTAATCAAGAGTACGCCGTTCGAACCGAGACTACCATATCTATTGGTAGCTGCCAAGCCTTTTAATACGGTAATATCTTCAATGTTCTCAGGGTCTAAAAACGAAGTGTTCTGCGACGATTGTCCGATTGTTCCGCGACCCGCAGCGCCGGACTGGGCGCGTGGCAATGGTACTCCGTCGACGACAATAAGGCCATAATTACTGCCTAAAATAGAGTTACTGGGCCTCATGATCACATTACTCAGGTCATCTTCACCTGGTTTAAGTCGAACACCTGAAAATTTACCCCGAACGGCATTCGATACATCCGTAGAGACACTGGAGATATCTTCATCTGAAATCGATTGAACTGCGTAGCCTACAGCATCAATATTTTGATTGCCATATGCCGTGGTTTTTGTCTCGATCTCCAATCGCTCTTCGACCAAGATCACCTCGTCTAAGGTTACCATATTTGAATTCAAGAAAATTTTCATTTCACTTCCAAAACCGATTTTCACGCTTTTAAAGGCACGGTTGCCACTACTTATAGCCAAAAGACTGTCACCAGGGCTGGCCGCTACAGAAAACCTACCCTCTTCATCTGAAATCACACTTAATGGGCTTCCCTTGACCGCTAATTTGATGTTCGGTGCCGGCGTATTGTCCAAATAGACCGTTCCCTCGAAAATCTTTTTACTTTCTTTTTGGTCTGTTACTTTCTTGCTCACTAAAGCAGCCCTATCGATCAATCGGCTTTTCGTAATCAAGGTCGTACGATTCAGAAAATCTTTATTTCTATTTGGATTGCTATTGATCAAATAAGAACCTTTGGGAAGGCTTAATACTTTTCCATCCATAAATCCGATTCCATCGGTAAATATATACGCGTTCCTATACTTTATCCTTTTTTCCAAATCGGTTACCCTATTGGCACCATCATATATAACTTGGCTCAAATCGTTTTTGAGCATTTGCCAGTTGCCGTCAACTACATCATATTCTTTTTCTTCAATCTTAAGATTAAAAAACAATACTTGTACCTTTTGATTCTTATTCTTGGCAAAAACCTTTTCCAAAAGCGTGAAATCTTCCTCGGTATTTCTGTTTATCATTGAATATGAGATATCCCAACAAATCGTCGTATTCTTCTCCTCTGGGGTTTGGCAAATGATAGTGGTGCCAGTGGCCAGTAATGAAAGCAAAGTATAAAGTGTTCTCATAGCCTTAGTTGCCTTGATGTTTTTCTAATCTGGGAATCAATAGCAATTCGGTTTGCCTACCATTTACATATCGAAATCCATCTTCTCCATAAAAGCCCGCTTCTTCAAGCATGATACGAATATCCCTTTTCCATTCGGGGATGGTTATCGTCGTATTCAATTCAATGGCATAAACCGTATTCGGATTCAATGGATAATTTTCTCCGTCGTCTTTCATCACCCCACCTTGAGAATCCCACATTCCAATCGTGGTTCCAGCTGAATGCCCATAGAGACCCAGTGGATGTGTATAAATCGAAGGTCTTAGACCTGCAGCCCTAGCTTCCGATAAGGCTTTTGCGAGAATCTCATTCCCTGTTCTATCATTAATCATATTAGTTGTCAAAAAATCTTGAACCTGATTTCCTGCTTTTAATCCCTCTACCAAGAATTTCGGGGCTTGAGTTTCTTCAGGTTTCAAGACATAAGCCAATTCTTGGCAATCGGTATTCAGTCGCAGATAGGTAATTCCAAAATCACAGTGCACTAAATCTCCTGGAGATATTACCATATCTTCCGGTCGCCCAGAAAACGAATATAAATGACCTACCAATTCTTCACTGCTTCGCTGAATGTCTACAGTGGGGTGAAACCAAGTCTCAAGACCCATATCGGTCACTTTTTGACGCATCCACCACTCTACTTCCGTTGTTGTCGTAATTCCTGGTGTAATCACTTTTTCAGAGAAGGCCTCCGAAATAATGTCATGTGTAATATCTACCAATTGATTATATATTACCATTTCACGTTGGGTACGGGTTTCTATCCAACGCACTGCCAATTGCTCTGCTGAAACTACTTTTTCTCGATATGGCTTTGAAAGATTTTGAATAAATTCATCGTAATCGGTTTTATCGAGGCCATCAGCGATGTTGTGATCTTTGGAAAAGTTGAGTCCGATTTTATTCGGATTCCGTTCTTCAATCAATTGAACAAGACGTTTCCATTGATTTGGTTCTTTTTCCTTGTCCCAAGCGGACTTGATATTTTGTCCAACATCATATCGCGCTACCGCTAATTGCTCGATGGTGTTTTTGTTTTTATTCCTATAAAATAGCAGAATAGTTCGTCGTCGGGCATTCAACCAAGTCGATGGAAGCATCGTTCGCAATACTGGGTCTTCGTTATACTCCCTTGAAATAACCACCCACATATCAATGTCGGCCTGGTCCATCAATTCGGGAAGCAGATTATTGAACTTATCATGAAGAATTTCATCGATTACCCTAGCCCTTTCAATTTCAGGGAGTACTTGTTGCCCAGCTGCTTTTATTGAAACAAATAATAAAAGGGTCATAAAGACATTTCTCATAGTTCTTGGTTTTGACTATGAAAATACAAATTATTGAAACGATTTTAGAAAAGTGTCAGTCTTTATAAGGAAGTATGGTAACGGACTAGAATTCAATAAAAAAAGTGCCTTTCGGCACTTTTTAAAGACTATTGTTATGGGTTTTTACCAATCGTATAAATTCCGCTCGATATCCATTTAAATCAGAACCCCTGCCCTTTTCAGCCAACTGAACCACTTGGTCGACCTTAGAATCATTTAAATAGGTCGAATTACGTAAGTGCATACCGAACAATGCTACGGCAGAGACAAAATTGAAATCTTCAGATAAAGCAGATTCTTTATTTTGTACTTCTTGAACAATTTCGATACTTTTTTCACCATCAGGTTTTTTATACCTGAATTTTATGGTCATCAGTTCATCAGATGATACTTTCTTTTTCTCCACATTGGTATACTTTAAAGGAATATGGTTTGCAGTATACTCACTTTTAACGCCAACCGGTATAATCTCATATAACGCTGTTACTTTGTGACCACTACCGAGTTCTCCAGCATCTTTGGTATCATCAACAAAGTCTTCTGCTGCCAACATTCTGTTTTCATATCCTATCAATCTGTACGATTGAACATAGGCTGGGTTAAATTCAACCTGAATTTTCACGTCTTTGGCTATTGCGTGCAGCGTTCCGCCAAATTCTTTTCCAAATACCTTTTGAGCCTCTTGCATCGTATCGATGTAGGCATGGTTTCCATTACCCTTATCAGCCAATATTTCTAATTTCGAATCTTTGTAGTTACCCATGCCAAATCCTAGCACCGATAAGAACACCCCGGATTTCCTTTTTTGTTCTATCAGATCTTCCATCGCCAAATCACTTGATGCTCCCACGTTGAAATCACCATCTGTCGCAAGAATTACGCGATTGTTTCCTTTCCGCTTAAAATTCTTTTGAGCTAAATCATAAGCAAGATCGATACCTTCTCCGCCTGCAGTTGAGCCACCTGCCTCTAAATTATCCAAAGCTTCCAAGATTTTTTTCTTGTTGGCGCCCGAGGTCGGTTTTAATACAACCCCGGCCGCTCCCGCATAAACCACAATCGAAACTTTATCTTTTTCGCGCAATTGTCTCACCAATAGTTTAAAAGCACTTTTTAATAATGGTAATTTATTCGCGTCACTCATTGAACCAGACACATCAATTAAAAAAGTCAAATTCGATGCTGGTAGAACAGCATTTGTATACACTTTTCCTTGAAGGCCGATACGCACCAATTTTGTTGTTTCATTCCATGGGGTTTGAGCAAATTCCGTATGAATTGCAAATGGGTGATTCGTTTTAGGCTGGGCATACGAATAATCAAAGTAATTAACCATCTCTTCAATCTTCACTGCACCTGGTGTAATCTTTTGCCCCTTATTTATCATTCTTCGAATATTGCTATACGAAGCTTTGTCAACATCAATTGAAAAGGTAGACAATGGGTTTAGCATTACCTGCTCGAACTTATTCTCATTGATTTTGGCATAACTCTCATCGTTCGTTACATCGTAATTTCCATTTTTGGTGGTGATAACGATACAGCCGTTTTTACCCGTAATCCCAAAAGTTCGTTTTGCTTTTGAGCTATTATAAATATGTTTCTTAGCTATATTATGAGGATTTATTCCTTCGATAATAGAATTATTTGCTTGTGGAATTGGTTTCCCATCCACTATGTACAGTGCTTCAGAACCGCCTTTTTGTTCTGCAAGATTTTCCAAAGCCAATCGTTTTTCTTCGGTCAAACCGGAAGAATTTGTGATACTTACTCCAGCAACCTTGCCTTGCAATTGCTGGGCAAAATCACGACGCGTTCTACTTTGAAGGGATTCAGAAGAAACATGAGATACGGAATAACCTAGACTTTGTTTAACACTTCTAGAACCATAGCCACTTACTACAACTTCCTCCAAGGCGTGGGCATCTTCTTCTAGCATAACATTGATTATTTTGGAGTCTGTAACTTTTATTTCTTGGGTTTTGAAACCGATATAAGCGAACTCAAGAACATCTCCTTTGGTCGCTTCGATTTGGTAATTACCATCAAAGTCAGTTTGGGTGCCAGTCGTGGTTCCCATAACAACGACATTTGCACCGGGCAAAGGTCCGCTTTCGTCCGAGACATTTCCTGTAATTTTCAGGATCTGTGCTTGGCTTGAAAAAGCCGTTGAGATAAATACGAGTAATACGATTAGGTCTTTCATCTTTTTAGGTTTTAGTTGTTTATAAAATAATTGTTTGCCGCTGCGCCGGTAGCGACTTTCATATTTTCAATATCAGCGGGATTTATAGTATTCAAAATAGATGTATCATAGCGAACACCATCTACAATAACAATTGTATTGTCATCGCCGCGCATGCGGATAATTGGTTTGGAGTCTAAGTAAGGGCTTGAAGTAATCGAAACACTTGGGACTTTTGTTCTAATGGTATTGTAAACGGATTCAATATCCCACCAATTTTCCCCTTCTGACGAAAACTCAAACACATTGAATGGAAGGAAATAATCTGAAGACACCATTTCGACTGGAATTCCCTGGTATGAACAAATGAGAACGCGATGAGTTTCATTTTTTTTTGGAGCATGAAATAATGAATCAGGAACTATTTCAACTTTAGATTCTTGAGCTCCTATTATATTTGTAACGAATAGGATGCCAATCAAAAGAGTAAGGAAGGTTTTCATTTGTATCGAGTTTTAAATTCGATATAAACCTAAGCGTTGCTTAAATCTCAAAAAAACAATAATTAGGGAAGTATACTTTTGATTGAGGGAAATCTAACCTAAGATTAGCTCGGCATTTTCTTTTCTACGAATCTTACCAGTTTCGGTTTCTATAAATTCAGGAAGTAAATGTATTTCTTTAGGAATCTCAAATTTTTTCAAAGAAGAAAGCGAGGCTATTTTCTGTGATAATAACTCAATATCAGTCTTGCCCTCTATAATCAAAACCAATTTTTGCCCTAGTTTTCCATCAGAAAATCCCGTTACGAAAAAACGATTTGAAATAATGGTTTCCAACTTAGCCTCAATTTGCTCAGGGAATAGTTTAACGCCACCAGAGTTGATGACATTGTCATAACGACCAAGCCAGTCGAATTCTGTTTCAGAAATCAACTTGACGACGTCATTGGTCACCACTATTTCATTGGCAATTTTTGGGGCATTGATCAGCAAGCAATTTTTGTTGTCAATTGAAAATGTAACCGAGGGGAGACCACTAAAGCAAGTCTCGACTATACTCGACCGAACATCGCTAATTTTTTTAACGGCGACATGCGTGATTGTTTCGGTCATACCGTATGTTTCAAAAATCCTTGTTTTTCGAACTTGTTCTTCAATTTGAACTTGCAGTTTTTGAGAGATTGAAGCTCCGCCAACAATCAATTTTTTAATATTATACAACTTGTCAATCGAATTTTCAACTTGCAACGGTACCATGGCACAGAAATCATATTTTCTTGAAATACCGCTCAGCGGATTAGAAGATGGTTCGACGTAGTCTAGTTCAAGACCCAAGACCATCGCCCTAACAAGCATCATCTTACCCGCAATATAGTTGGCCGAAAGACACAAAAGAGCCGTATCCTTTGATTTTAATTCAAAGTATTGGCCGGTGGCCAAAGCCGAATTCACCATGTGCACTTTCTTAAGCGAAATTTTCTTTGGCTTTCCGGTAGAGCCTGAAGTAGATACAATAATATGATCGCTGCCATCTAACCAGTCTTGCAGAAAACGCCCAATTGCGTTTTCATGTTCGACACCCTCTTTGACCAAATCATAGGCCAGACTTTTTAGTCCGTCGAAAGTATACGACAGGCCACCAAGCTTAAAATCGTTATGAAGGGTTTTGTATGTTGCCATTGTCGGGCCGTAGTTCTAAAAACTCTTCTTTTGAAAGTACATCGCCTGCCAACCGTTCTTTCCAGTTCGACCAACCGTATTTTTTTGAGAAAATCAATAGTAGAATCGGATAAATTACCAAAACAGGAATAAAAACATCCCAGCCCAAAGCGGGTTCTGAAATGTCCCTATAAAGTGAATGGGTTTGAAAAGCTGTCCAATCGGCAGTAACCAAAAGCGCGGTGAACAAATTATTGGCAGCGTGAAAACCCAGTGCCAATTCAAGACCCTCATCCATTAAGGTAATTATCCCTAAAAAAAATCCCGTTCCAATATAATATACCATGATGCCATAGCCCAACTTTTCGACTTCTGGATTAAAAAGGTGCATAACACCGAACAAAACCGAAGTAACCACCAGCGGAACCCATCTATTTCTTGCCATGATACCAAGGCCCTGCATCATATAGCCTCTCATATAATATTCTTCCATACTTGTTTGTATCGGAATCATTATTATGGCGATAATAGCCAATACCGTAAACGCGCCGGCATTGAAATTCCATTCATAATCCTCAGGAGAGAGATACACATCGAGAAATACAAAACCAACTGAAATAAGGCCCCAAATCAAAAACGCAAAAAATATTCTACCCCAGTCGATCTTCTTTCGAGAAGTCGTCAAACCAACTATCGCCTGTCGATGCACAAATTTCGTGTAAATGAACAATGAGATAAGGCCAATTGCAAAAGTGAGGAGCATGAAAAACAAAAACGTATTCGACCCCAAAAGGTCACTCATCAGACCAATATCGCCGCCCGCAAGGGTGCTCAATGAATCAGATTTTAAAAGTAAGGCGACTACAAGCGGTATCCCTCCCAAAACCTGCCACATGACAAATATAGCTACGAGACCTACAACATATCGCCAAATTTCAGGCAATCCTTTATAAGCTTGTTCTATGTACATAATTCTTTAATTTGATTCGTATTCCACTTTCTGGTTTGACTATAAAAAATAGACCCGTTTTGAATTGTCAACGGACTATCAATATTGTTGGTATAAAGACCACCTGTACCCAAACCTTGTGGCATTTTATTTTCAAGGGTAAAAGTCCATTGCGAAATAGCATTTAGACCAACATTGCTTTCAAGGGCACTTGTGACCCACCAGCCGATATTGTACTTTTCGGCTAATGAAATCCATTCTTTGCTACCTCTATACCCCCCTATCAAACTAGGTTTCAAGATAATGTATTGCGGTTTAATCGTTTGCAACAATTCTTCTTTTTTTGAATGGTCGAAAACACCTATTAGTTCTTCATCCAAAGCTATGTGCAACGGGGTTTCTTCACAAAGCCGTTTCATTGCGGCATAATTTCCTTGGTGTATGGGCTGCTCGATTGAATGCAATTCAAAATCAGCTAAAGTGTTTAGTTTGTTCAGGGCTTTATCCGCAGAAAACGCTCCGTTCGCATCGACCCTGATTTCCAAAATTTCTTTGGGATATTCTTTTCTTAAAGATTTCAACAAAGCCATTTCCTGTGTGAAATCGATTGCGCCTATTTTTAACTTTATGCAACGAAAACCTTCAGCAAGCTTTTGTTGAATTTGTTCTTGCATGAAATCAAAATCTCCCATCCACACCAATCCGTTTATCGGAATGGCCCTTTCCTTTTTCGTAAAATCTGAAGGAAAAAGTTCGAATGAGTCTTCAGACTCAAGTGATAAAAAAGCTTGTTCTACCCCGAATTGAATACTCGGAAAATTTTTCAAAGCCTCCCAAAGTGCATCCTTTCCTAAGTGAATATTATCGCAGGTCCACTTCAATTTCTTCTCATAATCAGGCTGATCATCAAAACTAAGGCCTCTCAATAGTCCACATTCGCCAATACCCGATTTTTCATCTTTCCGAAGAATCAGAAACCAGGTTTCCTTTTTCTCAAGTACCCCACGAGAAGTACCACTAGGCCTTTTAAAATCGAGTATGTATTTTTTATATGAAGCCCGCATCTTGAAGACATCAAATTTAATTATATTTTACCTCTTAAAATAGACAAATGCCAAAGATAGACGGAAAGACAGTTTGGATAACCGGAGCCTCATCAGGAATCGGTGAGGCACTGACCTATGCCCTCGAAAAAAAAGGATGCAAATTGCTCATTTCGTCGAGGAGAAAAATCGAACTAAAACGGGTGAGGGGAAATTGCCAAAATCAAGAAAATGTCAAAATCTTAGAAATCGATCTTGCCGAGTTCAATAGCGCGCCCGAAAAGGTCAATGAAGCACTTTCAAAATTTAGTCGTATCGATATGTTGATCAACAATGCGGGATTGAGCCAAAGATCACTGATAATGGATACTGATATTTCTGTGGACAAAAAACTAATTGATGTCAATTATTTGGGCACAATCGCCTTGACGAAAGCTATTCTACCTCATTTCGTAAAGAACAAATATGGGCATTTTACAGTTGTAAGCAGCTTGATGGGAAAATTCGGTTCCCCATACCGATCTGGTTATTGCGGAGCCAAACATGCGCTTCACGGATTTTTCGATGTACTTCGAATGGAACATGAAAAAGATGGTATACATGTGACTCTGGTCTGCCCCGGTTTCGTAAGTTCGGATGTGGCCAAAAATGCCTTGACAGGAAACGGAACGGTTCAAGGAAAAAATGATTCTGGTACCGAAAATGGAATTTCGGTGGAGCTTTTTACAAAAAAAATGATTCGGTCAATGGAGAAAAGAAAGTTCGAAGCCTATATCGGTCGCAAGGAAATCATGGGAATTTACTTGAAGCGATTTTTTCCACGAATATTGCATCGCGTGGTATTGAAAAGCAAAATAAGGTGATTACTTGAAATTAAACCAGAATCGAACTCCTTCAATATCTTTGTCCACATTGAGTACGGTCTGAAGCTGATTGGCCAATCTATTCATCAAACGTAAGCCCATGGAGGCATTGGCCCTTTGATCGGTATCTTGCGGAAGCCCAACTCCGTTATCGGTATATTCAAAAAAGCCTTCTTGCCCTTTCGTCCGCCTTAAATGGATATAGATCTTACCGTTTTCGTCGTTCGTTGGAAAAGCATACTTAAAAGAATTAGAGACCAACTCGTTGAGCATAAGCCCAAAGGGAATCGCCCTATCAATATCAAGTTCAACATCTTCGGCATCAATTGTAATATTGATGTTGTGCCCGCCTTTTTTATAGACCGATTGCACACTATTGATAAGACTTTCGATATAACCCTGCATTTCGATTACCGAAAGATCATCATGCTGATACAGTTTCTGGTGAATCAAAGCCATGGCCTTTACCCTACTCTTACCTTCTTCTAGGGCCTCGATCGCGGCCTTACTTCTGGTATTTTTGGTCTGCAAACTCAAAAGACTGGATACCATCTGTAAGTTGTTCTTTACCCGATGATGAATTTCCTTTAAAAGAGAATCTTTTTCTACAAGTGCATTTTCTATAATACCCTTCTGCTTTGCAATGACCTTTTGCGTTTTTATACTTCTCAAATAAGCGTATACCAAACCTGCCAAAAATAGTAAAGCGAATACCAAAGAGATAAAAACCATCTCGTTACGCTCATCTTTAGCAATCAACTCATTACGTCTCAACTCTAATTCTTCACGTTGATTTTTAATCATGTTCTGCTTGCTGTCAATGTCGCGTGCAATAACCGTAGCCAACATTTGACTCTGGACTTCAGATTCGTTGACCGCCACAGAATCTAGAATTCGTAGATTTCTTTTTAGATATCTTGACGTATTTTCATAATCCTCGGTCTTTTCGTAGAAAGCCGCAAAAAGTCGGTTTCTCTTTAAAAAGTCTTTGGTCTTTTTAATATTAAGGTTATCACTCAAGTAGTCCGTTGCTTTAGCAAAGTCATTGAGTTGGATATAACACTCGGCAATCGCCAATGTATTTTCGGTATATTCTTGAGAAAATTTACCGGCATTGTTCGTTTTTATTTTCTCAAGGCTACTCTCTAATTTAGGAATTGCCAGATCAAAATTTTCCATTTCAACATGGCACTTGCCGATATTCCCTTCGATAACACCCTTCAATAATTGTCCTTTTGTTTCTCCTTTCTCGGTTTTGGTCAACATGATATCATTGATAAAAACCTCTATATAGCCAGAAGCCTTCTTGTAATGGCTTAGTGCAGTGGGTGTAGAGCCGTCTAACCTCAAGAAATTACCGATATTATTATAGAATTCAGCTTGGGCATAAGAATTCTTCTCGTCGATATTGGGTTTGATTTTGTCATAGTAATCATCTATTGCTTTTCGATACATGCCCAAATTCGAATAGATATCATAGAAATAGACATTTTCTATGAGTCCGGATCTTTTCTTTTCTTCCCGAACATCCATCTGATTATCATACAGTTCCAATTGACCGTAAGTGTTATCCATGACATCCAACAAAATCGATTTTTGATCCAATTCGAGTCTATCAAAATCACTATAGATCTCTTTTGCAATTGCAAGGCCCTTATCAAAATCGCCGAGGTCATGGTAGATTTGCGATTGAATTAACTTGTAATTTCGTACCGCTGTGGAATCTCTTTCTTGTTCGGAATCTGATACGTAAGAATTAACAGTATCAATCCAATCATACGCCGAATTTTCGGTATAGCGATTCGATGAATTAAAGAAAAAAGTAAATCTTTCGGTAGAACCCTCAAGACTTTTAAACTTATCGTAGGAGTTAAAATCGACCGGTTCAGTTTCTTGCCCGTATGTGGTCATGGTAAAAATACCACAAATCAAAATAAGGTTAAGGGTTCTGGTAAGCAACTTTCTCATGGTTTTTTAAAGGGGCAAAACCAAACATAATCTTTTCATGTGGTTTGCCTAAATTTTTGTTGTAGGCCAAATAACGTATTCGACCCTTGCTGTTCAATTAAAAACGCCGTTTTACCATGATACTTATTCGTGTTTCATCTTCATGGTTCATAAAAAGTGTTTCTAGAATTAAATCCACGGTACACTCAACTACCTAATTGGCGGTATACTTCGAGGAGGGGAAAACCAAATAGAAACTGAATTATTTTGATTTAAATAAACGTTTCCAAACGGTAAATTTCATGATACAGCTCTCTTATTGCAAAAGTAAGACTTCATGAAATTTTAAGGGAGATATTGTTGTGTAAGTGTCAATTATTGTTGTGAAATACATTTCAGTTAAAAAAACATGTAGTTTACCGATTAAACTTGCATTTCATGGAATATGTTGCAATTAAATTAAAGGTAATTACAACAATAATTGTAAGAATATATATGCTAACTAAATTATTTCGATTTGGAATTTTAGCATAAAAAAAGGTGCCAATTTAAGCACCCTTTTTTATTAATCGATTCTATGAATCAAGAATTCATCGCAGAAATGATAAACTCTTTAAAGTCTTTAGAAATCGGAATCAAAGTTTCGTTAATCATAATATCCTTGGAATTTATAGCATCAATATGATCCACATTCACAATGTATGACTTATGAGCTCGATAGAATTTATTCTTCGGCAACTTTTCGAGATAGTCTTTCAGTGGAGACCTAACCAAGAACTTCTTATCAATGGTATTCACTTCTAAATATACATTATCGGCCTTGATAAACTGTATATCACCAAATTGTATTCTGTAATAGAGATGCTGTTTTTTGACAAAGATTGAATCTTTCAGCACTGCGTTCGACATTGGTCCGTCAGAAACAGCAGCTTGAGGTATTTCACCGTTTTGCCCCTTAGGCGAATGAATAAAGTTTGAAAGTGCAATTTCTATTGAAGTATATAAATCTTGCTGTTCGAAAGGTTTGACCAAATAGCCATTGGGTTTAACCGTTTTGGCATTCTCCACCGTAGCACGGTCAGAATTCGAAGTGACAAAAATAAAGGGAATATCATAATTCTCACGAATATGTTTTCCAAGGTCAATACCTGTTTTATCTGAAGCAAGAATAATATCGATCAAAACAAGATCGACCTCTTGGGTTTTCAATACTTCCTCTGCCTGCTCATATACTATCACGTTGTCGACTATTTCATAGCCAATTTCTTCCAACATGGACTGCATATCATCTGCAATGATAACATTGTCTTCAACGATAAGAATTCTAATCGGTTGTTCCAAGATAAGGGTCTTTTAGGTGGTTACGCATTAAATTCATTTAAAAAAACTACATACATAAATCAGTACTGCCAAAAAAAATGTGCTCAAAGCTAGTTTCTTCAGCTCAGGGTCAAACGATACAGGTTCTCTGGTTTTATACACCTTGTGCAAATGTACGAAAATCAACATAAATGCAAGCAAAGGTGAATATGCAAGCCAATTGTTAAAACTAGACACCATAAAAACCATGGTGCAGAAAAAGGAAGTCAATATCAAGTAATAATGATATATCTTACCATTCTCAAACCCCATCAGTACTACTAACGTATTCTTTTTAGATTTCTTATCAGACTCGAAATCACGAAGGTTATTAAGATTCAATACCGCTGTACAGAGAAGACCAATTGCCACTGCAGGCAGAAGAGAACTGATCGTGATGAACTTGGTATATAAGAACATTGAACCCAATACAGCCAATAGTCCGAAAAATACAAAAACGAATAAATCGCCCATGCCTCGATAACCGTATGCCGAGTTACCGACCGTATATCTGATCGCAGCCCAAATACTCAAAATGCCAAAAATCGAGAATAATATCAAATATTCTACTTTCTGATTTCCGAAGGCTGCATAGACCAGCCCGGCTACACAAACCAAACTTATCATTACGGAAATCAATATGCCATATTTCAACTCCATTTGAGAAAGCAGTCCACCTTGCAGTGCCCGCTTTGGGCCGATTCGTGAATCATTATCGGTACCCTTGACTCCGTCACCATAGTCATTGGCAAAATTAGAGGTTATTTGAAATCCTACTGTTGTCAACAATGCAAGTATAAATATTAATGAGTCACTCTTTCCATGGTAATTTGCTATCGCTGTTCCAACTATGATTCCTGAAACAGAGAGGGGAAGTGTACGTAACCTGGCTGCATATAACCAAGCGTTAATTTTTGTCAAAACTAAAAGGGGTCTTCTATTTGTAGGCGCTTACCATCTTTATAGGAGGCGACGAAAGCATCTTGAAATCCGATATTGACCAGTTCAGCCCTAAATTTTTGAGCTTCCTCCAAAGTGCCAAAGTTTCCCAGAGAATAAGAATAGAAAGGATTTGTCTTTACGAATAACGTATTTGTTAGTGCTTCGGATGCAAGTGCCACGTTGTTGTCTACAAAAGATTTTACCTGAACGGAATAAATCGTTTCCTTTTCCAAAAATTTCTTCGCTAGATAAAAATCATTTACCAAGCTTAATTGCTCGTTTTGTTGTTTAAGGTTGTTGATTCTTGATTTGATCGCATCCAAACTATCGATAGAAACCAAAAGGTTATTTTGTTTTTCGAAAGAATTTTGATTCATGCTTAAGCCAGCGGTCAATCCCGTCATTGCCAATGTGCCCGCCAGAAAAAGAGCAGTAATGCCACCAAGAACATTACGCTGAATTTTACTGCTACGAAGTTCTTTGTTCTTTATCTTGATTTGATCCAAAAGCCGTTCATTGATAATCTGGGCCTTGTCGATGTCTTTATGCAATTCAAGTAAATCGCTTTCTTCTATAAAGGGCATGTACAACTGAGTTTTACGAGGTTCTCCACTTAAAGTTAACCAAATAACACCAATGTTTTTAAGATTAACCACCTTAATGTTGCAAAAATAAAAATTTTAGTGGTAAAATCCATTAAATTAGTGGTCAATTTGATTTACCAAATTGATATCCATAGAATTATCAAAAAGGTTGGCACTTCTGAATTAAATAAGGTATACGCCGTCTTGTCTAATCTCGATTTTTCTGGCCTTATATAAGACCCCTATACCTTTTTTGAATGATTTCTTGCTAATCTGAAGTTCTTTTGATATTTCCTGGGGGTCTGACTTGTCGTGCAGGGGTAAGAACCCATCGTTCGCCTTTATGCTCTGTAAAATTTTATCGGCGGTAGGTTCAAGGTTTTCCAGACCTATTGGCTGCAATGAGACATCTATCTTATTGTCGGGTCTAATATTTTTGATATAACCGGGAATCTTATCGCCAACGGCTATTTTCGAAAATACCTCATTGCTATACACAAGCCCTTTGTGAGCATGGTTAACTATTACTTCCCACCCTAAATCTGTCAAACGAGTTACGACAAGGTCTACCTGATCGCCACTTTTAATCATCAATTTTTCGTTGTCGAGAAATTTGTCGATTTTGTTCGACGCAACCAAGCGAAAAGATTGTTCATCGAGATAACAAAAGACAACATACCACTGATTTTCTTTCATTTTTTCTCGCTGCTCACGAAACGGCACCAAGAGATGTTTTTCGAGGCCCCAATCAAGAAAAGCACCAAAATGATTGACCTCCGCCACTTGTAACAAACTGAATTTATTCCTTTTTATATAAGGCTCTAAATTTGTTGCCACGGGTCGTTCATCATGGTCAAGATAGCAGAATACTTTTAAAAGGTCACCTATTTCATATTCCTTGGGAACGTATTTATTCGGCAATAATATTTCGGTTCCTCCCTCGCTTCCCAAGAAAAGTCCGACGCTGGTATCTCGTAATATTTCAAGTTCATTGTAATTACCCAATTCAATCATGGCACAAAGATATATTTTAATGTAGGGGTATAAAAAAACCGTCGAACATTTGTCCGACGGTTTAAAATAATCTATTGCATACTATTTGTATACCGAGGCTTTCTTGAAATGCTTGCACAATTTGTAGTATATAACGGCGCGATGCTTGTTTCTATTGGAAGAACCATATTCGTCCATGACACTCTTAATGGCTTCCATAAGTTTTGGACTATCGCTCATTCCTAATTTTTTCATCAAATAATTTTTCTTGACCGTTTCAAGTTCTTTGGCATCGCTACCTGAAACTTTTGACGCATCAAGATTGTAAATAGATGGTCCAAGACCAATAGTTACTTTGGTCAAAAGTGCCATATCCGGCTTCTCTCCAAATTTGTCTTTGATGTCTGCTGCATACTTTTCAATTAAATCGTCTCTTTTACTCATGTTCTTAATGTTTAATTAATGTTTATAGTTAAGATATTGCTAAGATATGAAATCAAAATATTTGAGCAAAATCTCGTTATTGATAAATGAAGGTGTTTTTATTTCCAAAATTTTCGGTTTTTCAGAGGACGAATAAAACGTTCTCAAATTACTTTCAAGACTTTTTAAATCATTGGCCGATGAAAATTCGAACCCGTACATTTCACAAAGCTTTAATATATTTAGTTTTTGAGGAGTTTCAAAAAATATTTTAAAATTGTTTGTTTCTCGATGACCCGGAAGAATTCTAAAAATGCCACCCCCTTCGTTGTTGATCACTAATATCCTAAAATCCGACCGTATATAATTATTCCACAAACCGTTGCTATCATATAAAAAACTAAGGTCTCCGGTTATTAAAAGTGTAGGGGATTTTGTATGAACAGAGGCGCCCACGGCCGTAGAGACACTACCGTCTATTCCGCTAGTGCCTCGGTTGCAAAAAACGTTTAAAGAAGTATTCAAATCAAATAGTTGGGCATAACGAACGGTAGAACTATTCGATAACTGTAATTGATAGTCATTCGGAATAGATTTCAGAAGTTTTTCGAAAGCCAACATATCGGAGAACGGAATCGAACTTAAATATTCCGCTCGTTTAGATTCGTAATATTCTTTTCTGTTATTCCAAAATTTAAAATATTCTCCCGACCCCCTTTTCACCTTGGAAATAAAGTATTCAAAAAATGTATTCGGATGCATCTTAAAATGTTGCGTCAAACCAAAAAATGTGTCATTGGCCTTTTTTGAATCTACATGCCAATGATGGGCAGGTTTATATTCGCGCATAAAAGCCTTTATTTTTTTGGAGACTATAAGTCCTCCGAAAGTCAGTAAAACCTCTGGTCTTAAGGCCTTGAACAATTCTTCTCTACTTTTGTTCTTTTCGATCGGGGCGATCAAACTGTCTATACTGGTAAAAAAAGTCGGATGATGTAAATTCGAAGTGGTCTCGGTCAAAAGAATTAACGTAGGATCTTGTGATAAAAGGTCGAGATATTTTTGTTCGATGGTGTTTGGTGGGTTGGTGCCTACTAAAACCATTTTGCGCTTTGCATTATTCCAGATAGAGGCAAAGGCATCAAAATCATAATCGTCTGTAGCCGTTTTATTGAATACTACCGATTCGAATGACATTTTTATTTTTGGAACCATGTCGTATAGTGGTTCCTCAAACGGAATATTAATATGAACCGGAGCATTCTCTTCAGCGGCAATACGTAGGGCAATCCGTATTTCCCCCGAATTAAAGTATTCTACTTTTTCTTGAGCACTTTTTAATCCTCTGTCACCGATAAGCTTTGGGGCATATCTTTCGATTCGATCGGTGGCATGCGAAACATCTTGTTTTAAATTCGCGGAATAACCGATATGCCTAGCGAAAACATCATCTTGGCGTATGGTCTGACCGTCACCTATATCTATTTTATAAACAGGTCGATCCGCCGACAGAATCACCAAGGGAATATCACTATAAAAAGCTTCGGCCACGGCAGGGTAATAATTGAGCAAGGCGCTGCCCGAAGTGCAAACCGCGGCCACAGGTTGACGAATCTGTTGGGCAATGCCCATTGCGAAAAATGCGGCACTTCGTTCATCAACAACACTGTAACATTTGAAATAGGGATCTTCGGTAAAGCTTAAAGTAAGCGGAGCATTTCTAGAGCCTGGGGAGATTACGATATTCTTAACGCCAAAGGCCTTACAATGCTGAACTAAAATCTGAGCCGTTGGAATACTTGATTGCTCCATAGAGACTACGAAAATACGACCGAAGTTTTATTCCTCCCAATTATTTTCGGCATGAACTACACTTAACATCGTGCTGCTCTTATTTACGGTTTCTTGCCATTCTTTTTCTGGATTTGAGTCTTTGGTAACACCTCCCCCGACATAAATATTCATTATCTCCGCTATTTTTTGCATACATCTGAGATTGACATAGAGCCTAGTCGATTTATTCGAGCCAAAATTCAATTCACCAAGATACCCGGCATAGAATTGTCGTTCATAACTTTCGTTCTGAAGAATATAATCCATTGTTTCTTTCTTCGGAAACCCGCACACTGCTGGCGTTGGATGCAGTGCTTCGATTATCGGGCGAAGATTATCGGAATTTAAAATTCCGGTGATTTTGGTTCGCAGATGAAGTAGTTCCCCGGCACGAATGGTCTCTAGTTTCGATTGTTGCATATCAGTGACATTTGCATTAAGCGCTGTCATAATATAATCGGTGACCAAGGCCTGCTCATCAAATTCCTTTTTACTCCATTTGGGTTCGCTTACCCCATTATATTTAAGGGTGCCGGCAAGAGCCATGGTGGTCAAAACCTGCTTGTCAAATTGTAGTAAAATTTCAGGGGTAGCACCAAGCCACATTCCTACTTTTGGGTGATACCATAAATAGCAAAAAGCGTTTTTGTAAAACGAGAGTATTCTTTTGAAAAGGGTAATCGGGGAATCGTTGTTTTGAGTCTTAAAAACTCGCGAAAGTACGACCTTCCTAAATTTTCCTGACTTTATTTCACGAATCGTTTCGCGCACCAAATTGATATACGTATCACGCTCAGAGTCCTGATGTATTTTATTCTCAAAAGTTGGCAGAGCTTTCGCCACACCCGAAAATTCGGAGCTTAAGTAAGCATCCTTTGTAATAAGAACAGGAGTGGAATGTGATTCGAACGGAGCGAACAGAAAACCCGATTCGTTAAAATCGATAACCTCTTTCAGTATTTTGTCTTTCTGAAAAACCGCACTGATTTCAGATTGCTTGGGTTTTCGATAAACCACAAACGGTAGTTGATCGTTTAACTGTTTCTCGATATGTTGCCACATACTATTTCTTGGGTAATGCGATCGTCGACAATCGACATGAAGAAATCAATTTGCCCTCTGCGTCGTTCACTTTCACATCCCATAATTGTGTTGTTCGGCCTCTATGAACGGCCGTAGCCGTAGCGAAAACCTCACCTGCACTAAGACTACGAATATGATTGGCGGTTATTTGTGTACCCCGGATCATGACATCTTGGGCATTGAAAAAGATATGTGCCGCAACACTGCCAACACTTTCGGCCAAGGCAGCTGTTGCCCCACCATGCAGAACCCCGTCAGGTTGATGTACCTTAGGTGTGACAGGCATTTTTGCGGTCAAAAAATCTTCGCCGACATCAATATACTCGATTCCCAAGGTTTCCATAAAAGTATTTTTGGTGGACTCATTGCATATTTTGAGTATTTTCTCTTGGAATTCATTCATAAAATTCAATTTTTGTAAAAATACCACTACCTGACGAGATATGAGCAGCACCGAAAAACAAAATACCTATACGACGACCAACACCTATTCTACCTTAAATGTTCTTGGGCCTCAAACTAAGAACGTTTGGATCGTTTTTCATGGCATAGGTTATCTAAGTCGTTATTTCATTAATTTCTTCGATACGCTACCAGAGAATGAAAATTATATCATTGCACCGCAAGCCCCATCGAAATATTATCTCAACGGCCAGTACAAGCATGTTGGCGCAAGTTGGTTGACCAGGGAAAAAACAGATATCGAAATCGAAAATGTATTGAACAATATCGATTCCGTTTTTCAGAAAGAGAATGTTACCGATGCTATGAATTTAATCGTTTTTGGATTTTCACAAGGAGTCTCAATTGCAGCTCGCTGGGTGGCCAAAAGAAAAATAGAGTGCAACAAATTGGTTCTTTATGCAGGAGGGCTTCCCAACGAGTTGAACACCAAAGATTTTAACTTCCTTTGGAAAAATAAGACCGAAGTCATTGTAATCATTGGTGATGCCGATGAATATTTAACTCCTGAACGCATGGAATCGGAAAACCAAAAAATCAAAATCCTCTTTGAAGGAAGGGTGAGAAAAATTAGTTTCGTGGGAGGCCATGAAGTAAAAAAAGAATTGATTACCGATTTAGTAAATTGAAACAACACATCGCAAATATAGCTTTGGTCGTTAAAGATTATGATGAAGCTATTGCGTTCTACACGGAAAAATTGAATTTTGATCTAATCGAGGACACTGAAATCGACCTCCATAAGAGATGGATTTTAATACGCCCACCAAATGCAAAAGAATGTTGCCTTTTATTGGCAAAAGCGACAAACGATATACAAAAAGCCAGTATCGGAAACCAAGCTGGAGGCAGGGTATTTCTTTTTCTTTAGACGGATGATTTCTATCGTGATTTTGAAAATATGAAGCAAAATGGAATCCATTTTGTTCGCCCACCTAAAGAAGAACTATGGAACGGTGGCGGTTTTCGAGGATCTTTACGGTAATCTGTGGGATTTGTTAGAGCGCAAAAAGTAGTTGTCTCACTCTTCATCTACAACCTCTTTTTCGGGGTAATATTTGATACGTCGCGTCGTATACAAATTATCAGGTGTGATAATTTCCTTTATCCAATTACCCGATTCTTCGCCGTCGTATTGATATATGTATTCTTGGGTGCTTTCAATATTTCCGTTTTTCGTAATAAGTTGATTGAGCATACCGTTTTCGTCGTATTCATAGGTTTTGGTCTCTTGTGGCACCAATCGTTTTGTGCTTGTATCAAAGACCGATTTGGTTTCAGAAATCAATTTGGAATTCTCACCATAAACTTTCTCGGTCGCAGTATTCAGAATACCATCAAGGTACTGTTCGCTATACTCCGTTCTAGCCATTGCATCTTGACCATAAGCAACTTTGAAAGTTTTTTGTACCACTCCATTCGAAGAATAAGTCTGCTGCTGATTTTTACCATTTCCCGAGTACTCGATTTTTGTTTCATCTTCTCCGTCGGTACCAGAACGCAGAATACCTATTAATTTTCCCTCTGAATCGTAACTATACTGATAACTATCCAAAAAATCTTTATCGTACGTAAAGATTTTCTCGGTTACCAATAGGGGGTCCATACGGTCTACGGTATAAAAATTACCGAACGAAGTCGACGGTTCGAACCCGCCGTCGCGATAATTTTCCATACGCTTTTCTATAAGTCTTCCATTTTCGAATTTATAATACGTCACATCATAATCGTAATCACTGAATCGCGTGACCGATTTAATCAATCGACCGTCGGTATCGAATTCATATTCTTCCTTTCCATAATTTGTGACGACAAGGCACGACTTCACATTACCTTTCAAATCAAAGTCTTCCACCTTGAAAATTCGCGGCTCTTGCGCAAAACTATCTGCGAACATTCCGAAGAATAGAAAAACAAGTAGAACAAAGTTACTCTTCACCATGATGTAAACATAGTGGTATTTCCTACAAATAGAAACAAATGATATACCAAATTGGTATATGACGAAAAATAAACACCACGATTAGCACAAACCAACGCAGATACTTTTAATTTGTCAAAAAAACAAACACTATGTCAAAAGCGTTTCAACTTGTCCTGATTATTTCCGTTTTGTCAGGATGCAACTCTAAGAAAGAAAAAGCTACACAGTACCCAGAATTCAAAATCGGTGTTGTAGCTGACTGCCAATATTGCAATTGCGAACCTTCAGGAATACGCTATTACAGAAAATCACCTGAAAGGTTGAAACATGCTGTTGAAGTTCTCAATGAAAATTCACTGGATTACTCGGTTCATTTAGGTGATTTTATCGACAAGAATTTTGAGAGTTTCGATATGGTAGGCCCGATATGGAATAATTTGAATTCGGATAAATATCATGTTTTGGGCAATCACGATTTTAGCGTAGCCGACTCTTTAAAACATCTCGTTTTTGAAAAAATGAACGTTACGAATCGCTATTACAGTGTTGTCAGAAATAATTGGCGCTTTATTATTTTAGACGGAAATGACCTCAGCGAACACGGGGCGTTATCTAAAGAAAAAAAACGACAGACCGATTCGTTGTTCAATCTTTTATCAAATAAAAATATGCCCAACTTAGAAACCTGGAACGGTGGATTGAGCAATGAACAATTGGAATGGGTGGAGAACGAACTGAAACTGGCAAAGAAAAGTAACGAACGTGTAGGATTTTATTGCCACTTCCCCACCCTGGGAGAAGAACAGACCCATAACCTTTGGAATTACAAACAGTTACTTTCGGTAATCGATAGATATGACAATGTGAAATTTTATTTTAACGGACACAATCACGCAGGTAGTTATATAGAAAGAAATGGTGTTCACTATTTAAATTTCAAAGGAATGGTCGATACCGATAATTCAACTGCTTTCGCCACGGTCTCCTTTGGTCAAGATTCCCTTTTTATCAAGGGGTTTGGCAGGGAGCCTTCGAGACGACTGAAAATAAAAAAGCCCTGACTTACATCAGGACTTTTACCTTATATTTAGTCTGAAGACTACTTGACTTCTTCGAAGTCTACGTCTTCGACATTGTCACCTTCAGCACTTGAATCAGCAGTCGCTTCTCCTTCGGGAGCCGCACCACCTTGTTGTGCTTCGGCCTGTGCCTTGTACATTTCTTCGGAAGCCACTTTCCAAGCTTCGTTGATTTTATCCAAAGCAGGACCAACTACCGCAACATCTTTGGTTTCGTGAGCTTTCTTCAACTCTTCCAAAGCTTCTTCGATTGGCTTTTTCTTGTCATCAGAAAGTTTATCTCCGAATTCCTTCAGTTGTTTTTCCGTTTGAAAAATCATGCTATCAGCCTCGTTCAACTTATCAGCAGTTTCCCTTGCAATGTTATCAGCTTCAGCATTCGCCTCGGCATCCGCTTTCATTTTTTGGATTTCCTCTTCGGTCAGACCTGAAGATGCTTCAATACGGATATCTTGTGTCTTGTTCGTCGCTTTATCCGTAGCCGATACTTTGATGATTCCATTCGCATCTATGTCAAAAGCAACTTCGATTTGAGGAGTTCCCCTCTGTGCTGGAGGAATTCCATCTAAGTGAAAACGTCCAATCGTTTTATTATCAGCAGCCATTTTACGCTCGCCTTGAAGTACGTGAATCTCTACCGAAGGTTGATTGTCAGCGGCTGTCGAAAATATTTGCGATTTCTTTGTTGGAATGGTCGTATTCGCATCGATCAATCGAGTAAATACATTCCCCATGGTTTCGATTCCTAAAGAAAGTGGTGTAACATCGAGAAGTAAAACATCTTTTACATCTCCTGTTAAAACCCCACCTTGAATAGCAGCGCCCACAGCAACCACCTCATCAGGATTGACTCCTTTAGAAGGTGCTTTTCCGAAGAATTTCTCAACAGCTTCCTGCACGGCAGGAATACGGGTAGAACCCCCTACTAAAATAATCTCGTCGATATCACTTTTTGACAGACCAGCAGCTTTCAAAGCTGTTTGACAAGGCTCTATTGTTCTTTTTACCAAGTCGGCAATCAATTGCTCGAACTTTGCTCTGGTCAATGTACGTACCAAGTGCTTTGGCCCGGTCGCTGTTGCCGTTACGTAGGGCAAATTGATTTCTGTCTGTGCAGATGACGACAATTCTATTTTTGCCTTTTCAGCGGCCTCACGTAAACGTTGCAATGCCATGGCATCATCACGAAGGTCGATACTTTCATCTTTCTTGAATTCATCGGCCAACCAGTCGATTATTTTTTGGTCAACGTCATCACCTCCTAAGTGCGTATCGCCATCTGTAGCCAATACTTCGAAAACACCGTCACCCAATTCCAAAATGGATACATCATGCGTACCACCACCAAAATCAAATACAACGATTTTCTGGTCTGTATCTTTCTTGTCCATTCCATAAGCCAATGAAGCAGAAGTTGGCTCATTGATGATACGTTCTACGGTCAATCCGGCAATTTCACCAGCTTCCTTTGTAGCCTGACGTTGTGCATCATTAAAATATGCAGGAACCGTAATTACAGCTCTTGTTACATCTTGGCCCAAATAATCCTCAGCGGTTTTCTTCATTTTTTGAAGAATCATAGCTGACAATTCTTGTGGCGTGTACAAACGCCCATCGATATCAACTCGTGGTGTATCATTGTCACCTTTAACTACTTTATAGGGTACACGATCGGCTTCTTTCTTAGACTCCGAAAACTTGTTGCCCATAAAACGTTTAATAGAATAGATAGTGTTATGTGGATTAGTCACCGCCTGTCTTTTGGCAGGGTCACCCACTTTAATCTCACCACCTTCAACAAATGCGATTACGGATGGTGTAGTTCGTTTACCTTCCGCATTAGGTATTACAACCGGCTCGTTACCTTCCATTACGGAGACGCAGGAGTTGGTCGTACCTAAATCTATTCCTATTATTTTACTCATTCTGTATATATTTATTAGTGCATATTAATTTTTACAATCACTACCATAATGTCAAACAATATGCCAACAGCCAACAACATGACAGGTTGTCATTTTCGTATTTCATTGGTGTGCAAATTTTCAGCACCAAAGCAATAAATCCATTCTATGGGTCGTTAAATAGGACTATTAAAAAAATAAAAATCTACCCATGAAAAAATCAGTTTTAATTCTGCTGCTACTCACCTGCTATGCTATGCAATTACAGGCTCAGGAAGCCAACAAATTTAGGTTCGACATTCGATTAGGTTATGCCATACCATCAGGTGGCGGTGGTGGTGTACTTTTCAATCTAGAACCCAAGTGGACGATTACCGACAATATGAACGTCGGTTTGCGCTTAGGTGCCGCTGCTTATGCCAGTTCTCTTGAATTCAATGATACCACTGGCCAAGGCTCCGAAACCGAGATAGGCGCCAACGGTTCTTACTTGGGTACATTTGATTACTACTTTCATAACGGAAGTTCATCTTTTGCCCCTTTTGTTGGTGGTGGCGTGGGCTATTATCAAGTGGCCAATGTCGAAGATGACGGTAGCGACTTTGAAGATAATAGTGAAATTGGCACCGATGGAAAATTCGGTGGTATGTTTCGGGCAGGTTTTGACTGGGGCAAATTTAGACTTGCCGCTGAATACAACTTTATCGGAAAGTCAGATTTGAGAAATACCAATAATGACATTATTGGCATTGCCAAGAACGGCTACCTCGGTATTTCATTGGGTGCTTACTTTGGAGGTGGAAAATGGGGCAGATAGCCTTTGTTCCGTAAAAAAACCAAGCCGGAAAATCCATGATTTTCCGGCTTTTTTTGTGATTGCTTAATGATGTAAATTAGAATCTCGATTTCGTCGTTTGGATTTAGGGCATACCGGAAGTCTATTTATTTTTTATAATTTACAAGGGATTATACATCAAGAAAAAAATGAAAACCACATATGAATTCGAACAGACGCAATTTTTTGACAAAGGGAGTTTCATCGGCCACAGCTATGGTGGCAGCATCAATGATGCCCCTTCAACTATTCCCTAACGACCTGCACTCGACTACAAGGCCCAAGGAAATCATCGTACCTGCAAAAAAGCGTTCAAAACCAAAAGAGGCCATTCGATTTTCAGTCATAGGTATCAACCATGGCCATATATACGGAATGGTTAATTCGCTGCTCGCAGGGGGAGGAACTTTGGTAGCCGTATTTGCAAAAGAACCCGACTTATTGCAACGCTTTACAAAGCAATGCCCTGATGTAAAAGTTGCCAAAAGTGAAGATGAAATCATCAACGACCCGAACATACAGTTGGTAGCTAGTTCAGGAATTCCTGTAGAACGAGCGCCTTTAGGCATTCGAGTGATGGAATCAGGAAAAGACTACATGGCCGACAAACCGGGTATCGTCACTTTTGAACAATTTAATGCCGTAAAAAAAGCACAGGAAGCGACTAATCGCATTTATTCGATAAAATATAGCGAACGATTGGGCAATCCTGCTTCGGTCAAAGCTGGGGAATTGGTCAAAGCAGGAGCTATAGGCAAAGTAGTTCAACTAATCGGTCTAGGGCCACATCGTATGCGACCCGAAAGTCGACCTGATTGGTTTTTCGAACCTGAAAAAGCCGGTGGTATCTTGTGCGATATCGGTTCACATCAATGTGACCAATTTCTGTTTTATACAGATTCCAAGGAGGCAGAAGTAAGTTTTGCCCAAACCGGTAATTTCAATATTCCCGACTATCCAAACTATCAAGATTTTGGAGATATGAGCGTTCGCAGCAAACATGCAACGGGTTACATTCGAATCGATTGGTTCACACCAGAAGGTCTGGGAACTTGGGGTGATGGTCGAACCTTTATTTTGGGTACCGAAGGATATATCGAAATGCGCAAGTATATCGATATAGGTGGTCGACAAGGTGGCAATCACTTGTTCTTGGTCAATCAAAAGGAAACAAAATATTACGATTGTAAAAATGTACACATGCCCTATGGCGAACAGTTGGTGAGTGATGTGGTAAATCGCACCGAAACAGCGATGTCGCAAGACCATTGTTTCTTAGCTACCGAGTTGGCCTTGAAAGGACAAAAAATGGCGTTTCAATTAAATACTTGAAGCTGAAGTCAACATGGCCGCAATATTTTCGTTCAAAATTATCTAACCTTGATACTTTTACCATTGGAAAATCGCAACATAATTGAGTACAAGAAGTTCCGCTATTTGTCAACTGATAGCTGAGTGATTCGTCATTGATATTTAAACATTTCCCTCGCCATCGTTGATGGATTTTACTATATTCCCATAAAAAACAGACGGAACTGTCTGCCGACAGGTTGTCTTTAACGCCATGTTTTACACAAGCATAAAAACATGGAATAAAAATAATAGATTTAAAAAATATAATATGAAAAACTCCCTTTTAGTATTGTTTGTTTTGGCCTCAATATCAGGATTTACCCAAGATTCTAAATATAAAGTTTCCTCTTATTTAACGGAAGGTTCAAAAGCGCCAAATACTCATTACATAGGAGAGGCTTGGTTGAATGCCATTATCCACGACGATAAAGAATTGGATTATAATATTACTAAGGCAACCTTTAAAGCCAACTCAACCTTGGATTGGCATAAACATGGTTCTGCACAAGTTATAATAATCGTTGATGGAGAAGCCTATTATCAGGAGAAAGGAAATGATCCCGTAATTTTGAAAGAAGGAGATATAATTAAATGCGAGAAAGATATCGAACATTGGCATTCTTCGACCAAGTTTAGTGATGTAACCTATTTGGCTTTATATGGTGGTGGACAACCAACTACTTGGACCGAGGTGGTAACACAAGAATATTATGATGGGGTGGCCGAAAAGTTAAACAACGATTGATAATCATCAAAGCTTATGCATCAAGAGTTTGAAAAAATACCAGCGTACAACAATACCTCCTATGAAAAGCCCTAGTCCATCCCTATAGCTGTTGGGTTTGAGGTTAAGAAGAAATCATTCACAGCCCTCCTTTCTTCCGACATCGACTAAATAAAAGATTTTCCAGCCGGTGCCGTCGTTATACAATTGAAACGAATTGACCCCGCAGTGACTGATCTTTCCATCGAGCCAGAATTCAAAACCTGTCCAAGCATTGGCCATGGCACCATCAACCTTGATGTTATAAGACGTTATTTTTTCTTCGAACTTCCTATTCTTTGGTATACTGACAATACCTCTTAGAAATTTGTGGAAGTCATCGGTTCTAAGTTCACCGATACCTCCCTCCTTTTCGTCAACACGCTGCATCACGACACCTTCTGAAACTGTTGCCTTGATTTTTATGGAATCTTGCGCATGAAATCCCGCAAAAAAATCTTCAATGGTTTGCTTTACTGCCATTTCCTCCTCCATTTGTGCCGAAAGCCCGATTGAAGTCAACAATATAATTAGGAGTGTTATATACTTGTTCATCATGTTGGTTTTTCAAATGTAATAAAAGATTCATGACTTGGTTACGTTTCGTTCTGTATGACATTCTGAGTTTTGGCCTTCTGACAAAGGAGGAATCTCGACATTTTCATTACATTTATCCCACTTAAAAAAATCGAATGTCTACCGCAAAAAAAGAATACAAAAGGGTTACCGTAAAGTCATTGATCGAAATGAAGCAGAACGGGGAGAAAATCTCCATGTTGACGGCTTACGATTATTCAATGGCCAAAATAGTCGATTCCGCCGGGGTCGATGTCATCTTGGTCGGTGATTCCGCAAGTAATGTTATGGCCGGTCACGAAACTACCTTACCGATTACCTTGGATCAGATGATCTACCATGCCACCTCGGTCATTCGTGCCGTCAACAGGGCGTTGGTAGTTGTCGACATTCCCTTCGGAAGTTACCAGAGCGATCCAAAAGAGGCTCTGCGTTCAGCAATCAGAATCATGAAAGAAAGTGGTGCCCATGCCGTTAAATTGGAAGGTGGTATTGAAATTAAGGAATCTGTAAAACGTATTTTAAATGCTGGAATTCCTGTAATGGGACATTTGGGATTGACCCCCCAGGCCATTTACAAATTCGGAACCTATGCGGTACGCGCTAAGGAAAAAAACGAGGCAGAGAAGTTGATGGAAGATGCCATACTTCTCGAAAAACTCGGTTGTTTCGGAGTTGTGGTCGAAAAAATCCCTGCTGATTTGACCAAAAAAGTCTCAGATAGTATTTCAATACCGACGATAGGCATCGGTGGCGGAAAACACGCCGATGGACAAGTACTAGTCATACACGATGTTTTAGGTATGACCCATGAGTTCAATCCACGATTTTTAAGACGTTACATGAATCTTTACGAGGAAATGGGAAAGGCGATTTCGCAATATGTAACAGATGTGAAAAGTGAAGATTTCCCAAACGACGAAGAGCAGTATTAGTATTCGGCAAGCGGTAGTTATTCGAAGAAAAAAATTGAAAAGTGACCAAAAGAATCTTCATATTGGCCTTGGTGATGCTCAACATCGGTTGTGACCAAATCTCGAAAGAAGCGGTTCGAAAAAATGTCACGCCCAATGAATTTATTCAGGTAGTAAACGACAACTTTATTTTGACCAACGTCGAAAATACCGGAGCCATGTTGGGTTTTGGCAGCAACCTCCCTCCTATTTTTAAAATCATCTTATTACAGGTGCTTCCGGTAATCGTTTTGTTGATCTTGCTGTATAGAATACTTAGAAGAAAAGATCTTGATAAATTTCTGGTGACGGCGTTTGCCTTCGTCATAGGTGGTGGCATCGGTAATCTTATAGATAGAATTGTTCACGGTTCTGTGACCGATTTCTTTTTGATCGAGCTAGGGTATTTTAAAACGGGTATTTTCAATATGGCCGATGTCTCAGTTACCTTGGGGGTTTTGCTAATTCTATTCTTATCGTTATCAGGTAAAAAAGCGGTTCTTTGATAAGAATATCGAATTGTCGGAAATCAAAAATAATATCCCATTTTAAAGATTTAGAAATTTAGAGGTAAAGCCCCAGTCTCTGTTAAGTTTAAATACATTTTAAAGTAATTCAAGTATCCGATAATCTAAAAAATTCGATAGTACAATTGTCTAATAATTCAAAAGCGAAACATTCCAACCCATCTAATCTTCAGGTCATTTATGAAGACAATCACCTGATAGTGGTCAATAAAAGACCTGGCGATATCGTTCAAGGTGATAAGACAGGTGACATACCGTTAAGCGAAGTCGTAAAAGAATATATCAAAAAAAAGTATGATAAGCCCGGGGCGGTTTATCTTGGTGTGGTACATCGTTTGGATCGCCCTACTTCGGGTATCGTGGTTTTCGCCAGAACCTCAAAAGCACTGACCAGAATGAACAAGCTCTTTGCGGAAAAGTCCGCCAAGAAAAACTACTGGGCGGTGGTCAAGAACAATCCGCCAAAAAAAGATGATACCTTGGTGCATTGGCTGAAAAGGAATCCCAAGCAGAACAAATCGTATGCATATATCAAAGAAGTCGATAACAGTAAAAAGGGAATTCTAGACTATAGAACGATTAAGAAACTAGACAACTTCCAATTACTTGAAATCAATTTGCATACAGGGCGGCATCACCAAATACGTGCCCAACTGGCGGCGATTGGTTGCCATATCAAAGGCGATTTAAAATACGGAGCGGATCGCAGTAACAAAAACGGAAGCATTCATTTGCATGCCAGGGGTTTGTCTTTCGTACATCCGGTAAAAAAAGAAAAGCTGAATTTAATCGCCCCTCCTCCCGAAGATCCAGTTTGGAACGCTTGTTGCTAAAGTCATACTAGAACACCTTTTATTATATTTAACGCACTAAAACACTAAACCATGATCAAGAGAGCTCTATTCATTCTAAGTATTATTTTAATTTCCTCCTGCGGGTCGTATAATTCAATCGACAGTTTTTACGAAGCGCACAAAAACGATAATCAAGTAACCGCGGTTCGCGTACCTCGCTTTATGTTATCGATGATCGGCAATATTTCCCCTGAGATGAATTCGTTGATCGGTAATACAAAAGACCTACGTTACATGCAATTCCCAAGTGCAACGACCGAGCGCACACAATTTCTGAACAAGCAAATGAACAATATGACGGGTAGTTCATTTATAGAGGTATACCGTAAAAATGATAATCTGAAAAGAAATATCGTTTCTATACGAGAAAAGCGCGATGCCGTAAAAGAAATATTGATTTACAACAATAACACCGCTCGGGGGTCTTTTCTCTATTTCAATGGTAACTTTGACCCGGTTAAAGTAAGACAGATGGCGAAAAACGAAGAATTCCAAAAATTAGGTAACGGACTTATCAGCCAATTCGGAATGGACACGCCGGGTATCAATCAAGATGAAGAGAAAAAAGAAGATAACAATCAGTGAGTAAAAATATCAAACGGCTTTATATTTTTCAAGGTTATCAATGCTTTCGCAAACTTTCAATTATAACGGAGGCCAATATTAAAGCCCCACCAAAGATTGTTGGCCAGGTAGGGACTTCAGACAAGAACAAGAACGCGATGACAATGCCATATACAGGTTGAATACTACTCAAAATACTGGCAGTGGTTATCGAGAAATGGCGAAAACTGTTCAAAAACATAGTATGACCAATTGCAGTGGTTAAAAGAGCCAATGCCAAAAGGCCTTTCCACTGCGATATAACAAGGTCAAAATCAGCGAAAAATAATGCCGGAAGTAACAAAAAACCGGTAATGCCCATTTGATAGCACATCAAAATCGAGCCGTTGTATTTTTCCACTTTCGATTTCATCAAAATATTCCTGAAGGAATAAAGTAGAGCAGCGAATACTCCGATGCCAACGGCCAAGGAATATGAATTGTCAAAACTAAAATCAGGCACCAGAAAGTAAATCCCGATGAGTAAAAGTGCTCCCAAAAGCAAATGGATTTTCTGAAATTTAGTCTTCAGTAACAGAGGTTCCAAAAAAGAAGTGAGAACCGGGTAGGTAAATAGCGAGAGCATTCCGACAGCCACGTTAGACCATTGTAGGGCATAAAAATAAGCGATGAAATGGGCGCCCATTAAAACCCCGCTTACTAAAAGCAAAAATCGATCTTCCTTAAAAATTTTAAAGGAAATTTTTCTCCATCTGCAATAGATCAATAAAATCGAAAAGGCCAACATAGCGCGCATTCCGATGGTCACGGGCACAGGTAGTTCGATATACCGACCAAGAGCGCCTGAAGTACTCGCAAAGACCATAGCCAAATTGATCTCAAGTAAATGGCCGGTATGGAGTCTAGCTTCTTTCAAAAACGATCAACGAGTCAGTAGTTTCGCTTTCTGTTGGATGATTTTGGATACAGGTTTATGCTGCAAATGACTTTCAAGCCACGAAATAATATCCAAATACAAAAAAGGCCTTTTCTCATACGGATGGTTTTCGTACTTCTTCAATTTTTTGTGAAGTTTTTCGAATTCACCGCGTAGCTCATGTGGATATATATTTCGAAGATTACGTAAAAAATTAAGCATCTCGCGCTGCACGGCATGCATATCGTCCATCTTTAAAAGAAATTTATACGTGCTTTTTAGTTGTACCTCCAAATGATAGTCCATGCCTGCCTCATAGTGGGCCACTAGGCTAAGCACCCTTGCGAAGCACATGAGATCTTCACGCATTCTGAGGTTTTTGTTCTTGATTATTTTATTCAAATAAAGAATACAGTTTTTGTGATCGGCATTACCGAAATAGAGCGATGCAATTTTATAATAGAGTACCATGATATGATGTGCATCAATGCGGTCTTTGTGTTTATTGATGCCGTACTCGATGATACGTACCAAATAAAGCCCCTTCTCAAAAGTGCCTTGCATGAAATGTAGATTGAGTTTATGCGAGTTGATATATAGAAAAACCAAAGACGAAATATTATCGTTTTTCTTGAATTCCTTACTACCTACAGTCAATTCTAGTTGCTCAAGTGTTTCTTTAAATTGCGAGCTGTATTTCACATTGAATAAAGATTCGAGTAAATAATTGTTCCCTTTTAAAAAAAATACGGGATGCATTTTTATCATATCGGATCTTTCTTTAAAGAGATCGACCCATCGGCTAGCATACTTATAACAAGACAAAAAATCTTGGGTCAAAAAACTGTACCACAGATATGACTTGTAAAGCCATAGCTTTTCTCGAAAACCCAGCTTTTCGATATTATATTTAGGTAATTGCTTTTCAAAGTATTTCTTGACCCTTTGGTAGTCTGTATCATTGCGTACGTAGCCCACTTTCAACATCCAACCGTATAATTGCAACGACAGGTTCGAAAGCTTACTCGTCATAACATTATGGGCGGAAAGCTCTTTGGCCTGAATCGCCAATTCATCGGCTCGATCGGGTATACTTCTGGTTATGAACTGAGTCTCAATGATTTTTTCAAGTTCCACTATCTCATAGGCAATATTCTTCTCTTCGTTATCAATTGCAATATTTTTGGCCTTGTCTAAAATTTTCAAGCTTTGCTTATATAGCCCTTTTTGATATAAAATGGTAGCAAAATCAAGTTGTTCGCGAATTTGAACCCGAATATTTTGATTTACCGGATTTAGACGCAGACTAACAAGGATCTGTTTGTATAGATGGGCCTTAAGATTGGATAACTGAGCCTTTTTTACGATTCCACTTTCCAAGATGGTTTTCTCATCATACTTTCTCAATTTATCCATAAGAATAAAAAGCGATAGAAACTTAGCGTCGGTATTGACGCCCAAACGCCCAACATATAACTTGAACTGCCGCTTTTCCGACTTGGAAAGTGATTTGACAAGAACAAATAGTGCATCTCTATGCGTATTTGTTATCATAAAAAAACTAGTTAAACAATTGTATTACAAATATTTAATATATGAAAAACACGTTATCGTTTTAACGAGAGCCCATTTTTTAGGACATTTGATTCAAGGGTCATATATTCGTATAAGCTAGCTAAACTACACAATTATAATGAGCAAAGACATCGTTCACATTTTTGACACTACCCTACGTGACGGCGAACAAGTGCCGGGCTGTAAACTTGATACTTCTCAAAAGTTGGTCATTGCAGAACGTTTAGAAGACATGGGTGTTGATATCATCGAGGCCGGTTTTCCGATATCGAGTCCAGGAGACTTCAAATCGGTAAACGAGATTTCAAAAATGGTAAAGAATTCTAGTGTTTGTGGATTGACCAGAGCAGTAAAGAAAGATATTGAGGTAGCAGCTGAAGCCTTGAAACCAGCAGTTAGACCAAGAATACATACGGGTATAGGCACTTCGGAATCACACATCAAGCACAAATTCAACTCGAATCGCGATACTATAATCGAGCGGGCCGTTGCAGCTGTTAGTCACGCCAAGAATTTTGTGAACGATGTGGAGTTTTATGCAGAAGATGCAGGGCGTACCGACAATGAATTTTTAGCTCAGGTTTGCGAGGCAGTTATAAAAGCAGGTGCCACTGTATTGAATATTCCCGACACGACCGGTTATTGTTTGCCTTCCGAATACGGAGCCAAAATCAAGTACCTCACGGAAAATGTCAAAGGAATCGAAAAGGCAATACTTTCTTGCCATTGTCATAATGACCTAGGCCTAGCGACGGCAAACTCCATTGCGGGGGCAATAAACGGCGCACGTCAAATCGAGTGCACCATCAATGGTATTGGCGAACGCGCAGGAAACACCTCTCTTGAGGAGGTCGTGATGGTAATGCGACAGCATCCTAGTTTGAATATCGACACACGAATCGACAGTAGGCTACTTTACAGCACTAGTCAAATGGTTTCCCAAAAAATGGGAATGCCCGTACAACCCAATAAAGCCATTGTAGGGTCAAATGCCTTTGCCCATAGCTCGGGAATACACCAAGACGGTGTAATCAAAAATAGGGAGACCTATGAAATAATAGATCCCGAAGAGGTTGGCGTAAACGAATCTTCTATAGTGCTTACTGCCAGAAGTGGAAGAGCGGCCCTAGCCTACAGAGCGAAAAAAGTGGGATACGAGCTTACCAAACTTCAATTAGACGTCGTTTATGAGGAATTTTTGAAATACGCAGATCGGAAAAAAGAAGTCATAGACGACGATATTCATGAAATCATTGTCTCTTCTCAAATAAATAAAGAAAATCTCACCTAATGAAACTTGAGATAGCGCTTTTAGGAGGAGATGGTATCGGACCAGAGGTTCTCGAGCAGTCTGTAAAATGCCTAAAAGCGGTCGAAGAAACTTTCAACCATACTTTTACGTACAAAAAGGCAAATTTCGGTGCTGTGGCCATTTCAAATAGTGGTCAGCCTTTACCCGAAAAAACACTTGAAGTCTGCAGAAATGCCGACGCCATTCTATGCGGAGCAATCGGTGCAATCGAATACGACAATAACCCATCTGCCGAGATTAGACCTGAACAAGGCTTACTGAAGCTACGCAAAGACCTTGGTCTCTTTGCGTGCATTCGGCCGGTAAAGGTTTTTCCATCGATTACCCAAAATTCAATTTTGCACAACAAATTGATCACAGGTACCGATTTAGTGATTTACAGGGAACTGACAGGGGGAATCTATTACGGTGAAAAACGAATTTCTGATAGGGGCACAACCGCTTCAGACCTTTGTAGATATACAGAAAAAGAAATAAGCCGTATAGCCCATCTTGCGTTCAAAGCGGCCAAAACAAGAAAAAGGAAGTTGACCTTGGTCGACAAAGCGAATGTTCTTGAAACATCACGCTTATGGCGTAGAACGGTCAGCGAAATTGCAAAAAGTTATCCTGAGGTCAAATTAGAATGTATGTATATTGATAACGCAGTGGTACAAATGACAGTGAACCCGGCCCAGTTCGATATTATTTTAACGGATAATATGTTCGGGGACATTCTTTCGGACCAAGGCAGTGTTATTATCGGTTCTATCGGTTTGCTTCCTTCGGCATCTATCGGAAAAGATAACGCGATGTTCGAGCCTTTTCATGGTTCATATCCGCAAGCTAAAGGAAAGAATATTGCCAATCCCATAGCGTCTATTTTGAGTACGGCAATGCTATTGAGTCATTTCGATATGAAAGAAGAATCAAATGCAGTTGTATCCGCCGTGAGAAAATCGTTTCTGAAAAAAGTCGTCACCACCGATATTATGGGTAGTAGTAAATATGGTACTGATTATGTTGGTAACTTCATCGCCGATAATATTGTAGACTCTGACGATTCTTCAAGTGTAAACGACGAAAATATCGGGTTGGGCAAATCCACTATTATTTAACCTCTTCTTTCAACAACAGACCAACGAATTCATTAAATTCTTTTTTAAACTCTTCATGCTTTTCCCCTGTGGCGGGTCCATTGAAACCTGTATGTATTTTTCTGACCTTCCCGTCTTTATCAACGTATATGGTTGTAGGGTACGAGAGAACATGATTCAGCATCGGTAACTTTTTTTGAGCTTCATCCTTATCGGACGTTCCCCACTGGGCCAATAAAATGGGATACTCGACTCCGATTCTTTCCTTTAGACGAGAAATACTTTTAAAAGCCCCTTCTTCGGTTTTCGCATATTCGAAAGCTAATGCCACTATTTCCAAATCTTTATTCGGATTTTTTTTCAGGTAATCGACATAATATTTGGTCTCGTCTAGACAATTCGGACACCAAGTGCCCATAATTTGTACCAAAACTACTTTGTTTTTTAATTTTTCATCTTCCAAAGACAATGTATTTCCTTCGGAATCAGGAAACGAAAATGTGAATTTTTCATAACCCTCGTTCAAAAATGTCAATGACTCGGCATCGGGAAGTTCGTACGATTCATTTCTTTTCGCTTTGAATATTTCTTTGGAGTGATTGCCAGAATAAAAAGCCCCGCTCATTGTCGAATCGGAAACTTTGGCCACGAATACAAAGGCATGAGCGCCGTCAAATGCCGACACCTTTAACGAATCACCGCTCATTACCCCATCTAAATAACGATAGTCGCCGGTAGTGGTTCTAAACGTTCCAACTACCTTGTCACCTAGTTGTTTAAAAATGCCCTTTGACATATAGCTATCAGTAGAATCGATATCAAACTCGACCTCCCAAATACCTGAAACGTTTGAAGTTGGAGCCTTGGTTTTTCGAAATCTTTTTTCAATTCCGTGATAGGCGCTAAAAGGCACGATTCTGTCTAAATCCTCCTTTATGAATTCTCCTAAGATTTTGTCCGAGGTGATTTTTCCTGCTAGATAGCCCTGAAAAACAGGGGGTTTGATGTATATGGAATCACCATCTATATCTATCTCGTCTACGGCGATCACCTCTTCGGCATTATAAATCTCACCGGAGTATTCACCGTTTTCCGACCGTTCCAATTTTAGATTAAAAGGTAAAATTTCATTATCCATTACCTGAAGTTCAAATAACCACATTCCGGTAGCCGGCAGAATTTTTTCTTCCTCGGAACAATTCAATAGAATAGTACATAAAATACTTAAAATGATTTTTCTCATCTTCAAGAATTAGAGCTTTTGCCGAAGAAACAACTTTATAGTTACAATAAAAAAATATGACATTTTAATTTATGATATATTGATTTATCTTTACCCCCTACAAACCTGACCAATGAAGATTTCGTACAACTGGCTGAAGCAGTTTATCCCCCTTGATTTTGAAGCAGAAAAAACGGCCGAAATGTTGACCAACTTGGGTCTCGAGGTGGGAGGAATTGAAACCTATGAATCTGTAAAAGGTGGCCTTAAGGGGGTTGTTGTGGGTCATGTTCTTAGTTGTGTAAAACATCCCAATGCCGATAACCTCAAACTGACTACCGTGAATATTGGCCAAGAAGAACCGGTTCAAATTGTATGCGGCGCGCCTAATGTTGATAAGGGTCAAAAAGTTGCTGTTGCTACTATAGGCACCACACTTTATGATGACAAAGGCGAGCCATGGAAAATCAAAAAGAGTAAAATAAGGGGCGAAATCAGCGTGGGCATGATCTGTGCCGAAGATGAGCTAGGGCTGGGCTCGGATCATGATGGTATTATGGTTTTAGACCCTAAATTGAAACCAGGCACCCGGTGTATCGAAGTTTTCGAATTGGAAAATGACGAGGTTTTCGAAATCGACCTTACGCCGAACAGGGCAGACGCCATGAGCCACCTTGGCGTTGCACGCGACCTTCAGGCCAGTCTAACAAGGCAAAAAATAAATAAAAAATTAATGACTCCGTCTGTTGGCAAGTTTCATGTCGACGTACGTTCAAGAAAATTAAAGGTAACGGTCGAAGACAGCAGATTGGCCCCAAGATATTGTGGTATCACCCTGAGCAACCTTACTGTTCGACCTTCGCCAGACTGGTTGAAGAACAGATTAAATGCAATCGGTGTTGGAACGATAAACAACGTGGTCGATGCCACCAATTATGTGCTTCATGAACTTGGCCAGCCCCTTCATGCTTTTGATGCCGATCGCATATATGATAAAAATATCGTAGTGAAAACCGTCAAGAAAGGCACTAAGTTCATGACCTTAGACGGTGAAGAACATATTCTTCACGAAGATGACTTGATGATCTGTGACGCCGAGAAACCGATGTGCATAGCTGGAGTATTTGGGGGAATCAACACCGGGGTAACCGAAAAAACAAAATCGATTTTTTTAGAAAGCGCCTATTTCGACCCAATTACAATTAGAAAAACGGCCAAGCGGCACGGCCTTAACACTGATGCGTCATTTAGATTCGAACGCGGTATAGATATTGAGAATGTTGAATATGCTTTAAAGCGAGCCGCCCTATTGATCAAAGATATTTGCGGAGGAAATATTACCTCTGATATTGTTGACTTTTATCCGAAACAAGCCGAAGACTTTCAAGTCTTCCTTTCTTATGATAAGATAAACAAGTTAATCGGCGAAAAAATTCCGGGGGACACCATCAAATCGATACTGGCATCATTACAGATTAAAGTTAAGAGTGTTACGGAAAGTGGTCTGGGCTTGGCCATTCCATCATTTCGGGTCGATGTACAACGTGAAGTTGATGTCATCGAGGAAATTCTCAGGGTGTATGGTTACAATAATATAAAGTCGAATCAAAAGTTGAACGCCTCTATTGCGCCAACTTCTAAATTCGACGATTTTAAGCTCTTGCAAAAAGTAGGTGATCAATTGGCGGCCCAGGGTTTTTTCGAAATAATGACCAATAGCCTGACTTCGCCCGAGTATAATAATCTTTCTGTTAAAACTTCGAAGTTAAACCCAGTCAAAATACAGAATCCGCTTAGCGGAGACCTTTCAGTAATGCGAAACTCAATGTTATTCACGGGGTTGGAGACAATCTCTTATAATATTAATAGAAAAAGGCCATATTTAAAATTTTTTGAGTTTGGAAAGACTTATGTGCAAGAAAAGAATAATCAAAAAGAACAAAAACATTTAGCGCTATACCTGACAGGAAATCGAAATGAAGGTAGTTGGTCAGTGCCGCAAAAAAAGAATGACTTTTTCTTCTTGAAAACGGTCGTTGAAAATGTATTGAGTCGTTTAGGTGTTAAAGTTGACAACTCTGAGCCCAGTGAGAATGATTTGCTTTCCGAAGGGATTACCTTAATAGCTAAAAAGAAAGGCCTCGTATCTTACGGACTTGTAAATCAAGGCATTCTTAAGGAGTTCGACATCAAACAGGAAGTACTTTTTGCCGATTTCAATTGGGGCTTTATAGCAGATCAAGTCAAAGCGAATAAAATCGTGTTTAAGCCAATACCAAGATATCCTGAAGTAAAGCGAGACCTTGCTTTGCTTTTGGACGATGGGGTACCATTCAAAAAAATATACGATCTAGGCTTTAATACCGAAAAAAAATTAATCAAGAACATTACTCTTTTTGATGTTTATAAGGGTTCAAAATTACCCCAAGGGAAAAAATCATATGCCGTAAGTTTCACTCTACAAGACACAAAAAATACCTTGACCGATAAGCAAATAGATAAAACAATGCAAAAGCTTCAAGCACGATACGAAAAGGAGTTGGGCGCCGAACTACGATAATCTCTAAAGATCGCCAGGAAGAATAACGCGATCTATTTCATGAATTACACCATTACATTGATTCGCATCGGCCGTTGTAATTTTAGCGGAGTTACCCATGCTATCATTCAGAATGATGTCAACACCTTTCATTGTAGCTATAATTTCATTACCCTGAACTGTCGTAAACGTAGCCTTACCCCTGCCCTGACACATCGCTCTTAATATTTTAGAGGCAGAAAGGTTGCCCGCAACGATATGGTAGGTCATCATCTTTAGTAATTTTTGTTGATTTTCAGGTTTCAACAAATCAGCCACTTGATTTCTGGGAAGTCTATCGAAAGCACTATCCGAAGGCGCAAAAACAGTGAAGGGACCGTCGAAACCCAAAACCTCATCTAAATTGGCTCCACGCATCACCGCCAAAAGTGTACGATGATTTTTAGAGTCTTCAGTGTTTTTTAAGATTGACTTGTCAGGGTCCATTTCAGAAACGTTTATCTTTGGACTAATTTGACCTGTAGATAAAAAAGTGACAAACATTAAAATCAAGGAAAGCTGGTGCAACAAAAACTTCATAGGTTCTTAGAGAGTATATAGTTCATAATTAGGGCAGTCAAACAACATAAATAATTGTTCTTTATCAAAGTACGCTGAAATTTTACTTCGAGTCAACCGAACATAGTTCTTCATATCTAAATTAACAAAATATTAACATAACGATTTCGACGAAGTGCTTAAATGATGAGTGAATTCAGTAATTTTGAAATGTGGGTGCGTTGAAATTCTGAAAAATGAAGCGAACAAATATTCAAGAGCAATTATCTCGCGCCAAGAAAAAGTCTTCCGGTAGTGAAAAAATCCTCGAGACGGTTTATGCCGTTTTGGAGCAAAATCAGAAAGAACGTAACAATATTCAAACGAATATTACGGAGTCCAACGGTAACTTCACCAATGCTTTCGACGCTGATAAGCTAAATCAAGACTACATATACCATCTTGACCAGATAAAAAAAATCTGTATCGATTACCGACTTCGGTTTTTAGACTCCAAACTCTTTAAGGGGGCAATTCCTGAGGAAGCAATTTCAAAGATTCGACAACTTGAAAAAAATCATCAAACAGAACTAAGTGGGTTTAGAGTATTAGCTCCTTCAAAAATGTTCAAGTTAAAAGATAAAGACGACCCAATACTGTTCGCTCCTATCGGAAATGGATATTTTTATTTAATTCATAAATGGGGCAATGATTTGCACCCGTTAAGAAGACTACTTATGTGGCCATTCAAGAATGTGGTTAATTTGGCCCTCTTTACGATAATGGTCAGTTATATGTTGACTTTGTTTATTCCCACAGGGCTATTTTCTAAAACCAATACTATGGCGGAGTTTGGCATACTGTTCTTTTTTATGTTCAAATCGGTAGCGGCAGTTGTGGTCTACTATGGTTTTGCACAGGGAAAGAATTTTAGCAACGCCATATGGAACAGTAAATACATCAACACTTAAAGGAGGTATTTGTTCATAGTCCGAATACTTTTAATATCAAGTCAAAACTATTTAGTCAACGAAGAGCATATATGGCAACCCATCGACATCTAGATTATCAATAAGTGCCGGTTCAGGTGCCGGTTTGATTCGCATGAGGCCTCCCTTGTTTTCGCTATCAAGTTTTTTATAACCTATTAAGATATAATCGTTTTTTGCATCGTAGCCCACCATTGTGGTGCTTTCGATTTTATACTCAAAATTTCGTTGAGCCTCACTTAAAAAGTTCTCATATGCATACAAAATGGCCAGTCGACCTTCAAAATCATAAACTGCGGGAATAATCGCGTATGAACTGAAATCACCTGGAGGCATCTCATAATACATTCGTCCTCCGTCGTCAAAAGAATTGAATTTAGAGCTCGTAAAATTAGGCGCAGTATTTGTTTCGTAATTGATATAGGTCTCCACCATGGTATCACTATCTAATTCGGTATGTAGATTGTTATAGCTAATGATTACATTATCATTATGATTTCTGAAAATTTGTTTTACGTTGAATCCGAGCTCAAGCTCGTGTATCAAATTATTCGTGGATGGATTCATTACCATAATATTGTATTCATTGGAAATATCCTCGTCATGGCCTAATACAAATAGTTTTTGATTCGCAAACACCAGTTCTTTGGGAATAAAAGTCGGATCACTTGGTACAGCTCTTAGGGGTATATCGACAAAGTTTGATTCTGTAGTGCTAGGATCGATGGTACGAATAAAATACTCTGAACTTGAATCGATATGATAGGTCAAAAAGAACTTTGTATTTGAATGGGCAATTGCGGTAACAGTTAAATCGCAATCTGTAAAATCTTTAAACAAATCATATTTTGAAGAGGAATTATCGGCAAAATTGAATTGTGATAAGGTACCGCTGCAATCTGAATCTTTATGATAGGAGGTGAGAACCGCGCCATCTTTGTAGATAAGGTTGGGGGTTGCCATTTCCTCAAAAGGGCTTTTTGCTGGGTTCAAAGTCGTAATTTCAGAGGTAGCATTAATCAAGGTACTTGAGAGCAATCCGTCTTTTGAGACCAATAGATTGTAATCGGCATCTATAACTGGGTTATCATCACCGGTACCGGTTCCATTCTCCGATTTACTGCATCCAATAATTATGCACGCCAAAAGTGCATAAATAAGATTGTAGGTTTTCATAAGATGTAAAATTTGGGTTTTACAAAATTTATGCTAAAACAGCGTACATTTTATCTCGCTGCTCCTTTATTGCCTTGTCAGACATATACTCATCAAACGTTAAATATCTGTCAATGTTGCCTTTAGGTGTCAATTCTATGATACGATCGGCCACAGTTTGGGCAAATTCGTGGTCATGAGTCGTAAAAAGCACCGTACCTTTAAAATTTTTGAGTGAATTGTTAAAGGCCGTAATACTCTCTAAGTCCAGGTGGTTCGTGGGTTCGTCGAGCATTAGAACATTTGCCCTGAGCATCATCATTCGACTCAACATGCATCGAACTTTTTCCCCTCCCGATAAAACAGAGCACTTCTTTAGGGCCTCCTCCCCACTGAACAACATTTTGCCCAAAAAGCCGCGTATGTAAACCTCTTCTCTTTCTTCTTCGGTTTTGGCCCATTGACGTAACCAATCGACCAAACTGTCATCAGAGGTAAAATAATTCGAATTGTCAGCAGGCAGGTACGATTGATTTGTTGTCACACCCCACTGAAATTGACCGGAATCGGCTTTTTTCTTATTGTTCAAAATTTCGTAAAACGCGGTTGTCGCCCTCGAATCTTTTGAAATTAAAGCTACTTTATCGCCCTTCGAGAGGTTGATGTTTATATTACCGAACAATAAATCCCCGTCATCTGATGATGCGGCCAGTCCGTCAATATTTAATATTTGATCGCCTGCTTCTCTTTCGCGTTCAAAAATAATTGCCGGATATCTTCTGCTCGATGGTTTGATATCCTCCACTTTTAGTTTTTCCAGCATTTTTTTCCGTGATGTAGCCTGTTTACTTTTTGCAACATTGGCACTAAATCTAGAGATGAACTCTTGTAATTCCTTGGCTTTCTCTTCGGCCTTCTTATTCTGTTGCGCTCTTTGCCTTAAAGCCAACTGACTACTTTCATACCAAAAAGTGTAATTACCGGAATATAAATTCATCTTACTAAAATCGATATCCGCGATATGGGTACAAACGGTATCTAAAAAGTGTCTATCGTGAGATACGACGATTACCGTATTTTGATAATCGGCAAGAAAACTCTCTAGCCAATTGATCGTTTCGTAATCCAAGTCGTTGGTAGGCTCATCCATTATAAGCACATCAGGGCTACCGAACAAGGCTTGGGCCAAAAGTACCCGAACCCTTAATTTCGGATCAATGTCCGCCATTGCAGTGTAATGCAGCTCCTCAGGGATTCCCAAATTCGACAAGAGTGCCGCGGCATCACTATCCGCGTTCCAACCATTCATTTCTTCGAAGCTCACTTGCAATTCCCCAATTTTATCAGCGTTTTCGTCAGTGTAATCGGCATAAAGTGCATCAATTTCTTTTTTTATGGCATATAGGGGCTTGTTGCCCATGACCACAGCCTCTAGAGCTCCATAATCATCATAAGCATTGTGATTTTGCTCCAAAATGGACATCCTCTTTCCAGGTTCGAGTATCACATTCCCAGAGGTCGGGTCTATTTCTCCGGAAAGAATCTTTAAAAATGTTGATTTACCGGCACCATTGGCCCCGATTATACCATAACAATTTCCTTGGGTGAAAGAAACATTCACTTCATCGAAAAGTACTCTTTTTCCAAATTGGACTGATAAATTTGATACTGCAAGCATAATTCTTCTTTTGAAAATCCGCGCAAAAATACATAATATAATGACCTTAAGCCTGCCTAACGATAAATTTGTCTCAATCCTCTTACGATCAAAGCGATACCTTAACGAACATTAGCCTTTTTTAACTACTAATTAACAGCATTGCCCATACCCGTTCATTAATTTTGACCGTTAAGAAATTAGCAATTTTTTGTATGACTGAAAAATTACTCTATCTATTTCTTATTTTATTGGCGAGTTGCGGTAAAAGTGAAAAAAGTTCTCCAAATGTTTTTTTTACGGGGGAAATTGTAAACCCGACCAGCAGTCACGTAGTGCTGTATAAAGGAGACATCGTTATCGATTCTGCAAAGCTTGATGAACAGAATAGATTCACGTTTCGCTTTGATTCTATTATTGATGGGCTTTACCATTTCAATCATGCACCAGAATTACAATATATTTATTTAAAAAACGGTGACAGTCTTGCTATTCGATTAAATACTGTTGCTTTCGATGAATCTTTGGTTTTTTCTGGCACAGGCGAAGACATCAATAACTTTCTCTTAGAACTTTTCTTGGCCAATGAAGAAGAGCGTTCATCAATTTATGCGGCCTACAAAATGGAGCCCGATGATTTCAGTGCGTATGTCAATTCACTTTCCCAGTCGAAAATCGATCAATTGGAAAGACTAAAGAATGAAGGTGATTTGACGGAAAAAGAGATTAAAATCGCCGAAGCCAGTATCAAGTACGAATACAATACCTTTAAAGAGCGCTACCCATTTATACATCGAAAGCAGTCAGGTTCGAAGAAAATCAAAGAACTGCCAACAAGTTTTTACGACTACCGGAAAGACCTTAGTTATGGCGATAGCGATTTAACGTACCTAAGGCCTTTTTATAATTTTATGAACAATCATTTCGGAAATATCTCGTATATGAGTTGCTCTGAAGATTGCGCTATAATGGATAACAGGGTAAAAAATCAGTTACACTTTAACAAACATAAATTAAAGCTAATTGACAGTATTGTTGTTGAAAAAGAACTTAAAGACAATCTTTTCAGAAATGTGGCTTTCGATTATTTGCTCAAAGCTCATGATGCAGAAGAAAACAATAAAGCTTTTATCGAATTGTTTCACGAGCTTTCAAGCAATAACAAACATATCAAGGAAATAGAAGACCTCTATCACAGAATACGAAACATGCAGCCAAAGAAAGAATTACCTGAAATAATGGTTCAGAAACTCGATGGTGAAAAAATTTCATTAAAGGATATATCAAAAGATAAAAAGACCATATTTTACTTTTGGTCAGGTGCCAACAAAAAGCATTTCAAAGAACTAACCCAAAGAATACTACTTTTAAAGAGCAAAAATAGCGACTATTCTTTCGTTGGAATAAATATTAGAACCGACGAACCCGCTTGGAAGGGTATTGTCAAATCTGCCAATTTAGATGCTACAAATCAATATCGGTCTGCCGATATCGAAGAATTGAGTAGAACTCTTATAATCGATAAAATCAACAAATGTATTATTGCGAAAAATGGCAAAATAATCGATGCATTTTCCGATATATTTTCACGCTCGGTAGAAAAAGAAATGGCCAGAGAGATTCAACTCGCTAGCCATTAAATAGTTTCTATATTTCCGGAATATTAATTTCCTTTTTTATAATCAGCCAAGAATTTCTCCAGTCCGATATCGGTCAATGGATGTTTCAACAATCCTTCAATTGAAGACAAAGGACCGGTCATAACATCAGCTCCTAACTTGGCACAATCGATTACGTGCATTGTATGCCTTATAGAAGCTGCAAGAATCTGGGTTTCGAAAGCGTAGTTGTCATAGATATGACGAATCTCGGCAATCAGGTTTAGACCATCGGTTGAGATATCATCTAATCGCCCGATAAAAGGCGAGACATAAGTCGCACCGGCTTTTGCAGCTAAAAGTGCTTGTCCTGGGGAAAAAACCAGGGTACAATTCGTACTGATATTATTATCGGAAAAATATTTCAAAGCTTTGACTCCATCTTTTATCATTGGAACCTTGACCACTATTTGATCATGCAATTCTGCTAGTTCTTCGCCCTCTTTAACCATATCTTTGAACGTTGTAGATATGACCTCGGCCGATACATCTCCCTCTACAATTTCGCAAATATCGACGTAATGTTTTAGGATATTATTTTTTCCGGTAATGCCCTCTTTGGCCATCAATGAGGGATTCGTAGTCACCCCATCGAGTACACCCAATTCTTGTGCCTCGCGAATTTGATCTAAGTTTGCGGTATCAATAAAAAATTTCATCTATCTATATTTTAGGTATTTACTATATTGTTTCGATATTGATTCTAGAACTTCGCAAAACTACAATTTATAATGGTTCATCAACAATTTCTCATAGAGTTTGTCGGGTACTATTTTTTTCAAGAACAATGAGAACTTTTGCATGGTAGCTCCGACCTTATAATGCACTTTAGGATTATTGCTATTGATGATCTTCAAGACCATTTTAGCCACCAAAATAGGATTGGAACCAGAATCTACATGAGCGTTCATCATCTCCAATGAATCGCTATACTTCTTGTACGGGGAGTTATCATATACGGGCACATGGTATCTTCCGTTTGCAATATTGGTGGCAAAATCACCCGGTGCAAGGCTAGAGATTTTTATACCTGAATCTTTCGTTTCCATTCGCATTGCCTCAGTAACAAGTTCTAAAGCGCCTTTGGTAGCGGAATAAATTCCCCGAAAGGGCAGGCCCATATAACCTGCAATAGAAGTGATATTGATAATGTGACCATAACCTTGCCTGCGCATGTGGGGCATAACTGCTTTTGTTACATGAATCGGCCCATGAAAATTTGTGTCAAAAGCCACCAAGATTTCCTCATGGGGAGTCTCTTCTATCGGGCCCGTGATTCCTACACCGGCATTGTTGATCAAAACATCGAGTCTTCCTTCCAAAGTAATTATTTCGGCAATGGCACTTTCAATGCTCACCACATTTTTGACATTCATTTCAAGAAGGTCAAATTCTGAAAAATCAGGATATTTCGATTTATTCCGCGTGGTACCGTAAACCTTGAATCCTTTAGATTTTAAATAGCTTCCGATAGATTTTCCAATACCTGAGGAACCGCCTGTGACAAGAACAACTTTCTGCGTCATAACGTCTGCAAAGTAACCAATTTAAGTTCAAGTTCAAATGTAAAACTCAAGTTCAAAAAAGGCATTTAAATAATTTAGGCAGTTCAAATAGAAATGGAGCAAAACAGTTGAAGAACAGCTAGTGTATGAAACAAGATATTAGCTTGAAACCAACTTCAGCGCATGCCGAATCAAAATAGAGGTATAAAAAAACGGCAAGCTACCTACATCGCACCGCTACGACCGTATACCCTTGCTGCGTTCCCACCCTGGGGGATTCTACAGGAGCTGGTCGTGTAGGACTTGCCGAACCGCAAATATACAACGAACAAAAATCAAATTCCAAACTGGGCTCATCATATTTCCATATTGCATTGTAATAGAGCTATTGAACCATTGCATAGAATCGTTTAACTTTGTTCACAACAATAATACAGTATAACAGACCATGACTAAATTTCTAATTTCCTTTCTACTTCCGCTATTCTTTTTAGCTTGCGGCGATGGAGATCGCAAGACACTTTTGTTCGAAATCGAACTCGAAGGTGGTAAAAACAAATTCCAACAAAATCAGACAATCGCCGTATCCATTAAAAATGTAAGGGAAAAGACCATCGAGAGTGTTTCTTACTCAATCGATGGTAAAGAACTACCTGTGTTCAGCGATAGAATCACTTTGAACGCCCCAAAATTAGGCAATAGGGTACTAAAAGCTAAAGTGACATATGAAGATGGCAGCACTGAAATCACAAAAAACATAAAAGTTTTATCTGAAAATGCACCCAAGGTATATACCTATGAAATATTGAATACCTATCCGCATGATACTGGGGCATATACACAAGGATTGGAATTTCACAATGACACACTTTACGAGGGCACTGGAAAAAATGGAAGATCATTTTTGAGAAAATTAGACTACAAAACGGGAACTGTTTTGGGGCAAATCGATTTAGATAAATCTTTCTTTGGGGAGGGCATCACAATTCTGAACGATAAAATATTTCAATTGACTTGGAAGGGGAAAACAGGGTTTGTTTATGACCTAAAGGAATTCAAGAAAATAGATAGCTTTCAATACGGCGAGAGCACCGAGGGCTGGGGGTTGTGCAATGATGGTGAAAAAATCTATAAAAGCGATGGCACCGAAAAGATTTGGGTTTTGAATCCTGATACCTTGGTAGAGGAAGATTACATCGATATCGTTACCAACAAATCGGTGTTCAACAAAGCAAATGAACTTGAGTATGTAGAAGGAAAAATCTACGCCAATGTATATCAAAGACCGAGTGTAATGATTATCGATGCTAAAAGCGGGGCCATTGAGGGAGTGGTAAATTTTGGGGGGCTTGATAAGAACGTTACCAAGGGTGCCAACTGGAATCCGACAGATAATGTTTTAAATGGAATTGCCTACCACCCAGAAAGAAAGACCTTTTTTGTCACGGGAAAAGACTGGGATAAACTTTTTGAGGTCACCATTTCAAAAAAATAAGATATTGTTTTGAAGTACTACGAAAAAGTATTGACCGTCAAGAAAGGTGATCTCGACGAACTCGAACATGTCAACAATGTGCGCTATGTACAGTGGATCCAAGACATATCAAAAGAGCACTGGCAAAGCAAAGTTTCAAAAGAAATCCAAGATTCGGTAGTTTGGGTTGTGATGAATCATAACATAAGCTACAAGAGTGCCGCTAAGCTAAATGACACGATTCACGTTAGAACGCACATAGAAAAAAGTCGAGGTGCTGTTTCAATTCGAGTGGTCGAGATGTTCGATACTAAAACAAATCAGCTTTTAGTACGTTCAAGTACTGAATGGTGTTTGTTGCATGGTAAAACGCTGCGACCCATGCGAATACCAAAAGATATTAAAGGTGTTTTTAGCTAATAGCAAATGGTTTCAAGTTCCAAATTTCAAGTTGCGCAGAGAGTTTCAACTTGAAACTTGAAAAAACAGAAACCTTGAATCAAGATCAAAAAATGCGTTTCACTATTTTTTCCATACTTTTTTGTGCGCTGATAGCTTTCGGAACCTCTTGTCGAAAAAATTTCGAATTTGCCCCCAGTGCAGGCAATTTAGAATTTTCAAAAGACACCGTTTTTCTTGATACGATTTTCAGCAATATTGGTAGTAGCACTTATAGCCTTACGGTCTACAATACGACTCGCGATGATATAGAAATTCCCTCTATTCGTTTACAGCAAGGTTCACAAAGTGGATATCGACTTAATGTTGATGGTGTTGCCGGAAAAGAATTTCAGAATATTCCCATTCTGGCGCAAGACAGTATGTTCATCTTTATTGAAACGACTTTCGATATAGCCAACATTGGCCAAAAAGAGTTTCTTTACACTGATAAATTACTTTTTGATGTCGACGAAGATCGGCAAGAAGTTGAATTGGTCGCCTTGGTGAAAGATGCCGTATTTCTGTTTCCGGAAAAGAATGCCCAAGGAATCAAAGAAACCATCTCTTTAGGAACCGATATAAATGGTGAGGAAATTATAGTCGACGGATTCATGTTGGAAAACGAAAGACTACAATTCACCAATCAGAAGCCTTATGTTATCTACGGATATGCTGCGGTGCCCGAAGGAAAAACCTTGAGCGTCGAAGCAGGTTCGCGCGTCCACTTTCATAGTGACTCGGGTATTTATGTCAGAGGCGGAGGCAAATTACAGGTCAACGGAAGCCTCAGTGAAGATCCGGCCCTTCTCGAAAACGAAGTCATTTTTGAAGGTGATCGACTCGAACCCGAATTCGATGGTATTCCCGGTCAATGGGGAGCCGTTTTAATAGCTCCGGGGAGTATTGAGAACACTATTTATTATCTTACTATCAAGAACGCATCAATTGGTCTATTGGTTCAGGGTAACGCTATTCTTGATGCCCCTACACTAACTTTGAGAAACTCACAAATCCATAACAGCTTGAACGTAAATCTTTGGGCGAAATCGGCCAAAGTGATCGGCGAAAATCTAATTCTAGGTGCTGCCGGAAATCAATCGCTCTACTGTAATAATGGAGGTCATCATACATTTAGGCATTGTACTTTTGCCAACTATTGGATAAATGGTTTTCGTTTGGGGCCCGCTGTTCAAATAGACAACTCTACAGGTACCCAACCAGAAAATTTGAACAACGTCACTTTTATAAATTGTATAATCGAGGGTTCTCAAGCTAGAGAACTTCAACTACTCGAAAATGAATCGAATACCTTTGATTTTTCATTTACCAATTGTTTGATACGTTTTGAAAAGAATGGGCAATTTGAAAATAATCCGTTGTATAACTTTGAAAACGAGGCGTTGTACCAGAACAATATCTTCAACGAATCGGCTGGTTTTTTTGATGCTTTCACAGGTGATTATCGCATTGAGGAATCATCTGCTGCAAATGGAAAAGCCGAGCCAGATACCGCACTACAAATTCCGTTGGATTTATTTGGAATAAATAGGACGAATGCACCCGAAATTGGGGCGCTAGAAATAACACCACAAAATTAAATTGTGGTAAAACTTCTTTTTTTGAAAGTTTTTTCTTTCAATATTGTTCATTTTCAGTAATTTATGGATAAAAACCCTAGAATTTCTAAGGGAAATCTATAATCAACTTTAAGCTACTATCGCTAATTTGCAACAAGCTAAATCCTTGAATGGAATATACCTACTCTATATTAGATTCTGATGCTACCTCCAACTTGCAACTACAACACTATTTGGAGGACTATGGGGACTTTAGTCTTGTTTCGCATGCTAGAAATAGCTCAGAGGGTCTAGATTCTATTTTAAAATATGCTCCTGATATCGTTTTTGTAAACTTGAACGACAAAGCTTACGATTATTTTTTGATGGTAACCGAATTGTATCAGTACATCAAAGAGCTACCCATTTTCATTGGTATTTCAAAAACAAAAGAATATGCCTACGATGCCATAAAAAATAATTTTTTTGACTATTGGTTGATGCCCTATAATGAGTTCAATATCAGAAAATCAATTTTGAGACTCAAAAAATTGATGCCGAAAGAGAAAGATATACAGACGCTCTGTCTAAAATCATATCGTGATTATCACTATGTAGATACCCAAGATATTCTTTATCTGCAAGCCGATAGTAACGCCACCGACTTTATCATGAAAGATGGCACCGTTATCAGTGCTTACAAAACCTTAAAGACCTATCAACAACAATTACCCAAAAATTTCGTTCGTATACACCAGAGTTACATCTTGAATACCGATTACGTATCACGCATAAATTACGGTAAATCGGTCTGCACTTTAAAACTTCGAAAAGTGCAACTGCCATTTTCCAAATCATACCGAGAAAATGTGGACGATTTGAAAAAAGTACTTTCAAAAAACTCGATTCCTTCAGTCAATTAAGTAAATACTCACAGAGGTAATACAATTACTCTTATTCTTTAATCATATACTCGCAGATATTTTTGGCACTCGCATTCGGTAGGCCTTGAGGGTAGTTTAGTACTGTACAATAAAGCTATTAATCTAAAACTACAAATTATGAAAAAGGTATTAAGTATTTTCGCTGTGGCATTGATGACTATGGGTATGGTTTCTTGTGATAACAATGCGAACAACGATGATGTATACGAAGTGAATACGTCGGCGAATGATCAAAATAATAATTCAACCAGTGGTGGAAGCGGCGGTGACTAACAAGTTATATTAAAAATTATAGATGGCCTTGAATATTATTTGTTCAAGGCATTTTTTCTATCTTGTATTTAGATGGATTATACAATCAAACCACATATCAATTATTTCTTTGTAATCGTCGCATTGCTCGCAGTTTGGACTTTTGCATCGTGTTCAAATGAGATTGGGAAAGTTGAAGCCCAGAACCCGGCAACCGAAATCGATAGCACAAAAATTTGGATAGCGGCTGGGCGTGACGCCAGTAACGGCAAAGAAATCCGAAAGCAATTTTTGGCAAAAGCCTATGAATCGGCGAAATCAAAAAAAAACGATTCGCTTAGACTGAAATACCTTTCAAAAATTCAATGGAGTTTTTTAGGGTTAAATGATTCGTTATTGTTTCGCAAGACAAACGAAGAAGCGAACCAACTTGCACAGCGACTGGGAGATTCAATGCGGTTGGCGGGGTCGTATTGGGACCTGGGACTATTTTTAAATCGTATTGCGATTAAAGACAGTGCTTATTACCATCTCTCCAAGGCCGAAAAAATATATAGTCAGCTAGGTGAGAAAAAAAGAGTGGGATTATTGTTCTATGACATAGCCAGCATTCAGGAAGATATAAAGGATTACACGGGCAGTGAAATAAACCTTATTCGTGCCATAGAATTGTTAAAACCGTTAAATGAGAATTTCTGGTTATATAATTGTTACGACCTTTTGGGAGTCGTTGCTAAAGATTTAAACGATTATGATAGAGCATTGACCTATTACAACATCGCTGCTGATTATCTTAAAAAGTCGGGTATGGCAAATCGATTTGAAAACAGTCTTGAGAATAATATCGGGGTAAACTATCTTGAAATGGGTGCCTACGAAAAGGCCTCTTCGTATTTTGAAAATGCCCTAAAAGCTGATAGCCTTCGGATCAAGACTCCTGAAAACTATGCCAGGACCTTGAACAATTTGGCACAAAGCCTATACAAAGGCGACCCCAGCAAAAATGTAGAAGCAATGTTCTTAGAGTCCCTGAAAATAAGAGATAGCGCACAAGACCTTTCAGGTTTAGCGGGGGGCTATTACAGTCTGGCCGAATACTACACCTATAAAAGAGATACATCAAAGGCGATTGCAAGTGCTAAAAAAGCAATAGACTATTCCGAGCAAAGCAGCAATAATGAAAGATTGTTGGAGTCTTTAGAATTATTGACGAGAGTCGACCCTAAAAATGCTTCAATGTACGGTCAAAATTATATCGCCCTGACTGATAGCCTAGCGCAAGAAGAGCGCAAACTACGAGACAAATTTGCCCGTATTCGCTTTGAAACCGATGAGGTCGTTGCCGAAAATCAGCTTTTGGCCCGACAAAAACAGCTATGGGCCGGTATTGCAATTTCGGTTTTGTTATTGGGTACCGCCGCATATGCAATTATCGATCAACGCGCGAAGAACCAAAAATTGAAATTTCAACAAGAACAGCAAATAAGTGATGAAAAGATTTTCAATTTGATGCTCTCTGAAAAGCAACAATTCGAAGAAGGTAAAAAAATCGAACAAAAACGAATTTCAGAAGAATTACATGACGGCGTGTTGGGCAAGATATTGGGGGCGAGAATGGTATTGACCGGTTTGAACAAAAAAACCGACGAGGAGTCCATTTCAGAGAGGTCCGAAGCCATTGCGGCCCTAAAGCATGTTGAAGGAGAAGTAAGATCGATTTCACATGAACTAAGTCACGCCGCATACCAAGAAATACATAATTTTATCAGGTCGATAAATGATCTATTGAAAAATAGTGCGGGCGCCGCGAACATAAATCACACCTTTAATTTCGATGATACTATTGATTGGGACAGCCTCCGCGGAGATATCAAAATCAATTTGTATAGAATTGTTCAAGAGAATGTTCAGAATGCTATCAAACATGCGCAATGTGATCATATCAAGCTCGATTTTTCGGTCGTTGATGATGATTTGAAAGTTACGATAACAGATGATGGGGTTGGTTTTATAATGGATAGAAAAAAAAGAAAAGGCATCGGAATGCGAAACCTTCAATCAAGAATCACTAAATTGAACGGAAATTGGAAGGTGGATAGCAAGCCGGGGAAAGGCACACTGGTAGAACTATCCATTCCCATAGCATATCTCTCAAAAAATCCCCAAATTTTTGATGAACCTAACGAGGTAGAAAAAGTTTAAACCCTCAAAAATGGAAACATTAAAAATACTTGCTGTAGATGACCATAAGATGACGGTCATGGGCTACAAATACATTCTTGAAGACGCAAATTTCGAGGGTTTCAATGTTGAAATCGACATTGCCACTACCTTTGACACCGCACTGCAGAAAATGGAGCAATCGGCCAGAGGTCCAAAATATGATATTTTACTTTTAGATATTCAACTCACTCCTTTAGGATCAAAAGATACTAGAACCGGTGAAGATCTTGGAAAAATCGCCCGAAAACTCATTACCGATACGCGAATCGTTTTTATGTCGACCTTTAGTGACAGTCTTCGCATTCAGAGTATATTTAAATCGGTTACGCCAGACGGATATATGGTCAAATCGGAAATAGATGAACACACTTTGGTCGAAATGATAAATACGGTAAAAACAGGTATTCTCTACTATTCACCTAGTGCATTGTTAGCAATGCGCAAGACGATGTCAAGGCCCTTCGAGGTAGACGAAAATGATAAAATGATACTTAAAGAGCTCGCAAAAGGAACAAAGACGAAAGACATTGCGAGTGTCGTACCCTTATCACAAGCTTCGATAGAGAATAGAAAACGTCAGCTGAAATTGAACTTCGGTATAAAAGACGAAAATGATCTCGCCCTTATCAATGAAGCTAGAATAAAAGGTTTTTTGTAGGTTTTGCACTACACAAAAACCGATTAAACATGAAAACCCTAGTTTTTTTAAGGTTTTCGTATAAAGCTACAATGTGATTAAAATTTAACTTTACCTAGTAAAGAATAGATTCACCATAGAATAGCTTTTAATGTCGAAAAACTGGGGAGATTACGATGTTAGTGCGTTAAGAGATTATACGAACGATCTTAACTTAGTCGGACTAGAAGAATTCAGAAACAAACTTGAGAAACATTTTTTTGCGCACGTCAGTATACGCAAATGTGTAACATGCAGAATTCAAGAAGTTCGTCTTGTAATCGAGGTCATGGGCACAATAAGTTTTGAACACAGTGTGAAACACTTTAGAACCGATGTCATTGGAGACCCTGGCTACAATTCGAAGTCTTTAATGAAAATGGTGGCCGAGTTACAAAGTGCTAATTCCCAATTAATCGATATTGAAGAGCTTGCGCTGATGATGAGCGACACCTCGATTATTGTGCAACGTGTTGGTAACTTAAGTGTTGCAAGACAATATGATAACATTATGAGAATAGTCATGAACGACTATAAATATATTGTTTCGCAAACGATGGAGCGGCCATTAGAAATTCATATACCGGTCTTGGAATTTTATGATAACCAAGAAAATACCAATACGTTTTTATCAGGAGTCGAAAAGCGAATAGGCGAAAGGTATTATTTTAACTACTGGGCTGTTTACTATGACTCCGCCGACACTTTAATTTATGATGTTGAAAATTCAAAACTTATCTCGGAAGAAATAGTTTGTTTACCTCAATAATAAAAATTAGAAGTTAAATAGTTTTTTACCCGCCATCATTCCATTGACTTTTGATTTAACCGATGAAATTCTATTTTCGTCTTGGGCATTGGTCAATACTTCATCTACTAAGTCAACCACTTTGACCATATCACTTTCGTTTAATCCTCTGGTAGTAATAGCTGCGGAGCCGAATCGAATTCCAGATGTTACGAACGGAGATTGATCATCAAAGGGCACCATATTCTTATTTGCCGTTATATCGGCTTTTACCAATATAGCTTCAGCATCTTTACCTGTTATTCCTTTATTTCGTAGGTCGATCAACATCATATGATTATCCGTTCCTCCAGAAATTAGATGATATCCCTTTTCAACAAAAGCGGCGGCCATAGCAGCTGCATTTTTCTTTACTCGAATCATATAGTGCAGAAAATCATCCGTTAGGGCTTCTCCAAAGGCAATCGCTTTAGCGGCAATGATATGTTCCAATGGTCCTCCTTGATTACCTGGAAAGACCGCTAAATTCAAAAGGGCCGACATTTTCCTTAATTTTCCGTTCTTTAAGGTTATCCCAAAAGGATTATCAAAATCTTTTCCCATCAAAATCAACCCCCCACGAGGACCACGCAAAGTTTTATGGGTTGTAGTAGTTACGATATGGCAATGTGGAATCGGGTCTGATAGAATACCTTTTGCTATCAAACCTGCAGGGTGTGAAATATCAGCCAATAACAAGGCATTTACGCTATCGGCAATTTCCCGAAAACGCTTAAAATCCATATCCCTTGAATATGCCGATGCACCGGCGATAATCATTTTAGGTTTCTCACGCTCAGCAATTTCCTGAATCTTGTCGTAATTCAAAACTCCAGTTTCCTTTTCGACCCCATAAAAAACAGGATTATACAAGCGACCGGAAAAATTAACGGGAGACCCATGGGTCAAGTGCCCGCCATGAGAAAGGTCAAAACCTAAAATTGTGTCTCCGGGTTTCAAGCATGCATGGTACACCGAAGCATTTGCCTGTGATCCAGAATGTGGTTGCACATTGGCATATTCTGCCCCGAAAAGCTCTTTGGCGCGATCAATGGCTAATTGTTCTATAACATCGACTACCTCACACCCCCCGTAATATCGTTTACCCGGGTAGCCTTCCGCATATTTATTTGTTAAAACCGAACCAGCGGCCTCCATTACCTGAGGACTCGTAAAGTTCTCAGAAGCAATGAGTTCTATGCCATTAATCTGGCGTTGTTCTTCCTCTTTTATCAAGTCAAAAATCTGGCTGTCGCGCTGCATAAAAATTACGGTTTAATTAAGGTGCAAAAATACAAATTGGCATCCGTTAACAATAAGAAAATAATATCTTTGGCGAACAATTTATCAAACATCAGTTAACAACTATAAAATGTCATTAGAGACCAATAATCCGAACAAGAAAACTTGGCTGCAAGTTTCCGACAATTCTGACTTTCCAATACAAAACATTCCCTTTGGCGTATTTCTCACAAGAGATGACGTAATCACCATCGGCTCTCGTATTGGAGATTATGCAATAGACTTGGCCGCACTGCATCAGTTGGGATATTTTGAAGGAATCGCGTTGACCGATGATATTTTTTTACAGGATACATTGAACGATTTTATTTCCGATGGAAGAAAAACATGGCGAGCGGTTAGAAATCGCATCAGTAGTATTTTTGATACTGAAAACCCGAGCTTAAAAAACAATAAGGCGCATAGGGAAGCCGTATTGTTCAAAATGGATGAAATTGAAATGCAGCTGCCGGTTCAAATAGGTGACTACACCGATTTTTATTCAAGCAGAGAACATGCAACTAACGTGGGAACCATGTTTCGAGATCCGGAAAATGCCTTAATGCCGAACTGGTTGCACCTTCCCGTAGGTTATCACGGCAGAAGCTCGACAATCGTGCCAAGTGGAACACCTGTACGAAGACCACAAGGACAAACGTTGCCAAAAGGCCTTGAAAGCCCCGTTTTCGGGCCATCGAAACGTGTGGATTTCGAATTGGAAATGGCATTTATCACTACAGATGCCAATATAATGGGGGAATCTGTTTCGGTAGAGGAAGCGGAAAAACATATTTTCGGTATGGTACTTTTTAACGATTGGAGCGCCCGCGACATCCAAAAATGGGAGTATGTTCCTTTAGGCCCGTTTTTGGCAAAGAGTTTTGCCTCGTCCATATCCCCTTGGATAGTTACCCTAGATGCATTAGAACCATTTCGAGTTGAAAGCCCAATGCAAGACCCTCAGCCCCTACCCTACTTACAACAAAAAGGAAATCACAGTTTCGACATTAATCTAGAAGTCGAAATAGCACCTGAAAATGAAACTGCTACTAGCATCAGCAAATCCAACTTCAAATACATGTATTGGACCATGGCGCAGCAACTTGCACATCATACAATCAACGGGTGTAAAGTAAATAGTGGTGATATGATGGGCAGTGGGACAATTTCGGGACCGACCCCTGATTCATATGGTTCAATGCTCGAATTATCTTGGATGGGAACGAAACCATTGAAATTGGCAAACGGCGCTGAACGCACCTTTATTGAAGACAACGACACGGTTATCATGAAAGGCTATTGTGAGAAAGACGGGTTTCGCATAGGTTTTGGCGAAGTTTCTTCAAAATTGTTACCTGTACTCTAATTTGATTTTAAGACGTTTTTTGCGCCGTACACCTGATTTATACTATCAGTTGACCTTTTTCGTTATGGTCTAGACCCATTTTGGCACACCTATTGAAATTATGTGCCAAACCTTAAAGTCTAATATCATGAAGAAAGCACTACTGTTTTTAGGAGTATCAATTATATTGATAGCTTGTGGAGGAGTTAAAAAGACCCAAAAGGCAATCAATTCGGGTGATTACTACAACGCCATGAACAAGGCCGTCACTAATTTGGCCAACAACAAGGCAAAGAAAAGCAATCAGCAATACATCATACTATTGGAAGAAGCTTTTAAAAAGAATACGAAAAGGGAACTCGAGCAAATTCGTTTCTTGGAGAACGATGAGAATCCTGCGCATTATGAAACCATTTATAATACGTACGCCAATCTGAGGTCAATTCAAGAACGCATCAAACCGTTACTCCCTTTGCGCATTTACGATGAAGGTAGAGACGCGCGGTTTTCTTTCAACAAATATCAAGATGCTATTCTTGACTCCAAAGATGACCTATCGGAGTACTTGTATGAAAGTGCCTCGGATCTTTTGAAAAATGCGACGAATAAATTCGACTATCGAAAGGCCTATGATGATTTTGTTTATTTGGAAGAAGTCAATCCCGGCTATGATGATGTCAAACTTAAAATGGAAGAAGCGCATCAAAAGGGTATTGATTTTGTGAAGGTGAACATGATTAACGACACCGATAAAATTGTTCCTGTAAGATTGGAGGAAGAACTTTTAAATTTCAACACCTACGGACTTAACGATTTATGGACAAGATATCACACCAATACCATAAGTACCGTCAACTATGATTACGAAATGCAAGTTGCTTTTAGGGATATCAACATTTCTCCCGAACGTGTCAATGAAAAACAAATCATAAAAGAAAGACAGATAAAAGATGGCTACAAGTATCTTTACAACAATAATGGTAGTATTGTGAAAGATAGCCTTGGAAATAAAATCAAAGTTGACAAGTTCAAGACCGTACGATGTGATTTTTATCAATTCACACAACAAAAAGCGGCCCAAGTTACGGGTAATGTAAGTTATATCGATTTAAGAACAAAGCAACAATTGAATACCTACCCGCTGGCAAGTGAGTTCATTTTTGAACACGCGTATGCCAACTATGACGGTGACAAACGAACTTTGGACAATGACCTGGTTGCCTTATTAGATTTGGCCGCAGTACCATTTCCTAGTAATGAGCAAATGATTTATGATGCCGGGGAAGATTTAAAGGACCGAATAAAGAACATCATCGTTCGTCAAAAGTTCGATCCGAATAGAAATATCTTGTCAAGATAAATTATAAAAAGCCTTCCAGAAATGGGAGGCTTTTTCTTTTAAACCAAATTCGACAAGCTCATATCGTTGATACCACCATGTGAAGCGTGGGCCACGGCAATTCCATTCTTTATGATCAACAGTTGTGGCGATTGATGCAGTACCTGAAACTTGTAACCCGTTTCATTCGAAACATCGCGATAAGCATGAAGGTCCAAATAATACACGTCAACCTCGTCAGGTGTATATTCGAAAGTGTCAGTAAAAGTACGAATGACCATTCTACTAATTCCGCAAGTGGTGGAATGCTTAAAAATTAGTTGTGGTTTGGTCTTTGAGTTTTCTTCAATTTCCAACAGCTGTTCCACGGAAGTCAACGAAATCCAAGGAAAAGCACTTTCTTCCTTTCCTTCACTTGTTGAACTACCGAACAATCCAGAGAATAATCCCATATATCTATTTTAATAGTAAGTCGTAACTTGATTTCAACCTTACCAACTGCCGAAATGTCCTGCTATTGTTGGCTTTTTAAGACATTTTGTCCGATAGGTCTCGTTGGTAGGGTTGTTGTCCATATTGGTATGGACGAAAATAAGACAATAAAATATATAAATATGAACCCAAATAATTTCACCATAAAATCACAAGAGGCTTTGCAATTAGCCCAGCAACTTGCTCAAGAGCTAGGACATCAGCAAATGGAAAACGAACATATTTTCAAGGCCATAATGCAGGTCGATGAAAATGTACTTCCCTTTTTGTTGAAAAAGTTAAATGTGAACATTTCATTGCTCGAGCAAATATTAGAAAAAGAACTCGAAAGCTTCCCAAAGGTCTCAGGTGGCGATATAATGTTATCCCGCGAAGCGGGAAAAGCAGTAAACGAGGCCAATATCATTGCCAAAAAAATGGAAGATGAATTTGTCTCCATAGAACATTTCTTATTGGCCATCTTCAAATCAAAAAGTAAAATAGCGCAAATCTTAAAAGATCAAGGCGTTAGCGAGAAAAATCTGAAATCAGCGATAGAGGAATTACGAAAAGGTGGAAAAGTCACTTCGCAAAGCGCCGAAGAAACCTATAATTCGTTGGATAAATACGCCCGAAATCTAAATCAACTGGCTGATAGTGGAAAACTCGATCCCGTAATCGGTCGTGACGAAGAAATTCGACGCATATTACAAATTCTTTCAAGGCGAACCAAGAACAATCCGATGTTGGTCGGCGAGCCAGGTACCGGTAAGACTGCTATTGCCGAAGGTCTTGCACACCGAATCATTCAAGGCGATATTCCAGAAAACCTAAAAGACAAAATAATTTATTCCCTTGACATGGGTGCCCTGATCGCAGGTGCAAAGTATAAGGGTGAATTCGAGGAACGATTAAAATCGGTCATCAAAGAAGTAACCTCCTCAGATGGCGACATTGTTCTGTTCATTGATGAAATACACACTTTGGTGGGCGCCGGTGGCGGTCAAGGGGCCATGGATGCTGCTAATATTCTGAAACCTGCTTTGGCAAGAGGAGAACTTAGGGCTATAGGTGCTACCACTTTAGATGAATATCAAAAATATTTTGAAAAGGATAAAGCGCTCGAACGGCGTTTTCAAAAAGTATTGGTCGATGAACCGGATACTGAAAGTGCGATATCGATTCTAAGGGGAATCAAAGAAAAGTATGAAGCGCATCATAAAGTCCGTATTAAAGACGAAGCCGTTATCGCAGCTGTGGAATTATCACAGCGATATATCACCAATCGCTTTTTACCGGACAAGGCCATCGATTTAATGGATGAGGCAGCATCAAAACTACGGATGGAAATAAACTCGAAGCCTGAAGAACTTGATGTACTCGACCGCAAGGTCATGCAATTGGAAATTGAAATCGAGGCAATCAAGCGCGAGAACGATAAAGCAAAATTAAAGGCACTCAACGCCGACCTGGCTAATTTAAAGGAGGAGCGAAACGAAATCTTCGCAAAATGGGAAAGTGAGAAGACCGTGGTGGACAATATTCAAAAGACTAAGGAGCAGATTGAAAATTACAAGCTGGAAGCGGACCGCGCAGAGCGCAATGGGGATTACGGAAAAGTCGCGGAGCTCAGATACGGGAAAATAAAAGAAGCACAGGAAAAATTAGATCAACTTAATCTCGATATGCAACAGCAGCAAGAGGGAAACACGCTGATTAAGGAAGAAGTCACAAATGAAGATATTGCCGAGGTTGTTGCCAAATGGACAGGGATACCGGTGACAAAAATGTTACAGAGTGAACGTGAAAAACTTCTGCAGCTGGAAGATGTTCTACACAAACGAGTTGTTGGTCAAGAAGAGGCTATCCAAGCGGTTTCAGATGCCATTCGACGAAGTAGAGCTGGTCTACAAGATGAAAAGAAGCCAATAGGTTCATTCTTGTTCCTGGGCACGACGGGAGTCGGCAAGACAGAACTGGCCAAAACGTTGGCGGCCTATCTATTCGATGATGAAAACGCAATGACACGAATCGACATGAGCGAATACCAAGAACGTCATTCGGTCAGTAGATTGGTCGGTGCGCCTCCTGGGTATGTTGGTTATGACGAAGGCGGTCAGTTGACCGAAGCGGTAAGACGTCGACCCTACTCGGTTGTTCTGCTTGATGAAATCGAAAAAGCACATCCCGACACATTCAATATACTTTTGCAAGTCTTGGATGAAGGAAGATTAACCGATAATAAAGGCCGAGTAGCTGATTTTAAGAATACCGTGATCATAATGACGAGCAATATGGGCAGTAATATTATTCAAGAAAAATTCGAGAATTCAAAAGATGTTTTTAGTGCAACCGAAGCAGCCCGTATCGAAGTACTCGGATTGTTGCGCAAAAATGTACGACCAGAATTTTTAAATCGTATCGATGATGTTATCATGTTCACGCCCCTGAACAAAGAGAATATTTCTGAAATAGTTAGGTTACAATTGGATCATTTAATGAAAATGTTGAGTAAGCAGCATATTACAATTGATGCAACCGACGAGGCAGTTTCTTATCTGGCAAATAAAGGTTATGACCCACATTATGGGGCAAGACCAGTCAAGCGCGTGATACAAAAAGAAATCTTGAACAACCTTTCAAAAGAGTTATTAAAAGGCGAAATCAAATCTGATAGTATCGTATTGATAGATAGTTTCAATGATGCCCTCGTTTTTAGAAATCAAGATGAATTGGTTCCGTAGTAGAACTCTTGGAATATACACGAACACCTTTCAAGCTTTTGAAAGGTGTTTTTTTATTTAAAAGATATACCACACAGTATATCTTTTTTTATATTCGTATAAAATTATCCCAGATGTCAAGTAAGGCGGAAAGAACTACCCAATATATTATCGAGACCGTCGCCCCTGTTTTCAATAAACATGGATACATCGGCACCAGCATGAGCGACCTTACCGAGGCCACTGGTCTTACAAAGGGTGCCATCTATGGTAATTTTGAAAATAAAGAGGCTTTGGCCCTAGCTGCCTATGAATATAATAGCAAATCGCTGTTGAACAAGCTAGATGAACTTCTCGACGTGTCCGGAACGGCCCTTGATAAAATTTTCAACCTGACGAAATTCTACAAACAATACGATGTATTCACTATTGAAATGGGGGGGTGTCCCGTTTTGAATACTGGCGTGGATGCTTTTAACAACAACAGGCTACTATCTGCTGCCAACAGGGAAATTTTAAGAGAGGTAGAGGGTAAAATCGCACTTGTTCTTGAGAATGGAGTAAATGAAGGAGAAATCAGATTACCGGTGACTCCACTGCAATTTGCTAAACAATTATTTACCATGCTTCAAGGCGCGGTATCGATGTTCACGATTACCCAAGACCGTAAATATCTTATCAATACGGTCGCATATCTTGATTTGTTGATCAAGAACGAGCTTAAAAAGTAAAACGGCTCAGATTAAAAAACCTAGGCCGTTATCTACCAAATAATATTTCTCTATTTACCGACTACTCTAAAGACCCATGTCTTATCAGTGTAGCGGCCGTTGAATTTACTGTCCCTTGCTCTACGTGCCTCGGCCATTGTATCGTAACGCTGTAGATACGCATAATTATAGTTGTTCTTGCTTCTCAAGAAAGACCCGGGAGACAGCCCACGTGAAGTTAAATCAGCCATAAAAGCATCAAAATATTTCTTGGTGCCAAATACATTGGCAATCAAATAGAATCCTGGTTCCAGACCATCTTCAGTTTGAACTTCTTCATATTTCTCACCTGCTTCGGGCTTAACTTCTTCTTTCTCAACCACAGCAGGGGTGCTGGCCTCTTTAATGGAATCTTGTTTACGTTGAAGTTCTTCGGCCTTTGCCCTTCTAATTGTTTCAAGGGAATCCAAACGTTTTTTGGTCGCCGCCTGTTCTGCTGCTTTTTGGGCTACAACAGCTTTTTGAATTTCCGCTAGGGAATCTTGACGTCTTTGCGTAGCGGCTCTAAGTGCTTCTTCTCGCTCTAGGGCCTCTCGTTTTTGGGTAGCCTCTCTTGTCTCGGCCTCACGTTTCAACTTTTCTTCTTTTTCCGCCGCTTTCTCCTCCGCCTTGCGTAATTCTTCTTTTTGTTTTTCAGCTAATTCCTGTTGCTTGGCCTCTTCTTCTTTTTTGGCTTTGGCTTCTTTCAGTTCTCGTTCTATTTGCGCCTGCTCTTCCTTGGCTAGCTTTGCTTGTTCTTTGGCCAATCTTTTTTCTTCCGCGGCAGCTTCTTTTTCGGCTTTGCGTTGTTCTTTTTTGTCGATGCTTTCGGTAATTGTTTCTTCTTTAGCTACGGGAGCTTCCTGCTCATTATTTTCATTTTCCTGTTCGACATCTTCTTCCTCATCTTCTTTTGTTTCGTTGGCCAATTCTTCGGCTTTTTTCAGCTCTTCCTTGATTTGGTCGTCCTCTTTGATTTCTTCCTCTAAAACAACCTCATCCTCCAAACCATCTTCATATACGGCTGTAACATCACGTTCATCAGGATTTCCTAAGAAATAGGAAACGACAAGTTCAAAGGAAGGGTCCTTCGAATTAATTGAAGCACTTGTACCAAATTCAAAAATCGCACCAAGGTTAAATCGCTTAAAGAAGGTTCCACCCGCTCCTACGCCAACTCCGTAAAAATTATTATAACCCAATTGCGCCCAATATTTCGCAGTGCGCAACAAAGAAAGAATACCTATTTGATTTTCTTGTTGCGGAATGGTTCTTAAGTATAATGAGGGTCTCAGCAAGGCACTCTTAGAACCTATACTGAGCGGAAAATCATAAGACATCATCCCCATAAAAATTTTATCCGCCGCAGGGGTATTCGCCTCTTTGGCCCTAAAGTTGTAATCAAAAAGATTTTCAGAAGCCATGCTCAATGTCATACGTTCGACACTAATCGATGCCCCCGGCGCCCATTGTAAGATAAAATCATTGGTCGTTCCGGGCAATGGCAAAGGCAATTGCGGATCATCTTGAAAGCGCGTATCAGCGAGCTCTTGCACAAAACCAAAAAGGTTGAAACCCATTGACAAACGAACACTTTCGCTAAATTGTATTTGATAGGCATAATTTACAACCCCTCCCGTATTAAAGAAAATACCTGTATTATGCTGAAAGAAGGCCGCACCTACGGCAGATTTTTCGTTCAACTTTCTTGAGTAATTCGCAAACAATGTAGTAGGATCGGCATCAATGCTCTGCCACTGCCAACGTGTCCAAAAAGCGACTGATTGTGGATCATTGCGATCTAACGAAAAGGTCGGATTAAAAAGACTGGAATTATACGTTGTAAGATTATGCTGCCGGAGGTCAGCGGGAAGACGCACTTCGTCCTGTGATGAAATCTCAAAAATTGAAAAGAAAAGTAAAAGTAAAAATGTAATTCTGGGCATATGCAAAAAAACGAAAAACAACGAGTATCACATACTATTTTTCGGAAAATTTAGTTACAATAAAAGAAAAGTTGTCAACAATTCGAAATTGCTCGAATAGCTTGTCAATAATAACGGGATCGATGAACGGTTTTAATAAAATCCATAGCTATTAACAATTACCGACTTTTCAAGAATAAGTAAAACAATCAACGATGAAAACCATTAGATTTTTTGCAATATTGCTATTTGTTATCAGCTTTGCAAGCTGCAAAGAAGAACAACCCCAGCAAGAAACTACAGAAAGTGGCACCACTACTTTCTATTTGATACGTCATGCTGAAAAAGACAGGTCTGACCCAGAAAACACTGACCCTGAACTTTCACAAAAGGGATTGGGCCGCGCAATGCACTGGGCTGAAATTTTTGTGGATCTTGAAATCGATGCTATTTATTCAACTAATTACGAACGCACTTCAATGACGGCTGCCCCGACTTCGGTCAAAAAAGATATCGACATTAATTATTATGATCCAAGTACAATGGACATGAATCAATTCAAAACGGATAATCTAAACAAGACGGTTCTCGTTGTAGGTCATAGCAATACGACCCCAGAATTCACCAATCAATTAATCGGTGAGGATAAATATTTCGGACTGGAAGATACTGATAACGGTAGCCTATTCATCGTTCAGATTACAAACGGCATAGCCACCTCTCAAAAACTGAACTTTAATTGTAATTGCCCCGATTAACGCTGATATTCTTCAATTCAATTTTAGAAAGGAATTCTAAGCTACCCGACTCGAAAAGACTGTCTATTTTGAAAATGGAAGTTTCCATGTCTTTCGTCTTGTAGTTATTATAATCCACAAAACGAATACCGTTCACATAGCGCTCATTATAGGCTTCGCGTAATCGCATACCTCCTCCATCGACGTGGAATTCGTAAGCTAGGAAATCGGGTTTCCATGTTTCTGCATTGAACCAATACACATAAGTGTCATCAAAATCATCACCCCCGTTGGCCTGGTCAAAGGTAACCTTGACCTTATGATACTGTTGGCCTTTTACCATTGTCTCGCCCAATAATTCTTTTTTGACCGCAGGATCGTTCAGACCATTGGGAATATCAGCGAAGTAGTGTACCGAATTTACCGAATTGGCGTATTTAGAGGCGATAGAATCATGCAACTTTACTAAACGATCATTAACGTAGCGCTCGAATTTTTGATTTGTACGTATATCTAAAATAGTTGCAGTATCGTTTTTCAGAATACGCTTCAAAACTTGTGCACCGTTTCCGTTTTCTGAAATGTAACTATGGTTTCGAAAGTCGAATGACCGTATCGTATTGCCATAAAGGTCTCCCCCACTAATGGCGATACTTCTATCAATAACCATCTGGGCGGTAAAGGCGTTTTTCTTTTCATTCTTGCAAGAAGCCAAGAGCACAAGAACCAAAAACATTGGAAGTCGATACATAAAATTGTTTTTCATTTATTCGCAAAAAACATCTTTTCATTACATTGGACTAACAGAAAGTTTAAAATTGTATTCCCTAAAATTGTTCCTATTTTTGTGCCGTGGTACAAAAGAACATCAATATAAAAAACAAGAAAGCCCGTTTTGAGTATGAACTACTCGACAAATATACGGCGGGAATCGTTCTTGCGGGAACCGAGATAAAATCAATTCGTCTTGGCAAGGCCTCGATCACCGAAAGTTTTTGCGAATTCAATGACCAAGACGAACTCTTTATAATCAATATGCAGGTTGACGAATATACCCATGCATCCCATTTTAATCACAGACCCAAGGCAGAACGTAAATTATTATTGAACAAGCAAGAATTAAAAAAGCTACGTAAGGAGGTCAACTCTTCTGGAAATACTATAATACCATTAAATCTCTTCGTTAACGACAGGGGGCTCGCCAAATTGAACATCGCTCTCGCAAAAGGAAAAAAACTCTACGACAAACGCGAGGCCATTAAAGATCGTGACAACAAACGCGATCTTGCTCGAATCAAGAAAAATTTTAATAATTAAAGGTTGCAAGAACTGTTCGAAGAACTTGGTGCTTCATGCTTCGTTCTTTTTTACAAATCCTCATTTTTTTATTACCGCAAACTTCTTTAATTTGGGAGACACCTTAAAATAGACCTTCCATGAGCATGAAGAAATCAAGTAAACTGATAAATTCAAGAAGAAACTTTATCAAAAAAGGAGCCTTGGCTTCTTCAATTTTTATCGTTCCTCGTCACGTTTTGGGTGGGCCGGGTTTTATCCCACCAAGCGATCGACTGGCTCTAGCGGCAATCGGAGCTGGAGGTAAAGGAACAAGTGATATCAAAAATGCTTCCGTTGACGGCAGGGAAAAGGTAGTGGCCTTGTGCGATGTTGATTTTTCCGGCTCTGCCAAAAGGTCGGTAGAGAATTTCCCCAAGGCGAAATTGTTCGCCGATTATCGTGAGATGCTCGACAAGAAAAAGAATATTGATGCGGTGACGATTTCCACTCCGGATCATGTTCATGGTCCTGCCGCAAAATATGCGATGGAAAGAGGTATTCACGTGTACGTTCAAAAACCGATGACCCACAATATTCGTGAAGCGAGAATGTTGACGGAAATGGCGCGTGAGAAACAAATCGTCACCCAAATGGGGAATCAAGGTGGTTCCAACCCTCATTTGGATATTGTTCAAAAATGGATTGATGAAGATAAAATCGGAGCTGTTTCCAAAGTACAAGTTTGGACAAATAGACCCGTATGGCCCCAAGGTGGGCCTTTCCCGGAAGCGGATCCAAGTTCCAAACCGAATGATTTGAATTGGGATCTTTGGCTAGGACCAGCCCCAATGCGCGAGTACACTCCGAATTTGCATCCATTTAGTTGGAGAGGTTGGTGGGATTACGGTACGGGAGCTCTGGGCGATGTCGGTTGTCACTTGATAGATATTCCTTTCAGGACCTTAGGGTTGAAATATCCGACTGATGCCGAATGCAGTGTTGGATCGGTATTCTCACAAATGTGGACAGCAGATTACAATCCGGATGGTTGCCCCGCCTCATCTTTTATCACCTTACATTTTGATGCTACTGAAAAAAGCAAATCACCAATTGAAATGACATGGAGCGATGGTGGTATTCGACCTTCACACCCGGATATCATTCCCGCAGATCACGATATAGGAGGGGCAAACAGTGCTAACGGTGTTTTAATAATTGGCGAAAAAGGAATTATCTCAACGAACATTAATGACAGCTCTCCCTTGATGCCAAAACTATACTTAAACGATGGCACCACTGATTTCGGACCGGAAATCGAAAATTTCAAAGAACCAGAATATGGCCACCAACGTTTATGGGTCGATGCCTGCAAAGCCGGTTTTGGCAGTGAAGAACATTTGGGTTTGACCTCTTCGTTCGACTATGCAGGACCAATGACCGAAACGGTATTAATGGGCAACCTTGCTATTCGTTCCTATCTTCTACGTCGTGAAAACGAAGAAAAGAAAATGGAATTCTTCGGCCGTAAAAAACTCCTTTGGGATGGCGAAAATATGCGAATCACCAACTTTGAAGAAGCCAATCAATTTGTGGGAAGGACCTATAGAAAAGGATTTGAGGTGTAAGAAGTAAGGCGTTTTATTTTCAGTTCTTATCCTCTAACAAGGGTACGAATCTAAAATTACCGAATTCTTTCTTTTCAAATTCCGTTGCCGAAGTACGAACATAGAGTGTCATAATTTGGTCACTCTCGCCAACAGGTATTACAAGCCTACCCCCCACTTTTAATTGACCCAATAAAGCCTTGGGCGTTTCGGGTGCTCCGGCAGTAACAATGATACTATCGAAAGGTGCCTCTTCGGGCAAACCTTTGTAACCATCTCCAAAAATCATTTTCTTGGGACGATACCCCATTTTTTTAAAAAAAAGTTTGGTCTTTTTAAAGAGTTCCAACTGGCGTTCGACTGTATACACCAGCGCCTTTAATTTTAACAATACAGCGGTTTGATATCCACTGCCCGTACCGATTTCCAGTATCTTTTGTCCAGGTTTTACTTCTAGCAATTCGGTTTGAAAAGCCACGGTATAGGGCTGCGAGATGGTTTGGCCAGCTGATATCGGAAATGCCTTGTCTTGATAGGCATGGCCTTCAAAACTGCTATCCATAAAAAAATGTCTGGGAATCGTTCGAATGGCATCGAGCGTCTTCTTGTCGGCAATACCCTTTTCAATTAGCACTTCGGCCAATTTGTTTCGCATGCCCCTATGTTTTAAAGTATCTCGCAATGGTTTGGAATTGGTTTCACGAAGTTAGAAAAGTTTCAAAGATTTTACAGATAACTTTTACGGTTTGGAAAAATAAAAAGGTTATTCGAATTCAAGCGGCTTTTGCTTCTCAAAATCTTTAACTGTAATAGGGCTCCCGTTTATTTCGGTGGTATCCCAATCTTGTGTGATTTTCCATAAGCCATCTATTTTCTTTAATACAATATGAAACTGACCATAAGTCGTATTTTCTTCCTTTGCGTTGGTCAATTTCATTTTATAAAAACCTACTTCATAAGAGGTTGTGGAATTGGTATGTCTGCTATCGAACCAAAAGTCAAGTTGAATATTAGTTTCGCTGGCGATATTTTCTTCAAATCGTTTCAAATTGGCTTCTTTGAATCTATTTTGGGTATCAATTCCATTAGGCGTCACACGCAATACTTGTTCTGCGTACAAGGCGTTCAACGCAGGCCCATCGATTGTTTCAAAAGCAATTTGAAAAGGCTTCCAAAGGCTTTTGTCGATTTCCATTTGAATATTTTCTACATTTTGAGCAACGGAAGATGTCAGTGAGATAAATGCCAAGAACAAGGTCAATTTATGCATGATTCCAGTTTTTAAGGTTGAACAATCTTAAGCAAAAAATTCTGAATTCGGTGAATGGCTTCATCCTTTTAATCCGAAGTTATTGAACAAATCTCCCTATTTTTGTCCAAAATAAAATCTATGCTGAAAGTCGGTGTTTTGGGAGCTGGTCACTTGGGAAAAATCCATCTAAGATTGCTAAATGAGTCAGAAAAATATGAACTTATAGGCTTTTATGATGCCGATGCCATCAACGGAAAAAAAGTCTCCGACGAATTTGGTTATACATATTTCGATAATATCAACGATCTAATCGATTCGGTCGATGTGGTCGATATAGTTACCCCTACCCTTTCACATTTCGATTGCGCCCAAAAATCTATTGAGAAAGGGCGGCACGTTTTTATTGAAAAACCAATTACCAATACATTTGAGGAAGCCACAGAACTTCTCGAACTCGAAAAAAAACATAATGTCAAAGGGCAGGTAGGGCATGTGGAACGTTTCAACCCTGCCTTTATAGCGGTCAAGGAAAATATCAATGACCCCATGTTTATCGAAACGCATCGTTTGGCGGAATTCAATCCGCGAGGTACCGATGTACCCGTAGTGTTGGATTTAATGATCCATGATATCGATGCGATTTTGAGTGTTGTAGATTCAGAAGTGGCTCAAATCAATGCAAGCGGTGTTTCTGTGATCAGTAATTCCCCGGACATTGCCAATGCCCGCATCGAATTTGAAAATGGCTGCGTGGCTAATTTGACGGCAAGTAGAATTTCATTAAAGAATATGCGCAAATCTCGCTTCTTTCAAAAAGACGCCTATATCGCCGTGGACTTTTTAGAGAAGAAAGTAGAAGTGGTTAAAATGAAGGACGCTCCGGAAGAGGTTGGCGATTTTGATATGGTGTTGCAAAATGCGGAGGGTGAAAAGAAGCAGATATATTTTGAAAACCCCGAGATTGAATCAAACAATGCTATCAAGGACGAACTCGAAACTTTTGCGGATGCAATTGTAAATGACACGACTCCGGTAGTGACCTTGAAACAAGGAGCCAAGGCTTTGGAAGTGGCTTTACGGATAATTGATTCTTTTAAAAAATAGATTGTTGGATGATTGGGTTATTAGACGCTCGGATTGTTAAAAAGAAATGTCCCCTCGAGGTCTCGATAGCTATCGGGATTAGGGGTGTAAAAAAGAATTCGGTCAATAAAGGAATGATAATAAAATAATATGAAAGTAGCAGTCGTCGGCGCAGGAACAATGGGTAACGGAATTGCCCATGTATTTGCACAGAAAGGATATCAAGTCAATCTGGTGGATATTTCCGAGGAGTCCTTAAATAAGGGAATCGCAACAATTACCAAAAACCTAGATCGAATGATCGCAAAGGAGAAAATTTCAGAAGGCGATAAATTGTCAACTCTAGAAAAAATCTCAGGTCATACTTCCATTGTTGACGGTGTAAAAGATGTCGACTTGGTCGTAGAGGCAGCCACAGAGCATATTGATTTGAAGCTAAAAATATTCAAAGACCTAGATTCTTACTGCTCTTCGAATACCATTTTAGCTTCGAATACTTCCTCTATTTCTATTACTCAAATCGCAGCAGCCACCAATAGAGCGGATAAGGTAATCGGCATGCACTTTATGAACCCGGTGCCTATAATGCAATTGGTTGAAATCATAAGAGGATATAGTACATCCGACGCCACGACAAAAACGATTATGCAGCTTTCCGAAAAGTTAGGTAAGACTCCGACCGAAGTAAATGATTACCCTGGCTTTGTGGCAAATCGTATTTTAATGCCAATGATCAATGAGGCCATTGAGACCTTGTATAATGGTGTAGCACGAGTTTCCGAAATTGACACGGTCATGAAATTGGGTATGGCACATCCTATGGGGCCGTTGCAATTGGCCGATTTTATCGGGCTCGATGTATGTCTCTCCATTCTGAACGTGATGTATGATGGTTTTAAAAACCCGAAGTATGCGCCATGCCCCTTATTATCGAATATGGTAATGGCCGGTAAATTAGGCGTCAAATCGGGAGAGGGATTCTATGATTATTCCGAATCAAGAAAGGCCGAAAAAGTATCCGCCCAATTCAATTGATTTTAAATGGCGACCATAAAACCTTTTAAGGCCATTCGACCCGTAAAAGACAAGGTTGCTTTTGTGGCTTCGCGATCTTATCAAGAATATTCTCGAAAAGAATTGAATGCGGTATTGGCGTTCAATCCGTTTTCGTTTTTACATATAATTAATCCTGGTTATCGCTATTCAAAAAATGTATCTGGGGAAGAGCGCTACAAATTGGTACACAATAGATATTTGGAATTCTTGGAGAACAACATTTTTCTTAAAGACGCACAAGACTGTTTTTATCTCTACCAAATCGAAAAAGATGATTTCAAATGCTGCGGGCTTTTTTGTGGTGCAAGCATTGCCGATTACCGAAACGATGTCATCAAAAAACACGAGGCCACTTTACAACGGCGCGAGGCTCTTTTCGCAAATTATTTGAAGACCGTCGAATTCAATGCGGAACCTGTATTGATGACCTATAAGGATAATGAATCTTTAACGGAAATAATAAAAAGCGAAAAAGAGAAACAACCTGAATATGACTTTACCACCCGCGATAAGATAGGGCACAAACTTTGGGTCATTTCTTCGAAAGAAATAATAGCAAAGCTTACATTAGAATTTGAAAAATCGAAATCCTTATATATTGCTGACGGTCATCATCGCAGCGCGTCGTCAAATTTGTTCGCTGAAAATGCGAAGACTGCCAACCCTGCTCATTCCGGAAATGAACCATACAATTACTTTATGAGCTATTTGATTCCTGAGTCTGAAATCAAGATTTATGAGTTCAACAGGAAGATCAAAGACTTGAATGGTCTAACCAAAGAAGAATTCTTGGTAAGGCTTGATGAATTCTATCGCATCGAAAACAAAGGCAGTGTTTTATATAAACCGACGAATAAACATCATTTTAGCATGTATTTAGATGGTGATTTTTATTCGCTTTATTTACGAAAAAAGGTTTATTCTTTTTCCGATGCCTTGAGCGAATTGGATACTCAAATACTTTATAAGACAATTCTTGCACCTATTCTAGGTGTTCGCGATTTGAGAAAAGATAAGCGAATTGCCTATGGTCATGGCAAACACAATGTAGTAGTAATGAAAGATGAAATCGATAAGGGTAGATTCAAAGTGGGGTTCGGCATGGTGCCGATTACCATTAATGAAATAAAGGCCATAGCCGATGCAGGATTGGTCATGCCTCCGAAAAGTACTTATATCGAACCAAAACTGAGAAGCGGGATTGCGATTTACGAACTGTAAAGTTGATTATTAGATTAAAACTAAAAAATGTCAATCAAGGAAAATATTGTTGAAATAAAAAAGACCATTCCGGATAAGGTGGCTTTGGTCGCTGTCTCAAAAACAAAACCGAACAGTGCCATTCTAGAAGCTTATGAAGGCGGTCAGCGAATCTTTGGAGAAAACAAGGTTCAAGAGATCGTACAAAAGTGGGAAGAACTCCCAAAAGATATCGAATGGCATATGATAGGCCACCTACAACGAAATAAGGTCAAATATATGGCCGAGTTCGTTTCGTTGGTACACGGTGTGGATAGCTTCCGATTATTGAAAGAAATCAACAAACAAGGGTTGAAGCATAATCGGGTAATCGATTGCCTTTTACAGATGCATATTGCGGAGGAAGACACCAAATTCGGACTCGACGAAAATGAACTGCATAGAATAACAACGTCCGAAGAATTTAAAAATCTACATAACATTAAGATTGTCGGCCTAATGGGCATGGCTACTTTCACCGATAACAAAACGCAGGTAAGAAAAGAGTTCGGTCAATTAAAAAACATTTTTGATAGGCTAAAAAATACGTTGTCAACAATTTCAATATTATCAATGGGTATGAGTGGTGACTATCACATTGCCATTGAAGAAGGCAGCAATATGGTCCGCATAGGAAGTAGTATCTTTGGAGCAAGAAATTATCATTAAATCTCTAATCGAGGTAAACAGCTGGAAAGATTGATGTACACAGTTCTTGATATTGAGACAACGGGAGGTAAGTACAACCAAGAAGGCATAACGGAAATCGCCATTCACAGATTCGACGGCCACGAAGTGGTAGATAAATTTATCAGTCTAGTTAACCCTGAGAAAGACATCCAACCTTTTGTAGTAAAATTGACGGGCATCAACAATAAGATGTTACGAACTGCGCCTAAATTTCATGAAATCGCAAAACGCATCGTAGAAATCACCGAAGATGCCGTTTTGGTGGCGCACAATGCGCAATTCGATTACCGTATTCTTAGAACCGAATTCCGTCGACTAGGGTATGATTTTGAAAGAAAAACGATTTGTACGGTCGATCTTTCCAAAAAGCTGCTTCCAGATGCCGAATCGCACAGTTTAGGAAAGCTAGTGCGCTCTTTGGGCATTGCGGTAAGTGACAGGCATCGGGCAAATGGCGACGCGCTTGCCACCTTAAAACTGTTCAAGCTCTTATTGGCCAAAGACTCCGATAAGACTATTATTAAAACCGTACTTCGAGAGGCTAGCACTGGTGAACTCTCTGAAAGACAATTGGATATAATAGAAGATCTACCGGTCGCTACTGGCGTTTTCTATATGCATGACAAAGACGGCGAAATTATTTATTTATCACGTTCGAGCAATATAAAAAAAAGGGTCAATCAGCAGTTCATCAAACCTGAATCTCGAGCTAGAAAACTCCAAAAGGAGACTAGAAAAGTTACTTTTGATAAAACAGGAAGTGAATTGATCGCCCAGCTCAAGGAGTACAAAGAATTGAATCGTATCAAACCTCAATATAATCAACCCAAAGGAAAACTATTCAATTACGGGCTCTATTCAGAAACTGATGAAATAGGTTTTATAAAGTTGATTGTAAACCCACTCAAACCTGATGTAAAGACTCTTATGACTTTTAACGGGCAAGAATCAGGGGCAAGCTTCCTTCAGAAAATCAACAATGAAATTCAGTTGGATAAAAGCGATAATATTGTATATAATCAAAAAGTAGAGGAAACCTTATTAAGATACAGCATGAAAAAGCGCACTTTTTTACTTATTGATAAGGGCCGTGAAATAGGCGAACAAAGTGTCATTTTTGTCAAAAATGGCAAATACAAAGGCTATGGATATTGTGAGTTGAACCATCAAATAAATAATATTCCTATCTTAGAATCGATTATTACGCCGGCGAAGGGCGATGCGAACACAGATCATATCATTACTTCTCAGCTGCGCAAGAAGGGCAGCCACAAGATTGTGGAACTAAATCCATAACAATTGGAACAGGGTACTCGAAAAAAGGGCTGGAAAGAAAAAATTCATGAAGTCATCTACGGCACGCATACACCTGCAGGCAGGCTCTTTGATATTGTTTTACTTATTCTAATCGTTTACAGCGTCATTATCGTGATGCTCGAGAGCCTACCGCGTTTTGATGTTAAGTATCATGATTTTCTTGATATTTCAGAATGGGTCGTCACCATTTTGTTTTCCATCGAATACATACTACGTATAATTTGTATCAAAAAACCAAAAAAATATATTTTCAGCTTTTTCGGTATTGTCGACTTATTATCGACGATACCGAAATACCTATCGTACTTCGTAGTAGGTTCTCAGTATATTACCGCTTTCAGGGCACTGCGCTTATTGCGGGTATTTAGAATTCTCAAATTGGTGCGCTTTGTCGGCGAGTCGAACAATTTGGTTCGTGCCCTGAGAGCCAGCCGTACGAAAATCTTTGTTTTCGTATTCTTCGTAATTATCGTTGCGGTTCTTTTAGGTACGATTATGTACCTTGTTGAAGGCCCCGAACACGGGTTTAAAAGTATTCCGCATAGCGTCTATTGGACCATTGTCACACTTACAACGGTTGGCTACGGTGATATTTCGCCTGAAACTTCCTTGGGTCAATTTATTGCTACCTTGATCATGATTATCGGTTACGGCATCATTGCCGTGCCCACCGGAATTGTCTCCGCGGAATATGCTTCGGAATTTAAAAAAGCGGATGAAGAAAACAAGGGTACTTCGTGCCCTGATTGTGGGGCCCATATCGTACGATTAGATGCGGCCTATTGTCGAAAATGCGGTTGTAAACTGGAGAAAGATTAATGGTCGAGCAAACACTGATTTCGGTGGTCGGTCAGACCGCACTCGGAAAAACGAAACTGGCCATTGCATTGGCCCAGTATTTTAATACCGAAATTCTTTCTGCCGATTCTCGACAATTCTACAAGGAGATGGCCATAGGTACCGCTGTTCCTTCAGAAGAAGAATTAGCAGCTATACCTCATCATTTTATACAGCACAAAAGTATTTTTGACGATTACTCAGTTGGAGATTTTGAAAAGGAAGGTCTAGCTCTATTAGGTAAATTGTTCTCGAAAAGGAATCTTGTAATTTTAGTGGGAGGAAGTGGGCTTTACGTTGATGCCATTACCAAAGGTTTGGATGATTTTCCAAAAGTTTCTCCGGAAATAAGGACTGAACTTAATGAACGATTGAAAGATGAAGGAATTGAAGTCTTACAGGATGAATTGAAACAAAAAGATCCGCTGCACTTTGATTCCATCGACCTCAAAAATCCACATCGATTAATCAGGGCCTTGGAAATTTGTCGCGGAACAGGTAAACCTTACTCTTCTTTTCTCAACAAAAATAAGGAAGCCAGGCCTTTTAAAACGTTTACTATCGGACTGCACGCAGAACGTGAAATCGTCTACAAAAGAATCAACGCCCGAGTCGATAAAATGATAAATGACGGACTCTTAAATGAAGCAAAAGAGTTGCAGGAACATCGTTATTTAAATGCACTGAACACCGTTGGTTACAAAGAGCTCTTTAAATATTTCGACAAAGAATGGGAGCTTGATTTCGCAGTTTCCGAAATCAAGAAAAACACCCGAAGATTTGCAAAGAGACAAATGACTTGGTTCAAAAAAAATGAAAATACTTTATGGATCGATCATAACTATGAATTGAATAAATTTCTTGAAAAACTAAAAAATCTTTTAAATGGGTAGCCCTAAAATTCTTATCGTGATGGGCGTTTCAGGTTGTGGAAAAAGCACAATAGGTAAGCTCTTGGCAAGAGAACTGATGCTCCCATATTTTGATGGGGATGACTTTCATCCCAAAGAAAATGTAGCCAAAATGTCCAATGGTGAACCCTTGACCGATGTCGATCGCGAAGGATGGTTAATGGCCCTAAATGCATTAGCTAAGAAAAACACAGACAAAGGTGCCGTAATTGCCTGCTCGGCTTTGAAAGAAGTATATCGAAGCATACTACAAGATAAAATTGATCCTTATGTTCGGTATATTTACTTGGAGGGAACTTATGACGAAATCAATCAGCGAATGCAAGAACGGAAAGACCATTTTATGCCTACCGAATTATTGAAATCTCAATTCGCAACGTTGGAGCCTCCAAAAAAAGCATTACGCGTTTCTATAAAAAATCTTCCTGAGGAAATAGTGAAAGACATTTTGAAACAGCTTTAATAGAAAAAGGCATTCCGTTTAAAGAATGCCTTTTTATCAAAATGGTAGTTTCTTATTCTGACTCGGACTTCACTACAAGACGGAAACCTTCTCCATGAATATTCAGAATCTCGACCGTATCGTCACGTTTTAAATACTTTCTCAATTTAGCGATATAAACATCCATACTTCGTGAAGTAAAATAGTTATCATCACGCCAAATTTTTGTCAAGGCCAATTCTCGCGGCATTAAATCATTTTCGTGCAAGGCCAAAAGACGTAATAAATCGTTTTCCTTTGGTGAAAGTTTTATCGTTTCCTCATCCTTATATTTCAAGAACCTCAATTTTGAATTCAAATGAAAGTTACCGACCTCAAATTCGAATTTCTTACTGTCCGCCAGAGTATTCGATGCATTCCGTTGCAATATCGCACGCAGCTTTACCAAAAGCACCTCAGAATCAAAGGGCTTGTTCAGGTAATCATCGGCACCGGCCTTATAGCCTTTCAAAACATCCTCCTTCATGGTTTTTGCCGTCAAGAATACGATGGGCACTTCTTCGTTCTTTTCCCTGATTTCCTTGGCTAAGGTAAATCCGTCTTTATAGGGCATCATAACGTCAAGAATACAAACATCATAACTGTCCTTCTTGAATTTCTCAAACCCTTCCATTCCATTTTTCGCCAAAGTGACGTCAAAATCGTTCATCGATAAATAGTCTTTAAGCACGATACCAAAATTCGGATCGTCTTCGACTAAAAGAATCTTCTTGTTGATTGTTTCCATATTAATTTAAATTAAGGGCAATTTAATGTAGAAAGTGCTTCCTTTATCCTTTTCACTTTCTGCGTACACCTCACCTTGGTGATCGTCTATAATTTGTTTAACATAAGACAGGCCTAAACCATGTCCCTTTACATTATGAATATTACCGGTATGTTCCCGGTAAAATTTTTCGAAAACCTTTTTGAGAACCGCCTTACTCATTCCGGCTCCTTGGTCTTTAACTTTTATAATAATAAAATTCTTTGCTACCTCAGTATAGACATCTATTTTAGGCGCCTCTGGGGAGTATTTTACGGCATTATCAAGAACATTAACCATAACATTCGTGAAATGCATCTCATTGGCCAAAACATCAGATCTTGCTGCCTCTAAATGTGCTTTGACATAACCGCCACGATCTTCTACAATCAATTCAACATGAGCTATGGCGTCTGTCACTATGTCGTGTACATCAACCCTATCCTTACTGATATCCAACTGCTTTTTTTCAAGTCTTGAAATACGTAAGACATTCTCTACCTGAGCATGCATTCGCTTATTCTCGTCTCTGATCATTTGCAAATACCGCAAGGTTTTCTCTTGATCTCCCATTATTTTTGGATTTCGAATCGCTTCTACCGCCAAATTTATTGTTGCAATAGGCGTCTTGAACTCATGGGTCATATTGTTTATGAAATCAGATTTAATCTCTGAAATCTGCTTTTGCCTGATCAATTGATAGATGGCTCCGGCGTAGGCCACCACGATTACCAATGTGAACAAAAATGACAGAAAAGCCATACCTAGTATCGAACTGAACAAAAACCGTTCTTTCTTTGGAAAATTGATCAACAGTGAAAAATCGGTATTGCCTTCACTATCCTTAAAAATAGGGGCTTTATAAGAAGTAGATTCCGACGGTTTGAATTTACGCGACTTGACTTTGGTCGGCAAGCCCTTGCTGTATACACCATATTCGAAGGCAATCTCTAAATTGTGGTTTTGCAGTTCCCGGTCTAGCAACAATTCGATTTCTTGTTTCGAAACCCTTTCATGTACTGGCACTTTTTTGGCGTATTGGCTGAAAATATCTTCCCATTGTGCTTTTTCAATTGAAGATAGTCCACCTATTTTTTTTAAGGTTTGAACCGGGTCCAGCCGCATTCGATTTCCGTCGATATCATAATCCTCCTTAAATATCGTGGTCGTGCGTTTGCTCGTAAAATTTTTTATAGTGCTACTATCCGCACTATTACCTATATCAAAGAACGTAGATGCTATATTATAATCTTCCTCTAAAATTCCGTGTTGATACAAACGTATCTCATTAGAATTCAAATCTCGGTCGATTAGTAAAATGTTGCTTAATTGTGAGCTTTTCAATTCACCGATACTATCTTTTAGACTAAGATATCGGTCTGAATAGTCTTTCTGCTCTCTTTTTTCAATCTTATCGGTGACTCGGTTGAGCACATCGGAAATCGTATTGGAAAACTGGTCTTCTTTATCTTCGACCGACTTTTTGATCCAAAAACCTTGGACAAATATGATACCGATTAGGGAGAGGCTCATCAAAATCACCAAAAGCACAAACAACCTCTTATTCATCTTCAGGTAAATTTAGAAATTTAACAAATAGCACTTTGTTGGTTTAACCTCACTTTAACACTAAAAAAACATGGCAAATACCTAGCTATTGTCAAGGAGGGCGTTATGGACGGCTACAACCCTCAGCTTGGTGTTTTCAAGGTCAATGTTCTCAATAACAAAATCGGCCAACTCGATTTTCTTGCTATCTGGTAGTTGATTTTTAATACGCTGTTCGATTTTGGACCTGTTTTGATCAACATCTCTTTTTAAAATACGATCTATTCGTTCATCCTCAGGCGCGGTCACCAAGATAATCTTATCGTAGAAATCTTGGTTTCCCTGTTCGAATATTATCGCGGCTTCTTGAATGACATAAGGTGATTCTTGTTTAGCGACCCAAGATGTAAAGTGCTTACGTACAACTGGGTGAACGATTGAATTCAATTGCTCTAGAAGATTTTTATCGCTAAAAACCTTTTCAGCGATAAACGAACGATTGAGCTTTCTTTTTTTATAAGCCTCTTTGCCGAAAAGGTCTTTAATCGAAATTTGAAGTTTTTTCGATGAATTCATCAATTTTTTTGCTTCTTTGTCCGAATTATAAACGGGCACACCTTGTTTCGCGAACATGCTGGCAATAGTCGTCTTGCCGCTTCCTATTCCTCCTGTGAGGCCGACAACCATCATTCTTGATTTAAAATATATTCGACTTTTGTTTCCATCAAGGTAGCGCTAAATATTTCATTTGGTTGTTTCACCAAAACCAAGCTCATTGTGTTTGACCTAGCATCGTTCAATTTTGAATAATCGGCGACCACTTTGAAATCAGAACTGCCGATATTTTTGAGTTGTTCTATTTTTGCCTTGCACAAAATAGAGACTTCATCTGGGAAAGTGCGCAACTTTTTACCTCTTGGTAAATTAATCGCTTCGACGGATACGTCAATTATCTTTTCGGAAAATTTCGCGACCTCACCCGCTATTTGTACTTCTTCCTCGGAAAAAGAAGTGTACTTTAAATTTGGAGATTTATAAAGTTGAACTTTTTCCGAGAAATCAGATGCTATTTCAGTTCTATTAAAATTTACCGCTCGAACGGATAAAATCGTATCTATTTCGTATTTCGGGCCTGTAATGGTAATCGATGCGGGTTCGATTTTCAACTCACCATCCAAGAGGTAGTTATGGGCAAGATTTAATTTAATATCAGGGTTTATCGGTATTTTCTTTGAGACCATTTCTAAAAATTCAAAAAATAAAGTATCCGAATTCATTTCCATTAGAATCATTGAGCTTGACAACTGTTTCTCAATCTGTTCTTTATATTCATCGGGTGCCAAGTAGTATTTACCATTGATTTCTTCGACTCCCTCCAAATCTAATTTAATCGATTTTTTTCGAAAATTAAATCCTAAAAATTGAAAGCCCACCGTTTGAAGTTTGACATCTACTTCATCTACGAACGTCTTTGTGAGTCGTAAACTTTTATTCGAGTTGAAAAAATCCAACTCAAGGGTTGTATTGGCGATATAGGTCTGTGATAAGGTGTTTAGAAACCATATCAGGCCCGAAGCCATCAGAAAAAGTACAAAGACTTTGGCTTTTCTTTTATTTAGGCCTCTTTTAATGGATTCTAACAATTTTTTTTATTTAAAAAATAGCATCGGAAACAATTCCTCTGGTTTCCTTTTGCTAAAGTTAACCAAGAAGCTTGATTTTAAAAAACCGGATCCATATCCGATAAATTGAACTACGACAGCAATAAGAGAAAGTAAGGCGATGGCAACGCTTTTGTTCTTGACAAGGGAATCGAGGAAAATCAAAGTGAAATAGACGATGAACAACCAAATTGGAAGGCGAATATCAAGCATGTAAAGTACAATGGATACTAAAAAAGCCAGACAGAAAAATGTAGGGAACCAGTAGGTCATTTTTCTAGTCTTCGGATGCCATTTGTTTAAAATTGGCCGTACCATTCCGAATTTATTGACCTGTTTATAAAACTTGCCCCAATCAATACGTCTTTTGTGATAAACGAATGCCTCGGGTATCAACTTGGTCTTGTAACCTGCATTCCAGATTCGAAAGGTCAAATCAGGGTCTTCCCCTGGGTGTATTTTTCCGAACCCGCCTACAGATTCAAAGACTTCTCTTGAAATGCCCATATTGAAACTTCTTGGCTGAAAACCTCCTATTCCTGAGGCCGGCTTGCCTAAAGTCGATTTACTGCCGCGTATTCCTCCAGTAGTTAAAATGGAGGTCATAGCGTAATTGATTGCTTTTTGAACAAGGGTAAAAGATTTATCGGCTGCATCAGGGCCTCCAAAACATTGCACATATTGATTCTCTAAGGATTTCTCAACTTCGGCCAAGTATTGCGAAGGAAGAATACAGTCGGAATCCAAGATGATAAAATAGTTTCCTTTAGCCCGCTCCATTCCGTAGTTTCTCGATGCACCAGGACCACTATTTTCCTTCTCAAAATAAGAGATGGTCAGTTTCTTCGAGAAATCGGAAACTACTCCCTTTGAACTTTGCTTCGAACCATCTTCAACAATAACAACCTCGAAGGGTTTATTATAATCTTGTAAAACAATGCTTTCAAGCAGCTCACGGATCTCCTCGGGTCTATTAAAAACAGGAACTACAAAAGAGAAAAAAAGGTTCATAGGGTCAACCTACGAAAATTTATCGATTACTTCTTGACTTACGCCTGTATTCGAGAAACCGCCATCATGGAATAAATTCTGCATCGTGACCCTTCTTGTCAAATCGGAGAATAAGGTTATCGTATAATCGGCACAATCCAAAGCCGTAGCGTTGCCCAACGGAGACATTTTTTCGGCATAGTTTATAAACCCATCAAAGCCTTTGATACCTTGCCCAGCGGTAGTTGCAGTGGGCGACTGTGAAATGGTGTTGACACGCACTTTCTTTTCTTTTCCGAAAAAATAACCGAAACTACGGGCAACCGATTCTAGGTAGGCTTTATTATCGGCCATATCGTTGTAATCTGGGAATGTTCTTTGAGCGGCCATATACGTCAGACCGACGATACTGCCCCACTCGTTCATGGCATCTGCTTTGTAAAGGCTTTGCATCATCTTGTGAAAAGACAAGGCCGAAACGTCCCAACCTTTTTGGGTGAAGTCATACTTCTCATCTGTATATGCGCGACCCTTTCTCACATTGACAGACATACCTATTGCGTGAAGCACAAAATCGATTTTACCCCCGAGAATTTCCAATGATTTTGAAACAAGGTTATCCAAATCTTCCTCTAAGGTTGCATCTGCAGGTATAATCTCTGAGCCAGTTTTTTCTGCCAACTGTTTGATTTGCCCCATTCGCATTGCGATGGGCGCATTTGTCAGCACAAAAGTTCCGCCTTCTTCATGAACGCGCTCTGCAGTTTTCCAGGCGATCGAATTTTCATCAAGTGCGCCAAAAATAATTCCTTTTTTTCCTTTCAGAAGATTGTAAGACATAGTGTTCAAGTTCTTAAGTTAATGGACTCAAAGATATTTAAAAAGTACGAGATCAGATTTACTAATATGAATTTTAGTTCAACAATTGCCTAGCATGCGCTAAAGCCGAATCGGAAAGGTCTTTTCCCCCCAACATCTCGGCCAGCTCCACTACCCGTTCGTCTTCGCTTAGCTTTCGCATTTGGGTATTTGTGGCATTTCCATTTTCCTCCTTAAAAACCTTAAAATGATGATGGCCCTTTGAAGCTACTTGTGGTAAATGGGTTATGGAAAATATCTGCATCGTTTTGCTCATCTGTGACATGATATCCCCCATTTTATTTGAAATCTCACCAGATACCCCACTATCTATCTCATCGAACATCATAGTTGGCAATTGTTCGTATTTCGCCAAAATCGATTTGATGGTCAACATGATACGTGAAAGTTCACCACCGGAAGCTACTTTTTTGAGCGCCCCAAAACTACTGCCTTTATTAGCGGAAAATAGAAATATCAAGTCATCTTTTCCATTGGACTTGAAATCTTCTGATCGATTTACTTCTATTTTAAAAGAAACACTGGGCATGCCAAGCGTCGCCAAATTTTCTTCCAGTTGCTTTTTCAAATCGGGAATTACTTTTTTACGCCTTTCCCGAATGGTATTACAAATCGTATCCAACGATTCTTTTTGTGTATTTCGAAGTTCTTCCTTCTCCCGAATTTCATCTTCAATATTCTCTGTGATACCCACCTTCTCTGTCAATTCTTCCCGAATTTTAATCAATTCTGAAATATCTTGAACTCCATGTTTCTTTTGCAAATCATAAAGACGCTGCAATTTTCCATTGATTTCTTCAAGCAATTGTGGGTTAGCCTCGAGACTTTCCTGCATACCAAGAAGCTCAGAAGAAATATCATCCAACTCGATAAATACAGAATTGACCCGATCGTGCAACTCCGAATAACGTCCTCCGAACGCCGTTAATTTTGTAGCCAGCAGCTTCAATTCGCCAAGCATAATCATGACCCCTACCTGATCATCTGAAAGTATTTGATTGCTTTTGGATAATTTCTCTAAAATAGTCTCCACATTGTTCAACTGCTCGTATTGCCCCTCTAATTCCTCTTGAATTCCAACCTCTAAAGAAGTAGCCTGCAACTCCTTCAGCAAAAAACTATTATAATCCAACTCCTTATTTGCATTATTTTGAATATCAATAAGTTGATTTAGTTTTTCTAAAGTTTTATTATAGATTTTCAGTTCTTCGGAATATTTCAATAAAAGACTTTGATTTTCTGCAAGTGCATCTAACATCTTTATTTGAAAATCGTTATTCGCCAACTGCAAAGTTTGATGTTGCGAATGCACATCGATGAGTCGATTTCCGAGTTTTGACAATACATCCAAAGTTACTGGGGTATCATTTATAAATGCACGAGACTTCCCGCTGGGGTGAATCTCCCTTCTTATAATGGTGACATCCTCGAAATCGAGATCATTATCGTTAAAGAAAGTTTTAAGTTCGTATCGTTTAATTTCAAACTCGGCTTCAACAATACATTTTTGATCTTTGTCCCGCAGAGTTGAAAGATCAGCGCGTTTACCCAATACCAAGGAGAGACCCCCCAATAAAATCGACTTACCAGCACCGGTTTCGCCTGTAATACAAGTAAAACCGGAATCAAACGATACATTCAATTCGTCGATAAGAGCGTAATTTTTAATGGAAAGGTTACCCAGCACTTCTGTTCTCGTTAAGAAAACAAATATATGGAAAGCTTAAAGAAATTTAAATGGTGTGCCGAATCAGAATTTGATGTCGTTCCAAGTACTTGAATATAATGGAGCAATATTATTCAAAGTCTTTTTCAAACTCACGATATCGACTTTTGGCCCATCGGAAAATATATTCTGAATCTCTTCAGACTTCGCATCGAAAAAAGTCGTGACCAAAAAAGCATTTGGCCTTCTTTTGGTCAGTGTCTCGAACAACTTCATCGTTCCGGCAATGACCTGTTTTCCGGTACTATTGTTGTCCCCCATTATATCTAGACCCTTACGGTGGTAGTTGTACATCGCCACTCTATATTCACGAAAAGTGTTCGACATTAAATTATCTATAAGTTCAAAACGACCACGGTCGCTAGTTTGGCTCCATCCCGCGGAAGAGTTACTCCCTTGGGCTTGCGTCGTTATTCTCTGCGCCATTCGATAATACTCCGTACCACCTTCCAAAGTGAAAGTATCTGCATCGAGACCGAGAATGATGTAAGTGTAGTACGCAATTACGCTTATTAAGTTGGACTCAAATACATTTTCATTGAAAATCAGTGGCTGAAACTCGATATATTCGAAATTGAATTGATTGTCTTTATAATTGAAAACCGGACTGTCATAGGAAGTATTAAAAACAGGACGCGAAGACTGAATCTGAATGTTGCCTTTGAATCGATTCGATTCATATTCGGTAATGGTGATGAACATCTGAGCATTTATACGTTCATTTTCCTTGTAAATTCTGTCCGTCCACTTGTTCTTGTTAACGAAATCATTCAAAGAACGCTCTAAGGTTCTAAAGATTTGCTGATTTGTCTGCGATACCTGATCTGAATTGACCGTTACCATACAATTCAGTTCTTGTGCCCTCGCTATTAGGGCCAAGAGTATCAAAGCGATAGTGAAAGTTATTTTACGCATGAATCCGTTTTACGATTTCGCCCCATATATCGGCCGCTACTTCGGCCTTCGTCTTTAATTCAAACGCTTTTATATTTAAATTCTTATCTATAAAGGTAATTTTGTTCGTAGGTTTACCAAAGCCCGCTCCTTCATCGTTCAATGAGTTCAGCACTATGGCATCGAGGTTCTTTTTTTTCAACTTCTTTTTGGCGTTTTCCACTTCATTTTCAGTTTCTAGGGCAAAGCCCACCAAAAATTGGTTTTTCTTCTTTTCCCCAAGGGAAAACAAAATGTCTTTATTCTTTACCAAGGAAATGCTTAAATCGTCTTCGGACTTTTTGATTTTTTGGTCCGCTACCGTTTTGGGGCGATAATCAGCGACCGCCGCCGCGGCTATAGCTACATCCACTGTATCGAAACAGGAATGCGCCGCATCGTACATTTCATCGGCAGAAACTACGCTGATCAATTTGACACTATCGTTTTGAATACTTAAATGCGACGGACCGGAAACCAATATCACCTGAGCTCCAAGCGAAGCAGCTATTTCGGCCAATTCATAGCCCATTTTTCCGGATGAATGATTTCCTACGAATCGAACGGGATCAATTGCCTCGTAGGTTGGCCCGGCCGTAATCAAAACCTTTTTACCACTAAGCGGTAAACCCAATGAAAGATGCTCTTTGATAAATTTCAAAATATCCTGAGGTTCCGCCATTCTACCTTCACCATGTAGGCCACTGGCCAACTCCCCCGAAGTAGCCGGAATCATTATATTTCCGAAGGATTCCAATTTTTCAAAAGAGGCCTTCGTTGTCGGATGTTTGTACATATCCAAATCCATCGCCGGAGCATAAAAAACAGGGCATTTAGCAGATAAATAGGTGGCCAGCAGAAGGTTATCACTAGCGCCATTCGACATCTTTGAAAGTGTATTGGCCGTTGCCGGGGCTACAAGCATCAAATCGGCCCAAATCCCCAATTCAACATGATTGTTCCAATCGACGCTATTTTCATCTTCTTGAACGAAATTGGTCAAAACGGGATTCTTTGAAAGCGTTGCTAACGTAAGAGGGGAAACAAAAGAACTGGCACTTTCCGTCAAAATAATTTTGACATGGGCGCCAGCTTTAATCAGTAACCGAACGAGAAAAGTAGTCTTGTATGCAGCGATACCTCCGGTAATTCCTAAGAGGATTTTTTTTCCGCTCAACATACACGTTTATTTAAATTTGGTCCTCCTTCTCGGTATTTCGGTAATATATTTTATCCATCAACCACTCTTCTACGGCCAAGGCATGTGGTTTTGGCAATTTTTCATAAAATTTGGAAACCTCGATTTGCTCTTTATTTTCAAAAACTTCCTCAAGACTATCACTATAGGTGGCAAACTCTTCAAGCTTTTCCAACAATTCTTTTTTGATTTCTGAATTGATTTGAATTGCACGTTTCGCCGTTATTGAGATGGCCTCGTAAATATTGTCGGTCTTTTCATCAAACTCATTCTTATTGATGGTCTTCGTGCTAACGGAAGCGTTTGAATTTTTTAAGTCGTTCATATTCATGATTAAATTGTTTATTTCGTGTTTGAAACTTCAAGTTGCTCAACCACTCCTAATTCCTTATTTATTTTTTCAAGTAATTTACTTGCCTTTTTCTCAAATTGGGTCTGCGGAAAATTTTTAAAGAGAACGGCATGGGCGGCTTTTGCGGTTTCCAAACGCTCATCTTTCAAGAAATCATAACTATTCAAAGCCAAATTGGTACTCGCCTCGAATTTATAATAGAGGGCTTCTTCCCTAAAAACAGAGCCGGGATAATCTGAAATGAAATTGTCCAAGGCGGCAACGGCCGACTTTAGCATTTGGTATTGAAATTCTCCTAGCTTATTGTACTGCTTCGCTATTTCAAACGCCTTCTGCTCTTTTTTGGTGGTCAACTCCTTTGCCATTGCATTGGCCTCCTCGAAAAATTGTGATTCGCCATACGTGTTGATGAAAGTCTGGAGTTTTGTGAGTGCCTTGTCGGTATCCGTTTGATCCAAAGAATAGCTTGGTGAAAGTTCAAAATAGCTCTTGGCTCCGTAAAAAGCCGCTTCTGGCACTTTGTCACTCTTAGGGTATTGTTTCAAGAATCGCTCAAACTGGTAGCCCGCCATGTTGAAATCTTTCCTTTGAAAATAGGTATCTGCCAAAAAGAACATTACCCGTTCTCCCTGAGGCTTGCCCGCATATTTCGGGGCGATCTGCTCGAACAATCGATTCGCCCTCTTAAAATCTTTTTCTTCATAATACTTTTGGGCCATATCGTATTTTGCCTTGACATCTTCGTTCTTGAGTATCTTTTGATATTCATTACAAGAAGACAAAACCAACAAAGCGACCGTTAAAAAGAAAAACTGTTTCATTTTAAAAAACATTTTGCAAAATTAGGCATTATAGCTGGATTTAAAAAACATTTTCACAATCCGAATTTAGGCCCAATTCCCCTATCATAGGGGTATTTTAGCAAACTTTAACTATGTGATTTTGATGGAACGACTAAGCGGGTATTCGCGCAAAGGGCCTAATAAATGAGGATAGTTCTTCTTTTAGCCCAGTGGTAGCCTCGACCAAGGGAAGGCGCACAACAGCATTCGAAAGTCCAAGGAGCTCGAATATACCTTTGATTCCCGCAGGATTTCCTTCCTTAAAAATCAGACTCATACCATCTTGCATTTCATAGTGCAATTGATACGCCGCTTTGGAATTACCATCTAACGCCAACCGAATCATTTTGGAAAATTCAACAGGAATACCCTGACCCAAAACCGAAATGACTCCCGACCCCCCGGCAAGTACTGTGGGAAGGGCTGTAATATCATCACCTGAAATAACCATAAAACTTTCTGGCTTGTGCTGTAAAACCTCCTGAATTTGAACCATGTCACCACAAGCTTCCTTGACGCCAATGATATTCTTGAAGTCACGCGCCAATCGCAAAGTTGTCTCTGGCAGCATATTGCTACCCGTTCTACCAGGTACGTTGTAAAGGATAATGGGTTTGTTCGTAACCTCTGAAATCGCCTTGAAGTGTTGGTAAATTCCTTCTTGAGTAGGTTTATTGTAATAAGGTGAAACCGAAAGGATTGCCGAAAAATGTTCTGATTCAAAAGACTTGATTTCGTCAACGATACGATACGTACTATTACCACCAATGCCAAGAACAAGCGGCAACCTACCTTCGTTGGCATTGACTACTGTATCCATAACAAGCATTTTCTCAGCCTTGTTTAACGTGACCGATTCCCCAGTCGTGCCAAGCACAACGAGATAATCGACCCCACCGTCGATATTGAAATTCACGATGCGCTTCAAAGCATCCGTATCGATGGATAAATCTTCCTTAAATGGGGTGACCAACGCTACTCCTGTACCAATTAATTCCTTCATTATATTTCGTTGAGTACGCCTAGGTACTTTTTTAATTCAGATTTAAAAATTTTGAAATCTTTCATGGGGGAGTCCAAAATAATATCGTTATAAATTTTATCTACTTCTTTGAAACCTACCCTGACCCTTGCCTTGGTCTTGATGCTCATCAATTGGATCATCAGGCTTTCTCTGTTGTAATAATTCACCAAAAGATCATATTCCCTACTTAAGAATTCACGAACGTAACTATTTTCTATGTCTCCGTTCCAGCCGAGGTCTTTATCCGAAAAAACGGGCGTGGAATAAGGCGAATTTTTATCATAAAAACTTTTATACCCAATTATCTTAACAGCGTTCGGGCGTAATTTATAATCTTCCACGAACTCGTAAAACAGATTTGCATCATCGAAAGTATCTAAGTCTACTATGCAAGCGAGGGAGGTTATTCCTTGGGTTCTTTGAACCGCTTTCATCGGTTTTTTTAATTCCGAATTAAGAAACTTAACCGCCGATTTATGTTTAAACTTATCTTTTATTCCTTTAAACATGTACTTTTACATTTATACACAAATGTAAAGAATTCTATATGCAATTCTTCTACGAAGATAAAGACCTTGCCGCATTAAAAATAAAACAATATGTTATATTTATAACTTTTTGTTTGATTGTTTCATGCAAATCGGAATTGCCTAAGCTCACCCAAATATCTGCAACCCAAATCGCAATTGACAGTTCGACAAAAAAGGCAGTCGAAATTGACAGTTTTATCCAGCCTTATTACAATCGAATCAACACCATTCTTGATAGTACTCTTGCGTACGCGCCCAAAATGTTGACAAAGGACGATGGACGATACAATACTTCCGAAGGAAATCTTATGGCTGATATTTTGTTGGAACAGTCTAGCCCAGTTTTTAAACTAAGAACTGGCAATGCGGTCGATTTTGTATTGTTCAACCATGGAGGAATTCGCTCTATCATTTCAAAAGGAAATATATCTGCCAGAACAGCTTACGAAGTTATGCCGTTTGAAAACGGAATTACAGTTGTAGAGCTCAATGGGCAATCGGTTCTAGAACTTGCTGAGTTTGTCATTAAATCGGGAAGACCCCATCCCGTGGCGGGCCTTCAAATAATGGTTGACAAAAACGACAATGTGAAAGAGCTGAAAATCAAGGGAAACCCCTTTGATGAAAATAGAAACTATTTCGTGGCCACCAGCAGTTATTTGGTAACTGGGGGTGATAATATGGGCTTTTTCAAAGACGGGTTATCCTTTACAGATATTGATTATTTCATTCGGAACGCCATGATCGATTACTTTAAAAAGAAGGATACGATTTATGCCGAAGTCGACAACCGAATCATAAAACAATGATGCATCGCAGAGAGTTTATAGGAAAAACCACGGCCGCAGGAACTTTGATGGGCTTAGGCGGACTTACTTTAAATTCATGTAAATCCGAAGAAAAAAAACACTTGACGATTTTGCATACGAACGACGTGCATAGTCATATTGACGTATTTCCAAAAAATCATAGCAGATATCCTAATTTGGGCGGACTGGCACGACGGGCATCTTTGGTGGAACAAATCAGACAAGAGAATCCGAATACCTTACTTTTCGATGCCGGGGATATTTTTCAGGGTACTCCCTACTTCAATTTTTATGGAGGGGAGCTGGAATTCAAATTGATGAGCAAATTGAAATATGATGCAGCTACAATCGGCAACCACGACTTTGACAATGGCCTTGAAGGATTGCTTTCGCAAATGCCCCATGCGACTTTCAAAATGTTGTCCGCCAACTATGACTTTTCAAACACCATCATGGACGGCTTCACAAAACCATATCACATCTATGGAGTCGATGGATTAAAAATCGGGGTTTATGGACTTGGTATTCATTTGGAAGGTCTGGTAACTAAAAAGCTATACCAAGAAACAGAATACCTCGACCCTTACGGAATCGCTCAAGATCTAGAGCGTAAGCTGAAAACGGAAGATAACTGCGACCTCGTAATTTGCCTTTCACATTTGGGCTATGCCTATAAAAACGAAGATCGGCCTTCGGATTTAGGTCTGGCAAAACAAACCGAACACACCAATTTAATAATTGGCGGCCATACCCATACATTTTTAGACAAACCCACTGTGACAAAAAACCGGAAAGGAAACGATATCCTAGTCAATCAAGTCGGCTGTTTCGGAATCAATTTAGGGCGTGTAGATTTTTATTTTGACAGCACCAAAAATACCAGTGCAGGCGGAGTGAGTATTTCGGTTTAATTCTGCAGAACAAATTCTACTAATTCTTGAAGTTCTTCCTCCAAGCCTATTTTAGGAAAAGATTTACCAGCCTGACGGTACCAATACCCTGCATTCCATTCATCGCCTTCTTTTCGATGTAGATAAGCGTGAATGCATTTAGCAATTTCTCCAGGCATTCCATCAACAATATCATGTGCCGAGTGCCAATCGTTTTTGGCGTCAAACCAAAGGGCTCTTAGTTCTTTAGGCCAATCATCCGATGGCTTTTGATCCGATAAAAAATCCCGAAATTCAGTATAGTCTTTTGGCAAGTTCATTGATCAAGGCCTTAAATGATACGATTTCGGTTGTACAAAAGCCCGTATTCCCTGCGAAGAAAGGGTAGACCCCAATCCGGAATTATTTCTTCCTGACCACGGTACATTAGGGCTCACTCGGTCACAACAATTCCAGTAGGCCGTTCCAATGTTCAATTCATTTAGTAAGTTTAAAGCACGCCGCTCATTACTTGAAAAAACCGCTGCGGTCAATCCATATTCGGTGTCGGCCATAAGTTTTAAAGCCTCTTTGTCTGAACCTACTTTTTGAATTCCGATGATCGGCCCAAAGGATTCATCTTTCATCACTTTCATATCATGAGTACAATTCGTCAAAACCGTGGGTTCGAAATAAAAACCTTTGCCATCAATTTTCTTTCCTCCAGATTGCAATATGGCCCCTTTTGTTATTGCATCCGCCACTTGATTTTCTAAAACGGATAACTGTTGTTTCCGTGTCAACGGGCCTACAAAAGTTTTCGAATCTGTTGGGTCTCCGATTTTATAGGAACTCACTTCTTCGACCAGATCATCAACAAATTCGTCGTGTATTTTTTCGGAAACGTAAATGCGTTCCACGGCACAACAACTCTGGCCATTATTATAAAAAGCTCCCTCAGCGGCATTTTTGGCCGCTTGTTCAGGATCTTTGACATCATCCATGACATATAGCGGGTCTTTACCCCCCAACTCCAATTGAACTGGAACCAATTTATGCGCTACGGCTTTTGCAATATGAAGTCCGGTAGCATGAGACCCTGTAAAAAAATAGCCATCAAGACTTTCGTCCAGAATTTGCTGGCCAACTTCTCCTCCCCCAATAACACATTGAAATACATTTTCAGGAATCCCCGCTTGCCACAAATATTTTTCAAATTGCTTTCCGGTCAAAGAGGCAAATTCAGAAGGTTTATATAAAACCGCATTCCCAGCAACCAAGGCATATAGAAATACATTGTAACCGACATTGTACGGAAAATTCCAAGCCGAAATATTCGCGATTACTCCCAAGGGTTCATAAACGATTTTTTCGTGGGTGTTTCCAACATCTACCAAAGTTTCAGGCGCCAACAACTTTTGTGCATTTTGATTTAAATGGTCGACCCGATTCTGTGCCCCTTTAATTTCGTTTAGAGATTGTTGTAGCGGCTTACCAGTTTCCGAAGTAAGAACAGCCCCAAGTTCATCAACGTTTTCTTGTATCAAATCCCCAAATCGGGTTATACACGCCAAGCGATCTTCTACTGATTTTTTGGCCCATTCCTTTTGCCCTTCACGCAAGTACTCCAGTTTAACGCTTAATTCGGTTGCTGAAGTTTCTTGTAGGTCGGCTATGATTTCTTCCGTTGCCGGATTGATTATCTGCATTGTTCTCACTTCGTATGTTTTAAAAAAGCTTCATAAAGTATATCGGCATCGATTACCTCATTCCCCAATGTGGGCGAAAATTCAGGATGCCATTGCACGCCCATAACCTTACCATCAGGTTCTTTCAAGTATCCAAAAGCTTCTATGATGCCGTCTGGCGAGTTTGCATAGACCTCCAGATTTTTCCCTAAATCTTTTACTGCTTGATGATGTACTGTATTGACATGAGGGTTTTTTTCTTTGGAATAAAGGTTCGCTATAAAAGTGCCTTCAACAAACTCTACAGGATGCTTTATGGTATCGTACAATTCTGCCGAACGATGATCTTCAACATCAGGTTTTTGAGTCAAAGTATCTTGATAAAGTGTTCCACCGAAGTAGGCATTCATCAATTGTAATCCGCGACAAATTCCAAATACTGGTTTCGAATTTTTGATGGCATAATCCAAGATTTTCAACTCGTATTGATCTCGATGCGCATCACCTTTCCATCTTCCAATCGGTTCTTCGCCATAAGTTTCAGGTGCTAAATCATTTCCACCTTGAAAAACAAAGCCATCCATTTCCGAAAGAATATCCTGCAACAAGTCGTATTTTACATCGGGAATCAAAATTGGCAATACGCCTTTCTTAGCAAGGTAATTGGCCATGTCGTTCTCAATGTAGGTCAACGATTTTGGGCCAAAAACAGTTCGGTTTTTATCGGGATATAGAAAGCAAGCTGAAATTCCGATTTTAATCATAGGGCCTTTTCATAAAGGTTTTTAAAATCTTCTCTGGTTACAGGTTTCGGATTATTCGGATGGCAAAAGTCCGCCTCCGCCAATTCGGATAGCTCTTCGAGATGTTCTTGTTTCACATCAATCTCTGAGAGTTTTGTCGGCATGCCAAGTTTTGAATTCATTTCAAAAAGATGGTCCACTACCCTATTCCCAGATGCGCTACCCAATCCGAATGCATCGCCCATTTTATCGAATCTTTTTTCAAACCCCTCATGATTGAATTGCATTCCATAGGGTAAGTTTACGGCATTAGCGAGTCCGTGGTGCGTATCCAATAGACTTGATAAGGGATGTGCCAAGCTATGCACAACGCCTAAACCTTTTTGAAAAGCGACCGCTCCCATTAAGCTGGCCAACAACATTTTTGCCCGTGATTTTACATCGGGGTTATGCGTGGCGGTTTCCAAAGAATCGGCGATCAATGCGATTCCCTCCAAGGCGATTCCGTCGCACATCGGGTGGTAATTTTTTGCTAAATACGCTTCCATATTGTGTGTAAGTGCATCCATACCAGTAGCCGCAGTTATAAAAGACGGTAATTCCATTGTCAACAGCGGATCAACAAAAACAATTTTCGCCATCAACTTCGGACTAAAAAGAATACGCTTTTTTTTCGATTCATCCTCAGAAATAATTGCGCTCCGGCCAACTTCACTTCCGGTACCCGACGTCGTCGGAATCGTTACAAAATGTGGAACATCTTCGGTCACATATTTGTCACCGCCTATCAGATCATCGTAGTCGAATAAATCTCGTTTGTGATTGATTCTTAGCGTGATTGCACGCGCAACATCAAGAGCAACTCCACCGCCGATTCCGACAATACAGTCGCGATTCGTTTCATGAAAAGTATCTCCACCCTTTAACACATCTGACTTCACAGGGTTTTTATGCATCTCGCTAAAAACTTCGACACTGAGCCCTTTTTGTTCAAGGTCGTTCTTTATTTCTTTGAAAAAAGATAATTCGGCAACCGTTCCGTCAGTAACTAGCAGTGGTCTTGACAGCTCATTATCCTTTAAATAATCGGCTAATTCTTTGCTTGCCCCCGAACCAAATCGAATTGGACAAGGAAAATTGAAACCGTGAATTTTAGTTATGTCCATTGACTAAATAATTTCAAAATATCTTTTTGTTTCCCAATCGGTAACCTCCGTGGAAAATTGCTTCCACTCCCACTCTCTTGTTTTTGTAAAGTGATCTACAAATACATTTCCGAAAAGTTCCTTCGCGATCTTTGAGTTTTTCATTTTCTGGGAGGCATCCCACAAATTAGACGTCAAAATTCCCTTTTTAACATCGTAGCCATTGGCTTTTGTTTCGAGAGTATCCAGTTTTAATTTGTTCTTGATTCCATATAACCCGCTTGCCAAACAGGCCGCCATCGCCAAATAAGGATTTACATCTGAACCAACAACACGATGCTCTATTCTGGTGGATTTTTTACCTGAGGCCAAGACCCGCAACGAACAGGTACGATTATCGTGCCCCCAAGTTTGATTGATGGGAGCCCAGGCTCCGACCACTAATCTTTTGAAGCTATTTATTGTTGGTGCGAACATCGGCAATATTTCCGGCAAACATTTGAGTTGACCGGCTAAAAAGCTTTTCATTACCTCGCTCATGTTGTCTTCGGATTTTCCATCGTAAAAAAGATTCTCCTTCTTTTTTGAATCCCAAAGACTTTGATGAATATGTCCGCCACACCCCGGAAGCGCACTTGTTTGCTTCGCCATAAAGCTTGCGATGATCCCGTGGCGATAGGCAATTTCTTTAACGGCTGTTTTAAAAAGTACAGCTCGATCCGCAGCTTCCAAAATTCCGCTGTATTGAATCGCTGCTTCTGTAACTCCTGGTCCTGTTTCTGTATGAAGGCCTTCCAGCGGTACTCCAAAAGAATCCAATAAATTGAAAAGATCATCGAAATAATCAGAGTTCTCGGACATTCGTAAAATCGAATAGCCAAACATTCCAGGGGTCAGCGGCTGTATGTCTTGATAGTTTTTTTCCTTTAGAGAATCTGGAGTCTCGCGATAATTGAACCACTCGAATTCTTGTGAGAACATCGGTGTGTAATTCATATCCTCGGCCTCTCCGATAATTTTCCGAAGTAGGCTTCTCGGGCATACCGCTAAATCTTCTTCCTTTTTCTTTCCAAAGTCTACAAGGAAAAAGGGAGTGTCATCTTCCCAAGGAATAGTTCGAAAAGTGTCCAAATCAACCTCAGCCTCAAAATCGCCATACCCTGTATGCCAGCCCGTGACTTTAATATCATTGACGTAATCTTCATCGACCATATCCCATCCGAAGACCACTGAACAGAAGCCAAATCCGTTTTCGAGGGCGGATAGAAATTTGTCGCCATGCATGAACTTTCCGCGCAAAACCCCATCGATATCAACGATGGCCACCTTTACTTTGGAATGCTTGCTCTCTTTTATTTTTTTAATAATCTCGTTCTTATCCATACTGAAAGTTACTTCATTTTTTTATTAAGGAAGAGTAAAAAATACAAATAGGAAACCAAGACAATACCGAAAAATATTGCAGCCAACATCGGATTGTAATATGCCATGGCCAACATCGCGACCGAAGCGATAATAAGCGCCACTGCCGGAAAAAGAGGAAACATCGGCACCTTAAAAGGCCGTTCCATCGCGGGCTCTTTTTTCCTTAAAGCAAAAAAGGAGAACATCGAAACAATATAAAGGCCCAGTGCACCAAAACAGGCAATAGTTATAATCTCGCCCGTAGCTCCTGTAAACAAGGCAACAATTCCGAGTAGTGTGTTTACGATTAGTGCATTCGTTGGCGTCCGAAATTTGTTGTGCACCTTTCCTAAGTATTTTGGGGCATAACCTTTTCTTCCGAATTCAAAAGTTGCTCTTCCACCGGCCAAAATAATTCCGTGGAATGACGCTATAAGCCCTAGCAGACCGATTCCGATTAGTAATTTATAAAGTATATGTCCGCTATCCATAATTTGCGAAAGCGCCAATGGCAAAGGAGAGTCCGAGGCCATGTCACTTCCCGTAGGATATACGACCGCTTCCCAACCCGCTACTCCCACGGCAGCGGTAAATGTCAAGACACATAAGATTACCAAAGTCAAAATGGCCGACCCGAAACCAATCAAAATATTCCGTTGCGGATTTATCGCTTCCTCGGCAACATTGGCCACTCCTTCAATAGCTAGAAAAAACCAAATTGCAAATGGTATGGCGGCGAAGATTCCAGAATAACCATTTGGCAAAGGATTCATCTGAAGATTGCTTAACTCGAATTCAGGCAGCGTAACGCCCGCAAAAATCAAAAGTTCAATGACCGCCAAAATCGTAATGACAAGTTCAAAAGAAGCTGCAAGTTTTACACCGAGAATATTGATTATCGTAAATATCAAATAGGCTCCGACAGCAAAAACCATCAAATCGATTGCCGGATACACCAAGTTCAAATATGCCCCGATAGCCGCAGCAATTGCAGGTGGGGCAAAAATAAATTCGATGTTCTGGGCGATGCCCGCGACGAAACCCAAATGCTTTCCCAGCCCTCTGTTCGCATATTCAAAAGCACCTCCCGCTTTCGGAATAGCACAGGCCATTTCGGTATAACTGAACGTAAACGTCACGTACATGATAATGATGAAGACGGTTGCAATTGCGAGTCCGTAGGTGCCGCCTTCGGCGAGACCGAGATTCCATCCGAAATACATTCCCGAAATCACATAACCAACACCAAGGCCCCAAAGCATTAATGGGCTCAGGGCTTTCTTTAATCCGATTTCGCTCATGTGTAGTGGTTTTCTATGGTCTAGGAAATTCTCCCCATTCAAAAATAATGGAAATTAGGTTGCTAAAATTGACAACGATAAAAAAGTACTGGAGGTCGACATACTTTTTGAGGTGACTGGGCTTTTACCTATATTTCTTGAATCACAAGCAAAAGCATAAAAAGTCAAATGAAATTCGTAATCGCTCCAGATAAATTTAAAGGTTCCCTGACGGGGTTTGAATTTTGCAATGCCGTTGAAGAAGGACTTAAAAAAGTAAATAGTGATTTCGAAATTATCAAAATGCCATTGGCCGATGGCGGTGACGGAACCATTGATGTTGTCAAATATTATCTAGATGGCGAAAAGATTTCAATAACGGTCAACAATCCCTTTTTTAAACCAGTAGAAGCTCCCTATTTATATTCCGCTAAAAGCAAAATCGCTTATATCGAAATGGCAGAAGCCTCAGGACTCAAATTATTGAATGAGGAAGAAAGAGATTGTATGAATGCGACAACCTTTGGAACTGGCGAACTGATTGCCAATGCCCTAAATCGTGGTGCAAAAGAAATAATTCTGGGTATTGGAGGAAGCGCCACCAACGACGGTGGTACGGGGATGGCGAATGCGTTAGGGTTTCGTTTTTTAAACAAGGAAGGTCAAGAGTTGAAACCCGTAGGAAGTAATCTAATTGAAGTCGCGGAAATCGATGATTCAAGAAAGCATCCCAAACTCGACGAAGTAAAATTCAAAATCGCCTGTGATGTTACCAACCCATTTCATGGAGAGAACGGGGCGGCCAAAATTTATGCCGCCCAAAAAGGCGCAACAGAAAGTGAAATCGAATTATTGGATGACGGTCTTCGAAATTTTTCAAAGGTTGTAGAAGAACAATATACCATCAACCTTCAAAATACTCCCGGTTCGGGAGCAGCTGGTGGTATTGGCGGCGGAGCTTTGGTTTTTTTAAAAGGCCAATTGACTTCCGGCATTGAACTCATCAAAGAATTGGCCGATTTCGAAAATGCCATTACAGACGCCGATTGGATAATTACCGGAGAAGGAAAATTGGATGTACAAACCCTTTCTGGTAAAACGATAGCTGGCGTCATTTCATCTGCCCAGAAAAACGACATTCCGGTTGCCGCTTTATGTGGATCTGTCGATATTTCCGAAAAAGAACAAGATGAACTGGGGTTAACGTATGTGACCTCTATCGTCCGGGGAATTTCTAATCTTCAGGAGGCAATGAACTCGAGTTACAAAAACTTAGTCAATGCCAGTTACAATTTTGGTCGTCTTTTGAAATAGGCCTTTCAATAGTCGCGCAACCAAATATCCGGATTCAAATAGAACATTTTCTTCCAACCTTGAACGGCGACGGAATCCTTTAAATGAAAATATGGAAACGGGGTAGTAATCGCATAGTGCAAATGTGGAGGTGTGCCCTTTGCATTTCCGGTATCGCCAACAGTGCCTAAAACGCTTCCCCTCTTCAATGGTTTTAGGGGGAATGTTTTTATTTCATTCAAATGGGCATAATAATGAAAACGCCATTTCGGGCCGAGCATCATCACCGACTTCCCTCCTTTTCCTCCTTCATAGGTGTAAATCACGATTCCATGGGTGGAGGCAATAACATCGGTTCCTTTTTCCGCAAAAATATCGATGCCCTTATGGGTTATAGAAGTTCCCCATGGGTAGGCCCAAAATGATTTTTCATCCCAACTTTTTGTAGTAGCATCTTTAACGGGAATAATCATATGCTGAGGCAATAAAAAACCGACTAAGATGATGACCAAAGGCACCCAAAACCACTTACGCATGCGTTTGTCACGTATGATAAAAGCAAAGACCGATAAAAGCGCAAACCAAAATCTATTGGTGGTATTTGTTATCATTTTCTAAAAAAAAGTGTGATTCATGAATAATCTTTAGTATATATTTTTTAAGAGAGCTCATAATCTATTCATTAAATTCTGGTCATCTGCCTTCTGAGTTAATAATTTTGTTTACCAAGTTAAAAAGTAGCATAATCTTCAGTACTTTAATCTTCCAACTTTAAAACTATATAATTATGAGAAGTCTTCTTTGGTTAGTAGCGGTAATTTGTATTATCGTCTGGATTTTAGGAATGGCAGGCATCGTACCAGGATTGGGTACCAATAGCTTGATTCATATTCTTATCGTCATCGCGGTCATTGTTGTTTTATATAATATAATCTCGGGCAGAAAACCGTTATAGAATTAACTAATTTAAATTGAAAATGGTGCAATTCTTATTGCACCATTTTTAGAAAATCATCTTCTGAAATAATAGGAACTCCCAAGCTCTCTGCTTTCGTTTTTTTACTTGGCCCCATATTATCCCCAGCTACCACATAAGAAGTCTTGGAAGATATCGAAGAAGAAACCTTGCCGCTATTATCTTCAATTAACTTTTTCAATTCATTTCTACTAACTTTTTCAAAGACTCCGGAAACCACAAATGACTTACCCCTTAAGGTATCAGTTTGGTTCAGTAATTGTGCTTCTGAAAGAGAAAATTGAAGTCCGTATGATTTTAAGCGATTTACGATTTCAACATTTTCGTAATTGCCAAAAAATTCAACTACACTTTGGGCTATGCGCTCCCCTATTTCGTCAACGGCAACCAATTCTAATATATTAGCGACCATCAAAGCATCAATATTCTTATAGGCTCTTGCCAGTTTTTTAGCTACGGTTTCGCCGACATAGCGAATACCAAGTCCGAATAAAACACGCTCAAAAGGAATATTTTTCGAAGCCTCGACCCCTGCTACCAGATTCTCGGCGGACTTTTCAGCCATTCGTTCCAAAGGCATGACTTGTTCCTTGGTCAAGGTGTATAAATCGGCATAATTATTTATCAATCCTTCTTGGAACAACAATTCAACAGTTTCACTTCCCAAGCCTTCGATATCCAATGCCTTTCGCGAAATAAAATGCTGAATTCGCCCAGTAATCTGTGGCGGACAACCTGTTTGGTTCGGACAAAAGTGCTGCGCCTCCCCTTTTTGGCGGATTAATTGAGTTCCACATTCTGGGCATTCAGAAATATATGTTGTTGGTCGAGAATCTAAATTTCTCTTTGTAAAATCTACAGCGATAATCTTTGGAATAATCTCTCCCCCTTTTTCCACGAAAACCGTATCGCCTTCACGGATATCAAGTTTGGCAATTTGGTCGGCATTATGCAAGGATGCTCTTTTGACGGTTGTACCGGCCAACAAAACGGGTTCTAAATTCGCTACAGGAGTGATGGCGCCGGTACGACCCACTTGGTATGTAATTTCATTCAAAACCGTCGAAACTTGTTCGGCTTTAAATTTATAGGCCAAGGCCCAACGTGGAGCTTTGGCGGTATAGCCCAATTCATCTTGCTGTCGCAAATTATTGACCTTGATGACCACTCCGTCCGTTTCATAAGGAAGTTCATGACGTTCTAAATCCCACTTTTCGACAAAGGCTAAAACTTCATCAGTCGATTTACACAATTTAGCAATTGAAGGAACTTTAAAACCCCATTCGCGGGCTTTCTCCAACATTTTCCATTGGGATTCAATTCCAGTATTCTGACCTACTATTCCGTAAAGCAGACAATCTAAAGGTCGCTGAGCGACCAAGGTGCTATCTTGTAATTTCAGACTACCAGAGGCAGTATTTCGCGGATTCATATAAGGCTCCTCACCGTTCTCGATTCGCTCTTGGTTCATCTTTGCAAAACCTTCGAACGGCAGTACGATTTCTCCCCGGATATCGAACTTCGGAGGATAATCTCCTTTTAAACGCAGTGGCACCGAACGTATCGTTTTGATATTCGTGGTAACATCATCACCTTGAAAGCCGTCTCCTCTCGTAACTGCTCGAACAAGTTTTCCTTCTTCATAGGTCAAACTGATGCTCGCTCCATCATATTTTAGTTCACAGGTAAATTCAACTTCAATATTCCCCAAAATCCGTTGTACACGCTTTTCCCAATCCGTTAAATCTTCTTTGGAATAGGAATTTTCCAAGGAATACATGCGTTGTTCATGTGCAACCGTATTAAAGTTTTTCGTGACTTCTCCCCCAACCCGTAAAGTCGGAGAGGAAGCATCATAAAACTCAGGGTGCTTTTCTTCAAGAGCCTGTAACTCCTTTAATTTCATATCGAAATCATAATCTGAAATCGTCGGATTATCAAGCACATAGTAATTATAGTTGTGCTCTCGCAATTCTTTACGTAGCGATTCTATTTGTTCTTGAGAATTCATTTAAACCTGTTCTTTTTTAATCCATTTTGGTAATGGAAGAGGTTTGTAATCTTCCATTTGTTTTAGCAATCCATCAACATCTTCATCCACTAAGATCATATCGTAGTTCTCCTGTTTGAGAAAACCCTGGTCTACCATTTTTTGAAGCATTTTCATTAGATGATGGTAGAATCCATTCGTGTTAAGGATGCCAATTGGTTTTTGATGCAAGCCCAATTGCGCCCACGTGATCATTTCAAAAAATTCTTCCAAAGTACCAAAGCCGCCGGGCAACATAATAATTCCCTCCGACAGTTCATGCATTTTTAGTTTTCGCTCATGCATGTTCTCGGTAATGATCAATTCATTGAGTCCGGCATGAACAACTTCCTTGACTTTTAGAAATTCGGGAATTACCCCAATAACTTTTCCGCTCCCATCTAGAGCTGCTTGGGCAATTTGCCCCATTACCCCGATTTTAGCACCGCCGTAAATCAAGGTCATATTTCGCTCGGCAAACGTGCTCCCCAATTTTGCGGCGGCTTGCAAAACCTCTGGGTCATTACCATCACTGCTTCCACAAAACACAACGATACTTTTTAATTTCTTCTCTATTGAGCTCCCTTTTATCATTCGCTTATTACCAAAAACATCTTTTCTGAGTTCAATATCTTGAAAATTATTCGCTTCCAAAAGTCGTTGCGTTTCTTCGGCCAAATATTGATTGATTTCAAAATAAAGTAATCCTGCGTCAATCAAATTATTGTTGGCAATTTCGGTAATACTTCTATAGAACAGCAACGGATTTTCGTTAGAAACGAACAAGGCCAAACCAGGCTCATGTTCCAAAACGTTCTTTGCCATTTCTGATTTCTCCAATTCCCTGACATAAGGCGGATTGGAAACAATAACATGAAATTTATCTTCGAAATCGACCCCCTGTAAAACATCCGCATTGATGAAAGTGATTTCCACTTTATGAAGTGCAGCATTTCTTTGAGCAACTTGCAAAGCATTTTCAGAAATATCCAAAGCAAAGACTTTTGCTTTCGGAAGGTTTTTAGCCAAAGTAATCGCTATACATCCGCTTCCCGTTCCTATATCAAGAATTCTTAGGTCTCGACTGCGCTCGACCTGGCAATCGTCTATAATCCAGTTAACCAACTCTTCAGTCTCCGGTCTCGGTATTAGCACATTTTCATTGACAAAGAAATCCAAATCCATAAAAGTCGCCTTACCAAAGATATATTGAATAGGGCGATTTAATTTCAGTTGAGCCAGCGCTTCGAAAAGTGGTTGTTCTTCTCCCTTTGAAATAATCAAATCTGGCTGCATTGCCAAAACAAATCGCTCTAAATTCAGATAGTGCTCTAGCGATAAATAGAAAAAACTATCGACCTCTTCCTTGGCGTAAAGCGCATCCAACTCTAAATGAAAAATATTTTTTAACTCTCGAAGAAGCATTTTTTAAGTTTTCTATTGGCAGTTACAATTGGCCAAATCTTATTTAGAAACTGCAAACCGCTGCCAAATACCGCCCACTTCTCATGTGCAATTTAAAGTCCTATTTTTGCGAAGTGAATATACATTAAATACCACTTATTCCCTTATGCGAAAAATCATTATTCCAATACTATTCGTACTTTTTTCCCACAGCTGCAAATTGACGGAAAAACCCGAATTTGTTCGAATTGCCAAAGTCGACGTCGTTCGTGCGGATTTGAACACAGTGACACTCAAAGCGGACGCGGTTTTTTTAAACCACAATCATTTAGCAGGCGTCCTGCGTACCGACAACATCGATGTCTTTGTCGATCAACATTTAGTTGCTCAAGTTTCTACCGAAGAATTCAATGTACCGAGGCAAGATGAGTTTACAGTCCCTTTAGACGTGAATTTTGATACCTCAAAATTGGTCGATAGTACCAGCAATGACCTCTTGGGTTCCCTTTTGAACCAATTCTTGAATAAAAAAGTAACGGTTCGCTTTGAAGGCGAACTTGCCTATAAAGTAGCGGGCTATAGCTCGACCTACCCGATTAAACATATTGAAGAAATAGTAATTCGCTAGATTGAAAGACGATAAATTGTACATGGCACGGGCCATTCAACTGGGTATAAACGGTTTGGGAAACACCTACCCCAACCCCATGGTCGGCTGCGTCATCGTTCACAATGACTCGATTATCGGAGAAGGTTTCACCAGCCCTTATGGTGGCAATCACGCCGAGGTCAATGCAATCAATTCGGTAAACGACAAATCGCTTCTCAAAAGTGCCACTTTATATGTAAGTCTAGAGCCTTGTGCACATCATGGAAAAACTCCCCCTTGTGCCGATCTCATTGTGGAACATGAAATCAAAAAAGTGGTTATCGGTTGCAAAGATCCCCATGAGAAGGTGGCGGGAAAGGGAATTCAAATTCTACGTGATGCAGGTATTGAAGTCAAAGTGGGAATATTGGAAAATGAATGTCGGGAACATCATAAGCGCTTTCTGACGTTTCATGAAAAGCAGCGCCCCTACATTATTTTAAAATGGGCAGAATCTTCGGATGGTTTTATTGCTCCGGATAAAACAATACGCGAAAAAAATCCTGCCCCCTTTTGGATAACCAACGAGCGTTCAAGGCAACTTGTGCATCAATGGCGGTCTGAAGAACATTCCATTTTAGTTGGCACAAATACTGTTTTGGAGGATAACCCGAAATTGAATGTTCGTTATTGGGAGGGAAAATCCCCAATACGAATCATATTGGATAAAAGTTTAAGAATACCTACAGATTATCACATCTTTGATGGAAGTATTCGAACGCTTTTATTAACTTCTAAATCAAAAACTTCTGAGGCCCGAGATAATATTGAGTACCATCTAGTCGATTTTAAAAAAAAATCCGCAACATCAATTTGCGAAGTACTTTTTAAAGAGAATTTTACAAGTGTCATCGTTGAAGGTGGGGCTCAAACGCTACAAACTTTTATCGACTCAAATCTATGGGATGAAGCAAGAGTTTTTAAAGGAGGCTCAAATTTCATAAAAGGCTTGAAAGCTCCAGATTTTTCAGGAAGGGAATTGATCAAACAAAAAATAGCTAAAGACGTTTTAACAACATATTGTAATGATTAAGAACATCATCTTTGATTTTGGAGACATTTTTATAAATCTTGACAAACAGATAATTTTCCGTGAAGCTGCGAATTACGGAGGTTCTTTTAAACTGACTCCGGAAATGCAAAAAATAAATAATGACTTTGAAGTCGGGGCGATTTCCCCTGCGGAATTCATTTCCAAATTACAGCATATTTATCCAAAGGCAACACGCGCACAAATCGAAAATATTTGGAATGGTATGTTATTGGATTTTCCTGATTACCGTCTTGAGTTTATCGAAAATCTATCCGCAGAAAAAAAATATCGATTGTTCTTATTGAGCAATACGAATGCCATACATATTCCCCATTGCGAACAAAAAATGGGGACTGAAAAGTTCAATCGTTTCAAAAACAGTTTTGAAAAATTTTACCTATCTCAAGAAATAAAATTACGAAAACCCAATACTGAAATCTTTGAATTCGTACTTAACGAAAACGGATTAAAAGCCGAAGAAACTTTTTTTATAGATGACACCAAAGAGAATACCGATGCCGCCGAAAAAATCGACATTCATTGTTGGAATCTGCAAGTTGGGAAAGAGGATATCATCGATTTAAAATCGAAACTATAATATGCTTGATCTAGCACTGAGCATTCTTTGCTCGAGTATGATTTTCATTATTTTCAAGCTCTTCACGGTATATAAAATAGAGACGCTCTATGCGATTATCACAAATTATTTTGTTGCCTGTTTTTGTGGGTTCATTTTTTATAAAGGTGAGGTCGCAATTGTTGCAATTCCCCAAAAAGAGTGGTTCTGGGGAACTTTCGCATTGGGCATCTTATTTATAGTCGTTTTTAATCTCACGGCCGTAACGGCCCAAAAGGCTGGAGTTTCCATTGCTTCGGTCGCCATGAAAATGTCGTTGGTAATCCCGGTGATTTTCGGTGTTGCGGTGTACCAGGAAAAACTAGGGGCGTTAAAAATTTTAGGAATAATCTTGGCCTTGGCCGCGGTCTATTTTGCATCGCATAAAGAGAAATCGGTCAAAGTACAGCAAACCACCTTGATATTGCCACTACTCGTCTTTTTAGGTTCAGGAATTATCGACACCAGTCTTAAATTCATTCAAGAAACCTACATTGAAGAAGCTGAGTTTCCACTTTTTTCAGCCACGGTTTTCGCAGCGGCGGCGACGACCGGCTTGGTCGTAATTTTGCTAAAATCCTTCAAAAAGCCCTTGAAAGCTAATCTACGTAATGTACTGGGAGGAATAGTCCTGGGTGTTGTCAACTATTTTTCAATCTATTTTTTATTACGTGCTCTTCAGACAGATACACTTAATAGCGCATCTATTTTCACTATAAATAACGTCGCCATCGTAATGTTCGCAACTTTATTGGGTATTACATTATTCAAAGAAAAGTTAAGTTCAAAAAACATATGCGGTATCGCCTTGGCAGTAGTAAGTATTCTGTTGGTAGCATTATTTTAATGATTGGCGATATTCACACATATAAGACCGTATTAAAACCTTCTGAAGGAATTTTATATAAGGAAAAGAAAAGTAAGTTCTACGGCTATGCTTTTCCTTTACAGTGCGAAGATGATGTAAGGCCGCTACTAAAGGAAATAAGGATCAGACATCTCACGGCAGGTCATGTTTGTTACGCTTGGAAAATCGGTCTTGAGACCATTCGTTATCGCGTAAATGATGATGGTGAACCGAATAATTCTGCAGGAATGCCGATTTATGGGCAAATACAGTCTTTCGAAGTCACTAATATTCTAATCGCTGTGGCCCGTATATATGGTGGGACCAAACTCGGCGTGGGCGGACTGATCAGTGCTTACCGTGAAGCCGCTAAAATGTCGCTTACTTCAACGACTATTGTTAATAAGGCAATTACATGGACCTTTGTACTGATCTTTGCTTATTCAGAAATCGACATTGTAATGAAAATATTAAAAAAAGGAAACTACCCAATCATCTCACAGCAGTTAGAAATCAATTGTAAAATGGTTGTGGAGGTTAATAAGAACAAAGTAGAGCACTTCGAGAAAAGATTCAGTGCATACCACCAAATATCCATTAGCAAAATTAAACAGTCTTAAAATTTCGGTCTGATCTGTGGAAACAGACCCATTATCTTTGACCACCAATCGATTACCCGCTAATATAAAGCCATCCCGTCCTATTTGCTGAACCATCACCCAAATCAAGAATGTAATAATAAGTTCCTATCGGTAATTTTTCATCGCTCTTGTAGGTAGATCTTCCAGAAGATTCCCCATTCCAAGTGTTTTCATACCGATTCTCCTCAAAAATTTTAACTCCCCATCTATTATAAATCTTTAAATTATTATTTGGATAATTCTCTATACAATTGATTTGAAAGAAATCGTGGATATTATCCCCATTTGGAGAAAGTACATTATAAATGATTATTGGGCAAGTCGGCTGCTCGACTACCACTTCTATAACAGCTTCGTCATTATCAGGATTCGCATCAATTTGATCGACACCTATTAAACTGACAACATTTAAGTGATTATCGCCTTCCAATACAATTGCCCTAATTTGTAATTCAGCAACGGCACCTGAATTTAGCGAAGAAATACTCCATACAGATGTTGTAATATCGTAAATTCCAAATGTCGTCGAATGATTTATGTATTCGAACCCATCACGCAGAACCTCCGATACTGAAATATTGGTTGCCGAAATCGAACCGATGTTGGTCACGGTAATGGTAAAATTAACCTCGTCACCGATTTCGGCGATGTTCAAATCGACCGTCTTGGCCAATGCGATATCTAAGGTATTAGGTAGTTCCGTCAAGGTACAGTCCGTACAGGACGGGTCGGGCGTACAGGTCGTGCATGGTGTCGGGTCGGTAGAGGTATCGGTGACCGGGTTTCCACTGGGATCCTCGCCGTCGACGGTCGCCAAGTTGTTCACCTGCCCGTTGTCGATGTCTGATTGAACGATCGTGTACGATGCGCTATACGTCCAAGTCTCCGTGGTATCCAAAGCTCCATCGCCGTTCGTATCGCCGGAAGCCGGACCTGAAATAGTTCCGCCCAATAAAGGGTCCGATACGATTACGTTCGAAATGGCAGCATTGGCCGTATTGGTCACTACGAAGGTATAGTCCACGACATCGCCAACATCGGTAAGCCCGTTGGAATCGGAATCGACATAAACGCCGTCCTTGGTGATTTCCATGTCCCCTATCTCCACGGGGACGCAGGCCGTATTGTTCGTCGGGTCGGTATCGCCGCTCACCGTGATCTCGTTGCCGAAGCCGCCGCCGTTGCTACAGTCCTGGGTCGGGTCGAACGTATTCCCGTCCACCGTAAAGGTCGCCGTTACCAGCCAGCTCTCGGTTCTCGATCCGGCCAATGATTCGCCCGTGATGATCTGGTCGCCGCTGTCGAACGGACTTAAGATCGTACCGTCGGTACCGTCGCTCTCACCGCCATAGGACAAGGTCGCAGTGGTCAGGGTAAGTCCGGTTCCTAGCGTAAAAGTATCGGTAACGTCGTAGCTGCCCGTAAGCTCTCCACTGTTCTCCACCGTGATTCTATAGGTTACCGTATAGTCGTCCGTAGCGTTATTGTATACCGGTCCTGATTCTATGGTCTTTGCCGCATCGATGCTCGGGTTGCCCGGCAGTTCCGTCAAGGTACAGTCCGTACAGGAGGGGTCGGGCGTACAGGTCGTGCAGGGTGTCGGGTCGGTAGAGGTATCGGTGACCGGGTTTCCACTGGGATCCTCGCCGTCGACGGTCGCCAAGTTGTTCACCTGCCCGTTGTCGATGTCTGATTGAACGATCGTGTACGATGCGCTATACGTCCAAGTCTCCGTGGTATCCAAAGCTCCATCGCCGTTCGTATCGCCGGAAGCCGGACCTGAAATAGTTCCGCCCAATAAAGGGTCCGATACGATTACGTTCGAAATGGCAGCATTGGCCGTATTGGTCACTACGAAGGTATAGTCCACGACATCGCCAACATCGGTAAGCCCGTTGGAATCGGAATCGACATAAACGCCGTCCTTGGTGATTTCCATGTCCCCTATCTCCACGGGGACGCAGGCCGTATTGTTCGTCGGGTCGGTATCGCCGCTCACCGTGATCTCGTTGCCGAAGCCGCCGCCGTTGCTACAGTCCTGGGTCGGGTCGAACGTATTCCCGTCCACCGTAAAGGTCGCCGTTACCAGCCAGCTCTCGGTTCTCGATCCGGCCAATGATTCGCCCGTGATGATCTGGTCGCCGCTGTCGAACGGACTTAAGATCGTACCGTCGGTACCGTCGCTCTCACCGCCATAGGACAAGGTCGCAGTGGTCAGGGTAAGTCCGGTTCCTAGCGTAAAAGTATCGGTAACGTCGTAGGTTCCTGCCAAACCACCAGTATTATCTGCCATAATCCTGTAAACTACGGTATATTCGTCAGTCGAAATATCGTACGTAGGGCCTGATTCGACCGTTTTACTAACATCTATACTAGCATTGCAGGGATTATCAGGCACTGTAATGGCACCGTCATATATGGTACAACTTAATCCCGGTGCAGCAATTTGTAAGGTATATTCGCCTCCTTGCGAAGGGTCAAAAGGATCAAAAATAAGTTCGTTACTCGTACCTTGTTGAACAGTAGTACCCGAGCTATCTATCCAAGTAAAAATCGCATCGTTGACAGGGTTGGCAGTAAGGATCACCCTATTTCCCGAAGCATCACAGTTGGCTACCAAATCTGGGATATAAGGGGTTACTTCAAAGGCACCATCAGCAGAGTTTCCACAACTATCGGTAATTCTTACGGTATATGTACCTTCATCGGTAGCAGTGAAAACACCGTCGGTAGAAGTACGACCAATATTAGAAGGTATCGAGGAATCGATGATTTCATATAGATAAGGCGCCACTCCGTCAGCACCTTCTGCCAAAATAACCCCTGAACCTTCGGTACAAGTATAACCGAATATACTATCAAAAGAAGTCGGTTGATATGCCGGAATAGTAGCATTGACCGTTTGGGGCTCACATGGACAAGTAAATGCAGAATTAACACAAGAACCAGCACTTTGAAATTCAAGATTCAACTGATAGTTTCCGGCAGGCAGGTTGGGTACCCTAACAGGAACACCCTCTGTGAAAAAGAACAGACTCTCTCTAAATACCATGTCTCCTGTATCCAAGTTATTAATCCTAATATTCGTGTAAAAAGATGTTCCGGAATCCTTAATAACATTCGGATTAATAATAAGGGCGTTAGAATTTCCACAGCTTTGCTCAAAATCAAGGGTAAAATCATGCTGAACAGTTTGTGCTTCTAAAATCTCAAATCCAACATTTTCAGTAGTACAGCCATCGGTCATCTCCACCACGTATGTTCCAGGAGGAAATGCATTAGGACTAACAGTATTATTTCCTTGCTCAAATATTCTCGGGTAGCTATAGGTTATTACATTACCAGATTCTGATGTAAAGCTAGCTGGCCCTGAGAGAAGAGTGGCTCTAATGTAATCTAATCTTCCGTTCGTACTGAAAAAAGTCATTCCAGTCGTACCGTCCATACAACCACGTTCTGGTCTTACAGTTGCTTGATATGTAGTAGCTGGAACAGGTTGGAATGTGTAGGTTCTATTGATAATAGTATTACAACTATCTTCTAAAGAAATATCATAGGTTGCCCCTAATGTAATATCTGCTTCATTAACTATAGTTCTCAAATCGTCAGTGGTCGGCCCATTAAGTGTAAAAACAAGCTCATCACTTGGGTCTGCTTGGTTGGTAAGCGTCAATGTGGCCGGCGTTAACACAACACTTTGTATGGCGCTAGAAGTGCTTCTTCCCGGATAAATAGAATATATAGCATCTCCCGAACAATCTTCAGCTCTCCTTCTACCTGCATACAAGGCTGGAATAATGTTAAAGGTATTGGTGTCGGTTTGTCCGCAGGCATCAACAACATTCGCTGTGTAACCTGTGTTGAATTCATAATTTGAACCTATCGGAAAAGCATTGCTATCAGGAACAGATCCCGAGAAGATTACCGTGGCAGTGGCGTCTTCGGTAACCGTTATATTGTGCGGGTATACCCCTCGACCAAAAGAAGAGTATTCTGCCTCATAGGTATTACAGGCAACCTTTTCGATAAAGTCGATTTCTCCGTCTAATGCAACAATAGAAGGAGCGGTTAAAGTTACGCTTTCACTAGCGGTATTTTGGCAATCATCCTCAATTTGAAAGGTATACGTTCCCTCTCCAAGACCAGAGAAAGTATCGGTATTCTGCTCAAGAATAACCGTTTGAGGGGTGGTACTCAAATCTACAATTCGATATTTATAGGTTGGAAAAGCTGCTGATCCAATTAAATTACCGTCCGAACCTGTCAAAACCACTTCACCATCAGTACTTGCCGAGCAAGTTGGTTGTGTGAACGCTGTTGAAAGGCTTGGAAGAACATAACTTCCTAAGACCGTTATTGATTCTGAATGGGTCGTAAAGGTAGCATCTCGTACTTCTACAGAGTAAGCGCCTGGTTGCAACGCAAGAAACGAACCAGAAGATTGAAACCCTCGAAGCTCGGGCCCGCTAATAATTCTATATTGATATGGTTCTGTGCCGCCGGTCGCCGTTGCTGTAATGCTGCCATCAGAAGAACATATTGCTTCTGACTGTGTTAAACTGAGGTCTAACTGTGCGGATAAATTAACGCAACAAATCAAAAATGTAAGTCGTAGGTAAACTCTCAACATATAACCTTGTCTATCTAAAACCCCTCACTAAGACGTGAAGATTGGTTTCAATGAACTTATAAAGGTAGCCTGAACACAGGCTTTTAGGTAGTTTTTGTTGTGAAAGCGTCCATTTTAGATGTGAAAGAAAGGTTTAGAAAATTACAACCTAATTTTACTACGATACAACGACTTAAATAAAGGAATTTTTTCAATTTCAACCTAAAAAAATTCGATAATAGCCAAGACATTAAAAATTGAAAAAATAAAGTTGGGCCAAAGTATAAATCAAAAAAACGGGACCACATTGAAAATATAAATCTTTAATTTAACATATTTCAAAAAGCCATTAACGCATATCAGTAAAAAAAAATTGAGATTAAAATTTTTCAAGTACATAATCAGGACACATGGTAGGTCGTTTCGTTTTCATATCTATGAAAGCCAAAACCGTATTGGCGGTAACCAATAATTGGTTCGCTTCATTGAATATTTCATAGTCGAATTCTATCTTCACCGAAGGTATTTTTTTCAACTTTGATTTTACCGTAAGCAAATCATCATATAGTGCAGGTTTTTTAAAATCGATTCGCATAGAAACCACAGGCAGCATCACCCCATTCTCTTCCATTGTTCTGTACGAAACCCCTAGAGAGCGAAGCCAAGCAACCCTTCCCATTTCTAAATACTGTGCATAATTACCATAATAGACGTAGCCCATCTGATCGGTTTCAGCATAACGTACGTGAAAAGAAATTTCGTTAAAATCCGTCATTGTAAGGGTAAAAACTTTATATTTAAAAAAATGTGGAAAGAAGCCTTTTAACTTCCGAAAAAAAAAGAGAATAATCAACCCCTGTTTGATTTTTTTTTTAATTTATTTGTTCACATATTTGCCCAACCCTAAAAGAAGCCTGGAACTTACCGCCATCGAACGGCAAACCTAAACATTAACCGAAAAAAATACGAGAACTTTATCAAATGGGTGTTACTGCAAATTCAGTTTGGAGCAATTGTTTGGCATTTATCCAAGACAATATACAACCTCAAGCATTCAAGACCTGGTTCGAACCTATTAAACCCATTAAGCTTACAGATAACGCATTGAGCATTCAAGTACCTAGTAAATTTTTTTACGAGTGGCTCGAAGAGCATTATGTGAAGCTTTTGAAAGTTGCACTCACCAAAGAATTGGGTGAAACTGCAAAACTGGTTTACATTATCAGAATGGAAAACACCTACGGCAACCGTGAACCATTTACCGAAAAAATTCCAAGTTCGAATCGCAGTTCGATGCGCCCGCAAGAGATGGATGTTCCCATAAAGTCGAAAAATCCTGAATTAAAGAATCCATTTGTGATTCCCGGAATTCGAAATATTAAGATCGAATCACAGCTCAATCCGAATTACAATTTTGACAATTTCTTGGAGGGTGATTCAAATCGATTAGCACGTTCCGCAGGTATGGCGGTTGCCAATAAGCCCGGCGGAACATCTTTTAACCCACTTCTAGTTTTCGGAGGTGTCGGTTTAGGGAAAACACATTTAGCGCATGCCATTGGGGTCGAGATAAAAGATAAATATCCTGAGCGCACGGTACTCTACATTTCTGCGGAGAAATTTACCCAGCAATACATAGAGTCTGTCAAAAAGAATACTAGAAATGATTTTATCCATTTTTATCAGCTCATAGATGTGCTGATCATCGATGACGTTCAATTTCTTTCAGGTAAGTCTGGCACACAAGATGTGTTCTTTCATATTTTCAACCACTTGCATCAAAACGGTAAGCAGGTCATACTGACTTCCGATAAAGCACCGGTCGATATGCAAGATATTGAACAGAGGCTTTTATCGCGTTTCAAATGGGGGCTTTCGGCAGAATTGCAAAACCCCGATTATGAAACTCGTATTTCCATCTTAAAAAACAAATTGTATCGAGACGGGGTCGAAATGCCCGACGATATAATCGAATATGTGGCCAAGCACATCAAAACCAATATTCGGGAACTCGAGGGTGCCATCATTTCATTGATCGCACAATCTTCATTCAACAAAAAGGAAGTTACACTCGAACTGGCCCAACAGGTTGTAGAAAAATTTGTCAAGAATACGAAGCGAGAGGTTTCTATCGATTACATTCAAAAAGTAGTCTCCGATTATTTTGAAATGGACGTTGCTACCTTGCAATCAAAAACTCGAAAAAGACATATCGTTCAAGCGCGACAATTGGCCATGTTCTTTGCAAAGAAATATACAAAAGCATCTTTGGCAAGTATTGGTTCACAAATAGGTAAAAGAGACCACGCAACAGTTTTACATGCCTGTAAGACCGTCGACAATCTCGCCGAGACCGATAAGCAGTTCAGAAAATATATCGAGGATCTTACCAAGAAATTATCTTAATAAATCGTGGAGCGCACTACTATACTAATGGTGTGTTTAGGAAATATTTGTCGGTCACCTTTGGCCGAAGGTATTTTGAAAGACAAGGTCGATCCCGATAAGATATTCGTCGATTCCGCGGGAACAGGTGGTTATCATATCGATGAGAAACCTGATTCTCGGTCTATTGAGGTAGCTCGCAACCACGGAATCGATATAACCAACCAACGTTGTCGAAAATTTTCCACCTCTGATTTTGAAGATTTTGATTTTATATATGTGATGGACAATAGCAATTATGCAAACGTCTCAGCATTGGCCAATTCTGAATCTGATATCAAAAAAATCAAATTACTCTTAGAAGTTACGAACAATTCCCCCCAAGAAGTACCGGACCCCTACTATGGCGGCAAAGATGGCTTTGAAAAGGTTTATCAAATGATTGATAAAGCCTGTGAAGTTATCGCCGATAATTTGAATCAATAGGAAAAAAATGATCAAACCAAAAGGTGTACAGGGAAGACTATATTTGATTCCAAGTGTTCTAGGAGATAACGAACCGTTGGAAGTATTACCTATTTCAATAAAGGGTGCGATTGAGGAAATAGACTTTTATATTGTCGAAAACGAGAAATCGGCTCGAAGGTTCATAAAAAAAATCAGTCCCAGAAAATCGCAGTCGAAACTCAATATCGAGACGTTGAACAAATTTACGGAGCCCGCAATAATTCCGACATTTCTGCAACCTTGTTTAGAAGGTCATGATGTCGGGGTAATCTCCGATGCGGGTTGTCCTGGAATCGCAGACCCCGGTGCCGAGGTTGTACTGATAGCGCACGAAAAATTTATACAGGTCATACCTTTGGTCGGGCCTTCCTCTATTTTGCTCGCCATGATGGCAAGTGGATTAAATGGACAGAATTTTGCCTTCACGGGATATCTTCCGATCGAAAATGCCGATCGTAAAAAAGCTATCAAAGCATTAGAGCGTATATCAAGAGACACGAAGCAGTCACAAATATTCATTGAAACTCCCTACAGAAACGACAAACTACTTCAAGAATTATTGAAAACTCTTGCTCCGAATACAAAATTATCCGTTGCTTGCGATATCACCTTGCCCACTGAACAAATTGCAACCAGAACAGTTTCAGATTGGAAACATATCAAATGGGAACTTCATAAGCGACCAGCTATTTTCATAGTACAGGCTTAGTCGTTAAAATTCAAATATCCAAATAAAAAATCCCCGGATTCGATGGCACACGAATCCAGGAATTTTCGATGAAGTTAAAAATTATTTTGAGACCTTTGGGTTGCGCACAGGCGAAACATGCGATACATCATAACCTGAAAACTTTTGCATATATTGATTCATCGAAGTACCATATGTATCTTCAAAATCAATCGCCCCATACGAACGCAAGTACTTTTTCACGTTACCCGGGCCTGCCAAATGCGCAGCAGCTAAGATACCCGATTCGGTCACTTCTACACCACGTACATGTTTACCCTGAAAACGGGCAATATCTCTTCTTAAAATCCATTTATTACGAGCAATATTCGTTTGAAAAGCCTGTTCTTGCAATACGGGATCGTTTAAAAACCGTGCAGCATTATATACGCCCATCAACTGTAGCGTACCGCTACCGAATTGATATTTGCCCAAATATCCCAAAGTATTTGTGGTAAAATAATTTCCTTGCGATTCTTTGAAAGCCAAAGCCTCGCGAAAACCGATAAATGAAGTTCCTAAAAATGGCGGTACTACGTACATCATATTGTACTTTACCTCTTCCTCCTTAGGAAAAACAACCTCCACAGGCTCTGTAACCTTAAGGGTTTCAGGAACCTTTACTTCCTTTGTAGTAAATCCGTAACTCAATAATACAAAGACCACTACCAGAGGAACCGCTACATTAATCCATTTCTTCATAGCTCCATTCTTTGGTTAACCAAGCAAATATTCTTGATTAACTATTAATTTACAAAGATACAGCTCGATTTGACGTTCTTTTTGAAGGCTTTGTTAAAAAAACTGGAATTTAGTTAAGAAGTGCTAAAAGTAGGATAATTCGCCTATCTAGTGATTTTTTGGGCATTGATCCACCGGATATATTGCTCTTTATTACGGTTGTGTTGCGCCGCGGTTTTGGCAAATTTGTGATATCCGAAATCCTCAACATTGGCAACCATGTATATATAATCGTGCTTTTCAGGCGATAACACGGCATCTATAGCCGAAATATCAGGCATGGCTATCGGGCCAGGGGGCACACCTGCATATTTATAGGTGTTGTAGGGGGAATCAATCTCTAAATCTTTATATAGTACTCTTTTAATGACCAGATCAAAGTCCCCTGCGTGCTTTTTAAGAGCAAAGATGACCGTTGGGTCTGCTTGTAAAAGCATATTCGTATTTAGCCTGTTCAAATAAAGACCTGCTACACGGGGCCGCTCTTCGACTTTTGCGGTTTCTTTATGAACTATCGACGCCAGCGCCACTACCTGTTTTGGTTCTAAACCGACTTTTTCAGCTTTTGCAAGGCGGTCGTCATTCCAAAAACGTTTATACTCGGTGACCATTCTTTCCCTGAATTTCTCTGCGGAAGTATTCCAAAAGAACTCATAACTATTCGGAATATAAGGAGTTATCTCATGGCCATCGTTAAAACCATGCTCATTTTGAAAATCAACATCTTTGAATGCCTTAACTAATGAGATGCTATCCGCTTCTATCTGGGTGGAAATTCTTCCTGCCAGTGACTCCAAGGATTCTTGGTTGTTAAAAGCAACTTTGACTGGAGTGTTTCCGCTTCGCAATACACCAATGATTTCATTATTGTTCATTCCCTTTTGAATGCTATATTTTCCTCCTTTGACATTTTGCGAATATCCCTTTCGGTTAGCAGCTTGTTCAAAAGAGTCTAAATCTTCCAAAAGCGGTTTTAGCGATTCTTTGACCTCTTGAAAACCGTCATTCGAATAAATAAATACGGTAGCCTCTTTGTTATTGAATTTTGTATTCGGGTTAAAAAAAGCACCGTATACCTTGTAGGCAAAGAAACCTCCACCGACCAGACCGGCAAAAACAAGGAATAAAAGAATTTTCTTGATATACATTATTTATTGATCTTTTGAAATAATATTTCATTTTTATATGCGCCTAGAGAAAAAATCCAGTCTTTTTTAACACCCACTCTTTCAAATCCCATCTTTTCAAAAAGATGGATGCTGATTTCATTATCACACGAGACGTTCGCGTACAACTGATGTAAATTCAATGTTTCGAAAGCGTATTGACAAAGTAACCGAATCGCTTCGGAACCCACTCCTTTGTTTCTTTCTTCATCTTGCAAAACGACAATGCCCAAACCCGCCCGCTGGTTTTTGGGGTCAAAATCAAAAAGATCTATCAGACCAATCAATTTAGCGGAGTTTTCACATATACATAAACGCAATTGTTTCACATCGTATATATCACGATGGGCATTTTCTAAATAAATTCGAAGTACTTGCTTGGAATAGGGAGTTATCGTACCACTTATTTCCCAGATTTCAGGGTTATTCTCTAATTCGTAAAGAAAATCCAAATCCAAAGGTTCCAGAGCTCTCAAATATATATTTTGTCCTTTTAAGGTCATGATTCGAACTGCCCTTTATAGACCTGTTCAGCCGGGCCGATCAGCCAAATATTATTGTAACTATTATTTTCAAAATCGAAAATGACCCCAAGCTCCCCTCCTAGCACCTCGATTTTGACCTTTCTTCCTTTTAGTTTTTCTGCGTGATGCATTGCCAAAGCCACTGCGGTAACGCCTGTTCCACAAGACAGTGTTTCGTTCTCCACCCCCCTTTCATACGTACGGATGGCAAAAAGGTCTTCTGACTTTTGCTCCACAAAATTGATATTGCTTCCTTTTTGACCGTAAAGGCCGTAGCGCAATTTTTTTCCTTCTGAAAAAACATCGAACTGTTCAAGGTTCGATACGAACTGCACATGATGCGGAGAGCCGGTATTCAAGAAAAAATAATCTGGTTTTTCTCGAATCTCATCTACGTCGCCCATTTGCAAACTCACTATGTTTCCTTCAACCTTTGCATGATGTAGACCGTCTACTGCTAAGAAACTAGTATCCGTATCAATAAGTTCAAGAAACTTGGCAAAAGCCACAATACATCGCCCACCATTGCCACACATGCTACCTTCATTGCCATCGGCATTAAAATAGAGCATCTTGAAATCTGACATTTCGTCATTTTCAAGTAGTATGAGTCCGTCAGCACCAATGCCAAATTTTCGGTCACAAAGTCTAGCGACCAATTTGGTATCATTTTTGGAGAATTTTTCATGTCGGTTATCGACCATGATAAAATCATTACCCGTACCCTGATATTTGAAAAATTCGATTTGCATAGACTTAAATTGGGGAACAAAGATATCATTTTATTAAGGTTTTATTGGCAGTTAAAAAGTCGTTAAAGCAATTTTAGCCGATACGGAAAATCGGTAAATTTGCGTTATATCAAATGAAAAAATCATAAATACTATGAAAAAAATCGGAAGCTTGTTATTGGTCGCTCTGTTCGCAGGAGCTATTACTTTAGGAACTTATAAACTATTTTTTGAAACGCCAAATGTTTCACTTGTCAGTGATAATGACGGATTCGAAACATTCAATACAAGTTTGACCCCCACCTCTGCAAAAGGGTCTGGAATCAATGAAGTTGATTTTACGTTGGCAGCAGAGAACACCGTGAATGCAGTAGTACACGTAAAGAATATGACGGTAGGTAAAAGTGGTGGCTCTATCATGGATTTCTTCTATGGTTCAAGTGGAGGACAAAGATCACAAGTGGGAACTGGATCTGGAGTTATAATTACACCCGATGGCTACATCGTAACGAACAATCATGTAATCGATAAGGCGAACAAATTACAGGTTACTTTAAATAACAACAAGACCTATGATGCCGAACTTATCGGTGCGGACCCGAATTCTGATATCGCATTAATCAAAATAGATGCAGAAGGAAAACTGCCGTATCTAGCTTTCGGAGACTCTGACAACACAAAAATCGGCGAGTGGGTATTGGCCGTCGGAAATCCGTTTAACTTGACTTCGACCGTTACTGCGGGTATCGTAAGTGCAAAGGCAAGGAATCTTGACCCAAGAAGAAATCAATCATTTATTCAAACAGATGCAGCGGTAAATCCGGGTAATAGTGGCGGTGCCCTGGTCAATACAAATGGCGACCTTGTCGGAATAAATACCGCTATCAGCTCGCAGACTGGTTCGTACGTGGGTTATTCTTTTGCCGTACCGAGCAACATTGCCAAGAAAGTGGTCGAAGATATTATGGAGTATGGAAATGTTCAAAAGGGTATCCTTGGAATTAAATCCATACCGGTAAATTCACGCTATGCTATTGAGAAAGGCATCAACGATATTGAAGGTGTCTATATTGATGAAGTGGAAGAAGAGACGGGTGCTGCAGAAGCAGGTTTGAAATCTGGTGATATCATCAAAAAAATCGATAATATTCGTGTAAGAAAGTATCCTGATTTGACAGGATATCTTTCCACGAAAAGACCCGGGGACGAGGTTCAAGTAGGTTATGAACGTGATGGGGAAGTAAATACGGTTCCGGTAATGATTAAAAAGAGACAAACGATTATTTTAGATGAAATGGGTATTGAGGTGAAGAATTTGAACGAAAGGACCATGAAAAAATTTAAGACGAAAAAAGGAGTCTTGATTATTGGAGTACCCGAAACCTATCGTGGTTATGGTCTTCAGGGCAAAGTCATGATAGCGGTCGACAATGAAGAAATCGATGACATTCAAGAGGCCAAGGCGCTTTTCGGCGGAATTTCTAAATATGGTAGAACGAGCATAACTTTATTGAACGAAGATGGCGAAAGAGAACGCCTAATATTCCAATAAATAATAAAGCATTCTTAAAAAACGCCCCTATCGGGGCGTTTTTTTTACGAATACCTGAAGTAATCGCTGGTGAAATACATATTTTTGCAAAAAATTAATCCAACCTAATTGTATGTCGAGTTCAAAATCATACGAAAAAGAACTGGCCTTTCAAGCTGATAGAAGAAAGGCTACTACCGAGTTTATAAAAATCACAAGTGACCTTTGGTACGACAAGTCTATTGAAATCGTAATCTTTAAAAATCAGGTCATTGATAAAAACGTTAGCGATATTATTAACCTTCATCAGTATGCCGGTGAGTTTGTGCAAAAACCAATATCAATATTCGATTCGGTTGAAATTCTTCGCGCCATCAATGATATTAAGTTACCACCATCAAAACTCGACATTGGGAAGCTCACATATGAATATCATTCTGACGACAACAATTTTAACGATGTCAAGGCGTTCGTAATCAATAAGTTGAAAGACTCGAATAAGACAAAAGAAATCAAACCGAAAGATGTAGTGCTCTATGGCTTCGGTAGAATCGGACGACTCTTGGCCCGAGAACTTATGGCCAAAACAGGTAAGGGTAACCAACTGAGGCTTAGAGCCGTAGTAGTGCGAGGAACGTTAGATGCCGAAATATTGGAAAAAAGAGCTGCCCTCTTACGTACAGATTCGGTGCATGGTCAGTTCTTAGGCACCGTGGACATCGATTTAAAGGGAAAAGCGCTTGTCATAAACGGTACTACTGTGCATGTAATCAATGCCAGTTCGCCCGAAGAGGTCGATTATTCAAAATACGGAATTGAAAAAGCACTGGTCATAGACAATTCAGGTGCTTTTCGTACCAAGATGGAATTAGCCCGTCACTTAAAGTCGAAAGGGGCAGAGAAAGTGTTGTTAACAGCTCCAGGAAAAGAAGTGCCAAATATCGTTCATGGCGTAAATCACTCTGAGTTCGACCCCGATAAGACCAAAATTTATTCAGCGGCTTCATGCACCACTAATGCAATTACCCCGATTCTTAAGGTTATCGATGATTCGCTTGGTATTAAGAAAGGACATCTGGAAACTATACATGCATACACGAATGACCAAAACTTAGTTGACAACATGCACAGCAAGTATAGAAGGGGTCGCGCGGCCGCACTCAATATGGTCATTACCGAAACCGGGGCTGGTCAAGCGGTTGCTAAAGCCCTTCCTGAATTGAAGGGCAAACTGACTTCGAATGCAATTCGTGTGCCGGTACCAAACGGATCTCTGGCAATCCTGAATCTTGAAATAAAAAACAAGACCTCATTATCTGGCCTTAATACTATTTTAAAAAAGTATGCCCTTGAGGGAGACCTAGTGGAACAAATCAAATATTCATTGAGCAAAGAAATGGTTTCTTCAGATATTGTTGGCACATCTGCACCATCTATTTATGATAGCAAAGCAACGATTGTTGCTTCAAACGGTAAAAACATAGTTCTCTATATTTGGTACGATAATGAGTATGGATATTCTCATCAAGTCATAAGACTTGCAAAATATATTGCCAAAGTAAGACGGTACACCTATTACTAGAACAAATTCTCCACTAAAAATTTCGATTTTTAGGTAAGCTAATTATCAATTTTTTTTCGTAATTGATAATATTCAATTACTTTAGTCGCTCTCTAAATCATATAACTAATACTTAAGACCCATTTTGGAAATGAAAGGTTACAGAATACTAACCATAGTAGTTGCCTTGTTCGCATTTAACCTGCAATTTGCACAAGAAACTGAACAACAAGAATTGTCTCTTGAAAAAGGTACAATTGACAGCCAATTTGAATACGTTTATAAAAAATCGGGGAACTATCGCGCCGATGGAAAAAGATACGAGGTTGTACGAATTATTTCTTTGGACAAGTTAAGGGCCAATGTTGTAGACAGCCTAAAAGCTCAGTACAAAAATGCAGCTTCTTTGAAAGCGACGATTTCAGGCCATGAATCGACCATTGAATCATTAAACAAGAAATTAGAGAAGACTACTACAAATCTAACCTCGGTAACCGAAGAAAAAGACAGCATGTCATTTTTAGGCATTCAGGTTTCAAAAGTTACTTACAATTCAATTTTATGGTCAATAATTGCTGGTCTGCTAGGTTTGATGCTCTTCTTTATGTACAAGTTTAGAAGAAGTAATATTCTTACGCAAGAGGCTAAGGGAAACCTTTCTGAACTCGAGACGGAATATGAAGACCATAGACGAAGGGCACTCGAAAGGGAACAAAAAATAAGTAGGCAACTGCAAGACGAGATAAATAAATACAAGAAAACGAAGTAATAGAAAAGCCTTGACAAAAACGTCAGGGCTTTTTTCATATCTTTTCTAATGGTTAAAATATTGAAGGTAGGGTTGGAACATCTACAAGAATTAGCCCCCTTATTCGATAAGTACCGTGTTTTTTACCAACAAGATTCAGACGTTGAATCTGCCCGTGAATTTCTTCGAAAAAGATTGAACAATAAAGAGTCGATTGTATTCATTGCCTATATTAAGGGGCAAGCCGTGGGTTTCACGCAACTGTATACCTCGTACTCCTCTGTGTCGATGCAACCCATATACATTCTGAATGATCTTTATGTAGAAAGCGATTATCGAAAAAACGGAATCGGAAAAGCACTTTTGAATAAAGCCAAACAACTCTGCAAGGCTGATAATTTTAAAGGTTTGGCATTGGAAACGGCAATTGACAATCCCGCTAAGAAATTATATGAAGAGTTGGGATGGATAAAAGATTCCGACTGTTTTCACTATTTTTGGACTGCTGAATAATCTTGTTCTCAAAAGAATTTCAAATGGGCGATTGGCTTCAAGAAATTGAATTGACAGGAAGGAATGTAAAATTGGTTCCGCTTCAAATTTCCCATAAAAAAGCACTATTAAAAGCTGCTTCGGATGGAGAACTTTGGAATTTGTGGTATACCTCGGTACCATCTTCCGAAAATATCGAGCAGTGGTTCGAATCTGCCTTTACGGATAAGAAATCGGGAGTTTGCCTGCCTTTTGGCGTTATGCTCAAAGAAAGTGATAAACTTATCGGAAGTACACGCTTCTGTAATGCGGACACACAAAACAGAAGGATAGAAATCGGGCATACCTGGTATGGAAAAAGTCAACAACGATCTTGTGTAAATACGGAATGTAAATATTTGTTACTGCAACACGCTTTTGAGCAGCTAAAATGTATTGCTGTCGAGTTCAGAACGAATTGGTTCAACCGTACCTCTCGCAATGCTATTTTGAGACTAGGTGCGAAACAAGATGGCGTATTGCGAAGTCATCGCGTCGATGACCAGGGAATTTTAAGGGATACTGTCGTTTTCTCGATTATAGAAATGGAATGGCCAGTGATAAAAAAATCTTTGAAATACGAAATGGACAAGCATCTTTAAGAAAGTAGCCATGAGAATCGACATTATTACGGTGTTGCCCGAACTATTGAAAAGCCCCTTTGAGGCATCTATATTGAAAAGGGCCGTCGATAAAGGTATCGTAGAGGTTCATTTGCATAATATCCGTGACTACACCAATAAGAGCTATAATCAAGTTGATGATTACCAGTTTGGTGGTGGAGCCGGAATGGTGTTGATGATTGAGCCCATCGATAGATGTATTACTTCTTTAAAATCAGAAAGGCATTATGACGAGGTAATCTATATGACCCCTGATGGCAAGACCCTAGACCAGAAAATGGCCAATACCATTTCATTACAACAGAACATCATCATATTATGCGGCCACTATAAAGGAGTTGACCAACGTGTTAGAGACCTCTTGATAACCAAAGAAATCTCCGTGGGAGATTATGTGCTCTCGGGTGGTGAATTGGGAGCAGCAATTCTGTCGGATGCGGTTATTCGTTTGATACCCGGCGTATTGAACAATGAAACTTCAGCATTGACCGATACGTTTCAAGATGATCTCTTGGCACCACCGGTATATACACGGCCAGCTGATTATAAGGGTATTAAGGTTCCCGAAGTATTGCTAAGCGGAAATTTTCCGAAAATAGAGGCTTGGCGCGAAGATCAAGCTCTCAAACGAACAGAAAAGTTGCGACCGGATCTACTCGGGAAATAGGATAAACGCTCTTTACTCTTCCATAAAAATCAGTCGAAATCGCTTGTGGTTTCTAAATTTAAAACTATTTTTGCATCCGGTTTAATCAACCTCTGACGAAATACGTGAATGTTGGTTGCGACTTAACGCTAAATCAAAGCAATGGAATCTTTAATAAAATTTGTGGAAGAAGAGTTCGTTCCAAAGAAAGAATTTCCAGAATTCTCTTCCGGTGATACCATTACCGTTTACTACGAAATCAAAGAAGGCGAAAAGAAACGTACCCAGTTCTTTAAAGGTACTGTTATTCAAAGACGTGGTTCAGGTGCCACTGAGACATTCACTATTAGAAAAATGTCGGGCACTATTGGTGTTGAACGTATTTTTCCAATAAATATGCCGGCCCTGCAGAAGGTAGAGGTGAACAAAAAAGGAAAAGTACGTAGAGCACGTATCTTCTACTTCAGAGGTCTTACTGGCAAGAAAGCAAGAATTAAAGAGGTTCGATCCTAATAAGCTTTTAGTAAAATACAATAAAATCCCATCTCGTAAAGTTTGAGATGGGATTTTTTTGTTTTCAACAATTGTTAACTTCTTCGGTTCATAACATGTTGATTTCTAATTTTTTAAAATCCATGTTCATTGTCGAATATTTCTTACATTTAAATATGGTTAAAAGATAAACCTGTCGAAGGTAAGTCAGATAGCCATTGTAGAGTTAACGTTCTTTATAGTGTTGTTCAATTTTATGATTTTTGGAAGTAATTTATTATTTCTAAAACCACTAAATGATAATCGTTCGTAAAAGCTGTCGCTTTTGATGTATCGATTTGAACTCTATCATTCTTTGAATATTAGATTTCGATTTTTTATTTGATAGATTGGCAAGTAAAGACAACACAAAGAAATATCGATTTGTTACTTGGTTCAATAATTGAGAACAAGGTATTTCAAGCGTTGAATCGATATGGCAAATACAACCTTTGGTTGCTTGACCATAGCAATATGGTAAGAATGTTGCCCATTGATTCTAAAAACCCATGACAATGTATTCGTACAATGTTATGGGTTTTGTTTTTTCCACAACCTTAACGTATTGGCAGGCCAAGGCATATTTTCGCATACTAAATTGTATATTTGCTGCGCTCAAAATAAATCTACCCTTAGTATGCCAAAAATACTTTACACCAAGACTGACGAAGCACCTGCATTGGCCACCCAGTCATTTCTACCTATCGTCAAAGCTTTCACTGGAACATGTGACATTGAGATAGAAACCAAGGACATTTCCTTGGCAGGACGTATAATCGCAAATTTTCCCGACTATTTAAAAGAAGACCAAAAAATATCCGATGACCTAGCGCTATTGGGGGCAGCGGCCAAAACACCGGATGCGACCATTATCAAACTTCCCAATATCAGCGCCTCTGTGCCTCAACTCAAGGAGGCGATTGACGAACTACAGAAAAAGGGATACGCCCTACCCGATTACCCAGACGAGCCCAAGACCGATTCAGAAAAAGAAACGAAGTCCAGATATGACAAAATTAAAGGTAGTGCCGTCAATCCGGTACTTCGTGAGGGAAACTCAGACCGCAGGGCGCCTAGGGCAATAAAAAATTATGCAAAGCAAAATCCGCACTCTATGGGTGCTTGGAGTGCTGATTCAAAAACACACGTTGCGACCATGGATGAAGGTGATTTTCAGGCCAATGAGAAATCACTTACCATTTCTGGTGCTACGGAAGTTGAGATAGTTTTAGAAGAAAAGAGTGGGGCCAAAAAAGTATTGAAAGAAAGTATTCCTCTTCTTGATGGCGAAATTATAGATGCCACTGTAATGAGTAAAAAAGCATTGTTGGCCTTCTTGGAAAAGGAAATCAGAGATGCATCCGAAAAAGACGTTCTATTATCGTTGCACATGAAAGCAACCATGATGAAGGTTTCCGACCCTATCATATTCGGACACGCACTTCGCACCTATTTTACCAGTGTTTTCGAAAAACACCGAGATACATTTGAATCGTTGGGTGTTGATCCCAATAATGGACTGGAAAGTCTTCTAGCAAAACTTGAGGGTCTTCCAGAAGAAAAACACCAAGAAATTAAAGCAGATATCGCTGCGACGATTAAAAGTGGCCCGGATCTGGCCATGGTAAATTCAGACAAAGGCATTACCAACCTGCATGTGCCAAGTGATATTATCATCGATGCTTCGATGCCCGCAATGATTCGGAATTCGGGTCAAATGTGGAATGCTGAAGGTAAATCACACGATACAAAAGCGGTAATTCCCGATAGCAGTTATGCTGGTATTTATACGGCGACCATAGATTTTTGCAAAGAGCATGGTGCTTTTGACCCGACCACTATGGGTACAGTTCCTAATGTAGGATTAATGGCGCAAAAAGCCGAGGAGTACGGATCGCATGATAAAACCTTTGAAATATCCGGTAGTGGAACAGTAAAGGTCGTCAACAAAAATTCGGGGGAAGCATTATTGTCTCATAATGTCGAAGATGGTGATATCTGGAGAATGTGTCAAGTCAAGGATGCACCTGTTGCAGATTGGGTCAAATTAGCGGTAAGTAGAGCGAGAGATTCAAATACTCCCGCTGTTTTTTGGTTGGATGAAAATCGATCTCACGATGCGGAATTGATCAAGAAAGTAAATGCCTATCTCTTGGAGCATGATACTGCGGGTCTCGACATTCGAATTTTGTCTCCGATAAAAGCGACGCATTTCACGCTAGATAGAATCAAGGATGGAAAAGATACCATTTCGGTATCCGGAAATGTATTGCGTGATTATCTCACCGACTTATTCCCGATTCTTGAGGTAGGTACAAGTGCAAAAATGTTATCGATTGTTCCTTTGATGAATGGCGGAGGGCTTTTTGAAACCGGGGCAGGTGGATCCGCTCCTAAGCATGTGCAACAATTTTTAGAAGAGGGTCATTTACGTTGGGACTCCCTAGGTGAGTTTTTAGCTCTTGGTGTGGCCTTGGATTTCTATGGTGAAAAGTACGATAACCAAAAAGCACGCATTTTAGGGGATGCTCTGGATACCGCCACTGAAAAGTTCTTGATCAACGACAAATCACCATCTAGAAAAGTAAATGAACTGGATACTCGTGGAAGCCACTTTTATCTTGCCATGTATTGGGCTGAAGCTGTGGCGGAGCAAAATAAGGATGCTGAGTTAAAGCAAACATTCTCAAAAGTGGCAAGTGAACTAAAAGCAAACGAAGGTATTATTTCGGCAGAGCTAATTGACGCTCAGGGCGCAGCGCAGAACATCGGCGGATATTATAAGCCCGACGATAGTTTACGTTCTTCGTCTATGAGACCGAGCAAGACATTCAATTCGATTTTATCGGGAATTTAAAAAAATCATACTTCAAAACTTCAAAGCCTTCATTCATTTTATGAAGGCTTTTTGTTTTCTAATTTATTGTTAAGCTTTTTCTCAAGGCCGTATTTATGATTAGATTTATATAAAATTGCTTTGTTGATGAATGGACTGACCAGAACCGTTTCCCTTTTACTATTTTTTTTATCTTTTTTATCATACGGGCAACAAAAGTTTACGTTAAGCGGCACTATTTCCGAGGCCTCAAGTAACGAGACGCTAATAGGTGTTACAATCATTGTTCCCGAATTGGCTACCGGAGTGACCACCAATGAATATGGGTTTTATTCCCTAACACTGCCAGAAGGTGAATATCGGGTACAAATTAGTTATTTGGGTTTTCAAGACATCTTTCAGACAATATCCCTTTCTGAAAATCTAAAGCTAAATTTTCAAATGAACGAGGCAGCCGAAGAATTGGAAGAGGTAGTAGTTACCGAAAATGTTGAAAAACTTGATGTTCGAAAACCTCAAATGAGTGTCAATACGCTTAAGGTGGAAACGATAAAAAAAATACCTGTGATTTTAGGTGAGGCCGATGTCATAAAAGCAATTTTGCTCTTGCCGGGTGTTACCAATGCAGGTGAGGGTGCATCAGGTTTCAATGTTCGTGGGGGTTCTGCAGACCAAAATTTAATACTGTTGGACGAGGCTATCATTTTTAATTCCTCGCACTTGTTCGGTTTCTTTTCAGTTTTCAATCCCGATGCCATAAAAGACATTAAATTATATAAGGGTGGTATTCCCGCAAGATATGGAGGTCGTGTTTCATCGGTTTTGGATATTTTTCAAAAGGAAGGCAACAGCAAAAACCTTAAAGTAAATGGAGGGATAGGTGCCGTTGCCAGTCGACTATTGGTCGAAGGGCCCATTATCAAAGATAAGGCTGCTTTTTTGGTTGGTGGCAGAGGTTCTTATGCCCACCTCTTTCTTCCACTTTTCGATATAGAAAACATTGCCTACTTCTATGACCTGAACACGAAGTTAAATTATAATATCAATGATAAGAACAGTATTTTTCTATCAGGATATTTCGGTAGGGACGTTTTCAGTATCAGCGATAGCTTTGTCAACACTTATGGTAATTCAGTGGGTAATTTTCGATGGAACCACGTCTTTTCAGATAAATTGTTTTCGAATTTATCATTGATTTATTCCGATTATTACTATGGGCTGAAATTAGATTTCGTTGGCTTTAATTGGAATTCGGGTATTCAGAACTTTAACGTTAAGTATGATCTGAAACACTATGTTAGCGATAAGCTGCAAATCAATTATGGCCTTAACAACATCTATTATCGTTTTAACCCAGGAAAAATAGAGCCTAGCAACGCCGAATCAGGAATTGTGGAAGAACAGTTGATTCAAAAGTACGCCAATGAATTTGCAGCATATATTGATATTGAACATGACATAACGGACAATCTAAGTCTTGGGTATGGACTACGTTTCAGTAATTTTATCAGGTTGGGCCAAGATGAGTTGAATACCTATGAAAATAATGACCCCGTTTTCTTCGACCCATTCACTCTTGTGTATCGTGAAGCGGACCCTACATCAACAATCAATCCGGGCCGAGGAGGTAGTTTGGCCACTTTTAATAACTTTGAACCCCGTGCTTCATTGGCTTATACCTTTGGAGAAAACACCTCTATTAAAGCAAGTTATACACGGTTAGCCCAATACCTGCATCTACTTTCGAATACAAGCTCTCCTACTCCACTTGATGTATGGACGCCAAGTGGTCCATTTGTTAAACCCCAATTGCTTGACCAATATGCCTTAGGCTATTTCCAGAATATCAAAAATGGGGATTTTTCCTTCGAGACAGAGGTTTTTTATAAGGATATTCAGAATCGGATAGATTATATCGACGGAGCAAATCTAATTGCCAATAATTCTATTGAACAGGTCGTACTCAATGGCAAGGCAAGAGCCTATGGGTTAGAACTACTTCTTCGCAAAAACGAAGGTAATTTACAGGGTTGGCTGGCATACACACTTTCAAAATCAGAGCAACAGACTCCTGGGCGAACACCGGCATTCGACAATGGAAGATCAAATATCGAAACCGGGATTAATTTTGGGGAGTGGTACAATACGCCCTATGACAAGACACATGATATTTCAGTGTTCGGCAGCTATGAGCTGAACAAGAAATGGACAGTCAATTCGACCTTTGTTTATCAGACTGGGCAACCAACCAACTATCCCGTTGGTCAGTTTGAATTTCAGGGGTTGACCATTCCCTACTACGGATTGAGAAATCAGGAACGTTTACCGGATTACCATCGAATAGACTTATCGGCCACTTTGACCCCGAAAAAAAATACAGGCCGAAAATGGAAGACCGAATGGGTGTTCAGTATTTACAACTTATACAATAGGCGTAATGCAGCCTCTATTAATTTTAGAAGAAATCAAGACACGGGAGCAAATGAAGCCGTTAGAACATCGATTTTTGGGATTGTTCCGGCCGTAACCTATAACTTTAAATTCTAGAGTGATGCGAAACTGGACACTTTTATTTCTTTGTTCTTTACTACTTACGGCTTGTGAAGACGTTATCACTATTGATCTACCCGAAGAAGAAGCGCGACTCTGGGTCGATGCCTTGATACGCGTCAACACCAACGAACCGGTGACTACGGCAGTAGTGAAGACGGGTCTGACCAGTTCTTTTTTTAATCAGGTCGAACCCACTGATATTGATCGCATAACGATTATAAATCAAGATTATCCTTCAAATGGGCTTGATCAAAACGTCATTACCTTGTCGAAAACAGGTCAGGGTCGATATACCGGCTCTAAAAGCACCGATTTTTTCACTAGCGGCAGACTCATATTGACAATTGAAGATGAAGGCGAACGGTACATCGCTGAAACAATATATGCCCCGACCGTACCCATTGAATCCTTACAAGAGGGAGAGGGTAGTCTTTTTACGGGAGACGAAACTGAAATACTTATTAGTTTTGTGGACCAGGCGGATAGAACTGATTTTTATCTCTTTGACTTTTCATTTGACGAATATTTGGTTTCCGAGGATACTTTTTACCCCGGTCAAAGATTTCAATTCTCTTATTTTTATGAAGATGGACTACAATCTGGCCAAGTTGTAGATATCGGTATATTGGGTATAGACGCCAATTTCTACAATTATATGACCCAACTGATTGTGCAGGCCGGAGGTGACCAAGGGCCTTTTCAGACACCCGCAGCCACTGTAAGGGGAAATATAATCAACGTGACCGATATAGACAATATCAACAATTTTGATAATGTAGGGCAGACCGATAATTTCGCATTGGGTTATTTTTCGGTTTCGCAAGAATATAAAGACTCGATAACGATACAATGAAAATTGTATTTTTAGTCCGTTGCCACCGAATACATGAAAACGAACAAAGACCTTTTACTCAAAGGAATAAAATATATCGGCCTCACCATCGCACTGATGTTCACCGCTCCTGTAATTTTATACCAAGCCTTTAAAAATCAGGGACACCCTTTCTACTGGCCGGTGCTTATAATCGGCGCTCTATTAGCTATATCTGCAATTGTCAGTGGTTTTTATAGTATAAAAGTAATTATGGATGCACTTTTCGGGCGAAAAAATTAAAACTACTTAAATCGCTTAAGCGCTAATTCCTTTCTATTTGTTAAATTACAGGATGAAAATTTTGAAACCCCTTGGCATACTGTATATTTCTTTAACCCTTGTTTTCTCTTCTTGTAAAAATTCAGAAACTCAAACCATAGAAAAAGAACTGTCGGTCAATAGTCTTTTTTCAGACCATATGGTTTTACAACAACAAGAAAAGGTAGCCTTTTGGGGAACATTTACTCCAAATAAAGAAGTCAAGATATCCGGAAGTTGGGGAGAAGAAAATTCGATAGCGGCCAATGATGATGGTCAATGGAAGATCGACTTATCGACTCCGGCCGCAGGCGGTCCTTTTGAAGTGACCATTGCCTCAGAAGACAGTACGATAATTTTGAGCGATGTTCTAGTCGGCGAAGTTTGGTTGGCATCCGGTCAATCGAATATGGAAATGCCTTTAGAAGGTTTTTTACCGAAAGAGCCAATTGACAATTATAAGGAGGAAGTTGCCAATGCCGATTATACCCAGATTCGATATTTCGATGTGGGCAGGTCAATCGCACCGTCCCCGGAAAAAAGTTTTACGGGACAATGGAACATCACGAATCCTGAGACGGCAAGTCAATTTAGTGCGGCAGGTTACTTTTTCGCAAGAAAACTTCACAAAGAATTGGGTGTACCTATCGGGGTGATTACCAGTAATTGGGGTGGCACTCCGGTAGAATCTTGGATGAGCAAAGAAAAAATTAGTGCTCTAGGAGAATTTGAAGAACAATTGAAAACCATCAAAGAAGAAAATATCATCAAATTTAAAGAGTGGTATTCTAAATTTCCGACTCAAGAAATCCCCTCTACACCCGAACAATGGAAAAAGCTGAATCTTGAGGATAAAGATTTTAAAAAACTGGACTTTGATGATTCAGATTGGAGAAAGACCAACTTGCCGAACGTTGTCGAAAAATTGGAAACCATAAGTAATAACGGTGTTTATTGGTTTAGAAAGAGGATTATAATCGATGATACCTCTTCCGACCTGACCTTATCAATTTCAGAGGGTATTGATGATATGGATTATAGTTTTATGAATGGAGAATTCATCGGAAATACATCAGGATGGAACACACCGCGTTCCTATGTCATTCCAAAATCGATTTTAAAAAAAGGAGAAAATGTACTGGCAATCAGAGTAATCGACACCGGTGGTGGAGGTGGTTTTGCTGGTGATATCGCGTTAGTCAATAATTCCAAAGGAGAAAAAATACCAATTATCGATGACTGGCGATACAAGCAGATTGCTGGCCTTCAAGGATCGAATTTTTTGCTTTTCTATCAAAATGCGGAAATCCTTGATAACCCGCCTAAAGGCATAGCCGAATTCAAGATAGACTCACATACACCTTCGGTATTGTATAACGGTATGATTAATCCCCTGATTCCATTTAATATCAAGGGAGCCATTTGGTACCAAGGAGAGAGCAACGTGGGCCGCGACAAACAATATTTGAAACTTTTTCCGGGAATGATCGAAGACTGGCGAGAACGATGGCATACCGACTTTTCATTTTACTTTGTACAAATAGCTCCGTACGCTTATGGCAATGAACTGTCGCCTGCCCTGCGGGATGCGCAAAGAAAAAGTTTGAAAACTTCAAAGACCGGAATGGCGATTACCATGGATATCGGCTTGTCAAACAGTATTCATCCAGGAAATAAGCAAGATGTGGGAAATCGATTGGCGAGATTGGCCTTAGCCCATGATTACGGAAGAGATATTGTTGCAAGCGGACCCCTATATAGGAATCATACCGTTTCTGGAGCTAAAATTATAGTCGAATTCGATTATGCCGAAAATGGTTTGATGGTCAAGGATTCTGATTTGTCCGGTTTCGAAGTTGCCGGTAAAGACAAAAAATTTGTTCCCGCTACAGCAAAAATCATTGGCGAAAAAATAGAGGTCTCTTCTAACGCCATAAAAAAACCTGAGCATGTACGGTACGCTTGGAAAGATTTCATCATCGTATCACTTTTCAACAAAGACGGTTTACCGGCTTCCTCTTTTTCAACCGAATAATTAAAATTCAAAAATGAGTACACTAGACAGAAGAAATTTTATCAGAAAGTCTTCACTTGCTGGAGCAGCACTTTCCATGACACCTTTGGTCGGCAATGGCGCAATATTAAATAGTGAAAGACCATTATTGCACAAATACATGGGAGATTTTACAGCTCCCAAATTAGAGAAGGTAAGAGCTGCTTTCATAGGTGTAGGAAACAGAGGACCTTCTCATTTAAAATTCTTTGCGGGATTACCTGGAACGGAAGTAGTCGCAATTTGTGACCTATACGAAGATTTGGCTAAGAAATGGAGCGATGAAACCAAGAAAATAGGCAAGGGAAAGCAGCACAAAAATATCAAATTGTATTATGGCGACGAGAACAAGTGGAGAACCATGCTCGACGAAGTAAAGCCAGATGTGGTTTTTGTCATAACCAATTGGAAAAACCATGCGCCCATGCTTATCGAAGCAATGAGAAAAGGAGCGCATGCGTTTACCGAGGTACCTATGGCATTGACGATAAAAGAAATGTGGGATGTTGTCGACACCTCTGAGGCGACGGGCAAACACTGTATGATGATGGAAAATGTGAACTATAACCGTGACGAATTAATGTACCTGAATATGTGCAGACAAGGGTTGATAGGAGAACCATTGCACGCCGAGGCGGCCTACATTCACGAACTGCGTTTTCAGATGGAAGAGCAAGAACGTTTCACTGGTTCATGGCGCACACCGCATTATGCGCATCGAAATGGGAATTTATATCCGACGCACGGCCTGGGTCCGGTTGCCCAATACATGAATTTAGCTAGAACCGAAGACAATTTCGGTAGTTTGGTTTCTTTTTCCACACCATCAAGAGGAAGAAAATCATATGCCCAAAAGAATTATCCTGCAGACCACAAGTGGAATCAACTTGACTGGCAAGGTGGTGATATGAACACTTCAATTATAAAAACGAATCTTGGCAGAACAATTATGGTTCAATGGGACGAAACAAGCCCTCGACCCTACTCTCGTCACAATTTGATTCAGGGTACCAAAGGTATTCTAGCAGGTTTTCCGACACGGGTAGCGCTCGAAGGTGGCGTTGAAGGTGCAACCAAGGATCACCACTCATGGGCAGAAGGAGAAAAGCTTGCTTCTTTATACGAAAAGTACGACCACCCACTTTATAAAAGATTGAACAAGGCCGCTAAGGGAAGTGGCCATGGCGGTATGGACGGAATCATGATGTATCGTATTGTCGAGTGCCTTCAAAAGGGACTTCCCTTAGACCAAAATGTATATGAAGGGGCCTTTTGGAGTGCCGTTAGCCCGCTTAGCGAAGATTCGGTAGCTAATGGCGGAATACCACAAGACTTTCCTGATTTCACGAGAGGAAATTGGAAGAATACAAAACCTTTGGAAATAATCATTTAAAAAATAGAATCGAAGAATGAGAAAATTTATTTTAATACTTGCAATTGCCATATTCACATTTTCATGCAAAGAGGAAAAAAAAGAGGCTACATCAGAAACGAAACCCGAAACTGAAGTGAAGTCCGATGATTGGGTTTATCTCTTTGATGGGACCAGTACCGAGGGTTGGCGTGGCTATAATGGAAAAACAATGCCCCCGGGTTGGGTCATAGAAGACAGCACCCTGACTTTCAAAACAGATTTAGGCCTAGAACAGGATTACGAAGGCGGAAAAGACATTATTTATGCTGCCGATGAGTTCGACAATTTTGAATTGTATTTAGAATGGAAATTACCTGAAGGTGGTAATAGTGGCATTTTTTATCATCTAAAGGAGGGTTATGAAGGCCCTCCGATAGTTTCGCCTGAATATCAATTGATAGACGACGAAAATTATGCGCGTATTCATGACCTGACGGCTTATAACACTAGTTTGGGGTATACCGAGAAACCAGAAGAGTTGAAACCATTGCAACAGACCGGAGCCGATTATGCCATGCATCCGGCACCCGCCGATAAACTATTGCATCCCGTTGGTCAATGGAATTCCTCGAAAATTGTCTTTACTCCCGAAAAAGTAGAACATTGGCTCAATGGCCAAATGCTTCTTTCTTTTGTTCCTTGGGATGAGGCATGGCAAGAAAAAAAGAATTCCGATAAATGGAAAAATGCAGCAGATTATGGAAAGTTCAAAACAGGTTTTATCGGATTACAAGATCATGCTAGTCCGATATGGTTCCGAAATATCAAGATAAAAAAATTATAGAGAATGAATAAAAGGGAATTTTTAAAAAAAGGAAGCTTAGGAGCGGCGGCAATAGCTTTGACACCATCTTTTGCCATGGGTAAAATGGGGGCACATGGTCGACTGAGAACCGCTCACATAGGCGTAGGAAACATGGGAGAAGCAGATTTAAAGGCTATTTCATCCCATAGCTTGGTAGACGTGACCGCGCTATGTGATGTAGACGCCAAGAATCTGTACGCTGCTAAAAAATTGCATCCCAATGCAAAGCTATTTTCCGACTATCGCGTGATGCTAAAGGAAATGGAAAATGATATCGATGCGGTTATCGTATCTACTCCCGATCACACGCACGCGCCCGCTTCGATGTTGGCAATGAACATGAACAAACCCGTTTACTGTCAAAAACCCCTGACACATTATGTTTCGGAAGCTAGGGCAATGAAAAAATTGGCCGCCGAGAAAAATCTTGTCACCCAAATGGGTATCCAAGTGCACTCTTTTTACGACTATAAATTAGCGACACTCTTGATTCAATCGGGAATTATTGGCAAAGTTCACACGGTTCATGCATGGTCTCCAAAGAGTTGGGGGTTTGACGGCCCCGCTCCTGAGGGAAAAGACCCCGTGCCAGAGAATTTGGATTGGAATCTATGGTTGGGAACATCCGCAAAAAGACCGTACAAAGAAGGATATTACCATCCGGGAAACTGGAGGAAATTGATGGATTATGGATGTGGAACATTAGGGGACATGGGAGTCCATATTTTTGATACGCCCTATAACGCCCTGAATCTAGACGTACCTAGAACTATAAAAAATGAGTGTCGTAAACCGACAGGATTCGGCTATCCTGAAAATAACGCCGTTACTTATGAATTTCCTGAAACAGAATACACCACCAAAACCCTAAAGTGGATTTGGTATGATGGGCCCGGGGCTCCGAACGAACACGAAGACTTAAAATTGCCAGGGGCAACGGCTAAAAAGGCGGCGAAAAAAGGCGAAAAAAGCATGAAAGATAAAATGTCGTTGGACACCAAAGTGGCTGGTGAAGGCACCCTACCCGACCAAGGAGCAATGTTCGTCGGTGAAAAAGGGCGTTTGTTATTACCACATTTCATGCAACTGCCCAAGAAAATAGTAGATGGCCAATACGTTGATATCTCTGCAGAAATCGAAGCTGTGGAAAAAGCGAACAATATGGGCAAACCTATTCGAAATTATGAAACTGAAGGCCCGAAACACTATCATCAATTTGTAGATGCTTGTCTGGGTAATGGGGAAACTACAGCACCTTTTTCATATGCTTCAAGACTTACGGAAACCATACTCTTGGGAGTTATCGCAGGCCGTTTTCCAAATCAGACGTTACATTGGGACAGTTCATCAGCTCAATTTTCAGAGAGTGAGGCCAACCAATACCTCGAAGGTACTTACAGAGAATTTTAAAAACGACGAATGAAAAAGTTGCTCGTACTTTGTTTTTTATCGCAACTATCATTTATGCATTCACAACAAGATTCCGTTCAGTGGTGGAATCCTGTTGAAAATAAATTTCCTGTAATCGAAGGGCAGGCCTGGCCCGATGAGGTTTTAGCTCCCTTCGACAGACTTCCGGCAAAGGCCGAAAAAACAGTTCGCAAAGCGGTATGGAACCTATCTCGTCATGCTGCTAGTCTAAAAATCAGGTTCCGTTCAAATTCCGAAGAAATTGTCGTACGATATAAAGTTAATCTCAGAAAGGCAATGGACCATATGCCTGCAACAGGTGTAAGCGGAATAGATCTATATGCCAAAGACAGCGACGGTGAGATGTTATGGTGCAATGGCCGACGTGAATTCTCTGATACTATTACCTATCGCTTCGTAGGTTTACGACCAAATGACCGATATCATGAGTTGGGCCGCGAGTATCGATTGAATTTATCACTTTACAATAGTATTGACTGGTTAGAGATTGGTGTCTCCAAAGACGATTATTTTGAACCCCTCCCTGTTCGTAAAGAAAAACCGATTGTGGTCTATGGTACTTCCATAGCTCATGGAGCATGTGCCTCTAGACCTGGGATGGCTTGGACAAATATTCTAAGCCGTAAAATGGATAGACCTTTGGTCAATCTAGCATTCTCTGGTAATGGGCGATTGGAAAAGGAGCTTATCGACTTATTGGTAGAAATCGATTCAAAAGTGTATGTCCTTGATTGTCTTCCCAATCTCTGGAGGGAAGAGGTTTACGACGATACCGAATTGGAAAAAAGAATTCTGAATTCCGTTCGGCAGCTGCGAAAAGAACGACCTGACATCCCTATTCTCTTGACAGAGCATGCTGGTTATACTGATGGATTTATTAATCCCGCTCGGATGGATTCATATACCCGTGTGAATAAAATCCAAAAAGCGACATTCGAAAAACTTCAAAATGAAGGGATATTGAATCTGCATTATCTGGCCTATGATGAATTAGGATTACAATTAGACGATATGGTTGACGGCACCCACCCCAATGATTTGGGTATGATGCGCTATGCGCAATCGTATGAGATCAAACTCAGAAACATTTTAAACGAATCTATAGGCAAAGTATCAACTACCCTGCCGGTCACGCAATATCGCGAACCCAACAATTATGGTTGGGAAAAACGGCATCATGAGATTTTAGAACTAAATAAGAGCAACCCCCCTAAAAAAGTGATTTTGGCAAATTCGATTATTCATTTTTGGGGAGGGGAACCAAAAGCCACTTTGGCGCGTGAAAAAGAATCGTGGAGTGACCACTTTACGCCAATGGGTTTAAGAAATCAAGCCTATGGCTGGGACCGAATTGAAAATGTGCTATGGCGGGTGTATCATGGTGAACTTGACGGATTCAATGCCGAACAAATCTTGGTTATGATCGGAACCAACAATCTTCACTTAAATACCGATGACGAAATTATCGATGGATTACAACTGCTCATGAAAGCAATCAAATTACGACAACCTAAGGCCAAATTGATTCTTATTGGCCTACTTCCGAGAAGAGACAATGAAGAGCGGGTAAGAAGACTGAACCTCGGTATTTCGAAATTAGCATCGCACCTAAAGCTTAGCTATCAAGACCTCGGGGGTGCTTTTTTAATGGAGAATAAAAAAATAGAAGAATCGTTGTTTTCCGATGGGCTGCACCCGAACAAAGCAGGCTACTTGAAAATGCGAGAAGAATTGCTGTCTCTTTTGAAAGCTGAATGACAACTACTTTTTATCCGCAGGACTGTTCCATTTGTTTGACAGTTCGGCATAATCGAAATCCAATGCAGATTTTTGTCGTTCAAGTCTAGAGGCTGCAAAAGCACGTTGAAGAATATCCTCTATCAAATAATCTTCATGTACAATATCTGGATGAAACTCTTCTTTTATACTGATTTTAAACATTTTAGCAGTAGTCTGGTACCAAAAAGCCCGCCAGCCGCTGCGTAAGTCTTTTACGAGTTCGAAAGCCGTTATTCCTGTTTGACGATGAACCAACTTAACCAGAATCTGTCCCTCGGTGCGTGTCAGTTTCTTTAGTTCATCGGAAAATTCTCCCTCGATATATTTTTGAATTTTTTTCGTATACTTCTTACGGTGACGTTTTTTCTTGATATGTTTAAGACTATCATTCAACTCCACCAGTCTTTCGGCAGCTAATTTTGCATAAGGATATACTTTTAAAGTCTTGCGACGGAGTATATAGTATTTGAGCTTTTCATTATAATTATCAAACTTCAACTTCCCGAAAAGATAGACTTCATCGAGCGCAATAGATCTCTGAAAAATAGAATCGCCCTCAATCATAATTAGTTTCTCGGTAACCGAGTCCAAAGGCTGCTCCTCCACTTGAGAGAGCCCAGAAAACACCATCCCCAGAAATAAAATCAAAAAACTACTTCGTATCATATACTTACTTAATGCAATTGGCCTGCCAAAGTTAACGATTATGCCAAAAGGTAATTATTAAGTAAACGTGAATATGATTAAGTTTGTATACAAAACAGATGTAAATGAGCACAAAAAAATTATTGACCAAAAAGTCACTCGATTTTCTAGAAAAATATCTAAATAACGCGGCCCCAACAGGCTATGAGTGGGAAGGGCAAAAACTTTGGATGAACTATCTCAAACCCTATGTCGACACTTTTATCACCGACACCTACGGCTCTGCCGTGGGGGTAATTAACCCCGATGCGAAATATCGGGTAGTAATCGAAGGTCATAGTGACGAGATTTCATGGTACGTCAATTATATTACCGATGACGGATTACTCTATGTTATCCGCAATGGCGGAAGCGACCATCAAATCGCTCCTTCGAAATGGGTAAACATCCATACCAAAAAGGGAATCGTCAAAGGAATCTTCGGATGGCCGGCCATTCATACAAGAAATCGTGCCAAAGAAGAACCGCCCAAACCCGACAACATCTGTATTGATATCGGAGCAAAAGACAAAGCGGAAGTATTAAAAATGGGTGTTCATGTAGGATGCGTTATTACGTATCCTGACGAATTTCAGATTCTGAACAAGAATAAGTTCGTCTGCCGGGCCCTTGACAACCGGGTCGGTGGCTTTATGATCGCCGAGGTCGCAAGATTATTAAAGGAGAATAAAAAGAAATTGCCTTTCGGACTTTATATTACGAATTCCGTTCAAGAAGAAATCGGATTACGTGGTGCCCAAATGATTACCGAAACCATCAAACCAAATGTGGCTATCATTACAGATGTCTGCCACGATACCACGACCCCGATGATAGACAAAAAGAAGGAAGGTCATATCGAGATTGGATCAGGACCGGTTATTTCTTATGCCCCAGCAGTACAGAACAAATTGCGCGAACGCCTTATAGAAACAGCCGAAAAAAAGAAGATTCCATTTCAAAGATTGGCTGCTTCTCGTTCGACCGGCACAGACACCGATGCCTTTGCCTATAGTAATGGCGGTGTTGCTTCTGCCCTGATTTCCTTGCCGTTGCGCTATATGCATACAACTGTCGAAACCGTTCATCAAGATGATGTTGAGAATGTGATTCGGCTGTACTACGAGACTTTATTGACAATAAAATCAGTAGAGACTTTTAGTTATTTTGATTGAGTCTCTCCCAACCCTCCCCCTTGGGGAGGGATTATTAAAATAAGTCTTCACGTGGATGAACTTATCGACATTCTAGATACCAAAGGAAATCGTACCGGGCGGACAGCAATGAAGTCTGAAGCACATCGAAAAGGGCTATTTCATCAAACCGTTCATGTTTGGTTTTTTACCTCGGAAGGAGAAATTTTACTACAACAGCGTGGCAAGGACAAGGATACCCACCCCCTCTATTGGGATGTCTCGGTGGCCGGACATGTTGGCGCAGGAGAAGAAATAGAAATAGCAGCAGTTCGTGAAGTTAAAGAAGAAATTGGTTGTTCGATTTCAATAAAAGATCTTCGAAGAATTGGTATTTACCCTTCTTTCTTCAAGCACAGTGAAATTTTGATAGACAATGAGTTCCATCATACTTTTCTTTGTGAACTTAAAACAGATTTCGAAAGTCTGAAAAAACAAAAAAGTGAAGTCAAAGCCTTGGCTTTAGTGCCAATCGCCAGGTTCGAAAAAGAAATAGATGATGAAAAGCATTCTGGAAAATACGTGCCACACTCAAGGGACTATTATATGTCGATTATCAAGGGGATAAAAAAATTATATTGATTGCACAAACTCTTCGGGATTACCCAAATCGAATGTTCTTTGCTCTCCACTAGCCATATTCTTCACTACAAAGGAATTCTTGTTCAATTCCTCTGCCCCCAATAAAATTACATAAGGTACATTTCGATTATTGGCATACTTGAATTGTTTCTGAATTTTGATGTTCGAAGGATATAAATCCGCTTTCTTTCCTGATTTTCTAAGCGTATTCACCAACTTCAAAGCCGCTAAAGCTTCATTGTCGCCAAAATTCAAACAAAGTACATCTAATGATTGATCAACCGATTCCGGAAAGAGGTTTAATTCTTCCAGCACCAAATAAATGCGGTCGAGACCGAATGAGATACCAACACCGCTGACATCTTTGAGTCCGAAGATGCCAGTAAGGTCGTCATAACGACCGCCACCACCAATTGAGCCCATATCGACTCCATCGGGCGAAGCAACTTCTAAAATAGCCCCAGTGTAATAATTGAGACCACGCGCGAGGGTGATGTCTATGACCAATTTCGCAGATTGTAATCTTAAACCTTCAATCGAATCAACAATGAAAGAAAGTTCTTCGACACCTGCACTTCCTTCTTGAGACTGTGACAATAATTCTCTTAGAGCCTGCAATTGTTCGCTATTACTGCCTGAAAGGGAGAATAGCGGCGAAAGTTTATCTATTGAAAATTCTGAAATACCTTTTTCGAGCATTTCCTTCTTCACCCCTTCTTCCCCGATTTTATCAAGCTTATCCAGAGCCACGGTAAAATCGACTAGAAGATTCGATGCACCTATGGTTTCCGCTATACCAGATAAGATTTTCCGATTGTTCAGTTTGATATTGACATCCTCTAAATTTAAATCTGTGAAAACAGCATCGTAGAGTTGAATCAACTCAACTTCCTGTATGAGGGAATCAGAACCCACCACATCGGCATCGCATTGATAAAACTCTCGAAAGCGTCCTTTTTGCGGACGATCTGCTCGCCAGACTGGTTGAATTTGATAGCGCTTAAATGGAAAATCGATTTCGTTCTGATGCATTACCACGTAACGAGCAAAAGGTACTGTCAAGTCGTACCGTAGCGCTTTTTCGGTAATTTTAGGGGCGATTGAACTCGACTTCTTGGAACTATAAGTGACATCGTCTACTTTATTGATAAAATCACCGGAATTCAAAATCTTAAAAATCAAACGGTCTCCTTCATCGCCATATTTTCCCAATAATGTCTCAGAATTCTCAAAAGACGGTGTTTCGATTGGTTGAAATCCAAAGGTTTGAAAATGCTTTTTGACCACATCGAAAATATAGTTGCGCTTTGCGACTTCAGAGGGAGAAAAATCGCGAGTACCCTTAGGTATGGATGGTTTTTGAGCCATTTGACTTTTTGTATGTTACAAATATAGGTCTCCCCTCAATCCCCTCCAAAGGAGAAGAAGTTTCATTTGTACCTATTTTGAACTTATGGTAAATATGCTCAACACTGTGCGGTTGAGAGTTCTCGCATTTGCGATTAGGGAGATTCTATCACTTTTTCAAACCACTGATACAATTCGCCTTTGGTAATTACGGCACCTTGTTCGATAAGTTTGAATTTATCCAGATTTTTATCATCGGTATACGCTTTAGAGGCGGTAAGGTATTCTACGAAATCGGACTGCCAATTCTTTTTAAACCATGAAAAACCGACAGTTGTGGTCAAATCGATTTCGGGATTCATAACCTTGACAGATATCAATTTCATTTCTTTTTCGGCACAATGAAAGAGGTGCATTTGTTTTGCCGAAATGTTTTCTACGTAACCAACATTGTTCAAAACGCCTTCCCAAACCAAATCGCTGAAAACGTCAACCTCGTCTTCGGCAACTTCGGGCTTATCTTGTTTTAATTGTTTCCACTCATCACCTGTGACCGACTGCGCCGCCAAAAAGTTGATAAATTCTTGATGCAGTTCTTCTAATTGCTGTTTTGTCAGTCTAGCGTATTTCAAAGCCTGTTTATTTAAAAAATCCAATAAAAAAAGAGCCATGCGAACACGGCTCTTATAAGTTATTAACATAAATCTAGAGGCATTTATTTTGCCTTGGCGTCAGCAATGACCTCAAAAGGAAAATCTACCAAAACATCTCTATGCAATCGTATCTGTGCATTTGCCGTACCCGTTCTTTTAACTGTACCACCTTGTATTTTGATAAATTTCTTATCGATTGAATGACCCTGCTTTTCAAGGGCTGCAGCCAAGTCGATAGTCGTTACGGAGCCAAACAGTTTATCTCCAGCTCCTGTCTTGGCAGGAATCTTTAGTTCCAGTCCTTTCAGGGCTTCGGCCGTTTTGTTGGCACTATTTACAATCTCCTTTTCTTTATGGGCTCGTTGCTTAAGGTTTTCCGCCAAAACCTTTTTTGCAGAAGGGGTGGCTAAATGCGCCAAACCTCTCGGAATAAGGTAATTTCTTCCATAACCGTTTTTGACGCTTACCAAATCGTCTTTAAAACCCAAATGCTCTACGTCTTGTTTTAATATAAGTTCCATCTTTCGTTTCTTTTATTTTAACAAATCGCCAACATAGGGCATTAGTGCCAAGTGACGGGCGCGTTTCACTGCTTGCGCCACTTTTCTTTGATACTTCAGAGAAGTACCTGTAAGCCTTCTTGGAAGTAATTTACCTTGTTCGTTAACCAATTTCATTAAGAAATCGGGATCTTTGTAGTCAATATACTTGATACCTGACTTTTTAAACCTACAATACTTCTTTTTGGTATTGGTTTCGATATTCAATGGGGTCAGATACCTAATCTCCCCATCTTTCTTACTTTTCGCTTGTTGTTGTAGTGTTGCCATAATCCTTACGCTTTAGCTTTTAACCTTGTTCTTCTTTTCTCTGCCCATTCAATGGCATGTTTATCCAATTTCACTGTCAAGAAACGCATAATACGCTCATCACGGCGGAATTCTTGCTCGTAAGGCAAAATCGCCTCACCGGGAGCTGTAAACTCGAACAAGTGGTAAAAACCACTTTTTTTGTGCTGGATTGCATAGGCTAATTTCTTTAGGCCCCAGTTCTCTTTGGAGACCATTTTGCCTCCGTTCTTTTTTATTAAATCTTCAAACTTCTTTACTGTTTCCGCTATCTGGGTGTCAGAAAGCACGGGATTCAATATGAAAACAGTTTCGTAATTGTTCATATAAATTAAATTTTAGGAGCGCAAAAATATGAATATTTTGAGACTATATCACACGAAAACCGAAATTTCTTCGTTATATACAGGAATCATAAAAATTGAACTTAACCTAAATCTTAACCTATGGTCATTGATAATTACACAGAAAACCGTGCAATGTTCACAACTTTTATTGCATTTCAGCGGATAAATGGTGTACTTTATCGATGATTTAACCCCACAAATCAAACCTTTTATGAAACTAAGAAGTATAATTGTTGACGATTCGTCTATGCAACGAATGGCAGTCTCCAAGTTGGTGAATAACCATCCAAATCTTGCTATGGTGGCCGAGTACAGTAATGCAATCGAGGCCAAAAACGGAATCAAAAACAATCAAATCGATGTGATTTTTCTTGACGTTGAAATGCCTATTATCAACGGATTCGACCTACTCGAATCATTAGAGAACCCACCACAGGTGATTTTGATCACAGGAAAACCGGATTACGCCCTAAAAGCATTTGATTACGACGTAACAGACTATCTGCACAAGCCCATTACTATGGCCCGTTTCGATGCCTCTGTTAAAAGAGCCGTGTCAAAATTCGAACAAATGCACAGAGTCAATGAAGACGAAGAGCATATTTTCGTAAAAAGCAATCTAAAGAAAAGAAAAGTTATCCTTAACGATATCAAGTGGATTGAAGCCCTTGGTGACTATATCAAATTGGTTACCGATGAAGCGAATATCGTTATTCTCTCTACAATGAAATCTTTTGAAAAGCAATTGCCAGAAGATAAATTTTTGAGGATTCACAAATCGTATATTGTTAACTTAGAGAAAATCGAGAAGTTTAACAGCAAGAATGTTGAAGTAAGCGGAAGATCGATTCCCCTGAGTAGAAACAAAAAGACAGAGCTTGCAGATGCGTTGAGCAACTTCTAAATCTCTACTTTAAATTATCATAAAAGGAAGACCGCAGGTACATTTGAGACCAGCGGTTTTTCTTTTTCATATATGATCCACATTGTAAATGACCCGTACGGATCTAAAACTTGAAATGGCATTAAAGGATTTCTCGATTCTTTTTATGCTTTTTTTCGTTTTGACCAACGATTGCCCATCCGGAATTTTTATCAACACATGTTTTAAATATTGATTACGGATTCTCGCAACCGGAGGATATTCCGGACCCAGTACATTGAACGTGAACAGATTTCGCAGCCCTTTGGCAAACCATTCAGCTGCTTCGTTCAATCGGTTGTATTCCTTATGCTTGAAGGTCAGTTGAACGATTTTGTTGGTCGGCGGAAATTTAAATTGCTCCCGCTCGTACAATTGCTCTTTGAACATGGCCTCATAATTGCCATCGGTCACTTGTCGCAATATTTGATGGTACGGATTGTAAGTTTGGATAATGACTTTTCCTCTTTTTTGGGTGCGCCCTGCCCTGCCTGCGACTTGGGTCAATAATTGAAAACTCCTTTCGTGGGCCCTATAATCCGGGAAGTTCAGCAACGAATCGGCATTCATGATTCCGACCAGATTGACATTTCGAAAGTCAAGACCCTTCGTCACCATTTGCGTACCGACCAAGACATCAACTTCTTGCTGCTCAAATGAGGTAATTATCTTTTCGTAAGCGTGCTTACCACGGGTGGTGTCAAAGTCCATTCTGGCTACCTTGACCTCTGGGAAAAGCACCGAGAGTTCTTGCTCGACCTGTTCCGTTCCAAAACCCTTGGTATCTAAAGTTGGACTACCACAGGCCTGGCAACTTTCTTGCAGTGCGATATGATGGCTGCAATAATGGCAGCGCAGCTGTTTTTTATATTGATGATAGGTAAGGCTCACATCACAATTAGGGCATTGCGGCGAATGTCCGCAAGTGGTACATTCCATAATCGGTGCATATCCCCTTCGATTCTGAAATAAGATAATCTGCTCCCCTAGTTCCAATGTCTCGGTAATTTGCTCGAGCAATCGCTCCGAAAAATGGCCTTTCATGCGCTTCTTGCGATGCTGCTCTTTGATATCGACCAATTCCATTTCAGGCATCAATACATTGCCATAGCGCCTTTCGATTTGTGCAAAACCGTATTTTTTCGAACGGGCGTTTTGAAAACTCTCAATACTTGGGGTGGCAGAACCCAAAAGAATATTTGCTTCATGAAGTTTTCCTAAAACTATGGCACTATCACGAGCATGATATCTTGGTGCTGGGTCGAATTGCTTAAAAGAACTTTCATGTTCCTCATCAACAACGACCAGTCCCAGATTTGAGAAAGGCAAGAACAAAGCCGAACGCGCTCCGATTACGATCTGGGCCTTTGATTTATTGGCCAAGACATTATTATAAACCTCTACTCTTTCCTGAATGTTGTATTTGGAATGAAAGACAGCGACTTTCTCACCAAAATATTCCTGTAATCGACCGATCAGTTGCGTAGTCAGGGCAATTTCGGGAAGCAAATAAAGAGCCTGCCGACCATCTTTTAAGCATTGTTCGATAAGTGCTACATAGACCTCCGTTTTTCCTGAGGATGTCACTCCATGTAACAAGGCAACTTTTTTATTTTCAAAGCTTTGTCTAATTTCTGTTAAAGCTTTTTCTTGGTATTGATTTAATTTTTTCAAATCGAAAGACTTTCCTTCTACATCATAACTCACCCGATCCGTGCGGATGAAATATTCCTCCAAAATTGCCTTTTCGACCAAGGCTTTGATAATTGCCCTAGAAGCCCCACTTGTCGTTTCTAATTCTGAGACTTTAATTGGCTTTTTGGTGTTTGCTTCCAATTGAAAAAGTGATAGGATGACCTGACTTTGTTTGGGAGCTCTTTGTAGGGTTTCTAACAGCTTTTCCAACTTGGCTTCCGATTGGTATGATTTTCCAAGCTTGACATAACGTACTAATTTAGGTTTGTACTGTTCGTAGATTTCTTCCTTTAGAATAATTACTCCTTTATCGATCAATCGATTCAATATCGGTAGCGTATTCTTCCTTTCGATAATCGCAGAAACTTCATGGACCCGTAGCATTGATTGATGCTGCAAGGCTTCAAAGACCAAAAACTCATCATCCCTTAAGTGATTTTCATCAATTTCCGTGCGCTTGTTCAATAAGATCAAGGTCTCACTTTCGAGAAGAAAAGCACTTGGTACGGCGCTTCGAAAAACCTCTCCTAGGGTACACATGTAATAATCGGCGATCCATTGCCAGTGCTTTAACTGCGGCGCATTTACCAATGGGTTTTCATCTAAAATCTGATGTATGGGTTTCGCCTCGTAAACTTCTGGTGGAACAGTATGTACCGAATGAACCAGCCCAGTATAGATTTTTGACTTACCGAACGGTACGGCAACCCGCATACCCGAAGAAAGTATTTGCACCTCTTCATCGGTAACCTTATACGTAAACTGTTTCTCTAAAGGAATCGGAAGTATAACGTTGATAAAATGCTGCATAGGTCCATCATCTATCCATCAGCGCGAACCCAAGTCTGGGTACGGTATATAAAAGCCAAGTAGCCACGTACTTTCAATTCATCTGAATTATCAGGATTCAACCAAATCTTGCAACGAAAGGTCATAGCCTGTTCGGGGTCAAAGAGGGTTTTACCCTTCCACTCGCCATCTTCATTTTCTTTGAGCCCATCGATTATGGTCATACCAACTACGGGTTTATCCTTAAGATCCCCTTCACATTTAGTGCAGCGCGCATTTTCTTTGCCCGGTTCAACTATTTTTTCGACATAACCATACATTAAACCATCCTTTTCGTAAATATTGATAATCGCCTTGGGGTTACCTGTACGGTCATCTATGGTCTTCCATTTACCGAAAATCGATTGTGAACTTGCTAAATTTACGCTTAAAAGCAGTGCCAATAGCGAGAAAACCTTAGTGGGAACCTTCATTCTTTTTATATCTATTTCGCAATGAATTCAGTGAGGCATTTAACTCAAAGCCGAGCAGCAAGATATTGGAATTTAACCAAATAAATACCATCAAAATCAACAATCCGCCTAAAGCCCCATACAGTTCGTTATAACGGGCGAACTTTTCAACATAAATACCGAATAGATATGAGGTCAGCATAAAAAGCAAAGTAGTCATCAAGGCCCCGGCCGAAAAGAACCTTGCCTGCTTTCCTTCTGCCGTTCCGAAATAATATAAGATGGCCGTCGCCAAGTATGACAAAACTATAAAGAACAAAACCTTGGCAGCTTGAACGCCAACTACTTCATCTTCACCCAATACATAACCGCCCGTGCGTGATACAAATTCGCCTAGATAACCCAATACGTATACCTGAAAATACACATAGACTACAAAACCCGTAATTATTAAAATCGATAAAATAAGACCGACCATGAGCGCATAAAGGTATTGTCGAAAAAAATTACGCGTTAGTTCTATATGATATGAATTCTCAAAACCACCAAAAATGGAATTGACGCCATTCGCCATTAGAAAAATAGAGAGTATGAATGCGGATGATAAGATACCACCGCTTTTCTGCGATTTAATCTGCTCATACATATCGCCAAAATAATCTGCCGTACCCGCAGGTAGAAAAGATTCTAAAAAAGGAAGGAACTGAGCATCAAAATTTGAATCGCCCAAACTAAAGAACGATACCAAAAAAGGAACCGATGTAATCAAAAATATCAATAACGGAAATAAGGCCATAAAAAGACTGAAGGCGATTGAACCGGCCCTCGTTCCCAGAGCACCATTGATAATGCCACCAATGTACATTTCAATCAAATCGTAAATCGAAAGCCCCTCAAAACCAGGTAGTTTAAGGCCTTTCAGTAGCCTAATCAACCAATTAACAACGGGTATTTTTTCTAGTTTCTCTTCGATTTCTTGAGACATCTATACCGCTTTTAAGCTAAGATCCAAATTATAAATGGAATGTGTCAAGGCCCCAGAAGAAATATAATCGACACCACATTCGGCATATTTGCGAATCGTGTGTTCATTAATGCCACCAGACGATTCAGTAAGGCATTTAGCGCCGATCATTTCAACAGCCTTTAGGGTATCTTCATAATTGAAATTGTCGATAAGAATACGGTACACTCCATCGGATCGTAGAATCTCTTCGATTTCATTCAAATTTCTAGCTTCAACGATAATTTTTAAATCGCGATTTGTTTCTTGAAGATATGTTTGAGTTTTTTGAATGGCATTGGTTATACCACCTGCAAAATCGATATGGTTGTCCTTTAGCATAATCATATCGTACAATGCAAACCGATGGTTTTCTCCCCCACCGATTTTAACCGCCCACTTCTCCAATGCGCGAATGCCAGGAGTTGTTTTTCGGGTATCCAATATCTTAGTGCTCGTACCTTCTAATAGATTCACAAAGAAATTAGTCTTTGTAGCAATGGCACTCATACGCTGCATAGCGTTTAACACCAACCGCTCAGCCTTCAAAATACTCTGGGAACTTCCTGAAACGTAAAATGCAATATCGCCGTACTTGACCTTTTGCCCGTCCGCAATCAAAACCTCAATTTCAAGCTTGTCATCCACATAATCAAAGACCTGTTTTGCGAAGTCGATTCCCGCAATGACCCCCTCATCTTTGACCAATAATTTTGCTTTTCCTATTGCCGTTACCGGAATACAAGATAACGAACTATGGTCGCCATCACCTACATCTTCACGAATGGCATTCGTAATTATCAAATCAAGTTCCTTTTGAAATTGCTTCTCAGAAATCATAGAAATTTTTGCTTTGGGCTAAATTAACAAAAACAAATTCCAATAAAGAAAATCATATAACTTTGAGGTATGACCATAAAACTCATTGCCATTGGAAAAACAGATAGTGCAACATTGCAAGATATGATTGCCACCTATGAAAATCGGTTAAAACATTACATCAATTTTGAATTGGAGTTTATTCCGGATATCAAAAATTCAAAAAACTTGTCGGAGAAGCAGCAAAAGGAAAAAGAAGGAGAATTAATCATCAAGAAACTAGGTGCTACTGATGTTCTTATTCTATTGGACGAAAAAGGAAAGCAATTTTCCTCGGTTGTCTTCTCTGAATATCTTCAGAAGAAAATGAATTCAGGTATCAAACAATTGGTTTTTGTCATCGGTGGCCCGTATGGGTTTAGTGAAGAAGTCTACCAAAAAGCACAAGGTAAAATCAGCCTTTCGTCAATGACTTTTTCGCATCAAATGGTACGGCTGTTCTTTGTGGAGCAATTGTATCGGGCTTTTACGATTTTACGAAATGAACCGTATCATCATAAATAAGTACAAATTCAAGCACAAATTCAAATTCAAAAAAAACGACTCGACAAACTGCCAACTGCCAACTAATAAAGAACTCTGAACTTAATCGTATGCTCTACTTTCTTTAGGGCCTTGATCACTTCTTTGTTATACTCCTTATCCAAATCGGTTATTACGTAGCCTACTTGACTATCTGTAGAAAGGTATTGTCCAGAAATGTTCATTTCATACTTAGCTAAAACCTCATTGATTTTCGCCATGATACCAGGTACGTTTTTATGAATATGTAAAAAACGGTGTGCCTTGTTCTGTTTGGGCAATCGAATATTCGGGAAGTTCACTGCGTCAACCGTATTCCCAGAATTGATATAATCCATTATTTTATTAGGTACAAAATCGGCAATATTTCGCTGTGCTTCTTCGGTGCTTCCACCGACATGCGGAGTTAAAATCACATTTTGAAGACCCTGCAATTCCGTTTCGAATTTGCCATTCTTCCTAGGCTCCTCTGGATAAACATCAACAGCCGCCCCGCCCAATTTCTCTGATTTAAGAGCGCTGACAAGAGCTTCGATATCGACCACGAATCCTCTAGAAAGATTAATAAGGATAGCCCCTTTTTTCATCTGCCCAATTTCGCGTTCACCGATAAAATTATTGTTCGCTTTGTTGTCATCGATGTGTAACGTAACCACATCGGAGACATTCAACAAATCTTCTAAAGTGTTGCATTTGATGGCATTCCCCAACGCCAATTTATCATCTACATCGTAATAATAAACCCGCATACCAAGAGCTTCAGCCAAAACGGACAATTGTTTCCCGATATTTCCGTAGCCAACAATTCCAAGATTCTTGCCCCGAACTTCTTTAGAATTAGTGGCTGTCTTGTTCCATTGACCATCATGGATTTCCATACTTCTTGGAAAGACATTCCGCATGAGCATAATTATCTGTCCGATAGCCAATTCCACTACAGAACGGGTATTGCTGTAGGGTGCGTTGAAAACGACAACCCCTTTGTTCTTGCATGTATCTAAATCGATTTGAGTGGTACCGATACAAAATGCACCGACCACCAAAAGTTTATTGGCCGCCTCCAAGACCTTTTCGGTCACTTGCGTTTTCGAACGAATACCCAAAACATGAACCCCTTTTATTCTTTCTATCAATTCTTCTTCCGTTATTGCCGTATCAACGGTTTCAACGGAAAAACCATCTTCTGAGAGGTTATCGAAAGCTGCCGGATGTACATTCTCTAACAACAAAATCTTGATTCGATTCTTTGGATAGGATATATTTCTCGGCAAATCATTCACAAAAAGGAACTCATCTAAACTTGGCGTGACATAATCTGCTTTATCTGCAGCCTTGTCTCGATGCACATTTTCGGTATACGCAAAAAACTTATCCGCAATACCGGCTTCGCGCATTACATAATCGCTATAACCATCGCCGATGACCTGAACTTCGCCTTCAAGATCCATTTGCTTGAGACAATCGATTTTTCCGTTATGCTGTGACAGTGGATTCTCTTCGTCAAAACCGACGATGTTTCCTTCTTCATCAAATTCAAAAGTATTGGCGTACACACGATCCGACGGAATGTTGTATTCTGCCACAATAGGATCAATAAACTCTTTGAATCCGCAGGAAATCACATAAATATCGTCTGAGAATTTTTCAAAAAACTCTTTATTCGATTCTATCGATTTTGAAATTTTCTGCCGTAGTTCGGAGACAAGTCCGTCTAAATCAGATTTGTTGGCCTTCAATAATTTGATACGCCTCTCTAAAGATTCGGTAAAAGAGATATCGCCGTCAATACCAAGATTCGTAATCTTTTGAATTTCTTCGATGACTTCGTCTTTGTTCGATTTTCCTTGCAAGGTCATTTCGGCCAAAACATCTAAGGCCTCTACCCTAGTCAAGGTACTATCAAAATCGAAAACATACTTTCTACTCACTTCTACCATTCTTTAGACTGAATTAAGGGGCAAAAATAAAGATTAATCTTTTTTGTAGTTGGGTAATGTTATCAAAAGTTATCCCTATAACCAATAGGTGGTATTTTGGTAAATACCTGATTATTATTCTGTAGCAATCATTTCTTTGATGAATTCAACCTCTTTTTTGGAGAACGGTGTACCATCTGTTCGAAGAATATCGTGAAACCATACTTTGGGCTCGGCGGTAAAAGTAGAATCCCAGCTTTTCCAAGGATAAATCGTATTGCTTTTGCCAGAGACAAATCCCCAATTGATCGCTGCTATTTTCTCATTTTTTAAAATCGGAAGCATGTTTTGAAAGAAGTTATTGTTCGTGCGAGCCATATATTCGGTGCACAATAAAGGTCTCCCATATTTTCTTAGTTCTCTGATTTTTCGTTTAACATCTTCCATATTGCTATCATAGGCATGAAATGATATCACATCTGAATTTTCGACCATATACTTATCGATTTTGGGAAGACTGTCCGGCGTTCCCCAATGGTCGATATTTCCTCTCCAAATTCCTGTTGTCAAAGGCTGCGATGGGTTCGCTTCGCGAGACCATTTAAAAACTTTCTTTAAGAGCGCTAAAGAATAAATATGTTTATCTTTGATTTCTAGTTCTTTACGGCCGGGTTGACCTGCAACATTATCAGGTTCATTGTAAATATCCCAGACTAGAACCCGGTCATCATTGGCGAACTTTTTTACAACTCCTTTGATATAGCCTTTTAATTCATCATGCCGAGTTGAATCTCCCAAAATTTCAGCTCCTGGTGCCTGTATCCAGCCCGAATTATGAACATGTGGCATTGGTTTCGGCTGCTTACCCAATTTAGGAATGGGGTGCCATACATCGTCCAACAAAACGAACATTGTTTTAATCTTGTATTTGTCGGCAATTGTCAAATAATCATCAAGTCTGCTCAGAAAACCTGCGGAGTCTTGATTCCATAAAAGATTATGAAGATAGACCCGGTGCAAGTTCATACCAAGGTCTGATGACCATTTCAATTCTCTCTCAATGGTTTCGGGATCAAACGTATCGGCCTGCCAGAATTCCAATTGGTTGATCGATGTACTGGGGTTGAAATTTGTACCAACTAGCCAAGGTTGCTTTTCATACCATTCCCAGGCCTTTTCTTTTGACCAACGTTCATCAAGGACCTCTACTTCAGGTTTAACTACCTTTTCTTCTTTCTTTTTGTCAGCACAAGAAATAAGTGCAACGATTAAAATAGACAACAGAATTCGCTTCATGGTGCTATAGATTGATAAATAATTCCGCTAAGTATTGCCATTCCGAAGCTTATTAAAGTTCCTATTAAAATGTATTCCGTCAATTTTCTGCTATTACTTTCTTTTAAATCATTGAATCTGAATACGGATTTTGCTGTGAGCAAAAGTCCGATTACTTCCCATCTTCCGACAATAAAAAATACGAATACGAACAATCTTTCGATAATGCCGATATATTTTCCCGCATTGGGTAATGATTTATGGTCAAATTCAATCTGGCTTGACATGGCCTCCATAATTTTACCCATGATAATTGCCGCTGGAAAAGTCACAAAAACAAGCGCGGTAATCAAGGGCCAGTCAATTTCTTCAAATATAGAAAGTGTATGTTCCCATAAATTTCCGTAGAAAGCACAACAGTAAAGTACTAAAACATGGAGCAGCTGGTCGATAAAAAACGGAATGCTTTTTAGCTTAAACAAAGGAGTAGCATATAGTTTCGCCATGTCGATAAAATAATGAGAAACCATTATTATCAAAACCATTTTCCAAGCCGACGGATCCCAAAGCAAAAGCATTGTTACAGCGAAATGCAACAATACATGTAGGTACAAATATTTTGAACGCGCTTTGTTCGCCTCTTTGTGAATGACCCATCGATTGGGTTGTAAAATAAAATCACCAATTAGGTGGGCCAGTAAAAGTTTTACAAATAGAATCATCAAGAGAAATCTTTAATTGTTTCGGAATAATAGTTCAGCAGTTCTTGCACTAAATCTAGTCGCGCTCTTTTTTGACGCTGGCTTACTGCAGATTGTTGAATATTCAATTGCCCCGCGATTTCTTGTTGTGACGCCTTGGGATTGTCAAGTGCCATTGCCACGATTTCAGCGGAGACCGGAGACCAATCATCGATGAAGTCTAAGGCCAGTTTAACCATAAGGTTTAGCGTACGGTCATACCGCTTGTCGCCAGTGGAGAACGTCAAATTAATTTTATTTTCTTTGAGTTTTTCAAAAGTTCTACCCGATAGTTGATAGGCCGGCCCGTTCGATTCACTCACACCTATGCCTACAAAAGTAACCTCGCCAATACCAATGCCCATTCTAACATCAAGGCCTTTGATTGATTTCATTAAAGCCTTTATGTGTATCGCTACTTCAAGTGCTTCTTTTAAAGGAACTCGAAGCTGAAATTCGTCACCACGGTAGATTTCCCAATCGGTGGGCGATTCGCCTAGTTTTGAAAAATAATTTTTCAAAACATCGAGCCATTCAGAAGCGGGATACTCGTCTGAATTGATGATGTCACCTGTTATAATTGCCTCCATACATATAAGCTAAAGTGCTAATATATAAAAATATAAGCTGAAAAGCTAATAAATAATATTTATAAGCATAATAACTTATAATAAGTCAATATAAGCGAATAGGCTTATGTTTAATTATTGAATTCATACTTAATTCAGAACCAACGTCTTACGTTTTTACAATAGAGTAAAAACTCTTTACCAAATAGCTTGGTAAGTGCTTTTTCTTCGGGAGCAATCTGAAATCGGTTCATATAGGAGACAAATCCCGCAGCGATCAAAACATTAAAGGCATTGCCCAAGCGGAGTCCGAATGCTAATAACAAAAGTAACATTGACAAATACATCGGGTTTCGAGAAAAAGCAAATATTCCACTTGTTACCAAGGCTGAAGCCTTGTTGGGTTTCGTAGGGTCGACTGTCGTTTTGGTTCTAAAAAATTGACCTAATGAGATAAAACCGATTAAAACCGCCAAAATTATCAATCCGGCACTTAAATAATACCTCCCGAAAAACTCAAATTCGCCGAAAGGCAGAAACCTATCCAACAAATACATCAGAAGAGCAAAAATAAAAAGCACTACTACAGGGGGCAGTTTTAATTCCATTGCATAAAATTACTACTTTCGAAATATTCCTATTCAATTCTACCGATTATAAATGAAACTCGTTTTTGCAACCCATAACCCGAACAAACTATATGAAGTACAATTGCTTATGCCCCAGCATATAACCTTGCTTTCTTTGGATGATATTGGTTGCTCGGAAGAAATTCCCGAAACATCAAAAACATTGAAAGGTAATGCAAAACTAAAAGCCGACTTCGTCACAGAGCATTATGAAATGCCTTGTTTTGCTGACGATACCGGACTCTTAGTCGATTACTTGAACGGAGAACCCGGAGTCTACTCGGCACGATATGCCGGCAAACAAAAAAATGCAGAAGAAAATATGAACAAGCTTCTAGAAGCCTTAAAAGGGGAAGAAAATCGCTCGGCACATTTCAAAACCATTATTGCTCTGAACCTTCCGAAAGAAAGTCATTTTTTCGAAGGAATCGTCGAAGGGGAAATCACTACCGAAAAGCGAGGTGATAGAGGTTTTGGCTACGACCCTATTTTCAGACCCAGAGGCTATCATGAGACTTTTGCCCAACTAGCAATAGAAACAAAGAACAAAATCAGCCATCGCAGTAGGGCACTTCAAAAGTTGATAAAATTACTTCAAACTACCGTTTTATAAGGATTTGAAGAATAAAGAGTATCTTCGCACCTTTATTAACCGCCGCCGGTATGGCAGGTGTTGCGCTGAGTACTATAGGTTATACGCGATAATCGCTCTATGCAACACACATATTTGCGATTAAGTATACCATAGAATGAATAAATTTGAAGCGCTAGGGCTGCAACAGTCCCTATTGGACGCTGTTGCCGACATGGGGTTTGAAACTCCATCAGAAGTACAGGAAAAAGCAATCCCGATTTTATTGGAAAGCGAGACCGACTTGGTCGCACTCGCACAAACCGGAACGGGTAAAACCGCTGCCTTTGGCTTTCCGTTAATCCAAAAGCTCGATACCAACAGCCGCACGACCCAAGGGTTGATCCTCTCTCCTACCCGTGAACTCTGTTTACAGATAACCAACGAAATGAAGGCCTATTCAAAATTTGAAAAAGGCCTGAATACAGTTGCCATATATGGGGGAGCGAGCATTACGGAGCAAGCAAAACAAATAAAGCGAGGTGCACAAATCATTGTAGCTACCCCAGGTCGTATGAAAGATATGATCGGTAGACGCTTGGTAGATATCTCTAAAATCGACTATTGTATTTTAGATGAGGCCGATGAAATGTTGAATATGGGATTTTTCGAGGATATCAAAGATATTCTCTCGAATACCCCGAATGATAAATCGACTTGGCTTTTCTCGGCAACCATGCCTAAAGAAGTATCGGTTATCGCCAAGAAATTCATGCACAATCCTCAGGAAATAACCGTTGGCGCTAAGAATTCAGGTGTCGATACGGTGCAACATGAATATTATGTCGTCGGTGGTCGTGATCGTTATCCCGCTTTAAAGCGATTGGCAGATGCCAACCCAGATATATTTTCGGTGGTTTTTTGTAGAACCAAAAGAGATACGCAGCGCGTAGCGGAAAAATTAATAGAAGACGGCTATAATGCGGGGGCCTTGCACGGAGATCTCAGTCAAAACCAGCGTGATCTCGTTATGGGGTCTTTTCGCAAGAAACAGATACAAATGCTCGTAGCTACAGATGTAGCCGCACGTGGCATAGATGTAGACGACATCACGCATGTGATCAATTATCAACTTCCCGATGAAATCGAAACCTATACCCACAGAAGTGGCCGTACGGGTCGAGCCGGTAAATCAGGTATCTCGATGGTCATTGTTACCCGCAGTGAAATGCGGAAAATACATGCCATAGAAAAAAAGATAAAACAAGACTTCTTAAGTAAAAAAATTCCAACGGGAATCGAAATTTGTGAAATACAATTGTATCATTTGGCCAATAAAATCAAGGATACCGAAATCAACAAAGATGTCGAGAATTATCTTCCCGCTATAAACGATGTATTAGAGGGTCTTGACCGTGATGAACTGATCAAGAAAATTGTATCCGTTGAATTTACGCGGTTCTCGAACTACTACAGCAAATCAAAAGACTTGAACACATCGGGTTCTTCGGATCGAGGCGATGGCAGAAATGACAGGGGTCGAAGAGATAGGGGATCTTCAGACGGTTCGGTGCGATACTTTATCAACGTTGGTGAGAAAGATGGTTATGATTGGATGTCCTTAAAGGATTTTCTTAAAGATAAATTGAGTTTGGGCCGTGATGATGTTTTCAAGGTCGATACAAAAGATTCATTTTCTTTTTTCAATACGGAAGCAACACATACCGATTCAATTCTCGAATTCTTTTCAGATTACAAAGAAAACGGAAGGTTCATCAATGTTGAAGTTTCCAAAAGTCCTGAAGGTGGTGGCAGTCGAGGAGGAAGAAATAAAGGGCGCAGAAGAGATAGAAGCGGTTCAGGGGGTGGCAACGGCTCAAGAAGAAAGAACCGAGGTGGCTTCTCTAAAGGCAAGGCCAGCAATTCTGGAAAAAGAAGAAGTAATAGCAAAAAAAAGAGCGGTTTTTATTAGACCGCTAGCGTTAATTGTTTATTAAAAATACGATAGAAAGTAATTTTTTCGTTTGTTTAGTAATCTAAAAACTACTGAACGCTTCATGAGTAGATATTTACCAATTGTTTTTCTGATCTTTACCACCTTTTCTTTTGCCCAAGAAGAAGAGGATGAAGTGCAACTGAAAGAATTCAAGGCTATAGTAGTCAATGCGCAAGACGAAAAGCCGATGGAGGCAGTGCATATCGTCAATCTTAATCAAGTAATCGGTACGATTACCAATGAAGACGGAGAATTCACTATCAACGCCGCGGTGAACGACACGCTGTATTTCTCTTTCTTGGGGTTTAAATCGCAAAAGATTCGGATAACCAATGACATGTTCAAATTTAAGGATACCAAAATTTCTTTGACCGAATTGGCCTATGCATTAGAGGAAGTCATCGTAAAACCTTATCAACTTACAGGTTACCTAGAGATCGACGTTAAAAACATACCTATCAACACCTCTTATCAGTATAGTATTTCAGGTTTGAACGTTAGTTATGAAGCGGGCAACAAAAGTCCGAGTGCGGTTACCAAGGTTCTCGGCGCCATCTTAAATCCTGCCGACCAATTGCGTAATCTTTTCGGTAGAAAACCGAATCAAATGCGCAAGCTCAGAAAGGTAAAGGCGGATGATCAAATACGAGACTTATTGGCCACAAAGTTCGACCGTGAAACCTTGACCGAATTGCTACATGTCGACAAATTGGATATTGAGGATATACTGAATAATTGCAACTACTCAAAATCTTTTATTACTACCGCTAACGATCTTCAAATCTTGGACGCAATCAGCAGTTGCTATGAAGATTTCAAAGTACTGAACCGAAAAAAATAAATTTTCTTTTCCCAGCATCATTTTATAGCTTTAGCCAAAATAGATGTAGATGAAGAAACTTCTGATTGCCCTTGCAATGTTCCTTTCAATTTTTAGCTGCAAGCAAGAGAAAAAGGAACCGGTCAAAGAGACCGCAGTAGTTCAAGATTCCATAATAATCCCTCAAAGAAAAGCACCTTTTGTTTGGGACGCTGCCAATATTTATTTTCTGCTCACCGATCGCTTCAACAACGGCGACACTACAAACGACTTGAAATTCGAACGTACCGATTCGACTGCAGTATTACGCGGATTTATGGGAGGTGATATCGCCGGTATCACAAATAAAATCAAGGAAGGCTATTTCTCAGACTTGGGAATCAATGCCATTTGGTTTACCCCTGTCGTTGAAAACATCCATGGATTTGTTGATGAAGGCACAGGCATAACTTATGGCTATCATGGCTATTGGGCTAAAGATTGGACGGCCTTAGATGCAAATTTCGGAACACGGGATGAGTTGGAAAACTTAGTCAAAACAGCACACCAATTTGGTATTCGAATACTTATGGATGTTGTTTTGAACCACACTGGGCCGACGACCGAGAAAGACCCATTATGGCCTGAAGAGTGGGTACGAACCGATCCTATTTGTGAATTTTCGAATTATGAGAATACGACAAGTTGTGTACTCGTTGAAGGTCTTCCAGACATTTTGACCGAGTCGAGCGAAGCCGTTGAACTGCCTGACCATTTGCTGGCCAAATGGAAAAAAGAAGGTAGAATAAGTCAAGAACTTGATGAACTCCAATTATTTTTTGAACGAACGGGTTACCCCAGAGCACCGAGATTTTATATCATAAAATGGCTAACAGATTACATCAATGACTTCGGAATAGACGGTTATCGGGTCGATACCGTGAAACATGCCGATGAACAGTCTTGGACGGAACTGTACAAGGAAGCTTCTTATGCATTTTCAACTTGGAAGAAAAAGAACCCTGATGAAGTCTTGGATGATAATCCATTCTTTATGACCGGCGAAGTTTATGGTTATAACATTTCCAGCGGAAGAAATTATGATTTCGGGGATAAACAAGTCGATTACTACAATCACGGATTTCACAGCCTTATCAATTTTGAACTAAAAACCGATGCTCAAAACAGCTACGACCAGGTTTTCCAAAAATATAGCAAGCTGCTCCACGGAAAATTGAAAGACAAATCGGTTCTCAATTACATGACGTCTCACGATGACGGCGAACCTTTCGACAAAGAACGCACAAAGCCATATATCACTGCGAACTATCTATTATTGACTCCAGGAGCTTCTCAGGTATATTATGGAGACGAAACCTCTCGCAATCTCACCATTGAAGGCACAGAAGGTGATGCAACCCTGAGATCATTCATGAATTGGGATGATTTAGAGAATTCTGAGGAAACAAAAAACATTCTTGCACATTGGCAAAAATTAGGAGCGTTCAGAGATAACCATCCCGCTATCGGTGCCGGACGCCATAAACGGTTGGCTAAAAAGCCTTACGTGTTCAGTAGAACTTATATCGACGGTGAATACAAAGACAAAGTAGCAGTAGGATTGGACTTGCCCAAAGGAAAAAAATCACTTTGGGTGAAAGGATTCTTCGGAAACGGCACAAAACTCTACGACACGTATTCGGGCACCGAAATTACGGTTGAAAATGGAAAAATCATTTTGGAGAACGATAACAATATCGCATTATTGGAACTTGCAGAATAAACGACTCATTGATTCGAATGCAATGCGATTCTGTTTCCTTCAGTATCTTTTACCAAAGCCATAAAGCCATGCCCCTCGCCTATTTGGGTTTTCGGTTTCATTAGCTGACCGCCAGATGCCTCGACCCTTTCTAATTCATTGGCAATGTCTTTGCAAGAAAAATAGATGAGCACACCATCGGTCAAACTAGGCCTATACATTTCATGTTGCACCAAAGATCCGGTCGCCCCACTTTTTGTATGATCACTTGGGAACCAACCCATAAGAAAACCTTCAAACTCATTCACGCTTATTTCTATGTTAAAAACTGCTTCATAGAAGTTTTTTGCACGATCCATATTAGATACAGGAATTTCGAACCAACCTACCGCATTACGTTCCATAGAACTTACTTTTCTAATACTGTTTTGAGTGTTGCCAGACCTTCCTCAAAGTCTTTTCCCACCATTTTATCCATGCTCATAAACAGCATCATTATACTCATGGGAAATTTGTTCTTACCTGAAAAACCCCAAGTTACTTTGGTTTTTCCAGCATTGGTTTCATCAACTTTAGTGTAACAATCAGAGGTCGATTTCCATGGTTTGAAAAATCGTAATTCAGATTCAATACGCTCTCCGTCGATTACTTTCTTTATTTCTTGTTCCCCTTCGCCCACATCTTTGTTACCGTTCCAGTAACTGACACACCCCACCTCACCATCGGTTCCGGTCAACCTTTTTTCCATATTCGGGTCTTTTTTTGCCCAAGGTGACCATTCATCCATCTTTCTTAACGAACGCAGATAATCGAAAACCTCTTGTTTTGGTCTCGAAATTTCAATCGCTCTTGACACGTCATAGGTCTTTGGCGCTATTAACGCCAATAAAATAACCACCGCAAGTACGCCTAAAACAATATAAAGTACTAAATACATAGTATTGATTATTAATTAGTTAACTATTAAATATAGTGAAAAGTCATATATTCTCGTAATATCTTTCTAAAATATCATCGATGCTTTTTATTGATTTTTTGGTCCAATCAAGCTGTCTTTCGAGTTTTTCTTCAGGTGTGAGCTGCCATTCGATTTCCGATTTATCCAGTTTTTCCCGAAGGTGCTGCAAAATTATCGCGGCAGAAACGGAAATGTTCAAGCTCTCGGTAAAACCGACCATTGGTATTTTTAAAAATCCATCTGCGTTATCCAAGACCTCTTTACTTAATCCATCCCGTTCCGTTCCGAAGAAGAAAGCCGTTTTCTCTTCCAATTTGAACTCGTTTAAAAAACAATATCCTTCATGCGGAGTCGTCGCGATAATTCGATACCCTTCCATCTGTAGAAAATTCAAACAGTTGGCAGTACTGGAATATCTCTTAACATCGACCCATTGTTCTGCGCCCATCGCAATATTCTTGTCAAGTCGCTTTCCGAATCTATCTTCAATAACGTGGGCCTCTTGAATACCGAAAATTTCACAACTACGAATGACCGCACTGGTGTTGTGCATTTGAAAAACATCTTCTATAGCCACTGTTATGAATTTCGTCCTTCTTTCTAAGACATCACCGAAGCGTTCTCTTCGTTTAGGGGAAATAAATTGCTCTAAATATTTCAGAAGTTGTCTGTCAATCATAAATCTAATATACTAAAAACACTATTTTTAGACTATGAGGCAAAAAGTGGTGGTACTAACCGGTGCAGGAATTAGCGCCGAAAGCGGATTAAAAACTTTCAGGGATTCAAATGGACTATGGGAGGGCCATGATGTTATGGAGGTAGCTTCACCAGAAGGTTTTGCAAAAAATCCTGAATTGGTACTTGAATTTTACAACCAGCGAAGACGACAACTCTTGACCGTCGAACCAAATAAGGCACATCATTATCTAGTGGACCTAGAGAAAAAATATGAAGTTACGATTATCACGCAAAATGTCGATGACCTACATGAAAGGGCAGGAAGTGAAAGTGTCGTGCATTTACATGGTGAACTTTTTAAAACAAGATGTACACATGATGAAAATTTGGTTTTAGATTGGAAGAAAGATCTGAATATAGGGGATAATAGCAAAAACGGATACCAATTACGCCCACATATAGTATGGTTCGGCGAGCAGGTACCCTTGTTGCAAAAGGCGATTGAAATTACCGGGCAGGCCAATATCTTGATCGTTATCGGTACTTCGATGCAGGTCTATCCTGCGGCAGGCTTAATACATGAAGTGTCAAGTGAAACGCCCATTTATTTTATCGACCCGAAACCAAGTGTGGTTCAAAATGATTTTAAGAACTTGACCGTCATTGCCGAATCAGCGACAAATGGCGTACCTACTCTTGTTGCAGCTCTGCTTGATAAAGTAACCTAGTCTTTTTTGCCCAGTCAACAACCGCCTCGCGCTGCTCCTTGGTCAGCCTCGCTTTTTCATGTGTCCAAGTGTATTCCCTTAGGGGCATCTCACCATCGGCTACCATTTCTTCGACTTCATCTAATTTATGGTCTTTCTTTTCGGTATCGTAGCCAGTCCACTCAGAAAAATTCAAATGTCGCTTTCCATCTTTTATATGATCCGCCAACCAAAAAGATATGGGGGCTACATCGTTGTACCAAGGGTAGTTCGTATTATTGCTATGGCAATCGTAGCATGATTGTTCCAAAACGGTTTTAACTTCTAAAGACGGATTGGTTTCTGAAATAAAGTCTAAGGCATGGTCTCCTTGCGTGCTATTCTTGTCAGGTCTGAAGAACTGAATAATGACCAATACCAACAGTGCTAGCAATAAAAATTTTTTGAGTAGTTTCATGCAAAAAGCGTTCTTAAGTTCTGAATTTGAGGTTCGACTAAAGTACAATTTTTATGACTAAAAGAGAACTCATACAAAAGCTGGATTACGTTAACCATACCCGAAAAAAACGGAGTGAAATGGCTGAAATAGCACTAGGCAGCCCCGAAACAATAACGCTCTTGTTTGAAATCGCCTTTGAAAAAAATACAGAAATTTCTGATAAGGCCATCTGGATCATCGAATACAGTATAAAACAAAATCTGGTGCTACTGCTGCCCCATCTCGAACTTTTCACAAAAAGCCTTCATTTGGTAACTCGAGAACAGGGTATCAGACCTATCGCAAAAATATGCGAGATGCTGATGTTGAATTACTACTCGAAAAAAGAAACAGCATCTAAACAATTCGTGACCGATAAACAATTGGAAAGAATAGCGTCAGCCTGCTTTGACTGGCTGATCGGGCCACATAATGTTGCTCCAAAGGCACATTCGATGACCTGTTTATATTTGTTGGGCAATAATTTTGATTGGATACATTCAGAACTCAAAATGGTGGTTGAACAGAATTATGCTTCTGGAAGTGCCGCTTATAAGGCAAGAGCAAGAATGGTTCTAGCGAAGCTAAATAAGTAAGTAGTGCGCAGTAACGGTGAGCAGTACAAAAGCCAGGTTTTTTCTAAGTCATAAACTTATAAACACGTAAACTCCCCTCTAATAAGTATCTTTACCTCTTTAAAAACAACTTCAAAGCAGATGTCATTGAACCAACTGAACGCCATATCTCCGATCGATGGTCGATATAGAAACAAAGTAGATAGTCTTGCTCCCTTTTTTTCTGAAGAGGCACTTATAAAATATCGAGTTCAGGTCGAAATCGAATATTTTATCGCACTTTGCCAGATACCACTTCCCCAATTGGCAACCTTTGACAATACCAAATTCGGGACACTGCGTGAAATATATTCCAACTTTGATACTGATGACGCGAGTGAAATTAAAGAATTGGAGCAGACCACCAATCACGACGTCAAGGCTGTCGAATATTTTATTAAAAAGAAATTCGATGTTTTAGGATTGGATGGTTTTAAGGAATTCATTCATTTCGGGCTCACCTCTCAAGATATTAATAACACGGCCATTCCGCTTTCTATTAAGGAAGCTATGAACGACGTGTACGTTCCAAAATATTTCGAGCTTCTCGAAAAGTTGGAGGGCTTAGTGACTGAATGGGTAGAAATACCGATGCTGGCAAGAACGCACGGTCAACCTGCTTCCCCTACCCGTTTGGGCAAAGAGGTTGAAGTATTCGTAGTACGTCTTAAAGAACAGTTCAATCTATTGAACGATATACCGAGTGCCGCTAAATTCGGTGGCGCTACGGGAAATTACAATGCACATAAAATTGCATACCCCAGTATTGATTGGAAAGCCTTTGGCCAAAAATTCGTTCAAGAAAAATTGGGATTGTACCATTCCTTTCCAACTACACAAATCGAACATTACGATCATATGGCTGCACTGTTCGATTGTATGAAACGAATCAACACGATCGTTATCGATCTTAATCGAGATTTCTGGACCTATGTCTCAATGGATTATTTTAAACAAAAAATAAAGAAGGGTGAAATTGGATCATCGGCCATGCCCCACAAAGTAAACCCAATCGATTTTGAGAATTCAGAAGGAAACTTAGGTATCGCGAATGCTTTGTTCGAACATTTATCGGCCAAGTTACCAATATCTCGATTGCAACGCGACTTGACCGACAGCACGGTTTTGCGAAATGTCGGTGTGCCTTTTGCCCATACGATGATAGCCTATCAATCTTCTTTAAAAGGATTGAACAAATTACTTTTGAACAAAGAAAAGTTCGAAGAAGATTTGGAAAACAATTGGGCAGTTGTAGCGGAAGCCATTCAAACTATCTTGAGAAGGGAAGGGTATCCAAATCCGTATGAAGCTTTAAAAGGATTGACACGAACCAACGAGAAAATCGACAAGAACTCAATTTCGAATTTTATAGACACCCTTGATGTTTCTGAAGAAATTAAAATTGAACTCAAGGCGATCTCTCCTAGCAATTACACCGGTATATAAGTCATAATCTAAAAAGCATAAAAAAAGACCGCTTTTCAACGGTCTTTTTACCTTCTATTACTTTTAATAGTTTATCCTTCTTTTTGAATTTCAACAGCATGTGGGTAAGGAATTTCAATACCAGCTTTATCTAACGCTAGCTTGCTACCTTCCACTGTTGCAAAAAATACATCCCAATAATCTTCCGGCTTACAGAAAGGCCTAACCGCTAAGTCAACCGAACTATCTCCAAGATTAGCTACGTTAACAGAAGGAGCTGGATCCTGTAACACTTTCGGAATGGAAGTAAGCACTTCCATCAAGGCCTCTTTGGCTTGTTTGATGTTCTCACCGTAACCGATACCTACCATGGTATCCACTCTGATTTTGCCTTCTGTTGTATAGTTGGTAATATTTCCATTGGCCATAGCGCCGTTAGGTACGATTACCAATTTGTTGTCGGGAGAAATTAATTTCGTTGTGAAAATTTCAATTTCCTTTACAACTCCCAAAGAATCTTGCGCTTCAATTAAATCTCCAATTTTGTACGGCTTGAAGATGATAAGAAGTACACCACCTGCAAAGTTGGCTAGAGAACCTTGAAGTGCAAGACCGATCGCCAAACCAGCAGCTGCAATAATCGCAGCGAAACTAGTAGTTTCGACACCAAGGGTTCCAATAACTGTGATTATTAGAAAAACCTTCAAAAGCCCTCCTAAGATGCTTAGCAAGAATTTTTGTAAGGCTTCATCGTAATTCTTTTTGAGCATTAATTTTTTAACTACTTTCATTAGCTTCTTGATAATCCAAGACCCAATAATGAATATCAGAATAGCCTTCAAGATCGGGAATCCGTACGTTTCTACGTAGCCCATAATAGTTTCCATCGATAAGTTTTCCATAATTTTATAAAGTGTTTTTAGTTGAAATAATTATTCAATAAGTAAGACACCAATATAACAAGAAGGTCACAAAATTTAAAAGGTTTTTTGAATCTTAATTACTTCTTAACACAAAAAAGCCTCCTAAAGTCTATGACTTCAAGAGGCTCAGTATTAGATATGTTATTTCTAGTTAAAAAAACCTTCGAGTTGCTCTAAGCCCTGCCCTTTATAATCAGATTTTTCTATTGCTTTAATCAGTTCCATCAAATGAGCCGGGTTCATATCATCGCCCAGAACGCGAACCAAGGCAAAACCTTTATCATCGCTGCTACCATAGATGACCACCTCATCGATGGCATCATCATCGCCAAGGTACTGTATACTTGCCTTACCCAAGCCGGTACTGACTTTCATCAACTCATTAAACTTATCATTCTTCAAAATAATTTGTACATTCTCTTTTTCCGCATTATAAGCAGCCACATTCTTATTGGTTTTTTTAAAGGCCAGAATGTTCAATTTTTGAAATGATTCGACCGCATCACGCTGCGCTTCGTTCAAATCAGCGTTCGACAGATCCAATACGCTCGTTGGTATGTCCAACTTCAAAAAGTTAGGGTTTTCAGAATTATCTACGTAATACTCTTGTAGACTTTGTGTGGATGAACATGCGGTTAGTACAGTAACTAATACTACTGCAATTATTGAATTGACTCTTTTCATTTTGATTGTTTTTTGATTGATATTGTTGTTGCAGATAGTTGCAGCGGGCAGAACTGTTCTGAACCGCCCACTACAAAGGTTTACTACCGCTAATTATTTCCCTTTCTTTTCGGAAGCTTTTCCCAATTGTTTTCCGCCTGGCAAATCCATCTTATCAGTAAGTTTTCCGATTTTACGCAAATCGATATCTCCGGTCAAAGAAAGTAGTACAGTTTCCATCTTTCTACCTTCGATTTTGATGTTCTTGTCTTCCATTCCGGTAACGAACATCAACAGTTCTTTAACATGCTCATCGTCTTTTCCTTCCTTGACATAGAACTTAACATTCGAATCTCCATCCCTGACGCGCATTAGTTCTTCGTAAGTAGAACTTTTCAATCGCTTTGTGACCCAACCATCAATATCACCTGAAACCGATTTGTTAGCAGTGGTGATAACCTTAAAACTTGTAATCGAATTGACGAGTTCAAAAAAATCTTTGGCTTCGGGATCATCTGAACTCACACTCATTTTACCCAACATTTGAAACATCTTCGGTTGCATTGCCACAAAAGTGACTTCATCGTTATCTTCATATTTATCAAAAATATCTTGACTGTAAATGAAGGTCGGCAGAAGTGCCAAAAGGAATATTGCTATTTGCTTTTTCATGATTTCTTTATTGTTTTATTAAAAATTTGTTCGTGTTTTTCTCAAATTCCTCTAAATGGGAAATTTGTTGTGCACCCATGTCGAAATTATCGCCAAGCAAAGCCAAGGCAGCTTGCGCAGACGCAATCTCTTCGTGGGTAAATTCAGCCATAGGGTCAGGATCGGGCTGATTAAAATAAAGGCCCGCGCAAATCGCGACCGCGGCCGCAGCAGAAATCCATCCGTAACGTTTTTTCTTAGGTTTTAACGGAACCTGCTTGGTAAAGCGTTCTTTCTTTGCGCTTGAAAAGTATTGAAACATGGGCGTATACTGTTCAAGATGTGGTGCTACACTTTCTTGTGAGAAGTAATCTCGCAGTGTCTCTTCTTCAACGACCGTCGTGGTCGCATCAAAATACTTTTCGATTAATTTTTCAATTTTATCCAATTCCATAACTATGTTTTTGCAATAATTTTTCTCTTACTGTTTTTCTTGCTCTTGAAAGTGCCACTCTGATTGCCGTTGGTTTCATATTTAACATTTCCCCGATTTCCTCAAAATCGTATTCCTCCACATCACGCAGTTGTAATACCATTTTTTGCTGCTCCGGCAGCTCTTCCATTATTTTCTGAACCCATGAAACACTGTCAACAGCCTCTACCTGCTTTTGTAATGACGTATTGTCATCACTATAATTACTGTGGACCAATTTCAAATTTCCGGCTTGTTTCGATTTTAATCTGTCCAAACAGAAGTTTTTGGTCATGGTCATTGCAAAAGCTTCAACATTTTTATAAGTACCCATAGCATTGCTTTTCGACCACAGTTTTAATAGTATTTCCTGCGTGGCATCTTCCGCTTCTTCGGTCGACACGAGCAATCGTTTTGCCATACGATAAAGCTTGTCTTTAAAAGGCATTACAATGTTCAGAAACTCTGATTGTTGCATTTTTTGATTGTTGTTTTGCAATCTTTAATTGCAGACTACATTTGGAAGACGAATTATATCGAATATTGTTACAAAATATTTTTTTTAATCTTTGAAGTAAGTAATTTCCCCTTCTTTTTACTAATAAATGGGTAATTGATGATATTCTATCCCAAAATTAGGTAGGGAATTGCCAATTTCAATTGTTACTAGTTAAATAGTTTTGTTTAAAATAAAAGAATAAAATCACCGCTATGAAAAAGTTTCTCCCATTGGTATTGTTTTCATTCATTTTCATTCTTGCAAATTGCAAGAAAAATGACGACGATATTGTTCCGCAGGGGCCAGAGCCAGAGCCAGAAGAAGTTGAACTACAAAACGAGGTAAATGATTTCGTCTGGGATGCCATGAATACCTGGTATTTTTGGAACGATGAAGTCGTTGAACTCGGTGATGACCGATTTGCTGATAAAAACGCGTATTTTAATTTCCTAAATGGCTTTGACACCCCTCGAGGTCTTTTTCAAACATTACGTTCTCCAAAAGATAGATTCAGTGTATTTGTCGATGACTATGATATCTTGTTCAATGCATTCTCGGGTGTTGTAAAGACCAACGGCATTGAATTTGTACTGACCAGACCTCCAGAAGGAGGAAACAAAGTTGTAGGTGTCGTACGATATATTATCAACGGTTCGGACGCTGCTGCCAAGGATATCAAGAGAGGTGATATCTTCTATGCTGTGGATGGTGTTGAACTTTTTGCGGAAACCGATGAACAAGGCAACATAACCAATAGTAATCTCGATCTTTTGAACCCTGATACGTTCACGCTGAATTTTGCTGAAATTTCAAGTGATGATATGACAGTGCCTAACGACGTGAATATTGAGTTCACAAAAACAGAATTGACCGAAAACCCGGTTTTGATTTCAAAATCAATGGAGGTCAACGGTACCAATATAGGTTATCTAATGTACAATAGCTTTACTCGTGGTTTTGACGACGAGCTTAACAACGCCTTTGGGGAATTGAAAAACGAAGGTGTTACAGAACTGGTGTTAGATTTAAGATATAACTTAGGTGGCAGTGGATTATCAGCGCAAAGGCTTTGCAGTATGATTACCGGTCAATTCGAAGGGGAACTATTATCTAAGGATACCTGGAACGACAATTGGAACAATATTTTCGGTTCTGAAGATTTATTTGTTGATACTATTGGAGAAACACCCATAAATAGTTTAAATCTCGACAAAGTCTATATTATTGCGACTGATGACAGTGCTTCGGCCAGTGAATATGTGCTAAACAATCTAGCACCCTATATTGATGTAATTCATATTGGCGATGTAACAGTTGGTAAAAATCAGCTTTCAGTTACCTTGGTAGATAACCCAGACCAGGTCTTTAGCTCAAATGGAGAACCAGATTTGCCTTTGCCATATATAGTCCTAAGCCAAGATGCCGGGTTCACTACCGTAGAAGATGCCAATCCCAATCATAAGTTCGCCATTCAACCTATTGTTGGAACGAATGAGAACGCAGATGGTTTTGGAGAATTTACGGACGGATTACAACCCGATTTCATGTTATTGGAAACTTTAGGAAACCTAGGTCAACTGGGGGAGCAAGGAGAACCGCTTCTAGATTTGGCAATCGAACAGATTACGGGGGTAAGTTCAAAATCTTCGAAGTCGACCGTTTCCGAAAATATGAAAATTAGAACCGTTAGTAGTTCGAATAGAAGAAAACCATTTAGGGACATTTTGGTTTACGACATGCAGCAATAGTTACAAAGAGTAAGTTTTATTCTTGAATTCTTCAAGATTTGCAAACTAAACACCCTTGGTCATACGTTAGCATTATGTAAAATCGCTTAGTAAAGACTTTATGACAGTTTTGTGACGCTACAGTTATTGCTGATAGCGAAAATGAAAATTTAGATAAGCTATGAAAATTTTGAACAAGTATTTAATACTATTGGTAGCAGCCGGTCTTTTGATTGGCGGATGCAAATCTGACGACAATGTTGCTATCAACCCTGGCATTCCCAATCCTGATCCTGCAGCGAATGTAGCCGTGCAAGATTTCATGTACAAGGCTATGAACACGTGGTACTTCTGGCAGGCCGATGTGGCTGACCTAGCAGACGACCGATTTTCCAACACAGAAGATTACACGGCATTCTTAACGGCTGAAGCCAATCCTGGGGATTTCTTCGAAAAACTAAAATTCGGAGAAGACCGTTTCAGCAGATCGAAAGAAGATTATAAGATATGGACGAATGCCCTATCAGGAATTTCAAAAAGTAATGGACTGGAATTCGGACTTGTAAGCTTTTCTGATTCCGACGATGTTTTTGGCTACGTTAGATATATCATACCAGGTTCGGATGCTGCCACAAAGGAAATCAAAAGAGGGGATATTTTCACAGGGGTAAATGGTCAAACACTGAATCTTAACAATTATATTGGATTACTTTTCGGAGATTTAGATACGTACACCTTGAACATGGCTGAGATAGAAGGTGATGAAATTACACCCAATGATCTCGAAGTAACCTTGACAAAACAAGAAGGTCTCGCCGAGAACCCCATTTTCTTGGATAAGATTTTTGAAATCAATGGAAAAAAAATCGGCTACTTGGTCTATAATGGATTCACTGATGAGTATGATGAAGAGTTAAATGAAGCTTTTGGGCGCTTTGTTTCGGATGGTGTGGAAGAAATGATACTTGATTTTCGCTATAATCCTGGAGGTGACGTAAATTCGGCACGATTGATTTCAAGCATGGTCCATGGCCGTCATACCGACAAGGTATTTTTAAGACAAAGATGGAATGCCAAGTGGCAAGAGTCTTTTGGGGATGAGCAATTAACAGATTATTTCGCTGACAATACCAGGGCCGGCACCCTGGTCAATACTTTGAATTTGACCAAAGTCTATATTTTGGCAACGAATGGCTCTGCCTCTGCAAGTGAATTGGTCATCAATAGCCTTCGACCTCATATGGAAGTCGTTCATATCGGTGAAAAAACAAGAGGTAAAAATGAATTTTCATTGACATTTGTCGATGACCCTGAAAGCCCCAATTTTCCATATCTATTTTCGAGAAGTAGAGAAGACAAGATAAACCCTAACAATAAATGGGCCCTTCAACCTTTGTGTGGTCGCAATGAAAACGCCGATGGTTTCTTTGATTTCACTGCAGGTCATATTCCCGACATTGAACTTCCAGAAGATTTGGCCAATCTTGGGGTTTTGGGCGATCAAAATGAACCACTATTGGCACGGGCCATACAAGAGATTACGGGCGAAACAGGAAAAAGGGATTTTACGGTTAAGATGCCTGCCAATGTTTTGAGCAGTTCTAAATTACATGGGCCTTTACAAGACAGAATGTTCGTTTCGAATCCGTTCCGATAAATCAAAAAGAAAATAGTTAAGAGTGCCCATGATAAAACATGGGCACTCTTTTTTATAATCTCAAGGTAGCACCCGCCCTTATATTTCTTCCACTCGTCGTAAACCCTATCAGCTCGACATAGTCTTCGTTGAGTAAATTCTGTAAACTAAAGAATACCTCAAGCTTGTTGGGCAGCAAGTCATGTGAAATATAAAAATCTACTAAAGAATAAGAATCTAGAGCAACATCTGAAAACACGCTAAAATCGGTATCAAACCGCAGACCGGTATATGCATAAGACAATGAAGCAAAAGTCTTTTCTGAAATAGTATAGCCTAACAGCGCATTTATTTTATGTTTTGGAATACGAATGGCGCTATCGCCCTTTCGCTCTGTAAAGGTATAGTTAGCGTTCAGCCGAAGTCTTTCGACAGGTTTCCAATTTAAATCGAATTCAAATCCTTGGGCATCAATTGTATCGGTGGCATTTAGGTACTGAAAATTCGCTCCGTCGAAGAAAACGAAATTGTCTTCCCTCCTATTAAAATATAATCCGCTTACTCTAAAATTACCTGCTAAATAATATTCCACACCACCTTCCAAAGTACGATTGTCCTCTGGTTGTAAATCAGGATTTGCGCCAAAATTTCCAAATAATTGGGTCAAAGACGGCGTGATATATGAAGTAGCATAAGACCCCATAAACTTCAAGTAGTTATCATCCATCTTAATGACATAAGACGGATTTAGACTATAAACGAAGGTATTTCCATATTCAGAATGTAGATTTAGACGTAGGCCTGCATTAAAGTTTAATCCGAAGGGCGAAACATAAACCGCATTGATATAAGGGTCTGTGATGGTAAATTCTTTGGTGGTTTCGAAATCTGCTTCATCTTTTATTGCGTTTAGACCTATTACGGTATACCAATTGTCATTTAAGTTCAGCTTATTGAACAAGTCCACCGAATAGTTTTTTCCCGTAAAAGAAAACGGAAAAGAGCTGATATTTTCAGAATCGTATTCGGCTATAGCTGCATTTAAATGCACCGAGCCTTTGTTATATTTAAATTTAGCTCCAAGTCCCGCTCTTTTTTGATTACTTATGAATCTATTGGGCGCATCTAACAAGCTAAACGAATCATCATAATCAGATTTCAGTTTGGTATTATTACCATAAAAATTGATAGAAAAAGCATCTGAAAAACGATAACCAACATTCATGTCGACATTGAACTTCGAAAAAATATCGGCTTCGTTATTTGGGGTAATATTTGCTGATAATCCATCGGAGTAGCGATTAGAGAAAGCCATTTGATACGTCAATTTATCAAGAGTACCTCCCAACTGAACACTGTTGAAGGCATGAGCCAAATCATAATTTTGGTCATCGACCGTGTGATTGGTGCCTCGGCTAGTTTGAACTATCAAAGCCACTTTCTTATCAGACGCCTTCTTAGTTGTGATATTTATTACGGCAGTTGCAGCATTGGTTCCGTATAAGGTGCTGGCCGCACCTTTGATAATCTCAATGGATTCGATATTCGTAACCGAGAGCATACGTAAATCATATTCTTGCGAAGCAGAAGAGGGATCAGTCACTCGAACTCCGTCGATTAAGACTAAGGTCTGCCTGCCACGGCCGCCACGAGCGAAGACTCCTAGAATATTTCCGTCATGTCCCCTACTCCCTGCGATTTCAAATCCACTTTGCATGTTGATGACATCGGCAACAGATTGACCTTGATAAGGTTGTAATTCCTCAGATGAAATTTTAATTACCGTTTTACCGGAATTCTCCCTTTTCAATGCGAAACGGGAATCACTTACGATGACTTCATCCAACCGTTGAAGGTCAAGAGAATCTGTTTGCAACGCCTGCTTGCCTTGAGCGGAGTCAAAAGATTGGGCGGCAATACCCGTACATGCCAATGCACTAGCGCAAAGGCCAAAAAACTTTTTGTTCATGTCGTTTAAATCAATAAACGGGAGAATAGTATGTCTGTACCCATACGTAAACCTTTATCCCGAAAGTTTAACAATGTTTGTTTCTGCCATCGGCAGACGAAAAAATGGCAGGTCTCCTGACTTGTTCAATATTGTTTTGCCTTCCCGTTCACAGAAGCGAACAGTGGCTTTGAAGAAAACAATATCCTTTCTTAGAAAGGTGCCAAATTAAATTTAGCATAAACTAACAGTTGCGGGAACAGCTCCAGATTTTCACTGGATTCCCTTTTAATCGACAACGTTCAAAAAGCGTTATCAAACCAAAATTCAGTACGAAGGTAGCTATTCTTTTTTCAAGGCCTCACCCTTAACTGTGAAAAATGATTCTCTGCTGTCAAAAACGAGCAACTGAATTCTCATATAGGAAGCCGCCATTTTTCACTTACCCCAACCCTAAAGGGATTGAAAAATGGCTAAATTTTAAGTAAGTCGAGAAAAAGTCCTCCTTTGGGGGTTGGGTTAAACTATGTGGTTACTAGTATTTTGATTCTATCTGTTTTGACATTACCTAGCAAACCTCTCAAAAATTTATCTAGATTAAATGTACATTTGACCACTAATAAATTATTCAGATTTGAGAAATATAATCCTGGTTTTTGTTTTTTTAGTTGTCTCGTGCAAAACGGATATTAAGAAAGAAAAAATAGACTTGCCCATTTCGGAAAACCAGACTTTTGAAATAAATCATGCCAAAGGCTTTAACATTGAAAAAGCTGGAGATTTGACAGTTCTAAAGATTTCTTCCCCCTGGCCCAATTCTGAAAGTTCATACTCTTATGCCCTGATTCCCAAGGATAAAATGTCGACGATGACCCTGAATATTGATGAATACGATGCGATTATTGCTACTCCCGTCAATAATATCGTTGTTACTTCGACTACACATATTCCTGCTTTAGAAGCATTAGGCGTACTCGACAAATTAAGTGGATTTCCTGATACGCAATACATCTCTTCAAAAAAAGCAAGGAGACTCATTGATGACGAAAAAATTAAAGAGCTAGGTAACAATGAAGCATTGAATACCGAAATGGTCATTGAATTGAATCCTGAGCTCGTGGTCGGTTTTTCAATTAGCAGTGAAAACAAAGCTTATGAGACTTTGCAGCGTGCTAATATTCCCGTAGTTTATAATGGGGATTGGACGGAGAAAACCCCCCTTGGAAAAGCAGAATGGATTAAATTTTTCGCTCCTTTCTTCGGATTGGAAAAAAAGGCCGATAGTCTTTTCAAGAAAATTGAAAGGTCTTACGTAACAGCCAAATCATTGGCGCAAAAAGCAGAAACAAAACCCACCGTTCTAAGTGGGGCTTTGTATAAAGATGTATGGTATCTGCCAGGAGGAAATAGTTGGGCAGCACAATTTTTGCAAGACGCGAACGCAGACTATCTTTGGAAGGAAACTACGGAAACCGGAAGTCTTTCCCTGAGCATAGAGGCCGTCTTGACCAAAGCAAAGAATGCGGATTTTTGGGTTTCCCCTTCACAGTTCACTTCGTATTCAGCAATGGAAAAAGCGGGTCGACACTATCCCCAATTTGAGGCATTTAAAAATAGAAAGCTCTACACTTTTGCCAAGACAACTGGCGAAACTGGTGGATTACTATATTATGAACTGGCACCGAATCGCCCGGATCTAGTACTAAAAGACTTAGTACATATCTTCCACCCAACGCTATTACCAGACCACAAACCTTTCTTTTTCCAAGCTTTGGACTAAATTCGCGGAATGCCGAAAACCAAATCATATCGCTTTTCGTTTTTGTTCTTGCTTTTGGTATTGTTACTGGTTTTTGGTTTGAATATCAGTTCCGGTTCGGTGGTCATTCCCATGAAAGATACCTTGAATTCTATTTTCGGAGGAACCCTTCAAAACGAATCTTGGAACTATATCATATGGGATTACCGAATTCCAAAAGCATTTACAGCGATATTAGTTGGCAGCGGACTTGCCCTCAGTGGACTCCTAATGCAGACCTTGTTTCGAAACCCCCTAGCTGGCCCTTTCGTTCTCGGAATAAGTTCCGGTGCAAGTTTAGGCGCAGCTCTTTTAATCATGGGTTCTTCGGCACTAGCCGGACTTTTTTCCTTCGGATTTATTAACGACATTTCTTTGGCCATTGCAGCTAGTATCGGAAGTTTTTTAGTGCTACTGGTCGTGATGTCAGTTGCTACCAGAATTAAAGATACCATGGCGTTATTGATTATCGGTCTCATGTTTGGCAGCATTACGGCGGCCATCGTCAGTGTGCTCTCCTATTTTACCAGTGCTGAAAAATTGCAACAATATATTTATTGGTCCTTTGGCAGTTTAGGAAACCTTTCTTGGTCCCAATTGGGATTGTTACTTGCTATTGTTTTATTGGGAATAGTGTTAAGCATCCTTTCAATTAAATCTTTGAATGCATTGCTCTTGGGTGAAAATTATGCGCAAAGCCTAGGTGTAAACATGAAAAAGTCACGCTACCTAATCATCATTGCCACAGGAATTCTAGCAGGAAGCATTACCGCCTTTGCAGGGCCAATCGCCTTTGTAGGGTTGGCCGTTCCACATTTGACACGACAAATTTTTGATACCACGGACCATAGAATTTTAATGCCCGCTGTTTTAGTCTATGGGGCAATTCTTATGTTGCTTTGCGATACGATTGCACAATTACCCTCATCAGCCAATGTCTTGCCAATCAATGCTATAACGAGCATTATTGGAGCTCCTATCGTAATTTGGCTTTTGATACGAAAACGAAAAATGATATTTTGATGATGGAAGAACAACGAAATATCGTCCTAAACATAGAAAATCTTTCTGTTGGTTATAAATCCAAAAAGGAGGATTCCATCATTGCCCAAAATATCCATTTTGATGTATCAGGAGGCGATTTAACTGCTATCATTGGTGTCAACGGAATTGGAAAATCGACGCTCTTGCGAACTTTGGGCAACATGCAGCCAAAATTATCAGGAGAAATTAAAATCAAAGGTAGACCTTTAAAAAACTACAAACCCTTAGAATTGGCTTCCGAAATCAGTGTCGTATTGACTGAACCGATTGCTTCGAAGAATATGACCGTTTTAGAATTGGTCGCTTTAGGAAGGTCACCCTACACCAATTGGTTGGGTACATTGGCGAAAGCTGACAAGTCCAAAATTGAAAGCTCTGTAAGGCAAATGGAACTTGAGGCACTACAAAATAAAAAATGTCATGAACTCAGTGATGGCCAATTACAACGTGTAATGATAGCAAGGGCATTGGCCCAAGACACTTCCATTATTCTATTAGACGAGCCCACCACACATTTAGACCTATACCATAAAGTACAGATTTTGAAATTGTTAAAATCTGTTGCACATGATACCAACAAGACCATCGTCTTTACCACCCATGAAATAGAAATGGCCATTCAAATCTGTGATAAAATGTTATTGTTGAACGGTTCTGAAAATCCGTTTGGGGAGCCCTGCGAACTCATCGAGCAAAAGGCTTTTGAAAAATTATTTCCTTCAGATACGGTTTCTTTTGATTCGACGACCGCTTCTTTTCGAATACAAAAGTGATTGGTGAAATTATCCCCTTGAGGTTATTATAGGGGTGTGACATTTATTACAAATTCTTTTCTGAAAATTTTAAACCCAATCCCTTATCTTTACTTCAAACACTTTAAACGAGAATGAACGAATACCTGATATATATTTTAATCGGTCTAGCCTGCTTAGTAATCGGCTATTTGCTAGGTAATTACATCCGTGGACTTAAAACAAAATCTGAACAAAGTGCCTTGCTTGAACGCGAACAACAATTGGGCAATAACCTCAACATGCTTAATGAAAAGTTGATGGGTTCGGAGGCCGAAAAAAATGAACTCCGCTTAGAAAAAGAACGGCTGGGAAATCAAATCACCCGCTATGAAGCTGACTTGGAAAACTTACAATTAAAAAACAACGAACAAAAAGCAGAGGTTGAAAAACTACAGGAAAAATTCACAAAGGAATTTGAAAACCTGGCCAACAAAATATTGGATGAAAAAAGCACCAAGTTCACCGAGCAAAACCAGAAGAACATCAAGAATATTCTTATTCCATTAAATGAAAAAATCCAGCTTTTTGAGAAAAAAGTAGAAGAAAGCAGAAAGGAAAACTACGGCATACATCAAGCATTAAAAGAGCAATTGCTGAATCTCCAGAATCAAAACCTAAAGATTACACAAGAAGCGGAGAATCTGACAAAAGCTTTGAAAGGTGATAGCAAAATGCAAGGGAATTGGGGCGAGCTCGTATTAGAACGCGTACTCGAAAAATCAGGACTCGAGAAAGACCGTGAATATTCTGTACAGCAAAGTTTTACCTTGGAAGATGGTACACGGGTACTTCCCGATGTCATCATTCATCTTCCCGATGGTAAAAAAATGATCGTCGATTCAAAGGTTTCATTAACGGATTATGAACGCTATGTGAACGCAGAAGATGAGTTTAAGGAGCGATTCCTGAAAGATCATATTAATTCCCTGCGAAAACATGTAGACCAATTATCCGCTAAAAAATATGAGGATTTGTATGAAATGGAAAGTCCTGATTTTGTTTTGCTCTTTGTTCCAATAGAACCCGCTTTCGCTGTAGCGATCAACAATGACAACAAACTCTACAATAAGGCATTCGAACAAAATATAGTAATCGTTACACCTTCTACCCTATTGGCAACTTTGCGGACTATTGACAGTATGTGGAACAATGAAAAGCAACAGCGAAATGCCATTGAAATCGCCAGACAAGCAGGAGCGCTTTACGATAAATTCGAAGGCTTCGTCGGCGATTTGACCAAAGTCGGAAAAAAGATGGATGATGCCAAAAGCGAATATAAAGGTGCCATGAACAAGTTGGTCGAAGGGCGTGGCAATATTATTACGAGCATCGAGAAATTGAAAAAAATGGGCGCTAAGGCAAAGAAGTCCATTCCCGATTCAATTCTAAAAAGAGCTGAAGAAGATGATTTTCTCGCCAGTGAAGAAGAACCTAAACTTGAACTATAGATTTCCGATTTCTCGGAGATGACAAAAAATAATTTATTGATGAAAAAAGTACTTCTAATCGGTTTGTCGGTTTTGTTGATCGGTATCGCCGCATATTATGCATTTATATATTTTGTGCCGTACAGTCAAGGTTATCGTTCAGGGGAATTGATAAAATTCAGTAACAAAGGCGTTGTTGTCAAAACATGGGAGGGCGAAATCAGCCAAGGCATTTCAGGAGCTCAGATTTTTTCGTTTTCCGTATTGGACAAAGAAAAAGAAGTCATCCAAAAATTGAAAGATTATCAGGGCAAATACGTAAAAGTGACCTATGTTGAGCGTTACGCGACATTCTTTTGGTTAGGAGACACCAACTACTTTATTACCGAGGTTGTTGAGGAAAATTCTCCCCATTTCAATCAATAGTCATGGAAAAATATAAGTCGGCCAAAGAATCAAGAGTCTCAATTACAGAGCTGATGCTTCCCTCCCATTCAAATTTTGGAGGCAAAGTGCATGGTGGGCATATATTAAATCTTATGGACCAAATCGCCTTTGCCTGTGCTTCTAAACATTCGCAATGCTATTGCGTAACAGCGTCGGTAAATCGAGTCGATTTTTTATCTCCCGTTGAAGTGGGTGAATTGATCACTTTAAAGGCATCTATCAATTATACGGGCCGAACTTCAATGGTAGTAGGTGTTCGCGTCGAATCGGAAGATATCACAACCGGCAAGAAAAGGCATTGTAACTCATCGTATTTTACCATGGTCGCCAAAGACGCCCAAGGAAAAAATATACCCATTCCCGGTTTGCTTGTGAATGACAAGCAAGGTATTCGGAGATTTACACGAAGTAAATTTCGAAAAGAATCGGCGTTCGATCGCGATACTAAATTCGATTCCAGCAATTTTGACCATACCAAACACATCAAGCTCCTAAAAGATGAAAATATCAAGATTGAGATGAAGTAACCCCTGTGGCCGCCGCCGCATCTAAAAACCAAACGACCCTACCATTTCTTGGGGCGACCAAACTCGCAGGATATTTCTTGGCGATTCCTTCGTTAGAGCTTATTTCGGATACCCTTTGAGCTTTGTTTTCTCCCGTAACCAAAAAAGCAACAATTTCGGCATTATTGATTATTTGGCCAGTAATTGTAATCCGTCGCTGTCCACTTTTAGGGTGTTCGGCAACTTCACAATACTTATCTGAATACCACAATTCAATTTCGTGCGGAAAAATTGAAGCTGTATGACCATCATCGCCCAAACCTAAAATAATAAGGTCAAAAGAGGGAATTCCGTTTGCCTTTGGTAGTACAGCGTCCAAAAAATCATTGTATTGTTCAGCTTCATAATCCGGACCGTTCTCGCCCTTGATTCGATGGATATTCAATTCAGGAATTTTGATTTTCGATAGTAGATGCTCTTTTGTCATTTTGTAGTTGCTCTCATTGTCATCGGGGGGTACGCAGCGTTCATCGCCCCAGTACAAATGGACTTTAGACCAATCGATTTCCGGTTGAAAATTTTCAGCCAATTCGTCAAAAACGATTTTAGGGGTGCTACCTCCGGAAAGTGCGATATGTACCTCTGGCTTTGAAGCAGCGACTATGGCGAAATAACGTGCAAAGTCTTTGGCGACTTCTTCTTTTGTTGGAGATACTTTTAATTTCATGATAGCGTGGGGCTAAAATTTATTTACTCTTAAAATAGATCATCTTAACAAATTACGCAAAAACCGGGGTCATCGGCTAAGTTGGCATTGGGGTTTCGCCACATACCCAGCCCTTCGATAAGCTCATCTGCATTTTTAGGCCCCCAAACTCCAGCAGAATAGCCATATACTTTGGCATCCGATTTTTTCCAATATTCCAAGATGGGGTCTACAAATTCCCATGCGGCTTCAACTTCATCTGCCCGAGCGTACAAGGTGGCATCACCCTGCATCGCATCTAATAACAATCTTTCGTAGGCAGTCATGACATACGTATCGACTAAACTTGAATAGTAAAAGTCGAGATTCGCCCGCTCCACCTTAAAGCCTTGACCGGGTACTTTGACTCCGAATTTCACCAAAATCCCCTCGTCCGGCTGAATTCGTATAATTAATTTATTATCCTTATTCGTCATCCCTGAATCTTTAAAAATCTGATGGTGCGGTGATTTAAAATGAATGACAGCTTCTGTTACTTTTGTTGGCATCTTCTTTGCCGTTCGCACGTAAAATGGCACATCGGCCCAGCGCCAATTATCTATAAAAAATTTAATGGCGGCATAGGTCTCTGTAGTTGATTCAGGATCAACGCCGTCTTCTTCGCGATAACCCTTGACCTTTTTTCCTTCCACTGTAGAACTTACATACTGCGCCCTAATGGTATTGTCATGCAGGGTTTGTGGGTCGGTCATTATTCGCAAAGACTTTAAGGCCTTGACCTTTTCGTTTCGAATTTCTTCCGCATCAGCGGTATGGGGTGGTTCCATAACGATTAAAGCAATAATCTGCAATAAGTGGCTTTGAAACATATCGCGCAACGCCCCTGACTTATCATAATATCCTCCGCGCTTCTCTACACCGACGCTTTCGGCATTTGTAATTTCTACGTGGTGAATGTAGTTGCGGTTCCAGAGAGGTTCGAAAATACTATTTGCAAAACGGGTGACCAGAAGGTTCTGAACGGTTTCTTTTCCTAAATAGTGGTCGATTCTAAAGATTTGATTTTCATGGAAATAGCGGTGCAGCGCAGTGTTTAAATTCTTTGCCGTTTCGAGGCTGTAACCAAACGGTTTTTCTACGATCAGTCGTTTCCACCCATCGTCTTCTTTGGACAACCCTTGGTCATAGATGTTACGCGCTATCGGTTCAAAAGCGGCCGGTGGAACGGAAAAATAAAATATATAATTACCGTCTGTACCATGCTCGGTATTTAATTTTTTTATCCGTTCGTTCAATGAACTATAGTCTGAATCTTGCTCATCGCCGAGTTCATGATAGAATAGTTTTTCACAAAAATCCGAAACGAACTTTTTATCGACTTCTTTAAGTTCTTCTTCAAGGTACTGGCTTTTCTCGACGACATTTTTACGAAAATCGTCATCGGTCCAGTCACTTCGGCTCGCACCCAATACCACAAAGTTCTTTGGCAAGTGTTTACCTTTATATAAGTTAAAGATTGCGGGTATTAACTTTCGGGCGGTTAGGTCACCAGAAGCCCCGAAAATTATCAACATCTGATTAGCGGTCTTATCCATTCAGTAGTTTCATTTTATCATTCCGTTACAACCGGAGTCTAATTCTTCTTGTATCATTTCCGTGATAAATAAAATCATTTTTCCATTCGGTTGCGCATGTGAAATTTACTTTTTGAAAAGGTTAAAACGCAACTTTTCAAGATAATTTTAAAGATAGCCAACCAAACGGAGTTTACAAGTATTGCAACGGCAAAACTGAATATTTTAAGTTAATTTTGATAGTAATGAATTTTTGATGGATTATAAAAAATAGATTCCGCCCTTGGGTGGACTGACAATAAACTAAAGTTATGTACGATTTTGGATTGGTAGGACTCGGTGTCATGGGTCGAAATTTTATTTTGAATGTCGCCGATAATGGTTTTAAAGCGTTCGGTAATGATCTCGATACTGAAAAAGTCAATGCCCTGATCGAAGAAGGCGGCGATACCACTCGTGTAAATGCCACGACGGAAGTCAAGACTTTTGTAGATGCGCTTTCAAGGCCCAGAAAAATTATGTTACTCGTGCCCGCCGGAAATGTGGTCGATATTGTCATTGAAAACCTTTTGCCCTTTTTGGAAAAAGACGATATCATTATCGATGGAGGAAATTCTTTCTTTACCGATACAGATCGTCGAGAGGCTTATTTGCAAGAAAAAGGCATTCACTTTTTCGGTGCCGGAGTTTCCGGTGGTGCAAAAGGTGCACGTCTGGGCCCCAGTATTATGCCCGGTGGCAATCGGGAGGCCTATCAACATGTAAAACCGATTTTCGAGGCGGTCTCCGCTAAATATCTCGACGAGCCTTGTGTGGCCTATCTCGGACCCAAGTCAGCGGGTAATTACGTGAAAATGGTACATAACGGTATCGAGTACGGACTCATGCAACTGACCTCTGAAATTTACGACTTACTAAAAAAAGGTGGGGATTACTCGAACAACCTGTTACATCAAACGTATGCCAAATGGAATTCTGGGCGATTAAAATCCTTCCTTGTAGAAATCACTGCAGAAATCTTTGAACAAAAAGACGATTTGGGCGATGGTGACCTTATCGATAAAATCTTGGATAAGGCCAAACAAAAAGGCACGGGTAAATGGACGAGTCAGAATGCGATGGATTTAGGCATACCCGTACCCTCGATCGATATTGCCGTGAGCATGCGCGAAATTTCCGCATTAAAAGACGAACGCGCGCGTGCAGATGAATTATACGAGCGCCCTGAAGTCGTTTTGATGGAGAAAGCGAGATTGGGTGGCCTTGCAGAAAAAGCTTTGTTTTTTTCCTTTATCGTCACCTACGCACAAGGGTTGCACCAATTGAAAGATGCATCAAAAGAATACGGTTATGAATTGGATATGGGCGAAATAGCCAAAATCTGGCGCGCAGGTTGTATCATAAGAGCCGGATTGTTGGGCGATATCATGCAGGCTTTTCAAGAAGACAGTTCGTTACAGAATCTATTGCTTTCGCCACGTTTTGTCGAAAAAGTAAAAAGCACGGTAGATGCAGCTCGCGAATTGGTGGTGTATGCAGCACAAAATGGAATACCTACGCCAGGGCTTTCGAATTCGTTGACCTATTTCGACGCCTATACTTCTTCTCGCTTGCCGTTGAATTTGATACAGGCCCAACGTGATTATTTTGGCTCGCATACCTACGAGCGATTAGATCGCGAAGGTATTTTTCATACGGAGTGGGAGAAGTGATGCCCAGAGGATTCAAGGATTTCTAATCGTCGGTTAAGTAAAAAATATCTGCAGTCAAAATCCACAAGATACGCCCTTTAGAAAAAAGGGGGGTTATTTGATGAACGATAACCAAGGAAACCCTAATCGATTATTTGAAATTTCACCTCGCCATCGTTGTTAGATTTTACTATATTCCATAAAAAACCGATGGGCTGCCTACAGCATGGTATTCGGCATAATTAGAAAAAATGAAGAAAAAATTCAACTTGAAATTTAGTGAAAGGGTTTCTGACCATCTGATTCAGGCCTTTTTAATTTTCTTTAGTGTACTTTTTGCATTCTGGTTAAATGATTACAGAAATAACCAAATTCAAAAAGAACAATCTGAACTAACGTTAAATTTTGTAAATACAGAATTAAAAAACAACCTCAAAACTCTTGAATATTGGAAATCCCATCACAAAAACATTATGAATTCCACAGAAGAATTATTGACAAATTCGTCGGATAGCATAAATACCTTTCAATTAGACAGATTAGTCAATCCAGATAAAGGCATTTTTAAGGCTATTATTACTAAAAATGCACATAATTATCTACAAAACACATCGGAAATTGATGCAGCACTAAATTTAGAGTTAAATCGAATTTACCAACAACAATTATATGTTGAAAATGCATTACAAGACGTACTCAATTTCTTAAAGGAAAGAGAAATTTATAATGAAAAGATGGCTCGAACAAATTATGTGATTTTCAATCAATTGATTTCCGAATTATATTATCAAGAAGAAGCAATGATACCAAGCTATAAAAGCGGAATTGAAAAAATATCAGCTCATTTGACCAAATAACTTTGCTTAACAATAGTAACGTTGCACAAGCCGTTGATCAGTAATAAAACGAATTGTTACAAGCCTCTTAAAGGGGCTTTTTCTTGCTCCATTAGAAATGAAAAGTCAATTTTAGATGTCTTGGAAAAGCTAAAAAAAAATCCTGAACAACACGTTTCAAAAATATCTTAAAAACAAGATGCCGCACTGGCCTGAGTTTCCCGCTCATGCCGCTTTCCTCTAGCTTAAAGAATTTTAAAAATCGATGTCATCTATTGTAGCACCTCTATTCAAACCTCTGCCGAGCTCAGTATAGGTATCTATATTTTTTAGCGAGACGGATAAATCGCTACTAAACATTCAATCCCTTCGGCCAAAGCCGAAAAGGCCTGGATCACCTGCCTTTATCAAAAGGGAGGATTTACTACTATTTTAAATTTAAGCTTAAAAAACTATCAAGGGAAAGGGGCCACCACCATTGCTATTCAAAAGAATTGGAAACAGTTTCCGTTGGAGTGTGTGGTGACATCAGAGCAACCTCTGCATAAATAGCCTCGACTATTTTTTGAAGATCCGGTATAACGGTTCTAGCGATTCGCGAATTGCTGTTCAACAATACACAGATACCCAAATCGGAATCTGGCAATAAAGCAATTTCATTTCTAAAACTGTTGACGCTTCCGCCATGGTGCCACATGGTGGTTTTTTCTTTGGTCACTTCGTCTTCAAAGGTATGAATACGCCATCCGAAGGCATAGGCCGATGAAATATGACCTGGCCATTTTTTATAATATTTTCGACCAATATTGATTTCTACCTGTGGTTCAAAAGCTTCGGCGATGGCCGACTCGTTCATTACATCTGTATTGTTTCCTAATAAAAACCGCATCCATTTGGCCATATCGAGCGAGCTTGCATTGATTCCCCCTGCGGCGACGGCATTATCATAATGGTCGGTCAATTTTCTGATTTTCCAACCGCTGCGCCCCTTAGAATGTGGTAGTGCGACATTGGTATTCTGAATCAATGTTTCATAATCGGTGCACGCGGTGCTCATACCCAAAGGTTCAAAGAATCGATTTTGAAGTGCGACCGAAATGGTATTGCCGGTCACCTTTTTCACGATCTCACCGCTAAGAGCGAACATTGCGTTTTGATAACTGTACATTTCCCCTGGCTCGCTAATGGGATTCACCTCATCAAAGCGAACTGCGATTTTTTCCATTGATAATCCAGCTTCCACAAGATTCGTGAAACTATGATAGGCCGTTCCTGAAGTGTGAGATAGTATATGGGCCAATCTAACTTTATCAGTATTGCTTTCATCGCCCAATTGAAATTGAGGTATGTAATCACTGACTTTGTCTTGCCAGTTGAGTTTTCCCTCTGATTTTAAATCGGCCGTCAAAACTCCCGTAAATCCTTTTGATAAAGATCCTAACCGAAATACAGTCTCGTCATCGACTTTGCCTTTCGTCCCGACGCTCTTTTGACCAAACCCGTTAACCAATAAAATAGAATCTCCTTTAACGATACTGACTCCCGCACCGATGATATCTCCCGATGAAATTGCCTTTTCAAAATATGTTTTAACGGCAAGTTGTAACTCTTTCTGCAGCGCCTGATGTTGCGCCATCAATTTAGGATCGATGGTTTTCTTTTCAACCAAAGTAGAAGCAGTGGTTTTTGAATCTAAAGCGGTCTCATTTTTGTTCACACCCAATGCCATTGCGGCAAAAAGCACTAGAAGCAAAAAGGTTGTACCGGCAAGAATTTTAAATCGCCGCATAGGTCAAGTTTTTTGGTTAGGCGGTAAGTGTATAATTTAGGACTATCTTATGTAATAAACGTCTGAATTAACTTAATATTTCATTAAATTTTCGACATGTAAAACCATAAATCATGAGAACACTTTTTAATTTGTTATTCGTCTTCGCCTTTCCAATACTTTTATGTGGACAAAATACGGCAAAAACAATCGGTTCAGCAGAGCAGCTGATTGAAATCATAATCGAAAAAACAGGAGCTGACGAAGTCATCAATACGGTTGATGTGATTAAGGAGGGAAATCCGCATACGAAAGTCAAGGGCATTGTGACCTGTATGTTCGCCACCATGGATATTCTACAAAAGGCAGTTGAAAAAAACTGCAATCTGATCATCACTCACGAACCATTGTACTATAATCATTTGGATGCTTCGGAACAGTTCGAAAATGACCCGGTATATCTTGAAAAAAAGAAATTCATTAACGATAACGGATTGGTCGTTTGGCGATTTCACGATTACATACATCGCATGAAACCTGATGGCATAATTTCTGGAATGGCTGAAAAACTGGGTTGGGAAAAAAATCAAAACAAAGACAACCCATATAAATTCGCTTTCCCAAAAATGACATTGGTTGATTTATTGAAGGGAATGAAAGATACCTTTCCGGAAAATGGTTTTCATGTAGTCGGGGATTCGACGATACACGTATCAAACGTTGTAATGGTTCCCGGAGCATCAGGCACCATGGCCCAAAGAGGGCAACTGCGATTACCGGATGTCGATGTGGTCATCGCGGGTGAAGTGCCCCAATGGGAAACGTATGAATATGTGCGTGATGCGGTTTCACAGGGCATACAAAAAGCTATTGTTTTTATCGGTCATATCGATTCAGAAGAAAGTGGCATGAAATTTTGTGCAGATTGGTTGAGCGAATTTGTAACGAATATTCCCATTCACTTTATTTCTTGTGGCTCTTCTTATTGGAGCTATTAGAAAATCAATGGTGTAACTTTAGCCATACTGGTCCTTTTCAAACGAAGTATATTTTATATTTTTTATGCTTGCTACAGTAATGAATTCTTGTTCTTCCGATAAAAAAGTCTTCTGCAATTTTAAGAAATACCCAACTCCCACCGAAGTTGATCTTTGGTTGAATTATTCAAAAGAATACACGGAGTTCAAAATCTGGTCTCCCTCCGCCGAGACGGTTCGGCTAAGTTTCTATGAAAAAGGAAATGGTGGTAAAGCTTTTAAAACGTATTCCTTGGAAAATGATGAACTAGGTGTTTGGTCAAAAGTGGTTTCTGGCAATTTGCAAGGCACCTATTATACCTTTCAGATTAAGATTGGCAAAAAATGGCTCAACGAAACCCCGGGGATTTATGCACAAGGCGTCGGCGTTAACGGGCAACGTGCCATGGTCTTGGATTTGGAAAGTACAAATCCTGCGGGCTGGAATTCTGACAAAGGCCCAGAAATAAAATATACGAATGAGGCAATTATTTATGAGTTGCATATTAGGGATATGACAATCCATCCGCAATCGGGGTCTTCAATGCCCGGTAAATATCTGGGTCTAGTTGAAGAAAACACCAAAGGTTCGAAGGGACATGCCACGGGAATAGACCATCTTAAGGAGATGGGAATTACCCATGTCCATTTACTTCCCGCTTTCGATCATCATTCCATCGACGAAGAAAACTTGGACAGCGATCAATTCAACTGGGGCTATGACCCACAAAATTACAATGTGCCAGAGGGTTCATTTTCGTTAGACCCTTTCAATGCGGAAGTCCGTATTCGTGAATTCAAGAAAATGGTGAAGAAGTTTCATGAAAACGAAATCGGAGTAATCTTAGATGTTGTTTACAATCATACCGGAAAAACCGAGGAGTCGAATTTCAACCAAGAGGTGCCCAACTACTATTATCGATTCAAAAAAGATGGTTCGTATTCAGATGCCGCTGCCTGTGGCAATGAAACAGCTTCCGAAAGGGCAATGATGCGAAAGTTTATTATAGAATCGGTTTCGTTTTGGGCCAAAGAATACCATATTGACGGATTTCGTTTTGACCTGATGGGTATTCATGATATCGAGACCATGAACGAGGTTTCCAAAACTCTAAAAAAAATCAATGCCAATATTTTTATTTATGGGGAAGGATGGACAGCCGGCGACTCCCCACTACCCGAAGAAAAAAGAGCATTGAAAAAGCACATGCAACGAATGCCAGAAATTACCGCTTTTAGCGATGATATTCGTGACGGACTAAAAGGTTCCGTTTTTGAGGATGGCGACACTGGTTATGCAAGCGGAAAAACAGGTATGGAAGAATCGATAAAATTTGGTGTTGTTGGTTCGATTCAGCATCCTCAGATAAATTATGAAAAGGTGAATTATTCTGAAACGCCGTGGACGGATAATCCGTGGCAGGCCATATCGTACGTTTCATGTCACGATAATCATACCCTTTATGACAAACTCAAAATCTCACGCCCCGATGCGAGCGAGGCCGACATTATCGCAATGGATAAATTGGCAAATGCTATCGTTATGACCTCACAAGGAACAGCTTTTTTACATGCCGGTGCTGAAATGCTGCGCACCAAAAATGGGGAATACAATTCGTATAACCTACCCGATAATATCAATCAAATCGATTGGAATCGAAAAGTAGATTACCCAAAAGTAATGGAGTATTACAAAAATCTAATCGCTCTGAGAAAAGCACATCCGGCCTTTCGGATGGCTTCGAGCGAAGACGTTCGTAAAAACCTAAAGTTTAAAAAAGAAGAAAACGGATTGTTAGCCTACGAAATAACCAACAATGCCAATGGCGATATATGGAAAACAATATTGGTTATTTACAATGCCAGAACAAAGATCGTAAAATACAATCTCGATGATACTTGGCAATTGGCTGTATCTGAAAATGTCTTCTATTCAGAAGAAAGCGAATCAGTAAAAGAAGCGGTAAGAGTTCCACCGATTTCCATGACCATCTTATTCAAGAATTAGTTCATGCCCAAAACCCTATATCGTATTTATGTGATCGAACTTTCGAAAAAAGTATTTACCGAAAACAGAAAATTTCGGGAGGCCAATCCGCAGTTCAATGGTGTTTTGGAATGTCTCTATGTAGGTATGACCAGTAAGACCCCCAAGGAACGTTTTGAACAGCACAAGTCGGGCTATGTCAATAAAAAAGGTTTTAAACTTTCAGCGAATATTGTTGAAAAGTACGGGCTTTACTTGAGAGGAAGTTTGTTCAATCACATCGAACCCATGAATTCGAGAGGCAAAGCACTCAAAATGGAGGAAATCTTGGCACTGGAACTACGTAGAAAAGGCTATGCAGTTTGGTTTAATTAATTTAGACCCCAAATATCAATAGAATCGATTACGATATTAAAAAAAGAAAAAGATGAAAAAAATAAATTGGCCCAACTTAATTGCCGAATTTATCGTTGTATTATTAGGTATTCTTTTGGCATTTCAACTTAACACTTGCTCGGCCGAATCGCAGCAAAAAGACACCATTCAAACCCATATTTCGGCTTTAAAAGAAGAAACCGCTTTCAACAAGACCAACCTACAGACCGCTATCGACCTTTTGTCAATAAATGAGAATAAACTTGATTCTCTTATGACTTATATTTCAACTGATGGCGACCTAGAAAAAATCAATACCCTTTCTATGGAGTTGCTAAACGTCGGTGGGGCTTACAGTAAATCTATTGCCTATAAAACACTGATCGAATCGGGCGATGTGCGGTTTCTAAAAGATGTAACATTCAAATCAGAAACCGTTAACCTGTATGAATACTACGAATGGGTGAAAAGCACCGATAAAATTGCATTAGAAAGTTTCAATGAGCAGTATTTTAGATATATAAAGGAAAATTTTGACCTACTAAACGAAGAACCACAGCCAAGGGAAGTATTTAGCACGAAAGAGTATCTAAATAGCCTGGCAAGCTATCGCTATTTCATTGATATGCGAAGATTACGTTATGAAGGCTGTATGTTGGTAATAGAGAAATATATCAAGCGTTTAAATGACAAAGAAGTAGACTGATAAGTTTTCACTTTTATTTACTCAAATACATCTTTCTTCGGGCATATAGATTATAAAACTCATCGTCTTTTAGACTATCGATAAACAAAATGCTTTCGCCCGTACTCTTCATTTCAGGTCCTAGATTCTTGTTCACATTAGGGAATTTATTGAATGAAAACACCGGTTGCTTGATTGCAAAACCTTCAAGTTGCGGATTGAAGTCAAAGTCTTTCACTTTTTTCTCCCCGAGCATCACTTTGGTCGCATAATTCACGTAAGGTTCTTTGTAAGCCTTGGCTATAAAAGGTACCGTTCGAGAGGCTCTCGGATTGGCCTCGATAATATAAACCTTATCGTCTTTTATCGCAAATTGAATATTGATCAAACCAACTGTGTTTAGGGCCAGCGCGATTTTCTTGGTATGGTCCTTTATCTGTTGCATTACAAATTCACCTAAATTGAACGGTGGCAAAGTCGCATTCGAATCACCTGAATGTATTCCACATGGTTCGATATGTTCCATTATTCCGATGATATAAACATCTTTTCCATCGCAAATAGCGTCTGCTTCGGCTTCGATTGCTCCATCTAAGTAATGGTCCAACAATAATTTATTATTTGGGATTTTTCTAAGCAGGTCAACAACGTGTTCCTCTAGTTCCTCTTTGTTGATGACGATTTTCATTCCTTGCCCCCCTAGAACATATGAGGGTCTAACCAGTAAAGGAAAATTCAATTTATCGGCCAGTGCAGATGCCTCATCCGCAGATTCGGCCACTCCGAATTCAGGAAAAGGAATATCGTTTTCCTTTAAAAGTTCAGAGAAATTTCCACGGTCTTCCGCAAGATCCAACGACTCAAAACTTGTACCCAGTATTTTGATTCCGTATTTGGAAAGTTTTTCGGCCAGTTTCAAAGCTGTTTGGCCTCCCAACTGAACAATTACACCTTCTGGTTTTTCGTGTTTGATAATGTCATAGATATGCTCCCAAAAAACAGGCTCAAAATATAATTTATCAGCAGTATCAAAATCAGTTGAAACCGTCTCCGGGTTACAATTGATCATTATGGTTTCATAATCACATTCCGCAGCTGCTAGAACACCATGAACACAGCAGTAGTCGAATTCGATTCCTTGACCGATACGGTTGGGGCCTGAACCGAGAACTACGATTTTCTTCCTATCGGTCACCTTGCTATCGTTCGCAACAAAACGTTTACCATCGGCAGTCTCGATTTCAGCTTCGAAAGTAGAATAGTAATAGGGGGTCATGGCCTCGAATTCAGCAGCGCACGTGTCCACCAATTTAAATACCCTATTGATGTCCATTTCAACACGTTTCTCATGTACTTCGCTCTCGTAGCAATCTAACATATGGGCTATCTGACGATCTGCAAAACCCTTCTGCTTCGCCTCTAGCATCAACTCTCTCGACAAAGTGTCTACGGTATAGTTGGAAATTTCTTTCTCTAGTTCATGTAATTCTTCGTATTGTTTTAAGAACCACATATCGATTTTCGTAATATCGTGAATGCGGCTCAACGGAATACCCATTTGAATGGCGTCGTATATGACGAAAACCCTATCCCAACTTGGTATGGTCAATTTACTGATGATTTCATCATAATTTTTATACCCTTTCCCATCGGCACCGAGACCATTTCTTTTTATTTCCAAAGATTGAGTGGCCTTGTGCAGGGCTTCTTGAAAAGAGCGTCCGATACCCATAACCTCACCGACTGCCTTCATCTGCAGTCCCAATGTTCTATCAGAGCCTTCGAACTTATCGAAATTCCATCTCGGAATTTTAACGATTACATAATCCAAGGTCGGTTCAAATAATGCGGAAGTCGACTTAGTAATCTGGTTCTCTAATTCGTCCAAGGTGTAGCCAATAGCTAGTTTCGAAGCGACCTTTGCTATCGGATATCCTGTGGCTTTTGAAGCCAATGCCGATGATCGCGATACCCGAGGGTTGATCTCTATGGCAATGATGTCTTCATTTTCGTCAGGGCTCACCGCAAATTGAACGTTGCAGCCACCCTCGAAATCCCCGATACTGCGCATCATGTGTATGGCCATGTCACGCATTCGTTGATAGGTTTTATCAGAAAGTGTCATGGCAGGCGCCACGGTAATCGAATCTCCGGTATGAATACCCATGGGATCCATATTTTCGATCGCACATATGATAACGACATTATCGTTTTTATCACGTAGAAGTTCCAGCTCGTATTCCTTCCAGCCCATCATGGCCTTATCGATCATAACTTCGTGAATCGGCGAAATTTCCAAGGCGCGGCTTAATAGCTCGTCAAAATCTTCAGCTTTGTAAACAATCGCAGCACCTGCGCCTCCTAGTGTATAAGAGGCCCTGATTACAAGGGGGAAACCGAACTCTTGGGCGATTTCCTTTCCCTTTAAAAAAGATGTGGCAGTGGCTTGTGGTGCCATTGCGACACCTATTTCCCCCATTAATTCCCTAAACTTCTCACGGTCTTCGGTCACATCAATGGCCTTAATATCGACACCGATCATCTTGACATTAAAATCCTTCCAAATACCTTTTTCATCTGCTTCGATACAAAGGTTAAGAGCGGTCTGCCCACCCATTGTGGGTAGCACGGCATCGATATGCGGGTGCAATTTAAGCACCTCTACAATCGACTTGGTAGTGAGGGGTTTCAAATAGACATGATCTGCCATTGACGGATCTGTCATAATCGTCGCGGGGTTGCTATTAATCAGTATCGTTTCGATACCATCTTCTCTCAACGACCGCAATGATTGCGAACCTGAATAATCGAACTCACAGGCTTGACCGATAATAATAGGGCCTGACCCGATAATCAAAATGGATTTTAAATCTTCTCTTTTAGGCATTCTAGATAGTTGTTTTAAGCTTACTGATTTTTGATTGTTGCCGAAATTAAAACAATCGGGCAAAAAAAAAGTGCTACTTATAAAAAAGTAACACTTCGATATTATAAAATGGTTTAATCATTATTTTTTGTGTCGTAGCTCAGATGAAACTGTCAATTTTTTTCTTCCTTTAGCCCTTCTTCTGGCCAATACCTTTCTTCCGTTGACAGAAGCCATACGCTCTCTAAAACCGTGCTTGTTTTTGCGTTTTCTTTTTGATGGCTGATACGTTCTTTTCATTTCGCTACTTTATATTTAAGGTTTTACCTTGGCAAAATCCGGGGGCAAATATACGAAGAGTTTTTGCTTTGGCAAGCCGATACAAAAAAATATTTTTGAATAATCGCCCGCCGCCGAGCATCACTTTTTCTTACTTTTGCAAGAATCAAACGAGAGGAACAAAAAACACCATGAAACTACCTTATTTAATACTATTATGTCTTTTTAGCTTTGGAAGCATTCTAGGGCAAAAGACCTTAGGTTATAATCTAGCAAAAGACCAGGTATTTATGGTCAAACAAAGTGCAGAGCAAATTATCACCCAAGAACTAGATGGTGCCACTCACGTACTGACAAATAATATAGATGTAATTTTGGAATTCAAGGTTGTCGGAGTGAATGAAGACGATTATGAAATCGAGTTGTCTTTCGAGGACCTTAATATGAAAATGAACTCTAGCATTCAAGGTGAACTCATGAACGTCAAAGCCAAAGAAGCCGTTGAAGGAGATGTACAGTCAATGATGTTCAATAGTCTGTTGGGGAACCCCGTTAACATGAAGCTTTCAAAAACTGGAGAAATATTGCAAGTAACCGGTGGAGATAGCCTGGTTAGTAAAATGGTTTCAAAAGCGGGAATTGAAGATGATTTCACAATGAATATGATGAAAAAATCGTTGGAAAAAGAGTTCGGTTCAGAAGCACTCTCAAATAGTTATGAGCAAATGACCTTTATTTATCCGACCCAAGAGGTCGATTCGGGCGATACCTGGCAGAACGAATTCTCAGGTAAGCTGAATGCGAAAAACACATGGACTTTAAAGGAATTGACCAATAGTAACGCCTCGATCAACGGTACCGCGGATGTGGTCATGAAAATTGAAGAACCTGCCGTAAATATGAATCTCACCGGCAACCAGACCACTAAGGTCACAACTGATATCTCCACAGGTTTTATCACTATGATGGTAGTAGAAGGTTTGGCTGAAGGAAGTTCGACCATGGCACAAATGGGCGATCAGGAGATTCCCACTACCATAAAATCAACGGTCTCTTACGAATTAATCACGGAATAACATGTTCAACAAAAATATAAAGCTTGTTATAGCGACATTAATAATTGCCTTCGCGATATACCAGTTCATTGAGGGGTATATCGGCAATGGCATCGCCTTGATCTTACTCTCGGGAATATTTATTTTTCTTTATTTCCGAAACGAAATGATACTTCTGGCTTTTCTTAGGATGCGAAAGCAAGATCTAGATGGTACCCAGAGGTGGTTGAGTAAAATCAAGAACCCTGAATCGGCTCTCATAACCAAACAACTAGGATACTACAATTACTTGCACGGAATCATTTTTTCGCAAAAGAACCTTACTACTGCCGAAAAATATTTTAGAAAGGCATTGAAATTAGGGCTGACTATGGATTATGATGTAGCCATGGCAAAATTAAGCCTAGCAGGTATCTCTATGCAAAAACGAAGAAAAAGGGAAGCTACCACCCTACTTCAGGAAGCCAAAAAACTAGATAAGAACAATATGTTGACGGATCAGATCAAAATGATGCAGCAGCAGATGAAGAAGATTTAGTTATCGTTTGAAGTCACTAAAGTAGTGGCGCCCAAAGCCTACTGAATGATTCTTTTAACCTACGGGCAAGGCCCCTTTCTTTCCAGCGTTCTAGCTCGACTTGCTGACTTTCCGTTAAATCATCGTGAAAAATATCGGCCATTTGCCCATTGATGTCCTTATTATAGAGCAATGCGTTTATCTCAAAATTCAAGGCAAAGCTTCTATAATCAAGATTGGCAGTGCCAACAATCGAAAGCATATCATCTATTATCATTGTCTTGGCGTGCACGAAACCTTTTTTATATCTATAGACTTTTATTCCCGATTCCATACATTGTTCAATGTAGGAGTCAGAAGCATATTGGGCGGCCCAAGAATCTGAACTATAGGGTAAAATTACGCGCACGTCTACCCCGCCCCTCGCAGCAGTTGTCATCGCCGTCATAATTGAATCGTTGGGCATAAAGTAAGGTGTGGTTATATACACTCTTTGGTTTGCAGAGTTGATGGCACAGAACATTGCTTCCATAATATTCGCCCAGTCACTGTCGGGTCCGCTGGCGGCCATTTGAATAGCTACCGGTTTATCGTTATCGGGTTTTGACTTCGGAAAGAGTTTTTCGCTTATCTCCAGTTCATTTTTTGAGGCAAAATTCCAACTCAACATGAAATAGGCCTGGAGTGAGCCCACAGCCCCCCCCTCTATTCTGAGGTGGGTGTCTCTCCAAAATCTTTTGTTTTTGCGGCTATTATCATACTTTTCGTCTATATTGATGCCTCCGACATAGCCGATGCCCCCGTCGATCACCACGATTTTTCTGTGATCCCGATAGTTCAATTTGCTTGTAGAATTCGAGAAGAGAACAGGCATAAAAGCGAAGTGCTCGACTCCGCTTGTTGACATTTTTCGCTTGTATTTCGAAGTTATGGAGCTTCCTACATCATCGTATATGAACCGTACATTGACCCCTTCGCGTGCTTTCTCGCAAAGAATATCAATAATCTCGGACCCCAGCTCGTCACTGAAAACCACGAAGTACTCTAGATGAATATGGTTTTTGGCATTTATCAGGTCTTCTTTTAAATTCTTGAATTTGCTTTCACCGTTGAGTAAAATTTCGACACTATTATCGAAGGTCAAGACTGCGCGCTCATTATTTTTTAGAAGCCGGTAAATTTTGTAAATGCCTTCACCGTAGGTATCCTCGAAGTCTTCTTTCTCATCATGGTCAAGACTGAACCGCTTACGCCACTTTTTGATCTTTTCATTATCAAAAAGATATTTCTTTTCGAAAATCTTCGATTTTCTGTAATCCTGTCCAAAAAAATAATATACCAAAAGCCCGAGGAAAGGTAGCACTGCGAGCGCAAAGAGAAAGGATAGTGTTTTTACAGGGTTCTTGTTCTTGAGAACGATTATTACCGAAAAGAGAATAACCAGCACGTAATTGCCGATTAAAAGCATTGACCACCAATTCTCTTTAAGATACGCCCACATTATTTTGTTTCTCGATAATACCCTTTATTGGGAATCTCGATAGTATATTTTTTGCCCGATTTGTTATTGAGGTGCGGTTCGCGCAACCATGGGTTATGTCTTTTCAAAATCTTGTAGTTGATTTCATATTGCTGGGCAAAATCCGTAATGCTGAAAATAGGAGCGTCTATTTCTACCTCAAAGGTAGGCACTGCGCTGTACATATCTTCTTTTTGAAGGTCGAAGCCATATTTTTCCGGGTTTGAAAGAATTTCTTTAATCGCCATGATTCGAAACACGTATCGCCCCGTTTCTTGACCTAAGAGCAAATCGTAATAATCATTTACCTGTTGAAGGCCCAAATATTTATCGATTGATCCAGTACCGGCGTTGTAAGCAGCGGCGGCAAGAGTCCAACTTCCATATTTCTTTTTGTATTTGTTGAGATATTTACAAGCAACCTCTGTCGATTTCACTAAATGGTAGCGTTCATCTACATTTGAATTCACTTCAAGCCCGTATTCTCGGCCCGTAGCCTTCATAATCTGCCAAAAGCCAGTTGCGCCGGCATGTGAGACAACATTGGTCAATCCGCTCTCTGCAACGGCCAAATACTTAAAATCATCCGGAACCCCGTTTTTGGCTAAAATCGGCTCGATGACGGGAAAATATTTATTAGCCCTTTTCATTAGAAGAACCGCATTCGATTGCCAGTAAGTATTCACCAAAAATTCGCGGTCTACCCGTTCCATGATTTCAGGATCCTCTTGAGGAACGACTTCACCAGAGAAGTTCAAATCCTCGGGAATATCGATAGCGGTGATACGATACTCTTTGGCTACATTCTTGTCACTATCTTTCTCCGCCTCTTCCTCAGGGTCGGCAATGCCATTATCCTGCATTGCAAAAACTAGAGTGCTTATTACGAAAAAAACACCTAGTATCATCAAAATATTCTTCAAAGCCTTCATTGGGTCAGATTTGTAAGTTACTCAAAGGTAATGAAGTGATTCAAATTTTTTAAACCGCTTCAGTACTACAACTCCCTTATTGTAAAATAATTGTGGGCAAGTGCTCATTAAACCACTTGGCCCGGTGAATGATCATGGCATGTGTGCCTTTTTTCACGGGAATACAATCTTTAATTCTTTTAATGGGAAACACTGGATCATTTTCACCGTGTATATGCACTAGATTATCTGGCGCTTGATCCTGTTTCCAACTAACCATCTGGTCAATGGCCCAATCGATATATTCGGTTTCACGCATATCAAGATACTTCTCGTACAATTTCAAGCGTTTCGTGACGGTTTCCCCAAAAGCATATTTTGCCAAAAATTCGACATTGCCGACCAGACTGGTGGGTAATAGCTTATGAGCGCCGGTAAAGCTAGAAAAGCGCATTTTATTGGGCAATTCTTTACTGGTCTTTACGCTAGAAATGATAATGGTCTTCTTTACCCTGATATGTTTCGCCATTTCCTGAACCAAAAGTCCGCCAAAAGAAACCCCGATTAAAACCGCATTTTCATAAACAATATACTTATTCATCTTTATGGCATAGTCGGCAAGGGTCATTTTCGGAAAAGGAATGAACCATTCCAGCAGATGAACCTCGAATAACGCGGGTGGTAATTTGATAAATTCGAAAATGGAAGGGCTTGCCGCTAGGCCAGGTACAAAATAAACATGTGTTTTTTTACCTTTATTGGTCATATCTATGCCTTTTTTACTAGGAAAAATGCCATTTTATTTATACTTTTGTCTTTCCGCCATACTTCAACTCTTTTTTCTTGAAGTTTGACAAACAAATCGAAATTACGACCCCAGAACAGCGTAATTCGTTCACGAGAGACCAATTAAAATCAAACTATATGAATGAAATGGAAATTAATGACAACAGTTTCTTACGCCAATTTGAAACGAAAGTTGAAAGTCATCTAGCAAAGATCGAGTATTCTTCTCAAGAACGAAAAGTATTTTTGACCAAATTGGTCATCCCCGAAGAGATTACTACAGATGGTTTCAAAGAAAATTTCATTAAAGCGGTATTACACCATATTCAGGATCAAAACCTGAGAGTGGTACCGACAAGTCCCCAAATTGCTGGATTTGTTAGAAAAAACAGACAGTACAAAGAAATGTTGCCCGTAGGCATTCGAATCTAATCTTTGTACGAAAAAATAAAAAAATCCCGCCAGTTGGTGGGATTTTTTTATGGCGCATTGCGAGCGAGGCGCAGCAGTTCGATTCAAATTGATTTGTAATTTGACAGCTAGCGGCAATGACGTTTTCAATTAAGTTTTTACTCCAGTATCAACAAACTCAAAACGGACTAACCCGTCTTCATCGATTTCGGTCAACTGCACCCGATGTAGCTTATTTACCAGATTCGGATTCCAAGGAGCTTTAACTTTGACATAATTTTCGGTAAACCCATGAATATGACCGTGTTTGTTTTCACCTTCAAACAGAACGGTTCTTTCGGTTCTTAATTGACTCTCGTAAAATGCCCTTCTTTTCTTTACGGATAAGCCGCGCAGCATTTTGCTTCTCTTATTTCGTATATTCTTTGGAACCGCACCTTGCATCGTTGCCGCCGGAGTATTATCACGTTCTGAGTATGTAAATACGTGTAGATAGGAAATATCGAGTTCATTCAAAAAATGATAGGTTTCCAAGAAATGTTCATCCGTTTCCCCAGGAAAGCCCACAATCACGTCAACACCGATACAAGCGTCTGGCATCGTCTTCTTGATTCTTGTGACCCTATCAATATAGAGATCGCTCATATAACGACGCTTCATCAATTTCAAAAGGTCGTCACTGCCGCTTTGCAGCGGAATATGAAAATGGGGTACAAATGATTTGCTTTTCGAAACGAAGTCGATGGTCTCATTTTTCAGAAGATTAGGCTCTATAGACGATATTCTAAGTCTGTGAATGCCCTCTACCCTATCTAAGGCCCTTACGAGGTCTAAAAAAGTATGCTCATGCCTTTTGTTGCCGAACTCCCCTTTTCCATAATCGCCTATGTTGACCCCGGTCAATACAATTTCTTTAATGCCCTGTTGGGAAATTTCGGCAGCGTTCTTTAAAACATTGTCAAGGGTATCACTGCGTGAAATACCGCGGGCCAAGGGTATCGTGCAATACGTACATTTATAATCACAGCCGTCTTGCACTTTTAGAAATGCCCGGGTGCGGTCACCAATCGCATAGCTGCCCACATAGAAATCGGCATCTTCAATTTCACAAGAGTGCACTTCACCGTAATCGTTCTTTGAAAGGTCATTGATATAATCGGTGATCTTGAATTTTTCGGTCGCGCCCAAAACCAAATCAACCCCATCTACATCGGCCAGCTCTTCGGGCTTCAATTGGGCATAACAGCCAATCGCCGCCACAAAAGCACTAGGATTCACCTTTTGCGCTTGCTTTACAATCGATTTAAAGCGTTTATCTGCGTTTTCGGTAACCGAACACGTATTGATGACATACATATCGGCTTTTTCAGAGAAATCGACACGTTCAAAACCTTCCTCACCAAAACCTCTAGCGATAGTAGAGGTTTCGGAGAAATTGAGTTTACAACCCAACGTATAAAAGGCGACTTTTTTTTGCATTGCGCTTTCCTAAAAAGGACAGCAAAGATAGCGAATACCAAGAAGCCAACCTCCGTTAAAAGATTTGGATATCTTTCTATTCTTCCTCTTGAAACTTTCCTTTTTCTCGGCTAACTTCGTTGTCGGCAGCCAAAGAGAACCTGTGCCGAGCTTTTCGAAGTATTAAAACTTCGCTCAACTAAGAGTTATCATACCTTTAAAAAATGATAGAAGAATTAATCGAAAGGACTAATAGAAAAGAATTCTATCAAAACGGTCGATTAATTTTAACTGAATTAAATGGACAAATCGGTGACATTAACACAATGGAGTTCAATTTCGAAATTGACGAACAAGACAATGACGGGAATTTAGTTAATGTTGAAAACTGGCGACTAATTTCTCGCCAAACTATTGATTTTAAGGGTATGTATACCGACTTGTATTTGCCATATATAAAATTAGATATTCTTACCGAGCATCCGTTGCTATGGACTTTTAATAAACCTGAATTGGAGTGCGAATTAAAATCATTTCCAAAAAATCAAAGTGAATTTATAGGCGACTTATTTTTCGAGTTTGAAAAAATTACTGGAAATTGGATTCCACTCCACAAACACTTTTGGGCTTTTAATGAGTATTTCAAAAAGAATGGGAAACGGTATATATCCATCCCTAAACCATTAAGCATAGCTATTCAAAAGACGTGTGAGAAACACGGAATTGAATTCAAGATTAAAAGAGAAATTGAAGGAGATAACAAAGGGTATGCAGATCGACCAAATGTAAAGCTTCTAATTTTTGGAAATGAGGATGTAAGTCCCAACGATTTTAGTTTAGGACAACCATATATTATTGCGGATGAATTTGTTGCTAATCGAAAATAAAAATCTGTGGTAGCAATACCAATGGCAAATAGGGCATAAAGCGCTATATTTAAATTTAGGGCTACAGTGGAGAAGTCTTGTGTATATTTCCCACAAAGTATTATGGCAAACCGAAATAACAAAACCCTTAATAATTACGCCATTTCTTCGTCAATTCAAAAACATGCTCCAATATTCGGGCTTCTTTGTCATCGAACTGCACTCCCCTTCTAGCCATCATCACTTTGGCCGCCTCGAAAGCTTTTCGAGGCAGATAGCTTGAAAAGCCGGAGGCACCACCCCAACTGAAACTCGGGACAAAATTCCTGGGAAAGCCCGGTACATACAAGTTTACGTTCACCCCCACTACCGTACCGGTGTTCAACATCGTATTAATTGCCGTTTTGCTATGATCGCCCATCATCAATCCACAGAATTGCAGTCCCGTATGTTCGAATTTCTCGGTAGCGTAATTCCACAGGCGTACTTGGGCGTAATTGTTCTTGAGGTTAGAATTGTTACTGTCCGCACCGATATTGCACCATTCGCCCAGCACTGCATTGCCCAAATAACCTTCATGGCCTTTGCTCGAATAGCCAAAAATTACGGCATTACTGATTTCGCCGGCAACTTTTCCATGTGGGCCAATAGTAGTTGCCCCGTACATTTTGGCACCCATTTTAACCACGGAATTGTGACAGAGGGCAAAAGCACCCCGTATCATTGCACCCTCCCAAACTTGGGCATTTTCACCAATGTAAATCGGCCCTTCGCAAGCGTTCAAGGTACTGTATTCAACACTTGCGCCTTGCTCCAAAAAAATATTATCCGAGTTGATCAGTCTATTGGTATCTGAAATGGGGGCACTTTTTCGTCCTGATGTGATTAGATTGAAGTCCGCTTGTAGCGCCTCCCCATTTTTCGAAAAAATATCCCATGTATATTCAATCCGAAGAATTTCTCCTTCGTACTCAATTTGCCAATAACTTGAAAAATCGACTTCCTCTTGCGTATCTTTCGTGTGAAAGGCAATAACCTCATCCTCATAAAATATAGCTTCACCCTCTTTAAGGTTTTCAATCAAATCGACCAACGCCTTGTTTGGCAAAAAGGAAGAATTGATCAGAACATTCTCCTCCATTTCGACCATCGGCCATTTTTCGGAAAGATATTCTTCGGTAATCGTGGTGGTGGTATTGCCCAAATATTTTTCCCACTTCTCTCGAATGGTCAGAATTCCGATTCGAATATCTGCGACCGGTCGTGTAAAGGTAAAAGGCAATAGGTTATTTCGAACGGTACCATCAAAAAGAATATAGTTCATAGGTTTTGGGTTAGTTACCGTAAAAATAACGGAATATCATCAATTCCATTGCCAGCAGAGCGAAGCAATCCCTTGAAATATTTCATCAGTATGAACGGATAGCAAAGCTTTGTTCACAAAAAAAAGCCCCGATAGTTATAATCAGGGCTTGTTCTAAATATATTTCGTGCTTATTCTATTCTTCTTCTGAACTTGCTTCGGCTTTTGCCTCTGGTTTGGCCTCAACCTTCGGAGCTTCTTTTTCAGCGGGTTTTTCAACCTTTGCCGGAGCCTTCTTGAACTTATCGTACTTACTCTTGAACTTATCTATTCGACCGGCAGTATCAATCAATTTAGACTTGCCAGTATAAAATGGGTGCGATGTTCTTGAGATTTCTAATTTGACCAATGGGTACTCAACGCCATCAACCTGAACGGTCTCTTTGGTCTCGGCCGTAGATTTGGTCAAAAAAACATCATCATTCGACATGTCTTTAAAGGCAACCAATCTATAATTCTCTGGGTGTATCTCTTTTTTCATTCTGAACAAAATTTCATATGCCCATTTCCGACAGGCAATTATTTTCAGGCTGCAAATTTACTGTTTTTTTGCGGTTTCGCAATTATATCGAAGAAAAAAAAGATATCGAAATAATGTATATTTATGTAACAATTTTGAGTTTCCCATTACTAACCTTTTAAACCTAAAAACTATTAGAAAATGGAAGAAAATCAACCAAAAACGGGGAAAGTTGCACTTAAATACGGAGTTATACTTGGAATTGTAGGTATAGTATTCTCTCTCATGCTCTACTTCCAAGATTTACATTATCAAATCGATATTAAAAGATTTTTATTCATGTTGATTTTTAGTTTGATAGTAATCGCAATTGGTGCTATTCTTGGTCTGAGGGAATTTAAAAAACTAAATAGTGGCTTCATTTCATTCGGGCAAGGATTGAAAATTGGCGTAGGCATGGCCGTTATATCCGGTATTATTGGAATAGCTTTTGGCATTATACTTTCCGAAATTATAGACCCCGAAATGAATGAAAAAACCGCAACCTTTATGGAATCTTGGATGAGTGAAATGAACGCTCCTGAAGAACAAATACAACAAGAAACAGAAAAAGTTAGAAATCCAAACTATTTTCGAAATATAGGTACTGGGTTGCTTTTCAATATAATCTTTGGATTTATTGGTACGCTTATCCCTGCACTGGTAATGAAAAACAAAAGACCTGAATAATTAATATTCGTACTTTTGAATTGCTATTCAAGGGTACCTTATGAATTTATCGATAGTAATCCCATTACTTAACGAAGAGGAATCTCTAAAAGAACTACATGATTGGATTGTACGCGTTATGCAGTCCAATCATTTTTTATATGAGATTCTGTTTATCGATGATGGTAGCACCGATGATTCTTGGGCCATCATTCAGGAACTTTCTTTGGCAAATGAAAACGTCAAGGGTATCCGCTTTCTTCGAAACTTTGGTAAATCGCAGGCACTTCACGCGGGTTTTAAAGCAGCAAAGGGCGATGTTATTATTACGATGGATGCCGATTTACAGGATAATCCCGAAGAAATTCCCGATTTGTACAAAATGATAGAGACCGAGGGTTATGATCTTGTATCTGGCTGGAAGAAAAAGCGTTATGATTCGGTCATCGCAAAGAACATTCCCTCAAAATTATTCAATTGGGCGGCTCGTAAGACATCCGGGGTAAAACTTCACGATTTCAATTGTGGTCTGAAAGCATACAGAAATGATGTGGTGAAGAACATTGAGGTCTCTGGAGAAATGCATCGGTATATTCCGGTACTGGCAAAGAACGCCGGCTTTATTAAAATTGGTGAAAAGGTAGTGCAGCATCAGGCAAGAAAATATGGAAATACAAAATTCGGTATGAGCAGATTTATTAACGGTTTTCTCGATTTAATAACTATTTGGTTCGTTTCAAGATTTGGTAAACGCCCTATGCATCTTTTCGGTGCGATCGGCGTTCTGATGTTTCTAATCGGTTTTGGTTTCGCAGGCTATCTCGGTATCGACAAACTATTTATCAACCCAGCAGGACGTTTGATAACGGATCGACCGCAGTTCTATATTTCGCTGACCGCTATGCTGATCGGCTCCCAGTTATTTTTAGCGGGCTTTCTTGGAGAGATTATTATTCGGTCGAGAAAAAATGAAGATCGATATTCCATTTCAGAAGAATTGGGGATAAATCAACCGAACTGACAGAAAATCTTTGTTTCTTAACGTATCAGACTAAAATGACCTTGCACTACCCTACCCGATTCAAGTTCGAGCATGTACCAATAATCTGAAGAAACCATCTGCTTGCCTCCAAAGGTACCATCCCAGCCATTGTTCAAGTTGTTGAAATTATGCAAGAGCCGACCATATCTGTCATAAATCGATAGTTTGAAGTTCGGAAAAAACTCGGAATTTGTCATTGACCAAATATCGTTAATGCCATCATTGTTGGGAGTAAAGAACGAATTTAATCCGCCCAAAACCACGGTTCTCTCTACAGTTGTGCAGTCATTTGTAATCACAAGGTTATAGATGCCCGGAAGTAGTTCAGAAAATCTATTGGAAGTCTGATAACTCATACCGCCATCAATCGAAAATCGTGTACTTTCATTTTGATTGATAACAGAGATGGTTACTTCATTATTTTCAGTGAAATCGTTGATGATAAGTTCATCAATTTCAATTTCAGGGCTTTCGGTAACTGAAAATCGTTGTACATAACTACATTCGTCAGTGAACAAGGTGACATCGTATAGACCGGCCGAACTTACCGAAATCGATTGTCCTTCATCGCCATTCGACCAATTGTACCCTTCAAAGCCTTCGACAGCATTCAATTCTGCCAGACCATCGCATAAATTGATTTGAACCTCTTCTTCGAATTGGGGTTTGTAAATGATATCAAGTTCTAACCGACCGATTGCATCACACGCATTCGAGTTTTCCATTCTAAAAAAGAGCACGCGCTCATCAAAGGGGCCGAATAGGTATTTCTCTATTGGAAGCACTTCCAACTCCAAAAGAGCTTTTTCCTTGGTAGGATAAAAGGACAAACTCTCAACGTTGGGAAAGTCATTGCTGATAAAGGCATAGGCCTCTGCGACTTCGACAAAGGTAGCAAGTCCGCCTTCCGTTTCTTCACACACCGTAATTGACCCATAGGTACCCAAATCGGAAAATGGGCGCACCGACAACAGAATTTCGACAATCGTATAGCATTCGGCATTCTCAAAGGCCCGTGCGAATATGGTTTGCCCATCATTTATATTCACATAACCCAAAGGATTCAGGTGAGCTGTATTTGAGGTAGCATCTGCAAGTGTCTCAAAAAATAGGGCATTCACGTCTTCATTACCATTGCTGAATAACGCTATGGCCTCATCAAGATTAAATTGGGAAATACCATCTTCGGTTCCATCGGTATCACATTGAACCAATTCGACAGTGGATGCTACGTTCAAGGTCTCGGCGATTTCGACAAATTCAATAAACTCTCGAATAGAACCGTTGGTGTATTCAACCTCTAAAGTAACAGTATAAGTGCCGTGCGATGAAAACGTGTGACTCGGATTCAAAAGGGAAGAAACATTATTATTACCAGAAGATGGATCCCCAAAATTCCATTTTATCGACTTCACACCTCCAGATGAATCAGTGGTAAAAGTGGTCTCTTGGCCTTCACAAAAATTTTCAATGGTTACAATGGTCTCGAAAAAGGATTGAACAAAGGGAGGCAGGCCATATGTCGCCGAACGATCGCCCAAATCAACCTCAAAAAGTCTAAAATCACAATTCACTCCTTTTAAATTGGGTGTGCGAATAACGGAAAGCCTATCATTGGGCACGGCATGATAGATTTTCTTATCTATCGCCAGTTGAAGGCTGCCAGATACTTCGTTGCCATAACCCTCAGGAAAAGTGCTTACCTTATAAAGAGAATTGGGCACGTCACCATCATTCAAATCGAACTGAACAATTTCAAGATTGCCCAAAGACCCACTGTTTTCGATCAACAGACCGCTCGCATATAATTTCGTCGAGTTCGAAGAGAACTCGACTCCATAATAAACTCGTTCATCGTTCAATTCTTGGGCACCGCTAACTCGCCCTGTGTTTACATCAAAGTCAAAAAGGTAAAGACTTCCTTTATAAATAGGACTCAATACGGTATGAGCGATAGCGATTTTTTCACCGCTGGGCGAGACTTTGATACTTCCACGAAAATTTTCGAAATCATCTATCAAAGGCCCCGTCTGTGACACAATGGGATTGCCGTTTACACCTGTGGCATCTACTCGATACGCATAAAAACTGTCCCTGTAATGTGTAACGACCCAATAGAAATCACCATCGGGGCCACGTATGCCGGTAACTTTTTCTGAGCCATTTGCAAGCAGGTCAGTGTTTTTGACCGTAATATCGCCTTTGCCTCCATCCAAAGACATATCGACAATTGAATAGTTGAACCCAGTAGGGCTCTCCAACTTATACGAAAGAACATCGTCTGGTGTAAAAATATAAAAGATGTTCGAATCAGCGGGGTTTGGCACTACCAGAGCTGATTGTGTAGTGGAAAAGCTCCCATCAAGACCGGTACCATTCGGCATGACCTCATGAAAACGATTCCAAACGGTATTGCCTTCCGTATAAAAGAGTAAATTTCCCTCTTTGTCCGAGAAAGATTCACATCCTTCGACCGTTCTAATCTGTCCATCTGACAAAAACTCGGGAGAACCCGAATTAAAGTCGAGACCGGCATATGTTCCAAAATACCAATTGGCCGCTTCGCGCTGAGCGGTAAGACCAAGGGCCAAAAAGAAAAAAAATATGAATATAGTTAGACGCATGCGCAAAATTAGCTATCAGAAACGCTTAAATTTATACCCTTTTAGGGCAATTATAAAAAATAAGTAGTTAAAATCATATCTTGTAACGTTCTACGGGAAATAAGCGAACCCAGAAAAATATTAATTAACTAATGTTAAGTTTGTAAAAATTGATTTTAAATGGAAGATATTATTGGTACGGCAAAAGGCTGGTTAAGTGATTTTTTTGACACTGATGTAAAGTCGGAAGTCCAAAATCTAATCGATAACGACACTGAAGAACTAAAGGATCGTTTCTATAAAAACATGGAGTTCGGCACCGGCGGTATGCGAGGGGTGATGGGCGTTGGCACCAATCGCATTAACAAATATACCTTGGGCAAGAGTACCCAAGGGCTGAGCAACTATCTAAATAAGGCATACACAGATGAGGCAATTCAAGTGGTTATCGCTTACGATTGTCGCCATAATAGTGATACGCTCGCCCGTACCGTAGCCGAAGTATTTTCTGCAAACGGAATTAAGGTTTTTTTGTTTTCCGAATTGCGTACGACTCCTGAACTATCATTTGCCGTTCGTCATTTGAAATGTCATGCCGGTATTGTTTTAACAGCTTCCCATAACCCACCGGAATATAATGGATATAAGGTTTATTGGACCGATGGTGGGCAAATAGTGCCGCCCCAAGATGGCGAAATCATCGCTGAGATAAACGGACTCGATTTTGAGGATATCAAATTCAATGGGGATGACAGCCTCATCGAATCGATTGACGCCCAAGTTGACGAAGCTTTCTTCGAAGCCTCTGTCACTAACGGAAATTTTAATGCGGAAGGAAAGGATAATTTTAAAATCGTTTTTACCTCACTACACGGAACCTCAATTACGGCTATTCCTGAAGTTTTGAAAAGAGCTGGTTATGCAAACGTTACCGTAATTGAGGAGCAAGCAAAACCAGATGGAAATTTTCCGACCGTAAAATCACCCAATCCTGAAGAACCGGAAGCGCTATCGATTGCGGTGAAAAAAGCCGAAGAAGTAGGTGCCGATATGGTGGTTGGCACCGATCCCGATAGTGACCGTTTGGGAATTGCCGTCAGAAATCTTGAAGGCCAAATGGAAATCGTCAACGGTAATCAGGCCATGATTCTGATGACCAAATTCCTTTTGGAAAAGCAAAAACAAAAAGGATTTCAAGGCAACGAGTTTGTTGCGACCACGATTGTTTCGACGCCAATGATGGAAGCCATGGCGAAAGCATATGGCGTTGAATTCAAAACCGCTTTGACCGGATTCAAATGGATAGGAAAAATGATAAAGGACTATCCGCAATCCAAATTCTTGGGTGGTGGCGAAGAAAGTTTCGGCTATATGGTGGGCGATTTCGTCCGTGACAAAGATGCGGTTACCTCTACCCTACTTGCCTGTGAAATAGCGGCCCAAGCAAAAGCGAACGGAAGCTCATTTTACAAAGACCTGATCGACTGTTATGTCGATTATGGCTTTTATAAAGAACATTTGGTTTCATTGACCAAAAAAGGAATTTCCGGTGCTGAGGAAATCAAACAGATGTTGAAAGACTTCAAAGAGAATCCTGTTGCATCCGTTGCCGGTTCCAAAGTAAAATGGATTGAAGATTATAATACCTCGATTGCGACGAATGTTTTGACCGGCGAAGAGAAACCAATCGATATTCCAAAATCGAATGTTTTAATCTATGAAACCGAAGACGGCACACGAGTCGCGGCCAGACCAAGCGGTACTGAGCCAAAAGTTAAATTTTACATTAGCACGAATACTGTTTTGGACAAAGCCGAAAACTTCAAAAAAGTATCGGCAGAACTCGATGAGAAAATCGCCCTTATATTAAGTGAACTTAATTTGGGTTGATAAACTGATTCTTGGTTTTCGTATTAAGCCGAAAAAAGTATGCTTTTGCGTTGTAATGAAATCTCTTTGAGATTCAGAGCATCGCTACGAAATGAAAAAACTATAAAATTAGAATGCAAAATGATGTTTTTGCAGGTAATAAAGAGAGCCTAGAATAAGTTCAATGGACTATTTCAAGAAAATCCTTCGTTTTGCAGGACCTTACAAGAAATACGGTTATCTAAACATTTTCTTTAATATTCTCTATGCGCTTTTTAGTGCATTATCTTTTGCTGCATTGATACCGATGCTAGACGTTCTTTTTACTCCGGAAAAAAAAGTATTTGAGATGCCGATTTATAAGGGCATGGCGCACCTTAAGGACTATCTACAGGAATACATTAATTACCGTGTCACTGCATATTCGGGGGATGATGATATGAAAGGCCTGGTACTTGTTATCGGACTGGTTCTGATTTTATTCCTGCTAAAAAACTTTTTCAATTATTTGGCGATGTATTTCATTACGTTTCTTAGGAACGGGGTTTTGAAGGATATCAGAAATAAAATGTACCGTAAAATCACGGAGCTTCCGATTTCATATTATTCCGAAAAAAGAAAAGGTGATGTAATCGCCCGCATCACTTCGGATGTGTTGGAAATTCAGCATTCTTTTTTATCAGTATTGGAATTGATCGTTAGGGAACCCCTGACCATCTTGTTCACCATCATAATCATGTTTGGTATTAGTGCAAAACTTACTTTGTTCGTCTTTATTTTTATTCCCATTGCTGGAGCGATTATTTCTAGAATCGGCAAATCTCTCAAAAAACAGTCAGACAAAGTACAAGAAGAACAAGGCCATTTTTTATCGATTGTTGAAGAGACATTGGCAGGATTAAGAGTTGTCAAAGCATTTAATTCCGAGTCAAGATTTTACAGAACTTTTTCAAATTCGACGCAACGCTTTTTTGATTTTAGCAATAAGTTGTTGAATCGCCAAAATTTAGCCTCCCCGACAGGGGAATTTTTAGGAATACTTGTAATAGGGGTTCTATTATGGTTTGGGGGAAAGATGGTCTTGGTCGACAAAACCTTGGACGCATCTTCTTTCATCGCCTATATGGGGTTGGCGTATAATATACTGACTCCGGCAAAAGCCATCAGCAAAGCTTCTTATGGTGTAAAAAGAGGTAATGCAGCGGCCGAACGTTTACTTGAAATACTCGAAACCGAAAACCCGATTGTCGACAAAGTAGACGCCATGGAAAAGGCAAGTTTCGATTCGGGCATTGAACTAAAGAATATTTCTTTCAAATATGAAGATGAATATGTCTTAAAGCATTTCGATTTGAAAGTACCGAAGGGGGAAACCGTGGCCCTTGTAGGTCAATCGGGCAGTGGCAAAAGCACCATAGCCAATTTGGTCACTCGTTTTTATGATGTAAACGAAGGTGAAATCAAAATCGATGGAATAGATATAAAGGACATGAGCAAAAAGTCGTTACGAAATTTAATGGGACTCGTAACACAAGATTCCATTTTGTTCAACGATACCGTAGCGAAGAACATTTCCTTAGGAAATGAAAACGCTACAATCGAAGAGATTACAGAGGCCGCTAAAATCGCCAATGCCCACGAATTCATCGCTAATCTCCCAGAAGGTTATGATACGAACATTGGCGATAGCGGGAACAAATTAAGTGGCGGACAAAAACAGCGGTTATCAATTGCCAGGGCCGTATTGAAAAATACACCTATCATGATATTGGATGAGGCCACTTCGGCCTTGGATACCGAAAGTGAACGTTTGGTGCAGGATGCCCTCGAAAAAATGATGCGCAATCGCACTTCGATTGTCATCGCCCACCGACTATCTACCATACAAAAAGCCAATAAAATTGTCGTTCTACAAAAAGGGGAAATTGTCGAGCAGGGCTCTCACGAAAAACTTTTAGCAAAAAACGGCACATACAAGAAATTGGTCGAGATGCAGTCATTAGAGTAATCAAATATTTATTGGATTTCAGCTCCCCTCCTCAGCCGAGGAGGGGAATGAGTTCCTTCCGCCATTTAGCGGAAGGAAGAAAGGGGAGGTTGTCTTTCAGACCCCTCCATCCTCCTTTGTCGGACACCTCCCCTCATCTGAGGGGAGGAGACAATAATAACATAACATTAAACCTTTCCCTAACTTTACAGTCAAACCCTAGAACTTAAGTCCAGAATATTGATTGCAAAGGAAAGCTTAGTACATCAATTAAAACAAACAGATACCCAGTCAAAGGCCTTTGAAGTCCTTATAGATACTTACAAAGAGCGATTGTACTGGCATATTCGTCGAATTGTTTTGGACCATGATGATGCGGATGATGTATTACAAAATACATTTATTAAAGTTTTTCGAAATATCGAAGGTTTCAAGGCCGATAGCAAATTATATTCTTGGATCTATCGAATAGCAACCAACGAAGCGTTGAGTTTTTTGAAAACCAAATCAAGGAAATTAGGAGTCGACAATGTGGAACTCCATGAGCGAATGGCTAATAATTTACAGGCAGACGTCTATTTTGAAGGAAGTGAAATTCAATTGAAGTTGCAACAGGCTATTGCCACATTGCCCGAGAAACAGAAATTGGTATTTAATATGAAGTATTTTGATGAGCTGAAATACCAAGAAATTTCGGATATTTTGGGCACCTCAGTAGGCGGACTGAAAGCCTCCTACCATTTAGCCATCAAAAAATTAGAAGTCTTTTTAAAGGATGATTAAACGATTAGAACTAAAAATGGAACAAGAAAAAAAAGTACCAACACTATATGAATGGGCCGGTGGCAAAGAGGCCTTCGAAATCCTCATTACAAAATTTTATGAGAAGGTGCTGTCAGATGATTTATTGAAACCAATATTTAGGCACATGTCAAAAGAGCATCAAGCGCATGTGGCCAATTTCATTATGGAAGTCTTTGGCGGTCCGAAAATGTATACAGAATCTGGTGGAAGCCATTTCGGAATGGTAAAAAAACATTTCGGAAAACACCTAAATGAAGAACATAGAAAACAATTTGTAAAATTACTTGTTGATACAGCGGATGAAGTAGATCTCCCCGATGATCCGGAGTTTCGTTCGGCTTTCTTGGGGTATTTAGAGTGGGGCACTCGATTAGCTGTAATAAACAGTAATGAGGATGAAATAGCGATGAATGCTGATGAGCCTATGCCCAAATGGGGTTGGGGCGAAGTTGGCGGACCGTATATCGAAAATTAAGTCAATTAAAAGCAAGTGATTAAACCTTTCAAAGTATTGAGAGTCAAATAAAAGCATGAACAAGTCCAATAAAAATAACGGATTCACAACTCCCAAGAGTTATTTTGATAACCTAAAGGAGGAACTCATGGGCAAGCTATCGGAAGAAAGTTCCAGTTTACCGGAAAGCGATGGCTTTGTTGTCCCTGAAAATTACTTTGAGACTTTGAATGAAAAAGTGCTTTCGAAGGTAGATGAAAAGGAAACCAAGGTTGTACAATTAAGGCCTTATCGGAAGTTTTACTTTGCAGCCGCCTCTATTGCCGCGATCGCTTTGGTGATTTTTGGCTTTTACTGGAATTCCTCTAAAGCACCGACTTTTGAAAGTTTGGCGGAATCTGATATCGAGAGCTATTTTGAGAATAATGAATACGACTTGAGTGCCGATGAAATCGCAGAAGTCATTCCTTTATATGAATTGGAAATCAATGATATTCTAACAAACCGTTTTGAGGAAGATAACGTCGTTGACTATTTAAATGAAAATATAGATGACTTTGAAGAACCAAATCTTGAAGATTATGAATAACCTAAAGAATATATTCGTGGTGGTATTGTTATTAGCCACATCGGTTTTTTATGGACAGAGCAAACATGATCATGAAAAAATAAAATCGCTTAAAGTGGCTTTTATAACAGAAAAACTTGATTTATCAAGTAAGGAAGCTGAAGCTTTTTGGCCTGTTTACAATGATTATGAGGAAAAAAGAAATGCACTGCGGAAAAAAGAACGGACCCAAATAAGAAGTAAACTCAAAAATTCGGATGAACTTTCGGAAAACGAATCAAAAGATCTTTTAGAGAAATACCTTCGTTTTGAAGAAGAGGAAGAAGAACTGGACAAAGCCTTTCTTAATGACGTAAACAAAGTGATTTCGGCCAAAAAAACACTTTTATTACTTCGTTCAGAGCATGAATTTAAAAGACAATTGATTCAACAATACCGTAAAAAACGTGGCGGTGGATATCGATAATTCATAATGGTGTGTGATGATTCCGAAGCACGAAGAAATCCCCAGTAAATAGAGCAACAGATTCCTCTCCCGATAGTTATTGGGATTCGGAATGGCGGCTTAGTGAAATGACAACATGGCAATTCGCCCCTTCCCCGCTGCATAAGCAATAGAATCGTTTAGAAATCGAAGGGTATAAAAAGATTCTTCTGAAAGTTCGTTCCAAGTTTCTCCCGTATCGTTTGAATACGATATGCCGGTAAAACCCAAGGCAACTATTTCTTTCCCACCGGAATTAGGGACAAACTGTACACAACTTTTATAAGCAGGTTCTTGACCGTCAGCAATTAAATTCCATGTCGCTCCCCCATCTTTGGTAATAGCCTTGTTTTTTGTATTGTTTTCGGGTTTGGTAAAATCGCCACCTATTGCAATCCCAAAATTTTTGTCGTAAAAATCAATGGAGTAAATACCCTGGGTTGGCTCTGTGTTTACGATAGGAGTAGTTTGTATCTCCCAAGTTTTTCCTTTATCCGGAGAAAAATAAATGCGACCGCTCGTTGCGGCAATCCAGGTTTTATCACCTACAACTTTGATATTAGTATTACTTGCTGCGAAGGCACCCTCCCCCTTTATTCCATCAGGTAATTCGTCACAAGAAAGTTTTGACCAATGATGCCCTCCATCGCGAGTCGTGATAATCGAAAGACATCCATCTACGGTATCACCTATGGCGATTCCTTCTCGATTGTTCCAAAAGGTCATTGCATCGTAGAAAACACCTTCTCCTTCTTCCATATAGACCAAATCCATTTTATCGTCTTCCCCAGTTTTATACAACAAAGCCGGACTACCCACCGAAAGCATAAAAAAGTCAGTTGCATTGTGGGCTACAGCCCGAAATTCTGGAATACTAGTATGGTATTTTTCCACATTTGAACGTACTTTTCCATTAGATAATTCAACGGTGCCGAAAACACCATTGTTTGCAGCAAAGGCCAAACTGTTACCCATGAGTTCGATTGCCCTTATACTCAGAGAATCTTCATAAAGTATTTCCATTTCTACAGAAGTAAACGGAGTTCTGTTCTCAGTTTCCGAGCATGAGTAAATCAAAAATAAAAGCCACAAAAAATTAAGGTATCTCATACTTTTTATAGTTTCTCAAATGTAAAATGTTTCAATACCAAAGCCATACCTTTGCGTTCTTATTTTTTTAAGATGAAACTCCATAGAAATCTCGTATTTGCAGTAATCGACGCATTGAACCTCATTTTCAATGAAGGGGAATATGCCGACAAAGTAGTCCAAAAAGTTTTAAAATTAGACAAGCGTTGGGGATCACGTGATCGAGGGTTTATAGCCGAAACCACCTATGAAATGGTACGTTATAAAAGGCTTTATGCAGAAATCGCAGAAGTTAAGGCACCTTTCAACAGACAAGACCTTTTTCGAATGTGGGCCGTTTGGGCGGTTTTAAAAGGAATAAAATTACCCGATTGGAAGCAAATCGAACCAACCCCTGAACGTCGGATAAAAGGGAAATTCGATGAACTTTCAAAAATAAGGAAGTATCGCGAAGCTGTTCCCGATTGGATTGATAATATCTGTGCAAAAGCTTTGGGCGAAAAACTATGGACGGCCGAAATCGCTGCCCTGAACGAAAAGGCGGAAGTAATTTTGCGCACGAATACGTTAAAAATCTCCAAAGAAAAACTTCGAAAAGCTTTGTTGGATGAGGGAATTGTTACGGAACCGATCAAGGGCTATACTTCGGCACTACGACTTCCTGAACGTGCAAATGTATTTCAAACAGAATCTTTTAAAAAGGGTTATTTCGAAGTACAAGATGCTTCTTCACAGCTGGTTGCCGAATTGTTGGATGTCAAACCTGGACAACGTGTGGTCGACACTTGCGCAGGGGCCGGTGGTAAAACGCTGCAATTGGCGGCCCTCATGCAAAACAAGGGCCAGCTGATCGCCTTGGATATTTACGGAAGTAAATTGAAGGAGCTCAAGCGACGTGCGCGGCGAAATGGCGTTCATAACGTTGAACCACGTGAAATAGACTCTACAAAGGTTTTCAAAAAGCTTTATGGAAGTGCTGACCGTGTGCTTATCGATGCACCGTGCACAGGTCTTGGAGTGATCCGCAGAAACCCTGATACCAAATGGAAACTACAACCTGAATTCCTAGAGAAAATCGTCAAAGTGCAGCACGATATTATTCGAAGTTATAGCAAAATCGTGAAGCCTGGCGGCAAAATAGTCTATGCAACCTGCTCCATTCTTCCACAGGAAAACAATGATCAGGTAGTGTCCTTTTTAGCTTCCGAAGAAGGAGCAACCTTTACTTTGGTTGAAGAAAAGAAAATCTATGCTTCAAAAAGTGGGTATGATGGGTTTTATATGGCGTTGCTAGAAAAAAAATAGTTTTATGGTGAAGTTACTCGAATAAGGGTAACTGATTCGTATTTGAAGATTCGACCACCTTCTTCTTTTTATGTCGTATTCCCCAACGATTCATCGATTGTACAACAGGTAATAAAGATTTACCGAGAGTGGTCAACGAATACTCCACTCTTGGTGGAATTTCAGGAAATAACTTCCTTTCCAAGATACCCGCTTTCTCCAATTCTTTTAGTTGCTTACTCAGCATCTGCCTATTGATGCCATCGATTTCTTTGAGCAACATAGTAAATCGATTGATTCCTTTAGAAACTCTAAAGAGGATTATCGGTTTCCACTTACCCCCTATTTGGGTCATGCAAAATGTTACCGCACAAGCGGTTGGGTTTAAGTTTTTCTTATTTGCCTTCATATACTTCTCAAGTACTATATATCTGCTGGTATTTTGCTAAAATAACATACTCAGTCATAATACCATATTTTAATTATATAAATTACATTAGTATGATATTCAGACTTAATATGAATTATATCAAAATGAATGTTATTAAAGAATATAAAACCACACAATGGAATATCCAATGCGGGGTAACCTAAACTCAAAGACGGGTTTTACCTTTACTCTTTCAATGTGGGATACTTTACTCCTAGTTGCTCTAAATACGAGTCGTATTTGGTTTCGTCATAGTAGAATTTTTCAAGCTCCGTACGAAACTCCCCTTGTTTGTCGGTATTCAAATAAATAGGTGGCAGATCACTTTCACTAATCATTGGCTCGTATTTTGTTTCCTTGCTCTGCTCATTATTGAAATAGTCTTTCGCACCTTGCAAAAGCTCTGGTTTTAAAAGAAAGTCCAAAATGGTCATGGCTACGGCCTTTGCCCCTGCAGTGACCCCTTTATGAGCAATTGGCGTTGCCATTGCAATCGCATTACTCCAATGATGACCTTGTAAACCAGGAATATTCGATGGAAAACGCATGGTTACAGTAGGAATCTTCCAAGAAATATCCCCGATATCGTCTGAACCACCACTAACCGGATCTGTAACTGGCAATCCAAGTCCTGAGAGTTTGGTCGCAAGACCATCGGTATTTTTAGAATCCACTTCCTTCTGAACGGCCTTTGCCAAGGTTTGATCATCTTCCGACCATTTTGGCAGACCTACTTTTTCGATATTAGCATGCATGGTTTCGGCAATCACTTTATTGAAATGCCGCGGCCAAGCTGCGCCTAAGATTTTTGATGTCATTTCCGTGCCTGTCATAAGGGCCGCTCCCTTTGCCATATCGTTCGCTTCGGCATACATTTCCATTATTCCTTCATATTCAATATCTCGAAAATAGAACCAGATAGAAGCCTTTGACGGCACTACATTAGGCTGATCGCCTGCAGCGGTAAAAATGGAATGCGAACGACGTAAAGGGTGTAAATGTTCTCTTTTATAGTTCCATCCGATATTCATGAGCTCGGCAGCGTCCAATGCGCTTCTACCTCGCCAAGGCGCTCCAGCTGAATGTGCTGCTTCCCCTTTAAAGGAATACTCAACAGAGATAAGTCCGGTCCCACGTGTTGGTCCATAAGACACACTCAAATTACTACTTACATGAGTGAATATGCACATATCGATATCATCGAAAAGTCCGTCTCGAACGTACCAAGCTTTTGAGCCTAGGAGCTCTTCTGCTATTCCGGGCCATACCAAAAGTGTACCACCTATATTTTCACGTTCCATTATCTTTTTTACCGACAAGACCGCTGTAATGTTCAACGGAATACCGGCATTATGTCCTTCTCCATGGCCAGGGGCTCCATCAACCATAGGCTTATGGTATGCTACACCAGGAAATTGTGATGCCTTGGGAATACAATCGACATCGCTTCCCAAAGCGATTACAGGCCCCTCCCCATTATTCCATTTTGCGAACCAGGCTGTGGGGATTCCGGAAATTGAATTTTCGATTTCAAATCCGTTTTCCTTGAGTATTCCTGTTAAATACTTTGAAGATTCCACTTCTTGAAATCCCAATTCGGCGAAACTGAAAACCTTATCGACCATAATCTGGGATTTTTTTGCATCGGTTTCAACAAGAGCGGCAGCCTCGGTTTTTAGTTTTTCGATTTGCTTGTTTGATTTTCTTTTTTGGGAAAAAACAGCTGTGGTAAGGAATACCACAAATAGAAAAGTAATTTGTCTCATCGTTCTCATTTTAATTTTCCAAAAGATACTGATTTCAATCGGAGATCTAAAAAACGAGTCAGGGGCGAAACTAATCAACAACCTGTTAACTTTTTAACGATAATATTTTTCACCGCACGCATTATAAAAGCCTTTAAAAAGCTAAATTTGTACTTTCTTAAACTAAGAGAGCATTTGGAAATTTATCACATGTTTTTTATGTACCTTTTTAAGCATTTCTTCGTTAAAATTTTGAACGATAGGCCTGCTATCATTAAAAATTTTGCCTCAAACTGCATCAAAAATAAACTGTAAAAATTCCAATGACAAAAATCCAATTACTCTCTGACAACTCTAGCACTAGATGATTCACTTTTTCGGGGATGCAGGTACCAAAGTCTTTGCGGTACAAACTGCCCAAGAACTTTCAAAAGAAGATACGGACAAACTATTCTGGTTGTTCGGGAACAAACCCAAAATAAACGCGGCGTCAATTGACGCCTTTTTTGTTGGCCCTCGAGCCGCGATGGTTACTCCATGGAGCACCAACGCCACTGAAATTACCCAGAATATGGGTGTTTCAGGAATTATGCGAATCGAGGAATTTCAAAGTGTCACGGAAACGTTCAAGGATTTCGACCCCATGATTTCGCAAAAATATAATGGGCTAGACCAAGGAATTTACTCCGTCGATATCAAGCCTGAAAGCATTTTGGAAATCGATGATATTACGGCTTACAATCAACAAGAGGGCTTGGCCTTAAGTGATGAGGAAGTAGAATATTTAAAAACTCTTTCAGAAAAAATAGAGCGCCCTTTGACCGATTCGGAAGTCTTCGGTTTTAGTCAAGTAAATTCAGAACATTGTCGTCATAAAATCTTCAACGGTACTTTCGTAATCGACGGAAAAGAAAAGCCGACTTCATTATTCAAATTGATCAAGAAAACATCGAAAGAGAATCCGAATGACATTGTTTCGGCTTATAAGGATAATGTGGCTTTTGTAAAAGGCCCAAAAGTGGTTCAGTTTGCTCCCAAAACTCCCGACAAACCTGATTATTACGAAGAAAAGGAATTTGAATCGGTAATCTCTTTAAAAGCTGAGACACATAACTTCCCGACTACAGTAGAGCCATTTAACGGGGCTGCCACAGGTTCTGGAGGAGAAATACGTGACCGGCTAGCTGGCGGAAAAGGTTCTTTGCCACTTGCGGGTACGGCGGTATACATGACGGCCTATTCTCGGTTGGAGCAAGACCGAAAATGGGAAAAAGGAATGTCAGAACGAGAGTGGCTCTACCAAACCCCTATGGATATTTTGATCAAGGCTTCCAATGGAGCCTCCGACTTTGGCAATAAATTCGGTCAGCCATTGATTGTGGGGTCCGTATTGACATTTGAACATTCTGAAGAAGGAAGAAGACTTGGATACGATAAAGTTATAATGCAAGCAGGTGGTATCGGTTACGGAAAATCGGAGCAGGCTTTAAAAGACACTCCGAATGAAGGCGATAAAATCGTCATTCTTGGTGGCGACAATTACCGCATCGGAATGGGCGGGGCAGCCGTGTCCAGTGCAGATACTGGAGAATTCAGTTCCGCCATTGAATTAAATGCTGTGCAGCGTTCCAATCCTGAAATGCAGAAAAGAACCGCCAACGCCATTCGCGGTATGGTTGAAAACGATGTGAACACGATTGTATCGATTCACGATCATGGCGCAGGTGGGCATCTAAATTGCCTGTCAGAATTGGTTGAAGATACCGGAGGTAAAATCGATTTGGACAAATTGCCTATCGGCGACCCAACATTGTCAGCCAAAGAAATAATCGGCAACGAATCGCAAGAGCGAATGGGGCTTATTATTGGAAAAAAGGATGTTGATTTATTACAGCGTATTGCTGAACGTGAGCGTTCCCCTATATATGAAGTTGGCGATGTAACCAATGATGACCGCTTTACCTTTGAATCACAGACCACGGGTCAAAAACCGATGGATGTGCATTTGAGCGATATTTTCGGAAGCTCCCCAAAAACCGTCTTGACAGACTCCACAATCTTAAGAAATTATGAGAATACGGATTATTCACTGGAATTTTTCCATGATTATTTGGAACAAGTTTTACAATTAGAAGCTGTTGCCTGCAAAGATTGGTTGACAAATAAAGTAGACCGCTGTGTTGGCGGTCGTGTCGCAAAACAGCAATGTGCCGGTCCGTTGCAATTGCCCTTAAACAATGTCGGAGTTATGGCTCTGGATTTTAAAGGCAAGGAGGGCATCGCAACAAGTATCGGCCACTCGCCTATTTCCGGACTCATTGATCCTTCCGCAGGAAGTAAAAATAGTATTGCTGAAGCCTTGACCAATATCATTTGGGCACCACTGAAAGACGGATTGAAATCGGTTTCACTTTCTGCCAATTGGATGTGGCCCTGTAAAAATGAAGGAGAAGATGCCAGATTGTTTGAGGCGGTTGAGGCAATTTCAGACTTTTCGATCGCCTTGGGCATCAATGTGCCAACTGGTAAAGATTCCCTTTCAATGAAACAGAAATACAAAGATGGCGATGTAATTGCCCCGGGTACGGTTGTTATTTCGGCAGCAGGAAACTGTAATGACATTACCAAAGTGATCGAACCGGTACTCCAAAAAGATGGAGGAGACATCTATTATATCAATCTCTCAAAAGACAATTTTAAATTAGGTGGTTCGTCGTTCGGACAGATATTAAATGCTATCGGAAATGAAGCTCCCACCATAAAAGACGACTATTATTTCAAAACTGTCTTTAATACCATTCAAACTTCAATTAAAAACGGGCAAGTAATTGCAGGTCATGACATTGCGTCAGGAGGATTGATTACAACACTCTTAGAATTATGTTTCTCGGATGTTGATTTGGGAGCTGAACTAGACCTATCCGATTTAGGAGAGACGGATACGATAAAATTACTGTTTTCAGAAAATGCAGGAATCGTTTTTCAGGCTAAAGATGAGTCAATAGAAACGGAATTAATAAAAGCGAATATTGATTTCAAAAAAATTGGAAAAGTAGTTTCAAAGGCCGAATTGATTATCAAAAATAGGGGTATGGAAATGGGCTTGAATGTTGCTTCGCTAAGAGATACTTGGTTCAAGACTTCGTATTTGTTGGATGACAAGCAAACTGCGAGTGGTTTGGCAAAAGATCGCTATGATAATTATAAGTTCCATCCCTTGCAATATAAGTTCCCAAGTCAATTCACTGGTCAACATGTCACCCTGAGCGCAGTCGAAGGGTCTCGTCCCAAAGCCGCTATCCTTCGAGAAAAAGGAAGTAATTCAGAACGAGAAATGGCAAATGCCATGTACTTGGCCGGTTTCGATGTAAAGGATGTTCACATGACCGATTTGATTTCAGGTCGAGAAACTTTGGAAGACATTCAATTCTTGGGCGCCGTTGGTGGATTCTCCAACTCCGATGTTTTAGGAAGTGCGAAAGGCTGGGCGGGTGCCATCAAATACAATGAAAAAGCGAACAAAGTCTTAAAGGATTTCTTTGCAAGACCAGACACGCTTTCCATAGGGATTTGTAACGGATGTCAATTGTTTATGGAACTCGACCTCATCAATCCCGAGCATGATACACACGGAAAGATGACCTATAATGATTCAGGGAAACATGAAAGTAATTTTACTTCAGTCAAAATTGAAAAAAACAATTCGGTAATGCTTTCCTCCTTAGAAGGAGCAACCTTGGGTGTTTGGATATCGCACGGAGAGGGCAAGTTCAGCCTTCCAAATTCCGAAGAAAATTATGATATCGTTGCTAAATATGGTTATAAAGGGTATCCTGCAAATCCCAATGGAAGTGATTTTAACACCGCAATGCTTTGCGATTCCACCGGAAGACATTTAGTGACCATGCCACATATCGAAAGGTCTACCTTTCCTTGGAATTGGGCACACTACCCTAGCGAAAGAAACGATGAAGTTTCGCCTTGGCTAGAAGCTTTTGTGAATGCACGAAAGTGGGTTGAGAAAAATAGTTGATGGTTGTTCGTTCATCGTTATCCATTTCAAAAAATCGACCACGCCCCAAATAGAACGATTTGATTTGTGAAAATCCATGATTATGCGAATACGTTTAGCAATGAAGAAAGATGTTTCGGCAATAGTTGAAATGATCGCAAATGACAAGCTTGGGCAGTTGCGTGAGAATTTCAAAAGTCCGCTTCCGTCGGAATATTACGATGCCTTTTAAAATATCGATTCGGATTCCAACCAAGAATTGATGGTTATGGAAAATGAGTCTGGCGAAATTATCGGTACGTTACAGTTAACTTTTATACAGTATTTGATTTATCAAGGTGGTATACGAGCGCAAATAGAGGCGGTTCGTATACATGAAGAACATCGAGGTAAAGGAATTGGGCAACCGCTATTTGAATGGGCGATTCAAAGAGCAAAAGATAAGAGAGCGCATGTTGTACAACTGACCACGGATAAAAAAGGCCTGCTGCCATAAAATTCTATGAAAAGCTAGGTTTTAAAGCATCGCATGAAGGAATGAAGTTGCATTTTTGAACAATTATTGACTAATTTCATTGCATGAAGCTTCGCTGTAAGAACATTGTCTATTTTGTTCTGCTTTCCTCTTTTCTTCTCGTTTGCCTTTTTCTTAGGTCAATTGACAGAAGATTCGAGGTTTTTCCCTCCGTCACGCTTCCCTCTTTTGCTAGCAAAATAAGAACGGACGGGGACTTAGATTTGAGCAAGAAGGAATTGTATGGTATTGATGTCAACGGAAATCGGAAAAAACTGAATCACTCCAAGTTTTTTAGAAACATTCCAATTCAATTTGCACGTTCCATAATGGTCAACCGTTTTGGACTTGTTTCTGACTACCCCAAGCAATTCTCAACCAGTCGATTTAATCTCAAATATAGCATCAGTCTCAAGGTGACTTCCGATGAAATCTATAAAACCAAAGAATGGCTTCGAGATCGATTACGGGAACAAGGCTGTAATGATACTGTTCTGATAATCGATAAAAGGACAATCAGAATATTTAGCAACCGTACTTTTGAAATCGCCAAATCATTAGAAAATGATACGATTTATAAATTCTATTGATACAGGTTTGTTATCGGCTTTTCAACGAATTAAGCTGTCTACCACTGTTAGTACCATTTATTTGGCTCATTACCGTATCTTCTTTGGGATTTTATTGTTAATATATTTCTCCCCCACATGGACATGGTTGAAGGACGTGCCGCCTGCATTTTTCAATCCCTTTGTTTTTAGCCTTGCCAACTTGAGCGATGGTCATCTGCCGAGTTATATGTATATTCTTGCCGACAGTTTGGCTATACTCTTTTCTTTATTTATTGTCATAGGTCTTTATACAAGGTTTGCACTATTCGGCATGTTCATGCTGAACAGCATCTTTTATTCATACTACTATAGTTTTGGAAAAATTGACCACCATACCACAATTTTGATTTTTGCTTTTCTTACACTGGCCTTTACAAATATGGGCACGATTATGGCGATGCGAAAAGACAAATCACTTTCAATGGAAACCCAAAAAAACGCACTTGCCATTTTGGCGATAATTGTTTGCTTCGGATTTTTCTCCGCTGGATTTCCAAAACTTTTAAAATGGGTCGATTTCGATTTAAACACAAGCGGCTTTCTTTTTTGGTTCTATCCCGGTTATTTATTGTCGCATAATCAAGCTTTTCTGTCATCTTATGTATTTCAAATACCTAGCTTTCTATTAGAATGCATGGACTACGCTGCCGCGCTTTTCGAGACCAGTGCTTTCATTTTTCTTTTTAGGGGCAAAAGAAGCTGGTTGATTTACCTGATGCTAGCCTGCATCTTTCATCTTGCAAATCAACTCATCTTAAATATCGATTTTACGCTGAATGTGTTGACCTATGGAGTTTTCTTGGTAGCCCCGATAATACACCTGACAATACAAAAAACAAAGTCTTTTATCAGACCATTGTTTGCAATCGGCCTTGTTATTTTAATTGCCATCGCCAAGCTGATTTTTGTATTAATAGATGAGTCTTTTCAATTCTTGAATTATGATTCAATAGATACTTCAATGAAAAATTGGATAAACCTCATTATTTGGATTTTCACCATTGCATGCAGTTTGCATATTATTCAAAAATCAAAACAATTGACTATTAAATCGGTTGGTGAAAGAGGGGATATTTAACAATGTCGTTTTAGAATTCCGCATTCTTTCCCTATTTTGCAGTAACTCATCCGTAACTAGGTTACGTGTCAAGTCTGTTGTGTTGGTAAAGTCGCAGTTATATTTTGCCAGCTCAAGGCAAAAAATTATTGCATAGCGGTAGCTACGGAATCATTTTTTAACGCGGAACCAGTAAAAAAGAACAAGGCTTGGGCTGGCTAAAACAGGCTTAACACGAAACTAATATGCAAGAAGTAACCCGTTTATTTGACTTTCCTTATTACCAGCTTGAAAAATTCAATCTTGAAAAATCACTCGTCACAAAAAAGAATGGTGAATGGGTCGCCACCTCGACCAAAGAGTATTTAGACCGGGCCAATGATGTGAGCCGCGCACTGCTACGTATGGGCGTTCAGAAGGATGATAAAATCGCGGTTATTTCCTCAACAAATAGAACGGAATGGAATATCATGGATATCGGTATTCTTCAGGTCGGGGCGCAAAGTATTCCCATTTATCCCACAATTTCTGCAGAAGAATACGAGTATGTATTGAATCACAGTGGGGCTATCTACTGTTTTGTCTCTGATGAAGAAGTGTTGGAAAAAGTGAAAAAGGTGATTTCTTCCACACAATTAAAAAATGTCTATAGTTTTGATCAAATATCGGGTTGTAAGAATTATGCCGAACTATTCGAACTTGGTAAAGACGATAGCAACCAAGGTGAACTGCAAAGACGAAAAGATGACGTCAGACCCTCGGATCTTGCGACCATAATCTATACCTCAGGAACAACGGGCAAGCCAAAAGGGGTAATGTTATCTCATAGCAATATTACAAGCAACGCATTAGGCAGCGTAAAAAGACTGCCGATTTCTGGGCCAGGAACCAAAGTGTTGAGTTTTCTCCCAATATGCCATATTTTTGAGCGAGTTCTCATTTATATCTATCAATATTCTGGTGCAACCGTGTATTTCGCCGAAGGGTTAGATAAAATCGGAGATAATATAAAAGAGGTCAAACCGCATCTGATGTCCGTTGTACCAAGACTATTGGAAAAGCTTTTTGACAAGATTTTTGCCAAAGGAGAAGAATTAACAGGAATAAAGAAAAAACTATTCTATTGGGCAGTCGAACTGGGCGAAAAGTGGGAACCCTATGGACAAAATGGATGGTGGTACGGTTGCCAATTGGGTATTGCAGATAAATTGATATTTAGCAAATGGCGCGAGGCCTTGGGCGGAGAGCTGAACACTATGGTTTCCGGCAGCGCTGCGTTGCAACCAAGACTCGGTCGTATTTTCGGTGCCTCCGGCATGCAAGTAATGGAGGGCTACGGGCTTACGGAAACTTCTCCTGTAGTTACCGTAGGGATGTACGCGAATAATATGTACAAGGTCGGTACCGTCGGAAAGGCAATCGAACATGTCGAAATAAAAATAGCGGACGACGGGGAAATCTTGATCAAAGGCCCCAATGTAATGATGGGTTACTACAAAGACCCAATTAAGACCGACGAAGTAATGACAGGAGATTATTTCCATACAGGAGATAAAGGTGAGGTTGACAGTGAAGGTTTTCTAAAGATTACCGGGCGCAAGAAAGAAATGTTCAAAACCTCGGGTGGCAAATACATCATTCCTACTCTTCTTGAAAACGAATTGAAGCAATCCCGTTTTATCGAACAGGTCATGGTCGTTGGCGAGGGCGAAAAAATGCCAGCCGCTTTCATACAGCCGAATTTTGAATTTATTCAAGAATGGATTACCAAAAAGAACAAGAACGTTGGCAAATCGGGTAAAGAAATTGCCACTTCACAAGAGGTCATCGACCGTATTCAAAAAGAATTGGACAAGTGCAACCAACATTTCGGCAAGTGGGAACAAATCAAAGTATTTCGTTTGACCGATGATGCCTGGACTCCCGATGCGGGTCACCTCACTCCTACCATGAAAATGAAGCGGGATATCATCAAACAGAAATATATTAATCTGTATAATGATATGTATGGTCACTCCTAAAATCCATCTACCTCGCATCTAAAAAAGCTTAAAGGCATTTCATCGTTTTTATAACATTTTTATTATGCATGCATAATATATTTGTGTATATTTGGATTCCTAAAAACCTATTATGCCAGATATAACCATAGACTATGCGCTTCGTGAAACATGGTTGGCAGTAGCCAAAATGTATAACGAAGAGGCCAAAAACTACGAAAGTACTATGGCAATGGGCTTTACTCTTTTAAGTATCGATCCAAAAACGGGAACTCCATCAACGGCCTTGGGACCAAAAATGGGAATGGAAGCAACAAGTCTTTCAAGAATATTGAAAAGTCTTGAACAACGCGGATTTATCAAACGGAAACCAAATCCCAAAGATGGTAGGGGCGTACTCATACACATTACTCCCGCCGGAATTGAAAAGAGAAACTTGTCTAAAAATGCAGTTTTATGTTTTAATGATATGGTTCGTGAAAATGTTTCAGAAGAAAAAATGAAAGTATTTTTCGAAGTGACTGACACCATCAATAAACTGATTTTAGAAAAGAATATATTTTCAGAAAACACTACAAATAAATAATAAAGCTATAGCAATGCGAAGACATATTAGTAAGGTAGCGGTCATAGGATCCGGAATTATGGGAAGCGGCATAGCCTGCCATTTTGCCAATATTGGGGTCGAAGTACTGCTGCTCGATATAGTCCCAAGAGAATTAAATGAGAAGGAAAAAGCCAAAGGGCTGACACTTGATGATAAGATTTTTCGAAACCGATTAGTCAATGACTCTTTAAAAGCAGCTTTGAAATCAAAGCCCTCCCCAATTTATCATCAAAAATTTGCTTCGCGGATTACTACGGGAAACTTGGAAGACGATATCGCAAAGGTCTCGAAAGTCGATTGGATCATCGAAGTGGTTGTTGAACGCCTTGATATCAAAAAGAAAGTTTTCGAAAATCTCGAAAAGCATAGAACTCCGGGTACGTTGATAACCTCGAATACTTCGGGCATTCCTATAAAGTTCATGTCAGAGGGACGCAGCGATGATTTTCAGAAACACTTCTGCGGTACGCATTTCTTTAATCCCGCACGATATTTAAAACTGTTCGAGATAATTCCGGGACCAAAAAGTTCCCCCGAGGTACTGGAATTCTTGAACGGTTATGGAGAACAGTTTTTAGGAAAGACTTCAGTAATTGCTAAAGACACTCCGGCCTTTATCGGAAATCGTATCGGTATTTTCAGTATTCAAAGCCTTTTCCATATGGTCAAGGAAATGGGCATGACCATTGAAGAAGTCGATAAATTGACTGGACCAGTTATAGGTCGGCCGAAGTCGGCAACTTTTAGAACAGTTGATGTTGTTGGCCTTGATACTCTAGTTCATGTTGCCAATGGTATTTCAGAAAATTGCAAAGACGACGAACGTCACGCACTTTTCGCCTTGCCCGACTTTATTTCCACTATGATGGAAAATAAATGGTTGGGAAGCAAAACGGGACAAGGGTTCTATAAAAAATCTAAAGATGCCAAAGGAAAAACCGAAATCTTGACTTTAGACTTAGACACGATGGATTATCGGTCTAAAAAAAGTACCAAGTTCGCAACTTTGGAATTGACTAAGACCATCGACAAAGTCGTCGACCGTTTCTCGGTATTGGTTGACGGAAAAGATAAAGCTGGGGAATTCTACAGAAAAAGTTTTGGACAATTGTTTGCATACGTTTCGCAAAGAATCCCGGAGATTACCGATGAACTCTATAAAATAGACGACGCCATGAAAGCCGGTTTCGGTTGGGAACACGGTCCCTTTCAAATATGGGATGCCATTGGTTTAGAAAAAGGTTTGGAATTCATAAAGGCAGAAGGGCAAGAAGCCGCGGCTTGGGTGAGCGAAATGCAGGCTTCCGGAAGCAGTTCTTTTTATACAGTGAAAGACGGAGCCACTTATGCGTATGACATTCCTAAAAAGTCCATGGAAAAAATTCCGGGGCAAGATTCATTCATCATTTTAGACAACATTAGAAAATCCAAAGAAGTATTTAAGAACAGCGGGGTAGTCATCGAAGATTTAGGTGATGGTATTCTGAATGTGGAATTTCAGTCTAAAATGAACACGATTGGGGGCGATGTTATAGCCGGAATAAACAAGGGAATCGACCTAGCGGAAAAAGATTTTCAAGGTTTGGTAATCGGTAATCAAGCAGCAAATTTCTCTGTCGGTGCGAATATCGGAATGATTTTTATGATGGCCGTAGAGCAAGAATACGATGAGCTGAACATGGCCATAAAAATGTTTCAAGACACCGTGATGCGTTTGCGCTATTCGTCTATTCCCACCGTAGCAGCCCCACACGGTATGTCTCTCGGTGGTGGATGCGAGCTTTCGATGCACGCCGACAAGGTAGTTGCAGCGGCCGAAACTTATATCGGTCTTGTTGAATTCGGGGTCGGGGTCATTCCTGGTGGTGGCGGTTCAAAAGAATTCGCTTTACGCGCTCAAGATACTTTTAGAAAAGGAGATGTAGAGTTGAACATTCTGCAAGAATACTTCCTGACCATTGGTATGGCGAAAGTATCTACCTCTGCCTATGAAGCCTATGATTTGGGAATTTTGCAACACGGCAAAGACCTTGTCGTCGTCAACAAAGACCGACAAATAGCCACTGCCAAAGCCCAAGCCAAATTGATGGCGGAAGCAGGTTATACCAAGCCGCCAACAAGAAAAGACATCAAAGTACTCGGAAAGCAAGCTTTGGGAATGTTCTTGGTCGGAACGGACGCTATGGAAGCAAGTCGATACATCAGCGAGCATGATAAGAAAATCGCCAATAAACTGGCCTATGTAATGGCAGGCGGAGACCTATCAGAACCTACGATGGTAAGCGAACAGTATTTACTTGATATCGAACGCGAGGCGTTCTTATCACTTTGTACAGAGAAGAAAACTTTGGAGCGTATTCAACATATGCTTAAAACTGGCAAACCGTTACGAAACTGAGAGCACCCTGACCCTCAAAGGGGGAATTAATTTTCTCAAAAAAAACTATTTTAATTTGAACAAATATTTTAGAAATAACATCTAAAACCCTATTAACCCCTAATAGGTATTCCCCCGTTGGGGGCTAGGGGGCCACAATATGAAAACAGCATATATAGTTAAAGGATATAGAACGGCAGTAGGAAAAGCTCCTAAGGGCGTTTTCAGATTTAAGCGTACTGACGAACTGGCGGCAGAGACCATCGAGTATATGATGAAAGAACTCCCAGATCTCGATAAAAAACGAATCGATGATGTAATTGTCGGAAATGCCATGCCCGAAGGCTCTCAAGGTTTGAACATGGCACGACTTATTTCATTAATGGGATTGGACATTGTCGATGTTCCTGGAGTTACCGTAAACCGTTTTTGTTCATCGGGAATTGAAACCATCGGAATTGCTACCGCAAAAATACAAGCGGGAATGGCCGATTGTATTATCGCAGGAGGAGCTGAAAGTATGAGCTCTGTGCCCATGACGGGATACAAAACGGAATTGAATTACGATTTGGTTTCGGAAGGGCATGAAGACTATTATTGGGGAATGGGGAACACAGCCGAAGCAGTAGCGAACGAGTACAAGGTTTCTCGTGAAGACCAAGATGAATTCGCGTATAATTCACATATGAAAGCGCTAAGTGCGCAGGCGGAAGACCGTTTTCAGGATCAAATCGTTCCCATTGAAGTTGAACAAACTTACATTGATGGAAGTGGGAAGAAGGCAACAAAAAAATATACAGTAACCAAAGATGAAGGCCCTCGAAAAGGAACTTCAGTGGAGGTACTAAATAAACTGCGTGCGGTATTCGCTGCTGGTGGTAGCGTCACAGCAGGTAATTCGTCTCAAATGAGTGATGGAGCGGCATTTGTCATGGTCATGAGCGAAGAAATGGTAAAAGAGTTAAATCTTGAACCTATTGCCAGATTGGTAAACTATGCCGCTGCCGGTGTACCCCCAAGAATAATGGGTATCGGTCCGGTGGCCGCTGTTCCAAAAGCACTGAAACAAGCAGGGTTACAACAAAATGATGTTGAACTTATTGAATTGAACGAGGCCTTCGCGTCGCAGTCACTGGCTGTAATACGCGAATTGGATTTAAATCAAGAAATCGTGAACGTAAATGGTGGAGCAATTGCGTTGGGGCATCCATTAGGTTGTACCGGAGCAAAACTTTCAGTACAGCTATTTGATGAAATGCGTAAAAGAAATATGCAAGGAAAATACGGAATGGTGACCATGTGTGTGGGCACAGGACAGGGTGCCGCCGGCATCTACGAATTTTTGAATTAAAAGCCGCCTATCCCCCAAAGAGGGAATACTTTATTAGATAAAATGATTGTATAATTAAAATACCCCGCAACAGTTCTCTCCTTTGGGGAGTTAAGGGGCCTGAGTATGGAAACAATACAAAAAGAGAATTTACTTCGAGGCGGTCAATTCTTGGTCAAAGAGACCAAGTGCGAAGACGTCTTTACTTTGGAGGATTTATCTGAAGAACAAAAAATGATGCGCGATAGCACCAAAGAATTCGTCGATCGCGAACTTTGGGCGCACTGGGAACGCTTTGAAAATAAAGACTATGCTTATACAGAAGAATGCATGCGCAAAGCCGGCGAACTAGGATTACTGAGTATTGCCGTTCCTGAATCTTATGGTGGTATGGGAATGGGATTTGTTTCTACAATGTTGGTTTGCGATTACATTTCAGGCGCGACAGGTTCCTTCAGTACGGCGTTCGGTGCACATACCGGAATCGGAACAATGCCGATAACCTTATACGGAACCGAAGAGCAAAAACAAAAGTATGTTCCAAAATTGGCTTCAGGTGAATGGTTTGGGGCTTATTGCCTTACTGAACCCGGCGCGGGATCAGATGCCAACTCTGGCAAGACCAAAGCGGTTTTATCAGAAGATGGAAAGCATTACAATATTTCTGGTCAAAAAATGTGGATTTCAAACGCAGGTTTTTGTAATCTATTTATCGTATTCGCACGAATCGAGAATGATAAGAATATAACGGGCTTCATTGTTGAGAACAATCCTGAAAACGGAATAACGCTAGGTGACGAAGAGAAGAAATTAGGAATTCACTCCTCCTCTACCCGTCAAGTATTTTTCAGCGACACAAAAGTTCCTGTTGAGAATATGCTTTCCGAACGTGGCAATGGTTTCAAAATAGCGATGAACTCCTTGAACGTAGGTCGAATCAAATTGGCAGCCGCATGTCTAGAGGCACAACGTCGTGTCATCAATGAGGCCGTGAAATATGCGAACGAACGCATTCAGTTCAAGACTCCGATTATGAATTTTGGCGCTATTAAGGCCAAAATAGCAAACATGACAACCAATGCTTATGCGGGAGATTCTGCCTGCTACAGGGCAGCTAAAAATATTGAGGATCGTATTGCCATCCGCGAAGCGGAAGGGAACACACATCAAGAAGCTGAACTCAAAGGTGTCGAAGAGTATGCTATCGAATGTTCGATTTTGAAAGTAGCCGTTTCAGAGGATGTACAAGAAACTACCGATGAAGGTGTTCAAATCTTTGGGGGAATGGGCTTTAGTGCCGAAGCACCTATAGAAAAAGCTTGGAGAGATGCTAGAATTGCCAGAATTTACGAGGGTACCAATGAAATCAATAGAATGCTGTCCGTTGGAATGCTGGTCAAAAAAGCGATGAAAGGTCATGTGGATTTATTAGGCCCTGCAACCGCTGTCGGAGAAGAGCTGATGGGAATTCCATCTTTCGATTCCCCTGATTTTTCAAAATTATTCGCTGAGGAAAAAGATTTGGTCGCACGTTTGAAAAAAGTATTTCTGATGGTTGCTGGAAGTGCTGTACAAAAATTCGGTCCGGAATTAGAAAAACATCAACAATTGATGTTGGCGGCCTCCGATATTCTTATCGAGGTTTATATGGCAGAAAGCACCATCCTTCGGACTGAGAAAAACGCAAAACGTTTTGGCGAAAATGCCCAAGCGACACAAATCGCAATGTCAAGATTGTATTTATACAATGCAACAGAGACTGTAATTCAAAAAGGAAAAGAAGCGATTATATCATTTGCTGAAGGCGACGAACAGCGTATGATGTTAATGGGATTGAAACGTTTTACAAAATATACGAATAACCCGAACGTAGTGGCTTTGCGCAATCAGATTGCCGACAAAGTTGCTGCGGATAAAGGTTACACCTTTGACTAATTCAGATTTTCACTTCAGAGACAGAAGGGAAAGCCGTTCGCAAATTGCGAGCGGTTTTTTTATTGGTTTTAAATTTACCTGGGGTCCTCCACTTTTTTCAAGGGGACGTGGCAATAGATGGAAAGGTCGTTTGCTACAAACGCAAATAGCTGTTAAATTTACTTCATGAACAATAACCTTCTTCAATCAGTTTATTCTCCTGAAGATTTTCGGAAAAGGGGATATCGGTTAGTCGATGTGCTTACCGAACATTTAGATGACAAGATCAATGAGAAGTCGGGCAACGCCATTCATTGGAACGAACCGGAAGACGAACTTAAATTTTGGGAGGATTTTTTGAAAAACGGTAACGAGGAAAAGTTATTTTCTGAAATAACAAAGCGCACTACCTATGTTCATCATCCGAAGTATATTGGGCATCAGGTGAGTCCCGCAGCACCGATTACAGCACTGACAGGTATGATAAGTTCCTTATTGAACAATGGAATGGCCGTTTATGAAATGGGCATGGCACCCTCGGCAATCGAACGCATAATTACCGATTGGCTTTGCATGAAAATTGGGTGGAATACCGAGTCGAAAGGGTTCTTGACTTCTGGCGGAACATTGGCCAATCTAACTGCCCTGCTCAGTGCGAGAAAAGCTATCGTAAAACATGATGTTTGGAATGAAGGGCATTCAGAAAACCTAGGAATCATGGTTTCTGAGGAAGCACACTACTGTGTTGATCGCGCTGCGAAAATCATGGGCTTGGGCGATAAGGGAATCATCAAAATTCCGGCTACCGAAAATTTTGAAATGGACACTTCCCTTTTAGGTGAGAAGTATCGAGAAGCTTCTGGAAATGGAATCAGAATATTCGCGATTATCGGTAGCGCTCCCTCCACAGCAACAGGAGTCTACGACGATTTAGTCGAAATTGCAAAATTTGCAAAAAATCATAGACTTTGGTTTCATGTTGACGGAGCTCATGGCGGAGCTACTATTTTTTCTCCAAAATATCGTTATACCGTCGAAGGAATAGAACAAGCAGATTCCGTTGTAATCGATGGGCACAAAATGATGATGATGCCTACAATTACTACTGCCCTACTCTATAAAAATGGACAGCATGCATTGAAGACCTTTAGTCAAAAGGCGGATTACCTTTTGACACAATCGGATCACGAAGATTGGTATAATTCCGGAAAAAAGACTTTTGAGTGCACAAAAAACATGATGAGCATCCACTGGTATACTTTATTGAAGGTATATGGGGAAGAACTATTTAATCAGTACGTAACCACCTTATATGATTTAGGCCATTGCTTCGGGGAAATTATAAATAAAGACCCTGATTTTGAATTGGCGGTAAAGCCAGTATCGAATATTGTTTGTTTTCGATATGTGACCGGTCAAGGTACTGACGAACAGCTAAATATTCTAAATAAGAGTATCCGTCAAGATTTATTGGAAGATGGGGAATTTTATATTGTACAAACCACTTTACGCGGAATTCACTATTTAAGAACGACGATTATGAATCCGTTTACTACGGAAATTCATTTGAAAAAATTATTGTTGAAAATCAAAGCTGTAGCCGCCATGACTCCCCTCTTAAAATAGTTTCTGAAACATGAAATTTTTGCACAGAATTGCACACAGAATATATACCTCTGAAATTGTGGTTCTCCATTAGGGGGTTAAGGGGCTACTCTCGAATTGCATCTAAAACCTGTTCTTCGGTTTCTTTGTTCGAAAAGTTAATAGCACATTCGATTAAGGCTAAATGCGAATAAGCCTGCGGAAAATTTCCTAAAAGTCTTTTGGTCTTAAAATCAATATCTTCACTAAATAGACCTAAATGATTACTAAAACTTAATAATTTATCGAAATGCTTTCTGGCTTTTTCTTCCTCCCCTATTTTAAAGAGGCTATTGATAAACCAAAACGTACATATTGTAAAAGAGGATGAGGGCAATCCGAAATCATCTTCATTTTTATATCTATACAGTAATCCGTCATTGCTCAATTCTTTTTCAATCGCCTTTACGGTAGCGACGAACTTTGGCATTTTGGCGTTAATGAATCCGTAAGATTCCATCAGAAGAACCGAGGCATCCAAATCTTTTGAACCATACGATTGGGTGAAAGCATTTACTTCATCATTCCAGGCATTCTCATGAATGTCTTTTTTGATTTCCTGCTCGAGCTCCATCCATTTTTCGAGTTTTCTGGTCTTTCTCAATATACGGGCGACTTTAATCGCCCTGTCGATGGCCACCCAGCACAATACCTTTGAAAATGTGAAATGGCGATCTTCAGCTCGAAATTCCCATATGCCTTTATCGGCCTCCTTCCAGTGATTTGAAACTATCCATACTATACCTTTGGTTATTCCCCAAAGCTCCTCCCCATTATCGATGTCGTTCGAATATTGATGCAGTTGCTCATAAATGACATCCATCAAAATTCCATAAATATCATTTTGCTTTTGTTTATAAGCTGCATTACCTACCCGTACAGGACTCGAACCTTTGTAACCGCTCAAGTGATCAAGGGTTTGCTCCGTCAATTTCTTTTCACGGTTGATGCCGTACATGATTTGTAATTTCTCATCTTTATCCGGAATCAAATCAACGATAAATTGCAAATACCTTCGGGCAACGTTCTTATGGCCCAATTGTCCCACGACTTTGATGACCATTGACGCATCACGTATCCAACAGAATCGATAATCCCAATTACGAACTTCCCCAATGGTTTCAGGCAAAGAAGTGGTTGCAGCTGCCAAAACTGCTCCCGTTTTATCATAACTCAATAATTTTAGGGTAATGGCACTACGACTGATTTGAGAATTGTACTTCTTATAAGTCGGCGTTTTACTGCTCCAGTTCAACCAATATACCTTTGTGCGCTCTAATTCGGTATACATCTTTCGAACAGTGGGTTTAAAAATCTTTTCATTGTAACCCAATAAGAAGTACCCGTCATCGGTCAATTCGATTTCGCGACCTTCGACCACAGCGTTTTTGTTGAATGAAGTATAGAGAAAGAAGGTATCGAATTTTTCACCTTTGGTCAAACTGACCACAAAGTTCTTTTTGACGTGGGTTTCGGTCTTGCCCATGGCATATTCCAATCGAGGATCGTAGTTCACTTTGAATTGAGGCTTGCCGGAAATATACTTTATATAACGAACTACTTCCGGAGGAGAATTATATCCCCCTCCCTCTTTTCGAAACCGTGGCATAAAATCACGAATTTCAAATTCGTTCTCCCCATCGGAAAAATGAGTAATCAAAATAGCCGTGTGTTTTTTATACCGTTGTTTTATCACATAGTTTTCAGCCACGATAATATCGAAACTACCTCCGATTTTATCGTCCAACAGTTTAGCGAATACCGATGAGGAGTCAAATTCGGGAAGGCAACACCATTCTAGGTTTCCTGTCTTCGATATCAATGCCGCACTTCGGCAATTCCCTATTATTCCGTAATCTAAATTATCCATTGAGCTACTTTTTTTTGGTAAAGACCCCACAACGAATGTTGGGTTAGTTCAACCCCGTATTCTGAATGCACTCTAAAAAGAGCCTTAAAAATGCGGTTTCACTAAAAATCTTGATTCAATTGGTCCAACAATTGGTTTTGCGTCGAAATTTGTCGAAATTTAAACACAATGAATTTAAAAGACGTCAAAAAGATTTAAAATATGGGCAAAACTATCATAATCTCAAATAGACTCCCCGTTCAATTGCAAATTAGCAACGGAGCGATTACAGCAGTGCCAAGTGTTGGCGGGCTGGCTACGGGGATGAAATCGGTTCACTCGGGTGGAGATAGTCTTTGGATCGGATGGAGCGGATTGACAGATGAAGAAATTCCGAAAGAGTTGGCCAGTGATATCGACAAAGCTCTTGCCGAACATGGTTCATCAAAAGTCAGGCTCACTTCAGAGGAAGTAGACGGATTTTATTTCGGTTTCAGTAATCGTACGATATGGCCCTTGTTCCATTACTTTTTAGAATATTCTGAATTCGAACTTGATAGTTGGAACATTTATAAAGCCGTTAATCAAAAGTTTGCAGACGCCATTTTGAAAGAAGCAGATGACGATGATACTATTTGGATCCATGACTACCAACTCATGCTGGTACCGCAAATGGTTAGAGAACAACGACCAAATATTTCTATCGGCTTCTTTTTACACATTCCTTTTCCGTCTTTTGAGATTTTCCGAACCATGCCATGGCGTGAAGAAGTCTTACGCGGGTTATTGGGTTCCGATTTAATAGGCTTTCATATATATGATTACGAAAGGCATTTCTTGAGTTCAGTGCGAAGATTGCTCGGCCTTGAGGTTAGCTTTAACGATATCTATCTCGATAACCGGGTGATAAAAGTCGATTCCTTTCCAATGGGTATTGATTATAAAAAATTCAGGGAAGCTGCAGAGGAGCATCAAAAACGAGATCCTGAAAAACTTTCCGAACTTCAGAAAAGACTGAATACGCACAAAGAATCAGATCCGGAAAACAAATTTTTGCTTTCCATCGACCGCTTGGATTATTCCAAAGGAATCGCCAAACGTCTTTACGCATTCGAGTATTTCTTAAATAAGTATCCGCAGTATAAAGAAAAAGTGCGTTTAATAATATTAGCAGTTCCATCACGCTCGAATGTTCCACAATACCAGCTTTTGAAACGGGAAATCGATGAATTGGTCGGACGAATAAACGGGGAATTTTCCACCGTAAGCTGGACCCCGATTTGGTATTTCTACAGATCAATGCCTTTTGAAAATTTAATAGATCTCTACACGTCAAGTGATATCGCATGGCTGACACCCTTAAGAGATGGAATGAACTTGGTGGCCAAAGAATATATCGCAACAAGGACGGACAAGACCGGCGTACTTATTTTGAGCGAGATGGCCGGATCTGCAAGTGAGATGAACGAATCGCTATTGATAAACCCGAACAATTTTGAACAAATTGCAGATGCTATCTACGAGGCCATCAATATGCCCAAAGAAGAACAGCAAACGCGAAATGATCAATTACAAAAACGACTAGAACGCTATAATGTAGAGAAATGGGCCAATGACTTTATGAACTCATTACTTGACCAAAAGGAAATCGAGGCCATAAATGTCTCTAAAAGAGTTACCGACCTTCGTTTAGAATCTATTTTAGATGATTACAAAAAAGCAGAGAAAAGGCTCTTGTTCTTAGATTATGACGGTACGCTGGCCGGCTTCCACAATGATCCTCAAAAAGCGAGTCCTGATGATGAATTATACGAACTCCTCGATTACCTACACCATCAAAAGGGAACAGACCTCTTTCTAATAAGTGGTCGTGACAAAGACACTTTCACCAAGTGGTTTTTACCAAAAGGCTACAATATGATCGTGGAGCATGGGGTTTGGATTTCACGCGATGGCGAAGAGTTCAAACTTTTGGAGAATGTCAAAAACGATTGGATGGAGAAAATACGACCGGTAATCGAATCTTTTGTCGACCGTACCCCCGGAAGTTTCATTGAAGAAAAAAACTATTCCCTTGCATGGCACTATCGAAAAACAGACCCTGATTTTGGTAGTTTAAGGGCTAATGAACTTTCTGAAGTCTTGACAAGTCTCATCGGCACGGACGACCTTAGCGTGCTCAATGGCAACAAGGTGATGGAAGTCAAAAGCAGCAACGTCAACAAAGGTCGTGCCTCAATGCGAATATTTGGCGAAGGGGAATACGATTTTACTTTCGCCATCGGAGATGATTGGACGGACGAATTCATGTTTCAAGAACTACCGGAAAGCACTGTTACCGTGAAAGTCGGGCGACAAAAAACAGCTGCCAAGTATTTTGTAGAAAATACACAGAAGGTACGTGAGCTTTTAAAGGCGTTTGTAAAAATATAAATCGAAAAACGCCGAATACAATGAAAAAGTTACTTTTCTGGGGCTTCATTCTTTTTAGTGGATTTGGGTACGCTCAGCCAGTTATCGAAGGGTCTCCGGCAAATATTGTTCAAAAACAAGTTGATTCGTACAATGCAGGCGATTTGGAAGCCTTTGTCAATTGCTATTCAGAAGATGTAGTCGTACGAGATTTTCCAGATGGCACTCGTTATGTCGGTCACGACAACATGCGTCAGAACTATAGTGGTCTATCCCCAGAGAATAAAGTCTACCAAGTGGAAGTTGTCAAGCGTATAGTCATCGGTAATAAGGTAATCGACCAAGAAAAGGTTGATAAAAACGGTGAATTTCAACAAATGCAAGTCGCATTATACGAGGTGAGCAACGGAAAGATTTCGAGCATGACCTTCATTTTCGATGATAAAAATGCCTCAAATCCCGAAACAATAGTACAAGAACAGCTTGATGTATACAATCAAAGAGATATTGAAGGGTTTTTAGATACCTACACCAAAGATGTGAAATTGTACAATTTTCCGGCAGAGAAAAGATCTGAAGGCCAAGAAGAAATGCGAAAGGGCTACGCCAGTTTTTTTCAAAATACTCCAGATTTGAACTGTGAAATAAAGAATCGTATAATTATCGCAAACAAAGTCATTGATGAAGAATACATCACGGCAAACGGAAATAACTTTAGTGCTGTGGCAATTTACGAAGTAGAAAACGGCAAAATTGCCAAAGTCACTTTTTTGCGATAAAATATTAGTTGAAGGTTAGACCTCACATTTTACCCATTATCATTCTTGCGCAATTTGCAAGCACCTCATTGTGGTTTGCAGGTAATGCGGTAATTGACGAATTGATAACCAAAACAGGTTTTGGGCAAGAATTGGTCGGTTATGTGATTTCTTCGGTACAACTTGGATTTATCATTGGCACCTTGACTTTTGCGGTATTGATGATAGCAGATCGTTTTTCACCTTCTAGGGTATTTTTGATTTGTGCAATTTTAGGCGCACTGTGTAATATCTCATTGTTATCAGACGAACTCACAAAATCAACATTACTTATTGCCCGATTCGGAACAGGCTTTTTCTTAGCGGGTATTTATCCTGTTGGGATGAAAATCGCAGCTGACTATTACGAAAAGGGTTTGGGTAAAGCACTCGGTTTTTTAGTAGGTGCTTTGGTCATAGGCAGTGGACTTCCTTTTTTATTTAGCGGTACTAGCTGGGGAGGTAATGCCGATATAGTGATTACGGCAACTTCGGCATTAGCGGTTTTCGGGGGATTGTTGATTTGGATTTTCGTACCGAACGGACCTTTTAGACTAGCCAGTACCAAGCTGCAATTAAATACCGGTAAGCAACTCTTTAAGATACTCAGATTCCGAAAGGCGGCTCTTGGTTATTTCGGCCATATGTGGGAGCTATATGCGTTTTGGGCGTTCACTCCTTCGGCAATTAGGTATTTTAATAAGACAATGGGAAATAACCTATTCGAATCCATTTGGACCGGAATAGTCTTTGCAGTTGGCGGAATCTCTTGTATGTTAGGCGGCATAATTTCACAACGATATGGAAGTAAAAAAGTAGCAACGACCGCACTTTTTATTTCAGGATTTCTCTGTCTCATATCCCCGATTCTTTTTGAACTCCCTGCTTGGTTGTTTCTATTTGGCTGGTGTCTTTGGGGAATGGCCGTAACTGCAGATTCACCACAATTCTCAAACCTCGTGGCTAGTGCGATTCCCCATGAGTTAAAGGGAACAGGATTAACCTTGGTGAATTGTATTGGTTTTGCAATAAGTATTTTGAGCATAGAACTGCTCTCCAATCTAATCGAATATGTAGACACGAACTACCTTTTTTTGATTTTAGCTATCGGACCGATCTGCGGATTATGGCAGTTGAACAAGAAAATATCCTAATAATTTAATACATTGTAATCGGTCAGAGCGAAGAATCCAAAAAAATGAAATATCCGCACAACATCAGCCGTATAGAAGCTTTTAGTGATGCCGTATTTGCTTTTGCGGCTACACTGATGGTAGTTTCAGTAGGCTATGAAGAAAGTACCTCGGTAATCAAGGTAGATTGGACAGCGTTCATCGGGTTCGGTGTCAGTTTTTTCGTATTGGTAGCACTATGGTCGTTGCATTATAACTTTTTCAGGAAAACGGATTATATGGATCATGGGTTGATCGCCCTTAATTCAATTTTGCTTTTCGTAGTGCTCTATTACGTCTTTCCCTTAAAATCACTTGTGAACTCTTGGTTGGGGGCGCAACAGATTACTTGGGAAGAATTGGCAAGACTTTTTGAATTGTATAGTTTTGGCTTCGTTCTGATTTTCCTGTGTTTGTCATTAATGTATTTACGAGCCTACTTGAAAACAAAACAGGTCAAGAATAATTTAGACCTTTTATTCTACGCTAGACATTTCGGAATTTTCGTGGGAGTTTCATTGCTTTCAGTTCTTTTTGCCAAATTGCAATTGGGTCTAAAGCTTGGTGTACCTGGTTTTATTTATATGCTTTTGGGGCCACTTTGTTATTGGCACGGTGTTCATTTCAATAAAAAATATCCCACGAATGAAAAATAGATTCATTACAACATTTTTTTTTCTCTTTGTTGTTTCCCTCCTTTTCGGACAGTCCGATAAAGATATTTATGGTATCATCAAATCGGTTTCCGCCGAGCGGATAGCATCCGATATCACGAAATTGGCAAATTTCGGTACCCGCCATACCTTAAGTGATACGGTCTCTAAGACAAGAGGAATCGGTGCAGCCAGACGATGGATAAAATCTGAATTTGAAAAAACAGCCGCCGCATGTGATAACTGTCTTGAAGTGTCTTATCAGAAAAACTTGGTCGAAAAGGGAGATAACGACCGAATCGTAAAAGATGTTTGGGTCGTCAATGTTTTGGCCATTAAAAGAGGAACCAAATACCCGAATCGCTATATCATCATGAGTGGAGACATTGATTCCCGAGTGAGCGACCCAAATAATTTCACTTCAGATTCCCCAGGTGCCAACGATAATGCCAGCGGCATGGCAGGTACTTTGGAAGCGGCTAGGGTACTTTCAAAATACGATTTTGACAACAGTATTCTTTTCGTCGGCCTATCGGGCGAAGAGCAAGGACTTTATGGCGGGAAAGGCCTCGCGGCCCGCGCCAAGGAAAAAGGATGGGAAATTATCGGCATTCTCAATAATGATATGATCGGAAACATTACCGGTGTAGATGGTATTACAAGCAGTACCGATTTTAGAATATTTTCAGAACCTGTACCACCTACCGAAACCGAAAGGCAAAGAAAATCACGACGATTTTATGGCGGTGAAGTCGATGGCATTTCAAGGCAATTGGCCCGCTATGTTCATAAGACAACAAAGAAATACATGCCTGAAATGAATCCGATGTTGATTTATCGCTTAGACCGTTTTGGCCGTGGCGGACATCATCGTCCTTTCAATGATGCTGGGTTTCCCGGTATACCAATTATGGAGGCCCATGAAAACTACACCCAGCAACATCAAGATATCCGTACCGAAAACGGAATCAATTATGGTGACGTGCTTAAGCATGTCGATTTCGACTATGCGAAAAAGCTGACCGCAGTCAATGCCATTAGCCTAGCATCCTTGGCATGGGCACCTCCGGCCCCGAAAGAGGTCGAAATAGGAGGTATCGTAGAACCCGCTGTAAAATTTCAATGGAGCAATGAAAAGGGAGCAACAGGATATAAAATATACTGGCGTGACACAACCTCACCTACTTGGGACCATAGCCGGTATGTGGGTGATGTATCTGAATTTGTTTTAGATGGCATCGTTATTGATAACTACTTCTTCGGAATTTCTTCCGTAGGAAAAAATGGATTTGAGAGTCCCGTTGTATTCCCGAACGGGGTTTTCAGATAATAATTAGGGATGTCCAATTTCAGCAAGCAAAAATATTTGATGATTCATGCCGACGATACCGGGTTATCCACTTCCGAGAACCAAGCTACTATTCAGGCGCTTCAAACGGGTTTGGTTACCTCGTACAGTATGATGGTTCCATGTGCATGGTTTTATGAAATGGTACAGTTCTCAGTGAACAACCCGCAGTTCGATTATGGAATACATCTCACCCTAACCTGCGAATGGAAAAACTACAAATTTGGTCCTGTATCCGCTCTGGAACAAGTTCAGAGTTTAGTAGATAAAAACGGACATTTTCACAGAAACAGGGAAATTCTAAAAAATAATGTCTGCGTTGAGGAAGCTGAAATAGAATTATCGGCACAAATTGAAAAAGCGCTGAACCTCGGATTAAAACCTAGTCATTTGGATTGCCATATGTATAGTGTGGCGACTAGTCGAGAATTGACTTCCATTTATAAGAAATTGGGCGAGAAATATAATCTTCCTGTACTCCTTAGTAAAGAACTAATGACATTTGTTGGTTACGGGGCCGAATCTGCAATAGAAGTGAGTGATTTAGTAGTCGATAGGATATTCGTGGGTGAGTTTAAATATTTCGAACAAGATAATTTAAAGAAGTTTTATAGCGACATTCTTGATGATTTGCAAACAGGGTTTAATATGATTCTAATTCATCCGGCCTTTGATACCAATGAAATGAAAAGTATTACGGAAGACCATCCAAATTTTGGTTCTAAATGGCGCCAATTGGATTTTGACTATTTTACCAGCCAAGAATGTAAATCAAAAATTAAAGAAAATGGTATACAACTTGTATCATGGAAAGATATCTTGTCTTATGGAAAATAAAAAAATATCCAATTACCTTTTAATCATAACCCTTTTTCTTGGCTTTCACTCTTTAAGTGCCCAACAGTTCACTGAGCAAGACACCCTACGCGGAAGCATCACAGGAGAACGTGCTTGGTGGGACCTCAACTATTATCATTTGGATATCGAAGTAAAGCCCGATGAAAAATATATCTCAGGAAGCAACCTGGTACGCTACAAAGTGCTAAATGCAGCCCAAGTAATGCAAATCGATCTGCAACCTCCCCTGAAAATCGAAAAGGTCACCCAAGATGGAGCGGAACTTATTTTCGAATCAAAAACAAATGCTCATTTCATCAAATTGATAAAACCTCAGAAGGTTGGGGATTACAATGAAGTTGTGGTACATTATTCGGGCAAACCGAAGGAAGCCGAGAACGCTCCATGGGATGGTGGTTTTTCTTGGAAAAAGGATAGCAACGGAAAGCATTTTGTAGCCACTTCTTGTCAAGGTCTGGGAGCTAGCGTTTGGTGGCCGAACAAAGACCATATGTACGATGAAGTCGATAGCATGCTCATCAGTGTGAAAGTACCCAAAGACCTGATGAACGTTTCGAATGGCAGGTTGCAAAAAATAACGGAACAGACAAAAACCAAGACCTATCATTGGTTCGTGGCCAACCCGATCAACAATTACGGGGTAAATGTAAATATAGGGGACTATGTGCATTTTGGGGAACAATTCAAAGGTGAAAAAGGCATACTCGATATGGACTACTATGTACTTCGAGATGATTTGGAAAAAGCAAAGGTGCATTTTCAAGATGCTCCTAAAATGATGAAAGCTTTTGAACATTGGTTCGGCCCCTATCCTTTTTATGAAGATGGTTTTAAATTGGTTCAAGTTCCCTACTTGGGCATGGAACATCAAAGCTCGGTCACCTACGGCAATCAATGGAAAAAAGGGTATTTAGGCAAAGACCTTTCAAGAACCGGCTGGGGGCTGAAATTCGATTTTATCATCATTCATGAAGCCGGTCACGAATGGTTCGCCAACAATATCACCTACAAAGACATCGCCGACATGTGGGTTCATGAGGGATTTACTTCCTATTCCGAAAATCTATTTCTAGATTATCATTTCGGAAAAGAGGCTGCTGAAGAATACGTGATAGGCTTGCGCCAAAACATTCAGAATGACCGGCCGATTATTGGTACTTACGATGTCAATAAAGAAGGGTCAAGTGATATGTACTATAAAGGTTCTAATATGCTACATACGATACGACAGTTGGTCGATGACGATGAAAAGTGGCGTCAACTATTACGCGGGCTCAACAAAGATTTTTATCATCAAACCGTTACTACCGAACAAATCGAAAACTATCTCTCGCAAAAATCAGGAATCGATTTATCAAAAGTATTCGATCAATATTTACGAACAACCCAAATTCCGGTTTTCGAATATCGATTAAAGAAAGGCAATGTAATCGAATATCGTTATTCGAATGCAATTAAGGGTTTTGAAATGCCCATTAAAATCATGATAGATCAAAAACCAAAATGGATTTCACCAACTTCGGAATGGAAAACAGATACAGTTGACAAAAACGCCAACGACTTTAAAGTGGACCAAAATTTTTACGTAAAACTGAAGTCCCTTGAATAAATGTTTCCCTTATCTTTTTACTTTACATTGTACCTGCGCCCGTGAATAACATCAAGTTTAAAAACAGCGTTTCTCAACTCATAAAAGCTAAAACGCCTTTTGTGTTTATCATCGATTTTGAAATGCAGAATCCGCTTGTCTACACTTTAGATGAGCTTAAAGATGAAGGTTTTCTATACGATATAAGAGGAGTGACTAATGCTTCACCGGATATTCTGGCATCGTCTGATATTCAGTTAAATGCAAACCCTTTAAAACCAGAAATTTATTTCAAGGCTTTTGAAGAGGTACAAACCAATATTAAAAACGGGAATTCATTTTTGCTCAATTTGACCTTCCCTTCAGAGATACATACGAATGCTTCTTTGGAGGATATTTTTTATACGTCAAGAGCACCCTATAAACTTTTGAAAAAAAATGCCTTCGTGGTCTATTCACCAGAATGTTTTGTTAAAATCGAGGACGGTTATATCTATTCGTACCCGATGAAAGGCACCATAGACGCTAATTTACCCGATGCGGAAAACAAGTTGTTGAACAGTCAAAAAGAAATTAGGGAGCATAACACGATAGTTGATTTAATACGTAACGACCTTTCAATGGTTTCTTCTGAAGTCACCGTGACCAAATTTCGTTATGTTGAAAAAATCAAATCACATCAAAATGAAATATTGCAGACAAGTTCTGAAATAAGAGGGAAATTGCAAGAAGGATGGGAAGCTGATTTCGGCGAGCTCCTATTTAAATTACTACCTGCAGGTTCGATTAGCGGAGCACCAAAGAAAAAGACATTGGAAATCATAAAAAGTGTAGAAATCAAAGAGCGTGGCTACTATACTGGGATTTTCGGAATTTTTGATGGAAAGAAAATCGATAGCGGCGTTGGTATTCGATTTTTAGAAAAAGAGAATGGTAAATATTGGTACCGAAGCGGTGGTGGAATAACTGCATTGAGCAAAGCTCAAGAAGAGTATCAAGAACTTTTAGATAAGATCCATGTACCCACTCTTTGAAACCATTTGCGTAAAAGATGGGGTCATTCAAAATAGTGAATGGCACCAAAAAAGATATGCCCATAGCTATGAGGCATACTACTCAAAAAAAGCACCTAGAGCCCTAATCGAAGGTATAACTGTGCCTACTGAATTTTCTTCCTCCGTAAGTAAGCTCCGCATATCTTACAACGAGTTTTCTAGAAAAATCGAATTCGAAAAAAGTACTTTCGTAATTGGTAAAACCTTGAAACTTGTTCACGTTGACGACATTGATTATTCCCTCAAATACTCTGACAGAAACCAATTAAACAAATTGTTCGCACAAAGAGGAACCTGCGACGACGTGTTGATTTCAAAAAACGGAATGATAACAGATACAACCTATGCCAATATCGTTTTCACGGATGGTATGAAATGGTATACCCCCTCTACCCCGCTTCTAAAAGGAACCTGTCGTGAAAAACTATTGGAAGAGGGACAGATATTTGAAAAAGACATTAGTGTTAATGATTTGGATAATTACATTGGATTCAACCTCATCAATGCCATGAACGATTTAAACAAAAAATATACGCATAAAATAGAAAATATAGTTCGATAAAAAAGCATCCACCAATCGGCGGATGCTTTTCGTAGATAGAATCTAAAGTTCGTTTAATTGAATGTAGCGTTCATGAGCGCTACCATGGCCGGTGTTTTGCCTTCTTCCACAGCTCCTGTGATATACAATTTGTTTTTTCCTGTCGGCTTCGTAGTCAATGGCATTACTATTGCAGCCCCCCCCTGTGCACCTGCGGGCTGAACCGGTAAATTTCCTTTACCTACGATTTTGCCATCTGGTGCGCCAAGGCGCACATCAAAATTATACGCCACTTTCGGGGCCTCTTGCCATCCGGCACCCAAAACGATAGAACTTACACCGGTAAGGTCGATATCTTCTAACTCAAACCATCCTTTGGGGCCTTGAAGCACCAATAAATCTTGCCCGCCGAAAGTTACGGCCGTCATCCCATCTGTCTTTGTAGTTTCTGAAAACCCAACAGTATTACTTGCCAAAGCTATCGATTTGGAACCCGTTAGTGGTATCGCTCCTTCAGCCCCACTATCGGTATAGCTAGCGGTCAATACCATTAAGTTGCCGGGAGCCGTAGCCTCGGCTTTTACCGACCCTTTGGGAGGTAGGGAAGGCTTCATACTGGCATCTTCATTTAAAGACATTATGTAGGTTACGATTTGTCTTGTTTCATCTGTAGTTACATTCGGGTGTGCCGCCATCATGACCTCTCCCCAAACTCCTGTGCCACCTTCTTTTATCTTCTTTTGTAGATAGGTCATGACGTTCTTATCGTCTTTATATTTCTTGGCGATATCGGAATAATTGGGTCCTATGGAAGCCTCGGCTTCCTTGTGGCACGTTTTACAATCCATCGCTTGTGTCAAGGCCTTACCGGTCACCGCTGCCGAAACCTGTTGATGTCCTAACGACATGGCCACTTTGTCCATTCCCTCAAGATAATCCACTGACACAAAAATATTGTCTGGGTCAATGTTGGTACTTTCCGCATCGGTTACGGAAACTTCATAATTCACATCTTGCCCGGGCACATAGAAGGAACTATTGCCACCCACGATTTTCACGGCAACCTCTGGTCTTGAGTTGCCCGCCACCACGGAAACGTTTTGACTTTTAGCCGATTCCCCAGCTGCATCTTTTACCTCGACCGAGATTTTATAATCCCCTGCTTTGGCATACGTATGTGAAATTTTTGGTTCTGTTGTCTCCTTGGTTTCACCATTACCTAAATTCCAAATATAGCTGACTGCATCTTTTTCACGATCAACCGCTTCCACGCTAGCATTAACGGTCAATGGCAGCTTACCAGAAGTTTGATCTACTATCATGTTGTCAATCACAGGTGGGCGATTACCACCGTTGAATTCCACAAAACTCAATGCCGCATTATCGTTCGCCGTGAACCAACCACTACCGTATTCCAATAAATACATTCGCCCGTCAGGGCCCATTTCGATATCGATTAAACTATTCACTTTGATACCGGGGGCAAAGGGTTCCATTTTATTGAAGCTACCATCTTCAAAGAGATGTACGGCCATCATCCAACCACGCATCCAATCATAAATGATCACTTTACCATCGTAGTAGCTTGGCAAGCCTCCTCCATTCGGAAACTCATCTGAGTAATAGGTCGGACCGGCCATCGCATTTCTTCCACCTGTTGCAACCTGAGGAAACTCTGAAGTTTCTGCATATGGGTAGAATGCATAGGCCGGCTGAGCAGGAGGTAACTCGGTCAAACCCGTATTGTTTTTTGAATCGTTTATCGGTTTTTCGGGATCGAAGGTAATTCCGCTCTCACCCGTTGCATAATCGTAATCAACATAAGGTTTGTTGTCACCAACAAATAAGGGCCAACCAAAATTACCTGCCTGACGTGCTTGATTCATTTCATCGTAACCTCGCGGCCCACGTTTTTCAATTTGGTCTTCTCGGGCATCGGGACCCACGTCGCCCCAATAGACATAATCTCTTTTTGAATCTACCGATATACGATACGGATTTCGATGACCCATTGTATAAATTTCTGGACGCGTTTTTTCGGTACCTACCGCAAATAAATTCCCCTCGGGAATATCATAACTTCCATCTTCGTTGACCTTGATTCGGAGTATTTTGCCACGAAGGTCGTTGGTATTGCCCGAAGAACGCCGGGCATCGTATTGTTGTTTACCGGGCAGGTCGTTTAAAGGTGCGAACCCATCGTTGACATACTTAGCCCCCTTTTCATTAAAAGGGGTCGTGTTATCGCCTGTGGAAAGATACAATAGTCCATCACCGCCAAATGCAATTGAGCCCCCGGTATGGCAGCATATTTCACGTTGTGAGAATACATCGATGATTTTTTGTTCGGACTCCATATCGAACTTACCATTCGCATACTTGAAACGTGATAATCGATTGACCTCTTCATCGCCAGTAGGGGCGTAGTAGACGTAAATCCAATTATTCGTAGCATAGTCAGGGTCTTTTTGGAGCCCCATTAATCCTTCCTCGGCATTTACCCCCTTGGTGTTTAAGGTCTTGTCATAAACATCGAATTTAGCGACTTCGCTTATTTCTTTGGTTTCGGCATTATAGCGTAATATTTCACCACGACGTTGGCCGATCAATACATCGTTATTAGGTAAAATCGTCATTTCTGTTGGCTCGAAAAACTTACCTTCCGCCAGTGTGATTTTTGAAAATCGGTCAATATCCGGTGGAATTTCCGAAGTCGCTTTGGAGTAATCCAAGTTTTGGTTCTCGCCGATAGCATACTGAATTCCTCCGAGTAAATGCTTCAAGAAAGCCTCGTCGGCATAACTCTCGTCAGTGTGGCCTGCCCCGGTATAGAATGCCCTACCTCCGTCGAACTCGTGATACCATGCGAAGGGGTGGTGCTTTCCGTTTTTCCCACCTTCGTAAGTTGATTCATCAACGGTCATCAATACATTAACATCAGGATTAATTCTTTTGTAATTATAAATCTCATCAGAGCGATGCCAAACAGAATCGGTAAAGTGCTTGGTAGCGATGAAACTGTTGTCCTTGATTATAAAATCTGCTTCAGGTGTACCCGCCGGGTGGCTTAAAAACTGAGCCCCGACCAATTTGTTGTACCAGCCCCAATCGTATTCGGTATCGGCCGCTGCATGCACACCCACATAACCACCGCCAGCTTGAATGTACCGTTCAAAGGCAGCTTCTTGCTTAGCGTCTAGTACGTTCATGGTAGTACTTAGAAAAATTATGGAAGAATAATCCTTGAGATTTTCTTCATTGAATAGTTCCCCATTTTTAGTCGTATCGACTACAAAACCATTTTCAGCTCCTAATTTTTGTATCGCCGCAATACCCACCGGGATAGAAGCATGTTTAAAACCCATTGTTTTCGAGAAAACCAAAACTTTTGGTTTTCCATCACGCTTATTGTCCCCACAACTGGCAAGCACCAAGGCGAAAATGACGATTATAGCTAGAACTAATTTTTTCATTAATCTGTAGTTTGAATTGAGTTAAGCTTCTAAATTACACATTCGAAGGGTAATCAACCAAAAACATACGTTGGAAAGCACTAATTTTATTGAAATCTTCACAAATACCGTAAATCAGTGAAAGAAATTCAGGAACATTATTTTAAGAATGCCCTAGAGTGGAGAACCTGGTTAGCCAGCAACTACAATCAAAAAGAGGGCATCCATTTAATTTTTTACAAAATCGAACATAAAAATGAGAGTATGCGCTGGGAGGAAGCCGTTCGTGTCGCTCTTTGTTATGGATGGATAGACAGCACCGTAAAAAGTCTCGGTGATGGAAAAAGAAGGCAGTATTTCTGCTCTAGAAAGCCAAAAAGTGTTTGGAGCAAAGTGAATAAAGACCATATCAAAGAACTTATTGCCTCTAAAGAGATGCACGCCAGCGGGTTGGCCACCATAAATGCCGCAAAGGAAAATGGTTCATGGACTCTCTTGGACGATGTTGAAAACGGAGTGGTCCCAGAAGATCTTCAAAAGGCTTTCAATAAAAACAAAAAAGCACTAAAAAATTTTAAAGGTTTTACAAGGGGGCAACGAAAGAGCTACTTGTACTATTTGAATCAAGCAAAACGGGAAGAAACAAGACAAAAAAGAATTGCTGAGATTATTAGCCTTTGTAAGGATAACATCAAAGGTCGAAATACAAGATAAATTCTATTTCTTCCGATATAACCTATAATAAGCAACCGCTGCTACACCTCCGACAAAAGAAAATGCCGTAAGCATCCAAAACACGTATTGATGGCCTTCCTTTCCTGGATAAGTATCCAATAAATACCCGAAGGCAGGACTGGCAAAAATATCGGGAGTGTAGCCAACAAGAGAAATCAAACCAACTGCTGTGCCGGTCAAGACTAACGGAATCTCACCTTCTTGCATCACCGCAAAATACAATGCTCTTGCCGAATAAACCCCGACTCCGATAATAATCACGGAAATGAAAAACAGAGCGGTTGACGAAGGTTCTATAATTCCGCTTGCGAACAAAACCCCACCAAAGACGCACATTACGAAACTTAGCACTAGTACGAAGCTTATTCTGAATCGGTCAACTAGTAATCCCAATATAATACCGGTTGTAGGTCTTAAGAATTGCAAAAAAGTTCCTACTTGAGCAGATTTGACCTGATCGTATAACATTATCTCGTTGGCATATTGAGATAGGACATCCGTTATTTTATATCCGACATAAGCACATAAAATGATTACCATTAATAAGAGTACAGCAGGAAGTTTTAAAACCGCTAAAATTTGATTGGCTGAGATTCGCTCCAATAAAATTCTCTTTTCATCGACGCCCGATTTCATGAAGAACCAGGTTAAACCCCCAATGATCGCAATGATTACCGAGGAACAATAAATAACATATTTAAAAGCCTCTTGCCTTTCAGAAAACGAGGTAGTTTCTATATTGTCCGAAACGAATAGTGAAAAAATAAGAACGCCCATCAATCCGAAAAGTGCGCCTGTCAAGCCTCTACCTCCATCTAACAGTCCAAATGCTTTTCCTTGTGAGGTTGCCCCACCCCAGACCCTAGTTGCTTTTATCATGGGAGCCCAAAAAAGAAAAATAGTCGTAAAACCCCAATAGCCGTATAAAATCTGGAGTACATTAAAATCAGGGAAAGTGGCAAATAAGAGTCCGCCCAAGGCGGTCACCCATAGTGCGATGGCCATCAGTTTTCTCGGAGGATATTTATCGGCTAACGGACCACCCAACAAATAAGAGACCACGGCCACAAATCCATACGATGAAGTCGCCAAGCCCCATTGTACGTTGTCCAATTGAAAAACATCCAGAACAGTAGGCCTAAAAATTCGTGGTAGTACAAAGGGAAGAATAAAAACAGCCTCGCCCGCCAAAATCAGAAGTACAAGATAATACCATGGGGCTTTTTGTTGCATATAATGCTAAAATTAAACAAATAGAATTCAAGCAATTGAAATTTCGATATGTGAATTAAATCTTACCTTTACCTAAAGTTTTGTGGAGTGTACCGGGCCAACGTGTTTCCGTTACCGGTTTTCTTCAAAAGCTTTAATGCTATGTCAAAACTGCCCAAGCAGAATCAGTTCTTGGATTTATCTGATTACGGAAGACCCATTGCGAAGTTGATTGCAAATTCATTAAAAAACACTGCCTTCACTCCTATTCATGTTACAATTGCATTTGTAGTTTCAGGACTAATTGCCATTGCATGCATACTCAATCATTATTATTGGGCAACTGCCTTCTTTTTGGTTCTTAAATCTATTTTAGATGCGGCCGATGGTGAGTTGGCGCGTCTCAAAAAAACCCCCAGTTATACCGGAAGATATTTAGATTCGGTTTCTGATATCATTTTGAACCTACTCCTCTTGATTACTATTTGGCATGTTACCAGTGGATCATTGGTATTGGCATTATTGGCTTTCTTCGGACTTCAATTGCAAGGTACACTCTATAACTATTACTATGTCATATTACGAAACAAACACAATGGCGATACCACAAGCCGTGTTTTTGAAGAGGGTACCCCCATCGCCATGAAGGGTGAAAAACAACGTGATGTAAATATTCTTTTTGGACTTTATTCCATACTATACGGCCTATTTGATAAAATCATCTATCGGCTTGATCGTGAAGCAATTGAAAGCAAAAATCTGCCGAATTGGTTTATGACTGCAGTATCGACTTTCGGGCTTGGTTTTCAATTGCTCATTATCGGTTTAATGCTCGTTTTTGATCTGGAACAATACATTATTCCGTTTTTCATAGGCTTCTCATTTTTGATTTTCTTTTTTATCGCCCTAAGAAGATTTATCAATCGATAATCTTTTTAACTTACCCTATATTTTATTTTTACCAAAGTGTTCAATTCTTTTTAAGAATATACTTATGAAAAAAATATTCTATTTAGTCTTAATCATTCTTTTTGCCCGTTGCAATCAGGCACAAGAAAAGATTAGCCCGACGGCTACGCTGATTTCAGATGTGAATATAGTAGATGTGCTAAATGGGGTCATTATAGAAAATCGGCAAGTTGTTATCGACTCCGGAAAAATCAAAAGTATTACTGAAGTTATCGAGAACAAGGAGGCTTTTACCAGAGCTATAGATGGAAAAGGGAAATACTTAATGCCAGGCTTGGCCGAAATGCACGCACATATTCCACCGCCTTCAACAAGTGCAGAAAGAGTCGAAGATGTATTGTTTTTATATCTATCAAATGGAATTACGACCATTCGTGGTATGCTTGGCGACCCAGCACATTTGGTTCTCCGAGAAAAAGCGGCCAATGGAGAAATATTAAGCCCACGCATATTTACTTCGAGTCCGTCATTGAATGGCAATTCAGTTACCACAAAAGAAGAAGCTATCGAAAAAGTCACGGCTTATCAGAATGAAGGTTACGATTTTTTAAAAATACACCCTGGCATTCAACGAGAAGTATTTGATCAGGTTGTTACAACGGCCAATGAAGTGGGAATTCGTTTTGCCGGTCATGTACCTGTTGATGTTGGAATTCGTCATGCGCTGAATAGCAAGTATGCTTCCATAGATCATGTTGATGGATTTTTAGAAGGACTTGTACCCGAATCAGAAAATGTCGATCCAACCCAAAATGGTTTTTTCGGATTTGCCTTTACGCCCCTAGCGGATACCTCCCGAATCGATTCGCTAGTAACGCTTGCTAAACAAAATGAGGTTTGGATTGTTTCTACCCAGAGTTTGTTTGAAAGATGGTTTGCCCCTATTTCCGCAAATGAATTGTTGAAACAACATGAAATGAAATATATGCCTGCTTCCACACTATCCAATTGGAAAGAACGAAAAGAGCAATCAACATCTCCCGACTCGGGTTTCAATGAAGGGCAATGGCGCAAATTCGATAGTATTCGAAAACAATTAATTTTTGCGTTGAACCAGAGAGGCCATGGAATGTTGCTAGGATCTGACGCACCTCAACTTTTTAATGTGCCCGGATTTTCCATTCATCATGAAATTGATGGTATGTCACGCGCGGGAATGACGAATTTGGAAATTATTCAATCAGGAACTGTAAATCCAGCTAAATATTTTGAAATGGAAAACATTTTCGGCCAAGTCAAAGAAGGTATGGATGCTGATTTATTTTTAGTCGATACTAACCCTTTAGAAGATTTAAAAGCATTACAACGGGTTTCGGGGATAATGGTTGGGGGTAAATGGCTTTCGAAAGCCAAAATCGACCAAAAACTGGAAGAAATCGCAAAAACCGCCTCCCAACAATAGATGAACAACCCCAAAGAGCAAGATTACTGGACAAAACGGTACCAAGAAGAAAGCACCGGCTGGGATATTGGCTACCCATCTACCCCCTTAAAAGAGTATATTGACCAGCTAAAGGACAAATCCATTTCGATATTGATTCCCGGTGCGGGCAATGCTTATGAAGCAGAATATTTATGGAAACAAGGTTTTCAGAATGTTTTTGTTATGGATATTTCTGAATTTCCATTAAAACAATTCCAAGAACGGAATCCTGATTTTCCAAAGTCACAATTATTGCAGGAAGATTTTTTCAAGCACGAAAAACAATACGACCTAATTTTAGAACAGACCTTTTTCTGTTCATTTGTTCCTACAGACGAAAACCGAAATAATTATGCAAAACAGATGACATCCCTGTTAAAACCAAATGGAAAACTGGTGGGTGTCTGGTTTGATATTCCATTGACCGATGATATGGAAAAGCGACCTTTTGGCGGAAACAAGGAGCTGTATCTAAGTTATTTGGAACCCCATCTAGAAATCAAGACTTTTGAGCGATGCTACAATTCGATACCTCCTCGCCAAGATCAAGAACTGTTTGGCATATTCTCTAAAAAAAGGCGCAAAACTAATTAGCCGTTATTCTTTGAAACCAGCCTTTTGATTAATCTAGGTGTTTTATAAAGGACAAAAAACAGCAATGCCAAAATACTCCCGAAACCGATGGGAATTGTTGCACCAAACGTAAAGCTAGAGCCCATGACCCATCCCAATAGGTACTCTGATTTGTATAAAGGAAAAATAAAAGCCAAAATTAAAATCGCTAACATTATAGAGTCAATCAAATCAATCTCATTTACGAAGAAAACGGAAATGGTTATAGCTATTCCCATTGCTAAAAGGAATCTGACAATAACACTTCTCAAACTTTCCGAAGCAACCGGTATTTCAACACTATCAATTCGTTTATGAATTCGATGTAGAATAAACCAAGTAAAAAATGGAAGCACCAAACCACCCAGCCAATTCGGTATTCCTGGTAAGGCGTCATTTTGAAAAAGATAATGGGTTGGAATGCCTCCGTGAAAATAGTCCCAAGCGATATGGGCCCAGACTAGAAGAGTTAAAATAACAGTTATGATAATGCGAAGATTGATTGGTAATTTCATGATGCCTTTCTTTGATTGATTGGTTGATTGCTAAATACAAATATTGTATGAAGTCACGTACAGAGTATTTATTAGTTACCAATAAAGTGACTCTCTTAAGACGAAGAGGGGCGTATTTTGTTACGAAAATTCAAATAAGAGATTTTTCGAATGGAGAAAGAACTTTACGTGAATTTTTTGAGTCTTGTCTCAAAAAAAAGAGTTTTGAGGGCTCTTACAATTAGATTTCACCACGACCGGGTGAAAATACTTTTAATGTTTTTTATAAAACAAAGAGCCGCTCTCGAAAAAACGGCCCTTCTCATTATTCAACCTTTAAACCATTTAATTAAATAATGTTACCCACATTGCTTGATATAATTCCATCGGGTGAAATCCCTTTCATAAAGCCCCCCTCTGTAGGTCACTTTATCACCAACGGAATAGCGCTTATTCGGTGACCATTCGTCAGCACTAGAACAGGCATCATCGCCACCTCCAGTAGTTCCCAAAGGGTAGGCCCTATTCGTTCCTGAAACGTCTAAACTTGAAATACGCGCCCTTCTAGATGGTAAAAGATTACCGTTTAAATCGGTTATCGTAGGCCTTCCATTTTTGCTGAAAGTATAACTGCCGTACATCATGGTCGAGTTCACATCAAAGTTGTTGCTCAAGAAAACGGCCGAATTGCTTTTGTAGAACTGATCCTTTGCATTATTCTGAATATTCGAGAAGTTGATAATAATATAATCATCTCGATCGGCCCTATTCTGCTCATGAATATATCCTAAGGTATGGCCCAGTTCATGAATAATCACTTCTGCTGTGGCTCTTGTACCCAATCTTATATAGCCTCTTGAACCGTTCATACCGAGCGTTGCAACGCCCGAATTGCTATTCGAACCCGAACTTGAAATCGTAATATAGTTAGACTGGTTCGATCTGGGCACAAAACGAACGTTTGTTTTACCTTCCCATTCATTGATTGATTTTTGTAGTTCTGAACGCACCGAGGAACTGAGTCCGCTTAAAACATAAGCAACGGTATTTCCTGTCCACTTTCGAATGCCGCCGGCCAGTGCCAGTTGTGTTCTTCCCTCGTCTGGTAAGGGATTATCAATAAAACTTGTTGGGGAATCGGAAAGTTGATCGGCGAATAATCGAGCATCACTTCCGGCAAGACTAAAAGTGCCATCAGACTCTTCTTTGACAAGTACCTGCCCTCCAAGAAAATATTTTTGAATCATTGGGTCTTGCGATTCCTCTACCGATTCAAGCACTTCATCAAGCGGCTCATCTTTGTTACATCCTGAAAAAATAAGGGCAATCGTAAAAATTGAAAATAAAAATTTGCTAAAATAACGTGCTGTTGAACTTCCATTCAATGTTCTCATGATATTGTAATTTTTGGGGTTAAACTAGTTGAATGTAGTAATTACTCTACCCGAAAAAAGTTAAATTCTTATATTTTCGATGAACTGCATTTGCGCTCTTTTTGGTTTTCGTACAACTTATAAGACAACTTGAAGACAAAACAAAGAGTTGTTAAATAGATATTTACCTAAAAGCACTGATTGCGATTCACGCCATTTTAACCCCAATACAATCTTGAGAGCTATTTATTTTCTAGTTATAACGTACACACCTTCTTCTTCTGGTCGAGCTTTACTTTTATGATTTTTGGTAATCGAGATAAAAGAGATATCAATTTTATCATTAGTATCGATTGAAATGTCTTGTGCATCATAGAAACTCATATTAGGATGAAAGCTATACCCATCGAAGGTGTACCCTTTGAAATAAAAGTTATTCTCATTATGGGTCAGTCGAAAATATCCAGTGCCATTCCATCCGCTTCTACCGGTATTATTGATATCAAGAAAAGAACTGAATTGCCTAGTTTCGGCAACGAATTTCTGTAAATGAACAAATTGCTTCTCATCTCGCCACTTTTGCCAAGGGATAATTTGGTTTTTCAGAGCTCTAATCGACCCTAAGTTTTTCTCTTTGTGCCCGAAAAAAGGCCCCGCTTTTGAATCTATATTTCGTTCAAAAGCCTTTTGAGATTCGAAAAGCCACCACTTCCCATCGATTTTCATGTAACAATTGGTCGATTTATTATCATAGTCATTACCGTAAACTATCGTTTTGGCCTTTTGAGACAATGAATCGAATTCAACTTTGGAAAAGCTGTCAAAATCAAGTGTTTTCTCATACTTGGCGGGTGTCTTATCACCAGAATATATCCAATCTAAATAAGTGTTACTATCAAAGAATACACCGGCCGGGTGCATATAATCGCGGGTTTCCAAACTATCGATTACCTTTCCGACGCTATTGATTTTCCATAGGGTTTTCCATCCCATGCCATTTCTCTCACTATTTTTTGCAGGTACTTCGATAATAAAATTCTTCGTTTCTGAATGAAAGAGAACATCTTCGTACGACGAACCGTTTAAAATTTTGTGAATTCGATAGTCTTTAGATTCAATATTGTTTTCGAACAAATAAGGGTACTCTTTATACGAGCTTGGCAGTAATAGATTATCTAGACCTCTTCGAAAAAAACTTACATAGTTATAAAGAAGAATGACCAACAAAATAAGGAACAGAACCAGAATAATTTTTCTTATTTGCATACTTAGTATCAGAATTTTACCAGAAGAAAACTGTAGTGCATTTTAAGTAATACCGGTCAGAAGCCTCAAACTTCTTAGAACATTAAGAATTTTCAATCTATTTTATGATTGAAAATCAGGTCAAATCATTCATTTCTAACGTGTAAAGTCTTTACTTATTATTAAAAGCTGCAAAACAGGATGATGATCGCCTTTGACCGAGATGCGAACTTTGAGAGGCCGCCCTCTTAACACCCTCTTAAGACTAGACCACAAAGTTTTTCCTATATTTAGTACGACTAATTAATTCAATCTAAAATGACCCAAAAACTACTTTTAGTTGCCCTTTCTTTGGCAACATTTACATTATCGTCTCAAGACTTCAATATGGACCTGTTACAAGACCTACGGCCCAGAAATATAGGCCCTGGAGGAATGAGCGGGCGTGTTACCGCAATTGATGTCGTGAATAAAAATACTGATGTGATGTACGTCGGCACGGCCTCTGGCGGGGTATGGAAATCGACATCAGGGGGAATCAAGTGGGAACCGATCTTCGATAAAGAGCTTACAGCTTCGGTCGGTGCTTTGGCCATTCAACAATCGAATCCGTCCGTTATCTGGGTAGGCACGGGTGAAGGAAATCCGAGAAACAGTTTAAACGGCGGCTACGGTATCTATAAGTCTCTTGATGGAGGCAAGAACTGGAAAGCGATGGGCCTTGAAAAAACGCGGCACATTCATCGTGTGGTTATCGATCCGACAAATCCCGATGTGGTTTATGCTGCAGCGATAGGTTCTCCTTGGGGGGAGCATCCTGAAAGGGGTATTTTCAAAACAACCGATGGCGGCGAAAGCTGGGAGAAAATACTTTTTGTCAATAATAAGACCGGGGCGGCCGATCTGGTCATGGACCCGAGCAACCCAAACAAATTAATAGCTGCCATGTGGGAGCACAAGCGTGACCCATGGTTTTTTAATTCCGGAGGGAAAGGCAGCGGACTTCACATCACACATGATGGCGGTAAGACTTGGAAAAAAGTGACACCAGAAGATGGTTTTCCTAAGGGAAATTTAGGTAGAATGGGTATCGCTATCGCAAAGAACAAACCCAATGTGGTCTATGCGTTGGTCGAAGCGAAAAAGAATGCCTTATACCGTTCAGACGATGGCGGTTTCAAATGGAAAAAAGTAAATGACAAAGCCGATATCGGCAACCGGCCCTTTTATTATTGTGAGATCTACGTCGATCCAGAAAACGAAAATAGGGTGTATTCGGTTTTTACCTTCGTTAATGTGTCGGAAGACGGTGGAAAAAATTTCAAACAATTGATGAACGCCTATGGTGGAGACGTTACTAATGGTGTGCACCCCGATCATCACGCCTTATGGATAGACCCTCAAAACGGGCAATTTCTGATCGATGGCAATGATGGTGGTATGAACATATCGCGAGACGGTGGAAAAACATGGCGCTTTATCGGTAATTTACCCGTCGCCCAATTTTATCATATTAATGCCGACAATGAATACCCGTACAATGTGTATGGTGGAATGCAAGACAATGGTTCTTGGCGAGGGCCTGCCTATGTTTGGAAGGCTCAAGGAATTCGCAATAGCTATTGGCAAGAGATTTCTTTCGGCGATGGTTTCGATGTGGTTCCTGATAAAGATGATTCGCGTTACGGCTATACAATGAGCCAACAGGGTTATGTACAGCGCTACGATTGGCAGACCGGAAATAATTATATGGTGCGCCCAACACCGCCCGATGCTAAGACCAAACTCCGTTTTAATTGGAACGCTGCAATAGGGCAAGACCCGTTTGATAATAACACGGCTTACTTCGGAAGTCAGTTTGTTCATAAAACTAACGATAAAGGACTGACTTGGGAAATTATTTCTCCGGATCTAACCACTAACGACCCTGAGAAACAAAAGCAGACCGAAAGTGGGGGTCTGAATATCGATGCTACCGGAGCAGAAAATTATACCACTATTTTGGTAGTCGAGCCCTCCTCTGTTGAAAAAGATATGCTTTGGGTAGGTACTGACGATGGTCGGGTTCATTATACTCGAAATGGAGGTACAGACTGGATCGATGTCACCCAAAATATCAAGGGCATGGCGCCGGGAAGTTGGATTCCACAAATCAAGGCATCGAATAAAAACAAAGGTGAGGCGCTACTAATCGCAAATGATTATAGACGTTTCAATTATACCCCTTATGCATTTAGAACCAGAAATTATGGGAAAACCTGGGAGCGGATCGTCGACGGAAATGATGTGCAGAGTTTTACGTTGAGCATTGTCGAAGATATCGAAAATAAGAACCTGTTGTTCTTAGGCACGGATGACGGATTGTATGTTTCATTCGATGCCGGAAACAAGTGGCAAAAATGGTCTGATGAGGGTTATCCGACTGTACCGACAATGGATTTAGTGGTTCAACCCAGAGAGCATGATTTAGTCATCGGTACTTTTGGTCGAGCGGCCTGGGTGCTAGACGATATTCGTCCGTTGCGGGCATTAGCCTCCGACAAGACTTTTCTTCAGAAAGACGTTGCGTTGTTTCCCTCCCCGACAGCGTATCAAGCGGCCTATCAACAGCCCACGGGAAGTCGCTTTGGTGGTGATGCACTCTACAATGCCGAAAATAGAAAAGATGGTGCAATGATTACCTATTATTTAAAAGAGGGAAAAGATCCTTTAAAAAAGCCCGAGAAGAAGGAGGAAAATGAAAAGGCTGAAGAAGATTCCGATTCAGAAGAGATTACTTCGCAGGCTCGTAATGGGGTAGCAAAAAAGGATTCCATACAATTTCAGTTTTTCGATGGAGACCGTTTGATTCGTACACTGAAATATAAGACACCCGAAAAGGCAGGCTTCCACAGAATTTATTGGAATATGGATGAAAAAGGGGCGGATAGTGCTTCTCGAAAAATCAGTAAAAGTAAAAATGAACCAAGTGGCCTAAGCGTAAAACCCGGCAACTATCGCGTCGTTGTAATGCACGGCGATACTTCCGATGAGACCACCATAGAAGTCCTGTCAGACCCACGATTAGAAGTTTCATCCACAGCCATCAGTGAAGCTTATGAGGTAGGTCAAAAATTGATGCGCCAGCAACAAATAGCGGCAGATGCCGTCAAGCAACTTGTTGAAAGTAAGAAGGTTGCCAAAAAATATGAAAAAGAACTTAAAGAACAGGACAAAGAAAAATACAAAACTGAAATCGAAGCCTCAAAAGCCATCGTCAAGCAGATTGATTCCATAATCACGATTTATATCGGCAAAGAAGATAAACGACAGGGGCTGACTCGAAGCACCGATCCCAATGTAGTGAGTCGAATTCAAAATGCAAGTTATTATGCTCAGACAAGGCAATCCGGATTGACCGAAACCGAAAAAAGACTGATTCGCTTGGCAGAGGCTGATTTGAAAAAGGCCTTGGACAAAACGAATACTTTCTTTAACGAAAAATGGAAGGCCTATCGTGAAACGATCGAAAAAGCCCAGGCCTCCCTTTTTAAAGAAATCAAGAGTTTTAGCATGGACTAAAACATGGCAGACTCGACGCATGAAGCTAGAGATTAACCGATATCGAAAGTAGATATTTCAACACTTGCTAATCATCGTTTTTTTATGAAAAAAATAGTTCTACTGCTTACCTTGTCTTTTTCCATTTCGAATTTTGCCCAAGAAAATGGAGAAAATCGTTTAGGTTCTTGGCATATGTATTTCGGGACCAATAAAGTATCAGACAAGTTGAGCATTCATACAGAAGCTCAGCTTAGATATTATGAGCAGGGCAACAACTTCAATCAACTACTTTTAAGAACAGGTTTGAATTATCATATCAATGCGAATGCAATCGCCACTTTCGGATATGGTTATATAACTACAGATGGTACTTTTGAAGAGTTCCCTGATGAAATAAATTCAAAAGAGCACCGAATCTTTCAACAATTTATTTTAAAGAACAAAGTATCGAATGTTGCCTTTGAACATCGTTATCGTCTGGAACAACGTTTTCTGAATTTTGATGACAGAAAGGATACCCAACATCGCGCTCGTTACCGATTGCAAGTCACGTTACCCTTGACAAAAGTTATCTTCTTGAATTTTTATGATGAAATATTCATTAATCTTCAAGACAACATTTTCGGTCAAAATAGGCTTTATGGCGCTTTGGGATTCAACGTATTCGAAAACATAAGTTTACAAGTAGGTTATTTGAAAAATCATTTTAGAACGGCACATTTTGACCGCCTTCAGATAGGTGTTTTCATAAATACCGACTTAAGGGGAAATAAAAATAAAGCCGATGAACCTGCAAAAGATTGAATTCAAGAACAAAGAAGGACAAAAATTAATAGGGAGGCTTGAACTGCCGATCGACCGCCATCCACATAATTTTGCGATTTTCGCACACTGCTTTACGTGTAATAAAAATCTGGCCGCCGTAAAAAATATCGGTAGGGCATTGACGGCAAACGGTTTCGCCGTATTGCGTTTCGACTTTACCGGCTTGGGTGAAAGTGAGGGTGAATTTGCCGATACCAATTTCTCAGGCAACGTTGAAGATTTGGTAGCCGCTGCCGATTATCTGAAGGAAAACCATCAAGCTCCTACCCTACTGGTCGGACATTCATTGGGTGGTGCGGCAGTGCTTTTTGCTGCTGCGGAAATTTCGTCGGTAAAGGCCGTAGCGACCATTGGGGCACCCTCGAACCCGGTTCATGTGAAACATTTGTTCAAAAGCGATCTGAAGGAAATAGAATCAAGCGGATTGGCAAAAGTAAATCTCAGCGGACGAGATTTCACAGTTAAAAAACAGTTTTTAGATGATCTCGAATCGAAGTCACTGCCAGAGACCGCAAAGCAGTTACGTAAAGCATTGTTGGTAATGCATTCTCCGCAAGACGATACCGTCGGAATAAAAAACGCTGAAGAAATTTATTTGGCCGCAAGACACCCAAAGAGCTTTGTTTCTTTAGATGGTGCAGATCATTTACTGATGGACAAAAGAGATTCTATTTATGCCGGGGAGGTCATTTCAGGCTGGGCCAAAAGATACGTAGATATAGCTGACCAAGAACAATTGAAAACCAATCATCAAGTGGTCGCAAGTCTTGATAGAGAAGATGGTTTCACTACGATAATGAAAGTCGGCAGTCACAATATGTTGGCAGATGAACCAGTTTCGTTCGGGGGTAATGATTTCGGCCCTTCGCCCTATGAAATGGTTTCAGCTGGGTTATCGGCCTGCACCGCAATGACGGTTCAGATGTACGCTAAGCGAAAAAATTGGCCCTTAGAGAATATAGAAGTCCATACCTCTTACGGCAAAACACATTTGCAAGACTGTGAAGATTGTGAATCGGACTCCGCTAAAATTGACACCTTTAATCGTGATATCAAATTAATCGGAGACCTTGATGAAAAGCAAAAAACAAGAATGCTTGAAATTGCTGACAAATGCCCTGTTCATAGAACTTTACACAGCAAGACTCAAGTCGTGACCAAATTAATCGATTCGTGAAAAGTAAAGTTTTTGAAATTACACTGACCGGAAAATACTATTCCCTTTTGTTACCCGAAGAAATCGTACTTCCCTTCGTCGAGAACAAAATGAAAAGGGTAAAGGTCAAAGCTTCTTTCCGGGAAAAGGAAATTTCTTTTCATGCGGCGATACAGAAGAGACATGAACACTATTACATGATGTTCGGAAAGCGATACCAAAAAGAATTGGGTGTCTACCCCAACGATTATTTTCAATTGCAGCTTTTCGAAGACACTTCAAAGTATGGTGTTGAAATGCCAGAAGAGTTAGATGCCGTATTACTCAGTGATTACGATGCATACGAAATATTCGAATCATTGACGGATGGAACCAAACGCGGCGTCATCTATACCATTATTCGGTATAAAAACGTTCAAACACGAATTGATAAAGCTTTATTGCTCTGTGAAAATCTAAAACGCGGTGTTAGAGACAGAATGAAATTATTTAGTCCGCTTTAGGAAAGAACTCGAGCATGCCCAGGCAAAATCATTTTGAATCGCCCTTGAAATGACATTAAATATTCTGTATTTTTAGCAAAATCTAAAAACACTAGAAATGAAAAAGACAATTTACTTAATGTTTATATCAACAATGGTGTTCGCACTTAGTTGTAAAGAAGCAAAAAAAGAAGCAAATGAGGCCAAGGCCGAAATGGAGGAAGCCGCTGAGGAAATGAAGGAAGAGGTTTCTGCAGAAACCTTAAAATTTGCCATGGAGCCTAAAAGCGATAGTAGTGTAAAAGGAGACGTGAGCTTCACTGAAGAAAACGGAGAAGTGAAAATGGTCGCTATGCTTTCGGGACTTTCAGAAGGTGAACATGCAATACACATTCATGATAAAGCTGATTGTTCTTCTGCAGATGGAAAGTCTACCGGTGGGCATTGGAATCCAACTGGAACGCCACATGGTAAGTGGGGAGCTGAAGAAGGTTATCACAAAGGCGATATCGGCAACTTTATGGCTGATGCTGAAGGTAATGCAATGGTCGAATTTTCAACTGAAGAGTGGTGTTTGGGCTGTGATGATGAAAACAAGAATATAGTTGGTAAGGGTGTTATTGTGCATCAAGGTGTTGATGATTTTACTTCTCAACCTAGTGGTGCTGCAGGTGCAAGGGTAAGCTGCTCGGGTATTATTCAATAAATCTTAAAAAATTCTTAAAAAAGGGCTGCCGCAAGGCAGCTTTTTTTTACTTTTAGCAATAGCTATAAAAAAGTAAATGCAATTAGAACAATTAGTTAAACGTTTTCAGACGAAAGATCCGGCAGCTTTCGAAAAGTTGCATGGTATGTACTCCGAAAACATCTGTGGTGTCATCAATACAATTGTAAAAAATGACGCCATTGCCCAAGAGATTTGTCAAGATGTATTTGTCAAGGCATGGCACAATGCAGAGAAATATAACTCTTCTAAAGGCCGCTTCTTTACGTGGATGTTGAATATCGCCAGAAACGCGGCAATCGATGAACTGCGCTCTAAATCCCATAAAGAACAAAAAAAGAACCTTCCTGAAGATTACTTCGTAGGTATTGCAGAAGATAGTGACAATAACGATTATACGGTCGACAAAAAACAGCTTAAGAAGCTGATATTGAACTTGAAAGACAAGTGTATAAAAATTATTGACCTATTATATTTTAAGGGCTATACCCAAAAAGAAGCTTCGGAAGAACTCGATATTCCCGTTGGTACGGTCAAAACAAGAAACAGAAGTTGTATCTCACAATTACGTGAGAATTTGAGCAATTGAGATGGATGTAGAAAAGTATATAGATTCAGGCGTTCTCGAGCTATATGTAGCCGGGCAGCTTTCAGAAAAAGAAAATCTGGAAGTGCATGAACATGCTCAAGAATATCATGAAGTATTGAGCGAAATAGAGAAAATAGAAAATGCTATACTTCAATTGAGCTTGACCGCTTCACCCGGACTTAAACACGGGTTTGATATCGTCAGGGAAAAAATCGCAATAGATAAAGAGGTCAAAGTTGTCGAATTAAAGAAGAAAGACATCAATTGGTCTTGGTACATGGGTTGGGCCGCATCGGTACTCTTGGCAGTGGGCCTATTCTGGATGTACAACCAAAACCAAGGGTTACAATCGGAACTTCAGGTAGCTCAAGAAGAAAAAACGCTATTGGAGCAACAAATTTCCGAAGCCAATTCTTCATTAGAAAAGTCTGAAGAGCTGCTCACAACGCTGCGAGACAAAAATATTTCGGTCGTTCCACTTGGTGGGCAAGAAGTATCTCCGACCTCCTATGCAAAGGTGTATTGGAACACAGAACAAGAACAGCTTTTTATAGATGCGCAAGGTTTACCTGAGCCACCCGACGGATTCGTTTATCAGGTATGGTCATTGAAACTTGACCCGCTTACCCCGACGAGTGTTGGTCTTCTGGAAGACTTCATCGATGACGAGAATAAGGTTTTTGCCTTGAACAATCCCAACAACAATGGTTCTGAAGCCTTTGGAATCACCTTAGAACCAGCGGGTGGTAGCGAATCACCAAACTTGGAGCAGTTATATACTTTAGGAGTTGTTTCCTCTTGAGAAAAATCTTCTTAAATATCTTTGCCGATGCGATGAATGCGCATCATTTTAACCAACCATTTTGGCAATGGTTTTGTAGGCTTTCGTTTTTTAAGGTCGATATGAATCCCTAATTTCTTAATTATAGGCACTTTGTGGGTCTCGACTAACTCGATAAGGACTCCATCGGGATCTTCAACGTAACTAAAATGTCCTGCCGCATCGCCCATATCAAAGCTATCGGCACTATCCACGGTGAAAGGGTGGTTCAATACGCTCGCCTCTTCCCGAAGCGTATCCATTCCGTGTATATCAAAACAAATGTGAATATACCCTAAATCGCCCCAAAGTCTATTTTCATAAATCTTATCAGGCTTTCGGTCAAGAACTTGTAACAATTCTATTTCACAGGGTCCCAAAAGCTCGCTAAACCCTCCTCCTATTTGAGAACTTCGTTTTAACAAGACACGACGAAAAGAATTTTCCCCTCCAGGAATGGATTTAAAATCTTTAAAAACATCAGTTTTATCAAAAACAATGGTATCGAATCCTAAGAAATTTTTATAAAATTTAATTGATGCTTCCATATCGGAAACCCCAATTGAAACCCCGACAACTCCACCGGAGTCAGATTGGTTTTTTACAAAACAATAATCATCTTCGACCACTTCTATCAGATTGTCCCAAGGATCGGAAAAGAAAAAATGATTATTTACTTCATCTGCACTATCGGGCTGGGTAATCAATCTCAAATTACTGTTGAACAGTATTTTATAAATTTCATCTATTCTTGAAGAACGAATCTTCATCACATTGATGCCTAAATCACCGATCAGCATTTTCGGTTTTTGAGCCACAGGGACCCTATCCTTGAATTGCCATATTTCAAGACCACCCCCACCAACTATATTCATTGCAAGGAGCGCATAACGATCATGGGGTTTGTCGCCAGTGTACCGAGTCATCAAACTCGCTGTGGCCTCGTCTTGAAAAACTAAAATATCAAAACCCATCACCTTACGGTACCAATTGAAAACGGCATTTGCATCGGCCACCCCGATACCTATTTGCTGAATTCCATTTATTACCTTACCCATAATCGATTTACGAATGTTTTTGATAGGGCAAGCGCAGTAATCTATTGTGCAACGTCTTGAGTTTTTGAGGTGGATATCCCCATTTGAAAAGCAATACTAAAATCATATTCGATACATTTACCCTGAGATACGAGTTGTTCTGGTATTTTCTTGCCGACACGATTAAATCATTTTTGATGATTTTGTACCGGACTTTACTTTTTTTCATACGCTCGAAAAATTCAAAATCTTCCATGAGCACTTGATGCTCATCAAAACGCCCCAAACTTTCGAAAATTACTTTTTTTATAAACAAACATTGATCGCCACCACCCGTGAAAATACCGTCTTTAGAAGTAAATGAGGCATTAATGCTTAGTAAAAAACTTTTTTTATCGAAACGATACGAGAAAAAACCTGCTTCACAACCGTTGTCGATCGCTCTCTCGATATCGGCGATAAAAGTCTTTGGCGGCTTCACATCAGCATGCAAAAAGGCCAAAACATTGCCTCTTGCAAGGTTTGCCGCATGGTTCATTTGAGCGGCACGACCCGTCGCAGTACATTTTATAAATCGAACATTCGATAAATTCGCAATCGTTTCCGAAGCATCACTATTGGTACAAGAAAGTGCCACGATAACCTCTATATCATTATCGCCAGATAGATTGTTTAAATTCGGCAATAGTTTTTCAAGATTCTTTTGTTCGTTATGTGCGGGAACTATTATCGTTATCATCTAATTATTTCGAAACGGTCATTTTATTTGAATATGTGAACCTGTTTGAGCTACTATCTACGTAATTTCGCAAGAAAGGTTTTTTGAATATCACGACCAAACCTTTACTTACTTTTTACGTAAGTAGCAGTACTACGATCATAAAGCAAGACCCTATGAATTCATTCTTTTATAAACTTACGGTTGTTTTATCCGTTTCTCTAATATTTGTTGGAGCAACATGGGCACAGGACTTGGGCAAAAGTCAGGTGGACCTAAACTCCCTTTCGGAAAAATTTCTTACAAATATCCAAAATGGAAAAGAAACAAACGATATCAGGGCCGCACTTTATGCACTTTCTTTGGATGATTTAGAAAAAGGTCTTAAGACAGATGCACAGAAACTGGCCTTTTGGGTCAATATCTACAATGGCTATATTCAAGTAATTTTATCTGAACACCCTGAAAAATATGAGGATAGAAGGGAGTTCTTTAAAGCGGAACAAATACCGATTGCCGGAAGATTGGTTTCTTTTGCAAAAATAGAGCATGGTATAATCAGAAAATCACAATGGGAATTGGGCTTGGGGAAAATTCGTAAATGGTTTCCCAACAAATTCGAGCGAAAGTTACGGGTTGATAAACGAGACTATCGAATTCACTTTGCACTGAACTGCGGCGCTAAAGACTGTCCGCCAGTTGCTGTTTATGATTCCGATAGGTTAGAAGAACAATTTAATAAAGGTACAGAGATGTATTTAAAAAGCACATCGGAATATGTCAAAGAGAAAAATGAAGTGGCCGTCACTTCATTATTCAGTTGGTTTCGGGGAGATTTTGGTTCAAAAAGAGGTGTAAAGAAAATTTTGAAAAAACAAAATATCATACCGCATACAGATATAGACATTGCCTATAAAAATTACGATTGGACGCTTGACCTTGATAATTGGATCGAGCTTTGATCAGAAAGCCTCTTTTATTGTAAAATAGAAATTGCTACCCTCACCAGAAATTCCGTAATCGACCCTAATACGAACTCCGTCGCGCTTGTTTATCAAATATCGAAGCCCTACCCCACCTGAGTTTTTATAGGCCGATGAAAGTGTTTTACCAAGGTTCGGGGCTACCGTACCCGTAGAACCGAAAGCGACTCCCCCAAACCGACGCCAAATGGGAAATCGATATTCCAAGGCCAAACTCAATTCTGCATTATCTTGGAAACGTCTATTTTCAAAACCCCTTGTACGTTTAGAGCCTAAATAGTTCAAGTCGTAAAAAGGCGTGCCCGAACTGTTATTGCCCAAAAAAAGATTTGTGGCAAAAACTTGCTTCTTCCCGAGTTTTTGATAAAATCGATTGTCTAGTTCAAATTTTGAATAATTGAACGAAGAGCCCAAAATTTTCGACGAGGTAAAATAACCGCCTTGTATATAGAAACCTTTGGTCGGAAAGAAAAGATTATCACGTGTATCGTAAAACGCCCGCAGGCCGATATTCGAAACTGTACCATCACGTTTTCCGTTGGCATTTGATGCCTCAAGAATTCCACCTTCCTTTATCCTTAAATTAGTGAAAATATCAAGCTCATAACCTAATCCGACCGAAAAACCTTTGAGAACTTCCCGTAGTACCGAAATTCTAGCACGAGGAAAAGTCGTTTCGTACACTTCTTCATCTTCAAGCCTAGAATTGATTCCTATTCCATAGAAATTATAGAAATACTTGTAAAAGCCCAGTTCACCCAACATTCTCCATTTTTCATTGTCTTTATATAGCTCGAAGGGAGCAAAAAGCAAAAATTGGTTTTTAGTGGTATAACTGATACCAATCTGGGCCGAAGACGGCCGTGTCTCCATTGCTTCGTCTTTAAGTCTAAATGTACCGATACCGACCCCACCCAGACCAAGAGCCGTTTCGGGGGTATAAAATATTACCGGAAATACCGATAATTTCAAATTTTTGATTGAATCGCGTTGAACCCCTTGGGCACTCATCTTCAGGGGAACCAGGACCAAGAACATAGAGGTGATAAAAACCAGCTTTTTAATCATTGTCGAAATGTAGCATAAATTGAGAACGAGTTAAACACCCATAATATTTAAACCTTTTTATGTCGCTTAAATTGTCCGGTGTTATCTTTGTTATGAAATTTAATTGTTTTTACGGTGCAACCCCGGTTCGTATGCAAAAATTATTGGCCTCAAAAAAGACTATTCTCTTTATTTTCTTGATATTATCGGTAGCCGCAGGTTTTCTTTTGCCGAACCTAAAATTCTCGTTTGATTTCAGTCAGTTTTTCCCTGAGGGAGATGAAGACCTAGTTTTTTATCAAGAGTTCATTGAAGAATTCGGGGTCGATGATAGCTTCTTGTTGGTTGCGGTGGAAAACGAAGAAACTGTTTTTAAGAAGGATTTTCTATCACGCTTCAATGAATTGACGATTGCATCAAAAGACCTTCCTTACATTGTTGAAAATCAATCTTTAACGAATTTATTTTATCCATTAAGAACAGCTTTCGGATACTCGCGACTACCGATAATTCGTTTAAACGATTCAACAAAGTACGCGGCCGATTGGAAAAAATTGAAAGAAGATGATCTTTTCATCAACACGTTGATCGATGCAAAATCAAACTCTCTGGTACTCTCACTTGAAACCCAAGACAAACTAGATTACGCACAAAGTATTGAGTTGCTCACTGCTCTCAGGAGCTCCCTAAAAAATCATGGCTTCAAGAATTACCATCTATTGGGGCGAGCCTATTTCTACGAGGCGCTGATAGCGATGCAAAAGCAAGAGTTGATCAAAACCACTATTGCGGCGACGCTTTTGATCATAATTATACTTTTTATGGTGTATCGACGTGTTCTAGTCGTAGCGATAGCAATGTCATCAATAGTACTTTCGCTGTTGATCTTTTTGGGATTGCTCTCTTTATTGGGAAAAGAATTGAACAGCCTATCTTCATTTTACCCTATTTTGATTTTAATCGTGGGCACTTCGGATGTCATTCACATCATGGACGATTATCTGGCCAAGCTTCGAAATGGTTTAGAAAGAGAAGCTGCGATGCTCCGTACACTTAGAGAAGTAGGTGTTTCAACACTATTGACCTCCGTAACCACGTCAATTGGGTTCGCTTCGCTATTGACTTCCAAATCGAGTGTCGTTAGTGGTTTTGGTATCAATTCTGCCATAGGTGTTTTAATCGCATTTGTAACCATTATTTGTTTTACCTGCACCTTGTTGTTATTGGTGAAAAAAGAGAAAGTGCTTCCCAAAAATGATATTTCAACAAAATGGACGACAGGTTTGATGCAAATCAATGAGGTCACAAAACGTTTTCCGAAAAGGATTTTGACCATCAGCCTTGTTTTTACCATTATCTGTATTTATGGTATCACGAAAGTAAATACCAATTACCAGATTAAAGAAAGCCTACCAACGGGAAGCCCTATTGCCTTGGATTTCGATTTTTTTCAAAATAAATATGGCGGATTCAGACCTTTGGAGGTCGCAATAACGACCAAAGGAGAACACAAGGTGACCGATTTCATGGTAGCGAAAGAAATCGAAAAAGTGGTACAGCAACTAAAATCATTGGCGCCCATTCGAAATGTTCAATCTGTCAATGCGTTTTACAAAGGTCTCAACAAAGCGAATAACTTAAACAAAGCGGAGTATTTCGTTATACCGGACAACAAAGAGACTTTTGAGAACTATAAAAAGGAAGCCAAAAAACTGGCAAGAAAGCCTTTTGCTAAATTTGTCAACAGCAACGAAACAAAATCTAGAATTGCGGCCAAGGTTCTGGACGTTGGGCTTGACACCTTGAATACTGTTTACGAAAGTTTCTATGATTTTACAGCGGCCCAAACCGATACCACGATGGTCGAATTTAAATTGACGGGTACGGGAATCTTACTTGATAAAAATGCCTACTATGTAAAGGATAGTTTGATACAGGGTCTTCTGTTGGGGCTGCTCTTGGTCGCTATAATCATGGTAATTCTATTTAAAAATCTTAAACTATTGCTCATATCGCTGCTCCCAAATGTATTGCCCCTATTATTTGCAGCAGCACTTTTAGGTTTTGTGGGTATTCCGTTGGAAGCCACGATTTCAGTTGTTTTCGCCATTGTCTTTGGAATAGCCGTAGATGATACCATTCATTTTTTAGGACGTTATAAGATTTGTATTTCAAAAGGTTTGAGCAAGGAGGAAGCCTTAAAAATAACCTTCGCCGAGACCGGAAGGGCCTTGATCATTACTACCTTGATCTTGTTTTTCGGGTTCTTGGTCTTATTGATATCTGTGCATACGCCAAGCATTACCATTGGGTTATTGATCAGCGTAACACTTTTGACCGCTCTGGTGATTGACTTGTTGTTACTTCCCGTATTGATGCGAAAATTATTATAAAAAAGTGTCGTGCCCTTAAGAGCACGACACTTGACACAATCAACCTAACCTAAAAAAAATCTAATTAAAAACTAATTTTTTTGAATCATAACTAAAGACCTGCTATTTCTCCTTCCATTGAAGGTCCTAATTCATAAATCGCACCGCTCAACTCTTTCTTGATCTCATTTACTCTTTTTAAATTGCCATTGGCCTTATAGACTTGAGCGGCCCTGAACAAAATTGCAGGCTCAAAAGTTTTATCGATAATATGCTCGTCAGTTATCTTAAGTGCCAAGTCTTTTTCACCGATTTTAAGATAGCTATTCGCCAAAAGGCTGTACGCTTCGGGTGTCGACCTGTTGTTCACTTCTTGTTTTGACATATCTAGAGCCTTGCTCAATTGACCCGTCTCATCAAGGTAAAGCGGAATTGTGTATGCGCTATACATATGCTCGATCAAGGGGTCTTTGATCGCTGCATAGTATTCTTCTTTATTTTTCATGCTTTTTATTTCATCTTGCATGTATTCAGCTATCTCGGCCTTAAGCAGGAAATAGTCTGGAGATTTATTGTTCTTGGTTATTGAATCAAGAATTCTCATGGCCTCTTCTGCATTTTTTTCATGTGAGAAAACAATCCAAGCGATACCCTTTTTGGCATACGCGTTCTTGTTGTCGAGTTCCAAAGACTTGAGGTAATGATCGTAAGAATCTTTGATTCGCCCTGCATGACCATAATAGTCGGCTAAATTGGTGTAAGACCATAACATCAGTTGTTTATTTTTCGAATTCTCGGCTTTAGCCAATGCTTTTTCCATGTACTTTATGGTAATATCCAAATTTCCTCTGTAATCGCTCCATTTCGCAACACGGATCAAGTATCCGAAATTCGAATGATTTTCAATACTATCTAAATACATTTTGGCTTTTCCGTAATTGCCAAGTTCCATATGGACATCAAAAAGCAAGGCTTGCGATTCATTTATCTTACTACCATAGTATCTGGCGGAGTCTGCTAGAACCAGTGCCTCACGAAAACGGTGTTGTGATATGTAATTTCTCGCCAATGCCCTTAAGTATCCTGATTTGCCTATATTGGCCGCATTAACTGCCTTTTTGAGTGATTGTTCGGCTTTTTTCAAAAACCTGATATCACCTGTATTCTTAAAATACCTACCATACTCGCCGGCAACGATGCCGAAACTCAAAAACTGAGTGCTGTCGGCCTTTATTTTTTTATTCCAAATTTCAAAATATTTCGAAGTGGTATCGACCTTATGTTCTGTAAGGTATTTATCGTAATCGTTTTTATCCGTTAGGTTTGGCTCGGTCACTGTTTTACAGGAAAACAGGAATAATACAGAAAGTGAAAATATAATTAGTCTCATGTTCATTTTTTTTGTTCCGTAAAAAAATAAAAATAAGGGAGGATGTTTTTCAATCCTCCCTTATGCTCCTTTTCCATAGTCTTATTCAGGAGCTCCCAAATATGGGAAACTTGTCGAGACATCTGCGGAGAACTCGACGCCATCATAGGTAAGTCTAGGCAGCATACCGCCATTGCCATCATCTTGACCGCTAAAACGATCGCCTTCCATTCCTCCGAAAAGAAGAATCAAAGAAACATCAATAACGTCGTCTTGAGGGGTTCTACCTGTAAGGGCAACCTCGTCACCGTCTGGCACCAAAATTCTTCCATCGTTATCATTGTCGGTACCCGGGTCGAAATAAGTTGTCGGTAGAGCCGGTGCTACTTCCAAAACATCAGCAGCCAAATAACCTGTCAAAGATGGCGCATCTAAACCTAAGATATTGGTCTCATAATCGACATCTTCCGGTTGAAAGCCCAACAGGCCAGCATAGACATCGTGGTACTGCTCTAATCTAGCTTCAAAGCCAGCTTGAAAAGTAGCTCCCATTTCAGAGGGTATAGAAACATTGTGTGCATCTTTAACACTAGGTTCACCATCCATATCAAAACTCAAAACAGTATTGATTCCCGGTCTCCCCATAAAGTCAACTTGCGAATAAGTACCTGAAAAATCTGGTTCCATAGGCTCGGGGTCCATTCCGTCTGTACAGGGAGTACATGTACCGCCACAATCGATTGCAGTCTCTGTTCCGTTCATGATACCATCCTCACAGGTAGCTACTGGCGCTACAGGCGCATCGGCATCATCATTGCTACATGATGTAAACATCATCATTGCCAAAGCCATTGGCATAACACATATATATTTATAAATTTTCATCTTTCTATTTTATTTTAAGTTGCTATTATTGTTTTCTGTTCGTAGTTACCCAACATTTGTAAACGGTAAGTCCTAATGCATTCATTCCTGTAGTTTCGCCCAACATACTATTGGGTATTTCTACAACAATCGACATCGTATTAGAACCATCAAAAGTGTCTTCGGCCTCATCTGGAGGCAAAAAGCCCTCTGGAGCTTCTCCACCGATGACCTTGTTGAATTGAAAGAAATCAAAAAAGAATGGATCTTGCCGAGGACCTGCGAACAAAGAAACTCCGTCATCGGTAGTTTCAGTAATAGCAGTAGCGGCAGAAATTTCAACTGATCCAAGAGGATAGTCTACAAGAACTTCACCATCTAGACCCGTAGCACTTGGTGCAAAAGGCCCAAAGAAATACATTGTACCATCTCTCGGTATGGCCTGAATGACCAAATCTTCTACCAAATCATTATCGGTATCTATATTAATTTCCGTTAAGACATCTTCGTCAAAAGTACCATAGGCCAAATCTGGCAGCACATTAGACTGAAGATCTACGGCAAAAACCGTATTGTCAGAACCTTCTGAAGGTTCAAAAGCGTAAAAGTCGGCAATATCTGCTGTGGTACCCATCGAAGAAGGAGCATCGATATGGTCGGCAGCTATCAAAGCGATACCCATAACCGCTAAAATCGACAACCCAAATAAAAGCTTACTGTTTTTCATAATTAAATTAAATTAGATTAATATTCAGTCTACTAACGGAGGAAATTCAAGAAGGTTCATTTTTCTTATGTTAAAAATATGTTAAATATTAACAAAGTTTTTCCTACAAATTAAAATCAGGTGAGGCCTCTCTAAAAAGCACTATTTTTGACATTCCAAATTAATCTGACATGAACCCTTCGGCTCCAGGATGGATTGACAAGTTCGGGCACTTGGTCAAAGACAATAATGACATTTATTCAACCTTTCAAGACCTTTATGGCGGTCTTAAAAAGGCCGGTTTCGTCTATGGCATCAATATTAAGGTATCTCGATTCGTAGTGACCGAACATAGACTTTCAGAAGATGAGAATGCAAAAATCAACTTACTAACCGCATTATATTTTACTTATAGAATTGAAAGGGAAGTTTCAGATTTTAATCTCTTTCTTGAAAGTATTTTAAGGTTTTATCAAGACCTTGAGGTTAGTGGGTTGACTTTCATAAACAAACTCTTAGCCGGAAACAAAACCACAACCAAACTCGAAAAATTATTAGATTCAAGAGTTTACCTTGAAGACAATGTACTAAGCAAAACCTTCAATAGTATCATCACCAATTCATTGTTATTCATTGACGTTTTGACCTATAGGTTTTATCTACAGAATTCTACCGAAGCCCGTAAACATGCACAGTTATTGGAGTATCTTACAATTAATACGACCTACCACGCCCTAAATTCAAAAGAGGTAAATAAGAGTGATGAACGACTGGCAAAACTTTTCGAGGCATCTTTGACTTTCGTAGATTTTGAAAAAGAAGCATTTGACGGATTGTACCGAAAGAAACTGGTCGACAACAAATCGATATGGGAGAATCGCTATTTCCTTGATGTTGCCTGTCTCGCGGTATGGGAGGACAAAACCCTCGAATACCAAGAATCTGAATTTATTTATAGATTAGGAAGGGATTTAAATTTTGACGAAAAGGTTATTTCAAGAGCCCTCAAAGAAATTACGGCGTTTTTTGCCAAAAACGCGGATATCATTCCCTTTCTAAAGGAGAATAATCTAGCGGTACAATTTTATGAGAGCATGGCCAAAGTTGTTGATAAGCTAATTTCAAGAAACAGCAAACGACTTAAGAAAGAACTTTTAGAAAGTAAAGAACTAGTTGCCCTTTTATCTAAATCGACCGTAAAGGATCTTGATGAAGAAGAGAAGAAAAAAGTACAAAATCAACTCATCGATATTTTCAAAAGCATACCCTCATTGGCAATTTTTATTTTACCTGGAGGAGCTGTTCTCTTACCGATTTTCATTAAATTGATTCCTCAATTATTACCCTCGTCATTTGATGACAATAGAGTGGATAAAAGTAAGTGATTTACTACAATTTTAACACTATAAGAAAAAGCTATCGTACAAATTAAAATACTATTTTTCAGTATTTTACGATACTTTATTCTAACCAAAGCTTAAAATCACGAACTCTTTCCCTACTAACGATGATTTCTTGCTCATCAAAACGATTTAATTTGATTTTTAGCCTTGAATTCGTATAGGAAATAATGTCTTTGATATGTTCGACATTCACATAAAATTTTCTACTCACCCTGAAGAATTTTTTAGGCTCAAGTTCGTTTTCTAAATTTTCCAAAGTGGTATCCATTAAATAATTTCTACCCTCTTCGGTTGCGGCATAGGTCCCTTTATTTTCACTGTAAAAACATTCGACCTCATCGGCATTTATGATTTTAAGGTGCTGCCCTACTTTCGCCGTGAACCTTTTTTTGTATTCCCTTTCGATTGGGTTCACCAATAATTTTTTGATATCATTTAAATCAAGGCTCATCTTTTGAGACTTTGGTCGTAAGTCACGATATTTTTTCACCGCATTCTCCAAATCTTCGTCATCAATAGGCTTTAATAAGTAATCAATACTGTTCAGCTTGAAGGCCTGAAGCGCATATTCGTCATATGCCGTTGTAAATATTATGGAGCTTTTTACGTCGACCTCATCAAAAATCTCGAATGAAAGTCCGTCGGAGAGCTGTATATCCAAAAAAATCAAATTGGGGTGTTCATTATTTTTGAACCAATTGATAGATTCTTCTACGGAATGAAGCATTATGGACACCTCAACATCCAATTCTGCCAATAATCGGCTTAAACGCCGTGCTGCAGGTTTTTCATCTTCAATAATAATAACTTTCATAACTGTGTGAATCTTGATTTGGAAATTTAGTCTTTTAAATTATTCTCTTCGTTCATATACTTCTCTATCTGACGTTCTTCCCATTTTTTAAAAAATTTTGGGGAGAATTCTTTCAACGGTCTAGACTTCAGTACGAAAACATATATAGCATGAGCACCTAGGCCCAACCCCCATATAACAGGAGTTCCGATAATATTCCATTCGAACCAATCGAAAAAACCTTCATCCATCATTCCCTCTTCGGTAAAATAATCATACGCCCTGAATTTGACTAGCAACAACAGTATGTTTATTACGATATACACGCGAAGATGCCTGTAGAAACCCTTCAGGACTTTAACTCTTTTATGCGCTCGTTTAAGTCTTGACTTTTCCGTTTCCATTAGTTCCGTTTTTTATAATTAACATCAGCTTCCACGATCTTCTTTATTTTTTTCTCTTCCCAATTTCTTCCAAAAAAAGAAAAACCGCCAAAGACCTTAATTGCATGAAAAACTAAAAAGACGCCCCATATAATGGGCGTTCCCCAAACATCCCAATTGATTCTTTCCAAAATATCAGGACTACCAAAAGCCCTTTTGCTCAACAGAATAAAGGTCATTTTATCTTGCATTAAAAACAACACGATATTAACAATCAGGTATATCGCCAAATGGTTGTAGAACCCTCTTATTTTAGCTACTCTTCGCTTGGCCCGTTGATATTTTGTAAGCTTTTTGGTTTCCATAGTATTGGTGATTAGGTATATTTTTCAGCTTCCTTTCTTTCTTGGTCTATATACTTTTGAATCTGCCGTTCTTCCCAGCCTTTTCCAAAAATCGGAATCACACCGAACACTTTGGTCCAATGAAAAAATAGACCGATTCCCCAGAAAAACCAGATTGCGAATGTGCCGAAATCGAAAAATGCTTCACCGAAGGTTTCACCATTACCGAGATTGCGAAAAATTTTAAAACCCGAAAGTGTTAGATTAACAATAAGGTATGAAGCCAAATGCCAGTAAAAACCTTTTAGTTCTTCAATACGCTTTTTGGCTCTATTAAATTTCCGTCTTTCCTCTCTTGTCGTTATTTCCATCTGTTCTGATCTTTATCCTCGTTCATAAATTCTTTGATCTTTCTTTCTTCCCATCCACTTCCAAAAAAAGGATTCAGACTAAATGCCTTTACCGCTTGAAAGACCAAACCGATTCCCCAGCCGAAGGCGGCCCATAGAAACCAGGGGTAACTCCATTCGTCTAAGTAGTAATTGACTGCTGCTAAAACCGAAATAAAAAATAAATAGGAGACCAGACTAGTGTAAAATTTCTTTTGACATTCTACGCGTTCTTTTGCTCTAAAATACTTGTTTTCTTTATCTGAATATTCCATTTCTATTAGATTAATTGTTGAAACAAATTTCCGATAATCAAAGCTTTATTCTAAATGTATTGTACCGAATTGTAGTTTTTTCAGGATGGATTGTCCTCAGCTGTCAAATGGATATCAAACCAAAAAAGACCGCTTAAAAACGGTCGTCTTCCATATACTTTTTGATTCTACGCTCCTCCCATCTTTTACCCCATAACGGGTTATACCCAAAAGCTTCCATTCCGTGTGTGGTAACCCCGAACCCCCAGCCCAATATCGGAAATATCACCCATGGAAAATCGGTGGTATTATAGTTTAAAATTGCTAAAAAAGGTATCACTATGCAATACGCGAGAAGATTACCATAAAAGCCCTTGATTTTCTCGACTTTCTGCTTGGCTTTTTTATAGAGCTTGTCATCAATAATTACCTTTTGAGATTCCATAACGGAAACTTGCTTGGTCAACATGGGCAGTTGCACACTGAATTCAGTACTTGTTTTATCGATACCGACCAGTTTATCCGTTAAAATACCATAACGTTGTTTTATATTTTGGAGCCCTACCCCACTGCTTTTCTTGACCACCTGCTTTTCTTGCAGATTGTTACTGACAATTAGCATATCATCTTCTTCAAAAACCCTGATATGAAGTGGTTTATCAGATGTAACGACATTGTGCTTGACTGCATTTTCAAGGAGCAGCTGCAACGACAAGGGTACGATTTTCGCATCTGGATGCGAACTCTCATCGGGTATGTCAAAAATAATACTGTCTTCAAATCGCATTTTCAAGAGTCGTACATAGGTTTTTGCAAATCGGAGCTCTTCATCTACCGATATCAAGTCCTTGTTTTTCTGCTCCAAAACATACCTATAGACCTTTGATAAAGAAGTTGTGAATTTTTGTGCTTGGTGCGGATCTTCTTCTATTAGACTGGTAAGCACATTTAGGCTGTTGAAAAGAAAATGCGGATCTAATTGATTTTTCAGGGCATCGAATTTGGCCGATGCGGTACCGGCAATAATTTTTTGCTCTTTGACCTTTGTTTCTTGTCTTTGTTTATAGTACAAGACAACATAGTAAATGGATGAAACGACTATGCCGATTATCATGGCAGGGCCATAATCATCAAGTGTTTCCTGAATCCAAAAATCTCCAAAAGTATACTCATAAATACCAACCAAAAGAATGAGGCGGGCTATGAAAATGCCTATAAAGGTGAATACCAGATGTCCAAATAGTGCAACAGTAATCCCCTTGAGCGTAAAAAGTGTATTCTTATACTTACTCAAATAATACTCATACCACAAAGTATTAGTAGCATAAAGAACAATTGAGAAGAGCATATTGTTGCGAATCTCTTTCCAGAGGCTCCTCAAGTCAAATCCATCAGCATAATTACCATTGAAATATAATATGGTTATTAAGATAATACATACGAGGACCCCTATCAGAAGGGCATTGCCAATATGTTTTCCAACTTTGCGCATTCTTATTGATTACATCTTTCCAATGTAGCTACCGCCCTATCTTTTCCCCAGTTTGGATGAAAGTCGGACTCTGGCTTAAAGTTATCAAAAAGTTCGATCGAGCGTTCAACATCTTTGCAGTACGGGGCGATATCACCGCCGAAATACTGGGCGGAACCCATATCCCACTCTGCCTTGCTGAAAACAACCCGTGGATTGTCCGGAGCCAATTCAGCAGCTTGCGCATAAATGGAAGCTACTTTTGGCGCTAATGTCATTCCGTAAGTTGCACCATCGAATGCCACCCAAGCCGTGTGAACCATCGCTTGTTGCACCATTATCTCAGGATTTTCAGGGGAAATCGATTTAGCCAAATCAGTGTATTCCTGGGCCTTTTCTAATTGTTGGGTCAATTTCGCTTCATCTTTTTCCCCAAAGGAAGCTACGGTGTTCACTTGCGCCGTATAATAGAAAGGAAGCCAGTTTTCAGGTTCAGCGGATGCAATTCGCTCAAAAACATTTGAGGCCTCAGCTGTTTTTCCCTCGCCCCATAATGCAAATGCCTTTTGCATCCCTTTGGTATATTGATCTTGAGCAACTGAAAGAGTACTTATCAATAATGCCGTAATTGCGATTAATTTTTTCATTTTATTAGAGTTTGATTGAATGTTTGATTGATTTTCCTTGTAGTTCGAATTTGGCGTCTTCCCATTTCGGTGGACCCATTCTGGCAGGGGCGTTGTTAGATGCCCCCGTGTCTTCGGAGGGAATCCCTAAAAAAGAATCCAATTCCCCATCATTATCCTCATCATGAAAACATGATATCGCATAGGTGCCATCAGGAATGCCGGTGAACGAAACTGAACTCGTGCCATTTTCAATTTTAGCAAAAGTACCTTTGTAGTATTTCTTCAACCAATTGTCTTTCGCATCATAGAGCGCAATCAACATTTGGCCTTCATCATTATCGATGTTGGTTATCTTTAACTCGATTGTGCCCTTCCCCTCTTCTTGAGCGGCGAGTTGAAAGGTGACTGTCAGCAGAAGTAAACAAAATATCTTTTTCATCATTTTAAATTATAGAACAAATTTGGAATATAAATCAACGAAATTAAAGGAATACAAACCGAGTTGTAGAATTTTGAGGACGAATCGTTGAAATAACTCTAATTTTGGTGTCTTTCTAAAGTTTGTAGAAAACGGTATGATCAAAAACCTGCAATTGCGATTATCACTGCTTGAAGAAGGACAAGACGGGAGCCTTAAGAAAAAGGCGGCCAAGTTTTTACGCCTTTCTGAATCAGAATTCAGTCTTAATGTTCTTCGAAAATCAATCGATGCGCGCAAGCCTGAAATTGTTTTCAATTACAAACTGGTCGCGTTTGTCGGCGAGGACAAGCCCGAGGAAACATATTCTTTTGATTATAAAGACGTTTCCAAAGCGAAACCCGTTCATATTATCGGTTTTGGCCCTGCAGGAATGTGGGCCGCTTTGCGTTGTTTAGAACTTGGTTTCAAACCGATAGTGCTAGAACGTGGAAAAAATGTCCAAGATAGACGAAGGGATTTAAAGGCTATCAACCAAGACCATATTGTAAACGATGATAGCAACTACTGCTTTGGCGAAGGTGGCGCAGGCACATATTCCGATGGAAAACTATACACTAGAAGTTTGAAGAGAGGTGATGTCCGAAAGGTTTTTGAAAGCTTAGTTCACCATGGGGCCAGTGAACAAATTTTAGTTGATGCCCATCCACATATCGGCACAAATAAACTGCCGAAAATCGTTCAAAATATTCGCGAAACCATAAGAAGATTTGGCGGAGAGGTTCATTTCAATACTAAAGCAACTGATTTTATAATTGATGATAACCAATTGAAATCCATTATCTTAAATTTTTCAAAAGAAATAGAGGTTAAACGTGTGATTCTCGCCACAGGGCATTCGGCTAGAGACATTTTCTATTTGCTTGATAAGAAAAGAATCACTGTGAAGGCTAAATCTTTTGCGATGGGCGTTCGGGTAGAACATCCTCAGCAAATCATTGATTCCATTCAATATCACTGCGAAGGAGCACGCAACGAATTACTTCCGGCAGCGGCCTATAGTTTGGTGCATCAATCCAAAGGGCGGGGCGTATATTCTTTTTGCATGTGCCCAGGAGGGTTTATCGTTCCCTCGGCAACTGCAAACGGTGAAGTCGTGGTTAATGGCATGTCTCCTTCCAAAAGAAATAACCGATACGCCAATTCGGGTATCGTGGTTGAAATCAATGCGGACAAAGACTTGTACAAGTACGAAAAACACGGAGAACTGCGAGGTTTGGAATATCAAAAGGATTTAGAACGTCTGGCTTTTACCTCTGGTGGGAGAAGCCAAGTAGCTCCTTCACAGCGTCTTACGGATTTTGTAGAGGGAAATCTATCTTCAGACCTCAACCTAACTTCATATCAACCCGGATTAAAATCAGCCCCACTGCATTCCCTACTCCCTAAATTAATAGGAAGTCGATTGCGATCGGGTTTTGCTGAATTCGGAAAGAAAATGAAAGGATATTACACCTCACAAGCGAACATTATCGGTGTTGAATCGCGAACCTCTTCGCCAGTTAAAATTCCAAGAAATAAGAAATTGGAACATGCCGAAATCAAAGGTTTGTTTCCATGTGGGGAAGGTGCAGGCTATGCGGGTGGAATCGTTTCTGCCGCCATGGATGGCGAACGTTGTGCTGAAGCAGCAGTCGTTGGGTTATAAATCAACTACGACCGATCTACCCCAATTCGAATTCATATTTCAAATAGCCGTACCTTCGCCGCTTATTTATTTTTATGACATTCAAAGATTTGGGCATCGCGGAGCCGATATTAGATGCATTAGAAGGCCAAGGTTACACCAACCCAACCCCCATTCAAGAAAAAGCCATTCCCATTTTATTAAAAGGAAAAGACCTTTTGGGCGTTGCGCAAACAGGTACCGGCAAAACCGCAGCCTTCGGAATTCCTATACTTCACCATCTGTTCAACTCAAAAAACCAACGACAGGGTAAGAGAAAGATAAAAGCTTTGGTCGTAACCCCCACCAGAGAACTTGCCATTCAAATTGCAGAAAGCTTTACGGTGTACGGAAGATATACAGGACTTCGGAATACGGTGATCTTTGGTGGGGTTAAACAAGGCAAACAAGTCAATGCCCTTCGCAATGGCATAGATATTCTGATTGCCACCCCCGGTAGACTTCTCGATTTAATGAATCAAGGCTTCATTACTTTTCGTGATCTTGAATTTGTTGTTTTAGATGAGGCCGACCAGATGTTAGACATGGGTTTCATTCATGATATCAAAAAAATCATAGCGAAACTGCCACCCAAAAGACAATCTCTTTTCTTTTCCGCCACTATGCCAAAAGACATTGTTGAATTGTCTCGCAAGATGTTGGGCGATTTCGAGCGAGTGACCATAAGACCGGAACAGGCGACTGCCGAGAAGGTAGAACAAGGGGTTTATTTCGTATCGAAAAAAAACAAATCCAAACTTTTAGTGCATTTGCTGCAAGAAAGACCCAATGACTCTGTATTGGTATTCTCGCGTACGAAACATGGTGCAAACAAAATCGTTAAAAAACTAGGCCAAGCCGATATAAAATCCGCAGCTATTCATGGCAATAAATCACAAACCGCACGTCAAAAAGCACTGGGTTCATTTAAGGAAGGAAAGCTAAAAGTATTAGTGGCGACAGACATTGCGGCCAGAGGAATCGATGTGGAAGAACTTTCTCTTGTTATAAACTACGACCTACCCAACGTATCTGAAACTTATGTGCATCGTATCGGACGCACAGGTCGGGCCAATGCAAGTGGTATTGCGCTTTCTTTCTGTGATAAGGAGGAACGACCATATCTGCGCGATATAGAAAAACTTATCAAACAACCAGTACCAAGAATGCCTGAACATCAATTCGTTGATGAGGGCGAGGACTTATCTGAAAAGGAGCAAAAACCAAAATATCCATCGCGAAATCGAAATCGGAATTCCAGTGCTAGAGGCAATAAAAATAGGAATCGAAACAGGAACAGAAATCGGAATCGGAATTCTGGAAACAGCAAAAAAAATAACTCCTAACTCCTAACTCCTAACTCCTAACTCCTAACAAACTTATACATCTCGATAAAAAGTAAGTCCATTTTTAAAAGGGTCGTAAAAGGCAAATTCCTTGGTACCCCAAGCGGTTTCTCTTAAAAGGGTATGTGCATGAAAAACATCCTTTTCTGAATATTCTTGATAGAGCACTTCGATATTCTCGGTCACTATGCGTAACATTGGGCGATAGATTTCAACTTCCCACTCTTTGGCATCGTGCCATTGCAGATGTATTTCAACATCATCCCTAATCACACCCGCATATTTAGGTTTTTTAGAATCATCCGCGAAAGCGATTTTAAAACCCAATCGATTCACATAAAAGTCCAAGGCCTCGACAACGTCTTTCACCGGCAAAACCGGGTGTATTTGATGTAGATAGCCATTTTGTTCCATCTCGTAAATGTAACCGTTAATTAGTAAATTGTCAATCTAAACAAATAATCAGAACATGAGGCTTAAAGGCGTTTTTACCGTAGTATTCTTATTCTCAATATTCGTTCATGCCCAAAATCTTAAAGTCATGACCTACAATATCAAATATGACAATGTAAACGACACCATCAACAATTGGAACGACCGCAAAGAAACACTTGTCGAACTGATAGACCACTATGGTGCCTCTTTTGTAGGTACACAAGAAGTACTGCAAAGACAATTGGCCTATATCGATAGTTCGTTGACCGGTTTCTCATATATTGGTGTAGGTCGTGATGACGGAAAAGAAAAAGGCGAATACTCGCCCATACATTATGACTCGATTCGCTTTAAGGTACTTGAAAACAATACTTTTTGGCTTTAAGAAAAACCGGATCAAATTTCCGTTGGCTGGGATGCTGCAATGGAACGCATCTGCACATACGGACTCTTTGAAGAAAAAGCCACTGGTAAAAAATTATATGTTTTTAATACTCATTTCGACCATATCGGAAAAGTCGCTAGGGAAAAATCCGTAGAACTCATAACTCGAAAAATAGAGGCAATCAATACCGATAATCATCCGGTGGTATTGATGGGCGATTTGAATTTAACTCCTGATACTGAAGCAATACGGTTTATACAGAGCAAACTTTCCGACGGAAAAGCCATCTCACAAAAAACGTTCTACGGTCCCACCGGTACGTTCAATGGGTTTAATCAGCATATGAAATTAAATCGTCGGATCGATTATATTTTTTTAAAAGGATTTGGGGTCAAGTACTATGTTCATATCGATGACCGAATGGAAAACAACAAATTTATTTCTGATCATTTACCAGTTTTGACGACCTTAGAATGGTAAAACCATAGGTTCTTTGCCTGTATTTCATCGAAAAAGCAGTAATTCATCGAATTATTAGATTGAAATCATAGGTTTTAGCGTTTTGGATTTCTGGATACCCACTAACCATAAATCCGTCTAATGAAAAGGACCCTGATTTTTTACGTACTTCTTTTAATCATATTCAGCGCTTGTTCAAAAGATGGCGACCTTGTTAATCAAATAGCTCAAGAAGAGCAAAAAGAAATTGAAGAACAAGAAGAAAACAATCAGGAGCCCCCCAGCACTTCAAGTTATGACTTTGAAGAACCGCAGGTAACTGGCAATACTTTTTACCTCGATCCAGTTAATGGTTCTCTTAATGGCGATGGTTCTGAAGTCAATCCTTGGAGTAGTCTTCAAGAGGTGGTTGAGAACAATTTAATCGAGACCTATAAACATTCGACCAATAACGATACATCTTCTCCATTAGTGCCTTTGAACGAAGGTGCCCCTATTAAAGGAGGTGATAAACTAATACTTAAAGATGGATATCACGGTCAATTGGAAATCAGTAACTTTTATTTTAACGAATGGCTTACCATTGAAGGTGCTGCTGGTGAGAATCCGACTTTGGCTAGATTCCATTTTAACGGACTAGTAAAGAACGTTTATATTAAGAATCTGAATATTATAAGGGATAGTTTTCAAGGTACTGAAACCTATTGGCAAGATGCCGATATGCAACGAAACGGGAAGACAATGCTCTACGTAGCATCCAATTCTTTTTTTGGAAACGCCAGCGATATAAAATTTAATGGAGTAACGGTCAAAACTTCTGACGATGTCTTGGCCTGGTCACGCCAAGATTGGGAAGACCGATACGCAAGTGGTATAATCTTAAGAACTTCCGAGAAAGTCGAGATTGTCAATAGCCATTTTGAAAATATTGGTTTTGGTGCGGTTGCGGACTATTTTGCCAATAAGACTACGATTGTAAACTCAACTTTCAAAAACTATTGTAGAGACGGAGTTGGACTGACTGCACATGATTTCCATTTTGAAAATAACAAGATATTGGGTGTGGTGAACATCAACACCAGTGCTGACAATGCGATAAACTTTCATTATGATGCCTTTCAGACCTATTCAAGGGATGAAAACGACCCAAACGCAGGTACTGGCAACGGTATATTGCGCAATGCCGTACTTAGAGGAAATTTGATTGTCGGTAAAAGTGATTTGCCTTTGACCAATGGGTTTCTAGTAGACCAAGATGTACAGGGTATCGGCGGATTCGATGGTTTCTTTGATAATTTTGTAATTGAGAACAATGTCGTTTCAGTAAGTCATCACCATGGTATTACACTGCTTGGCGCTACGAACACCATCATGGCAAACAATACTGTAATCGACTCAGATCCAAATGACAACTTATACCCATGGATTCGAATAGGCAACCATAAAAACGGAAGCCCCAGTCAAGATTCACAATTGGTCAATAATATTGCTACACAGGGCGTTCATGTCGAGGGAAATAATGTAGTCGAGAACAACAACCACGTTATAGGTAATGGTAATCAAGCTGATATTTATTCACTTTTTGTCGATCCTGACAATTATGATTTTCACTTATTGAGCAATACAACCGTCGACCAAAATATTATCGATGCGGGAGCGATGTTCGATAACTTGCATTCATCAAAAACGGATAAGGATGGAAAAGCGAGGACTGCAAACCCAGATCTTGGTGCCTATGAAAGAATAGATTAATTCGCTTTATCTCATTAGTTTAGAAATTATGAAAAGAGTACATGCATATTTGTCCATTACCGTTCTTATTTTTGTTTCGGCTCTAAGCTGTTCAAAGGATGAGAACATACTTCAATCCCAAATAAATTCTGACCAAAAAACAAGAATCGATACTATTCAAACCAAACCAGGTGATAGTTCTCAAACCGAGCTACCCGATAATAGCGTCGATTCTACCTCGAACAGTTCGAATGACCCGGCAACAATTAAGTCTGAAGTACTTGCCTTGTTTACGTCAGTAGGCAGAACGTCACAAAATTTATTGAAACCTGCTACAGGGGCTTTGCCCTCTGGAGTTTCACTAAGTGATTCAAATATCCTCATTAACGCCAATGGCGTGGTTATGGAAGATTACGACCTAAGGGGTTATACCATCTTCATAAATAGCGATAATGTCATAATGAGGAATAATCTTCTGGGTGAAAAAGATGCGCCCAGAACAGGAAAAAGAGTTCTTGATATCAGGGGTGATGTAAAAAATTTCCTTATTGAGGATAATGATTTTATTGGATATAAAGGACTTGGCTCTGGTGTTACTTCAGCCGTATTTCAACGTGTTTTAACATCCAACGAAAACGGTACTGGCGGAATTATAAAAAGAAATAGGTTCAAACATTTTGGCAACGATATGATAAAAACCTCTGGTGGAGTTCTAATTGAGGAAAATGTACTTTATGCTGAATCAAATCTTGAAGTGCTGCCATCAGGAGTATGGGATGCAAATCAAACCTATGATTTAAACGAAGTAATACAAGATACAGGTAGTAACAAACATTTTATCTCATTGATGGCCAATAATCAAGGTAATTCATTGCCTGGAATAAACAATTCTGACAATAATTGGCAATATTACGATCCACATTGCGACATGGTTAATCCGTATGACAATACGATTCCTTCGACCATAAGAAGAAACCTTTTTTTAAGAGACACCCAAGATGCTATGCTTTCGGCGAATGAAAAATCTTACGCATTAGGTTTGACCAATGCGATTCGAATTGTAAGAAATAATAGTGACAATGGTAGAAACTATGAAAGGCTATTGATCGAAGAAAATGTGGTTTTGGGTGCCGAGTTTTATGGCGGAGGCGCCGTACCTATTCAGGCGGCCAATTCTGGTGGCGCATGGTCGAATCCGACTCTTCAAAATAATTTAATCGATGCCAATGGAAATGGCAATTACACACACCCAAGTACTGCTAGTGCCGTTGATTGGCAGATGAACTATGATGCCTCAACCCTTTCCCCTATCAACCCTTAACGATAAAGCTTTTGTCTTAACTGTTACGTTTTTAGAGTCCGTTCAGCTTCTTTTTATATGTTATATAGGGTTCAGATTGCACTTGATTTCGATATCTTTAGTGGTAAGATTGGGGCATTATGTACATTCCACATTATTATAAAAACGAGAACATTGCCGAAGTCAAGGAGTTCTTGATTGAAAATAGTTTCGGAATTCTTTTAAATACCGTGGATGGAAGACCATGGGGCACCCATATTCCTTTGGAACTTGATGTGGATAAAGATGGAAACGATATTTTAATGGGTCACTTGGCAAAAGCCAATCCGCAATGGAAGAACTTTGAAGGCGACCCGGAAGTATTGTGTATTTTCAACGGACCCCATAGCTACGTATCATCATCTTGGTATCAAGAAGAAGAGGTGCCCACTTGGAATTATATCGCAGTACATATCTACGGAAAATTAAAAATAATCGAAGGCGAAACTTTAATGTCGCATCTCAAAAAATTGGTCGACAAATATGAAAGTGGCTCGAAAGACCCTATAAAGATTGAAAACCTTTCGAAGAATACGATGAAACAGGTTCGCGGCGTAGTTGGCTTTCAAATCGAAATCAACGAAATTCAAGCCGCTTATAAATTATCGCAGGGCCGAGAACATGACCATTCGAAAATAATTCAAGAACTCGAAGATAAGCCCTATGCCGGGTCAAAAACCATAGCGAAACTATTGAAGAAAAAATTACCAAAATGAAAAGCAGAAGATCGTTCATTAAAAATTCGACATTGGGTGCCACTGCCCTAACACTAACTCCAGCATCATTTTTAAAGCGTGCTATGAAAAACACTACCGACAATACCCTAAAAATTTCTTTGGCCCAATGGTCATTACATAGAGCTTTGGAGCAAGGTAAACTAAAAGCCATTGACTTCGCTCAAATAGCAAAAAACACGTATGACATCAATGCGGTGGAATACGTCAATCAATTCTATGTCGATATGGCCTCCAGCGAAAAGTTCTGGTCGCAAGTGAAACAAAGGGCCGATAACGAAGGTGTAGAAAGCCTTTTGATTATGGTCGATAATGAAGGTGAGCTCGGATATCCGGGTGATAGTGAACGTAAAACAGCTGTCGAAAATCATTATAAATGGATTGATGCCGCTAAAATCTTAGGTTGCCACTCCATCCGTGTAAATGCCTTCGGTAAGGGTACCAAAAGAGAATTGCATGCTGCTTTGATCGACGGGCTAGGCAGTTTAGCGGAATACGGAGCAAAGCAGAATATAAATGTGTTGGTAGAAAACCACGGACTACATACTTCCGATGGAAAATTCATAGTTAGCGTATTACAACAGGTTGACAATCCGTTTTTAGGTACCCTTCCCGATTTCGGAAATTGGTGCCTGACAGCGGAATGGGGAAGTACCGAAGAAGGCAAAAACTGTGAAAAAATCTATCCTCACGAAGAAGGGGTTACCGATTTCCTTCCTTTCGCAAAAGGCGTGAGCGCTAAGTCGTATAACTTTGATGATAACGGTAACGAAACGTATCTAGACTATCCGAAATTACTAAAATTAGTGAAAGACTCGAATTTCAATGGTCATATAGGTATTGAATACGAGGGAGAAAAAATGAGCGAATCGGACGGAATTCGAGCTACCAAAGCTTTGTTGGAAAGGGTTTGGCAAGAATTAGATTAACAAGAAATTTATTTCGCAGTCTCGTTTTTTGAATAATGAATGGTGCCGCCAACCACCAAAGCGGCCGAAATAATCATAAGGTTCTTTATAATATACTGCCCTTCCATTGTAGGTAAAAGTAAATTTCCTTCTTGAAAAGTCAGATGTGGTAAGAAAACCAGAGGCATATAAGTTCCGACCATCTGAAGAAACAATAAACCAATTGCAATTCGAGTGGTTGGTTTGAACAAAAATGTCACTCCGATAACAACTTCCCACCAACCGATAATTCCAAGCCACAGTTCGGAATCCCAAAAAGGCATCCATGCAACTGTTGCTTTCAACAAAGGTTCCGCCGCAGAAAGTCCAAATGGTTTTAAAATTCCGAACCAAATAAAAATCACGGCAAAAGAAATACGAACAGCGGTGACACCCCACTTTTTCATAATCCGCGAAATTCCATTATCTATTTCTTGGTAATCCATACATTAAGAGTTTATCGTCCAATTAAATTGAAAAAAAGCATCTCCCCCACTCCTTATATAATAAAAACAAACCTTTTCCATCCCCAAAATTACGAAAGTCAATTCAGCCTAAATCTTGAATCCTCAACTGTAAACCGATTGAAATTTTAATAAAAGTGGCTCAAAACTGAAACTGTTTAAAAAAAGTGCAGTCTTTAATATATAGACTTATAAATCTAAATTTTATCATAGTTCATTGAAATTCAATTATTTAAAACATATTGAATTGGTTTTAGGAGCTTTGAAATGTTAAATTTTATTAAATATAGTACCTTTTTATACATAGTACTGTAACAAAATTAAAAGAGCGTCGTCTATAAGATGTAAAACAACATTAAAATATAGAAATTATGAAAGCAGCAACTAACAGAACGGCAACAGAGTCAAGAACAGGGCAATACTTCTCTTCTTTAGGTAATAGTAAAAGAGCGCAATGGGCTCAGTACAGAAATTTTAATCGTTAAGATTCGAGTTGGGTGAATACTAATTACAATTGAACCTACAAAAAAGACAATTCGGTAATTAGGTTTTTCACAACAAGACAGATCAAAGCATATTTGTACCATCAATAAGAAACAACAGCAACTTTAAAAAAATAGAAATTATGAAAGCAACAACTAGAAGAACAGCAACGGAGTCAAGAACAGGACAGTACTTTTCAACCCTTAGCAACAGCAAAAGAGCGCAATGGGCACAGTACAGAAACTTCAACAGATAATCCGAATTAAAAAAACAATCATCAATCTATAAAAACATAAAATCATGAAAGCATCATTCAACAAAACGGCAACAGAATCAAGAACAGGTCAGTACTTCTCTTCATTAAGTAGTAGTAAGAGAGCCCAATGGGCACAGTACAGGAACTTTAATCGCTAATCACGATTGCAGTACCAGAATCATTAAACAAAACAGCCATGAAAATGTTCATCAATCAATATCCAACAGATTCAAGAAAGTTCGCTCTTCTTTCCAACAGGCAAGACAGCAAACGAGTCCGTTGGGCGCAAACAGCAATCGGCCTCTAATCAAGGCAACCATTATCAAACCAACAAAGGGGATACACTTCATCAATGTATCCCTATTTGTTTTTTTAGCAGTTGGTCGAAGCTTTTAATCTTCTTTCCTAACTTTTTAAACAATTAGAGTGAAATCACTATTTTTGATTGACACCTTCCCTAAACAACTAACTAGCCCATCTTTTGCGAGAAACACTAAGTGTATTTGGTTTTACGTTCAAATAGTAGAAAAGTTAAGGTTATGAAGTTTCCGGTTCGAATTCTATGGGTTTTTGTGGGTTTTTTAACGGTGATTGCATTTTCATGTAATTCTAAAAATGACGATGTGCCGAAAGGTGGTGTTGATCCCACTGATACTATTGAGCCAAAAGACACGACCCCGACCAATTCTTCTTTCGACACTATAGCCTTTACGGTCATAGGCGATGTACCCTACAATACAGAGCAACGAGATGGGTTGATAGCCCTGATTGAAAAACACAATACAATTGCCAAATCGGAATTCGTAGTGCATGTAGGCGATATCAAACAGGGCGCAGACCCTTGTGATGAGGCCGTATATGAAGATGTAAACAACCTTCTTAAAGAATTTACCAAACCTACATTTATGCTTCTCGGAGACAATGAATATAACGATTGCGATGATCCGGTTTCGGCATTACAATTTTGGAATCAATATTTTTTGAACTTTCACCAAAACTGGACGTTCAACCAAACCATCACCTACCAAGAAAATCGTTCTGAAAATTTCGCATGGGTTCAAGACAAAGTTATGTTCTTGGGGCTCAACCTTGTTGGCAGCGATGTGCATGACCAAGATGAATGGGATACTCGATTGGGCGATAACGGTAATTTTTTGCGAGATTTTGTAAGTGCCAATGGTTCTAATTCAGAAGCTCTTGTCATATTCGGTCATGCCAATATGGTTGAACTTGGTCCTGACAAATTCAAACCCTTTACCGATGTACTAAGGTCAGTCGCCATTGAATTCAACAAACCTATGCTTTATATGCAAGGTGATGGCCATTTTTGGTTCATGAATAGACCTTACGAAGAAATGAATTTATTGCGCGTACAAATAGAAGGCGGGGCCAACGCCGTTCAGGTTACGGTAAACCCGAATCTCGAGCAGCCATTTGTTTTCGACAGGGAATTTCTTGACTGATTTTAGCTTTAGAATTTCCTTTATTTCCGGTCTTTAGTTCGCACGATACTTCTTTTCAGAAAAATTTTGCAATTTTTATGTCCCATTCTTTTCAACAAGATCGTCCAAAGAACATAAACAAATAAAATTTAAAGATTATGAATGAATTTATGATGATTTTCAGAACGGAAAACATGGACAACTCAGCGCAGACTCCTGAGGAAATGCAAGCTGTAATGCAGATTTGGCAAGACTGGATAGGCGGAATCGCTGCCCAAGGAAAATTTGTGAGTACTAACGCATTAGGAGGAAATGGAAAAACCGTTACTACGGAGGGCGTGATTACTGACGGACCTTATGCGGAACTCAAGGAAATTGTTGGGGGTTATATCATCGTCAAGGCAGAAAACCTTGATGAAGCGGTCAAATTATCCGAAGGTTGCCCTATTCTTTCAATTCCCACGGGAAAAGTGGAAATACGTAATGTTCAAGTTTTCGAGAGCTAAAATTTTTTCAAAACCAATCACAACGAGGAAAGCGAACTATCCTTAGTTCACTTTCCTTTCTTATTGAAAACCGAGGACTCATACCGGAATTGTTCCGAACGGAATTCAGTAAAATCGTTTCCGTTCTCTGTAAGACCTTTGGGCTCTCGAACATCGAGTTGGCCGAAGATCTTGTCAGCGATACTTTCTTAACGGCTTCCGAAACATGGGGCCTTAAAGGCGTACCAGATAATCCGAAGGCTTGGTTGTATACCGTAGCAAAAAATAAGGCCCGTGATACTTTTCGCAGAGAAAAGGTTTTTCGTGAAAAAATAAAACCAGAGTTTGAGAATAAGTCAAAAAGTTCAGAAATCGATGAAATAGATCTCTCAGAGCACAACATCAAAGACAGTCAACTGAAAATGTTTTTCGCAATTTGTAATCCGATAATTTCTTCGGAAGCGCAAATCGCTTTGGCACTTCGTATTTATGTGGCTTCAGTATTCCGGAAATAGCAACCGCTTTTTTGAGCAGCAAAGAGACCATCAACAAAAGATTGTACCGTGCAAAAGAAAAGCTTCGCGAAAACGAAATCGAGTTGGTCATGCCGCCTTCCGACACTTTGGAAAAGCGATTACAAAACGTACTTTTAGTATTGTACCTACTTTTTAATGAAGGTTATTATTCCGCAAGTTCAGAAAAGAAAATACGTAAAGAGCTTTGTTTAGAGGCCATGCGGCTTAATTTCTTGTTGTTGAATTCCGAATTGACGAATACCCCTCAGGTCAATGCGTTAATGGCACTATTTTGTTTTCATGCTTCCCGATTTGAAGCAAGAATGGATGCAAACGGGGGACAAATTGTGTACGACGAGCAAGACGAATCGAATTGGGACAAAGAACTTATTGCAAAAGGGGAGTTTTTTCTGAACAAGTCAGGATGTGGAAACGACGTTACCAAATATCATTTTGAGGCCATGATTGCCTATTGGCATACCCGCACAGAAATAGATTCAAAAAAGAAATGGGGAAATATTTTACAATCGTATAACCGACTGTTGCAAATCGAGTATTCACCAATGGCTGCCCTCAACAGAACATATGCATTTGCCATGGCCAAAACAAAAAAAGGGGCCATCAAAGAAGCTTTGAAAATCAATTTGAAAAAAAGCCATTTGTATCATTTATTACTGGCCGAATTGTATGAGGAATCGGATACTAAAAAACGAACCGAACATTTAAAGCAAGCTCTGAATTTGGCAACCACCGAAAACGAACGGAACTGGATTTTGAATAAATTATCGAATCTAACATGTAATAGCTAAAGCCTAATTATGGCATATGACGAATTTTTAGCGGATCGCACTCGACAAATTTTAAAAGAAAAGTCAGTTATCGCCGAAGAAAAAAAGATGATGGGCGGACTCTGCTTTATGGTAAATGATAAAATGTGCTTCGGAATGCACATTGACAAAAACACCGATTCCTCATTGTTTATGGCTCGGGTCGGTACCGAACAATATGAAGAAGCCTTATCAAAACCACACTGTTCTGAAATGACTTTTACCGGTAGAAGCATGAGAGGTTACGTTTTTGTATCCGCGGAAGGTATTGATTCAGATAAGGATTTGGAATCCTGGATTCAAATGTGTTTGGATTTCAATCCGTCGGCAAAAAGCAGCAAGAAGCGAAAACCTAAAAAGAAGTAGGAAACAGTTCATCTCTAGTGATAACGGCCTCACTATTCATCATCTCGACCGTGTTTTTGTTGTCCTTAATTGCCACTGCAGCTCCGTTCCAACTATGCCACTGCATAAAATAAGCTGCTTTACCTTTTAATTTATCGACTACCTCCATCATATTCCAATTTCCATAACCACCTTCTCGTGGACCCATTTCAGACATGACTATTGTTTTACCGAGTGACTTCAATTCTTCGAAATGTGGAAAATCAGGTTGGTCACCATAGTAATCCATTCCAACCAAATCAACATAATCAGACCCCGGATAGTATGCTGTTACTTCGGCATACCAGGTTTCGCTTGGCACAACTGAATAAGTCCATATCAAATTGTCCAATCCATAATCCCATCTCAAGGTATTGTAGAGGTCGACCCAAAGTGCTTTATATTCGGCTTCGTTGGTCTGTTTATTATAGAGTGCGTTAGTGCCCCACCAGAAAAAATTACCGTTCATTTCGTGAAAAGGTCGCCAGATAACGGTGACATTTGCATCACGCAATTTTTGCAAAGCTCCGGCAACCTTGTCTAGTTCTGTGCGATAGCTTGTCCATACCTGGGTTTTCTCCGCATCCCTGAGCAGCGCCCGTAAATTGATTTTATCTTTGTTCTCAACGGTGTCCCAATACACATCGACCCCACCACTAACAAAGGGATTGTCTGCATGCCAACTCACAGTGACCAATCCGCCTTCTTCCCAATGATCGATTAAAGTCCCAACGGGATAATCATTACCAGAAGACCAACCAAAATCTGCACCGATCAAACCGACATGTCTTCCGGTTTCATCGGCCAATTGGTCTACATACGTGTTGCAATAGGTAGCAGTGCTTTTGGGTTCATCGCCACATTGCTGGCCAACTATAATTTCCTTTTTTTCGATCAAGGAATCAAAATAGGCCAAAATTTCTTCCTTACTCAAAATTCTTGGCATCTGCGAAATATCTTCGGAACTATCGGGAGTATTGTCATCATTCATAATTTCATTCTCTAACTGGGGGTTTAAATCATCGGTATTCGGACTGCAAGCACCAGCCAGTACCGCCAATACAAGTAGAATAAGGTTTCGTAATTGAAATAAGTGAATAGCCATTAAAATAAAAATACCAAAAACCGTTCCAGAAAGAAGTACAATATAAAGAGTATTCCCAAGTTTATTTTAAAAGCTCAAATAGTATTTTATGGCCAACCCTAATTCAGCTTCTGACTATTTAAGACCGCTCGCTCTTCATTTTGCGGATCATTCTGAGATTCTGCAAAAAGAACTTCATAAAAATGGTCATTGGAAAAAAATCATGAAATTATCGACAACCAATAGATATGAAATCATTTTGATCGCGTTTAGGGGGTTAGTTCAAAGAAGGAATCCGGGTTATGATAATCGATTATGGGCGTTACTCGTTTTGCATGACCTTGAATATATGCTCCAAAAGGGCAATACTCAATTTTTGTACGAGATTACAGAAGAAATCAAAAAGGTGCGAGACCTTAACACGCTGCCCTTCAGCGTCATTTGGGATGTCATTCTCAATTTGGTAAAACATGATTTCGAAAGCTGCCTCTATCTTCTTATCGAAAATTTACTGAAGAAACATGCGGTCATGAAAAAACCATCAAAAAAACTTCAGAGTTTCATTTCCAAACTAGATCAAGAATTTCAAAACATCAACAAGAGCACTTCGGAAGAACTTCAACATGAAATATACCATCTACATGGTAGTTTCAGTTTTAACGAGGAAAATACCACCCAATCGAAATGGGGAAAATATTTTGTTGACACTCAAGAGCAGGAAGAAGCATGGCACCGCCTCGACCAAAGCACCAAAACAGTCGTTCAGCAATATGAGGAAGATTTGTTCTATGATAGAAGCCCTAAACCCTCAAAAGAAAGAAAAGATAAAACTATTGAAGCCGTACAAAACTCAAAGCTGAACAAAAAGCACAAAAAAGCACTTATCGAGAGCATTAAGAAAAAGGGCTGAAAAAGTAATTCCCTTATTTCTACTTACCTGTCATTTCTATATATCATAGCATTAAAAGTTCTATATTTCCTAAAGTAAAAAACAGGAAAAATGAGCTGGATAGAGACCATCGAATATGCTGATGCTAAAGGTAAATTGAATACGATTTACGAGCGTATAAAAGGGCCCGACAATACTATCGACAATGTTTTAAAGCTACATAGTCTTCGCCCACATACGCTAGCGGGTCACATGGCCTTATATAAAAGTGTATTACATCATTCAGGAAATAGCCTGCCCAAGTGGTACCTCGAAGCACTCGGAGTTTATGTCAGCCATTTGAACAAATGTACCTATTGCGTAGATCATCATTTTGAGGGGTTCAAACGTCTCTTAAAAGACGAGGGCAAAGCGAGTCTTTTTCTAGAAGCGGTTAAAAATGACAATACTGATACTTTTTTTGAGCTCCCCTACTCCGAAGGATTTATTTATGCCAAAAAGTTGACGCTAGCTGTTCAATCAATTTCGAAAAAAGATTTTGATGCCGTAAAGTCAGCAGGATTCTCAGATGGTGAGTTGTTGGAAATAAATCAGGTAATAAGTTATTTCAATTACGTCAACCGATCTGTTCTAGGCCTGGGTATTACGACGGATGGAGACATATTAGGACTTTCACCCAACAATAGTCATGACCCAAACGACTGGAATCACGATTAAAAATCAAAAAAGCCAGATGCAGGCTCCAGAGTGATTTCCACAAATTAAACCAGTCACTTTTAAGCACTTCGACAAGCTCAGCGCGACAATGTTTTTAATCTAGGCTTCCAAGGCTTTTTTTACATAGACTTTTGCCAGATGCGAACGGTACTCTTCATCTGCAAAATGGTCACTCATCACATCGATATCATCTACGGCGTGTGCAGCTGCACTTCCAGTTCCATCGTAGGCGTTTTCAACCGCCGTCGCACGATACGGGGTGCCAGAAACACCTGTTACACCAATCTTAACGGAATCCCCTTCTTTTACAGCGGCCACTCCTACTACTGCAAATCGCGAAGCCGATTGAAAGAATTTGTGATACGAACCATTGAAAATTTTTGGAAAACGTATGGCGGTTATCAATTCATCTTCTGCCAAAGCTGTCCAAAAAAGTCCCAAGAAGAAATCACTTGCATCGATAGTTCGCTTTCCGCTTTTTCCCTCAACTTCGATTTTGGCATCGCAGGCCAAAATAGTTGCCGGGTAATCGGAAGCAGGATCTGCATGGGCCAAACTTCCACCAATGGTTCCCCGATTTCTAACCTGAATATCGCCAATACATTTAGCAGTTTGCGCCAAAATATTAAGTTGTGAATTCACTAATTCAGAATTTACAATCGCACTGTGCGTGCAACTTGCACCAACTACTATTTCATCACCATCTTCTGAAATATTATCCATTCCTGAAATTCCACTGATATCGATAAGCATTTCAGGGCGGCTCAATCGCAACTTCATGGCCGGTATCAGACTATGCCCACCTGCCAAGATTTTGGCTTCATCGCCATGCTTCTCAAGCATATTTATCGCCTCGCTGACCGAACCCACTTTTATATAATCAAATTTTGCTGGTATCATCTTACTGTATCTTTTAAAATTAATTCTGCATTGCCTTCCAAACTCTTTGTGGTGTCAAAGGCATTTGAATATCCGTTACTCCGAGATGCGCCAAGGCATCAACGACGGCACTAACTACTGCAGGAGTAGAGCCTATCGCACCTGCTTCACCTGCTCCCTTTACCCCTAACGGATTATGAGGGCAAGGCGTTACCGTACGATCAGTTTCAATGCTCGGCACATCATCCGCTCTTGGCATGGCATAATCCATATAAGACCCCGAAATCATCTGACCTCCTTCATCGTAGACCACCTCTTCAAGAAGTGCTTGCCCAATACCTTGAACGACGCCCCCGTGTATTTGACCGTCAACAATCATCGGGTTCATCACGTTACCAACATCGTCACAGGCGACAAATCGCTGTAAATCAACTTTACCCGTATCAGGACAAACTTCAACAACTGCGATATGCGTTCCGAACGGGTAGGTAAAATTGGTCGGGTCATAGAAACTTGAAAAATCAAGTCCCGGTTCCAAACCCTCCGGATAATCATGAGGTACATAGGCAGTGAGTGAAACATCTCCAAAGGAAATGGATTTATCAGTTCCTTTGACGGTCCATTTTCCTTCGGCATATTCCAAATCGCTTTCCGCGGCCTCCAATTTATGGGCTGCGATTTTTGCACCCTTTTCCAAAACCTTTTCGACGCTTTTTACAATCGCGCTACCACCTACGGCCAAACTTCGGGATCCATAGGTACCCATTCCGAAGGCCACCTGATCAGTATCTCCATGTTCGATTTGAATATCATCCATAGGAATTCCCAACTTATCGGCTACAAATTGTGCAAATACGGTTTCGTGCCCTTGGCCGTGCGAATGCGCCCCTGTTAATACCTGTACTTTTCCCGTGGGTTGCACTCGTACATGGCCAACTTCGAAAAGTCCTGCTCTAGCTCCTAAGGAACCAACAACCGCAGATGGTGCTATTCCGCATCCTTCTATATACGTGGAAATACCAACGCCAAGAAGTTTTCCTTTTTTACGGGCTTCTTCCTGTTCCTTCCTAAAATCTTCATAACCCAACATTTCCAATCCTCTTTTGAGAACTCCTTCGTAATTACCGCTATCATATTGTAAGGCAACTTGGGTTTGGTACCCGGGTTCCGAAGTTCCATTAAAAGGCGGAATAAAATTCTTAAATCGCAATTCTGCAGGGTCCATATCCATTTCTTTGGCCGCTTTCGAAATCATACGTTCCAACAAATAGGTAGCCTCAGGGCGACCTGCGCCTCGATATGCATCTACCGCGACCGTATGGGTAAACGGAGCGGTAACGTTTAAATGAATCAAGGGTGTATCGTAAACACCTTGAAACAATGTTCCGTGCAAATATGTTGGTACGGCGGGCGCAAAGGTTGAAAGATAAGCACCCATTGCACAAAATTCATCGGTAAGGTGGGCAACGATTTTTCCGTCTTTATCAAAGCCCATTTTTGATTTAACATGATGATCTCTACCATGCGCGTCGGTCAAAAATGCTTCACTTCTATCGGATGTCCATTTTACGGGACGACCGATTTCCTTCGAAATCCATGTCAATAGGGCTTCTTCAGTATAGTGGTAAATCTTGCTTCCGAAGCCACCCCCCACATCATAGGATACAACCCTGACTTTGTGCTCAGGAATTCCCAACACAAAAGCACACAATAATAATCGTATCAAGTGTGGATTTTGCGTGCTTGTATACAACGTCCATTTATCTCCATTGACATCATAGTCTGCAATATAACTTCTTGGCTCGATGGCATTTGGTGCCAATCGTTGATTGCGATATATCATTTCGGTCACATGATGTGCAGAAGCCAGGGCAGCTTCAACTTCTGCTCTATCGTTGCCGATACACCAATCGAAAGCGGCATTGTCATCCCAATCGTCATGTACCTTGGGTGCACCGGTTTCCATTGCTTTTTTAGGGCAAGTAACTGCCGGTAAATCTTCATAATCGACATTCACGAGTTCCGCAGCATCACGAGCTTGCTCTAATGTTTCCGCCACCACGATCGCAACGGCTTCACCTATATGTTTCACTTTGTCGATCGCCAAGAGTGGATGTTTCGGCTCTCGCATGGTATCGCCATTCTTGAAGTCGACCTGCCAACCACATGGCACTCCGTATTCCCCGCAGCCATCTTTACCTGTATAAACGGCGACTACCCCATCTGCTTTTTCAGCTTCAGAAGTGTCGATGGAATTAATTTTCGCATGTGCAAACTGACTTCGAACAAAAGCAGCCTGGGTCATTTTCGGCAACTTGATGTCATCCGTATATTTTCCTGCCCCTTTGAGAAATCGGGCATCTTCTCTTCTCTGAATTGGTTTTCCTATATATGTCTCCATAACTACCCGTTTATTTTCTCAGCGGCATGCTGAATTGATTTGACAATATTATGGTACCCTGTGCAGCGGCAAAAATTACCTTCGAGTCCGTGCCGGATTTCATCTTCCGACGGATTCGAATTGTTCTTCAAGATATCCGCAGCGGTCATCACCATTCCCGGAGTACAGAATCCACATTGGAGACCGTGATTTTCTTTGAACGCCTCCTGAATCGGATGCATTTGACCATTTTGGGCCATACCCTCGATAGTAGTGACCTCACAACCATCGACCTGAACGGCCAATAACGTACATGATTTTGCAGCATCACCGTCAACGGTGACTGTACACGCTCCGCAACCACTGGTGTCACAACCAATATGAGTGCCTGTAAGGTCTAGAGTTTCACGCAAGTATTGTGAAAGACTGATACGTGGTTCAATGTCATGGGTATGGGTTTTCCCATTCACTGTAATTGAAATTTGCATAGTGTTCTATTTAATTATGAAGTGGAAATTTTCATTTTCATTGAGGTATAAGATAAAAATTACAATTGAGAATTCGATGGATTTTAGAAGGAAATATTGTCAAATCAATATAAACTTCACTTTAAAAAAATGTAAAGCACAGCCTTAGCTCAAATAGATTGTCGATACTGTAGATTTCTTTCTTTGCCCAATTGTTGGAGTACTTCTTTTAAACTTTCGAGATTATGGGCGGAAGCCAACACGTCAATGTAGGGTAAAGCCGTTTTAATACCAAGGACTTCTGGAGAAAAATCAGGACTCCCCGCCAGCGGATTCAACCAGATTACCTTTTTGCATTTTTTATAGATGGTCTTCATAGCGTCCTTCATGACTTCGGGTTCGCCGGTATCCCAACCATCACTTAGAATTAGTACGTTCGTTTTTTTATCTAAAAGTCCATGCCCAAAATTCTGCGCAAAATCGTGCAAACATGAACCTATTGTGGTGCCCCCCGACCAATGTGGTACGCGATTTGAAATAATATCGAAGGCTTTATCAAATTCGTTGTTATCGAGTATTTCGCTAACCTGATGCAAGGCCGTACTGAAAACAAAGGTTTCGATTTTATCATATGCATTTTGAAAGGCATAAATTAGATGGACAAAAAATCGACTATATAGATCCATCGAACGGCTGACATCACAGAGTAATACTAATTTCAGTTTGCGGTTCTTCTTTTCGGAAAAAACCAATTGTTGTATCTCCCCGCCTTTTCGCATGTTCTGACGGATGGTTTGCTTTAAGTCTAACTGTCGATGTCTTTTACTCTTTTTTCGTAATCGACTTTTTTGATGCGCTATCTTTCGGGCCAGCTTTTGTAGCACGCGCATCATCAACCGCATTTCATCTTCGTTCAAATCAAGAAAATCCTTTTTGGTCAGCACTTCTAAATCGCTGAAGGCCGCCACTTCTTTCTCCTCTTCGGGTGGACTTAGATTCAACCAATCTTTTAAAGCTTCGAATTGGTCTTGTTTCGATTTTTGTTCATGCTGTGTTTTTTCTTCGGAAAGTTCTTTTACTTTCGAGTCACTAGCTTTTTTTAATTGATCTTTAAACTCAAAATAGTATTCGTCAAATTTTATTCTTTGGAAAGCATTTTTGGAAAGGACAGCTTTCAACGCTTCTCGATAGTAGTTTTCAGAGTTGATGGGTAAAAAGGAAATTGCTTTTAAAGCATCAGCCTCTTCGGTTGCACTAATGGAAAAATTTTTCTGCCTCAAAAAACGACACAAGAGGACTATGTTTGCAGATAACTCTGTTTGATGGGTTGCTGTGGTTTTCAAGGCTATCCGATTCTTGATGTAACTCCAGTCCGCTCCAATAATTCCGAAAGTGAATCTTGGGTATTGCGCATATCTTGCCAATCTTTAAGAACAACTCCCAATGTATCTTGGACTATTTGTTTGTCCAAGTACTTTAAGTGCATACTAGTCAAGGCTCTAGCCCAATCAATAGTTTCAGAGATACCAGGAGTTTTTTCGAGCTTCATTTCTCGAAGTTCCTTCATAAAAGCACAGATTTGTGTACCTAATTTTTGGTCAATTTCCGGCACTTTGGTTTTGACAATCGCTAATTCCTTTTCAAAAGTTGGGTAGTCGATCCATAGGTACAAACATCTTCTGCGCAGTGCCTCTGAAAGTTCACGAGTGCGATTTCCGGTTAAAATTATTTGAGGTTTGCTAGTTGCCATTATGGTTCCAATTTCAGGAATGGTTACTTGCCAATCAGAAAGAACTTCCAACAGAAAACTTTCAAATTCCTCATCGGCCCGATCGATTTCATCGATTAGCAAAACAGGATTTTTTTCATGGGTGATGGCTTGCAAAACAGGCCGCTTCAATAAAAACTTATCAGAAAAAATAGTCTCTTCGAGAGCCTTGAAATCTTGGCTTTCTTGCTCTTGCATTTTCAGATACAGCAATTGATGTTGGTAATTCCATTCGTATAGTGCATGCGTGCTGTCTAAACCTTCATAGCACTGTAAACGAATCAAATCGGTTTTCATGGCGTTTGCCATTACCTTGGCGATTTCGGTCTTACCCACTCCGGCGGGCCCTTCAACCAACAAAGGTTTTTGCAATTTCATTGCAAGATAAATCGACATGGCGATTCCGCCATCATCAATATAGCCTTGATCCTGCAACATTTTTTGGATTTGGCAAAGCGCTTCACTCTTCATAAAATGAGGATTGATTCAAAGGGTTTAAGATAGCCAAATTGGACTGTTTTAACAAGTTCTGTATTTATCGTTCCTTCGATTTAAGCTTTATCTGACTGGGCGTTTTCTTCTAAATTACAGAAATACCTTTCGTCGCTATATATCTGTAAATTATAATATTAAGAGGCACTCAGTTGATAATGGAATACAAATTTGGCAAGTAGTTCGAAGTTAATTCCTATAAAGGAATCGACAATCAAAATTTTCAAAAAAATGTTAATGTCAAGCCCATAAATAATACTCGTACAATTTTGCTCACAACTCTGCGTTGTGGTCATAGCCAAATGTTATTTATTTTTTTATTGTTTTCGTTTTTCAAATCAAAATCATCAAAATTTTGAAGACCTAATCGATATATTCAAGTCTTAGTATTTAGCGCCCCAAACCCGAATTACCAAAAATCCATATTACCACCAGTATTTTTTTACCGAGTCGCTCTTGTGTGAATTTTTTTCGCAAATAGCTCTTGGTCGCATTTTTACGTGCAATTCACATTAACTAAGAAAACATAAAAACCCCCATGAAGACCCCAAAACTCAATGTGTGTAAAACGATTTTAGTAATACTTCTTTGTAGCCTGGCAAATACAAATACCCTCGCTCAGACAGCTAATTATGCTGTTATGGAAGTTGTAGAAGTAGAATTTGTTAGCCAGCAAAGCTATGCTAATGCCTACATGGATGTAGACGTATGGATCGAATTAAAAAAATCAGATTCTACGAACGAAGCATACCGAATTCCGATATTCTGGGATGGCGAAAACAACAATGGTGACGATGTCTTTCGAGCCCGTCTGGTAGGTACTTCAACAGGAACCTGGAATTGGAAAATAATCGATTCAACCGTCGATAACTCAGATGCTGCATTTATTGGGCAAAGTGGTTCTTTTACCACTAGGTCGGCAAATGTAAGTACCAATCCTAATAATCGCGGATTTATTAAAGTCGCCCAAAATAACCGAACCTTAGAATACGCCGATGGTACTCCGTTCTTCTATACGGCTGACACTTCTTGGTCAGCGCTGACAGCGGTATTCGGTTTCGAGCAAGCAAACAATATTACCGAGATATCTTTCAAAAACTATATCAATGCAAGAAAAGACCAAGGGTTCAACGGATTAAATGTAATCGCAAGTTTTCCCGACGACATCTATCTCGAGGAGCCCGGTAGAAACCGAGATTTGCAACGTCGCAACCCTCCCAGAGACGGCGGATTGTGGTCAAGTGATACTTGGGGAAAGAAAGTTGGCGCCAATGGAGAGGCACCTTTCAACTTGAAAAAAGCAGGGCAACCTGTACTGGATAATATTCGCGAAGCCGATTACAAAAGTATCAATCCAGCATATTGGCAATCCGTAGATGAAAGAATGCAGTTTTTGTCTGATCAAGGATTCGTGACATTGTTCGAATCCATAAGACGGCACGAGCGTTGGCCATTTCGTGCACAAGCTGAAAAAGATGCCTTTTACAATTATATCCGATATCTATGGGCAAGATATGGTTGCTATAATATGATTTTCAGTTGGGTGCACCATGATACCAATTCTGAAAATGTCTACCCTGAATGGCTGAAACTGGTTCGCCATGCGCACAATGAACTTAGTGAACAGTTAGGAAATCGTATGCCCTACGGTCAACCTAGAACTGCTATGTCTTATAACACGACTCTAAGGAATTGGGAAAAGGATATACCCGATGCATTGGACATTCAAAATGTTAGTAACGATGAACGGGACGAAGACATGCACCAATGGCTACGCGACATCTATAATTTTCAAAACTCGACAAAACCTGCACTAAATCTGGAACCGTTTTACCCGGGCTGGGGTCTACATTCCGATAATGAAATCAATGCAGGGCTCGATGACACCACTATGGCCCAGATGCAAATGTACGGCTCTGTACTAAGTGGAGGCTTGGCAGGTCACGCATGGGGAGATGCCTGGTATGCAGGGGCAGCGGCCTCAACTACAAGAAAAACTGAGGATGGTGGTACCATCGTGCCCAAGAACGATCCACAAAAAAACGCATTGAACCGATTTGAATCACAGTCGATGGGTCATCTGAGGAATTTTATACTCGATTCAAAACACGAGTATCAGCGCTTGATACCGGCGGCACATACGAACTTAAGCGATAGTAAAAACTTCTTACATACACTATCGATATCTGAAGACAAAACATTTGCACTTGGTTTTTTCACTGCAGACTTAAGGTCTAATCCGAGTCCACTTCCCGTTTTGACAAATCTAACGGCATCGGAAACCTATCTATTTGAATGGTGGGATGTGACCAATGGAGGTTGGATTTCCGGAGGTGACATTACCTCTAGCAGCAGTGGTAGGTTACAACCACCTGCCTTGCCCAACAACGATCGTACGAAAAATTGGGCGTATCGCATTCTATCGGAAGACAGTAGCGATGATGAAACAAATGACGATGAAGATGAAGATGAGACCGAAGATGAAGATCCGGATGAAGAGATAGAAAACGATTTCGTTCTTCGAATCAATTCCGGAGGCGGTGAGGTTACCCATAACGGTGAGAGCTTCTCGGCGGATACTTATTTCGATACAGGCCGTACCTTAGATAGACCCCAGACAGGTCTAAAGGGTTCATATCGCTCCTTCCGTTACAGCAGATCACAAAAGATGGGTTATGACATTCCATTGGAAAATGGGGAATATATGGTACGCCTTCATTTTGCCGAACTGTGGTTCGGTGCTACTGGCGGTGGCAATGGTGGCGTAGGCAGCAGGGTATTCGACGTTAGATTAGAAGGCGATTTGGTGCAAGACAATCTAGACGTTTTCGCACGGGTTGGGGCCGATGCGGTATTGTCATTGACGCACACTATAAATATCACTGATGGAGAACTGGCTATCGATTTTTCTTCATTAGCTTCGGATGGAGGCACAAGACACCCCATCATCAATGCTATCGAGATTATCGGAATCGGAAAAATACCACCAACAGAAGAAAATGACCCGCCAGTAGATGAAAACCCACCCGTAGATGACCCCTCCCCAACGGACGGTGACTTAGTCGGACACTGGCCGCTAAACGAAACGAATGGCACAAGTACCGAAGACATTAGCGGGCAAGGCCATAGAGGCAGGCTTGAACTTGGTTTAAACTTCGATAGCGATAAAACAACCGGCCAAGAAGGAGGAGCTCTTCAGTTTGATGGCTTAGACGATAGAATCAGTCTACCGGACATTGACAATAGTCTGAAATCCGGTTTTACGGTATCTGCTTGGATCAAACCCAGTAATGCTGAAGGAGGTTATCAGGGCATCGTCGGAAGCACCACTTCCGGTGGGTTCAAGATGTTCATAAAGCGTGGTAAACTTGCCTTTAAGGTCACCACTAATGAAAACGGTGCTAAACTACCGAATGAAGGAATGATTCAAAACGATGTTTGGCAAATGGTCACTTGCACATTTGATGGAAGCACTATGCGTATGTATATCAACAATGAACATATTCATAACGAGCCTTTAAACGGAACCTTGAAAGACAGAAGTGTCGCTTGGATAGGTTGGTCCGGATGGAACGAGGAATATTTCGAGGGGGTTATCGATGATGTAAGGTTGTTCGACCGTGCACTTACCGAACAACAAGTATTTTCCCTTTTCGAAGGAAGCAATAGCAACAAAACGGCAATCAATTTAACCGCAAGCGCAAATCTGCTCAAGAAAGGCGGATCGGATATGAAAATAATACGTGAATATCCTAATCCGACAAGTGGTATGATCACGATAACCGGACTTTCGTCAGGAGCTGAATTGGTACTTTTTGATTTCTCAGGGAGAAAAATCATCTCTCAAAAAGTAACAGTTGAGGGCGATGTTCAAATGGACCTATCATCATATGCGAAGGGAATCTATGTTTTACGCATCTCCAACGGAGCTGTGAACGTATCCAAAAAAGTTGTTCTAGAGTAGCAAAAAAGATTTTCTATTAGATTACCAAGAGGGGCCATCATTTGGCCCCTTTTCTTATGTCTAAAAGGAACACGTTTCGTCTTTTACAGATTGCCAATACGTATTCAATTGGCGCCCATCGCCGTTACAGTTCGTTTTTTATTTTTATCGAATTAAGGGGATAGTAAGAGTCGCACCGCACGAAATCGCAAAGCGCCCCACTCTGGCAATATCGGTTTTCCACATTCTAAAGATTATCCAACTGATTGTCGTTTTTATTATCACTGATGGTCCAAAAGAAGCCGACAAAAAAGAATGCGTCGGCAGTGGGGCGAATCTCCCTCCGATCAAAAATTCCATCAATATTGGGCGTGTTGGCATATTGATATCCGTTTACATTTCGAAAGCCTGCAACATTGCTGATAGAGAAGTAAAGAATTTTTTGCTGCGAAACCAGATAGGCCCAATTGACGCTTAAATTATTATATGATTTTGTCTTTTCTGCAAGAAAATCAGGGGTATTAGGGTTGTTGTATGGTCTACCCGAACCAAAACTATAAGAAAAACCGACTTGTGAACGCCAGTCTTCAATAAAGTATTTCGTCACAAGGGAAAGGTTATGCCTAGGTGCAAAATTAGGAGTAGCGGCTTCCGGGAAATTACGATAGTCACGTTTCGTGTTCAAATATGAATACGAGGCCCAATAATCCAGATTCTTTATACTCTTGTTATCCCTCCAAAAAATATCGAGCCCAGAGGCGTAGCCACTTCCCAAATTATTGAACTCTGAATCAAACTGGGCCAGTTGCGTATCGTACTTTATCAGATTGTCATAATCTTTGTAATACGCTTCGGCCCGAAAAGTTTTTCCATTCGAGGCGAATTGATAGTTCAGTATATAGTGTGAGGTTTTTTCAAAATCAAGGGTTTTATCGTATTTCAGATATTCGTTCAACGGGTTTTGATAAAAATCGCCATAGGCCAGTGAAAACTGTGCATTCTCACTACTCTTGTAGGCCAAAGAAACCCGTGGGGAAATATTGAATTCTTCGAGAGCCTTCGAATATTCCCCGCGAACTCCCAATTTCATCGCAAACTTGTTACTGAAGAAGATATCAGCTTCGGCAAAGCCAGCAGAAAGATTATCGTTGAAACCGGAATCGAAAGTGAATCCGTCCGGAGCTGAAAAGCCTTCCTCGTAGTCGGTGATAAAATGTTCAGCTCCAAAATTCAATTGAAATCTGCTGCTGAAACCCTTTTTGACCTTCAATTTTAAATGCGCGGCGGTTTCTTTGGTATCGATAACATTCGTTTGAAAGCCGATATCGTTTTTATCAGAAGAGACACTGGCACCAGCTGTCAAGGTCCATTCATTTTCCAAGAAATGTTTGTACGAGGTGTTTGCATATAAATTGTTGTTCTTCAGTTTGAAGTTCACGAATTCATCAAAGTTGATATCCTCTTGGTTGATATCAAGATTGGCTTGATTAAAACCCGTGTAAAATTTGAACAGACTCTTTTCTTTCTTGCTTCTGAATACCGCCTCACCAGAAATCGACTCGTAGGGCTTGTTCCAAGTTGCCCCCTGATTGTTAGGAATAATCCATTGATAGGGCGCCAAGTTGATGTATGAAGCATTGACACTCAGCGATTCATCTCCCCAGATTTCGGTATGGCCGAGGCCACCACCTACCGACATGATCTGGATATCTGTTTTCTCTTGGTCGGGCACATCTGTCGTATTCAATAATAAAACACTCGACAAAGCTTGTCCATACTCGGCGGAATAGCCACCGGTACTAAAGGTAATTCCCTTAAATAGAAAAGGCGAAAAACGCCCACGAGTGGGAATATTGTTCGCAGTTGCATTGAACGGCTGAAAAACGCGTAGGCCGTCTATGAAAACCTGTGTTTCGCCTGCCTCGCCACCTCTTACGAACAATCTACCATCTTCATTCACTGTTGTCGTACCGGGCAAAGTTTGAAGAGCGGCGACAAAATCTCCCGCCGCCCCTGCAGTAGTAACGATATCTAAAGGTTTTAAAACGGATACTTTGGAATTATCCCCAGCTTCGAAAGTTCCTGCAGTAAGCGTTACGCCGGATAATTCATTAATCGCTTCACGGAGTGCAATTTTCATATCCTTTAAAAAGGAAACATCTCCCGCCTGCATATAAGTATCAAAAGATAGCATGGAAACGATGATGGTCTGCGTTCCAGTTTCTTCTGTCTCAAAAGAAAAATTTCCGGCATCATCTGAAGAAGCACCATCATAGGTGCCATCTAAATAGATATTGGCCCCGATAATCGGATTTCCACTCTGATCGGTGACAGTGCCTGAAACGGTAGTTTGCCCTATGGCCAATAGGCAATAAAAAAGAAACGTAAATGTTGCGATTGTAGTTTTCATGATTGTTCGTTTTTTTGATGAAGCAAAAATGAGAACACAAAAAAGGATTATGAAAACCATATGACCGAACTGTATATTTTATGGACTGAATTGAAACTGAAAATTAAGATTACAGTTCGGAAGTAAAAAATGACATTTCAGTAACTTGAATTTAAAAATAGGTCAATAGCATTGCATCTTTGAGGCATCATAAATAACTAAAACGAAATGTTCAACATATTCTCGACTTCTCGGGAATGAAAATTAAAAACTATTTATCATGAAAAAATTAGCACTAGTATTAGGATTAGCCTTAATCGGATTCACAGCACAAGCTCAAGACGTCAATGGCGCAACGGTAACAGTAATTATTGAAAACGTACTTTCAGACGGTGGTACCATTCTGGCCGGACTTCACACTTCGGATACTTTTATGAAAGGAGACGGAGTTGCCAACGCAATGGCACCCGCAAAAGCAGGCGAAGTCACTTTGACTTTTGAAAATGTAGTCCCCGGCACTTATGCCGTTATGGTCATGCACGATGCAAACGACAACAAACAAATGGATATGGAACCCAACGGTATGCCCAAAGAAAACTACGCTACCACTGGCGACATGGATCCATTTGGCCCGCCGAGTTTTGAAGGCGCTAAATTCGAGGCGACAGGCGAAGATCAAGAATTCAGGATTCGGTTTTAACCCCTGCCCCCAAAGGGAGAATAAAATAATTCATCAATCATCAGAAAAGCCCGCTAGATAGCGGGCTTTTTAGTTTGCTCTTAACTCGAATTTTACCAATTCAGGATTGCCTTGTACTACACTAATAGTTTCTACTAATTAATATAAGTTTACCCCACGCTCGCGGCATCCACATTGAAACCATACAGATGACGAAATATCCTCCAGCTAGCCGCCACTGGAGATCATTTGCAACGTGTGCCCTATCATGTAATATCAAACAAATGCGTGGCCAAAACCATGGTTTTTGTATTTTTAGGTGATGAGCCTTAAATAGCTAAGATAATGCGAATACTAGTTTTAGCAACTGTTCTATTTTTTAAAGTATACACTTTACAGGGGCAGACCTCTTTAAAAGAAATCGACCTCGAGCAAGGAGAATATCAAGTGGGTTTTCATCACTACGGCCTAATCGATAGTACACGCACCTATCAAATCAAAAACGAGTTCAACAATCGATTTATTCACAGGCCAATACCCGTGAGTATATGGTACCCCGCCAAAACCGATAGTGATGATATAGAACAATTGACGGTTTTAGATTATTTAGAGGTGCTAAAAGAAGAGGAAGAATATAAAAACCTACCCAATTATTTTTTGTTGGATTGGTTTCCGTATCTATGGAACACTCCAGAAAACAACGCACATCTGCCCGAGAAAGCACATGCTTTTTCGAATCCCGCTTTTTTGAAAGGAAAATTCCCTGTGTTGATCTATGCGCCTAGTTATCAAGCCTCATCCATAGAAAACTTTGCCTTGTTCGAATTTTTGGCCAGTCATGGCTTTGTAGTCATATCAAGTCCTTCACGGGGAACAACTACACGATGGTTAGAAGGAGGAACTACAAAAGATATGGAAACACAATCAAGAGATGTTGAAATCTTACTCAAAGAAATCTATCGGTATAAAAACATAGATCTCGATAAAATTGCACTTGGCGGTTTTAGTTTCGGCGGATTGTCAAATGCAATTACCGTTATGAAAGACAAACGTATAAAAGCTTTGGTAAGTTTGGATGGAACGGAAAGGTACAATTATCCTATTCTGGAAAAATCGTCCTATTTCGATTTGGCTGCTTTTGATATTCCCTACCTGCATATGGCGCAAAAAGATATTCCGGAAGAAGTGCTCACCAGTGATAAGATACCAGAGAAGTTGAATTATGAATTCCAGTTGTACGACTCTTTGAACCACAGCGATGTATATCGGTATAAATTTCACGACTTGACACATTCCTATTTTAGTTCGTTCGGGGTACTTTTCGCCAATAGGGACAAGCGGCAAGATAAAAGCGATGCTGAAATTATGGCATCGTATCAATTGCTTTCCGAACACACTTTACAGTTCTTAAACGCCATCTTGAAAGAAGATAAGAATGCCTTGCAATTCATGGAGAATAGTCCCGAAGCAAATGGAATTCCTGAAAAACTAATTTCCAAAAAAATGAAGAAAGCGCTTGAAAAGGCCTATGACTATAAGAATTTCAATGATGTGGCGGGGCGTCAAAATTATCAGGATTTAATTCCGCTGTACCAAAAAACAATGGAAGAACACCCTACTCTTCAATTGGAAGAAGGGATGTTGAATACCCTAGGCTTGCGATTATCATTTGATCCCGAAAAAGCAGAACAGGGCATCAATGTGTTTTTATTGGCATTACATATTTATCCGGAGTCAGCCAATTTATATGATAGCCTTGCCGAAGCCTATCTGTATAACAAAGATTATAAAAACGCTATTACCAATTTCAAGGAGTCGTTGGTATTGAATCCTATAAATCAGAACGCAATTAATAGGCTCAAAGAACTAGAGCGGTAGAAGACATGCCTTTTGAGATTGATGCTATTGGTTGAGATAACACCAGATACCTTACTCGGTCGGTTACTCTTTGCAAACGAGCGCCAGCGATGCCGAAAAGTCATACAGGTTGAGACACAAATGTCGACCGAACAATTTCACACTAATTGCGTAAATACGATGCCCAGAATAGAATTGCAAACCGAAATAAATGCAACCAAGGAACTAGTTTTCGACCTCTCTCGAAGTATTGATTTACATAAAATTTCCACAGAACATACAAACGAAGAAGCAGTTGCCGGCATAACAAGCGGATTAATCGGACTGAACGAATCTGTGACTTGGAGAGCCAAACATTTTGGAATTTATCAAAAATTAACTTCAAAAGTGACAGAATTTGACCGCCCAAATTATTTCGTTGACGAAATGGTCAACGGCGCTTTCAAAAGTTTTAGACACCAACATCACTTTATCGATTTGAATGGAGGCACTTTAATGACAGACATTTTTGATTACAAATCTCCTTTGGGCATTTTAGGGAAATTAGTGGACAAACTGTTTCTCAAAAAATACATGATAGATCTACTTGAAGAACGCAATCGAATTGTAAAAGAGTTTGCAGAATCGGATAAGTGGAAAGAAATAATATAAAAGTCAAATCAAACGTACCCATACCAGGGCCCGTCTATGATGACAGCCTTTCTTACTATATAAAAACTTAAGAGGCCACGACCAAAGCAGTTGTTTTTGTAATTACAATAGAATAAGCAGAAATCTTTACTTAAATTCATGGGTATGAAATACCTAACGACCCTCTTCGCGCTGGCTTTACTTGTTGCTTGCGTCACGAAAGCACCTGAAGTGTATGTTTTGGATGAAAAAGACTTGGTACCCGAAGGTATTGCCTATTCCGCAAAGAAAGATGCTTTTTATCTCACAAGTGTTACAAAATCTAAAATAGTAGCGGTGGATAGAAAATCGGGCAAGCAAAGCGATTTTATTGGAGAACTTGAATATGGCTACCAACCCGGCGTGGGCATTTGGGTCGATGACGAACGAAATTTAGTACATGCTTTAGGCGGATATTATATGCTGCCCGATTCACTTTCTTCTTTGTATACTTTTGACATCAATACCCAGAAACTACTCAGGCGTTACAATCTGTCAGACAAGCACTTTTTGAACGATATGGTTGTCGATGCAACTGGTAACATCTATTTGACCGATACCAAAGATGCATCGGTATTTCTATTGAACAAAGGTGCAGATTCGTTAGAGCTGTTTTACAAGTCTCCTGAAATTGATTTCCCAAATGGTATTGCCATCTCAGATGACAATTCTAAATTGTTCATTGCTTCTATGCCTACCGGCGTGAAAATTATCGATATCGCCTCAAAAAAAATTCTAAATCAAATGGACACGTTAGATATTTCTACGGGCATTGATGGACTGGAGTTTTATAAAGGCCATTTATACGGAGTTCAAAATGGTGTTGGGGCCAATGGTTTTAATTTTCGAAAGTTGATTTTAAACAAGGCCAAAGATAAAATCGTATCTGCTGAAGTTATCGATAGTGGTAATCCTGATTTATACGTGCCGCTTACTTTTTGCTTCGCTAAAAACAAGGCCGTGGTAATTGGCAACTCGAATTTGGGACACCTGAATCAAGAGACCATGCAGTTTTCGCAGAGTGATACAATTCCGAAGTCAAAATTGTTAGTGTATGCCATTGACTAAAAAAAAACAGCACTTATATCATTAAATTGATTGAAGCCGAAAGAGGCGAAATTTCTGAAAAGCTCATTTTCGTAGTCCCAATGACATGCTCTACCTATTTCACGACGTACTATTGGTTTGTCTCCTGAAAGCTCCAATGATTGTTCCTCAAATATGAAAAAGAAAATAATAAGAATTGCTTCAAATTTATTTCCTAACCTCATAACCTCATTTGCCTACAAACAACTGACCAATCCACAAGTTCATAAACTCAGACCCAACGAATTGGCTACCCTAGAACAGGCTGAGAAAAAAAAGTATAAATTCAAAGATTTTGAGATTCAACTATATACTTGGTCAGGTGGTGATAAGAAAATTCTTCTTATCCATGGTTGGGAAGGTCAGGCCGGAAATTTTTCAGATTTAGTTGAAACGTTAGTACAAAACGGGTTTACGGTTTATTCTTTTGACGGACCGTCGCATGGTTCAAGCAGCAAGGGAAGTACTAGTCTATTTGAGTTTACCGAACTAGTAGAACTTCTGATACGAAAGAATAAAGTAAAAAACCTTGTTAGTCATTCCTTTGGCGGTGTTGCGACGACCTATGCCCTTTTCACTAATCTTGATTTGTACATTGATAAATACGTGCTACTTACGACTCCCGATAAATTTACAGAGCGAATAGATGATGTGTCGGAAAAGGTCGGAATTACGTATAAGGTAAAAAATAAATTAATCAAAAAGTTAGAGAAAGAACTAAAACTAGATGTAAGAACACTCAACGTCAGCACTTTCGTAAAAGACATAAATGTGAAAGATGCCCTTATAATACATGACAAAAATGACAAAGTGATTCCTATTTCGCAATCAAGAAATGTACACAGTAATTGGAACAAATCTGAACTTATTGAAATTCAGGGAACGGGCCATTTTCGTATTCTCAGAACAAAAGAGGTAATCGATAAAGTCTTGGACTATTTAAATTAATAAAGCCAAAGAACATCTTTTTAAGAAAAACCATATTAACCGATTTTCGATGAATTTGATTTTCTTGAGGGGCCGAAAGTTGAAAATTAATCGTGGTCGACCCCTTATTATTACTTTCTAATTATTTTATAGGTGGTCAGGGTGTTTGCCGTACTAACATTTACTAGGTATAGGCCTTTTGCCAGTCCGGTCATATCAATTCGGATTTGATTGTTGTCAACTTCGTACAAATTTGAAGACACTCTTGACCCACGCATTGCAAATACCGATACCGCCAATTCGGTTTCGAGACCTCCTTCAAGTTGTATGGTCAGCTCATCGGTCTCAATCGGATTCGGGTAGATATAAACTTCAGGGTTCAATAAGATAATTTCTTCATAGGCGTTTTCACAATCCCTACCTGAAGAGACTACCAGTTCATTTCTCGAGGCAGTCAATTGCAGGGAAGTTTGACTACCTGAAAATTCTTGTGTTTCACCGTTCAAGGAAATAGCGTAAACATCACTCCCGGTCAAATTCAACTGCACTTGATTGATACTCGGGTTGATTTCGGTTTGCACCGAGAATGCCTCAAAATCATCAACAATAACTTCAAGGCAACTTTCATAATTTGCCTCGCCCACTATGGTAAAGCATGCTGTATATTGACCGGCTTCAAGGGCTTCGAAAACAGTGGATGAAGTAAAATCTTGGGATAGATTTATTTCTCCTTTTGACAGGGTGACTTGATACGGATGTTCTTCAGCGGTATTGATTTGAATACCTCCCCTACCCGCTGCACAGGTGCGCAATACTGTGAACTCATAGTTCGAATCGGGCAGGTTGAACACAGTTACGTTATCATCACAGCTATCCCCTATTCCATCATTATCGGCGTCTTCTTGCTCAGGATTGGCCGTTAACGGACAATTATCAACAATATCCAACACGGTATCGTTATCATCATCAGTATCACAGGCATCGCCCATACCATCATTATCGGAGTCCAATTGATCTGGGTTCGCAGTTGTAGGGCAATTGTCTTGATCATTCAAAATTCCATCGCCATCAAGGTCATCCGCAGAGCTATCACAAGCATCACCGATACCGTCATTGTCGGTATCTTCTTGATTCGGGTTTGCAACTAACGGGCAATTATCATCCTCATCCAAAACTCCATCTTCATCGTCATCTTTATCGCAAACATCTCCAATACCATCGCCATCGGTATCCAGCTGATCTTGATTATGTATCAATGGGCAATTATCATCTTCATCAGGAATTTCGTCATTATCATTATCCGTATCACAGACATCACCGATACCATCATCATCATGGTCTTCTTGATTGGGATTGGCAGTATTTGGACAATTATCGATTGCATTCTCTATTCCATCGCCGTCGTTGTCATTGGGGTCTTCACAAACATCACCGATACCATCATTATCGGCATCTGCTTGGTCAGGGTTAGCGGTTAACGGACAATTGTCATCAACATCTAAAATACCGTCATTATCGTCGTCTTCATCACATACGTCACCCATAGCATCACCGTCGGTATTTAACTGATCGGCATTACTCGTCATAGGACAGTTGTCATCTACATCCAATACACCATCGTTATCATCATCAATACCATCTGCAGGTATGCCCTCAATTACAAAATCATCGATAATCGCTCCTTCTTGGTTCACAAATGCGTCAGAATGAAATACAAAACGGAACATGATATTATCTGCCTCGGTCAAATCTGTATCACTTGCGGCATTTAGGGTAAAATCATACGAGTACTCGGTAAATGCGCTATTACTACCTGTCCATTGACCACCCGGGCAGATTTGGCAATTTGTTTGATTGGGCGTATTATTGCTATTGTACCAATTAGGAAGACTTGAATTTGAGCCCAATAAATTCCAGCTTATACCGGCATCCAACGAATATTCGACATACAGCACATCAAAATCGATTTCGATGTCATAAGCCATTTGAAATTTTAAAACCGGTGCTTGTATGCTTGAAAAATCGTAGCAATTGGTGACCAAAAAACTTTTCTGATTGTCAGGATGATTGCCATTTAGAACCGTGGCATAGGCATTCGATCCAGACGCAGCTGAATTCAAAATTGAACCGCTGGGAATACCTCTTTCCCAAACCGAACCATCGCCGTTCGCATCATAAGCAACAAGTTCGTCAGCTGCGGTTTCAAATGTATTCGTTTGGCCAGCTACGCCAGAAATGTTGGCGAAAAAGTTTTGCTCAATCGTATTATTGTTCGGTAAATCATCATTGGCAATTTGGGCAATAATCTCGATTGAGGTCTCCCCTGCGGCGTTCAGAACAATATTATCCAAGGTGACCGTTAGTGTTTCTTGAGGAGCCAAAGTATTGGTGAACGACTGTGTCTCTTGGCTTCCTGAATCGATACTATAAAGAATATCAAAACCCGAAATCGTGTTCAGCCCGTCATTGATAAGTTCTGCGGTTGGAGCAATACTGCCACAAACAAGGCTAGCTGTATCAGGGGTAATCGATATGAGTCGAAGATCATTTTCTGGCGTCTGCACGGTATACTGACCAGAAATGGAATACTGCCCGAGGGACGCATAATCCGAATAGCCATTGTTGACCGTTCCTGCACCAGACCCCTGTATTTCGATAAAATAAAGTCCGGCACTGAGGTTAGCGCTTATCGTGGCACTTAAACCTGCCGGATTGCTGCTAGCGACTTCAATATTGTTCCCATCCAATAAACGCGCTCGAATATCAAGATTGGGGCTAACATCATTTGGGCTAATGGTAAAGTTCGCCATACCTGCCTCGGCAAGAAAAGAGAACATATCGATGTCGTCTCTTTCTTGAATCAATCCTGAATTATCGGATGCACTTACATTACCGCCCGCATCTGCGATCAAAGCTGTAGAAGTATTGGCATCATTACCATGACTATCAGGGGCAAAACCAAAGTTATTTTGCGCATTGGCGATAATTTGAATATCGTTCTCCGTATTTGTCGCATTGTTATATTCGCCGATACTCCATTGTGCAATAGATTTTTGTAAACTAAAGCCCATAATGGGTGCCCAATTACCATGCCCCTCGTAATACTCGGTCGCCCCTTGACCATCATGATCCAGACCCATGGTGTGGCCTACTTCGTGCGATCCGGTATCTCCAGCTTGTTTTCCATTGTTGATATTGTAGACCCAACAAGGATTGTCGGAATTGCTTGAGAACGAATTCAAAAAAGCCACACCGCCAGAACCGGGTTGTGCATCATCGGTCGGGGTGAAAATGCACATCATTCTTCGGTTTCTAGGTGTCGCTTCAAAAACGGAACGATCTGTTACAATATTGATGTCAAACGGACTAAAGTCTTCCGCCATAATTTCCCATGTCGTGATTATCTCTTGGTCACTTAATCCAGAAGGTTGTGCGTTAATGGTGTTTCCACTGTTCCAGCTAGTACCTGAAACCTCTTCTCCGTCAAAATCCAAATAGACAACTGCCGTGGCACTGGGTCTGCTCTGCAAGGTCATGGGTTGAAGTTTGCTTGCCTTGTTGGATGATTTTTTCTTCGGATCACCAGTCCCAGTTGCCTTTTCAAAAGCAATGCATAATATGGAGTTTATATCCGTTTCCTTTGCATAGACTTTGTTATTAGTGTCTGTAAAGAGACTGTAGGCACGATTTTCATCTCGCTCGATGATATGACCTTCCACTTTTCCGTTGACATAGTTTAAACTAAAGGATGCATTAGGTTTTTTGTCAACAGAACCTATTATAAATTGGGTTCGATTCACTTGCTTTCTAACGTTTAGCTGTAGCTTGACCGTTTTTGAATTCGAAAGTACAATAGTCAATGGTTGTGCGCCCTTGCCAGACTTTGCAGTTTTCGAAAATCCATCGATGAAATCCGAAGGATTATCTGAAATCAGTATTGGGGAATCATCTTGCTGCTGGGCGTTGCTCAAAGTCAAACCACAAAAAAACAACAAGCAAAGCAATATATATCTTGGGAAAAGATTGGTTGTAGGGTAAGTCATTAAATCCAAACGTTCACTTCTACTTATTTATTGATTTTTTTCGATTTTTTAGACGAACGGCACAAACAAAAAAAGGCGTTGAAGTATCAACACCCTTAGTTTTGGTAAGTAGGCTTATTTATGGGAGTGGTTTTTAGCTTTTTTGGGCAAGCTAAACAACGCTCATACTATTTTCTAGTTTAATGCAGTTTCTTGGTTAGATGCCTGCTCTATGGTATTTTCGGCCAATTCCGCCTGAAGCATTTTATCTTCTGAACCAGTATTAGAATAAATAATCAAGGTGATTACGAAAGTTGCAAAAAACAAAGTACTTTTTATTTTGGGATTCATAATTATTTGGGGTTTGATTCTGATGCTAGTGTAGAGTGGAAAAGGAGGCAAAAAACGCGATTGTTGTCAAAATGAGGTTTTGCGGTGTCAAATTTGTCAAAGTTGTTGAATAGCCATTTCGTATATCCGATTTATCTTCCTTTGGTCTATATTTTCAGCGAAATACCTTTTATCGAATAGAATTTATTCCCAAAAAACAGTTTTCCTTTACTATTCCATTGAATGCCACTTAAATTCTGATAATATGTTTGAAAATTAGCCAGTAAAGAATTCAACTCATCACGTAATTCTTTTGAATTTTCAGCGCTGAGTCCTATAGTGAATAGCTTTATGTTTTCAATTTTAAAGTGTTTAGCTGCTTATAATTCGTGAAATTAGCTATAAGATAACAGAATAAAAATGATAATTGTCATAAGTTTTATCGATAGATTTTATATTTTTGGCCTACAATCATTGATATGACAATTACCCAACTAAGATATGTTTTAGCGGTCGCAGAATACCGAAATTTTACGGTTGCCGCCAAACATAGTCATGTTACCCAGCCGACTTTGAGCATGCAGGTGCAAAAACTTGAAGATGAGCTTGATATTCAAATTTTTGACCGTGGGAAAAAACCGATTGCCATTACCGAAGTGGGGCAAAAAATCGTTTCGCAGGCTAAGAATATCGTGGCCGAGGCCGACCGCATACAAGATATCGTTGATCAAGACAAAGGTTTTATCGGAGGGGAATTTACATTGGGAATCATTCCCACCATCATGCCTACTTTACTACCCATGTTCTTAAAGAACTTTATCAATAAATACCCTCGGGTAAATCTTATTCTCAAAGAACAACCGACAGAATCGCTGATCAAAAATATTGCTGATGGCCACCTCGATGCTGCGATTGCAGCCACTCCATTAGAAGTCGAATTCATCAAGGAACGCCCCTTATATTATGAGCCCTTTGTGGGTTATGTACCGAACGGGCATCGATTGTTCTCCTCAAAAAAAATTGACCCTTCAGATCTTGATATCAATGATATTTTGCTTTTGCAAGACGGGCACTGCTTTCGTGAAGGTGTGATCAATCTTTGTAAATCTGCCGGAAACAATATCAACGAACATTTTCAATTACAGAGCGGTAGTTTTGAGACCTTGGTGAATTTGGCCAATGAAGGAATGGGTATGACATTATTGCCCTATTTGAACACATTGGAACTTGAAGATGACAAGAAAAAACAACTACGTCATTTCAACGAGCCTTCGCCCGCGCGTGAAGTCAGTTTGATCTATCATAAAAAAGAACTGAAAATGCAGATTACAAATGCTTTGATCGATGTTATTTCAGGGGTAGTCAGGGGCGCTATTGCTTTTCAGGACGTAAAGATTATCAGTCCGTTAGGCAGAAAATAAAAAACCCTGACGTTTCCGTCAGGGTTCATATTTATGCTTTTAAATAAATCAAGCTTTGGTGGAGCTCCGGTTTATCATTTATAAACCGTTCTAACCATTGTTTTAATTCTTCAATTTCTTGGGGAAGTAATCTTGAAATCGCTTTCCTCAGTTCTTTGCAAAAAAGACTCGCATCGAAACTAACTTTTTTAAGTACAATTTTCGTGTACTCAAGCATAGCTTTAGCCATATGAAACAGATTAAATTAGTTGTACATCAAAATTAACTACTTTCGCACCTAATTTATTGCCCCGCATGCGTTAAAGTTAAGGTAATTTCATGTTAACATCAATAGAATCAATACTTAAGAGGGGTGAGAAAACTCCGTATTTCATCGAAAAAAAGATGATTCCGATAGTTTTTGCACTTTTTCTTCTCATCGGATGCGGCGCTAATAAAAAAAAGGTTGCGCAAAATGTATTGGCTTCGATGAAAGTCGAAAGCACGGAGAATTACTTTTCGGGCATCTTGATCATCGATCCAGAGACCCGCGATACATTATACAACCAGAATGCCAATAAATACTTTACTCCAGCTAGCAATACCAAAATTTTCACTCTTTATGCTTCTCTTAAATTATTACCACCGGAAATTCCGGCATTAAAATATATCGAAGAAAAAGGCACGACCTATATTGAGGGAACAGGAGACCCCACTTTTCTGCACGCTCATTTTGATAATTCGAATGTGGTGGATTTCCTAAAGGATAAAAAAAGTATCGCTTTGTCGCTTCACAACTTCGAGGATGCCAAATTGGGTCCCGGATGGTCATGGGATGATTATCACTATTACTATCAACCTGAAAGAGGCAGTTTTCCCATGTACGGAAATGTACTGACTCTTTTCAATCGACCTGTCAAAAGAATAGCTCCAGCTATTTTTAAGGATAGCATCGTCGACTTGAATTTCGGTATAAACCGTGAAGAGACAAAAAATCGATTTTACTATTCCTCTAGAAGAAAAGATACGCTGGAAATTCCTTTTCGTACAGACTCTACCTTGACTCGAAAATTATTGGAACGGGAAATAGATAAAAAAATAAAACTGGTAAACGAAATGCCAGACAGAAAAAAGAAAGTTATTTACAGTGTAGCTACCGACACTGTTTTAAAACGCATGATGCAAGAAAGTGATAATTTCTTGGCGGAGCAACTATTGATTTTGGGCACCTCTACCCTATCTGACACACTGAATAGTCTGACGGCCAGAAACCACGTTCTTGATGAGCTGCTCAAAGATCTGAAACAACAACCTAGATGGGTAGATGGATCTGGGTTATCACGTTATAATTTGTTCACTCCAGAATCGCTTGTTCACGTTCTTCAAAAAATGCATCGGGAAATTCCGAGGGAGCGCCTTTTTGACTTTTTTCCGAAGGGAGGAGTGTCGGGCACATTAAAAGATTGGTATCCGGGAAATCCTGAACCCTACATAATCGCAAAAACCGGAAGTCTTGGCAACAATCACTGTATCAGTGGATATCTATTGACCAAATCAGGCAAAACGTTGATTTTTAGTTTTATGAACAATCATTTCCGTCAACCATCCTCCGAAGTAAAAAGAAGGATGCAACGTATTTTTGAAGAAATTCGGGATACTTATTAAAAGTAGACAGTTGGTGGTCGCAGTAGCCAGTCACTGCTTACTATTACTGCCTACTAAATTTTCTAAGTGCGCATACTGCAACAGCATAATCGTCTTCGCGTCGCAAATTTCACCAGATTGCACCATTTCTAAAGCTTTCCCAAAAGGATATTCTAAAACCTCGATATTCTCGGTTTCGTCTTCGGCACCGCCGCCCTCACTGATTTTCATTCGGTCCTCATATTCCCCAACAAAAAGATAAAGTATTTCGGTGACCGAACCTGGACTCATATAGGTCTCGATTACCTTCTCGACATTTTCTATTTTATAACCCGTTTCCTCCTCTGTCTCTTTTCGAATACAATCCTCAGGATTATCCCCATCGAGAAGTCCGGCACAGACTTCGATCATCATTCCGTCTTCATTACCGTTGACATAGGTCGGCATACGAAACTGCCTCGTTAAAATCACTGTCCCTTTCGCCTTGTTGTAAAGTAAAATGGCGGCTCCGTTTCCACGGTCATACGCCTCTCTGTATTGTTCCTCCCAAGTACCGTCATCTTTTTGATATTCAAAACTGAACTTGTTCAACGTATACCAATTGTCTGAGAGCAATTCCTTTTCTATATTTCGTATTCTTTTATTCGGCATGGGGAATTTCATTTAAATCATAATATACTTTCAAACCAAGTTTTTTTGCCAATTCAACGTCTTGATCCGCTCCGTTAGAAGCTCCTTCTATACGCAGTATCGCATCACATTTAGCCAAAACCCTATGCGAAGCCGGATACTGAATCTCGGTAAAAATAGAATCACCAACTTCTTTTGACCCCGCCATTTTAATCAAGGGATTTGCAACCCACTCCCCGATCATGGGAACATGCCCTTTTTTAAAAATAGGAAGCGCTGGGGCCTCGAGCCTGTCCATATTATTTTTGATCCGCACTGGATCGTTGTCGGTTCCGCTGCGATACGGGCCCGCAATCAAGATCATCATCATGGTTATGTTTTTTGTAAAGGACGGAAATTATCGACAATTGAATATTAAGATAGTTTAAGACTGCTCTATTTTTTCTTAACCGCACTCAGAAATTCAGGGGTTACACCCAAGTGGGAGGCAATTTGCTTTTGGGTGACCTTTTCAACGATCTGCGGATATTTCATACGGAACTTCTGATACCGCTCTTCAGTGGAAAGCGAAATGGAATCCAATACGCGAAGCTGTTCGCGCACATAGGCCTTCTGAAAAAGAATTCTGAAAAAGCGTTCAAACTTCGGAATTTTGCGGAGTAGTTCTTCAAACGCATCGAAATACAAGGTGAATAGTTTGCTATCTTCAAGCGTTTCAAGTGACAACACCGCAGGTTTTTGATCTAAGAAAGAATGCATATCGGTTATCCACCAATCTTGAACTGCGAACATAATGGTAGCTTCCTTTCCTTTTTCGGTTAGATTATAAGCACGTAAACTTCCCGATTCCACAAAGAACAGTTTTCTGCAAAATTTACCTTGTTCGAAAAGTAATTCTTTTTTAGGAATTTCCGTAAAGGAAATATTAGCCTTTAAATAATCCTTATCAAAGTGATCGAGGGTAATGTGCTTCTCAATATTGCAGAATAATCTAACGTATTCACAGCTCACTTTAGAATCAGTATTTTTAATTTTCAGAATACCAAGATACAAACTGCAAAAACAGCATCTAGATTTTACTTTACCCGAGGCCACTAATTAATTCTCATTAAAATTGTAAATTCAGCTTTTATAATTTCTTCATTATGCGATTATCGAATACTGCTTTCTGGGTTTTTACACTCAATATTATTTTGTTTATTTCCTGTTCCAATCCGAAAAAAGAATCAGCGACCCTATTGATTTATGGTGGTCCTATTTATACTGTAGACTCTACCCAGTCTACTGTTGAAGCCGTTGCTACCAAAGACAGTATCATTTTATTTACAGGTAGTCTAGCCGAGGCCGAACAATACAAGAGCGAACAAACTCAACTCATCGATCTACGGGGAAAAACAATGACTCCCGGTCTTATCGAAGGTCATGGTCATTTTATGGGGTTAGGCTATAATGAATTAAATCTCGATTTGATGAATACCAAAAGTTATCAGGAAATTGTGGATGCAGTGGCCGAAAAAGTCAAAACCACCGAACCTGGGGAATGGATTTTGGGCCGGGGTTGGCACCAAAGCAAATGGGATTCCATGCCAAGGGAAGCCGTAGATGGTTTTCAAACACACCACCGACTGAGCGAAGTTTCGCCTGACAATCCGGTTTACTTAAGCCATGCTAGCGGGCATGCGGGTTTTGCAAATGCCAAGGCAATGGAAATTGCAGGTATGCAAGTATTATCCAAAGAAGGGATAGACAAGTTCATGATCGAAGGTGGTGAAGTGATGCGTGACGAAATAGGAAGACCCACCGGTATTTTCAACGAACGGGCCCAAAGCCTAATTCAGGAGCATATACCGCAAACAACCCCTGAAAAAAATATCGAGGCTTTTGAATTGGCGGTAGCTGCTTGCCATAGAAACGGCATTACCGGTTTTCATGATGCGGGTATTGGCAAGGAGACCATCAATCTCTATCAAGCGATGAAAGCCGATGACAAAATCAAAATCAGAATGTATGCCATGCTCACCGGATGGGATAAAGACTTAATTCAAGAATGGTATGAAAAAGGACCAATGGTAGATCCGGACAATCTGCTTACCATACGTTCGGTAAAGTTAAATTGTGATGGCGCCCTAGGTTCACGCGGAGCATGGTTATTGAAAGCCTATACAGATCGGCCGGGACACTTCGGTCATGAAACCCTACCTATGGATTTTGTTAAAGAAACCGCTTTGAATGGACTGAAAAATGGTTTTCAAGTTTGCTCGCATGCCATTGGCGATAGGGCCAATCGCGAGATACTTGATCGCTACGAATCAGCGATGAACGAATTGCCCGAGGGTCATACCGACCATCGCTTTCGAATCGAACATGCGCAGCATTTACACCCAGATGATATTCCCCGTTTTGCGGAGTTGGGAGTCCTTCCGGCTATGCAAGCGGTTCATATGTCTTCTGATAGGCCTTGGGCTATAGACCGTTTGGGCGAAAAGCGAATCAAAGAAGGAGCGTATATGTGGCAGGATCTTTTAAAAAGTGGTATTCCGATTATCAATGGAACTGACGTACCCGTAGAACCTATAAATCCGATTGCGAGTTTGTATGCAAGTGTCAGTCGCAAAACACTTAAAGGTACTCCCGAAGGAGGTTATGAACCGGAACAGAAAATGACAAGAGAACAAGCTTTGCGGTCGTATACTTTAGATGCGGCCTACGGCGCTTTTGAGGAAAATATAAAGGGTTCGATATCCGTTGGAAAACTTGCCGACTTTACCATCTATGACCAAGATATTATGCAGGTGCCAGAGGATGAGTTCCTAAAAACGAAAATCGCCATGACAATTTTCGATGGAGAAGTGGTTTATACAAAATCTGATTAATTCATTTGCACAGTATTATTTTAAATGCTGAAAATCAATAATTTATAACGTAATTATTTATTTTCCGCCAACGAATTTTGTTCCATGATTTGCAGTTCATTGGCAATACTATTCAGCAGAACACCAAAATCATCTTGGTCGATAACGCTACTTGGTCTACTTGGAAAAAGTTCTTCGATAGGAAACCTATAATTGAGATCGATGGTAAACCGATAAAAATTAGTTAGTAACTCTCCTTTCTTATCGAGAAGAGGCACATCTAAAATAATCGGATTGCCGGTATTACCTATCTGACCGGGAACTATCCATGGTCGGGTCGACTTCAAAACATCGGTATCCCGCTTCAGCGTAATACTTTTACGAGGTATTCGTTTTTTATTGGTATACCATTTGTCATGAATAAGGTCGTAGGCGTCATATGTTTCTTTCACACTCTTTACAACATCCAAACTATCTAGTGTTGATGTAATAATGTTCGTTGCCGCAATGTTAAATGGTTGCTCAGAATGCAAGGATTTCATCCCCACGTGAATACCTAATAAGTTTGAATACACATCTTCAACCGAAAAACTGGAAAATTTTTCGGGTATCAAAGGGATGGCCGAGGCACCGAACCAAGTGGAAATTTCGTGCCATAGAGAAAAATCGTAAGCTATCTTTCCGGCTAATAGTATGCAATCATCATTATCGAGCTGTGCCGGCACATTCAAGTATAAAGTCTTACGACCCGCTTCATGGCGCAAAGGCAATTTCAATAAACCCTTTCCCCTACTGTTTATAATGGTCGTATATAAATAGCGCGTCCAATCAATTTGATCTCGAACGTGACCCATGTCGATAAAGCCACCTCTATGGGTATACAAGGTGCCAATGCCTTCAAGCCTATTACCCATATAGTGATGTTCGCCCAAATCGTCAATACTGATTACCTGATCAATATTCACAAACGGCACACCCCATAATTTCAGATCATAACCAAAAGCACAACAGGCCCGAATAATTCGAGGAGGAATTTTGTCTAAACGCACGTCCTCACCTTGCGCTTTTTGAGCAAAAATGGTATGCGGCACGACGACAAAAACCAATGGTATGATTAGTCGTATAATACATATCATTGTTTTGTAACTATTGATTCTCATGGTGTAAGAAGATAGATGTTATAGCTTGTGACGCTTCAGCAAATCAGGATAGAGTTCATCTTCGACCCACATAAAATTAGGAAATATGCGTATTATTTTTTCATAACATAATTTGGCCGATTGTATTTGATCGGTAGCTTCGTAAGCCTGCCCCAATGCGGTCATTGTGTTTATATACATCCAATTATTGACAACGAGGCCTTGTTTTTCAAAGCCTTCAATCGCCATTTCATAATAGTCAATGGCTTCTGTCTTATCACCACCAAAAGCCGATGGCCGATAGTACATTGAATTTCCTTTTTCAATATTACCCTGAATATTATCAGGGTCTAGTTCAATCGATTTGTTTATGTATTTCATGCTTTTCGAACCCAGAAAAATAGCCTTCAAATTTGAGATGCCGATTTTAAACGCAATGTAAGCACCTTTATACGCCAGTAGGGTTGCGTCTTCAGGCGACTCTTCCAATAATTTGTCGATTAACTCCTCTGATTTATCAATGTAGTCTTCAGCGGTATCATATTTTTCAGCACCGATCAACCAAGCCGTATAACCATAATAGTAGCTAATCAGCTCTAATTTATCTTCTACTCTATTTTGATCCACATTTTTTTCGCAATCCTGCATTATTTCAAGCCACTTATCCATTTTACCCCGTGAATAAGCTTTGTAAATGGAATCACGGTAAGAGCTTTGAGAAAAACCCGATTGCATTAGAACCAATAAGGTGAAAATCATTAATACTACTCTTGTAATATGTTGCGACCTTTCCATAGTATTTTCTTCCGGTTGTTATTAATGAGCCCCATAATTATTATTATCATGAATATGATGTGCTGCGGGAATGCTAAAACCAAATTTTCAACAACCGATTGTTTACTGGCTAAACTTACAAATAATCGAATTGATACTATGCCGATAATGTAAGCAGTCGCCCACGACAACCCCATATTGGAATAGACAACGAATGGAGCAATCGTAGTTAAAAATGCAAAGAAAATTGTCACTATAACGCTGTTGCCAAAAAATTGAAATATGTTCTTTGTGAATCCGGCAACGGCTACATTTAGCCCATCATACATTCGACAAGTGATATCGTTATCACCCAAGCGTGTATCGCTGGCAAGGCCTTTTTGTTTAAATAATCTTAGAATAGCAATGTCTTCTACCCCGTGGGACTTGTATTTCTCATGAGGCCATATGGTCTTATAGGTCGCTGCATCAAACATCATGAATTGCCCATTGGCCGCCGCAAAGGATTTATTTTTAGACTTTCGAATTAGAGCAAGTGGAAGTAAACTCAACAAAATCCAATTCATAAGCGGCACCGAAACTTTTTCTCCAAACGACTTCATTATTTGCTTGGGAAATATCGATAATAAGTGAAGCTCGTATTTCCGAAAATGGCCAATACTCCTTTTGAGCAAGTCTTTTTGCACCATTACATCAGCATCTAAAAAAAGTAATAGTTCACCAGTGGCAGCTTGTGCCAATTGATGACATGCATGGTTCTTGCCCAGCCAACCCTGCGGAAGTTGTCGACCATTGATAATTTTAACGGTAGGATCAAGTGTTGCCGAATGCTTGACGACACCTTCAGTTCCATCAGTTGAATGGTCATTATAAACAATGATTTCAAGACTATTGTAGTCCAAACTAGATAACTGATCCAATAAGGTTCCAACATTTTCTTCCTCATTGCGCGCAGGTATTAAAATCGAAACAAATGGTGCCGCCGCCAAAGAAGCAACCTCGGGCAAATAGGCAAATGAAATATAATTAAAGAACGCTACAAGCAACCTGACCATTAGTAGGCCTATCAAAGTATAGCAGAAATAAATCATTTAGCGCCCTGTTTTGTGAAACACGCTTTCGCGAAACGATTAAATGCCTGTTCTATTTCTTCAGCATCGGTGTCAGCCGTAATTTTTTGCGTTTCGTAATACAGATAAATATCCGGTTTAAGTTTGGTTCCATATTTAATAAGGTTGAGATTGAACACCAATTGAAATTCATTTTTAGAATTTTCCAAAATATATGAAAGTAAGCCTTTTTCAAATTTAAACTCTCGTGTGTAAATGCTCTTTATTTTTCCTTGTGGAAAAAACAGAAATAGGTTCTCTTTATTTGCTAATAATTCAACGGAATATTCAAGGCTTTCTATACTAGAACGCTTACCCTTGCTAATCGAGCAAGCGCCGATTTTGGTCAGTATCATGTTTTTGCGTAGTTCTTTCTCGAGCATCATGAAGTTGAACCTTCGCTTAAAAACTTTGAGATTCAATAAAATTTGAATAAAGCCGTCATAAAACGAGAAATGATTACTAATCATAAGTATCGGAAGTCCCTTATCTTCATAATGGCCCATATATTTAAGATCACCAAAAAAAAAGCCTACTAATATTCTGGTGTATAGATTAGAAAACTTCACAACGAATTTATTATGATTGGCTCTTATCATTTTCAATATTCATTATGGATGGCTATTATTACGAAAAACCCAAGTTGGATAAAAAACAACCAACGAGCTGGTCTATTCTGTGTATCTATTTTTGATTTTTGAATAGACCAATTAAATACCAAAGCCAATAGAAACCAAACCGCATAGTTGCTTACGGGCGGTTCATTTTTTGAAAATAGCCACATGTCCATTAGGGGAGCTACTTTTTCAAGTAAGATGTCGTAAAGCACCATCAGTAGTGCAGCGCCTACGATAATCGGAATGTTTTTAGCAGTATATTTCGATACAATACTATTAGAGGCATACGTTAAGAAAACCCAATTAAGACCGATGATAACGGGAACATCAGCTATTTTGACACCAAGGCCTTGACCGTAAGCGTATGTACCGAATAAACTACCTGTAGCTACACCAATAATTTCGGTTATAAAACTCAGGGTGAAAATACCCACTAAAACGGAAATTACCTTTAAATTCCATTCCTTATGATGTAAAAAGATGGCTACCGCAACCAAAACCAGAGTATACGGTGTACTTATCATAAAAATGGTTTTGGTACTGGGCGTAAAATATAAAACCAAACCAAAAAAGTAGAAAACTATAAAAGCTATCGGAAGCCCCTCATTTGCCAAGTATTTTGTTATCCGGCTCATTTATTATGCTGGTATTTCATTATCAACAATTTTTGCACTGGCCAAACAAAGTGGTATCCCACCACCTGGGTGAACGCTTCCACCGACAAAGTACAAGTTCTTTACGCTCTTTAGAAAATTCGGATGTCTTAAAAATGCCGAGAACATAGAATTAGAAGAATTACCATACAAGGCGCCCCCTTTGCTTAATGTATTTCGCTCAATGGTTATCGGTGAAGCGATTTTTTCGCATGCTATATAGTCTTCAATATTTGTTTTTAGGGATGTATTGATTTTATTAATGATATTCTTTTTGGTAACGCGTATCAGGTCATCCCAATTCTCTTTGCTATTAGAGGGTGCATTTACCATAACAAACCAGTTTTCACAATTTTTCGGCGCATCGTTTTTTACCATTTTAGAACTGACGAAAATATAGATTGTTGGATCAGAATCGATGGTTTTGTTTTTAAATAGGTTGTGAAATTCCTGTTTGTAGTCAGCACTGAAAAGAATATTATGCAAATCTAACTCCGGAAATTCCTTATTCACTCCCCAATAAAATACCAAGGCCGATGATGAAGCTTCCAAGCGATTGAATCGCTTTTTTAGCGGGTGATCCATTAGATTATTAATGACATAGTTGATATCAGAGTCCGATACTATCTTATCAAACGTTAACGACTTACCCCCCACACATATCCCAACTGCCTTTTTGTTTCTGATATCGATGGAAGTGACAAGCGAATTAAAGTTAAAACAGACTCCCTTTTTTAGGGCAAGATCGTAAATGTGTTGAACGATAGCATACATTCCCTGTTCCGGAAAATAGGTTCCGAGATTATTTTCTAGATGCGCTATCACATTTAATGTGGCTGGTGCTTTATAGGGATTAGATCCATTATAGGTAGCATACCTATCGAACAGTTGAACTAGTAATGGGCTTTTGAAATTATTTTTGTTGTCACCATGCATACTTTTGTAAAAGCGAATCTTACCGATCTTCAATAGCGATTTCAAAACTGAAAGCTTCAAAAAATTCGTGACTTTATGCAAAGAGCTAAAAACGAAAACATCTGCCGTGATTTTATAAATCAACGAAGCTTTCTTAAAATATTTAGTGATGTTCGAAGGGTCTTCTCCAAGTTTTTCTGCGCATTCATTGGTAAACTTCTGTTGATCAGACCAAGCGACCAAGTGCTCACCGCTGTTGTAGAAGTACTTGCACAACACCTCGAGCTTCTTATACACAAAAGTGGAGGGCACAGTTTCGTCAGCCGCACGATAAAGATCCTCGACCAATTCCGGTAAAGTAAATAATGATGGGCCCGTATCGAAGCGATAACCTTCTATATGAATTTCACCAATTTTTCCTCCAGGAGATTCATTTTTTTCAAAAACAGTGACTTCATGTCCTTTGGAAGCTAGTCTGACAGCGGTAGCCAATCCACCAATTCCGGAACCAATCACCCCAATCTTCATGCTCTTGTATCGTTTTTGAATCTAGTTTCGAATATATGGGTTATAGACAGCGTTGATATAAACAATGTGCTATTAGTTTCAAGCGCAACCATGGCCCTACGAATTTCCCACAATATTTGAGAGTTGAAATGGAAAGTATTTTGTTCGATTACCACAGCTGCTAAAATCAGGGCAAAAATAAAAAATGAAACGGGTAGATTAAGATTGATTGCTGAATAGTAATATGCCACTTCTCTGGTTAAAGAATACGAACGTAAAAGTATAGTTTTTATGTCTTTTACTCCCTAAAAAGACCTTCCTAACCGCAACTTTAAGTTTGACGCGCTTGTAATTGGTCAAAGGTGAGGCAATAATCGAATAATCTTACAAGCTCCATTTATTTCCAATTTCCGAAACAGGTTTACACGGTTCATAATTTCCAGGGACAGGGTCGTAGTTCAGTACATTCTCACCTATTTCTTCGGAGGTCATATACGCCCAAATGGCCGTTGATTTTATTGATCTATAAAAGCCAATAGGTTTTTGTTCGCCAATTGTTTTTCCCCAAACCCCTGGGTTAAATTTACCAGAAGATTTCTCTGCCGTTCGTAATACTTCCGAACGCTTTATTTCGTCCAAGTCTATAAAAATTTCTCCGAAATTCTTCTTGCAATCTTGATTGAAAGCTACAATTTCTGCACGCATATTATCTTGTCCTTCTTTGTCATAGGTCTTGGCAATTACCAAATCAATAAACATATCGACCTTTACATCCAGAGCCCCTGGCGTATCTGTTCTCGGTAAAATCATATCAACCAAAGTTGAAATCGTTCTTGCTTCGCTTTCTTTGAAAAACAAGGGCTGCCAATCTAGGCGTGCTTCTTTTTTACATGACTGTAAAAGGGATAATATACTAGGAGCGGCAATTAACGCACCGGCGAACAAACCTGTTTTTTTAAGTACTTTTCTTCTATCCATAGACTAAATGTTATATTTTTTTAATTCGGACACTGCGTGGTTTGCCGCCCTGGCCGTAATCGCCATATAGGTCAATGAAGGATTTACACAAGAGGAAGAAGTCATACAGGCCCCATCGGTAACGAATACATTTTTTGCCGCGTGTACTTGGTTAAAGGCATTCAAAACAGAAGTTTTGGGATCGCGGCCCATTCTAGCCGTTCCCATTTCATGAACGCCCCAGCCTGGTGAGTGATTTTGATCAAAACCGAGCACGTCTTTCAGTCCTGATTTTTCAAGCATTTCAACAGCATCTTCCTGAATTTGCATATTTGCAGCCTTTTCATTTTCCTTAAATTCCGCATCAATGGTTAATGTAGGTTGTCCCCACTTATCTAAAACATCTGAATTAAGACCTACTTGATTTTCATGATAGGGCAGACATTCCGCGAAGCCGGTAATAAAGAATTCCCAGGGACCCGGTTTTAAAATGCTGTCTTTAAAGTCAGCTCCAAAATCTTCAATGTTCGCTGCATTTCCTCCACGAAAACCTCCTCCTTGATAACCGAAACCACGTAAAAATTTATCCGTTTTTGTTTCTTCGTTTATATTCCAATATCTGGGAATATAAATACCGTTAGGCCGTCTACCTTTGTAGTATTTATCGTCGAAACCTTCGACTTTACCCATGGCCCCGACACGGTACGTGTGATCCATTAGGTTGTGGCCTAACTCTCCACTATCGTTGCCGAGTCCGTTTTCAAAACGTTTTGATTTTGAGTTCAGCAAAATCTGGGTGGAACTCAAGGTAGATGCATTACAGAAAATAACCTTTGCAGAAAATTCGATAGCCGCATTGGTCTCTGCATCGATGATCCGAACACCGGTCACCTTACCTTTGGCATCATCATAAATAAGGGATTGTACGATTGAAAAAGGTCTGATAGTCAAATTGCCTGTGGCATTTGCTGCGGGTAGGGTAACCGCATTACTACTAAAGTAAGCCCCGAAAGGGCAGCCTCGACTACAGCGATTTCGATTTTGACATTGTCCCCTACCGTTGTGCGGTACGGTCAGATGTGCGCATCTACCAATTATCATATTTCGGCCCGGAAAATCTTTTTCTATTCGACTCTTGACGTGTTTCTCAACGCAGTTTAATTCCATGGGAGGGAGAAAATGACTGTCAGGCAGTTGGGGTAATCCGAGTGGTTCGCCACTGATACCGGCAAATTTCTCAACATAAGTATACCACGGTTCTATGTCTTTATAGCGAATCGGCCAATCAACACCATGGCCATCTTTCGCATTTGCCTCGAAATCTAAATCACTCCAACGATACGTTTGTTTTCCCCAAAGTATGGACCTACCACCCATTTGATGGGCTCGTAACCACAGAAAAGGTTTTTCTTCGGTATAGGGATTCGCTTCATCGTCGGCCCAAAAATGTTCTGTGTCGGTACCCATCCAACCCGAACGCATTTTCTTATAATGTTTCTTTTTCTGCTCTGGGGTAAGTCCACCGCGAAGTTCCGTATCCCAAGGATCTAGGTTCATTGTCGGGTAATCGGTCACATGCTCTACCAACCTTCCTCTTTCAAGCACCAAGGTTTTTAAACCTTTTTCACACAGTTCTTTCGCAGCCCATCCGCCGCTGATACCTGAACCTATTACTATGGCGTCATAGGTCATTTCCTGCTTTGCATCAATATTAAAGTTGGCCATTCAAATTCGTTTAGCTGTGAAGATAATGATTCGATGATCGATCACAAAGAGTACCTTCGTCGAAAAGAAAATAGGCGTTATCTTTAACAGCATCTGAAATGAAATGAAATGACAAAAAAGGTATCACGCAGAAAAGCCATTGGCACTAGCCTTAAGGCCTCACTTTTCGCTCTCGGTGGCTATGCATTCACTTCAAGTTCGCAAGAGGACTTAGTATCGAACGAACGAATTATCGCGGATAAGCTACCGATAAGAATAAGTTTGAACACCTCTACGCTATTACATTATAAATTACCTGTTGATCTACAAATCGATATGGTAGCCGACGCGGGTTTTGGTGGAATCGAATTATGGATGAGCGATATTAAGAAGTATTTGGCCAATGGTGGAAAAGCCGAAGATTTAAAAATTAAATTGCAAACCAACGAACTTGTTCTGGAAAATATCATAGGTTTTTCGAAATGGTGCAGTGACGATGAAGATGAAAGAAAAGAGGCCATCGCCCAATTACGGGAAGAAATGATGATTACATCAGCCTTGGGAGGTACTTATATAGCTGCGCCCGTGCAAGGAATTTCGGAATTAGATGACACGAAATACGATGCCTATGCAGAACGCTATAATACGATTTTGGAATTGGGAGATGAAACGGGAGTGACGCCGATTATAGAACTTTGGGGAATGGGCGCCCTGAACCAAGTCTCCGATTGTGCAAAAATCGTTATCGCCACCGGGCATCCTAAAGCAACTATGTTATTGGACTTTTATCATGTGTATCGCGGAGGTAACGATTGGGACACTATTGACATTCTCAACGGCGGGCGATTGCCCGTTATACATATGAACGACTATCCGGCCACACCTTCGTACGAGAAGTTAAAAGATTCCGATAGGGTCTTACCAGGCGAAGGGGTCTGCCCTTTCAATGAAATTATTCCGAAATTATATCAAGCGGGTTTTCGAGGGGGATTTTCGGTAGAGCTTTTCAATAAAAGCTATTGGGATACCATGGACGCCAAAACCCTCTTAAGGCATAGTTATGAAAAAACATATGTTACGGTAAAGAAAGCACTTTCGTAAGAATGTTTAAAAATATGGTAATGAAAAAAAATATACGCTATTTCGCCATAATCGCATTATTGGTCTTGACTTGCAAACCACAGGCTGAAAATAAGATAACAGAGAATAACCTGCCGCGAATCGCTATCGCCGGAATCGGGATCGAGTCAAGTACCTTCTCCCCTGCCCAGACAAACGAAGAAGCATTTCACGCCCGAATTGGAGATTCAATCTTCGGTCGCTATCCTTTTTATGCGGAGGGTTCCGATATTCGAAAACGCGCGGAGTGGGTACCCACTTTATTGGGAAAATCTTTACCCGGAGGAATCGTCACAAAAGAAGCTTACGAGTCAATGGTCGGCAAAACTTTGAAGATGCTCAAAGAAAACGGACCGTACGACGGACTCTTTTTTGACATACACGGAGCAATGAGTGTTGTCGGAATCAAAGATGCCGAAGGCGATCTTATCAAACGTATTCGTGAAGTTATCGGAACCGATGTTTTGATATCTACTTCAATGGATTTACACGGAAATGTTTCGCAGCGCTTGGCAGAACATTCCGATTTAATCACCTGTTATCGTATGGCGCCTCACGAAGATGCTTTAGAATCAAAACAAAGAGCAATTACCAATTTATTGGAACGGCTTGAAAATGGAAAAGGAAAACCCAAATATAAGGCCTGGATTCCCGTTCCTATTTTACTGCCAGGTGAAAAAACGAGTACAAGAATCGAGCCCGGCAAGAGTCTCTATGCAAAAATACCATCCATCGAAAATCAAGAAGGCATTATCGACGCGGCAATATGGATTGGATATGCATGGGCAGACGAGTCACGCAACCATGCGGTGGTAATGGTCACGGGTGATGACGAAAAACAAGTAACCGAAGGCGCCGAAAAATTAGCTAATGCCTTCTGGGACGTTCGAGATAAATTCGAGTTCGTAGCCCCGGTCGCAACGCTTGAAGAAAGCCTAAAAATGGCTCTTGAAAGCAAAGAGAAGCCTTTTATTATAAGTGATATGGGCGACAATCCCACCGCTGGTGGCGCAGGCGATGTCACTTGGACATTGACCGAAATTCTAAAACGTTCGGAATTTAGAAATACAAACGGACCCAGTTTGATATATGCCTCTATACCAGGGCCTGAATTTGTCGAAGAAGCCATGAAAATAGGCATAGGTGGAAAAATAAGTGCAACCGCAGGGGCGGCAGTAGATGATCGCTTTGCGCCTCCTATTATATTAAAAGGTACAATCAAGGCTATAAAAGAGGGGGACCGTGATGCGGAAATTGAAGTCGTTGTGAAAGTAGGTAGTGCAAATATTATCGTTACCAAAAAGCGAAAGCCATACCATCAAGAAAAAGATTTCACCGACTTGGGATTAAACCCAAGAAAAACGGATATCGTTGTTGTCAAAATCGGTTATCTTGTTCCCGAACTGTACGATATGCGAAAGGGTTGGATTATGGCATTGACTCCTGGCGGGGTGGACCAAGACTTGGAACGGTTAGGCTATAAAAACATAAAACGACCCATGTTTCCTCTAGATGCGAACTTGGAAGACCCTGATCTGTCCGCAAGATTGTTAAAAGCGTCAGATCAACTTCATTAAAATGTGGATATGAAAAAACTAATTTTGAAAATAACATCGCTTTATTTCTTCTGCCTTGCGACACAATCTTGTGTTGAAAGTCAACAGAATCTGAACAAAGTGGGCGAAGATAAATTCCATGCGCTCGAGGTAGACGAAATTCCGACTGATATTGTGGTCAGAGACACGACCTATGTACCGATATATTCCGATATATATAGTGAAACCAAAGATATACGGTTCAACCTTACGGCGACCCTAAGTTTGCGAAACACAAGTTTCAGACATACACTTTACATTTCAGAAGTAGATTATTTTGACTCTTTCGGAAAAAAAAAAAGAAGTTTTTTAGAAAAGCCCATTGTTCTGGACCCCATGCAATCGGTGGAATACGTTATCGAGGAAAACGATACCAGCGGAGGTACCGGAGCTAACTTCATAATCAATTGGGGTGCGAGCAGTAAAAATGTCAGACCCTTATTTCAAGGAATAATGATTTCTACACACGGTCAACAAGGCGTTTCATTTTCTACAACAGGCGTTTCAATCAGCAACCACTAAATATTGTGGTGCGTTAAACCGTCAGTGCAAGATTTAAATACCTTCTAAAAGGAAGCATTTCTTTGTAAACCCTGACGACCTTTTTTTCAAAATTATCTTGAAGCACTTCTTTTGGGGGAAACTCGGTAGCGACCGCAAAAGTTTTATTACGTAGTAAGTCTATGTGCGGATGGTCATTCGAAAAACCTTTTGGTGAATTAGTCAATTTTACGTCTTCGTATAGTCCACCGAATGTTTGTTTGAACGTTTTTTTGTTTAGAATTTTCTTCAGTTCCTCGCCATTATAGTCAATCGCATCCCGAATACTTCGTAATCGTTTGGGGTCGGGCCTCCATAAACCACCTGCGAACATTGACCTTTTGATTCCGATTTCAATATAGAAATCACCTGTGCCGGGTCGCTTGTCGAATCCTGCGCCGAAATGGTCTTTATAAATCGGTTTGTTGGGGTGAAACATCAAATTATTGTTGATTCGATTAATACCTTTTTTACCGGGCGTATCAAAATATTCATCATCGATAGCGGCTAGCTTGGCATTCATTTTATCCAACCAAGAAATGTAATCGTCACGGACTTCTTTGTACCATTTTCGATTGGCATCCATCCATTCTTTATTATTGTTCTTTTGAAGTTCTTTGAGAAATTTGATTTGTTCTTTGAAGTTCATTCTTTAGCGTTATTTCAAGCTTGCAGACGAAGTTAGTCAAAGCGAAGCAATCTGTTGAAACGACATTGCAAAAGTCTCAAGAATATTTTCAATCCTTCCGGAAGCTTTAAAAGATCGCGACGCTCCGCTCGCGAAGACGTGCTGCTAAAATCGTTGATCCCCACCAACAATGTCGCCCAAGGTTCCAAGGATACTTCCTTCGCCCTTGTCTTTTCCACCTCTTGGAATGGATGCCAAAACACGACCTGCCAATCTACTAAAGGGCAACGATTGTATATAAACGGTACCGGGACCTCTGAGCGTTGCAAAGAACAAACCTTCACCTCCGAAGACCGTATTTTTTATTCCTCCGACAAATTCGATATCGTAGTCTACTGTTTGTGAAAAACCGACGATACAACCAGTATCTACTTTTAAAACCTCACCTGCCGATAAGGTCTTTTTGGCCAAAGTTCCACCCGCATGTACAAAGGCCATACCATCACCTTCTAATTTCTGCATGATAAAACCTTCGCCGCCGAAAAGTCCGCGCCCCAATTTCTTTGAGAATTCGATTCCGACTGAAACACCCTTCGCCGCGCACAGGAAAGCATCTTTTTGGCAAATGAATTTTCCATTTTCTTCAGATAGGTCAAGGGGCATGATCTTTCCGGGATAGGGCGATGCAAAACTGACTTGTTTCTTGCCTTGACCTATATTTAAAAAAGCGGTCATAAAAAGACTTTCACCCGTCAGGATTCTTTTCCCGGCGGAAAATATCTTGCCCAAAACTCCTTTTTCTTGATTGGAGCCATCCCCGAAAATGGTATCCATTTTGATGTCGGAATCCATCATCATAAAACTTCCCGCTTCGGCAACAACCGCTTCTTGTGGATCGAGTTCTATTTCGACATATTGCATTTCTTCCCCAAAAATCTGGTAATCTATTTCGTGTGCATTCATTTTTTTTGTTGATGGTTAATAATTGTTAGTTGATGGGAAATGATATTTGTTACAGTTTTTGAAATTAAGATATCCCTATATGTAAAAACAATGAGCAATCAACCAACAAACATCAACTCTTTATCCTCACAGTCCATTCAAAATTAAAGGTCGATACCACTACTCCATCTTCATTTACGCCGACTGATTTCATCCAAAAAGTTTGCCCTTCGCCTGTTGCGACAGTCTTCTCAATGGCCTCACCGATTAAATGGCCGTCATCACAGGTAAAGGTTATTCTACCGGTAGCCTTCTTCGAGAAATTGGCGTTATTGTTGGCCACAAGCATCGATATTTTCTTGCCACTTTTTCGAATCTGATTGATAACCATGGCACCGGTACTTAACTCCGCTGCCATTCCCTGAACTGCCCAAAACATCGACCGAAAAGGATTCTGATTGCGCCAACCATGCCTCACTGTAACTACACATTTCTGTTCATTTATCGATTTTACCCGTACTCCTGTCCACCAAGCAGCAGGCAATTTGAAAAATGTGAACTTATTGAATTTACTAGCGGAAACCCCCATATATATTAATGATTTACGTAAAAGTATTGAAAATAATCTAATTTCAATTTTGTTAATTTAATGTTATTTTTTAGTACTATGTTTTGCAAAGTACCTTCTTTTAAACATATATTTGCATAGTAAGTTATTATGTAATCAATAGAATCATGTCAAAAATAAACAAATTCAGACCCAAGAATCAAGCTCATTTTTTTTGCGGAGCACACCCGAACCATCAAGTTTCAATTCGATTCACATCAAGAAATTTAGATTTAATAAACTACTAGACCATGGAAAGTGCATTGACAAAACATGAAAGAAATTTATCGGCATTGATACATGCCTCTACTTTTTCAAAATTCTTTATTCCTTTCGGAAATTTCATTCTGCCTTTGGTATTATGGACCGCCAATAAAAAAGAATATGATTTTGTAGATCACAACGGAAAGCAAGCTCTGAATTTTCAAATCAGCATTTTGCTGTATTCAATCGTTCTGGGCATTATCAGTGTACCCTTTTTTGTGGGCTTCTTTCCCGAGATTCTTGATTTCGGTCATTTTGGTTTCGATCGTTTAAATAATTTCAACAACCTTAATATCAGTATCGATAGTGATGACTTCCGGTTTGGTAGCTGGTTGCTTCCATTGGGTATTGCCGGCTTATTGCAAGGAGCTTTGTTCGTCGTCAATATTGTTTACACCATCTTGGCAACGCTCCGCGCCAATGAAGGGCAAACATTCAATTATCCTATAACCATAAACTTCGTCAAATAATGAAAATGATAATCAATATAAAATCTAAAATAGCTGGCATTTTATTATGCTTTACAACAATAGGTGTTTCAGCTATTCCCATCACAGAGTTGGAATATTATTCTTTAGAAACAGATCAAGACCTGTACGATACGATTGTGGAACTAGACGAAATTTTCTTCACCGCGTACAATACCTGCGATTTGGAAAAACAGTCAGAGTTAATCTCGGAAGACCTTGAATTCTATCATGACCAAGGTGGACTTCAGACTTCTAAAAGCGATTTGATGGCCGCAATGGAAAAAAATATATGTGGCAAGGTCACTCGTGAACTGGTAGAAGGAAGTATAGAAGTACATGAAATACCAGGTTTTGGCGCCGTTCAAATGGGCATGCACAAGTTTCATAACAAAGAAGAACCTGATGCGATTTCAAAAGCAAGCAAATTCATTACCATTTGGAAACGTAATGATGAGGATTGGAAAATAACCAGAGTCATCAGCCTACATTGAAATCAGTAAGCAAAACTAAAAGTTATTAAAACGGAAGTTTTTGAGTTTGAACTTGGTACTTGAACTTAAAAAAAACGGGTCTTAATCAAGCCCTTCAATTATAGAGACAATTCATTAATCAAATCAATCAGGATGTTTATTCATCGAGCAAAAAACGAACAGTTAACATATGCAAACAATAAGAGACATTGCGGAAAGCCTGCCCAAAGGCAGGCGGACCGGGCATAAAAAGCAAAAAGACATTATGAATGTAGAAAACACAAAAGCACAGATGCGCAAAGGCGTTCTAGAGTATTGCATACTCTCCATTCTCAACGGAAAGGACAAATATGCATCTGAGATTCTAGGGACTTTGAAAGACGCTAAGATGCTGGTGGTAGAAGGTACAATATACCCCCTATTGACCCGGCTTAAAAATGCAGGTCTGCTCAACTATCGTTGGGAAGAATCAACCTCGGGCCCACCAAGAAAATATTATACGTTGACCGAAACCGGTAAACTTTTCTTGAAGGAACTGGACACAACGTGGGACGAACTTAGGAGCGCCACAAACTTGGTTACCAATACAAAAAACGACTAACAATGAATAAGACAGTAAATATTAATCTAGCAAACATACTCTTTCATATCGATGAAAGTGCTTATAACAAAATGCGATTGTATCTCGAATCGGTAAAACGTTCTTTTGCCAACACTCCGGGCAGTGACGAAATTATAGCGGATATCGAGGCTAGAATCGCAGAACTTTTCTATGAAAAGTTGGAAAATGAAAGACAGGTCATCACCGAAAAAGAGGTAGACGCGGTAATCGCGATTATGGGACAACCTGAAGACTATATGGTCGATGAGGATATTTTCGAAGACGAGCCAAAAACTTCCCGAGCGAATTCTGAACAGCGATCTAAAAAATTCTACCGTGATACCGAGCAAAAATACGTAGCAGGTGTTTCTTCAGGATTAGGACACTACTTTAACATCGATCCGCTTTGGATCCGATTATTATGGATCGTTTTGACAATAGGCTCAAGTGGAGGATTTATTTTAATCTACGGATTGCTATGGATACTGATTCCCGAAGCTGCAACGACTTCGCAAAAGTTAGATATGCGTGGCGAAGCGGTTAACATCAGTAATATCGAGCGAAAGGTAAAGGAGGGTTTTGATGATGTCGCGGATAGAGTAAAAAACGCCGACTACAGTAAGGTCAAAAGTAGTGGAAAAACTTTTTTTGATACTGTAGGCGATGTCATCATGTTCTTCTTTAAAATTATCGGCAAGTTTATAGGTATAATTTTGATTATCGTCGGAGCTTCGGCAATAATTGGTATGTTCATCGGTATGTTGACAGTAGGCACTTTGGATTGGATTCATTTACCGGGACTTGAAAACATTCTTGACAATGTTACCGGTTCTTCAGTGTGGGTCTGGTCATTGCTTATGTTTTTTGCTGTAGGTATCCCCTTTTTCTTTTTGATGTATTTAGGATTGAAAATTTTAGTGAACAACTTAAAATCGATTGGCAGCGTTGCAAAATTTTCATTGCTCGGCCTTTGGTTGATTTCAATTATCTGTCTTATCATAATGGGTGTCAAAGAAGCGGCTTCACATGCATACAACGGAGGGGTTACAACCGAAAAAGAAATCTATATGAACAATAAATCTGATACTTTGAACATTCAATTGGTTGCCTCGGATCTTTGGGATAATCGAGCCAATGTAAGAATGAATGACATGGTCATGACGTATGACGACAACGGAGAACCACTATTGCTTTCAGATGATGTAAGATTCCGTTTGAAGAAATCAAAAGACTCCATTATTCGAATCGAAGTGAAGAAAGAAGCCAACGGACCATCTGTCGCAGAAGCAAGAACGGTAGCCCAGAAAATCGATTACAGCTATAGTTTAGATGGCAATACATTGCATTTGAACGACTTTTTGACAACTGAGAGTAAAAGCAAGTTCAAAGATCAAGAAGTGCGTGTCAATTTATACTTGCCTGTCGAAACCATGTTGAAATATTCTTCGGAAAGTGGTCGTAATTGGACGATGAGTGCCGAAACCGATCGCGCTTCAGATGGTATTGAAGGGTACTACTGGAGAATGGGTTCCGATGGCGAATTGAAATGCCAAGAGTGTCCAGATGAGGAAGAAGACTACGATGATGACGACAATCATATTAGAATCAATGAAGATGGTATCGACATTGACATCAAAGACAACGGCGAATCATTTAAAATGAAAGTCGGTGAAGATGGTGTCAACATCAAAGCCAACGATAGTGGTGATAGCGTAGACATAAATATTGACGGTAAAGGGGTTAAAATCGAGACCGACGAAAACTAGGGCTACAACTCATCCTCAAAAATCGACAATTCAGAAATTACAATTAAACAAGACCAATTAGAAATACGAGTTTTACATCAATCAATTTAAAAACAACAATCATGACAACATTAGCAAGAATAGCAATCGGAATCGTTTTGGCAATATTCGCATCTTCATGCGGAATGGATATCAACTTCGGGGATTTCGGAACAGGAGTAAAAGGTAACGGCGAAGTAGTTACCGAAAACAGAAAAGTCGCCGATGATTTCACAGAGATTTCGGCATCCGAAGGATTGGATGTTTATGTGACCCAATCCAAAAATTTTAAAATCGAAGTTGAAGCAGATGCCAATGTAATCGACTTGATAGGTACCGATATCAAAAACGGAAAATTACGCATACATGCCATCGAGAACATTGGCCGGGCAACGAAGAAGGTGTTTGTATCCCTTCCTGAAGTTACCGCCCTAAAAAGTTCAAGCGGTGCACATCTCAATGCAGAAGAAACCATCAAGTCAGACAAACTTGAAATTGATTCGAGCAGCGGATCTATTCTTGAAGTCAAAGTTGTTGCGGGCGATATTGAAATCGATGCAAGCAGCGGAGCCAATGTAGCCGTCTCAGGCAGGGCAAACATGCTTTACGTCGATGGTAGTAGCGGGGCGAATATCAATGCAAAAGAATTGCAATCGAAAACTTGCGATGCCGATGCAAGCAGTGGGTCGAATATGTCGGTAAATGTCTCTGATCGGTTGACTGCAGACGCCAGTAGTGGTGGCAATATTACCTACGCCGGTGACCCAACCGTACAAAAAAACAAATCGGTTTCAGGTAGCGTACGACAATATTAAAATGAGATATTTATTAATTTTTACATTATCGATAATTGCTTTTCAAACTGCCATTGGTCAACAAAAAAGGCTTGAATTCTTTATTGAAGAATACGCAAATAAAAATAATTTTAATGGTACGATTTATATTCAAAAGGATTCATCTCAGTTATATTATAAGAGTTTTGGGTTAGCTGACCGAAGATTTGGGATTCCAATCATTAACGAAACTATATATAAAGTAGCGTCGATCACAAAGGCTTTTACCGCCGTTCTAATTTTACAATTGTATGAGGAAGGAAAGTTAGAGATGAACAAACCATTCAACACTTACTTGCCTGATTTTAAAGGCGAAGCTAGTTCCAAGGTCACTATACATCAACTTTTGAATCATACATCAGGAATGCGGCAAATCGATACTATTTCTAGTCTGGACAATGCCTTTAAGTTTGGACTTGGGTATTTGCAAAAACCGAATACATCCGATCAGCTTCTAGATTCGTTTAAGAAGTATAGTTTGGTGAATGAGCCAGGCGAGAAATGGGAGTATAATAACTATGAGTATATTGTTTTAGGAAAAATAATTGAGAAGCTGTATGGAAAAACTTTCGAACAAGTTTTGAAAGAAAAAATTCTTGTTCCTTTGGAAATGAACCAGTCGGGAATGCTGAAAGAAAAAGCTATCGTAGCCAATTTGGCAAGCACGTATTTCATAGGTAAACACCCAGACACTTTGATGACGGATATTCCTGTCTATATTGAAAATTGGTATGCAGCGGGATCAATGTATTCTTGCGCAGATGACTTAATCAAATTTTCAAATGCCCTTTTCGAACTAAAACTTATTAACGAAGAATCTCTTGACAGAATGTTAGAGCCCGGTCTTGAAAACTACGGGTACGGGGTTTGGATAAAAGGACAAGGTAACCAACGAAGAATGGAAAGGTATGGGAGAATAATGGGAGCAAATGCAGTTTGGATGAGATTCCTTAACAATGACATTACAATCATTATTTTAAGCAATACCAACATGACCAATTTGGGTGAATATGCCTTAAATGCCTATAGGAACATGGTCGATTAGGGCTCGCAAGAATACCGAAGAAATAACCAGCAAGACTCTCCAACTTATAAATTCATATCCTAGCATAATTAAGATTCAAAGGTTTTAACTTTTCCGCAAGTAGCAGAAAACCTTTGGGTCTTTTGTTATATTAGCTAAAACCTTTTTTGAATGCAACTAGAACTAAAAAAATATACCCTTAAACTTAAACATACCTTTAGTATCTCAAGGGATTCGCATGACCATCAAGATACATTGATCGTTAGTCTTTCCAAGGATGGAAAAACGGGTTATGGTGAAGCCACCTCCAATCCATATTATAAAATTACCGTCGAGAGTATGATGGCGGAAATCGAATACGCTCGAAAAGAGATTGAGCATCTAGACACAATCGATTTAGAAGGCCTTCATAAATTGCTTACTGAAAAAGGATTGAGCAATTTCGCGATTTGCGCATTAGATTTGGCAGCGCACGACCTCTTCGGAAAAATAAAGGGAAAACCTTTATACGAAATTTGGGGAACTTCCAAAAAAAGCTATCCGACCACAAATTACACCATCGGCTTGGCATCTGTAGCCGAAATGGTGGCTAAAATGAAAGAAACTCCATGGCCGATTTATAAAATTAAATTGGGCACAGAAGATGATTTGGAAATTGTAAGGGAACTGCGAAAACATACCGATGCCATCTTTCGCATCGATGCGAACTGCGCATGGTCTGCCAAAGAAACTATATTCAATGCGCCGATCCTGAAAGAACTTGGTGTAGAGTTTTTAGAACAGCCCTTAAAGGCCGATGATTGGGAAGGTATGGAACGCGTCATACACCAAAGTGTTCTACCGGTCATTGCAGACGAGAGCTGTATTGTTGAAGCCGATGTCAAAAAATGTGGACTTCATTTTAATGGAATAAACATTAAGCTGACCAAATGTGGTGGCCTCACTCCTGCCCTTCGCATGATCAAGCAAGGAAAAGAGTTAGGCCTAAAAGTGATGGTCGGTTGTATGACGGAATCCACGGTCGGTATTTCAGCAATAGCTCAACTTTTACCACAGCTCGACTATGTTGATATGGATGGTGCGATTTTGTTAAAAGAGGATATAGCCCAGGGTGTTCACTTAACAAAAAAGGCCGAAGTAATCTTCCCTGATGTTGCGGGAAGCGGTATAACTTTAAATGGATGACACACAAAATAGATGGCTTTCCTAGTAGGGAACTAATCGTTGACGGTAAACGTTTTTTATATTTTGGAGGTACAGCATATCTCGGCTTGCAGACCGATTCTACTTTTCAAAACATTCATATAAAAAACATTAAAAAATTCGGGACGAATTATGGAGCTTCCAGAAATGCCAACATTCAACTATCTATATACGACGAAGTCGAAAGACATTTGGCAGATCAGGTGGGCTCCGAAGATTGTCTGACCATGTCTTCGGGCTTTTTGGCCGGGCAGTTGATTGCTAGATATTTTCATGAAAAAGGCAATCTATGTTTTTATGCGCCGAACACACATGAAGCACTTCGTTTATCGGCTCCCCAAAATTCTTCAAACACGAAAACCTTGATTAACGATTTGAGACTTGCCATAGAAGCTGGTGAAGAACCTGTTCTATTTATGGATTCCATTTCGCTGGACGGAGAAAATTATCCTGAGTTCAACTGGTTAAAAAAGTTACAACTGGAGAAAATCATTCTTGTTGCCGATGATTCACATGGTTTCGGTATCATCGGTAAAAATGGCGAGGGTGTTTTCTCAGCTTTGCAAAAATTTAAAACTAAATATTTGATTGTCTGCGGATCTTTAGGGAAAGGCTACGGTATTCAAGGAGGTTTTATAGCGGGTAGCAAAGAAGTGATTAAAGGCTTAAAGTCTTCCGACATGTTTGCAGCAGCGAGTCCGGCTGCACCAGCAGCCCTCAAGACACTTTTGGATGCTCAGAAAATTATATCCAAAAAAAGACGCGCGTTATCTGAAAACGTCAAGTTTTTCCTTTCTGTTCTTTCGGACCATTCGCCTTTTGACCTATTACAAGACTATCCTTGTTTTTCCTTTCATAACGAAGGGTTGGTCAATCATTTATTTGAAAAGGAAATCCTTTTGACCAACTTTTATTATCCGAACGAAAATGGCAATCTGATTCAACGCATTGTTTTGAGTTCACAGCACCAAAAAAGTGATATTCGCAAATTAGCGAACGTGCTAAACGATTACTTCGGTACATAGATTTTCGCAAACTCCGCCAACCTATCAAATACTTGGTTTTTATTACATAATATTATCATTTTTACAATATTTATCGTAACTTTTTAGGAATTTCTTATTTATTAACACTAAAAATTTACAACCATGAAAAAACTACTTGGATTGGTTTTCTTGATGCTTTTTCTAATCTCCGCTACGGAAATCGCGTCTCCAAAACCTGCACTACACCCTTCGATTGAGGGGACTTGGGAATTAACAAGCCACTACAACTACGTTGATGGGGTCAATGTCTCTGACACCTTGCCCACCGCAGATGGCTATCGACAAATTAAAATGTTCTACAATGGAAAAGTCATGTGGACGAGATACGTACCCAGCGATTCTGTAGAATGGTTTGGTTACGGTTCTTACGAGGTCGAAGATGACCGCTTAATGGAAAAATTAGAGTATATGTCAGCTTCTATGAGAGAGAATGCGCAACCCGATATGGTCTGGACAATGGAACTACAATTGAAAAACAACAGTTTCAGCCAAATATTCATCGATGAAGAAGGTAACCGAATCAATTCAGAAAACTACAAAAGAATCGATTAAATTTCCTCAACTAACAACATCAACAAAGGCCGCTTATAGCGGCCTTTAAATTTATTTATCAATTTTTCTATACTACTTCCTTTTCTTCCGGTACTTCTTTTGCGGACAAGTAACGTTCAGCATCCAAAGCGGCCATACAACCTGTTCCAGCCGCGGTAATGGCCTGACGATATACATGATCGGCAGCATCTCCAGATACGAATACCCCATCTATATTGGTTTTCGAACTTCCAGGGGTATTGATAATGTATCCCGTTTCGTCCAATTCTAGAAAATCCTTGAAAATATCGGTATTCGGCTTGTGCCCTATAGCAACAAAGAATCCGGTAGCCGGTATTTCAAAAGTTTCACCGCTAATATTATTCTTGGCCCGCACACCGGTTACCAATTGACCATCGCCCAAAACTTCATCGGTTTCCGTATTAAATAATATTTCGATATTCTCGGTGTTTCGAACTCTGGTCTCCATAATCTTCGATGCCCTGAACTCGTCTCGTCGAACCAACATCGTCACCTTCTTACAAAGTTTTGATAAATAGTGCGCTTCCTCTGCTGCCGAATCTCCGGCACCGACCAATACTACTTCTTGATTGCGATAGAAAAATCCATCACAAACGGCACATGCAGAGACACCTCCTCCTAAATTCAAATATTTCTGTTCGGAAGGAAGGCCTAAATATTTGGCGGTAGCACCTGTCGAAATAATTACGGTTTCACAATGTATCTCCGTTGTTTCATTAATCCATACCTTATGAGTAGACTCCGAAAAATCAACTTTGGTGACCCATCCATCCCTTACATCGGTTCCGAAACGTTCAGCCTGTTTCTGAAATTCGATCATCATTTCAGGGCCAGTAACACCGTCTGGGTAACCTGGATAATTCTCCACCTCATTTGTCGTCGTTAGTTGGCCACCTGGCTGGGTACCTTGATATAATACCGGAAACATGTTGGCTCGAGATGCGTAAATTGCAGCAGTGTATCCAGCGGGCCCCGAACCGATTATCAAACACTTAACTTTTTCTATGGTAGTAGACATAACTATGCTCATTTATTACTAAAACAAAAGTAGGTCATTTGTCAAAAACCTTACTTTGAAAGTTATCAAAAGTTTTCGGTACATTTGTTTTTTAGTATGGATTACGACAGACGTAAGAATTTATTTTTGTAAATTGAGAATAAAATCTTAAAAACTCGTACAACAACCAGAAATAGTGAAGTTCAACTGATTTTTAACTAACTCTTTGAGTTATTTCCCCGTTATTTTTAACAGTATTTTAATAGTTTGGCAAGGTTTTTGAAATCTGCTAAACGACCAAGCCAAGTACCAAGAAAATTAACTAACAGTTACCAATCATGTCTGAAAAAAAATTGAGGAGTATCGTAGTCGATGATTCTGAAATGCAGCGGACTACAGTTGCCAAATTAATCAAAAATCACCCTAACCTAGAACTTGTTGCGGAGTATCGCAACGGGGTCGAAGTCCTTCAAAATGTAAAAAGTGACGAGGTCGATGTAATATTTCTTGATGTAGAAATGCCCCTTGTCAACGGCTTCGATGTTCTTAAATCGATGAAGCATACGCCTCAAGTAGTCATGATAAGCTCTGAACCGGGTTACGCACTGAAGGCTTTTGATTTCAATGTCACAGACTATTTACTAAAACCCATAGATTCTCCTCGATTCGACACTGCCGTGAAAAAAACTCTGATCGGTTCGTTGTCAAAGAAAGAAAACGACGAAGATGATAGACACATATTCGTAAAAAGCAGTCTTCAAAAAATCAAGGTGAAACTTACTGATATCAAATGGGTCGAAGCATTAGGTGACTACGTGCGCTTGCTCACTGAAGATTCGAATATCATCGTACTTTCTTCAATGAAATCGTTTTCTGAAAAATTACCTGAAGACCAATTTCTAAGAATCCACAAGTCATATATTATCAACTTACAAAAAGTCGATAAGTTCAACAGTACTTCAGTGGAACTATGTGGTCAGAAATTACCTTTGAGCAGAAACAGAAAGGTCGAACTGAGAGCGGCCCTTGGTGCAGCTTAACATTCAATTATTTATCGTAAATGTACCGGTACTTGGCTTTACTTCGAAAGCTTCCAAGTCAATTTTAAAACCTTTTTTGTACGCTTGGGTCGCTGAAGAAATAAATTCTTCAACGCCATCTTCATGAACTATATTCAAGGTACATCCTCCGAAGCCCCCTCCTGTTTGACGGGCTCCCAGAACATGCTTATTGGTTTTCGAAAAGTCCACTAAGAAGTCTGATTCAGGACAACTTACTTCGTATAGCCTACTTATTCCATCATGTGCTTCGTACAGAATTTCTCCGACCAATTCTAAATTATTTTCAGTGAGGGCCTCGGCCATTTTATGCACTCTTGCGTTCTCGGCAATAATAAAAGAGCACCGATTAAATACTATTTCAGAAATTCTTCCCCTTACCGAATTAAGCATATCGACCGAAACATCACGAAGGGAATTCACTTCCGAAAAGTTTTTTTTAATCTCAGCCACTCCCTCTTCACATTCTTTCTTACGAGTATTATATTCGCTAGAGGCCAGATTGTGCGAGACTTTGGTATTCAACAAAATTATCTTGTACGGGGAAAAATTAATCGGAATCGGCTCATATTCCAGAGAACGGCAATCCAACAATAACACATGGCCATCCTGGCTCATTACCGATGCAAATTGATCCATTATTCCACATTGTGTGCCTACATAAGTATGTTCGGCTTTTTGTGACAATTTCACTATTTGTATTTTTGAAAGTCCCAGGTCAAAAAGTTCATTCAAACCAAAGGCCAATCCGCATTCCAAAGCCGCCGAAGAGCTCAACCCAAATCCGGTCGGAAGATTACTTTCTATTACACAATCAAACCCCTGAACTTTGTCGGTTAGTTTTGAGATTTCGTTCAGGACACCCAAAATATAGTTTTCCCATTCTCTCGAGCTTATCTCCAGTGCATCCAAGTCAATTTCAAAACCAGTGTCATACGTTTTACTGTGAATCGAACATTCATTCTCAGTATTGTTTTTTCGCAATTCGAAAATAATTTTCTTTTCAATGGCCGTGGGCATAACGAAACCCATGTTATAATCGGTATGTTCTCCGATAAGATTTATTCTTCCGGGAGATTCTACTGTCAATTCAGGTCTAAAGTTTTCTAAAAAATCCATTTTAAAAAATTCTATTTTGCATTCTTAATCATTTCGGTCGTGGCTACGGTACGAAATCCAAGATGCTCAAGAGATGAATCAAGACTTGTTGCCATTCGTGCAGAAATACGATAGCTGGCACAGTAAGACGCATTACACAAAAATGAACCGCCCTTCATCACCTTTTCTCTAGCATAAGGATCACGTTCGTTAAAAGCGCTGGCAGCCCCTTGCGGGTTGCGTAACTCACTACCCTGTGAAGCAACTTCTTTGTAATAATTAGTGTTGTACCAATCACTTGTCCATTCCCAGACATTACCGGCCATATCATAGAGTCCGTTTTCATTTGCAGGATACGTTTTTACCGGTGCCCTAGCCTCGAAGCCATCCTTCTTGGTATTCGTAACGGGAAACTCACCTTCCCAAGAATTCACTTGTTCTGACAAAACATTAGAATCATCACCCCAGGTAAAAATAGCATTTGCTTTTTTTCCTCGCGCCGCCAATTCCCATTCTGCTTCTGTCGGTAGTCTTCGACCTGCCCATTCACAATAGGCCAAGGCATCTTTATAGGCAATATGAACTACTGGATGTTTGGCCAAACCCTTGATGGAGCTACTCGGTCCACTAGGGTGCTTCCAATTCGCGCCAATGGTCCATTTCCACCATTGTGAAAAGTCATAAAGATTGGGAACCGTACTTTTGGTTTTTTTAAAAGTCAAAGAACCTGGTTGCATGATACTGTCATGCGGTTTTGCGGTACCAGCTGGGAGTTGTTTCTTCATCTCCTCCCAGTCCAATTCTCGTTCAGCAACCGTTTCGTAATCCGTTTCCTTGACGAATTCGGCAAATTGAGCATTTGTCACTTCGGTGATATCCATAAAAAAACCATCCACCTGAACTTGAAAATTAGGACTCTCATGACCCATCGCCATTTGATCTTGGGCAACCGCTCCTTGAGAAAACTTCGCTCCGCGAATCCATACCATACCATCCGGAGTTTGCAATTCCTCTGGCTTTTCAATAATCAACTTTTTGCTGATAGAGGGCGTTTCTAGAACTTCTGTGGTCTTTTTCTCTAGAAGCTCAGTTTTTTCGCTTTTTTTAATCTCGTTACACTGAAAAAGTAAGCCTATAACGAAAAATAGTAAAAGGATCTTATAGAATGACATGCTAATTTTATTCTTTGGTGACGCAAGTTACCTATTTCGAGAGAATGACAAATTAAACCTATGCGATTTCATTCGTTTAGCAAACCTTCATCGATTATCGGAATTTGAAAACCTTCTAATTCTGGTTTCAGCCTTTCCGATTTAAAAATTGCGGCGGCTTTTTCCAATATTTCAGGATGCTCATCAGCAATATTCTTTTGTTCAGTAGGATCCTCATCTAAATTATAAAGCTCGATAGTTGGTTTTTCATCGTTGACCAAATTCTGGCGTACGATTTTCCAATCGCCGATGCGCATAGCCACCTGACCTCCATAACTGGGGAATTCCCAATACAGAAAATCATGGTTATCTTGATTTTTTTCGGATAAAAAAGTAGGCAAAAGGCTAATACCATCCGTATCATCGGGAACGTCATAACCCGCAACCTCTGCAAAAGTCGCCAACATATCATAATGTGCCGAAATATGGTCACTCTCAGTACCCGGTTTGATCCGAGCGGGCCAAGAAGCAATCATGGGAACACGAATTCCGCCCTCATATAAATAGCCCTTGCCCCTTCCATATTGTCCTTCAAAAGGTTTGGCACTCTCAAAATATTTGGGATCTGCACCACCGGCATAACTGGGTCCGTTATCTGAAGTAAATACGATCAAGGTGTTTTCGTATATTCCCTCATCTTTTAATTGTTGTACCAGTTTTCCTATATTCTCATCTAAATAGGAAACCATCGCTGCATAGGCGGCATGAGGATTCTTATGTGAAAAATACCTATTCTTACCACCGGCAAGATAGGGTTCTTCATCTCCAAATTTTTCGATGTAATAGTCTACCCATCGCTGTGGTGCCTGTAAAGCTACATGCGGAATCGGGGTCGCCCAATACATGAAAAATGGACGCTCTTTGTTCGCATCAACAAATTGAGTCATTTCGTCGAACATCAAATCCGGCGCGTAATCGGTCAACGTAAAATCGGCATAACTTTTTGGGTCTTGGGGATCCGCTCCTTCCGGAAATGGGGTATTCGGTGCAATAGTATCATTTGCCAAATGCACACGATTTTCATTCTTGTAAAGATGTAAGGGATAGTAAGTATGCGCTTGGCGTTGACAATTGAATCCGTAGAAAAAATCAAAGCCCATTTTATTCGGAATAGAATGCGTATGAGGTGCTCCCAAGCCCCATTTGCCAACCATCCCCGTGGTATATCCCACTTCCTTTAAACGGTCTGCCATCGTAATCGTCGATTCTGGCATCGGGCCTTGGCCTTCCAACACCGAATCTTTTGCCATCGCAATATAATTCCAAACATCACCACGTTCTCCCCATTCTGAATTACTTCGTATGTAAGCGTGACCTGCATGCTTGCCAGTCAATAACATATGACGTGCAGGTGCACAAACAGGGGCGCTTGTGTAATGTTGTGTGAATAGCATTCCCGTTTTGGCAAGTGCATCGATATTGGGAGTCTCTATTTTTTCCTGTCCGTATACCCCTACTTCGGCATAGCCAAGATCATCTGCCAAAATATAGATGATATTTGGTTTTTGATTTTCCGTTGTTACCGTTGTGGTCTTTTTCTCTTCTTTGCAGGATAAAAGAATTGTCCCCGCCAAAAAAAGCAGGGACAAAATTGATTTCGTAAAATTCATTCTTTAGTCGTCTCTATTTTACATTACAATACTTTTGCCAGGAGTAGGAATCTCATACCAACCCTCTGCATTGGGTTGCACCGGGGCTGCAGAGTCCCAAGTCATGGCATCGGGTACTAACTTCAATTCCGATTTCATGGCCTCTTCCCAATTAATCACTTTTCCAGAATAAGTCGCCATTCTTCCGATAATGGCGCTCATTGTGCTTTTTGCACCGTTTTCGGCATCGGCCAAGACCCCACCGTTACGAATCGATTCGAATAATTTAATATGCTCAACTTGATATGGGTTTGGATCATCTTTGCCTCTATGTTCGAAAACCATATTACCGGCCCAATCTTTCACCTCAGCTCTATCACCCGCGGTAGATACCGTACCTTTTGTTCCTTGGAAAAATTCAGAAACCCTTCTCATGGTATCAGGTTGGTGCCTACATTGGCTTGCGATTACAGCGCCGCTAGGATAGGTATATTCTACAAAATGATGGTCGAAAATTTCACCATGGTCTTTTCCGTTACGCACCTGCCTTCCACCCATGCCCTGGGCTGAAATAGGGTATTCTCCCACAAACCAATTCGCAACATCGATGTTATGAATGTGTTGCTCCAGAATGTGATCACCGCATAACCAATTGAAATAATACCAGTTACGCATTTGATATTCAAGTTCTGATTGACTAGGTTGTCTTTCACGGACCCAAACGCCAGCACCGTTCCAATATACCTGACCAGAAACTATTTTCCCTATTTTATCCTGCTTCAATTGGTCCATTGCAGCGAGATAACTGTCTTGGTAATGACGCTGTAAACCTACCACTACGTTCAATTTGTTTTCTTTCGCTTTTTCGGCAGCGGCCAACACTTTTCTCACACCCGGTACGTCAGTAGCGCAAGGTTTTTCCATAAAGACATGTTTGCCATTATTGATGGCATATTCGAAATGCTGTGGACGAAAACCCGGAGGAGTGGCCAAAATAACCACATCACCTAAATCCATGGCCTTTTGAGCGGCATCGAATCCAACGAATTGATTTTCTTTTTTGACATTGACTTTTTTGCTATCACCCATTTCCTTTGTGATATTGGCCAAGCTTCCTTGCAGTCTATCTTCAAAAGCATCGGCCATCGCTACCAATTCAACATTATCATCGGCATTTAAAGCTTGAACGGCAGCTCCTGTTCCCCGGCCGCCACAGCCAACAAGGGCGATTTTCAGTTTTTTATCATTCGCGACATTGAAAATTGAATCCATTTTCATAGCCGGCATTAACATAGCACCTGATAGCAGGGCAGAATTCTTTACAAAAGTTCTTCTTGAGTTTGGGCCTTTTTCGGCACGGGATTTTTGGTCATTCATCTCTTTATAGTTTTTTGAGTCTTTAGCTAATAGTTACTAAGCCTTCAATATACAACAAAATGCAAAAAGGCGCAATCGTTCGAGAACAAGTCACAAAATCTCATTATTAGGTAAAATTCAAAGTTAAACGCAATCTCGCTCAACCTTTAAAAGAATCTTTGAGTTAGTAGGGTTTCTCATCGAATTTTCCGAAAATAACCTATCTTAACCCAATAATACTTGGCCAAAATGAAAGGATTAGACTCACTCGATTGGATTGTTGTTGTACTTTACTTTGCACTTTTACTCGGTGTAGCATGGTGGGTTATCAAACAGAAGCAAAAGAATACCGAAGACTATTTTCTGGCGGGTCGAAACATCGGATGGTTCGTTGTCGGGGCTTCAATTTTTGCGTCGAACATTGGATCTGAACATGTCGTTGGTTTGGCCGGTAATGGTGCTGGGGATAAAATGCCCTTGTTGATTTACGAATTACATGCGTGGATCGTTTTAATGTTGGGTTGGGTGTTTCTACCTTTTTATGCAAGAAGTGGTGTTTTCACAATGCCAGAATTCTTAGAAAAAAGATTCGACTCAAGATCTCGATGGGTACTTTCAGTAGTTTCGCTGGTCGCCTATATTTTGACCAAAGTCTCCGTAACCATATACGCAGGTGGGGTCGTTGTCTCTGCCTTGATGGGAATACCTTTTTGGATAGGAGCCGTTGCCACGGTTGTGCTCACGGGAATTTATACAGTTTTAGGCGGAATGCGCGCTGTCGTTTATACGGAAACCATACAAGCGGTTATTTTGGTTATAGGTGCGGGGATTTTGACCTTTATGGGATTAGATGCGGTTGGAGGATGGGGCGAATTAAAGACCATTATCGGAGCCGACTATTTCAACATGTGGAGACCAAATTCGGACCCCGATTATCCATGGCTGCCCTTATTCATAACAAGTACAATCGTAGGTATTTGGTATTGGTGTACAGACCAAGTGATTGTTCAAAGAGTATTGACCGCAAAAAATATCAAGGAAGGTAGACGAGGAAGTATTTTTGGCGCCCTCTTAAAGTTACTTCCTGTATTTCTCTTTCTTATTCCCGGTGTAGTTGCCTTAGGTTTAAAAATGCAAGGAAAGTTGGATTGGGACAGCCCCGATGAAGCTTTTCCGGTTTTGATGAGCCATATTTTGCCTTCGGGATTAAGAGGTTTGGTAGCCGCAGGACTTCTTGCTGCGCTTATGAGTTCTTTGGCATCGGTTTTCAACTCCTGCTCTACCCTGTTCACTTTGGATATTTATAAAAAACTGAAACCGAATAAACCGGAAGCAGAATTGGTCAAAACTGGTCGCATCGCTACTTTCTTTGTAGTGGGTCTGGGACTTCTTTGGATTCCTATAATATCCAGACTTTCAGATGGACTTTATGAGTATCTGCAAAATGTACAGGCCTATATTTCTCCTCCGATAGCCGCCGTTTTCTTATTGGGTATTTTTTATAAAAGAATAAATGCCAACGGCGCAATAGCAACTTTGGTAGGTGGATTCTTAATTGGTTTCGGAAAGCTCACTTTGGAAATTATGAAAACCAGTTTTTCAGAAGGAAGCTTTCTCTTTAATATAGCCGACATAAATTGGTTGGTTTTCGGGGCATATTTCTTCGCTATGTGCATAGCGATTGCGGTAACCGTGAGTATGTTTTATCCGGCGCCTTCTCACACGCAGTTGCAAGGGTTGACATTCGGGAATATATCCGCAGAACAAAAAGCCGCCAACAAATCGAGTTATAATATTTGGGATATTCTGGTTTCGATTGCCGTTGTATTAATTGTGCTATATATAATGGTCTCATTCAGCACTTTGACTTTATAAAACATATTTAGTTCAAAAAGGAAGAAAGTTCTAATTGACTTTTCTATTTTTGCAGTCCGTTTTCAAAATTCGATAACGGTTTAAATTTTAGTGTAAAGAATTGTAGTGGCATGCGCCAACTGGCTTCCCGATAGCTATTGGGACTAAAAATGTCCACAAGACATTTTCTTTACGCTTTATACGGGGTGTAGCGCAGTCCGGTAGCGCACTCGGCTGGGGGTCGAGTGGTCGCAGGTTCAAATCCTGTCACCCCGACAAAAACCAATCATTTTTATGGTTGGTTTTTTCATTTTCGGAAAGAGTTTTAATTCTTGAATGTCCTACAATTAATAACTAATGAGCCTTTGAACGGTATTATTTCAAAGAAGCCATCTTCGGATTCGGATAATTATCAGATTGGTCTTCTACCGTCTCGTCCATACAAACAAAATCCTTTTCTAGTAAAAGTTCGAGGGTAGTTCCATTTGGTCTATTGATACGATGACTAAACCCTACTTGATTCGTTTTGAACCAATCGTTGCTTTTACTCTGCTCTAGGAATAAGGTAATTGCATTTCCTTCAAATCGGGCATCAAGCACCGTAATTCCTTCCTTCGCTTGAAGGGCGTAAATAAATTTTGTATTCCCGAAATCGGTAGTTTCTTCAAAACGACCTGTTTTGCAAAATGTCTCGACCTCGGATTTGGTCAATCTATAGCGTATGGAGTTTCCTTTAATTCTAATCTTCATTTTTTTCTTTTTTTTCAACCAATCCTTTGGTGAATTCATTTAAGGTTTCCACTTTTTCTTCAAAATCCCCTTTAATGGTTTTTCTAAATTCGTTGAGGTTTTTTACCAAATCGTCTATATTTTCGGGAATTACATCTTCAAAAAATTGACGTAATCGTTTTGCCGTGGTGGGGGACTTCCCGTTTGTAGAGATAGCCACTTTTACATTTCCTTTTGTAACGATTCCGCCCATATAGAAATCACAAAATGGGGGATTATCCGCCACATTGACTAGAATAGTTCTAGCGCGACAGTCGTGGTATACCTGTTCATTTACCGGAACATTATCGGTAGTAGCAACAACCATATGTCTGCCCTCCAAATATTTTTCGTTGTAGGTGTCATAGTACATTTTAATACCGAACTTTTCAGCCAGAGTGATAGTTGCTTCCCGGTACATGGGAGACACCATTTCTACTTCAGCATTCGGACTTGATTTTAAGAGAAACGTCAATTTTTCTTCTGCTACGTTACCACCGCCAACGATTAAAATGTTCAGTTGAGATACTTTAAGAAAAACAGGATATAGTTCATTCCGCTCCATACAACTCTTGCTTTTTACTGGTTTTATAATTGATGGTTACCCTCGTACCTTTTCCTAATTCGGAGTTGATAAACAAACGACCATTGATATAACTAATACGTTCTTTCATAAAGAAAAGCCCCATGCCACCTTCGCTATTGTTTTTAGGAACTTTGCCCAAAATAGAAGCATCAAAGCCCTTTCCATCGTCATCGACTACTATACTGAGAATATCATCTTTAAAATTGATCGTAACAAGAATATAATTGGCATGTGCATATTTAATGGCATTATTGACCGCTTCTTGGGTTACCCGATAGATATTGGTTTCGGCAAAGGAATCAAAACGAATATGCGCGTCCGATTTGTTATCGAATAGAATTTTCTTTCCGGTAAGCTTAGAGAGTTCGACCGTCATTTTCTGAAGGGCGGGAAAGATACCATGATCACTCAGTTCTGGGGGAGTTAGGTTAAAAGTAGCGGTTCGTACTCCTTTTATGAGATCGGCCGTCAAACCTTTGAGATATGATATTTTTTCTACTGTTTTTTCTTTATTCTCGATATCTATCGATTCGATGTTAAATCGTAATGCGGTCAGCATTTGGCCGATGCCGTCATGAATATCTTTGGCAATACGTTTGCGTTCTTCTTCTTGACCTTCTACTATCTGACTGGCTTGCCTATTTTTTTGAAGCATATGTTCTTCAAAATTCTCTTGAGTCAATTGCTCTAGTTTTTGGGCATTTTGTTTGCGCTCCGTAATATCGGAACATAGAATCAAGATGTTCTGTTGCCTGCTGGCGTGGTGCATAGGAATGATTGAAATATCCAACCAGAAAGGCTCACCGGTGACGGAGGTAACCTCAATTTCCTCATTTCGAATACTGTTCTTGCGATTACTTTTAAGAACTTCTTTCAAATATTGTTGTTGTCCCTCGTCCGTTGTCAATAGTTCGGACAACGGTTTATTGAGATGCTCTTCTTTGATATTCAGTAGCGAAAGAAACTTTTTGCTGATAAATACAATACTACCGTCTTTTCGGGCACTAGCGAACAAGGCTGCATTGTCAATAACAAAATTGAGTTCTTGCAGTTCTTGTAACGATTTTTCCTTCTCAGTTAAGAGCGTTTCTATTTTTATAGCTTTTGTATCAGATTCTTTTTTGGTTTGCATCAAATTGGAGATAGTCTTTCGAATTTGAATGGACAATGGTCTAAAAATGAACAACATTTCAAGCAGCAAGATGAGAAGTGAAAAGGCTAATAACCAGTATTCTTTTTGTTTGAGGTTTTGCAATTTGGCATTACTACGTTCGTCGTATTTGTTTACGATATTGTCCATCAAAAGCAGAAAGTCCCTTTCATTTTCTAGGAGGATGGATTTTTGCTTGCTGAAATCACTGGTTATTTTTTTTTCGGATAGAATAACTTCGGTAGCATTGGCCATCGCTTGATGATGCGCGTCGATATTTTGAAAAAGAGCCCTTATTTCAGAATCTTTTTCTACGGGAAGGTTCATATCAGGGTTTCCAATTTGCAATCCCAAATGCGAAGCCTTCCACACGGATAACGTTTGCCGTAGTTCAGACCTTATTTTTTCACTGTCTTTCGGAGTAGTCGATTCTTCTAGGAGTAATACTTCTTTGACCAACTTTTGACTAAAAGCACGTTGACGACCCGCTACATTGATGACACGAGAATCGTTCAATTGTGTGTTTAAATGCGTTTGAATCAGAACTTGAGCAACAATAATCGTCAATGCAATACCGGCAAGTGCCAACAAGTACCATTTGCGAATCCGTAGAAATGTCGTGTTTTCAAGTGGTTTTTCATGTTTGTTGTTCGGCATTGATTTGCTTGCTTTTGCTACATTGATCTACGATATAGGTATCGCTTTGGATACTAAATTTAAAGCACTTTTCGATAGTGGTAATTTTAATGCGGCTTCATGACCGGTCTTCGACATCTTTCTCCATGTTTTTTGTAAAATGGCAATGGTTTTTTCTTCGGGATGTTTTGCTGCGAAGGGTTCAAAGTAGTGTTCAAGAAATACTAAACAAATGACATCTTCTAATATTTGTGTTTCTTCATTCTTCTTGAGCTGTTTCTTTTCAAGGAGAAACTTCACCTTAGAAATGAGTTCTTCAGAATAACCTATCTCCTCTAAAATGGAAGCTGCTTTCGCTGCGTGGAATTTCTTCAATTCCTGCCTCCACCGCAAATAGCCTTCACGATTCATTTCATAAGAATCCCTAGCGATTTCCCAGCGGCAAATATGCTGACAGCGAGCTGTTAATTGTAATGCTTCCGAGGCATCTGGAGCAAAGCTATTGAGACATGCCGACATCCGTTCTGCATAGAGTAGTTCTTTCGGATACTTTTTTCCCTGAAAAACTTCCGTATTCGGATCTTCTTGGTTGGCTGCGTCAAAACGTTGAAAAGCTTGCTGTAATTTATCCGCAGTTGCCATAGTATGAAGTTTGGTCAAAGCTATTCAGAAAAGCCTACATACACAAAGCCATCCTCGATTTTAACTGGGTAAGTGGCAATAGCGTCTAAATCACCGTTCAAATGTTTTCCCGTTTTTAATGAGAAGTTATTTTTGTGCAAGGGGCACGCTACTTTAGCTTCCATATTTTCCTCCCCGATCATCCCGCGGGACAAAACCATTTCCATCTTATGCGGACAGAGATTCTGGCAAGCATACCAAGTGCCTTCACGGGTAAAATTGAACACTGCAATTTGCTTGTCTTTGTATTTGATACAGGCGCCTCCGTTCTTCGGAAATTTTAAAACCGGTGCCGCTTTGAACCAGGTTTTTACTGCTTTGGGTTCTACGGTTTCGTATGTGTTTAGATTTGTCATCATGAGTCATTCTATATTATGTTTTCGACTTCGGCTCCGCTCAGCCGCCGATAGACACGAACTGGTAGCTGAGCGTAGTCGAAGCTAAGCCCATTCCTTTGGCATTTTCTGCTCCCGTAACGAAACAAATTCAATGTTGTCATCGGTTTCTTCGGAATTAACGAAGTGGGTATAACGTTCTCTTATTTCGGGAGTTTCCACCGCTTCTTTCCATTCACATTTATAGGAGTCTACCAAAGCTTGCATTTCCGCGTCTAGTTCGTCTACAATTCCGAGGGAATCATTAATAACGACATTTTGTAGGTAGGTAATTCCTCCTTCCAATTTTTCCAACCATGGAGCGGTACGTTGTAAGGGGAGCGCTGTTTTAATGTAGAACATGATAAAACGATCGACATATTTGACGGCAGTTTCCTTGTCCACTTTCTCGGCCAGTAATAGTGCATGTTTAGGATTCGCCCCTCCATTGCCACCAACATAAACATTCCAACCACCTTCTACGGCGATAAAACCAAAATCCTTGCCGCGCGCCTCTGCACATTCGCGAATACACCCAGACACGCCCCCCTTGAATTTATGCGGAGATCGAATGCCCTTATAGCGGTTTTCAATTTCTACTGCAAAACTCACACTTTCGTCCATTCCGTATCGGCACCATGTGGAGCCTACACAACTCTTTACGGTACGCAATGATTTTCCGTATGCTTGTCCCGTTTCAAAACCTTCCTTGATTAATTCCTCCCAAATCAAAGGAAGTTCATGCAACTTAGCCCCGAACATATCGATGCGCTGACCACCTGTAATTTTGGTGTATAGATCGTATTTCTGTGCGATTCTACCCATGGCCATCAATTGCTTCGGCGTGATTTCACCACCAGCTACACGAGGCACAACGGAGTAGGTGCCGTTCCGCTGAATATTGGCCAGATAACGGTCGTTGGTATCTTGAATGGTGTTTTGCTTGTTTGCGGTTTCGTTGTAGATACTCGCGAAAATTGCGGCAACTGCGGGTTTACACACTTCGCAGCCGTGGCCAGTTCCGACGGTATCAATTAGCTCATCATAATCTTCAATACCCTTCAGTTTCACAATATCAAAAAGCTCTTGACGCGAGAAATCGAAATGTTCGCAAATTCTTTCTTTTACCGTTTTCCCCAAGGTTTTTAAACTCTCTTTGACCAAATCTGAAACCATAGGTTTGCAACCTCCACATCCCGTAGTAGCCTTTGTGGCCTTTGCTACCGCTTTTACGGTTTCGTTACCATCTTCCAAAATCGAGCAGCAAACCGCTCCTTTGGTTACGGCTTCACAAGAACAGATGACCGCGGTATCAGGTAAATCCATGGCACTGCCAAAAGGAGAGCCGCCTTCCCCACGGGCGCCAACGATTAATTCCTCGGCATTATCGGGTAAAGGCATGTTATTTAGGTACATCTGGTGCAGAATACTGTAGTCTTCCGCATCGCCTACCATAATACCCCCCATTAAGGTTTTACCGTCATGGCTTACATTAATTCTTTTATAAACACCTTTGGTTTTGTTCTCATAAATAATGGATAGCCCTTTTTCGGCAGGCATATAGGGAATGCCAAAACTCGCCACATCAACCCCGATAAGTTTTAGTTTGGTCGACATATCGATTTCTTGCTGCATAACGCCATCTTTCTGCAAAATTTGGTTTACGGCTACCTCCGCCATTTCGTAGCCTGGGGCAACAAGTCCATAAATCATTTGATTGTATAGTGCGACTTCGCCAATGGCATAGATAGATGGGTCTGAGGTTTGCATTTTGTCATTTACCACAATACCGCCTCGTGTGCCCATTTCTAGGTCACAGGTTTTGCCCAGTTCGTCCCTTGGTCTAATACCGGCCGAAACGACCAACATATCCACATTTAAGGTGTCGTCTTCACCAAAGTCCATTCCCGTAATAGCGCCATTACCTAAAATACGATTGGTGGCCTTGCCCAAGTGAATATTGATACCAATGGATTCCAAAGTCAACTGCAGTACATTACTACTTCTAGAGTCTAATTGGCGCGGCATCAGTTTGGGGGCGTATTCAACTACGTGGGGCTCTAGGCCCATATCCATTACCGCTTTTCCTGCTTCTAGACCTAGCAGTCCACCACCCAGAATAGCAGCTTTACCATCTGATTTGACATTTTTTACTTTTTCGGCATAGGCGAGCATGTCCTCAAGGTCTTCAATAGTTCTATATACGAAAACACCTTCTTTTTCTACACCATTAATCGGTGGTACAAAAGGCACGGAACCGGTAGCTAGAATAAGATAGTCGTAGGTATATTCTTGGTCGCTCGCGGTGGTGACCGTTTTGCCTTTTCTGTGAATATCTGTGACACGCTCATTGACCACTAGTTCAATATCGTTGGCTGTATACCAATTTAAAGGCGCTAACTCTAAGGCCTTAGAGTCTTGGTTTTCAAAGAATTCACTCAAATGCACACGGTCATATGCAGCTCTGGGCTCTTCTCCAAACACAATAAGCTTGTAGTGTTTCCTTTCTTCGCGAGAAACAAACTTCTCACAGAATTTATAACCCACCATTCCATTTCCGACAACGATGATAGTTTTCATAGGCTTCGATTTAAAACTAAAAGACAATATTACGTATTAATACGTATTTTTTATATGTTTATATGAAAATAAATACGTACTCTTGTTATGGAATTGATAATTTAACCTTCAAAATTCGATAAGATAATGATGCATATAACCCCAAAAGTCAGTTTAGTTGGAGCAGGACCTGGTAATGCAGACCTTATTACCGTAAGGGGTTTACGTATATTGAAGTCGGCAGATGTGATACTTTATGATGCCTTGGTAAGCGAAGAGTTACTTGCTCAAGTTGACAATTCGGTTTTAAAAATATACGTAGGAAAGAGATGTGGTCAACATTCCTTCACACAAGATGATATTAATATATTGATAGTTGAAAATGCATTCAAATATGGACATGTAGTGCGCCTAAAAGGAGGTGACCCTTTTGTCTTTGGAAGGGCACATGAAGAAATCGAATATGTGGAATCATTCGGAATTCCCGCTTCCGTCGTACCGGGAATTTCTAGCGCATTGTCGGTTCCTGCTAGTCAGGGAATTCCTATGACTAGACGAAACGTGAGTAGTAGTTTTTGGGTGATGACAGCGACTAAGAGAGATGGTTCCTTTTCAGAAGATTTAAAACATGCTTCCCGTTCTTCCGCAACAATGGTCATTCTCATGGGTATTCGAAAACTACCGGAAATCGTTCGAGAAGTTAATAAATACAGAGGTTCTACAACACCTATTGCTGTTATTCAAAACGGTACGATGAAAAACGAACGTTGTACTATTTCTACATTGCACGGTATATCTGAAGTGTGTGACGAGGTTGATATTTCTAAACCGGGTATAATTGTTATTGGAGATGTGGTTGCTGAACATCCATTGTTTTTTGAAGAAGAGGTGCAACGCGTTCTTCATTCCGCCTTATAAAAGTAGTTTGCTATACCTTAATATATATAGTAGTATTTAAAAGGCTGTATTCAATATACCATTTCCCAAAAAAATCTGAATCCCTCAATTTCATCTGCTCTTTTTTCATAATTCCCAATTTTCAGAGAACACTTTCTTTCATCCTCATAAAAATACGTATTGTAGGCTAAATTTAATATTAGATATACGTATAAATACGTATTAGTACGTATTTTTGATTTGTTGATAATCTGTATAACACAATAATTTATTGAATATGAGAACAATTTTAAAAAAGTCATCACTGTTAGTAGCAACGGTTTTCTTGTTAGTTGCCTGTGGTGGAAAGGATGCGAAAAAAGCCTCCACCGAAACTGCAATTGAAGAAGTTGCTTCCAAAACAAAACAATTAGATATCGAAAAACCACAACTGACATTTGGTTTTATCAAATTGACGGATATGGCTCCTTTAGCAATTGCCAAAGAAAAAGGGTTCTTTGAAGATGAAGGGCTTTTTGTTTCCGTAGAAGCGCAATCAAATTGGAAAAATGTGTTGGATAGAGTGATAGATGGACAACTTGATGGTTCCCATATGTTAGCCGGTCAGCCTATCGCCGCAGGTGCTGGTTTCGGAAGACAAGCGCAATTGGTAACTCCTTTTTCAATGGATTTGAATGGTAATGGGATAACGGTTTCCAACGACGTTTGGTCAAAAATGAAACCCAACGTTCCAAAATCGGAAGATGGCAAACCGATTCATCCTATAAAGGCAGATGCTTTAAAACCTGTGATTACAGAGTATAAGAATAGTGGTAAGCCTTTTAAAATGGGGATGGTTTTTCCGGTATCCACTCATAATTATGAAATACGGTACTGGTTGGCAGCTGCTGGAATTCATCCAGGCATGTACACGGCTGATAATGTGCAGGGACAAATTGATGCCGAGGTACTATTGTCAGTAACGCCACCACCACAAATGCCAGCAACTTTAGAATCTGGAACCATCTACGGGTATTGCGTTGGAGAGCCATGGAATCAGCAAGCGGTATTTAAAGGCATTGGAGTGCCTGTAACCACAAACTACGATATCTGGAAAAACAATCCAGAGAAGGTATTCGTCATGACAAAGAAGTTTGTCAATGATAATCCGAATACTGCCATTGCCGTAACCAAGGCATTGATTCGCGCTGGGAAGTGGTTAGACGAACCGTCGAATAGAGCTGAGGCGGTTAAAATTCTTTCCATGTCACAATACGTAGGTGCGCCTGAAGAAGTATTGGCAAACTCTATGACCGGAACATTTGAATTCGAAAAAGGAGACAAACGCGAAATGCCCGATTTCAATGTATTCTACAAGTATAATGCGACCTACCCGTTCTATTCTGATGGTATTTGGTTCTTGACCCAAATGCGTAGATGGGGACAAATTCACGAATCAAAAACAGCGGACTGGTACAGTGAAACCATTAAAGATATTTACCGACCTGACATCTGGAAAAAAGCGGCCGATTTATTAGTGGCTGAAGGACAGATTCCCGCAACCGATATTCCAGAGACTGATGGCTATAAATCTGCCACAGCAGATTTTATCGACGGGACATCATACGATGCCAAAGATCCTATCGGGTATATCAACAGTTTTTCCATCGGAAACAAAGACTAAGTAGTAAACAACAAATCGAAGCAAATCACAGTACTATGGAACAAGAAATCACATTAAAAAAAGAAGGGCAAGGCCTAGCGTTTTTAAAACAATTGGTCGCCAAGTTAACACCCAAATTTCAAAAAGGAGATTTAATTGCATCGCTTAAGAAAACTGGCATCACGATCTTATCTATTGCATTGTTTTTAGGCCTTTGGCATTTGGGTTCGAAAGCATTGTATAATAAGGAGGCAAATTATAAAATTGAGAAGGCTTTGAGCGAACAAGGTCAGGCTGCGGCCGATGCGGAGCGTGCTTGTATCGCATCGGGCGATAGCAGTTGCCAACCCAATACTTTACCATCTCCCACCCAAGTATGGGCGTCTTTGCAGTCATTGATTGCGGACCATAAAGTGATTACCGCTGACAAGGCCGCTTTTGAAGAAAAGATGGCGTCAACGAATGCCAAATTGATTGCAAAAGGTAAAGATGCCATTGTGTATACGGGTCGTGCTTCGTTTGTTGATATCGTGCTGACTAGTATCAAAACCGTTTTCGCCGGCTTTCTACTGGCACTCTTAATTGCAGTACCAATCGGAATTGTCATTGGTTTGAGTCCGTCGTTAAGAAGTGCTTTTAACTGGTTCATTCAAGTATTCAAACCCGTATCTCCAGTAGTTTGGTATCTGTTGGTTTTTATGATTGTAAAGACACTTTACATCGGTGACAGCTCTGATAATGCTTTTGTGATTTCTTTCATCAGTGTAGGTTTATGTGCGATGTGGGCGACTTTGGTCAATACGGCGATGGGGGTTTCGTCTGTAGATAAAGACTACATCAATGTGGCGAAGGTCTTGAAATTAGGAACGTTTCAAAAAGTGTTTAAAGTGATATTGCCATCATCGTTACCGCTCATTTTTACGGGACTTCGGATTACGCTCTCCGTAGCATGGATGGTTTTAATTGCCATTGAACTTTTAGCACAAAGCCAAGGATTAGGATTGTTTGTTTGGGAGGAATTCCAAAATGGAGCGAACGACTCCAATGCCAAGATTATCGTAGCAATGTTCGTCATTGGTATCATCGGGTTTTTGTTGGACAGGTTCATGTTGACTATTCAGAACACGGTGTCATTTAATAAAAATGAGGGAGTTTGAAAAAAACTGTCTTTGCGAGAAGCGCACTAAAAGTTTGAGAACTAGTAAGGTATTGAACGCGACGTGGCAAACTGTTGACTTTTAAGTCGAGGTTTAAAAGATTGCTTCGATTTGCTCGCAATGACAAATAAAAATTAAAAACATGGCATACCTAGAATTAAATAATATATACAAGTCCTACGGAGAAGGCGAAAACCGCACCGATGTACTATCCAATATCAACCTCTCCATAGAAGAGGGAGAATTTGTCGCTATTGTCGGTTTTACAGGAAGTGGAAAAACAACTTTGGTCAACTTGATTAACGGACTACTGAAACCCACAAGTGGTGAGGTCTTGTTCAAGGGGGAACCTGTAGTTGATACCAGTCATGAGCGAGGTGTGATTTTTCAGAATTATTCTTTGTTGCCATGGTTAACTGTTGGTCAGAATGTATATATGGCAGTCAAAGAAGCCTATCCTAAAGAAAGTAAGGCCTTTATAAAACAGCGCGTAAATGATTATGTCGCTATGGTAAGTCTATCTCCCGCTATCAACAAACGGCCAAAAGAATTGTCTGGCGGCATGCGTCAACGTGTGGCCGTTGCCAGGGCATTGGCGATGAACCCCGAAATGATTATTATGGATGAACCTTTGGGTGCATTGGATGCATTGACCCGTGGAAACCTGCAAGATGAAATATTGAATATCTGGAGCAAAGACAAACGAACTGCACTGTTGATTACCAATGATGTGGATGAAGGTATTTATATGGCAGATAGAATTATCCCTCTAAAACCGGGACCGAACGCGACCTTAGGTCCCGAGTTTAAAATCGATATCGATCGGCCTCGTGATAAAACAGCGTTGAACGACAATGCTAATTTCAAGAAAACACGGAACGCTATTATCGAATATTTGATGGATATCGGGGAAGAACGAAAATCGGTTTCTTATGAGACTTATGAACTTCCGGATATAAGCCCTAAAAGTTTTGTAGCCTAATTTAAAAAGCAAAAGAAGATGAGCACAGCAACAATAGAACAGAACATCACCGAAAACGGCATTGTTTTTCCTTCAAAAGTAATGTTGGATTTGTCCAAATTAAAGAAGGTTTATCCCACACCCAAAGGAGATTATGTGGTTTTAGAAGATTTGGACCTTCAAATCATGAAAGAGGAATTCGTAACCATTATCGGCCATTCTGGTTGCGGTAAGACCACCATGCTTTCAATGATTGCAGGTTTGAACCCTATTTCCGGGGGTAATATTGCGGTGTTGGGAAATCCTGTAAAAGGTCCCGGACCGGATCGTGGGGTCATTTTTCAATCTCCTAGTTTGATGCCCTGGATGACCGCTCTTGAAAACGTACTATTAGGGGTCAACCAAGTTTTTCCCCATGCGACCAAAACTCAGCGCAAAGACATTGCCAAATATTATTTGAACAAAGTAGGTCTTGATGGCGCTTTCGATAAAAAAGCGATGGAGTTATCTCAGGGGATGCAACAACGTGTAGGTATTGCTAGGGCGTTCGCGATTAAGCCCAAAGTACTTTTGCTCGATGAACCTTTCGGAATGTTGGATTCCTTAACCCGGGGAGAGCTGCAAGACATTTTAATTGAAATCTGGAATAAAGAAAAAATTACCGCCGTTATGATTACACATGATGTTGACGAAGCCATTTTCTTGGCGGATCGAGTTGTGATGATGACCAGTGGACCACGAGCGAAAATCGGGGATATTTTGGATATCGAATTCGAACGTCCACGGACTCGAAAATCAGTATTGGAACATGACGATTATTACACCTATAGAAAACACTTGATAGACTTTTTAGAGCACTAGAAGCCAAATTTAAATACACTAATTCTTTACTAAAACTTACAGTATGAAAAAACAACACCTTGTAGTTGTCTTAGCATTGCTATGCGCTACGGTAACCTCCGCACAATTTACCTTAGATGGCCAATTCAAGCCACGAACCGAGTATAGAAACGGGTTTGGTAGTATTATTCCCGATGCGGCCGACCCCGGTTATGCGATTTCCACAAGAATACGATTGAATACGGGCTATACCTTTGATTCCTATCAGTTTTATGTGAGTCTTCAAGATGTCATGGTTTGGGGCGAGAACAGACAAATTCTACCAGATGATCAAAACGATTCCTTTGCTGTTTTTGAGGCCTGGGCCAATATCAGTTTAGGTAAGGGGTGGTCAACAAAATTGGGGCGTCAAGTACTCTCCTACGACGACCAAAGAATTTTTGGAGGTCTAGATTGGGCCCAACAGGCACGTAATCATGATGCTGGACTTTTAAAATACAAAAAGGAAAAGTTCATGATGGATATCGGCCTGGCCTTTAGTCAAGATTTTGATAATCCTACTGGGTTTCAGTCCGTGGGTACCGCTTACAATACTAGTGGTTTCTTCACCTATAAAACAATGCAATACGCATATTTAAAACAACAATGGAATAATTTTTCAGGAAGCCTTTTGCTCTTAAACAATGGCTTTCAGAGTTTTACTGGGGATGCTGATGCTCGGGTACCTGACGGTACAAGTAACCTACAAACTTTAGGAACGCATTTGAACTACAAAAAAGGAAGTTTTGGTGCTGCTCTGAATGCCTTTGTTCAAACGGGTGAACGACAAAATCAAGTCGATGTGAAAGGGGCTTACTTATTGGGACTCGACTTAAATTATAAGGCAACATCAAAAGTTGGTCTCGGTATTGGGGTGGAAGTAATCAGCGGTAATGATGGTGAAGCAGGTGAAACAGGAGCTTTCTTTCCTTTATATGGTACTAACCATAAATTTAATGGTTTTATGGATTATTTCTACGTCGGTAACCATGCCAATTCAATTGGACTGTTCGATGTACATGCTAGTGCGAAATTTGCATTGGGTGAGAAATCCAGTCTATTGGTTAAAGTCTTAAATTTTAGCGGGGAACAGGAATTGCCTAGCGGAGAAAAATCCCTTGGAACTGAAGTTGACTTGGTATTCGCAAAGAAATTCAATGGCTACGGTTTAGCCATCGGGTATTCCCAAATGTTCGCTAGTGATGGAATGTATGAGCTAAAAGGTGTTACCGAAGCAGATGCAGCAGGTACTCAAAATTGGGCTTGGGTACAGCTGACCATCAAACCAAAATTTATAAATACGGCTAAGGCGGATTAACTACATACTGAAGACGCTTCGATTGGCTATCATGACCCTTTTTGGTTGTGGTAGCTTTTGAAGTTAGAATAGTTTATGACCATGCATAACCAATAGACCATAAATAAGTAGAAAATTCTATATTTGTACGTATAACTACTTAAATTCTAAAATATTTGAGCCAGACCAGTATAGTTTTAGTAGACGACCATTCATTAGTACGTGATGGCATTCGAGCCCTTTTGGAGAGTGAAGATGATTTGAGCGTTATTGGTGAAGGAGCCGATGGTGCGGAAGCCATCGCACTTGTACAAGAAAGAAAACCCGATGTGCTCATCGTTGATATTCGTATGCCTAAAATGACCGGTATCGAGGCGGTTCAAAAATTAAGTGTATCAGACCCAGAAGTAAAATGTCTCATTCTCTCCATGCACGATTCGGAGGAATATATACTGCAATCGGTGTCCGCTGGCGCCAAAGGCTATTTGCTTAAGGATACAGGGAAAACCGAATTTATCAAGGCCATTCACACTGTTCAAGAAGGAGGTAAATACTATAGCGGTGATATTTCAAATGTTTTGGTCAATAACTTATTGAACCCAACTGCCAGAACTTCGGATAGCTCAAATCTCAATGCGCAAACTAGTAAACCCTTTGACTTGACCAACAAAGAAATTCAAGTGTTGGAGTTGGTCCTGTCCGGACTGACCAATAAACAAATAGCTGAAAAACTTCAAAATAGCAAACGCACGGTAGAAACACACCGCTTTAATTTAATGCGCAAGATGGAGGTTAAAAATCTAATGGACTTATCGAAGAAGGCTCAGGAGTTCAATTTGATTTAGTGAAGATTTCCATTTTGACAATAGTATTTTCATTACCACTATTTTAGGAATATCTCCAAAATACCCTCTTACTATTACCATATTATAACTACGTATTACTACGTAATTTTCTAATTTGCTTGTTCAAATATGATGGTTTCCGTCAAAAGTTTGAGCGATGCAGAAAAAGAAGACTGAAAAGACAATTTGTAGTTATTGTGGGGTAGGTTGCGGTATCTTGGTCAATGTTGATGCCAAGGGCACTATCTCGGTGGAAGGTGACACGGACTACCCTGCGAACAAAGGTATGCTGTGCTCTAAAGGTCGAAATCTGAATTATGTCGCACAAGATACTAGCGACCGTATTTTGCACCCTGAAATGCGCTGGAGCAGGAACCATCCGCTACAAAAAGTTTCTTGGGATACCGCTTTTGAGCGTGCCGCTGCTGTTTTTAAGAGTATAATATCAAAACATGGTCCGGACAGTGTCGGATTCTATGTGTCGGGACAATGCTTGACCGAAGAATATTACCTCGCCAATAAAATTACCAAAGGCTTTATCGGCACGAACAATATAGATACGAACTCCCGCTTATGTATGAGTTCGGCAGTGGTGGGTTATAAAAAAACAGTAGGCGAAGATTCCGTTCCCATTTCGTATGAAGATATTGAACTGGCCGATACATTTTTAATAGCAGGAGCGAATCCTGCCTGGTGCCATCCTATCTTATATCGCCGTTTAGAGCAACGTAAGGCTGATAATCCTGAAGTAAGAGTAATCGTAGTCGATCCGAGAAGAACACAAACAGCCGCCGCTGCCGATCTGCATTTACAGATACTACCAGGTACCGATGTGATTCTCTTCAATGCCGTTGCCCGTTGGTTGATCGACAAAAGAAAAATAGACAAGACCTTTATTAGTAAGCATACGGTCAATTTTGAAGCCGTCAAGAAAATGGCTTTTTCACTTTCTATAAGGCAGGCTGCTGAAAAATGCGGTATCTCGGCTTCCGAAATACGTAAAGCCGCCCAGTACATTGGTGAGGCCAGTAAATTTTTGAGCATGTGGACCATGGGGCTCAATCAGAGTGTAATCGGAGTTTCCAAAAATGTATCCCTTTTAAATATTTCTCTATTAACCGGTCAAATCGGAAAACCTGGTTGTGGTCCGTTTTCATTGACGGGCCAGCCCAATGCTATGGGTGGACGTGAGGTAGGGGGAATGGCAAATCTCTTAGCCGCGCATAAAGATTTGAACAATCCCATCCATAGAAAAGAAGTATCCGATTTTTGGGGGGGCAAAGAAATACATGGTAAACCTGGTTATACCGCCACTGAAATGTTCGATGCGTTAGAAAATGGCAAACTAAAGGCGATTTGGATTATTTGTACCAACCCCGTGGTAAGTATGCCCAATGTGCATAAAGTAGAAAAGGCATTAAAAAATGCCGCTTTTGTGGTCGTGCAAGATATATCTCATAATTCTGAAACCACCAAATTTGCCGACTTGCTGTTACCCGCTGCCGGATGGTTGGAGAAGGAAGGAACGATGACGAATTCCGAACGTCGAATCAGCTATCTCCCCAAAGTAATCGATCCGCCGGCAGAAGCCCTTCCCGATGTGGAAATTTTATGGCGCTTTGCGCAAGCAATGGGTTTTCAGGGTTTTGATTATAAAAACGCGAGTGAAGTGTATGATGAACATTGTCTTTTAACTAAGGGTACGCATATCGACATTTCAGGACTCTCGCACGAAAGACTCAAAAATGAAGGCAGTTTTCAATGGCCGGTTCCACACGCAACGCATCCTGGAACGCCTCGTTTGTTTATCGATTTTCAATTCCATACCAATGATAAAAAGGCGCATTTTAATGCACCTCAAAGCATGTATAATAGTTCAGAGCAAACTAATGTTGATTTCCCATTAATCCTGAATACAGGTAGGGTGCGTGACCAATGGCATACCCGTACTAAAACAGGAAAAGTAAAGCGCCTATTAACCCATATTCCACAACCATATCTGGAAATGAACAGGGTGGATGCCTATTTGAGAAAACTCAAAGAAGGCGATATTGCAGTAATTAAAAGCCGGAGGGGAGAAGTGCAAGTCAAGGTTCAGGTCAATTCGGATATCCGAGATGGGATGGTCTTTCTACCCATGCATTGGGGAAAAGTGTTGAATAATGATTTCGGCCGTGCTAATAACATCACTAATGATTTGGTCGACCCTATTTCCAAAGAGCCCGATTTTAAGTACTGCGCCGTTCAGGTTGAAAAGTTTGTAAAACCTGAGCAGAAAATTTTAATAATCGGTGCTGGGGCGGCGGCCTACCGCTTTATACAATCATATCGTGAAAAGAATAAAAAAGATGCTTTGCATGTCTTTTCCAAAGAAAAGGATCCCTTTTATAATCGGGTATTACTTCCGGAATATGTGAGTAACGAATTGTCATGGGAATCCTTAGAAAAACTAAAGAAAGGTGAGCTACAGAAGCTGAATGTTCATCTGCATCCGGGTATAGGGATTACGAAAGTTGATGAGGTTGAGAAAAAGGTAACAGATTCAGAAGGAATAGAACATACGTATGACCTGTTAATCATGGCGACTGGTAGTCGGGCTTTTGTGCCCAGCGACGTAAAAATGGATGTACCAGGTCGATTTACCATGCGCGAACGTGGAGATGCCGATAAACTAAAACAGTATTTACAGAAAACCGGCCTTCCCGCCGAGGAGCAGCATGTGGTAATCGTGGGTGGCGGATTATTGGGGCTGGAATTAGCGGCCGCTCTAAAAAAAATAAATATTAATATCAGCATAGTGCAACGAGCGCCACGTTTGATGGAGCGTCAATTGGATAGTATCGCAAGCCGACTTCTGGCGGAAGATGTCATAGAACGTGGAATCAACATCTATTTTGACAACGAAGTAAGCACTGTTTTTGAGGAAAGAGAAACTTCGAATTCCCTTTTGGTCAATCTAAAAACCGGACGAACGATACAATGTAATGCCATTGTCTATGCAATAGGTACACGCCCAAACATTGAGTTGGCGAAACGCGCGAATTTGGAAACCCGACGAGGTGTATTAGTCGACGCTTATTTGCAGACGAGTAACCCGTATATATTTGCTTTAGGAGAAATAGCTGAGTTTGAAAATTCCCTTTTCGGAATCACTTCGGCCGCAGAAGAACAGGCAGGTATCGCGGCCAATTATATTTTAGGTGATTTTGGCAGTATCTATTCAGGATCCGTTTTGATGAATATTTTGAAGTTCGAAAATCTCGACCTGTGTAGCATTGGTATGGTGAATGCACCGAAGGATGATACCACATACGAAGAAATCATTTTGATGGACGTAAATAAACGTTTCTATAAAAAATGTATCGTAAAAGATGACACTTTGAAGGGAGCGATTTTGATGGGGGATAAAAATGAATTTGCTGAATTCAAGCGCCTGATTGAAGAGGAAATTGAACTTTCTGAAAAACGTAATGAATTGCTGAGGGGGAGCTCAAATATAGAGCCTCTTAAAGGAAAACTAATCTGTTCCTGTAGTCAAGTTGGTGAGGGTAATGTATTGGATGTCATCGCAAAAGGCTGTTCTGATTTCAATACACTCTGTTCTGAAACAGGGGCCGGTTTGGGCTGCGGAAGCTGTAAACCAGAAGTAAAAGCCTTATTAGATAGTCAATTGGTTAATGCATAATTAAAAATGAACGACGATTTACATCGCATATTGTTAAAAGGTGGTGTCACCTCGCCCGGCGAATTGAAAGACATCATTCTAATGCTTGAAACTGCTGGTTTGAAAGAAGTTTATTTCGGTTCACGTCAAGATTTGCTATTTCCGTTAAAAGAAGCCAAAGAAGAAGTAAAACTTGAGCGACTATCTGAATTTAATACTGAAATTATCGCAAATCGAAGTCATCAGAATATAATTAGCTCCTACGTTTCCGCAGATGTTTTTGATATGACCCATTGGCTTAAAGGCTCTACCTATCTTTATATCTTAGAGGGATTCGACTACCTGCCGCAATTAAAAATAAACATTACCGACCCCAAGCAACGGCTAGTCCCTCTTTTCAGCGGAAATCTAAATTTCATTGCCTCCGAAAGTGAGGATTATTGGTATTTAAGTGTGAAACTTCCAAATTGGAAAGCGTCGGAGTTTTATCCTGTTTTAATTTATAGTTGGGATATCAATGCCATTTCAAAAACGATAGAAGATATTTTTGAGGATATCGCTAATGTAGAGGAACTCTTTTTTGTCGTGAATAAAAAATTAGACACAAACAATAAAACCATTGAAAAGATACTGAAAGTACCCTATCTCACTTTTCCATATTATGAAGGAATGAACCGCATGGGATTGGATCAATATTGGTTGGGATTATATTGGCGAAACAACAGATACGACCTTTCGTTCTTAAAGGAGTTCTGCGGATTTTGTTTGGATAATAGCATTGGCAAAATTTGTATTACCCCATGGAAATCGTTTATCGTAAAGGGCATCAAACAAAAGAACAGACCAGAACTAGAACGTTTTTTAGGCCAATGGGGAATTAATGTGCGGCACTCGCAATTGGAAATGAACTGGCATGTACCCGTAGATGACAACGAGGCGCTGGAGCTCAAAAAATTTCTGGTTCGTAGTTTTGACCAGAATGATATCAGTACGTACGGACTGACCTTTGGGATTAGCAATGATGTTGGAAAGCGTTCACATTTTGCTTCTGTAGTCATAGAGAAAAATCCTTCCCCCGAGATTGTTCAGGATTTTGAAGTACGCCCTACCTACAACGTACTGCATTTTGAAAATTTTGACCCCAATACACAAAAATATCTGACATACGCTCAAGATGTAGATAAAATAGAACTCCCCGGATTGCTCATGGAACTAAGTAAGAAATATTTCGAGCAACTGGGCGAGGTTAAACCTTCAGATATACCCATAAAGAAGAGAGACAAAAAAGAAACACAATTAGTTTATCAATGCAACTCGTGTTTTACAGTCTATGACAAATTGTACGGTGATACAAAAGCTGGAATCTCAGCAGGAACGATTTTCAAAGATTTACCGGAGTCATATCGATGTTCGATTTGTGATTCACCTAAAACAGAGTTTAAGAGAGTGAAGTTGGAAATCAATAGTTATTGATTAAAGTCTTATTCATTTTTTTTTTCAAAGTAACCCACCTTGAATCAAAGAAAGGATACATTCGATTCAAATAGCGAGATTGGTCATGTGCTTGTTACTTCAGTTCAAGTTGTTCGGTTTCGTGATTTTTTGTTCCGCGAATCGCTTGGTAAGCCTCAATCATCTCCTGTAACTTTTTAGGATTGCTTTCTGATAAATTGTTTTTTTGACCGATATCATCATTTAAATTATACAGAAGATATTCATTGGAATTGGCCAATTCGATATTAACCTGTTCGCTGATTGCTGGTCCTTCGTGAGGTGGAATCATTGCCCACTCCCCTCTTCTATATGCAGTTCTAGATGTGGCTTCGATTACCATCTCATCTCGACCCTCGTTACTTTCTCCAAGGAATACATCCAACAATTCTTTACTGTCATCGGTACTTTCGTTACTGTCGACCAAAGCTGCTAGGGAAGAGAATAAATCCAGCTGAGAGACCATAGCATCCGATACTCCTGGAGAGATTTTCCCTTTCCAATAGGTTATAAACGGTACTCGTGTTCCCGCTTCGAAAAGACTATATTTACCCCCTCTCAGCGGTCCTGCGGGTTTATGATTTCCTAATTTTTCTTCGGAATCATCATAATAGCCATCATTTACAACAGGGCCGTTATCACTTGAAAACACGATTAGCGTGTTTTCTAATAATCCTTCGTCTTCTAAAGTTTTAATGAATTCGCCGACCATCCAATCGGCTTCAACAATTACATCTCCTCTTGGTCCCATTCCTGAAGAACCTACAAATCTCAGATGTGGAGTACGCGGTACATGAGGTTGTTGCAAAGCATAATACAAGAAAAAAGGCTCGTCTTTGTGGTTTTTAACATAGTCCTGCGCATCGGCCAGAAAGTAGTCCGCCATATCTTCATCAACCCATTTGGCAGCTTCACCACCTTTCATGAAACCTATTCGGGGAATTCCGTTTACGATACTATTGTTATGGCCATGGTGCCATTTCATTTTTAATAGCTCTGGATTTTCCAAACCCGTAGGTTCTCCTTTAAAATTTTCTTGGTAGTTGACTTCAATCGGGTCATTTGGGTCTAAGTTTACGACATGTCCATCTTCGATGTAAACCGTCGGCACTCTATCTTGAGTTGCGGCCAAAATATGACTGTAATCAAAACCTACTTCATTTGGACCAGGAGTGATTCGTTCGTTCCAATTTACATTTCCACTTCCTAAACCTAAATGCCATTTTCCAACGATACCGGTATTATAGCCTTGCTTTTTGAGCATTTTTGGAATTGTTGCTTGCGTCGTATCGATGATCAATGGTGCAGTGCCGGGAAGAATTTTGGCACTTTTATTTCTCCATGGATATATTCCGGTAAGCAAAGCGTATCGACTTGGAGTACATGTCGCGGAGGAGGCATAGCCGTTAGTGAAACGTATACCACCATTAGCAAGTCTATCTAAGTTCGGAGTCTTTAATTCAGTAGCTCCGTAGGCACCCATCTCTCCATAGCCCAAATCATCGGCATAAATAATGACGATGTTGGGTTTTGTAGGTTCTTCGGTGGTCTCAACCGTTTTTTGTTTTTCTTTACAAGAAGTAACTGCAATGAATACAAGAAAGGTAAATAGCAATTTGTATAGGATACTTTTTTTCATTTTATTGGATTAAAATTGACCCTATTCATTGATGAAATCGATGCGACGGTTTACCAAATCTCCTTCTTTATCAACCCATTCTTCAGGAAACATGGTCTTAGGGATATTGATTTTGAAATCAGGCTGAACTGTTTTTAGTAAAGCCAAAGAGTTCAGAATCAAATTTGTCTCCGTCTCAGATTTTGAATTTTCCACGATTTCCAGAATTAAATCAAGGGGTACATTTTGCACATTTAATTTTAAAAATTCGAATGCCCGAAGTCGTACCAAATTTTCTTTGTCTTCTTTGGACATCTGCACGGCCATTTTAAAAAATGGATAGGCATCTTTCCCAAAAGAGCTACAGACCATCAAACCCCAGTACCTTTTCCATGGGTTGTCAGATGTTAATGCTTTTTCAATTTCATCTTTTACTTCATCAAAGGTTTTCAAACTCTGGTCTGCGATGTCAACTAATTCAGCAATTTCAGCTTTGTTCTGTTGTCCAAAAGCAACCGGATTTGAAAGTCCCGCTTTAAGAAAATAAGATTCCGGATAAAAACTTAAGTCTGGCATGGACTTGACTTGGTCTTGCAAATCTGAACGTAATTCTTTTAAGGTTGATTCATAAGAAGGGTCAGCTGCCAAATTGTGTAATTCATGAGGGTCTTTTTCAATATCGTATAAGGCTTCGGGAGAACGTGCGTTGAAAAACTGTTCTTGTTCCTTGTTTAATTTTTCGTTTTTATAAAGCTGTTCCCATTCCTTGTACGCAAGCATTTTATAGCGATAAAAATTAAAAAGCGCATCAACATTAAACGGTTGATAATTACGCATGTACTTGTATTTGCCCTTTCGAAGAGAGCGAACAAGGTCATATTTTTCATCAAATCTATCGGCATAGCCGAAAGTTGTATTCCGCTTGTTCAGTTTTTGCTTGGTCACAACGTTCCCTAGAAAAGCCTGGCCATCAATTTGTTCTGGAATGTCCACACCAGCCAGATTCAAAACTGTCGGTGCTAAATCAATGAACTGAACAAAAGCATCCGACCTGCTTCCCATTTCGATTGGAGCTAAATACTTCCATTTTTCGGGGACATAGACCACCATCGGCACATGCAATCCGCTTTCATAAATGTATCCCTTACTTCTCGGAAGCACGCCTCCATGGTCTCCATAATAGAAAACGATGGTGTTTTCCATAAGTCCACCTTCTTCTAATTGCTTGATAAAATCCCCTATTTGAGTATCGACTTTTTGATGAAGGTCCCGATAATAGGCATTTGTATAACGATAGGTAGGTGTATCTGGATGGTATGGGAAAACCGCGACATCTTCGGTTGAAGTTGTGGTGGGTGTGCTATCCATCTCGACTTTACTAAAATGTAACTGTCCTTCGTGGGTAGTTCCGAAATTCTGGACATGAAAAAAGGGTTGACCTACTTTTCGATTTTTGTAGGACGCTTTTCCAGATGATTCGTCCCAGACATTATCGGACTGTATAAGATTATAATCCTCTTTGGCGTTGTTTGTAGTATAATATCCAACTTCTCTTAAATACTCCGGGAACATTTTCAGACCATCTGGCATCAGAGCCAGTTCCATTCTGCGATGGTACTGCGCACCAACTCTTGGCGCATAACAACCAGAAATTATAGTACTACGAGCCACAGAGCAGACTGGGGCATTTGAAAAAGCATTATTGAAGACAATTCCTTTTTCGGCTAGTGCCTCGATATTGGGCATTGATGCCCCGCCTTCATCGTACAATTTCAAAAAGTGCTTTGAATTATCCTCGCTCACGAGCCATACGATATTGGGCTTTTCAGATTCTTCTTTTGGTTTCTGTCTTTCATTACATGACACTAGAAGTAAGCAAACCCCAAAAAATACCAATACCTGTTTCATAATTTTATTTTGAATTTATCGAACCACACGCCCAGAGGCATTACCTCCCATTAAGCGCTCTACCTCTGCACGAGTTGAATAGTTGAAATCCCCTTTTATAGAATGTTTTAAACAAGAAGCCGCAACTGCATAATTGACAGCAGTTTGTGTTTCACTCAATTCGGAAGTGGTAAGTGCAAAAATCAATCCGCCAGCGAATGAATCGCCACCGCCGACGCGGTCAACGATATTTTTAATTTGATATGGATTGTAATTTCCATTTTCGTCCAATGGTGCAAAAGAAGGCGAATCTGTTTTGGCATCAAACAACATTGCCCCCCAATTGTTATGACTTGCAGAATGACTTTCTCGTAAAGTGATTGCTACCTTGCTCAAATTTGGAAATTGTTTTATGACCTGTCTAGCAACATCAGGATATCTTGATGTATCCAACGTACCAGAATGTACATCTGTATCTCCAGCTTGAATTCCCAATACGTCATGGCAGTCTTCTTCGTTGCCAACAACGACATCAATAAAAGGTAAGATTCCTTTCATCGTTTTTTGTGCCAAATCTTTCGCGGAATAGTTCGAATCCCAATTCCAGAGTTTTCCTCTAAAATTTAAATCGATTGAAACAGAAGCTCCTGCTTCTTTTGCCTTTTGGGCAGCAACCAAGGTCGCTTCGGCAGCGGTTTTCGAGAGTGCTGGTGTAATACCACTTAAATGCAACCATTGTGCATCTTCGAAAATATTATCCCAATCATAGGCAGTAGCCGGAGTTATGGCTATTGCCGAATCAGCTCTATCATAAATTACGTTGCTCGGTCTTTGGTTTGCACCAGTTTCCAAAAAATACAATCCCAATCGCCCCTCATCGGTACGTAAAATATAATCCGTGTCGATTCCTACCGCGCGAACAGAATCCATCGTTGCTTCTGCCAAGGCATGTTTTGGTAGGGCCGTGATATATCTTGCTTTTCCACCAAAATTACAAATTGATGCGGCTACGCTAGCTTCAGCACCGGCATAGGTAATCTCAAATTCTCTAGTTTGTCGGAGTCTTAAATTTGCTGGTGAAGCCATACGGCCCATTATTTCTCCGAAGGTTACTACTTTCTTCATTAATACTTAATTTATTATCATTACTTGAATAAGGGAATCTGTTTTTATTCTCGTTTAAGATCTAATTTCTGTAATGAGGTCTCTAATTTCTTGTGCGTTTTTTGTTATGGCCGACCAATCTTCCGCTTGTATCAAATCTCTTTTAGCGACCCAAGTACCGCCAATGGCGGTTATTAAATTGGACTGTAAATAACTCGGCGCATTGTCAATATTACAGCCTCCTAAAGGAATAAATTTCAATCCCAGATAATTGTAAGGTGCGGACATGCTCTCTAAATGCTTCATACCACCTGAAGTCGCTGCAGGGAAAAATTTAAGAATACGACATCCTTCTTGCACAGCAATTTCAATATCTGACGGTGTCATAATTCCAGGCGCAAAAGAGAGACCTTGTTTATAGGCTTCCGCAATAATTTTAGGATTACAACCTGGAGACACAGCAAAATCAGCACCAACATCTACGACTGCTTTCACTTGGTCAACAGTCAAAACAGTTCCAAAACCCAACGTTATTTCAGGAACCTCTTTTTTTATGACATTTGCAGCATCCAAAGCAGCTGGAGTACGCAATGTCAATTCAATAGTATCAACTCCACCAGCCAGCAAAGCTTTAGCTAGTGGAACGGCATGTTGGACTTCGTCGACTATCAGCACGGCAATAATTCCGGCGGTATCTATTTTTTTAATTAAATCAGGCGATATCGCCTGTTGCTTTATTGGCTGCATATTATAGTATTAAAATTTTAAGGTAAATCTAGTATTAACTGGGGCATTTGACGCAAACTCTTACTGGACAAAAACTGAATGTTACCAAAGTTTGACTTGAAATTACCTAAATCGCAATCGAAACTCATTTTTTTTATAAAAAATTATCCAAAGCCATATTTGAATCGATGTCACTATTTTTGATTCTGCCATACGTAACATATCTAGAATACCTTGTTTCTTTTTTTTGAATTTCGTAATTCACATCACTTTGCAAGTGAAAAGAAAAGCAGAGACTTTTTGACATGTTCGCCCCAATAGGACCATTCATGGCCACCTGGAAATTCTTCATAAATATGTGTGACTTCCTTCTTTGCTAACTCGATATGTAATTCACGATTAAAGGAAATCAATTCGTCTTTTGAACCACAATCAAAACGTAGTCTCGGAATCTTATCGCCGTACTTTTCCAAAACACCTAAGACAGAATTTTCAAGTTCATCTACTTGCTTATAATTTTCTATGGCTTCTTCAACGAAAAGTGGCATTTGTTCAATATTGGTAATCGAAGAATGTGCCGAAATGGCTTTGAATTTTTCCGAATGTTTTATGCCTAGTCGAAGTGCACCGAATCCTCCCATGGAAAGTCCGGAAATAAATAAATCAGATGTTCCACTAACGGATGGAATATTTTCGATTACCGCATTGGGTACATCTTCCACAATCCATTTCTCAAAGTCTTTTTGATTGTGTGCTAAGTAGCCAGAACCATCGCCCCATAATCCATCTGAAGGCATGGCGATTACCATGGGTGGAATTTCATTGTTTTTCATCATTTCCCAAGCGGTGCGATGGACACCTGCTTTTTGCGACCAGACCCAGGCACTTCCGTATACGCCGTGTAACAAAATAACCAAAGGAAGCTTTTCAACATTTTGAACAGGAGGAACAAATACGCAAATATCCCCACGACCCTTTAGGTTTTTCGTTTTGACCGTGATGAAGCGAAGATTATCACTTTCGAATCTAGGATCTGATATTTCGGTTGTTCTAAAAAGTTCTTCCATTAGTCAAATACAATGACGCCTTTTGCGTTTTTTCCGGTTAGCATATCTTCAAAAGCTTGTTCCAATTGGTCTAATGAGTATGTTCGGGTTATCATTTCTTCCAAAAGTAATTTTCCCGATCGGTAGTGTTCTACAATTTTAGGAAAGTCTTTTTCTGGATTACAACCTCCGTATAAAGGATTAATATACACCTTATCCCATTCAAACAAATTCATGTCAACGGTGATTTCTTGCTCAATACCACTTACCTGTACTGCAGTTCCGGCATTGCGGATCATGGCCAATGGAGCCATTCCTAATTCAGGAACGGCGGTACATTCAAATGCATAATCCGCTCCACGGTTATCAGTCATTTTTTTGACTTGTTCGGCCGCTTGTAATAATCCTGTATCATTTCTATATGCTAAAATTGTGTGTGTTGCGCCAAATGTTTTTGCCAATTCCAGCCGATTGGAATTGATATCTATAGCGATGATTTTATCGGCTATACTAACCTTTGCACCTTGAATGACACTCAGGCCTACTCCGCCTGTGCCCAAAACGACTACGGAACTTCCTTCGGTAACCTTGGCAGAATTTACGACGGAACCATAGCCTGTCATCACACCACAACTAATAATACTAGCCGCAGGAAAAGGCATCCCGGCATCCGGATTTTTTACAACAGCCGAGGCTTTGACCAAAACATTTTCAGAAAGCGTTCCCAAATTGAAGGAGCGCTCAATAGGCTTTCCTTTGTATTTTGTTCCTTCCAAATGGGCATGACCATCTGTATAGCCATTCGCACCAGCGACTACTGGGGAGTTGTTTTCACAAATATGTTCGTTTCCCAACTTACATTGAAAACAGGTTCTGCAAGGCGTGGCCCAATTCAAAATAACGGCGTCGCCAACAGCCACATTTTTCACCTCTTCGCCAATTGCCTTCACAATTCCGGAACCTTCATGACCCATCACAATGGGTTTGCCCCAATTGAGAGAATCATGGTCGGTATGACAAAGTCCCGCAGCTTTTATTTTCACCAAAACTTCATCGGCCTCCGGTTCTTCTAAAGTTACTACATCTATCAGATAAGTCCCATCACCTTTGGCTATTGCGCTTCTTGATTGAATACTCATTTAATTGCTTTTTGAGTTTGCGATAAGATTGCCCGGTTTAAAGGCAACTGTATTATCGGCAAGCTTTACTTTGTCTACTAATTGATTAGTCTTGATAAATTTTGTGCCAATAACATAGGCTTTGGCATTGTTTATTGCGTCTACGGATAAAAGCGTATCTCCACTAAAATACCAAATTGAAAAACAAGGCTGGTCTTTTTCTTCCTTTCGGATGACGATAGTATCGTAACCATCCGACAGGCCGACAATCTGTAATTTTACGTCGTACTGGTCTGACCAAAACCAAGGAATGGAATCGTAGACTACTTCTTTTCCACAAATAGCCGCTGCGGCAACTTTGGATTGGTCTACGGCGTTCTGAACGGATTCCAGTCGTACATATTTGTTATAATGTGGATTATGATGAAAGGTGCAATCGCCAATGGCATAGATGTTTGCCTCGCTTGTTCGCGCTGTACTATCGACTTTGATTCCGTTTTCAATAGTGAGTCCGGCTTGTTTGGCTAGTTCTATATTTACATGGATGCCAACTCCAATTACGATAATATCCGCGGGATAAGTTGAACCATCAGAACAAACTACATTGTTTTTTGCATTTTCTGTTTCTACAGAACTAACGTTTTTTCCGATCAAAATTTCCACACCATTTTCGGTATGAAGTTGATGAAAGAAATCTGACATTTCGGGCGCGGTTACTCTGGCTAAAATGCGTTCTTCTCTTTCCAAGACTATTACATTGGAACCCAACTTTTTTAGGGAGGCTGCAATCTCCAAACCGATATAACCCCCTCCAATAACCACTACATTTTGCTGTAGATTACTTCCTAAAGCAGCTCTGATTCCGGCTACATCGGCAGCAGTTCTCAATGGAAAAACATTCTTGACACCCTTTAAACCTGGTATCGGCGGAATAATGGGTCTTGCCCCAGTTGCCAAAACCAACTTGTCGTACCCTTGAACGGAACCATCTTCTAAAAACACCTTTTTTTCCTTGGAATCTATGGAGGTTACTTTGGTACCCAAATTCAATTGTATCGCATCCCGCTCATAACTCTCGGCTGATTTCAAAGGCGTCGCCGACATTCCTTCTTCATTGGTCAAATAGGTTTTTGACAAGGGAGGCCTGTGATAAGGTAGTTCGGGGTCTGCATCATACAAGATGATTGCACCATCCCATCCTTCCTTTCGTAATGCAAAAGCTAGATTTACACCAGCATGACTGGCGCCGATAACAACACATATTTTTTGACTTTCGAACATCAAAAATTATTTGGCAACGGTCAAGACTACGCCGTCTAGTGTCTCGTTAATCTCTAGTTGACAGCATAAGCGGCTGTATTCATCGGCATTGTCATCAAGCTCTAACATATCGGTTTCAATTTCGCTTGCTTGCCCCGTTTTTGTCATGTCTTCGGGTTTCACATGCACATGACAAGTAGCGCAAGAACAAACGCCACCGCAATCGCCATCGATTCCCTTTACGTTATTCTCTACGGCCAGCTCCATCACGGAACCTGAATTGCCTTCTAATTCAATAGTTTCATTGTCACTAGTAATAAATGTAATCTTTGCCATGCTTTTATTTTGTTAATCCGTTAAATTTTGCGTTCAGGTAATCAAAACCTACTTTGCGTTTGAAATCATCCATATCTTCGATATTTTCTTTATAATCGAACAGTTCGATGCTTTCTACTTTTTCGGCGAGGACGCCCAATAATACTTTCATTAGTTGTCGTGCATGCGATGCCCCCAAACAATTATGATGGCTAAAACCAAACCCAACATGTGGATTAATTTTTCGGTCGATGACAATTTCGTGAGGATTTTCAAAGACCGCAGCATCTCTATTGGCAGAGGCCCAACAAAGTGAAACCCGTGTATCGGCCTTTGCCGCATGTTCGCAAACGTAAGTATCTTCGGTAACGACACGCCCCATTTGTGTCAAAGGTGAAAAGTACCGAATCATTTCTTCTACCGCCTTTCCGATTATTTCGGGTTCTTTTCGAAAACGTTCCAAGGATTCTTGATGCTCTGATAAATAGGCAATGCCATTTGTAACGGCATTGATAATCGTATCACGCCCTCCGGCAAAGGTGAGCACCATAACTCCTTTCACTTCCTCCTTGGTCAATTTTTTTCCTTCGACCTCAGAGGCCAAAAGTGAAGAATACATATCGTCTCCCGGATTTTCAATAGCTTTTTCAATTTGTTCGTCTATATAGTTGTAAAGAATATTTGCCTTGTCTCCGTCTAAGGCAGTATCCTCACTTCGGAAAACATGGGTTCCCCAAGAAATCCAAGTTTCAGCTTCTTCAAAGGGAATATTCAAAAGCAAGGTCAACGCTCTCGATTGCAACACTAGAGCGAACTCTTCAATCACTTCAATTTTATCTTTTTCAAGTGTTTCTTCAACCAATGCGGAAATCTGCGCAGTCAGTTTTTTGATATAATCTTCTTGTAACGGTCTTTTGAACCAAGGTTCGACAACGGCGCGGTATAGTCCATGAATAGGGGGGTCCAATTCAAATGGAATCTGTCTAGTTTCACGAATGTCAACCTCGGAGGGTACTACAATTCGACCCGGTTTTGCAGCCGACTGAAAGGTTTTATAGTTGTGAGCCGTTTTACGCACATCTTTATGGCGTAATAGCATTTTTACGGGATCGTTTTGATCGTTCATTTCTCCGATTCCCTTTTCTAAACGTGCTTTTTCGAATGGATCAGGTAGTGCACTTTTTTCCATATGATATTGAATTAAATGAGAATTGAAATTCGTATTCCACAAAAATTATAAAAATCTACAGGAAAAAAGTAGCGAATTTTAGCTAATATGTAAACTATTCTGTATTAATAATTATTATTTTTAGTTTTTAAAGGTAAAATAGAGTATGAAACCGATTTTAGAACCTATCCTCTTAGGCGAAAAGAAAACAATCCTTGGGTTTCGTTACGCCGCACCTGATTTTGAAACTCCATGGCATTTTCATCCACAACACGAACTGACTTACATTGAAGAAAGTGTAGGAACCAAATTGGTAGGGGATTACGTCGGACCTTATGAACCTGGAGAATTAGTTTTGCTTCGCTCAAACCTTCCCCATTGTTGGAAAAATGTTCCACAAGACAATGTTCAATCGAAATCTGTGGTAATTCAATGGAACAGGGGTGTTTTTCCCAAGGTTCCTGAATTGGAAATCGTTTTTAATCTTTTAAAACAGGCGGACAAGGGGTTACTTTTTGACAAAATACAATCCGCTGAACTGTTGCCTTTGATTCGAGAACTACCCAACCTGAAAGAGTACGAATTGTACATTCATCTTTTAGAACTCCTTACCCGACTTTCAAAATGTCAATACAAAACACTTTCTGAGGCTAGTTTTAGAGATGATTTGCCGACAAAGTTCGGCAGCCGTATGTCTGTAGTTCATGATTTCGTTTCACAAAATTTTCATCGCAAAATCCAATTAAAAGAATTGGCTGATTTGGCTAACATGTCGGAACAATCATTTTCAAGGTTTTTCAAAAAAATGATGGGGCGATCGTTCTTTACCTATTTGAACGAATATCGAATTAATATGGCAGTACGAATGTTATTGGATACAGATAATTCGGTTTCTCAAATTGGCTATGCTTGTGGCTACGAATCCTTACCATTCTTTTATAAGCAGTTCAATAAATTCAAAGGATTAACACCTTTGAGTTATCAGAAAGGATTTAAGATTCGTCAAGACTCCAAGGTATTTTGACCAAATTACCTTTCCAATTTGCTTGTAATTCAGTTATTAATTCAGCTGCCACTTCATGATTTTTAATAGCAATTTTTTTTGTTTCGAAAAGATTGGTTTAATGGTCGTATATTACTAAATAAGTGGATCTTTTAATAGATTTTTTTCTATTCTTCCAAGCCCCAAATCGATATTGCGATTTTCCGGTAATAAGTCTCGCTCTTGAGGGGTCCTCAAGTTGGATGTGTCACATAAGCTTGTGTAAATCGAACGCCCCGAGTAGCCAATTTATCCAAGTTCGGAGTTATCATTTCTTTGCTTCCCTGAAAACCACAATCAGCATAACCGGCGTCGTCGGCAAAGAGCAAAATGATATTGGGTGGTTTTGTTTCTGAAGTTGTTTCCTTTTGGGCGGCACATCCCAAGGGGATATACAAAGCCAATACTATGATGAGGAATTTTTTCATTTCTTAAGGTCTATGGGTTCAAAATTAATCTGAACGTAAGCGTATTAATTTGCGGAATTTATCCTGTATTAGTTTTATTTTAACCCTCTATTGGATTAAACTCATATTTTACGGCAACATAAATGTTAGTTGTCTATTTGTCTGAGCTCGTGATGTAGGTATAATAAACCCCGTATTTTTTATCCCCTTCTGTGAAGTCATTCTCTAAAAAGGTTTTCCCCTTTTCTAGCTAGACTTCAAAATCGACTGATTCGTCTTCAGGATTAATCTCTTTTTCCAGAATTTGATTGGCTACTTGAATGCTAACTTTTTCAGGGGAAATCGATTTATAAGTAAACCAGTTTTTAGGATTTTTCTGAGGCACGCCAAGAATTGGTCCAGAATTCTCTTTGGGCCACCTTCTACATGAAATCATGTAATACCCTTCTTTTTCTATTTGAATAGCGTGGGTATTGTTTTGATTCTTTTTGCCTTCTGCGACTTGCTCGCTCTTCCAAATGGGCAGGTCATCGCCAATGGCGTGTTGAATGGTAAGCTTTATTTCTTTTTGATTCGGATTGCCAATAATTGCTGTTGAAAATTCTGAATATTCTTGATTTCTTTTTACGTTTTCAAGGAATGCCGCATTTTGCCTTAGAAGTTCTTCAACTATTTCAGGATGTTTATTGGCCAAATTATTCAATTGCATACGGTCTTTTTCAATATCGTATAATTCGGTGCCGTTGACCAGTCTCCAATCGTCCTTGAGTATGCAGGTGTTCTCTATATCAAATGGTTGTCGCCAATCTTGTCTACTATGCACAAAGATGGTTCGTTCCGCCAATTGATTTTGCCTTTTTAGGAGCAATGGACTCAAGTCAACGCCATCTAATTTTCTCCCTATGGGGATAGAGATATTGCATAAACTTGCCAAAGTGGGAAGTAAATCAACATGAGCTGTTTCTGCATCAATATTCCAGCCTCCCTTGATTTTCCCATCTTTCCATCGCATAAAAAAAGGAACACGATGTCCGCCCTCGGTTCTATCATTTTTCTTTCCTCGTAATCCCATGTTGTAACCAATTTTTCCGTCTTTACTAATACCATCAGAAGTACCATTATCGGTCATAAAAATTAGAATGGTGTTATCAGCTAGTTTGTTCGTTTTTAGAAACTTTTCCAGCTTTCCAAAATTCTCGTCGATATTCGTAATCATTCCGTAGAACTCAGGATTCACAATATCCTTTCCTTTTAAGTGTTGGTAAGGTTCTGCGTATTTCTTATCCACATAAAAAGGACTATGCGGCGCATTCGTTGGGAGATAGATAAAGAATGGTTTTTCTTTGTTTTGCTCTATAAACCCCATCGCTTCCTGAAACCAAACATCGGTACAGTAACCCTCAAATTGTCGAGGCTCATTGTTTACATAATACGTGTCGTTGAAGTAGTTGTTTCCCCAATAATCAGATAATTCACCAACACCACCCGCTTTATGATGAATGGCAACATCAAAACCTAAGTCGGTGGGTCTTGAAGGGTAATTATCCCCCAAATGCCATTTACCAAACATTCCAGTTGTATAACCATTTTGTTGGAAGAGTTGTGCCATTGTAAAAGCACCTTCTGATAAAGCATCTCGACCCTTGTAAGTTGCCCAAGCACCATTATTAATAGGATACCTTCCCGTCATAATCGCAGCACGGGTAGGTGTACAAACCGGATTCACATGAAAATCGGTCAAGCGAACCGATTGCTTGTAAAACTTGTCAATATTCGGTGTTTGAATCCATGGGTTTCCATGGGCTCCTAATTCTCCAATGCCTTGGTCGTCAGTAAGGACTAAGATAACATTCGGTTGTCTTGACTCCCTTGGTTTTTGAGAAAAGGAAAAATAACTCGATAGCAGTATGCACTTTAATATTAGAAGGCTTTTTATTGCTCTAGTTTTCATAGGCAAATACTATTTGCTTTGTGTTGATTAAACCTTATGGTAGTTTAAAAGGATTCGTTTCTTCTCTGTTACAGTTTTTGATTCGGAGTTAGGGTACTTCATCATCTTCTAAACATCCGGACCAAAAATCAGTCTATATGCGCATCGGTATTACCTCCAATATCATTTTCTTTATAACCTTCCATAACTATCTTAAAAGCATGCGCATGTTCGGTGGGATAGTTTTTTGGAGCCTTGACAACCAAACCTTTTGCATTACGTTCCCATTCTAATTTTTCATCACTTCCTACTAAAGAAACGCTCCTAATTTTTGAGTTCAGAGCACCAATGTCTGTACTCAATGTTTTCATCACAATTTCGTTTTCAGGTATATCCATCACAATGGCATAAAATTCCTTGTCCGACTTTTTTGTGTATCGGATGTCTTTATTGGTGTAGGAAATTTTTATTTTCTCTATTTTATGACCTCCTTCGGGCAAGCGGGTCGGACCTTCACCAAAAACGGTCCAAGGGCGTGTTTTGTAAATGGCTTCTCCGTTCACCTGCAACCAAGCACCCATTTGAGTTAATAGGTATACCATTTCTTCAGGAATAGAACCATCGGGATTGGGAGGTACATTTAACAGCATCAACCCATTTTTGGCAACAATATCTACCAAAATATCTATCAGTTCATTTGGTTCTTTAAATTTTGCTCCAGGACGGTAAAACCATGCTCCGGGTGAAGTATCCGTCAACCATGCCGGGCTTTTAGGTTGATTTGGGCGACCGCGTTCATAATCTTTAATGGCGGTTTCAATCGGGAAAGTGGTTTCTTTATAGGCGACGCCTACTTCTTTATTCCACTCCAATCCTTTATTGTAATAATAGGCCAAAAACTTTTGGCGGTCTTTTTCTGGTAAGTTTTCCAACCACCAGTCAAACCAAATTAAGTCGGGTTGGTAAACGTCTATGTATTCTTTCAATTTGGCCCACCATTCCGCAAGAAATCGCTCATCGGGTACATCTGAATCTAAGGAATGTGGATTCGTATACAGGTCATAATCCTCAGGAGAAATTCCTCCATGTTGATGTGCGAGAGCAAAATATTTCCATGTAAAGGCATGGTGGAACGAGGCCATGAATTTCATTCCTCTCGCTTCAATTTCCTTTTTTAAAGCTGCTGAGGGGTCGATTCCTCCATAGTTCATAGAGTTCCATCGTGTTGATTTTGCATCCCACATGGCAAAATTATCGTGGTGCATCGCTACCGGACCAGAAAATTTTGCACCCGATTTAGCAAATAGTTCCGCCCAAACCTCAGCATCGAATTTTACGGGCTTAAAATTTTCTATGACATGTTTGTACCCATATTTTTTAGGGTTTCCGTATTTCTTTTTATGATGCAAATAATTGTTAGAAGGTTTACCGTTTTTGGTTTTTACCTTCTTACCATCTTCATACATAATCATACCATGCCAACCTCGATAATTTGTATTCGGGTCCGAGCCATCTAACGCCTCCGATACTGGTCCCCAATGGGCATAAATTCCTAATTTAGCGTCAAGAAACCAATCTGGGGTTTGATTTACCTTGGATAAGGATTCCCATGACTCCTCGTACTTGACTTTGTTTTCTTGGGCCATGGTATTTCCTGTAAGGCTAAGACATGATAAAAGGAATATTGTAGTTTTAAAATTGTTCTTCATTGTAAAATTCATTTGTATTTTATTTCTAGAAAAGTAGGGGCCACAGGTAAATATAAAATTACGGAAAAGTCAATTTCATGGCTCCATTAATTTCTTGTTCACCGAATCAATACGTTCTTTTTGCTTGTCACTTAACCCCTGCCTGAAATATACATCCGGTTCATGATTAACACGATGTTTTTTCATTTCAGGGTCATGAACATCTTGACTCAGGTCACAGTCAAAACGCACTAATTTAGAACTGAACTTGTCCCAATCGTTCGTTGCATTTATGAAATGGGCCAGTCCCCAAGTAATTCCCCGTCCGTCTTTTGTATCCGTAAAGGCGTCTGGGACATGTGGTGCTGCCGCATAGGGCATGAGTTCGGTAATGGACGCAATTTCAAAATTCACCCAATCTTCAGCATACTGTACCGTGTTGTGTTCAGGCCCATCTTTGTAGACCAAGGCCGCAACGCCTTTTTTAAAAGGAAAGAGTGATGTTTCATGCCCTGAAGTGATAACTGGATTCAAAGGATGTTTGGTAAAAGGACCAAGAGGGTTATCTGCAATTGCCAACCCTTGCATTCTTACCAAATCTGGCCTTTCCCCGAAATCGGATTTACAATAAATGTAAATCTTGCCATTATGCACTAAAGGGTAGGGGTCATGAATCGAATTCTGGTCCCATTCGCCTTCGGCGCCGTTCGGAATAACGATTTGGTTGGTAGGTGTCCATGGTCCATCCGGCGAATCTGCATATGAAACAGCAACCGGACAATCATCGCCACCGTTCTTTCCCGATGCTACCGAAAAGGCCTGATAATATAAATAGTATTTCCCTTCCCATTCCAGGATATCGGTAGTGGTGACCGAACGATGACCGACATTGGGTGCCGCTGGTCTTGGTATGGCCACTCCTTGTTCTTCCCAACTAAAACCATCTTCTGATGTCGCATAATGTATTTCGGCCAAATCCCAATCCGAAGACGGAATGGTATCGTTGGATTTATGGGCATTGGGTATTCCTACGGGTGGGACTGAAGTTTCACGATACGTGTACCACACATAATATTTACCATCGTAGAAAATGGTTTTAGAAGGGTCACGCCGTGAAATAGTACCGTCTTGGTCGTTATAATCGAAACCTTTCAACTCGGTATATTTAAACTGGCTGAACAGTTCGTTTTTATCTGGCTTTGGGGATGCATAATCTGTATAGATTCTTTCCATTGCTGCACTCATGGCCCTATCTGGTTTTTCATCCGGCAGTATAAATGGAAATCCCTTCTGGTTTTCAACAGTTTCTTTTTTAGGAACGGTATTTTCTTGCTTGCAGGAAAACAACATTAAAGAAAACAAAAAGAGCAATACAATTGACTTATTCATGAATTGGTTTTTAATGGTTTCTTATTTTTCTGGATTCTGCCTCTTATAATCAAACCTTTCATTTCAAAATTCTTACTTGAATAAATTGCTCACCACTGTTTAAACTTAAAATTTAGGTCTTTGATAATTTCCTCGATAGGCTCGTCCCAGAAGTTTTGCGGCCTCTGAATTGTTGGTGATGGTGTTTTTCTGTGAATCCCAATCTACTTTGCCTTCATTATAGTATGATATCATGGCCAGTTGTACAGTGGCTGTTGATTTGAATCCATCTTCGATAGGACAAAGAAGATGGTTTTTGTTCCTTGATTTAACAGCTTCTAAAAAGTTAATCAAATCTTTACTCAACACTCCATCGGTAGGTACTTCTATTACTTCTTGACTTTTGTCCTTAACTTTTGGTTGAATGATTAATCGTCCGAAATCTCCATACATGGTTGCTTCATCACCATAAAAAGTATACCCGCTATTGAATTCAGGATTTAAATCTCCCACGCCCCACATTCTGTGCTTCCAAATTACAGAGCAGGCATCAAAATCCATTTTAACATCTAAAGTGTCAGGAGTGGTAATCTGGCCCTTGTGAGCTAAAATATCACCCTTGGATTGCACGGAAGTCGGAATATCTAAATCCATAACCATCCTTAAATAATCGATGTAATGAATACCCCAATCTACTAAGTGACCATTACCATATTCCTTTTCCAATCGCCAATTAAAATGACCAATGCTAGGCCGATAGGGCAGCTTTGGTGCTGGCCCGCACCAAGTTTCCCAATCCAAAGAAGCTGGCGGATCTTGAATAGTTGCATCTCCCGGGCTCGGATTGTAGTGTATTTGTGCCGCTATCTGATGAACGTTTCCAAGACGACCTTCTTTTATGAGCGACCTAATCTTATTGCCCACAATGTTGCTTCTTTGCATAAAACCGATTTGGACAATGTTATCGGCCTTCTTGGCAGCAGAAATCATGGCCAGACCTTCATTTATATCATAGGCCAACGGTTTACAGCAATATATATCCAATCCTTTTTCACATGCAGCGACGAATTGCAATGCATGCCAATGCGGGGGTGTCGCGATGATCACTGCTTGTATATCGTCTTTTTCTAAAAGCTCTTGGTATGACGTGTATTCTTGAGGTCGATTTCCCTGTGTCTTTTCAATTTCATCGGCAACACTTTTAAGATGCTCTGAGTCGATGTCACATAATGAAATAAGGTTTAAGCCATCGATACCCATCACGGCCTTGGCTAGTTGGATACCATACCAACCGCAGCCGATCATACCGATTCTAATTTTTTCTTCCTGTCCATAAGAAGGGAGGTAAGGTGTTGAAAGAATTCCAACGGACACCAAAGAGGATTTTTCAATAAAATTTCTTCTGTTCATAATTTTAGCTTCATTGTTCTTTTCTTAAACTTTGTTGAAAATAAACTTCGGCTTCGACAAAATTGCTTGTCCCATAGGGGGACGTAAAAGGAGATTAGGGTATATAATACTTAAAGTGCCGTTTTTTAATCATTCCAATGTTCATCAATTACCCTTTGAATATGCGGATAATTCACATCCGTTTCATTTAGGTCTTCGCGCATTTGAATCAATTGCTTTTTCAAATCGGCTATCGTTTCTGAATAAGTCGGTTCTTTGTATGCATTGTTCATTTCCTTGGGGTCTTTTGTCAAATCATAAAATTCCCAAGCAGCAGGAGTAGTTGTTGCAAAATCATTGCCCCAATTTTTTGTATCCCATTCATTATTGGGATTATCAGTATCTACGTAGTACTTTCCATAGAAAAAAATCAGCTTATAATCTTTGGTTCGGATTCCAAAATGTGCAGGATTTTGGTGCTTATGTGCCAAATGCATCCAGTAACGGTAATACGTAGCCTTTTGCCAATTGGCTGGTTCGGTTCCGGTTTCCAAAATGGTCTTGAAACTTTTTCCTTGCATGTACTCGGGGGTTGTACCTCCCGCCAATTCAATAATCGTAGGTGCAAAATCTGTATTGTTGATAATAGCGTCCGTACGACTTCCTGCTTTGATTTTTTCTGGATAGCGAACGAAGAAGGGCATTCGCATCGACTCGTCGTACATCCATCTTTTATCAATGTAATCATGTTCGCCCAACATAAAACCCTGGTCTCCCGTGTAGACTATGATGGTGTTGTCTAGCAATCCTTCAGCCTCCAGATAATCCATCAAACGTTTTACGTTATCATCCACGCCTTTTACGCAGCGTAGGTATTTTTTAAGATAATCTTGGTAGACTTTACTCGTGTATTTTTTTTCAGCATCGTCCATAACCCACTTGACATATTCGCTCGACTTAATGTCACTGGCATCTCGATAATTTCTATGTATGCTACTGTCAACATAAATATTCATGGCTTGGTTACGAATCAGATTACGGTGCGAAACCGAAGACCCGATAATTCTTGTCAACGAATCATTTTCCCCCCTTGTGGCCTCAGAACCATTATTACCACGTTCGTAAAGACTTTCAGGTTCGGGAATGAAAACATCTTTCAAATAATCTTCGTACCTCGGGGCATTTTCAAAATCATCATGAGGTGCCTTGAACTGGTGTACCAAGAAAAAAGGTTTGTTGGTATCTCTCTCGGTTCTTAACCATTCTAAAGAAATATCGGTAATCACATCAGAGGAATGCCCAGAAATCTTGACCTCATTTTCGGGCCATGATTGATTTCCCCGTACTCTGAAAGTAGGGTCAAAATAGTGACCTTGACCTTCTAAAACCTTGTAATAATCAAAGGCTGCAGGTTCTTCCTTCAAATGCCATTTACCCACGATTGCCGTCTGGTAGCCCAGTTTTTTCATTTCTATGGGAAGAAACTGTCGAGCAGGTTCTATTCGTCCATCAAGGTCCAATACGCCATTCATCTGTGAGTTCTGCCCAGTTATGATTGCGGCCCTACTCGGCGTGCAAATGGAATTACTTACGAATGCATTATCGAAAATCATACCTTCCCTAGCTATTTTATCCAAGGTCGGCGTCGGGTTTAGTCCGGCCAAACGACTTCCATAAATACCAAAACCTTGGGTCGTATGATCATCGGACATGATGTAGATGATGTTAGGTTTTGTTACAGCTTCTTCTTTTTTTTCACCACAAGAAACAAGGAGAAACAGAAAAAAAATAGCAAAAAACTTTGGATTCAATAGGAGTACGTCAATTTTCATTTGATTGATTTTTAAGCCATTCATGATTTTTAAAAAGACTATTTAAATATAGGGAAAGTATCGCTTCGCCGGTATAATAACTTCTAGACAAAGACTGTTGGTAAAAATTTCCTATCAGATTTTAAAATCAAAATCAAGCGTATCTAGTTCGCACCATCATTCTGGGCCAGCAAAAAAATGATTTTATCTAATTTTGAAGGTAACACTCTTAACACAAAAAGTACTTGACCTGCATTTGTGGTATTCCTCAACGTTTCAAAGTAAAATGCCCGTTGAATTCCCTTCCATCTTCCAAACGAACTCTGAACCAATAGTCCGATTCAGGTAGTAATTTCCCTAAAAAGGTGCCATCCCAGCCTTTGGATGATGGATTTACTTGACTTAGCAACAAACCGTATCGATTATAAATATATATTTCGGAATTGGCTTGCAGGTCCTTGCTTACCCCTTGAATCTGCCAATAATCATTTAAACCATCATTATTGGGAGTGAAGAAAGCTGGATGACCAATAACGGAAAATTCCTTTTCAATAAGCTCGCATTGATTTTTATCCCTGACGTAAGCTTTGTGAATGCCAGGCTCTATTTCTCTGAAAACATTGCTTTCCTGATAGGGACCATGTGGATCGTCAAGCGCAAATTCAAACCCTTCGGGATTCTCAAGTAAAACCGTCGCAGTCGAAATATTACTGATAATGCCTTCGACTTCTATTTCCGAAATCACGGCAAAAGGGTCTGCACTTAAATCTATCGTCCTCATCTTTGAACATCCCGTGCCGTCTGTTTTGGTGGCGATAAGGGTGTAATTTCCTGTTCCGGAAACTGTCAAAAATTCTTCCCTGCCCAGTACATTTCCCATTTCATCGACCCACTCATAATCATAACTTCTTTCCGAATCTGTTGGAATCAAGGTATATGGTAATTCGCTTCTACAAATAGTCATCTGTTCTTCCAATTCGAATACTGGCACGGCATCAACGTTCAAGGTAATATGATGGCCTAATCCAACGCAGGCATTATCCTCCGTTCCGTCTACCCGCACCCAAATATCTTGTTCAAAAGGTGATCTTTCGTTTCTGAATTCTGTAGGATCGATTACTCGTATTTCTGCAAAAGCATCTTCACTGTTTCTATAATAGGTGACCGTAAGTTCGCGGTTCGCATCAAAAAGGTTCAAAATCGATTCTGTAGCCGTGCTAAAGTCGAAAGTGCCGATGCCGTCTGTATCATTCTCGTTGACAAAATCATCGCAGGCACTGAAGTTCAACATGAAATTTTCCGGTATTGCAGTATCAAGAACTTCCAGATCTACAGTGGTTATACGATAACAGCCAAACTCATTTTCGACTCGTACAAAAACTCTTGAAGTTAGTTCGTTCGAGAAAAAATAAGTGATACCGAGTATTTCGTTCTCCTCACTTTCAGCTTCTTCCTCATTATAAAAAAATCGATAATCGAGACTAGGATCTGGATTGATAAGGTCGGAAGCCTCAAAGAGATTAAAATCGGCAATTCCATTACCACTAACATCACACTGGGTCAGCGTTACCGGAGATACAACCGGAAGTTTTTTCACCTCTATCAATTTTGAATAGGTCTCAACCTCTCCATCTTTGGTGATTGTAACTGTGGCAAGATAGCTTCCAGCAGATTGATAGATATGCTCTGGTTCTTTATCCAAAGTATTATTCAGTGTATTGCCATCGCCAAAATCCCAATCCAAATTGTCAGGATCCGGTAAGTAGTTGGTGGACAGTTTCGTCAATTCCCCCTCACAGGCTTCTTCATATTCAACTTTTATTTGGAAATAGGATTGTATAAATGAAGGGAAACCCTGTTTGCTGGGCCTACCGATTGACAGTCCACCATCTACATAATCGGCGGCCGAACCTCTTTTCTTAGGACTGTTTATTACGCCAAGTATTCGACTATCTTTACGCGCCTTATAAATCTTACCGTCTATCGCCAACTGCAAGGCCATTGGCTGTTCGGAGGAGCTGAACAGTTTTCTAGTCCGAAAATTATCCTCAAGATCTATTTGAAAAAGGCTGCTTCCATTATTGGTATGGCCACTAGGAGGAACTTCGCCATTTCTAAAACTGCTGAGTGTTGAGTATACTTTTTTCGAATCGGAAGAAAATTCAACCCCATATGCAAAAACAAAATCATTGTCCATCAATTTCTTGGCATTGCTTACCAAGCCTGTCATAATATCAAAATCAAATAGGAACAGACTACCCGGCGAATGACCCGAAGAGTCAATACTATTTTGAAAATTCGCCATGGCCAACTTTGTTCCATCAGGCGAGACCTTCAATTGTCCTTTGGAATTGGAAATGTGCGCTCCCAAATACATATATGGCCCTAATTTTGAAGTAACCGGGTTAGAATCTACGCCATTTTCGTCTATTTTAAACGCATAAAACGTATCTTCAAAATGGGTAATTACCCAGTAGATATCTTCGCAAGGGTCTTTTATCGCGGTCAATTTCTGGGAACATTTCAACAACTGCTCTCCCCTAATACTTGCATCATAGGTGACAAGGTGTGTCTTGAAACTATTCAAAGAGCCCCCTCCGGCCGCCATGTTCACAAGATAATAGTTCAGGCCATCGCCTTCTGAATACACTTGATTCCCATATCTTATCTCGCTAACGGTAAAAACATAATAACGATCTGAATCTCCGGGTTTCGGCACAATAATGGCAGATTGTGTACTAGAATTGCCTCCAAGCAAATCCTCGCCGCTCATTCGTTCGTGCGTATTTTTATATACGCTCACGCCATCGGTATAAAACTGTAGGTTACCCTCTTCATCTGAAATTGCCGCACTACCCTCATCAGTAAACACACTACCAAGATTTAGCGATTCAGGCGTTATTGAATTAAAGTCAAGGCCAGCCTTCTGACCGAAGTGCCAAATAGCTGCCTCACGGTCTTGCGAGAGGGCCATTCCTGAGATGAGCAAGAATAACGCGAGTAGTATTTTTTTCATTTTCACTAGCTATATACTAGTAAATATATGAAAATACAGAAAAGCTCAAAAAAGAAGTCATAGTAGGGCTTGCAATCATCGGTAAAAGGTTAAATCCGTCCGATTATCGTATAACTAATACAATTTTAAAATTTCCGGTTTACATATTGATATCGAAATCGAGCGTATCGAGCTCCGAAGCTTTCCAAGGAGTTATTTTTCCTTGGGTTCGAAAACGAATACTGCCGACTGTTCGCCTGGTAACTTCGGATCCAGAATGGCCCCAAGCGTTTCGAATATAAGTTCCGATTGCCGCGATATCAGCATCTTGAAGTGTCGTGAAGGATGGCATGCTCGGCAGAATGTCAGGTATTGCATATTCATTTCCGTTAACCATTATAGGACCTTCCATTCCGTGAAGCATAATCATTGTGAGTTTTTGTTCGTCAGAAATAACCCATTCCGATTGCTTTAATGGAGGAGCAAAACGCGACATACCCTCTCCGCTTGTTCCATGACAACTCGCACATAGGTTAAGATATTTTTGCCTGCCAGCGGCAAAGAGTTGAGGGTCGATATTATTTGGTAAAGCATCTGCCAATTCATCAACAGAAGCATTATCCTTTGATATGTTTATTCCGTTAGCGATAGCCGTTTTCATCCATAAACTTGAGCTATCGTGAATTTTTTCAGAAATATTTTGAAGTTTTAATATGTCCTTTTCGGATTCCGAATTTGCAATCGCCGTAGACAACATTTCAATAAAAATCTCGTGATTCTGGTCGTACTTTTCTACATAAGTACCGGCCAGCAAATCGTCGATCATTTTTAGTTCCCGGTCTTGCAAACTACTCATTACCACGTCTCGGGTTACAGGAAGATTACCATATGATTTCAAAAACTTTTTTGAGATATCAAAAGCAACTTTTTCATTAAGAAGACCACTTGACAAAACCATCTGCATTTGAACCAAAGGATGTGATGTATCATAATTCATCGTGATAAATTCCTCGATTTTTTTTCTGATATCAGGTTGTTTTGAATCTATACTCTGTAAAAGACGTAAACCCGTTTGCACAACGATGGGGTCTTTCGATTCAAGAGCTTTTAAATACGTTTTGAAATCTTGATGGCCTAATCCTTCCAAAGTCCATAACGCATGAAGTTGAGCTAATCGATTTCCTCCGGAGACAATTTTAACTAAATCAGAAGCAATTGAAGTATCCCCTTTTTCAACTAACAAACGTTGCGCCGTATCACGAGTCCATCCATTTTTATCTCCTAGAAAAACCATCAATTCTTCACTGTTCATTTTTTCGAAATCTGGTAATTTTCCCTTGGCTTCATTCTTAGAAGTTATCCTCCAAATACGTCCCATATGAACGGGTTTATCCAAACCGCGCTTCAAGGTTTCTTCACGCAGATAAGGCGTCATATATGGTCCGTGTTGAATAACACCTTTATACATGTCAACGACATAGAGCGCTCCATCGGGCCCAGAGGCCAACGAAATAGGTCGAAATCTTTCGTCCGTCGAGGCGAGAAATTCCTTGTCCTTATACTTTCCTTCCGCACTAAGCATAAACCCGTCTTCGATGATCTTGTTCTGTTTGATAAGGTTCGCTGTGGGTTCACAGACAAAGGCATCGCCATAATATGAATCGGGCAGTGCGTATCCACGATTGATAATCGGGCCACAGGCCGAGGCAAATTCAATAATACTTCCATTTTCATCTAGAGTGCCCGGCACGTAACCTCTATTGATGGCAGTATTACTTCGAATGGGAAATACACTTCGATCAAGGGTAAGACCATGATCAATTCCGCTAGAAGAACTGTGATTTTTATTTTGTTGCAAAGCACCTGGCGGCACCAAATCACCATGCAGTTGTGACCAGTTATAATTGTAAAAAAGCCGACCGGCATCATCTTGGCAAATACCCCATTGGCCCCGGAACTCCGTTTCCTCCTTGACCCATTCGTCATTGATTTTTTTATATCGATATTTTGATTTGGCATTGTAATACCAATTGTCGATTCCACGAAGTAATCCATTTGCAGAATGCTCTGGCATACCTTGTCCGCCATATTCGGCATCAACCAGTGTTTTTTTATCAGCTTTAAAATCACCATCGGTATCTTCTGCATACCAAAGTGGAATATTCTCGGCCACCAACGCACCACCATCAACCACTGCTATTGCACGGGGCAAAACAAGACTATCCAAAAAAATGGTGCTTCTATCCATTCGACCGTCCTTGTCATCATCAAAGAGCACCGAGATACGACCAACTTTTTCAAGTTCGTCGGTACCATCAATATCGGCCATAAAACCAATCATCTCTACCACCCAAAGTCTACCACCTTCGTCAAAAGAAATTGCTACCGGATCTTGTACCAAAGGTTCAGAAGCTACCAAATCAATTTTGATTTCGGAATCTGCAAATACAAAGGAATTTAAAGCTTCATCAGGAGTTAATGGCGGAGAAACGGGTCGTTCGCAAGCGAGTAAAAAAAGCCCTAAAGCGAAATAGAAAATCGCCCTAAAAGAAACAGAAAAACGTCTGATTAAAAAATACATCTTTATAATTCAGTTGCACCCAAAATATTTTGATTCCCATCTACATAGAAATGAATTTATCCTATTCAAAAAATTAAACTTGCAATATAAACGCAAACTGCCGCAAACACTCCCACTACCAAAGTTCCTAAGGTATATACACGATAGCCAGTTTTGACATCAATACCTGCGAATTGGGTCAATATCCAAAAGCCGCTATCGTTTGCATGCGATACGACCATTGCACCGGCACCTATCGCTGCGACAACCAAAGCTTTATCGATTTCCGTGGTAAAACCCATAGTCACCAACAACGGAGCCACAATAGAGGCGGTGGTAATCAAAGCGACCGTTGAAGAACCTTGGGCGGTTTTTATCGCAGCGCAAAGTAAGAACGGCAGCCATATGCCCAAATTCGCTCCTGATAAGGCATCGGCCAAAACATCTGCAATACCGCTATTTTGAAGTATCGTGCCGAAAATTCCACCGGCACCGGTTATCAATATAATGTTCGAGGCATCGGCCAATGCCTTGCCTACCCAACCAGTGGTTGCCAAAAATTCATTATCCCACTTTTTCGGCAATAGAAAGGCGAACAGCATTCCAATCATCAATGCAATTATCGGTGATCCAATGAAGGAAACAAATTTGATAATAGCTGTCGGTTCTTGACCTTCAACTAAATTGAATTCCATAATCGATTTACCAACAATGAGTAAAATCGGAATGAGAATGGGCAAAAATGATTTGAAGGCACTGGGTGCATCTTTCATCTTCTCTTCGATGACTTCATCGGTTACATTTGGATTTGGATCGATAAAATGCTTTGACCCCATCTTCTTGCAGTAAATAATGACCACCACTAGGCATAGTAAACCGATTATCAAACCAACGAGCATTACCATACCCACATCGGCACCGATAATTCCTGCCGCGGCAATTGGGCCTGGAGTTGGTGGCACAAGCACATGGGTGACCATGAGCCCTAAAAGCAATGCAGTTGCAGTACCTGCTATCGAAAGCCCAGCTCGCTTGGTTAAACTTTTATTCAAGGGATCCAAAATAATGAAGCCACTATCAGCAAAAACAGGTATCGAAACTATAAAGCCCACCATGGCCATAGCCTCATGAACTCTCTTTTTGCCAATTACTTTTAATACAACTTCGGCCAACTTGTAGGCACCACCTGAATGTTCTAAAAACGCTCCTATGATTACTCCCAAAATGATGACAATTCCGATTTTACCGAGTGTTACGCCAAAACCTGAATTGACGTAATTTACAATGTCGTTCAATCCCATTCCAGAAAAAAGCGCGAAAAAAAGTGCAGCTGCCAAAAGTGCCAGAAAGGGGTGTACCTTGAGTTTTACCGTCAATAAAATTATTAGCAGTACACTCGCAATAAGCAGTAATATCGAAATCATAGTCTTGGTCGTTTAAAATAGTGGTTGTTCGGAAGGCAGTCGGTTGGTTCAAAGAAACGCCTAGCACAACAAGGTATCATCTTTAAAGCGTTTTGCAAAATACAGTCTTCAAAAAATTCTATCAAAACTTCGATATTGAAAAAAAATAGTAATTTGGTTGATGCGAGGAATACTACAAAATGCAGCGAAGAAAATTTATAGAGAATGTAACTGCCGGTTCATTCGCTTTGGCCATGCCCGCACTTCCTTCGTTTGGTTATTTGCCCCCAGAAACTCGATTCGGGGTGGCGCATGCTTCGTATATGATGCGCGCCTACAGAAATATTCCCAGCGAATTGTATCCTCCCTTTAAAAATTCCATGGAATTGATCGAACACAGTGCCGAATTGGGTTTTGGCGGGGTTCAGGCTGGTATCGGTGGATGGGATAAAAAGTTTTCGAAAAAAGCACGCAATCGAGCCGAAGAGCTTAATATTTTTCTTGAAGGACAAGTGAGTTTGCCAAAAACCGCTTCGGAAACTGATCGATTCGAAAATGACATCTCAGCGGCAAAAGAAGCAGGTATCGATATTGTTCGTACCGCCTGTCTTTCAGGAAGGCGCTATGAGACTTTTGATAGTATGGAAGCCTTTCAAGAATTTAAAAAGAATTCAATTGCTTCTTTAGAACGGGCCGAACCCATTGTTCGAAAACATAAGATTAAACTCGCAGTCGAGAACCATAAAGATTGGCGTATTGATGAAATGATTGCCATCTTAAATGGAATTGGTAGCGAATGGGTAGGCGTAACATTGGATACCGGAAATAATATTTCATTGCTTGAAGACCCTATGGAGGTTGTGAAATCACTGGCCCCCTACTCTTTTTCGGTGCATTTAAAAGACATGGCGGTTGAAGAATATGTAGACGGATTTCTTTTGGCGGAAGTAAATTTAGGCGAAGGCTATTTGGATATAGAAGGAATGATTTCAGAGATACGCAAACAGAATTCTGATATTCGATTCAACCTGGAAATGATAACAAGAGATCCTTTGAAGGTTCCATGTCTAACGGAAAAATACTGGGCGACTTTTGACCAGATATCCGCGAAGGAATTGGGAAGATATTTACACCAAGTACGAACACAAAAATCAAAGAATAAATTATCTGTGATTTCAGATAAAACTTCTGACGATCAATTGGCTTTAGAAGTTGAGAACAACAAAATATGTTTAAATCTTGCGAAGCAAAATTATGGCTTCCGTTAAATAAAATACAAAGCAAATTATGGCGGACGATAAATTACCCGGAATAAAATTATTTGAAATGAAAGGGCGAAATGCCCTAATTACAGGGGGCTCTAAAGGTCTTGGCTTGGCCATGGCCGCGGGACTGGCTTCCGCAGGAGCAAATGTGATGTTACTTAACAGAAATCTAGAAGAAGGAAAAGTCGCTGCCGAACAATTACGAAATGATTTTGGCATAAAAGCAAAAGCATATGCAGCTGATGTTACAAATTTAGCACAGGTAGAAGGGGTTGTAGAAGAAATCATCGATGAATTCGGAAGCGTTGATATTTTGATAAATAGTGCAGGAATAAACATTCGAGGTGCGATAGACGAATTGACGTCTGCCGATTTTGAACAAGTCATGAAAGTGAATGTCGATGGCACTTGGAATGCTTCACGGGCAGTAACTCCAAATATGAAGAAAAACGGTTGGGGTAAAATAATCAACATGGCCAGTACCTTGGGCATGGTAGGTTTGGCCAATCGAACCCCATATGCTACAAGTAAAGGAGCTGTTGTTAATATGACAAGAGCCTTGGGGCTTGAACTGGCTCCATTCAAAATTAATGTGAATGCAATCTGTCCCGGACCGTTTTTAACTGAAATGAATATTCCAATCGCGGGTACCGAAGAAGCCAAAAAGTTTATCGTAGGCGCAACCTCTTTGGCACGATGGGGTGAACTGAAAGAAATTCAGGGCGCGGCAATATTTCTAGCAAGCGATGCCAGTAGCTATATGTGTGGGTCGATGTTGACAGTGGATGGTGGATGGACGGCCAAGTAAAATTCTCTAAGAACGGAATTACCAAGCTATAAATAAATTATGATCTTGAGGAAATAGGTAAGACAGTTTTTTTATCTCAACCGCAACTAAAATTTAAGCCTCTTATTTATCCTTCGGTTGTCATTTAAAAAGGTTGTTAACCTTTTGCCAATTAATCAATTACATCAAACTTTGAATGGTATGAGCAAAGAAGAATAAATGGCTATGACCATTTTTGTAATGGTTAGAAATAGGATTAGTTAACATAAATCAAAACAAATATGAGCAATAGCACGAACACCCTTTTGGGAATAATAACAGGAACGGCCATTGGTGCCGCAGTAGGTATTCTTTTTGCTCCGGATACAGGTGTGAATACAAGAAGAAAAATCAAAACGCAGGCAAATGAAGCTAAAGATTCTTTGATGGAAACCGCCACCGACCTCAAGGGGCAATTAGTTGAAAGTGCCCATACAAAAAAAGAAAATCTAGATTCACAATTGGAATCTTTAGTAACTAACGTAAGTTACAAGGCCGATGATGTTATTTCAACATTAGAAAAAAAATTAGCCGAACTAAAAGAACGTAATAAGAAATTACAAAAATCATAATGAGCGTAATTCAGTCTTTAAAAGAAACCTCAGCAAAAGCAACAATCCAAAGCGAGCATTATATTGAGACTTCAAAGCGCTATTTTGAGCTAAAAGTCTTCCAACAACTAACGTTGGCACTAAGCTTTGTTTCTAAACTAATGCTAATAGGAGGATTTCTATTTTTGGCCCTTATTTTCATTCTAATAGCATCCACCATTGCGTTAGGAGAATATCTCGGGAATATGGCACTGAGCGCCCTTTTCGTTGCAACATTTTTATTACTTATGGGTGTAATTTGTTATTTAATGAGAAAGAAGATGGACAGGAAAATAATTCAGAAAGTAGGAGTAGAATTTTTCGAAGATTAAAATATGGCTGCCAAATACAATTCTTTTGAAGAAATACGACAAGATTTAAAGCGATTGAGTTTGCAAAGAAAGATAGCTTTTGAGGAAATAAAAGGTCTTAGAAATGAGGTTCAAGAAGATTTTAGCACAGATAACTGGATTCAAACTGCTCTTGGAGCAATCAAGAAATTTGGTATTCTTTACATAGTACGTAAAATATTCAAATAAAACACATGACTTTTTTTGTATGAACTGAATTAAGTTAACCATTACTCCAAAAAAGCACACCTACAAAATAGAACATTGATACTTTTAGTAAGGAAAGATTTTAAAATCGTACTAATAATTAGATGGGAAAATGCTGAAGAAAAAAAATAAAAATTGAGTTTTGGTTGGTTGTTTAAAATGGTTCTAATGCGCTTAAGTGTTAGAGCCATTTTTTATAGCTAAAATTCATCGGGCACCACAACCGCTTGTACTTTGTATTCCTTGGGACTACAACCAAACTTTCTTTTAAAAATTTTACAGAAATAACTTCGACTTGTAAATCCGATGGAATAGACCACTTGAGAAATATTCAAATCAGTCGTTCTAATTAAACGTTCTGATACTTCCAATCTTGTGTTCCTTATAAAATCGCTTACTGTTCTACCGTATATCGCTTTAAAACCTTCTTGTAATTTTGCTGGCGAAAGACCAGCTTGTTCACAAAGATTGGTCACCGAATGTGGCCTTTCGGGGTGTTTTTTCACTAAATCGATAGCTTTTTTTACACTTTTCAATTCACTTTTCGTTAAGCTCGAAACATTTCGCATATCTTTGATTTCGCGCCAAAATTGCTCAATTTGGGCGGCTAATATTAGATTGCTCGTGCCTTCATAATGTAAAAAAGTAGGCAAATCATGAATATATCTGTTATTGTCGAGTGATTTTACATATTCACCGATTCTTAGATTCAACTTACCTAAATGAAAAGATTCTTCCCTTTCATATAATTTTTTGAATAGTTTTCTTAATTGCTTTGATTGTCCGTAGAAATCATCGGTAAATTTACCTTCATAACGAGACCTATTGATACCAATAATACTAAAAGTGAGCTGTATACCTTTTTCGATGACTAATTGGCTAACAACTTGCTTGCGGCTGCAAGCCACCGAGGTTCTTAATTCATCAATCACAACAGGCTCATTTTCGACATCGAATTGGTGGGCGCATTTACCTTGAAGGGTGTAGAAAAAATAAATCATGTTTCTTTCGGAAGATCCAATCGATAGGGTCGTTTTATTATTAAGGATAAAATCAAACTCCATCGAAGTCATAAACTTATTGAAGCTTATGCACCGAATTATGCCCTTACCATTTCCATTTGAAAATTGTAACGAATAGATGCCATTTTGGTGATGAACCTCGCCCCCCAATTGTTCTTGGAGTAAAATCAGGTTTTTTTCAGAGCGTGTCTTTTTATCCGTCATTCGGCTAAAGTATAGAAAATGTCGAAGTTGTTCTGATTCAAATGTTGATTTTCTTCATATGGGTTAACAAGTAATTCATTACCGACAAGGAGTATTGATGTTTTTATCGAATTTAACTCTGTATTAAAAAATAGGTACATATATATAAAAACAATTATTAACCTTAAAAGAGTATCACTATGTTACGTTGGACAATCACATTTATCATTTTAGCAATTGTTGCCGGAGTATTAGGTTTCGGTGGAATCGCAGCAGGAGCAGCAGGAATTGCAAAAATCTTATTCTTTCTTTTTATCATTCTTTTCGTAGTATCATTAATTACAGGACGAAAAAAAATAGTATAACAAAATATACATATAATCTAAAAACCAGCACATGAAAAAATTAGCATTTACATTGATATTGTTTGCCTCACTGGCAATAACCTTTACAGGGTGTAGAGAAACAAAATCGGATGGAGAAAAAGTAGAAGATGCCATTGAAGAAGTCGGTGACGACATCGAAGATGGAGCCGAGGACATGAAAGATGAAGTCGAAGATGCCGTAGATGATAATTAGAATTACACTTGAATTAACTGAAGGAACTACTGGCGTAGTTCCTTTACTTATGTATTATTTTCTGCAGAAACACTAAAAAACCTTGAACACGTGGCCTAAAAGCCAGTATAGAATTAAGAAAACGAATATTGTACCAATACATCCACACTTACCACCTCCAATTTTTTTAGCTCCCCAGCCTGCCAATAATGCCTTTATGATTTTTTCCATCTTTTATTCTTTTGGTATTAATCAGTTATTTTCGTCAGCACCTTCTTCGACGTCCTTAAAATTAATTTCATCATCCACCGTTCCCTTGTAAGCTGATATCCATCCATTTTTGAAAATATTAAAAACAGTTGGTAGAATTTTACCTTTTACTTCATTAAGATTACCCTCAAGAGGAACTTTGGTTGCCAAGGAATTTTTCCTTTGATTTTTAAGAATGAATTTGAAGAATCCTACAAAACCTTCCCATAGCTTTTCAAAAAACTTGTCTTCCTTTTCTATGAGTTTCGAATCTTTTAAGATAGGTTTGATATATCCGGTAAGAAAACCATCGGCAATTGCAAGTTCACTATATAAGTTAAAATTACCTTTTGCAAAATCTATGCCGGCATAATGGTTGGTAAAATCGTTTATCGCAGTAACATCGGAATTTTCAAGGGAAAAAGAAATATCCATGTCAGGTATTTGTTTTACTATGTTCATCTTACCGTTCAAAACCACCTCTCCTTGCCCAATCGAAACCGCGGTGGCCGATATTTCCGAAGGTAAGGAGCGTTCTTTCTGAACAACATTTCTAAGATTGGTCGCATTCAAGTGAATAGTGTTCAGATAAAGATCAAGTGTCGGTTCGGTTGTAACTTCAACGAAAGCTGCTTTTCCGTCAATCACCTCTAAATGGTTGATATCAATAGGGACCAAATCGGTAAGAGCATTTGTCCAATCATCCAAATCAGGATTATTCACTGTGTCTTGCTGATCTTCGAAAACGTAAATCAACTGCGGTCGTGTTAAAATGACTTCGCTTACGATTTTTCCCTTTATCAATGCGCCCCATTCTATCGATATATCGGTCTTTTTAAAATTTAAAAAGGGTACCTCGGAGGAGGCGTCGACCTTATTCAAGTACAGACTATCTATAGCATAGGCTCCTCGTAAAAGCGAGATATCGATATCGGAAACTTGTCCGTAATAACCCGGAATATCCGACAAGACATTGTTGACATATTTCTTTAAAATGGTGGGCAAGAGAATTCGAATCAAAATTAAAATACCCAAAATTATAAGTGGTAACGTGTAACGTTTTTTACGATATACTTTCCTCCTACTATTTGTTTTCGACATTGGGTAAAGATTGTTATATACTGATTTTTCTCATCTCAAAACTAAATTTACCCTTGATTTTTGATATCGCCGTTATCAAGTTTTAAATATTTTTCGAAATCAGAGGGATTCTCTATTCGTATGAACTTGTCACCAATTATCGCTATGGACATCGAAAGAACTTCTGGGCTGTTTTGCAGCACTTTTATCCAATCATTCTGCTCAAGTTCTACTTCTTTTGAGCTATATTCTTTCTTGAAATCGGGGTTATCCTTATTTACCAACTCAGATATAGGCAGATTTAAACCATCGGCCAACTCACTCCACTGTGTTCCTGTAACAGTTGTTTTCGATATATCGATTGTTCGCACCTTTTTCTCGGCAGCCTTTACATAGGGCAATGTTTGCTGCCCCAATGAGGTTTTTGAATTAAAATACAAGGTTATTTGATTGTCATCTTTTGCTATTACGCCCATAGAATATGTTTCTTATAAATTTGAAATTCTGATTTATTGCTATTTTTTTACTAAAAACTAATCTTTTTTCTCACCATCGCCGATTAGGGTATGAACGATGCCATCCCTGACGTTCAACCATAAATAATTAAAATATGACTTAGTCAAATCGCGCTCAACTTCAATCTTTCCGTGTCGAAATCCATCAGTATCTGTTTTCGAACCATCGTTTACGAACAAATTCCCAATAGCCGTAAGAACTTTATTAACGCCAAGACCATCTTCCCTTAACACGGAAAACTTGAAATTTCTGTATTGCATTTTCATATTACCGCGAGATTTATTCTTATTACCATCAATCGTAAAAAACAGCCGGTCAATTTTACCATTGGCGCGAGCTCCTAAATTGTTACTCAAAAATTGATTCAAATTTTTGGAATCAAAATTCTCAACGGAACCGGATGCGTACATTCTATCATTCAAATCATTAAAATCAAATTTTACGTTCAAGTTCATTTTTGAATCTCCCATCAATTTGGCTGTTGCATGAACTTTAGTGTAATTTCCTTTGGCATAGGTATTCGAAATGTTGTCGATAGTGGCATCGAAATTCTGAAAAACTATTTTACCAGGCCTACCGTCTGGATCAACCCGTTCTTCGTAGATAACCTTACCATTGTCGAAACTAAGTGTTCTGAGGTTTAATTTTAGAGGTAGTTTTCTTAATATCTCAGCATATAATCTTTTTTCAGAGAGGTCATCAGCAACCAATTTATCCCTATACAGGGCCAATTCTGGCGACTTAAAGGTACCAAGCGATGAAGAAAGATAAAAGGTTCGTTTATCAAAACCAAAACCAATCGAGTCAAAATTTATTTGTGGAATATTTAAATTAATATGATCTCTCTCGACCACGACTTTTCTTGAAAGTTCTTTCTTATTGTATTTTGAAAGCACCACCAAAGAATCAACAACAAGGTTATCATCTTTTATATTAATCCGAGATATGTTCAACTTTTCAAAAGAACCCAAATCAACCATGATTTTTCTTGAATCGAAATCATAATCACCATAAGTCAATGGCATCATCTCCCTAATGATTTCCGGACCAGTCTCTAAATCACTGACTGAAAAATTAATCTTCGGGGCTTTTACCAAAATACTATCCGGTTTTTCTTGATACATGATTAAATAACCGTTCTCGACAACCAGCTTATTTAATTTGATTTGTTTCAATAAGTTTACAATCCCATTGTGCACCGTGTCTTTGGGTTTGGTTCTATTTTGTAGAAAATATTTAACCTGCGGGCCAACTAATCGAAGTTTTTTAGCGCTTATAGTGTTCAATGCCCAAAAATTCCAGTATCCAAATCCGTCAAGAGATAATTTCTCAATATGCGCCGTGGTATGGGCTATAGCTGTATCTCGGTTAGAGATATTCAAATCTATATCGTTCAATTCTACTTTACCTCGCAGAACATTTACATCGATATCATCGTATTTCAAGGCTATATGAGAAGGTAATTTTCTATCTAAATAATTTTCAACGGCCACGGCGGCCCTCAGTTGCAAAATAAAGAGTATTACTAAAAGTAACGTCGCACTAACAAAAAGTGCGTTTCTAAGCCTTTTCTTGGTTTTTTGCATTTTGTGTTGAATACCTTAACATCATAGCCCAGAGAAATATATTTTGGTTTCGGTCGACCGGTTAACCCTTTTCGATTCATTTCTAACCCAATCGAACGATTTATTTGTTTTCAAATGCGAAAATTCTATATTGAATCGAAATATAATTTACCAAAAACTAACCAAAATGATGTGTTCACGAATTTCGGTTCAAATGATTTTGGTCTTTTTAATATCATTTACCTCATTCACAGGCATGTCACAAAAACTAATTTCCAAGGCGATTGAAAATGAAGCAATAACGGCCTTGTCGTTTTATCCTGAACTTGCAAATGCCCGCATCGATTTTATCTTTAAGAATAAGATTAAAAAGTCTACAATGCAAGCTCGCCCTTCTTTTTGGAGTTTTTTCAAATCTAAAAATAACAGAAAATATAAGATTCTTATCAGTAAGAAATTCAAAATCGACGGACAGGAATACCTAACAGAAGACATTCCGAAAGATGTAATGATCGGTTGGTTGGGACACGAGTTGGGCCATGTGATGGATTACAGAAACAGAGGGAGATTGAATCTTTTGGGGTTTGGTATAAAATATCTTTTCTCGGATTCTTTTATCAAGGAAGCCGAGCGGTCTGCAGATTCTTTTGCCGTGCAGAGTGGGATGGGCAGCTACATCTTAATGACCAAAAACTTCATTCTGGAAAATGCCTCAATACCAGATTCGTATAAAAACAGAATAAAAAAATACTACCTCTCCCCAGAGGAAATCATGCAGATGGTCAAGGATAAAGATTCGACCGGGGTATTGAACTAGACGTCTGTACATTTGGCAACGAATACTTCCCACTCTTCGAATTTTTCTTCGCCCATAACCCGTTCCATCTTAACTTGACCACCTTTTTTCTTGTTTTTTCCATTCCATTCGTAAAAAACATCGGGCTTCACCAAATTGACCTTTACCCCCTCCAGGGCTTTGGTCCGTGCAACTTTGTAATTTTTATTGGCCGCCTGTAAACTATTATCCAAAGCACTTGCAATAGTTTTTCCGCTTTTAGTTGAATCCGTTCCGAGATACCAGCTATGATAAAAACCATCTTCGAACCGTTTTGCACAAAGCGTATATTCAGAAATATCGATATCAAACTTCTCTTCAACCTCTTTGACCGCGGTATCTAGTTTATTCACTGATAGTTGTGAACCAACTGTGTTGAGAAAGAACTTGGTTCGCCCAGTAATAATTATCTCAGCTCGATCTAAATTCGTAAAAGTAATCGTATCACCGATTAGATAGCGCCAAGCACCTGAAACCGTACTTATCACAAGAACATAATCTTGGTCTTCCTCGACTTCAGCGATCGTTAAAACAGGGGCATCTTGTACCAAAGAACCATCGGGTGTGATATACTCGGGTTTAAAAGGGACGAATTCATAATAAATACCGCTGTCGACCACAAGTTGCATCGCGGTAGTCTCGGGTCTAGCCTGAAAGGCGATGAATCCTTCCGATGCTAAATAAGTGTCTATTACGGTAATAGAGCGCCCCATCAAGGCATTGAAACTCTTTTCATAAGGGCCGAACGCAACTCCTCCCGAAGTGTACACTTCGAGATTTGGCCATACGTCGTGAATATGTTCAAGGCCATTATAGTCTATTACTTTTTGAAGCATTAGTTCAACCCAAGATGGAATACCGCTTAAAGCTCCAATGTCCCAGTTGGGAGCTTTCTTTGCAATTTCTTCAACCCTCTTATCCCAGTCATCTATCTGTGCTATTTCCTCGCCCGGCTTATAATAGCTCTTAAACCAAAAAGGAATATTACTGGCACTGATCCCGCTTATTTCCCCCTCCAAATGACCGTCCTTTTCATCTAAATCGGTAGAACTCCCCAACATCAAAATTTCTTTTTCAAAAAATTCAACAGGTAAATCGAAATTATTCAAAGCGAATACCTGTTTTATTCCCGTTTCTCGTATCGCCTCTACCATGGCATCTGTTACCGGAATCTTTTTACTCTTTTTACCAGTAGTACCCGAACTTCTAGCATAGTAAGAGGGACTTCCAGGCCAAGTAACATCTTCTTGGCCCTCATGCATTTTATACCACCATTCACTTTCAATTTTGTTATAGTCGAAAAAAGGGATTTTTTTAGCGAATGCAACACCGATATCAGAGGAGTTCAAGATAGATTCAAAATCGAAATACTTTCCGAAGGCGGTATCGTTTGCAGTTTTCAATAAACTCTTGAGCACTTCCTTTTGAGACTTAACAATATTCGGGCGAGAACTGAACTTGTCCGTAACTTCGATGACACCTTTTATGATGTTTCCCAAAATAGCCATATGGTATATTTTTTAAAATTTCAATGATGCGTAAGATAAGACTAGGAAGAAAGTTTACTTACCTCGATTGACATTTATGTGTACGCTAACAGAAAGATTATTCTAAGTTCTCCATCCATTCGAACATACGCTCCGGCCATCCGCGCAAAAGAGGGTTTTTGATGGCCAGTGCAAAGCCATGCCCACCCTTAGGATATAAATGCATCGTGGCGAGCACACCTTTATCTTTGCAGGCCTTATAAAAAGCCAAACTATTTTCAACTGGTACGGAAGAGTCATCCTGGGCGTGAAATAAAAATGTTGGCGGAGTTTCCGCGGTTACCTGTTTTTCATTTGAAAAATGTGCTATACGCTCTGGGCTTGGTTTCTCCCCCAAAAGATTATACTGTGACCCTTTATGGGTAGAATTTTCGCCAAATGCAATGACTGGATACCCCAGTGCCATAAAGTCGGGACGCGCACTTAGCGCATCAGCATCATCCATTGGATCATAGACCTTTTCGTTAAAATGTGTTCCTAAAGTCGCGGCCAAATGTCCCCCGGCGGAAAAGCCAATGATTCCAATTTTATTAGATTCCAGATTCCACTTTTTGGCATTGTACCGTGTTACGCGAATGGCTCTTTGTACGTCGATCAATGGAACATTATATTTATCTTTTTGTGATACATCGGACGGCAAGCGATATTTGACTACGATGCCTGCGATTCCCTTCGCATTCAAAAATTTTGCGATGTCGGTACCTTCCCAATCGTAGGCCAGAATACCATATCCGCCGCCCGGAAAAATGAGCATCGCCTGACCTGTCGCATTTTTTTTGGAGGGCAGATAAACCTCAATGGTCGGCTCTTGCACTTTACTTATTCTGAGGATATCATTGTAATAATGAACCTCCTTCTCATTGGATTCTATTCTATTTGGAATTTTATCATTTGTCCACAAAGGAATAATTGTGTCTTGCGCCATAGTTAATAAAGGTAATATGGTGAATCCTAAAATAACAGTCAGTCGTAGTTTCATTTTTTGAGTTTTTATTTATTCACATTCCCATTTAAAATTCGCAATCGGGTCTTTATGGGCGCCCTGCAAATTATAGTGCCACCATTCGGTTCTAGTAGACCAAAAGCCATGTTTTTCCATTGTTTCTTTTAACAATTTTCGATTGTCGAGTATTTCCTGAGGAAGATCAAAATTATCGTGATAGGCGCGCTTTCCAAAGAAATCAAAATCGGTACCCATATCAAGTTCTTTTCCACTCAAAGTGACCAATGTGATATCGACCGCTCCACCCTTGTTATGAATCGACCCTTTCTTCGGGTTGGCTACGTACTGAGGATTTGGAACAATTTCCCACATTTTATATTGCACCGAATTCGGCCTGTAACAATCGTAGAATTTTATTTTTACTCCTGACTTTTTGAAATCGGCATTGGCGTCCAAGAGGGCTTTTACCGTTTTTACCCTGGTATAACATTCAGCACATTCGTAGACTTGCTCCTTTAAAAAATTGTTATCCGTTGCATAGCGCATATCAAAGGCAAAGCCGTCAGAAAAATCCGCCAACCGCACAAACGTAGTATCGGAAAGGTTTTCAAATGTTCTAAACGATTTTTTCAACTCATCCTTCTTTTCTACTACACTATCTATTTCAATAGCTTCGTCAATCGGCTTTTCAGAAGTATTCTTCTCTTTACATGAACCAAGTATCACTACAAGGGCCATGGCATAGATTATTCTCACCATTCTATTATTTTGAACATTTTACTTAGTATCCATAGCCAAGGCCATCCTCTTAAAAAATTCATTGTAGACAAATGGCTTTCCCTTTTTTGGATTACCATCTTCTCCCCTACGCACGAAAACCATATTCCATTCAGGAATGACAAAACACATATTATTATGTAATCCGCTCGCATAGTATAAAGATTTTGGGGCATCGGGCATATGATATTTGCCGGTGGGCATCATACCATTGACCCACCAATTGTAACCATAACAGCCTCGACCATCGACATTGTTTCGGTCTGTATCTGCAACCTTATTTGTGAAAACCTGATTACGTGTTGCTTTTTGAACCCAATCTTTCGATAACAGTTGTTTTCCGTTCCAATTGCCTTTGTTCAAATAAAAATGTCCGAAACGAGCCAACTGTTCTGCATTGATCATCACATTGGTACAGCCGTTGTTAATTTCGATGCCGTTTACCTCTTGTTCGGGATTCCATTTGTATTCTCCAATGCCGATATGCTTCCCAATGTTTTCATCAAAAGTTTCTTTTAGGGTTTTGCCCGCATGCATGGTCAATAAACGACCGAACATCATCTGGGCCTCGTCCCAATAAGCATATTCAGTTCCTGGGGCGAACAGCGGGGTGTCGATTTCATAGGGCGTCAACGACCAATCTTCGCTGACTTCGTCCCAGCGGGTGGAACCTTTTCCGCTATAGCCCGAAGTCATTGAGGAGAAATGTTTCAATTGGACATCAGGATATAAATCCGCCATCGCCGTATCGATGTCCTTGGCATAGGTTTCTTTGGAAAGACTTCCTTTATCGGTCAGAATTCCTAAAACCGTACTTGTAAATGATTTGCTCGAAGAGTAAATGTTATGCTTTTTATAGATGGAATCACCTTGATAAATATTATATCCACTTATGGAAATAAAGACTTCTTCCAAACCGTCTTCACCCGATTCTGAAGCCAAATAATTCAAAGCATCCCGCATCTTTTGGGAATCGATACCTAATTCTTCTGGAGTCCTCTGTTCCCAAGTCCCAGTTGGGAAGACCATGGTCAAGGTTTCCTTTTTTGCTTCCTTGCAGGAGAATATAAGACTTGCGATAAAAATTAGAAAAAATATTTCCCTTCCCCCTTTCAAAGGGGAAATCTCTATTAAAAAACTTGAACGTTTAATCTTGAACATCGATTTATTTAACTGTTTACCGCCACTGCGAACTGACCACCTAATCTTTCCTCATAATTACGATGACCCAATCTTTTTTAGTCTGTCCGTTATAAGCCGAAAGTTCCACGCTATTCGGCTTGGTTATCTTCCAGCCTTCATTTTGTTTGTCGTATAATTTACCACCTTCCTTTGGGTCGTAAAAACCAATTGTAAAAGCACCATCGCCAATTTCAAGATCGGTAATTTCACCCTTTGGTAAATAAACGACATAGATTTCATCTTTTTTCGCAAAACAAAACGCCTTGTCATTACTCAACAGTTCGTCATGGTTTTTCATTTCCCAAAAAGGTAAATGGTCAACAAAAAAACTACGGGCGTTGTTGCTTATGCTCCACCACTTATCTCTGGCTCTAAAATTCTCTGCAGCCATGTCATTATTCGGTGCATCCAACCCGCCGAAATACCATGAATTGCCCGCTCCACCGGCCATAAGACTTCCCCAAAGGCTCGTACGCATTACCGCAGCGTAATTATTGTTGGCAGCGGTGTCTGTTGTCACACCAATATCCCAATGTCCTATTTCATCTAGATAAACTGGCCAAGTTTTCTTTTTTCTTTTTGAAAGTCGAAGCCATTTTTTAACTTCTTGATGTACCTCAGTCGTATCGAACATTTGAAGCGAGGGAATCTCAAAATCTTTAAAGCCCAGCATCGGAGTTAATGTTTCCTTGATTGGATCTAAAGGTCTTCCCTCCATTCGCTTGCCTGTAACTCGAACATGATTATGAACCGCAATCGGGTGATTGTACGGATCAATACTTCGAATATACGATGCATAGCTTTTTAATTGTTTGGGAGTGCGGTTGGTTTCTTCGCCCAAATTCCAAACGACGCCCAAGTGATGACCGAAACGGGCGACTAACTCCTTATAATATAATTTTCGTTCAAGGCCCAGCTCACCCTTATTGAGAATGGTGTCATTTTCGGTTTCTTGGGTAAACAGGTTCATTGCCATACCGAGCTCATCCATATGCGTAAAAACCTTATCCCATTGCGCCAGCTTGCTCACATCGTAGCGCGTTTGTTCATAGGGTTCTATCCAAGGCCAGACATTGTCGCCGTCGCCATGTTCGTTCATGGTCAAAAAATAGAGACTGTTCATTCCCTTTTTTGACAAATAATTCAGCGCTCCAATAATCGCTTTACCCTTACCGTTTGCCCAGGTCGGGTCACTTCTTTTCCAATCAGCTATGTGCATTGGGTATTCATGCAGGCCATCACGCAAGGTAGGTGTATACGCGCCGTCTTTTTTAACCGTTCCGTCGAACTCATGAAATGCCAAGAACGTTTCAGGACTACCAACACCATTCTTTAGAAATGCCTTTCCCGTTTCACTTTCTTCTAAATAATGCTTCCCAACGTAAGCGAGTTTTCCAGTTTTATAAAATCCCGTTGCTATTGAATCAGCTGCTTCGATTTCAAAACTTCCAGCTGTGTTCCAAACGTCATCGTTCTTTCCCGGAAGCGAATATTGTTTTACCGCAATATCTTTTCCTTCCATCAGAAAAGCCTTAAACGTCCATTCACCTTCAAGGTTCGGAGAAAACTTTACTTGCCACTTATCTCCTGATACCGCACTTGTATTGGCTGCATCGCCATCTGCAGCGAAATAACCAGGGACCGAAATGTTTTGTTCGCCATTTTCAAAATTCACCCAAAGACTGTAATCCAAAAATGGATTCACACTATCTTTTTCAGAAGCTTGAGGGCCATCAAATGTCAGTGTCAAAGGTTGCCATTTTCGCATCGATCCCTCTAAGACATAGTTATTGTTATTTGATGCTTCGTCACAAGAAAGCAGTACCGAAAAGAAAATAGTTATGACAGTAAGACTTCGAAGTCTTTTAGGTAAACTGGGCATTTTGGTAGTTTGTTTTATGTTGTTCAAGATAGGGATATTTTTTTTCAAAGAAATCTGAAATAGTAAAAGTCATTTTTGAAAAATATCCAATTAATTATCGAAATGACTATTTTTAATCAGAAGCCGTCAAAACCAATTAACTACTTAAAAACATATGAAAAGATTTTTTTTAATTCTTACACTTCTCACTTGCATTTTTTCTTGTCAAGAAAAATCGAAATCAGTGATTCAGCTTGATTCTAAAAAACCCAATATCATTTTGATAATGGCCGATGATCAGGGCTGGGGCGATTTGAGCGTCAACGGAAACACCAACCTCAGCACTCCGAATATCGATGCCCTGGCGACAAACGGAGCGACTTTCGAAAATTTCTTTGTACAACCTGTCTGCTCCCCTACCCGTGCCGAACTATTGACCGGGCGCTATTCTACCAGATTGGGAGTTTACCGAACCTCAGCAGGAGGCGAGCGAATGAACTTGAGTGAGACCACAATTGCTGAAATTCTCAAAGATACCGGTTATCAGACGGCAGCATATGGTAAGTGGCATAACGGCATGCAACCACCCTATCATCCCAATTCAAGAGGGTTTGATGATTACTACGGATTTACATCGGGGCATTGGGGCAACTATTTCAGTCCCATGTTGGAACACAACGGTAAAATCGTAAAGGGCAACGGATTCTTAGTGGATGACCTAACAAACCACGGACTTGATTTCATAGAAAAGAATCAGGAGCAACCTTTCTTTTTGTACCTGCCGCTAAACACACCGCATAGCCCAATGCAAGTTCCTGATAAATATTGGGATGACTTCAAGGATAAGCATCTAGAAATGAAATATCATGGCGAGGAAGCCGAAAACGAGAACTTCACTAGAGCCGCTTTGGCCATGGTAGAAAATATCGATTATAACGTCGGAAGGGTTACCGGCAAATTGAAAGAATTAAAACTGGAAGAAAATACAATTGTAATTTACCTTTCGGACAACGGACCGAACGGATGGCGTTACAACGGCGGTATGCGTGGCAGAAAAGGTTCAACGGATGAAGGAGGTGTACGTTCCCCATTTTTTATTCAATGGAAGAATAAAATTCAAGCAGGAAAAGAGATTTCCCAAATTGCAGGTACAATCGACCTGTTACCGACTTTGGTGAATTTGACCGGAGTGGAAGCTAAAACGGAAAAAGCTATCGACGGAAAGGACCTTTCTCCCTTGATTTTGGATGAAAAACCGAAATGGGAAAACCGATTTATCATTAATCACTGGAACGGAAAAACCAGTATTCGCTCTCAAAATTATCGATTGGACGATGAAAATCGGCTCTACGATATGATCAATGATCACGGGCAGACAGACGATGTTTCAAAAGAATTTCCTCAAGTTACCGATTCGCTAATTAAATACAAAAGCAAATGGCTGGCAACGATTCATCCGCCAGAAAAAGACGAGCGACCTTTTACCTTGGGTCACCCCGATTATGAATACACCCAGATGCCTGCACGTGATGGTATTCCCCATGGGAATATCGAACGCAGTAACCGTTATCCCAACAATACGTTTTTCACCAATTGGAAAAGTATAAAAGACTCTATTACATGGGATGTTGAAGTTTTGGCCGATGGCGAATTCGAGGTTGAACTTTATTACACTATGAAACCCGAGAATTCAGGAGTCGCTGTACAATTGTCTCATGGCCATAGTAAATTTATTACCCGTATAATCGAACCGCATGACCCTCCCTTGACGGGAATGGAAAACGACCGCGATCCGAGAATGGAATCGTATGTCAAAGATTTCAGACCCAAAATTCTGGGAAATATAAAACTTCAAAAAGGAAGAAATCCACTAACACTTAAAATACCCCATATGGATGGTAATGGTGGAATCGATGTACGGCTTTTGATGTTCAAGCGAATCAAATAAAGCCGCCTGTTTCTAAAACAAGCAGCTCAGTAGTATTCTATAAAGAGGCAACCATCCTCTACTCAATTGCTCCTTTCTGCTTAAGGTATTCCACTATTTCATCATGCCCTTTTTTTGTCGCCATCATCAAGGCCGTTCGTACCCTGATTTTTCCGTTGACCTTTTCTTTGCAAACTTTGTTGACATCGGCACCCTTTTCGGTCAAGAATTTTACGATTTCTAAATAACCATGTTCAGAAGCGTTGATTAGAGGTGTCTCGTCTCCAGGAACTTCTTTGTTGACATCGGCCCCATTATCTACCAAGTATTCGACCACTTCCTTACTACCCGCTCTTGATGCCATTATCAGTGGATTACCATCGCCTCGAACCGCCATATTCACATTGGCCTTGAGATTAACAAGTACTTTGGCCATTTCAAGATTACTAGATTTAGAGGCTTGAATCAGTGCACTGCCATCACCGCGAAATTTTGTATTTACATCGGCTCCCTTTTTGATTAATAATCGTACGAGCTTTACATCTCCTTTTCTGGCCGCCATCCATAAAGGGTATCCGTCAGAGTCCGTACCTAAGTTTGGGTCGGCTCCTTTCTCTATTAATAGCTGTGCCATTTCAAATTGTCTGCTGCGAATGGCCATAGTCAATGGTGTACCTTCCCCATATTGCACAAGGTTTACATCACCACCATTTTCGAGCATTCTGCTGACCGCGTTAAAATCACCGTGACGAACTGCACGTAGTAAAGGTTCAAGATCATCATCAAACTCATTTTCGTAGTTGTTTTCATTATCAAGATCGTTGTAGGCTTCCTCAGCAGGTTCTTGCGCTTGCAAGCTATCAGGCTGGTTAAGTAACAAGAGTGTCACAAATAGTGTTGGGGCTAAAAAAGCATACTTCCAATAACTGTTTTTGTTCGATTTTTGTTTGTTCATCATGATGATTCGTTTTTTGATTAATGATTGATTGTAATTCGAGACTAATGTGTTCGATTTTTTATAACTCGCTATATTTAAAAGATTCATTTGATAATCTTCTGAGGCAACTTTTTTAGATGCCAATAACAGCGCATCGGTCTGGTATTCAATATTCTTTTCAACTTCTTTTCGGTAATACCAAACCAACGGATTAAACCACAGTATTAGAATGGTTATCTCGGCAAGTAGCAAGTCTAAGGAATGGTATTTTTTTACATGAACTTTTTCATGCTCTATTATTTGTATATAAGTATGATAATCATACTTAGTTTGATTTACAAAAATATATTTGAAGAAAGAACAAGGCTCGGTTTCATCAGTTTGGTCTAGAATGATACTGCGACCATCTTTTACTCGGTCTTTGCTTCTATTGATTTTAAAGAATATTCCGATCAGCTGCGTCAAGAAATTCAGCAAAAGAACCACTACTCCAAAGAAATAGAGCAGCCCTATCCAATGTAGTACCCCCCTATTCGCTTTTCCTTCAGCAGGAATAATAACATCTGAACTTTTCTCGACTTCAGATTTTTTGTTTTCAACATAAGATTCTTGAATCTCCTGCACATAAGGTTCATCAATAAAGATTACTTTGTCAGTTTTCGATACCAACCCGTCGACAATACCTTGATGGTCGACAAGTTCAGGAAGCGCCACAAACGGAAGTGTGAAAGTCAGTACCAGACCAACCAATAAATAAGCCCTATTGACTCCGAAAAAACTCTCTTTCTGAAGAAGAAGTTTATAGAATCCCAATAAAACGGAAAGCACAATGGCGGCCTTTACTAAAACTATCATGATCTCTTCGATTTAATGATAGCTACCAACTCTTTGATTTCTTGATCTGAAAGTTCTTCTTGCTTAGCAAAATGTGCCATCATCTTGGGAAGCGAATTACCAAAATATTTTTTCTTGATGTCTTTGATATCTTCTTTTCGATAGTCCTCAATTCGGACTTTTGGGCTATACCGATCAGTATTCCCGATTTTTTCGGATTTTAAAAAGCCTTTCTTGACCAAAATTTTTACAATCGTGGCAACCGTATTATAGTGTGGTTTCGGACTAGGAAGTTGCTCAACGACATCTCGAATAAAAACCTCATCTAGTTGCCAAACGACTTGCATGATTTGCTCTTCGCGTTCCGTTAATTTTTTCATTATTCTAATTTAAACAACAATACTACTAATTTTTTAGTAGATTTACTAAAAGATTAGTAGTAAATTAACAAATACCATAAGTGGTCGTGTAAAAAGCGCTTGTTTAATCTAGTCGATATTCCAAGATCTCGCTATCAATATAGCCGATACGCTCCGCCTTTGCTTCAAAGGAAATATCTTTTGGAAGTGGTTCGACATAGATATTCCATAGCGAATCTTTGGGCAACTTCCAGACAATGGTTGCATCCGTTTTACCGGGAATCAAGGCGATACCCTCGCTGGTATTTTCCATTTGTACCGGAGACAGCTCAGGCTGCTTCCCTTTCGGAAGCCATTTTTTGATCAATTCCATTTCGGGAAATTCCCCTAAGTCGTCCGTATCGACAATCCATGTTTTCAAAACCTTTCGAAAATGAACCAAGGTGTCTTTTAATTCAGATTTACGAACCAAGTTATTCAGTTCATAAGGATCTCTCAGCAAGTCGTACAGTTCCTCCTCCGGTTTTGGCGTATTCAACCAAAACGATTGCTCTTTATTCAATTTCCCGGTCGCAAAAAGCCTTCTCATTTCTCGCATCATCGGCATTTGTTCTCTATACACAACGGGAATCGCGTGCGGCAGGTCTACATTATAATTCTTAATGTATTTATAACGTTTAGAGCGAACTGCCCTTAAACGGTCATAAAGTCCGTCAAACCTATCGGAGGTATGAAACGTATATTTTGGTTTTTTCTTTGCTTCAAAAGCTCCAAATTGTGCTTTACCTTGCATTACTTTGGGTGGTTTGATTCCTGCAAAGGAAAGCACAGTGGGTGCATAATCGATAAAACTGATCAGGCGTTCATCGGTACTACCCGCATTTTTATTTTCGGGAAATTTTATAACGAGTGGAACCTTGACTCCTGTATCATAAAGGGCTCGTTTATGTCTAGGGAACGGACCACCATGATCACCGTAAAAGAAAATGATACTGTTTTCGTAAAGCCCGTCTTCCTTTAAATCGGAAATCACTTGCCCGATTTGGTCATCCAATCTTTTTAGATTGCTATAATTGACCGCCAAGTCATGACGAATCGTATCATTGTCCGGGAAATATGGCGGAACAGGCACATCCTTTGGGTCGACAAAAAGTGAGTCTTTGCCCCTTTTCCATATTTGCGATTCGTGACAGACTGCGAAATTAAATACCGTAAAATAGGGTTGGTTTCCACTTCGCTTTCTCCAGTGTCGTTTATCGCTGCTTTCATCCCAAGCCGCTTCGGTCTTTTCGAAATTGTAATCTTCTTTAGGGCCGTTTGCGGTATAATAGCCTTTTTTTCTTAGATATTCCGTGAACATTTTCACTCCATTGGGTACAATTGGCGAGTAACTAGGAATATCCAGATTCGGGTAGGGTTTACTACCCTCGCCACGCCAAGGAGCATGCGTCCGCATATTGTGGGTACCCAAGGTCGAAGGATACATACCGGTTATCAAGGCACTTCTTGCTGGTGCACAAACAGGAACCGGAGCAACGGCATTCGTGAATTTGACACCATCATTTGCCAAAGCCTCCAGATTCGGAAGGGAAATCGTGCTATCCCCGTACATCGGAAACCATTCTGGTGATTGATCTTCTGCCACCAGCCATACAATATTTGGTAGGATTTCTTTTTCGGCAATTACCTCAGTATCCTTTTTCTCGGCGCAGCTTGCTACTAAAACAATCATCAAAATCCAATGAAACTTCATTTCCCTTTTATTAGTGAGTGTTCTAAAGATAGGTTGTTTGTACCGAAAAAGAAAAGCTCCTTCCTTTTGAAAAAGAAAAGAGCTTACATATTTTAAAATAGTAAATCGCTATTCCAGACCCGCTAAAAATTCAAGGCTCTGTGGCACTTGTTCAACAACACGCGAACATTCGTCTTCGATAAACATATATTCAACAACGCCCAATTCTTTGGCGCGTTTTACTACGCCGGCAATATCGACTTCACCGGTACCTAATACCACATTGGTTTCAACATCGGCATGCCCTGTATCATCTTTCGGCGTGCCTTTTTCCATATCTTTTAAGTGTAATAAAACGAATTTGTCAGGGTATCGATTTAGCAGACTTAAAGGATCTTCGCCTCCATGTTGCACCCAATACACATCCATTTCAAAGGCAAAATGCTCGGCGTTCTTGGCCATGTAATCAAACAACGTACCATTTTCGTACGGTCGGAATTCATAGCCATGGGCATGATAGGCCAAGGTCAATCCGGCCTCCTTTAACTTTTTACCAGCCGTGTTGAATACTTCCGTTGCCTCTTTGGTTTTGGCCATATCAAAGTTGTTTCCTTCATGTGATATCCAAGCACACATGACATATTTTGCGCCAAAAGCTTTTGCGTTCTCAATTATCTTATCGACATTACCAGTCTTAAGGTCATCGTAACCAGCACCAACGCTGACAACATCAAGATTGTTCTTTTTCAACAATCCTTGAAATTCTTCCATCTCAAGGCCATAAGTTCCACCACCTTCCAGATTGGTAATTCCCCAATCATTAATCATTTTCAAAGTGCCCGGCACATCAGTTTTAAACTGATTTCGCAAACTGTAAAGCTGTAATCCTATTTCTTGGCCACTCATCGAGATTCCAAAAGTGGTCATTAAAACTAGTATTGTTATTTTTTTCATATCTTACTTATTTAATCTTGCATTAGTGTTTTCAAATATTTTTTACTTATAGGAATTTGCTCCATCGATTTTGAAGATTCATCTTCTATAAAAAGGTATTTAAGTCCCATTTTTTTTGCTTCGGAAACTACTGCCGCAATATCGATTTGACCAGTTCCTAAAACTACATTGGTCTCTACATCTGACTGACCGTTTTGGTTACCTTCTGTTCCTTTTTTACAATCCTTTAAATGCATTAATTTGAATTCATTCGGATACTTCCTCAACCATTCGACAGGATCTTCTCCCGGGTGTGCAAACCAATATACATCCATCTCAAAATCAAAGTATTGCGATTCTTTGATCATATAATCCATTAAAGTTGAATTTTCATAAGGACGAAACTCATACCCATGTGGATGATACACTAAAGTAATCCCTTCTTCTTCCAACTTTTTTCCAGCCGTATTAAAAACCTCCAATGCATGCTTTGTTTCGTCGATTGTGAAGATGGTATCTTTATGAGGAATCCAAAAACAAACCACATATTTCGAACCATAGTTCTTTGCCCGCTGCACTACCGTTTCCGGACTATCTTTCAGTTCTTCAAAAGGAGCACTTGCACTAACGATTTCCAGATTGTTCTTTGCCAATAAGGCTTTATATTCTTCTAAGGAGTATCCTTGGGTACCGTCATTACCATCTTCGACTTTAGTAATGCCCCATTCCTTTATTTTTGCAAAGGTGCCGGGAACGTCTTTCTTGAACTCATTTCGTAGACTGTACAATTGGAGCCCGATTTCTTGGGCTGAAATAGGCATAGCAAATAAAAATATCAAGAAAGTAAGTAGTAGTAGTAGTAGTTTTTTCATTTTTGAAATCTTATTTTTTTTTTCAAACCCTCCGTCTTTCGACCGAAATGGTCGGAATCCTCCTCCCTTTATCCAAAGGGAGGAGCCAACCTCAATTCAATATTCTGACTAAGTCAACAAATTCCCGTCATCATCCCAGGTAGCGATTTCTCCTCGAGTACTTTGATCGATGCATTTAGCGATCCATTCCGGATCGTAGGCCACTCCGTGCTGATCAAGTACATCTTGAGGCACACCATCCCAAACATTAGGCATGTTCCCTTTATATCCTAAATCGGCAATTCCAACCTTAGAGGTATAGTATCCAGTTACCGTAAGACCTCTCATCATATAGAAAAATTGGATTTCCAATGGCTGTTCGTCCAATGGTATTTCCGTATCGTGCCAGCATATTTCATCGCAGATTTGCTTCTTCTGCTCTAAAGTAGCCGACTTGAATTCCGTTCCAAATTCAGTATTACTTTTATGATCTAACCACATCAGTCCGCCTAAAAGCGTTGGAGCCATCGCCGGAATATCTTTACCCATAAACTCAACGAGAGCAGGCACCTCAGCCTCAATGGGCCCACCATGCGGCTCTTTTGGAGGAAGTATAACTACGCTTAGTGCAGCTATGGTCTCCATCTCATGTTCATTGAACAGTTGCTCAGCATTGAGTTTTTCGATACGTTCTAGTTCTGCCGGTGTACGCCCAAAATATTTTTCACTGCTTTCTGCAACAGCTTCATCAATAGTCTCTGTCTTGCAAGAATTGAATACTACACCGGTAGTAGCTGCAGCTCCTCCAAGAATAAGTGTTTGTAAACTCTTTCTTCTATCCATTTTTTAAATATTTTGTGCTTTAAGTTGTTCAATGATGTAATCGGAAGCCCTCCAAGAAAGCGCCATAATCGTCCAAGTACAATTCTTATCTGCCTGTGAGACAAAAACCCCGGCATCTACAATAAATACATTATCTACATCGTGCAATTGATTGAATTTGTTGGTCACCGATGTTTTAGGATCATCTCCCATTCGAGTTGTGCCCACTTCATGAATAATTTCACCGGGAGCATGTAACCCGTAATCTTTATCTTTTCCTGGTTTTTCACTCAAATAGATACCGCCCATATTATGCGATATTTCTTCAAAAGTCTCATGCATATGCTTTGCTTGCTCTCTCTCATAATCTGACCACTGATAATTAAACTTTAAGACAGGTATACCAAATTGGTCAACAGTCGTGGGGTCAATTTCGCAATAGTTGTCTTTACGGGCAAGCCCTTCGCCTCGACCTCCAAAACCGATAGTTGCACCATAATACTTTTTAACATCATCGCGCAATCCTTCTCCGTAACCACCTGGCTTTAAACCCAAATACTTGTTTAAACCATTAGGATCATACCCAAAACCATAATTCGGAATACTCATACCGCCCCAAACTTCGATATGATAACCACGTGGGAATTTTAATTTGGAATTGTCACCCCACCATGGCGAATACACATGCATACCTCCTACGCCATCTTCGTTATAAGAGACTTTACGATTCATCAAGCCAGGAACCAAAGCAGATCCACTTGCACCAGTAGAATCATGCAAAAACTTGCCCACGATATCGCTGCTATTTCCTAAGCCGTTAGGGTGCTGTTTACTTTTCGAATTCAAAAGTATACGTGCAGAACTACAGGCAGATGCGGCCAAAACAACAACCTTTGCTTTCAATTTGTATTCTTTTCGATCGTCTTTACTGATATAAGAAACTCCGGTTGCCTTTCCTTCAGCATTGGTGGTCACCTCACGAACCATCGAATTGACAAAAATCTTTACTTTTCCACCGCTTTTTTGTGCAGGGAATATCAAACAACTTCCTGCCGAAAAATCGGCATAGACGGAGCACGAACGTTTGCATTGGCCACAATAAAAACAAACACCGCGATCATTGTTGATCTTTTTGGTTAACATGGAAAGCCGGCCCGGAATTACCGGAATATTGGATTTTTTTGCGCCATTGATATAAAATAGTTCATGTAATCTAGGTTTTGGTGGTGGAAGAAAAAATCCGTCAGGATTGTCTTCCAGACCTTCATTGGTTCCAAAAACACCCACCAATTTATCTAACTTATCGTAATATGGTTTCACATCATCATAACCTATCGGCCAGTCGTCACCATGCCCATCGCGGGTTTTTCCTTTAAAATCCTTTGGTCCGAAACGTAAAGAAATACGGCCCCAGTGGTTTGTTCGTCCTCCCAGCATTCGGGACCGCCACCATCGAAAATTTGTTCCTTCTTCTTGAGTATAAGGCTCGCCTTCAACTTCCCAATCGCCATACGACATATCATCTCCACCAAAAGCTCGATCAGTACCGGCAAACCTACGTGGAGATTCATAGGCCCATTTCAATTGTGTTTGTGTTACCGGGTCGGCGGGATCAAAAAATGGACCTGCTTCAACTATGGCAATATTCAATCCAGCATCAGCCAACTGTTTTGTGGCCATACCTCCACCTGCGCCAGAACCTACAATGATTACATCATAAACTTCGGCGGATTCTTTTATCTGCATATTAAAAATTTAATTATTTGCCACAATTTAAGATTTTAGTAGAGAACACCAATAAATTTTATCGATTGATGAAAAGGAAAGTATTGCCTGCCCTTTGACAAAATCACTTGCCAACTTAAGCTGTAAAACTATTTTTAAACAAACTCGTTAGACATTGCCTTAAGCCTTTATAAACCGTTAACTTTAATATATAAATTGTACTGTAGCGGCCCTTTACTGATTTTTAATCTAAGAAAACCCTATCAACCTTCAGAATACAGGATTTAAATTCTTAACTAACAATACGTTAATCAATCAGACCAAATAATTAGTTAACACGTTAGTTATCAGAATTTTGATAAAGTTCGGATTATCAAGAGATTTCCTTTCTCTAGCGAAATAACAAAAACAGAAGGTATTTATGATTTTTATCAAAATTTGGATGTTCAACCTCAAGACGGTTTCGACTATAGCGGAATTAATTTTAGAGCTATTCGATATGCCGACGTGCTCTTAATGCTGGCTGAAGCCGAAAACGAATTAGGCAATTCCGCTACGGCCATTAACTTGCTAAATCAGGTTAGAACCAGGGCGACAATGCCATTATATGGAACGGCTGAAATGGACTCAAGGGGATATCCCGTTGGTTCAAAAAATCAAATATTCGATGCCATCGTACACGAACGTGCCGTAGAATTGGCCGGTGAGCAGATACGAATTTTTGATTTGAAAAGATGGGGGTTAACACCAGAAATCATAGTAGGTTTTCAAACTGGAAAGCATGAATTTCTACCAATACCGCAGGCTGAAATCGATGCTAATCAAGATTTAACAGGCGCTGATCAGAATCCCGGTTATTAATGAAATTAATTTGAGTTAGTTTTGTTGAGTTTTAGGGCAATAGAAATATTGCCCTTTTTTAGTGAATTAAATATGGATAAGAATTTGTCATACTCCTTGAAGATTAATCAAGGTTTCTGCTCAAAAATTCGTAAGCTATCATTGTTCTGTGCTGCGAATAACCATGATTTTTCAGCTCTGTCTTTCAATTGTAAGATTCTATTTGACTGACCTGGTACATAAAAGCCAGAAACCGAACTGGGTATGGCGGTGAAACCATTAGTTCCGTTACCCTTAAGATACAGCCCGGTTAGGGCATCGTGCCTTCCATACAGCATTTCGGAGGAAAAATCATTACCGACCAATAGTGCATCCAACGATCCGTCATTGTCGAAATCTTTGACCAAGAAGTCATTGATGGGGGCCGTCTGACATGTTTCTGGCAAAGATGTCAGCCTGAATCTACCATCACCAAGGTTTTCAGCGTAACTCGTGAGAAAAGTATAAGTGCTCAGTGTCTCTTGATTTAAGTCCTCAATATCGAGTAATTCTTCAAAATTTACTTTGGCAAAAGCATCATAGGTCAAATATTTTCTTTTTAAACTTGCTAATTGGGCAACTACGTCATCACGAGTATGAACGGGCAACAATAACGTACCTCTATCAGTATTAAAGAACTTCGCTAAGATGGGGTCCAAACTTCCGTTATCATCATAGTCTCCCTGATAAACGTACAACGGTTCCTTTTGAGAAGGCCTCATAAAACCATTTATACCTTGGTTACCTACTAAGAAATCTATATCACCATCACCATCAAAATCTCCGGAAGACAAACTGAGCCACCAACCATTGGTACGTATCGGTTTATCTTGCAAGTCGATAAAATTACTCTTGACTTTTTGTAAAGAACCGTTATTGTTTCTAAAAACAGTGATGGGCATCCATTCACCGACAACTACCAAGTCTTCCCAGCCATCACCATTGGTGTCCATCCATTCAGCATCGGTAACCATGCCTATTCTATTTAAGTCGGGTAACATTAACTCTTCAAAAGTCCCGTTCTTATTTACCAGTAGTGAACTTTGTGGAATTTCAGGGTACCTTCCCGGAACATTTCTAGACCCTAAGAAAAAATCGATATCGCCGTCGTGATCAAAATCAAAAGGCCTAACACACTTGGTGCTTCCATTATGTTCGGGCAGTTTATCAGGTGCCTCGGTAAAGTGGCCCGTGCCATCATTGAGATATATTCTATCCTTATAAAATGATGAATCTAAAGGAAATTCCGTTCCACCGCTGGCAACATAAAGGTCTAGATCCGAATCTCCATCGATATCCACAAAAGTCGCATCCGTATCCTCATACTGCCCATCCAATTCCTGAATTTGTCGATACTGCCCCTGACTATCTTGAGACCAAATAGCTCCTTTTACGTTGCGACTGCCCCCAATAAACAACTCGTCGCCAGCCTTTCCATCAATATTGGCAGCCGCCATGCTCGGCCCTTGTCTCGAATATTGTCGAACAAGCAAACGTTGTTGGCTATACTCATTGAAGCTATTTTCTTCATGCTTGAAGTCGATCAGGTTTTCATTGCTCTTAAATAATGGTTTGACCGATTGATCAGCGATATTCTCCTTTTCACTTGCTTCACTTATCGAAAGCGAATAGGTCTGATTGGCGGACAGCTCCTTCAAAAGACTGACCTTCCCATTGGGCCAAACTACATTCAAGGAATCAATAAGGGCGGTGCTCACCCCAAAATGCAAAATGGGCTCCATGGAGGAAAGGTATCCTTTGATAACCGAATGAAATTGATGTTGAGCCTTGCCATTACTCCACAATGTAACTTTTGAACCTATGGCATGTCTGTTCTTTACAGAACCTTCTAAACGCAATCTAAAATAATTTCCATTTGAATTCTCTGATGTGGTATTTTTAAGTAAAAATGCTTTTTCATTGATATTATTGATGACCAAATCTAAATCTCCATCTTTATCAAAATCAGCATAAGCCATGCCATTGGAATATGATTGTTTTTTTGATATCCATTTGGCTGAAACGTCTGCAAATTGCAATTGGCCTTTATTTTCATAAATATAATTGGGCAAATAAATACTGTCTAACTTTTTGGTAAAATCAATTTGCTTGGCCAATCTTTCTTCAGTAGTACCGAACATGTTATTGGTACTGGAATAATTTATAAAGTCTAAATCAGCTACATCTTTTACGTAGCCATTGGTGATATAAATGTCTTTGTCGGCATCATTGTCTAGGTCAAGTATAAGTGGCGTCCAGCTCCAATCAGTACTGGCTATTCCCTTCATAAAGGCCACCTCGCTACTGCGTAGCGAGCGCCCCCTTAAAATACCATTATTTAGTTGAAGTGTATTGCGAACATACTGTGAATTATAGTTGTTACGAAGGGCCAATTCATATTTCTCATAATTCATAATGCCCAACATTTTCTTGTGGCGCGTATAGTCTTGAGGAAGCATGTCCGCCACAAGAATATCAGGAAATGAATCATTGTTAATGTCTTGAAAGTCCATTCCCATGGAATTGTAGGTTTCATGCCCTAGTAGTTCTTTGCTTCTTTCGACAAATGTGGCATGGTCGCATCAGGGGAAGCGCTTTGAATATACAATAGGTCTTCTGTGATAAAGTCATTTGCCGCATAAATGTCGATAAGCCCATCGTTATTAAAATCATTGATGCCCAATCCCAGGCCAAACCCTTTGTATTCAATTCCCACACTGTCCGATACATCCGTAAACAACGGATGGGAAATTCCTGAAACGGAATCATTTCTTAACAGGCAATCTTTAAGGTGTGGTGGTAGATATTTTTTCGGAAATGGATTGTTTTTATCAATGTTCGAGTTGCCATTTCGAAGTATAAATACGTCCAAGTCATCATCTTGATCGAAGTCAAAAAAAACAGCTTGTTGCGAATAGTTTCCGTCATCGAGGCCATATGCCTTTGCCATTTCTCTGAAGACTGGTACTCCATTCTCTCCTATTCCTTTGTTTATATATAATAAGTTGTTACAATCGCTTTGACAGTTCGCTCCGCCTACATTCAAATAAATATCATCCCAGCCATCTGCATTTATATCTACTACGGAAACACCAGTGGTCCATGAAGATGTATTGAAGTTCGCCTCGAGCGAAACATCTTCGAAAACTAGACCCCCTTTGTTCAAATATAATTTTGATGATACTTGATTGCCTGTAAATACAATGTCTGGAAACCCATTATGGTCAAAATCACCAATACCAACACCGCCACCATTATAAGAATATTGAAAATTGACTACATTAATGCTATCGTTTTCGACTATGATATTGCTAAAGTCGATACCGGACACCGAAGAATCTACCGACACTAAGCCATAAACTTTGTTTTCTTTCCCTGAATTACAAGAAAAAAAAACAATATCAATATGAAAAGAGAAAAGCCTCGAGCGAAACTGGAATGAATCGTATTGGAAAACAATATTTTTTGAAAGATGCTACAATTATTAAACTGATTATCTATACCTCTCATTTTCTTTCCCAATTATTTAGAATCTATTGTTTCAAAAATAAATATATCGATTCGAAATTACGGATATTAGTTCATCAAAATCTGCTTCATAAAGACACCAAATAGATTTAAAATATAGGAGGGTAAACTGCAAAGTATCTAAGAAATAAGCAAATTGGCGAAAAACAAATGTTCTAAGAAAAGGACGAAATAAAAATTTAAAAAACAAGCAATCCATCAGTAGTAAACAGTTGTTTCTAAAACATACTAAAAATTAGCTAATTGCTCAAGTGCCTCATCAATAGTCTCAACAGGGAGCTTGCAAGTAGTATTTTGACACACAAAAATCAAGGTGTCATCGTCTGAATACCGACCTTTGAAAAGTGGAAGTTCACTCGCAGAAATACTGCCCACCAACAAGGCATTTGAAATATGTTTGCCTTGAAGTTTATGCAACAGCACTTTGGCATTTTTGCCTACGACCGCAATTTCATAATAGGGATAGGTGACGTTCAGCAAAAGTGAGTTCCATTTTGAGTAACTGGGAGCACTTTCGGATATGGAGGGGACCATTGCGGAAAGCATTTTTTTTGACTTATCCATCATCTCGACATCATAGATCAAATGACCCAATCGAAATAAATTATGGGCCATCACCGAATTCGGGGAAGGCATTACCCCGTCGTCAGTTTTGATAATTTTGGCAATTAATTGTTCACCATCGTTGTATTTGAACATGCCTGTTGCTTCGTCTGAGAATTTTTGTAATACGTCACGATTCAAATCTTGCGCAAAATCTAGATGCTCGATTTTCGTAGTTATTCCGTACAAACTTAAAATCGCATCCTCTAAAAACGCATAATCCTCTAAAAAGCCTTCTTTTCTTTTACTTCCCTCTTTATGAGTATGAACTAGTTCACCATTTGAAAAGCTGTTCTGTTTCAAAAATTTTAGAATATCTTCCGCCATTGCCAAATGATCTAAATCCCCAAAAGTTTCATAGGACGACACCAAGCCTTCTATCAAAAGAGCATTCCATGAGGTTATGATCTTATCATCATTTCGAGGTCTTGCCCTTTTATTGCGAGCCTCTAACAGTTTTTCTTTCCAATTTAATTTTATAGATTTCAATTTGGTTTCGGAAAGGTTGTGCTTTGCTATAAAATCTTGATCAAATGCCGTTTTGTGAAGCACGTAATTTCCATCTTCCCATTCAGCTTCTGGGTTTATGTTAAAATAGGCCGCAAATAATTCAAAATCCTCACTTAATAAGGATTTCAACTCTTGCTCTTTCCAAATATAAAATTTACCTTCTTCCCCTTCACTATCTGCATCGATCGCGGCGTGATAAGCACCTAGAGTATTGTTCATCTCGCGCTGAAGAAACTCGATGGTTTCTAGGACAGCATCCTTATATTCTTGTTTTTTAAAAATCTTAAATGCTCGTGAATAAAGTCCAATCGCCTGGGCGTTATCATAAAGCATCTTTTCAAAGTGCGGAACTTTCCATTTATTATCAGTACTATATCTAAAGAATCCACCACCTACATGATCGTAGATACCACCGAGCAAAATTTTGTCGAGGGTTTTTTCGACATGTGATTTCGCATCTAAATTTCCAGTGAGGAGAGCGTAATCTAAAAGAAAGTCTAGATTTGCGGGTATCATGAATTTTTCTCTTCCCAAATCTCCTCCCCATTCGGTATCCCAATTCAATTTCCATTTTTGAACGCTCGTTTCCAGCACATCCTTGGTCAATAGTGTAAAATCATCCGATGGTTTTATAAGATTAACCTCTTCAATACCAGCAGCAACCATATCGGTATACTGAGCAGCTTTTTTAGGATCTTCGGTATACATATTATGAACGCGGGTCAAGACCTCGACCCATTGTTCTTTCGTGTGATAAGTGCCGCCATAGAGTGGTTTCCCATTGGGTAATGTGATAATATTGAGCGGCCATCCCGTATTGCCACCAGTAAGTCTTTGAAAGTCTTGATAAATCTGATCAACATCGGGGCGCTCCTCGCGGTCTACTTTGATATTGATGAAATTTTCATTCATCACTTCCGACACTTCTTCATTTTCAAAAGTTTCCTCCTCCATAACATGACACCAATGACATGAAGAATATCCAATACTTACCAATACCAATTTATTCTCTTTATTAGCATCTTCTAGCGCTTCGGGACTCCATGATCGCCAATCGACCGGATTATGCGCATGCTGCAAGAGATAAGGGCTGGTTTCTTTTATCAGGGCATTCGTAAACTTGTGCGCGCCATCAGAAAGGCTCTTGTTCTTATTTTCTCTACATGCGAAAAGAAGAAGTAGTAAACAACCAAAAACTACACAGTATATTTTTTTCAGCAAAGTCAATTTGTAATAAATTAATCTTATCGGTCATCTAAAATACTACTTTGAACTACTAGAATTGCATTGAATCTAGTAATTTAGGATTACGTTAAGGCAAGATGTCACATTTCATTGAAAATTTGTACTTTGAAAGGCTCAACATGTCATTTTTTTAAATCATTTAGAAATTATATGGAAAACAAAAAGAACCCACTCGGTCGAAGAAGTTTTATAAAAGGCACTACCGCGGCGATCGCACTGTCATCTTTAGGCGCATATGGATTCGAATATGGACCCAAAGACAAACCTTGGCGTGTGGGCCTTATCGGTTGTGGATGGTACGGCACCAGCGATTTGTTCAAAATCATACAAGTGGCCAATGTAGAAGTGATTTCGGTTTGTGACGTGGACCGCAATTTTATGGAAAGTACGGCACAACAGGTGGCCCAAAGACAAAAATCCGCTAAGAAACCAAAAATGTATGGTGATTATCGCGAGCTGCTCGAGAAAAGTAGTTTAGATATCGTACTTATCGGCTCTCCAGACCACTGGCATGCCTTACAATGTATAGATGCGCTGAAAGCCGGATGCCATGTCTACGTTCAAAAACCGATTAGTGTCGATGTCATTGAAGGGGAGGCAATGGTGGCCGCGGCTAGAAAATATAATAAGGTAGTTCAGGTAGGTACCCAGCGAAAAAGCACGCCACATCTGATCGATGCCAAAAAACAAATTGTAGATTCCGGTCTTCTCGGAAAAATCAAGCACGTTGATATGTGCTGCTACTTTCACATGAGGGCAAATGGTAATCCACCTTTGGAAGAGGTACCAGAATTTTTGGACTATGAAATGTGGACGGGCCCAGCTCCTCTTCGACCTTATGATGGTTTACCTCATCGCAGATGGTGGAGAACCTTTATGGAATATGGCAATGGCATTACCGGCGACATGTGTGTTCACATGTACGATACCGTACGCTGGATGTTGCAGTTGGGGTGGCCCAACAAAATATCAGCAACTGGTGGCATCTATGTTCAAAAAGAAGGCAAATCGAACATTGCGGACACCCAAACCGCAATTTTCGAACACGATGACTTGAATTGCGTTTGGCAACATAGAAGCTGGGGTACACCTGCAGATCCCGAATACCCATGGTCGTTCAAGCTATATGGTGATAAAGGAACTCTGTCAGGAAGTACTATGCAGGCTGATTTTGTACCTCATGATAAGGAGCAAGAATCAATTCATTTCGATGTTCTATATGAACGAGAAAAATATCCTGAAGATTTAGTCGAAAAAGACAATGAGTTGAATGCGGCACCAGCGACCCGTAGACATATGCTTGACTTTCTAAATGCAATTGAAAACAATACAAGGCCGATAGCGGATATCGAAGAAGGCCATATTTCCACCGCCAGCTGTATATTGGCCAATATGTCAATGGAATTGAACCGGCCTTTGGTCTATGATCCAAAAAGCAGAACGGTTATCGAAGACCCTGAAGCTACTAAACTATTGGAGCGAAAATATCGTGGGCCCTGGGAACATCCCTATCCTGAAAAGGTATAAAGATGACCAAAGAAGAACTACTTGCTTGTCGCGATAGAATAAACCCGTTCATTCACAAAACCCCGGTTTTATCTTCTCAGGCTATCAATGAAATAATCGGAGCCTCTCTTTTTTTTAAATGTGAAAATTTTCAACGGATGGGTGCCTTCAAAATGCGCGGGGCCACAAACGCAATAATGCAATTGAGCGAAAATCAAAAAGATAAAGGCGTGGTAACGCATTCCTCAGGGAACTTTGCCCAAGCGATTTCTTTGGCCGCCAAGAGTTTAGGAATATCAGCTCATATTGTTATGCCATCTAATGCCCCAGAAGTAAAACAAAATGCTGTAGTTGGCTACGAGGGAAAAATCACATTGTGCGAACCGACTTTGGAGGCACGGGAAAAAGCCACTCAAAAAATCGTTGAAGAAAAAGGAACGACTTTTATCCACCCTTCAAATGATATGGACGTCATTGTTGGAAATGCTACAGCGGCAATGGAACTGTTGAAAGAACAGACCGATCTTGATTATATTTTTGCGCCAGTTGGGGGAGGCGGATTGATTGCCGGCACCGCTTTGGCGGCCTATCATTTTGGGCAAAATTGCAAGGTCATCGGAGGCGAGCCAAAAGAAGCCGATGACGCTTATAGATCCCTTCAAAGTGGGAAAATTGAAACCAATATCACTGCCAATACTGTTGCTGATGGTTTAAGAACCAATTTAGGAGCTATTAATTTTCCGATTATTCAAAAGTTCGTGGAACGAATAATATTGGTATCTGAAGAAGAAATAATTTCGGCCATGCGACTTATTTGGGAACGACTGAAAATTATTGTCGAACCTTCGTGTGCCGTTCCACTAGCCGCAATCATAAAAGAAAAAAACACCTTTCAGGGCAAAAAACTTGGAATCGTAATTTCAGGAGGCAATGTTGATTTAGAGAAACTTCCATTTTAAAACAAACCAACCATGAACAAACAAGTACTTTTAAATAAAAGACCAGATGGATTGCCCGATACATCAACTTGGAAAATGGTCTCAACGGAAATTCCAGAACCTTCGGAAGGTCAGATTCTAATCGAACAACATTATATTTCCTTAGATCCCGCAATGCGCGGATGGATCAAGGACAGAAAGTCGTATATCGAACCCGTTGCACTTGGCGATGTGATGCGTGCAGGATCTATCGGTGAAGTTGTCAAAAGCAATAACAACGCAAAATTCAAGAAGGGTGATTTTGTTGCCGGCTGGGGCGGCGCTCAGCAGTACTCTATTTCCAACGGGGAAAATTACTTTAAGGTCAATCCTGATTTGGGGCCCTTGCCCTCATTTCTCGGCACAATGGGAATGCCCGGCATGACAGCCTATTTCGGAATATTGGAAGTGGGTGAATTAAAAGAAGGAGATACCATTCTAGTTTCGGGTGCAGCAGGAGCCGTGGGAAGCTTAGTCGGCCAAATCGCGAAAATCAAGAATTGTAAAGTGGTTGGTATTGCTGGCGGAAAAGATAAATGTGATTATGTAATCAACGAACTTGGCTTCGATTCGGCAATTGATTATAAAAGTGCTAATATCTATGAAGCCCTTAATAAACTATGCCCAGACGGCATCGATGTATATTTTGATAATGTTGGTGGAGAAATTTTAGATGCCGCCTTGGCTAACTTAAGAATGCATGCCAGAGTAGTCATCTGCGGGGCAATTTCGCAATACAACAATACCGGCAAAACAAAGGGCCCAAGCAACTATATGTCGCTTTTGGTCAATCGGGCCAATATGAAAGGCATGCTCGTTTTCGATTTTAAAGAGAGGTATCACGAAGCAATTCAACAATATTCAATTTGGATCAAGGAAGGAAAATTAAAAGGGCGCGAAGATGTATATGAAGGTATCGAGAATTTTCATAAAACCTTTTTGCGCCTTTTTTCGGGCGAAAAACTGGGGAAACTGGTTTTGAAGGTGATCGATTGAGTTCAATCAATTCGAAAATATATCCTCAAGAACCCAATCCAATTCCGGATCTCTTTTTTGCAGCCTATCTTTTTGTGTCGGAATAATTTCGACATCAGGTTTTATTCCATAGCCGTTCGGGTCGATTTGATAAGGTGACTCTACCTGTAACATTCCAAATTTCATTCGCACTTTTGAATTCGGCAGTGTCACATATTTCGATTGACCTGCAACAGTGCCATTGTATGCTCCACCAGTTTCTTCCCCAACGAAGAAAGCCCTTGCGGTACCTCGTAAATTAGTAGCTAAGACTGAAGATGCTGAAAAAGAATATCCATTGGTCAGTACATAGATTTTTCCTTTGAAATTAGTTTTATGGGGCTTTTGCAATTTTGATTTTGTCAATTTATAATAGCGTTTGCCATTTTCTTTTTTGAAATGCAACAAGTCGTAGACCAACAATCCCGGAGCTGCAAGAATTCTAAAAGTGCCTTCGAGAAGGCCTACTCCTCTTTTTGAGAACATCGCCTTGGTCGCAGGGATCCTCGTTTTGGTTTCAGCTTTGTTTATGAATTTAAAAGGCTTCAAAGCCAAATAAGCATAAAGATTTTCGATTTCATCAAGACTTCCTCCCCCGTTGTCTCGAAGATCGATAATGAGGTTTTCACATTGCGCCGAATCGATTTTTGCAAAAGTTTCTTTGTAAAATTTTTTATGGTTGCCTTGACCAAATCCGAGAATTTTCAAATAGGCTACCGAATTATCCTTTCCAACAAAATCAAAATTTCTTAAATAGTAATCCCTACTTGGCACGTATCCCCTTTTTCTTCCAGCTTTTTTTTTGGTCTTTTGTTTTTTCTTAAAAGCGATCTTATCGGTCTTTGATATTTTTTTTGGTTCTGTGTTTTGTAAACTATCCCTCTTTATCGAACTACCTTTACCAATCCATCGAAAAGTTCGAAAATAAATGGAATCATTTTTCCTTAAAAGTAACGTCAAACTATCCCTGAATCCCTTTTCCGAATAATAGAAATTAGAAAAATTACGGCCAACATAACGATCATAATAGGTTGTGTTGAATCCATCCGAAGAGAACAGTTCTTTATAGTTTACGATCAATTTCTTTGCAGTTTCTTTGTCAAAGGCCAAGACCTCATCCCCAACTATTGTTGAATCTTTACCCAAAGTACCTTTTACCCAAAGTTTATCTTCCAAAATTTCAAAATCAAGATCATTGAATTCGAACTTCAGTTTATTCAGTGCCTTCAATTGTGCTTTAGTATACCTTATGGTAGGTGGCCTTGACATTAAATGACCCTGTCTTACCTCTTTCAAAACCCTTGCCAACCGCTCATAAAACTCAGCACTGCCCATCGGGCGATCAATGTCATTTTTTAAGGACTCAAATTTTGAATCTAGAACTTCTTTAGAAACAAATTGATATAATTTCGGATGCAATCGTTGTAATTGAGAATACGCCTTATCAACATCTTGATGCAACTCTGAGACAGCATGCAAAGAAGAAATCTGTGCGTTGTAATGTTTTACACTCATACATGAGGTCAAGCAAATTGCGATGAAAAGAAGCGTTGTTATTTTTTTCATGAACCCAAAACTAATACATATGGTCATTTAAGTGCAACTCATTCATAATTAATGTTGTGGAACTGTGGATACGGATACGGAAAGTGCTTGACCTTTTCTATATTTGAAGAAGACGCTGACAAACCCTATTATGAGACGACTAAAATACTTCCATTTTAAATACGTGTTCTTGCTCTTAACTGCACAACTCATTTTATCATGCAAAGAAAATCAAACGCCAAACGAGCGCGCCAATATAAAACCCAATATCATTGTAATCTTAACCGATGACCAAGGTTATGGCGATTTAGGGTATCATGGCAACCCAATCGTAAAAACACCTCACCTTGATGCTTTTGCAAAACAGTCATTAGAACTCACCAATTTTCATGTAGGCACCACCTGCGCCCCCACCCGAGCGGGTATTATGACGGGGAGAAATGCCAATCGCAATAATGCTTGGCACACCATCGCAGGTTGTTCGATTTTATTGGAGGATGAAGAAATCATTCCCGAGGTATTTCAGCGTAACGGCTATCAAACCACTATGTTCGGCAAATGGCATTTGGGTGACAATTACCCTTTCAGACCACATGACCGAGGTTTTCAAGAAGCTTTTTATCACGGTGGCGGTGGCGTACAACAAACTCCAGATTATTGGAACAATGATTATTTTGATGACACCTATTTTAGAAATGGTGTTCCTGAAAAAACTGAAGGATATTGTACCGATGTCTGGTTCGATGAAGCGATTGCCTATACAGAAAAACAAAAAGAGAAACCCTTTTTTATGTACCTCGCCCTAAATGCAGCTCATGGGCCATTTAATGTTCCAGAAAAATATGAGAAAATGTATTCGGATGCTCCTTTGGCCGATATTCAGAAAAGGTTTTACGGCATGGTTTCGAACATCGATGATAATTTTGGAAGGTTGGTAACCCACTTAAAAGAAACAAACCAATTTGACAATACCATTATCGTGTTTACCACGGATAACGGAACGGCAAGGGGAATCGCAACAGTAAAAGAAAGTGGAAAAGTTTTAGGGTATAATTCAGGATTGCGCGGAACAAAAGGAAGTCATTACGACGGCGGTCATAAAGTTCCCTTTTTTATCAGTTGGCCAAATGGCACTATTCAACAAAAGGCAAAAAACAATGATTTGGTAGCCCATGTCGATTTGCTTCCTACCCTGGCAGAATTGGTTGACATACCTTTCACTGCCAAAAAAGCTCTTGACGGAAAAAGTATGGTCGCTACTTTAAGAGGAGAGAAAATCGATGCCGAACGGATGTTGGTAGTTGACACACAAAGAAATCAACTTCCTGAAAAAGGAAGAAATCCAGCTGTGATGCAGGGCGAGTGGCGTTTGGTCAATGGTGGTGAACTTTATAATACCATTTCAGATGTTGGACAAAAAAATGATATTTCTTCAGAGCATCCTGAAAGAGTGGAAAACATGCAAGCCTTTTATGATGATTGGTGGAAAAGTATTCAAACTGATATTCGGTATGCCGAAATTCCGATAGGAAATGAAGCTGCCAACCCAGTTTTGATCACTGTTCACGATATGCATACAGCAGATAACCTACCCTGGAATCAGGTACAGATTCGAAAAGGCGAGGCGCACCCAAACGGTTATTACAGTATCAAAATTTCAGAAGATGGTGAATATGAATTCAAACTATACCGTTACTCACCCGAATCAGGAATCGGAATGAATGCTTCCATAGAAAAAATCAAAGGCAACTCTTTTATGGATGACCTTCCTGAGGGAAAATCTCTTAAGATAGACAAAGGTTTTATTCAAATCGGGGATTCCAAATTTGAATCGATTGCAAGCCAATCAGATAATTTTCTAACCGTAAGAGCGAACCTTTCAAAAGGTAGCTATGAAATGAGAAGTACATTTTTATCCAAAGAGGGTATTGAATTAACAACCTACTATACCGAAATTGAAAAACTATAAATAGATGAAAAAAATATATTGTTTACTTGTTATTTTGGTCATCTTCGGATGCACGGAAGAACAAAAGGAAACTTCTCAAAAACCGAATATCGTTTTTGTCTTTGCAGACGATATGACCTATACCGCAATCAATGCGCTGGGAAATACCGAAGTACAGACACCGAACCTCGATCGCTTGGTAAATCAAGGAACGACTTTTACCCACACCTATAACATGGGTGCATGGAATGGAGCCGTCTGCGCTGCTTCAAGAGCAATGATTATTTCAGGTCGCAGTGTCTGGGATGTTGATAATTTTCGCCAAGGATGGAAGGAAAATAAAGACTTCGATAAAACCTGGGGAAAGTTAATGGAGGGAGCTGGTTACGATACATACATGACCGGAAAATGGCATGTTGATGCCCCTGCAGATTCGGTTTTTCAGAATGTCGTTCATATCCGTCCAGGAATGCCAAGAGATGCCTGGAGCCATCAGGGAACCATACCTTACATCAATAAAATGGTTGAAGATGAAAAATCCGAGGAAGAAATCAGAGCTATTGGCTATAATAGGCCGCTAAATGAAAACGACACCTTATGGACTGCGACCAACAAAGATTTCGGTGGCTTTTGGCAGGGCGGAAAACATTGGAACGAAGTAGTCAAAGATGACGCACTTGGTTTTATCGAACAGACTAAAAAAAGCGAAAATCCTTTTTTCATGTATTTGGCTTTTAATGCACCGCATGATCCTCGGCAAGCACCACAAAAGTATTTGGATTTGTATCCTTTGGAAAATATCAGCGTTCCCAAAAGTTTTATTCCCATGTATCCGTTTAAGGATAGTATTGGTAATGGGCAAGGTTTACGTGATGAAGCATTAGCGCCTTTTCCTAGAACGGAATATGCCATTAAAGTCCATACCCGAGAATACTATGCCCTGATTACACATCTAGATGAGCAAATCGGAGGTATTCTAGATGGATTAGAAGCAACAGGAAAAATGGAAAACACCTATATCATTTTCACTTCCGATCACGGGTTAGCGATGGGCCGACATGGACTCCTGGGTAAACAAACACAATTTGATCATAGCATCCGTCCGCCTTTCATGATTTTAGGACCTGATATTCCACAAAACAAAAAAATAGATGCCGATATCTACTTACAGGATGCCATGGCCACTAGTCTCGAACTGGCTGGCATTAGAAAACCCGATTATGTATTTTTTAACAGCGTGATGGATTTGGCAAAAGGAAATCGAAAAGAAACCTATTACGATGCTATTTACAATGGCTATATTGACTATCAGCGTATGATTCGAAAAGATGGGTTTAAATTAATAGTCTATCCAAAATTGGATAAAACACTATTGTTTGATATGGAAAACGACCCTGAAGAAATGAATGATTTGGCCAAGCTTCCAGAATACCAAGATAAAGTCACCGAGCTAATCGAAGGGCTATTGGAACTTCAAAAACAGATGAACGACCCTTTGGATATTTCTTCTGTTTTAGCCAAAAATTGAAATAAACCTGAAGCATTACCTAAAATGAAAAAAATGAACAACACCAAAAACGGACTATCACGAAGGAAATTTCTAAAAAGAACCGCTCTTACAGCTGGAGCGATTACCATAGTGCCCCGATTTGTATTAGGCAGAGGATATATCGCGCCAAGTGATAAAATTAACTTAGGCTTCATCGGTCTAGGAAAACAAAGTGCTGGTCTTGCTCGTGCCTTTACAGAAAATACGCAAGCTCAGATAGTGGCCGGATCAGATGTGTGGACCACCAAAAATGCCTGGTTTAAAAAGCACGTCGAAAAAGTATATGCAGATAAAAGAAAGCAAAACGGTTACAATGGTGTTTCCACGACAGGAGACTACGAAGCGCTTTTGGCAAGGCCGGATATCGATGCGGTAATTATAGCAACCCCTGACCATTGGCATGCAATTCAGGCTATTGCTGCTATGAAATCGGGTAAGGATGTTTATTGCGAAAAACCGATGACCTTGACCATCAAGGAAGGCATCGATATGGTCAAAACTACTAAAAAGACAGGTGCGGTTTTACAGGTTGGTAGTATGCAACGTTCATGGCAAAAATTTCAAAAGGCGGTGGAATTGGTAAGTAAAGGATATATAGGCAAAGTCACTAAAGTATTGGTAAACGTGGGTGATCCGGCCATTTCGTTCAATATGGCTTCGGAAGAAATTCCAAAAGAAGTCAATTGGAATGCTTGGTGTGGCCCAGCACCCATGCTACCCTATAATTATAGATTATCACCCCCTACCAGCGAAGAGTTTTTTCCAGACTGGCGCAAGTTCAAAGAAACGGGTGGCGGGATTTTGACCGATTGGGGAGCCCATATGTTTGACATCGCTCAATGGGGATTAGGCATGGATCGTTCGGCGCCTGTTCGATTCGAACCACCAGCGGATAAAAAAGCGGTACGGGGAATGCGTATGGTGTATGAAAACGGAATTGAAATGGTACATGAAGATTTTGGTCGAGGCTGGGGTGTACGTTTTATTGGTAGTGAAGGAAGTTTAGATATCAGCCGAAACTATTTGGAAACCAACCCTGCTAATATATTGACAGCAGAGCTTGAAACGTCAAATACGGTTCTTGATGAGTCTAGAGGCAATCATTATCAAAATTGGTTGAATGCAATCAAAAATAGGAGTCAACCCCTTTGTGATGTTGAAATTGGTCATCGTTCAGCCTCCGTAGGTAACATTTGTAATATCGCTTATGAGTTGGGTAGGCCTTTGGATTGGGATCCTGAAAAGGAAAAATTTATAGGTGATAAAGAAGCCAACAAAATGAAAAAAAGAAAATATAGGAAGTTCTAGTTATTTAATCTTTCTTTTCGGAATTGACCCGGAGTCTTTCCGGTTACTTTTTTGAACATTCTGGTATAGTAAGAGACATTGTCCCACCCCGTTTTTTCCGCAATTTGGGCTAATGAATTGTTCGTTGTAAGCAATAGAGTTTCTGAACGTTCAATGCGAACCGTCTGAATGTATTTACTAGGCCGTATACCGAACTTTTGCTGAAAAACACGTGAGAAATGGTCAGCTGTCAAATTATAGTGCTTTGCTAAGTCAGAAATAGAGAGCTTCTCATGAAGATGTTCTTTGATATAATTTAACACATCATTGAAATCGCTGCGTACCTGTGTTTTTCGGCTTTGTCCGTCTTTTATGAAGCGTGCATACAAGAGCTGTAACAAACCTTGTGTTTCCAACAAGGTTGCTGCTGATAGCAAATCGTTTTCTTTTCTTAAATCAGAAAGTGTGCTTCGATTGTCGTAAACTCGCGGGTCATCGGTTTTGAGATGTCGGTTCGGATGCAGTTCGATAAGCCTCTTGAAATACTTCACATCAAGTTCGGCAGCTTCAAGTTCATAAACAAAATCCTTTAAATCATATATGGACAGCCCGTCACCGACTTCTTCCAAAAAGTGTATGTAATACTGCTCCAAATGAGATTCACATTGGTACCTACTGTAGGTTAGACTCGGCACAAGGTACAAATGACCAGGCCTTAGGTCAACTTCTTCATAACTATGATAAACCTTTGCCTTGCCTTCTGTAACCAGATAAAGTCTTGAAAAAGTACTTATTACATTATCATAGTCCCAATTAGCATCTAATTGAGCTTGACCAACATGTAATAAACTTAGCCTTAAAGATTGTAAAACCTTATTCATTGTTTTAAATTCTTTATCGGATTTACTATATTTTATATAATTGAACCAATTTAGTAAAAAACGTCATAAGTAACTATGAATATTGAACTTACCCTAAATATAAGCGAAAAATTCAAATTTAATAATCTTAATTAATTATCGGAAAAGTACTAATTATTGCCTGATTTGGACAATAGCATTCCAAGCACAAAACTTTAACTTTGAGTTGAATGCAAAACGTTTAAAACAGATGTCAAGAATACTGTTATTATTGGGGTTACTAAGTAGCATCCTCTTCAGCTCTTGTGGAGGACCGGATATGCCGGAATCAGTACAAATAGCATATGAAAAGCTTCCTGAGCAAATTGATTTCAATCAACATGTAAAACCAATACTTTCTGATAAATGTTACCTGTGCCACGGACCTGATAAGGCAAAAATTTCTGCTGGTCTTCAGTTACACACACCAGATTTAGCGTACAAGGAATCAGAAAATAATCCTGGGGAATATACCATTGACCCCGGTAATCCCGGTAATAGTATTCTAGTTGACAGAATTCTGAGTGACGACCCAGAATTGGTGATGCCCGAACCCGAATCACATTTGTTTCTGACTGATTATGAAAAAGCAATACTAGTCCGCTGGATTGAAGATGGTGCAGAATATAAAGACCATTGGGCATTTCTTCCTCCTGTAAAACAAGAGGCGCCTAAAGTTGAACTGGGAGATAAAGTTTCTAACCCTATTGACAATTTTGTATTGGCCAAATTGGAAGTGGAAGGCTTAAAACCATCTGAATCAGCTGACAAAGAAACGTTGCTAAGAAGATTGTCCTTTAACTTAACAGGGTTACCCCCTACACTTACAGAAATCGATGCTTTTTTAAAGGACGATTCACCTGCCGCCTATGAAAAGCAAGTTGATCGCTTATTAGCTTCACCTCATTTTGCAGAGCAAATGACCTTGGATTGGATGGATCTTTCACGCTATGCCGATACTCACGGCTACACCGTTGACCGATATCGTGATGTTTCCCCTTATCGGGATTGGGTCATTAAGGCCTTCGATAAAAATATGCCCTATGACGAGTTTATTCGTTGGCAACTCGCGGGTGATATGATGGAAAATCCTACCAAAGAGCAAATTCTAGCGACTACCTTTAATCGTTTACACCCTCAAAATCTGGAAGGTGGAATCGTGGATGAAGAATTCCGCTCCGAATATGTTGCCGACCGCACCAATGTTGTCAGTGAAGGCTTTTTGGGCCTAACAATGGCCTGTGCCAAATGCCATGACCATAAATACGACCCTATCTCGCAAAAGAACTATTATGAAATGTATAGTTTCTTCAACAATGTGAACGAGTCTGGTCAAATTCCTTGGGATTGGTCAATGCCGGTACCCAATATGCAGCTTCCAACCGAGGAGCAAGAAAAATTCTTGACCTATATCGATGGGCTCATAAACGAAAAAGAACTAAATAGTACAAAAACGATTCAAACTGAAAGTGAGAAAGCAGTAGCTTGGATAGCATCCGAAGGATATAAAAAAATCAATCCCAAAGGGACTCCTAATAATCTTATCGCAAAAGTGGACTTTAGAAACGGTAGCTTGAATAATGTTCTAAATCCTTCCCAAAAAGGAAAAATGGACCGTCAGTTTGCTCCCAAACAAATTGCAAAAATTGTTGAAGGATATTCTGGAAAAGGATTGGAATTAGATGGTGATGCGTGGTTGGATTTGAATCCTATTGGAGTTTTCAGAAGGTACGAACCCTTTAGTATCGGCATTCGCGTCAAAGTCCCCGAAGAATTGGAGAACGGAGTCATATTTCATAAAAATTACGGTACTCGGTTGCATAGCTACCGTGGTTATCATTTGGGCATCAAAGAGAATAAGCTAGATGTTATCATGGCCCACGTTTGGCCAGATAATGCCATTGTGGAACTTAGTACAAAAGAAATTCCCAAAAATCAATGGGTTCAGATTACCATGACCTATGATGGTTCTAGCAAAGCGGATGGTCTGAAAATTTATATGGATGGAGAAGAGCTTCAAACCGAGGTAGAAGTTGACAACCTATACAGAGACATTATTTTCAACGCCTATGAAGATAAAATTTACGAACAACCCATTGAGCCCGGTTTACAAATAGGGGCGAGATGGAGAGGCAAAGGAATTGGCGGTGCAATTGTCGATGACATTTTGGTTTTTGACAGCGAATTGAGTTCAATGGAGGTAGGTCAAATAGGAAATCATGAAAAAGTAGCATCTCTGTTGGCTAAAAGCACCGATCAATTAAGTGCAAAAGACAAGAAGGATTTAGAAAGGTACTACGTTTCTAGTAAGTCGGCATCTTTCAAAAATTCCTTAAAAGAACTAGAAGAGGTTCGAAGAATTCAGGTAGATAGCGCCGAGCGAGTGCAGGAAATCATGGTAATGAAGGAAATGGACGAACCAAGGGAAACTTTTTTATTAGAACGTGGATTGTATGAACAATATGGAGAACAGGTTTATCCGAATACTCCAGAAGAAATTTTTTCTTTCCCGGATAGTCTTCCTAAAAATCGATTGGGCTTGGCAAAATGGCTCACGAGCAAGGAAAACCCGTTAACAGCTCGCGTAGCGGTCAATCGATACTGGAAAAATTTATTCGGAACAGGAATTGTTCGAACCGTAGAAGATTTTGGAAATCAGGGCGAGTTACCAAGTCACCCCGCTTTATTGGATTGGTTGGCAATTGAGTTCATGGAATCAGGTTGGGATGTAAAAGCCTTGCATAAACTTATGGTCATGTCGAATACCTATCAACAGTCTTCTTTAGCTACTGAAGAATTGATGAATCGAGATGGAGCAAACAGACTACTTGCTCGAGGGCCGTCTGGCAGATTAACAGGAGAAATGCTGAGAAACAATGCCTTGGTCGCTTCCGGACTGCTGAACCGAAAAATCGGAGGAAAAAGTGTCAAACCCTATCAACCGGCGGGACTATGGAAAATAAATGGAGCAGCCTATGAAGAAGACGAAGGGGAAAAACTGTATCGTAAAAGCATGTACACTATTTGGAAACGCTCGGTACCGCACCCAACTATTGCGACTTTCGATGCTCCAGAAAGGTCATTTTGTGCTGTTCGCCGTCAAGAAACCAATACGCCGTTGCAGGCACTTGTTTTGATGAACGACCCCACTTATGTAGAAGCTTCGCGAGTGTTAGGATACGCTATGTTGCAATATTCGGATGTCAAAGTAGGTATTTCCGATACTTTTAAAAAGCTCACAGGAAGAACAATACTAGAAAAAGAATTGAACCTTTTGGCAGATTTACAATTACAAGAATATGAAAAATTCAAGTCCCAGAACTCGAAAACAGAAGGTTGGTTGAACTCTGGTGAATTCCGAATCTCAAATGATGAGGATAAAGCCCTAGTTGCAGCAAATGCGGTAGTAGCAAGTACAATTATAAACTCGGACGCTGCCATAACAAAAAGGTAGGCCTCCCCTAATCCTCCAAAGGAGGGGAACCAAAAAAAGGTAAAAGAATTAGATTATTATTTCCTCATGTTAAAGAAACATAACTTATGTGCCACAGTCACGATGATATCTTAAGGTCGAACAATAAAGACTTACAAGAAGTGGAACGTCAAATGGATAGGCGTAATTTCCTAACTAAGACCTCCATGGGTCTCGGAGCTATTGCTTTGGGTTCTTTATTGAATGCCGACAAAGCTTTTGCCTCGGTAAAAAATGGAGCTCTCGACAAATCGAGTCCTGAAGCGTTATTGAAATCCTATAACAAGAATCGATTAGGACTACCACACCATTTACCAAAGGCCAAGCGCATTGTATATCTCTTTCAAAGTGGTGGCCCGTCACAGCTTGAAATGTGGGATTACAAACCGAAATTGAAAAATATGTTTGGGCAAGACCTGCCCGACTCGGTTCGTCAAGGACAACGACTTACGGCTATGAGTGCTGAGCAAACAAGCTTTCCCATGGCACCCTCTCTTTATGATTTTAAGCAATACGGAGAAACGGGAACCTGGGCCAGCGAATTGTTACCATACACTTCTGAGGTCGTAGATGAACTATGTTTTATCAAATCGATGCAAACGGACCAAATCAACCATGACCCTGCAATTACTTTTATGCAAACAGGAAATCAACTTCCTGGTCGACCTTCAATTGGCTCTTGGTTAAGTTATGGATTGGGTTCTGATAATGAAAACCTCCCTACTTTTATCACCTTGATTACTAAAAACATGGGGGGTCAACCTTTGTATTCCCGTCTATGGGGTAATGGTTTTTTACCTACAGAACACCAAGGAGTACAATTCCGTTCCGGAAAAGACCCTGTATTATATCTGAGTGACCCCGAAAACTACGACGGGAACGATAGAAGACAAATGCTAAATTATTTAGGAAAGCTCAACGAAGTACAGCACGATGCTTATGGCGATCCTGAAATCAATGCGCGAATGGCACAATATGAAATGGCATTCCGTATGCAAACCTCTGTTCCTGAAGTGACCGATATGTCGGACGAGCCAGACTATATTTTTGATATGTACGGAGAAGATAGCAGAGATCCGGGCACCTACGCCGCCAACTGCCTGATGGCCAGAAAATTACTGGAGAAGGATGTGAAATTTGTCCAATTGTACCATCAAGGTTGGGACCAACATAGTTATTGTCCCGGTGGTGTAAAAGCCCAGTGTAAGAGAACCGATCAAGCCAATGCAGCACTAATAAAAGATTTGAAACAACGTGGCATGCTTGAAGATACACTAGTGGTCTGGGGAGGAGAATTTGGTCGTACGGTCTATTCTCAAGGACAATTAACTCCTGAAAATTATGGACGTGACCACCACCCGAAGGCATTTACTATGTGGATGGCAGGCGCGGGCGTAAAAGATGGATACACACACGGAGAAACAGATGACTTTAGCTACAATGTGGTCAAAGACCCTGTGCATGTGCACGATTTTCACGCTACTTTGCTGCACCTGTTCGGTGTTGACCACGAACGTTTGACGTTCAAACATCAAGGGCGACGTTACCGACTCACCGATGTTCATGGCCACGTGGTAAAGGACCTTTTATCTTAATAGTGGGTAACCAAAACTATAGCCAACTATGATACAATGAAAAAAAATAGAAGAGATTTCCTAAAAAAGACGACCCTTGCAAGTGCGGCCATTTCCGCTACTCCATCCTTTGGGTTTCATATTTTAAAAAAACCAAAACAGGAACAAGAAATTGTTGGTCATGGTGATTATAAGTACAAAATCATTCGTGATTGGGCGCAAATCGGAACCTCAAGACCACTCCTGAACTGTCATGAAATGCAAATGGATAGTAAAGGTCGTTTGATAATGATAGGCGATCATCCTGCCAATAACATTCTGATTTTTGATAAATCAGGCAAGCTTCTAGATTTTTGGGGAACTTCGTACCCAGGGGGTCACGGACTATCGATAAATGATGAAGGAGGTGAAGACTTCCTATACCTAACAGATTCAGGCTGGTATTTAAACAAGGCCGGAAAATGGACACCCCACAATGGTCGTGTAAGTAAAACGACCACAGACGGCAAAGTCGTTTTTGATATAGGACATCCTCAAACTATTGGCATCTACAAACCTGGTGACCCGTTTAGACCCACTGAAGTTGCTGTTCACACCAATGGAGATATCTATGTCGCAGACGGTTATGGATCAGATTATATCATTCAATACAATTCAAACGGAGAATATATCAGACATTGGGGAGGTAAGGATAATACCGACACAAATTACAATTTATCAAATGCCCATGGTGTTGCGATAGATTATAGAAATGCAACCAACCCCATGGTGGTCTGTACATCACGAAACGAACAGTGCTTTAAATTCTTTTCCTTGGATGGAAAATTTATCAAGGCGCTTCAATTACCTAACATGCAAGTCTGTCGACCCGTTTTTGATGACGTTAATCTCTATGCCGGCGTTTGCTGGTCACAACCCAAAGTGGGTAAAACCGATTGGCAAGACCATACCGGCTTTGTTACTATTTTGGAAGGAGATAAAGTAGTTTCAAATCCAGGGGGAACGGAACCCATATATACCGATGGAGTATTACAAAAATCGTATCAGTTAAAACATAAGCCCATATTTCATGGCCATGATGTTTGTGTCGATGGAGATAAAAATCTATATATCTGTCAATGGAACGCTAATAGAACACCTCCGCTGAAGTTAGAAAGGGTTTAATTAAAAAAGTGCTTTTATAGAGCGTTTTACTACTTTATCATATTCCAAAACCTCATATGTAAAATGAGATCCGTAACCGGTATATCAGCTTTTCTTGTCTTTATTCAAGTAATCTCATTTGGCCAGTTAATGGCACAAGATCAATCTAATTTTATTTTTATCCTCACGGATGACCAACAGTATGGTCTGATGGGGTGTACCGGAAATAAAATTGTACAAACCCCAAATTTGGATAAGTTGGCTGCTGCTGGTGTGCTATTTACAAATGCGCATGTCACCAGTGCTATCTGCACGCCCAGTAGAGCAAGTATTTTGACGAGTCAATTTGAACGAAGGCACGGTATCAATTTTAATTCGGGTACGAGCATGTCAGAAGATGGGTGGAAAAGCACCTACCCGATGGTTATGCGAAAAAACGGATATTACACCGGGTGGATTGGTAAGAATCACGTTCCCGTCGGAGAAGGTGGCTACGAAAGCGGACTCATGGAAAAGAGTTTTGATTATTGGTACGCAGGTCATGGGCATCTACGTTTTTATCCTAAGGAAGTCCATGAAATATTCGAAAACGCCAAGCTTGATACCCAAGCCGAAGTTGTTGGTGAGGGCATTCAGGATTTTCTCTCCAACGAACAAAAATTGGAGGGAGCCGTAAAATTTATTGACCAACGCCCTCAGCACAAACCTTTCATGCTCTCAGTGAACTTCAATCTTCCACATGGCGCAGGGACATCTACTATGGAAATGAGAGAAAGCGACGATAAAATCTATCGTACCCTATATCGCAACGAAGAAATTCCACTTCCCGATAATTATGTTGCCAAATCAGATATAAAGAATCCAAAGTTACCATTGGAAATACATCATACCAAAGACCGACAAGTTAGCTACGATTGGGTCGATACACCTGAAGGATTCAAAGAACGAACTATACGGCAAATGCAAGCCATGACCGGTATTGATCGTTTGATAGGTCAATTACGCGAAACCTTAAAGAAACAAAAATTGGATAAGAATACTGTAATCATTTTTACTTCAGATCATGGATTGTTCAGTGGCCAATTCGGTCTTGGAGGAAAAGCACTTTGTTACGAAGTCACTACCCATGTTCCTTTGATTATTTACAATCCGAAGGAAACAAAGAAAAATAGACAAAGAACTTCCGATGCCTTGGTACAAACAATTGATATCGCACCAACCATGCTGTCTATGGCAAATATTAATATTCCTGAAAGTTATCAGGGGAAAGATTTATCCGGTCTTTTGAATCAAGAGGAAGAATCTGTTCGCGAGCATTTATATACCGAAAATTTGTGGTCGACTTCCTTCGGGAATCCGAGATGCGAATCTGTGCAGAATATAGAGTGGAAATATATCCGTTATTATAGAAATGAAAATGCTTCCGCTTTGCAACAGATAGAAACAGCTAAAAGTATGGGGATTCCTGCAAAAAATATGCTTTACGGTATTCACGATAAACAAATAGCGGTATACAGGTCATTTGTCGAAAATCCGATAAAAGGCGAACCCACAGTTTATGAGGAACTTTTCAATCTTAAAAACGACCCTCAAGAAACCACCAACTTAGCCGCTAATGAATCGAATTTGGAAGTACTTGAAAAAATGAGGTCCGTTTGGAAAAAGGAAATTCAATTTGCCCGAGGAAATGAAGCCCCGAAGGTGCTGCGGTATACCATTGATAGTCAATCAGAAAAAGGTATTGTTCTAGAACCAAAATAAGGTGATGGAGATTCAAGGCTAATTTCTGTGATAATCTTGATATACCTTTTTACCGTATAGCGCCACTACCAGAAGGCATACAAAAGATAATATAAAAGAAAATCGCATTTCCGAAACTCCCAAGAAAGTAACGTCCTCATAGCCTACGCCACCAAAATCGAGCATATATCCTTGCAGATAGGGAAGCAAAGCCCCACCCACAATTGCCATTACCAAAAAGGCTGCCCCGAACTTAGCATCTTCACCCTGACCCTCTAAGGCAATTCCGTATATCGTAGGAAACATAATCGACATGAACAAAGAGGTAGCAATCAGCGAATAGATACCTAACATACCCGGGAGAAAAATTGCGCCTACGAGAGTTAGCATACCACCGAAACCAAAATGCATCAGCAATTTCCCTGAATCGATTTTTGTCATCAATGCGGTACCGATAGTTCGACCTATCAAGAAAACCACATAACCAGCAAGTCCATACCATACGGCTGACTTCGCATCAATTCCTAATGTCTCAGCATACTGGTAAACATATGTCCAGCACATGATTTGCGCACCTACGTAAAAGGCTTGCGCAACTACCCCAAAAGAAAACTTGGGTTGTTTCCATAATCTTCTTACCGAATCAGAGAATTTGACCTTGGCCTCTTGATGTTCGTTCTGAGGCATTTTCATTACCGCTATCAATATGAAAAACACCAATACCACCAAACCTAAAATCACGTATGGATTACGGATTATTTCCAAATCAGAGGTTCGGATAACCGATTTTGCACTTTCGGATAAGGTGTCATAAATAGGGGTTCCGTCAGCAGTTGTGTCATCAGATTGTAACGCACCTAAAACAAAATTTTGAGCAATCAACAAGCCCGTAATCGAACCCATCGGATTGAACATTTGCGCAAAATTCAAACGTTGGGTCGCGGTTTCCTCAGCACCCATTGATAAGATATATGGATTGGATGTCGTCTCTAAAAAAGCCAAGCCAAAGGTCAAAATATACAAAGCCGCCAAAAAGAAGGCATAACTTTCATTGGCAGCTGCAGGAAAAAATAACAGAGCTCCAGCAGCGTAAAGTGCCAATCCTAATAAAACCCCTTTCTTATACGAAAACTTGTTCACGAAAAGTGCAGCCGGAATCGCCATCGTAAAATAACCACCGTAGAAAGCCAATTGAACTAAGGAAGCCTGTGTATTGGTCAGCTCTAAAACCTTTTGAAAACCCCGCACCATAGGATTCGTCATATCATTTGCCAAACCCCACAAAGCAAATAAGGAGGTTATCAAAATAAATGGAACAAGTACCGATTTTGATACTACAGGAATTTTAGTGGAAGTGCTCATTTTGGTTGGTGGTTGTCTTATGAGTGTAAATTATAAATTATTCCATTACAAACCATTTTGATATGATTCTTAAAAGAAAACAAATGGTTCTATTCAGTCAACAAAGCTCTATCTAAATGCACATAGCCTCCATCTACTGTAATAAATTGACCAGTGGTATGCGATGATTTTTCAGAAATCGTAAAAAGGCATACGTCGGCAATTTCCTGTGGGGTGGTCATTCGGTTTCCAAGAGGAATTTTCTTTGTGATGGCTTTCAATTTTTCTTCCCCATCATCCATCGTCTTGATCCAAGTATCATAAGAAGGTGTCCAACTTTCAGCAATGATTATGGCATTAGAACGTATACCATCTTTTATTAAATCAACTGCCCATTCACGGGTCAGACCGAGTACACCTCCTTTGGCAGCTGCATAACCTGAAGTCGCCCCCTGCCCTGTCAATCCGACTTTAGAGCCGATGTTCAGAATATTTCCCTTTACTTTTTTGATATATGGAAGGCAATATTTGGTCATCGCAAAAAAGCTCACCAAATTCAATTGTAAAGAGTACATAAAATCATCTAAAGAGGCATCAAGGCCCGCCCCATCGTTAACTCCTACGTTATTTATCAGCGCATCGATTCTTCCATATTTTTCCCCTATCGTTTTTGCCGCAGCTTCGATTTGTTCGGGTTTTGATAAATCGGTCTTTACAAAAATGGAATCAATTCCCTTTCCTTGCAGTTCTTCAACATAACCGTGACCTCTTTCATTTCTATCTACGATAACCGGCGTTGCTCCTTCATTGGCAAGGGCCTTAATTATAGTCTCGCCGATACTACCCCTTACTCCTGCCGAGCCAGTTACCACGACTATCTTGTTTTTTAGGTTTAAGTCCATTTTTGGTTTTTCATAATTTTTGAGAACTAGAGTTTACAACTCCTCAGCCCCTCCTTACTTGGAGGGAAGTCTCGATTTATAAGTTATAAAAGTTAATTGCATTTTCACCCATTATCTTTTTTTGCTCGGTCTCACTCAAAGTCTTAATAAAATTCACAACCAAATCCTTGACCTTTGTATAATTACCGGCAACCAGACAAACTGGCCAATCGGAGCCATACATGATTCTCTCAGCTCCAAATGACTTTAAAACCCAATCCATATAGGGTATAATTTGTTGGGGAGTCCAAGTATTATAATCCGCTTCGGTTATCATTCCCGACAATTTGCAATGCACGTTTTCATGTTTGGCAATTTCCTTCATCAGTACCGCCCAACCTTCAAAAAAACCATCCTTGATGTATGGTTTTGCAATGTGGTCGATTACAAAACGTTGATGTGGAAATTGTTTTACGAATTCCAATGTAGCTCCCAATTGATGTGGAAAAATTAAAATATCGTAGACATAATCGTATTTTTCTAAAAAGGATACGCCTCTTAAAAAATCTTTGCGCACTAGAAAATTATGGTCTGCTTCGCCTTGTACGACATGTCGCCACCCTTTTATTTTTTTCTTCGGATGGTATTCTTCTAAAACCTCATCTACATTTTTGGCACGTAAATCAACCCAGCCAACGACTCCTTTAATAAAATCATTTTCATTGGCAAGGCTTAAAAGAAAATCCGTCTCCCCTAAAGTCTGGTCCGCTTGAACAGCCACGCAACCATCGATACCATTTTCGGAATAGACTTTCTTTAAATCAGAAGGTAAAAAATCTCTTCGAATTGAAGACATATCATCATCGATCCACGAGTGTTTTACTGGTTCATACTTCCAGAAATGTTGATGCGAATCAATTACCATAATTGAATTATTTAGTTGAACTTTTGCCTACAGCAATTTAAGTGATTCTTTGATTCCTTTGCTCTCAATGTTTTGAATATTCTTAAAAACCATATCATCAAGGCCTTCAATCCGAGATAAATCTTCGCTCCAAATATTCACATTACCCAAAATCAATTCAATAGCCTCGAGTAATGAAATGTCCTCAGCATCGACTTTGGCATATGTGGAACCAAAAAATTCGATAACGGTTTTATCGTCTTTCAATTCAATCGGTTCTCCGTCGAATTCACCCTTATAAAATCGTATCAAAGCCGAAAGTCCGAATACGATTCTTTTCGGAAGTAGACCACTTAGTCCTTTATAGTCTTTCAAAGTAGGAAGTAATCTTGCTACAAATTTGGAAGTACTATTGAGCGATATACTTATCAATTGATGTTTTAATAAAGGGTTTCGGAAACGATCTAGAACATCTGCAATAAACTTTTGCTTTACCGATTCCGAAAAGTTTAAGGTCTTTGCCGCCTCATCCTCTAAAAGCGACTCCACAAAGCTACTGACTTCATTATCATCCATCGCTTCTTTCACAAAGCGGATACCTGACAAATAGCCAACAGGAACCATAGAAGTGTGCGCCCCATTCAAAATTCGGACCTTCATTTCTCTATAAGGAGCTAAATCATCTACAAATTCAACATTCAAATCGGTTTTATTAAAAGGAAGCTCTTCGCTGACAATTTCATTTCCTTGAATAACCCACGAATGATAATATTCCCCGGCGACCACAAGGTCATCTTCAAATCCTATTTCAGCAAAAATTTCAGAAGCCCTTTCCGAAGGATATCCTGAAACGATGCGATCTACCAAAGTGCTACAAAAGTGGTTTGAATCTTGAATCCAGCTTTTAAATTTACCTTCCAATTCCCAATGGTCGGTATATTTTAAAATAGTTTCTTTCAATGCCAAGCCATTATCGACAATTAATTCACAGGGTAACAGAATGCATCCCTTTGCCGAATCCCCTTTAAAATGTTTAAAGCGATGATGTAACCATCGCGTCAACTTTCCAGGGAATTCCTTTGGAGGATTATCATCTAATTTATCCTCAGCATTAAATTTTATCCCGGCTTCGGTCGTATTGGAAACAATAAAACGGATATCGGGGTTCTCGGCAAGCTCAAGATAGTTCTGCCATTCGGCATACGGATTGACAATTTCTTGAACACAATCGACAACTTTTTTTTCGGCAATCAACTCACCTTTTTTTATTCCGTCCAAAACGACGGTGAATAGTCCATCCTGAGATTTCAATGCCTTGTAATCACCTCTAGCAGTTGGCTTTACGACCACAATACCACCGTTGAAATCAGTCTCCTCATTCAATACTTGAACCATCCAATCGACAAAGGCACGTAGAAAGTTACCCCCGCCAAATTGCATTATTTTTATAGGTAGAGAACTTGATTTAGTACTTGTTTGCCTGTTTAATTCTAACATTGGTCGGTTTTGGTCTGAAAAGTTATTTCGTTCTTAAATAATATTCTTCAAGCACACAGCTTAGACTATTTGATTATGAAGGCTTCTAAAGTGACATACCACGCTTCCATGGAATAAAATCTTCTTGACCTAAGCGCACTGCTGCGGGAATTTCTTCGCCACTTGCCACTTTGATAATATATTCCAAGAGTTCTTCTCCTTTTGATGCTATGGTATCTTCCCCAGTGATAATAGTTCCCGTATTGAAATCGATGATGTCTTTCATCTTTTCGCTCAAGACATTATTACTGGACATTTTAATCACATGGGCTATTGGGTTTCCTGTTGGTGTACCTAAGCCCGTAGTAAAACAAATTACATTGCACCCAGATCCTGCAAGACCTGTTGTACTTTCCACATCATTACCGGGGGTACATAAAAGATTTAGCCCCTTTTTTGTGGTTGGCTCGGTATAATCTAAAACATCGGTTATAGGGGAGGTTCCTCCTTTTTTTGCGGCTCCTGCAGATTTTATGGCATCTGTAATTAGTCCGTCCTTTATATTTCCCGGGGACGGATTATTCGCAAACGCCGATCCGAGAGCCACAGCCCTTGCTGAATAAGTGTCCATCAATTTCGTAAACTTTTTTGCACCCTCCTCAGTCTCACAACGGTTTATCAATTCTTGTTCGACACCATTGAGTTCTGGAAATTCGGATAAAATGGTGGTCGCTCCCAAAGCAACCAACAAATCGGATGCATGACCCAGCGACGGGTTGGCGGAAATCCCTGAAAAACCATCAGACCCACCACATTCCAAACCTAAAACCAAATGGCTCAAGGGAGCGGGTTTACGTTCGATTTTATTCGCCTCAATAAGACCCAAGAAAGTTTTCTTTACGGCTTCTTCTATAAAATGCCGCTCGCTTTTACTTTTTTGCTGTTCAAGAATATATAGAGGTTTCGAAAAATTTGGATCACGTTCAGCAATACTTTCCTGAACGATTCTGACCTCGGCATTCTGGCATCCTAGGCTTAAAATAGTTGCTCCTGCCACATTGGGATTGGTAATATACCCGGCAAATAGTTTACAGAGTGTTTCCGAATCCAATCGAAAACCACCACATCCGCCTTCGTGTGTCAAAAACTTGATTCCATCTACATTGGGGAAAGTCCTATTTTGTTTGACCTCTTCAGGTGTGCGAATGATATCCGATTCCAAGATTTCATTTTCCGATGCCCCATTCTTAAAACGTTGCACCAAGGTATCCGTATCAACAATAAAATCAGTTGTCGTATGATATCCTAACGCTTCTAACAAAGCAGATTTCATTACCTCAACATTTCTATTTTCGCAAAAAACCATAGGTATTACCAGCCAGTAATTTCCAGTGCCAACACTACCATCGGCACGATGGTATCCATCAAAAGTTCTGTCTTTCCATTTGTTGACATCTGGTGCATTCCAAAGCGATTTCTCGCCTCCCACTCCATATTCAAAAGATGCATGAATTATGTTTTCAGTTGTAATGGTCTCCCCTTTCGCTATCGGTTTAGTGGCCTTGCCAACCAAAGTGCCGTACATGATAATTTCGTCTCCTATTTTGAAATCTTGAATGGTGAATTTATGTTTTGCCTTTGTATCCGTAGGTAGAATAAACTCACTACCGTCATGATTGATAGAGGTACCCTTGACCAAATCAGTCAAAGCCGCTAAAACATTATCGTTAGGGTGTATCTGTAAAAATTGTGTGGACATATTCAAAAGTTCACGGTTGCCTTAATGACCCCGTTGTTTGGATCTAACCAACTATCAAAATGTTCGGCCATTTTCGTACAATCTACGTTATGTGTTATGAAAGAATCGATTGGGAATTCTCCTTTTTCCAAAATTGAAATGACATGCTCAAAATCCTCAAATGTCGCATTACGACTGCACATCAGCGTAGTTTCTTTAGCATGAATTTTTGGATGTGTAAAAGTCAACTCCCCTTTGGAAAGACCTACGAGAACATAACTACCGCCGTGTGACATGTAATCCGTTCCAGATTCAAGCGCACCTTTGTGGCCGGTAGCATCAAATACCACCCGAACCATATCGCTATTTGTAATTTTCGCTACCTCTTCAACAGCATTTTCATCCCCTAGAATTACGTAATCAACCCCGATTTTTTCAATTGCATAATCTAACCGCTGTTGATTCGTATCGATCGCGATTACATTTACACCAGCTAATTGAGCAAGTTTTAGAATTCCGATCCCAATTGGTCCACAACCAACAACGACGACCGTTTCACCTACTTTCAGGTCGGCTCTTCGAATAGCATGTGCACCTATGGCCAGCGGTTCTACAATGGCCATTTGATTATCGTTCAATCCTTGGGCGGGAAGCAAAATGTCAGCTGGAACGCTAATTAATTCTTGCATGCCCCCATCGGTATGAATGCCCAAAACCTTGAGGGAGGTGCAACAATTAGTTTTCCCGTTTCTGCATGCTACACATTCTTTACAGTTCAAATATGGCATTACGACAACGTTGTCTCCAGCTTTGATTCCGTTCATATTCTCACCGATTTCAACCACTTGCGTCGCCAACTCGTGACCCAATATTCTCGGATAGGTAAAGAAGGCTTGATTACCGGTATAAGCGTGAAGATCAGTTCCGCAAATCCCAACCTTTTTAACCCGGAGCAGCGCCTCATTTGATGCTCTTTTCGGCTTATCTTTTTCTTTCAGGACAAATTCTCCTGGTTCTTCGCAAACGATATATTTCATAGAATAGTTAAAAATACAACTTTGATGTATAAATTCACATCAACAAATGGATTTAAAACTAGGACAATGGGCCAAATAAAAGACTTAGCGGATGAGCATAGATTAGTTTCAGACCTTTTCAAACTACCGAAATCACAGCATGAATGGGAGCAATACCGACTTACCGATGAACAGGTGGCACATTTTCATGAATTTGGATATCTATCGGGGATCAAATTGTTAGATGAAAGCCAAGTGCAAGTTCTCTGCAACGAACTTGAAGAAATCAAAGATCCGAAACATCCCGGGCATCATTTGTTCTATGAATTTCACAGTAACGAATCGGAAGACCCGAAGACCGTTTTGTTCCATTCCCTTGGTCATTGGCGAATTACGCCCGGATTTCATGATGTTATATGGAATCCTGCATTTGTGATGGCCGCGCATCAATTACTGGAAAATAAACCGGTTCGCTTTTGGCACGATCAATTGTTTTGTAAACCAGCAAAACACGGAGGCGTGGTCGCTTGGCATCAAGATTATTCATATTGGACCCGTACTATCGCAATGCAGCATTTAACTTGCTGGACAGGCCTTGACGATGCTTCTTTGGAAAACGGTTGCTTACACTATATCCCTAAAAGTCACAAATGGGGATTGCTAAACGCCCCCGAACTGGCCGGTGACATGAACGGGCTGCTAACCCATTTGACTGCGAACCAAAAAGAGGAATTCAAACCCGTACCCATCGAATTAAAAAAAGGGCATGCTACTTTTCATCACCCACTAATGGTTCACGGTTCTTACGAGAATAAATCGAAAATGCGCAGACGCGCTTTCGTTTTGAACGTTTTTGCAGATGGAACAATTAGCAACACAGATGACGAATTACTTCAAGGCGTACCGAGAATTAAAAAAGGAAATAAGATGGAGGGAAAATTTTTTCCGTTGATTTATAACAATCAAACATGATAAATAGTTACTTCGAAGTTTCAGAAACCTCGCTCTCTAACATGTAGTCGGGGTCGTAAACATGGGCTTGTTTCATATATTCCTTGAGCTTTTCAGTAATCTTTGGATTTTTGGAAAGAACATTGTTTTCTTCTCCAATGTCTTCTGAAAGATTATAAAGTTCCCAAGAATCGGGCACATATTTATGGATTAGTTTCCAATGTGCACTTCTAACAGCTTGGGCATCGTGATTACCCTCTGAAAATTCCCAGTACAAATATTCATGTTCTTTTTGGGTCTCTGGATTACTTAGCAACGTGGGGAGAAAAGAGATTCCATCGGTTTCTCGAGATACTGAATGATGGGCAATTTCTGCAAGGGTCGGTAGCATGTCCCAAAAGGCAGTCTGTAAATCGGACGTTGAATTTTCTTGAATTCTTCCAGGCCATCTTGCTATAAATGGCACTCGAATGCCTCCTTCGTATAAATCACGCTTTTTACCTTTTAGTTTTCCATTACTATTAAAAAAATCGGGGTTTACCCCACCTTCTTGATGTGGACCGTTATCACTTGTGAAAATGACGATTGTATTTTTATCAAGGTTCGCTTCTTTTAATTTTTTCATTATTCGGCCGACATCGGCATCAAGAAGACTTATCATCGCCGCCTTTGCTTTCTCAACTTCAGGCCATTCCATATTTGAATAAATTCCTAAATCAGGAACTTCCATGCCATGGTCTGCAGTCATCGTTCCCTCATTGTTCGCATGGGGGATTGTCATCGAAAGATACAAGAAGAATGGTTTTTTTTTAGGTTTTTCCAGATAGGTTAAAGCGGAATCGATAAATATCGAATGTGAATAGTCGTTCTTTTCCGTTGCGGAACTTCCAACACCCTTTGCATATCCCTCTTCTGCAAATATGACCTTATTACTGAGTTCCACCTTCACTCCGTCGTCAATCAGGTAATCTGTGTAGTAATTATGAGCTCGGGTCTGGTGCAGATATCCAAAGTAATTGTCAAAACCTTGCTTATTAGGTTCCCCTGGGGTATCGACTTCTCCCAACCCCCATTTTCCAATTAGGTTGGTGGTATACCCAGAAAGCCTCAACATTTCGGCAATAGTAAAATCAGCATCTTCCAGAACATTCTTTTTATTCCCTCGAATCGGGGCATGGCCTTGGTGCAGTCCAGTTAATAAAGAAGTTCTTGACGGAGCACAAACCGTACTTCCGGCATAGTGATCTGTGAAGCGAATACCTTCACTGGCCATTTTGTCTATATTGGGCGTTTTGATTTTTTGCTGGCCGTAGCACCCAAGGTCTCCATAACCCAAATCATCTGCAAGAATATAAATAATGTTGGGTTTGGAATTTCCTATTTTGGCTTCCGGTGGTAACTGTTTGCCCTCTTTACAAGAAAGAACAATTAATAAGGAAAATATAAATAACACATTCTTCATAATCAAGAATTGACAAAATGGAATTACCAATTTGTCGACTTTATACATCTATTCAAAAAACAGATAACCAAAAAATTCGAATTATTTCACAATCAAATGATTCGGAAGATCTTTCACCTCTTCACAACAAATTTGTTCCATGACCTGCATCAATTGCGTTTTTAGCAATGAAATAGTATGGTTGCCACCTTCTTTACCCAAGGCAGAAACCCCATACATAAAAGAGCGCCCCATAAAAGTGAATTTTGCCCCACTGGCCAAAGTTCTGGCGATATCAGGCCCAGAACGCATACCGCTATCCATCATGACCGTAAGTTGATCTCCGTATTTTTCAGCTATTCTGGTCAAAGGTTTTATAGTAGACTCGCCAGCATCCAATTGGCGGCCTCCGTGATTCGAAACGATAATTCCGTCAAGACCCAAGCGAATCGCTTTTTCGGTATCTGCTTCAGAGGCAACTCCTTTTAGAACCAATTTCCCTTTCCACATATCACGTATCGGCTTTATTTTTTCTTCGTTCAACCTACCGGAAAAAGTTTGGTCCATAAACTTGCCCAGTTGCTTTAAATCTAAATTTTTGGGCATATAGGGCTTTAGAGTCTCAAAATTGGGCTGCCCATGAGCAAGTGTTTTCATCGCCCATTCTGGTTTTCCGAAAATCTGTAAAATGTTTTTGACCGACATCTTTGGCGGCATCGCTAGGCCATTTCTAATATCACGAGGGCGAAATCCAAAAATTGGAACGTCACAAAGAATAACCAATACAGGACATTCTGCCGCTTCTGCTCTTTTAATAATATCATCGCGCAAACTATTTTCCGTCGGATGATATAGTTGAAACCAAGCCTGACCTTCGGTCAATTCAGAAATTCGTTCAATACTACTAGTCGAGACCGTACTCAAACAAAAAGGAATATTATGTTCAAATGCTGCCTTTGCAAGAATTTCTGGCGAATTGGGCCACATCAAACCTTGTAAGCCCACTGGGGCAATACCAAAAGGTGCATCATAGGTATGACCAAACAATTCGGTCTGTAAATTAGAACCGCCATGTTCACTCAAATATTTTGGTGAGAGTTCAACTTCTCTAATTTCGGATGTATTCTTATGGAGATTGACATCTTCATTGCAACCACCATCTAAATACTCAAAAGCGAATTTCGGAATCTTTTTTTGCGCTCGAGTCCTCAAATCTTCGACCGAAGGGTAGTTGGAATTAAATCGTATGTTGGTCAATCTTCCCATTTATAAGCAATCACTCAATTATTGATAAGCCTTTGCTGTTTGTTTTGAACTGCCCAGTCCTTCTATGCCTAATTCAATGACGTCACCTGGCTTCATATATTTTGGTGGATCGAACCCAAGTCCAACTCCAAAAGGCGTTCCAGTAGAAATAATATCTCCCGGAAGCAGGGTCATATATTGACTGATGTAACTGACCACCTCTTGAACATTGAAAATAAAGTCATTGGTAGAGCTATTTTGTACTTCTTCTCCGTTCAATTTCAGCCATAAATTCAAATTATTCGGATTCTGAATTTCATCAGTCGTAGCTATAAAAGGACCTATTGGGGCAAAAGTATCACAGCCTTTTCCCTTGCACCACTGCCCTTCTTTCTCGATCTGAAAGGCACGTTCACTATAATCGTTATGTAAAACATACCCGGCAATATGGTCAAAAGCATCAGCTTCAGAAACATAAGAGGCCTTTTTACCGATAACAATTGCGAGTTCAACTTCCCAATCAGTTTTTTCGCTTCCTTTAGGGATGATGATATCATCATTGGGGCCAACAATTGCTGAAGTTGCCTTGAAAAATAATACAGGTTCTTTTGGCACTGTCATTCCCGCTTCGGCTGCATGTTGGGCATAGTTCAATCCAACACATACAATCTTCGAGGGACGGGTCAGTGGCGGACCTAGTCGCTCATCATTTGATACTTTCGGGCAATTCTCTAGATTTGTACTTAGCCAAGTTTCTAGCCTTTCGATTCCTCCCGTTCCAAAAAAACCTTCATTGTAATCTTCCCCAAAACCAGAAACATCGATACGTGAACCATCTTCCAATTGTAATCCTGGTTTTTCAGAACCGACGGCTCCAAATCGTAATAATTTCATTTATTGTTGTTTATATATTAAGCATTTAGTTTTATGAATCCTCCATCGATAGGAAAATCGGTGCCGGTGATAAAAGAAGCCTCGTCAGAACACAGGTACAACGCAAGGTTACCGATTTCCTCAGGGGTACCCATTCGTCCTATCGGCTGTGTCTTTGATAGCTTATCAAACATCTCTTTTTCCCTGCCGGGATAATTCTTGGCAATAAATCCATCTACAAAAGGGGTATGCACCCTTCCTGGGGAAATACTATTGCAGCGAATTCCGAAATCCAAATAATCTTTGGCCACCGAATACGTCATGGTGAGCACCGCTCCCTTTGACATCGAATAGGCGAAACGGTCATTAAGACCTACAGACCCCCCAACTGAGGCCATATTTATAACCACACCACCTTTTTCCTTCATTTTAGGAATAGCGACATGAATACAATTATAGATACCTTTAATATTGACGTTATATATTCTATCCAAATCTGATTCATCTGTATGCTCTACATTACCAATATGTGCTATACCTGCATTATTGATTAAAATATCGAGCTGACCACTACTTGTAATATTTTCGATAACATTCTTGACTTGTTTCTGATCGGCTACATTACAGGTATGGGAAATCGCCTTGCCCCCATTGTTTTGTATTTCTTCAATTGTGGCTGCAGCCATACTTTCTTCAAGTTCTAAAATATGTACAAAGGCCCCATTTTCAGCAATGGCTATAGATATGGCCTTACCGATACCACTTCCGCCACCTGTGACAACTGCTGTTTTTCCTTGAAGATTGAATTTCAAACGATTTTTTTAAGATGGATTAGTACTACGGATGCAAAAGATACTAAAAGTGATGGATTTTAAAAGGTGGCGCAATGAGAAACTTTAAGGAAAATGACTTATTGATAATTCCAAGCAAAATATTTGTAGTCCAAAATCTCGAAATTCCATAGAATTCGGAACTTTTAATGTCGCTCGTCGGCTCTTTTTATCCCCTCATCGAAGCCATCATTTTTTGGCCTCCGCTCAACTACATTTTATAGCCGATTAAGTGTCAAAAATCGGCTAAAACGCATCATTTATCAGGTGAAAAATTATGCGATTTTCAATTTTAATGTTATGAATACCAGTATTTTACACTTAATCGGACAAAAAGAACCGTACACATAGTTTTTAGTTCATTCTTGTAGTACTCGACCTACTTTTACATCAGTAATAACAACAAAAACAATAAGCAATGGTACGTTTCAACATTTTACTTCTTATCGCCCTTTTAAGTTTAACTGTTTCATGTTCTACTTCTACAAATGAAGAAGCTGAACTTTATACTGAGATTGCAGCTACCGAAAGTAAAGCAGAAGTTTCTGAAATCGAGCAAGAGGTAATCGATGTAGTAAATGACTATAGAGTTTCTCAAGGGCTTAGCACATTAAAGTTCAGTGCAGTTGCTTATGATTACGCAAACGCCCATAATACTTATATGATCGAAGAAGGAAAAATCAGCCATGACAATTTCGCTAAAAGATCATCGGAACTTTCTTTAGATGCTAACGCGGATTATGTTTCTGAGAACCTTGGAAAAGATTTCTATTCGGCCGAGCAGATTCTTGAGGCTTGGATCAACAGCCCTACACACAAGAAAGTAATGGAAGGTGATGTTAACTATACTGCTGTTAGCGTTAAAGCCGATGAAAATGGAGTTCTTTATTTCACACAACTATTTTTCAAATAAAAAAAGCGACCAACCATAACGATACCCATTTAGCTTAGTGTTTTTAGCCCCTCTTTTTTGAAACGGAAGAGGGGCTTTTCTATACCAAAGTTTTTCTTCTCAGAGCCCAAGGCATGCCTTAAAAATAAAATCTAAGCATTTTAAAGCCCTCCCCTGCCAGCAATCGAATAAGTTTTCGCTTAGTTTTTCATCGATAATCCAAATAGATCAAGATGCAGTTTGTCGATGAAAATGCTTAGTTCGTCGAAGAATAATATTCCTACAGAAAATAAAACATGTGTTTTTTTGTTATTAAGTAATACTTAACCTACAAATAATTACATATGATTCGTACAATACTTTTAAATCTTCGTTGTGCTATTCTATTTGCAGTTTTTACCTCACTTTCTCTTTCCCTAACAGCACAAAGTCAAGAGTTCGCTACCACTATAGTTGCTGAATCAGAGGTTGACATATCGGCAAACGCCGTAGATACGGATCTTACCACATTTTCTGAAATTAGAGCAAATTCTGGACTTGCCCTTGGTATTGGGGCCTATTCAGGAAACTTAGAGGTGGCGTATCCACAGATTCTTGGTGCCAATACAGCTATGTACGTGAGAATAGATACGGAGGATCATCTCCTATCTTGTTTGCTTGGCGGTAATATAGGGGGGCTTTTAGCAGATATTGCAGGAGTGGCCCTTCTAGGAAATCAAGAGTTCTCTATTGAGGCTAAAAATGGAGGCAATACCGTTCTCAGTGGCCATTCTAATATTTTAGGAAGTTTCTCGAACGATGATCTACGCGTAGTTGTGAATTCCGATAACAAATATTTTTTGGCCCTAAATCCCTCAGAAGCTTATGATAGAATAGTACTTGAAAACAGAGTAGGTTCACTCATTGGGCTTAACAACACAAGACGCCTTAGTATCTCTGGAGCTTTTTATACCAATGGCAATGACGAATGTGGTGCGCCTGGATATACCTCATATAACGGTCATGGTCTTACACTAGATCTATTGAACATTGGCGGCGCAGGTGTCACCGATCCCAATTTTGCAATTGATGGAGATTCAAGTACTTTTTCACAATTAGGACTTGGGTTAATTGGAGTAGCTGCTGATATTCAACAAACGGTCTACTTTGACACTCCATCGTTTTCAGATGATAGTTTCTTTATTCAATTAGCCTTAGACCCTTCATTATTGCAGGCGGGAATAGCTAATAATATTGAAATAGTTGCCCAGAACGGTCCTGATAACGAGGTCTTTTCGGGTAATTTATCAAGTTTCTTGAACGTTGATTTACTCGGACTTTTACAAAGCAACAATACCGCTACTATTGAGCTACGACCAGAAAGCCAGGTAGACAGACTGACCATTAGACTCTCATCTTTGCTAAATGCTTCATTGGATCAACAAATTCGAATTCACGATGTCTATAGAAGCCCTAGTATACCTACTATAGACCCGATATCTGAAAATACAACTGTATGTAACGGTTCGTCCGCCAGTCTAGTTGCCACCGCTATGGGTGGACCTAACACTGAGTTACGATGGTACGATGCATCGGTCGACGGCAATTTATTGGCTACGGTCAACTCCGGAGAAGCTTTTGTTACGACAAATCTAACAAGTGAGACCTCCTTCTATGTAGCAGCTGCGAACCAAGGTTGTACGGAAGAATCACCACGGATGGAAGTAACCGTTAACATAGCCGAAAATCCAAAGGCAGACGACATATTGGTAATGGATGACATGGTGCCCTCATGTTCTTCCAGTGAAGTAGTGCTTATACCTTCTAGTGAAATCGATGGAGACTTCTCATGGTATTTTGATGCTAACGGAAATAATGAGATAACCGATGGCCTTGTCTCAGGAGGAGCAACCTATACTATTGATTCTGAGGGAGTATTGACGATAATTGGGCTGACGGAAGCAAATGGCCCCTATACTTTTTACGCAAAACTTACAGAATCTTCGGCTTCCTGTGAAAATGCACCTGGCGACCTGAAAGCTGTCACGTTTGAGGTAGTCGATTCGAACTTTAATAGTACAGCTACAATTGATGCCACCTTGACTTTAGAAAATTTGATAGACATATTTCAAGGTAATTCAGATATCACCATTAGTGGAAATGTAAACGGTGACGCGAATACAGGAGATTCAATATCCCTGTTTATTAACAATAATAGATATGATGGTCTGATAGACGCTAGTCTAAACTTTAGCATTTTAGTCGATGGATATGACCTAGTCTATGACTCAAATAAATCAATCGAATACTATGTTTCGAACGGAACCTGTTCAGTATCAGGCCAGAGTCCCATCATAATATCACAATTACCTAAAGATAATCTCTTTCAAACATTCTGCGAATCAGATATGGCAACTATCGCCGATTTACAATTTAGCATTAATGAGATTACTTTTTTTGAAAGCCTTACCAGTGATATAGCGGTTGAAGCCAATTCCTCTTTAGTCGATGGTCAAGTTTACTATGCAGGAATTCTGAATATACCTGTTTCGATACTCCAAAGAGTCGAGATTACCGTTGACATAATTAGTGTACCTCCCCCTACTACCAATTCTACCGAACAAGTGTTTTGTGAAACTGACGAACCAATAATCGCTGATATTCAGGTTAACGAAGCCGACGTCGCTTTTTACGACAGCGAAACAGATGGCAGCGAGCTTGACCCTTCGACGCCTCTTGAGGATGATATGACATATTATGTCGCCAATAGGGAATCGGGCTGCGAAAGCGTTACAAGATTGGCTATTACTACATATATAAGTGATGATGAACCCATAATCATAACCGGGGAATTCGAAGAGGTATGCCTTAACAGGGAATACACATATGCTACCGAAAGTGGCAAAGAAAATTACCTCTGGACAGTTACCGGTGGAACTATTACCGAAGGTGGTAATGATACCGATGATTTTGTAAGCGTTCGTTGGAGCGAGTTAGAGAATGTAGAGATAAGCGTTTCATATGTAGACAATGAAAATTGCAATTCTGAAGAAGGTACAACACTCGCTATTTCAATTGTCTCATGTGGAGAGGTTCTTGGGGAAGAATTTGCCCTAAAGGTTTATAACGAGTTTAGTCCTAATAACGATGGTTTTAACGACTTCTTTAAGGTCGAAGGCTTAGAAGCGTTTTCGAATACCATTCGAATCTACAACCGAAATGGAAACTTGGTTTTTAGAGATGAAAACTATCAAAACAATTGGGACGGTATTTCAAATGGCACCATTATTATTCAAAAAGGTAAACCTCTTCCCTCAGGCACCTATTACTACAGAATAAACATACCTGAACTCGAACGTGAACTTGTCGGCTGGATACAGCTCGCACGTTAACCGACAAATCCAAAAAAGTCATCAACCCAAATCACGATTCAAAATGAAACCGATATCTAGAGTAATCAAGCTTTTTCTCTTCTGCGGCGTTTTATTGCATGCCAATTTCGGCCTTGCCCAGCAACCGCCCCAGTACACTCAATACATGTACAATACTTCAGCACTGAATTCTGGATATACTGGTTCGAACGGAAAATTGGAGGCCACACTTTTACATCGTTCGCAATGGGTAGGCTTAGAAGGCGCCCCTACCGTTCAATCCTTTACGTTCGAAGGCAAATTGAAAGAACGGATAGGTATCGGCCTAGGCATAATTAATGACGATATTGGCGCTGCCAATAACCTCAAGGTAAATGCCAATTTCGCATATCAAATTCCAGTGGGGTATTATACCAGATTAGCTTTGGGGATAAATGCTGGTCTAGACATACTAAAAGTCGACTGGTCAAAAGGAACTTTTGAAAATGGTCTAGATCCCATATTTCAGGAAAACGTGAATACAACAAGACCTGTTCTCGGCGCGGGTGCCTATTTGCACGGAAAAAAATGGTATGTAGGTCTATCATCGAATAACTTTCTGAATTCACAAATTTATAATGATAATGATGCCAACGTAACAGATAGAAAAAGTCAGTATTATTTTATGGGTGGTTATGTCTTCGATGTATCTAAAAATCTAAAATTCAAACCAACATTACTTGCCAAGCACGTATCGGGTGCTCCTCTTACGGTAGATATTTCTGGTAATTTTCTGGTAAAGGAAGTTTTGGTGTTAGGGGTAGCTTACCGGTATGATGATGCTTTAAGTGCCCTGGCAGGTTTCACTATTTCAAAAAAGTTCTATGTAGGTTATGCCTATGATTATTCTATTGCCGGCTTACAAAGTTACAATGACGGTTCTCACGAGATTATTCTAAAATATACCCTCTTTGACAACAAAAAACGGGCGTTATCGCCACGCTTCTTCTAAATCTTATACTATGAAAAGAATTCTATCCTACATACTATTGTGCTTTTGTCTTGTTGGGAAAGCCCAGACTCAAGAAGCTCAAGCCGATGAATATTTTATCGATTTTAAGTATGACAAGGCAATTGAAATTTATGGAGAATTGGTGGCTCAAAAACGTAGACCGTCTATGCATGTGATACAAAATTTGGCCGACAGTTATTTTAACATCAATGACTATAGGTCAGCAAAAAGCTGGTACGAAAAACTATACAGTATCCAGCGAAAGGATTTTGGAGAGGGAAACATGATAAAACTTGTACAGTGTCTCAAGGCCAATTCGCAAAATGCAGAAGGAGATAAATTGCTCAGAGAATTCTATACCGATAAAGAACGATTAAAAACGATTCTTCTGCAGAAAAAATATTTAGACAGTCTTGAGCAAGAAGGGAAACAGTACGCTCTCACGAATTTAGCATTTAATAGCAACACATCCGATTTTGGGCCTGTGGTATTCAATGACCGTATGGTTTTTGCTTCAGCACGCGATACATCGAAATCAAATGACGATGTATATCCATGGAACAAACAACCTTATTTAGACCTGTACATAACGAATCAAGAGGATGAGGCACACATTCCGGAGAAGTTCTTGAATAATTTAGAATCGGCATATCATGATGCAACCCCAACTTTCTCAGAAGATGGGAAAACTGTTTATTTTACTAGAAACTATCTTAAAAAGCAAAATAAGCTCAGCACCAACGAAGATGGCCTATCCAACATGCATATCCTTCGTGGTAAAATGATCGGAAACGAGATAACGGAGGTAACATCTTTACGATTTAATAGTAAAGAATTTTCTTGCGGACATCCAGCACTAAGTCCTGATGGTAGACTTCTATACTTTACTTCCAACATGCCTGGTGGTTATGGCGAGAGTGACATCTACCTCGTTGAACTGGATGCCAATGGTGATGTACTATCAGACCCTATGAACCTTGGTCCCGCAATAAATACACCCGGAAGAGAAATGTTTCCTTCCGCTCAAGACGAAAGAATATATTTCTCATCAGACGGACATTACGGTTATGGGGGTCTAGATGTTTTTGGTGCTATAATTTTATCTAAAACGGATTACTCGATGCCGATGAATATCGGCAAACCCGTTAATGGTACTATGGATGATTTCTCCTTCATAAGAGAAAAGGGAAAAGACAACGGATTTTTCGCTTCTAACCGGCCTGGCGGAAAAGGTGATGATGATATTTATCGTTTTGAAAAAGTAAAGCCTACAGAATGTCTTGAGTATTCAGGATACGTTCTTGACAAAATTACGAACGAGCCTATAGCACAAGCGAGCATAGAGTTAAGCCATTCATCGGATGAGTTGGTTCAAATCGTTCTAACAGATGAAAACGGTTATTATAAGGTGATCTTACCCTGTAATAAAGACAACAAAATGCTATTCTATAAGACGGGGTTCTCCCGAGAAACTGTAAAAATTTCCACAAGTGAAAACCCTCAGACCGCTTCTCAAAATAATATGATATACCTCACTTCCTTTGATGGTCTTGTGGAAAGGGATGGGGATATTGAGAAGATAAAAGTTGAACCTATCTATTTTGATTACGACAAATCGGATATCACAACAAAAGCAGAACTCGAGTTGGAAAAAGTAATTTACGCCATGCAAGAGTTTCCGAATATTAAAATCAAGATAGAGTCCCATACCGATTCCAGAGGTGCCGAAATCTATAACTTAAAGCTTTCGGATAATAGGGCCAAATCAACCAGAACGTACCTCATTTCAAAAGGAATCGATTTAGACCGTATTGAAAGTGCTAATGGTTATGGTGAATACCGATTGAAAAATGATTGTGCAGACGGATCACCTTGTAGCGAACAAGATCATTTTGTAAATAGACGATCAGATTTTGTCATAGTGTCAAAATAAAATCCAAAGAAAGAGAAAATACGATCACATTCGTAATCAGATTTCAAGTTTGATTGAATATAGAATTGGCCTAATTGACCAGTAAATGTAAATCGTTATCATATGTCTTTAAAAATTATATTTTAGCGGAAGCTGGGCACCGTAAAAGTATGGTTTCAAACAGCTATGAATATAAGCGCCGTGAAATTATCATTCGAAAATATCAATACAGAACTACGTAGCCCGGCAACGATTTGAAACTTACGTTCAGTCATACAGTTCGTTTTCATATTACACTCCCAATTCTTTCAAGGGAAAAGTACCTCATAAAAGATTGTTCGCTCATACACAATTAAAAGCAGTTAAGAAGCTGTATGATTAACACTGTAAATCATATCTTTATAATCTTTGTCATATCAATAAATGAGAAAGAAAATGATTGAAAAAAGTATAGAAGAATCCATCGTATTGAGCATATTTGATTTATCGAACAAATTAAAGAAAATCGGCGATGATGTCTATCAAAAAGTAGGACTGACTGCGCAGCAATGGCTTATTCTACTGCATTTAGGAGGCAACCCGAATTTACCATTTTTCAAACGCGAGAAACATACAAAAGATTTAATGGCGAGTGAATTGGCAGGTTCACTAAATGTCTCCAGAGCTAATATCACAAACCTTATCAATGTTCTTCTCAAGAAGGGACTTGTTAAGCAATATGAAGACAAGGAAGACCGAAGAAAAAAGCGTTTGAAACTGACGAAAAAAGGAGTTTCCCTTTTGGATAAAACCCAACCTTCAAGATTGGCAGTTATTCACTTTTTGACCGAAGGGTTTGATGATATGGAAAAGAAGACCTTTCTACGTTTTCTAGAGACTTGTATGTGGAAACTTACAAATGGAGGGAAGAAAATCAAGTCTTTTCATGAGCTTTTAGAAACTCCTGTTTCGTAGAGAAATAGTTTTCAATCATTATGATTCTATTCGTCTATCAGTATTTCAAGAATCTGAATCGCGGCATCACTGATTTTTGAACCTGGTCCAAAAATAGCAACGGCTCCAGCATCGAATAGATACTGATAATCTTGTTTGGGAATAACACCACCTACAATCACCATAATATCTTGACGACCATACTTTTGAAGTGCTGATATAACTTTCGGAACCAAAGTTTTGTGACCAGCAGCAAGCGAAGAAACCCCTAAAATATGTACATCGTTCTCAACAGCTTGCTTGGCAGCTTCTTCCGGAGTCTGAAACAAGGGACCAATATCAACGTCGAAACCTAAATCTGCATAGCCTGTTGCTACCACTTTGGCACCACGGTCATGTCCGTCTTGGCCCATTTTAGCAATCATTATACGTGGTCGACGGCCATCTTGCTCCGCAAATTGGTCGGCTAGTTCTCTTGCTTTTTGAAAGCTCCTATCGTCTTTTATTTCTTTGGAATACACCCCTGTAAATGATTTTGTTTCTGCCTTATGGCGACCAAAAGCAACTTCCATGGCATCACTTATCTCACCTAAAGTCGCTCTTTCTCTTGCAGCTTCTACAGCTAAAGCTAGTAAATTATCATCATCTGAGGTTGTTTTATCCCCCATTTTACCTTTTGCCGCTTGGGTCAGTTTTTTTAAGAGAGCATCGACCTTATTTTGGTCTCTACTTTTCTTGACTTTATCCAAACGTTTCAATTGTTGTTTGCGCACTTCTTGGTTATCAACTTCTAAAATGTGCATCTCTTCCTCTTCTGCTAGTCGAAACTTATTGACACCCACAATAACATCTTGTGTACTATCAATTCGTGCCTGCTTTCTTGCGGCGGCTTGCTCAATACGCATTTTAGGAATTCCTGCATCGATAGCCTTTGTCATTCCGCCCAATTCTTCAACTTCTTCCATGAGTGTCCAAGCTTTTTGGGCAAGTTCATGGGTCAAATGCTCTACATAAAAACTTCCTGCCCAAGGATCTACCGTTTTGGTTATTTTGGTTTCCTCCTGAAGAAAAATTTGGGTTTCCCTAGCAATTCTGGCAGAGAAATCTGTTGGTAGGGCGATGGCCTCATCCAAGGCATTGGTGTGTAAACTTTGGGTGCCCCCGAGTATTGCGGCGGTTGCTTCTATGGTTGTTCTTGCCACATTATTAAAAGGGTCTTGTTCGGTAAGGCTCCATCCGCTTGTTTGGCAATGCGTACGCAAAGCCAATGATTTTTGATTCTGAGGATTGAACTGTTTGACCAATTTCGCCCAAAGCATTCGTGCCGCTCGCATTTTGGCGATTTCCATAAAATGGTTCATACCAATTCCCCAAAAGAAGGAAAGTCGAGGAGCGAATTCATCTATTTTTAAACCTGCTTTTAATCCCGTTCTGATATATTCCAAACCGTCTGCCAAGGTGTATGCCAACTCGATATCAGCAGTCGCCCCAGCTTCGTGCATGTGATAGCCGGAGATACTTATGCTATTGAATTTCGGCATGTGCTTACTCGTATACTCAAAAATATCGGAAACGATTTGCATAGATGGTTTTGGCGGATAGATATAGGTGTTCCGTACCATAAATTCCTTTAAAATATCGTTCTGTATGGTTCCCGATAATTGCGCTAAGGAAACGCCCTGCTCTTGGGCGGCTACAATATAAAATGCCATAATAGGAAGCACAGCACCGTTCATCGTCATGGAAACGGACATCTTATCCAATGGAATGCCATCGAACAAAATTTTCATATCCGCAACGGAATCAATAGCCACACCCGCTTTGCCCACATCGCCGACTACGCGTTCATGGTCGCTGTCATAGCCTCGATGGGTCGGTAAGTCAAAGGCAACCGATAAGCCTTTTTGGCCTCCCTTTAAATTCCTTCTGTAAAAAGCGTTACTTTCTTCTGCAGTAGAGAATCCAGCATATTGGCGAATCGTCCAGGGTCTTCTGACATACATTGTAGAATAAGGGCCCCGGAGATAAGGAGGAATGCCCGCAACAAAATTCAGATGCTCTGCATCTTCGATATCTTCTTTTGAATATTTTTGTTTTAAAGGAATTCCTTCGCCTGTCAAGTAGTTCTTGATGGGAGCAACTTCCGACTTCGTGCTCCGAGCATCCGACCCAAAAAAAATATCCTGAACATCCTTTCTACTCATCATCCAACCGTTTTTGTTCCAAAGCTTCCGCCAATCGTCTTTCTATGATAGGCTCGATCAAAGTTTTTCGAGCCTTGGTCTTTACAAAAGGATATAACTCCAAATCATCTTTCATTTTGTCATTCTCATTCCGGAACTTATTCGTTCCAACTAAAATTTCCTGTTCCGCATCGAACTTAAGCTGTTCCTTTTGAGCACTCTCCTTTATCTTTTTTTGAATCGTGTGGTCTTTCAAGTACTTTAAAAATCCACCTCCTTTTTCAATGGTTTTAAAAAGCTCCAGTGCTTTTTCGGCTAATTGTTGCGTGAGGCTTTCAATATAATAAGTGCCGTCAGCAGCATTACCAACCTTATCAAAATGGCTTTCATTTTTAAGCAACAACAACTGGTTTACCGCAATGCGCTCCCCGAACTCATTGGTTTTATGGTAGATTGCATCGTATGGTGCATTAAAAACCACATCGGCTCCACCCAATACAGCCGACATACATTCCGTAGTTGTCCGCAGCATATTGGTGTTATAGTCGTATAAAGTTTTATTTCGTTTGGTAGGTTGTGCTATGATATGGCAATCAGTCGAAACTCCATATTCGGCTGCCAGCGTTTTCAATAAAAGGCGTAGCGCTCTAAGCTTTGCGATTTCGAAGAAGTAGTTTGTACCTATGGCGACTTTGAAGGTAATATCAAAAGATCGCTTCGTTGCACTCGCGATCAGGTTTTCAAAATGGTTTAGGTACTCATTGGCATGTGCCAAAGCATAGGCCAATTGCTGTACCATAGTTGCTCCAGCATTTTGATACAATGCAACATCAATTTGTAATGCATTTGGGAGTCTAGATTCAAGAATAGTTCCCAGCACTTGATGGTCTTTTTCAAGATTTTCAAACCAGTTTCCAGATTTCGCTAGATTCCCGATGATATCGATATTCAAATAAATATTTGAGGTATTACCCCCAACAACATCAACTATCTTTTTTGGATATTCCAAGGATAAAAATTGAAGCTCAAAATACACGGGAGCCATTTCGATATCAATTCCTCTTAAGAGCACATCTACTTCGATTTCTTTCGATGGAACAATAAACAGAATGCGCTCCACTCCCCTATTTAAATACTCTAGAGCCCTCGCATTTGCCATAATGGCATTACCCGCATATATGGTATGGCCGATTTTCCAAATATCGGTACTTTTAGCAATCGAAGGGTTTGAAATGTTATCGTCTTGATGGTAAAAAGGTTTGACCTTAATACCTTCAGGCGATTCCCAGACTAAAGTTTCATTGTAATCGGCTCCTTTTAGGTCGACTTGTATTTTTTGTTTCCAGGCTTTCGCGGAAACTTCTTGAAAATCGGTAAAGAGCTTTTGGTTTGACATCAATATGGTTTAAAGTCTTTCGAACTTGCACTTGACACTTGAACTTTTACAAGGGAATATTCCCGTGTTTTTTCTTTGGCAATTTAGCTACTTTATTCTCCAGCATCGAGAAAGCCTTTATCAATTTTCTTCGTGTGTTTTTAGGAAGGATAACCTCATCGATAAAACCACGTTCTGCAGCACTATATGGATTAGCAAACTTCGCTGCGTACTCGGCCTCTTTTTCCTGTAATTTAGCCTCAGGATGATCTGCAGCGAGAATCTCCTTTCTAAAGATGATTTCACTGGCACCCTTAGCACCCATAACGGCAATTTCAGCTCCCGGCCATGCGTAATTCATATCTGCGCCGATGTGCTTGGAGTTCATAACATCATAAGCTCCTCCGTATGCTTTTCTGGTAATTACGGTTACTTTGGGCACAGTTGCTTCACTTAAAGCATATAATAATTTTGCTCCGTTGGTGATAATCCCGTTCCATTCTTGGTCGGTTCCTGGAAGGAAGCCGGGTACATCTACCAATACCAAAAGAGGAATATTGAAACAATCACAGAACCGGGTAAAACGCGCTGCTTTCTTAGAAACTTCTACATCTAAAACACCGGCCAAGCTCATGGGTTGATTCGCAACGATTCCTATACTTCTACCTCCCAATCGTGCAAAACCGACAACAATATTCTCTGCGTAATCCTTATGGATTTCAAAGAACGTTTCTTCATCAACGATTCCGTTTATCACCTGACGCATATCATACGGTTGATTCGGACTTTCGGGAACCAAGGTTTCCAAGACCTCCCTAACCTCATCTTTGATATTGTAAGGAAGAATTTGTGTTGCATCCTCACAATTCTGGGGCATATAACTTATCAACTGCTTTATTTGCGCAATACATTCTATGTCGTTAGCGGCAGTCAAATGCGTTACTCCAGACTTGGTCGCATGGGTCATGGCACCTCCCAGTTCTTCGGAAGTGACTTCCTCGTTCGTAACCGTTTTGACCACATTTGGTCCGGTAACGAACATATAACTGGAATTCTCGACCATCAATGTAAAATCGGTCATTGCGGGAGAATACACCGCACCACCGGCACAAGGCCCCATGATGGCCGAAATCTGTGGTACTACCCCTGACGACATCACGTTTCTATGAAAAATATCGGCATAGCCTCCTAAAGAACGAACGCCCTCTTGGATTCTCGCTCCACCACTATCGTTCAAACCGATTACCGGCACACCGATTTTCATCGCCATATCCATAATCTTACAGATTTTTTCAGCGTGGGTTTCTGAAAGTGCACCACCAAAAACGGTAAAATCCTGTGCAAAAACACAAACTTGTCTTCCTGCTATGGTTCCAAAACCTGTTACTACACCGTCTCCTGGAAAAATTTGCTTTTCCATTCCAAAGTCCTTTGTTCTATGGGTAACCAAGGCACCCATTTCTTCAAAAGAACCTTCATCCAATAGAAAATGAACCCGCTCTCTGGCTGTCAGTTTTCCCTTGGCGTGCTGCTTGTCAATTCGGTCTTGACCTCCACCTAATCGGGATTGCTCCAACTTCTCCGAAAGTATATCTATCTTATCCTTCATACTATTCTGTTTGAGACCTTTACCTATTAGCTCCTGTTTTTCCACCAATTTGAGGAATCCTGTTCCGCAATTTTCAAATTATCCTTGTTTTCCAAATACAGTTTCAAACCCATTATCGCTGCTATTTCCTTCTCTTTCGCGTATTGTTTTTGCAGTTTTTCGGGAGAATAATAATGCTGTACAAAATGCGTATCGAATTTACCTGAACGAAAAGCCTCATGCTCACAAACAAACTTTCCGAAAGGCAAGGTCGTAGAAATTCCTTCGATCTTATAATCCGAAATTGCCTTTATCATTAACTGTATGGCCTCCATACGGTCCTTTCCATAGGTAATCAATTTAGAAATCATCGGGTCATAATAAATAGGAACCGCCATGCCCTCTTCAAAACCATCATCGACACGAATGCCTTCACCCACAGGTATTTTATAGGTGGACAAAGTTCCGATACTCGGCATAAAATTATCCAAGGAATCTTCTGCATAAACACGTATTTCCAAGGCATGTCCCGTGATAGTCAAATCTTCTTGTGCAAAGGACAGCTTTTCGTTACGCGCAACTTTAATCTGCTCCGCTACCAAATCGAGTCCCGCGATTAGCTCAGTTACCGGATGCTCTACCTGCAGGCGGGTATTCATTTCCAAAAAATAGAAATTCATCTGCTCATCGAGTAAAAATTCTACCGTACCCGCACCTATATAATCACAGGCTTTTGCAACTTTTATAGCGGCCTCACCCATAGCTTTTCTGATTTCGGGATTCAATACGGCCGACGGGGCTTCCTCCACTACTTTTTGATGCCTGCGTTGTACGCTGCAATCGCGCTCAAAGAGATGTACCACATTGCCATGATTATCCGCTAAAACCTGAATTTCAATATGTCTTGGAGAACCTACGTACTTCTCTATAAAAACGGCACCATCTCCAAAGGCAGCGACCGCTTCACTTATAGCGCGATCCATTTGTTCTGGGAGCTCTTCTAGGTTGTTCACGATACGCATTCCCTTTCCTCCCCCTCCGGCGGCAGCCTTTATCAAAATAGGAAAACCTATTTCCGAAGCGATTTTTTTAGCCAGATCAACATCGGTAATGGCTTCTTCGATACCAGGCACCATGGGGATATCATAATCCTTTAACGCTTCCTTTGCGGCCAATTTATTGCCCATAACTTCAATCGCATGCGGACGTGGACCGATGAAGGTAATTCCATTATCCTCGACCATTTGGGCAAAAACCGCGTTCTCACTCAAGAAACCATAGCCAGGATGTATGCCATCAGCACCAGTTTGTTTTGCGGCTTCAATGACCTTATCCATCTTCAAATAAGATTCCGATGAAGGTGCAGGACCTAACAGCACAGCTTCATCAGCAAACTTTACATGAGGTGATTCTCTATCTACTTCTGAATAGACGGCAACGGTTTTAACTCCCATTTTTTGTGCAGTTCGCATCACCCGAAGTGCTATCTCTCCCCTATTTGCAATTAGTATTTTTTTCATTAAAAATGCTTTAATTATCATTCCCGCCCCTTGACTCCGACTAGGATAGGCCCAGGTTGAAATCTAACTTATTCTATCTCAATAACGAGCTGCCCCTTGTCTACCGCGTCCTCTTTTTTTACGTTAATGGATTTAATTATACCATCCGCTTGCGCCAGAATAATATTCTCCATTTTCATGGCAGAAAGTATAAGCAAGGGAGTACCTTCGGAGATTTCCTGACCTTCTACGACCATGACATCAACGATGAGTCCGGGCATGGGCGCTTTAATATCTTTTGCTTTTTGAGAATTCCCGACCAGCAATCCCATTTTATCGACCATCTGGTCATAGCTGTCTTTTATTTGAACATCATATTTATTGCCGTTCACCTCGAGTGTAATCTTTTTAGTTTCGAAATTCGATTCGATGATTTCAACTCGGTACGATTGATTACCATGTAACACATGAAATTTTGAATCACTAATGTGAGTAAAATCAGCGTTACTGCCATCATTCAGCTCAAAAGTATCCTTATCAACTTCTATGATAAAAGCCATTATATCTAAGTTTAGTTTTGCGTTTGGAAACGCGTTAAATTTAGAGACTGTTTTGAACTATATCGGTCATTTGATTCTAGTCTCATTCCGTATCAAAAATAGACCATAACAATACTAACAACATAGTTCAAAACAGTCTCCTAAATCTACAAAAAAATAGGGCTACAAATAATCACTTCTCCATTAGCAACTGCTGTTACCTCCTTTATTGCTCGACCCATGGTAAGATACGGGTGGCAGACTTAAAGAAGTCTGTACATCTCTTTGATTTTCAATATCTTACCTCGCTAATTTAAAGCCGTACACCGCTTTGCAATTTATCTATCAAATAAGCACAAATGATGTAATTCTTTATGGACCCAAACTAAGGAAACATTATTTTAAAATCAAAACCTATTAAATGGAATATTTCAGCTTTTCTAGTCCCATAAAACGTTCTTTTGTGACCTTTTAAAAAAAGTTTTTATAGCGGACTCTTTACAAAAAAGTGGGAAAATATTAGAAATATGCTTGGAATTCATTTGAAAGATTCTCAATCGGTTTAATTCTAATGTCTTTAAAAAATAATTCGGCAGCTTCACTCTGTAATTGTATTTTACCTTTTGTCATCGGAACTGTTTCGCCATCTTTATTGATATATCTTGAATTTTTCAAAACCATAACTACTTCCCCATTGACAATATGTAAGCTTTTACCATTGAAACTAACTAAATCTAAGGTATTCCATTCTCCATGTGGTTTTTCATAGTTATTACTTCGTAAACAATATTTCCCCGCTTCTCCACCTTCGCCAAAACTCAAAAAGTCTTGACTTTCATCTGCCATGGGATTCAAACCGGATTCCGATGCATAAGCGCGAATATCAATTGCGGAAGTAGCTTGACTCCAGAAATCACCACTATGTGCCTCCATAATTTGAAACTCTTGTGACATCATCCAAGAACGCCAATGCTCAGCTCCAAAAGGACCGATTGAATGGTACAAAATACCGGAGTCTTTCATACGGTCCAGTCTTGGAATCCATTTTTTATCTCCCCATTTGAATTGTACCTGAAGGTGATAATTCTCATATTCGTTTTTACTTACGAGACAACCGTAATATTCCCCACTTACTTTAATCACTGGTTCATTATTCTCTGTAATGGTTGTGAAAACATCATAACCAGGTTTGTTCAATCCTATAGGTGCTATCTCTTTTCCTGATTCATCAAGGGGAGGAGTGCCATCATAACCTATTTGATGCTTGAAGCTTAAATACGTATCCCATTCTGAGAGGTTTTCATCAATCAACTGTGTCCATTCAGAATCATCAACTTGAGTTTGCTTCGTTTCATCTGAACAGGAAAAGAAGAATGTAAGAGAGAAGATTAGTAGAATAACTTTACCAATCTGATTTATCAGTTCGTTTGTCATATTAGGATAAAATGTATTCATTTGTTTCATATAAAGTGGTTGTGTATAATGAGTTATGTGGTCAAGCACAGCATTGGGTCAATAAAATCTAATATAGAAACCAGGAGGATTTTCATAAGCAGCTTAGAACTAAGCTCTAAATATACATGGTGTATTTCAATTAGCGACTAGATTTTCCAATACGAAAGCTTCAAATTGTTCTAACGCTTCAGGTATTTTTCGCCTACCAAAACCTATTCTAAAATAACCATTGTAATCATAAATATCTCCGGGAAGTATTAAAACGCCCTTTTCCTTCAGGGCTTGTTCTGCAAAACCCATATCATCAGAATCAAAATGCATTTTTACAAAAGTGATAGGTCCTGCATTGGGCTTGTACCATGAAAACAAATCTGAATATTTTGCAAAAAACGTGTCATAAAGAGGCAAATTGTGTTGTATGATTTTTAGGTTTTTTTCTAAAATAGTGTATCTATTTCTTAAGGCAAGACCTGCTAAAAACTCGCTTGGCCCAGCATTACAAATCGTAGTGTACTCTTTAAGAATGGCAACTTTTTCTAAAATTTCGCGGTTTTGTGTTGCTAACCAGCCTATTCTTAAACCCGGTAAACCATATGCTTTTGACATAACACCCACCGAAACACCATTTTCATAAGCATCTGTAAAAGCAGGAATCGCAAATGAAGCATCGTGTTCCAATTCTCGATATACTTCATCGCAAAAAATGATGATATTATTCATTCTTGCAAGCGCTATAATTTCTTGTTGTTCTGCTTTTGTAAAAAGAAATCCAGTGGGATTATGAGGCGCATTTAAATAAATAACCTTGGTTTTGTTACTTATCATTTCTTTCAGTGCCTCGATATCAAAGTGAGGTACATTACCTTTATAGTTTACAGCCCATTTCAAGACTTTACAACCGATACTTTCTGGAACAGATTGTAACGATTGATAACAAGGTGTTTGCACGATAACCTCATCTTCTGAGTTTAAAACAGCATGGGGAAACAAGAAAATTGGCTCTTGTGCGCCTGTGCAAACTGTTAAATAGTCCGGTGTTATTTTGTTATAAATTGTGGAAATATCTTGTCTTAACTCCGGACTACCTTGAGTATGCGTATACCCTAACCATGTATTATCGAATGCTTCTTTTGCTCCCTTTTCCAAAGAGAGCAAATCGGCGATGGTCATTGCTTCACAATCAGAATTACACAGCGAATATTGGGCGGTATGTTCATGCATGGTATAATACCTTTCGAGTTTGAAGGGTTTGATTTTCATATAGCTGTTCTAAATAGTCGACAACGATCGAATATTGAAGTTAATCAATGTAAATATACATAGTTAGTTTTCACATTCAATTTATACCCGGAGGGGGTAATAAATCTTTGAACAGAAAGCCTTTCATGAAAAACGGAACGCCTTTAATTGTACTAAAAGCAATCCGCCGATAATTAAAATAGTGCTAACCAAATGGTAACCGAAAAGTTCCGCTCCAAAGGAGATTGCGAACATTGCGGTAAACAAAGGCATGGCATTTAAGAAAACGGATCCTTTGGCCGCTCCTATCTTTGTAATTCCATAATTCCAAAAAAAATAGGCCAATGCAGTCCCAAATACCCCCATCACAATGCCCGATGCCCAAAATTCTAACGGTAGGTCTTTAATTGTTACAGGAATTTCAAATAGCAATAGTACTGCAAAACCTAAGAGGCAACAAAGACTGGTCAGTGTCGTAAAGCTTAGGTTTCCTACTTTTGAAGCATATTTCTTAATCCAAATATTTTGTAGGGCAAACAACAGATTGGCTATTAAAAACAAAACATCTCCTCTATTGAAATTGATATGCTGAATAGTGGAGAAATCACCTTTTACCAATAGATAGACCACCCCCAAGAACGCTAGTACGATTCCACCGATCTGCTGTTTGTTCGCCTTGTGACCTTGAAAAAGCATAGCCAGAACAAGAGTGGTAGCTGGATTAAGGCTGATTATCAGGGCACCGTTCATCTCCGAAGTATATTTCAATCCCTGAAAGAAGAAATAGATGAATCCGAAGAGTCCAATAAAGCCTACCAAGAAAATTCCTTTCCAATTCGCTTTGATTTCCTTCCATGAGGGAAGGGCAGAATAGGAGATGATAAACAAAGTGACAACGCCGAACAAATACCTCCAGAACGCTGAGGCGTTGGGCGATACATAGTTCATCATGACTTTGCTCAGATGAAAGTTTAAGGCCCAAAATAAAACGGCCAGCAGCAAAAAGATTGTACTCTTCATTAGCTATGTGTTACAGTCCTCCAATTGCTTGTGCTATAGGTGTTTCTCCACTGTGCATGGTAATCACTTTTTTGTAAGATGATGGAGCTTCTAATAACGCTACCAAGGTATGTGCTACATCTGTAATGGAATTGTCACCCATCTTTTCCACATTTGTGATAATCTTGCCGGTACCTGGAACCTCTTTTAAGTTACCGGGCTGCAATATGGAATAGTTCAGCTTGGTGTTTTTGGTCAACCATTGGTCGGCATAATGCTTCGAAATATAATAGTCCCTTAGATTATTAATATCGTCAATGTGCCATTTGCTCGTATCGAGTGCAAAAAGGGTGCTCAATAAAATATAACGGGATATGTTGAGTGCTTCGGCGGCCTGCATCGTTTTAATGGCACCGTGTAGGTCTACCTGGAACAAATCCTTGCCACGGGACCCAGACACAAAATAGACGGCCTCCACGTCGCTTGGGATTGTGGCACTGATATCCTTTGCATCGTCAAGCAGATTCAATTTGATTTGGCTATACTTATCTGATTCAAACAGTTTTTCCTCCTTTCTTGAAGTACCCACAACGGTATGTCCCTGTTGAAGCAACTTTTCTGTCAAGAAATGCCCGACCCTTCCTGTTGATCCTATTACCAATACTTTCATTGCAATATTTTTAAGTTCTTAAATTTTTTATCTGTTTCCCAAAAACTTAATAAGTTCATCGACGCTTTCCATAATATCCTTTTGAAGGGTGACTAGTTGTAAATATCTTATAATTAATTGTTTATACGCGTTTTTTAAAATTCATTCCAACTTCTGTCGAGATTATTCTTCGACCATTACAACCAACAGTTGAATTTGCAGGCCTTCAACGGAAAACAAAAAAACAATTGTTTTCAAGTTTTTCTGTAAGTACTAAATTTCATATACGACTGTTCGAATAGTATAATGAAAAGAGACAATATACATAGAGCTTTAGAAACGGGCGTAAAGATTTTGAGCCAAAAAGGCTATCACAATCTTGGACTTCGAGAGTTTCTGGAAAATGCGGAAATCCCAAGCGGTTCTTTCTATTACTATTTTAAAAGTAAGGAGGATTTTGCCGCCAAGGTTTTGCAGCACTATGGCGATAAAGTAGCGGAGTACTTCACTATGCGATTGTTAGAAAGTGAATCTCCTTACAACGAAAGGTTGGAAACCTTATTTAAGGAGGAACTCGAACGTCTTAATGCAGCAGATTGTAAGGAAGGTTGCATGGTAGGTTCCCTTACCAGTGAGGTTGCCGGACAAAGCGAGGTCATCCAGAAAGTGGCTGATGCTAACTATGAAAAGTGGCAATGTATTTTTGAAAAGTTTTTTAGTGAAGGCCAAAAGGCGGGTTCTTTTTCAAAGGATTTTGAACCATCTAAAATGGCAATGTTTTTTCTCACTAGTAGACAAGGTGTGATGACACGCATGAAGGCCTCTGGAAAAGATGAATCCTATCGATTGTTTAAGTCTTTTTTAACCAACATGATTGAGAAGTAATTTTTTTTAAACCTAATTATACGAACGTTCTAATATAGAACACAATTTTAATTTTATATACATAATAAATGGATACAGTAACAAAAGAAACACAAGCAGACGAAGTGCAAAACTTCAATGAATACGAAGAAGTAAAAAAAGCATTACAAATCTATATTGACAGTGCAAAAACTGGAGATGGAAAATCAAGTCGGACGGCATTTTATGACCATGCTCATATCGTAGGTTCTATAGGTGGGCAATTGTACAACATGACAGCTGATGAGTTTGGTGGAGCGGTAAGCGCGGGCGGTGCATCTCCGGATGTAAAGAGCCATATTGCTTGGATAGATATTTCGGGTCCTGCGGCAGCGGCCAAAGTTGAGTTTATCGATTGGAGCGGACTGCGATTTACCGATTTCTTTGTTCTTTACAAAGAGAACGGGGTATGGAAGCTTAGCGGTAAAGTGTACGATTCACACGCAAACAACTAATTCATAAACTTAAAAATCAGATGAAAACACTTAGCATAGTATTATTTTCCTTTCTTGCTTTTACCGGTTTTGCACAGGATAAAGCAGCCCAAGACAAAAAGAGTTTTGATGAGTACCAAGCCGTAGTGAAGGCATTGCAACCTTATATCGAAAGCGCCAAGACAGGTGATGGTAAGTTGAGTCGTTCGGCATTTTACGAACACGCGCACATTGTTGGTTCTGTGGATGGTGAAGTCTATAACATGACCGCCGACCAGTTCGGAGATGTGGTTACGTCCGACGGCCCATCTAAAGATGTAGAACATCATATCGCTTGGATTGATATTTCAGGACCAGCAGCGGCAGCAAAAGTAGAATTTCAAGATTGGGGCGGATTTCGCTTCACCGATTTCTTTGTCCTTTACAAAGAAGACGGAGAATGGAAAATCAGTGGCAAAGTCTATGATTCACACTCCCGTAATTAATGAAAGGAATCAATAACCATTAACAAATAAAAGCCTGAGCGACGATATATATTGCTCGGGTTTTTTGTTTTCAAACGGGTGTCGTTACTTCAATAAAAATACCAAAGCTAAATCGTACATTTAATAACAAGTTTATAACTCAAACACTAGAATGCAACGTATCATACCAAGTTTATCAGGAAGAGGAAACAAGTTGGCTTCGAATCCAGCACGGATAGATTTTGAAATCTTCATGGAAGCGGCTCAAAACTTGTATTGTCCCGAAGAAAATCCCAATGGCGCATTTCCGTTAAATATTGCCGAGAATCAATTGATGACGGCTGAAATAAGAGAAAAGTTAAGCGCAATCATTAAAAAGAATGAAATTCCCGAATGGACCCTCAAATACACTGACCTCTTAGGTAATGCGGATGTAAGAGAAACGGTTTCTAAATTTATGGAACACCACCTTTGTAAGGTGCCAATCGCTCCTGAAACTATTGGTTTATCTGCGGGAGCTTCCGCGATTATCGAGGTGAGTTCCTTTGTGATTGCCAACCCAAGTGATGTAGTGGTAATTCCGGCTCCGTCATATACAATGTATACAAACGATATGGGCATTAAAAGCGGGATGGAACGCTATGACCTTCAAACACATCATAATCTCGAAGAATTTGGTTCCGAAGCACCCGTAACAACTGAATTATTAGATAGTACTTTAAATGAACTCAACAATCAGGGAAAGGTTTTTAAAATTTTATTGATTACTTCTCCTGACAACCCAACTGGGTGCAGATATACCGAAAAGGAATTAACCACATTGGCGCATTGGTGTATTGAACATGATGTCCACATGGTCGTTAACGAAATCTACGGACTTTCACTTATTGACATAAAAGATGAAAACCTTAAAGCCGATTACGCTTTAGAAAGAAGGTACACCTCATTTGCCAAAATAATGCATGAAATGAATAGTGACTTCCTGCATTTATGGTATGCTTTTTCTAAGGATTTCTCCATGTCCGGTCTTCGGGTTGGGGTTGTAGATTCCTTGAACAGCGATTTCATGACGGGCTTTGCGAATGCTAATGTTCCGCACCTAGTCTCCAACATGACGCAATGGGCAGTCAGTGAGTTGTTAAAAGACACTCGTTTTATTGACGACTATATTCTAGAGAACCAAAAACGTATTACTGAAAGCTATACCTTGTTAGTAAAACATTTAAGAGAAAATAAAATTCCATACATACCCAGTGAGGGAAGTTTTTTCGTTTGGGCGGATTTTTCCAAATACCTAATAGAAGATACCGATAAAGGACAAGAAGATTTATGGTTGGAAATTTATCGCAACTCGGGAGTGCTACTGACCCCAGGTGAAGGATTCGGACACGAAAAAAAGGGACTTTTCAGAATCGTTTTCACGGCTGTACCGTTTACTCATCTTCAAGTTGCAATGGATAGGATGACCACATATTTATCTAATCGAAACAGTTGAAAAGCTTCATATTGATGAAAAATAGTATCTTCATTTCGGCCAAATTGATTCTATAATAAAACATGACAATTAGCTGTGGTACAAGGTTAAATTATGAGTAAAAAAAGTAAATTGATGAGTAAGTACGAGCAAATATTGAATCATGTAGCGAGATACGTCGAACTATCAGAGAGTGAAATAGCGGAGTTTACTTCCATATTAAAAATCACTAGAGTAAAAAAAAGACAGTTTATCATTCAGCCAGGCTTTGTATCCGAATATCGAAACTATATCGTAAAAGGTGCGGTACGCGTTTTTTATTTAGATGACTTTGGAAAAGAACATACCGTAAGTATTGGAGTAGAAGATTGGTTCTTCACAGACTTCACCAGTTATTTAAATAGAACGCCTGCTAAATATTTTGCCGAAGCCCTGGAAGACTCCATAATCATACAAATGAAATATGATGATGTAGAGGAACTCTGTGGAAAAATACATGCTCTTGCTCAATACTTTAGGCTTTTTATAGAAAAAGCTTTATCCTATTCTAATGAAAGAGTCATTTCCAATATCAGTAAAACTTCCGAAGAACGCTATTGGGACTATGTCAATAAATATCCTCAAATCGCTAATAGAGTACCACAGTATGTTTTAGCATCATACTTGGGCATTTCCGCTGAATCTATTAGTAGAATCCGTTCAAAAGCATAAATTCAAAGTAAGTATTAGCATTTCGTTTAGAGGTTTTAAATCACTGTATTTAAGGTGATTGAAAGCTATGTTACCTTCCCTAGTGCATCTTTCGCGCTTCATCTTGATATATATCAAGATTAGGTCTTGATGCGCGTCAATCTCTTTTCTTAACACAGGTCATATTATCCGCTGCACATATAACGCAACTTTGTCATATCAATAAATTAAAAAGGGATTATGGATGCATAGTCCTTTAAGAAATAATTTTTGAAAAACATATTATACCAATTTTAAAATTAGCAATGTTATGACAAATTCACAAACAACGACGCGTCCTGCAGTACCTCAGACAGGTTCTCAGGTCTCGCAAATCTACAGACGTAAATTAGGATCCTTCGAAATCACCGTACTCGGTGATGGCTATGTAGACCTAGGTCATGAAATATGGGCCGACCCAAGTGCTGATAAACTTGACGGGTATTTGGCAAATGCTTTCCAACCACCAGGATCTATCCGCAATGGCGTAAACGCTTACCTGATCAATACGGGTAAAAAACTTATCCTTGTTGACAGTGGGGCCGCCGAGTTGTTTGGACCTGACGCAGGGCTGTTCCCAGGTAACCTTTCTAAAGTTGGACTGAAGCCAGAAGACATCGACAAAGTCTTGATTACCCATATGCACCCCGACCATATAGCAGGTCTTTTAACAAGTGAAGGTGGTATGCTGTTACCTGATGCAGAAATTCATGTTGAAAGCATTGAGTTAGATTATTGGACGAACAAAGAGGCTCAATCTAAAGCTATAGAATTTACAAAACCATGGTTTGATTTGGGTCGTGGATGGAAAAACGCCTATGATGGTCGAATCAATACATTCAGTGGCGAAACATATTTGGGCGATGGTATCACTGCATTCCCACTACCTGGGCACTCTATAGGGCATACAGGTTACCGCATTGAAAGTGAAAGCGAGAGTCTACTCATAGTAGGTGATACTGTTATAAGTGCGGCCATTCAGTTTCCAAATCCAGAAGCAGTAGCTATCTGGGATTACAGTCCTGAAGATCTCATTAAAACACGCAAGAGGCTATTTGACATGGCCGCAGCAGATCGCACAGCGATTACCGCAACTCATATTCCTTTTCCTTCGTTTGGTTACGTTGATCGTCGTACCGATGGCTCGTACGCATACGTTCCTGAAGAGTGGCGTTACGGTTTGTAAAAAACATAGGAGCCCTTGGTTAAATACCAAGGGTTTCTTTTAGCAAATAATCGCATTGATTCAATCGACCTAACTCCCTATTGGATATGAATCGATTCGTAGCATAGGTTCGAAACGATAAAAAATTGATATACATCAAGATTAAACCTTGATCACCATCAACCGGTTTTCTTAACACACATCATAGTATACGCCGCGCATATGGCGCAACTTTGTCATGTCTATAGCTAACGAATAAAAGTAGATGATGAGACACAGGTCATTTAAAAACCTAGGTCTTTGATTTAATACAAAATTAGGAGTCATGAAAAAGACAAAAATTTCTTCTTATCAAGAAGGTTCAAAAGCATTGAAAAAACAACTCTCAGAGTCGATTTCTCCGAATGCCTTTAGTGTATTCAATTCAGATGCCGAAGAACTAAATAAAGAGCATACAGCCATCTTAAAACGTAACGTTGGAGACAAAGCACCAAATTTCAGGTTACTGAATACAGCTAATGAACCGGTCAACCTTTATGATGTATTACAAACAAAAAAGGTGGTTCTTACTTTTTATAAAGGTACTTGGTGCCCTTACTGCAATTTAATGTTAAACCATTATCAAACTGCACTTCCTGAAATACAGAAAGCCGAAGGGACCATACTAGCGATTTCTCCACAAACGCCAGACGAATCGCTAAACATTAAAGAGAAAAATAAGGTCGAGTTCCAAATCTTAAGTGATAACGGGAATATCGTGGCCAACGAATTCACTACGATTCATAAAATGCCCGAAAAGTCCTTGGTTGCAATGACTGAATTAGGGAAAGACTACGATAGTCACTATTGTGATGAGTCAAGTGAAATTCCAATACCAGCAACTTTTATTATCCAAAAGAACGGCACTATTTCCTTTGCAAAAACAGAAGGAGGCGATTATAGAAATCGTGTAGAATCATCCGAAATCATCAATGCATTAAACAATACTAAATCTCAATCCCTTTAAAATCAAGTAAAACTATTTAAACAAGTATCATGAAAAAATTAATTCTCAACATTATTCCATTTATTCTAATTGCCACTACCAGCAGTTTAGCGGCGCAAGAAGCAACAGAACTCATCAACAAAGTAGTTGAAGCCAATGGAGGCAAAGATGCGTTGCATAAATTAAAAGATGTATCCTATGACTACAGTTTTATGGTGAAGGATAACAATGTAGAAGATATTTCGAAAGAGCGCTACATTTTTAATAAAGAAGTATCCTTCGCAGAATACAGCAAAAGAGAGATGTATGCCATACCTCAAATGCCAGGTATAACCTATACGCAGTTCTTTGATGGCAACAAAACGGTTTCTGAAATGGACGGGAAAGTTATTGAGGAGCAACAACCCGCATTCTTCGGCCATATTCTCAGAAAAACCAACTATTACTGGTTTACTATGATGTTCAAACTGGCTGACCCAGGGGTGAATCATAAAATGTTACCATCTAGAGATGTTGATGGAATGACGTATAAAATTGTTGAGATGACCTTTGGTGAAAACATCGGTGAATCAAGTGATGAAAGTACATCCTATACATCAATCCTGAAACTAATAGAATTGACCAATTTTTATACAACGCAACCGGATTCGGTGTTACGGAACCAAGTATAATGAAGGTAAAGTACGAAGAAATTGATGGCATTTATGTTAGCACTTATCGCAAGTATGCTCCTGCAGATTGGGACGGAAACAAGAAAGAAGGTCCTTGGGCAGAACAATACACCAAAAATGTGAAGTTCAATAATGGGTACAACCTAGAAAATATTTCAAAGTAGTAAACAAAGCAAAATAGCGTAAATAAGTAATTATGAAAGCAGTAGTATATAAAGAAAGAGCAAAAATTGAGGTTGTAGATATACCAAAACCTGAATTGGTAAAAGATAATGATGTTATCGTACGTATTACCCTTGCAGGTTTTTCGCAGCAGATTTAGAATTTACCCAAAACGGACCAGAAATGGGATTGTTTGAAGGAATGCGAATCGGACATGAATTTGTTGGGGTCGTAGACCAAGTAGGTAAAGACATACAGAACTTAAAAGTTGGTGACAGGGTAATCGCATCAGCGATGTTTGTCGACGGAGGATGTTATTATTGTAAACGTGATTTACCATCAGCATGTGAACACGGCGGATTATTTGGAACACCACTTTTTGCCGAGCATGGAGGTGATGATATTCAAGGAGGTCAGGCGGAGTTTATCCGTGTTCCTTACGGTGATTCTACGCTGTTTAAACTTCCAGAAGGTTTAACTGGAGATGAGTATGATACAAAAGTGCTACCCTTAGGAGATAACTTCGCTACCGGTTATCACGGTGCTTTAAATGCAAACATTAAAACAGGTGAAACTGTTGTGGTTATCGGTGATGGTGCAGTAGGTTTAAGTGCTGTTATGGCTGCTACTTTATTCGGCCCATCTACTATTATTTTGGTAGGTCGTCACGATGATAGATTAGAATTGGCAAAAACGATTGGAGCGACACATGTAGTGAATTCTAAAAATGAAGATGCCGTAGCTTATGTGAAGTCGCTTACTGAAGGTAGGGGTGCAAATTCTGTGATTGATTCTGTAGGTAATAAGTCTGCAATAGGACAAGGTATGGAAATGACGCAAGCCGGAGCATCAATTAGTGTTCTAGGATTTGGACACCTTTATGAGCCAGTTGAACAACCATATTCATCAGCCTTATTTAGAAACATTACGATTCATACGGGTGTTGTAAACGTAGCTGCTTATATGAAAAAACTACTTCCTATAGTAGAAAGAGGTGTGATTGACCCGAGTAAAATCTTTACGGACATTTTACCATTGTCAGAAGCTGAAAAAGGCTACGATTTAATGCGTGACCGTTCTTCAGGAACGCTTAAAGTAGCTTTACGTCCGTAATCCTTTAGAATGGAATTTATATGTGTCGAAAAAGATTCGAACAGCATCTTTTTTGACACATTTTGTCTTCAATAATCATGAAGCATATAATAGACATGAGAACACTATTTTTAATTGCATTAGCAGGATTTTTATTGGTCTCTTGTGCAAATGAACAAACAACAAAAGAAATGAAAGCTCAAACAAAACAGACCCGACCCTGACATCCATTAATTAATAGCCCATTACTCATGAAAAAACAGCATACTACTATTTTAATCCTAACCATTTTTCTAAACTTTTTTAACATGTCAAACTTAAAAGCACAAATCATATTACCTGCCACAAGTCCTGAAGCAGAAGTTAGTCAGCGTGTGGGTATTACTGATATCACAATTCACTATAACAGACCGTCTGTTAAAGGCAGAAAAGTTTGGGGAAGTTTAGTGCCGTACGGATTCAATTATTTGGGTTTTGGAACTTCTAAATCAGCACCTTGGAGAGCTGGAGCCGACTTTAATACAACCATTAATTTTACACATGAAGTAAGTATACAAGGCAATACCGTTCCTGCGGGAACCTATGCTTTGTTTATGGCGCTAGAGGAAAATGGAGAGGTAACCATAATTCTGTCTTCCAATATTACGTCTTGGGGGTCCTACTTTTATGATGAAAAAGAAGATGTACTTCGTTTTAAAGTTACTTCTATAAATAAAGAAACGTCTACGGAACTATTGACCTATAGTTTTGATACTGCAAAACCAACTAGTGCAACAGCTTCTTTACATTGGGGCACCAAAGAAATTCCTTTTAAAATTGATGTAGCGGTGGAAGATATCGTAATGACGGGAATCCGAAATGATTTGAGGAACCCGAAAGGATTTCAACAATCTACTTGGGATAGTGCTGCCAATTATGCTTTTGGTATTGGGCAATTAGACCAAGCCTTGGAATGGGTCAATGCATCTATTAAAGGGAATTTTTTCAGTAAAGAAACCTTTAGCAATCTTTCTTTAAAATCTAGAATTTTAGAAAAGCAAGGCAAAACCACTGAAGCAAATGATATGCTAGAAAAAGTTATTCCTTTAGGAAGTGCAGAGGAGTTGTATCGTTTAGGGTCAGGCTTTATTATGAGCGGTCAAGTGGATAGGGCGATAGCGATTATGAAAGCGAATGTTAAAAATAATGATGGTATTTTTCCCAGTCACTATGGCTTGGCTAAGGCCTATTCTGCGAATAAAGAATACAAAAAGGCTTTAGAAGCTTTGGAAAAATCTGGTGATGACACTCCTGAACATTTCAAACCTAGATTCGCAAAATATAAAGAACGCTTGAAAAACGGGAAAGGGATTTAATTCGAACTTCTTTAGCTCAATTTAATAACATATAAATTTTAACAAGATGAAAAAAATAGTCTTACTACTTACAATTATTGCTATGACAGCTACGAAAATACAAGCACAACAAACCGATTTGCAACTTGTGGAGACGACATTGAATTATTACCTCACGGGTTTGGTAAACAATGATGCGGAGACCTTAACTAAAGCGTTTCATCCTACTGCAACCATGAAATGGATAGGTAAGGAATACACAGAGGTAAACGCCATTGAAGGTTTAACCTCCGGAATGGATGGCTTACCACGCAAAGAAAAAATTAAAACGAGAGTCGTTGCAGTAAATATCAACGGAAATGCGGCTAGTGCTCAGTTAGAGATTCAATTTCCAACATTCACATACATTGATTTTATGCATGTATTAAAAGTAGATGGAGCGTGGAAAATAGTCAGTAAAATATTTCACACAAGACAAGATTCTGAAAAGTAAACAACTTCGGGGTAAGCCCAAGAGACATCCGGTGGAAACAAGCTTAGAATAAATAGCCAAGCCTCGGAAATTTTAAATCTCGATTATCGAGTAATTAGAAAAAATATATCAAATGCAATTCATTCAAAATTTAAAGTGGCGCTATGCCACAAAACAATACGACACTTCAAAGAAAGTAAAATCAGAAGATTTAGAAGTAATCAAAGAGGCTATTCAATTATCGGCCACATCTTACGGACTGCAACTATTTAAAGTGCTCATCGTTAAAAATCCTGATGTAAGGGAAAAGTTAAGACCAGCATCTTGGGGCCAGCCCCAAATTACAGATGCTTCGCACCTTCTTGTTTTTTGTGGCTATACTGATGTTACAGATAATGATGTTGAGGCCTATATAAATTTAAAGGCGCAAACCGAAGGCATATCCGTTGATAGCTTGCAGGGAGCGAGTGATTTCATGAAAATGAAAATGAAAGAAAAATCATCAGATGAAAAGCAGTCCTGGACAGCAAAGCAAACCTATATCGCATTATCTAATGCTATAAATGCCGCTGCTGAACTTCAAATAGACAGCACACCGATGGAAGGTTTTGACCCTGAAGCATACAGCGAAATCTTAGCCTTAAAAGAAAAAGGCCTTAATGCTAGCGTGGTCTTGGCGCTTGGATATAGAAGTGAAGAAGACACTACACAAAACGGAAAAAAAATCAGAAAGTCGCTCGAAGCGATTTTTGAAACAGTATAGTTGAATTAAGTTAAGTGTTTAATTTTCAACAGAAGGTGGGTTCATTACATAGGTTTTGAATCCACTTTTTTTATAATCACAACTAAACGCTATGACACCCATTTATAATTGGTATCTAAAACTTGATGTACATCAAGTTTTCCTTTTGATGAAGGTCAAGCTTTTTTCTTAGCACACATCATGGTATTCCCTTTACATAGGAGCGAAATTTGTCCTGTTACTGATGAAAACATGAGGGTTATCCTTGAATTTTAAATATGATTGATATGAATTCCTATGTACTTCCAATTGCTGCGATTTTTATTGGTGTAATCATTGCATTTATTACCAAAAAACAGAAATCAATAGGCACGAAGCTCTTATTGTCATTCAGCGGTGCATTTTTATTGGCGTTAGCGCTTTTTGAACTATTGCCAGAAGTATATCATCATTTAGAACCGAAGCAAACCGGGCTTTTCATCATGTTAGGTATTCTAATGCAAATTATTTTAGAATTTTTCTCGAAAGGCGTTGAGCACGGTCACCCAGACATAGCTACTGATGATAAAAAGTTTCCATGGGTATTATTCATCAGTCTTTGTATTCATAGCTTTCTGGAAGGATTTCCGATACATGAACATAACGATATGGTTTATGGTATCTTGATTCATAAGATTCCTATTGCAGCATTAATAACTTCGTTTTTATTTCAATCGAATTATAGCAAAGTGCAAATGATAGGTTTCATGGTGGTATTTGCAATGATGACACCTCTAGGAACTTACATCTCAAATAATACCATCTTAGCTACGGATTATATCGATATTGTAAATGCTATCGTGATTGGTATCTTTTTACATATTGCCACAACTATTTTGTTCGAAATTAGTGAAGGCCATACGTTTAACTTATCCAAGTTAGTAATGATATGTTTGGGTATATCAGTTGCTCATTTTATTTGAATGTTCTCAAAAGAAGGGTCAAAACGGTTACCACAAGAATAATGGACTTTGTATTTGGAAGTTTTTCCAAGACTGTATCTACAATACGTTAGGTCGTTCCGTTTTTTCCGAGGGAAGAAAATCACTCTGAACGTGCTTTCAGTATGCATGTTGCAAGTCTTTTTAATTAAACAATATTTGCTTAAAGACTACATCCAAATGGTCTGAATGTCCTTTAAATTTACAACAAATTGTATACCGCTTTGCACACCAGAAGGGTGGTTTCAGATGAAACCATATGAATGCAAGGAAAATGAAAAACCCTGCCAATCAATGAATTAGCAGGGTTTGATACCACTTGAAAAGTGGTTCGTCGGGGTGGCAGGATTCGAACCTGCGACCTCCGCGTCCCAAACGCGGCGCGATAACCGGGCTACGCTACACCCCGAAATGGTTATCAATATTAAAATTTTCTGTCTCTCGCAGAAAATCTAGCGGAGAGACAGGGATTCGAACCCTGGGTACCCTTGTTAGGGTACGACGATTTAGCAAACCGCTCCTTTCGGCCACTCAGGCACCTCTCCTAAATTTCTTTTAATGAACTTAAGCAACAAACCTTTACGGAAATTGCGGTTGCAAATGTACTTTTTCGAGTGATGTAACGCAACTATTTTCTAAACTTTTTACTCGGGATATTCAACTCGCAAATGATAGATATTAGTAAGCTTTTGTTTCATCACTTTTTTTATGGTTTCTATTTCCCTAAAAGTGATGTTGGCATTGATGAATTGACCGGCAGCCATCTGCCCAGCGATAATCTTGTCGACAAATTCATCAATGACCAAAAAGGTTGGGTTTTTTAGACTTTTCGATGCAGCTTCTACAGAGTCGGCCATCATCAAAATAGCCGTCTCCTTTGAAAAGGGTAAGGGTCCTGGGTATTTAAAATCATCTACGTCTACATCGCTTTCAAGTTCCTGCTGTTTTCTATAAAAATAATATACGGTGGTTGTACCGTGATGTGAGCGAATAAAATCGATTACCCGATCTGGCAAATTATTCTTTCGAGCAAGTTCGATCCCATTAATGACATGGTCAATAATTATTTTAGCACTTTCCCTTGGTGAAATTTCATCATGTGGGTTGACATTCGTTATCTGATTCTCTGTGTAGAAAGTCGGTTTTTCCATTTTGCCGATATCGTGGTATAATGCACCTACCCTGACCAACATGGCGTTGGCACCTATTTCATTAGCAGCAGCTTCCGCCAAGTTCGAGACCTGTAAAGAATGATGAAAAGTGCCGGGAGCTTTATTCGATAGTTCTTTCAAGAGTTTCGTATTAGTGTCCGACAGTTCGAGAAGTGAAACATCGGAAACTAGACCAAAAATTTTCTCATAGATATAAATTAATGGCTGCACAAATAGCGTAATCATACCATTTAACAAAAACGCACCTAAAGTGAACCATTCGATATTGCTTAAATTCCCCTCATGAATAGTATGAAAAGCTAAATAGCCAATTATGTATATCAAAGTAATCTGACCAACCGAAATAAAGAGATTTGCTCTTTTGTATAACTGTGAAACGGTCAAAATAGTTATAATACCGGCGATTATCTGAAGAAAAATATATTCATAGCTATTCGGAACTACGAAACCCAAAATCAAAACCGCTAGTACATGAACAAAAAGAGCTAAACGAGCATCAAAAAAGGTCTTGACGATCAATGGCAAAATACACAGTGGGACGACAAAAATATAAGCTTCGCTATACTTGACTATCAATGTGGTGATGAAAACCATCAACACGATATTGAAAAATATGAACGTTACCTTGGTGTTGTTTTCAAAAATTTCCTTGCGGTACTTCTTTAAAAAGAGAAAGAGCATCATCAGTACCAGGGCGACCAAAACTGTATAACCAGATATAATATAGAAAAAGTTATTATCGGTCCATAATTCGGACTCGAACTCTTTCTTCAAAGAACTCAAAACACTGAGGTTTTGGGCCTCGACTACCTCGCCCTTGGCAATTATCAATTCACCTTCGGCAACGGTACCGCGAGTGAATGACAACTTCGACATTTCACTATCTAAGGCCTTTTTCGTTAAATCCTTATCAAAAGAGATGTTGGGTTTGACGACACCTAAAAATAGCTTTTGAAAACCTGGGGAAAATGAGCTCAAACCTTTCCTTTTCAAAAAGGCATTGATAGAACTTTCTAAATGGCCGATCGACCGAAGGCTATTATACCCTATTCTTGAAGCTTCTTGGTTTTTGACCAAGTAAATATCCTTAAATACATCGCCTTTTGCCTTGGTCCTCACTACCCCAAAGGCATATAGGTCGTTCAAAATCTCGTTTGCTGTAAGCTTTAATGTTTTGATTTGGTGAGGGCTATATTTTTCGTTGGAAAAAATAACCGTAAAACGTTTTTCAAATGACTTCTTTACCCCCTTGAATACTTGGGTATCGCATTTATAATAATCAAGTCTTTCTTCTTGAATCTGCTTTTTTTCCTTTTGAATATCATCTTGGCTTTTATTTATCGAAAAATCAAAAGGCGCATATAAATTTTCGTACTGCCAAGGCCTTCCTTTTTGAAATTCATATTTGAACTGCCCACCCTTTGGAAAAAAGAAAACAATGAAGCACACTGAAGCTATGTACAATAATGTTTTATAAATAAGGGACTGATTTTTAAAAATCTTGTCCAGAAATTTTCGCATGAGGAAGTTATCTATATCAAAAATAGAAAATAAATAGTTTAGCGAATTTCTTCAGCACCCTATTACTATATATTTCCACCTTTCCAAACGATAAGATTGCTCGAATATTTCTTATTTTCGTATCATATTTATAGATAAGAAAATGAACGAAGTAGTCATCGTTTCAGCAGTACGGACCCCAATCGGAAGTTTTATGGGGCAACTTTCCACAATTCCCGCACCAAAGCTAGGTGCCATTGCAATAAAAGGTGCTTTGGACAGGATAAATCTAAGTCCCGAATTGGTCGAAGAGGTTCTCATGGGCAATGTGGTTCAAGCGGGTACCGGTCAGGCCCCCGCCCGCCAAGCAGCAATTTATTCAGGCATTCCCGATTCCGTACCCTGTACAACTATTAATAAGGTGTGTGCTTCTGGAATGAAAACGGTTATGCAGGCCGCACAGAGCATCGCTCTGGGAGACACCTCAATAGTTGTCGCTGGTGGTATGGAAAATATGAGTTTGATTCCTCACTATGTACACATGCGTACCGGTCAAAAATTCGGCCCTACCGCTTTAGTCGATGGTATGCAACGCGACGGACTCGTCGATGTATATGACGAAAAGGCCATGGGTGTATGTGCAGATGCCTGTGCGGAAAAATATAAATTCTCAAGAGAAGACCAAGACGCCTACGCTATTCAATCGTACAACAGGTCTGCCGATGCTTGGAAAACCGGAAAATTCAAAAACGAAATCGTTCCGGTAGAGGTGCCACAAAGAAGGGGCGAACCGATTTTGGTTTCAGAAGACGAAGAGTACAAGAACGTGAAATTGGAGAAAATACCAAATTTGCGTCCAGCTTTTACAAAAGAGGGAACGGTTACCGCCGCAAATGCCTCGACGATAAATGACGGTGCCGCCGCCCTAGTTCTGATGAGCGCAAAAAAAGCCAAGGAATTGAATATTGAACCCTTAGCTACAATAAAAAGTTATGCAGACGCTGCACAAGAACCGAAATGGTTTACCACCGCACCCGCCAAGGCCCTTCCGAAGGCACTTGCTAAAGCTGGTTTAAAAATTGAAGATGTCGACTACTTTGAGTTCAACGAAGCTTTTTCGGTGGTGGGCTTGGCCAACATGAAATTATTGAACCTGAATGATGAAAAAGTAAACATCAATGGCGGTGCGGTTTCTTTGGGACATCCTTTGGGATGCTCTGGTGCCAGAATAACGGTCACACTTCTTAACGTTTTGCAACAGAACAACGCTAAATTGGGCGCAGCGGCTATCTGTAATGGCGGTGGTGGTGCCTCGGCCATTGTTTTGGAAAGAAACTGAAACTAATCGAACACCACAGTATTATATGCAATACGGCATTTGTCATCTTTCCATCATACCTGTTAGGTCAGCAGGTGGAGTTATATCTGAAATGACAACGCAACTGCTATATGGTGAACACTACAAAGTGCTTGAACAGCGAAAGCACTGGAGCAAGATCAGAATTGCTTTTGACGGATGCGAAGGCTGGATCGACAATAATCAAATAAACCTAATCGAAAAGGAATCTTATCTCGATTTGGAAAATGAAAAAGAGCGCGATCATTCATCTCAACTTATTTCCTATATAGAAGATGAGAATAAGCATTTTATTCCTATTCTGCTCGGTTCTACCGTACCCGACAAAAATTTGCTCGGTCATCAATTTGAAGGGGAGCTGTTCAAAAGAACAAGTGATAAAAACAACTTGATCAATACAGCACTATTTTATTTAAATGCTCCATCCTTATCAGGAGGTAGAAGTCCGTTCGGCATAGATAATTCAGGACTTTCGCAGATGGTCTATAAAATGAAAGGTATTGCTTTGAAACGCACTTCTCAAGAACAAGCCTTACAAGGTGATGCCCTTAGCTTTATCGAAGAAAGCGAGCCTGGAGATTTGGCATTTTTCGACGATTCTGACGGTGTTATCGATCACGTCGGAATTATTATGCGAGACAACTACATCATTCATGTGAACGGTAAAGTGAAAATCAATCGCATCGACCATACAGGAATTTTTGACAGCAAAACTAACGCCTATACCCACAAACTAAGAGTCATCAAAAAGATTATCTGATTTAAAAACGGACATAAAAAAACCTCCTTTCTTAAAGGAGGTTTTTTTAATGACAATTCGAATAGATTATTCGCCTAAAAGTTTCTTGAGACGCATAAAATTATCATTGTCGCCCATAGCTCCATAGATATTTTTCAACTGCTCCAATACACCCTGATTGTCAGGATTGTCCTTTAGCGCATCTTCCAGAACCTGAGCACCTTCTTTAAAAAGATCGTCCTTTTGAGCTTTAAGTTCGTCATATCTCGCAATATCGGCCCGGGAATTACCCAAACCGTTCATTTCGTCGATAAGTCCATTACCTTGGTTCACATACGTAGTAGAGAGGTTCAACTGAGCATTTGTATACCCTGGATTTATTTCGAGTGCCCTCTTGTATGAGGCGCGAGCTTCTTCTAAATTACCTTGCTCCATATTGATCACCCCGATATTATAGTGCAAATCGGCATTCTCAGGGGCAACAGTTGTCGCTTCGGCCATGAGTTCCTTAAATTTTTCTTTGTCACCCATTTTGTAATATAGGTTAGCTTCGTTCAAAATAAGGTTTACATCTTTAGGATCATTGACCCTTGCGGCCTTGTAAGCCTCGATAGCTTTTTCATCTTGTCCTAATTGCGTGTAAATCAATGCAGTATTCTTCACGATTTCAGCCGATTTAGAAGGAAGTTTCTCATCAATTGGATCTTTATAAGTTCCTGCCTTTACCATTAGGTCGCGCTGAACTTTATCCATTTCTTCCACTTGACCACTCTCGACATTGGTGGCCTTGTACGCAACACCGCTTCCATCGTATCCTATTTCTTGTAACTCATTGTAATATCCAAGAGCTTGCTCAAAATGCTGACCGTTCACCGCACTACCAGCAGCATAATATAAATAGGAAGTATCTTTAGGACTTAGCGTGTAGCTCATATATAACTTCTCCGCGGCCTCCTTGAATTTTTTATTCGCATTATCTTCAACGGCCGAGTTCACAAGGTCAGCTGTTATCGAAGCCATATATTGGTCTGTTTCATCAACATATTTGCTTCCCGCCGGCATTTCCTTTACTTTTTTGAAAGCAGCGATTGCTTTTTCGAAAGCGGTCCCATCGCCTTTTTTGGCTAGATCAGCATAAGTTTTACCGGAAAGAAATTGATACTGGGCCTGATATTTTTCATCGGCACCCGAAATAGACCCCGATATACTTTCCAAAGAAGTCTTCGCCGCTTGTGAATCGCCACCTTTGAGGGCTTTCTCTGCAGCCTTTAACTCAGATTTTTGAGCAAAACCGACCATTGCAAAAGACATGGCCGCAAGTATTAAGATTTTTGTTTTCATCATCATTATATTAAAAATTATTTAGTGTTTAAATTTATTCCTCTGAATCATCAGTGCTGCTATTATCAAGAGCCGTGCCATCTTCAGTATTGACCTCAATTTGCATAATATCAACTTCATCGAGATTATCCTCATCTTTCATAACCTTGGCAACGGCGGCAATAGAGTCATTGCCCTTTATATTTATCAATTTGACACCTTGAGTGGCTCTTCCCATAACCCGAAGATCTTCGACGCTCATTCGAATTGCGATTCCTGATTTATTGATAATCATCAAATCATCGGAATCACAGACCGTTTTTATGGCAACAAGGCCGCCTGTTTTCTCAGTAATCGAAATGGTCTTGACGCCTTTACCACCCCTATTCGTAATTCTATAGTCATCGATGCTTGAACGCTTACCATATCCGTTCTCCGACACCACTAGAATTTCATCCTCGAAATTGTGAACGGCTACCATTCCTACAACTTCGTCATTGTCATCGGCCAATCGGATTCCCCTAACACCTGAAGCATTTCTTCCCATCGGTCTGGTCTTGCTTTCTTCGAAGCGAATCGCCTTACCTGATTTCAATCCTAAGAAAATCTGACTGGTACCTGTTGTTAATTTAGCTTCCAATAATTCATCGCCTTCACGAATACCAATAGCATTGATACCATTTTGACGTGGGCGAGAATACTGTTCTAAAGATGTTTTTTTGACCGTACCCTGTTTGGTCGCCATGATTACATAATGGCTATTGACGTAGTCTTCATCTTTCAAATCTTGTGTACAGATAAAGGCCTTGACCATATCATCTTGTTCAATATTGATTAGGTTCTGAATTGCCCTACCTTTGGATGTTTTACTTCCCTCGGGAATTTCATAAACCCGCATCCAAAAACATTTTCCTTTTTGGGTAAAGAACAGCATGTATTGGTGATTCGTGCCAACGAACAAATATTCTAGAAAGTCTTCGTTTCTAGTGGATGAGGCTTTTTGGCCTACCCCTCCTCTATTCTGAATTTTGTATTCCGAAAGCGGTGTACGTTTAATATATCCTGCGTGAGAGATGGTGATTACCACCTGTTCATCAGGAATCATGTCTTCGATGCTCAAATCGCCACCCGCAAAGTTGATTTCAGAACGTCTCTCATCGCCATACTTGTCTTTGACCTCTAGCAATTCATCTTTGATGATTTCCATTCGGCGATCTTTTCTATCCAAAATATCCTTTAAGTCGGCGATAGTCTTGATAACCTCATCATATTCAGAACGTAATTTATCTTGTTCTAGACCGGTGAGTTGGCGTAATCGCATTTCAACGATTGCCTTTGCTTGAATCTCCGTCAATTTGAATCGCTCCATTAAATTCTCACGGGCCTCATCAGCATTTGAAGAAGCGCGAATTATCTTGATCACCTCATCGATATTGTCAGAAGCTATGATCAAACCTTCCAAAATATGGGCGCGGTCTTCAGCTTTTTTCAACTCGTATTTTGTACGTCGGACAACGACTTCATGACGATGCTCAACGAAATAGTGAATCATCTCCTTGACATTGAGCAATCGAGGTCGCCCATTGACCAGGGCAATATTGTTTACACTAAAGGAAGACTGTAAAGCCGTATATTTATAAAGTGTGTTTAGAACAATATTTGGAATCGCATCCCGCTTAAGGATGTAAACGATACGCATTCCTTTTCTATCGGACTCATCTCGGATACTAGAAATGCCCTCGATCTTTTTTTCATTCACCAAGTCGGCCGTTTTCTTGATCATATCGGCCTTGTTGACCTGATATGGAATTTCGGTGACGATAATACATTCCCGACCCTGAACTTCTTCTATCTCCGCCTTGGCCCTGATCTTGACCCTTCCGCGACCCGTATGAAAAGCTTCTTTTACACCATCATATCCGTAGATGGTTCCACCGGTAGGAAAATCAGGCGCCTTTATGTGTGTAATAAGCTCATCGATTTCGATATCATTATTATCAATGTAGGCAACCGTTCCGTCAATAACCTCTGTTAGATTGTGAGGTGGCATATTCGTAGCCATACCTACGGCAATACCCGAGGCACCATTGACCAATAAATTCGGTATTCGTGCCGGAAGAACAGTAGGCTCTTCAAGCGAATCATCAAAATTCAATTGATGATCTACGGTGTCTTTATCAATATCGGCCAACATATCGTCAGCGATCTTGCGCATTTTTGCCTCGGTGTAACGCATTGCGGCCGGACTATCGCCATCGACCGAACCGAAATTGCCCTGCCCATCTACAAGCATATATCTCAAACTCCACTCTTGTGCCATACGCACCATCGAATCATATACCGAGGTATCGCCATGCGGATGGTATTTACCTAAAACCTCACCCACGATACGTGCAGATTTTTTATGCGAACTGTTCGATCTGACACCCAGTTCGTACATGCCATAAAGTACCCTGCGATGAACAGGTTTCAAACCGTCACGCACATCTGGCAGAGCACGTGACACAATGACCGACATCGAGTAGTCGATGTAAGCAGATTTCATTTCGTCCTCAATATTGATTGAGATTAACTTTTCACCTTCAGCCATGCTTGAATCCTATATTTTGATTAGTGTTAAAAAAGCATGCCAATTTACATAAAATAAGACCTTTCAGAGCATTTTGACATTACTTTATTCAACAATTTATTAACACTCCTAGACCCTATGTTCACTAACGAACCTGAGGTTGAAAATGGTTAATTATTAGCTTTTTTCGTGATTTAGCACAACTTTATCGAATATAGGTACACAATTTGCGTTAGATAAGTATAGTTTTACTAATTTTATTGATGAATAAGGTATAGTGTATGGACGATAATTTTTCACCTCGAGTCAAAGATGTAATAGCATATAGTAAGGAAGAGGCTCTTAGGCTCGGCCACGATTTTATTGGTACCGAGCATTTGATGTTGGGCCTTCTGCGTGATGGTAATGGCAAGGCGATCAGTATTCTTGATGCCCTTGAAGTTGACTTAGATCACTTGAGAAGGAAAGTGGAAATTTTAAGTCCCTCCAATCCAAATCCAAGTAGCATTCAGAAAGACAAAAAAAATCTACACCTGACAAGGCAGGCAGAGCGTGCTTTGAAAACGACTTTTTTAGAGGCTAAATTATTTCAGAGTTCCTCTATCAACACAGCACATTTATTGTTGTGCATTCTTCGAAACGAAAACGACCCAACAACAAAACTTTTACATAAATTGAAGGTTGATTACGACGGAGTGAAAGAACAGTTCAAATTTATGATCACCAGCGACGATGATATTGTAGATGCTCCCACATCTGAATCTTTCCCAAGTGACAGTGATGATACTAACGAAGGTAAGGAAGGTTCTTTCGGAACGACCTCAAGCCAAAAAGGCAACAAAAAATCAAAGACCCCTGTACTCGACAACTTCGGAAGGGATCTAACCCGAATGGCTGAAGAGAACAGACTAGATCCTGTCGTAGGAAGAGAAAAAGAGATCGAACGAGTCTCTCAAATACTGAGTAGGCGAAAAAAGAACAATCCATTATTGATCGGTGAACCTGGTGTTGGTAAAAGTGCAATCGCAGAAGGCCTTGCCCTACGTATTATCAATAAAAAAGTATCGCGTATTCTGTATAACAAGAGAGTTGTCACGTTGGATTTGGCATCACTTGTTGCAGGCACAAAATATCGCGGACAGTTCGAGGAGCGTATGAAGGCCGTTATGAACGAGCTCGAAAAAAATGATGATGTAATTCTTTTCATTGATGAAATTCATACTATCGTGGGTGCCGGTGGCGCAACGGGTAGCTTAGATGCTTCGAACATGTTCAAACCTGCTTTGGCAAGGGGCGAGATTCAATGTATCGGTGCCACCACCTTGGACGAATACAGACAATATATAGAGAAAGACGGTGCATTGGAACGTCGTTTTCAGAAGGTAATCGTAGAACCTACAACTGTAGAAGAAACTATTGAAATTCTTCAGAACATTAAAGGAAAGTACGAAGATCACCACAATGTTTCCTATACTGACGAAGCAATTATTGCTTGTGTCAAATTGACAAATCGGTATATGACCGATAGGTTTCTCCCAGACAAGGCCATTGATGCTTTGGATGAAGCAGGTTCCCGTGTACATATTGTGAATATGGATGTTCCCAAACAGATTCTTGAGCTTGAAAAGCAGCTTGAAGATGTTCGTGAACTCAAGAACAGTGTAGTCAAAAAACAGAAATATGAAGAGGCGGCAAAGCTTCGTGACGATGAAAAACGAATCGAAAAAGATTTAGCCTCTGCGCAATCACAATGGGAAGAAGATAGTAAACTCCATAAAGAGGTCGTTTCAGAAGATAATGTTGCCGATGTGGTTTCAATGATGAGCGGTATCCCCGTAAATCGAATAGCCCAGACCGAAAGCAACAAGCTAGCGGAGCTTCCTGAACTCATTAAAGCCAATGTAATCGGGCAAGATGAGGCAGTCGCGAAAGTGGCAAAAGCAATTCAACGAAACAGAGCCGGGCTCAAAGATCCCAACAAGCCTATTGGTTCATTTATATTCTTGGGGCAGACCGGTGTCGGAAAAACACAATTGGCAAAAGTATTGGCCAAGGAAATGTTCGATTCTGAAGATGCCCTGATACGAATCGATATGAGCGAGTACATGGAAAAGTTCGCTATATCAAGATTGGTGGGAGCACCTCCGGGATATGTAGGTTACGAAGAAGGTGGTCAACTCACTGAGAAAGTACGTCGCAAGCCGTATTCGGTAATTCTTTTGGACGAAGTCGAAAAAGCACATCCAGATGTTTTTAATATGATGTTGCAGGTTTTAGATGACGGTTTCTTAACGGATAGTCTGGGTCGTAAAATCGATTTTAGGAATTCCATTATAATTATGACTTCAAATATCGGTGCGCGTCAGCTCAAAGATTTCGGGCAAGGTGTCGGATTTGGTACGGCGGCAAAAAAGTCGCAAGAAGACAGTCATCAAAAAAGTGTTATCGAAAACGCCTTGAAAAAGGCATTTGCCCCTGAATTTTTGAACAGAATCGATGATGTCATCGTTTTCAATCCTTTGGAGCGAGAAGATATTCACCTGATTATAGATATCGAATTGAACAAATTGTTCGCTCGAATCAAAGATATTGGTTACGACCTTAACCTAACGGACAAGGCTAAAGACTATATCGCTGATAAAGGTTTTGACAAACAATATGGGGCAAGACCTCTGAAAAGAGCTATTCAAAAATATATAGAAGATGCCCTAGCAGAGGAAATCGTAAACTCAAAGCTTGAGGAAGGAGATAGTATTTTTATGGATCTCGACAAGAAAAAAGAAGAATTGACAATTAAAATAAAGAAAGCGAAAAAGTCTTCAGAGACTGAAAAGTAGGTATTCTTTTAGTAAGAATTTAATGATAAGAGGGTCGTAAAACGGCCCTCTTTTTTTATTCCATGAAATCAAGAAGTAAGAAATGAACGACAGCAGGCTTCAATGAATTACAGAACAAACGATATATAAGCCTTTTATCTAAATTTTTTCAAATTAGCTAGGTATAGGTCTACTTTCGTCTGAGGACACTAGAAAATGAAAAAATGAAATTAGGACGACCTAAAAAAACAATCATCGTACAAGAGTACCGACTAGATACAGCTTTGGTTCAGGTATTCGAAAATTACATGGTGGTCATCTTCGATGAGGGAGCTACCCTCACCTTAGAAAGAGCATATCAAATAATCGGAATCTCAGAAATTCACTTTCGTGACAAAGATTTCGGTTATATCAGTTGGAGGCAAAATCCATACGCTGTAGACCCCACCGTTTACACCTATTTAAGACAACTTGACAATTTGAAGGCTCTTGCTATCGCTTCTATCAAAGAAATCGATATGCACAACTTCAAAATCGAAAAACTTTTTTATAAAAAACCAATGAAATTCTTTATCGAATATGACAATGCCCTTGCGTGGGTGAAACAACGTTTAAAGAAAAAATAGTACTCAAGTTGTGAATGGCGAACAATTGTAGGCCCCAAGATCTTAATCTTGGGGCTTTTTGTATTTATACAAACTTATAAATACCATTTGACCTTGACCACAACTTTCTAATCTTCCTCACCATCTTCGGGCTCTTGTGGTTCTGGTTCTTCCGGAAGTTTAAAGAGATCTAACAGGGCATCTCCTAAATATTCAATAAGGTCTCTGGCCGTCAAAGCAAGATAACCTCTAATTTCTGCACCGATATCCCCTGCTCTTCCGTGTAGATATACTCCGAAAACAGCAGCTCGAAGTGGTGCATAGCCTTGAGCTACTAAGGCGGTTATAACCCCCGTTAAAACATCACCACTACCGGCAGTGGCCATACCCGGGTTTCCTGTTGTGTTGACATAGCCCTTATCTTTATAAATCGTAATCGTATGTGCGCCTTTTAGAACCAAAATACAATCGTGTTTTTTAGAAAACGCTTTTGCTTTACGAAGCTTATCAAAATCATCATCCCATACACCGATCAACCGCTCCAATTCTTTATCATGAGGTGTCAAAATAGATTGCGGGGGTAATTTCTTAAGCAACGTTTTACTTGCCGATAGTAGGTTAAGGGCATCGGCATCAATTACCAACGAGACCTTATTATCCTTCAAAAAAGCTGCAAATGCCTTTTTTGTTTTAGCGTCTTGACCCATTCCCGTGCCAATACCAATGACCGTTGGGGTAATATCATAAGAGATTTTAGAAATAATCTTTTCATCGGAATCAGCTAAAACCATAGTCTCTGGCGCCGAAGTCTGCAGCGGCATATAACCGCAATTTGGCACCAAAGCGGTCAACAACCCGGTGCCGGCCCTTAGACAGGCATTCGCCGTCAATATCATGGCACCGATTTTCCCATGCGTGCCCCCGACAATCAAAGAATGTCCGTAAGACCCTTTGTGAGAGTATTTTTTACGAGGTATGTACCATGCCAAAAGTTCGTGCTTGGTCACCAATTCGTAATCGGTTTCGGTACCTAAAAGAAATTCAGGATCGAGGCCAATATCCAAAATTTGCCAATTTTCAATGTAGGGTGCATTCTCTGGAAGAAAGAAAATAAGTTTCGGCGCTTGAAAACTCAAGATATAGTTCGAGCGAATGATGCCCTCTCCACTTTTAGGAATGCTATTCATAAAAAGGCCTGACGGCAAATCAACGGCTACAATAAAAGCTTCTGAGTGATTTAGGTATTCAATGAGGTTCTTGACCCAACGATCAGGCTCACGATTGAGACCAATCCCAAAAATGGCATCAACGATAATATCGTCAGGCCCTATTTTCGGAAACTCGGTATTACTGTCCAAAAAATTTGGCCACAACTTTCTTTCCTTCAATCGATTTAGATTGATCAAGAAATCTTTTGAACGCTTTTCACTATAGTTGACAACATTGACCTCGATATTATAACCATGCTCTACCAAATGACGGGCTAGTGCTATACCATCGCCGCCGTTGTTTCCGATTCCACAGAACAAATGAATTTTAACCTGAGCCCCTTGCATACGCAAATGAAACCAATTGAAAATCTCCATCGATGCCCTTTCCATAAGGTCATCACTATTGATATTATGTTTTTCAATTGTGAATTTATCAGCTTGGTAAATCTGATCTGCAGAGAAAATTCTCATTATTCAAGGGTATTTAACAATTATCGAGGATTTTATAAAAAATTCTAGCATCGTTTGATTGGGTTGTTAAAAGTACTACTTTTGACACACTATCAGAAGTATGCAATACGACAAGTCGAACATCGGAACGCTGCCCCAAACAAATAGGCCTGGAACATACATGTCTACTACAACCCCTTTGGGGTAAGCTGCTATATTTTCTCGTTCGTACATTACTATCATTTAATATTTTCAATTTATTTTTTATAACATGAGGGTTCTCAAGTTCGGCGGTTCTTCGGTCGCCAACGCAAAAAACATAGAACAGGTCAAACAAATCGTCTCGAAAACAACAAACGTTAAACAAACTGTAGTTGTCTCGGCTTTTGGTGGTGTTACAGACCTATTGTTAAAAGCAGCGGAAAAAGCGGCCTTACAAGACAATTCATATTCCGACATCATAAAAGAAGTCGAATCGCGCCATTTGACGTCCATAAAAGAATTACTCCCAATAAATACCCAAAGTGCGGTGCTCAGCAAAGTTAAATCTGACATCAACACCTTGGAAAGTCTTTTGGAAGGTGCATTTTCGATTGGCGAACTGACCCCAAAACTTTCCGATAAAATCGTAAGTCATGGTGAACTGTTATCATCATACATAATTGCCCAATATTTTTCTTCGGAAGGCTTGGATGTCGTTTTCAATGATACCCGTGAGCTAATTCTAACTGATGCACAATTCGGTGGCGCTATCGTAGACTTTGATGCTACTGATGAGAAATGTGAAGCTTTTTTTGACGGAAATAATCACAAGATTGTTGTTTTAGGAGGATTTATCGCTTCTTCAAAAAACGGAGAGACAACGACTTTAGGAAGAGGTGGTTCCGATTATTCTGCAGCCATTGTTGCGGCTGCGACCAATTCGGAAGTTTTAGAAATATGGACCGACGTTAGCGGTATGTTTACGGCCAACCCGAGCATTGTAAAACAGGCCAAGGCAATTCCTGAACTTTCCTATGAAGAAGCCATGGAGCTTTCGCACTTTGGGGCCTCTGTTCTATATCCTCCGACTATCCAACCAGTATTATCCAAAAACATTCCCATCCATATTAAAAATACTTTTGAACCAGAGTCGCCCGGCACTTTAATAAACAGGGGGGAATCTGAAAATAAAAAAATCGTAAGCGGAATAAGTTCGGTAGAAAATATTGGATTATTATCCTTGGAAGGCCCTGGTATGGTTGGTATTCCGGGTATTTCCGCTCGTTTCTTCGAAGAGCTTTCTAGAGGGGAAATCAATATTATCTTGATTACGCAGGCTTCATCAGAGCATTCGATATGCATCGGTGTCTCTGAAAAAGATGCGAGCAGAGCTGTTCAGAAAATCGAGGCTGCCTTTGCTTTCGAAATAGCACAGGGGAAAATAAATCCAGTCCGTTCCGAAACAGGGCTTGCTATAATCGCCCTAATCGGTGATCAAATGAAAAGTCATCAAGGTTTGAGTGGTAAGATGTTCAGTACACTGGGCAAGAACAATGTCAATATTCGAGCGATTGCCCAAGGAGCTTCCGAACGTAATATTTCAGCGGTTATAAATTCAGCTGATGTTAAAAAAGCTTTAAACGCACTGCATGAACAGTTCTTCGAAGAAAATGTGAAACAACTGAATCTATTCGTAATGGGGGTTGGTAACGTTGGTTCAAAATTCTTGGCGCAGGTTCAACAGCAACGAAAATATTTAAAAGAAAACCTCAAACTGAATGTACGGATCATCGGCATCTCAAATTCACGAACCATGGCTTTTGATGACGGAGGTATCTCGCTAAAGAATTGGGAATCGATTTTAGCCGATGGGCAGAAAGCCGACAAGGTAAAGTTTTTCGAAACCATTCAGCAGCTCAATTATCGTAATAGTATTTTTATTGACAATACTGCAAGTGAAGTAGTCGCTTCAACTTACGATTCATACCTAAAACATAGTATTTCGGTTGTGACTTGCAACAAAATCGCTTGTTCTTCAACCTATGAAAATTATAAGAATCTAAAGGATTTAGCAACAGCTTACAATGCTCCTTTTTTATTCGAGACGAATGTAGGAGCGGGTCTGCCCATTATCGACACCTTGAAACATTTGATTGCATCTGGAGACAAGGTTTTAAAAATTCAAGCCGTACTTTCGGGAAGTCTTAATTTCGTCTTCAATAATTTCAACAATAAAACGACTTTTCACGATGTAGTGAAACAAGCGCAAGAAGAAGGGTATACCGAACCCGACCCAAAAATCGATTTGAGCGGGATTGATGTCATGCGAAAGATTTTGATTTTGGCCAGAGAAAGTGGTAACCAGTTGGAAATAGAGGATATCGAAAATAAATCGTTCTTGCCCTTAGAAAGCCTAGAAACCGAGAACAACGATGATTTCTTTGAATCGCTCAAGAAGTATGAAACAAATTTTCAAAAGCTATATAAAGAAGCTGTAGAAAGCGATAGCAAGCTAAAATATGTGGCCCAATATGAGAATGGAAAGGCTAGTGTAGGCTTGCAACAAATTGCGAAAGGGCATGATTTTTATAATTTGGAAGGAAGCGACAATATCGTTTTGTTCTATACGGAACGTTACCCGAACCAACCAATGATTATAAAAGGAGCAGGTGCTGGAGCTGAAGTTACCGCATCAGGAATTTTTGCCGATATTATACGAATTGGAAATTTTTAGTCCCCGCCCCCAAAACCCCCTACCCTAAAGAGATGGGGACTTGAAATATGATATTTTGAAAGAATCAATGAAATATGAACAAAGCTATTCCCCCTTTGAACTGGGCGAGGGGGATGTTCTCGCTGGTAATAATTCACAATCATTATGACCAAAGAAATCAAAATATTCTGTCCAGCGACAATTGCCAACATTTCCTGCGGGTTTGATGTGCTGGGTGTTGCGTTGGATTCCGTTGGGGATGAAATGATAGTTCGAAAAGTTTCCGAAAAAGGGATTCGCATCACAAAATTGACGGGGCAAGACCTACCCATGGAAACCAAAAAAAACGTAGCTGGGGTTGCGGGATTGGCATTTTTAGAGAAAGCAGATTATGATGGCGGATTCGAAATCGAAATCTATAAGCAGATAAAAGCGGGAAGTGGAATTGGCAGTAGCGCCGCAAGTTCTACCGGAGCGATTTGGGCCATGAATGAATTGCTAGGAAAACCATTTTCAAAAATCGATTTGGTCAAATTCGCCATGGAAGGCGAACGACTGGCCAGTGGAGTGGCGCATGCGGACAATGTGGCACCCGCTCTATTTGGTGGCTTTACATTGGTTCGTAGTTATGACCCATTGGATATAATCTCGATTCCGAGTCCTGATGAACTATATGCAACAGTAATCCATCCACAGATCGAGGTAAAAACTTCCGATTCTAGAAGTGTATTGCGAACAAAGATTACTTTGGCCCAAGGTATCAAACAATGGGGCAATGTTGGCGGATTAGTAGCTGGCCTTTTCACAAGTGACTATGATTTGGTAGGAAGGTCTTTGGTAGACCATATCGTAGAACCGATTCGTTCGATTTTGATTCCAGGTTTTGACGATGTGAAATCCGAAACACTAAAAGCGGGAGCTTTGGGATGTGGCATTTCTGGTTCCGGACCATCAATTTTTGCTTTAAGCAAAGGAGAAACGATTGCCAAAAAAGTCGCCAAAAGCATGAAAGAAGTGTATCAAAATATTGGTATCGACTATGATGTACATGTTTCAAAAATTAATATTGAAGGAATACGCGAATTGTAATGAAATTCTATAGCCTAAACAAACAAGCACCAAAAGTATCTTTTAAAGATGCCGTTATTGCAGGAATCGCCCCAGATCGGGGATTGTACTTTCCAGAAAATATCGAACCGCTGCCCTCCAGTTTTTTTGAACGAATCGAAGAGCTCTCAAATCACGAAATCGCTTTCAATGCGATTCATCAATTTGTTTCAGCTGATATTCCCAACGAGAAATTAAAAGAGATTTTAGTAAAAGTGTTGGACTTTGATTTTCCGGTAGTCGAGATTGAAGAAAGCGTTGCTACCCTTGAATTATTTCACGGCCCCACCATGGCTTTTAAAGATGTAGGTGCACGTTTTATGGCAAACTGTTTGGGCTATTTCTCCGAAGGTTCTACAAATGAAGTAACGGTTTTAGTAGCGACTTCGGGTGATACGGGAGGTGCAGTTGCCAATGGCTTCTTAGGCGTAAATGGTGTCAAAGTAGTCATTCTCTACCCTAGTGGAAAGGTAAGCGATATTCAAGAACGACAGTTAACGACCTTAGGTCAAAATATTACGGCTCTTGAAGTAGAAGGCACTTTTGACGATTGTCAAAAAATGGTCAAAACGGCTTTTTTAGATGAAGACCTTTTAACTAACATGAAATTGACTTCTGCCAATTCCATCAATGTGGCCCGTTGGTTACCACAGCTTTTTTACTTTTTGTTCGCCTACAAACAAGCAAAATCAAAAGGAAAGAAAATCGTTTTTTCCGTTCCTTCAGGGAATTTTGGAAATATCTGTGCAGGACTCGTTGCTCAAAAACTCGGCATGCCGGTAGAACATTTTGTAGCCGCCACTAATGTGAATGATACGGTCCCTGAATTTATGCGGACAAAAAGTTATGACCCCAAACCTTCGCAGGCCACGATTTCAAATGCAATGGATGTGGGTGACCCAAGCAACTTTATCAGAATTCGACATTTGTTTCAAGATGATTTCAAAGTATTGAGTAAGAATCTTTCTTCTTATTCCTTTTCGGATGAAGAAACGAAAAAGGCACTTTTAGAAATACATAAAAATTCAAAATACATCGCCGACCCGCACGGGGCGGTCGGTTATTTGGGGTTGAAAAAATATCAAGAGAGACATCCCGATTTCTATGGTATCTTCCTAGAAACGGCACACCCTGTAAAATTTTTGGATGTTGTCGAAGAGACAATAGACAAGAAATTGGAAATTCCGCCTCAAATAAAAAAAGTAATGGATAAGGATAAAAAATCCATTTTCATCAAAACCTACAAAGAACTTAAAACGTTCCTTTTTAGGAGCTAAAGCAATATTTATTAGTCGTCTGCATATACCAACAACACTAAAAACCCGTTCTTAAATAGCTCATCAAAATTAATTCAAGATGCTAAGAACAAGAACGTCTAAAAATTTAGGGTTTTTAACTTTATTCATCCTAATCATAACCCAGTTTTCTTACTCACAAGAAAATTATATTCCCGGATATGTAATAAAAAAAAACAATGATGAAGTAAAGGGGTTCATCGACTATAAAAATTGGAACAAAAATCCCAAAGAAGTTAAATTCAAAACAAGTATAGATGGTAAATCCACACTTTTTAGACCTGTTGACATTATCGAATTTGGCATCAGAGATGAAATTTATGTTAGTGGAATTGTCGAAACGGAAATCACAGAGTTGAAAACCGATAAACTCGATGATATCGCAAGACTAAGAATAAAGACTGATACTACATTTCTACAAACCCTTTTCAGAGGTGATAAAGACCTTTATTATTACAAGAACAGCAATAGCCGTGACAATTTTTATGTCAAAAGGGAAGGTAATTTCGAATTGTTGGTATATAAGAAGTATTTCAGATTGCAAGATGGGAGGAAAGTCATTGTCGAGAACAACAAATACTTAGGGCAATTGGACTTGTATTTAAAAAACTGCCCAGAGATCAAGTCTAAACTTTTCAATACCTCGTACGGTTCAAAAAGCATATCCAAACTCTTTGAACGGTATTATGAATGTGTACCGTCAAATGTTTCTTTTCAAAAGAAACAAGAAAAATTAAAGTCTGAAATTGGTACGCTCATGGGAATTTCATCAACTTCATTAAACTTTCAGACTAGCGAGTTTTTACAATATCTTGAAAGTACAGATTATAACCAATCCAATAATTTTACCGCTGGTTTATTTCTTGATTTGGTCTTTCCCAGAAATCAAGGTAAATGGTCATTAAATAGCGAATTATTATATACAAGCTACAGTTTTCAAGGTACCTATGAATTTTTTCGTGACGAGCGTAATAATTCAAAAACAGTAACTGAACTTGGTTTTTCGTATTTAAAGCTCAATAATATGTTCCGTTACAAATACCCAATAGGTAAGGCCCATATCTACTTAAATGTGGGTATATCGAATGGTCTTGTATTAAGTGAGAAAAGCTTTAGACGGACCGAGCAAACACGTTTCGGCACAGACAGAACAGATGAAGGTTTGGCCATTGAGTCAAGAAAGCTCGAACAAGGTATTATTGCGGGATTAGGTTTCAAGTTTAATAAGTGTTCTATTGAAATTAGGGGAGAAAGAGGAAATGGCATGTCCAACAGTCAAGGAGCCAGTTCTTCGACTGAAAGCTATTTTATTCTTTTAGGATATAAATTTTAAATGGAGTTATCACCAAATTAAACTGATTGCCATTTAATTCAATTTTGGCAGCTCAAAATCATCAAACGGACTAGGTTACTTCATCTTCTCTAATTTTGGTATTTAAAATACGGATTTATTTTACCATCCCATCCCCAAGGCTGTCATTAATTTTCGATAAATTTGCCCTTAAAATCCATCTTAAATGAAAGATACTGCCTTATCAAAAACACATGAGGCCCTAGGTGCGAAAATGGTACCTTTTGCAGGATATAATATGCCCGTTTCTTACGAAGGTGTAAATGCAGAACATGAAACCGTTCGTAATGGTGTCGGTGTATTTGATGTGTCTCACATGGGAGAGTTTTTGATTTCCGGTCCGACTGCTTTAAATCTCATTCAAAAAGTCACTTCTAACGATGCCTCGAAATTAACTATCGGAAAAGCACAATATAGTTGTTTGCCGAACGAGACCGGTGGTATCGTCGATGACCTCATCGTATATCGTATTAAAGACCAACAATATCTTCTTGTTGTCAACGCATCGAATATCGAAAAAGACTGGAACCATATTTCAAAATACAATTCAGAATTCAAGGCAGAAATGAAAGACCTTTCAGAGGGTTATTCACTTCTAGCGATTCAAGGTCCGAAAGCTGTCGAAGCAATGCAATCTTTGACATCGGTAGATTTGGCCGAAATAAAGTTCTACAATTTTGTCGTTTCCGATTTTGCCGGAATCGATTACGTCATCATTTCGGCTACGGGATATACCGGTTCGGGCGGATTTGAAATCTATTGTAAAAATGACGAGGTAAAACAAGTTTGGGACAAGGTATTCGAAGCAGGTGCCGATTTCGGTATCAAACCTATTGGCCTCGCCGCTAGAGATACCTTACGACTGGAAATGGGGTATTGTCTTTATGGAAACGACATCAATGACACTACCTCACCGTTTGAAGCAGGATTGGGATGGATTACCAAGTTCACCAAAGACTTCGTCAATAGTGATTCGCTCGCCAGAGAAAAAGCCCAAGGGCCAAAAAGAAAATTGATTGCTTTCGAATTGGACGACCGAGGTATTCCGCGACACGATTATGACATTGTCGATGGCCAAGGTAAAAAAATCGGTATTGTGACTTCGGGCACCATGTCTCCTTCACTAGGAAAAGGAATTGGTTTGGGTTATGTGCCTGTCATATTCTCTGAAGTGGGTAGCAAGATTAATATTCAAATCCGTAAAAACGCTGTTTCGGCCACCGTAGTAAAACTTCCTTTTTACAAAGTTTAATGATCGACTATCAAGGCATACTGAATACCATCTCTTCTGATTGTTCTTTTTCAAAAGATAGGGGGGAAATCGCCACCTATATACCCGAACTTGCAAAGGTAGATGGCTCAAATTTCGGTATTCATCTTGTTGATTCGAACAAGAACGATTTTCAGGCAGGCGACTCAAAGAAATTATTCTCCATTCAAAGTGTTTCAAAGGTACTCTCACTAGCAAAGGCAATCAGTCTTATCGGGGAAAATGTTTGGACTCGTGTCGATGTAGAACCGTCAGGCGATCCATTCAACCATTTGTCTCTTTTGGAAATGGAGAACGGTATTCCGAGAAACCCACTGATCAATGCCGGTGCTATTGTCATTGCCGATATTCTTGTATCGAATTTAGATAATCCCAAATCCGATTTTCTTCATTTCGTTCGCAATTTGACGAATGATGATAGTATTGATTTCAACCCCGACGTAGCGAACTCCGAAAAAAGAACGGGATTCCGAAATTATGCAGCCGCCAACTTACTCAAATCGTATGGGAATTTGAACAACGATGTGGAAGTCGTGTTAGATTTTTATTTTCATCAGTGCTCCCTTGAAATGAGCTGTGAACAATTGACCAAGGCTTTCTATCTTTTTATGAATCGTGGTGCATGTCAAAAAGGTCAAACGTATTTGACCCTTCGACAAGTGAAAAGAATAAACGCCCTGATGCTTACCTGCGGCTTTTATGATGAAGCAGGAGAATTTGCATTTGAGGTAGGCCTTCCCGGAAAAAGTGGGGTCGGTGGAGGTATCGTTGCCCTTTTGCCAGGAAAATTCTGTGTGGCCACGTGGTCCCCCGGTTTAAACGCAAAAGGCAACTCAAAACTCGGAATGGAAGCCTTGGAAAAATTGACAACTGCAACAGCACAATCCATATTCTAAATTTTGGAAGCTAAAAAAATTCTCATTTTAGGAGGAAGCGGATTTCTGGGAAAAGCCATCTACAAGGAGCTTTGCAATTACTTTGACACCTATGGCACTTATTTTTCAGCAAGAAAGGCTTTTGAGGAAAATAAGCAGTTTTTCAGTTATGATTTGGAAGAGGATGATATTTTTCAATTGTTGGAGAAAGTACGTCCACAAATAATAATATCCGCGGTACGCGGAAACTTTGCCGCTCAAGTTCAGGCCCATCAGCATATCGTTGAATATATTTCAAAAAACGATTGTCGTTTATTTTTTCTATCCTCTGCCAATGTTTTTGACGCCTACAGCAAATATCCTTCGTACGAAAATGATAAAACGCTTTCTGAGAGTGTCTACGGAAGATTAAAGATAAAAATCGAGAACATGTTGTTGCGGCTTCCGAAAAAGAAGATGGTAATTCTTCGCATACCGATGGTCTTTGGTAACGGCTCCCCCCGTATCAAGGAAATCAAAAAACAAATTTGGGATAATGAAGCTGTGGAAGTTTTTCCGAATCTAGTGATGAACGTCACCAACGATGATAAATTGACACAACAAATTCACTATCTCATCAATAGAAATAAAACCGGTGTTTTTCACTTAGGAAGTAATGATTTGGTTCATCATGAAGATTTTATAAAGGAAGTCGTCGAGCGCATCGGTAATTTCAATCCCATTTACAAAAGGGTATTTACCACAAATGAAGAACGCTATTTGGCCGTACTCCCAAAGGATAACAAACTACCGAAAAATTTACAGGTCAAAAGTCAAGAAGTGATCGAACACCACATTCCGAGTTGATTTCACTATTTTTAGAAAAAAGGAAGTATAATGAACAAACTTACTGAAGAAGAAATAGGAAAACGATTGGAAAATATGACGGGTTGGGAATATTCAGAAAAAGCTATTGAAAAGACCTTTGTCTTCAAAAATTTCAAAGAAGCATTCTCCATGATGACCCGAATCGCTTTTGAATGCGAAGCTCAAAACCACCACCCAGATTGGAGCAATGTTTATAAAACGCTAAATGTACGTTTGAACACCCATGATGCCGGTGGAGTGACAGATAAAGATTTCAAGTTAGCAGAGAGCATCGAGAGTATTGTTCGTTAGGATGGCTATTTTCACCGGTTTGAAAATTGTATTTGAACTTGAGCCTGAACTTTTTTAAATTTATCCTTTTTAAATTAAAGCATTAAGTAATGGGAAGAGCTTTTGAGTTTCGAAAAGCACGAAAGATGAAACGTTGGTCAGCGATGTCAAAGGCCTTCACACGAATCGGCAAAGACATTGTCATGGCGGTAAAAGAGGGCGGCCCTGATCCAGATACAAATTCAAAACTTCGTGCCGTCATTCAGAATGCGAAGTCCGTAAACATGCCTAAGGACAATATAGAGCGTGCTATCAAACGGGCTAGCGATAAAAGTCTAGGCGATTACAAAGAAGTACTTTTTGAGGGGTATGCTCCCCACGGAATTGCCATTTTAATCGAAACCGCCACGGACAACAATACCCGTACCGTAGCAAATGTCAGAAGCTATTTCAATAAATGTGATGGAAGTCTAGGTACCTCGGGTTCGGTGGAATTTATGTTTGACCATACCTGTAATTTTCGAATTCCCGCAGAGGATATCGACCCTGAAGAACTGGAATTGGAAATGATCGATTACGGTGCTGAAGAGGTTTTTGTCGACGAAGATGGAATTTTGATTTACGCGCCTTTCGAAAGTTTTGGGGATATTCAGAAAGAATTGGAGAACCGGGAAATCGAAATTTTATCCTCTGGTTTTGAGCGAATACCTCAGGTCACCAAGCAATTGAACGAAGAACAGGTTGCTGATGTGGAAAAACTACTTGAAAAAATCGAGGAAGATGATGATGTGCGGAATGTATACCACACTATGCAGGAATAATCAGTCTTAAACCTTACACTTATTGCTATAACGCTGTTTTTCAATAACTAATAAAAAGTTTATATTCCTTTATTTTTGTTTATATTTGATTATGTTTCGAACTAATATCGAACTAATTAAAAATGAACCTTAATTTCTATCTTTCTTCTTACGTCAAGAAAAATGGCACACAATTGATAAGGCTCAAGATGGAGACCTCGAACAGGGATGTGCAATATTTGGATTCGGGTATCTCCGTTAAAAGTACTCAATGGGACGATAAAAGAAAAAAAATCAAACGTCATCCCATAGAGGAAAAACTCAACGCTAGTCTAAATACGCTTTTGCTATCAGTTCAGAAACTGTACTATGAAAATGAGGGCATTTCAGCGAAAAGACTTCTTTTTCTTTACAAAAATTCCCAAAAGTACGATTCCAGTTCATTCTTGGATTTCTATCAACAGATAGTGGATGAGGCCAGGCTAAAAGGTAAAATACGCACGGCCACTACCCAGCAGAAGTATATAAAAAAGTTAAAGGACTTTGCAAGTCACGTTTCATTTTCAGATTTATCAGTTCAGTTTGCTAAGGATTATGAGCAATGGATGCTGGAAAAAGGAAATAAGGTAAATACCGTTGCCTCCAACTTTAAATCATTTTATGCAGTTCTGAATAAGGCCGTTGCCATTGGTATCATTCAAACAAATCCAATAAAAGGCTATCAAATTGTTACCGAAAATACAGAAAAGGAATCCCTGACATTCGATGAAATCAGCAGGCTATCTGACTTAGAAATTCCAGCGCATCACAAAGGGATGTCTAAAGCGAGGGATATGTTTTTATTTTCTTTCTTTACCGCTGGCATGCGCTTCTCGGATGTATGCCGACTTAAGTGGCAAAACATTATCGGTAATGAGATTGTTTATACCATGGCTAAATCAAAAACCCGTGCCGGTGCCAAAAGAACCTTACCGTTAACCCCCAAAGCAATAAATATTTTAGAGGGATATAAAGGAAAGGATGAATCATTCGTTTTCCCCCCACTCTATGGTATGGCAGACAAATCAACAGAAGAAATTGAACATCGGCTCTATATTTCAAACAATGCCGCCAATAGGTCTCTCAGAATTGCATGCGAAAAAGCGGGCATTAAAAAATGGGTAAGTATGCACATGGCCAAACACTCGTTTGCAGATTTCGCAGTAAAATCCAATACCGGAATATTAATGATTTCCAAACTTTTGGGACATACCAAATTATCAACAACCCAGCATTATTTAAAAGACTTCTATCATAAGGAAGAGGCTGAAGAAATGAATCGATTGTTCGGATAGCATGGCTCAACTAAAAGCCACTGGATAATCATAATACCCCATTCCTTAAAGAATTCTATCCTCCCAACTAAAGACCTCTAATAAAAGATCTTCCCCAGAATATTCTTTTTCAAGAGCTTTAAGTTTCCTTTTCTCCTTAGTATAATGGTAAACTTCGGCTAATAAATAGCGTATGCCTTGATGGTCGTTTGGGTTATACAAGATTAATTTTAGAAAAAGACTTTCGGCTCTTACTAAATCACGGCGTCTCATGAACTCTAAACCAAGTATCTGCAGCGACCTAAGAAAAGGTCGGTTTTCAAGAATTAGCCATATCAATTTATCATTGTTATGATTGAATGAAATGGGGAAGGCATCCATACCGATGATATATGCAGTTATAGCATACTGTAGGGCTTGTTCTGTTTTGCTCTGGTTTCTATTGCTGATACTCAAATGATTGTAAGCATCAATATGACATTCTGGAAATCCTTTGATTATTTTATTGAGACCGATTTGGGCTAAGTCTTCATCATGGTCAATTTGCTCCACGCTTTCATAATAATCATCCATAACGGAAACCATTTCTTCCGGGAAATAAAACCTCCAATCTCCTGAGAAATCTTTTTGTACATAGGGTTCCATATCAATCGTTCAATAGAGCATTTTGAGAAAGTTACTAAAATTTGTTCCATAAAATAAACTCTTTACAAAAGGTGCGATCTGTAAAGAGTTAGGAATAATGAACTTATGGGTTGTAAATTGCCGAAGTCTAAATAAAAGTGGGATTCAATACATGTGGACCATGCGGCAAGTTGAGTTAAACTTAACTCTCTTCATTATGGAACTAACAAATCTAGGTCTACTAAGTAAAACCTTTAGTGCATGGACTGATACCGGGCAGTTTATTGGAGTACGGATAAAAACCTCGACAATCTCATTTCTTTATTTTGGTCAGGGGTACTTAACGAATAAATCGTGCTTTCATGCATCAAATATAGGATAGGCATAAATGACACAGCTTATGATTCGATAAATGATTGAATAAACTTTATTTACAGTTTCATTTTTAAAGTATACCCTATATTTAGTACACCCCTTATTAGGGAGCCTTATTTTTCGTGGTGGGATATGCCGAGACAGACGATTGCGCCCTCTTTACGCTGGTGGCCGCGCTCGAAAACTGAAAATGGCAAGGAACATAGATAGTGAAGGATGACAGGTAATTCAGTTAGGCCGAAAGAAAGGTCTTAATAAAGTAGCCAAACAAAAAGTTATATTAGTTGCATCTTACTACAAAGAGAATAGGTTACCGATTGTTGGTATTAAATCGAAACACACTCTGTATAAAAATTAGCTGTTCAGTACCGTAGGAACTGTAATGTATCCGACACCATTTTTTTGGATAAGTAATAAGAATTGGAAGGCGCCATTTATACAAAGCATTTTTAAATTAAATTTATGGAAGAGCTTATTGGGATAACTAATAAAAAAATCAAAAAATGGTTAGATGATTATTTTAGGATGTTTGCTAATCCCCTACAAGCTTGGCAAAAATCATTTAAGTCTAACCGTAAAGCTTATGATTATGTTTTATTTCAAAGTAAATTTTTTCTAATATTTCTTATAATATGGATACCCTTAGATATTAATAGTGCGATTCGAATTTTATTCGCTGACATTTTAAATACCGCCATCTATACTCTCCCACTTTTGCTGGTGTTCCATTTCTATATAACTCGAAATGATAAAGACAAAAAATGGAATAATTTATTTCGTCTTTTTGTAATAATAAAATTCCAGTTTTTGCCAGTCATAATAGTAGTATACTATATTTTAAGATTTTTAAAATTAGAAATGCTAATCGACGTGGTTTATCCCATCTTATTAGCACTTGTAGCATGTTTCATTTCCGCAGGTGTATTTCTCTCCTACAAAGGTAAACGCAAGAAAATAAAATTGATTTTGATGAACACCCTTGCACTGATCTTATGGCTTTCTGTGGTAGCATTAGCTATGCAATTAATTCCGATGGGCATATCGAGTGGTACCACCAATCTATTCGATAAATATATTGAAAAAGTGTCAACTATAACCCCCATTTCAGAAATTGAATATTTCGATATTGAAAATGATTTTGGTTTAATAGATGATAAGGCATTGTTGGTTTTAGAGCCGAAGGGAGACTCACTATTTCAATTTAAAAGAGCTCAATTCTTAAATAATGAGCTAATGATGGAGGTTGTCAGACATGAGATGTTAGAGTTATCAACTAGTATTAAAGCATTAGATTCTGTCAATAAGGTGTATGAACATGCTAGAGATTTAGTAGTTCAAGAAAAAATGAAAGATTTTGTACCATTAAATACATCTAAAATCGATTCAGCTTGGCAAAGCAACTCAAAAGCATATTATGCCACAATCGAACAAATCAAAATTAAGAAAAGAAATACCAGTTTTTCCATATCCAAAGAATATTTCGGCGCTCTTCAACAACATCTGGAATACAATGACAGCCTTTTTCAAACCAATATTTATGGGGACAAAAATGGATTTTTTGAGGAAAATTTTGATTTTATAGTAAACCCAAATGATTCATTGTCCTTAGTAGTTTATAGCATTCAGGTTAAACACCTTTCACCTTATAGGAACAATTTGATGGATATACTGGGAAATGTAAACAAAGCCAGCTGGATGTGGCGCATAATATCAATTTTAGTTTTTTTCGGTTTGATCATCATTTTTGTCGTTAAGCCTTACAAAAATTTGTAAAAGCACAACTCCGATTATCGAAAAAAAATTTATTAAAAAAACAGCATAAACTTACTAGTAGTTATGGGGAAAGCAAATAAGAAAAGAAAGCAAATAAAAAAAATCATCACGATTGGACTGCCATATTTATTTTCTCTACTAGCTCTCTATTATACTTATCGAATAGACGTTAGAGAATCAAAAGAGATATTAAGAATAGAACATACTGGGGACTATGACATCGGGCAGTCCTTCCATTTACAAACCATCCTCAATAGAACCAGGGTTGAAGTTAAAAAGAAATACAAATTTCTTATACAAAACAACTCAAATGTTGATGTCATAATTAACCGGTTTACTATTCTAGAAAAGCAAGAGCTTGATTTAGATAGTCTAATCATCTCAAGGAAAAGTGGATATAATGAATATATCATTAGGAATAATCAAAACTTTCTAAGAAAAAAACTTCCCTTAGCTCTTAAAAGCATGAGTTCAATAGAGATATATTTAGAATATAAATTCGCTCCAAATAAGGAAATGTCAGAAAAAATAATAAATGGTATTTTAAATATTGAAAATGATATAATTGTTGATGCAAATAGGTTTAAAACTTTTGTTAGTGAAGTTTATTTCAAAGACTCTTTAATTACCTTGTATGAGTTTGATAACAGTAAACCCTTGGTTTTCGAAGTACTTACCTCAAAAGGAAACTTGTTTTCAATTGAATACGGCTATTTCGATAAGTTGCCAATGTAGAAGTAAAGCATCTTCAATCAAGAATAGACAAACTAAAATTTGAAATATAGACAGAAACCTTCTTTAGATAAAAGATTTATTGAAATAGTGGATGTGAAGCCTTCAGTATTTCGAATTAATTAATACACTTTAACGACAAACTCTTTACAATACACCTGCCGTAAAAGCCTTTAAATTTCTGGCTAGCCTCAATAGATATGCTCCTAAAAATAACAACTCTTTACAAAATCCGCTTTTTGTAAAGAGTCTAAATCTATAAGCGGTCATGAAATAAATGATTTTCTAGGCAGAACCAATGGAGAATTTTGATGATTAAAAACGGTAAAGAATTCCAAAAAAGTCATTTTTGCGAAATATTCGCCTAAGCTTGCAGAAACCACCTTGCCCTCTACTCGTTCAAAGTGATATAATAGCCATTATTAATCTTTATGGAAATTTCCCCTTTCCTGAGTTTTTGATTGACGGCATCTATATCCTCATAAGCATACAAGTATTTTTTACCCACTTTGAAAAAACTGACCAATCCCAGTTCCCGCAAGGCCTGCATAATTTGGCCATTGTAAGACACGCCAAGTCTTTCGCAAAATGCCTTTCCGGTTAGGTTAAGTGGTTGTATGTTTATCTGATTGCTCATTGAATCCAAAAATGCCCAACGCCAGTTTATCTCTTTTTTCTCTTCCTTTTTTTCCTTCGCTTCCAACGGTCGAAATCCTCCAGCTCCATCTTGAAAGGAGTGAAAGGTTCCTCATCTAGGCCATCTTTTTGAGTGCCTCCCAAATCGTATTTTGGTTTTTCACTAGTTTCGATTGTCCCTCCCTCAGCAACTTTTGTTTCTCCGCCAACGTTCCTTGATGAGCCTGTATCTTGAGCAACAGCTCCTTTATTTCCTTGTTCTGGATGATTATTTTCGAGAATAACTGTACGGTCTCTGATTTGTTCATAATCGATTTGTTTTATGATGTTGTTCCATGAATATTTTCGGCCCAGACTGCTCCCCTTATAGACAACCCCTTCATATTTGAAGGAAATACCGGAGACCCTTCCCGTCGTTTTGCTGATATTGAATTTTGGGCGAATATCCCTAGACTGCAATTGATGGATGAACACCTCTGTATTATTCGAGCGTTTTAATGCTTCGCCCAATTGGTGTTGAAGTATACTTTTGATTGGTGCGTTACCGGTGCGAAGCGATTTTTCGATTTCTTTTTGAGTGAGTGCCGCCCTTCGATCCAAAGTTGCGTCCGGTAGCTCTGAAAGACCGTATTTCTTTTCCAGTTTTCGCACCAAACGTTCACTGCGCTCATAATCTTTGCTATCGCTGACCAACGCACCGGACAGCTTTACCCTATTGGCTACGATATGGATGTGTTGGTGGCTTTGGTCGTCATGACGGTAAATGATATATTGGTTGTCATCGAATCCCATTCCGTTTAGATAATCCAGCCCCATCGAAATGAATTCCTTATCGCTCATTTTTTCTTCTGGCGGAAGGTTTAAGGATACATGATATACCGCTTTGCCCAGCCTAGGGCGCAACTGCCGGACTAAATTAAATTCCTTGGTCATCTCGACCGTAGTGTCCAAGTCTATGTTGGCATCCAAGACAACGGCCTCGCCTTCTTCGACCTTTTTTTGGTTGTAGGCCAACAGTCCGTAGAAATCCTTGCCCTTTATCTGTTTAGCTATCATTTGTTTTTAATATTCGATTTCAATTCTTGCAAAAGATGCCGAAGCTCTGCCAATTGCCGATATAAGCTTTCTGGCGAGTGCATTCGCAAATGGGAATTTCTCGTAAGCTGGTTGATGTTGTTGCCGATCCGGCTTAGTTCGACGAACAGCCTTCTATCTTCCGGTGTCACTTTGGTTCTTGGTAGCGGTCTGCCCGTAACCTTTTTTCGGATGTAATCCGGTATGCCCATGCCCAACGTTGCCGCATTTCCCGAAACGATTAAATATTCGTTGACCGTCATGCGTACATTGACCCGTATCGCTTTCAATGATTCAATATCCTTTTTTGGACGTGCCATAATTCAGGGGTTTGGGGAGGATACCCAACAAGACTCGCGAACGAAGTGAGCGGTTTTTGCTTGCAAAAACATGGCTTGCTACATGACCTCCAATTAACATAGTTCAAACCTAGAATTTTTCGCTTGTCGGGAAGGGCTTTGCCGTACATAGAGTATTGTACGGTAAAATTTTTAGCAGAGTTTTACATCTTCGAACAGAACTTTAAGAGAAGCTTTAGCTTCTGGGACCTCAAAATAGCGGTGGGATTCCTCGACCAAATGTTGTAATGGATGCTTCAGAAAGTACCGAAGTGGGAATTTGCCAAAATATCATGATAAACCTTGGCTTTTCGGTCTTCTATAATAGTCTCCGAATCGTTCAGGGATTTATAGATCAATCGTAATTCACGATTAGCCAATTCCAAAGCAAGGTTATGGTTATATCCACATTCAATAAATTCTCGCTGCCAATCGGAATGGATAATGTAGGCATTGATGGCAAAACCGATTCGATACTCAATGGAACGTAAATAAGCGTTGAGATACAAATAATCATCCAACAGGGTCATACAAAAATGAAGGTCGGGACGGTAATTCCCATAACCTATTTGCCTTTCCCATTGGGCAATCAGTCCGGGATAGGAGTTTCGGAATTCGATAACCGCTCTGGTCAATAAAAGGGTTTCGTTCATTTTTTGACTTAAAGTTAAGGGGATTTCATTTCATTGAAAGTAAAAATCAAGGTCAGTTATCAACCATTTTTTTCTTTCCCTAACCACAAAAGTCCAAAGCGCAGCTTTGGGCTTTCATTGCAACATTGATTTTTAAAGTTTCGGGGAGGTGAAAAGTAAACCGCTCGGTTTTAAAAGGATTGACTTGAACAATCGAGTCAATACTAAAACTCGATTTTTTCGAACATTCAATCCTTCAGTGTTTCTCGTTCAGGTAGCTATATTCTATCTATTGGACATACAAGGCATTCTAGCTATAATCAATGCTATATTGCCATATAGCAATAATCATACGATGCTATGGTCATATGACCATAGCATCATATGATTACGTGGGTTAATAAACTGACATTCCTGTAGTTAATCATTCAAGAATTCCAGAATTAATTGTGCGGCTGGAAAATAAATGCAAACAGGCGATTTTTCTTCGCCTGTTTGGGTTTACGCGCGGTTTCGAGGGTGTTCAGAAATCTGGAACTGAAAGACCCCGAGTGCGAACCGGCGTAGCGGTTCGCTCGGGGAGTCTTGAAGTGGAAGATTTATGAACTTCCGCAGGAACTGGGAATTAACATATCTATTTAAAGTAGCTTGTAAAGCTTCATTTAACTTTCTCTACAGATAATTTAAGATGGTTTCGGGTCATTTTTCAAATGTTTACAGCTAACAAAAAGCCGATTTACAAACTACATTCAATCTTAAAAATTATTTAATAACAATTTTAAACAGTTAATCATGTCAGACGACAAAAATAAAATTGACAAACAAAAGCAATGTTTGAGCGAGCAGGCAATCAACCATCGGGAAACCGACGGTGTCGATATTAATCAACAGCAAAAGCAGCGAAGAGAAAAACATCAACCTCGTGATACCGCTTAGAGCGAAAGCAATTTGACATATTCATGGGCGAATCGAAACCAGACACTTCTTTACTTTCCAATGAGTTCAATCGAAGAGTATTGAATGGTGTTGGTATAGTAACTGTTTCCATTTTATTGGTGTTGTTGCTATTATGTGGATTTCGCGTTATTTTACTCATCTTGGGAGGCATTCTAGTAGCCACTTTTTTCTTAGGTATTGCCGATTTCATTGCATCAAAGAGTCCATTGAACCATACGATTTCGTTGACCCTTTCTGTACTTCTGGTATTAGGCGCGCTCATTGGCACATCCTTTTTACTGGCACCGCAAATAGCCGAACAGGTTAGTGCGATGAGCGATCAGTTACCGAAGGCGGCCAATGAAACCATTTCTAATATTAAATCAACGGAAGTCGGAAGTATTGTAGTTGGCCACATCGAAGAAATGAATATGAGTGCTGGAAGAGGGGAAATAACCCGTTTTTTCGGTTCTATATTAGGTACGGCAAGTACACTTTACATTATCCTATTCTTGGGCATATTCTTTATGGTGGCACCGAATAAGTATGTGAGTGGCCTCATTAAAATATTTCCAAAAACAAGGAGAAAACGAGTAGAAGAAATTCTCACTACTATGGGTAAGACCTTAAGTAGTTGGCTTTTAGGTAAATTGCTTTCCATGCTTATCGTAGGCGTCTTGACCGGTATCGGACTTACCATTTTGGATATTCCTCTCGCCTTGACATTAGCTATTTTTGCCGCACTCATAAGTTTCATTCCCAATTTTGGACCAATAATCGCATTGGCACCAGCATTTTTATTGGCGTTTACTCAAAGCCCCTCGTCCGCATTGTATGTTGTATTGCTGTATATAGGCATCCAAGCCATTGAGAGCAATATACTCACACCACTTATTCAAAAGAAAATGATTTCCTTTCCGATGGCGATGATTTTAATTGCGCAAGTCGTTTTAGGCCTATTTACGGGCATTCTAGGGATTGTGCTGGCCGTGCCTTTAGTCGCCGTTATTGTGATTTTGATTAAAATGGCCTACATCGAGGACGTTCTTGGCGATACCTCAATAGATGTTAAGTACGAGAAGGCCGGTACCAAGAATTGAATTATAGAATTTAAACAATAAAATGCGCTATTATGGCATCAGGATTTTTTGCGTTATTGGATGACATTGCCACCTTAATGGATGATGTGGCAGCAATGAGCAAAGTCGCTGCCAAGAAAACGGCGGGTATTCTAGGCGATGATTTAGCGGTCAATGCCGAGAAATCATCCGGTTTTGTTTCTTCCCGTGAAATTCCCGTATTGTGGGCCATTACGAAGGGTTCTTTCTTGAATAAACTGATTATCCTACCAGTAGCTTTTTTACTAAGCGCCTTTCTTCCGATTGCTATTACAGTAATCTTGATTCTCGGTGGTTTGTATTTGGCCTATGAAGGAGCTGAAAAAATCTTCGAGTTCATAGTGCCGCATGAGCATGATAATTGCGAAATAAAAATCGAAGATCTATCTGAAGAAGAAACCTTGAATAAAGAAAAAGAAAAGATAAAGTCTGCGATTGTAACTGATTTTATACTTTCTATTGAAATCATAATCATTGCTTTGGGAACTGTTATCGAAGAGAATATTTAACTCAGATTCTGGTAACGACCGTAATTGCGATTATCGCCACGGTAGGTGTTTACGGTATCGTAGCCTTAATTATTCGTATGGACGAATTCGGGGCAAGACTTATCGCCATCAATGATCGGGAGAATAGTTTTTCCGATAAGGTGGGCAAACTTTTGGTCAACGCTCTTCCGTATGTCATTCGAGGCCTTTCTATCATTGGTACAATTGCTTTGATGCTAGTGTCTGGGGGGATTTTCGTTCACAATGTTCATATTTTTCATGATTTCATTCCGACGCTACCTATGATTATCAAAGAGTTTGTCGTCGGCCTTATTGCGGGAGCTTTGACCTTGGCTGTGGTTAGCGGAATGAAATATCTTTGGAATTCCATAAAAAATAAATCAAATTGAAAAGTATCCTAGAAAAAACAGCATCTTATGTGTCCAATTTGTTATCCGAACAAATGGGTAAAAACTTTTTGTTCCATAATCTCCGCTTAACCAAAAATACTGTTGAGCTTGCGAAGCAAATGCTCGATAATTCCGATGAGGACTTAAAAAAGGAAGAGCTTCTAATAGCAATTTGGTTCTTAAATGCGGGATATTCGTCCGGTTACGAAAACCATATTTCAAAGGGTCAAGAATTGGCGGGTCGTTTCTTGAATAGCAATGATTATAATCAAGAAAGCACAAATAGAATAAAAGCTTTGTTAGCCGCTGCATGGAGCGACGAAAAGCCAAAAAATGCGAGCGAAGCGGTTATAAAGGATGTGAATACTTCATTTTACGCTTCAGAGGATTTCAGAGAACTGCTCGAACTTTATCGAATGGAACTTGAGAATCTTGGTCAAAATCCTCCCTTACCTCACGAATGGCGGAAACAGCATATAGAAATTTTAAGGACTAAACATCGATTCTACACAGATTATGCAAAAGAGCATTGGCAACCTCAAAAGGAGGAGAATGTCATATCGCTAATTAGCAAGGTCGCCAAAATTGTGAAGACCAAGCAAAAGGAGAAACTAAAGGTAAAGTTGAAGAATCAGAGTCCTGAAAGGGCAATACAATCGCTTTATCGCACGCAGTTACGCAACCATTTGAAATTAAGTGATATTGCCGATACTAAGGCGAATATTTTACTCTCGGTCAATGCTATCATTATCTCTTTGCTTCTCGCCAACCTCATACCAAAATTGGGCTTGGCTACAAATTCCTATTTGATTTATCCGACGGTCATATTCGTTATTTTCAGTATCGCCTCTATGATCATGTCTGTATTGGCAACGCGGCCCAAAATCGAGAATACGAAACTTGTCGAGAATGAAATTGTGGAGAAGAACAAGAATTATCTTTTCTTCGGAAATTTTCATGTGATGAAACCGCAGCAATTCAAAGAGAAAATGCGTGAAATTATAGAGAGCAAAGAAACAATTTACGATTCCCTGAGTATGGATTTATATTATCTGGGAAAAGTTCTGAAGGCAAAATACCAGTTACTTCGTTGGACTTATACGGTTTTTATGATTGGTATAATTCTATCTGTGGTTGCTTTTGCCTTAGCCCTGAAATATTTCGGAATGGAACAAGAAATACTGGATGCAGTTACTCCTGATCCATAGATTGTACAAAATAATTTTTTCCGGTTATTTTTTGGTGCAATCAAATCATAAATCGGAAACACAAACTTTAACTTGAGGACTGAAGAGATATTTTCAAGTGGAATCAAAAGAGAACTGTAGAATGAGAAATAATATAATAGATGAGTTGAATAAATTACTGACAAATACCCTCGGCTACCGAGAAGTTATTCAGGAGTTGGCAAGTGAATTATCACATAAAACAACTGTCGATAAGCTCAATGAATTCTCAAATATTGCCAAAAAAGAGTCCGAAACGATTATTCAGGTAATTTCCGAATTGGGGGGCGATGTTGAAAGTTCCGAAAGACAAACAGATCAAAAGGCTGTCTCTTGGGCTTCTGCTCCATTGCCCGAAAGGATGGAAATGCAATCAGTAGTTGAATACCTTATTAATATAGAGCGAAAAAAGGAGGACGATTATGATAAATTACTTGCTCACGATGAGATAGATAGGAAATCAAAGAACATGCTGAAAAAACATCGAAAACAGGCAGAATCTAATTTACTGTATTTCCAAACTGCGTTGCAAACCCTTGAAAAAAAATCTTAATACTTCATGCCAGTAACGGCTTAAAATTTATGTTATGAGCGAAAAAAATTTATACGACGAACAGGCTAAAAGCAAACTAAGGGAATTAGCAGAGGGCATCGACTTTGCGATGATGGAAACCAATTTGGGAGGTAGGCCAACCCATATCATTCCCATGAGCACCAAAGAAGTTGACGACCAAGGATGCATTTGGTTTCTTAGCAACAAGAATAGCGAACACAATTTACACTTGCAGAAAGACAGTACCATACAGCTTATTTACTCAAAGCCGAGTGACATGGAGTTTTTGACCATTTTCGGGAAGGCAGAGATTTTTACACAAAAGCCCATTCTTGAAAGGTATTATGGGAAAATGGACGATGCTTGGTTCGATGGGGTTGATGACCCGAATCTTACTGCCATTAAAGTGGTTCCTTCCGAGGCGCAATATTGGGATACCAAGAACAGTCAGTTGGTAACAATTTTCAAAATGGCTATCGGTATGCTTACGGGAAATCGGCAGGACGTGGGAGAACAGGGAAATTTAGAGGTCAGTTAATTCGATTTTTTTAAGGTATTATTAAATCTAAATAGTAAAAAAATCTTATGAGAATATTTCTTGCAGATGACGATGAAGACGATAGAACATTTTTTGAGGAGGCACTTAACGAAATCCCTCTGAATACCAAGGTTTCCAGTTTCAGCGATGGTGTGGAATTAATGGCGAAATTACTTTCGGAGAAACCGCTTCCAGACATGATTTTTTTGGATTTGAACATGCCGCTGATGGACGGTTTTGAGTGTTTGCACGATATTCGGAACGAGTCCAATTTTCAGAACATACCTGTGATAATTTATTCGACATCCTTCTATGCCGCAGAGGTAGCTCGACTTCAGGAGATGGGAGCAACACGGTATCTGAAAAAACCATCCTCTTACAATCAGCTGAAAACGCTGCTATATAATTGTATTAATCGATATTCGGATAATTTGAAATCATCTGATAGTATAAATGATGAATTTGTGATACCCGATTGAGGTGTTGATATCAATGGGAGTTCGTCAAATACATTCCTAAAAATTTTTAAATTTCAGAGTTTTATCCTATTCGAACATGAAGTGTGCACGTAATTTCGTAATTAAAGGGAAAACTACAAAAGCGACCAAAATTAAGTTTATGAGAGATTAGACGGTGCTGGTCGCTATGTTCCGTACTCGATATGGATATTTTTGTTTGTAGGCTTTTAATATCTGGCTTGTATGGTAGGTATGCTTTCGAGGTTTGATTATATCCAGCATATCATCTATTGAAGACACTTGCTGAGAATTATCGACAAAACCATATCCTTGATAAACATTGTCCAAAACCAAAACGAATCCTTTTTCTCCGGAATTCCTACCGTTCTCGATAATAACATAACTTTCGGTATCTGCCTTCAAAGATGTAAGTGCGTCGTTTGCTTTTTTATTATAGATGTGAACCTCTTCTTCGCCACAACAAACTCCGGCACAAAATGGGAATTTCATGTGTGCGCATCGGCCCTTTTTTCGTTGTAGTCCTGCAAATTTGGGGCACAAGTTGTAGGTTTCGCACAATTGTTCCAACTTCTTTTTGGCCGCGCATTTAGTATAAAATAACTCGGTAGTTTCATAGACCGACGGACATTCCTCTACGGCCAATTGGAGAATGCCAGCTTTGTTATGATAAGACTTGATATGAAATGCGGTTCGGCTCTTTTTTTGTATGGTGTTGTATTTTGGCATTTGTTTTTGAATCCAATCCGCCTCTGCCAATAAAGCCAGCAGTTCGCTTCCAGTAGTTTCAAAATCGAAAGCGAAAGTGTTGGCGCATAGGCCTATTTCCTTTTGCAAATTACTTTGGAAATGGCTCAAAACCCTTTTCTTAATATTTTTTGCTTTACCGACATAAATAATCGTTCCATACTTATCCTGAAATTTATAAATGCCCGCTTTTGATGGGAGTTTGGTAAAATCTTCTCCAGATATATTTTTTGGTAAGGTTGCTATCGAACTCTTCGGTTTAAGCAATGTATCAATGACATTAAAATTTTCGTCCAGAGAAAGCAGGCGTTGAAATAGTATTATGGCAGCCTCGACTTCGCCTACAGCACGGTGCTGGTCAAAATGGGGAATTCCCAGACTACTACAAAGATTTTCCAATTCATATGAGAACAAATTGGGAATCAGTTTTTTAGATAAACGCATCGAACACAACTTTTCCCGAGAGAAATTATAGCCTAAGTAGCGGAATTCAGACCGCACGACATGATAATGAAAGGAAACCCCATGTGCCACAAAAATTGCGTCTTTGGTCAGATTGTCAACTTTCTCAGCAATATCTGCAAAAGTCGGAGCATCAGCAACCATTGCATTGTCGATACTTGTTCTAGCTGTTATATAATTCGGGATTTGTTGTTCGGGATCGACGAGGGAATCATATCTAGCTGCAATTTGTCCATCTTCAATTCGTACAATACCGATTTCGATAATGCGATTATTACGGATTCCCTTTCCTGTGGTTGCAACATCGATTATCGTAAAACTTCTCTTACCACTCATAACAGCACAAAAATAAGAATGGGATTTGGAAAATATACATAAAATAGGAATTTTTCCAATTCAGGAAACAGTAAACTTATCTTTTAAATAGTCATAAATCGCATATTGTGAACGAACATCGGCTTCTCTTTTTGACTCCACATAGTCATTACTGGAATCACTTTTATCGATTCGAGCTTTTGTAGTGTCGGATAATTGAATCTTTAGAATAACTGTCAACTCCTCGAATACGTCTTTATCCAAAATCGGGGTTATGACTTCAATACGTTTATCCAGATTTCGGGTCATCCAATCGGCACTCCCCAAAAACATTTTTTCATTGCCGTCATTGTGGAACAGGAATACCCTACCATGCTCCAGATACCTATCTACAATACTTATCACGCTAATGTTTTCACTTTGACCTTCTATTTGGGGAACTAAACAGCAAAACCCCCGAACCAATAGACGTATTTCCACACCTGCATTACTTGCGCGGTACAACCAATCAATCATACGCTTATCCTCAAGGCTGTTCATCTTTGCCCAAATTTTTGCGGTCAGTCCTTTGTTGGCGTTGTCGATTTCTTGCTGAATAAGTTCCTCAAAGCTTATCCGTGAATTAAAGGGAGAAATCAAAAGGGCTTTTAGTTTGGGCAAAAGTAGTTCGCGTTTTAGCACACGAAAAACTTGCTCAAGGTCTTTTCCGATTTTTCTGTTCGTCGTGAATAGGCCATGGTCGCAATAAATTTTGGAAGTGTTGGCATTGAAGTTCCCAGTGCCGATATAGGCATATCCTCGCAAACCATCGTTTTCCTGACGTTGGATGTATAGAATTTTCGAATGCACTTTCACGTTGGGAAAGCTGTAGAAAACCTTCCCGCCCTTTTCCTCAAAAATTCTACCCCACTTGATATTATTGGCTTCATCGAATCGCGCTTTGGCTTCCACAAATATGGTTACCTCCTTCCCGTTATCGAGGGCTTCCAACAAGGCAGAGGTCAATTTTGATTCTTTGGCGATACGATATAGGGATATATGTATCGAGGTTACCGATAAATCGTCCGCAGCTTCATATAGCCAGCTTTCCAGATAGTCGAAACGCTGATAGGGAAAATGAAGTAGTCGGTCTTTTTGACGAATTAAATCAAAAATACTGCCAGTACTCTCAAATGCCTTATGCTTTAAAGGCGGCATTGATCTAAAATGTAAATTCGGATTGTCAAGGGGGTCAGGAAAATCGAAAAAGTCACTAAAATTGTGCCGTTCTCCCCCGGCCATCATATCGACCTTCCCCAAACTCAAGAGTTTGCGTAATCGTTTCCTGAATTTTTTATCAGTTCCTTTCTCGTACAATAATCGGGTAGGCTGACCGACCTGCCGCCTTTTTAGTGATTCGTAAATTTGCTCGATCCAATCGCCTTCGTAATCATCGTCAAGATAGAGTTCGGCATCTTTCGAAATTTTGATGTTTGCGGTACTTGTGATTTTTTGTTCGGGAAAAATTCGGTCGAGATTCAGCTTTAGAACATCCTCCAAATAAGTATAAACATATTTTCCATCATCGGAAGGGATTTCTATGAACCTCCCGAATTCATGGCTCGGCACCTCTATAAATTGAATCTGGGTACTATTCGCATCGGTCGTAGCGATGTACAGATGACTTTCCTTAAAGGAATCCGTCTGTATATTATTCTCAGATAATGTATTTATTTTTTGGGAAACTTGCCCCGAAAAATACTTTCGTAAATCGCGCTTTTGCTTTTCAGAATATTCGTCCAGTCCAATAAGGTATATGTTATATTCTCTAAGCATGGGTAAAATTTCCTCACGGAATATCCTACCGAATTGTTCCTGTTGCACGTGGACTTCCGCCAGGATCTCTTTCAATAATTTATTGGGTTTAAATCCCAATGGCCTGCGCACTGTCTTATTTACTTTTTTTAGCTGTCTTAGTTTAGAAACCCGTACCTGAAAAAACTCGTCAAGATTTGAAGAAAAAATAGCCAAGAACTTCAAGCGTTCATAAAGCGGATTTCGATTATCTGCGGCCTCCTGTAGTACGCGGTGGTTGAACCGTAGCCAGTCTATTTCCCGATTCCGATAGCTAAAATTAATTTTTGTTTCTTTTATTGACATGAAAAGTTTGATTTTATTGCGAAAGTAGAGAAAGAACGTTGGTCTACATACTACAAAACAACTATAGATTAGCTCCAAAGGTTCAGCTAAAATCCATTCCGGTAGAGAGGTCAATGGAATTTGGGGTTTCGGCATCTTTCACATTACCGAATGTATGGGAAATCGTCTGTTGCTCGACTAAATTTTCAGGTAGGCCGTTCAGAAAATAAGTCTCGGCATCCAAGGTGGACTGACCGATTCGACTCGGCAACGCTTTGTTATGAACTGCGGAAATGGAGGCAATATTCCGAGTCAATATTAATTTATTCTTGGCTCGCGTCATGGCCACGTAAAGTACTCGCCGGTCTTCCTCTATCTCATCCAAATTGTCCAACGACCATGCCGATGGGAAAGCTTTTGGAGAAACGTTCAAAACGATGCACACATCGGCCTCCAGTCCTTTTGCGGAATGAATCGTCGAAATAATCACATGATCTTTGTTTTCGTCGGTGTTCAATTTTGATTCGCTCAAAACGTTCATCCCGTTCATTTGCTCTGAATTGTCCAAAAGTCCCTCGCCGATGAATTCCCCCAAGGTCGGGTAACTATCGGCCAGCAGTTTAAGAACGGGAAAATCGCCTTTTCGCTTTTCTTCCCAATCGCGTCGGTATCGAAACGCTAGACCCAGAGCCATCGCTTCATAAGCGGTATCCACCATTTTGCCTACATCGCTCGTATCTCTAATTGATTCATACAATTTTGCGATTTTGCTTCCATCTTCCCCTGGCATTGCATTTTGAAGGATGCTGGGAATATCCTCTTTATCTACTTGGTCGATGACTTGCCTTAAAATTCGGGAGGCTCTGACTTCTCCAATTCCCTCTTGAAAGGTCAGGAAACGGATCCAAGCAATTTCGTCATACGGATTGTTCACGATTCGTAGCAGAGAAACCAAATCTTTGATGTGGGCCGCCTGCATAAATTTGCGCCCTCCATAGGTTACATAAGGGATTTTTCTTCGGATAAACACGGCCTGAAGGGACTTGGAATAGTATTGCGATCTTGAGAGCACCAAATGGTCGGAAAAAGTTCTATCCTCGTGCGTAAAATTTTTGAGAATTTCATCGGCGACCCAATTGGCCTCTTGCCACTCGTCGCTCACATTTACGAGTTGTGGGATTTCGCCATTGCCCCGAAAAGCGTTCAACTTTTTATTATAATCGATTGGCGATTTTTCCAACAGCCAATTTGAAACATCCAAGATTTCCTGAGTCGAACGATAGTTTTTTTCAAGTTTATAAACTTCCGATTCGGGCACACGCTCTTTGAAAAGATGCACATTTCGAAAATCAGCTCCCCTGAAGGAATAGATGGACTGCGCGTCATCTCCCACGCAAAATAACTTGCATATAGTTACAAAGGGGTCAAGTAGCTCCCATTGTAAGGGGTTGGTATCTTGCATTTCATCCACGAGAAGATAATCGATATGTTGCGAAATGATGGAACGCGCTTCAGGGTTTGATTTTAATTGCGTAGCAACAACCAATAACAAGTCATCGTAATCCAGATAACGCTGTTCGCCTTTTTTCAACTGATAAGCCCTCAAAATTTTCTCGACGTTCGGCTTTATGGCAGATAGCTCATAGTCGGTATCTGCATCCTTCCGGTTCTTAAAAAGCTTTATGCGCAATGATTCCGTGAGGTTATTTTTGGTATTTCTGGCGAAGGAGTAGGTGTCGATAAGTTGTTGGGGCTTTATGCGCAACTTTCCAAATTCTAGATCGAGGTTGCCACAAACCATTTTCATGATGCTCAACTGGTCATCGGGATCGATAACCGTATATGTTGCGGCACCGAATAAATTCGGATACCGAACAATCAATTGATTGCACCACGAGTGAAACGTAGCCCCATTGAGGGAGTTACCCGCTGATTGGGGCAAGGTCGATTTTACCCGCTCGACAATTTCGTTGGCCGCCTTCTTGGTAAACGTTAGGATTTGAATTTTTGATGGGTCAACACCCGATTCGATAAGATAGGCAGCCCTCGCAATAATGGTCTTGGCTTTCCGGTGCCCGCACCCGCTAAAACCAACAGATGTTTTCTGTCAAATTCTACGGCCTTTCGCTGTCCTTCGTTGAGTATTTCTTGACTTGTCATATAGTTTGCTAAAATTACAATATATCAGGAACAGAAGCCATTTTGCAATTTGTAATATTTAAAAAATTAGTGGACCAAATTTCCTTTTGTACTGTAAAGGAAATTATGTATAAAGCTCAACTTCTCTTCGACCGATTTGGAAATAACGAAAGGGTAGATATCGGGTAGACCCATTGCGCGATTCAAACTATTAGATGCGCACATTAGGATTACACTATTTTCATAAATGACATTAAAATCCCTCATCATATACGAATCGGGTATTCTTCTAAAACCATCTTGTTCGGCAAAGGCGATTTTCATGCCATGTGCTGTTTCCATTGTATCGATTAAATGAAGGTAATGTGCCCAAGTCTCTGCCCAATCTTCCCATGGGTGCGCACTCGCATATTTGCTGATATGATTTTTTTTCCAATTAATCGGAGCCCCTCTATCATAATAACTATTTAGCGCTTCGCCATAGTCTAACCTTTCGTCTCCGAAAAGTTTTCGATATTCACTAATGAACCCGTTCTTTTCCAAAAGAGGCCAATAATAATGACCAATCTCGTGTCTAAAATGACCAACTAAAGTACGATATGGTTCCGACATTGTTTTTCGAAGTTGCTCTCTGTGAACCGAGTCCGCCTCTGCTAGTATAATTGTAATAACACCATTGGAATGCCCAGTCAGAAGGCCATCAGGATTATCCTCAGACAAGAAATCAAAGGCCAAACCATTTTCTGGGTCTTCAGATTTTGAAACTAAAGGCAATCCCAACCGTAATAGCTGAAAAATTAGTCTGTGTTTGGCCATTTCTAACTGCTTCCATTTATCGAAATTCTCGGTATCTTTACTATTTGGTACTTTTTGATTTAGTTTACAAGCAACACAAAACGAATCCATATCATCCTCAACGACCCAATTGCAAAGGTCTAGATTATGATTTTCGCAATATGGTAATCCTTCAGTACTTTGAATTAAGCGACGAGAAGAATTTTCATAGGACATTGTAACAAATTCCATATTTTTCGATTGAAAGCCTAAGTGAGTATCACATACCTCACAGGAGAAGTTCTCAAAAAAAATAGTATTGGCGCAGTTAGGACATGAAAATGTTTTCATTACGGGCACATTTTGTTTAATTCAGTTAAAAAAAGAAGAAGTCGCCACCAGACGGCAACGACTTCCCTAAAAGATAAATAATGGAAGTTACCAATTTTCAATTTCTTCTCGAACGTTTTTGGGATTCCTACCCATTTTACGAGCTACGCGGTCAACCATTTCATCAAATTTCCCGTCTTTCACGGAAACGTCATCGTTGGTCAAACCTGCGTTTTTCGAGATATATTCGTTTTGAATCTCATACCATCTCTTCTCAAGGTTTCTCGGATCGGCACTTTCCTTGGTTGCCGATTGGCCGGTGAAGGCATCGTTTTGTTCTTTATTTATAGTATCGCTATGATTTCCCATAATTACTGTTTTAATAATTGATAAATGTAAATTACTCTTAAACCGGCTATAAAATGGTTTCAATCCGTAGGAATATAGGCTCTATCCCATAAAATTTTTTGTGCAATTAATTTCTAAAACAAATCGCAATTAATAAGAACAAGATTTCACTTTTTAGAGTTAAACAGCAGAGGGATGGCTCGTTATATTTGTGCCAAACGTTAAGCAAGCGTTGTAAAATAATATATGAACTTAAAATGAAAAGTATGAAAAAGTTAAAATCGATTACAATGGTTTTGGCCCTTATGATGACTTTCGGTGCAATCGCACAAAATGCGGATGATGAAGGAATTATGGCCGACGCCTACGAAGCAAAACAAACCCTAATGGCTAAGGACAAAGGGCTAGAGAAATTTTTTGATTCTGCCGAAGGCTATGTGATATTTCCTAATGTGGGAGAAGGTGGATTTATTTTAGGAGCCGCCTCTGGTAACGGCGTACTCTATGAAAATGGAACCGCGCAGGGAATGTCAAGTCTAAAGAAAGTAGATGTCGGCTTTCAAATTGGCGGTCAGGCGATAACCGAAGTGATTTTCTTTGAGACCGAAGATGCCTTGAACGAATTTAAAACCGATGAGTTTACCTTTTCGGGCGAAGTTTCGGCTACTGCCGTCAAGCAGGGCGTGTCTGAAAATCTGAATTACAGCGATGGCGTGCTTGTAATTGCCATGCCTAAAGCGGGCCTTATGGCTGATGTATCCATAGGTGGACAGAAGTTTATTTATACACCCATGGATGAACTAGAACAATAATATAAGTCTAGACCATAAAAATTAAGTCGGCCTCGTGGCCGACTTTTTTTATGCCCTAAATAGTAATCTAGACATCCTTGAACGAATTTGAAAGTTGCTTTCATTTTTGATAGTTCAACCCTCGTTAGGAATGCATTTATTTAGTCATAAAGCACTCCGTCTCTAGCAATACAAAAGGTAGGCAAAGTTTAGACATATTCCATTTTGTATATCATTTTTTCAAATTCAAAATAATATATAAAATGGGCAATAGTGCAAAAACTTTCTCAAAGACCTGTTGTATCGCTCTTCGGAAATATTTTGGTACTTTGGAGCTTCTCTAAAAATATGCACTTACTTATGTGTTGTGCGTCATTTCGAAAAAACAACAGACAGTAATGAATTGGGAAAAATTAGTTAACTATTGGTGTAATGAAAAAGGAGGATATGGCTTAACCATTCCTTTTTTGATTGGAGCTGAAAGGCTGTCTAAAGAAATGACTATCGAATCTCTATTATTGGAAATTAATGAATCCGATTCTAAATTTTTAATAAGTAGTTGTGGAGATTTGGAGGAATATGTAATTGGAACACACAAACCTGAATATGCTTATATCAATTCATTGAAAAGTTTTGGTTCTTTGATTATCAATGACGATGAACTAGAAAAGCTCAAGACAATGAAAGAACTAATTGAAAAAATGAAAAATGAATATTTAGAAAAAACTGAAAACGAACTATATTCTAAAAATTATGACTCTGGCGAATGGACGGCTTTTGAGGAAGATGATATAGAACTAATCCAAAGTATAAGATAAATGAATTGGTATTATATATTAGGTTTTTTTATTGGAGTTATGCTTTTAAGGTTTATTACTAACTTTTATAAATACCTGCGAATTAAAAAATTGTACGATAAATATATTGAATATATAAGAACAGACGATTATAAATTCATTCAGAATAAAGAAGAAATAAAATCATTATTCAAAGATGCTGGACTTAAAGATTCGTCCGTAATTCATCAAGAATTTTTAGGGTTTGGGAATTTTTCAAATACACGTATTTCTGTTTTTGATAATTTGACTAACCGTAGAGAAGATATTGTAGGAAATGTACAAAATAGATTCAATGAAGCTATTGGAGTTTATAGAAAAAGATTCCGAGAGTCATTTAACCCAATATTCTGGATTGATTTCATTGTAAAATTTCCACAACATTTAATGGAATTTTTTGGTGTTTTACCTGAAAAGATAGCTGTTAAAATATTTCTTGTAATTTATTGGCTATTAGCAATTGCTATTGGACTTAAAAAATTTGAACTTTTAGACTATTTAATTAAATAAAAACGAACGCACAATAATGGTATAAGTAATTGCTTGTTCTCGCCTACTTTGGAAATTCCGCAGGAATTTCCAACTTGGTGTGTACTTGCAACGTTAAGTGCTAACCCACGCAACTAGTCATAGCCGAGACGTCGAGATAAAATTTAAGGTCTTGAAAATTCCAAGCATAGATAAACCCCCTTTCGAGGGTTAATCATAAACAAATGAACTAACTATTACCTTACGTCTTCCATTGTTTTAATTTTCTGTAAATCCTCTTTAATCCAATCTCTTTGCCTTCTGATAATCGCGGCTGCCTCCGTTGGCAAATGCGTATCGGCAAGGACTTCATTATATTCCGCTACTGCTGCCTTATCGCCTCGTATGGCCTCCTCCAACATGGATTCGTCATTATCGCCGGAGAAAAATGCTTTTACATCCATCCAAGCGCGATGCATTGACCCCGTGGCACTTCCATCTATCTCGTCTCTAGTTTCTAATGCAGGAGCCGATGCTTTTAGTTCGATTAAAAAGTTTCGTCGCTCTTTTGATTTGTTCTGGAAATAACTTTGCAGACCAATGTTCTCGGCATTTTCAGCTGCCTTTTCGTAGCCCTTGATGGCATCCTCATTTTTTTGGATAATGTCATTCAGACTGTCTTCAATTTCCTTTATATCGTTGTTCATTTTGTAAATTTTTTAGCGGTAACTCTATTGCCTACCGTTTGGCGTATGCTCTAAATTAAGTCCACCTCGCCAATCTCTTTAATTCAAAACATTGCGATATGAACTCAAAACAATTTTCCAATCCTACCCAAAGGCAGATTCCACAGCTCCGCCATCAATTCGGATATTCGTTCCGTTGATAAAGCTCGCATGTTCCGAGCACAGAAAGGCCACCACCGAGGCGACTTCTTCCGGTTTTCCCCTTCGCTCCATGGCGATATGCGGTCTTTTATTTTTTACAAACCAATCGACAGCTTCTTCGACCGTACAGTCGCGTTCTTCAGCTAGTTCTTCCATCATGGCATCGGTCATAGGGGTTTCAATATATGCGGGAGAAATGCAGTTAAAAAGAATGTTCTCCTTAGAATACGCTCTTGATAGACATTTGGAAAGATTTATAATTCCGGCTTTGCAGGCATTATAGGGACTTTCCTCGACATAGGGCTGGAAAGCGTTTTCCGAGGAAACCAGAATCATACGCCCCCATTTTAATTTTTGCATTTGCGGAATGAACGCCCGCGCCACACGGACTGCACCCATCAAATCGACTTCGATAGTCTTCATCCAATCCTCATCGGTCAGTTTTAGGAAGTCGTCCGCAGCACCTCTTGCACCAGCCGAGTGATAGATAATATGAGCGCCGCCAAACTCCTTGTCAATTTTTTCGGCAAGTTTTAGCACTTCATCGTTATTTGAGATATCCGCTGCTATCGCCTTGACCTTAGCGCCTTGTTCGCAATCTTTTTCAACCTGCTTCACGGCATTCTTAAGACCTTCGTTATCCTCTTTATCGGAAAGGATAACATTTACCCCTTCGCGCACCAGAAATTTCGCGGTTTCAATTCCCAAACCGGAATCCCCGCCGGTTATCAATGCTGTTTTACCTTCTATCTTCAAATCCATAGTTTATTTTTTAAGGTTCATACCTTTATTTGAGTTATTAAAAGTAGGAGAGCCAACAAGGATTTGTTATCCCTAAAAAATTCAATGTAGACCCTTTCACTATTGATGTATGCGTTATAATCAGAAAAGGTCGTACGAGGAGTCGATAGTATAGTTTGCCCTATGTTTTTGGCGGTGCAAGTTAAAGGCAGCGCTTATTAATCCTAAGTGGGTAAAGGCTTGTGGAAAATTTCCCAGATGTCGGCCCGATAAATCCATTTCCTCGGCGAAGAGTCCTAAATGATTGCCATAGCCCAAGAGTTTCTGGAAATAATGCGTCGCTTTTTCCAATTGTCCGCCACGTGCCAAACATTCTACATACCAAAAAGCACCGACCAAAAACGTTCCTTCAACTTCTTTGTTCTTTAGGGGAATCTTGTCATCCATATTCCGATATACAAGCACGTCCGAGACCAATTGATCTTCAATTACCTTTAGCGTGCTCAACCACTTTTCGTCATAGGGGCTTATGAAATGGACCAGAGGCATTATGAGCAATGCGGAATCTACGGTGCTGGCACCTTTAAAATGCACGAAGGAATTCAATTCCTCGTTCCAAAAATTTTCGTAGATATCTTTATGGATGAGGTTCTTGTTTTTAATCCATCTTTCCAAGTCGGTAGGAAAGGAACGTTTGCGGACTATGCGTATCGCCCTATCCAATGCGACCCAACACATAACACGCGTATAGAGGTAGTGTCTTTTTTCTTCGCGTACCTCCCAGATACCATGGTCTGCGGAATTCCAATTTTTACAGACAAATTCCAACAACTGTTCAATGTGTTTCCAAAATGAGAATGTGATGGGTTCTCCATATTTATCGAAGAGGTACACTGTATCGAGCAATTCCCCAAAAATATCGAGTTGCAACTGCTCCGTTGCTTTGTTTCCAATACGAACGGGCTTGGAATCTTTATAACCTTCCAAATCGATTTCTTTTTCCTCCAAATCCCTTGTGCCATCTATACGGTACATAATCTGTAAATCGATTTCTCCATTTAGGTTGTCCTCAATACATTTGTGTATCCAACGCATAAAGCTTTCTGCTTCGGAGAAAAATCCCATCCGCATAAAGGCGTACATTGAAAAAGCGGCATCCCGTATCCATGTAAAGCGGTAATCGTAATTACGGGAACCTCCGATTTTTTCAGGAAGGGAGAATGTGGCCGCAGCGACCGTTGAACCAAATTCACTACTGGTCAAAAGTTTTAAAGTCAATGCGGAGCGTCGCACATGGTCGGCAAAAGAACCTTCATACTGGCAATTTGAGATCCAATCCCGCCAAAAGCATACTGTTCCTTCGAGAATTTTAGATACGTATTCGTTCAAATCATCCTTCAAATTAGTTGTCTCGCCCAAAACGAATAGAGCGACCTGTCCCTCGTCCAGAGAAAACGTTTTAATGATTTCATCGGCCTCAAATAGTTTTCGGTTGCTTGTAAAGCCAATGTAATCGGCATTATCGGCATCTATCTTACATTGGAAAGAGTACTCGGATTGTTTATTGTAATTGCCTTTGGATCTGGCATAATCGGGCCGAAGGTCAAGCTCAAAAGAAAAGGTCGCATTGCCCCGAATGGGCTTTACAATCCTGATCAGTTGGTTCGGGTCTGCGAAGTCTTCCGAACAGGGCATAAAATCAATGATGTCAATAGTATGTTCATCGGAAAAAAATCGAGTTAAAAGTACATTGGTGTCGAGCAAATAGGACTGGTCGACCTTGGTTATCGCAATTTTGGGAAGAATGGAAAATGACCCTCCTTTCTCGTTGTCCAATAGTTTTGCGAAAATAGAAGGCGAATCAAAACGAGGATAGCAGAAGTAGTCTATCGAACCTTCTCTGTGGACAAGTGCCGTAGTTTTGCAATTTCCGATAATTCCATAATCCTGAATGGGAGCGTAACTATTTTTATCCATTCATTGGGTTTTGTGACTGGTTCGGTGTTCTCATTACATTTTGGTTATTACTTTGGTCGTATTCAATGCAACGCTCGATTAAACATACTCTATTATATTGAGTCAGTCTGCGGGCTATTAGCCGTCCACTAAGTGACTCACTAGAAATGTATTCATATAGCGCTTCGGGCAAATGCTGTTTTAATTCTTTGACATCGAAAATATCTTCGCAGATTATTCTATCTGAATCCCTATCCAACACGGTAAAACAATACTTGAAATTTTCCATAGCTTATACTTTTTCATGGGGATGTTTTTCTTCAAAGCTAGTTGGAATCGAAACCAAAAATTGACTGATAAAAGCGAAAACTAAACGCTATCGGATTTGTTTGCAAACCCACTATCGAATGCAGTCAATTTTTGAAGTTTTTGGAGTTAGGATAACGCCATTTATTTAATTTCTTTAGTAAAAGATTATCCCGATTTAAAACTCAAGTCATGAAAAGAACAAAAGAAATGCGCTGGTTTTTCAAAAGAGATAGAGAACAGATCAAGAATTGGTTCAGTAGTTTGGCATTTGTGTCAACCGAGACCCGTACCGACTTTTATTTAAAATTGGAGAATGAGGATATCGGAGTAAAATTACGGGACGGTAATATAGAAATCAAACAGCGAATTGGTCCGCGAGGTAGTGATTACATCAACTCGAATATTTGGGGGTATTGCGATTCTTTTGATAAGTGGAGTTTTGACTGTAAGGAGAAGAATCCCTTGCTTTCTAAAATTGTTGGTCATGAATATGAAGAATGGATTGCGGTGGAAAAACAGCGTAAAGTAGCCCTATTAACAAAAGAAGATGGAGAAATTATCGCTCGACCATTGGAAGAGGAAGTTTCTTTTGGGTGTGAAATTGAGTATGCCGAAATTTTCATTGAAAGAGAAAAATGGTTCACATTCGCCCTAGAATGGTTTGGAACTGAATTTTTAAAACTGGATTCAGAAAGTATTGCTGATATTGTGGGCGATACGAAATTGAACATTCGGCTATCGAGAAGCTATCCTAATTTCCTAATGAACTATAATTTAGGACAGCGCAACAAATTATTACCACTCGCTTGACACCAAAACAGTAATTTAAGTGTTTTGAAGTGGAGCCAAATTGATGTACCGATATCGAACCGTGCCTAAATGGTTAAATTCAATCGAACCAGATTTCAGGTTTGACCAATCCAAAAATTCTTCTTTATCCTTTTCGACATATTTTGAAAGTAAACTTTCCGAAATCAATACATATTCATCGATGGGAATTTTATTTTTCAAAAGTCTGTGGGCCACTATAACGTCCTCGCCCATCAATTTTATATTTTTTCCGATAGGTACCAATCCGACTTCCTCTCCAAAGTGCAGAATGATTTTGAGGCCCAAAAGTTCTGGGATTCTTTTAGCCGCTGGATGGCCATTATTTTTGTTCCTTAGCATATCCATTTGATGGTAGAATTCTGCATAGAAGTGCCTGCATTGATTAATCAAGATTTTCAATGACGGCAGTTTTCCGTTCCGATAAAATAGCACCGCGTCTCCCTCAATTTCGGAAACTTTTAAACCTACTTTGTTCGAATAGATAATATTATTTAGTAGCGCGGGTATGACCTTTGAGCTGAGTTCAAAATCTATTTCCCCCATGAAACGGGTAAACCCGCTAATATCGGGTATGCAAAGTAAAGCGGGTTCTGCTTTCATAGATTTTTACATGATTACTAATATAGTTGGTATTCTTGCCCTAAAATAATCTTATCGGAATCAAAAATAGTCCGATATAATTAAAAACTTACCTTCAAAAGCAATACACTTGTCAGAACAACCTTAAAACTGATAAACATGAATTTTAATTTGAGTACATATACGAAAAGGGCAATTTTGGGAGGGGCAATTTCGCTAGTAGTTATTTTGGCTGGCTCCTTTTTATTAGGTCGGTTGAGTGGCTACGAAGCCAAAGTTTTAATCAAGAATTCACTTTCCGGATTGAACATGCTCTGTAACACCATAGTGTTGGCTTCCGCTACCATTCTGGCACTCCTTTTAACCCTTTTGGGGCTAAGTTCAGGAACGAAGTCAAAATTGAAGGACGACCATTATCTGCATGTTTTGCAAATCGCAAAGTTCGATACGGTGGTTTTTGTCGCCTCGTTAATGTCCTTTCTTTTATTTAATCTTCCCATTACAGAATCGGACAATGTACCCGAAAATTGGTTCGATGTGATTTACTATGCCAGTTTGGCCATTTCCAGTATCCTTAGCGCAGCCCTAATTGTGGTGGTGCTGATGCTTTACAATACCGTAGTCAACATAATAAAGATTGTAGGTCTCGGTCAGACCGACCACTATCTTACAATTAGCGAGGATGAAAAAAGTGGTGAAGCGGATAGTAGTCCGGATAATTGAAAAGGGAACGAAAACGATTTGACACATTGTTCATTCCCTTTTGTTTATCATGCTTCAAGGCTTGCATTATCAAGCCAATCAACAGGTATATTCTCAGCCATTAAATTAATAGCAGCACCCTGAACATAATTTAATCAATATACAAAATAATCAAGAGATTTACAAAATTTTAATCAATTTAACTTTGAGCCACATCCTCCATTAGAAAATCCTCGATAGGTCGGTCATGCGTTTTGTGCAATACCGAAATGTCGCCTGTAGTTTCAAAAATTACGGCCTTAACCTCAGAAAGTTCCGTAACGTTGGCCTCCCGAAGTTTTGCCCTTAAATCGGATTTTGCCACCCTACCCTTTTTTAGATTGTCATCTAAAATTACGGGGCCGTTCATTAAGAGTAGCGGTTTGTTATCCATGACCTTCTTCACAGTATCATTGCGCCGAGCGTACGCCGCACCGATTTGCAGCAAATAGATCACTACCGTACCGATAATACCATCCATCAAACTTACTGACTTCGATAACACCGTCGTGGCGATAATGGAACCTACTGCAACGGTCATGGCAAAGTCAAAACTCGACATTTTCGAAAAACTTCGCTTTCCGCAAATTCGGGTCATTCCGATGACCGTAATATAAATTCCGAGGGCGGAGAGAGAAATAGCTCCCAATGCTTCCCACGAAAACTCAAACCATTTTTCCATAATCGATTATTTTGTAGGTACCAACAGAAACAAAGCGATTAATAAGGTTATCAGAATCAAAATCACGATAATTTTGGTTGCCCAGCTCTTTTTTTTGACTTCGGAAACCACCTCATTGCGAAAAGTGGGATCGTCAATGGGTTTTTCCACCGACATTTTCAATCGCTCCTTTGTCAAATTCTTCCTTTTCATCGAGTAAACTGTTCAACGCAAAGTGCTAAAAATGGACATTGATTGTTGACCCAATAAATGAAAAGGGTAACGAGAAAAGATCAATTATTCCGATTTGTGCTAAAATCATCCGTAAATCACACATATATTCATACTTCAATTCTTAGATTGGCATCTATTCAAAAATTATGCACGAGCTGACTTACATTTCGAAAGCCAATATTGACTGTTCTTCCCAAGAAATAGAACATATCTTTGAACGCTCAAGGATGAATAATGAAATACATAATATTACCGGATGCCTCATTTTTCACAAAAAAACATTTATACAGATATTAGAGGGTGCTAAAAAGGATTTGGAGGAACTATATTATAAAATTTCAACCGATTCAAGGCATCATGATGTGACCCTAAAATGGGAAGGCCCATCTGAAAAGCGGGAATTTAAGGGGTGGAATATGGCACGTTTGGACTCCGACAGCTATTCTAACACCTCCGAAATATATCAATTCGAGCAAAACCTTCTGCTTTTATCTTCGCTATCCAAACGGTCTTCGGCCTGTCTCGGGCTTTTCTGGAATAGTGTCGAGGAACTTTTGCTTTCCAAGGATTTGGTCGCTAAAACTTTTTAGGCATCATCGATACTTGAAAGGCAGATGAAACCTTCAATTTAATTCTTACTTCTTTTTTGACCTCTATTTTTAAGGTATTTATAGCTCATATACATTAATTGAACGCCTACGGCCATTATTTTGAATTTCCGGCTTCGAATCAAGGTCGATGCCAAACCTATTACTGTCGATGTTTTCATAATCTTAATTGTTTTAGTGTTGCACTATAGGTCACAATTAATCATCCAATTGGTTCCGAATTTGTCGGTAAATCTTGCAAATAAAGCGTTCCACTCCCTTTCGCGCAATTCATGATGAATTCTTCCTCCTGAAGATAGTTTATCATAAAGTGTTTGTGCTTCTTCTTTATTTGACAAATCAATGCTGAGATGAATTTTAGTGCCATCTGTAAGTGGTGTGTCCGGTGCCGCATCGTAGGCCATAAAATGCACACCCTTACCCTTGAGTTCGGCATGTTGTAAACGATCTCGAAAGGCCGAGGGTACATCTATCTTCTTGTCGGCATAGGTTTGTCTGTTCTTTATCTCCGCGTCGAAACAGTCCGCGTAAAAATTGAGTGCCTCTTGGCAATTGCCACTAAAGGCTAAATATGCTTGTACTTTCATAACTTGAATTTTTATTTTCATAAACATAGCGCTAGATTAGAGAGGTCGTTTGTTCTATAAATTATCTCTTTGATGCAAAACCTTTAGGTAGGTGCTATGTCTTTCGGACGCCTATTCAACCGTTTTGGGTTATGGAAAAACAATGAAGTAGCATAAATTGCCCATACATTTGTAAACCATGAAAAAAATACTATCTCTAGTTCTTATTGCAGTAGTGGTCTTTGGCCTCTTTGTGTATCTGTCGATAAGTAGTACCGAAGCACAATTCAAGACCTGTGAAATTCTGGATATTTCGACGCTCAATGCCACGGACTTCTCAAAATACGATTCCGTATTAGTTGCGGCCAATACTTTATATGATGACGATTGGGTCAAAAAGTTTATGCAGGGCGAACAATATCGGGATGCTTGGGCCGCACCGGTACGTGTTCCCATCATTTATTTGGATACACTTCTAGGCGGGCTAAAAGTGATAGAAGAAGGAGGAGGTATGCAGACCCATTCCTTAGAATTGGAGGATAATAAAGGAATTCGGTACGCACTACGGAGTATCAGCAAAGACCCCTCCAAATTAATTCCGGATGTAGCTAAAACTCTAGGATTGGAAAATGTTGTGGTTGATGGGGTTTCCGCACAGCGCCCTTATGCGGCAACGGTCGTAGCTAAATTGTCCGATGCTGCCAGAGTTTTACATACCAATCCAATAGTGTATTTCGTTCCTAAGCAAGAAGTTTTGGGAAAACACAATGAGAAGTACGGTAACCGACTGTACCTTTTTGAATACGAAACCGAGGGTCAAATCAATTGGACGAATTATCAAAACGTAACGGAACTGGCTGATTCAGATGACTTACAACAATTAAAAATTAAGGGGAAACCGATTTCTATCGACCAACTTTCCCTTATTCGCGCAAGACTCTTCGACTTGCTAATTGGGGATTGGGACAGACACGCCAAACAATGGGGTTGGGCGGTGGAAGAAACTTCGGATAAATTGATTGCTCATCCCATCGCGGGAGATCGGGACAATGCCTTTTTCAAACAAGAAGGGGTACTTCCGACCATTATAGCAAATGACCTGGTTTTGCCGGAAATCCAATCTTTTGAACACGATATTGAACACATGCCCGGTTTGGTCAGACCTTTTGATGTCTACTTCCTACGGTCCGCTTCGCCGGATGATTTTGTGGAACAAGCAAAATGGTTGCAAAATGCCTTGACGGATGAAAAGATTGACCAAGCTTTTGACATTTGGCCAGAGAATATACGTGCACTCGACGCTGAGGAAATCAAGGCCAAATTAAAATCACGCCGTAACGGAATCGTTGCATACGCGAAATCTTTCAAGCGAATTCTGGATGAGCGTGAATTACAACCTATCGTACTGAAAGGTTCGGAGGATTTGGAGTTGGATGAGAATTTATCGAAGTGCTTTGATTGTGTATTATAACATTCTCAATTATACTAGAACAAAAAAAGGCAGTTCAATCAAGAATTGCCTTTTTAAATTTATATAGAAAAATCTATCCACCAACAACGACTCCACCATTTATATGAAGTATTTGTCCTGTCATATAGGTCGAATCTTCACAAGCCAAAAAAACATAGGCAGGTGCTACCTCCGAGGGTTGGCCGCATCTTCCTAAAGGTGTGCTTTCGCCAAAGTCTTCAATATTATCCATTGTAGCAGGAATAAGAGGCGTCCATATTGGCCCCGGAGCAATTCCATTTACTAGAATATTCTTAGATGCGAGCTGTGCGGACAATGCTCTGGTAAATGATGTGATCGCCCCTTTCGTTGAGGAGTAATCGACCATCATCTCATGTCCTTTATAGCCGGTAACCGAGGTCGTATTAATAATTCGCGATCCTGACTTCATGTGCGGAAATACCTGTTGGGTCAAGTATATCATTGCGATGATATTCGTTTCAAATGTTTCTTTCAGATGGTCTACCGTGATATTCGTAAAATCCTTTTCGGCGTACTGAGTTGCCGCATTATTGACCAGTATATCAATACGGCCATATTCATTAATTGCTTGGGACACTAAGTCTTTACAAAAATCGAAATCCTTTAAATCTCCTGAAACGGTCAAGCACTTTTGCCCCTCTTTCTCCACAAGCTCCTTGGTTTTTTCGGCATCTTCGGATTCGCTGAGATAGGCAATCGCCACGTCGGCGCCTTCTTTGGCGAAATGAACCGCCACCGCCCTACCGATTCCGCTGTCGCCCCCTGTAATCAAGGCGATTTTTCCTTTTAACTTTTCGCTTCCTCTATACGAGTCCTTGATGATTTCAGGCTTGTTTTTCATATTCGCTTCGAGACCTGGTCTACCTAAATCCTCCTTTTTGTTGTCCATTGTTGCTGTTTCTGACATAGCGTTGTTTTTAAGATTAATAATTTTTTGATAGCCAATTTCATAAGGTTGAATTGGCTATGTGTTTCCATTTCTACGAAGATACCGAGTGACCAACCTAGATTCTTAACTACAAAAAATCAATGATTGACCCATTCCATTTTGCAACTTTTTTGTCCGTAAAAGAGGCTGTATTTTAGCTAGGAAAGCAGTAGTAAAAGGCAAAAGCCTTTTTAATTATAAATTTTAAAACATACTATTATGAAAACATTAAATGATTTATTCGAACACCAGTTAAAAGATCTGTACAGCGCGGAAAACCAATTGTTGGATGCCTTGCCGAAAGTTCTGGCTAAAGTGAACGATGAAGAATTGAAAAATTCCATTGAATCTCACAAAGAGGAAACCCAGGAACAGAAAAGCCGAATCAAGGAAATCTGTGACGAACTGGGCATCAACCCATCCGGGGAAGAATGCAAGGCGATGAAGGGACTTATCGAGGAGACCGAACATTTCTTAAAGGAAGATGCAGAGGCCGATGTCAGGGATGCCGGTATTATCGCAAACTGCCAACGTATCGAGCACTACGAAATTTCGGGATATGGTACGGCCGTTAAGTTCGCAAAACAATTAGGCCACAATGATATTGCCAAGAAACTTCAAACAACTTTAGACGAGGAGTATGAAGCCGATGAGAAGCTGGATAAACTAGCAGAGAATCGTATCAACGAGGAAGCTAGAGCATAACGAACATTTTTTTTGAAGCTAGGCGGACTTTTGACAGTCCGCCTTTTTTGTTATCGAGAACTAAATATGAATAATCAGCTATGAAATTAAATTATCAAGTTTTTGGGAACGGCAGCAAAACAATCGTTCTGTTACATTATTTTGGAGGTAACGCCGACAGCTGGCAATGGGTTGTAAAACGATTGAAAAAGAAATTCCGAATTATAGCCATCACGCTGCCGGGCTTTGGAAATTCCGAGCCACTTGATGAACCTTCCATATATCATTTTTCAACATATATTAATGATTGTATTGCCGAACTGAAATTGACCAACTACATTTTATGCGGTCATTCAATGAGTGGCAAGTTGATTCTGTACGCTACTCAATTGAGTACCGGAGATTTGCCGAAAGGACTTGTTTTAATTGCCCCGTCGCCGCCGACCGTGGAAAAAATGCCGGAAGAAGAAAAACAACGTATGCTCAAGCATCCAAACCGTGAGGAGGCGATGAATACTGTAAATAACGCAATCGAAAAGAAACTTGGCAAAACAAAATTCGAGCTGGCGGTCAGGTCCCAATTGGAGGTGGATAACAATACGTGGCAATGGTGGTTAAAAGAAGGGATGCAACACAATATTGCAGACCGCGTTCAGGGTATTTCATGTCCGACGTTTGTTATTTGTGCTAAAAATGATCCTGTCATTTCGATGGATGTTATTTACGAAGAGGTCATGCCATTTCTCCATCGACCGCGCTTGATCCAGATGGGAAGGTGCGGACATCTAATACCATTGGAATCTCCAAGAAAACTATCAAAACGATTACGTAAGATAGCTCACAATCTCCTCGATTGATTTATGAGCTGTCTATCTAATCTTGGTATTTGTAATAGAAATAAATCATAATCGCATTCAATAGCGTGGATATTCCGTTGGTTATGATGATCGGCCAATCCATTTTTAAAATTCCATAAACGGTCCACAAGAGAACCCCCACTAAAATTGTGTAGAACATATAAATCGAGACATCGCCCACACTTTTGGTCCGATAGGCTTTTATGATTTGGGGCAAGGCCCCTAAAGTCGTAAAAAACCCGGCCAGAACTCCTATACTCTCAACCATAATATGAAATATGCAATATTAATGAAGAAAAGGAAGCTGACCATTTGTGCCAACTCCCTTTTTTACAACCAACCAAACTAAATTTATTATAGTATTAGGCCGAGGCCAAATTTTTACAATGTTCTTGATAGTACTTTGGAGTGCATGCGTATCTATTTCTGAATATCTTGGAAAAATAGCTGCGGCTTGTGAAACCTATCGAATATACAACCTCGGAAATATTTAAATCGCCTTCCTTGATTAATTTTTCGGCCAATTCCACCCGCATTCTTTTGATATAATTCGCGACCGTGCAGCCTTCCAAAACTTTAAAACCTTCCTGTAGTTTCGCAGCGGAGAAGGCATACTTTCGACATAGTTCGGAAATTGGATAGCTATGTTGCGGATTTTTCGCAATGATATCAATCGCTTCCTTCACGCGCAACAGCTCTTTTCTGGTCAATCGTGTTTTGATGCTTTCGCTTCTGACCAAATCTTGTTGATGGTGCATCAACTCCAAGGCCAATGCAAAATGTATGATACCTTTTATCAGCAACTTGCGCACGACACCCGATTGTTTGATATTGCGAATCTGTACTAATTGCTCTTTAATTTTCAGGTTGAATGTGCCACGATATTCATAGGGTTCTTCATCGGTCAAGGTCAAAAACTGATGAAACAATTTTTGGTTCAAAGCGTAGTCATCAACGGAGGCTCGATAACGATTGCTCTGCTCCACTTTGATAAGGGCAAAACTGACTTTCTTTTCTTTAGGAATAAAAACATTCAACGAACTCTTGTGGCTTCCTAAAATTACAGTCTGTAATTCCAAGATTTCTTCTTTGCGATTTGCATCGTTCGCCCATGAGTAGGCGAAGTTCCCTTTTAGACAATATAAAAAATAGAGGGCCGATCCCGTCCCGTTATCCAAATTAACTTTTAAATTTTCGTTGAGATCCATGTTATATTCGGTATAAGAAATACCGGCTTCAAGGGCTACCGAAACAATTTTACCAATACCTTTTTGGTTGTGGTATTGCAGTATGCGGTCGCCTTCGAGCCTAGAAATACTTCCGCCGAGCTTGTTATTCAGTTTATTCAGTTGATGGTGTACAGTTTGCATGGGTCTCATTTTAGATTAGTGTTCTTATACTGGGTGCTGCCGGTTCTAAACAGCTTTGGGAAGCTTCTCTTCTTTGATGGCCTCCTCTTTGATGACCATACTGTCATGAAGCAAAAGTTCGTTCTCGTTAAAAATGATCTTGTTTCGGATTGCGCCGACTTTAGCGAATTGTTGATTTTCCATAATATTAGATTTTATCGGTCTTCTTACAGGATTATTTATACCCCAAAGATGTAGAAACAAATGGCAAAGGGTGTTATACAATTTTTTGAAATTATTGCATAATTATCCGATGGAGAATCGATTGATAAGATATAGGATTGCTGACGAGCGAGATTACGCTCAATTTTAAAACATTACTTAAAAGCAGCAATTATGCAGAATAAGGCAAATATATTGTGAACACCGAACCCTTACTAAGACTGCCCTTGGCTTTTATGGCACCATGATGTGCCTCGACTATTTTGCGGCAAATCGCCAACCCTAAACCGGTACCTGAATAGGTCTTTTTGTTATGTAGGCGTTGAAATATTTCGAAAATCTTGTCCGAATGCTTCTTATCGAAACCGATACCATTGTCCTTCAATTGAATTTCGACATAACGAGACTTTGGAAGGTTAAGCGATTTGTCAATTTTGCTAAAAGGTAAAATCTCTGAACTGATTTCGATTTTCGGAGCAACATCAGGTTTTCTATACTTTAATGAATTGCCTATAATGTTTCCGAATAATTGCTCTATTTGAAATGCGATGCCAATAATTTTGGGAAGTTTTTCTGCTTTAATTTCAGCATTGGATTCTTCAATTTGTTCCGATAAATCTTCTTTCACTTGTGCCAAGACCATATTCAAATCGATTTTTTGAGGATGTTGACTTGGAGCTTCAATCCTAGAATAGGACAATAAATTGGAAATCAACTCGCGCATACGATCTACGGATGACACAACTTTCTCCATATATCCTTTTGACCTTTCCGAAAAATTCTTTTTTTCTTCCGCTTCCAAGCGACTGATGAACATTTGTATTTTCCGCAATGGTTCTTGCAAGTCGTGGCTTGCGATTCGGTTAAAGGATTCCAACTCCTCGTTGGTTCGATTCAACTCGATGTTTCGCCGACGCAGTCTTTCTTCATTGGCGATTTCTTTGGATACATCAACCAAGACCCCGACCATATACCAGTTATTGCCTTTTTTATAAAACTCCCCGATGGAGCGTATATTCTTTATTTTTTTATCCTTGGTAATGACCCTGTAAAGTGCTTCGGTACGCTCTTTGCGTTGCATGACGTTCTCGTAGTTTGCCTTTAAGGGAGGCAAATCGTCAGGATGCACAAAGGACATGAAATTTTTTACGCTGGGTTCGAAATCGCCCGGTTCGTACCCAAAAAGCCGAAATGCATTATCGCTATATTTTATATTCTCCTCATGCAAGTTCCATTTATAGCTACCGATATTAGCGACATACTCGGCCTCTGTTAGCAATTTATTCTGCACATCTAGCTCAATCTCTATTTCTTTCTCCTTGGAAATGTTTTTTGAGAAGAGCAGGATGCCATCATCGAGTTTCACTACACGGGTAAAAAACCAATAATCCGTATCGCCAAAGGTGTATTTTTTTTCAAATTCTCTTTGCTCTTCCGATTCAAAACATTGAATCAGTTCTTCGAATACACCGTTCTCAAAATTGGCAGGGTAATAATCGGACATCTTAGCGCCAATAATATCGAGAAGATCTTCATCGGTCACTTCCTCCATTCGTTCGTTCACATATTCGATACGAAAGTCAATGATTTTTTTCTTAGAGTCATATATGGGAAGAAAATAGCTAATCACATTATTACTCTGATCCAAAACACGCCGTGCAAAAGCTCGCTGCGGGTTTAGGTCTTCAATTTTTTCGATTAGAATTTCTTGGGCTTTTTGAATTTCTTCTCTTACCTGTACGCGGGATACCCTATCGCCCTTTGTTTTACGCCGTGATTTATGATTTGCCATCTTCTAACTCTTCTAAAAAAATATAATATCAAATATAGCAATCAATTACACATCAATCCAGCACAATAAAAGCTGCCCCGAAATGAGGCAACTTTTCGTAAGGCGATAAACACTTTAATCAAATTCTAAATTTTGAACAAAAAGTTCTCTTTGTTAAAATCATTTGTGTGATACGTCCAGTTAGTTTTGATGACCTGTTTTAGCGCATTCTTTAAATCGGTAAAATTGGAGGGCTTATTGATATAGATGTTCGCACCCTTATTGAAAGTCTCCTCAATGTCTTTCTCGGCGGAGGAGGTCGAATATATGGCTACAATGGCATCCTTACCTTTTTGGTTCTCCTTGATTTTTTCCAGACATTCAAAACCGTTCATGAGGGGCATGTTCAGATCCAGAAAAATCAAGTCCGGGTAATCATCTTTATGCTCATCTAAAAATTTTAAACATTCCTGCCCATTTTCCTGTTGATGGAGTTCCGTATTCATGTCTAAACTTTCTAGGGCGTCTGCGAAAAACTGTCTGTCATCTTCGTCATCATCGACCAATAATATCTTTAGTGTTTTCATATGTTCTTAGGTTGTTCATTCTGGGATAATCTATTCTTCAATAATTTCAGGTAAAGTGAAGCGGTAAGTCCGGTAACGTTCTTGAATTGACGCGACAAGTGCGAAACACTACTATAGTCAAGTTCATGGGCAACTTCCGATAACGTTCTTTTCCCTGTTGCCAGCAATTCTTTCGCTTTTTCGATTTTTACAAAAATATGGAAGTTCTCGATCGAGGTAAACGTTTCGGAAGAAAACAATGTAGATAGATGAGCGTAAATATAACCTAGCTTTTCGGAAAGGATTGTGGAAAGATTTTTTTTTCGTAGACGTTTATCCGCTACCACCATACGAACACAATCCTTGATCAGATCGACCAAAGCGTTTTCTTCGTCGAGAACGAGTTTGATCGAATAGGAATTCAAAGCTTCGGACAAGGAAGTCATTTGACTTTGATTCATTTCATCGACTATCGTTATGCGTCCGTTACCGACCGACTTATAGGGTATGGCCAACCGTTTCATGGCTTGTATGACAACCTGGCTGCTCACAATATTTGGATTATACGTAAATTCGATTTGCAACGGATAAATGGGATTTTCATGGTTTTACCGAAGCTACGTCAATAAGAAGGCCAATACTAGCACAATCGGGTAAAAGATTCGCACGATCGGGTATTTGAGTGGCTTTAGCCCTCAATTGTGTTAAGTCACTTGCTTCTCGACCAACAAACGATTTTTAATTCTTTCCCAGAATTGCCTTGTCGTAATCGGAGTATCTTGATATTTTGCGAGCAAGGCCTCAATTTGAACATCGATCTTGACGCTTCCTGATTGTGATTGGGCCAAAATATTTTTGTCTACATAGGCCATAGCCCATGAATCAAATGTTCGGCTACCTTTAAAGCCTTCCCAAATAACTTCAACATTGAAATGCCTCTTATCTTTTTTGATTTTAGAGTACACCGCTAGAACATCGTTTTTATTGCCCTCTATTATCTGAAAAAAACTATTCTTTAGATGTACAAGACAACCCGTAATATCACTACTATCATTATTCGTTTCCGATTCTCGGACTATTGCTTCAATATCATTGAGGGTCAGGTCATGCCGCGCGTTCGAACAATAACTCAACTCGTATATCGGAGTAACATTTTTAAATGATTTACGATACGCCTTGGGGCTGACACCATACCGTTTTGAAAAGGTCTTTGAAAAATAACTGCGGCTATCCAAGCCGATTTCGAAACAGATTTCATCCAAGGTCAAATTAGTAACTTCCATAAGTTCTTTCGCCTTGGCCATACGTGCGTTCTTTACAAATTCGTTGACCGATTCGCCGAAATAATGCTGAAAACCGGTCTGTAACTTCTTCGAGTGTAGACCGCTCTGTTCGACAAAATCTTTGATATGTTCTTTCTTGGAAAGGTGGGTCACGATTTGTTCGCTCAATTTTAATATTTCCTTTAACTCAGATTTATCTAGACCACTTTCATAACCGTATTGGTTATCAAATTTTGAAAAGGCCTCGAATTGGGTAGCAATAATATTCAATATGGCCGCCTCGATTTGTAGCCGACCGATGAAATCGATTTTCGTATTTTGGAATAAAATTTCAGCAAAACGCAGACAATTGCTATTGACGGGCCCTACGTGTCGATACGAGTTGCCACCGCTGACGAATTCAAAAATTTCGTTTAGCCCTGTACCAAAAAATCCCTTTGCATACTTCTCGTTTTGGTTGACGGTCTTATGAAACAGGTCGGTCACACTTAATCGCAACGGCACCCCACCGGGCCAGACTACTTCATTGACCTCTGCATCGGCACTACCGAGAATAACATTTTGCTTTTTCTCTATTTTGATGTGATGGGGGTCAGATTTGAATCGATGGAGTATATGGCCATCGATAATATAGATAAGGTACAAGGTGTTTGAATTTTCCTCGTCGATCGAAAAGGAATAATCTTCATGAAATGTAACATCATGTACGAAAGTGCTGATGCCCGGCATAATTTGAAATGCCTTGGAAGTACCAATGGCAATATCTGGATTCCACACCAATCTGGCAGCTCCGTATTCTTCTTGAAAATCGCTATCCGTCAGAACAGCCATCTTCCTCAAGAACTCAATACTATTAAATACGCTCAGTTTCACAACATTGGTTTGTATAAAATTGTTAGTGGTTTTACGCTTCTCTTTTTAATATATGGCTTATGAGAACTTTAAAGCAAGTTAAATTTAGGAATAATCTTGCTTTTCTCTTGTTAAGAAATTGTAAAAATCATGCGGAAGCAAACCTAGTACTATCTGATTGGATATCTAGAGTTTACTATAGCCCAGTTGGAAAGAAAAGTAATTACAGCAGCCCATGGAAAAGGCCGAAGTTCCTTTCGGCCTTTTCCATGGGCTGCTGTTTGAGAACACCTCTTAAATTATTATCGAGTGCAATTCGCACCCCAAGTTTCTTCTCCTTCGGAATACGCGATGGTCAAGTTTCCCTCGTCGATTTTTATAGTTCCGGCAGTATTGACGAGGATGTTCTGATTCTTTTCCATTTTGATACCTTTCAAACTAGGTATTCCGTCCGAAAAATCAAAGTTGTAAGAGTCGCCTACTTTGACTAAAGTTACCCTACCATCATCCGTGGAGATATCTGTATTCGCCTCGGTATCCGTATAGGTTACACGCCCATTATAAGTTCCTACAAACAAGTTGTCGTCTGTGGGATCGTTTTCTTTACTGCAAGAGATTATTAAACCCGCAAGCAATAGCATTATTCCTAAATATTTAAGCATCTTTCTCATAAAATTTATTTTTGATTAATAACTAATATGGAAAGCCTTCCGGCCTTCCATATTTTCTTTTTGAAGTAATTTTTAGTTGCTTCCGATTGCAATCTGACGTGGTGGCTTTGGCCGGGCCTCCTCCTTTTTCGGAATGCTAAGTTTTAAAATTCCGTTTTCGTAGTTCGCCTTTATATCCTCATCATCGACGGATTCAGGAAGGCTAAACGACCTTTTGAACGAATTGAAACTAAACTCGCGTTTTGTGTACTTGCCATTCTCATCTTTTTCTTCGTTCTCGCTTTTGGTCTCCGCCGAAATGGATAGGATATTATTTTCAACATTAATCTCGAAATTTTCCTTTTCCATTCCGGGAGCGGCAAGCTGTATCTCAAAGCTGTCGTCGGCTTCCTTAACATTGACTGCGGGAACCCGAGTGCCGGTGTCAAAACCATTACCCTGTCCCGACCAATTTTCATCAAAAAAATCTTCCATAAAGGAGGGATATAGTCCTCCCGTTCTTCTTACTAAACTCATGATTTTATATTTTGGATTAAACTTTATTTTCAACCTAAATATTTAAATTTTGAGCGCAAAAGCTTAGTCCAAAACATCCAAAAATTATTCCAATCAATAACATTGCGTATTAAAATGGAGTCAATGGGCAGTAAATCACACCACAGGATTCTCAATTGTCCATACTCGTTTTATGTTGTGATAAACTTGCTATAATTAGAATCCGTGGATTACTGGATTTCTCTAGGATGTATGTAAATTCAATAACTTTCTTGAATAATCCGCTTTGCCAATTTTTCGCTTGCCGATAAACCATGGTCAGTTTTTGAATCTCTAAATGGGTTGGGATGCGGGATTTCTTTTTTATCGACTTTATCGAAGACTGCGGGGTGTACATAATAATCGCGACAAATTGATGGTGTATTGCCCAACTCTTCCGCTACCATCTTAATGACAACATTGCTAAACTTTTTACGCGAACCTTTTTCGAGATCGGTAAGCGCCATCGGATAACAATCGATTGCCAGTCGATTTGCCGCCCACGTCCTAAAATATTTACTGGAAAAATCCTCGCCCATCATTTTCGCGATATAGGCGTTGACATCTTCGCTGTCCACATCACGAAAAGTACCATCATCATCCTTGTACCTGAATATTTCATATCCGGGGAGGTCAGCGACTTTTTTTATAAAGGGTATCAACTCATCGTCATCGATATGCACTTCACGCATCTGCTTGCTCTTGCCCTTGAACGAAAGTATAAGATGGTCTCCCTCAATGGTCAGATGTTTTCTTCGTAAGGTTGTTAGTCCAAAGGTTTCGTTCCGTTTTTTATACTGCTTGTTGCCTATACGTATGCCATATTCGTCCAAAATCAAAATAATCAATGCTACCAACTTTTCCTTTGACCACTCTTTACGATTTAAATCGCGATATGCCCGTCGCCTTACTTTTGGTAGGTTGGCGACGAAATCAAGAAGTTTTTTAAATTTTTCTTCTTGACGTAACTTCTCATAGACCGAATGGTAGATGTACTGTTTGCGACCTTTTAAATCACGCCCGACGGCCTGTATATGTCCATCCTCGAATTTGCAGATGAGCACATCGGTCCACATCGGGGGAATGACCAGCTCGCGCAATCGTTTTAACACATTTTTATCGGCAATCTTTTCGCCGTCTTCGTAATAGTAGGCATAGCCTTTGCCATATTTTCGCCGGGTTATGGCCAAAGCCGAATCATCTATTTCCCTGATTTTTTTCATAGCTTCACAATTATCCCGGATTATTTTTCTTAAAATAGTCAACTACCCTTGGCCCCGTTAGGCCATGTATCAAAATACTGGTCAAGACCAACAGCGAAACAATCGCGTACAATTCTTTTTCGTTCGAGAATTGGCTTTCGTTCAGCGCGTATGCCAAATAAAAAAAAGAGCCGACTCCCTTGATACCGAAAAAGCCGATAGCCCATTTTTTCTTTTCGGTAAAATCTGTTCCTATCAAACCTATTCTGCCACAGACCGGTCGTAAGATCAACACCAGAAAAAGAGCAACGCCGATGCCTAAACCATTAGAATGGTTAAGGATACCCGAGGCTAAAAATCCACCGAACAGCAACGTCCATAAAACGATTAGAAACTTTTCCGATTCCTCATTAAAAACTAGGATTTCACTTTTATCATGGTCTTTTTCATCGGTATGGTTGTGGTATTGTGCCAAAAGTCCCGCGAAAAAAGCTGCAAGAAATCCGTAACTGTGCAACAGCTCGGCCAAGGCAAAAGCTAAAAATGCGAGGGCTATACCTACGAAACCGCTCAACACTTTTTTCTCGTGTCGCGGATTGATTTTCTTAATGGATAGACTGTATAGAAAGCCGAGGATAGCACCGACAAGTATTCCCGCTATAATTTTGTAGAAAAAGTAAAAACCTATCCATTTCGAAAAATCCATTCCCTCGAAACTTCCAGATTTAGAGACTAAAATCGCTAAAAACACAAACGGAAATGCCAAGCCATCGTTGATACCGGCCTCAGCCGTCAACAAATATCGCATTCCCGTATTTCTTTCGGAACCGAGTTCATCTTCTTGCAATTGTAGGTCGGAGGCCAACACAGGATCGGTTGGTGCGCAGACCGCCGCCAAAAGGATTGAGGACGCATTATCGAATTTCAAACCAAAATATGCAATTAGATAAATGCCCAACATGTACAAAAGCATCGAAGTATGAATCAGGCGAAGTGGATTCTTCCAATGATGCAGGCCATATCGCATCCCGATTTTGAGTCCCGCTCCCATTAGGCTAATGATAACAATAATCTCGGTAATGACCTTGACCCATTCATGTTTCCAAAAAGGATTTGGCCAATTGATCGGTACACCAATGAAATAAAATAACGAACCAATGAAGACCAAGGGCACGGTGTATGAAATTTTCATTCGGTTGGCAAAAATAGGAATATAGGCCATTAAGGCGGTAGCCAAAGCAAAGGCAAAAAGAATGTAATAATACGGTTCGATAGGCTATGAATTTTGGTGTCGGTCAAAGTAACGCTATCGAGCATTGAAGAGTTACACCATTCCGATTTTTTTATAATGCTAAAAATCCGTCTTGAGATTGAATATTATTCAGGAATATTATTCATTGGGTTAAAAATGCTCGGTTTACAGTTTATGGCAGCAATACGTAACAATTAATTTTATTTCAAATAAGAGTTCGATGTACGATTGGGTTATCAAAGAATGTTTACAACAGTTGCTCAAGGTTTATGTTTTCGCAGAGCAACAATATATTCATGCTGCAATCGAATCAAAGTCGCCCTTGCTAAAAGTGTTCTACAAGCAACGGGCATTTGAGCGTTCCGATTTTATGCTACGAATACAGAAAGAAATCGATGCACTCGATAAGCAAAATACCAATAATAGGTCGCTCAAAACATTTTTCAACTGGCACCATGAGCTATATGGAGGAGCTTCGTTAAACCATTGGCCTATAACCGATATTGCGGTACTCAATATTGATGAAAAAGCATTGGAAATCTGCAATTGCTTGGTAAACGACCCCATACCTAATAATATTTACAACCTAATCGAGCATCAACGTGTTAGGCTCGAATCGAGTTTATTGTCCTTTACCTACCTTAATCGACTTTATAAGTAAAAACAATTAAAATTTAAATTATGAGATCAGTATGGAACGGCAGCATCAGCTTTGGTTTGGTATCGATACCGGTAAAATTATTTTCCGGTTCCGAAGAGCGCGCATTGGATTTGGATATGCTCGATAGCCATGATGGTTCACGCATTCGATACAAACGGGTCAACGAAAAAACAGGTAAGGAGGTTGAATGGGAAGATATCGTAAAGGGTTTCAAAAAAGACGAAGAATACATCATCTTGGAAAAAGAGGATTTTGAGAACGCCAACATGAAGAAAAGCAAAACCATTGATATCGAAGAATTTGTTTTGGCCGATGAAGTTTCCGATGTACTCTTTAAAAAGCCCTACTTTATCAAGCCGCAGAAGCGGGGCGAGAAATCGTATGCCCTGTTGCGCGATGCCTTGAAGAAAACCGATAAGCTCGGTGTGGCCACCTTCGTCATGCGTCAAAAAGAACATCTTTCTTTGGTCGGGGTGTATGAAGATGCCTTGGTACTCCACATGATTCGGTTCGACGATGAGATAAGGGATACCGCAGAACTGGAACTTCCGAAAACAAAAGTCGCTAAAAAGGAATTGGATATGGCTATTTCGCTTATCGACCAATACACCGAGGAATTCGATTTCTCGAAATTCAAGGATGTATATAATGAGCAATTGCTGAAAATTATTAATGCAAAGGCTTCCGGAAAAGTGTCAAAGCCCAAAAAATTCGAAACAAAACCAACTCAGGCCAAAGATTTGATGGCCCAATTGAAGGCCAGCTTGGAAAAACGGAAGAAGGCTTCCTAGAAAATATGAGTATGATAAAAAGTGCTTGACTGATAGCAATTCATGGACTTAAAAGAGTACAATAAAAAGCGTAATTTCTCAAAGACGCCAGAACCGGAAGGAGATATCCTATCCGACGGATCCGCACAGCGTTTTGTCATACAACGGCATCAAGCCAGAGCGTTACACTACGATCTTCGACTTGAAATAAACGGCACGCTAAAAAGCTGGGCAATACCGAAAGGGCCTTCAATGAATCCTAACGACAAACGTATGGCGGTGCGCACCGAAGACCATCCTATTAAATATTTACATTTCCATGGCACTATACCCAAAGGTAACTATGGTGCAGGCGAGATGATGATCTGGGATTCGGGTACGTTCGAGGTAGATAGGTCGGAGCTAGACCTACCTGCCCATGAACAGCTTGGCAGCGGCAATCTCAAACTGATCTTTTTTGGAAAGTTCATCAAAGGCAGTTTTGCTTTGGTCAAAACCGGAATGCGGAATGGCAAGGAGAGCTGGCTTTTGATCAAGAAAAAGGATAATTATTCCACGGCCTTATTTTATGACGCGGAAGCTTTGCTCGGCGATGCTGATTCAACTTTAAAAAAATACTCGAAAACTGTAAAGCCCAACAACATATTGCTACCGATGTTGGCTTCTGCAACTGCAGCCATATTTAATGACCCCGATTGGCTCTATGAGTTGAAATGGGACGGTTATCGGGTTTTGGCACATGTTTCCGATAAAGGCGTTCTGCTCCAATCGCGCAATGGTATCAATCTGAATACCAAGTTCATCAAACTTGCAGAAGAATTGGAGGCCATTGAACACGAATGTATTCTTGATGGTGAAGTTGTGGTGTTGGATGAAGCAGGTGTATCCAAATTTGGGGAGTTGCAAAACTATCCGGATGCCAACGGCGTGCTTCGCTATTACGTGTTCGATATGCTTTTTCTGAACGGTCACAGTATGCTAGACCTTCCATTGAAGGATAGAAAAAGTTTGATTCCAGAGGTCATCGATAACCTGTCGATTACCCGATACTGCGATCATATCGAGGGAATGGGCAGCGCACTTTTTGCAAAGGCTACCGAAGTCGGTATGGAAGGGGTCGTGGCAAAACACAAGCATTCCACGTATTCCCCTGCCGCGCGTACCGAAAAGTGGCTCAAAATCAAATCGGTCGAATCAATCGATGCGCTTATATGCGGATATACCGATTCCGTAAAGGGCGGTGCGGCCTTTGGCTCTTTGATTTTGGGTTTGAAGGATGGGGAAAAATATCGCTATATCGGCAATTGTGGTTCCGGTTTCAGCGAGGCGTATCGAAGCGAACTCCTTCGGCAATTCAAAAACTATCGCACGGATAAAAATCCCTTTGACAAGAAATTAGCCTTGAAAGGTCGGAAGCCGAACTGGATGGTGCCTTCCCTGACCTGCGAGATAAACTATTCTGAACGAACCAAAAACGGTCTGCTCCGAAATCCCGTTTTTAAACGATTGCTGAATCAACCGATATATGAACCGGAAGCAAAGTCTACGAAATCCAACAAATTAAATTCAAGTTCTCGGGAGACTATCGAAATCGATGGGTTGCAAGTGCCTATCTCCAACATTGATAAAATTTATTGGCCGGACTCTGGGCTGACAAAATATGACCTAATCGATTATTACTTGGAAGTATCCGATTATATACTACCGCACTTGGTAGATAGACCGCAAAGCCTACACCGACACCCTAACGGTATTCAAGAAGAAGGCTTTTACCAAAAGGACAACGAGAGCTTGCCGGAATGGATGAAAACGAAAACCATCTATTCAAAATCCTCTGAACGCAACATTGAATACCTGCTCTGCCAAAATACAGCCTCACTTATCTATATGGCGAATTTGGGCTGTATTGAAATCAATCCGTGGAACTCGAGGGTCGGTTCGTTAGATTTTCCTGACTATGGAATTATAGACCTGGATCCGCCCGACGGTATGGATTTTATAAACGTTATCCGAATCGCCAAGGAATTTAAATTCATTTTGAATGCCGCCGACATCGAAGGATTCTGTAAAACTTCGGGTTCGAAAGGGTTACATATTTTTATTCCCATGGGTGCTGCATACACTTATGAAGAAGTACGGCACTTTATAAAACTGCTGTGTTATTATGTTTCCGAAAGATTGCCGAAAATTGCAACCTTGGAGCGTCGCATTAAGAACAGGGAAGGTAAAATCTATTTGGATTATCTGCAAAACCGACGAGGGCAAACCATTGCATCCGTTTATTCGGTAAGGCCAATAAAAAAGGCTCCGGTCAGTATGCCAATTCATTGGAATGATTTAACAAATAGGCTTTCTCCTCAAAAATTTACGCTCAAGAATGCACTCCAACGATTGGAAAAATATGGGGATTTATTTTATTCGCTACCGATTCAATCCATAGCTATGGAAACCGCCCTTGATAAGTTAAACGAAATACACAATTGACATGTTCACACCGGAATTCTGGAGTATTTGGATTGCAAGCTTAGTGGGCACTACCCTAATGACAATTTTTAGTATGGTGCTCGGAATACTTATGTCCAAAGAATTCAGCGAACCCAAATTGCTCCAAGTAATGTTTCGCCCCAAGAATAAAAATTTGCGAAGGAAAAATGAAATTGGTTGGATAACCCATTACTTAATGGGAGTCTTCTTCGCTTGGTCGATTTGGTTCTGCACCGACCTAATTGGTGGGGAGTACACTTACTTGAACGCACTATTTCTAGGGGTTCTTCTAGGGTTGCTGGGGGTAGTAGGATGGCTGCTGCTATTTAAATTTCGAAAAAAACCTCCACAGTTGGATATCCCTGCCTTTCTTGTTCAGCTTGTATTCGCACATATTGTTTTTAGTGTGTCGGCAACTGCCGTATTTCGATTTTTCTTCTATTGAATTCGACGCTGGCCAAATTTTCGGTTCCATTAATATCCTTTATCGGAAAAGAGTAAAATTTACATTTTTCGAGTTAATCCTAACTCCATTAATTAATGAACTTGCCAGCACAGTAATACTAATTAAATAATCACACTATGAATATAGCTACACTATTGAATTTGAAAGCCACCACAATACCTTTGGTGCAAGATTTGAATTATTTTGCCGAAGCCGAATTCACTCCGAAATTTGTTATAGCCATTTTAGCGGGAGTGCTTTTAGCTTTGGTTTTTCAGCTCATATTAACGGCCTTATCGGTTGCCATAGGCGTTACCGCAATTGGCGATGTGCGTGAAAAGTACGCGAAGAGTCGCGTTCCCGGTAGCGGCACTTTTACCGATCCTGATTCCGACGATAACGACGAATTTGATCAAGACTACAATTCGGGTACAAATCTGGGCGTAAAAATTACGACCGGTTTTGGTATTTGGAGCGTTTTGACGACTTGCCTATCCTTATTCGCGGCAACGGCCATTGCAATCAAACTAAGTCTCTTCAATTATGACGGTATCAATATTGCATTAGGACTTGTAGTTTGGGCTATTTTTTTTATCATACTATTTTATCTGGAATTTAAGTTCGCCAATACGGTAATCGGCGGTTTGATCAACACCGCAATGTCAGGCCTACGCTCTTCCGCAGGAGCGGTAAAGAACATTTTTGCCCCGTCCGACCGGCAAAAACTGGATAAGGTTATTTCAAACACGGTGTCGAAAATCAGGAGCGAATTCGATAATGCCATCGATGGCAATCAAATCAACGAAACGCTGAACCGTTTTTTTGAGCGTGTCGATAAGAAAATTCCCAATTACGACGACCTCGTCAATGACTTGGAAGGAATCGCAAAAAGAAGCAAGAGTAAAAATACCGCTGGTAAATGGATGGCCATCCAACAAATTCTTACAAAGGCAATCGACGAGAACAGTTCAAGTTCCGATAGCGCAAAACAAGATAAAGTGGGCCAACTTAAATCGCTGCTCACGACTATTAAAGAAAGATATAAGGAGGGGGATACACCATACGAAGGCATTGCGAACGTAATTTCTTCAGTGACCCCTGCCGAGCGTGAAATGGTAGAAAAGCAAATGGAGACTTTCAAAGGCTATTTGGGCAGTTCTGATGAATCGGGATTTTCAGCTTCCTCCCTAAAAGAAAAGTTAGGGGAGATATTCAAAGACCCTGCTATGCTGAAAACAGCTTTTGAAAATAACATTAAGGAACTCAACAAAGAATCAATTGTAGAATATCTCAATAAGAATACGAACCTAGAAAAGTCTAAAATTCAATCGTATGCCGATACCGTTGAGAAACAAATCAACGGCTTGCGCGATACCTATAATGAAAATGCGAATACCGATATAAGAGGTATGGCCGAGCAGCGTGTTCGAAATTTCTTCGACAATACAGGCCGACCTGAAATTCGATACGAAGCACTCCAGTCCGATTTTCAGCGAATTATGGACGATCCAAAACAGAGCCTTTCCGTAGTTCGCGAACGTTTGGGTAAAACGGACGGCAATACCTTAAGGGCATTGATTACAACTAATAAATATGTAACCGAAGAAAATCTTGATAGTATTGTAGAACAGTTCGATAATGCGAAGACGACCACTTCTGACAAACTGTCAAAAGTACAAGAGCAAGTGAACGCCCGCATTGAGACTATCAAAAGAAAAGCGGCCATTCAGGCTGAACATTCCAGAAAGACCGCAGCTTCTGCGGCATGGTGGTTAGTCATTACGGCCTTGCTTTCCGGTTTGGCCTCTATTGGAGGTAGCCTTGTAACCTTTTAGTATAATTTCTGTGTAATTGCTCTCTCTCCGTCATCGGAAAATTCGGCCACACTTGACCGGGTATTTTGATGACGGATTTTTATTAGCCATTCCATCAAGTGAAGTCCTATTCAAATCACACCCCAATTTTGGGGATAGGTTTACAGTTCATTATAACAGTTTTAGCGTTAAGCTAGCCCAGACGATATTCCCATTTTTGCAATGAATCAAAATTTAGTACACCATGTCGTTACTCACAATTATATTAAATATTCTATTGCCGCCCTTAGCGGTATTCTTAAAGCATGGGGTCGGAACCACTTTGCTGATTAGTATAGTATTGACTCTATTGGCTTGGTTGCCCGGCGTAATCCATGCTTTTATAGTAAATAAATAATAACCCTTAAAAGTTTTTAAACATGAAAAAAATAATTATACCCATTTTAGCACTTGCCTTGATCAGCAGTTGCAACATTAAAAAAGAAAAAGAAGGCGAATTGCCAGATCTTGATGTCGATGTTTCGGCGGATGCTGGAGAGTTGCCCGAATATGATGTTAACTGGGCCGATATCGATGTTGGCACCACGACTAAAACGATAAAGGTTCCAAAACCGATGATCGTGATGGAAGAGGAAGAAGTAGAAGTTCCCGTTATCGATTTTGATATGCCGGGAGAGGATAAGGAAGAACGCACCATTTTGGTAGAAGCTGAAGTTTCTGGAAATGAACACGAATTGGAGATCCAAGAAATTAGAGCATCAAAAAACCGTCTCTATGTAATCTCAAAATTAGAGAAATCGGATGTCGACTTGGGCGATAAGAAAATGCGGATTCAAGATCAAGTGGAACTGAATGCTCCTGATTTGGATGTGAAGCATATTATTGTAGGCGAAAAAGCCGACAATATCCTCAACAACCAATATAAATATGTCAATTCAATGAATGATTTGGATGAAGACGTTAAAAATGCAAAAGTGATTTATTCGGATTCGTAATTGGTACTGTTATCTGAATTTAGAATATGCCGATGTTTGACATTGGCATATTTTTTTGTTGAACCCGAAAAGTATAATATAACCAGCCAATTGAATTTGAGTCAGTATAGCAACATTTTGTTTAAGGTCATTAATTGATTTTTTCGGACTAATGAACTCATATTTGAAATAGTATTTTGATGCTATTAATTAATCCTAAAATATTTATACTATGGAAACAAAATATGAAAAGCTTGTCGATCAGTTAGAGGAAATTCTAGAAAAGAACAGAGATGCGGAAAAAGGCTACCGAAAAGCGGCCGATAACGCGGATAGCGCAAGCCTTAAGAACTATTTCGAGAATAAGTCCAGAGAGCGTGAGCAGTTTAATAACGCGTTGAAGCGTGAGATGGTCGCCAATTATGATGATATCGATGATGATAGTAGTTTTACAGGTAGCATACACCGAGCTTGGATGGATGTAAAAGCATTATTCTCAGCGGACAATGATGAGTCGATGTTAGAAGAAGCCATCCGTGGCGACAAGGCGGCTGTTGAAGAATATGATGATGTATTGGAAGATACCTCCCTACCCAATCCCATCGCAACCTTGATTCGAGAGCAAAAAACAAAGATCAGGACCGACTTGAACAAAATCAAGTCGATGGAAGATTTAGCTTAAATTTCCCAATTTAATTGTATTCTCAAAGAGTCGCCATTTGGCGGCTCTTTTTTTCTGCGGTGCAATCAAAAAATATTGCCGTCATTAGTTACATAATTCTTTGATACACTTTTTATCCTTTTCAAAGTATCCTGAACGAAACAGATCACTAACAGAAGCCTAAAATAAAATGTTCTTCGCAAATTTAAAATCATCGTTTTCATCGCTAGCCGTTTTAATTTTAAGTAAATTATATGTTACTCTCCCCACACAGGGAGTTGTTTTGTCTCCAAACTTGCATTTCCCTTATGCCCTTCATCAACTTGTCGCGGGTCTGGCAAAATTGCCTGAAATTCGACCTTTTCCGCTATGATGCTATAATACTCCATTTCCTCGACGACCCTTCCGGTTATTATGTAAATGCCCTTGCTTACAATGGGATATTTTTCCGATACCTGTGGAAAATGTACCGTATCGAAAACATTTCCTTCTCGATCTAGGAAAGTCCCAAAATGCATTAAGCGCTTATCGTTGGTAGGGGTTCCTTTGGCCGTTACCAAATTTCCATAAATGACGATCCGTTTTTTGTCGTAAGCGGGAATATCGGATGCCAATAAATGACTCGACATCGCATCTGCCAACAAATCGAATCTAGAAATTAAGGGATAGCCCAATAATTCCATCTGGTCATAGGCATCGATCAGCGGATTACTTTTAAATTGTGGAAGCGCATACGATTTTTGTTGCGTCTTGAACAATACAGGCGAATGATAATCTTGTTTGGTCGCCTTTAACTTAAACTGTGCCTGCCAAGCGATTTGATGTTTGTCCAACCCTGTAAAGCGAAAGGCATCTAAACGCACTAATAACATCAATTGTTCCAAGCTAATTTTGACCCTGTCCACAAAATCGTCCAATGAGGTAAGAAAGCCCGTGGTTTGTCTAACGGAAAGCAATCGTTGCACGGTTCTATCTTCTAAGGATTTAATCATACCGAACCCCAAATATACCGTCTTTCCTTTGATACAATTCGGATGGTCGCTATTATTGATACAGGGAGGTGCTACAATGCCACCACATTTTTTTATTTCGTTGATATAGGTCTGAACATTATAGAATCCTCCGCCATTGTTTAAAACTGCGGTCATGAACTCCAATGGGAAATATTTTTTTAGATACAAGCTTTGATAACTTTCCACGGCGTACGAAGCACTATGGCCCTTGGCGAATGCATAACCGGCAAAAGCTTTTACCTGCCCCCAAATTTCTTCAGTAAGCTGATTGGTGTAGCCTTTTTGAATACAATTGTCCTTGAATTTTTGCTCAATATTCACGAATTCTCCTTTGGAGCGCACCTTTCCTCGCATTCCCCTGCGCAGAATATCGGCTTCGGCCAGAGAAAGTCCGGCGAATTTATGGGCCACTTTTAAAACATCCTCTTGATAGACCATGACCCCATAGGTGTCATGGAGAATCTCCAGCATAACAGGATGTGCCTGCTTACAACGCTCAGGATTGCGATGTCTCAAAATAAATTCGTTCTTCATTCCCCCGTTCGATACGCCAGGTCGAATAATAGAGCTGGCCGCTACCAAATTCAGGTAATCTTGGGTGCGTAGTTTGGTCATTAGCACACGCATAGCTGGACTTTCCACATAGAAAACCCCAATACAATTACCCGTTTTTAGAAGAGAATTGATTGCAGGGTCGCGCGTAAATTGTTTGTAATCTTCAATATCCTTGACCTCCGCATCCGGTTGGTTTTCCCTGACGATTTCAATAGCATGCTTAATTTTCGGCAGCCCGGTCTGACTCAAAATATCGAACTTGTGAATGCCGACGCTTTCCGCAATATTCATGTCGAATTGAACGGTTTGGTAGCCCTTCGGGGGCATAAAGGTTGCCGTGTAATACGAGATCGGTTTTTTGGTGATCAAAATCCCCCCTGCATGAACGCTGAGATGATTTGGGAAACTTTGAATCAATTTTCCGTATTTTAAGATTAGTTTAAAATATTCATCGCTATCGGAATTGCTATTCTTTATCTTCCGGCCGATCAAAAAAGCATCGATTTCCTCTTTGGGCAAACCGAATACCTTGCCCAGTTCACGAACGACCGCTTTGTATTGAAAGGTTACGTAAGTTCCCATTAAAGCCGTATGGGGGAATCTTTCAAAAATATACCTAGTAATATCCTCCCTATCCGACCAAGCAAAATCAATATCGAAATCAGGGGGCGAACTTCTGTAAATATTGATAAATCGCTCAAAATATAGGTCAAGTTCAATTGGGTCTACATTCGTAATTCCTAAAATATAGGCGACCAAAGAATTCGCCCCACTACCCCGACCGATATAGGGATAGTTGTTGGAAATCGCATAGTTGATGATATCGTAGTTGATAAGAAAATACGAGACAAAATTCATCGTCCGAATGGCATCCAGTTCTTTTTCAAGACGTGCGTAAAGTTCCCTATTGGGTCGGGGAAACCTTCCTTTCAATTTTCGATAGCACTCTTTCTTCAGAAATTTGAAATCCGCTTCAGGGCTGTCAAAATAAGTTTCTTGATTTTGGTTCTCATTGTCTTCCTCAAACTTGAATTCGACATGACAGCTTTTAAGTATGCGTTCGGTATTCTGCCAAAGGCTCGGAAAATCTTCATAAGCCTTCCGCAGCTCTTCCATAGGGTGCATTCGATGTTGCTTCGACCCTTGTTCCGTTACCGATAATTTACTCAATAAGGTGTTCAGATCAATCGTACGCAATAACCGATGCGCATTGTAATCGGATTGATTCCGGAAGGTAACTGGCTGTTGAATGACCAAATTCGAGGTGTTGTACCGAAATTTTGAAAATGGGAGCTTCCGCAAATCCTCCAAAGAAATACCGATAAATTCGTGTGATTTTAAACTTACTTGCTTCCGTTCAAGAATTTTCTGAAAAGGATAAATAACGTAGGTGCTATCAAGTTCCGGAGCCTGATTCGGAAATTCCTTTTCGGCATGCAAGTGCGCTGTCAAAAATTCATTAATGCGTTGAAATCCCTCATTATTTTGTGCTAGAATAATGTACTGCTGCTGTACCCCATTCCGAAAATCAACACCTAGCACGGGATGAAGATCATAGTCCTGTGCTTCCTTCAAAAAATTGAGACAGGCCGTTGTTGAATTGATATCCGTCAATGCCAAATACCGAACGCCATAATGCACGGCCATTTGCAAGAGTGCGACCTCTGAAAAAGTGCCGTAGCGAAGTGAATAATAAGAGTGGCAATTCAAGTACATTATTGTCTTCTATGGGCCAAAATTATAGGGGGTTCCCCGTTGAATGGATTTCGGTTACTACGAATGGATTTCGTGTCAATAGTAGCCGCCCTCATCACGGCGGCCGGACCGTAACGTTGCCGCATTCTGTCCATGGATGCATAGAGGTTCAAAAGGGATTCATCATCCTCGAACATATCGATTTGATGGCTACCCTGTACCAAATGGGAAACTTTAACGCCTAAAAGCCGTACCAACATTCGACGGTTATAGAGTGATTTGAACAATTCCATGACCGTTGCGATAATCTTATGGTCGGAATTGGTATACGGAATCCGCTTTTGTTTTGTATAAGTTTTAAAATCGGAATATTTTATCCGTAGCGTAACACAGGCAGTAAGACGATTATCCATACGGAGCTGATACGCCATCTTTTCGCCCATGGCGATAAGGGACTCTTTCATCATTTGCATATCGATAGTATCCTTTTCATAGGTACGTTCCGTAGAAGTTGACTTTCGTTCATTATACGGTACTACAGGAACATTATCGATGCCCTGCGCTCGTCGCCAAATGGTTTCCCCGTTTTTTCCCATCACTCTAATGAGCACATCAACTGGCATTTCTTGAAGCGTGCGTATCTGAAATATACCAAGGCTCTTTAGCGTCTGGGCCGAGGCTTTGCCGACCATTGGTATTTTTCGGATGGAAAGCGGAGCCAAAAACGATTTTTCAAGTCCCACATCTATTTGGAGTTCATTGTTTGGCTTGGCTTCTCCCGTGGCGACTTTGGAGACGATTTTATTCTGGGATAGCCCAAAGGAAATCGGAAGTCCGGTTTCCTCAATAATTTTATGGCGCAGTTGTCGGGCGAACTTATAATTTCCAAAGAATCGGTCCATTCCAGTCAAATCCACGTAAAATTCATCGATACTCGATTTCTCGAACATCGGCACCTCGCCGCTTATGATTTCCGTTACTAAATGGGAATATTTACTGTACACACCAGAATCCCCGCGAATGCAGACCGCTTCGGGACATAATTGTCGCGCCATTTTCATCGACATGCCCGAACGAATACCATACGGTCTCGTTTCATAACTGCAAGCCGCTACAACGCCACGGTCGCTCAGCCCGCCGACAAGCAATGGTTTCTTCTGTAACCGACTGTCAATAAGCCTTTCACATGACACGAAGAAAGTATCTAGATCGAAATGTAGAATTGAATGCCGCATAAATTGGAAAATATCCAAATATATGGATTAATTCCAATTTTGATGCTTATAAAGATAGAATTTATACAGTTAAAAAATGTGGCTTTCCAATCTAACATCATACTACCTATAGATTAGATTTGATAATCTATCAGTACAACTGCGTATATAGAATTATAAAACCGTTAAAGATGAATTACCATAATTCTAGTGATCTAATTGAGATAACTCCAGCCGAAAAGCAGTCCTTAGCTTATCATGCAGAGACCAATACTCAAGTTTTGGATTCCATTGCCGACCAAGTTGCAGAGACGATTAAATCGTCCGATAAAAAAACAAAAGTCATAGTAACCATTCCTGCGCATAACGAAGAAGCCATAATTCCTAAGTGTCTCAAGGCGTTTACAGACCAATATGCGATGGCGGATGTACAAATCGATTTTTCAGAATTCGAAGTATTAGTCCTGTGTCATAACTGTACGGATAAAACATTTCAAATTTGTAATGAAATTAAAATGAACTCTCCGTTCTTAAATCTCTACATCTTGAATGTCGCCCTGCCGGAAGTCAACAATGTAGGAGCGGTAAGGAGAGTGTTGATGAGAATTGCAGAGAAACGGATGAATCTAAATAACGGGTACATTGTCTCCACCGATGCCGACACTATTGTGGGCCGCTATTGGATAGCTAACATCTTAGGATATATTGGAAGTGGTTATGGACTCATTTGCGGTAGGATAGATATTAATATGCGAGGCCTCTCAGGAAATGCTAGAAAAACACTTCATCATAAACAGAATTACTTTCAACTACGGGCGCGGCTGGAACATCTTATAAGCCCGGATTTAACTGATCCATGGCCTAGGCACGCGCACAATTCAGGACCCAACCTTGCTATTCGTAAAGATGTATATCGTTCTATCGGAGGCATGCCCCCAAAAGGTTTTTTAGAAGATATCGCTCTTTACGATGCCGTATGCGAACAGGGGCATAAGATTAGACATTGCCCCTATACAATTGTCGTAACCTCTTGCCGCTTAACACCACGTGCGCCATGGGGCTTCGGCTCTGAACTACGGGATTGGACCGAGGCAGAGGATATATTCTTTCAAGTGGAAGGTCTGAACCGACTACTTGAAAAATTCGATGTATTCGAAAAGGTCAGGAGGTACGTCAAAAAATCATCGAGCCACTTAGTTAATGAAATCTGCCAAATCACAGGTCTGGAGAAATCAAAGATAATGGACTATTTTATTACTTACTCATCCTCAAGGTCTATCATCAATAGCATTGACCGAGATTTGGATAACTTGGAGAGTTGGCAAATCAAGTATCCCCTGAAATTAGTTTCCGAAGCAGAAAAAGAGTTACAAACTTATTTGGGTATGGTCAAAGTGGACTTTGACCATACCTGAACCCTAAAAAGTTCGTAGCGTTCGGCAAAGCATTCTTTATATCTCTTAGAAGTTTGAGCAAATTCATCAAAGTAGGTGTGAACCTCATCGCCCGTCAACGGATAATCCGGCACATAGCTAGTCCAATGAACAAAAAGTAACTTACCTCCCTCAACTAAATTATCATCCATTGCAACAAAAAGATTGAAAAGTGTTGCTATATCGAAATAATACCCCACCTCACATAAAGTAATAAGGTCATACCGCCCAATAGGAAAATCCTTAATTACGTCTAAGGTTCGAAAGCTTACATTTGGATTTTTGCTACAATTAAGTTTAGCTTCCGCTATGGCCTTATCGCTAATATCAACCGCCAGAAGTTTTTGACATCTACCCGACAACAAATGAGTCTGCACACCTATAGAGCAACCTATCTCCAAACCATTTTCAAAGTGTTCGGATTCGAGAGCATCGAGCGCTAATCTATATTTATTATGCTCATAGCTACTACTTTTAAAATTCCATGGATCCCCATTTAGGGAATATAATCTATCAAAATAGTTCCCATTTAATGTGCTCCTACCGCGACAATTCGTTAAAAAGTAATATTCCAATTTTGGGCGAAAAGGTTCTAACAAATCCTCCGTGAGAACAAAACCGCTGCTATCATCCTGTATAACTAAACCTAATTGGGATTTATGTGAATAGATGGCTTCCCATTTCAAATGATAGACATCATCAATTTTAAGTCGGTAAGGTAACACCTCGTCGAATAAGGGCCAATCTTCTTCTTTTCCATTTTTCCATAGCCAAACAGGGTATTCTACCTTAGTTACGTCCGAGCCGATATAATTTAAAATACTTTCTCCAATTCTATTCGTAGCAATATGATCAGAATGCGGATCCCTGCGCCATGGTAATGCCAAAGAAGAAAATTCTCCAGAACTAAATATTTCGGCCAATTCTTTGCCGATATTTTCAATTTCTTCCTTTCTTAAGGCGTGCATCTTGGAATCTCCCAAACGTCGAAATTGGATATTTTCTTTTTCAATACCTAGAACCTCACAAGCTTTCTCAGCTTCTTTTTCCCTGATCTCAGCCAATCGATTTGGCGGATATTCCTTAGAGTTTGGATGTGAAGCCGACCCACTTGTCATGAAAATAATATGAACTGTTTTCCCCGATTGGCGCAATGAAGCAATTAGACCTCCACAGCCTAAGCTTTCATCATCAGGGTGGGGAGCCAGAACCATAAGATTTCCAATATCTCGTGCCAAACCCTCCGAATTAAGAAAAGGTGCATCGAATAAGGGTTGAGCTTCAATCAAGTTTGTCATGTTCAATATGTGAAGAGATAAAAAATTTACCGATTTCAGACGTGACCCTATCCGGTCCAGGTTGTTTAAGATAAACGGATAAATCTCGATGTATTCGCTCCAAAGGATGGGAAGCCATAACCCCTTGCAGGCCCACCGACATTTCGGATAACCTTAAAATTTCCTCACAAATATCTCGAGCTTCAGTTCTGAACATATTGGCATAGTGGACATAATCTTGTGGCCGGCCAATCTTGTTATCGGCAATATTGGCAACCTTCTCCAACCATGCTCTTCCACGTTCCAATAATATGCTTAAACCAGCCATTCTTCTTACTTGGTCAGGGTTTCCTGTGCGGTTCAATTTTAGAAGATGGTTTAGGGTCACTTTAGTAGTTGCCTCAGCACCTCCGAGTTGAACAGCCGCGAAGCGCACTGCACCACCTGAAAAATCTGGCTCTCTTTCATAGTCGTTCGGTGCACCTAAGAGTTGTTCTTTACATACAGCCAAATCAGTGAAATCAAATCTACAGCTAACCGATCCAATCATTCCTAGAGGATTCCAATACGAATAATCCTCTTTTAAATTAGTATGTTCCAAGTGTAGAATTATCATATGTTTTCCAGCCAGCCCTTGAGCAGTGATTATAGGCCTATATACGTTTGAAGCCCCAGAACAGAAAATTTTCGCCCCTTCCAATTTAAATGTACCTGACTGCTCTCTAATTTTCAATGCCTCATAAGGGAGCTCAGAGTTCCAGACCCCAAATAAAACACCCTGTTTAGCTTCGTCGAAGTACCGCTTCTTTTGATTTTTATTTCCGTACAAATCGATCAGTAACAACGCATTGATATGGCCTTCTAAAATTCTTCCTAGGGAAAGGTCGTAAGCGCCTACAGTACGCAATAGATTCAGTAATTCAAAATTTTTTGATGATGTACCAAATCCTTTTCCGCCATATGCTATAGGAATGCTACACTGCATGGCCCCTTGTTTTCTCAATAGATTTAATCCTTCTTTTGGAAATTCCTCTGGACATCGTGAGTAATTCGATTTTGAATCTAGCACAAACTCTTCAACCATTTCGTCAATTCCAATGGATGTTGTATTTAATTGCGACATAATGAACTCCAAATTTTCTTGATTAAACCAAAGAATTAAATAAAAGTATCGAGTAATGAGGTGCAAAGAAGTCTCAATACCTATAATTCTTGATCTAAAAAATTTTATTTTATACTAGCTATTTTGAATATTCTTAAATTTAGTTCGGAAGATTTGAATTGGATGGTCTCGACTGTTTAGAGAAAATTACAAATAACCTATTATGTGCTACACTACGCAACAACGAAAACCGATATCGGATATCGAGAAGAAATATGGAGCTACCGCTAAAATTGAAGAGGGGCTGAATAAAAGTGCTTTGACAGCCCATCATTTTAACGGTTTCGCCCACCCCAGCATGCTCATTCTACCACAAGAGAATCCGAAATATTTAGCTCCTTTGATGTGGGGTCTTATTCCGTCTTGGGAATCGGGTCAAGAGTATCAAACTTATTATAACGACTCTATAAAATATGGCTCCGGTTTGAATGCTACGACTGAAAAACTGTTCAGTTCGAATATGTTCAAAAATAGCGCAATGACCAGACGCTGCATTGTGCCGGTTACCGGTTTCTTTGAACCGCATACCACGCCGGTCAAGGTCAAGGGCAGACCGTTCAAAGTTCCCTTTTTCTTCGAGAGGAAAAATAAAGGTATTATGAACCTCGCGGGCATCTATGAATTCACAAACGACGGCATCGCAACGTTTACTATACTCACGCAACCGGCAACACCCTTATTTGAGAAGATTCACAATACTAAAAAGCGGCGACCGGTCATATTGTACGATGAGGATGTACAGGGATGGTTGGATAAAATCTGTACCAAAAGTGATATTCAGGAATTCATAAATAAAACGGTTTCTGACGAAGATATCAGCGCCTATCCAGTAAGCAAGGATATTTATAATCCAAAAGTAAATGCGAACCGTGAAGACATTACCGATTTGGTTCATTATAGTGAAATTGCCATAAATTATAAGGGGAAGCCTCCGACCACTTTGTTTGATTAAGGTTTTAGGGTGGCAGGCGACAATTTCTAATGCACTAAAGAATTGAGATAGTCGATGTCAGACTTGGCCGATTGTATGATAGATAAAAAAAAGCCTACCTCTTCTGCATCCGTTTTATCTTCAGTCATAAAAAAATGACACCAAACCATTAAGTACTCATCGAAGTTGATTAACCGTTCGACAAGATCAGCTGAATTCGATACATCATAAATAGTCGATTTTTCAAGCCAAGATTCCTCTAAGGGATGAAATAATTCTGTGTCCTCAATGCTGCTATTTAGATAGGTCGAGAATGTACTATCCGTATTTTTGAGCATTACGCGCTTAGAACTAAGCAAGTGTTCAACGGTTTCCGAATATAGGAGATTATTCAAATAATCTCTATCCTCTTCAAAGATATCGACATAGCCATGTAATTGTTTTCTTAAAGCAAATATTGCGAATAGCGAGATACTCGCCCATTTTTCTTCTTTCATAGTACCATGAATATAATAATGCCGAGAAGAAATTGTGACTTCAATCAGATGTAAAACTAATCCTTTTGATAACTTGTAAGATTTGGTATGTTCAACCGGATTCAAGGTTAGCCTTCGTACAAAAAATTTGCTCGATGCCATAAGAAGCAAACGCTATGACACCAGATAGAATCAAAATGCGATACGCTGTTTTTTTTATACTATAACTCGTAGCGTGTTATCAAATTTCAGGAACACCGCTGCTATAGAATCGTACCGTAAGGGTTTCTGAGAAATAGAAAAATGCCGCTCCTAAGAAATAAAGTATGACATCAATGAAATCTCCAGTATATCTAGAATCGATGCTTGGAAGATAGTATTCAAAGTAAATTGCAAAGTAACAGGTTATCAATCCAATAACAGGTATTGGTATAACGGCCGTACTGTTGGATTTTATTTTACGGACGATAAACTGGCATATAAAAAGTACGATGGGCATGCATAGAAAATCGTTCACATAATTATTGACCAACCGTGGTAACGGAGGACCAATTTGCTGCATTACGTAAATGAATGTAGCAATAGCGGAAAGAACCAAAAATAGTGCTGTTCTCATCTATGCCGCAATGTATCCAATAAGGTATGCAAAAAAAGCTCCGATTGCGAAGACCACCATCCAAATGGAATACACAGCCGTAACCAGTACCCGAATAATCGGATTCTTATGATTTCGCGCTTTCTCAAAAAATACCGTAATGGCATTTGGTTCTTTGAGCTTTTCTTTTTCAAGCTTTGCCGTAGCCCGTTTTTCTCTTTCCAACTTTCGTCGCAGGTTTGTATTGATTAAAGTGCCACAATTCTTGCAATGATCGCTGTTCTTCGTCATTACTCCACATTCGGGGCACCTTCTAAGGGTTTCATTTTTCATCATCCACTGTTCTAACAATCTGAAATATCAGCAAGAACTACGAATAGTATGACTGTTAAAAGTCAAATAATTGATCCGATTACGAATTTATATGGTTTATGGGTCAATAAACTGTTTTATTACGTCATGGGATATTCACAAGTCAACCTAACTTACCTTCAGAATTAAATTTATTAGAAAACCTTTACATAGCAAATAATTCCTATAACGAAAATCCTATGAAATCTAAAAAAGCTTCGAAGTCCAAGACTACCATAAAAGAAAAGCAACTAAAAAACCATACAGTTAAAAACAGTGACAAGCCCTTTACCACAAGGCAGGGATTGAAAGTCAACGACACTAATAATTCCTTAAAGGCTGGAGAGAGAGGTGCCACCTTATTGGAGGATTTTCTGCTTCGGGAAGAAATACACAATTTTGACCACGAGCGTATTCCAGAACGCATCGTGCATGCACGGGGAAGCGGTGCCCACGGTTATTTTGAACTATATGAGAGCATCGAGAAATACTCCAAAGCAGGAATTTTTACCGATAACTCTCGTAAAACTCCGGTATTCGTTCGGTTCTCTACGGTAGCAGGCTCTAAAGGCTCGACCGATCTGGCGCGCGATGTTCGCGGATTTGCTGTCAAATTCTACACCCAAGAAGGAACGTGGGATTTGGTCGGTAACAACATGCCGGTCTTCTTTATTCAAGATGCCATGAAATTTCCTGACCTGATTCATTCCGTCAAACCTGAACCGAACAACGAGATTCCACAGGCGGCCTCTGCCCATGAAACATTTTATGATTTTGTCTCATTGACCACGGAAACGCTGCACAACCATATTTGGGTTATGAGTGATAGGGGAATACCTAGGAGTTTACGAATGATGGAAGGTTTTGGAATCCATACGTTTCGACTAATAAACAAAAAGGGAGAAGCCCATTTTGTCAAGTTTCATTGGAAACCGAAATTGGGTGTACACTCCGTAACGTGGGACGAAGCGGTCAAAATTAGCGGTGCGGATTCCGATTTTCATAGAAGGGATTTATGGGATGCCATCGAGGCCGGACAATATCCCGAATGGGAGTTGGGAATACAGGTAGTTCCCGAAAAAGATGAGCATAAATTCGAGTTCGACCTCTTAGATCCTACAAAACTGATTCCCGAAGAAATGGTTCCGGTTCAAATCATCGGGCGAATGGTACTCGATAGAAATCCGGAAAACTTCTTTGCGGAAACGGAACAAGTTGCCTTTTTGCCCGGCAATATCGTTCCCGGTATCGATTTTACGAACGATCCTTTGTTGCAGGGCCGACTGTTCTCCTATCGCGATACCCAGCTTTCCAGATTGGGAAGCCATAATTTCCATCAAATTCCGATAAACCGACCTGTGACCGAAGTGCATAACAATCAAAGGGACGGTCACATGCAAATGGAAATCCCGAAAGGGCAGACCGCCTATTTCCCGAATTCGTTGAGCAGCGGATGTCCCTATCTCTCCACCGTTGCAGAAGGCGGATTCGAATCGTACCAAGAGCGTATCGATGCCAAAAAAATCCGAACCCGAAGCGAGAGCTTTAGCGACCATTTTTCGCAACCTGCCCTTTTCTATAGGAGTTTGGCCGATTGGGAAAAACAGCATGTCGCGGATGCCTATTCTTTTGAACTGGGAAAATGCAACCATGACCATATCAAGGAGCGTATGTTGTGGCTAATCGCACAAATCGATACCAAGCTGGCGAAGCAGGTTGCCGAAAACTTAGGAATGAAAGTGCCAAAAAGTATTGAGAAACCTATTAATCAGGCTATCGGAGCGGATGCCAATGTTAAAGACCACCAACCCGGTAAGAAAAAAAATTATTTGGAGGTGGCTCCTGCCCTCAGTCAGTCGAACACGAATTTTGATACCATCGCGACACGGCAGATAGCCTTCTTGGTCTCCGACGGATTCAACATGAAAGATTTCGATAAGATGAAAAAGGCCTTGGAAAAAGAAAACGCAATGGTCAAATTGATTGCGCCGCACGGCGGCTCGATTACTTGCGATTCCGACATGGAGCATAAGGTCGATGCAGCTATTATGACTACGGAAAGTGTTCTTTTTGATGCGCTCTTTATCCCAGGTGGAAAGAAATCCGTCGATGCCCTTTTGAAGAAAGCGAAATTTATCAAGTTTGTTGATAAGGCATTCAAACATTGCAAAGCGATTGCAGTCGCCAACGAAGGTGTGCAACTGCTAGACAAAAGTTCCATTGATAAGTATCAGGATGATGAGGCGATTTTTGTCGATGAAAAGCCGTCCGAATTTATTGCGGCAATCGCAAAACATCGCAATTGGAATCGTATGGAGCAGGCTACGGATATACCCGTTTAACCAATTTAATATAATAATTTAGTTATGGAAAATGAATATGCAAAGCACGAAACCGATTATATACGACGCTATCAAGAAATCGGTTATACGGACTCTTATCGCTTGGATGGGAGTTATTTGGTAGGTACGGTATCCAAAAAGAGCTATTCTCCGGAAGACGTAAGTATAATCAAGGAACATCGATATGAAGGTATGAGCAATCCGTCCGATATGTCGATTTTATATGTTTTGGAGACCTCCGATGGCAATAAGGGTACATTGCTGGCCGGTTATGGGCCGAGTGCCAATCTTGAGTTACATGAATTCATGTCGGCAATACCCAAAGAAAACATTGAGGATGAAAACGTACTCCCCCCGGATGCTGAGAAATGATGGCGTATCCTTAAAGAAAAAAATTGTCAGGGTACATTTAAAGTTTGCCGAAAATAGGGGGCTTGATAAGACCTACTGCCCTTCCGAAGTGGCGCGCAGTATTTTCCCGAATGTATGGCGAGAACAAATGGATTTGGTCAGGCAGGTCGCTGATGAATTAGTCGCATCGGGGCATTTGGTAACTTTGCAAAAGGGTAAGATTATAAATCAAAAACCTACCGAGGCAGAAGGCCCCATTCGGCTTAGAAAATCGGAATAAAATTTTTAAAATGGCTGGAAAGTCGAAATTCAAGAAGAAACGTTACGTTATCCCAATTGTCATTATTTTTCTATTAATCGCTCTTCGGATAGCCCTGCCCTACATCGTTAAAAACTACGTTAATAGCGTATTGAGCGATATCCCCGGCTATTATGGTCAGGTAGAGAAAATTGAAATAAATCTATACCGCGGGGCGTATGTTATCCACGAATTATATCTAAATACTGTCGATGGCGAATCGGAGGTGCCATTTCTCGATTTGGAAAAAACTGATATTTCCGTAGCGTGGAATGCGCTATTCGATGGAAAGATTGTTAGTGAGATAATTTTAACGCGTCCTACTTTCATTTATGTTTTTGAAGATCAACAAGCGGCGGATTCCACTCAAACAGAAGCCGATGATTGGTCAAAGGCACTTACAGACTTGGTGCCCATTGAAATCAACAATCTTAAAATCATCGATGGCAAGGCCGCCTTCGTCGAAATGACCGCCGACCCGACCATTGACCTCAACATGAACAATATCGAATTGACGGCGACAAATTTACGCAACGTAGTAAACCAAGAGGGAAAATTGCCTTCCGAAGTACACGCTACCGCCACTTCTATTGGAAGCGGTAACCTCAAATTGGATGGCGAAATGGACTTGGTCAAGGAAATTCCCGATATGGATATTTCCTTTTCTTTGGAAAATGCTTCCATTACAGCCTTTAACGATTTTACGAACCACTACGCCGGAATCGATTTTGCGGAAGGGAATTTCAACATCTTTAGCGAAATCGCCATTTCCGATGGATTTCTGACCGGATATCTCATACCTATTCTGAAAGATTCGAAACTCATTGAAAAGGAAGATAAGTTCTTTGAAAAACTTTGGGAGGGATTCGTGGGCTTTTTCAAGTTTATAGTAAAGAACCAGAAAGAAAATACACTAGCGACAGAAATTCCCATAGAGGGGAATTTGAATGCCGTGCAAGGAGAATTCTGGCCCACGTTTCTAAATATCTTTAAAAATGCCTGGATTCAAGCCTATCAAGGAACCATCGAAGGAAAAGTGGATTTTCAGGATGCGAAAAAGGAATAATTTCAAATATGGCATTCCATAGGTATTGTTGGAAGAATAACCATAGTTTTATTTTTACTGAAATAACCTTGAATGATTATTTATTTGATATTCTCGAATGTATTAAACTTATCTCCTCTATTAAATAAATAACCATTGTATACATTAACTTATGAATCCGTAGCTGCTAAAGAGTTTAGCAATTCGGAAATGGACGAACTACTTCAAAAAGCGCGGTCGAATAATCTAAAACTTGAGATAACCGGCTGCCTTATATACTATATGGGTGGATTTATTCAAGTTTTGGAGGGAGAGAAAGAAGTAATCAAAAACTTTATTCAAAAATCAAGGTCGATAAGCGTCATCGAAAAGTCCATATGTTTTCAGACGACGACATTGAAATAAGCACTTTTCCCAATTGGGGCATGGCGTATTATCCGATTGATAAGGACACTTTGCTTAAAGGGGAATTCGAGCAGTTTAAAAGGAATTTATTGTTGCTCGCGGACTTCACAGAACCAACCAATGTTACCGCACGATTATTCTGGAAGCGTATCAAGTTTATTGTTGCCAATCCGCCGGTAGGTTTAAAATAAAAATAGCCCCTGAAAGTTTCAGAGGCTATTTCCCATGAGTGACAATTAAATAAATTACCAATTTTCTATTTCACTTTCTAACTCTTCCCTGCGCTTGCCGGTCTTCTCTTGTATTTTGCCCATCATTTCATCAAATTTTCCTTCGGAGTACGTTACGTCATCATCCGTCAGATTTCCATATTTTTGCTTAAACTCTCCTTTTACTTGTTTCCACTTTCCTGCTAACTGGTCACTATTCATAATGTAAATTTTTAAGATTAATATTTAATTTCAATAGTAAAATAGCCACAATTCGGCGAATCGGTTGACCCGAAAAATCCGATTTTTAATACGAACCGTTCAAATCAAAAAAATAGGCATTTGTTTGGCCACCTATTGCTTTCTTTTAAGTTCAAGATTATTTTCATCGCCAAGTAAGACTACGGTTTCGAAATCTTCAGAAAACTCATAATTCAGAATCACATTGGATCGCTTGGTCGTTAAAATCCGGACCTCTGGATTATAGGAACCCTCTAAATAATCCGTTTGAGATTCAGAACCATCAAAATATACCTCGACCTTGATACCGTAGATGTTATCTTTAATATAAGAAATATGATATTTAATTTGCCTATTATTTTCAACGTCCTCAGTTTCGAAGAAGCCAGTGATACTTTGTTCAGATGTATCATTTTTGCAGTTGAACAAGATTAGGGCCATGAGGCAGACTAGGTATTGATTCGGGTACTTGAGTACTTTATTCATTCTTGTTAATTATTTAGTAATTAATCCACGATGGATATGACATTTATGCCGTAATAGTTATTTGTCCTAAAGCGGCCGTACGCAGTTGAACCAATCCTGAATAATTAGCTATCATTTTTCTCAGTTTTTGATTGAGGGCTTATTTTAACAGGAAATTCAGTTTCGCCGCCATAGAGTTTTATTTCTTGAATGTCAGCAGGCATATAGTAGCCAGCATCTTCCAAAGCTTCTTTCACATTACGGACTACATTCCCTTTCGTTATCAATGCGGATTTTCTGAAATCCTTGGTATCCACCCAGAAAAATACTTTTACGTTTACGGTACTCGTCGCCAATTCATCTTCGATTACGAAATTTTCATGCTCGGCATCCTCGATTACATTCGATTCCTTTCGCAAAGCCTCTAAAACGGTTTTTTTGGCCCCTTCTATATTATCCTCATAAGCGATACCAATGATAAAATCCCACCTGAAGAAACCATCCTCGGTATAATTGGTTACCGGCTTGGTCAGAACGTCACTATTCGGTATATATACATCCTTGCCATCGAAGGTTTTAAGTTTGGTATATCGAAACTCAAGCGCTTTGACCTTGCCAAAGTTCTCCCCGATTTCCACAGTATCATTTACATCGAATGGTCTGCTGAAAGCCATTATAATCCCAGCGATAAAATTCTGACCAATATCCTTGAATGCAAAACCAAGAACCACTGCACTTGCGCCAGCGGCTGTTAAAATACCTGCCGCAATTCCTCCCAAGCCTGCTGCTTGAAGCGCAAGCATAATGGCTATAATGAGGGATACGTATTTAATGGCCTTTCCAAGAAATCTGCTCATTAGCGGATCTCCGGTTTTGGCAGATAATTTCCGCTTTACGAATCCTCCGATCCACGAACCGATCAATAGCCCCAGAATAACAATTAGAATACCCATTCCAATACCGGGTAATTGCTCAATAAACTGATTATAGAATGAAGTGATTGATTCCTCTATAGTTGTAGTACCTTTTTCCATTGAGGTTTAATTGTATGCTAAATTTTTGGTCTTCAAGACACCCTAGTATTTAGTAAAAATTGCTTGGATGCATATCAGTTACCTAAACAACTATGCATCGACGACTTGCCCATCGTGCTTACCTTCCCTAGTCTCCTCGATAATCTTTTCGATAAATGCTGGCAAATCGTCAGGATTTCTACTGGTCACCAAGCCTTGATCTACCACCACTTCGGCATCGGTCCATTTTGCACCGGCATTGATAACATCATCTTTCATATTCTTATAAGAGGTAACTTTTCTATTTTCGATAACCCCCGCACTAATCAGCAACCACGGAGCATGGCAAATGGCGGCCACGGGCTTTCCCGCTTTGAAAAAGTCCCTAATAAAATTGAGGGCATCTTTATTGGTTCGCAACGTATCGGGATTTAACACACCGCCAGGTAGCACCAAGCTGTCGTAGTCGGATGAGTTTGCACTCTCTAGGGTCATATCGACCCGAATGCTTTCGCCCAGACCATTTTTATCCCAACTTTTAATGACCCCACTTTCAGGGGAGATGATATGAACTGCCGCACCGTCGTTTTTTAAGGGTTTCAAGGGGTCGAAAAGTTCTGACTTCTCAAAGCCATCTGTGGCTAAAATCGCTATCTATTTGTTTTCTAATTTCATGGGTTAATAATCTTTCATTTTCTCTTTACGCTTTCGCAACTGCCGCTCGAGATCATTGACCGATTCGGCAATCGAACTTTCATAATCTTCATGACTGGCCTCGGCAAAAAGTCTGGGGCCAGGCAAACTCAATCGGATGTTACAAATTTTTCCGGTCTCGTCAGAAGTCGTATTCTCCTCCTTGAAAAAGACATCGGCCCGAATGACCATATCGTACTTGGTGCCTAGGTTTTCCAGTTTTTCCTTGGCCAGTTGTTCCAAGCGGTCGCTTTGGCTTACATCGTGATATTCGAATATTATCTGCATATGCGTAATTTTTAAAATTAAAGACGGATAACTATTATTCCCGTATTCCTTAAAATTAAGGGGGAAACGTCGAAGTGTTTAGTCCAAAAAGTGACAAGATTGATGCAATACCAAATGATCTGCCTTTGCGGCAGACCCGATGCTAATCGTCGAACCTGCGATACTTTACCATGATGAACATATAGGCGCCATAGCAGATGAGACCGAATGCGACCAGACCAACAAGCCAAGGACCTTCGGAATTTTGCCGTAATAATGAAAAAGCGTCAGAAGTTCCTTTGATATCGCCCTTACTAGCGGTATCCGCCGCCCTAATGAAAATATAGGCGACAATGCCCACAACGATGCCTCTTGATACCATGCCCGCATAACCCAGCCATTTGATTGTTTTTCTTGTGTTTACGTTGGACATGCTGTCCAAATGGAATTTTCGAAGGAATTTCCCTGTATAGGCCTTTACAAATTGAAAAATCGCTTTAATCGCCAATCCGATGGCAACGGTATAAAAAATATAATCCATATATTCTGTGGGAATCATTGAGCCGCTACCAGATGAACCCCTACTGGTCGGTTTGAGGGTTTGATAAACGGAATAAGCTCCCAAACCTAAATAAACAAGTCCGCTAAAGAAAAAACCGATACGCTTTCCAACGGCCTTGGCATCCGACCCAATATCCTCGGGATCTTGAATACTTTGGAAAAATCTCCAAAAAGCATAACAGAGCAGCCCCAAACCCATAATTCCCAAAAGCACATTTCCGAAAGGTTGCTCTTGCAAAAATTTTAGCACTCCCAATTTGCCCTCCGAGCTTTGACCCAAACCGATAGCCGCCCCAAAAGTTAATATTCCCGTTAGGGCATACACTGTACCCTTTGCTACGTAGCCCGTTCGGGCAATGTGTTTTATTTTATCGTCCATCGTATTATTTTGATTTTCAAATTAGGCAGCTTTGCGCTATTACATTAATCGCATACCCTAAAATTGTGAACCAAATGCGATAATGTGGCTATGCTACATTCGCGTTGTAAGTGCTTTGACGATTTTGTTTTCGGGGAAAAATTCTCTCAGTATAACTTTCAAAACCGTATAGCCAGGAACGGCGACGATCATTCCTGCTATACCAAACAATAATCCAACAATTTTAATAATCAAGAAAAATCTCTAAGGGATGGGATTTTACGCTGTTCGAAGAAATAAAAGATTGGGAGAAAAAGTTATCGATTAGCTGACCAACTACGACCCCAATGGCGACGTAACCCAATTTAGGCAGAATTTCGGAACTAAAATCCAAACCAAATTTACTTATTACGGTAAAGACCATCATAAAGACGGCTCCGATTATCGGGCCTGCATACGGAATACTATTGAACAATGCGCATAGAAATGCTATAGCCAACGGATGTTCGATGCCTACCATGGTCAAAGTGGCCGCATAAATAATGAACAATACTAAAATTTGAAGCAACAGTCCAATAAAGTAGCAGGATAGCAAGTTTTTAGTAACAGCGATGGAATTCATAATCCGAGGGCGATGGGCGGAAGGGAACATGCGTACCTTTGTGCCTTGAATCGTCTTGGTATCCTTTAGTAAAAGAATTGCTATAAAAAGTATAGAAAAGAGACTAACGCTAGTTGTGCCGACTATTTCCAATAAAGAATTGAACAAATTGGGCATAAGACCAGTATTCAACTCTTTTTTGACTGATTCCTCAATATCGACTTCTTCCACGAATTCTTGAACGATTCCTTTTGAAGCTCCAACAGAGTTGGAGAATTCATGAAAGAAAAGCTTTAATTCAGACTGCATATTCTTAAAATCAAAGCAAGGCCAGTTTTTCGCCTTGCTCGGTAACAAGTGGCACAAATAGCCAAACCAAACCCACAAAAAAAGCGAACAGCAATGTCATAGTCACGGATACAGCAAGTATATTCGGAAATTTTAATTTTGTTCGGAGCCATAGTGCCAATGGCTTTCCTATAAGGGCAAAAACGACCGCAATTAGAAGGTAGGCGATAACTGACTGAATCAAATACCGAAAATAGAACAATAGAAAAGTGATACAGATTAAAGCGAACGCCTTATACATTTCTTCGGCGGTAACTGATGACTTCATTGGGCGTTTTCTTTGGATTTAACTTTTTTAATAAGATTAATAGACCGCTGCCATTTGGAAAATAGTTTGACCGGTTTAGGGTAGGTTTTCAAATCGGATTCCCATGGAATCAAAATTGCGATATCATTTAAGTCCGCAAGTTCCGGTAACCATTTTCGAATATAATCCTGTGCCTTGTATTTGTTGGCTTGATGAAGAGGGTTGGTGTACCAAATCTCAAAGGCCTGCATGTGCCAGTTCATCCAGTTGACGCTGACATCATAATCGATAAGCTTCAACTCAAAATAGGCCGCGCCCCATCGCCAGTCGATTTTATAGTCGTGGATCAAGAAGCTGGAGCAATTGACACGGCCACGGTTGCTCATGTAACCCGTTTGGTTCAGTTGTCGCATATGGGCATCTACAAAGGGAATTCCAGTTTTGCCTTGACACCATCTTTCAAACAATTCCTTTGAATCTTCGAATCCTACATTTTTCCCTTTAAAACCCTTTTTTGAATAAAGCTTTGCCCCTACCCGCATGTGCCGAAAAATAAAAAAGTCGCGCCAGACCAGTTCGAAAACAAACCACCAGGTGCCGTACTTCTTCTTCGTCTGCGCTTCGTATTTCTTTACCTCATAGTAGATGTATCTGGGGGAAATGCAACCTAAAGCCAAATAGGGGGAAAACTTGGAACTGTAATCCATGCCCATGGATTTGTTGCGTGTCCATTTATAAGCGGTCAACTGCTCGGTATCATAAAAATAATGCTGTAATCGTTGTAATGCTTCTCGTTCCCCACCCTTAACAAAGGGTTCGGTGGACTGGCATTTATCTGGATTATCTACCAATGTCTCAAAATTTGGCAGGTTTCCATATTCCTGCAATTCATAAAAATCAATGGCCGTGGGTTTTGGTAGACAAGCACGAACATCGGTTTCCTTGGTAGTCTTAATTCGGTAAGTTTTGGAAACCAACGGAATTTCATCGATTGCATACGGAATATCATCTTTGTGATATAGTGTCCTTCCCCAGAAAAATTGCAATTTGCATGAACTCGGTAGAGCATCACGAACTCTACCGACCATTTCTAGTTCTTCCTCGGCGTGTTCTTCTTCCGCAAAAATTTCGAAAATGTCATTTTGCTCTACCAATTTGGAGATTTCCGTTGCCGGATCACCCCGAAGAATTAAAAGATCTCCACCTAATTCCTGTAGTCGTTTTCTTAAATTCTGTAAACATTGCAAAAGGAATTGGTGGCGCACCTTGTCCGCCTTTCGAAAGCCTAAATCCAGATAGCGATATACCTTTGGGTCAACGCAATACATCATCAAGACTTTTTTGCCAGTTGCCACCGCACGGTGAAGCGCCTCATTGTCATGAAGTCTCAAATCATTTTTAAACCAATATAATACCGGCATAGCATTAAATTAAATCGGATAGCCACATTGGTAGCTATCCGATTATAGGTTTTATTTTATCGGTTACCGGCTTCTTTGCTCTACTTTCTGAGACACACCGTCCTCAATAGCATGGTTCGCCAAATTTTGGCTAATCTCCGTACTATCTACAGGTGCATTCTCATCGGCATAGGCCAGAGCCACAATCAAAATCAAGTTGACCATAAAAAGAATTACGGCTTTTCTCATGTTGTTTGAAATTACGATTATACAATTTTCTTATTACCCGTCAACAATGAGATGACGACTAGGGCGAGAAATATGAAGAATAACACTTTTGCGATTCCTGCTGCTCCGGCCGCGATTCCTCCAAATCCAAAAACTGCTGCGATTATCGCTAATACGATGAATACTACTGTCCACTTTAACATGATATATAAATATTAATTAGTATTGAATTAAAAATGAAGGTGTACTTTATTCGTTCATTGTTTCCTCAATATCAGAAAATTCAGTCTGCCTTTTTAGCTGTATAAAAGGAAATGCTATCGTTAAAAGCTTAATGAAGAATTAGATTTGAAGTTCTTGGACTTCTTGAAAGGTTAAGAAATGAATTAAAATAAATTTTCTACATTCGTCATTCAAATATGAAGAATCAATTGCAATGGGAACACAGACCATCTTTTTGGCCGATGACGACGCTGACGACCGCGAGTTTTTTGAATATGCTTGCGATGAGATAGATGCCCAAATTGAACTGTTGCTTTTTGAGAACGGTCAATTGCTCTGCGATTATTTTAAAGGGAAAAAAAGGCTGCCGGCTATTGTATTTTTGGATATCAACATGCCGAAAATGGATGGATTTCAATGCTTAGAAAAAATTAGAAGCTCGCCAGCTTATGAAAATCTATGCGTTATTATGTATTCCACATCCAGCAATATCGTAGATATCCAAAAAAGTTATAGGTTGGGTGCAAACGGGTTCGTACAAAAACCATATTCCTTTGAAGCCTTAAAATCAATACTCAATAAGATTTTTGTGACCGATTGGAAAGACCCTTGTAACAAGCTCGATGAATTAAATTTCGTTCTGAAACCGAACTTAACTGTTCGAAAACAAGATTAATTATTACTTCCTCAAGTTTACTATCGATCGTTGCTCTTATCAAAGTTCGCGCGTAGTTCGCTCAGCGCCAACAACCTTCCAAGAATATTACGGCAATTTAGGTTTTCGGATCACGTCTGAAAACTTCGATAATATTAAACAGAAAAATGCAGAAAAAAACCCAAATCAACCCTGCGATAAAGCCCCCGACAATGTCCGAAGGAAAATGCACTCCCAAATAAATGCGGCTGATTCCGATGCTGGCTATAAGAATGGCAAGAACTAAGATTGCGATAAACTTGGCTAATGGATTTATTTTGAATTTATAGAAGAGATAAATCAAGAATCCGTAAAATGCCATAGCACTCATCGCATGACCGCTAGGATAGCTTAATGTTTCAACGGACACCAAATGTTCAATACCAGGTCTGGCCCTGTCGATTGCTCTTTTCAATACCATGTTCGATATGGATGCGAGAGCCAAAACCAAAGTGACTTGCCCAACATACTTCCAACGTTTAAAGATGAGAGCGGAAATTATAATAGTAATGACCAATACGATTAAATAACCGTAGACGTCTCCGACTTTTGTCACAAAGATGAAATATTTAGTAAGTCCGGGACTCCGTTGCGAAATAACAAAATCTGTTATCTGTTGATCGTAATTAGCCAAGGTTTCTGTCGAAAGGGTATCGGTAAGCTCTACGAAAAGGTTGATGCCACCGACGACCACGACCAGAGCAATGATTACCGTAATGATGTAAGGCAGTTTCTCATCATACTTATCCCATTGTCGGGTTAGAAATTTCCTTAAATCTTTGATAATGGCCAATAGTGTTCGCTTCATTGGTGCTGTATTTTATCCGAATTTTTAAATTGTTTAAGTAAAACGATTTAAAAATATGGGTTTCTAAGCAGCTATCAGCATTTTTAAACATTGCCAATGTTTTGCGATAAAGAATATTTTTTTTGAGCTATTAATAGGCTTGTTTTTTCGACCGTCAAATTAGTTTCAAGACTACATTTGAATTCAATTTATTAATCTAATCATTGGTCAAATGGAAAATACACTTATCAAATCTTCTGGCATGGGAGCCACTATAGAAGAAGGTCTAACTACTTTTCGTGTTTGGGCACCCCACGCCGATAAGGTTTTCGTAATCGGCGATTTCAACGATTGGACAGAGGACGATTTGGAACTCGAAGCAGAAGAGAACGGATATTGGTCGGCTACAACCGACAACGCTAAAGAAGGTCAAGAATACAAATACCTTATCCATAATGGGGAACTGCGACTGCAAAAAAATGACCCTTACGCTTTCGAAGTAACCAATAGTAATGGTAATACCGTACTTCGAAACTTGGATTTTGATTGGGATGGGGACGATTTTAAGATGCCGCCTTGGAATGAATTGGTCATCTACGAATTACACGTAGGCACTTTCAACCGCAAAAATCCTGATGCAGTTGGCACTTTTGATGATGTGATCGAAAAACTACTCTATCTGAAGGAGTTGGGTATCAATTGTGTTGAACTTTTACCCGTTGCGGAGTTTGCAGGTGGTATATCTTGGGGATATAATCCCGCACACCCTTTTGCAATTGAACAAGATTATGGAGGACCGGAAGGGTTTGCTCGATTGATCAAGGAATGTCATAAAAATGGAATAGCGGTTATTATGGATGTAGTTTATAACCACTTTGGCCCTTCGGATGTCGATTTGTGGCAGTTCGATGGATGGCAAGAAAACGAAAAAGGTGGCATCTATTTCTATAATGATCATCGTAGCGAGACCCCTTGGGGCGATACTAGACCCGATTACGGCAGACAAGAAGTGCGCCAATATCTTCGTGACAATGCGCTGATGTGGATTGAAAAATACCATTGTGATGGCTTGCGTCTCGATGCAACCTCATATATAAGATTTGAGGGCGGAGGGCTTGGAGCCGACACGGCCATTGAAGAAGGCAACCAGATGATGCGTGAAATCAATGTTGAAATCCAAGAGAAGCATCCCCATGTCCTGACTATTGCCGAAGATTTGAAAGGTCACGATTTTGTAACCGATTCCATTGATTCCGGCGGCGTGGGGTATGGGTCACAATGGGATATGAACTTTGTACATCCCGTCAGGGAAACCCTAATCGATACCCATGACAACTCTAGGGATTTGCAGAAAATTGTCGATGCGTTAACTTTCAGTTATAGCGGCGATGTCTTTAGGCGTGTTGTATATACCGAATCACATGATGAAGTCGCCAATGGAAAAGCCAGGGTTCCCGAAGAAATCCAGCCGGGCGATGCTGAAAGTGCCTTTGCCAAAAAACGTGCCCTCTTGGGGTTAGTCCTCACGCTTACCGCACCTGGTATTCCTATGCTATTTCAAGGTCAAGAGTTCATAGAGGACGAATACTTTCAAGATACCGAAGCCTTGGATTGGAAAAAGCAGAAACGGCACAATAAGATTACCAAATTGATAGGTCAAATTATCAAACTTCGTACAGGAGATTCGCAGGGCGCAGATGGTTTAAGAAGTCAGGATGTTGAAATAGTTCACTTTAATTCCGACACTAAAATTTTGGCGTATCGACGAGGTGGCAATGTACTGATGGTTTTGAACTTTAGTAATGTCGATTATGAAGATTATGGAATTGGTGTAGACGAAGATAGATGGAAACTACAATTGAATACGGTGGATAAAAAATATGACAAATCCCTATCCGAATTGGAGGTCGATGAAATGGAGATGGAGAATGCGATCACGGACGATAAACCGAAGACAGGTAAATTGACAATCCCTGGATACGCCGCTTTGATATTTATCGCAGAATAATTAGAACTGGTAAACTTAATCTCGTCTTGGGATGGTGTGCCGCTTTAGAATCCGAGCTTTCTCCTTCTTGGCTAGCGGCTCTTTTCGAGTGCCGTACAATTTTGATAAGGCGAATTTTCTGGTTTCCACCAAATCTACTATCGGCAGAAAATAATCACGCTCGACCTCAAAACCATAAAGTTCACTTTCCATGGGGGTAATTGTCCAAGGCTCAATGGCCAAATTTGCAGGAAGGTCTTTTAGTTCAGGAACAAATCTCTTGATGAAAATAGCTTCTGGGTCATGGTCTTTGGCATTTTTTGTGGGATTGTAAATGCGTACCGTATTATACCCTGTCAGACCCGACTGCATTTGTAATTGCGGATAATGGATACCCGGGTCGAAATCCAGAAAATTCCGTGCCAACCATGGGCCGATTTCCGAAAAATGCTGAAATAGCAAATGGCAAAAGAATGAACTTATCATAGTTCGCATTCTAAAATTCACATAGCCCGTTTCCATTAAGCATCTGATACTGGCATCGACCAAGGGGTATCCAGTTCGACCTTGCTTCCAAGCTTCGATATATTCTTGGTTACAATTAAACTCCAGATTTAAGAAACCTCGATTATGCGCCTCGGTTTCCATACGAGGTTCCATTTCAAATTTTTGGATAAAATGACTTTGCCAGCGTAGGCGCGACATAAACGCACTTAGAGGCCGTTTATCTTCGACTTCCTTTTTTCGTTCGACCGTTCTCTGATAGACTTGTCGGACAGATAAATTTCCCCAAGCGATATACGGACTCAACCGACTACAATGCATTCGCGACCCCAATGGCTTTGAAATATGTTTGGTATAAGCTTTATGACGCTCCCTTAAGAAGGTGTCAAGCCAAAATTCGGCTTGAATATGCCCTCCTTTCTGCACATCGGGTTTGAGTTCGGTACTCAAATCAAAGATTTTGAAGATTGATTCAAATGCTTCAATAGTTTTTAAGGTGACAAAGTTGGCATTCTCGAAATCAATGAGTTTTATTTTTCGTCGCATGTATTTTCCCCATTCAGCAGACCAAGTAGTTCTATCCTTTAATCCTCTTATTACGCCATTGTTCTGAAATTCTTTCCATGAAATTTTATTCGCCTCACACCATTGAGCAACTCGAATATCCCGTTGGAAAGTAAAGTTTAATCCGGTTTCTTCAGAACTCCAAAGCTTGAACCTTCCAAATTTTTCTTTGGCCCACTCCAATAAATCGATAACCTCGGATTCGACGGACATTACCTTGGCATCAAACGCAATTAAAGATGCATTCATCTCTTCGATGGATTGTCGAATAAAATCAAAATGAAATTCGCTATAATGCGCACCGGAATAAATAGATGGTTCAAAACAAAAAACTAATAGTATAGGGCCTCCTTCGTTGACTGCATTATACAATGCTTCATGGTCTTGAAGCCTGAAGTCTCTTTTTAACCAAACGATATTTAGGTTTTTAGAACTCATCGATATTACTCGCCTTTGAAAAACTTCCACGTTTTGAGATAAATAGGCGCAGCGGCTAATGTGTTCGTAAAATGTTTCTCATCCTTGAACTTGATTTCCTTCAATAGTCTGGCATCCACGAAGATTTCAAAGTTATCGTTTTCAAATATCCAAGGTCGTACGGTAATAGCACCATTATTGAGTTTGCTTACGAAATATTTTGCCCCGTCAATAGATTCGTTAATTTCCAACTTGCGACCCAACTGAGGAATTTCATTCTGACATAGAATCAAAGACAGTCTATCTGAAAAAACCATAATCTGATAGATTTCTTCAACTTCATTCTGAGTAACGCGATGCAGACTACACATCACTTTACGAAATTGCTTTATCTCAGTTAAGAACTCTTTAAACTCCTTCGAGTCTTCTGCCGCATCCTCATAGAGAAACTCTAAATGGTGTGACAGCAACATCGCGGACCAACTTGATTTCAATGAAACCTTGTCGAAAACTGCCTTGGCATGCTCTAATGGTTTTTCTATGGGGAGCGAATTATTGAGAAAGTCCAATGGCATCCCGATTTTGGAAATGCAATTTTTCTGCTTGGGGGATAATTGCTCGTCGTCGTGTTCTATAATTGCAACAAGGGTCTCCAACCAATTTTCAAGTCTGTATTTAGAATCGATTTGCTGCGCAATTTTACCAGAAAGCAATCCATGGGCGGGGTGCGAAATTACTTCTAAGCCAGATTCAATAAAATTGATTAACATCCCCTACAGTTATTTGTTCATTCAAATTTATCTCCTAAAGAAGGTAGTGGTTAGCTCAAAAAGATTTCCGATTAGCACAAAACCCAATTCACGATATCATTTAATCGGGGTGTAATTTGGATTTTTAAAATTTCATTATTCCCAAATAACCAATATATTTATGTAATAAATATAAGGGCGTTATATTAAAATTCTCAAAAAGAGCGCATAGTTTATGAAAAGAATCAAGGTCAGTTCACTTCCTTTAAAAGATGTAATTTCGGATATCTCTAATGCACTTGATGTACCCTTTTCAGAAAGCTGTAATCTTTATACGTTGTCCCTTCCTGCCTATATAGGTACTGGTGTTATTACGGGTATAGATTTTGAGGATGGTCTCGGTCTAATAGCTTACGACTGCACTTTTTTTGAAGATATAGTTTTTGAGTTTTCCGTAAATGAGGTACACCCTTTGAAATTTCTATTTTGCCTTGAGGGCAGTTTTGAACATAATCTCGAGAACGAAGAGGACTGGCACATGATACAAGAATGCAATAGTAGCCAGTAATAAGACCAACGGTCATGTAATCAGATTTGGAAAAAATGAACATACGATACTTCATAGTTTGGAACTTTCAAGGAGTAAATTTCAGCGAAAGATGAACTGTGAGTTAAAAAGTCTCAGTAATCCTTTGAAAATGCTTTTGACTGACATCGCGGCTAAAGAGACATTTTATTATGACGGATTTTACAGCTTAGAACTTGCCGACCTTTTCAGGGAAATACATACGTTCGAAGAAAAAGATTATCTAAAAAAACTCTTTTTGGAAGGTACGGCATACCGAATTTTGGTATTGCAGATTCTGCAATACAAAGATGATTTGAATAATGAAAGGACGGTTATCCGGAAAGCGGAATTAAAACAACTAGAAAAAGCCATAAATCTGATCAACGAAAGAATTTCAGATTTGCCGACCATTGAAGAAATTGGACTAGAAGTCGGTCTCAATCCGAAAAAACTTCAAAGGGGATTTCAAGAACTTGTAGGGTCTTCAGTAAACACCTATGTACAGAAAAGGCGTTTGGAAATCGCCAAAACATTATTGACGAATACCGATAAACCGTTGGCGGAAATTTCAGATATCATCGGATACAAAAGTTCAGGCTACTTAACAAAGGTATTTAAAGTGGATTATGGTATGAGTCCGTCAGAGTTTCGAAAGCGGAATTTGGACTAGATTAATAGGCTAGTGTCGAATAATCCACCAAAATCGAACAAATAACGAACTAATTTCAATCAGAAAATTTTCAAATTATTTAAAATCAATACGTTATAAACATAAAGTTGATACACGGAATGTGTACCATACGATGCAGGAGTGAGATCAACAAATCTCTAAGACAACAAGGTTCGAATAAAAAAAATTAAGGAGAGCCTAAAGTTCCAAAATCATACTAATGCTTCGTTAACCACTAAGTCGATATGAAAGCAATTAGGAATGTTGCTTCTTTCCTGTAGCTTTCCGTACGAAGGTTCTTCTTCGTAGATGAACTTACCATTATACGATGAAACCTTAAAATAAACACCTGGGCCCGGTATCGCAGAAAGTGGTGTTTCTATGTTGATTAGCGGCGATAAATACGTTTTCTTGAAATCTTTACTACAGAAATCTATTCGAAAATGCCCAGACTCATCAGTAATGGCCGAACCAAGGTCGTCATCTTTTACCCAATCAAAATCATAAGCACTTACTTTTACACCGCTAAGCCGTTTTTTCTTATCCGCTGCAAGTTTGACAGCTCCGAATACCGTCCAGGCATCGAATCGACAACGTATTTCATGCCAAAATAAGCTAGGTAGACAATAATTCCAGTTATAGGACTGCCCATTTTGATTTTCGCGCCAGACCGGTTGCAAAGTTCTTATCACGAATTGAACCCTTAAATCTATTTTGCTTTTTTGAAATGGTACACGTAGTAATTCCAAATGCATCTCAATTGGACCACCTTTATATTTTTTGCCCAATTGTATTTCATAATTTCCAGAAGTATTGGCAAGTCCATTTCCGATAAGATCTTTTTTTCTTCTAAGAATTTCCTTATCATCCAAAATCAAAAGTGCATGTTTCTTTTCTAAACCTTTTTCTTTGGCAGAAATACCGTCCTTTTCCGGTAAATAAGCTTTAACTCTTGCCCACTTCAGGTCTTCTATAAAATTGTGACCTAATGAGGCACTAAAGTTGCCGTTCATCAAAAAATTCATTTTTCAATATTTTTTATTCGCGAAAATACCTTTTGAAAACCAATGCTGTATTACGTTCATTCCTCAAATTACAAATATCTTGCAAAACTTTGAAAATCAACTCTTTATTTTTTTAAGAAGTTAGTAAAAACTTGGAATAAATCCTAGATTTCAGGCCAAAGTCATTGAATCAAAATATGGGTTCACTAATCAGGAATATCATAGCAACGAAAAAGAGGCCTGAAATTTCAGGCCTCTTCCATATAACTTTTCATTCAAAATTTATTGCCTTTTAACGATCATTTGTTTTTGATAGGGTGTTCCTAATTTGTCTATCATTTTGACGATATAACTACCCTGCTGGTACAACCTCACATCAAGTATATAGCCATCACCACTTTTGACGTACTCGGGATTATATGATTCAATCATTCGACCAGACATATCGAATATCAGAATCTGTTTAATCTCCGTTGGTCTATTGAAACTGGCCCTGGCCAAAGTTGTTGCCTGATTCGGACTTATCTTTAAATTGTTTAATTCAAGATTGTCCACAATTTCAAATGTAATCGATAAGGGTAAGCCCATTTCTCCCGCCAAATTGTCCGCTGAGTAAGGGATGGCCGTCACCGTATACGTTCCAAAATCAAAATTATTACCGATGTAATCCCCGATGGGCAGATCTCTGAACAAAGCGTAAGGGACTCGACTTTCCGTTCGTGCGGTACTTTGCTGGCCGGAGAGTTCCAATCGAACACTTTCAACATCACTGGTGGTATTCGCTCGAATGTCTAAAAATAGGGATGGTATATCGTTGATGCTGATTTGAATGCCGTCAGTGAGTTCAAAAAGTTCACCGTCACTTTCGGCGCTGATCAGTGTAAAGCTGGTGACAGCCATAGTCGGGGTCAAATCAACAAACTCGAAATCGATGGTCACTGTCTCTCCCGATTCTCCCTTTAAGCTATTTAACAAATATGGAGTACCTGATAAGGTGTACTCGCCCAAATCAAATTCATGACCAATATAGTCACCAATCGGCAAATCTTGGAATAAGGCATAAGGCGGAATACTTTCCCCGCGCATAATACTTTGAGTGCCTAAAAGTTCAAAACCGACACTTTCAGTATCTGAACCCGTCTCAGCTCTTATATCAAGGTTTTCGGTCGGCAAGCTCGAAATATCGATTTGCATTCCATCGGTAATTTCAAAAAGATCCATTTCATTATCAGCGTTGACCAACCAATAGGCAATGATAGCATTGGAAGTCTCGACCCTCACCGTTATTTCTTGAATGGCCGAGTTAGTACATTCCGTAACCGAATCTTCGAAAGTATAGATAATCTGATAGGTTCCCGCGCCGATTGAGGGGTCGAACATACCATCGGCAACGCCTTCTCCACTATAAACTCCACCTGCGGGCATTCCCCCTGTAAGTTCAAAGGCCCCATCACTAGCCAATACTTCGGTAAAAGGTTCTAAAGTCACTTCAGGAAGTTCTGGGTTTTCAATTTCTGCTTCCACCCGAATACGGCAACCGTTCGAATCACTCACATCTATGGTATAGATTCCGGCAGTAAGGTCATCAATGGATACATCCTCAGATGAAAAATTTTGCCATGAAACTTCGTAAGGTGATGTTCCTCCTGAAGGTATTATGGTAATTCTGCTACCGATACCATTGCAATTATCCGGATTAACCACTTGCACTTCAGCCGTCAAACTTTCACAGGCGGGATGACCATCGACCAATTCAAAATTCAAGGTCAAGGAAGCACCTTTATCCCCTCTAAGCGAATTGTCTGAATAAGGTATGGCCGAAACGGTATATTCACCAACTGTGAATTCTTCGCCCATATAATCACCAATCGGTAAATCTTGGAACAGTGCATATGGTGGAAGGCTTTCGGTTCGTTCGTTAATCAACGCTCCCGAAATAGCGATGCGCACACTTCCGACATCTTCCGTCGTATTCGCTCGAATATCTAAATTTCTAATGGGCAGTGTATTGATGTCGATTTGTTGCCCTTCAGTCAAATCAAAAAGTTCTTCATCGGTATCTGCATTGATTAGCGTAAAGCTATTCACCGACAAAGTCGGGGTCGAGTCGATCAACTCAAAGTTCAATGAAAAAGGTGAACCCATTTCACCCCCCAATCTATCTTCTGAATAAGGTGTTGCGGAAACGGTATATTGCCCGACTACAAAGTCTTCTCCGATGTAATTTCCTAAAGGAAGATCCCTGAACAAAGCAAAAGGCATCAAACTTTCGGTTCTTGCAGTAGATAAGGCACCCTCTAAAGAAATTCGGACGCTTTCGACATCTTCCGTGGTATTTGCGCGTATGTCTAGATGCAATGTTGGCAAATCACTTATTTCAAAAACATCGCCTTCAAATAAATCAAATAGTTCTTCATCGTTATCGGCATTTATCAACGTAAAACTCGTGACCGAAAGTGTGTTGTTGTCAAAAGGTAGAACCGTTACAATGGCGGTGCAAGAGCTGATATTTCCATTCACATCGATTGCTGTTACGGTCACCTCATTTTCGCCCAGATCTTCGACAGTAAAGGAGGTCTTATCCGCGGAGAGCACTTCAACCTCACAATTATCTGAGAGCGTATCGAACACATCTGTAATCGAAATATTTACATTACCACCTTCTCCCAATTCGACAGTGGCATCCTTACATATAAGAATCGGTGCTACATTATCTACAACTGTAACGTTGAAGCTACACGTTGATATATTTTCAGCATCGTCAGTGGCCGTTACAGTGACCAAAGTGGTACCAATAGGAAAAGAATTCCCCGTCATAAAATCGGCATTTACCGAGACCGAACCGCTATTATCTGTAGCTACAGGTTCAAATTCGATAATTGCAGAACATTCACCTTCATCGTTGTTTACAACAATATCTAGTGGACATTCAATTATTGGTGGCTCGTTATCTTCTTCCACTTCGACTATCACCGTCCATTCTTGAATCGTACCATCTTCTGCGATAACGGTATAGACAACGGGTACTGAAAAATCTTGGGGCACTCCTGTTTCGGGAGACACCGATGCATCTGCGGAAATCGAAACATTCGGAACCAATCCGTTTAAATCAGTACCCATAGGCATTCTTAAGGAGACCGTTTTCTCAACGATATCGATTGTCGTACCAGGAAGTTGATTAGGTATCTCAAAATTGGTAATATCGTTTGCCATCGATTGCCCCATTTCAATAGTAACGGTCTGAGTGCATGAAGTCTCATTATTAGCATCGTCGATTGCTGTCCAAGTTATGGTCGTTACGCCTTGGCCAAAAGGATCATCCAAGGTTAACGTTGCACTATCACTACGTATGAACGAAACCATTGGTTCCACTGTACAATTATCGATAACTACAGGCTCCTCAATATTAAATACTTCAGAATCAGAACCAACAATCGAAATATCCGGACCACAAGTCAATTCAGGCGCTATTCCATCGCTAACTGTTACGGTTACCATGCACTCCTCGGAAGTATTGCCAGCTTCATCGGTCGCTATAATCATTAAAATAGTTTCATCAATTGGGTAGAGGTCTGTTAATTCAAGTCCGTCATCTCGAGTTACGGAAACCATGATATTTTCGGCTGATGAAATATTATCCGTGACCTCTAGCATGGGTAAATCGAAATTGGCTTCACAACCACCTTCATTTATTTCTATTGTAAAAGGTTCAAGGCAGACCAACATCGGTGCTTCATTGTCAGCGGCCGTACCCGTCAACAATAGGTTATCAAAAGCCAAGTCTTCATCACCCGCACCGAGACCATCAATGGTCAAACGAATGTCAAGTAATGCTCCATTTGTAACCACCGCACTAAATTGAGAAAAGACATCAGTGATTTCGGTACCATCACCAATACCATCAAAGTCGGTATCGACACGAGGGGAGGTGTTGGTTCCACCACTACTTTCGATAGCAAAAACACTCGAAAAACCACCCCCATCCACCTGAACCTCTAGCCTTACGAAGTCTGAAGGGTCCCAATCTTCATTGCCATCATTTGCATCATCTTCCGCAACATACCATGATAAATTTAGGTTGGTAAAACTAGAAATATCAATACCCTCCCAGTTTAACTCTAATACATCTACATTACCACTATTCGCCCCGTCTATATCTTGAACACCGTAAAATCCCAATCCCTGGGGGTTTGAATAGGCAACCGAAGTTGGCAGGCCACTGGTGTCATCTATTCTTCCAAAGTAATCAAACGCTGCTATATCTGATAAATCATCGGGAATTGAAGTGGTATAAGTAAGTTCGGCGTCTTCGAAATCTTCAAATAATATTGTTGTTTGAGAAAAAATCGCACCACTTATCAAACAAAAAAGAAGGTTGGTAGTTCTTTTCATAATCTAGATTTTTAGGTTGAATACTTAGTTAGAACCAAAGTCTTTCTATGGCTCAAATTGAAAACTGAATATATTTTATTATTGTAAATAGCCGTTGACCATACTTCACAGTAGTTAAAAATTTGTAGGTCTAAAAAAAGAAATGGGAAGAAATACAGTTCTTATTCTCGCCATGAAAATAGTACTTGATACAGAAAAGTCTAAATATTTGTTGTGAAATGAGTAGGAAACGTTGTGAAGAATAGACGGTGCTGTTGAGAAAGAATTTAGCTACAATATTTTATATCTTCAAAATACTTCTATTTGAGTTAAGTTCTAATCCATCACTACGACAAATACAAAAGGTAAGGTCATGGCTCGGTCTCGTATTTTTATATTTTTTTGAATTTGTATCTATCGGGTTATCTCAAAACATATCTCTTGAAGTCCTTAAATCCATTGACCAAAAAAGGCATCCGATATGCTTGAAACAAATGGCAACTCGATTCGTTTTGCCTAGTACAGCGTGTGAAGAAATCGGCAAGTAATAGCAATAAACAAATTTGGAAACCAGTATACTGAGAAAGATCAAGGCGTATAAAAAAAGCGGCCCAAATTGGGGCCGCTTTTCACTTACTAACTAAAAACCTAAAAAAAATTAAACCATACTTGTTATTGGTTAGTGTAAAAGTATAATGATGATGCACTAGATAAACTAATGTTTATCGATGGTGTAATATCGCCTCCCACATCGGCATCGGTAAACGCTAATACGCGTCCACCACCATTTGCAGCTTCTGCTATAAATACGGTTCTTGAAGCCGCATCGTACTCCGCAGCCACAGGATTACCCAATAATGTATTAGAACCGGCGATCTGTGTTTGATTATTGGCCACTGCCATGATACCGCCATCAGCAACAGCATCGAACTTGGCATCAAAACCGCTAATGATATGAAAAGCACCATCGGCATCGGAGGCGGCGTCACCTACATCGGTGAGAATCATTGTTCCATTATCATACGCCAAACCATGTGTACGTACTATACCTTCAATAGCAATGCGTTTTGAGGCACTAACCGTGGCATCAGCCGTATAAGTCGCGGTGAAATTGGCGTAAACAGCCAATTCATTGGTCTTATCAACAACCGCGTACAAATTGTCGCCTACAAACTCGATACCCCATAGGGCAAAGTCCGTAGTGACTACATTTCTCAGGGAAATCTGTCCGTTACTGCGCGTGTATATGAAAAGTCTACCGTCTGCGGTCTGCGAATTTCCGTCTACATCGGCATTATCTGCGACTACGATAAAATCATCATTTACGGCAATATCCCTGGGGCTTTCCAAATCAGAAGAGCTAGAGACAGATGCTGTAATTGTAGCGTTTAAAAGCAGACTAGATACATCAGCAAAAGCATTCAGTTGATTGGAAGATCTCGAAGCTTGAACTATTTCGTCTGTATTTGCATCGTAGTATATACCCTCCGCAGCTGAAGATGCCGTTGTGAAAGTACTGACCCCACCATCGACCATATCGTAAACTGTAATATTACCGTCACTGTTATTTGATGCGTACAGTCGTGCACTTTCAGTATTTTCATCAATTTGCTCAACATCATTGTCATCTTTATCACAAGACACTAATACAAACGAACTTAATGCGATTACATATCCAAATTTCAAAAATCTTTTTTTCATGGTATTAGCTTTATTTTAGACTACCTACGAGGAATCACCATTTTGGTTTTAAAAAAAATGTTAAAAAAGATATGATAGGTCGATTGAAGAACGATTGATGCGTGAAGTTGTAATTGATTCGCCTGACGAGCGACCAAATAATAAAACTTGCCATGCGAATAATCACAATTTTTATTCTTCTGGGCTTTTTATCTAATGTATCGGCTCAAAATATGAATACCGGAAAACTGCACGAAATTATCTCGCAGGTATCTGATACCATAGCCTCAAATGGAAATTCCATTCAATTTTCTTATCGAGATAGACCTTTAATCTGTGTCTATGATGGGAATGCGAATCGTATGCGGATTATTTCACCCATAGTCGAGCGAAAGGAAATCGGGGAAAAGGAGCTTCTTAACGCTATGGTCGCAAATTTTCATTCTGCATTGGACGTCAAATATGCCCTAAGTGATGAAATCATCTGGGCGGTGTTCATCCATCCCCTAAAAGAACTTTCAGACCACCAAGTTTTAGATGCTATTGAACAAGTCTATAATGCCAGCATTAATTTTGGAACAACTTATTCAAGCACCAATCTAGTCTTTCCGGGGAACACGAAGAAAAATGATTCCATCAAAAGAAAGATCATTATAGAGAAGGGGTGACAAAATTTTCTTTTATTCTGCCGACCGCACCGGCAAAGAACGATTTATAGATTTCAAAGTCTTTTTCTATGCTTTCCGATGTATAATGGGGGCGAGAAACCTTTATCTGTTTATTACCATAATCAAAGGCCACTAAAACAATTGGCACTTGTGCTTCTTTCGCGATATAATAAAACCCTGTCTTCCATTTTTCAACTCTTTTGCGTGTACCTTCGGGCGCCAATGTCAAATGTATCTTTTTTGAGTTTTGAATCAATTCCGCACAAGCAGTCACAAAATTATTATTCTTGGTTCTATCGACCGGCATACCCCCCATTTTTCTGAAATACCAACCGAACGGCCATTTGAACAAACTACTTTTTCCTACAAAATTGAATTCTTCCTTCATGACCTTTCGAATCAAAAGTCCTAAGAAAAAATCCAAATTACTTGTATGGGGTGCAACGATTACTACACATTTATCTATTTTGGGAAAAGTACCGACCAACCGCCAGCCCATAAGACTGTAGTAAATAAACTTCGCTATTTGGTGCATTGAAAAAGTTTGTCGGCATATAATCTAGCAACCACTATGAATTTTGGCGGTTCTTGTCTGTGCTCGAACGGACAGTGCTCATGATTATATCTTTCGATAAATGGATTTTAATTTTTCGGGAGTAATGGTCTCTTTCCAATTCTTTCCTAGGGCATTCTCCCATAACGGTTCCATTTTCATAGCCACACAAACCATTGTATTAAGGTCATCTTCCGTTAGGTCTTTACATATACCCGTTGGTAGTTCTATTTGGTGTTTTCGCCTCATCTCATCAAAAAGCTCGACCCCTTCTTTATAGAATTCCTCCAAATGTTGAAAAACAAGGCAATTTCCGATACCATGTTTAACCCCTAGTAGATAACCAAGACCATAGCTCATCGCGTGCGCTACACCTACTTGCGAATAGGCAATGCTCATGCCACCGTGCCATGAGGCCATCATCAATTTTTCCCTTGATTCCAGAGGTTCTAAATCACCTAAATAGACTTCTTTACAAAGCTCAAGGGCCATATCTCCGTAACTCTTGCTAAAGGCATTTAAATAGGTACCGTTCAAAGATTCGATACAATGAATATAGCAATCCATACCTGTATAAAACCATTGGTCTTTGGGAACTCCCAAACTAAGATCAGGGTCCAATAGAACTTGATCGAAAACCGTGTAATCGGAATTGATACCCAGTTTTTTATCCGGTCCTAACAAAACTGTCGTTCGAGATACCTCTGCACCAGTACCGCTAATAGTCGGAACACCTACGTGATATAACGAGGATTTTTGAACGAGGTCCCAACCTTGATAGTCGGCAGCACTGCCCTTATTCGTTAATAACAAAGAGACCGCCTTGGCCAAATCGAGCATGGTACCTCCACCAATACCAACAATACCAGATGGAAGGCTAGTATATTTTCTCAAAATCATGCCCACCAATTCATCGACCTGTTTCGTTTTTGGTTCTTCTTGGGCAGAAACAAAAATGGCCTCATCATTAAAAATCAACGGAATCTTATCCGCCAATTCGGTGTTTTGAAAAACATCGTCGATTAAAAATATAAAGGGTGCATCAGCATGTTTTCGATGGGGCATTAATATTTCGCCGAGTTGATTGAAACTTCCTTGGCCAAAAACGACTTTTGGCACCTGCGGAAAATTTCTGTGCTTAACTAATTCCTCGGTGGTTACCTCTTGTATATCAACTTCCTTCTTAATCTTCATTGATTTAATTCAAGTATTTTAAAATATCTATCAACTTATTTGTTTTCAGATATTTGTAATCTTCTTTTTCAATTGTTACTTCTTCATGTTGCCAAGTGGTATGAAAAGGAACATGAATCGCCTTTGCCCCAATATTCAAAATAGGTAAGACATCTGATTTAAGGGAGTTACCCACCATCAAAAACTCATTGGTTCCTATTTCTAAATGCTGAAGCAAATTCAGATAGTTATCCTCTTTCTTATCGCTCAAGACCTCAACATGATGAAAATAATCGAGCAAATTCGAACGTTTTAATTTTCGCTCTTGATCCAATAGGTCGCCTTTCGTCAAAACGATAAGTCGATATCTATTCTTAAGACTATAAAGTACCTTCTCCACATCCTCCAACAATTCAACTTCATGTTCTATCATCTCTTTACCTAGATTCAATATTTTATGAATCGTTGCTTGTGAAACCCGATTATTCGATAATTCGAGAGCAGATTCTATCATTGACAACATAAAACCTTTTATTCCGTAACCATAAAGCTCAAGATTCTTAATTTCCATCTTGAACAATTCTTGGTCTATCTTGTTTTTTGTTTCGTACCCCTCAAGTAATTCTGCAAACTTTTCTTCAGTTTCCCGAAAATAGGTCTCATTCACCCACAACGTATCATCGGCGTCAAAACCAATAACTCTTATTTCGCTAAAATCTACTTCCATACCGCTTTTGCCTTTTGCAGATCTTCTGGGGTATCAATTTCTATTCCGCTTGCGGTAGTCTCGACCATTTTAATTTTTTTACCATATTCTAGATAACGAATGGCCTCGATTTTTTCGGTCGCTTCTAACGACAACATTGGCAATCGATGGAAATCCATCAGCGCATCTTTGCGAAATGCATAAATACCCTTGTGTTTGTAATAGGTCGTTTTATCATCTACGGCCCTCGGAAAAGGTATTGCCGACCGTGAGAAATAAAGGGCGAAATCTCGATTGTCTACGATGACCTTTACAGTATTCGGATTATTGATTTCTTCTTGATCTGTAATTTTTACCATCAAGGAGGCAAGATCGATTTCCTTTTCAGGATCATCTTTGAATACCTCTAGAACACCGACAAGACTCTCGCGATCTGTGAAAGGCTCATCGCCTTGAACATTAACGATTATATCCACATCCATGTCGACAACAGCCTCCGCAATCCGATCACTACCACAATCGTGTTCGCGCTGACTCATAATGGCCTTACCTCCCGAATTTGAAATAACATCGAAAATAGGCTCGCTATCGGTTACCACGAAAACATCATCGAACAAGTCGGTGTTGACCGCAGCTTCATAAGTTCTTTGGATGACCGGCTTGCCGGAAAGATCTTGCATCAATTTCGCCGGAAATCTCGATGCCGCAAAACGGGCCGGTATCATTGCAATGATTTTCACTTTTGTTGTTTTGTCAGAATCATATCAATCTCTTTTCGGTCGCAATTTACGGTATATCGTGAAAATTACGAACAATATTATAATGACCATTATCACCCCAAGAATAGGAGCGAAAATGGATGCAACCGTGACAACTGCCGCAGTACCTGTTTCCACTGTTGATACAATAGGGTTTCCCAGCCCGCCTGTGGTCGCTGTCGATGTCAATCGACTTGCCGCACCGGCACCTTTAATAGCGGTGGCGGTTCCCCCACCGGCGATTATTGCCAAGGCCCAGGTAATGACTGGATCAAGGTCTGCAACTGTAGAGACCATCACCGCGGTGCCGGCCACCGCGGCCAACGGAACAGCGAAGCTATCTAGAAGATTATCGACCCATGGTATGAAATATGCGAAAATTTCAATGCCCGTTGCAACTCCCAAAGTGATGACCGCTGCAAGACTGCCGGCCCACTCCCAACTTTCGTTCAATTCCCAAACATTGAAGTAAGATGCCAGACTCAGGGCAAATAGCGGAAGGAAAACCCGAAATCCGACCGAGGCCGCGAGACCTACACCCAGAAAAATACTGATAATGGTTTCAGACGTCATTTTTATAGCTTAGTTTGTGTTTCGATTTTAAAGGTCAACTACAAATTCCATTCCAAGAATTCGTAACAAATCGAATCTACCCGAATTTAGTCTATTCTCATTCAACAAAAAAATCGTTCTGAAAACCAATAAGATAGAGTTGTTTTTTTGCACGGGTTACGGCGGTATAGAGCCATCGCAAATATTCTTTGTCGACCCCATTTGGCAAATAAGGTTGCTCAACAAAGACAGTATTCCATTGTCCGCCTTGAGATTTATGACAGGTAATTGCATATGAGAATTTTACCTGTAAAGCATTAAAGTACTTATTTGATTTGACCTTTAAGAATTTTTTATATTTTGAGGTTTCATCTTCATAATCTTTCATTACTTCATGATATAATCGATTTCCTTCTTCATAAGACAATGACGGAGTAATCGAATGAATCGTATCGAGCAACAAAACCGTTTCAAAAGAACCTTGATTCGGGTAATCGACCAATTGAGCTTTTACCTCGGCGAATTTGAATCCGTAAAGTTCTTTGAGAGCAAAGATTTCAAGCACTTCCAAAATATCGCCATTGGCAATAAAACCTGCTTCAGAATTGGGTTCCAGCCAAAAATAATTGTTACGAACGACCATCATATAATCGCCTACCGCCAAATCACTTTCCAAAAAAAGAATCTGATTTCTGATATTTCCATTGTAAAGATTCGCCCTCTTGTTGGAACGAACGATAAAGGCAGTTTCTTCTTTTCCATTTTCATGGTACGATTGTTCAATAGCATCTTGAATATCGTAGCCCTCCACCAAACGAACGATATCCTTGAATCCCGTCACATTGAATTGAAACGCTTCAAAGGCATTTTCCTGCAATTGCCGTCTAATCTGTGTGGCATTGATCAAGATTCCTGAATTCTCTTCTTGACGAACAACTTCGTTCAACTCTAACCCGACTACATGCATATCGTAATTTCTGGAAATCTGATCGGCATCCAACGCCGGACTCAACTCTAACCTTACGGGAGGTAGCTGGGCCGTATCGCCTATCAAGATCAATTTACAATTAAGGCCTGAATGCACAAATCGTATTAAATCATCCAACAATGATATGTGCTCCCCGAACTTGGAATCGTCGGCCCTATCCGGAATCATCGATGCTTCATCAACCAAAAATACCGTGTTTTGATGTTTATTCGGCGCTAAAACAAACTTTACACTGCCGCCCCTATCCTTTTTAGGAACATATATTTTTCTGTGGATGGTGAAAGCGCGGGTCTTCGAATAATTGGACATTACTTTGGCCGCGCGACCGGTAGGAGCCATTAAAACCGCCTTTAATTTGCAAGCCCAAAGACAATTGACCAAGGTACCTATAATCGTGGTTTTTCCCGTTCCTGCAAAACCTTTGAGAAGAAAAATTCGATTACGCTCTTTTGAGATCAAAAAAGAAGCGAGTTGCTTTAGTGCAATTGATTGTTTTTCAGTAGGTTCGTGTGGAAACCGTCCAATCATCAATCGTTGAAAAGAACCGTCATTGAAAGTTTGCATAGAACCAAATATAAGGTGATTTAGCCCGTATATCCGTGCGATTTAAACTCGAAGTCGAAAATTACCGATTCATGCCTGTTTTAAAGGGATTTAAGGCTCAAAAAAGTGATTTAAAATCGATGCCGAAAAATTAGGCGGTTTGCAAAAAAATTGTAGATTTGTGTTTACCACTAAATCAAATAATACTCTTAGAAAATGAAGACCATAATACAAGTTGTACTTTGGATTGTATGTATCGGGTTGGGATACTTGATTTATCAGTCTGTTACCGGGCCAATAGAATTCAAAAAAGTCAAACAAGAACGTTTTGCTAAAGTAGTTTCGAACTTAAAGGATATTCGCGACGCGCAAGAGGCTTACAAAACGGTCAATAAGAAATACGCAAAAGACTTTCAAGCTCTTGTAAGTTTTGTAGATACTGGGAACTACACGATAACCCAACAACGTGATTCGTCGTTTTTAAGATACAATAAAGCCTTTCAAATCGATATGCCGGTCGATACCATTCTTATAGATACCTTAGGATCGGTTTCGGTTAAAGACTCTTTATTTCGAAATGATAATCGATACAAGTCTATGATGAATGTGCCTGGAGCTCCCAATGGAGAGAAATTTGAAATGAAGGCCGACATCATTGACAAAAGCGGGTATCGAGCACCGGTTTTCGAAGCTAAGGTGGCAAAAAAGGTGATCTTGCATGATCAGCCCGCATCACTTTTAGCAAGGGAAAACGCTCAGGTCAGTGTTGAAGAGGTAAACGGAAGCGAAATCAAAGTCGGTTCGTTGACAGAAGTTAGTACTAGCGGTAACTGGCCAATGGGCTATGACACTAAAGACGATCAATAATAAAATTGTAAAATTTAATAAACTGTCCATTCAAGTTAGCTTGAATGGACTTTCTTTTTGCATTTGGGATACCATAGCGAACGATATGCTAGTTTCCGAAAATGTTGTTTTTCAAAAAGAACTCACACCTTATGGGGTTCAGAAGGAATTGAAGGCGATTTGTGAAAAGCACGAAATATTGAACAAGACCTTTTCCGATATTATTGTCATCCATCGAAATAATCTCTTTAGTTTAGTACCGAAATCATTGTTTGACGAGAACGAGCTACCAAATTACTTAAAGTTCAACGCCAAAATTTTGGCGAACGACCATATGGCTTATGATGAATTGGAAAATTATGATATGGTCAATGTCTACGTACCCTTCGTCAACATCAACAATTATATCTTCGAACTTTTCGGAGAATTTATTTACAAACATAGCGGTACCGTAATGGTCGAGACGTTGATGAACAATAATATTGATAAGGTACCGACATGTTATGCACATGTTACAGAAACCCAAATGGAGTTGACCATTATTTCAAATAAAAAGTTAGTACTCTACAATAGTTATGACTTCGTAACCAAAGAAGATTTCATGTATTATCTGCTTTTTACATTGGAGCAACTGCAATTAGATACCGGGAACATATTTTTGAAACTCTTCGGCGCAATAGAAAAAGGTGATGACCTTTACAACTTGTGTTATCAATATGTGAAGAATGTCTCTCTTTTTTCACCTACGGATTCCACAATAGATTTTGAACTTGATGATTCAGAACTTGAGACCATCGACTTTACCGTATTAAGCTCTTTATAATGCGAATAATTTCGGGGAAATTCAAAGGAAAACGAATCAGGGCTCCTAAAAAATTACCTTCTCGACCCACTACCGATATGGCCAAGGAAGGATTGTTCAATATTCTGAACAATTACTATTATTTCGATGATTGCGCTGTCTTGGATTTATTTTCAGGTACCGGAAACATTAGCTATGAATTCGCTTCGCGCGGTTGTGAGAATATCACCGCTATCGACGATAATTTCAATTGCATAAAATTTATCGAAAAAACCTCGAGAGAACTCAACTTTGAAATCAATACGATAAAAAGTGATGTCTTCAAATACTTGGAAAGAACGAAGTCAAAAGTTAATATCATTTTTTGCGATCCACCCTATGCATTGACAGAAGACATGTTTGAAAAGTTGGTCACCCTTGTTTTTGACAATGAATTACTTCTCGAAGACGGACAATTGATAGTCGAACATTCAGCGCATACCGATTTGTCAAATCTGTCAAACTTCAGTAAAAAGCGTAAATATGGAGGAAGTATTTTTAGTTTCTTTGAAATAAAAGTCTAGGGTTATGGGTGTTGTTGAAAGTACAATTCAAGAAACACATATTGCCCGTTTACAGAGTCAACCTGTGCGCTTACAAGAATATGGTGTTGGTATTTTTGGAAAAATTGCCACAAAATCGGCCCTGAAAAAAGCGATCAAAAAAGATTTGATTTATGTAAATTCTAAAGTTGCGAGCACGGCGACCATGATTCAGGGTGGTGAAACCATAACTCTGTATCAATCTGTTGAAAAACCAAACAAAAGGGAATTCACACTTTCGTTGGAAGTGATTTTTGAAGATGACCATCTTGCGGTAATCAACAAACCGGCCGGAGTTCTAGTAAGTGGCAATGCATTTAAAACCATTGCCAATGCATTGAGCCAAAATCTCAAGAAAAGTACCGCAGCAGATGCCGTAGATCCAAAACCGATACATCGCCTGGACTTCCCAACTACCGGCATACTGCTAATTGGTAAAACCGCGGCTTCGATTACGGCTTTGAACACTCTTTTTGAAAATAAGAAAATTTCAAAGACCTATTATGCAGTCACAATTGGCAAAATGAAAAAAGTTGAAGAAATAGTTGCTCCAATCAATGGCAAAATAGCTTCCACCAAATTAAAGATAATCGATTCGATCACTTCCGTAAGATTTGAGCATTTGAATTTGGTCAAGTTAATACCAAAAACCGGTAGAAGACATCAACTACGAAAACATTTGGCCGAGTTAGGAAATCCGATTTTAGGCGATGCAGATTACGGAACTGAGGGTAAGATTCTAAAAGGGAAAGGATTATATCTACACGCTTTTTCCTTGGAATTTACTCATCCTATCACCAAAGATAAATTACATTTTGAGAAAGAACTTCCCAAAAAGTTCAACAAGCTATTTGCAGTATGTTGAAAATAATTCCAAATTTCTTTGAGTAGATTTCCTCTGAAGTTTATCCTGAGCTTGGTCGAGGGGCGGAAATGAAAATAAACGAAAACATAAAAAGCAGGCCATAAGCCGGATTCTGTTTCACACCAAAAATGTGACCCTTATCATTTATCTAGCGCCGATATTGCTATCGAAATCGATCCGCCTACCCTTCAGTTCAGGCGTGCAGCCCTCGAACACTGATTTACATGGCGTTGCACCGCATAGAGTTTACCTGGTTTCACTACAGCCGAACTGTACTTGCTTTCTGTTGCACTTGTCCGCATCTTTCGAAGGACGGGCGTTACCCGCTATGCTGCACTATGGTGTCCGGACTTTCCTCTCTGACCTTTACGGTCAGAGCGATAAGGTGGCCTGCTTAAACAAAGGTAGGTCAATTGTTGATAAGTAAACATTGAATAACCCTAAAATGAATTCTTAAAAACAAACCGATTTTTATATTTGTATACTTAGTTGATCCGATTTTTAATCAAGTCAAGATTTGGAACCTTTTGTAGTATCGGCCCTTAAATATCGACCTCAGACATTCAAAGATGTTGTGGGGCAAAAGGCTATTACAGATACGTTGACAAAGGCCATCGAAAACAATCATCTGGCCCAGGCACTTTTATTTACGGGGCCCCGCGGAGTTGGCAAAACGACCTGTGCAAGAATTTTGGCGAAGAACATCAACCAAGATGGGCAGATCAACGAAGATGAAGATTTCGCTTTTAATATTTTTGAGTTGGATGCCGCCTCGAACAATTCGGTAGATGACATTCGAAATTTGACCGATCAGGTTCGAATTCCTCCTCAAGTGGGCAAGTACAAAGTCTACATCATTGATGAAGTGCATATGCTATCGCAAGCAGCCTTCAATGCCTTTTTGAAGACGTTGGAAGAACCTCCAAAACATGCGATATTCATTTTAGCGACTACCGAAAAACACAAGATTATACCTACCATACTTTCAAGATGCCAAATATTTGATTTTAAAAGAATTACGGTTAAAGATGCAACCGAATACCTAAAATATATCGCAGAGAATCAAGGCATAGATGCTGAGGACGATGCATTACATATTATTGCCCAAAAGGCAGATGGTGCCATGCGCGATGCACTCTCCATTTTCGACCGAGTCGTAAGTTTCTCCGGCAAGCAATTGACCAGAAAAGCGGTCACCGAAAACCTTAATGTTCTCGATTACGACACGTATTTCGAAGCTACCGATCTAATTTTAGAACATAGGATTCCCGATTTGCTGATACAGTTCAATAAAACATTGGCCTTGGGGTTTGACGGTCATCATTTTATATCAGGTCTAGCATCACATTTTCGCGACTTGATGGTTTGCCAACATCAACAGACCGTCCAACTTTTGGAAGTAGGGGAAACCGCCAAACAAAAATATCTCGAGCAATCGAAAAAAACCTCCGGCCAATTTCTTTTGAAAGGCATCGATATCGCGAACGACTGTGATTTGAAGTATCGGGCAAGCAAAAACCAAAGACTGTTGGTAGAACTTACCTTGATGAAATTGGCATCCATAGACTTTAGGGCTGAAAAAAAAAATCCTGAATCGATAGCACTTGCCAATAGTACGATAGATTTGGTACCTGCATCGTTTTTCAAGAAAGAAAAACAACTTCCTGCAACTGAAAAAGCGGATAAGGCAACGGCCCCTGCAGTTGAAAAACAAGTTGCCGAGCGTATTCCCTCGAAAATAAAAGAGGAAGCTTCCGAAGAAAAACAAATTGAAACTATTGCGGTCTCAGAACCGATGACAACTGTTGATCAGGAGGTTTTGACAAAACCCAATGTCAACAAAATCAATATCAACATTGCTTCCAAAAAAATCTCTGGCCTTTCAATCTCGAGCCTAAAGGCGAAAAAAGAGCATGAACTCTTGAAGAAAAATATCCGTTTAAGCCCAGAAGATCTTCCTAAAGATTCTTTTACCGAGGAGGAAATGCAAATACACTGGTCTGATTTTGTAAATATAATCGATGCCAAAGGGCAAAAAATCATGGCTTCGAACTTGAGTGCCGATATACCTAAATTAAAAGATACGAGTACGCTCACGATAGAAATGCCGAACGCTACCATGAAAACCGAAATCGAGCGTGAGCAGTACGAACTGATAGAATATCTAAAGCAAAAGCTGAACAATTACGATATCAAACTCGATATTAGAGTAAATGAAACCACGGCAAAAAAATATGCTTTTACACCCGAAGAAAAATACGAAAAGCTGCGGGAAAAGAACCCCGCTATCGACTTGTTACGAAGAGAATTCGATTTAGATCTTTAACTCTTCTTTAGACGCAAGGCGAAGAAAAACATAGCCAAGGACAAGATAAAAAGCCCAACTGACTCCCTACCTTCTTCAACATTTTCAATACTACCTTTTCCGATTTCAAAACCTTCGAAAGTCTCCGGGAATAAATAGATACCCCCGACTAGAAAAAGAATAGCCAATACCAATGGAACGGAGTAAGGTAATTTGTTCGAAGCGACGCCAAAAGATACCAAAGCAGTGACTCCATAAATAATAATCCACAACAAAGGGTCAGGATCATTATACTGTAAGCCGGCAGATACAACACACAGTAACCCAAAGACCCCTGCAAAAATTTTCATTGATGATTTCATGTAGCAAATATAAAGTTTTGAAACAGTAGCCGATCCTAGTACTTTTGAAAAAATTATTATTCATGCTTGGTTTAAAACTACCTACGGACCCCAGATGGGTCAATATTGTCGAAAAAAATATTGAAGAAATTCTTACAGACCATGCCTATTGTGAACAGAAAGCGGCCAGCATGGCTATCTCAATGATCATAGGTTTCCCTGAGAAATCTGAATTGGTAAATGCCATGACCGCTTTGGTGAGAGAAGAAATGGGCCATTTTAAAATGGTACATGACAAAATCACATCTCGAGGTTGGGTGCTGGGGCGTGAACGCAAAGATTTTTATGTTCTTGAATTGAAAAAATTCTTTCCCAAAGGGGGAAGTAGAAATACGCATTTGATACATAAACTACTTTACGCCGCCTTGATAGAGGCACGAAGTTGTGAACGTTTTCGCTTGCTCTCGGAAAATATTCAAGACAAAGAACTTTCAAAATTCTATAAAGACCTCATGGTCAGCGAGGCGAACCATTATACGATGTTCTTGAAATTTGCCCGTCAATATGGCGATAAAGCGGAAGTAGATAAAAAATGGAACGACCTTTTAGTTTACGAAGCCGAATTAATGAAAAAATTGGGCACAGCCGAAACGATGCACGGTTAGTATTCATTCGCTCATTTTCTTAAGGTAATAATCATACGTCTCAAACTGCGAACGCATTTTTGGTTTATCATTTCTGCGATAGGCGTTGTCTTGCGCTTCATTAAAAACACGAGCCTTTACATTATCGTTCCACGCAATATCAAAAGTATCCAACAACTCCTTTTTAATATCTTCATCGTAAATCGGGCACCCTACCTCTACCCTATTCTCGATATTTCTTGTCATGAAATCCGCCGAGGAAATGTACATTTTAGTATTCCCATCATTGCAAAATATGAACATTCTAGGGTGTTCTAAAAACTTGTCCACGATACTTATCGCTTCAATATTCTCACTTAGCCCCTTAATGCCTGGGATTAAACAACATATACCCCTAACGATCAATTGTATTTTCACTCCGGCTTGACTGGCTTCATAGAGCTTGTCAACCATTTTGTACGAAGTGAAACTGTTCATCTTTATTTTGATGAAAGCTTCTTTACCCGTAATTGCATTCGCTATTTCTTCATTGATCAATTTCTTGAACTTGCTTTCAGTATAGTGCGGCGAAACGATTAGATGTTTGAATTTTTTGATTTTATAGGTTGTCTCAAAAAAATCAAAAACCTTGTTCAGCTCTTTTAATATCGCTGGATGCGCGGTAAAAAGCGTATAATCGGTATAAATTTTAGCGGTCGATTCGTTAAAGTTTCCAGTACTGACGAAACCGTAGCGTTTTATTCCTTCGGCCTCTTCACGTTCTATGACACAGATTTTACTGTGTACTTTCAATCCGGGGACCCCAAAAATCAATTTAACGCCTTCAGATTGCATCTGCTCGGCATATTCAATATTGGCCTGTTCATCGAACCGAGCTTGAAGCTCGATTTGAACCGTAACCTTCTTACCGTTTTTTGCTGCATTAATCAATGCGGTGGCAACTTGGGAATTGTTGGCCAAGCGATAAACGGTCAATTTGATGGTTCGAACCCGGGGATCGAGAGCCGCTTCTCGCAAAAATTTCAATACGTAAGCAAAGGTGTGGTATGGAGTGTATTGCAAATAGTCTTTTTCAGCTATTTTTTCGAGCAGGCTCGCTTCCATACTAAGACCGACTACGGGTAAAGCCTTTATTTTTTCATATAACAAATCTTGTCTTCCTAGACTAGGGAAACTCATGTAGTCTCGACGATTATGGTAGCGCCCACCAGGAATGACGCTATCGGCATCTTCGATTGCCATTTTTTCTTTCAAAAACTTCAACGTGTCCTTGCCTATACTTTTATCATAAACGAATCGAACCGGGTCACTGATTTTTCTATGCTCAACACTCGATGATATTTTTTCAATAAAACTCTTACTGAGATCATTATCGATATCAAGTTCTGCATCCCGGGTAATCTTGATCATATGTGCTGAAATCGACTCATAGTTGAACATATTGAAAATATGTCTTAAGCAATATCGAATCAAATCATCAAGTATTATGATATAACTCTTTCCGTTTTCTTTAGGAAGCTCAACAAATCGTTCGATACCCTTCGGAATTTCTATAAGCGCATATTGTGATTCCTTTTCTCTTTTCTTGCTTTCTGGATCAATAACGATCATCTTAATCGCCAAATAAGCAGCGGTATCCTTTAACATCGGAAATTGGGTAACCTCATCTAAAATGATGGTCATCAATTGTGGACTCACATTTCGGATGAAATAGTCTTTCACGAAAACCTGTTGGCTTTCGCTTAATTCATTCTCCTGTAAAATATAGATATCCTGTTGTTCCAATTCATCCTCAATATCCTTGAGTATTTCAAGGCTCTCAGTCTGTTGTTGAATTACAATTTCAGTGATTTCTGCAAGAAGGTCTTTGGCCACATCACCGCCTAGTACACTCTTTCCACTTTTTCCGGCATCAAAAATACGTTTGACCGTTGCATATCGTACTTTGAAAAATTCATCTAGATTGTTAGAAAATATACCCAAAAACCGAAGTCGCTCGATTAAGGGAACATCCTTATCGGCACTTTCCTGCAGTACTCTTTCGTTAAATCGAAGCCAGCTTATTTCTCGATTAATATATTGGTTCTTCACCTTGATCATACTCTCAATTGTTTTGGGAAAATAGTTTGTGCAGTTGTTCCTTTGGCTATTTTTGACCAGTCTTCAATATCGAACTCAAGTTCGACCAAGCCGCTGGTGGGAACGTTGTCAATATAGGAATTTCCCAGCGAATTGGCAATATGGGTGTAAGCATGATTGTGGCCGAAAATCATAACCCTATCAAAGCTATTGCTCATATTTTGTAGATGGCGGAGGACATCATCACCCGAAAAATCATAGAGTTGATCTACTATTTCCAATTTCTTAAGAGGAAAATCCAACTGTCTTAAAAATATGGTGCAAGTGTGCAACGCACGATTCGCCGGACTTGAAAACACCGCATCTATCTCAAGATTTTGAGATAGCAATTTACCACTTACCAAAAGTGCATCATTGATACCTCTTTCAGTAAGTGGTCTATCTCGATCACTTACAGCATACTCCCATGATGATTTTCCGTGACGTACGAGTAATAGTTTTTTCATTTTATAAAACTAAAAATGATTCTTTCTTTTAGGGGGACAGCCTTTCGATTTTCCAATCGGAGTTTGCTTTCAAGGTATATCTTAATCTGTCGTGCAATCTGCTTCGCCGACCTTGCCAAAATTCAATAGACAAAGCACTGACATTATAACCGCCCCAATTCTTTGGGCGTTCAATTTCTTTTTTTTCATAAGTTTTCTCCAATTGATGCCAATCACTTTCCAGTTGTGTTCTTGATTCAATGACTATACTTTGATTTGAAACCACCGCCCCCAATTGGCTCTTTCTAGGTCGCTTTGCAAAATATTCGTCAGAGAGTTTCTCGGCAATTTTCCGCGCTACTCCTTTGATGATGACCTGTCTTTCTTGTTTCGGCCAAAAAAAAGATAAGCTGACATTAGGGTTATGGTGTATCGCCTTGCCCTTTTCACTTTCATAGTTCGTATAAAAAATAAACCCTTCTTCAGAGTACCGTTTTAAAAGTACAACTCTTCCTTTGGGGAATCCGTCTTCGTCAACCGTCGACAAAGTCATCGCATTTGGTTCATCGATAACACTGCCAGATTCGACCTCATCAAACCAAGTTTGAAAGAGTTCGATAGGATTTTTAGGAACCGAATCTTCGGTCAGTTCGCTTTTTTCATATGATTTTCTGTAGTCACTAAGGTCTTTTTCCATGAGGAGTAAATCTATATTCAAGATAAGTAAAGTTCAGAAAAAGAAAGCAGATCGAGAACCGATTGCTCTAAAAATTCAGGAAATAATGTTAAAAATCAAAAACCTTTCCATCGTCTGCCAATTCCACATTATTAAAAATGGTAGAGGCCTCATCCTTAAAGAGTTCAATGGACTTATATCGCGTGGAATAATGTCCTAAAATCAATTTTTGGACTTGAGCTTTTTCAGCGATTGAAGCAGCTTGTTTAGCAGTTGCATGTTTTGTTTTCTTACAAAGCCGTTCTTCCGACTCCAAAAAAGTCGATTCATGGTAAAGGCAATCGATATTTTTAATTATTGGAACGATGTCTGGTTTATAGGCAGTATCACTACAATAGGCATAACTTTTTGGTTTGGGCGGGTTGAACGTCAATTGTTCGTTAGGTATTTTGCGGCCGTTCTCTAACGTAAAATCTTGACCGCTCTTTATATTTTGAAAATAGGCTTTATCGATCTTGAACTCAGTAACAGCATCGATATTCAAGGTACGTTCTTTTGATTTCTCTCGAAATAAAAATCCGTTCGTGTAGACCCTATGATTCAAGGGAATGGTTTCAACGGTTACCTTTACATCCTCAAAAATCAACTCTTGGTTTTTGGATGTCAATTCGTGGAATATAAGGTTAAAATTCGTCCAAGAATCCCCAAGTTTCAATAAGAGTGTGATGGCTTCCTTTATTCCCTTGGGACCGTAAACATGCATTTTTTTATCCCTTCCAAGCAATCGAAAGGTAGAGATCAATCCGGGTAAACCGAAAAAATGATCTCCGTGCAAATGCGAGATAAAAATATGATTGATACGGGAAAACTTGATCTTATGTTTTCGAAGCTGTACTTGGGTACCCTCTCCACAATCGATCAAGAACATATGATTTCGAATCTCCAAAACCTGCGAAGAAGGATTGGTCATCGTTCTGGGGGTGGCAGCATAACAACCAAGAATAGTCAACTTCATAAATCGAGATCTCTTTCGATTTCTTCCATCTCTATAATATCATGTGCCTCTTGAATCGTGGGCACAACGCAAACTTCTTCGGGAGCGTCTTCATAACCAACTTTGCTCGTCACCAAAACAAATGATTTTTTCTTTTTCCGATGGTCGTTTGATAGCTGTAAAAATTCTAAAATATCTCCCGCCGTCAGGTTTTTGAAAGTAAAAAGATTGATAATAAGATGGTCATTTTTTATTTTAGGATATGCCTCATGTAGATTCTTTAAAAACTCCGGCAAAGAAATATCTTCTTGAAATACTATGGTGGTATTTTCCTTTTTGTCGAAAATCATCTTATTTAATTTTGGATGCCAAAAGGTATATTACTGCCATACGGATGGCCACACCGTTTTCAACTTGATTTAGAATGATGCTCTGAGCAGAGTCGGCAACGTCACTTGTAATCTCCACGCCTCGATTGATCGGGCCAGGATGCATTATCGTAATCTCTTTGTCCAAACTATTCAATAGGGACTTATTTATACCGAACTGTTGGGCGTATTCACGAGTTGTTGGGAAATAGCTGATATCCATACGCTCATTCTGAATGCGCAACATATTGGCAACATCACACCACTCTAGGGCCTTTCTCAAATCCGTTTCAACTTTAACCCCAAGACTTTCGATATGTTTGGGCATCAAAGTTTTTGGCCCGCAAACTTTGACATTCGCACCTTGTAATTTTAATGCGAAAATATTCGATAGGGCCACTCGGGAATGCAGAATATCGCCCACTATGACAATGTTTTTACCTTCGACCTCGCCAAATTTTTCGCGTATAGAGTAGGAGTCCAAAAGGGCTTGTGTAGGATGCTCATGCGCCCCATCACCAGCGTTTACGATCGATGCGTTTACATGTTTAGAAAGAAATATACCCGCTCCGGGATTCGGATGTCGCATGACGACCATGTCGACCTTCATCGAAAGAATGTTGTTGACCGTATCGATGAGCGTCTCTCCTTTTTTGACCGAAGACTGGCCTGCCGAAAAATTAATCACATCGGCCGATAACCTTTTTTCAGCCAATTCAAAAGACAATTTTGTACGCGTACTGTTTTCAAAAAATATATTCGCTATCGTAATGTCTCTTAAGGAAGGTACTTTTTTAATTGAGCGATTGATGACCTCTTTAAAATGGTCGGCGGTTTCAAAAATAAGCTGAACATCACTCTTGTTGAGATATTTAATACCCAGTAAGTGTTTTACACTTAATTCGCTCATTCTTATTTTTTTATCAAATAAATGATATCCTTACCGTCATTCTCTTTCCAAAGAACCTTGACCTTCTCGTTATTGATCGCATCGACCTGTCTACCTCTGTAATTCGGTTGAATCGGCAAGTGTCGGCTAAACCTTCTATCTATCAATGTCAACAATTCTACTTCTAATGGCCTTCCAAAAGACTGTAGGGCTGTCAGCGCGGCTCGAATACTTCGGCCGGTATAAAGCACATCATCTATTAGAACTACTTTTTTATCCTCTACCAAAAAATTAATGCTTGTTTTATTGGCCTCCAAGGTTTTATCACCGCGTCTGAAATCGTCGCGGTAAAAGGTAATATCCAGAGAACCAAGGTCGATATGTTTTACATCGTATTCCTCTTTTAGCAAATCGGTCAGTCTCTCTGCCAAAAAAATACCCCTCGGCTGCAGTCCAATTAGAACCGTATCTTTAAAATCAAGATGATTTTCAAGTAACTGACAGGCCAAACGGTGAAGTATGATTTGAATTTCCTTTGAAGAAAGCAGTACTTTTTGACTCATACGTTTTCTGCCAATGCTTTTGCCGAACAAAAATAGGTAATTATAAGGGAATAGCCTTTGAGATACGCCAACAAAAAAGCCCTGGTATATCACCAGGGCTTTAGAATGAATATCGGAATCAGACTATTTGTCGTCCGCTTCCATTTTATCCTTCAACGCTTGTAATGCATCATTGGCATCACCTAAAGTAGGTTTCGCCTCATCAGCTGCCTTACTGGCTCTTTTCTGAGCTGCTTTCACATTGCGTTGTTCCTCTGCTCTAAAAATAGCAGTATGACTTGCAACGACTCTTTTGAAGTCTTTATTGAATTCAATGATCTTAAATTCGGCTTCTTCACCTTTGCCCAACTTCTTTCCATCTTCTTTTTCTAGATGACGCTGTGGCACAAATGCAGTAATATCATCGTTGAAATCGATAGTGGCACCTTTATCAACGATTTCGGTAATCGCTGCTTTGTGAACTGAATTAAGGGCAAATTCTTTTTCATATTTATCCCAAGGATTTTCAGTTGTCTGCTTATGGCCCAAACTCAGTTTGCGGCCTTCAACATCCAATTCCAATACCTCGACCTCGATGGTATCGCTAACATTTACAAATTCAGAAGGGTGTTTGATTTTCTTGGTCCAAGAAAGGTCAGAAATATAAATCAGACCATCGATACCTTCTTCCATCTCGACAAAAACACCAAAGTTGGTAAAGTTTCTGACGATTCCCTTATGACGTGAACCAACAGGATATTTAGAAGTAATATCAGTCCATGGATCCGGAGTCAATTGCTTGATACCCAGAGACATTTTTCTGTCTTCTCTATCCAAAGTCAATACCACAGCTTCGATTTCGTCTCCTACTTTAACAAAATCTTGCGCCGAACGCAAGTGCGTTGACCACGACATTTCCGAAACATGAATCAGACCTTCAACGCCCTCAACGACTTCAATAAACGCACCATAATCGGCAATAACAACGACCTTACCTTTGACTTTGTCGCCAATCTTGATTTCGTCGCTCAACGCTTCCCATGGATGCTTCTCCAATTGCTTCATACCCAATTGAATTCTTGACTTGTTCTCATCAAAATCCAATATAACCACGTTTAGTTTCTGATCAAGTTCGACCACCTCGTTCGGATGATTGATTCTGCTCCAAGAAAGGTCGGTAATATGAACCAAGCCATCGACACCACCAAGATCTATAAATACACCGTAAGATGTAATGTTCTTGACAACACCTTCCAGTACTTGTCCTTTTTCCAACTGACTGATGATCTCTTTCTTTTGTTCTTCGATATCGGCCTCGATAAGCGCTTTATGCGAAACAACAACGTTCTTGAATTCATGGTTGATCTTAACCACCTTGAATTCCATATTCTTTCCAACGTATTGATCGTAATCGCGTATCGGTTTTACATCAATTTGAGAACCTGGCAAGAAAGCCTCAATTCCGAAAACATCGACGATCATACCACCTTTGGTACGACACTTGACGAAACCACTGACGATTTCTTCATTGTCATGAGCTTTGTTGACACGCTCCCATGCCATAATGGTACGAGCCTTTCTGTGCGACAAGACCAATTGGCCGCTTTTATCTTCGCGTATATCTATAAGAACATCTACAGTATCGCCAACCTTTAAATCTGGATTGTAACGAAACTCGTTCAACGAAATAACACCTTCAGATTTAGCATTGATATCGATAATAGCTTCACGGTCGGTCAAATATACTACGGTACCTGTCACGACTTCTTCATCGGCAGTATCAACGAAATTCTCTGCAACGAGTTTTTCAAATTCTTCCAACTTTTTGTCATCAACACGCTCAATGCCTTGTTCGTATTTTTCCCAGTCGAAACTCTCTAAAAATTCTTTTGGATCTTGGACAGGAGCTGTCTCTTTTACTTCTTGCACCGCTTCGGTTTCTTCGACCGGGGTAGTTGCTTTTTCTTCAGCCATTTGCTGGTAAAATTTGTATTCTACGACGTATTAAGAGTTAAACAGTTATCGTAGAAGGAGTTAATTACTATTTTTTTTATTCCTTTCTCCTCTTTTTTCTTTGTCAAAAAAGGATTGCAAAAATACAATTTAATTATCGTTTCACCAACCCATTTATTTTATATGCACAAATATGAACGGTAATTTCACAAAACAGCCCATTTTCTCTATAAAATTGATTATATTTCACACTTAAATATTAACCGTTTAAACAGTTTTAGAAATGAGTGTTAAAGCAAAGTACCAAGGAGTTTTGAATCTTGGTGAGCAATTGGGTATTAAAGATGGAAACGTTACCGAAGAAGGTGGTGTTCTCAAAATAAAAGGAGTGGCGAACACGCCATATGAAAAGGATTTACTTTGGGATAAAATCAAAGAATTAGGTGGTGAAAGTGCTTCTGATATTAAAGCGAACATTTCCGTTGCGGATGATTCTATTTATCACAGACATACGGTGTCTAGTGGTGAATCTTTAAGCAAAATCGCCAAGCACTATTATGGCGATGCCATGAAATATAAGCAGATATTTGCTGCTAATACGAATGTTTTGAGCAATCCGGACGTTATTCACCCTGACCAAGTTTTGGTGATACCAAATCCGTAAAATAATACAGCTTATTACAAAAGGGGCGTTTTGACGCCCCTTTTTTTTTACTCAAAATCCAGCTTCTTAAGGTATACTTCTCACATTTTTAGAAAAAATCGCCACTGCAAGTTTTATACAGTGGACAAAAATACATTTGCCCTGTTATCATGATAAGGGCGGAAACCGAAAAGCCTAAATAGTGTAGGTATAAAACAGTTAAATAATTAAAGATGAAAAAGTTTTTGATAGTATTTACAGTGATGTTCACATGTTCATACGGGTTTTCACAGAAAGGTTCTTCAGGATCATCAACAGGATTAACTACCGAACAGTTAGGTAATATGGGCATAGTAAATGGGTGTAGCGATGCCAAAGCTTCAAACGCACAAGGGCGTTACGATCAAATAATGAACAGTAGTGCGCAAAGTAGTGCTTATAAGCAAGGTTATCAACAAGGTTGGTCTAGTTGTAGAAACTCGAATCTGACATATGTATGGCGCAACGGAAAATTGGTTCTTGTTGGACCACCAGGAAAGCGTGATACCAAAGCAAGACCTTGTGCGAAAGATTTTGGGTCTAACATTGGCCCCGCTTGTCCTGAGAACTCAAGAAACGCACAATATCAATAACAAGGTTTTTCTAAGAATTATTGATTAGTGATTTTTTTTCTGGATGAAAATTAATCTAAGTGAAATACCGCTGGAAACCCAGCGGTATTTTTATTGCTGATTAATTAAACGCAGCGCATAACCCTTCAATCGCTCAAATTGATCTTGAAGACTTAAATCACTATTATCAATCTCGACCGCATCATTTGCTTTTCGCAGTGGCGAAAATTCCCGATTTGAATCGATATGGTCACGGGATTCTACGTTTTTTAAAACTTCTTCGTAAGAGACCTGCTCACCCCTATCCAATAATTCTTTGTAACGTCGTGTTGCCCGAGCTTTGGGAGAGGCGGTCATAAAAACTTTTAGTTCGGCATCAGGTAAAACAACTGTACCGATATCGCGCCCATCCATAACGACACCTTTATCTTTTCCCATTTCTTGTTGCATCTCGACAAGTTTGATTCGAACTTCCTGAATTTCGGCAACAGGGCTCACATATTCCGAAACTTCCAACGTTCGAATTTCATCTTCCACCCTTTCGCCATTAAGATAGATTTCAGAAAACCCTTTTTGCTTGTTGAACACGAATTTTAAATGAATTTGTGGCAGGTTATTTATTAAGGCATCGACATTCTTCTCGCCTCCACCGAAAAGACCTTTGCGCAAAGCATAAAGTGTAACCGCTCGGTACATGGCACCAGTATCTACGTAAACATAGCCAAGTGCTTTTGCCAAATGCTTGGCCACTGTGCTTTTACCTGTTGAAGAATAGCCGTCAATCGCGATGGTGATTTTTCGCATATCTCAAAAATAGTCAGAATAGCGATAAGCAGGAATGAATTTACAGTAAAAAACCTTCTAACGATAAATGTCAAAAATGACGATTATCCCCAATAGGAAATTAATACTGTCTTATAATTTTTTTGGATTTTTGACGTACGTATCAGTGATTGCAATATCGATAACCTCTTGCATGTTGGTGACATAATGAAATTTAAGACCTTTGAGATAATCCTGCTTTATATCAAGCACGTCTTTTTCATTGTCTTTGCAGAGGATAATCTCTTTTATACGGGCCCTTTTGGCCGCCAATATCTTTTCCTTTATACCACCCACGGGAAGTACTTTCCCACGCAATGTAATCTCGCCGGTCATGGCCAAGCTTTTCTTTATACGCTTTTGCGTAAAAAGAGAAATAAGAGAGGTAAGCATAGCTATACCAGCACTTGGTCCATCTTTTGGCGTAGCACCTTCCGGTACATGGATATGAACATTATACTTACCAAAAGTCTCCGAATCGATTCCGAATAACTTGCTGTTCGATTTTATGTATTCCATTGCGATGGTAGCGGACTCTTTCATCACTTTGCCCAAATTTCCGGTAATGTTCAAGTTGCCCTTACCTTCCGATAATATGGATTCAATAAAGAGTATGTCGCCCCCAACACTCGTCCAGGCCAGGCCAGTGACCACTCCGGCCACTTCGTTATTCTCATATTTATCCCTTTCTAGCCTTGCAGGCCCCAAAACTTTCTCGATATCACTATGGGAAACCTTAACTTCATACTTTTCTTCAGTGGCAATCGATTTTGCGGCATATCGCACCATTTTAGCGATTTGCTTCTCCAAGTTTCGAACTCCCGACTCACGAGTATAGCCCTCAACAATTTTTTCAAGTTGTGGCTTGCCGACTTTCAAATGCTCACTTTTTAAGCCATGCTCCGTCAATTGTTTCGGTAGCAAATGCCTTTTGGCTATCTCCACTTTTTCCTCGATCGTATACCCAGAGACATTGATGATTTCCATACGATCTCGCAAAGCCGGCTGTATCGTAGAGAGATTATTTGCAGTGGCGATGAACATAATCTTTGAAAGGTCATAGCCCATTTCAAGGAAATTGTCATAGAACTCACTGTTCTGCTCAGGGTCCAAGACTTCCAACATTGCAGAAGATGGGTCGCCTTGATGGCTATTCGACAACTTGTCGATTTCATCCAAAATAAATACAGGGTTCGAGGTACCAGCCTTCTTCACACTCTGAATGATACGGCCTGGCATGGCCCCGATATAGGTTTTTCTATGTCCTCGTATTTCCGCTTCATCTCGCAAGCCCCCCAAAGATATTCTGACATACTCTCGACCCAGGGCCTCGGCGACGGATTTTCCCAAAGAGGTCTTACCCACACCTGGAGGGCCATAAAGACATAAAATCGGGGATTTCATATCATTTCTTAATTTCAGCACCGCTAAATATTCAATGATACGACGCTTAACATCTTCAAGACCATAATGATCCCTGTCAAGTATTTTTTGCGCTCTTTTTAAATCGAATTTATCCTTTGAGAATTCATTCCATGGCAAATCCAGAAAAAGGTCCAGATAATTTCTCTGGATGGAGTATTCAGCCACCTGGGGATTCATACGCTGAATCTTGGCGAGTTCTTTCTTAAAGTGATTCTTTACTTTTTTACCCCATTTTTTTGATTTCGCCCGTTCGCCCATCTCATCGACTTCCTCATCATAAGAAACTCCGCCCAATTCTTCTTGAATGGTCTTCATCTGCTGATGTAGAAAATACTCCCGTTGCTGTTGATCCATGTCACTGCGAACCTTCAATTGAATGTCGTTACGTAGCTCAAGACGCTGTAATTCAACGTTCATGTATTTTAAAGTGGCCAAGGCACGCTCCTTCAAATTACCGATTTCAAGAAGTTCTTGCTTTTCGGTAACCGTAAGGTTCAAGTTAGAAGAGACAAAATTAATAAGAAAAGAGTTGCTCTGAATATTCTTGATTGCAAAGGATGCCTCACTAGGAATATTGGGATTATCTTTGATAATCCGCAGTGCCAACTCTTTTATCGAGTCGATTATCGCCAAGAATTCTTGACTGTCTTGACCCTGCCTTTCTTCAGCAGTTTCACGAATGGTAGCTGTCATGTACGGGTCTTCGGTCAGCACTTCGGCTATTTCAAAACGCTTTTTTCCTTGAATAATGACAGTTGTATTACCGTCGGGCATCTTAAGAACCCTAAGAATCTGGGCAACAGTGCCTAAAGAATTGATATCCTGCACTTTGGGGTTTTCGGTCTCTTCGTCCTTTTGAGAGACCACACCGATTACTTTTGACCCGTTATTAGCATCTTTAATCAAGTTTATAGACTTATCGCGGCCCGCGGTTATCGGAATGACCACTCCAGGAAACAAAACAGTATTGCGCAAAGGCAATATTGGCAAGGTTTCCGGTAACGATTCGTTGTTCATTTCGGCTTCATCTTCAGGTGTCAACAACGGAATCAATTCCGCTTCGCTATCTATTTGCTGTAGCGACACATTGTCAATACTTATGAATTTAGTGTATCCCATATTCAATATAGTGCGTCAATCTGTCATTGGATCAACGTGTTTTAAGTGTGTTCTTTTCTCGTTAAACGCTTCAAACTCATGCACACCCTTTAAAAGGGCGAGTTTAAGGTTCGAAGGCGCTACATTAAAGACAATTCTTGTGCCATATCCCAAGGAAGTGAAAAAAAACCATATCTACGTTATCAAACAGGTCAAAATCGACAAATGTGGCAGTTAATACGGCATCCTTCCCAAATTTTCTTCACTAACTGTAACAATCGTTAAATTAGGTCATCTATAATATAAACAACAACCTTTTTGAGCCAACATATTGAACATATTGACAAGCTATTGCAGCTGTGTCTTGAGGGTGAACAGAGCGCACAAATGGAAATTTACAATCGCTATTACAGGGCGATGTACAATGCGTCCCTTAGAATAGTAAAAGACACGGCAGAAGCCGAAGACATAATGCAAGAATCATTTCTAAGCGCCTTTACCAAATTGCACACATTCAAGGGTGAGGTAGCCTTCGGAGCTTGGTTGAAAAGAATTGTGGTCAACAATAGTATTTATCACTATCGAAAACTACAAAAAAAGAACGAAGTATCTTTTGAAAAGGTAATGTACAAGGTTGAAGAAAATGACGGAATTGTCTCTGATCATGTGTTTTTGGAACGAAAGGCTCAAAAAGTGATGGAGACCATGAAACTCTTAAAAGACAATTACAGAATTTCTTTGACCTTACATTTAATAGAGGGCTACGATTACGAAGAAATCAGTGAGATCATGAATATCACTTACGCTAATTGCAGAACTACGATCTCAAGGGCAAAAGAAAGTTTGAGAAAGAAAATTTTAACCGCGTAATACTATGAAAGAAAAAAAACTTGAAGACATTTTCAGTGAGTTACAGGGAAGCTTCGATACCGAAGAACCCAAAGCGGGACATGATATCAGATTTTTAAATAAACTGAATCGCAGTACAAAAGTGGTCACTTTAAAACCTAAAGAAACTTCATGGTGGAAAACACTGTCCATAGCCGCCTCGATTGCGGTATTGCTTACGGTAGGAATTGGTTTTTTCAACAGGCCACAGTCCGTTGAAGAGCAGGTAGCCGAGATTTCACCAGAAGTGGCAAATACCCAATTCTATTTTGCCAGTTTAATTGAAGAGCAGATAAAAGAATTGGAAAATGAAAGCACTCCCGAAACCCAACAAATTATTTCAGATACGATGGGTCAGCTCAAGAAGCTTGAAGTCAATTACAAAAAACTTGAAAACGATCTCTTGAACGGGGGTAATAGTAAACTTATCTTGAGTGCAATGATTACAAATTTCCAAACCAGAATAGACCTCTTAGAAGAAGTCATGAACAAAATAGAATCAATTAAAACATTAAACGATTTCAATGATGAAAACTATACTATTTAAATATACGTCTTTACTGATTTTTGCTTTGCCAATCGTCGTTTCGGCCAATAAAGGTGAACCAAAAGGCAAATACACCAAGGAAAAGACTATAAAAAAAGAGTTCAATGTCAATTCAGATGCACTCTTAAAAGTCAAGAACAGCTATGGCAACTTGAATATTACTTCTTGGGATGAGAATCGGATTCTTATCGAAGTACACATTAAAACCAATGGAAACAACGAAGATAAAGTACAGCGAAAATTAGATGAAATCAGGGTTGATTTCGAAAATAGCAGCAGTGTGGTCTCTGCAAGAACGATTTTTGGCGATAAAGGCAGCAGCTGGGGTTGGAATTGGGGCAAAAATAACGTGAACATGCAAGTGAATTACACCATTAAGCTACCTGTGAAAAACAGCGTACACCTGAACAACGACTACGGCAGCATAATTTTAGATCGCGTTGATGGCCACGCAAAAATCAACTGTGATTACGGTAGGTTGGAGATTGGTGAACTCAGAGGGCGTAATAATGAGCTTAATTTTGACTACACCTCGAATTCTAGTATCGAATACATGAACAGTGGTTCGATAGAAGCTGACTATTCAGGCTTTACCCTCGGAAAAACTAACGATATCAGATTAGACGCCGATTACACCAATTCGACCATCGAACAAATGAAAAATCTGAAATATGATTGTGACTATGGCAAGCTTGAAGTCAATGAAGCGTCTGATGTTGTGGGTAATGGAGACTATATTAATGTCAGACTAGGTACGATTCACGGGGATGTGGAGATAGATGCCGATTATGGGCAGATCAAGATAGCAGAGATGGCAGAAGATGCCGGTAGTTTGACCGTGAATAGTGATTACACTGGAGTAAAAATGGGTTATCACCCTCAGTACAGTTTCAATTTTCAGGTAGATCTTGAATACGGTGGATTCAGTGGTAAAGACGGACTTGAACTCAGTGTAAGTAAAGTAAAATCGACATCAAAGTATTACAAAGGCCATTATGGTAATCAGAACAGTGGCAACAACATTTCAATCAGTAGTGACTATGGAAGCGTATCATTTCATAAAAATTAAATCATCAACATATAAAACTATAAAAATGAGACAATTAGCAACATTAAGTTTAATCGTATTACTAAGTGCTTCGTGCACGGCCCAGTGGGGAGAGAAAATAAAAGGAAATGGCAACATGACAACTATTGAACGATCGGTTGGCGACTATGATAGAATAGGCGTATCAGGCTTCTTTGATGTGGACCTAGTCTCGGGTAGCGAAGGAGAGATTACTTTAAAAGGAGAATCAAACCTACTAGAATACATTAAGACAGAAGTGAAAAATGGTCAATTGAATATCAAGGTTGAAAAAGGATACAACATAAGGCCCTCTAACTGGAAAGACGGCATTCACGTAACCGTACCAGTTGAAAGCATTGATGCAGTTGCACTTTCAGGGTCAGGTGACATCGTTGGTAAGACAAAGATCATATCGGATGACTTCAAAACCAGTATGTCGGGGTCCGGGGACATTACTTTAGAAATAGAAGCCAATAATATTTCTTCATCAATGTCAGGTTCTGGCGATATTAACCTGAGCGGAAAAGCTACCAGTTTTGATGCAACCATTTCAGGAAGTGGTGATATCGCAGCTTATGATTTAGAAGCCGACAATGTTGAGGCTACCGTATCAGGTTCCGCAAATATTGAAGTCACAGCCAATAAAATGCTGAAAGCGAGAGTCTCCGGATCAGGAGATATCGATTATAGGGGTAATCCCGATAAAGTCGATACAAAGACTTCGGGATCGGGTGATATCACAAAAAAATAGAAATCAATCCGCCAAAATCAAAAAGCTAATGTATTAAGCCCTATCCATTTTCTTTGGATGGGGTTTTTTATTGACCCGCAGCAGTAAAATGACGCCCATCACAAAGAACAATCCCAAGAAAATAATCGCGTTGCGCATACTGCCTGTTACCTGGGCAACATACCCGTACAAAAAAGTCCCGATGACGATGCCGATCTTTTCGGCAACGTCATAAAAACTAAAGAACGAAGTGGTATCGGTCGTTTCAGGTAGAAATTTCGAGTAAGTCGAACGAGAGAGTGCCTGAATGCCGCCCATAACGATTCCCACACAACCGGCAGCAATATAAAAGTCGGTCGGAGTTGTCACGAAATAAGCATAGATACAGAGCACGATCCACATTACATTGATGGCAATTAAAGTCTGAACGTTGCCAAAAGTCTTTGATGCCCTGGCGGTTAACGTGGCGCCGATTATTGCGACCAATTGAATCACCAAAATACTAACAATAAGTCCCATTGTTCTTTCCTTATCCCCGCCCCAAGAAATTTCCTCTTCACCAAAATAAGTAGCGATCAACATCACAGTTTGAACGGCCATACTGTAAACGAAAAAAGCACCCAAATATCGCTTTAATTTAAGCAGGCCTGATAATTGTTCCCATACTCCTTTTAATTCCCTGAATCCGTTAAGTATGATATTTGAACCATCTGATTCTGCCTTATTTCCCAATGGGAGATAGTGAAATGAATATTGGCTGAAAACAATCCACCAAATACCTACCGTCACAAAAGAATATTTCATTGCCTTAAGTTCTGCCAATCCACCCTCATCGCTCTGAATTCCGAATAAGTCTGGTTTCATGACCATTGCCAGATTTACAAGTACTAGCAGCACGCTTCCGATATATCCTATAGAATATCCTTTAGCACTAATGGCATCCTGTTGTTCGGGATAGGCCACATCGGGCAAATAGGAGTTGTTGAAGGCTAAGCTGACCCAAAAACCGACCAATCCGAAGAAATAACAAATCAATCCCAAGTAGATATTTTCGAGGGAAAACCAATATAGCCCAATACAGGAAAGTGCGCCGAGGTAACAGAAAAATTGCATGAATCGTTTTTTGTTTCCCAAGTAATCGGCTATACCCGATAAGAATGGCGTAATCAAAGCGATAAATAGAAACGCGGCCGAGGTAACATAGCTTATTAATGGAGCTCGAGCTATTTCACCACCAAATACAATGACCTTTTCAACCTCGGCAGCCCTAAATAGCGCCCCGTAAAAAATTGGAAATATAGCGGATGAAATGACCAGGTTATAGACTGAATTTGCCCAATCGTAAAAGGCCCATGCATTTAGCAGTTTCTTGCTTCCTTTTATCGGTTTGGTCATTTATATCAAAATAAAAAGCCGCTCCGTGAAGGGAGCGACCTTAAATATACAATTATTCGATTTAGCTTCTTAAATTTAATAAAATTTGGTGACCCCGAATTTTGCAGCTTCTTGTTTAGCGGCCGGCGACCATTCCGCGAGATTTTTTATTCGTGTGTCATTCGATGGGTGGGTGCTCATGAATTCCGGTGGTGCCTGACCCCCACTTTTGGCTTTCATACGCTTCCAAAGCTCCGAAGCTTCATCAGGGTTGTAACCCGCAATGGCCATAATCTGTAAACCGATACGATCTGCTTCGGTTTCATGGCCCCTACTAAAAGGTAACATCAAACCGACGGTCGAACCAAGACCATAGGCTTGATTGAACATATTTCGTTTCTGCGGGTCCTGAATGGCAACATTCCCGGCCACCGCCCCAATTTGTTGAAGGGTACCGGCGCTCATTCGCTGAGCGCCATGATCTGCCAAAGCGTGCGCAACTTCATGGCCCATTACCACGGCAACACCTGTTTCAGTCTGCGTAATAGGCAATATTCCAGTGTAGAAGACAATTTTACCTCCAGGCATACACCAAGCGTTGACCGTCTCATCATTTACCAAATTGTACTCCCATTTGTAATCTTTGAGATAACCGGGATAGCCATTCGCTACCAACCAACGTTCCGCAGCAGACGAGATGCGCTGCCCTACTTTCGTTATCATTTTAGCATCAGCAGTATTTTCCACCACATTATTTTCAGTAAGAAACTGATCGTACTGTGCGAACGCCATGGGGAAAACTTGACTATTAGGGTAAAAGTTCAAAACCTTTTTACCCGTAAACGGATTTGTCTTACATGCGGCAACGCTTAAGAAAACGACCATTGCCATTACTAATTTTTTCATCGTGTCAGTGTTTTAGTTATTTCTAATATACAAAAATTTGCTATTTCGTAAAGCGAAGTTCCGAAACATACAACTCAAATTCAAACTTAAGAAAACAAAATGTGTACCAAAATTTTTAATATTATTTATACAATTGAAAATCAGTTATTTAAATGATATACAAATGCTTTATTATAATAGTATATTGAAAAGTGGAACGCTTTTTGAAACCTTCGGAGTAAGTTTGAAATACAATACGAATTAAAATACATATCATGAAAAAAGCTACACTACTTTTCGGGACGTTTATGACTCTATTATTTATTTCTTGTGTTGGACCAGAAGGGCCTCCTGGATTTGACGGACGAGATGGACTTGATGGACTTGATGGTCAAGACGGATTAGATGCGCCTTTGAGCAAGGTAATAGATATCGAAGGTGATTTTACAGCTCAAAACGAATATTCCATTTTTTTCGAATTCCCACAGACCATTGAGGTCTTCGAAACAGATGTGGTGCTAGTATACCTTCTGTGGGACCAAACGGAAGATAGCAATGGTGAAGCCGTTGATATCTGGAGACTAATGCCACAGACCCGAATTCTCGATCAAGGATTGTTACAATATAATTACGATCATACTTTCCTAGATGTTAACTTGTTTTTAGAAGCTGATTTCGATTTGGGGACCTTACCAGCGGGCGATACAGATGCCCAAGTTTTTAGAATCGCCGTTTTACCAGCAGAAATGCTCGATGGCTCTAGAATGGACAAGTCAAATATCGCAAACGTAATGCAGACATTAGGCATTGACGAAAACGATGTGGCACGAATTAAATTGAAATAAGATTCATAATGCCCTGATAAAATCACCCCGTTTGGCGACGGGGTTTTTCTTTGGTATTTTATTTATAATTTTGAAAGGAACGGTAAAAAAATCCGTCTTATTCAGAAACAAAAAATTGTTACAATGTTGAAAAAAATAACCTTAATATTTACCCTTGCTTTAGTTGGATGCAATGGGGTATCGCAAGATAAAAAGGAAAATAAAGAGGAAGTATCCGAAAAGACTTTCGCAGTCACAAAAACAGATTCAGAATGGCGGGCCGAGCTCACAGATATGCAATACTATATTTTGCGGAAGGCAGGCACTGAAAATCCGGGTTCGAGCGAACTTTTAGATAATAAACAAAATGGGGTTTATGTTTGTGCGGCTTGTAATACCCAAGTGTTCAAAAGCGGTACAAAATTCGATTCAGGTACGGGTTGGCCCAGTTTTTATCAAGAAATCGAAGGTAACGTCGCTTACGATGTAGACTATAAAATCGGTTATAAACGAACCGAAGAGCACTGCGCAACCTGTGGCGGGCATTTAGGTCACGTATTCGATGATGGTCCTGACCCAACAGGTAAGCGCCACTGTATCAACGGGGCTGCGCTGAAGTTTATTCCTGCGGAGTAGATAGGTCAAGGTCAAATTCTAATAAAATGGTAGTGTAGGGGTATTTTGTCGCTACGGAATCTATTATATCTTTAATTATCATGTAATTGATTCTATTGTTATAGCATATTAAGTATGGGCTTCCCACAAAACTATATCAAAAGTGCAATCTTCGAATTCAATCGGTATAAGACCTTGGGAGAAAAAACCTTTGCACAACTCTCAGATGAAAATCTTCTCCATCAATTCAATGATAGTGATAACAGTATTTCTCAAATTGTCAAACATCTATCGGGAAACATGCTTAGCCGATGGACAAACTTTCTAACCGAAGATGGTGAGAAAGAATGGCGCCATCGAGAACAAGAATTCATAAATCCGCCCAAAACCAGAAAAGAGCTTATCGAAATTTGGGAGAAAGGTTGGCAGTGCCTTTTCGGTGCACTGCATTCTATCAATGATTCTAATTTTGACGCACAAATCAAGATAAGAAACGAGCCACATTCCATAGTCCAAGCTGTCAATCGACAACTGGCCCACTATGCAAACCATGTGGGTCAAATTGTTATGCTCGGTAAGATGATCAAAGGGAAAGATTGGGTTTCACTCTCCATTGCGAAAGGCGATTCTGAAGCCTTCAATAAAAATAAGTTCGGAAGATAAATTCAAGTCTTCAACTAAACTCTAAGAATTTGTTATTTGCCATTTTTGGTCATTCAAAAATGATTTTGCTTTTGTACCTTTGTACCTTGATAAATCAGGACTAAAAAATACGCAGATGAGCAACTTCGATGTTATTGTTTTGGGCAGTGGGCCCGGCGGATATGTAACCGCAATTAGAGCTTCACAATTAGGACTTAAAACCGCGATTATCGAGAAAGAAAGTCTCGGTGGCGTTTGTCTTAACTGGGGATGTATTCCAACTAAAGCTTTATTAAAATCGGCTCAAGTATTTGAATATCTGCAGCATGCATCTGACTACGGATTAAAGGCAGAGGGTGTCGACAAAGATTTTGATGCGGTCGTGGGTCGCAGCAGAAACGTTGCAGATGGCATGAGCAAAGGTGTTCAATTCTTGATGAAGAAAAACAAAGTCGAAGTCTTAAACGGTTATGGCACCCTAAAACCTGGCAAAAAAGTTTCCGTCAAAGACGATGGCGGCAAAGAGACCGAATACTCAGCTAAACACATCATCATTGCGACAGGTGCTCGAAGCCGAGAATTGCCTAGCCTTCCTCAAGATGGTAGAAAAATAATCGGTTACAGAGAAGCAATGACCCTTAAAGAACAACCCAAGAAAATGGTCGTTGTCGGTAGTGGTGCAATTGGCGTAGAATTCGCTTATTTCTACCATGCTATGGGTACTGAGGTTGTTGTGGTCGAATACCTTCCGAATATAGTTCCTGTTGAAGATGAGGATGTCTCGAAGCAATTGGCGCGAAGTTTCAAAAAATCTGGAATAAAGATTATGACCTCCTCCGAAGTCACAAAAGTAGATACCTCAGGCGACGGGGTCAAAGTAAACGTCAAGACTTCTAAAGAAGAGGAAATCATTCCTGCCGACATCGTACTTTCTGCGGTAGGAATCAAATCGAATATTGAGAATATCGGGCTCGAAGCGGTCGGTATAAAGATCGACCGAGATAAAATCTTGGTAGATGAGCACTATAAGACCAATGTCGCAGGATATTACGCTATCGGCGATGTCACTCCAGGCCAGGCATTGGCTCATGTCGCTTCTGCGGAAGGAATTCTTTGTGTGGAAAAAATAGCCGGAATGCATGTTGAAGTTCTGGATTACGGCAACATTCCTGGATGCACCTACTGTATGCCAGAAGTCGCGTCGGTGGGATTAACTGAAAAACAGGCCAAGGAAAAAGGCTTGGATATCAAAGTCGGAAAATTTCCTTTTTCTGCCAGTGGAAAAGCTAAAGCCTCTGGCGCATCAGACGGTTTTGTCAAAGTAATCTTCGACGCCAAATACGGAGAATGGCTAGGTTGTCATATGATCGGTGTCGGCGTTACCGATATGATTGCAGAAGCGGTCGTGGCGAGAAAATTGGAAACTACGGGGCATGAAGTACTCAAGGCTGTACACCCCCACCCTACCATGAGCGAAGCGGTTATGGAGGCCGTTGCCGATGCTTACGATGAAGTGATCCATTTATAGAATGAAGTGGGAAAATAGAAATGTACATCGCGATGTAGCCTATTTCTATATCGGTCTTATCATAGCTTTTTCTTTTTCAGGAATTATCTTAAATCATCGCCAAGATTGGTATCCGATGGATTATGCTTACGAAACCAAGGAAGTGCAATTGGAGTTACCCTCGGATAAAAGTGCGATTGATTCTGAAAAATATATCAAGGGAATTTCTGCAAAATGGGATTTGGATACAGAATATGATAGCCACAGAATCCGTGACAACGAACTACGCGTGTTCTATGAAGATAATATCGTTTTAGATGCCGATATAATAACTGGCAAAGGTGTGGTAGAATACAAACGTAAAACCCCACTTCTAGGGCAAACTATGTTTTTGCACAAGACCACGAATAAATTCTGGATTTGGTATTCCGATATCTTCGGAATCGGAATGCTAGTTATCGCCTTTACAGGGATGTTCATTATCACCAAAGGAAAAAACACATTTAAAAAAAGGGGGTGGAAATTGGCATTGGCCGGATTGATTTTCCCTGTAATAATTTTAATATTGTTTTCTTAAACTATAGTCATGGTAAAATATTTCACGTTAAAGAATATTTTTCGCTACACGGCCATATTAGAGGGAATATCTTACCTGGCAATCTTGGCAATTACAATGCCTTTGAAGTATATGGCCGATTTGCCCATGCCAAATAAATATGTGGGCTACTCGCACGGGTTTTTATTTATCACATATATTATACTTGCAATCGTTTTTTGGATGGAAAAAAAGTGGTCTATCAAAAGGCTGTTTATTCTGCTGATTGCTTCCCTATTGCCTTTCGCTACTTTTTACGTGGATAAGAAATATTTAAGAGGTGTAGTAAATTAGAAACACCCGCCTATATTCTATAAAAAAGAATACCCCAAAATTATTGACGCCGCATTGTAATTTGAGTCGTATGTCTGCCATTGGGTAACGACATCTCGACTGGAATAATATCTTACTTCAAAACTGAATCTATCATTGAATTTATACCCCAGACCGAATACCAGATTCAGGCCTGACCTCATCTCTAAATCAGTGACCGTATCATAATCAACGAGCGAGTTCAAATGAAAATCGAAAGCAACCGCCATATTAATAAATAATTTTGATTTCTCATTCAAGAACATATAATGCCGTATTCCCAAGGGCAATTCAATTGACTTATAAGTGGCCTTTACAAAATACCTTTCCAGTTGTTTTTCTGCTTCGTAATTGCGGTATGTCGGTTCGATAATAACTGCCCATTTACCCGCATTAAAGGGCATAACAAACTCAGCCTCAAGTCCGAGTCTGAGCCCAAATTTAGTATCGAATTGAACATCTCTATTATTAAGCGTACTACTATCAAGGGTAAGTGCGGAAGCGGTTATCCCGGGCCTGATAGTAAGATTGAATGAATTTTTAGATTGTTTTTTGCTATAATCCGTAAAGTTAGAATCGTTACATTTATTAAAATTCACAAAGAGCTTTATCAGTTCACCCTTGCTATAGTTGAGCATCTTTATGTCGTCAATTTGAATGGTCTGACACTTCAGGTCATTCCATAGCTAATTCATATACTCAGTGTTCTCCTTAACCTGAAAATCGGCAGACTTATAATTTTTGTAGACAAGTTGCTCAACTTCTGAATTTTCGAAAGAATAGAAAAATCTTCGAAGACTTCCATCTTCGTAAAGGAATAAAGTAGCGTCTCCCTCCACTAAAACCTTTAAAAAAAGTCGTTCTTCTTTAAATTCAGGCCTTCTATCCGTGCTCAAATTACTGAGTGCCGTACTTGATCTATCAATATCAACTTGATATCTGGTATATTTCGATTTGTCATATATGCCAAATTCCTTTACATAACGTATTGTTTTTACATTCACTTGCCCGTTTTCCGATAACTTATATTCCAATTCGGTGGGATTGTTTTTCCAGGCAATGTTCTTTATCAAACACTCTGTTTTTTCATTAAGGTTATCAATGAAGTATCCTTTTTCAAAGGAAATCTGGGAGTGGCAGTAAGTGGTTAACAATATGAAAACAAAAAGGCACAGATTTTTCATAGTATGTATCTTGATTTGCGGAATATATACTGCAACCTATAACTCTTTTATTTTCGTTTTAGTGTAAATCTAAATTTGATAAATCAAATGAATTACCGACCATAGTAAAACACCCTTGAAAGCGAGAAGCAACTGAACAAGCACATTAATTTCTTCTTATAACGACATACTGCCCAATCATTTAATAAGTAAAAATCGTCAATAAAAAAGTTTTCTTATTTTGCTGTTCGTATCCCTATTGGCTCTAATCAGCTTTTATGTGAACAAGAAATACTTGAGCGTTCTTTCTTAAAAAAGTTAGTGATTTTTTAATTGCAATTGCACCTTAATTCGATGTTACCTGAAGCTTATAAATAGAACCGTCGAAAGCGCATATGTAGAGTTCTTGATTAACATCCGTACCAAAGGAGGCAATACTCAATCCGGATTCTAAAATTAGCTCGTTGCCGTTCCCGTCTTCATTCAAGGCCCATATTCGACCGCTAACGAAATCACCGTAAATGTATTTGCCCTGCAAAGAAGCATTTTCATTACCTCTATAAACATACCCCCCTGTAATCGAACGGTCTCCGTTGTCTTGGGCGTATTCGAAAATTGGCTCTATCAGGCCAGTCTTATTACAATCTCCTGAAAAGCAGTCCGAACCTTCGAAAAGGTTCCAACCATAATTTCCGCCTGACTCGACCACATCGATTTCCTCAGTTTGATTTTGTCCGACATCCCCTGTCCATAACTTTCCGGTTTGTGTATCAAAACTCATCCGCCAAGGGTTTCGCAATCCATATGCGAAAATTTCGCCCCTAACGTTCGATTCGCCGATAAAAGGGTTATCCGAAGGAATCGCATAATTCAATCCTGTTTCTACATTATCAACATCGATTCTCAGAATATTTCCTAAAAGATTGGTTCTATTTTGAGAATTTCCATCAGGATCGCCCCCGCCCCCGCCATCACCCACGGCTATATACAAGAACCCATCGGGACCAAAAGCTATCTGACCGCCATTGTGATTCGCCTGTGGTTGGGGAATCTCCAAAATTACTAGTTCACTATTTGCCTCTGCGACATTGGAATCGTTTTGAGAAACCGAAAATCGCGACACAAATGCTACCCCCGAATTCGGTGTGTAGTGCACATAGAAAAAACCGTTAGTCTCAAATTTTGGATGAAAAACAAAACCCAATAAACCTTGCTCGCTTGAAGTTGCAATGTTGCCCAAATCTAAGAAAGTACTTGCTTCATTCACAGAGGCATCGTTATCAAAAACCTTGATATCTCCTCCTTTTTCAGCAACATAGATTCTATTCGAAGTACCGGTGGGTGTCTGAAAATCCAATGGTTGAGAAAAAGAAAGATTTGGAAAAGCGTCGACCACCGAAATAGTTATCTCGGTATCATCGTCGTTGTCGTCATTTGGATTCTCATCTTCAGGTTCTTGCATCTCCATATCAACGTCTGAGTTCACAGCGTTGTCATTATTGCATGAAAAAATAAAAAAGGAAAGTAAAAGGCAGAACAAAGTTCTTGAATATATCATAACAGTTTCTTTTTAAAGTATATACGCAAGTTACATGCTAAAAGATTTTAAAAGAGAAAGCAAATAAGAAATGAAATCAGGTGAAACTTTTAATTGCCAGGTCATAACTTTGCAGGCCGAAGCCTAAAATCACACCCTTGGCCGCTGCGGAAATATAAGAGACATGGCGAAAATCTTCACGTTGGTGGGTGTTTGAAATATGGACTTCGACCACTGGCGCTTCGACTGCCTTTACAGCATCTCCGATACCTACAGAAGTGTGGGTATACGAAGCGGCATTGAGCACGATTCCATCATATGAAAATCCCACTTCTTGAATTTTACCAATTAGTTCTCCTTCGATATTCGATTGAAAATAGTCTAGCTGAACATCTTTGAACTTGAACTGGAGTTCGGTAAAATACTCTTCGAAAGTCTTGTCACCGTAGACTTCCGGCTCGCGCTTGCCAAGAAGGTTTAGATTGGGCCCATTTATGATAATTATTTTCATAATCTAAAAGTACTAATAATTATGCCCTTGAAAAAAAGAAGTACTTTTAGAATCAAACTCGCGTCGTGGTCCGACGTAGTCTAAAAGAGAAATAAATATCCTAAGAGAATTGCAGAAAATGTTACATCATCGTTCACAGCAAAATAAGAGATATTTACTTCAGAAATTCCTCCTTTTACATCTATTCCTATAGAAGGCCTGTAGTATAGTGCGCCTTCATTTCCTGCATTAATACCCAAAGCATAGCCAACATCTCCTCCAAATTTGAAACCAACATTTTTACCGGGGTATATTCTAAGGGAAGCTCCGACAGGTATATATTGAATGTTGGCAAATTCTGTTTCGATAAAACCACCGGTAACTTCAATGCTTTCTTTTGAGCCAAAAGCATTGTGAAAGCCGGTTGTTAACCCAATATCCAACATTTTAGAAACACCCCAGTGATGACTAAGGTCTACACCTAGTCCAAAACTATACGCCTCTGAGAAGTCACCTAATACCAATCCCCCATGCACACCCGCTCTAAAATTTGTTATATCAACGTTTCGTTGTGCATTTAAAGAAATTGCGCTAAGTACAAATAATAGAATAATGACACTTTTTTTCATCGGTTTATTGGGTTTGGTTGAATACTGGTAAAACTAGCTGCATTCATAACGATGTAATAATTTTTGTTGTCAAATGGGCTAAACTGTCTTTAAACGAAAAGATATTGTAGGTCTTGGGCTTACTATGGCATTAAAATTTGGCAAAAAAATAGCCGCAATAAGCGGCTATTTCTTTTTTACATTATGCGAGAATTAAAATATATATGCTGCTCCAAGTTGAACGATCCCATTTCTAAAATTTGAATCTTCGACCGTTTTTGTTAGTCCCAAGCTAAAACGAGCTTGAAAATAGAGGTTCTCGTCCAACCGATAACCTCCACCAAAATTCAGTGCCAATTGCACCATGTTGGACTGCAGCTCGGTCAAATTGGTATTCAGAAAATTATCGGCATTGTCGGTAAGCACAAAACTGACTTGTGGACCAAATTCAGCCGCAAACTCTTCGGTGATATGGTATTTTCCCATCAGGGGTATATGCGCATAGACCAAGTTAAGGTTGCCAAGGCCTATATCGGCCCCTTGAAACGAAATCAACAACTCAGGTTGCGCGTAAATTACATCGGTAATGGGAATCTCAACAAGGCCTCCCACGAAGGCTCCTATTTTAGGGGTTATATCAAAAAAACCTCTATTCACAAAAGTCGAAATATTGAGCCCGCCTTTCGCTCCAAAACGAATATCGCCACTTGAACTGTTACCACCTGAAGCGGTTTTGTCTTGAACGATTACCTGTGCATTCATGGTTAAACCAACCACGCCTAAGAAAACAAATAAGAATAGGGTCTTTTTCATACTATTGGATTTCATTGATTTAATGATTTAACTAATTTGAGTGACTCGACTACAGAAAGAACACCACACCAATATAAAAATTAGATGCTTTCACAGACCCAAAAGAATTTCCAGGACCTGAATATCTATTGGTCAGTTCGGTTGCAAATCTTGCTTGAACGGCAAGATTGTCCAATACTTCATAACCTGCACCTAAAGCTATATCGAACCCTATTGATTTGATAGAATCCTCGGCCTCTACAAGGCTTAACAATTCTTTTATCTCGTCGGCATTGGTCGAAAGACTGAATTGAGGTCCGAGTTGAGCGTAGAGCTTATCGATGATGTAGTATTTTGCCATAATGGGCAATTGAACGTAACCAAGATTGCCGGCTTTAACATATAAAAATTCCGGTTGCACATGAAATTTATCTGAAATTCCCATATCACCCGCTGCGCCTACATAAAAACCAAATTTGTTCTGAACGCTTCCGCTTACTATATTAAAACCGAAAGCCGAAAGCCCTCCACGAACGTTGGAATTTACAACGCCGCCGGTGACGCCAAATTTAAAATCAGTCTGCGATTGAAGCCCTGTAACAAAAAGAATCGTCAAAAAGAAGGTAAAAATTATTTTTTTCATAATAGTTGTGTTCTAGTGTTAATATTCAAAGATATAAAACTTTAACAACCAACTTTCATACCAAAATCGAGATTCGAACGAATACTTGGTATTTCGGTAGTTTCCATCACAAATAGCTACCATTGATTTTGATTTTTGAGATTATGTAACTTTACGCCATGCAATGGAAAGTGGCCTTAAAAGATTTCAGACACTATTTAAAAATAGAGCGGGGCTTGGCTGATAATTCCATCATGAATTATTCTTTGGATATCGAAAAATTGATTCTTTTTCTAAATGAAAAAAGTATTGAAATCTCCCCGAAAAAAATTTCAAAAGATATACTTCAACAATTTATCTATGAAGTGGCGAAGACCGTGAATTCAAGATCGCAGGCAAGGATAATATCTGGATTGAAGAGTTTTTTCAATTATCTGGTTTTTGAAGACTACCGAACCGATAACCCTATGGATCTTATCGACTCTCCGAAAATCGGCCGTAAGCTACCCGATACACTATCCGAAGAAGAAATAAATGAACTTATCGAAAACATCGATCTGTCAAAACCTGAGGGAGAGCGCAATAGGGCCATGCTAGAAACACTTTATGGCTGTGGATTGCGAGTTTCAGAACTTATCGGTCTACGATTATCAGACCTTTATTTCGAAGAAGATTTTATCAAGGTTACCGGCAAAGGTGATAAGCAGAGATTCGTGCCGATAAGCAAAGTGAACAAGAAATACATTTCAATCTATCAAGATGAAGTGCGGGTACATCAAAAAATTCAAAGAGAATTTGAAGATATTCTATTCTTAAATCGGAGGGGCAGGCAATTGACAAGGGCCATGATTTTTACCATAATCAAGCAATTGGCGGCGAAAATAGGCCTTAAAAAGAATATTAGTCCACATACTTTTCGTCACTCCTTTGCGACACATTTATTACAGAACGGAGCTGATCTAAGGGCAATACAGCAAATGCTAGGTCATGAGAGTATAACGACCACAGAGGTTTATATGCATGTCGATAGAACCCATTTAGCGGACGTTTTGAACAATTTTCATCCAAGAAAAAAAGATTAGATATATTTGACGGGATTGGAATTATCACATGAAGTATCTCAAACCGTTCCTTTGGTGTTTCGCAATTATATTGACCGTTGAACTAATTGTGGTCTCGAACCCTGATTGGAGGCCTATCAGAATAATAACCAAACTAATGGTCGTTGGTTCCATATTCCTTTTCGTTCTGTTGCAGAATATCGGCCGAAAAACCAAATCACTATTGACAATAGCTTTGATTTGTTCATTAGTAGGAGATATACAACTGCATTATGCTGGCGAATATGAATCGTTGTTTGTCGGCGGTCTGTTTTCATTTCTGGCGGCACATGTTGTTTATATCATTCAATTTTCAAGAAACCGCAATAAAGAAGTTGGATTTTTAGCGCCTCTATTGGTATTGTCAGCTTACGCATTGTCCATATTTTGGTACTTGAGCGATTCGCTAGATACTAAAGCGCTGCCCGTTGCTATTTATATCTTAGTACTATTGACAATGATATTGTTCGCTTATTTGAGAGATGATTCGATGACCGATAATAGTTATATATTGATACTTGCCGGTGCACTGATGTTCATGCTTTCCGATAGTATTTTGGCTATAACAAGGTTCAAAAGTGATATTCCACATTCTGGTATTTTCGTTATGGGAATTTATGGTATCGCTCAACTACTTATGGCAATCGGTATCGTTAAAAGTGCAACTGCCAAGCTCATTGAAGCTCAACCGCCTTCTTATTCTTCTTAAAGGGGCGTATAATCAGCCGTGCTTCCCTATCAAAACGCACATAATTGTAGACCCAATTGATGAAAACGATAGCCCGGTTACGAAAGCCTATTAAAAAGAAAAGATGTACGAACATCCACACGAACCAGGCAAAAATTCCCTGAAACTTGAAATTTTTCATGTCGACCACCGCCTTATTTCTCCCGACAGTAGCCATAGAGCCCTTATCAAAATATTTAAAAGGTACCGGCGATTTATCATTGAGTAATTTTACTAAATTCTTACCTAAATGGTTACCCTGCTGTATGGCGGGCTGTGCTACCATCGGGTGACCCTTCGAAAAAGTCTCCGTCGACATCATCGCAATATCACCTATTGCAAAAATATTTTCAAAACCTTCGACCCTATTGAACAAATCGACCTTTAGGCGATTACCTCGAACAATAATATCTTCTGCATTCAGACCCTTCACAGTAGCTCCTTGCACCCCAGCGGCCCATATCACGGTTGCCGATTCAAAAGAATCATCTGAAGTCGTACTAACCGTTTTACCATCATAATCGGTAACCTGGAGGTTCTTAAAGATATTTACCCCTAATTTCTTTAGAAATTTTTCGGCTTTTTCAGACGCCTGTTCGCTCATACTCTCTAATACCCGACTTGAACCTTCGATTAAATTTATTTGCGCAATGCGCGTATCTAAATCAGGGTAGTCTTTGGGTAAAATTCCTTTTTTGATTTCAGCCAATGCCCCGGCCAACTCCACTCCCGTTGGTCCACCACCAACGATTACAAAATTCATTAGGGCTCTTCGATGATTTAAATCATCTGTTAGCAAGGCATCCTCAAAATTCTCCAAAATCAAACTACGAAGGTTTAGACTCTGCGGAATCGTTTTCATGGCCATTGCATTTTTCTGAATATTGGCATTTCCGAAGAAATTAGTTCTAGAACCGGTAGCCAAGACCAAATAGTCATACTCCAAAGAACCGATATCTGTCAAAATAATATTCTGCTCCGGTTTAATCTCAAGAACTTCGGCCAATCTGAAATATTGATTGGGTGAATCTTTCAATATTTTTCTCAAGGGATAAGCAATAGAATCAGGCTCAAGACCACCTGTTGAAACCTGATAAAGCAAAGGTTGAAAGGTATGGTAATTGTTACGGTCGATCAAGACGACCTGAATTTCTTTATTCTGCAGTTTTTTAGACAGCGCTACCCCACCGAAGCCACCGCCGATTATAACTACTCTGGGCAAGCCGGACTTTGGTATATTCATGTCAGCAATTTGTCTTACAAAAATACGCTTTAAACCCCGAAAAAATTTGCCAAATAAAGGATTTTCCTATCTTTAGCCATTACCCGATTCGAAATTTAAAACCTTGATATTTCCAGAAATATGACACTTTATAGTACGAAAAATTCAATATTGACATTTGCTTTGGTTCTACTCGGAACCTGCTCGCTGAGCGCCCAAAAAAAAGTTGCTGATGTTATCTCAAAACTTGATAAACAAAGCGAAAGTTATGGCGCGATAGCACAAGAAATCTGGACTCTTGCCGAAATGGGCTATCAAGAGGAAAAAAGTTCAGCACTCTTGCAGAAGACCTTATCAGATGCCGGTTTCAAAATCGAAAAAGGCGTAGCAGGAATTCCGACAGCATTTATGGCGGAATATGGTAACGGTTCCCCAATTATCGCTATCATGGGCGAATATGATGCCCTACCGGGACTTTCTCAAGAAGCGGTAGCCGAGAAAAAATCTGCTGGTAAGGTAGCAGGTCACGCCTGCGGCCATCATCTTTTCGGAACAGCTTCAACTGCCGCGGCAATCTCGGTCAAAGATTGGATGACCGCCAATAAGGCAAAAGGCACCGTTCGTTTCTACGGCACTCCTGCCGAAGAAGGTGGATCAGGAAAAGTTTATATGGTGCGCGCCGGGCTTTTTGACGATGTAGATATTGCGTTGCACTGGCATCCAGGCTCTCAAAACGCGGCCAGTGCGGGTGCGGCATTGGCCAATAAATCAGCTAAGTTTCGTTTTTATGGTATATCTGCACATGCCGCAGGAGCACCGCAAATGGGTCGTTCTTCGCTTGACGGGGTCGAAGCCATGAACATGATGGTCAATATGATGCGTGAGCACATACCTGAAGACGCCCGTATTCATTATGTAATTACCGATGGCGGAAAGGCACCCAATGTGGTTCCTGATTTTGCCGAGGTCTATTATTATTCGCGTCATAAAAAGAGAGATGTGGTCATCGATATTTTCGACAGAATCGTAAAAGCCGCTGAAGGTGCGGCCATGGGCACAGGTACCACAATGGACTATGAAATGATCGGGGGAACGCATGAGCTGCTTCCGAATTTGACATTGCAAAAATTGATGCACGATAATCTCTCGAAAGTTGGTGGTATCGAGTATTCGGCCGAAGAGAAAACGTTTGCCGATAAAATTGCGGTAAGTCTGGGTTACGAGGCTGCCGATTTAGGTATAGCAAAAAATATACAACCCTATAAAACGGAAGCAAAGGCCTATGGCTCTACAGATGTGGGAGATGTAAGTTTCACAGTGCCCACAGTAGGTATGAGCACTGCGACCTGGGTACCAGGCACAGCAGCCCATAGTTGGCAGGCTGTAGCTGCAGGAGGGACGTCAATCGGAACAAAAGGAATGATGGTAGCGGCAAAAACATTGACTATGACCACCATCGAACTTCTCAAAAACAAAGACTTGGTATCAAAGGCCAAAACCGAATTCATCGAAAGACGGGGAGCCGATTTCAAATATATTCCCCTTTTGGGAGATAGAAAACCTGCTTTGGATTACAGGAATTAGATTTTAGTTCAAGGGTTAAGGAACAATTAAAATCACAAGCTTTGAACTTTCTTGTAACAAATCAATAGTTTATACTACTAATCAGCAACAACCCACCAACCCCTACGTGAATAAAGAACTGGAACATCAATTTGTGACAGCACTTCAGAGCAATCAAAATATTGTTCATAAGGTATGTACCTTATATACCAATAACCGTGATTCTCACAATGATCTGTTTCAAGAAATTACGATTCAGCTCTGGAAAGCGTACCCAAAATTTAGAGGAGAATCAAAATTCAGTACATGGATGTATCGCGTGGCTTTGAACACCGCTATAACATTATACCGAAAATCAAAGCGGACAATTCAGACACAAGATTATGAATCGGTAATTTTTAAGATAAAGTCCGACGAATATGATGACACCGAAGAACAAAATTTAAAGTTGATGTATAAAGCCGTGAAACAATTGGGCGACATTGACAAAGCGCTTGTGTTTCTCTATCTTGAGGATAAGAATTATTCTGAGATCAGCGAAACACTTGGCATTACCGAGGTAAATGCACGAGTCAAAATGAACCGGATCAAAACCAAACTTAGAACCATATTGAATCCATAGCTATGACGGACGAACTGGAACTATTAAAGAAAGACTGGCAGAAGAAAGAAGATCATCTTCCGAAACTGTCTTACAATGAACTTCATCGAATGATTTGGAAGAAATCATCTTCAATTGTTAAATGGATTTTGATTATCAGTGTCTTGGAGCTCACGCTGCCCAACCTGTTATACCTTCTTCCCAGCATGGATCAAAGTCTCGAAATATATGACCAACTCGGAATATTGAGTGTCTCAAAAATTCTTTGGGGAATAGGTCATCTCATTACATTCTTCTTTGTTTATCAATTTTATCGTCGGTATAAAGAAATATCCATTCTTGATAATTCCAAAGATCTTATGGAAAAAATCATTAGAACAAGAAGAACGGTAAAGCACTATGTTATTTGTGCATTATCGTTGTTATTCGTCTCTTGCGTAGTTCTTGTTATCGGTATGGCCTACAGCGATAATCTCATCGAAATTTTTGCCGCAGGTCGAAATCTAGAAGGTGTCACCCCTGAAGGATTCAAAACCGCGACCGTTTTATCGATGTCTATTTTCTGTATAATCTTGGTAGCGGTAATGGGCGGAATCTACTTTTTACTTTATGGCCTTTTGCTTAGAAAATTGAAGAAAAACTATAGAGAACTAAAAAAACTCGAGGTCTAGTGTTTTCTGAAACGTCGTTTCTGATGCAGTTCTTCGTACGCAGCGATTTCTTCCTTTGGAATTACCTTTAAGAAAGACGGATGCTGCTCTATTGCATATTCCAACTTTTCGATGATCTCTTCGTTACTCTCGTTGTCATAGTCGATTTCAAGAGGTTCTTTGATGACCATAGATTGCAATATTCCTTTTTTCTTTACCCGAAGCCCCTTTTTATCGAAAGACCTGCGAAAACCATCGATAACTACCGGTACGACTACAGGTTTGTATTTTTTTATGATGTGGGCGGTCCCCTTTCGTAAAGGTTTCCATGGGGTGGTAGTACCTTGGGGGAAGGTTATCACCCAACCGTCTTCCAAAGCGATACCTATTTTCGTGATATCGGTCATTTTCACCTGTCTTTTGACATCTTTTCCGTGAGATCGCCACGTACGTTCGACACTTATCGCCCCGGCATAGGCCAATATTTTGGTAAACAAGCTTTTTCGCATTGTTTCGGCTGCGGCGATATAGTAAACATTGAGTTTCGGTTGCCACAGGTATGAAATTCGCTTGATGTTATCGTCTCTTCCTTTTAAACTTGCATTGAAAACGTGAAACATTGCGACGACATCGGCAAAATAAGTCTGATGGTTACTGACAAAAAGCACGTTCTTATCGGGCAGGTTTCTGATGATTTCAGAACCTTCGATTTCTAAAGTATTGAACCTTTTGTAACGCTGATGCGTTACCAACCCCAAGAAACGAATCAAAAGTTTCTTTAAGAAAAGAATATGGCCGAAAGGATTTTCCTTGAATATGCTCATACAGGCGTCGGGTTAGAACCACCGAATTTACAAAATAAGATACTCACAGCACTTGTTTTAATAGGTCCTTGACCTCGCTCAACATCATTGCGGTCGCCCCCCACACAGTGTAACCATTTAATTTAAAGGCCGGTACATCGACATCGACCGCATAAGAAGTCTTTATCTTTTTTGAAAAAATGCTTTTTTCATCAAGAATATCGAGTACCGGTATTTCCAATATTTTCTCTACCTCTTCTTCTTGAATCAAAAAAGAAATGGCCTCTGAGCAAAGCCCAACATAGGGCGATACCATAAAATTGCTAGGCGGAATATATACCTGGGTCAGTTCTTTCAAAACGGAGACCATTTTTTTTGGCACCCCGACCTCCTCTTCTGTTTCCCGCAAGGCCGTGGCCAACAAATCGCTGTCTATTTTTTCTTCTTTCCCTCCGGGAAAAGCAACTTGATTGGAATGTACGCCCTCATAAGTCTTTCTCAGAATAAAAAGAATACGGACTGAATTATTTTTATCAGGATAAAACAATACCATCACCCCTGCCCTCTTCGGAACCTTTTTCAGCGGGATATTCTTTCTCATCGCTTCCCTTCTAAATTCAGGAACCATTTTGTAATGGGACGCAACCCCCGGTAAGGGAAGATTTTTTATTTTTGATACCTGTTCAGAAAACAAATTGAAGTCCATGAGCTTAAAACATATCGCGTTCCCCGCAATAATAACACTATTTTTTTTAGCCGGATGCAAAGTCGAACCTAAGAAAGAATCGACCTCATCACAGACTAAAACAGAGACCAAAGAAACTGCTCAAAAAGATTCGATATCTGAGAAAGAAAAGAAACAATTCGTACTTGATGAGGAGAATGCCATCGAATTCTTTTTCGACTATCAAAAAGATTTAAAAGAGAACAAGGTAAAGATCACTACAAGCCTCGGTGATTTTATAATAGAATTGTTCGACAACGTACCCTATCATAAGGCCAACTTTATTTATCTCACGCGAAAAGGATATTTTGATGACACACAGTTTCATCGCGTGGTCAAAAACTTCATTATCCAAGGCGGCAATGCCGACGATGAGGCCACTCCAAAAAAAAGAAGGGAAATCGGTCGATATTTGCTACCACCTGACACCAAAAAAGGATACCGACATCACCGCGGCACGCTTTCAATGCCGAGCAGTGACACCGACAATCCACATAAATTGGCCTCTCCATATGAATTCTTTATCGTGGTGACCAACCCTGGATCCTATCACTTAGATGGAGATTATACACCCTTCGGAAAAGTAATTGCAGGTATGGAAGTCGTCGATAAAATCAATGCCGTGGATACGGGAAAAGGCGACTGGCCTTCTGTAAACGTTTATATCGAAAAAGTGGAGGTAATTGATTAGCAAGCAATTCTGGTTTCAGAATTAACGGAACTCCCTAAACTTTATAAACTTTTTTAAAACTGCTCTTGGGCTTGACGCTTGAACTTCATTTCTCACGATAAATATTTGGCAAAGCCACGTGAAAACGAACTGCTAAAAGTCGAATTCCTATTACAATAAAGATGGCCGCAACATATGCGTATTCATTTACTATCGGCAGTTGCCTGAACAAGAAATAGCTTGCACCACCTAGAATACAGGCTGTCGCGTATATCTCTTTTCTGAAAATTACGGGAATCTCATTGCAAAGAATATCACGAATGACCCCACCGAAACTTGCGGTCATTGTTCCTAAAGCGATACACATTATTGGCAGTAGCCCAACGTTCAGGCCTTTTTCGATACCAACCATAGTATAGAGTCCAATACCTATGGTGTCAAATAGAAAGAGGGACTTCCGAAAATACTTTAGATAATTTCTAAAAAGAATCGCAAATGCGACAGTACCCAAGATAACAAAAACGTAGGTCGAATTTTGCATCCATCCAACTGGAGTACTTCCGATGAGCATATCACGTAACGTACCCCCTCCGACCGCTGTGACGAAAGCAATGATAAAAACTCCGAACAAATCAAGTTTTTTTTCCATTGCGACCAGTACACCCGATATGGCAAAGGCAATCGTTCCTAGAATATCAATGGCGAAATAAAACATTTATAGTAGATGGTTGATGAAACTGAAAACAACTTCATTTCACAGTTCTTTTTTCACATACCAAAATTGCGCCTAAATTTTGAAATTAGCTAAGGCACTCGGTTGTATTTAAACTTTTTGGGTATAGAAACTATAGTCTTTGAGTACGGTATCGAGATATTGCACATCGTAAAGCTCGGAATTTGTCAAGAGAACGCTCTCGACCTTATCGCGAAGAATCTTCAAGGTTTTATGATCTGTACTTTTTTTGGCAATTCTAAATGTATCTTTTATCAGGCGAACATCTTTATCGGTCAATAGCGTAACATTCGTAAAAGTAGGTTGGTAGGTTTCTTCGACATCCTCTAATATCGTATGCGAAACTTTGATACTGTTTTTTGTACTGATGACCACAGTACCGGCAGCGGCATCGCCGATTCTTTGCCTGCGATTTGAAAAGAGAATGGTCAAAAGACCTATGCTTCCGAAGAAAATCCAGATATCAACCAGTCGCAACATCCATCGAACTAAATAATTCGACCAGTGAACCGGTGCTCCGTCAAAACGGACTACCCGCATTTTTAGCAACATCTTGCCCACGGTTCTACCATTGAAAAGACTATGCATTATCAAACTGTAAAACATTGCAGGTAAGAAGATTAGACTCTGCAGCCCAAATTGGGTCCAGGCATCTTCAAAAACATAACCAAGGGCTTGACCAATATAGTTGACCAAAATGAGATAGAGATAAAGAATAAAGCCATCGATAAGAAAAGCAAGAATTCTTTCACCAATACTAACAATAGTATAATCTAAGTTGACATTTTGCGTTGTATTAATTTGAAGGTTCTGCATATAACCACTAAATTTAATCGTAAACTAACCATTACAATGCGTGAAGCCGCTTTCGTCAAGCAAAATAAGGAAAAATGGATGGCATTTGAAAAAGCCCTCAACCTTAGCTCGCAACTGGATCCCGATGAACTTGCCGAAGGTTATATTCACCTGACCAACGATCTTGCTTATGCACAAACCTATTACGCAGAAAGTAAGACTTTATTGTATCTGAACTCGTTAGCTTCTCAGGCACATCAAAAAATCTATAAGAATAAAAAGGAGGGTAAAAACCGTATCGTTGAATTCTGGAAGACCGAATTTCCCTTATTTTTCAAACAATATCATAAGACACTGGGCATTGCATTTTTGATTTTCGCCGTTGCTTCGGCGATCGGTAGTCTCTCTGCCCTAAAGGACGATACTTTTGTGCGATTGATTTTGGGCGATAGCTACGTGAACACGACTTTGAACAATATTGCAGAAGGTGATCCGACTGCCATTTATAAAAGTGGTAGCGAAATCGGCACTTTTCTAGGCATAACGATCAACAACATTAGAGTAGCCTTTTTAGCCTTTGCTTTTGGGGTGATTACCAGTTTGGGCACAGCTTATATTCTATTCAGCAATGGTGTTATGCTTGGGGCATTTATCACCTTTTTCTACACAAAAGGTGTTTTTTTCGAGGCCAACAAGCAGATTTGGTTACACGGAACCATAGAAATATCGGTCATTATTATCGCAGGATGTGCAGGACTCATTATGGGCAACAGCATTCTTTTTCCGAAAACCTTTTCGCGACGGGTCTCTTTTATGAAAGGTGCCAAAGACGGGCTCAAAGTCGTGGTCAGTACAATACCCTTTTTTATAATCGCCGGTTTTATAGAAGGTTTTATAACCCGCTATTCGAACATGCCCAATTGGCTCGCCTTTTCAATTATAGGTGGATCACTGTTCCTGATTATTCATTATTACATTATTTACCCAATACTATTGAACCAAAGACATGCAAGACACTACCAAGAGTAACTATATTGAGCTAAAGATGCGCAGGGACCTAGGCGCTATCATTTCTGATTATTTCAGTTTTCTAAAACAAAATCTGAAGAAGTTTTCGAATATCTTTTTGAGCTACAACGGTCTATTTTTAATCGGGCTTTTAGTAGTTAGCTATTTTTTGGTCTCAGGCTGCATCGGCATGATTACCTACAGCAACAACTATCAATATTTAGAGGCAGGTGAAAGAAACATGGAAGAAACCTACATGACCTACATCATCATCGGGGGTGTACTTTTCTTTTTCATCTTCATGGCAGTAGCCATAATGAACTATAGCCTAGCGGGATCCTACATGATAAAATACGAAGAACATGAAGGCAATTCTTTCGACAAGAAAGATGTCTGGAGTTTCTTCAAAAAGCGTTTTGGTAAAATATTCTTGTTTTCGGTATTGATGATCATGATTTTTATGGTCATATATGTCGTTGGGTTCGTTTTGATGTTCATACCGCTAGTCGGTTTCATAGCTTACTATATTATTATGTTCGGAGCCCTGGCCTGGTTCGGGGTTTCCTTTTTTGCGATGCTTCATGATGATAAAGAGGTGATGGATTCCTTTGGGGAAGGATGGCGATTCGTGCGAAAGAATTTTTGGAAATCGGTTGGTGTCAATTTCATTTTGGGCCTTCTTAACGGCATGCTTTCGATGGTCGCCATAATAATACCCGGGGTGATTATCGGTCTCTACACTTTTCATGTGGTGTCGAATGAAGTTGATATTTCTGAATCGATTATGGCAACCGTGGTTTATACCATAGGTTTTGCCATCTATCTTATTGTTCTGGTCTATGGCCAATGCCTCTCTCAATTCGTAAATGGTTTTCTGTTTTATTCCTTACATGAAGAGACCTACAATACCAATACAAGATCAAAAATCGAACAAATCGGAAACTTGGAGTAGTGCCAAAAAAGCTCACCATCATATACTTTTTGATGACTTTTTTCTGCGGATTTTCGCAACAGGAAAAGGATAGTATCATCATTCCTATCGATGAGGACCAAGTTCTAGATACCAGGAGTTTTGCTGGAGACCTATCAGAAAAATATTCGGGTGAAGAATTTGACTATTCTTCACAAGAAGGTGAAGCCCAAAATCTTATTAAGCGTTTCTTAAGATGGCTTTCAAACTGGTTAGGTGATGCCTTTGGAGTCAGTTTTCCGCCATATACCATAAAAATCATTGAATATCTCATTTACATCTTAATGGGGGGCTTGATCATTTATCTCTTTGTACGCTTCTTCTCGGGAGAAAGTTTCTCTGCGGTCTTCACAAAAAAAGCGACCAATATCTTAGATATCAATCTATCGGAAAACCATATTGAAAATGTCGACCTAGATGCTTTGATTAAAACGGCCTTAGATGAAAAAGACTATCGATTGGCCGTACGCTATCAATTTCTGAGAATATTAAAGACATTATCACAAAAGGGGATTATCGATTGGCATTATGAAAAAACAAATTCTGATTATCAGAACGAAATCGAGTCGCAGAAAGTAAGATCCGGTTTTCAAGATGTGTCCTATTTGTACGATTATATATGGTATGGAGAGCAAGAGATAGACGGGCTAAAATACGAAACCGTCGAGGCCCGATTTTCAAAATTAAAAAACTACATAGGCGAATGAGCAGTCTAAAATTTTCATTCGGTCTGACCCAAAACTGTGAAAAACAGTTTCGACCTCTCACTACGAGGGGTAAATCCGTAATCAAAGGCAAAGCCATGATAAACTCTATTTTGAATGGATAGACGATCAAAAATAATCATCGGGCTTTTTGTAGCCGTTCTACTTACGATAATCGTAACTGAAATCGTGCGGCCGAAACCCCTGAATTGGAAACCATCTTATACGGCAGCCGATAAGATTCCTTTTGGCTGTCATGTACTGTTCAATGAATTGCCCGTTCTTTTCCCTGATGCTGAAATCACCTCGGTAGATGAAAGTCTTTATAATTTAATGATAGCCAGAGATTCAACCGTCGCATCGAATTACATACTTATTAATAATGGCATACAACTCGACGAACAAGAATATGACGAGGTGCTTGATTATGTAAGTGAAGGAAATTCAGTTTTTATCGCCTCAAATTGGTTTGGCTCATATCTATCGGACACACTGAATTTACAAACTTCATATGCCTATACCGTGAGCGAAGACTCGATTTATGTCGATTTGGCCAATACTTCGTTCAAAGGGAAGAAATTCACCTACAAACGGGCTATGCAAAATCAACATTTTGTTTCTGTCGATTCGCTGAATACAACGATTTTAGGGAACATTACCTTTAATACCGAAGACAATTTCTTGGAAGAAGGGAAAGAAGAGACCCTTACCAAACCCAATTTTATAAAGGTGAATTTTGGCAAGGGACGGTTTTATTTGAATACCAGTCCGCAGGCATTCAGCAATTACTATATGCTCAACAAAAATCAAGAATATGTAGCCAATGCATTTTCATATTTAGAAGACGAATCAATACTTTATTGGGACAACTATAAAAAGTCGGGCCGCGTATTCATCGATTCGCCTATGCGTTTCGTGCTGAACCAAGAATCGTTGAAATGGGCTTATTACCTCACCATCGTTTCACTGATTATTTTCGTGATTTTTAGGGCAAAGAGAGAACAACGAATTATTCCGGTTATCGAGCCTTTGGAAAATTCATCGATTGAATTCGCAAGAACCGTGGGTACTCTCTATCACCAACATCGTGATTTCAGCGACCTCATCTCAAAAAAATTGAATTATTTTCTGGAATACATCCGAAGTAATTTTTATATGGACACAAATATTATAAACGAAAGAACCGCGGAAGATTTGTCGGCCAAATCCGGGAAGCCTTTGGTGGAGACGAAAGAGCTTATCGAATTTATCGTTTACCTAAAGGGAAAGGCGATACATTCCGAACAAAATCTAATCGATTTAAACAAAAAAATAACCTCCTTTAAAAAATAGATATGCAAGAGCAACCAGAAGGACAAGAACAACAGCAATCAGGGCAAGAACCTCAGCCGCAGCCGCAGACCCAAGAAAACAACCCGTTGGAATTCAGCAATCGCATCGACCTATCGAAACTAAGAGCGGCTGTAGATAAAGTGAAGGCAGAACTGGGCAAGGTAATTATAGGGCAAAGAGAAATGATCGAATTATTGATTATCTCGATATTGGCCGATGGTCATTCATTGATAGAGGGTGTACCGGGCGTTGCTAAAACCGTTACGGCGAAACTATTGGCAAAGACGATGAACGTTGATTTCAGTCGAATTCAATTTACGCCCGACTTGATGCCGAGCGATATATTGGGCACTTCGATTTTCAATGTCAAGACTTCAGAATTCGAATTTAAAAAAGGTCCGATTTTTTCGAATATCATTCTGATCGATGAAATAAATCGTGCCCCTGCAAAAACACAGGCCGCACTTTTTGAGGCAATGGCCGAAAGACAAATTACCATTGATGGAAAAGAATATGAAATGCAACCTCCGTTTTTAGTATTTGCAACGCAGAACCCTGTTGAGCAAGAGGGTACTTATCGACTTCCTGAGGCACAGCTTGATCGATTCTTGTTTAAAATCAATGTGGGTTATCCGAATTTAGAAGATGAAGTGAAAATTCTCGAAAGCAAACACCATCAAAAAACCAAAGATGTAGAGACGTTGGTCTCTTCGGTACTTTCCGCAGCTCAAATAGCCGAATATCAATTTACTATAAAAGAAGTAATCATTGAAGATAATCTGATACAATATATCGCGGCCATAGTAAACAATACACGTACGAACGCCAATTTATATTTGGGGGCTTCGCCAAGGGCATCAATAGCTATCATGGACGCCTCAAAAGCATTGGCAGCAATTAGCGGACGTGATTTCGTAACGCCCGATGATATCAAGAGAGTGGCAGGGCCCGTTATGGGTCATCGTATAATCTTGACCCCTGAACGTGAAATGGAAGGTTTTACCGCTGAAAAAGTAGTACAACAAATTGTTGAAAGTATCGAAGTACCGAGATAGTTGTTAGTTGTTAGTTGTTAGTTGTTAGTTGTTAGTTGTTAGTTGTTAGTTGTTAGTTGTTAGTTGTTAAAATTTGAAAAAACTCTTTAAAAATATATATCTGGAAAAAAGGTTCTTTGCCATCGCAACGGCATTGATCATCGGCTTCTTGTTTTCCTATATTTTTCAGGATTTGTTCGGCGCTTTCAGAATTTTATTTTACGTTTTTCTTTTGGCCATTTTGGTGGATATCATTCTCCTTTTTGCCTCAAAAGGAAAAATTTCAGGAGAACGCATTTTACCGGATAAACTCTCCAATGGAGACCAGAACCCTATCAAAATTCGTATTGGCAATTCGTATTTATTCCAGGTGAAAACAAAACTAATAGACGAGATTCCGTTTCAATTCCAAAAGCGTGATTTCGGACTCGACACCAACATACCCAAAGGGGAAGATAAAGTTTTCAATTATGAACTTCGACCCACCGAAAGAGGGGTCTATTCCTTCGGAAGTTTGAACGTTTTTGCGGCTACACCCTTAGGGTTACTTGCCCGTCGCTTTAATTTCAACAAAGCCCAAGAAGTGCCTGTCTATCCGTCATTCCTACAACTTCGAAAATACGATTTGATGGCTTTCACGAATCGTCTGTTCGAATACGGACTCAAAAAAATCCGTCGCATCGGCCACACTATGGAGTTTGAACAGATCAAAGACTATGTCATGGGCGACGACATTCGAAACATCAACTGGAAGGCCACAGCCAAAAAGAACCATTTGATGGTCAACCAGTATCAAGATGAAAAATCACAGCCCGTATACTCGGTTATCGATAAAGGCCGGGTCATGAAAATGCCTTTTGAAGGATTGAGTTTGTTAGATTATGCCATCAACGCAACCTTGGTAATTTCTAATATTGCCTTAAAAAAACAAGATAAAGCGGGCATGTTCTCCTTTAGCAATGCAATTGAAAATCGCGTGGTTGCCGAAAGAAGGAGCTCACAAATGAACCTGATTCTTGAAACGCTCTACAACTTTAACACCGAATTTGTCGAAAGTGACTTCAGCAGATTGTATGTGGATGTCAAAAGAAATTTGAATCACAGAAGTTTATTGCTCTTATATACTAATTTCGAAACTTTGGATGCGTTGCACAGACAACTGCCCTATTTACAAGCTATCTCTAAGCATCACTTATTGGTCGTCATCTTTTTTGAAAATACCGAACTGACCGAATTCACTCAACGAAAAGCCGAGACCACCCATCAAATCTTTGAACAGACGATTGCCGAGAAATTCGTCTACGAAAAGAAATTGATCGTTAACGAGTTACGTAAATATGGTATACAGACGATTCTTACCAAGCCCGAAAACCTCACGATCAATACCATCAACAAATACCTAGAAATTAAGGCAAGAGGTCTCTTATAATATCATTCGATTTGGAGTTATCGAAAAATTATAGGTTATACTTATAAATCGTATAAGGGTGACATCATTAAATATTGATTATCAATATTTTACACCTGAAGTTTTTAGATCTATTTGTAAGAATTTTCCTTTTTTTATCGTTTCCTAAGATACTTTTTATCATTTCCATCCGTTAAGATTAAGACTAAAGCCGTCATTTTGACAGCAGACCAGATTTAGATATTATTAGGCGAACGTGAAGCAACCCCATTTCTTAAAGGCACTAATCACTGCGGTCAGTGGACTTTGCATATTTCTGGGCGTACTTGTGCTTATTGGTTGGTATACCAAGACCATGGAACTTATTCAAGTATTACCCGTTTTCGTACCTATGCAGTACAATACGGCCCTTGGGTTTCTGCTTGGTGGTAGTTCACTACTCCTAATTTCTAGAAAGAAGTATAAGCTATCCATATCGCTTTTGATCCTATTGGGCAGTATTGGCCTTCTCACGCTGGCCGAATATATTTTTGGGATAAACATAGGTCTTGACGAACTGTTCATGAAACATTACATAACAGTGGAGACCTCGCACCCTGGCCGAATGGCCCCAAATACGGCTCTATGCTTTTTTCTCACATCGATCGCCTTACTTTTAACCATAGGCAGAAACTTAAAAAAAATGCAGATTAGCAGTATTCTCGGAGCGCTTATTTTTGGCCTGGGTATTATTGCTTTTATCGGTTATCTAATCGGCATGGAAGTAACCTACGGTGGTGGCAAACTGACGCGTATGGCGGTTCATACTTCGATCGGGTTCGTTCTTATGGGAGCTGGGATCACCTCATTGAACCTTTACAAAGAAAATTACCTTTCAAAAACCAAGAATCTAACCAAAGATGCTTGGATCATCGGTTATGCCTTTGCCTTGGCCCTAATCATCTTTTTTATCGACTTGAGTATTCCGCTAGAGGTAGCTATAGGCATTCCCTATATTTTATTCGTTCTGTTTGCGTGGTTTATCAAACAAGAAGGAATCACCACTATTTTGGCCATTTGTTCAACGGTATTGATTGTTGCAGGGTTCATATACTCCTTTACAGAGGTTAAATCGTCCATAGTGATCATAAATCGTCTTTTTGCAATTATGGCAGTTTGGTTGGTTGCTACCCTTTTAAATCATATAAAGAAGAACGAGAAAGCCTTACATTCTATTAATCAAGAACTAGACCTTAACTTGGTTCAAATCAAAAATAAGAACAAAGAACTGGCACAATTCGCCTACATCGCTTCTCATGATTTGCAAGAACCTTTGCGCACTGTGTCAAATTTCACCAAACTTTTTGAAGAAGGATATAAAAATCAGTTTGATGAACAGGCATCTACCTATCTGCGATTTATTTCTCAGGCCTCAAGTCGAATGGGCAATTTAATCAAAGGTTTGCTCGATTATTCAAGAATAGGCCACAATAAAAAGAAGACGTTCGTTAATTTGAATGAAATGCTTGATGAACTTCAAATCGATCTACATTCTTCCATAAACGAATCTGACGCTTCGATTAAAATTGGAAGACTACCCGTTATCAAAGGTTTTAAAGTTGAAATGACGCTTTTGTTTCAAAACCTGATATTAAATGCAATCAAGTTCAGAAGACCTGAATCTATCCCGCAAATCAAAATTGCATCTATAGATAAAGGAAGTCATTTCGAGTTCTCGGTCGAAGATAACGGCATAGGAATAGCCGAGGAACATCAAGATAGAATATTTTCTATTTTCAAAAGACTACATACCAAACAACAGTACGAAGGTACCGGTATCGGCCTTGCACACTGTCAAAAAATAGTAGAGTTACATCAAGGTACCATTGCGGTATCTTCGATCCCTAATCAAGGAAGCAAATTTATATTTACAATTAAAAAAACCGAAACATGAGACCAAAACTAAAGACCATTTTGCTGGTCGATGACGACGAAGCCACAAATTTCATACACGAAATGGTTATCAAACAAATGAACTGTACCGAAAATATCGTGGTTCGCGAAAATGGTATCGAAGCATTGGAATACCTCAAATCGACCATAGAAGGTAAACACCCGCAACCCGATCTAATATTCTTAGACATCAATATGCCAGCTATGGACGGATGGGAATTTCTAGAGGAATACAAATCTTTGCCTAAAAATCAATTGGCCAAATCGGTCGTGGTCATGTTAACCACCTCGTTGAACCCAGAAGATAAAGACAAGGCAGAAATAATTCCATTTATTTCAAGATTTATGTCAAAACCTTTGACAAAAGAATTACTGGAAGAAGTTTTGGAAAACCATTTTATCGAACATGACAAACTCAATGAAACACTAGATTAATTAGGCACTACTTAAACTTAATCTCTGTTTGACAAAAACTAATCGGCAAATCGTTTCTTTTCATTAGCCATCTCGTCATTTTCATCCATATTTATTTCAATTTTAGTGATATTCTCCTAAAAAGAAGCTACTTTTCAAATAATATCATAAATTGAAAATCAATTCAAGATCAACCTAAGCACAAGGTTTGATTTTAAACAATATGAAATGAAAAAATGGCTTTTTACCCATGCCCTTATCTTATTTACGATTACTACCGCACTTTCTAACTTAAATCAAAATAGTTCTATAAAAACCCCTTTCGAGGGTATGTGGGGTATCGATATTGAGGGTGGCGGAGTCGGTTGGCTTCATGTACACCAAAAACAAGGTTTTTTAGATGCAGAACTTTTGTGGATAGGTGGTAGCGTCTTACCTGTCGGAAATATTTATCTAATTGATGAAAATACCCTTGTGGTCACACGAACACAAGAGATGAAAAAAAGTAAAGACCGCTCGCACATCGTTACCCAAACCTATAGAATTAAAATAGCGGGCGAAGAAATCGAAGGTATGATGACCGAGCCAAATGGGCAAGGTTCAGGTGAAAAAATTACTCCTTTTAAGGGTAGGCGCATGCCCCCAATGCCAGAGTCTCCAGATTTGAGCAAAGTAAAATATGGAAAAGAAATCAAGCTTTTCAATGGCAAAGATCTAAAAGATTGGCAACTTATGGATGCCGAAAATAAATCGAACGGTTTTAAGGTCGTTGAAGGTCTTTTGGTCAACGACCCTGTGCAACCTGAAAACACCGAGCACGTATCCTATGGAAACCTACGCACTAAGCAAGAATTCAGGGATTTCAATCTGAAACTCGAAGTCAATGTACCCGAGGGGAACAATAGTGGGGTATATCTACGCGGACTTTATGAAATACAGGTAGTAGACTCGTATGGCAAAGATTTGGACTCCCACAATATGGGGGCGCTTTACAGTAGAATCATACCCAGTGAAGCGGCTGAAAGATCCGCTGGCGAATGGCAGACTTTTGATATCACCTTAGTTGACCGTCATGTGACGGTAATTTTCAATGGCAAAAAAATAATTGACAACCAGCCCGTTTTGGGACCTACCGGTGGTGCCATCAGTTCAGATGTCTTGGCACCCGGGCCTATATATTTACAAGGTGACCATGGTAAGGTTTCGTATCGAAATATAGTTCTAACTCCAATATTGTAACGCATGAGTGATCAACAATTAACTATTACCGCAAGTATTGTAGCCAGACCCGGAAAAAGAGAATTGGTAAAACAGTCTTTATTGAACCTTATCCCGCCTACTCTAGCAGAAGAGGGTTGTATGAACTACGACCTACATGAAGATCTCGAAAATACAGACCGCTTTTTCTTTTATGAAAATTGGAAGACTCGCCAACATTGGTTAAACCATAATGACAGTGCACACATCGCGGCCCATAAAAAAGCTACCGAAGATGCTGTGGCAGAAGTAGTGATTCATCAAATGAAATCCTTACCACTATAACCATCAAAACTTAAATAAGTGTTTTATTCTGTGTGCGCAACACTGTGATCATCTAACTAACTATCCCACTATCCAACAAAACGGATATTACTTAACACTCGTACCGATGCCTTTGAAGTATGTTTAATCGTAAAAAAGTAGCAAATTTAATCAGCTGATTTGAAATTCTGGAAACCAATTAGGTAAATATGAAAAAGTATATCGCAAGAAATACCGTATGCGATGAATTTAAAATTTATCCATTAATTATCCCGAAATCAATATTTATTCCCTTTTTTAGATCATCGATTTCAAAATAGTATCTTAATGGAGCAATTGATTACGCCTGCAATTTTCGTACATGCTTTCTTAGGAGGGCTGGGATTGATAACAGGGGTAGGAAGTATGGCCGTGAAAAAAGGTAGTCCTATCCATAAAAAAATGGGCAAGGTTTTCTCGATAAGTATAATCGCTAGCTGTGTTTTAATTGTACCCATTACATGGGTTCCAGGGCACGAAAGTCTATTTCTTTTCTTGATTTCATTGTTCACTATTTATTTAGTTCTAATCGGCAACCGTTCATTGACCTTTAAACTACGTGATAAACTTCGGGCTGATTTTTTTGACAGAGCACTATCGATCACCATGGCTATGTTTTCGTTGTTTATGTTTCTTTATGGTATCTACGGTATATTTTTCCCAGTAGAAGATAATGCGCTGTTTCTAGTTTTTGGAGGGCTTGGGCTCTTCTTGACCTATCGAAATTTTCAATTTTACAAGAGCTTTAAAGAAAATAAGGTTGCTTGGCTTTTGAGCCATCTTACTTTTATGATAGCCGCATTAATCGCGTCATTCACTGCCTTCATTGTGGCCGGTCTTCATTTGTGGAATATCGTTGCATGGGTTGCCCCATCAGTGATTGGCACAGTTTATATTATCTATTGGAGACGTAAAATGAAGCCCAAAATAGCGTCATAATTAAAGAAGGTTTTGTTGAATTCAATTTTCTAATTTTACGAAAATCTACTTTTTCATTCCCTTCATTTCTTGTCCTTCTTGGTGCAGCGTAACGTCGGTCACCTTTCCCGAATGGTCACGACCGAAGACCGAGACATCGATTTCATAATTCGTTGATCTTGGCTTTTGCGAGATTGAATTCCTTTATTAATTGAACGACAACTTGAGCGGCCGGTTTGATATCATGAATCAGAGCGGAGACCTGGCCGATTTCGAGTTCTCCGTTTTCTAAGTCGCCTTCGAACATTCCTTTTTTTGCTCGTGCGCGACCCAATAATTCTTTCAGTTGTTCCACGGAAGCTCCCTGTGAATAGGCTTTTTGAACCTCATGATAAAATTTGTTTTTAATCAAACGAACAGGTGCCAACTCCTTTAACGTCAATTGAGTAGCACCTTCCTTGGCTTCTACGACCTTTTGTTTGAAAAGTTCATGTGATGAAGCTTCATGAGTCGCTACAAAGCGACTGCCAACTTGAACTGCGTCAGCACCCAAAATCATTGCAGCGAGCATGGCACGACCATTAGCGATCCCTCCAGCAGCAATCAAAGGAATTTGAATCTTTTCTTTTACCGCAGGTATAAGCACTAAAGTCGTGGTCTCATCGCGCCCGTTATGTCCACCAGCTTCAAAACCTTCGGCAACGATTGCATCGACACCGGCCTCCTGAGCCTTCAATGCGAATTTCAGGCTGCTAACCACGTGAACTACGGTTATTCCTTTTTCCTTTAAATGCGAAGTCCAGGTCTTTGGATTTCCAGCGGAGGTGAAAACGATCTTAACACCCATTTCCACAATGATATCAATGATTTCATCTAGGTTCGGGTAGAGCATGGGCACATTCACTCCAAAAGGTTTATCGGTAGCCTCTTGGCATTTTTCAATATGTTCCCGAAGAACCTCTGGATACATCGAACCAGCGCCAATAAGACCTAATCCACCGACATTTGACACTGCGGAAGCCAAACGCCATCCACTGGCCCAAATCATTCCTGCCTGAATGATAGGATATTCGATTTTGAAGAGTTCGGTTATTCGATTTTGCATTGAATACTGTCTGTTTGAGCGCAGTCGAGAACTACCGCAGACCTCTCGACTGCGCTCAAGGGGGCGGCCCTAATTTTAAGAAATAACTCCTGAACCCAATAATTCATCTCCTGAGTACCATGCCACGAACTGTCCTTCTGCGATAGCGGATTGCTTATTTTCAAAATCAACATACAGTCCACCCTCTATTTTATAGAGCTTTGCTTTTTGCAAGGCCTGACGGTAGCGTATTCGGGCCATGACTTCCATGGAACCATCAACACTTAATTTTAAATCACGACGAACCCAATGAATTTCTTCCTCCTTAACGAACAAAGTTCGACGGTATAAACCCGGGTGCGTTTTGCCTTGTCCCGTATAAATCACATTTTCATCGACATCGGTTTCAATAACGAACAGCGGTTCTTTAGTACCGCCAACATCTAAACCTCTGCGCTGCCCCTTTGTAAAATAATGCGCTCCTTGATGTTCGCCCACTACTGTACCGTCTTCAACTTCATAAATGGGTTTCTCGGAATAATAATCCAATTCGTCTTTCTTTGTCTTAAAGATCGGTTTTAACCGGTGATACTGTGATACATCTGAAGAGACTTCGACAATGACTCCCTTTTTAGGCTTCAACTTTTGTTGTAAAAATTCGGGTAAACGAACCTTCCCTATAAAACATAGGCCTTGTGAATCTTTTTTATCAGCAGTGATCAAATTATTTTCAGTGGCTATTTGCCGAACTTCGGGTTTTGTCAACTCCCCTATCGGAAAAAGGGTCTTCGCTAATTGTTCTTGCGATAATTGACACAGAAAATAGGATTGGTCTTTGTTAGCATCTTTGCCCGCTAACAATTGAAAAATCACTTCACCTTTTTCGTTACTGACCGACCCCTTTCTACAATAATGCCCCGTGGCAACATAATCGGCACCAAGTTGAATTGCAATTTTCATGAACACATCGAACTTGATTTCCCTATTGCATAGAACATCGGGGTTCGGTGTGCGGCCCATTTCGTATTCTTTGAACATGTAATCGACAATACGCTCTTTATACTCTTTGCTTAAATCAACAGTTTGAAAAGGGATTCCCAATTTTTCGGCAACGATAAGGGCATCATTACTATCTTCTAACCAAGGGCATTCTTCAGAAATAGTCACAGAATCGTCGTGCCAATTCTTCATGAAAAGTCCTATGACCTCATAGCCCTGCTCCTTCAAAAGGTAGGCCGCAACACTTGAATCAACTCCACCGGAAAGTCCGATTACCACTTTTTTACTCATTCTTGAAAATAAACATACAAAAATACGAAATTCAGAGGCATGGCTCCTTAGCTAGGCCTTAGGCCAGAAAAGCAACCATTAGTAAGATTTTTCATCTAGTACAAAACAATCCTTAGACATGAATATTCGTTAAGAAGTAAGGATAGTCTACGCAAATGGACTAAAAATTTTAAAGTTGCAATTCAAGGTGATATTATTTTAAGTTATTTTTAAAGAAAAAAAATGGAAAAGATTTTAAACACAAAACTCATTGCCACTGTATTAGTGGTATTTATCTTAAATCTGGCATGTACGAGTGATGATGGTGTAAATACCACCCCATTACCGGAAACAGACCTCATTACGGTCGCAAACTCTGAGACCGACCTGTCTATGGCCGTCTCGGCTTTGGAGCGAGCAGATTTGACCTCAACCTTTCAGGGTAGTGCCAAATATACGCTGCTTGCACCGACCGACACGGCTTTCAGTGGATTCTTAGCATTCAACGGTTTTGGTAGTATCAATGATGTGCCGGTCGAAACACTTCGAGAACTATTATTGAATCATACAGTAACGGGTCTCATAGATAGTGCCAATTTGACCATTTTACAAAAGAATTATTTGGAAACCTTGGCTGCTGGGCCGGTAAGCGGAACAAATCTAGCCTTGTATTTCGATGCCTCCGATGGTGTTACCTTTAATGGCCTTTCAAAAATTCAAAAGGCGGATGTTCTTGCCTCAAATGGGGTCATACACATTGTTGACACGGTGATAGACTTTCCTACGATCGAGACCTTTACCTCGACCGATGAAAATTTTGAAGATCTTGACACTGCCTTTGATCTCATATCGCCAGTATCTGATTTACCTCAGACCATAAAAGATGTAAACAGTGGCCCTTTCACTCTTTTTGCTCCTGCTCAACAAGCGTTCGAGGCTTTATTGGCGTCAAACGATGATTGGGAATTTTTAAGCGATATCGACGAAGATTTGCTAACCGCAGTTTTAGAACATCATGTTCTAAATGAGAACACCGGTTTAGAGGAACTTGCTCCAGAATCGACGTTTGCGACATTAGAAGGAGATGAAATAGTCGTTAATTCGCTTAATGGAAGGATTGAAATAACCGATGGATCCGGAAATTCCGGTATTTTGTTGGCTGAAGGCATTCAGGGAATTCAAGCTATTAACGGAATTATCCATATTTTGCCGGAAAAAGTAATGTTGCCTGATACCACCAATTAGAGGTAACAGCATATCGAAAGTTAAGAGCGCCCAAACGGGCGCTTTTTATTTTAGTGCCGTAGATTCATTTAGCCTGATTTCTTGTAATTCGCCTCGGGTAATAAAAATCAAAACATCATTTTAACATAGGTTAGCATACAAAATAGTGCCCTTTACAACTATTAATTTTTTAAGGCGTCAAATAGTTCCATATTTATAGTCCCAAATCTTACCAAACATAACCGAGTCTATGCTAAAAAGCCTCAATATGAAGTTGAGGCTTTTTAAATTTGTAGTCTGAGATAGTTTATCTTTTCCCAGCCTTTTTCTGCTCTTCGGCCTGCTCCATCATCTCCCGCATCTTTTTCTGGAACTTGTTCTCTTTCTTGGGTTTCTTCTTATTCTCTTGAATCTGTGCATGAATCTTATCATTATCGATAATAACGTTCTTTATCACTAACATTATACCAATTGTGATTAGATTCGATATGAAATAGTACAAACTAAGGCCACTGGCATAATTGTTGAAAAAGAACAACATCATTAGCGGCATGAGGTACATGATAAACTTCATGTTCGGCATCCCTGGTTGTTGTGGCATATTTTGACCCGTGGTCATGACCATATAAAAACCTATGGCTATCGAAGCCAAAATCGGAAAGAGACTTACATGGTCTCCATAAAAAGGAATATTGAACGGTAATTGAGCAATTGTATCGTAAGACGAAAGGTCTTCGGCCCACAAAAAAGGTTTTTGACGCAACGCAAAGGAGGTCGGGAAGAACATGAACAGCGCATAAAAAATAGGCATTTGTAAAAGCGCAGGTACGCATCCACTCATGGGGCTAACTCCGGCTTTTCCATACAGCTTCATGGTCTCTTGCTGTTTTTTCATGGCATTATCTTTATACTTTTCCCCTAATTCTGAAATTTCAGGTTTTAAGACCTTCATTTTAGCTTGCGACAAATAAGACTTATAGGTTACCGGAGACATGGCCAATCGAACTATAATTGTCATTATGATTATCGCAATACCAGCTGGCAACATCGAACTTAGAAAAGAATAAAACGGAGTAAATACATAACGGTTTATCCAACCGAAAATACCCCAGCCGAAATAGATGGTGTCTTCGAGTTCATATTCATCATACTTGCTAAGTACTTTGACATCGGTAGGGCCATAATACCAGTTCAGGTTTTCCGAAAGCTCTCCCCCTTCAAGTGTCAAAGGTATGGAGGCTACAAAATCTTTGGTAAAGGCAATATCTTTACTTTCCTCTTCGACCAGATTTTTTGAATTTAATTCAACGGTCTTAAAGTTCTTTTTGGTCGCAAGAATCGAAGTGAAAAAATGTTGTTTGAACGAAATCCATTTCACATCCTCATCAGTTTCCTCATCATCACTTGTAGCCGATAAATAATCTATTTTACCGTCTTCGAAGTTCCGCATGATCTCAGTATACCGATTTTCGTACTGAACACTTTTGTTATGACGTATCCCTTTAAGGCTCCACCCTAAATTTATGGGCTGATCTCCTTTGACAACTCCATTTAAACCCTGCGAACGAAGCGTAAAATCAACCATATATTCTTCAGGCTTCATTTCATACCGATACTCCAAAAATTCATTTGGCGCAATTTTCGCCTTCATCGATAACACTTGGTTGTTACCGCTATTCGATAAACTTGGTTCAAAATAAAGGTCCTTGGTGTTCAGTACTCTATTATCTGAAGTGGTAAATGTAAGTCCGAATGATGCATTTCCATCTATCACCAAATGAACCGGAATCGAATCGTAAGTATTGAATTGAACCATTTTAGCTTCAACGATTTGCCCACCTTTATTACTGACTTCTAGGTGTAAAACGTCATTCTTTAAAGTTGTAACCCCATCTTTGGGCTTAGTGTATCCGAAAGCTCCAAAAGAACTTTGATAATTTGCCGCTGCAGTAGAGTCGTTTAAGTTTATGATCGGGGTTTCAGCAACCTTACCTTGATCTACTTCTTTCTCTGTTTCTTGTTTAGCTTCGACCTGTTCTTGTTTGGCTTTTTCTGCCTCCAGTTCTTCGGGAGTGGGCCTATTTTGGTAGAACATAAATATGAGTATACCGAAAATGAGCACAAAGCCGATTATTGAATTTATGTCTAGTTTTTTTTCTTCCATCTAAATTTGATTCACCAGGCAGGATAGTATGGCCACATTAGGTTTTTTGAAGCGCAAATATATGCCCAAATGTGCAGTTTATGCCAAAGTGGCATTGCTTTGTTTCATTTTCTGGCCCAAAGCCGCCTTCACAAAGCCAACGAACAAGGGGTGCGGATTCGCTACAGTACTTTTGTATTCGGGATGGTATTGTACTCCGATAAACCATGGGTGGCTGTCCAATTCGACAATTTCCACCAGACCCGTTTTTGAATTTATACCAGTTGCCTTGAGTCCTGCAGCTTCCAATTGTTCACGATATTCACTATTGAATTCATAGCGATGACGGTGCCTTTCGGAGATACTGGTCACTCCTTTATATATTTCGTTGGCCAAGCTACCCGTACTAATTTCACAATCCCAAGCACCTAAACGCATCGTGCCGCCTTTGTTGATGATAGTTTTTTGCTCCTCCATCAGGTTAATGACAGGGTTTGAAGTGCTTTCAAGCATTTCAGTTGAATTAGCATCTTGCAAGCCCAGAACATTTCTGGCATATTCGATCACTGCCATTTGCATACCAAGGCAAATTCCCAGAAACGGAATTCGGTTTTCACGAGCATAACGCACAGCCTCTATTTTTCCTTCTATGCCTCTTTCCCCAAAGCCAGGAGCTACTAGAATTCCGTTCAATCCTCTTAATTTATCCTTTAAATTATTTTGGTTGAGATATTCAGAGTGAATCGACCTGACATTGACTTTGACCTCATTTATGGCACCGGCGTGTATGAAAGATTCCAGTATCGATTTGTATGAATCTTGTAATTCGACATATTTTCCGATCAACCCAATCGTTACTTCGTTGTTCGGATTTTTATGACGGTGCAAAAATTCATTCCATGTATTAAGATCGGGTTTTTTAGAATCAGATAGATCCAATTTCCTAAGGGTAACCCTGTCAAGACCTTCCTCCTGCATTAAAATAGGCACATCGTAAATCGTGGAAGCATCTATCGATTGAACGACCGCCTCACGTTTTACGTTGCAGAAAAGCGCAAGCTTATCTTTTATTTCCTCAGAAATATGATGTTCGGTACGGCAAACAAGAATATCTGCCTTTATTCCACTTTCCATCAAGGTTTTGACCGAATGCTGCGTAGGTTTTGTTTTAAGTTCACCAGCGGCCGATAAAAATGGTACCAAGGTTAAATGAATCACAATGCCATTCGTATCACCAAGTTCCCACAACAATTGTCGTACAGCCTCAATATAGGGCAGAGATTCGATATCACCGACCGTGCCGCCGATTTCGGTAATAACTATATCATAATCACCACTATCGCCCAAGAGTTGCACCCTTTCCTTGATTTCGTTCGTAATATGAGGTACCACCTGAACCGTCTTGCCCAAAAATTCACCTCGACGCTCTTTTTCGATAACGCTTTGGTAAATTCTTCCCGTGGTCACATTGTTGGCCTGTGAAGTGCTTACATTCAAAAAACGCTCATAATGTCCTAAATCTAGGTCGGTCTCGGCCCCATCATCGGTAACATAACATTCACCATGTTCGTAGGGGTTCAACGTACCTGGATCGACATTGATGTACGGATCTAGTTTTTGAATGGTTGTCTTATAACCTCTAGCCTGCAGTAATTTGGCCAATGAAGCGGCAATTATGCCTTTACCCAATGAAGAAGTAACTCCTCCCGTAACGAAAATGTATTTTGTAGCTGGCATTCTAGCGTCTTGATTACGGGATTCAAAGATACAAATTGAGATGCAACTAAGAAGTCATTCTTTGGGAAAATCTTTCTGTAACTTTTTGATTATCGGTTCGAGGCCATTCATTTTTATCTCGTGCATGCTTAGCATCAGATTACCTAGCTTACCTTTCGGGAAACCATTTTGTTTGAACCAAACATAATAGGCTTCTGGCAAATCCACTAAATATCGACCTTTATATTTTCCGAACGGCATTCGATAGTGGGCAAGTTCAATCAGTAGATTTTTGTCAAATTTAACCTCCATGATTAAATCTAAATAATTTATCTTTAAAATCATCAAATATCCATTGAAATGAAACGTAGAACATTTATAGGAACATCAGCGGCCGCCTCGGTAGGAATTATGGCCTGCAAAACAGCAAACGCCATGCCTTCAAAAATTACCGAAGTGTCAGAATTAAAAGGAAATATCAACCACAGTGCGTGTCGTTGGTGCTACAGTAAAATTCCTATGGAAGATTTTCTGAAAAATCTGAATGAACTCGGGGTGAAGGCGATGGATCTAACCGGCCCTGAAGACTGGCCTTTGATGAAAAAGTACGGCATTCACGCCTCGATGTGCTGGGGTGCGGGAAAGGGGATTTTAAAAGGATGGAACGACCCCAAACTGCACGAAGAGTTGATTGCCGATTATCTTCGAGTGATTCCTTTGGTTGCCGAAGCAGGGTATACAAATCTGATTTGCTTTAGCGGTAATAGAAATGGTATGGATGATTCAGTCGGACTTCAAAATTGCACTGAGGGGTTGAAAAAAATAATGCCTGCGGCAGAGAAACACGGTGTAATCATTCAAATGGAACTATTGAATTCAAAAGTCGACCATAAAGATTATATGTGCGATCATAGTGCTTGGGGGGTAGAACTCTGCAAGGCCATTGGCTCTGACAACTTCAAACTATTATATGATATTTACCATATGCAGATAATGGAAGGTGATGTAATTCGCAACATTCAAGATTATCATGAGTATTTCGGCCATTATCATACGGGCGGAAATCCTGGACGCCATGAAATCAATGAGACGCAAGAGTTGTATTATCCAGCTATTATGAAAGCAATTGTCGAAACGGGTTACAAAGGTTATGTGGCACAAGAATTCATACCTACCTGGGAAGACCCCATAGCTGCTTTAAAAGAGGGAGTTACTATTTGTGATGTCTAACATAAAACAATAGATGATTCTTATGGAATTGAGAAAAAAACTATTGGGATTCTTCATTTGTTCAGTGGTCATCATCCTTTTGAACAGTTGTTTAAAGGATGCTAAAGATGCTCTTGAAGACATTGAGCAGCGAACGAGGTGCGCAGAGCTGCTGGCAGATTTTACCACAAATGGAGGTGACCAAACATGTGAAGGGCAAATTGCCGATATCGACATAATCTTACGGGACTGCGATCAATTTTTAACTCAAGATCAAAAAGATGAGTTGAACCTTGCCAAGGAAAACTGTTCTGACGACGGGTAGCAATTTTCACTTCTCGACCAGTGCTTCTTCGACTTCTTTATTCCAAATCAACTGTTGCACCAAATCACGGGAAAAGTTGGTTTCGCGATCGTATTTGTTTTGAAAGGCATTGAGCTCTTTGTTGATTTCGACAAAAATCGAACGTACGTTTTTTTTGACATTCACATCGTTCTTAACGCTCTTTAAACGTTCCCTGAATTTTCGAGCGAAAAGTTCGGTAATATCGAAATGCACTTGTTCATGACTTAATACTACTTCATTGCATAGTTCAGGCTTGTACCATGATTTATCTGGGTAAAAAAGCGAAGCCACGACAATTTCCAACTGAGACTTATCATTGCCTATCGTGCTACTCAATGCGTATGTTATTCCACTTGCCGTAGTTGCAGATGCCCATTCGGTCTTTAGCGGTTCGCCTTGATAGTCGGCCCATGTCAACCTTCGTTCTTTCGTCCAAGCCAAAACCCGGTCTTCTTCATTTTGAGCTTTGATTTCACCGCAAAACAAGACACAAAGGAGAAGTATAATTCTTAAAGCACCCAATTGAAATGGATTTCTTTATCGATATCGGGGTGCAAACTATGGTGAACAGGGCAGGTATTTGCGGTATGAATAAGTATCTTTCTTACTTTTTCAGAAGTAGTCGCAGGTAATTTCAAATCGACCTCGATTTTCGATATACGTCTTGGATCGGCAGACATATGTTTGGTCACCTCAGCGGTAGAATCTGATAATTCAACCTCAAGTTGCTTCGCCTTTATACCCATCATGGTCAGAATACAGCTTGCCAAGCCCGTTGCAACAGTGTCGGTAGGTGAAAAAGCCTGGCCTAGTCCGTTGTTGTCGATCGGGGCGTCCGTATTAAAGGCATCCCCTGAACGTATGTGTTCACAGGTAGTTCTCAACTCCCCTTTGTAGGTAACTTTCGAAGTCATTTTCAAGGTATTTTTATTTCTTTCAAACGCAAATCATCATAGCTCATTATATAAGAGGACTGATTGAAAAAGCCCGAAGCGAAGTCTTTCTCATATGAAAACTTATTGCCGGTATACTCAGTCTCGCCTATCATTTTTGAAACCTCCATCAAATTATTTTTGTACGCCAATTTCAATAAAAGGTCGTAGGTCATATCGAAACCTCTTACTGCGTATCTGTCAGGTGTTCCTCCAAAGCGCTTTCGATATTTTCTTTCAAAAGCATTATTGGACGGCTCCCTATAAACAGATGGGTAGGTGAAATTTAGGTTCGACAAATGGGTGCTCGATACAACATCACTGTCGAAAGCCTTGTCTTTATTGGTCGTAAACATGCGCAGTTTTACTTTTACCCTATCCTTTTCCGGATCCAAGAGGGAGTTCTGCAACGAATTGAGAATCGAAGTAACGCTTGTTACCAATTTAAAATTATCGCTCTCAACAAAAATCCAATTTTCTTTCTCTTTAGAAAGCAATAGTTTGAGTTTATCGATTACTATACCTATATTTTTTTCTTCCTCTACTACTTCCGCCATCTTTGCTTCGGGAAACTTTGACAGTAATGAATCTCTTACCACGGCATGGGTAGAATCGGCAATCACCACTATGTTTTGATCAGTATATATTGATTTTACATAATTGATCATTTTCTTCCTCAAAACAGCATTCGACGTATATGAGAAAAATACATTCTTTAGGCTAATATCACTTTGGGCCGGAATAGGTGCAATAACCGGCACCCCTTTATCTGCAGCCCGAACTGCAACCTCCCTTAAAGACCCAATATCTAAGGGGCCGACTATAGCACTATAATCAGACAGGTTCTCTCGAGACAATATCTCTTTGGTTTTAGGAAGCTTCAACTCGTTGTCAAAGGTTTTTACATCGACTGAGACGCCAAGTTTCGCGATAGAATCCAAAGCGATCAGAGCACCTGAATAAATACCTAGACTCAACTTTATATCCGTTCTTGTCTCAATGTTCTTTTCAACGTTACCTCTATCATCCATTCTCATACGGTCCAAACGAAAAGGCAATAAGAACATTATTTTGGGCCGGTTGGCGATATTTACACTATCCAAAAGGTTGATTTTATCAAGTACCAAAGCATTGCGCACTTCAAAATCACCGATCTGGTCTTTGGGTAATTTTAGAATCATACCCGCTTTTAGACCATCAGATAAATCGGGATTTAGGGCCAAAAGCTCCTTATAGGTAATACCTAGCTTTCGGGTCAATGAGAATTCGGTCTGTTTCGGTTTTACCTCATAGAAATTAAAATTATCGGTATTCACTTCGCCAGCATCTAATTTTCTTTGTGGAATACGGATGACCATACCCTCTTTTAATCCGTCTTTTAACTCTGGATTTAACCGAACTATTTCTTCTGCCTTTACACCAAATTGCTGTTGCAGTTGGAAAAAATTCATTTTGGCCGGTACGGTATACGATACAAAAATTTGTGTCTCTTGATTTTCCACCGTACTTCCTGGAAGCCTTGGCAGCATTAATTCTTGACCTTCCCGCAGGTAATCAGATGTTTTTGAAAGATCAGGATTCAAAACAAGCATACTATCGATGGTAATGCCGCGCTTGTGTGCAATGCTCCATCGCGTTTCCTTTGGTGCAACCGTGTAGGCTATATAGTCATCAGGGTTTACATCACTCTCCTCGGGCTTTACCCTTTTAAATTTTGGTATGCGCAGTACCATTCGCTTTTTGAGCTGTGCGGAATACAAATCGCGATTGTAGCGTTTGATATCTTCTTCGGTAACGTTATATCGTTTCGCGATTCCGTAAAGCGTTTCTTTTCTTCGTACTTTGTGAGAGGTAAAACCTATGGGTTCTTCTTGTTCGACACTACTTTCATCTGCAGGTTTTTCATCACTTACTACAACGGGTTTCTTCGAGGGACCGCTAGTGCTTCCATCAGCGGGAATCACCAAAATAGTATTTGGCTTTAGGTCCTGCCCTTGCTTGATTTCTTTATTATAAGTGAGAATAGTATACGGTGTGACGCGATATTGCTTTGAGATACTTTCCAAAGTCTCTCCTTTCTTAACCGCGTGCGTGGTAAACTTTTGCGCAATGGCCTTACATCCGACGAAAGCGAACAAAAGCAGCACTACAATATTTTTAAAAACTTGATTCATCTATATTCTGGTTATTCGTTTTTCGCTTTTCGTTGTTTGTTATAGCAATTCATAACTCTTAACTCCGAACTAATAACTTTTTTGTCTTAGTACCCAATACCATTTACTTTTGACTAAATACTCAGTACTTCAAACTTTGTACCTTTAATCACTCCCATTCTATGGTTGCCGGGGGTTTTGAACTGATGTCGTATACTACTCTATTAACGCCGGGAACCTTATTTATTATCTCATTCGAGGTCTTTTGCAAAAATTCGTAAGGTAGATTCACCCAATCGGCAGTCATACCATCGGTACTTTCGACCGCACGTAAAGCTACACATTTTTCATAAGTGCGCTCATCACCCATAACGCCTACACTATTTACGGGTAAAAGCATGGCTCCGGCCTGCCAAACCTTGTCATAAAGATCCCATTCCCGTAATCCTTGTATAAAGATATGGTCGACTTCTTGTAAGATGGCGACTTTTTCCGCCGTGATATCTCCTAAAATTCGAATGCCCAATCCGGGACCCGGAAAAGGGTGTCGACCCAAAATCGATTCTTTCATACCGATGCTTCTACCAACACGTCGCACCTCATCTTTAAACAATAACTGCAAAGGCTCTACGATTTTCAATTTCATGTAATCTGGTAACCCACCTACATTATGATGGCTTTTAATAACGGCCGATGGGCCTCCGCTAGCCGATACCGATTCGATCCGATCAGGGTAAATCGTTCCCTGGGCCAGCCAAGTGGCATTTTCGACCGCATTCGATTCATCATCAAAAACCTCGATAAATACCCTGCCGATTGCCTTTCTTTTTTTCTCTGGGTCGCTTTCACCTTTCAAGGCATCCAAAAAACGTGCCGAAGCATCAACACCTTTCACATTGAGGCCCATACCTTGGTATTGCTCCAAAACACTACTAAATTCATTTTTCCGCAACAAACCGTTATTCACGAAAATACAGTGCAACTGCGGGCCGATCGCCTTGTGCAACAACATGGCCGCAACACTTGAATCAACACCGCCAGACAAGCCTAAAATCACATTTTCATCACCTATTTTTTCCCTTAGTTCGTCAACTGTGGTCTCGACAAAGGCATCGGGTGTCCAATCTTGCTCTAGACCGGCGATACCGACCAAAAAGTTTTCTAACAGCTGCTTGCCATCTGTGGAATGATATACCTCTGGATGGAACTGTATGCCGTAAGTCTCCTCCTCTTCAAACTTAAAAGCGGCATTCTCCACATCATGGGTACTCGCCAAAAGTTGCGTATTCTCCGGAAGTTGCTTGATCGTATCGGCATGGCTCATCCAAACTTGAGAACCCGTGTTGATCTCACTTAGAAAAGCGCTATCTGATTCTACTTTCGAAAGATTGGCTCTACCATACTCCCTCGTATTCGATTTTTCTACATTGCCACCATTGAAATGTGCCAAATATTGTGCGCCATAACAAACGCCCAACAAAGGTTTTTTGCCTTTTATTTCAGACAAGTCTGGGTGCGGCGCATCATCTGCGCGAACCGAATAGGGCGAACCTGAAAGAATGACCGCCTTGTAATCTGACAGGTCTTCAGGAAGCTTGTTAAAAGGTTTGATTTCGGAGTAAATATTCAGTTCGCGAACCCGTCTTGCAATGAGTTGGGTGTACTGCGAACCGAAGTCTAGAATCAGGACTTTGTTTTGCATGGGCAAAAATAGGAAAATCGAAAATTTGAGGAAGGGTTCGTTTGAGATATTTACAAGAGGTTTTTAACAAGTTTTGAAATTCTTAAAGAGAAAAGGAATCCTTGGCCGACATCTATGAAACCCAAAATCATATTTTGGTTTTTGTTTGTTTGTGTCATATCGCCCCCGCTCTGTGCGTAGCAAGATCACAAACTGAAAGGACCCTCTAAAATTTATTGAAAACAAAAGCTCGAAGCAGGTGCTCCAAGCTTTTCATTTCTTTTCCGGTAACCAGCCGGAAAACATCAAACCTAACCAACAAACTAAAATATTTTCGTGATGTTTAGACGTTCAATAAATCAATTGCTTTCAGCATAATACGTTAAACTTTGTTAAATGGGCCATTTGATATTTACCAAAAGAAATAGAAACAAAGACCTCACATAAAAAAGCAAGAACACATTAAAAATCTGGAGTTCGAAACTATTTCCATAATCTCGTCTTTAGAAATTAAGGTAGATTTTAGCTGTAAGCCTAAACTCACATTTATCGTTTCGTTAACAAGATGATTTCAAAATTAGCCTTTACTTGGCATCATCAACCGAACATATCTAGAATTTTGTCTTTCCAATCGTAAAAAACAAACCTGAGCAAATACATATTATCATTTTTCTTCATTCACATAATTAGAGGAAGACCAAGGTGATTTTACGAACTAAACACTAACCAATTTGAGACGAACTCTATGTTTCACGCTGTTTTTTCTATTCCTTTTAGTTAAGGCATATGCAAAAAACGACTTTGACCGTAAGACCATTTCAAAATTTCCCTTTCAATCTACCTCAGCCTATACCATTAGCGGTTACATCACCGAAACGGGCAGTGGCGAAAACCTTTTAGGTGTCTCTATCTACGTGCCGGAGTTAAAACTTGGAACGGTTTCCAATGACTACGGTTTTTTTTCATTGACACTACCTGAAGGAAAACATCAAGTCTATATTTCGTACATCGGTTACGCCACTCAAATAAAGGAAATCGACCTGAGAAAAGACCTCAATTTAGATATTGCCCTCGCATTGGAGGCTGAATCTTTGGAGGAGGTAGTGGTTACCGCTGATGAAAAGGTCAAGGAAAGTAAAGTGACCCAGATGAGCACGGTTCGATTGAATCCGTTGGATGTACAAGATGTACCCGCTTTTCTTGGGGAAAAAGATGTTTTGAAAACCTTACAATTACTTCCGGGCATACAAGGCGGATCCGAAGGAAGTTCCGGATTTTTTGTTCGTGGGGGCACGCCAGATCAAAATCTTATTGTTTTAGACGATGCCGTAGTTTATAATTCTAACCACCTTTTTGGGTTCTTTTCTGTCTTTAACGGAGATGCGATAAAATCGGTAGAAGCATTTAAAGGAGGATTCCCCGCAAGATTTGGCGGCAGATTGTCATCCGTCATTAAAATCGACATGAAAGATGGCAACAAAGAAAAGTTATCAGGAAAAGTTAATATCGGACTTATTTCTTCTTCACTTTTACTGGAAGGCCCTATCAATAAAGGAAAGACCTCTTTTATTTTAAGTGGGCGTCGTACTTATGCGGATGTATTGGCGCAACCTTTCCTTAACGAGGAAGAAGGAAAAGGTGGGTACTATTTTGCAGATTTAAACTTTAAAATCCACCATATATTTAGTCCGAAAGATAAACTCTATTGGAGCAATTATTACGGACGGGATAAATTCTACAGTAATTTCAAAGATGAATTTACCGATGAAAAAGTGCGTCTCGGTTGGGGGAACATCACCTCAACCCTACGATGGAATCATCAATTCAATAATAAATTGTTCTCGAATACTTCGTTGATTTTTAGCAACTACGAGTTCAAGATCACCGATGAATACACTGACACTTTTGAAAATAGAACCGAAGACTATTCCTTTAGCACCAGTTCTGGCATCAATGATTACACTCTGAAAACAGATTTTGATTATTTTCCCAACAGTAAACACAGCATCAAATTTGGAGCCCAGGCAACAAGACATAATTTCACACCGCAGCGAGTACTGATCCAAGACGATTTTAGCGGCGATGTAGATTCAAAACAAGAACTCAATTCCTTTGAAGGGGCTGTCTACGTTGAAGACGACTGGAAATTGACGGACAAATTAAGAATCTCACCAGGTCTGCGCCTGAGTTATTTCAAAGTCGGCAACAAGAATTATATCAACCCAGAAACCCGCCTCGCCTTAGCGTATAATTTAAAACCCGATTTGGCCTTTAAGGCTTCATATACGCAGATGAACCAATATATTCATTTGCTCTCTAGCTCTGGCATAGGCCTACCTACGGACCTTTGGGTATCATCGACCGATCAGGTAAAACCGCAAACCTCGCAACAATTCGCAATAGGGGTTGCCAAAGACTTCTTCGACAAAGATTATTCGTTGACCTTCGAAGGGTACTATAAAAAATTAGACGATGTCATCGCTTATAAAGAGGGTGCCTCTTTTTTGGCATTCGATGATCTAGAAAGCGGCAAAGACCTCAATTGGGAAGATAATATTACCGCAGGTCAAGGTTGGGCCTATGGTGGAGAGTTGTTATTTAGAAAACAGACTGGCAAGTTGACCGGATGGTTAGGCTATACCTTGTCGTGGTCAGAACGTCAATTCGATGAATTGAACCTAGGCAACAAATTCTTTGACCGATATGATCGTAGACATGACATCTCAGTTGTTGGAATTTATAAACCGCATGAGCGCATCACCCTATCGGGCACTTGGGTACTTTCTACGGGCAACAATTATACCTTGCCGAATCTGCAACGATTAGATACCCCTAGTGGCTTTCCGATTGCGGGGCAGGGCAATTTTTTCGGCAGTGAAACGGAGTTTGCCACTGCAAGAAACAATTTTAGGGGCGAAACTAGCCATCGTTTAGATTTAGGGATTCAGTTTCACAAAAAGCTGAAAAAAAGTCGTGAACGAACATGGGGCTTCTCGCTATACAACGCCTATGCAAGGCAAAATCCTTTTATCTATACTTTGGAAGATTCAGATTTTGATTTTGACGACCCAAATGCAACGGTTGAAACCCAGTTGGTTCGTACCTCGGTCTTGATGTTGATTCCTTCTTTTAATTATACTTTTAAATTTTAGTCTATGAGAAAGTACATACTTCCAGCAATATTGGTAATCCTTACTCTGGCGGCCTGCCAAAAGGTAGTTGACGCAGATAAGTTATTGGATACTGAACCAAAAGTCTTTATTACCGGATATATCTCTCCTGCTGACACAACTTTGAGAATCAATGTATCTCGTGCGCTGTCATCAGTTGGCACTCCGTTCAGCATTCAAGATAACGAAGCCAATAGGGAAAAATTCCTGATAAAAAATGCTCAAGTGACCCTTTCTGATGAACAAGGAAATAATACCGTATTGGATTATTCTGAAGAAAACAATATCTATCTCGCACCGGCCAGTACATTGGCCATTCTTACCGACAGCCAATATTTTCTTAGTGTAATGGTAGATGGCCAAGAATTCACTGCTTCCTGTTTAATACCGAAAAAAGTAGCGGCCATTGAAGAAGAAATCGTGGTCAAAGACGATGAATTTGGCGGACAAAGTGCCGATGTCAATATTCGATTTGAAGATCTTGTAGGTCAAAGCGACTACTATGCGGTAGGCGGCATCGTGAGAGTTACATATCAACAAGAAGGGTTCGAGCCCGAAACCTTTGAATATTCGTTGTTTTTCGACGGAAGTTATCTATTGACCGATGCACTTGAAGATGGGGGTACGCTTTCGGCTAGGTCCCTGAATTCATTCGGTAGTGATAGCACAATAGAAGGTGAATTAACTTTACAAGTTGCAAATGTCGAGGAAACCTTATTTCAAAATCTTCGTGCTGCCGATACTAACTCGGATGCTGATGGAAACCCTTTTGTAGAATATAGTATTTCACCTGATAATTTTAACCAAGAAGGTGCGGTAGGTATTTTTGCCGGATATCAATTGACTGAAAAGACGTTGGATATCACCGAGATTCTTCAATAAAAACTAAAGTAACGAAACAGGTACATAAAAAAAGCTCCGACATGGACGCCAGAGCTTTTTATCAAAATCAAAAAACCAACCTAAACACATGAACTAATTCAGTTCAAATCTCTTTTTCACAGCAATTTATTATAGAACAACCAACTTTCGATTTACCCTACTCCTTTTCTGTACTTTATTTTTTTCATTTTAGTTACATACTGATATACAGTGATTTAAAATTGAAAAATAATAAATTTTAAGCCGAATAGTGCGTTTTTCGCTTTCAAAAAACATCGATAAACGGTAAGGTACCGCGTTATTCAAAGTACTTTTTTTCTTCTTGTCGACTTTACCATCATTTTTTGCCCAAAGCCTTTAAGGTAGTTTAGTTTTATCCCTGTTACCCCAAAGCTTATACGAAATATGAAAGTCACAAATTGTCAGTCTAGCGTTACAAAACACTATCCATTTTCAGAATCATTTTAGAGAAGGTAAGTAGCAACCGCCATCGGAAATAATGAAAAATTATATCCGTATTCGACTATTCTTTTTGAAAAACATTACATCAAACCATTAACATAAAAACCATTTATTATGACAAAAAAACTACGCAACTTATCTCAGTTAAAAATTGACCCTGGGTATCGGCGATACTTATTGCTTCCGAATATCATCTTGGTCATTCTTTATTTATTTTCTATTAGCCAAATGTCGGCAAATTACAGGACTGAAGACTCAAAGACTGTATTAGAAGATTTTACCGATTATCCTAAAATCGTAAGGTCGTATAATATCACCGATGCAAGTACAGAAGATAAAGTATGTTTTCCTACGAAGGGAAAAGGAGTTATTTTCCAGCGAGCTGACGGTTGTCAAGGTTCACATCATATCTGGAGAGTCGCCGACAAGTTGACGATGAACGAATACGATAATGATACGGCCACAATTGTTGGGTCGGTAATCGATGACAACGGAAAAATAGGTAAAGTAAACATTGCACTTTACAACAAAAGCAACACAGGTAATACTTGGCAAGCACCGTGTTACCTAGAAGGAATAACCGACCCAAGATCTTTGTATCAAGAATTCAATGGTACAATTACCATAGATGGTCAGGCTTTTAGTGTTGAAATAAAACAAGCTGAGCAACACTATATCGTTTCCGACGGAGCTGGTTTTGAACCAGGTCAATACGGTTTTGGCGCATGGACAGGTGGAACTTTCGGAGGCTGCACGGAATGGTTCGGAAACCTTGATCCCATTGAAGTAAATTGTGAACTGACTGTCGATGCTGGCGAAGATATTAGCAATTGTAATATTGAAGATATCGTATTGACAGCAAATATCGAAAACGAGTCTGATTGTGCGAATATTGTTTCTTCATATAAAATTATAGATTCTCAACTCGAACCCGGTTGTTTTACGGCCGATCCTGGCGTAATTTTTACTAAAGGCCAGAACTGTAGCGAAAGTTTAACTATTTGGAGTGCCCAAAATGACCTTGTTCTTAATGAATATGATAACAATACGGCTAAAATAAGTGGTAGTGTTAAAAATCAATATGGAAAAATCGGTGTTGTGGACGTTACATTGTCCGATAAAGAATACACTGGTACAACTTGGAACGCCAATTGCTACTTAGACGGAATTTCCGGTAAAGAAACGTATTATCGTTCTTTTAACGGAACTGTTACCGTAGACGGAGTTCCAATGACAGTTGGAACACGGTTCAATGCACATTATATATTAGCTAATGGTGCAGGTTTTGATTCAAATCAATACGGTCTAGGAGCTTGGACCGGTGGTTCTTTCGGAAGTTGTACAGAATGGTTCGGAAATCTTGTTCCGACGACAATAGACAACTCTCACAATAAGGTAAACTACGAGTGGTCGACCACCGATGGTAATATCACAGGTGCTTCAAACCAACAAACTATAACGGTCGATAAGGCAGGTACGTATATTGTGAAAGCCGCAGATTGTAAGGCTTGTGAAGCCATTGATACGGTTATAGTGACAGAACTTCCCGGCCCAACAGTAGATGCGGGAGATGATATTGAGGTTTGTAACGAAGATACTGTCGAGCTTTCAGCAGTACCTGATGATATTTCTGAATGTGCAGGTGGGTGTGAATATCCCATCGAAAGAACCCCGAGATGTCATGATGCATCGAATCTATCGGACGTTTGGTTGAACAACACTTCAGGTATGAACAAAGGTTTTGTGACAAGTTCTTCAAAATTCGAAACTTTCGATGACGGAAGTGCTCGCTATACCGCAATAGGTACCAACGGTCTTGATAATATCGAAGTCGATATTACCTTCGCCGGTTACACAACTGTTGCTCCTCAAGATAGTCCAAAAGAAAATAATTGTGAAACGTATGATACTACAGATTGGGTTTATTGGACCCATACATCAGGTACCATTAAAACAGAACAACACGGAATTTTGACTATTTCACGGGCCGGCCCTTCGATGCAGATGGGTAATGGTGGTGATACTACCAGAGCAGGTTTTGGGGCTTCAGGTTGGTTGACCGTAACCGGTGGTGATGGGTATTATATCGGTGGTGATCTCAATATAAAATTAGATGATTGTGTAGCAATTCCGGTAGACAACGATGCAAGTTATTTATGGTCCACAACTGACGGTAATATCATCGGTGATGCGAATCAAAAGACAATTTCTGTTGACAAATCAGGTACCTATACGGTAACTGTTTCTGACTGCGAGTCTTGTGAAGCCACCGATGAAGTTTTAGTAACCATTCTTGCTCCAAAGGCATATTCATTGGAGGGTGGAGACAATTTCTGTATTGACGGTGAAGCTGATTACCTAACTGACGATACCATAAGTGTTTCCGGAAATTTAATGGGAGCGAACAATACTTTTGTCGTTACTGATATCAATGGAAAGATACTTGGTCTACCAGGTACTTTGGAAGCTGTAAAAGGAATCAATTTTGATGAGGCCGGTGCCGGAACTTGTTTGGTATGGCATTTGTCTTTCGAAGGGGGTCTTCAAGGTGCCGAAATGGGACTGAACGCCAATGATTTAGATGGTTGTTTTAACCTTTCGAATCCTATTGAAATAGTTAGAAATGAAGCCCCTATCGCTAATGCAGGTGACGATGTTACCATTTGTAAAGGAACAGAAGTAATGCTAACGGCCACAGGTGGCAAAACATACCTATGGAGTACTGGCGAAACCACGGATACTATCAAGGTTAGCCCTACCGAAAATACCACTTACACCGTAACAGTAACTTCTGTGGATGGCTGTGAAGCTATCGATGAGGTAATCGTAACAGTAGGTGATGCAACTGCCGATGCCGGTGATGATAAAGAGATCTGCAAAGGTGATGAAGTCATGCTTAGCGCCGAAGGCGAAGGCGATTTTCTTTGGTCAACAGGTGAAACTACCCGTTCGATCAAGGTGAATCCTGAAGTAACAACGGAGTACACCGTTACCGTTATCAATGGTGATTGTGAGGCTACTGATTCGGTTATGATAACCGTTAGTGATGCTTCGGTTGATGCTGGTGATGATCAAACAATCTGCGAAGGTGAAGAGGTCATGTTAACGGCTCAAGGTGAAGGTGACTTCTTATGGTCGACAGGTGAGACTACTCAATCGATCATGGTAAGTCCTGAAACTACAATCGAATATAGCGTAATAATCACGAACGGTAATTGCGATGCGATGGATGAAGTAATGGTCATCGTAGACGATAAAGTGAAAATAGGCGATTATGTCTGGTTAGATGAAAATCGTAATGGAATTCAAGATGACGGTCAGATCGGAATAAATGGAATCAGTGTTGAATTGTACCACTGTGATGGCACTTTGGTCGATGAGACCGAAACCAATAGTGATGGCTATTATGGATTCAATGTCTGCCCGGGCTCTGGAGATTATTATATTGTCTTCGGAAATGTTCCGGAAGAATTGAAATTTACAGCTGGCAATGAAGGTAGCGATTCGATGGACTCTGACGCCGACATGGGCGGAAGAACTTCTTGTTTCACCATAAACGACGAAGATGAGATAACAATCGATGCGGGATTGATTGAAATCTGTGATATCGATTTAGAGGTCATCGAAGAGGTCAAAATGTGTGGTGAGCAGGTTCTAGAGCTTACCGCTACGTTAAATGATAATACCGAAGAATGTGAAGGTGGTTGTGTATATCCAATAATCGAGCAAGATCGTTGCTATGGCCCTATCGGAAATTTTGATGTCTGGTTGGTTTCCATAAAAGATGGCAAAAAAGGCTATCATAGATTCAAAGCTTCAGAACAGAGTTTCGAGACCTTTGATGACGGTTCTGCCAGATATACTGCGACAGCCACAGATGGTATCGATATGATCGAGGTCGATGTACTGTTCACCGACAATTCCAATACACCTGGTCCAAACGGGGCTTACGCTAACCATTGTCAGGTATATGATATGTCTGACTGGGAATATTGGTCAACATGGTCAGGTACGATTTCGTCTAAGAACCATGGAATTTTTAGCCTTACCACAAAAGGAAAATATTTTCAAATGGGTAATGGTGCCGATGTTGTCCGTACCGGTTTCGGAGCCTCAGGTTGGTTCTTTGCCGATGGTGGAGACGGTTACTACACCGATGGAGATATCAATGTGGTTTTAGATGAGTGTATCGAGAAGAGCGCAACTTTCGAATGGACAACCGAAGATGGCAACATTATTAGTGATGCCACAGAAAGGACTATTTCGATAGATAGCCCTGGTACGTACGTCATCGAAGCGGTGAACTGTATCGATTGTGTTGCAGTGAAAACTGTGGTCGTAACAGAAGATATTCTTTGTTCGACATATGCAAAATCTGCAAACACACCTAAGATGTCGACCGTGTACCCCGTACCTGTCGAATCAGGTAGTACATTGACTATTGAATTCGATATGCATGATCCGCAAGTAACCCATAAACTACAGGCTGGAAGTTCATTGACCAAAGGCACCGGAAATTCTAATAAAGAAAATGTTTCGGTCGTACTTTATGACTTGACAGGAAGAATGATCAGTATGCCTAGAACTTTCGATTTAATCGATGGCAAGGCTATCATATATCTTGGCTTGGATTATATCCCTAGCGGAAAATATATTGTAAAGGCCCAAGGTCGCACTTGGAACCATAGCAAGAATATCATCGTGAGATAATTCCTTTGATTCGCATGCAAAACGAAAGCGGCAGCCCATTAGGCTGCCGCTTTTATTTTTGTGTGAGAATTGAAAATTCTAAATCCAAGGGTTTTAAAGCCGCGATAAGTTCGGGAATCAAAGTTTCGCCCCGTTCCAGGTACAATTCAGAAAAGTTCGTTAAACGTTCTTGTAACGAACGATTCGGAAAAAGTTCGTTCTGTATTTCAGAAACCCTCAGCACATGGTCTTTAAGCTTTCTTTTTTGAGCTTGCAGTAGCCGTTTCTCAAGCCTATCAAGACCCTTTTTTTGTTTGACTTCTTGCGCTTTTACGGCACCTAAGAAAGATTTATCGGTCAACTCGGCCAATTCGTGCAATTGAACGAACTGTTTTTCAAGCAGTTCTTTCTGAGGAGAAAAATCGATGGCTATATTCGATATTTCCCTAATTTTCTTATTGATTAGGCTATTCTGTTCAAGAAAAAGATCCCGTATCTCGAGATTGAGTTTTACGATTTTCTTATGCTGTTTCTCAGAAACCATTACAGCGGAATTTCGAAGCAAAAGTGCAGGAAATGTGACATCCATTGCCTCGAACATGGCCTTTAACTCTAGCCAATAGGCGATTTCACCGCCTCCGCCGATATAACAAAGGTTGGGCAAAATAACCTCTTGATATAAGGGTCGGGCGATGACATTGGGTGAAAATCGCTCTGGAAATTCTTCGATTTCCTGAATCAACTGTTCTTTATTCCACGAAAAATCAGAGTCCACCACAGTAAAATCTTCTTCATTCCCAACAATACGCTCACGTATACTATCCTTTAGATAGAAATAGTTGATCTCACGTGGATTCACCTGTACACCATATTCGTTTGAAGTTTTTTGAAGTGATTCTATTGTTTCGGAAACTTTCTTGTGACCGATATTTTCTAAAATATCTTTTTTGATATAAGGTATTAAAAGCCTTTTTAAGTCCGAATCATCACCATCGACAATTACTAATCCGTATTCTCCAAAAAGTTCATTTGCAAGATATCTCGTAGCACTGGTCAACGTATCATGCTTTAAATAAGCGGTTTGAAAAAGGTTCTTTAAGAATTCAGCATTCTTTCCGCCACCCAATTCTTTCGAGAAGGCCTCAAAAACTTCTTCTAGGCCGTTGGTCGATAAAGGCCCGACTGCACCCGAAGTTTTGATGTTCCACTGCAGTTTTTTCCCTTTGAAATTGAAATAATTGATTTCATCGAAATCATGATCTTCAGTGGCCATCCAATAGATGGGCACAAAATTATATTTCGGATATTCTTTTTTAAGCGTCTCGGAAAGATTGATCGTCGAAATTATCTTGTACAAAAAATAAAGCGGTCCTGTAAAAAGATTCAGTTGATGACCGGTAACGACCGTAAAGGTAATCGGCTCTTTTAATCGAATTAGATTGTCTTTCGTTTTTTTACTTTGCTCTATATCGGCATATTGTCTTTTAAGACTCTCAAATAAAATAGAGCGATTGTCATCAGAGAAGTTCTGGTGTTTCTCTTCGATTTGGGCTTCGAAATTCTTTAGTGACGGATAGTTGTTGTAGAATGGCCTGACCGCTTCGATTTCATCGAGGTAATCGCAAATCAATTTAGAAAAATATCCTGTTTGCTTGTAGGAAATACAGTCAACATCCATAGCTAAAAATAAACGTGTCAAAGATAAACTTATCGCTAAAAACAGCTGCTAAAAATACGTTAAATGGATGAATGGGCAATTCATCGTTAAAAGTTCTACAATGGTGGAAAAAGAGAGGGAGTTACGAAGAAATTTCATTAGATTTGAGATTGCCCCAACGGCAATTTAACTCCCTATGAAAATGACTCGAATACTACTCTCAATTACCTTATTCATTGGCTTTAGCGTTTTTGGCCAAGAATTAAAATCGCCTTCTGAATTTCTAGGTTATGAACTCGGATCCGAATTTACAAGACATCATCAGGTTGTGGATTACTATCAGTATTTGGCCGAGGCTGCTTCAAACAGAATGCAACTTACCGAATATGGCGAAACCAATGAGCGTAGACCTTTGCTCCTAGCCTATCTTTCTTCCGTGGAAAATATGCAAAATCTCGAAGACATTCGAAAAGCCCACCTAGCAAGTACTTCAGGTAGTAGTTCTTCAGATAAAGCTATCGTCTGGCTAAGTTATAATGTTCACGGTAATGAAAGTGTCAGTACAGAAGCTTCGATGCGGACAATCTATGATCTGTTGACCAAAAAATCAGAGTATCTGGAAAATACCGTTATAATAATGGATCCTTGCATTAACCCTGATGGCCGAGATCGATATGTCAATTGGTATAATGAGAACAAGAACACACTTCTGAATATAGACCCGAATAGCAAAGAACATCATGAAGGGTGGTTAAACGGGCGGGCAAACCACTATATGTTCGACCTCAACCGTGATTGGGCCTGGCTCACACAAGTAGAAAGCCAACAACGGTTGAAAATGTACAATCAGTGGCTACCACATGTACATGTTGATTTTCACGAACAGGGAGTTGACAGTCCGTATTATTTTGCACCCGCGGCTGAACCTTACCATGAAGCCATTACCGATTTTCAAAAGGAATTTCAAGCAACCATCGGAAAGAACCATGCAAAATATTTCGACGAGAACGGATGGTTTTATTTCACAAAAGAAGTTTTCGACCTTTTGTATCCGAGCTACGGAGATACCTACCCCATGAACACAGGTGGTATTGGCATGACCTATGAACAAGGTGGCAGTGGTAGAGCTGGGCTAGCTATTAAAACCTCCATCGGCGATACGTTGACCTTACATGACAGGATAGCGCACCATTATACTACGGGAATCTCAACAGTCGAAGTTGCAAGCAAAAATGCCAAACGCCTGAACGCCGAGTTTAAGAAATTCTACAGCAAAAATAATTTTAAGTATAAAAGTTATGTGCTTAACGGAGATGCCGACAAAATAGACGCTTTGACGCGTTTATTGGATCAACACGATATCACTTACGGCGTTGCCAACAACGGAACAGCCAAAGGCTTCAAATATGGAACATGCAGAACAGGAAGTTTGCGTACATCGGAAAACAGTTTGGTCGTATCTACAGATCAGACCAAAGGTACCTTGGTCAAGGTACTTTTCGAACCAAACGCAAAATTGAGCGATTCACTCACCTATGATATCACAGCATGGTCTTTGCCATACGCCTACGGTTTGGATGCACTGGCGTCGACCAGTACTGTTTCCACCTCTGACTACGTTAGGAAAACGGTAACCAATACACTTGATGAAAATGCCTATGCCTATCTCACGGATTGGAACAGCATGAACGACGCCCGTTTTTTAGCGGCCTTGCACAAAGCCAAAATAAGGGTAAGGGTAGCACACAAACCCTATGTCTCGAATGGAAAAAAGCACGAACGAGGAAGTTTGATAATTACCCGGGGCGACAATAAGAACAACAAAAATTTCGACCCCGATCTGAACAAGTTGGCGACTGAATACAATAAGAGCTTGACATCTACCAAAACAGGGTATGTAGACGACGGAAAAGATTTTGGCTCGCGTTACGTTCAATTAATCGATGATGTAAAAGTGGCCGTACTTTCCGGTGGACCTACATCTACACTTCGTTTTGGTGAAATATGGCATTTTTTCGAGCAGCAATTACACTACCCTGTAACCATTATCGATGCCGATTATTTAGACGGCATCAACTTGTCTGATTACGATGTTTTTATTTTACCTGGTGGTCGGGGCTATAAAAAATTCCTCAATAAGAAAAGAAGAAATGAATTCAAACGATGGGTCTCGCACGGCGGCAAATTAATAGCCATCGACGGAGCTATGGCAGGGCTTACTGGCAAAGATGGTTTTGACATAAAGGTTAAAAAAGTCGAAAAAGACAGTACTGCCAATCTAAAGGCTTTCGAGATAACGCAACGTGAGCGTATCAAAGAAGAAATAACAGGGGCCATTTTCAAAACTAAGGTCGACAACACACATCCCTTGGCATATGGTTATGACCAAACGTACTTCACACTTAAATTAAGTGGTGATAACGCTTATGTATATCTTGACAATGGCTCTGTCGTGTTTCTTGAAGAAGGTCAGAACAGTCCGGTTGCGGGCTTCGCTGGTAGCGAAGCAAAAAAGAAAATTGACAAAAGCCTTATCTACGGGGTGGAAAGTCATGGCCAAGGTCAGATTGTTTACATGGTAGACAACCCCCTATTCAGAGGGTTTTGGGAAAATGGCAAGCTCTTATTTGCCAATGCCGTTTTTATGGTTAATTAGAGCTAAAATAGTCGATACTTAGCGTAAATACCGCCTCAACTTATTCAAACGATATGTCTAAACTATGGTTCGTATTAAAAATCATCGTCGCCTTATTTATGGTTTATGCGGGTGTACAGCATTTGTTGAAACCTGAATTCTATCTTCCTTTTGTTCCGACATTTTTACCGTTCAAAACTGTTCTCGTCTACCTTTCAGGAGTTGTTGAAATAATCGTGGGCTTACTTTTATTAACTAAAAAATATCAAGGAATTGGATCGTACGCGCTTCTTGTACTGATGATTATTTTCTTACCTATTCACATCAACGATGTAATTTCGGATACTCCCGCAATAGGCAGTCAGAAAGCTGCAATGATACGTTTGGGGATTCAGTTCTTAGCCATTACCCTTTGTTGGAAGTTCAAAAATCTGTATTACTCGAAGTCAACTGAAAGCAAATAATACCAGTAATCTTTTTAAACTAATTAGGCCTCCAAAGCACTCTTACAGTATTCCACACATTTCGCAACTTCGGCAACCGAATTCGAACCTTCTGGAATCTTGTATTCCAATTCTATTGAAGCCGGAAAAGTGTAGTTGTTATCGCGCATTAATTGCAAGACCTCGACTATTGGTGTATCACCCTCACCAAAGGCCTGATTTTCTTGACCGTTTTCAGGATTTCTCCTATCCTTGACGTGCATACTGCTCACTCGCTTGTTCTTGGCCTGCAAAAGTGCCAATGTATCGGTGTTTCCAGCAGCTGTATAGTGACCTATGTCGATATTGAGCATGTTATTCGGAGATTGGTCCAACGCCGTGTCCCATAAAGTAGGAGTCTGCTGTAAATGACCATGGTACGCGACGTTCATACCATGTTTGGCGGCCATTTGGCCCAACTTCATCGTATGGGCATCATCACTAGGGTGTTCTAAAGTCACATGACTTGCGCCTAAAGCCTTTGCAGCCTTAAAGCCGTAGTTGATATCGATATCGCTATTGTCTTTTCCGAAAGCTCTAGGTTTGAACGCATAAATACTGACGCCCTTATCCGCATACATTTTTTTAAACTCCTCAAACTTTTCGAGTGGTGCATCAGACCTCCAATCTGAAACTTGTTTGGAATACGATTCCCATTGGGCCTTCATATCATCGATTTCTCGTTGTTGGTCTACTGTTATTTCTTCTTCACTTCGTTCAAGTTTACGCAATGCCCAAACCTTTTTCATATCCAACGGATTCTCAGGCATTCCGGCAAAGGTTTCCGCTGGGCCTCCCATCAGTTCAACAGCGCTGATTCCCGAATCCAAAATATATTGTAAAGTAGCTTCTGCACTTTGGTCATTCATTTCTCGAAACGAATACGTGATACAGCCTATTTGTACACCATTTACCAAAGAGTTCGGCTTATTGTAAGACCTTATTATCGAAGGGGCACCAAATAGTTTTGGTCCACCAAGCACAATCCCAGAGGCCACGGTCGCTGCGGTACCAATAAATTTACGTCTTGATTGAGTATTTTTTGAGTTTTTCATTTTATAGTTTTTGCAAATTTGGTTTTGCTGGCAATAACAATTCTAACTTCTTTCAGGGGCATCAGAAATCTACCACCTAATAATCACACTACCCCAAGTAAATCCACTTCCAAAAGCGGCCAATACTACAAGATCACCCTCTTTTACCTTGCCTTCTTGCCATGCTTCGGCCAAAGCTATCGGAATTGATGCAGCGGTTGTATTCCCGTATTTCATAATATTATTATGTACTTGGTCATCTCCAAGTCCGAACTTTTTTTGGATAAACTGCGAAATACGAAGATTCGCTTGATGTGGAATCAACATATCGATATCGGTAGGTTTTAGATTGTTGGTTTGCAAGCCTTCCATAATAACCTCGCTAAATCGAACTACGGCATTCTTGAATACGAACTGACCATTCATTACAGGATAATACGATTCATCCTCAGGGTTATCGTCTTCTACAATGTCGTTTACCCATCGTCCACCCATTCCCGGGGCCAACAAGGCTAATTCTTCGGCATGTTGTCCCTCAGAATGCAAATGGGTCGAGAGAATTCCTTTTGAAGTATCTTTTTCCCTAGTCAAAACCGCGGCTCCCGCCCCATCCCCAAAAATTACAGAAACGCCTCTTCCTCGAGTGGTCATATCCAATCCTTTGGAATGAATCTCGGAACCAATAACTAGCACATTCTTATACATGCCGCTTTTAATGTATTGATCCGCTACCGAAATTCCATATACGAAACCTGAACATTGGTTACGTACATCAAGTGCGCCAACGGTCTTAATCCCCAAATCACGTTGTACCAATACTCCTGGGCCCGGAAAATAATAATCAGGACTCAATGTCGCAAAAACGATAAAATCGATATCATCTTTGTCGATTCCTGCTCTTTCAATTGCTATTTTGGCAGCTTTTACGCCCATAGCAGTTGTAGTATCCTCTTTATCTGTAACGTGCCGACGTTCTTTAATACCGGTGCGTTCTTGGATCCATTCGTCATTGGTATCCATTAACTTAGAAAGATCGTCGTTGGTTACTACATTGTCTGGCACGTAATGTCCTAAACCTATAATTTTTGAGTTGTACATAAAGGGATAACTGGTATTTTGGTTTGTATTAGATTGTATTGTCTAAGATAACCAAAAAAGTGTTTTGAAAAACCGGATAGAATAAATGACCTTACGACATATATTTTTTGAAGCTGTTCACTTCAATTGTTGCTTTTAGGTCATGCAGCAAGTTGAACAAACCAAAAAAAGTACGGTTCATGTACAGGAAGTGTTTCGAACCTCGACTACCATCCATTTTCCGCATTTGGTCGTCACTAGCGTATTTTTGACTCAATTCGGTGATTTTTGACCAAAAAGAACTATCCCCAAAGTCAAATCGTTCTTCATTCAAAGGCTGTGTGAAGAGTGTCAGCATTTCCTTAAAAAGTTCTTTAAAGAATTTAAGTTCATGAGGCGTATCGGTTTTCTTTAGTATTTCCAGTTCGAAAAGTTTTGCGGTAAAGCAGGTATCATTTTCAATACAGTCATTTTGTGCCAATTCAAAATAAGGCACATAGAATTCGTCGGGTACTTCTTTAATGCAACCAAAATCAATAGCTACCAAAGTATTCTTATCGCTTACCAAAAAATTACCTGGGTGTGGATCGGCATGAACTTTTCTTAGCCCATGGATTTGAAACATATAAAAATCCCAGAGGGCCTGGCCTAACTTATCGCCAACATCTTTTGAAAAATCTGTCTTGGCGAATTCACTAAGATGTTGACCGGCCATCCAATCCATGGTAATTATTTTTTCGCTGGAAAGGTCTTCGTAGTATTTCGGAAATTCCAGATTTTCAATAGGATTACAGGCCTTGGTAATTTCTTTGCTTCGGGTGATTTCCAATTTATAATTGGTCTCCTCTATTAATTTAGTTTCGACTTCATCAAAATACTTGTCAGAGTCCTTGCTTTGAATATTGAACATTCGCAAAGCAATCGGTTTGACCAAGGCCAAATCACTACTGATGCTTTGGGCAACCCCAGGGTATTGTATTTTGACAGCCAACTGTTTACCATCTTTTGTGGCTCGATGCACTTGCCCTATACTTGCGGCATTGATGGAATCTTTCTCAAAGGAATCGAAAATATCCTCAGGAAATTTCCCTAAATATTTTTTGAAGGTCTTTCTGACCAAGGGTGCTGATAAGGGCGGAACAGAAAATTGGGATAGCGAAAATTTTTCGACATAGGCATTTGGCAAAAGGCTTTTTTCCATGCTCAACATTTGAGCGACCTTGAGGGCACTGCCCTTCAATTGTTTGAGCCCGTCATAAATGTCTTCGGCATTATCCTCATCTAACTCATTGCGGCCCAACTCAGGGTTTACGAGTTTCTTACCGTAATATTTTACGTAGTTTCCACCAATTTTAACTCCTGTTTTTAACAATTTACCGGCACGTTCTATTTTTCCTGTGGGAATTTTATCGAGGGTTTTCATTTCTAATTCGTATGATAAAATTTGGTTTCAGGTCGTAGCACCAATCAACCCCAAACAACTAATTGAATTTTTGAACAGCTTCTAAGCGAGTGTTTCCTTGTAAAGAAACTTTCCGAAATCAATGATATTCTCCAATGGAGTGTTATCAAAAACGTCAAAAATGGTATTGATCGATTTCTCGATCGCCATGTCTGTCTTTTCAAATCCGGCAGAATCATCGTCCATCCAAAACTTCAGAACGAACAAAAATTGTAGCCAAGCACCTTCCGAGAATAACGCGGGATTGTGTTTTGTGACTTTAATAGTCTTATCGGCATTTGAGTCATTGATCAAATCCGTTGCAAAGGCTTTTATATTTTTTCGCAAGCCTCTTAATTGCTCCAAACTCTTGAGCATACTTTTCTGACCCTTCAAGGTAAAAAGCACATAACTTCTATTCAAGGTCAGTAATTCGAAAAAGGTGTAAAAGAAGGTGAGCATCTTTTCTCGGTTTGAAAACTGCTCGTATTCTTTGTTCTTTTCCATCAGATTCAAGGTATTCGCGTAGAACTTGGTCCAAATGGCTTTTTGAATACTTTCAATAGAGCCAAAGAATTCATAAAACTGAGCTTCTGTTATCTTATTGAGCTTGCAGAATTTGTAAATGGATTTCGGTGTAGTCTCGTGCTCAAGCACATAATCCATATACATTTCGATGATACTGTCATCAGTAATTTTCGTGGTTTTTTTCTTAGTGGCCATAATGCAATTTCTTTTTTATAAAGGTACTGCTTAGCCGCTTAAATCCTTGTTAACAGAATCAAAAAACTACAGGTTTCAAAAGCTTTTGACTTTAGAGTATGTCAGTTTGTCACAATAGCGTATAATGGTATTTTTTTTGACTACAATTATTCTGCAATATTAAAACGATTTTTAAATTAATCTAAATTCCTGCATTTGCAGGAAAGACAAACAAAATATTTGAATTATGGCAACAGGTAAGATCAATGTTTCGGTAGAGAACATTTTTCCGCTCATTAAAAAGTTTCTTTACAGCGATCATGAAATTTTCCTTCGTGAATTAATTTCCAATGCGACGGATGCAACCCTCAAATTAAAGCACTTGACCTCCATTGGGGAGGCTAAAGGTGTGGAATATGGTAATCCTCAGATTGAAGTAAAAGTCGATAAAAAGGGCAAGAAAATCCACGTTATCGATCAAGGTATCGGTATGACCGAGGATGAAATCAAAAAATATATCAACGAACTCGCTTTTTCTGGTGCAGAAGAGTTCTTGAACAAATATGACGATGATGCCAAAGATGCTGGAATCATAGGTCACTTTGGGCTAGGTTTCTACTCTTCGTTTATGGTGGCTGAAAAGGTTGAAATTATCAGTAAAAGTTTTAAAGATGAGCCTGCGGCGCACTGGTCATGTGATGGGTCGCCCAAATTCAGTATCAAAAAATCGAAAAAAGAAGATCGAGGCACCGAAATCATTCTTCACATCGCAGATGATTCGAAAGAGTTTTTAGAAGATTCAAAAATCACCGAACTGCTTCAAAAATATAACAAGTTCATGCCTATTCCGATTAAATTCGGAATGAAGAGAGAGACGCTTCCTAAGCCTGAAGATGCAAAGGAAGAAGATCCGGCACCTACACAGGAAGTCGATAATATTATCAACAACCCTAATCCTGCATGGACCAAACAGCCCAAAGACCTGAAAGATGAAGATTACAAATCTTTCTACAGGGAACTGTATCCAATGCAGTTCGAAGAACCGCTGTTCAATATCCATTTGAATGTTGACTATCCGTTCAACCTGACGGGAATCTTGTACTTTCCGAAGATGACGAACGACCTCAACCTTCAAAAAGACAGAATACAGCTCTATCAAAATCAGGTATTTGTAACCGATAATGTAGAAGGCATCGTACCTGAATTCTTGACCATGCTTAGAGGTGTCATTGACTCGCCTGACATTCCGTTGAATGTATCAAGGTCTTACTTGCAAGCAGATGGAGCGGTTAAGAAAATTTCCGCCTACATCACAAGAAAAGTGGCAGATAAATTGAATTCACTCTTCAAAAAAAGTCGTGAAGACTTTGAGGCGAAGTGGAACGATATCAAAATCGTTATTGAATACGGAATGCTTTCCGAAGATAAATTCTTCGAAAAAGCTGAAAAATTCGCCCTCTACCCTACTGTTGATGGCAATTACTTCACCTTTGAAGAATTACAAGAAAAAATCAAAGATGCACAAACTGATAAAGATGACAAATTGGTTATTCTGTACGCATCTGACAAAGTAGAACAGCACAGTTATATCGAAGCAGCCAAGGCCAAAGGTTTTGAAGTCTTGTTGATGGATTCCCCAATTATCGGGCATTTGATGCAAAAGCTGGAAACTTCTAAAGAGAAGATTTCATTTGCACGTGTCGATGCAGATCATTTAGACAACCTTATCAAAAAAGAAGAAACCCAAATTTCAAAATTGTCGGATGAGGAGAAAGAGAAACTCAAGGCGAATCTTGATGAAGTAATTGAGAATAAAAGCTATACTGTTCAGCTGGAAGCTATGGATAGTGATGCATCGCCCTTTATCATCACCGAGCCTGAATTTATGCGCCGTATGAAAGAAATGCAGCAAACTGGCGGTGGCGGAATGTTCGGCATGGGCAATATGCCCGAGATGTATAACCTTATTGTCAATACCAATCATGAATTAGTGGGTGAAATCTTAAGTACGAAAACTGCTAAAAAACGGGAACGTCTTATCAATCAATCCATCGACTTGGCACGCCTTTCAAAAGGCCTACTCAAAGGTGAAGAGTTGACAGAGTTTATCAAACGAAGCTATGAGATGGTGAAGTAAATTGGTCTTCGTCAAATTAAAAAAGGGCCACCGATGAAACAATCGAGTGGTCTTTTTTTTTATCAAAAATTAGAAATTTGCAAAAAAAAACATATTATTTTTGAAGAAAATTACCTCACTTTTAAAAGAAGTTCAACATCTTCGCAGGCCGACAACAAATTTGAGTGGCGTTTGAAAAAGATTCTCACAGCAATTATATTTAACGAATAATCGATGACCGTAACCGAAATAAATCCAGTAGGGAACTTTGAGACTTGGTCTCAAAAAATGATGAGTGAAGTTGCCAAAGGTAGATTCAGCGATGAAATCGGACAACTTCTTTTTGAAAATGAAGAAATCAGACTATGGGAAATCGTTCTTGAGCCGGGAGAACGGAAACCATTTCGATATCACTTTAACAATTTTAGCTGCACCTATTTTACCGATGGTTTACTTGTGGTTCGCAATATCAATGGCAAAGTCATTTTAAAGCGATTTGATAAGGGCAATCATTATTTTTTTGAATATCAATCTGTCATAGTAAGTGATGTGGAAAACATCGGTGAAAACGCTGTAAAGATTGCATTAGTTGAGGAGAAAATTAGTTGATTTAATGGTAAATAAAAATCGGTGTCGGTTTTACAGCTAAAACTCAGGTAACACTGATTCCGATTGTTATACATACTGTTCGATTCGTTTTTTCTGATATTTATAAGCAAATAACTTCAAATTTTCAGGCCAACGAAACCCATTCGATTGAACCGAAGCAGACTTTCTCAGCTCAAAACATCTTTTTATTAAAATTTATATCTTTCAGTCGAGAACAATTACCATGAAAAACGACTACCAAAGTCCCGACTTCAAAAAATTGCTCGATAAACTGCAACAAGAAAGTTGGCAATTAGAGCTCATTATTTCAGGATTTGCAATATATGGCTTGTTTCTAGGTATCGAACCTTTAGAGGTCGAGGCTTTAAAAGCTATCAAAAGTGATGAAACCCTTGGTACACAGATTTTAGGCACGCTGTTAACCAGTATTTACATCTTGATAATGCTTTTGTTGACCCATGTGGTTTTAAGGGGCATTTGGATAGGGGCCATAGGCCTGCGTTATGTATCGGGTGACATCGACTACGACAATTTGAACTATACTGAAAAATTCACCGCGTTTTTGCGAAAAAAAGTAGGTTCTTTCGATCACTATATATCCAGATTAGAAAATATCTGTAGCACACTGTTCGCCCTAGCATTCTTAATGGTTTTCTATTTTATTTCTTACTTCATGGTTATTGGTATTTTCACAATGTTCATGGGTCTTTTAGAAGATTTAGAATCAATCTCGGAAACTTTATCAAAAGTTCTGACAATTATATTCGCTACTGTTTACATTATCTGCGCTTTGGCATATGCGGTCGACTTTATAGGGGGCGGAATTTTAAAAATGAATAAACTGACCTCTAAAATATTCTTTCCTGTATATCGGGTTTTTGGTTTCATCACACTCTCATTTTTGTATCGCCCTTTGGTTTATAACTTTTTAGACCAAAAAAAGGCTCGTTGGGTCGCGATAATGATATTTCCGGTGTATTTTATAGCAAGTATTGCTTTAAGTAGTTTTGGCAGGCTTCGCTCAAACTATTTGATTGTAAATCAAAATACCTCTAGCTTATATACGAATGAAGAAAATTATGAAGACGAGTTGATTGAAGATACTGATTTGGTACGCTTCGTTTCTATTCCGTCAAAAGTCATTGAAAAACCCTATTTACCTGTTTTCATCGGCTTTAATGCTTGGATGGAAGATGCCGTATTTGAGCATGATTCTACCCTAGTTCCAAAAAGAGACAAACGGGGTTATGGTTTTCGAATGGATAGACTTATGGCATCCATTAGACAAGGTGGTGGATCGATAAGAGTCGACAAGAAATCTAGGGCAATGGATCTTCAAAGAAGGTATTTAAAAAAATTCGATGAGCTCTATCTTTTGCAAATAGATTCCATAGTTCAAAATAATAGTTTCAGCATGACCACCAATAAAAAGGGTCGATTCGGTTTTGAAACCTACTTGGATATTGAAAGCCTCGCCAAGGGCAAACATCTGCTCAGATTTGTAGGGCCACAGAAAAAGTTCGGAGGCGAATTCAAAGTTGATACCCTTATTACCATACCTTTCTGGTATTTCCCAGTGAATTCTTCTAAGACCACCGAAAAACCATTGGTGCTTTCTGATTCACTTACCAATAAATAGGTCCGCTACCCAAATACCTTTCGGCAATCGGTTGATAGTAATCAATGACATCTTCTAAATCATAGACTTTTTGACTTTTGGTGTAGAGGTCGTATTTGTTAAAGTCCTTGATTAGATTCAGGTATTCTTCATCTTTTTCATTGAGCAACTCGGTATAGGCTCCACCTGAATGCCATGGATAAAAAGAATGATATCGAATCATGACCATCGCTTCTTCGGGCAGTGTATTCGTTTCATGGTTATTCAAAACCTGATACAAATATTCGTCATGGCCCCATGCCAGATCAACATTGTCGATACCGCAGCCTTTTTCGTAGATTCCGGTTGATGTACTGTAGTGTTCATCTTGCATGTCAGGATTGGTCTCATTAAATTCGGGATAAACGCAGGAATCGGGCAAGGCACAACCCACTACAAAAACATCGCCGACCATACCCCATTGTTCCGCTTGACTGGTACCATCTTCATCACTTCCCCAAAGGAACATTACTTTACCAAGATCATGAATGAGTCCGGTGAGTTGCATCCAATCGGGCCGATTTTCCGCTCGAATAGCCTCGGCACTTTGTATCAGATGTTGCACGTTCGGAAGATCTAAATCGGGATCACTAACATCGATAAGACTATTCAAATGCCGCATAGCTTCCCAGAGACCCATGGGTTTGTCAAACTTTAGATACTTCTTCTGCATATTTTGCACATAATCATAGGTCTGGTTTTTGCGCATTTTTCGATAATGCTCTTTGACAGCGACCGAAACATCGGGTGCATCGTAATTTCTAAAAGTTTTTTCTTCTGACATGACATTTCTTCTTTAGGACTAAGTAAGATTCCGTGGAACGATATAATTGTGAAAGGAATCGACTACTCAAATCTATACATTTCCTAATACAAGGTACAAAATTAGGGTAACCGCTACCAAAAATATACTGAACGACTTGGCATACTTCCAAGGTTTCAAATCTACCACACCTGCATCTTTCATTTCAAACTTCTCGTCTTTTGGTGTTAAAATCGATACCACATGCATGATTATAATGTTCAAGACAAACTCAATACCCCAAATATGCACAAAGTGCAAATTGACCTCGATAACATAATACATGACGACATAAAAGAACAATCCGAAAATCAGACCTGCCTTTGCTCCTTGGGCCGATACCTTCGGAAAAAGAAATCCAGCGATAACGACACTTGCTATAGGAATAAAAAAGATTCCATTTAACTGCTGTAATAATTGATAAAGTCCATCAGGAGCATTTGCCACGAAGGGTGCAATACCAATGGCAAATATCGCAAGTAGAGCCGACGTCCATTTTCCTATACTCACCAATTTATTTTCACTTGCGTTTTTAGAAATATATCTTTTGAAAATTCCCAAACTAAAAACAGTAGCGGCACTATTGAGGGCACTGTTAAATGTACTGAGAATGGCTCCCATCATTACGGCAACAAAAAAACCGGTCAGCCATAGGGGCAGTACTTTTTTGACCAAAAGCGGATATACACTGTCTGGATTATCATACAGACTTTCCCCGAAATAATAGAAACCTATCAAACCCGGAAGAACGATAATCAAAGGCACAAGAATTTTCAGCAGCCCTGTAAAGAGCAATCCTTTTTGGGCTTCCTTTAAATTGACCGCCCCTAGAACTCGTTGAATAATCGATTGATGCATCGTCCAGAAATAAATCTGGTTGACCATCAATCCCGTAAATAAAACTTCAAAAGGCAAAATGGCAGAACGTGCCCCTTCCCCTACTCCGGATTCGCGACTGACCACATTAAATTTCTCGGGACTATGTTCAAAGACCTTTGTCAAACCTTCAAAGGGGTTTCCATCACCTATGCTTAGCAATGCCAAAATCGGGACTAGCAATCCGGCCACGAGCAATCCAAATCCATTAATAGTATCCGTGTAGGCTACCATTTTCAATCCTCCGAAAATAGCGTAAACCGCACCGATTATTCCGACTATCAAAATCGTAATCCAAATACCTTCTTTTTGACTGACATGCAACAAGTCCGAAATTTCAAAAATAGCTTCGATGTTCAATGCCCCAGTGTAAAGAACTATGGGAAGCAAAGTCGCGACAAATGAAATAATCAACAGCAAGGCGACCAACGTTCTTGTGAGTCCGTCAAATCGTTTCTCCAAAAATTCAGGAATGGTCGTCAATCCCATTTTAAGGTATCGCGGCACGAAATAAAGTGCGGCGATTATCAAAGCCAAGGCGGAAGTGACTTCCCATGCAACAATGATAGCCCCATTGCGATATGAAGACCCGTTCATACCAACCAGATGTTCGGTAGAAATATTGGTCAATAACATTGATCCAGCGATGATAATTCCTGTAAGAGAACGACCCCCTAAGAAAAAACCATCACGAGTATTAAGCTTGTCACGGCGTAATTTGTAGGTAGCATAGAAAGCAACAAATCCCGTAAACAACAAAAATGTAAATAAGGCCATTGCGATAAAAATAAGGATAATTTGTAGATAAAGTAATTTACAGAATACCTGTTTCAGCGTATCTAAAAATACTGGTAATCAGGTATTTCAAACCCATGTCTCAATTAGTACTTTGGTCATTCAATATTAAAAATCAACATTATGAACTACTCGAAAATTTTGACAAGTCTGTTTTTAGGAATGTTTTTAACGGCAAATGCACAAAATGACAATTCCGACAAGAATTTACTCGCTGGTGGCGAGGAACCAGAAATAATAGCAAGAAACTTAGATCAGAATACGGTCGTCTACAGCTATTCAGGAAAAGCGAAAAAAAATAATATTGAAACAAAGAAAGAAGAAACACTCGATAAATCAAGGGTCAGTTCTTCGAAAAAAAACGATGTCTATCAATATCCTGTAATGAGAAACAAAGAGGGAGCGATTTTACCTTTTGAGATTATCATCGATGGTAAATCAAAATCCACTTTGGGTATGATGGCTCAGGAACATTATTTTAACAGTCTCATGGTCGAGGCCGAAAAGAATAAGATCTTCTACCAAGATCTTGAGACCACACGCAAACGTTTAAATGACGCGGGAATATTCGACGCCCATGACATGAACTACTTTGACAGACCACTTATCGCAAAAATCGTAGGTGCGGGAGTACTGATTACGGGTAAAGTGATGATAAATACAAGAAAAAGCAAAGAGACTACCGATACCGTTAATTCTTCAGAAGAATACAACACAGAGGTCATTTTTACGGTTTATAATAAAAATGGTAAAGCGATCTACACGAAAAGAGAAGCACCAATTACCGCGACAACAATCGATAGCTACCACGCTACTTTGAACCATATGATGAAACAGACACCTTATTATTATCATTGATAGGTGCGCCCATTAAGTCATCACAAAAAATACTGGTAATTCGGTATTTTTTTTGCTTTAAACATTTTGTTTATTTGATAAATACTAAAAGTCAAAATCAGTTATGAATTATTCTAAGGTTATAGTCGCACTTATTATGGGAGTGGTTTTCTCAGTAAATGCCCAAGAAAAATCAGACCAACTTTTTATGAGCAATGGTGAAGCTTTCGATGTAGTTGTTAAAAAAGTTGAACCCAATACCATTACTTATGTATTCACTGGCGAGGAAATGGAAAATATCGTCGAAAAAACGGATGTTTCCAAGATTATTTTCAAAAGCGGCCGTGAGCAAGTGTTCTCAGCTGCAAATACGAAGGGAGCAAGAAATATTGATTTTGAATATCCACCGATGAAAGACAATGAAGGTGCGATTTTACCCTTCGAATTTGTTTTTGACGGTGAGGCAGCACCGGAAGAAGGAATCGAGGCGCAAGAATTTTACTATAACAATCTTTTACGCAAACCAGAAAGAAATACTATTTCATATCAAGATGCAGAAATCACACTCAAAAGATTACGAGCGGCAGGTATTACAGAAGCGAATCATATGCGGGATTACAATATGGCGGAAATCGCAAAAATAGTTGGTGCTGGTATCTTGGTAACTGGTAAGATCACCGTAGATTATCGCAGTACAACTTCAACTACCTCGGGTTCTACTACCACTAGGGTAGATACAAAAAAGAAAAAAATAAAAACCTATTCGAGCGATTATAATACCTCTTCAGATGAATTCAATACTAAGGTGCTTTTCATAATTTATGACAAAGACGGCAACAAACTAGTTGATGTAAAACGGGTACCTTTTATGGCAACCACACGTAACAATTATGTTACGGCTCTAAATTACCTAATGAAACGAACACCCTATTATCAAAAGTAATAGCACGGGGTTTATTAGGCCAATCTTTTGCTGAAGTGATTTTTTAACAAGAGAATCTGAATGCTAATAAAAAAGGTAAAGCCAACAACCGAGTACAATAACACATTTGATACTTGAAAATCAGGTAAGTTCAGAGAACCAAAATTTGGCGTCAAATCTTCTTGTAAAGATAGTAACCATGCACTTTCAACCTCAACATCCCCAAAAAAAAGATACGCCAAAACCGCTAGTACACAAATGCTTAACAGCGCCCATATTCTTTTGGAAATCAAAGGTGTATATTCTGTGGCTTTTGAATTTGACAACGCTTCTACATCTGACATAACTCGAGTCGTAAAATCAAAAGAAGGAGTTTCTAGAGAAAAATCTTTCATCAATTTCTCTGTAAATTCATCAAGCTTTTTATCTGCATTACTGTCCATAATTTTCTAAAATTGTGGGTTCTAATCTTTTCTTCAAAATGGTCGCTAATCGTTTTCTGGCCCTAAATAATTTGACTTTTACGTTATTCGGTTCGATACCAAGTACTTTTGAAATTTCAGTTAAAGATAATTCCTCATAATAAAACAAGGTAATGAGCGTAGCGTCATCGGCAGGCAAAAGTTTCAAACAATCTTTGACCGACTTCTCGCGGTCCGACCGATCCATAAGGTCAAAAGCCGTTTCCAAAGTCCGTACTTGATTTTCCGTAAACTCATCGATACCTAAGGTATTCTGATGCTTTTTATAGGTCTTTATACGATCGAGACATGAGTTGTAGGCAATTCTATATATCCAAGTTGAAAACTTCGAATCTCCTTTGAAGTTATTGAGGTGCTTATAAATCTTAACGAAAGTATCTTGAGAAACCTCCTGGGCCTCTTGCCTATTTTTAAGCATCTGTAATGTCAAATTAAATACCATATTTCGATAACGATTCACCAAAACGGCAAATGCCTTGGTATCGCCATGGTTAATCTTATCAATGTAAAATTGGTCGGTTTCAATTGACATGTGCTCTTTTGACGGCCAAAAAAGAGTATCGGTTACAGGTAATTCGAAAAAATATTTTGAAAATTTTGTAACCATGATTTAGTTTAGATCGTCATAACCAATGAATCCATTAAAATTAACTAAAAAGAAGAAATCATGGTCGGAGCAGTATTTATCTGTTTAATTATCGTTGTGTTCGGAATTGCTTATCTATATTTTTCAACGCGAAACAAAGAACGCCTGGCTCTAATTGAAAAAGGAGCGGAAGCCAGCATTTTTGTACGAGGAGGAAGGGAAAAGGCGGCACCTGGTTGGAAAGTTTTAATCTTGAATGTGGCACTATTGCTTATGGGTGTCGGTGCTGGTATTGTCATTGGAGGCGTTCTACGGTCAATTCTCAATGTAGACTGGGATATTGCCATGCCCGGCTCAATATTCCTGATGGCAGGAACCGGACTTTTAATCGGTTTCTTTCTGACCAAAAAAATGGACAAGGAGGACTAAGAGACTATTTCGTTAAACTCTGAAAAACCATTCGTCATTTGGCGAATGGTTTTTCTATTTTTATAGCATGAAAATAGTTTCTACCAATATCGGCAAACCAACCACTTTTGAATGGAACGGTAAAAAAGAAAAAACCGGAATATTCAAATATCCTGTAGATGAACCTTTGTATTTAGGCAGTGAAGATGTCGAAAATGACACCGTCATTGACAGAAAACACCATGCCGGAGAACATAAAGCTTGCTACCTATTTTCGGCAGAGCAATATCCCTTTTGGAAAGGTCTATATCCTCATCTTGAATGGAACTGGGGCATGTTCGGTGAAAACCTAACTGTTTCGGAAATGGATGAATCGGTTATTCGAATAGGTGATATTTATAAAATCGGAGAAGCTTTGGTACAAGTTTCGCAGCCACGCGAACCATGTTATAAACTTGGTGTTCGCTTTAATGACCAGGGCATTCTAAAACAATATGTCGACTATGCCTTTCCCGGCACCTATGTTCGTATCTTGGAAGAAGGAAATGTTAAAACGGGAAATGAAATAAAGTTGATAGAACAATCTGCGAATAGCTTGACCGTAAAACAGAGTTTCAAGCTTATACTTTCAAGAAAAAAAGATTCGGACCTATTACGATTGGCAATTGATAACACTGCCTTGCCAGCATATAAAAGAGAACGGTTGAAAAAGTTTCTTTGATTTCAAACAATATATTAAAACCTAAACCATGAAAAAACTATTATTTGTATCCATACTAATTATTAGTTTTTCTTCCTGCAAAGAAGAATCTAAAGAAATTACACAAGAATACCCGCCAATTGAAGAGGTCTTTGAAGCCTACTATGAAGAAGGGCTAAAATTGAACCCGATCGGTGCCACTTTTCAAGGTGATGCACGATATAACGATACACTACCAAATTTTCTGTCTGCTGAATACGAAAAACAACTTCGAGACTACTTTACGGCTTACAAATCAAAATTGTCAGACTACTCTAACACCGATATCTCCGAAAGCGAAAAAATGAGCAAGGCCATTATGGAATGGGAGTGCGACATCAATCTTGAAGGATTGGAGTTCGCCAACTATACACCCATAGATCAAATGTGGTCATTAAATCTGATGATGGGGCAATTGGGTAGTGGTGCTGGCGCACAACCCTTCAAGAGCGTCGAAGACTATAACAACTGGTTGTCGCGTTTGGACGACTATAGCGAATGGTTGGCTTCAGCAAAATCAAAAATGGAGAAAGGTATCAAAGCCAGACAAGTACTTCCTAAATCGCTAATCAAAAAAGTGATTCCGCAATTGGCAAGCGTCGCATTGGCCGATTTGCAGGAAAATTTGTTCTATAGTCCGATTAAAAAATTTCCTGAAGAATTTACCGAGGAACAGAAATCCTTCTTAAAAGAAGAATACACTAAAATGATTTCGGAGAAAATCGTTCCCGGTTACAAGAACCTTCATGATTTTATGAAAACCGAATATATGGAAGCCGGACGAGAATCAAGCGGAATCGAAGGTATTCCCGACGGCAAAAAATACTACGAGCACCAGATAAAATTGTACACTACGACAGAAATGACGGCCGAAGAAATACACCAGTTGGGTCTCTCGGAAGTTGCCCGGATCTCTTCCGAAATGGAAAAAGTGAAGGATGAAGTGGGTTTCAAAGGTGACTTAAAGGCCTTCTTCGACTATGTCAGAGAAAGAAAAGAATTAATGCCCTTTTTAAACCCTCAGGAAGTAATTGACAATTTTAACGCTATTCATACCAAGATGAAACCCGAGGTCGACAAGCTTTTTGATCAACAACCTGAAACCGCTTTTGAGGTACGTCGCACCGAAGCCTTCCGTGAAGCCTCTGCCAGTGCGGAATATAATCCCGGATCACTTGATGGTACGCGACCAGGTATCTTTTATGTACCGATTCCCGAAGTAAAAAAATACAATACCTATTCTGACGAGAGTCTTTTTCTACATGAGGCAATTCCCGGGCATCACTTTCAAATCTCGCTAACACAGGAAAACGACAATTTGCCAAAATTCAGAAAAACACTTTGGTATAGTGCGTATGGCGAAGGTTGGGCCTTATATACCGAATCGTTGGGCAAAGAGCTCGGTCTTTATACCGACCCCTATCAATATTTTGGAAATTTGGGTGCAGAGATGCATCGTGCCGTTAGACTTGTAGTAGATACCGGGTTACACTCAAAAGGTTGGTCACGTGAAAAGGCCATTGCCTATTGTTTGGAAAATGAAGCGGAGTCAGAGGTCGGTATTACCGCTGAAATCGAGCGTTATATGGCAAACCCAGGTCAAGCACTTTCCTATAAAATCGGACAATTGAAAATACGAGAATTGCGAGGAAAAGCTGAGGAACTTCTCGGTGAAAAATTCGATATTCGAGAATTCCATAATCAGGTCTTGGAAACTGGTTGTGTACCACTAGCTTTGTTAGAGGGTAAAATCATCGGCTGGATTGAATCAACAAAATGATATCATTTGAATATCCTTGGCATTTGTACTTCATGTCCGTCATCTACATCTTGGCGGGCATTATGCATTTTGCAAAACCAAGAATTTATATGCGCATCTTGCCTAGCTATTTACCCGGCCATAAATTTCTGGTCACATTCAGTGGTTTGGCCGAGATAATCATTGGTATTGCATTATGTTTTTCTTCGACCAAGAACACTGCTATTTATCTTGTAATAGCAATGCTCATTTTTTTTCTACCGGTACATTTACATATGCTCTTCGATAAGAAAGCTGCAATGGGTTTACCAAAATGGATGTTGATCTGGCGAATTCCGTTACAGTTCGGTCTAATGTATTGGGCCTTTTACTACCTCAAATTTTAAAAGAAAAAACCCCGAGGGCCGGTGGTTGCCTCCGAGGTTCCTACTTAATCTGTGCTTTTTATTTTACTTCGAACGACTCTAGGTATTTACCATTTGAATTCCAAACACGTATTGTATAACTTCCTTTTTCAGACTTTTCAAAGTTGAGCACCTTTAAAGAGGCGTTTGGGCTTTTAAAGCGTTCTTGGTAGACCAAATCGCCTGATTCATTGTAAACCGAAATGCTTAATTTTTTGTCTCCGTTACTCGGTATTTTCAAATATACCTTTTCACTGCTCATGCTATACACGGGTTTAACAAGGGCTGTTTCTTCTTCTGGACTAGGTTTTTCGGTATTGTCATTGGCCAAAATTAAAACCGAAAAGAACATGAGAACAATACTAAATGCTACTTTTAATAATGAATGCACAATGTTTAAGATTTAGGTTTGTTTAATTAAAATGTAATTCGTGGAAACTAATAACGGAGTTGATTATTTTTAATTACTTAACAAGATAAATCCTACATTTTAATCGATAAAACGTCAAAAATAATCGTTCACTCGTCGATTATTTAAATATTCTTCGTAACCACTTTAAATTTTTTGTGCAAAAAAAGACCGGAGGTAACCACACCACCGGTCTTAAAGATTAACTCAACTTAAACAAACTAACTACTGTATGGAAACGGTCTCATAATACGTCTCCGAATCTTTCTTTACCACAATTGTATATTCTCCTTCGAAAGCATCTTGAAAATTGAAGACTTTCTCGATAAGCAATTTATCAGATAATGTTTCCTTGAAAAGCTTACGTCCCAACGAATCGTAGACAGTTATCTTGACTTGATCTTTATCGGTATTTAGATAATTCAAGAAGATGCGACCTTCTTCTTTTCTGTAAATGGGCTTCATTTTCTCGTCCTCACCGATAATCTTGACCAATTGTTCATCGACATCGATATCGTAAACTACTTCTCGCATTGAATTTTCTACGGTTAGTGAATATTCCCCCTCCGGTAAAAAAGACAAATCAAATCGCTTCACGTAATTTTCGACATCCGAGACAAACTCCTTATATATGATATAACCCTCATCGTCTATAATCTTGACCGTAGTATTTACTAATTGGGCATCCCACTCGAAAACTAGTGTTTTAGAGTTATCGATAGTTTCTAGTTTGGGCTCCTTGGCTATAATAGTTGTTGTAGCGAACATAAGTGCTACGGCTGCTATTGTTCTAATTACTTTTTTCATACTTTTTTTAATTTGGGCCCGCCATTTAAGACGGGTTGGTTAATAAATTAATTATGATACAAACTTACTCAGCATATGCATGTTACACTACGACAGATTTTTCCTATTTATGTGTTATTTTAACTCAATACTAGATTAATAAATTGTTAAGGGGTAATTTAGCACACATTTAAGGTAATTTTATAGAGATTTAGTTTGAAGTATGTAATTAATTTTACATAAAAATTGAATTTTATGATTAAGCAAAAACCTACTTATGAAGTTATTGAGCCCAGTTTTGGCAACTCGTTTACCTATCAAAGATTTGATAAGAATAAATTGAACCAAAATAACGTTTGGCACTATCATCCTGAAATGGAGCTGGTCTATGTAAATGGAGGGTCTGGCAAACGACAGATTGGTAGCAATCTATCGTATTACACCGATGGCACGCTGATATTGGTCGGCAGCAACCTTCCACACTGTGGTTTTACCGACAATCTCACTGGTAATAGAAGCGAGACGGTGATTCAAATGAAAAAGGATTTTCTGGGCAACGAATTTTTTAATATTCCAGAAATGGAAAAAATCCAGAACCTTTTGGAAATCGCAAAATCTGGAGTTGTTTTCTTCGGAGACACCAAAGCTAGACTGGGCAGTAAGATGGAGGCCCTCAACGAACAAACCAATTTTCAAAGGTTATTGTCTATTTTAGATGTGCTAGACGGCTTGAGCAAAACCGAAGAGTTCAGAATATTAAATGCTTCTGGGTTTTCAATGGCCGCGGATATTAAAGACAATGAGCGCATCAACATTGTGTTCAATCATGTCAAGTCTAATTTCAAAGAAGAAATTACCTTAGAGGAAATTGCTGATCTCGTAAGCATGACCATACCCTCTTTCTGTAGATATTTCAAAAAAATAACGAACAAGACGTTCACGAAATTCGTTAATGAATATCGTCTGGTGCATGCCTCAAAATTGTTGGCAGAACAATCATTGAGTATCACCGAGGTCTGTTTTGAATGTGGCTTTAATAATTTTTCACATTTCAACAAATCGTTTAAAGCCTTTGCCGGGCAGAACCCTTCTCAATATAGAAACCAATTGAAACAGGTTATCACATGATGCATCCCAGTTTTCTAAGAGGTCATAATTTAAAGTTGCCGAATAGTGATATTCAATATTATCCGAATTTTCTCAGTCTTGAAGAAGCAGATAACTATTTAAGGGTATTCATGACCAATACATTATGGCAACAAGATGATATCAAGGTTTTCGGTAAGATATATGCCCAACCTCGCCTAACCGCACTTTATGGGAATAATGATAAACCATATTCTTATTCGAATATCACCATGCAACCTCAAAAGTTCTCAAAAGAGCTAACCGTTATCAAAAGAAAAATCGAAAATTTGGTCGATACCGAGTTCACGACTTGCTTACTAAATCTCTATCGTGATGGAAAAGACAGCAATGGGTGGCACTCCGATGATGAAAAAGAATTGGGGCAAAACCCGGTTATCGCTTCTATTTCATTAGGCCAAGAACGATATTTTCATTTACGAAATAAGAAAGACAAAGATTTAAAGCACAAAATGATCCTCAAACATGGCAGCCTGCTTTTGATGCAAGGCGAGACACAACATCACTGGCAGCATCAAATTCCGAAAACGGCAAAACCTATTTCTGAACGAATCAATTTGACTTTTAGGGTAATTAAATAATGTATTACCGCATTACTTTGAATTAAATTGTAAATCCTTTTAGGCACAGACACATATTACATGTGAAAATCGCAGTTTTAGATTTATTCTTGATTTAAAAGTCTAGCTATGCGTTTTTCAATACTAATAATGATAGTTGTTTCAATAACTACTTCGTTGGGGTGTGAACAAAAAAATCTTAGAAAAGCTACCAAAAACCCACTCTTGGGCTCGTGGGAAATGGAAAAAGTAGCTTGGAAATCACCTGATACGACCATTTCTATCGAGAAAGCACAACCTGGGGTAATAATGTTCACTCCTAAAAGGTATAGTTTGATTTGGACACCGATAAAAGAAAAACGAAAAGCATTTGAAATTTTGGCCAGACCGACTGAAGAAGAAATTTTAGCAGGATTTAGATCAGTAGTTTTCAACTCTGGCACCTACTCTTTTACCGATAGCTCGATTACAACCACCGCACTATTGGCAAAAGTACCCGGATTCGAAGGAGGACGTCAATTCTATCGCTATAGCCTTGAAAAAGACCTCATAAATTTGATATTCTACGATGAAATTTATCCCAACGGTTCAAAACCCGAATGGTCAGGTAAATGGGAAACACATTTTACTTTAAAGAGAATCGATTCGGTTGAATAATGGTTGATAGGTTGATTGCTTATGATTCTCTAAACAAGAAGACGTCCGCCAGAAGCGGACGTCTTTCTTACCTATGTCGAAAAGTGTTGTACTGCCTTTAATTCGCTGGTAAATGCTCATTAATTTCCTCATACCCTACTTCATTTTAATAATGCAGATATCATGCCAGAAATTGTTGAGTCCATCATTATATTTGTAGTGCAATGAAAAAAGACTTTACAGATAGAGAACTTGATCGTATCATCGAAATGGCCTGGGAAGATCGTACCCCTTTTGATGCTATAACTTTTCAATTCGGTATTTCTGAAAAAGAGGTCATTGAGGTTATGCGTCGCGAAATGAAACCTAATAGTTTCAAGATGTGGCGAAAAAGAGTCCAAGGCAGGGCCACAAAACATGCCAAATTGAGTTCGAGAGAAGTGAACCGTTTCAAATGCTCGCGACAAAAAAATATATCGAACAACAAGATTTCAAAACGATAGTGCTAGAAGAGGCCGTTCAATACTTTGGCCAATCGAAGTCCTCCTTTTTGAAGTTGTGACTCAACAGTATCCCACCAAACATATCCATAGTTATAATAGAGCTTCTCCCCTATCTCGACTGACTGATAGATTTTGTCGGCGACATCTTGCGATTCTTCGACCCAGTCATATAAATCACCTTCTTGAATAGCCCTGACGCCATGCTTGTCGAGTTTAGGTAATTTCTTGGCAAGTTCGGTATAGCTCATTCTGTAATCGTTGATCAGGTTACTATCCCAAATCTTATGTAAGTTGCTGCCTTTATTGAACCATTGCAATTGAATATCGTTTCCACCTTTGTCTTCAAGCCTTCCGACATGCATGGGCTGATGTAGGTCACCGATAAGGTGTACCAACATTTTTAAGTAGAAAACCCTGTCTTTTCTAGTGCTCTTTTTATCCTTGACGATTCGAACACATTCGTTGATGGCAACCACCAAATCACCGTATTTATTGGGTTCTACATCTCCATAGTCTTTTCCTTTAGGTATATTCACATAATGCCACGCGCTGAATTTTCGATAGACGGAATCCGCTTTGATCTCATCGGCAAAAGTCGAAACCCCAGCTAGACTCTGGCCATCCAACAAATCCCTTAAAGCTCTTTTCGTCTTTCCTTTGAGATGTTCTTGTGCTACCTCTCCGATAACACGATGCCCTGTTTTTGACCAAAAAGGCACCTCGGCAAGAGCGAACTGCGTTGTCAAGAATAATAGTAAGACCGATTTTTTCATTCTATATTTTTTTCGATAAAAACCCAATTAAAAATAAAAAGACGATTTTTAATCTATTGTTAAGATATTGCTTCATTCAAAAATTTAATTTCATCTTGCAATCTTAACATTATTTCATCAATGCTGAAAAAGATAAAATCAAAATTACCGAGATATATCCTCGTTCTTGTTTTAGTACTCTTTGTGGTCACGACGCTTTTTGTTCTAAGTATTCGTTTTGGCGCATGGGGCAAAATACCCGATAAGCAAGAACTTTCCGATTTTCAATACCAAAGGGCCTCCGAAGTATATACCGCCGACAGCGTGTTGATCGGCAAATATTATCTTTTCGATAGGCAACCGATTTCTTTTGAGAAAATTCCGAAACATCTTTTAGAGGCACTGGTCGCCATCGAAGATGAACGTTATTATGAGCATTCGGGTATTGATTATACCAGTTTGCTAAGGGTCGGTCTGAAAACCATACTAATGCGGGATCAATCGTCAGGCGGCGGAAGTACCCTGACGCAGCAATTGGCAAAAAACCTATATCCTCGAAGAGAAAGAAAAAAAACGAATATTGCTGTTGACAAGATCAAAGAAATCTTCATTGCATCTCGTTTAGAGGCTATTTATTCCAAGAAAGAAATCTTGACCCATTACCTCAATACAGTTTCCTTTGGTGACAATACCTTCGGAATAGAATCCGCATCCCTTAAATTTTTCAATAAAAAGGCAAAAGAACTCGCAGTCGAAGAAGCAGCCGTTCTAGTCGGAATGTTGAAAGCCACCTATGGATACAATCCTAGGATATTTCCCCAGAAAAGTCTAGACCGTAGAAACCTGGTATTGCAGTCAATGGTCAAAAATGAATTTATTTCGGAGGAAACAAAAGACAGTCTCACGGAAATTCCCATCAAACTGAATTATAGGGATTTTGAGTATTCAGATGGTTTGGCACCCTATTTTAGAGAGGAAGTGCGAAAGAAAATGTTGAAATGGGCCAAAGAACAGAAAAAAGAAGGCAACGACTATAATATCTATACCTCAGGATTAAAAATCTACACGACCTTAAATTCAAAAATGCAGCAGTTCGCCGAAGATGCTATGGTGCAACATATGTCTTCATTGCAAGAGAAGTTTGAAAAAAGTTATGGAAAAAACGCACCATGGCTAATGGATAAAAAACTAATTGCCAAACTGGTCAGAAGAACAACGGCCTATAAAAAGTTAAAGGCATCGGGGTTGGAGGATTCCCAAATAATGGATTCCCTCAGTCAAAAAAGAAAGATGACACTAACCGAATGGGAGGGAGAAAAATCGGTCGACGCTAGTGTAATCGATAGTGTTCGGCATTATATGAAGTTCTTGAACATCGGCTCATTGGCTATTGATCCGAAAACAGGAGCTGTTAAAACATGGATTGGTGGGGTGAATTTCAAACATTTTAAGTTCGATCACGTTGCCCAAAGCAAAAGACAGGTCGGTTCTACTTTTAAACCTATCGTTTATACAGCGGCATTGGAAGTCGGCATTTCGCCCTGCACTTATTTTTCCGCAGAAGAAGTACAATACGACAACCTGAAAGGTTGGTCACCAAGTAATTCAGGTGATAAAGATGAGCAGTACCTCAACTACTCCATGGAAATGGCCCTGAGCAATTCTGTCAATACGGTCGCGGTAAAGGTTCTTGAAAAAACAGGACTTGAAAATGTTTTGGTACAAGCCAAAAATATGGGCGTGTTTTCTGAACTGCCCAAACAACCTTCTTTGGCTTTGGGTACCGGGCAAATATACGCCAACGAGTTGGCAGGGGTATACGCAAGTTATGTGAACAAGGGCAGGGCCATTTTACCCTATCTTATTGAAAAAATCACCAATCAAAAAGATTCTATTTTAGCTGATTTTGAGCCAAAAAGAGCAAAAAAAAGTGCTTTTTCTTCGAAAACGGGGCAAATTATGCTCGAAATGATGAAATCTACCATTAACCAAGGTACCGCTTCTCGGTTGCGGACAACCTATAAATTAAGAAACGATATCGCAGGTAAAACGGGTACGACCCAAAATAACAAAGATGCCTGGTTCGTGGCCTTGACCCCTAAAATAGTTCATGTAACTTGGGTGGGATTGGACAACCACGAAATCGGATTTCGGAGCACGAGTTTGGGCCAGGGAGCCAATGCAGCACTACCCCTTTTCGCCATGTGGATGCAAAAAATGAATGCGGCACCAGAATTCAATTCGATTACCCGGGCCCGTTTTCCTGAACCCGATATTTCCGTTTTACGTGCATTGGACTGCGAACCCATTAAACGCGACGGGTTCTTTAAGCGACTATTTAAAAATCCGAATAAAAAGAAAACTAAAAAATTTAGATCTAAAAAACCTCGAAGTAATTGATAATTGTTGAAGTGGTAAAAAAAATTTGGTTTAATTGATTTTAATTTAATATATTTATGATATCATTTTAATATCATATATTTCATAACCATGACACAAGAGAAAGATTTAAACCCAATGAACGGCTATATCATGTTGTTCCTTTTTATTATGCTTTTAGTCGGTGGCATTTTTGCCGTGCTGCGATTTCCACCGCTCATACCCTTATTTGTTATGGCGATACTAATGGTTCCAGGCTTTGTGCTGGTCAATCCGAATAGTTCTAGAGTTCTACTCTTATTTGGGAAATATGTTGGTACCATAAAGAAAAATGGGCTCTTTTGGGTCAATCCGCTATACTCCAAAAAGAAAATATCGTTACGTGCCAGCAACTTCGATAGTGAGCGCCTCAAGGTCAACGACAAATTGGGCAACCCGGTAATGATCAGTACGATTTTGGTTTGGCGTGTCACTGATACCTATAAGGCGGCCTTTGACGTAGATGACTACCAAAACTTTGTACGCGTACAGACCGATGCGGCCGTTCGGAAGTTGGCGAGCATGTATCCGTACGATAATTTTGCAGATGAAGGTCTTGATGAGGATATCACCTTAAGGTCTAGTGTCAATGAAGTCAGTGAAGCTTTGGAAAAAGAAATTCAAGAGCGACTTGCCATGGCCGGTATCGAAGTATTGGAAGCGCGAATCGGTTATCTAGCCTACGCCCAAGAAATCGCGAATGCCATGTTGAAAAGGCAACAGGCAACTGCAATCGTGGCGGCACGACACAAAATTGTAGAAGGCGCTGTCAGCATGGTCGAAATGGCCTTGGATGAGTTGGGTAGAAATGACGTAATCGAACTTGACGAAGAGCGAAAAGCGGCCATGGTCAGTAATCTGATGGTCGTACTGTGTTCCGATAAAGATGCAGCACCGATTGTGAATACCGGAACATTAAACCATTAAAATGAGAATTTTCAAAGAGACACAACGGTTTAATCAGTGGTGGTTGCAACTAATCAATATTGGTTTGATCATCTTGCTCTTGTTTCTATTATACACATGGTTCGTGGCCAAAGATGCAGTAGATAAGGTGTCCGCAAATGATACCACTGGTCAAATAATAGTCATAGCCTCTATCGTACCCGTTTTAATATTGATCTTCACCTTAAAATTAAAAACATCAATAGATGAAGTTGGCATTCATTATCAATTTTTCCCTTTCCACTTATCAAAAAAAACAATTCGTTGGAATGACATCGAAAAATGTTATGTTCGCACCTATAGTCCGATTAAAGAGTATGGCGGTTGGGGCTACAAAACTTCTTTTGGAGAAAGAGGAAAAGCCTTGAACGTTAGGGGCGATAAAGGTGTACAAATCGAATTCAAGACAGGCGAAAAATTATTGATAGGCACACAAAAAGAAGCTGAAGCTTCGCAGGTAATAACGAGAAATTTTAATAATCTGACATGAAGGAATACAAAGTGATAAGTCAAGGAGTTAAACTTTTCAAAAACGGAGATGCTGAGTTTGAAAAAGAATTGAATAAGCATGCAAGGGAGGGCTGGAGCGTTGTGACTTCTGCATACAATCAAAATAATGCCGCACTGAAGATAATTTTGGAACGTGACAAAAACAGATAGCATAATAATTGCCGATCCCAACACATTGAAAAAACACATTAGAGCTGTTTTCAAACAATAATCATGAGCAAGAAAAAGGCATTTGCGCTACGTGTTAATGAAGAAATGCTCAAGGCGATCGAAAAATGGGCCGCTGACGAGTTTCGCAGCACCAATGGTCAAATTGAATGGATGCTTATGAAGAGTCTCAAAGAGGCCAAAAGAGACCCGAAAAAGAAGTCATAAAAACTTGATGGTTTGGCATTTCTTTAACGGTATGATCTTTTACATTTGATAATCTAGCCAATTCACGACCAATGCCAAGAGTTTACTTCAGTTTCCTCTTCTTCCTAATTACTTTTATTTCATTTGCCCAAGACCAAGAAAAATCGGTTACCGTAAAATTTATTTCTGAGACCATAACTGCAGATGGCCTATTGGACGAACCGATTTGGGAAATGGCTGAAAGTGCCGGTGATTATTGGGAGTACTTTCCTTTAGATTCCATTCAGGCACGCGTACAATCCCAAGTAAAATTGTTGTATGATGATAAGAACCTATATGTGGGCATTAAGGCTAGCTCTTCGGGTCGTGAATATGCCACACAATCTTTGAAACGTGATTTTAGGGGAAGTGGTAGCGATAGTTTCTCGGTGGTTTTAGACACCTATAGCGATGGCACAAATGCCTTTTTATTCGGAATGAATCCTTATGGTGTCAGGCGTGAGGCCTTGATCAGCAATGGTGGCACAAGTCGTGATGACTTCAATCTTTCTTGGGATGTCAAATGGAAGGCAGATGCAAAAATATATGACGATTACTTCACGGCTGAAATGATTATACCGCTGACGTCGGTAAAATTCAAGGAAGGGTCTACCAAGTGGCGGTTCAATAGTTATCGCATCGAAACACAATCGAATGAAAGAAGTAGTTGGACGAGAATACCGCAAAACCAACTGATATTCAATCTGGCATTTATGGGCGAAATCGTTTTTGAAAAGCCATTGGGTAAATCGAAAACGCCGCTGGCGATAATTCCGTATGTGAATGCCTTGTCTGAAAAAGACTTCGAGACCAATTTAGGCACGAATACCTTTAAGTTTGGTGGGGATTCTAAGATATCGATAGGAAATAATTTGAATTTAGATATTACGGTAAATCCTGATTTCTCTCAAGTTGAAGTCGATGATCAGGTAACGAACCTCACACGCTTCGAGGTCAATTTACCTGAAAAGCGGCAGTTCTTTATTGACAATAATGATCTTTTTGGAAGTTTTGGCGATGGTTTTGACGTGAGTCCGTTTTTTTCAAGGCGCATCGGAATAGCGCAAGACACATTGGGAGAGACCATAGAAAATAGAATTATCGGAGGGGTGCGTCTTAGCGGAAAATTGACGAAAGACATGCGTATCGGCGTACTCAACATTCAGACCGCCGAAGACCTTGAGAATGAAATACCTTCTAATAACAATACGATGTTGGCCTTTCAACAACGGGTATTTTCAAGATCGAACATTGGTATGTTCTTTATCAACAAACAGTCTTTTCAAGAATACGATTTTGTGGCGCCAGAAGACAAATATAACCGTGTTTTAGGCGTAGACTATAATCTGGCTTCCATTGACAATACTTGGACAGGTAAATTTTTTGCGCATAAATCGTTTCAACCTGATGATAACATCGGCAATATGGCTACTGGTGCTACAGTCCGCTATAACTCTAGGAAATTCAATTTATTCGCCAAAGGAACATTTATTGATGAAGATTTTAGATCAGATCTAGGTTTTGTGCGCAGAACGGATATCTTCAAAACGATTGTTAGTCTTGAAAGGGTTTTTTGGCCTGAAAAAGGAATTGTCCAAAATCATTCTTTTCAATTCTTTCCGAATATTCGCTGGAGCCCCAGTCGAGATTTCAAGAATACCGATTATGATTTTCAGACTCGCTACGAGCTTCAATTCAAAAATCAATCACAGGCCAGATTCGAGATATCCAATAGTTTTACTTTTCTCTTCGATGATTTTGACCCAACTGGTAGCGAAAATGCAATACCCCTGCCCGCAGACCAAGGTTACCATTATAATAGTGTCGAGTTGGGCTATCAATCTGATATGCGAAGATTGTTCTCATATGGGGCCGAAACTTCTATAGGTCGTTTTTTCAATGGTGAAAGATTTTCGGTAGAGGGAATGATGACCCTTCGATTTCAGCCCAAAGCCTTTATTTCGATACTTGTAAATTACGACCAGATACATTTACCCAAACCCTACGCTAGTGCTGACATTTGGCTGATAAGTCCGAAAATAGATATCACTTTTAGCAAATCCATATTTTGGTCGACCTTGATTCAATATAGTAATCAACGCGATAATCTAGGTTTCAACTCGAGGTTACAGTGGCGTTTCGCACCGCTTTCAGACCTGTTCATTGTATATACGGATAATTATTTCGTCAACAGTTTCATGCCGAAAAATCGTTCGATAAATTTGAAATTGACCTATTGGCTTAATATTTAGGTGATAATGATTTTATGATGATTTAATCATTTAATTTTGAAATCAGAGTTAATTCATGACCATGCCAAGATTATTGCTCAGTTCCTTACTTTTTCTTTTTTCCACATTAACATTTGCACAAACAAAGAACAAATCGTTTATGGTCAAGCATATTACTGAAACGATTATACCCGATGGCGATCTAAACGAACCTATCTGGCAAATAGCGAGAAGTGCTGGCGAATTTCAGCAGTATTTTCCTTCCGATGCCATTGCCGCCGAATATCAGACAGATATAAAAATGGTCGTAGATTCGACGACCTTGTATATTGGTGTAAAGGTATTTACTCCAGGAAATAATTACGTCATACCCTCATTGGAAAGAGATTTTAGGGCGGGCGGAAACGATAATATTAGTTTCTTGTTCGATACGTTCAAAGATGGTACAAATGCATTTCTTTTCGGAATAAACCCGTATGGTGTTCGAAGAGAAGCACTGATTTCAAATGGTGGTGCAGACCTTCGAGGGTTCACAACTTCTTGGGATGTTAAATGGAAAGGCGATTCAAAACGCTATGAAGGTTACTATACGGCCGAAATGGCCATACCCCTTACGTCATTCAAATTTGCCGAAGGCGCCAATAGATGGCGATTTCAAAGTTATCGCTTCGATATGCAAAACAATGAAACTAGCGTTTGGCAAAACATTCCGCAAAATCAATTGATATTCAATTTGGCCTTTATGGGCGACATGCTTTTTGAGAAACCTTTAGGTAAATCGAGAACACCATTTGCGTTAATCCCCTACTTGAACGGATTATCAGAAAAGGATTTCATGACCGACCAAGGTAAGAATACCCTTAAAATCGGTGGAGACGCCAAAATATCGATTGGTAATGGCATGAATTTGGATGTCACTCTGAATCCTGATTTTTCCAATGTAGAAGTAGATGACATTTTTACCAACCTAACCCGTTTCGAGGTCTCACTGCCAGAGCGACGACAGTTTTTTGTAGATAATAATGACCTCTTCGGCAGTTTCGGCGGTGGCAGGGATGCCAATCCGTTTTTTTCAAGACGTATCGGTATTTCGACCGACAGTGCGGGGGTTTCCGTAGAAAATGATATTATCGGGGGTGTTCGACTAAGCGGAAAACTAAATGATGACTGGCGACTCGGTGTTTTGAATATTCAAACCGATTCAGATGTTGAAAAAGAAATCGCATCGCAAAACAATATGATGATCGCCTTGCAAAAAAAGGTTTTCGCACGATCCAATATCAGTGCATTTTTCATAAATAGGCAGTCATTAGGTGATTACGATTTTTTGGAAAGAGAAGATGATTACAACCGAGTAATGGGCATTGACTATAATTTGGCTTCTGAAGACAACTCTTGGGTCGGCAAGTTCTATATCCATAAATCGTTTCAACCCAATGACAACAAGGGCAATATATCTACAGGGGCCAACTTGGGATATAACTCAAAATACTGGAACGCATTTTCTGATTGGGTCTACATTAACGAAGATTTCACTTCTAATTTAGGTTTTGTACCTAGAACAGATATCGTAAAGACAGCTAACTCGGTTTCACGACTGTTTTGGCCAAAAAGTGGACCTATTAACAATCACGGCATCGAAATATTTCCTATAATAACATGGCGACCAAGCCTTGATTTTAAGAAGACCGACCATGAAATAAATTTGAACTACGGGTTTCAAATGAAAAACCTGACCGAATTCGGTTTCTTTTTTACCAATCAATTTATATTTTTAAGTGACTCCTTTGACCCTACTAGAACCGATGGAGGCATTCCGCTGCCAGGCGACATCGGATATCATTTCAATTCAGTGGGTGGCGCCTACCAATCTAACGAAGCTAAAGTCTTGGCATTCGAGGCCGAAACTTCCATTGGCAGGTTTTTCAATGGCAATCGATTTTCGATCGAAGCAGAGGCAACCTTAAGATTACAGCCAAAATTACGTTTAAGCCTTAATGTCAACTATGATAAAATCGCATTGCCCGAACCTTACCCAAATGTAGATTTATGGTTGATCAGCCCAAGGGTGAACTATACAATATCCAAATCTATTTTTTGGTCGACCATTTTTCAATACAGCAACCAACGCGATAATTTAGGAATCAACTCAAGGCTACAATGGCGATTTGCTCCATTATCAGATCTTTTTATCGTCTACAACGACAATTATTTCGTAAACAGTTTTGCCCCAAGATTCAGATCCATCAATCTGAAACTCACTTACTGGTTGAACATTTGACCCAAAAATGAAATGCGATACAAAGTTCTTTGTTCAGATTTAGATGGCACCTTGCTTTCCAACAAAAGTGATGTTTCAAACTTTACCATTTCAGTAATCGAACGAATCAAAAATAAGCAACGCGTTATTTTGGTTTCCGCTCGAATGCCGCAAGCAATGACCTATTTACAAAAACGATTAGGCATTCAAAAACAACCTATTATATGCTATAACGGCGCTTTGATTTTAGACGGGTCTGGCGAAATTTTTTCCAAGAGCATTGATTTCGAAACTTTAAAAAAAGTAAGTCAACTATCCCACGATCTAAATATTAAACTAGGCTTGTATCATAATCGCGAGTGGTATGTCGAAGAAATTTCAGAACGCGTTCAAAAAGAAATCGATTATACCCGAACAAAACCTGTCTTTAGGCCAACCACCGAAACCTTATCCGATTGGAAATCTCGACAACGCAGTGCCCATAAAATCATGTTGATGGGTACCAAGGATTCAGCGGATACGATTTTTCCGCAATTGACGGCGCAAATGGGTGAAAAACTAAATATTTACCGCTCCAACGATACCTTGATCGAACTAGCACCAAAGAGCGTATCCAAACTGTCGGCAATTCAAAAATTACTTCGCTCCAATGAATCTCTGGCCGATGTGGTTTCTTTTGGTGATAACTACAACGACATCGAAATGCTACTGCACTCAGGTCTGGGGGTGGCAGTGGAAAACGCACGTGAAGAAGTAAAGAAAATCGCCGACCATATTACTTTAAGAAATACCGAAGATGGGGTAGCCAACTTTATCGAGCACCATCTAATTTAGGTATATTTGAAAAAGATATAACGCTTTCTTATGACCGAAGAAGTATTGTCAAAACCCATGATCGCAGATGATACCATCGTGTTCGGTTTGCTGGCACTTTGCCTTGGTTTTGTTTTCTATACATCGTCAATAAAAACTGGTTTTTGGAAAAAGTTTTACGGCATTGTTCCTACCGTTTTGATGTGCTATTTGCTTCCTGGCATTTTGACCAGTATCGGTTTGATTTCCGATGAGACCTCCAATCTATATTTTGTGGCCAGCAGATATTTATTGCCAGCGGCATTGGTCTTGATGACTTTGAGCATCGATTTAAAGGGAATAGCGAATCTGGGACCAAAAGCGCTGATCATGTTCTTTACTGGTTCTGCAGGAATAATAATTGGTGGTCCCTTGGCAATTTTAATCGTGTCGATATTTTCACCGGAAACCGTCGGTGGAAGTGGACCAGATGCCATCTGGCGGGGACTTGCAACAATTGCGGGAAGTTGGATAGGTGGCGGTGCGAACCAAGCGGCAATGTTCGAGATATTCAAGTATAACCCCGATAAATTCGGTGGAATGGTACTTGTAGATATCGTGGTAGCCAATTTATGGATGGCCATAATACTCTTGGGTGTAGGCCGAACCAAACGTATTGATAGTTGGTTGAAAGCGGACACTTCTTCGATAGAAAAGTTAAAAATCAAAGTTTCAGAGCATACTGCAAAAATAACTCGCGTTGCTACCTTGCCAGATTATATAATCATGCTTGCCCTCTCTTTTACCGCAGTAGGTTTGGCGCATTTTTTAGGAGGATACTTTTCAAGCTTCTTGGAAAATAATTTTGAGGTCATTCGAGATAAAAATAATTTCTTCTCATCTCTAAGTTCAAAATTTCTTTGGATGGTCGTTTTTGCAACGGCGATGGGCATCGCGCTGTCATTTACCAAAGCAAAGAATTATGAAGGTGCCGGGGCAAGTAAACTAGGTGGAATGTTCATTTATATCTTGGTAGCAACGATCGGAATGCAAATGGACCTGGGTAAAGTTTTGGAAAATCCCGGACTAATAGCAATCGGTTTAATATGGATATCGATTCATGCGGGACTTTTGATCTTGGTCGCCAAATTGATCAAAGCGCCCTATTTCTTTTTGGCTGTGGGCAGTCAGGCTAATGTCGGTGGTGCTGCTTCTGCGCCGGTGGTCGCTGCAGAATTTCATCCTTCTTTGACCTCCGTGGGTATTCTTTTGGCCGTCTTTGGCTATGTCGTAGGTACTGCGGGAGCTTATATCTGTGCCTTGCTTATGGAGGTAGCTTCCCGAGTATAGAAATTAATTACTACTAATATTTATCGAAAATATTTCATGATATTTGCGCCTTAAAAAAAGGGAAATGAGAAAATTCTTTGTTTTATTGATAATTGTCTGTATCGGTTTTTCTTGTCAAGGAGAAAAAGAGGAAAACACAATGACCGTTACCGGAAATATCAAGGGTCTTAAAAAAGGTATGCTCTATTTGCAACATATAAAAGACTCCTCGTTGATTACCCTTGATTCCTTAGAAATATCGGGTGATGGAAGTTTCTCATTTAAAACGAAACTCGAGAGCCCTGAAATATTCTATCTGTACCTCAATAAGAAAGATAATAATGACATCAATGATCGAATTTCATTTTTCGGCGAGCCAGGAGTTATTACCATCAACACTTCTTGGAATACCTTTGATCTGAATGCCAAGATAGAGGGCTCTCCATCTCAAAAGAAATGGGAAGAGTACAAAGAGACGATGTCACAATTCAACAAACGTAATTTAAAGCTTATGCGCTTGGCGACCAATACCGAATTGGCACTTGACACACTTCAGTTGGATTCCATCGGAAAACTGAGCGATAAAAATGTGCTAAGGGGATATATTTTTGCAATAAATTTCGCCTTGAACAATACCGATTCTTATGTGGCCCCATATATTGCAATGAATGAAGTGGCAGATGCGAATAAAATTTATCTAGATTCAATAGCCAAAGCAATGACACCGGAAGTAGCGGAGTCTAAATATGGTCGAGCCCTTAAAAGCCATATTGAAGGACTAAAGACGGATAATTAAGATTTGCAGAAGACTATGTTAGTTTATTGACTTTAGCTACCAATGCTGTAGCGGTCGATTCCAACTCTTCGCGAACTTTTTTAAGATGGACTTTTCGATTTTTCACATCACGCATATTGACTTTAGCAATCAGATCATCAAAGGTCTCAATAGCACTATCAATAATTTTCTCACCCTCTTTTGATACTTCGTTACCGTTGGTTGCCTCTACAATATAGACTGCATCGATTAAATCACCAAGAACGTTGTTGATATCCTTTTTCAAAGCCCTTACACTTGCCATAGTTACAATTGTTTTGGTAAAAATACATTTAAAAAATCGACCATTTAGATAGTGATCTCCAAAAGTTTGGCTTCGTTGGTTTTAATTTTGACCAAATTACTGATAGCGGGTAATAATAAGGTCTCCCCTTTTTTTATAGTTTCTTTTCCAATTTCATTTTCAATGGCTGCCGAACCCCCCACGCACATATAAATGGTGAATGAGTCTCTTTCGGATACGTTTAGCTCTATATCATTAGAAAGGTCTAAAAAATTTGTGGTAAAATAAGGGCATTCTACCATACCATTCGTGGTATTTTTTTCTTTTGAATAGCTCACCTTAAAATCATCTTTCTTCTGGTAATCAATAGCATTCAAGGCCTGTTCTGTATGTAATTCACGAAGATCCCCGTTTTTATCTCGCCGATTGAAATCAAAGACTCGATAAGTAATATCAGAAGTCTGCTGAATTTCTGCGAGCATCACACCTGCACCAATGGCATGTATCTTTCCGGTATTGATAAAAAAAGTATCACCTTCTGTGACACCTTCATAATTCAAAAGTTCCAATAATTTATCTTTCTCAAGACTTTCGACATACTCTTCTTTACTGACATCTCGATTGAAACCAACGATAAGCTTTGCATCATCATCGGCATCCATGATGTACCACATTTCAGTTTTTCCGAAGGAGTTGTGACGCTCTTTCGCCAACTTATCATTAGGGTGCAATTGGATGGAAAGATCTAATTTGGCATCTATGAATTTGATTAAGATCGGAAAATCCCTTCCAAAACGTTCGTAAACAATTTTCCCCAATAACTCTTTCGGATGTCTATCTATAAGTTCTTGCAATGAAGTACCTTCCAGATTTCCGTTGGAGACAATCGAAACATCGCCGGTAACCGTAGAAATTTCCCAACTTTCGCCTGTGCTATCATTTGGGATTTCTTTACCCAAAACGGTTTTTAACTTTTGACCGCCCCAGAGACGTTCTTTTAATATCGGATGAAATTTAAAGGGATACATTTTTGATTATTAGGTGCCTATTAGCCAGAATAAGTGACAAAATTACGAGGGGTTTCATAAAGTGTTATCTCCAATTCTTTTGCTTCTTCAATATGTGGCCTTAATCTATTCCAAATAACAATCGCTATATTTTCAGCCGTAGGATTTACATTTTTAAATTCTGAAACTTCGACATTCAAATTCTTATGGTCAAGTGCCTCTTCAACTTCGGCTTTGATTAAATCCTTTAGCACCTTCATATCCATTACAAATCCTGTTTCGGGGTCGATTTTACCCGTAACGCTAACAACCAACTCGTAATTATGCCCATGGAAGTTGGGGTTACTACATTTGCCAAATACCAAACCGTTCTTTTCATCGCTCCAATCTTTACGATAGAGCCGATGCGCGGCATTGAAATGTGCTTTTCTACTTACTTTGATTTTAGACATTGATTTTAAAATTAGTTGATATGATCATAAAATCGTTCAAAAATAATTTTGAACCAAGCAGTATAATTATCTGGTGATTTATCGATGTCTTCCTTGATATCCGAAGGCCTCATCCATTTCCAATCTGCCACTTCAAGCCTATTTATTTTAGGATCATCTTCAAAATACCCAAGCATTACATGATCCAATTCGTGTTCGGTCAATCCATTATCAAAAGGTGCTTTGTAAATAAAAGAGAAAAGTTCGTTTAGCTCTGTTTCAAAACCCATTTCTTCGAACAACCTTCTCTTGCCAGCTTGAAGGTTCGATTCTCCTTGGCGTTGATGACTACAACAGGTATTTGTCCATAAAAGGGGCGAGTGGTATTTGTCAGCTGCTCGTTGTTGCAACATCGTTTCACCTTTATCATTCATAATGAAAATTGAAAAAGCCCTATGCAAAATAGCCCTTTCATGAGCTTCCATTTTGGGCATAGTGCCTAACTCTTCATCTTGTTCGTTGACCAAGATTACTCTTTCTTCTTTATGCATCAAGCAAAAATAGTTTGTTTATACCATTAAAAAAAGCAATACCTGTAAGTGTGAAACGATAATTCAAAAACTTAAAAAATCAATTTATATACAAGCATACCGACAACAATTTTTACGAATAGTCATGGACCATCTAATCCAATATAGATGTATTTGAGGAACAATTCATCCTCCTTGATTGAAAATAGTAATTTAAGTTCAAGGATTGATATGCTACTAGTGCCCCAGAAACCCGACTAGCGTCATCACTTCCAGCTTTTGTTAGCTCGCTATTTCGTTAAATATTGTGACCATCGCCACCGGTTACTAGGCGTGTCATTTCATGAGCTGAAGGGGCGACAAGAGTGGTATAGTCTACTCCATTCATTTTTATCGATGTGAGTTTGCTGGATTATTAAGGGCACTTTACCTGTCTATTCAATTAAAAATATCCCCAGTTTTAATTGAATTTGCTTGACCATTGATTGTCTTGACTTATCAAAAAACAATACAAAGTTCTATAAGTATTCTGCTAATTGAATTTAAGGGGTAGTTTTTTCATAAGTTCTAGTGGAGGCTGTTCGTCTGAAATCTCAAAAATCAAAAGAAACGAGGTGATTTTACGTTGCCCTTTGATTTTATAAAATCATATCTCAACAGCACCTCAAAAGACCCAGAATTAAATACCGCCTTTCCAAGTTCTGTGGTTTCTTTATCATAGGCGACACCAATTAAAAAATCTTCATTGACCTGAAAACCGAACATACCACTAAAAGCTGCATCCCAGCGATATGCACCACCCAATATAAACTTATCATTAATCATAAAATTAGCTGACAAATCTACCTGCAAAGGCGCACCTTGTGTCACCTTGGTCAGAAGTGTGGGCTTAAATTTCAACATCGGATTCAATTGAAAAACATAACCGGTTATCAAGTAAAAATTCATTTGCTCCCTAGCAGCAGATAAACTTGATTCATCAAAATGGGTTGTCTGTAGAAATCTAGGAACCGATAGTCCCGCATAAAATTTATTTGTGTGATAATATATTCCCGCACCGAAATTGGGCGAAAACCGATTGTCTATGTCCGTTTGTAAAGTTGGATCGACTCCAGCACTTGGGTCTTGATTCAATTCAGAAAATCGAACATCCAACAAATGAGCACTTCCCTTTAAACCAAAGCTCAATCTACCTTCAGTCGAAGTATAAACAGTATATGAAAAGTCGATATCAAAATAAGTTTCAGAAGTTGGTCCTATTCTATCGTTAACAATTGAAAGACCAAGACCTACGCCACGGTAACCAATTGGTGAGTGCGCATTAAAAGTCTGTGTCACAGGAGCACCTTCAAGACCTACCCATTGAGATCTGTGCAAGGCCGCCATACTAAGGTTTCCGCGTGATCCCGCATAGCCCGGATTGACACTTACAGTATTGTACATGTACTGTGTGTATTGCGCGTCTTGTTGCCCAAAAATTCCAAACGTACAGAATAATGCCAACATACAAATAAACTTAGTTGTCTTAATAAAAACGGATATATGTGTTTTATGCCCTTTCATTTTGCCTATCTGTTTATGTATATATATCCGGAAAGCGATTTGCTGTTTCCAGTATTATCTTGATAATCAAGTATATAAAAATAAGTTCCGACGGGAAGCTTATTGTTTTGATCAACTGTAACCCTACCTTCAGAAGTTCCATCGAAGAAGTTACCTTGCGTATTGTAAGCGCTAGTAGTATATACCAGAACACCCCACCTATTGTAAATTCGAATCGTATTTTCAGGATAATTCTCCAAACCGCGTATAGTGAGAACATCATGAATACCATCACCGTTCGGTGTAATAACATTAAACACCTCGATTTCATTACCGGTCAAATTGGGTTCTAAGTACTCCGGTATTCCATCTCCATCACTGTCATCATTGGCAAAATTGCCGTCACCGTTCATATCTTCATCCCTCGAAGCAATACCATCGTTGTCATCATCGGTATCTCTATAGTCCGATTCTTCGTCTCCATCCGTATTGGGAAGAGTTCCATAAGGATCATTCAATTCGTCGTTCACATCGATATCGATTTGTGTCGTTCCTTCATAACCATCATCAAGACCATCATTATCTTTATCCGAACCGATATATACGAAATCGGGAATACCGTTCTGGTCAAAATCATGGGCTTCTATATTGTCTGGAATACCGTCATCATCACTATCATCATCTAAGTAATCAGGAAGACTATCACCATCAGTATCGATTGGAAACAAACCAATATTGCCACCATTCTCGTAAGCATCGTCCAATCCGTTATTATTTGAATCCACCCCAATTGGAGGAATATATCCTGACGTCGTCTGTGCTTCAACATTATCCGGAACTCCATCATCATCACTATCAATATCGAGATAGTCTGGAATTCCATCACCATCAGTATCAGTAGGATCTGTTGATGGATCATTGTCTGCATCTAAATTCAAATCTTCAAACGAATCTACAATACCGTCATTATCGCTATCCAAATCAATAACATCGGTAACTATTACGGTAACAATGGCCGTGCTGCAGTTTCCAATATCATCACAAATTGTATAGGTAAAGGAATCATTACCTACAAAAGCTGCATCTGGACTATAGGTAATAGTATCATCGGAAGGGTCATTTGGTGTTCCTCCATCATTGATTACAACAGTGCCGTTAGTCGGATTTGTGGTCGTTAGCGTTCCGACAGTCGGAATATCATTATCGTTGGATAAAATATCAATGTCTACCGGAGTGTCTTCGTTTGTTACAATAGAATCGTCAATCGCATCAACGATTGGAACGACATCGACTGTAACGGTTGCCGTACTGCAATCACCAAATGTGTTGCAAACGGTGTAATCAAAATTATCAGGGCCATTGTAATCGGGATTTGGTGTATAAGTAACTACATCGTCGGTCGGATCGTTTGGTGTTCCGTTGTTATCGATAGTCACATTTCCGTTAGTCGGATTCGTAGTTGTCAAAGTCCCCGTAGTTGGTAAATCCGAATCATTGTCGTAGATATCGACTATTACCGATTGATCCTCATCAGTTGTTACTACATCATCTACTAGTGTAGCGGCTTCGTCCATACAGACTACGGTGAAATTAGGAAGGCTAGAGCTATTGCCTGCTTTGGTAATAGTGGCCGTATATCGAACCACGGTTTGTGTCGCCGTTACAACCGGACTGTTCTGATTACCTGTTACAGCAGGTGTCCAACTTACCGCAGCGGAACCATTTACGTTTTGAGTAATATCAAGGGTAACCTCATTGTAAGGGCTGTTGCAATTGGTAACAATGAAATAACCCGTAGCATTTGATCCGCAGAGTGTGCCATCATAGGTGGCAAAGTAAACTCCAGGTTGAGTGGCCTCATAAAAAGAATCCGTACCCAACACAGTTGCGGTATCAGAAGCCTCATACCATCTATAATTATTCTCGTCCGTGCTATCTGGAGCCTGAAGTAAAAATTGGGCGTTGGATACAACAATCCCCAGTAATGTAAATACACAACTGAGGATGATTGATTTATATGTGAATGCTGGTCTCAAATCGATTTGGGGTCGTTTTTTGGTTTTTTATTTCACTACGAATACCACATTTATCAAGGAATTATAATCGGCTGGTGTCGCGATGATATCATAGGTCAGAACCCCATCAGCATTAATCGTGAACTCGGCTGGTGTTGTATCGAAAACAGCTGGATCGGCATAAGTAACATAATAGTACAGCTCTGTTCTGCCATATGTAGGTACTGCTGCAGGCGCTCCTGAACTACCAGCGGTAGGAGAACCAAATTGATCAATATACTCCTGGTACAAATCAACTGTACGATTGTTTCCAGTGGTCGACGCATCAATTGCTATGGAAGGCGGATAAAATATCCTTGCTGCCTTTGAAGTAATCGGTGCGATTGCCTGAATAACTTCTTGCACATTTGTTTCATTTACCACTTCAGCTGGAATCTTTCCTGCATCATCGACGTCAATTGGAGTTCTTAGTGGAACTTCATCATCAAATTGATCATCACTTCCTAAACCAGATGGATCCACCTCGATAATGTCCCCGTCTGCTTCAATACCTAACAAATTGTCTAAAGTACCCGTGATAGCACTACCTCCATAATCGGAGAAACGAACACTACCTCCTTCTACATCTAATTTTGCATCAGGTGTAGTCGTACCAATACCCACCTCATCAGAAGATGCATCGGTGAATAAGAGTCTTGTATCTGTATCTCCTTCAACCCTAAAATCAAAGTTGCCACCAGTTTCGTTAAAAGTTACCCTATTATCCACTCTGAAGTAAGAATTTGCCAAGATACCAGTAGTGAATTGACGAGCATCATTAAGTCTTAACCAATTATCGGTTCCCCTTAATGCTCTTTTGCCATTCATATACAAGTGGTCATTCATTTCAATATCTCCCTCAACATCCAAAGCTCTAGATCCTATTATGGTCGTCTTACCAATTGCAACATTGCCTTGAGTAAAAATATTATCCGTAATGGCATCTGGAGCAGAGGTTGTTCCTACCTCATACCAATCATGATCAGTCAAGCCATTTAAATTTGTAATATGTGCTGGTTGTCCATCATTTTGTATTTCCAACGTCAAATCACCAGTTGCCGGATTAAAATTAAACGTGTCCACCTCTTGATCATCCGTTGCAGGCTCACCCGCTGGGCCTGTTGCGCCTGTTGCTCCGTCCGTACCATTGGTTCCATTTGTACCGTTGGATCCTGCTGGACCTGTTGGGCCTTGAGCACCTGCATTTCCCCTAGGACCTCTCGCACCTGTTGCGCCATCAGCCCCCGTAGCTCCCGTGTTTCCTTGTGGACCCTGTGGTCCTGTGGCACCGTCTGCGCCATTCGTTCCGTTCGTACCATTGGATCCTGCTGGGCCCGTTGCACCCTGTGCCCCTGTTGCCCCTGTTGCCCCGTCAGCTCCGTCAGCTCCGTCAGCACCGTCCGTACCGTTTGTTCCATTGGTTCCAGCTGGGCCCGTTGCACCCTGTGGGCCCGTAGCCCCTGTTGCACCGTCAGCTCCGTCCGTACCGTTTGTTCCCGCTGGGCCTGTTGCACCCTGTGGGCCAGTAGCCCCTGTTGCCCCGTCAGCTCCGTCCGTACCGTTTGTTCCATTGAATCCCGCTGGACCTGTTGCTCCCGTTGCCCCGTCAGCTCCGTCCGTACCGTTTGTTCCATTGGTTCCCGCTGGGCCCGTAGCCCCTGTCGCTCCGTCAGCTCCGTCCGTTCCGTTTGTTCCATTGGTTCCCGCTGCGCCTGTTGCTCCCTGTGGGCCCGTAGCCCCTGTCGCTCCGTCCGCACCGTTTGTTCCATTGGTTCCGTTGGTTCCCGCTGGGCCTGTTGCACCCTGTGCGCCCGTAGCCCCTGTTGCTCCGTCCGCACCGTTTGTTCCATTGGTTCCGTTGGTTCCCGCTGGGCCTGTTGCACCCGTTGCTCCGTCAGCTCCGTCCGTACCGTTTGTTCCATTGGTTCCCGCTGGGCCCGTTGCACCCTGTGCGCCTGTTGCTCCTGTTGCCCCTGTTGCCCCTGTTGCCCCGTCAGCTCCGTCAGTACCGTTGGTTCCAGCTGGGCCCGTTGCACCCTGTGCGCCTGTTGCTCCTGTTGCCCCTGTTGCTCCGTCAGCT